>TARA_R100000306_G_scaffold25596_2_pt1 | contig 835567 bp, 740 predicted proteins | sample TARA_R100000306 | Tara Oceans TARA_R100000306 (sample SAMEA2620824) | marine metagenome | biome: marine biome (ENVO:00000447); feature: mesopelagic zone (ENVO:00000213); material: "saline water (ENVO:00002010), including plankton (ENVO:xxxxxxxx)" | depth 1000 m | reverse complement strand
CAGGGCGCGCTGAAATGATGTGAACTAACCAGACAGGACACTAGCGTCCGGGCTGACGGCAATCACCCGGAAACTATGTGTGCCAGGCAGACAGAAGGCTAAGCCTGTACACTTGTCAGCCGACACACTGCATGACAAGATCTACCGGTTTTTAATCACGAACAGGCCACACCATGCAGTCCGCAAGCCCCGCTGACCCCGTCAAATCCCTGCTGGGCGACTACCCTGGTTATGGTGCTCATGATGAGTTGTACGAGCGCGGGCAGGTCCGTGCGCACTGGCAGCAGCTGCTGACAGAGTTTGCAGCGCTGGGTGCAGAACTGCTCACTCAGCGCAGCGATGAAGCGCAAAACCTGCTGCACGAGAATGGTGTCACCTTTAATCCCTACGAGGACGACCCAGGTCAGCAGCGCTCCTGGCGACTCGACTGCATGCCCTGGGTCATCAGTACCGCCGAATGGGAGGCGCTTGAGAAAGGGCTGCAGCAACGCAGCAGGCTTCTGGCTCACCTGCTGGATGATCTTTACGGTGAACGCCATGTCATTGCCGAGGGTCTGTTGCCACCGGAGCTGGTTTATACCCATCCCGGATTTCTGTTTTCTGCCGCCGACGCGCCCCCCGTGGTCGAACGGCCGCTACTGATTTCCCATGGTTGCGATGTAGTTCGCGATCACGAAGGGCAATGGCTGGTGCTGGGCGACCTGACACAATCACCCTCCGGTGTAGGTTACGCACTGGAAAACCGGATAACACTGTCCCGCGCGCTGCCGGGCCTTTACCGTGATGCACCACTGAAGCGACTGGCAGGGTTTCTCCAGGCACAACACCGATGCCTGGCGGCACTGGCGCCGGCGCACCGCGAACAGGCCAATATCGTCCTGCTGACGCCGGGGCCAGGCAGCCCGGGTTATTTCGAACACGCCTGGCTGGCCAACTACATGAATGTGCCACTGGTAGAAGGCGACGATCTGGTTGTGCGCGATGGTCAGGTATGTGTGCGCACGCTGGGTGGTCTTAATCAGGTTGATGTAATTCTGCGTCAGATCAATGACCCCTGGTGTGACCCGCTGGAGCTGCGACCGGATTCGCTGCTGGGCGTGCCAGGACTGCTGCAGGCAGCGCGTGATGGTGAAGTGAGGATCGTTAACGCACTGGGCGCCGGTGTGCTCGAGCATCCGGCCCTGGCCGCTTTTCTGCCGGTGCTGTGTGAACGTCTGCTGGGCGAAGCGCTGATGCTGCCCGGTCGTGAAACACTGTGGTGTGGCAACAATGATACGCTGCAGCGTGTAAGACAGGCACCTGAAGAATGGATTCTGCGCGATATTACACAACCGGGTAAAACCTTCCGGGTTGATCAGATGGGGCTTGAGGCTGCCCGCCATCTGCGTATGGACCTGAATGCACGACCTCATCTGTTTTCCGCCCAGCGGCCCATAAAAACAGCCGTGACACCGGGCTTCAATCCCCGAACCGGTCAGCTGGAACGCCAGCAGGCCTCACTGCGACTGTTCTCACTGCTGGAACCGAATGACATTCCCAGGCCTGTTGCCGAACAGCATTTTCGCGTCATGCCCGGTGGTCTGGCCTGGGTGGGCGAACCCGGCTCAGCGATGATGAAAAGTGCAGTGGTCAAAGATATCTGGGTGCTGGCACCGGTACCACAGCCGCACATCAGTATGCTCAGGCATGCCGGCGGTCCTATTCTGGTGACGCGTGATGGCAAGGACCTGCCATGCCGGGTCGCCGAGAGTCTGTTCTGGCTGGGCCGCTACGGGGAGCGCCTGGATGTGCGCGCCCGTCTGCTGCGAGAATCCCTGACCAAACTGCTGCAGGAAGACCCACACAGCGAGGGTGCAACGCTGCTGCCTGACCTGATGACCGCACTGGATGTGGCACCTGACCCAGATGAACTGGAAGAAATGCTCAAGGAACGTCCAGAGCATCCAAGATTTTCCAAGGCGCATACATTGGCGCGGGACCGGCTGCTGAATCTGCTGGCGGACCAGGGGTCACAGGGCATGCCAGGAATTTTTGCCAGTTTTGTGCGCAACAGCCGCTCCGTGCGTGATCATCTCGGCGACGATCTATGGCGCTCGGTCAGCAATATTCGCCAGCGCTGCAATGCCATGTCGCGTGCGCGTGGCGTGGTTGCCGGCCAGCGACTGCTGGAAGCCGTGGTCCTGGACCTTGCTGGCTTTTTTGGTCTTTGCAACGAAACCATGCCGCACCACTTTGGCTGGCGTTTTCTGGACATCGGTCGTTTTATCGAACGTATTCTGGGTACGCTGGAATTACTGAAGCTTGCGCTGCTCACCGCCAGGCAGCCCGGCATCCCGCTATGGGAAGTAGTGCTGGCTACGACTGATAATTTCACGGTTTACCGACGTCGTTTCCGTTCACAACTGCATCCCTCCGCAATCCTCGATCTGCTGCTGTTTGATGAAACCAACCCGCGTTCGGTGGGTTATATGTTGCGCCGCATTCAGCGGCAGGTGGCGCGTCTGCCGGGCCAATCGCAGTCGTCCTACCGTAACCTGGAGAACCGGCTGATCATCGAGGCGACCAGTACCCTGCATCTGATGGATATCGAGACCCTGGCTGATCTCGAAAACTCCGACTCGGCCCGAGAGGCCCTGACGGATCTGCTGGATCGGATTATTGCGCCAATGTCGGCGCTGTCGGATGCTATCTCGCACAGTCACTTCAGTCATGTTGAGGCGCCGCGCCAGCTGGTCACCATGCAGGTCAGCCCGGGTCTGGACGATGGCAAGACGCCAGCCAGGAGTGAGCGCCGATGAGATATCAGATCCGTCACCTGACGCGCTACGATTACAGTGGCCAGGCAACGCTAAGCCACAACGAAGCGCGGGTTCTGCCGCGCAATCTGCCCTGGCAGAAATGTCTGAACAGCGAGTGGCAGATCAGCCCGAAACCGGTGCGGCTGCGCGAGCGCACCGATTTTTTTGGCAACCGGGTTGCCTATTTCTCGACCGAAAGTGTGCATGACAGCCTCGAGGTGGTGGTCGTCAGTGAAGTCGACGTCAGCGCACGTCCTGCGCAGGACATATTCAGCACCATTACCTGGCCTGATGCGGTATCCGATGTCGCGCAAAGTCACCGCACCGGAAACAGAGAATGTATCGACGCCAGGCTGTACGTGCTGGAGTCGCCATTTGTCCGGCAGCAGCAGACCCTGCAGCAGTACGCCGAAGAGTGTTTTGAAGACACTTCAGACCTGATTCAGGGCCTGCATGTCCTGAATAAACGCATATTTGATGAATTCACTTATGATCCGGGAGTCACCACAACGGCAACCCCGGTGCATGAGGTGATGGCTGCCAAGCGCGGCGTCTGTCAGGATTTTGCGCATCTGATGATCGGATGCCTGCGCTCTCTTGGGCTGCCAGCGCGCTACGTGAGCGGTTACATGGAGACCCTGCCACCACCTGGCCAGGAGAAACTGCTGGGTGCTGATGCCACCCATGCCTGGATTGCGGCCTTCATCCCGGGTTGGGGCTGGCTGGAGCTGGATCCAACCAACGGCTGTCTGCCGGACGAGCGTTATATCGTGCTGGGCTGGGGCCGTGATTATGCTGACGTGACACCGCTCAAAGGTGTCATGACCGGCGGCGGGGAGCATGAGCTGTCAGTAGCTGTGGATGTCGTTCCCAAAGAAGTCGAGCAGACCACAGCCGTGCCCCTGGATTTTGGCAAGTAGCGGACGCAGGTTTTTGCGCCATAATATCCGGCACGAAAATCAAACAGACGGGAGTCAGTGATGAAAAAAGTGGTACTGGTGACGGGTGCCTCCTCTGGCATTGGTGAAGCCACCGCGCGCAAGTTTGCCGAGAATGGCTTCGCCGTGATTCTGGCGGCCCGCAGCGAAGACAAATTGAATGCGCTGGCCGAAGCCCTGCAATCAGTCACCGATGTCCACGCTGCCAGGCTCGATGTCACCGACCCTGCATCCATTGATGCGTTTTTCCTGAGCCTTCCCGAGGCCTTTCTGCACATTGATGTGCTGGTTAACAATGCCGGCCTGGCGCTGGGTCTGGAGCCGGCGCATGAGGCATACATGGAAGACTGGGAAACCATGGTGCAGACCAACATCATGGGGCTGCTGCGAGTAACCCGGCGCGTATTGCCAGGCATGGTAGAGCGCAATGCCGGCCACGTCATCAATATAGGCTCAACCGCCGGCAACTGGCCCTATCCTGGCGGCAATGCCTACGGCGGTACCAAAGCCTTTGTGCAGCAGTTCTCGCGAGGTTTGCGCTCGGATCTGCGCGGCAAGGCCATCCGTGTCACCAACATTGAACCCGGCATGTGTGAGACCAATTTCTCCAACGTGCGCTTCAAATGGGATACAGAAAAGGCCAGCTCGGTCTATCAGGGTACCCAGCCGCTCAGCGGCGAGGATATCGCCGACATCGTCTACTGGGTGAATTCAACCCCGGCCCATGTCAACGTGAACACGCTGGAAGTCATGCCGGTGAGCCAGACCTGGGCGCCGTTTCATATCCATCGCGAGTGATATCACTCTATATTCTGGATCTGCTTGTAGAAAATAAAATTAATATATTGAAATATCAATAATATATATTTGATTGGCGTGAGAAATATGCGGTCCTGTCGCCAGTTCTGTCACCATATTGTATCTAGCTCTTTTCGCTCATCATTGCCACAACATCAACTTCGAATTTGTTTTTTATATCTGAAATAAGGCGCTCTGAGAGAGTTTCTACTAGATTGAGAGTTTCCGCATCGAACAGCTTTTCAATTGCTTTACGTTTGCGAATTGACGTTTTGCCGCCATTTTGGATTATGATCGACAGAGCTGTATCAATATGTTTGTTTGGCACGTCGATGCGGCTATTCACAAACTTCTTCAGTCGATCAAATACCGTTAATAGACATACTTCTTGTAGTAGATCTTCAGACACTGCCGTATCCATCATGTCGTATACAAACTTCACATGCTCGGTGTAGTCGGGGAATCGATACATGTAATCGATATCATTATTTATCACTATTCTATTTTCGTCATCGAATTCATAATCAAGCATGGCCATTATTGGTATTGAGACTGTTTCCAAGACCTTATCGTATTTGCTTTGATTTTTCAGAATTGCGGCTGAAATTGGTATTATGAATTGATGTTCAGGCTCGCGGTGCTTCATCACCTCGTGAATAAGATAACGGTGGAGGCGACCATTCCCGTCGTCAAAAGGATGGATGTAAACCTCCCCAAATGAAATGATGGTGGCATGTATAAGTGGAGGAATGGATTGATCCAGCATTAAATTCTCATGAAGTTTCAATAGTCCATGCATCATGCTAGCAACGTGTGTTTGCTTTGCCCCAACGTAGTGAACATCCTCATCTTGCAATCCGAAGCGCTGTATGGTGGTGCCAACGTAGATCTCAGAAGTGCGATAATCTGTCGCTCTAAACTTTTCAGCCACAATTTGATTCTGTACATTTATAATCGACTGGCTGTTGAGCTCATATAGTCCAACATTCTTTATCGCATTCAAGAATCGCTGCATTTTTTGTCTGTCAGGTTTTTCTTTTTCAATTTCTGTCGACGACTTTGTCTCCTTTGTATAAAGGTAATTAATAGAGCGTCCAATCACATCAACTGATAGAAACTCTCCGATCCCCTGCATTTTCGCGTATGCTGTCTTGTAAACATCAATTTTTTCAAGACGCCTGATTTCTGGGGTCTTCCGCACTGTTGGACAGAACTCTGATGTGCCGAGTGCATTGTTGATGACGCGAGTTCGCTTATCTCGATGCCCCGTTTTCAGTGTGTAGTAAAACTCATCCTCAAACAAATTGATGTAGTTGCCAGATTTCAAATCAGGGAGATCTAGCTTGCTATTTGTCAGCCACTCGAATAGAAACCAAAGGACTCGGTTATACTGGCTCATCGGCTTGCTAGCTATGAAAGTGGTAAACTCGGCAACGTTCACTTTTCGGAACATCGCTGCAAAGAAATGAAGGCGAATCCCTTGGTGCTTTATTGCTGCGTGCATTTGGGCGTATGGGTTATCCTCATACTTAAGGTGTCCGGGGAGAATTTTTCGCTTACTGGCGCCATAGGATATAGTTTGCTCTTCTGTAGCATTTGGCGCTTGGTACACTTCGATACCTAGCTTAGGTAGGTGTAATGCATAGTATTGATTTAGGTAGGCGTAACCGACGGGTTTCATGGCATTCCTTTACTTTTTAGCCAAAAAGGTTTTATTGTGGCCGGTAAATCCTGTTGTGCACTTCCTTTCTGCCTCAGTCTAGCAAAAACCATTAGAAATTTCCATTTATGCTTAGAAAACTAAGATGTCACTTATAAAAACAATATAAGGGTTACAAATTGCCGATTGACATTATGTTTTCGAGCAAGCATTTACATTCAGCTCAACGTCCGAATTTGCCTATAGCAATAATTATTATAAATATCAACACTATAGCTGGCGCATAAAGGTGCTGCCATACACAACATTTCCAAACCTGCAGATACACAGATAACTAGTAAGGTTAAGTCTTCAAGAGTGCATCTAAAGAGCCCAACCTGGTTTAGAACTAATCCTCAGACTACGCTGTAGCATAAAGGCTCTTCCGACGCAGAAAAGGGGCTGACGCCCCCTCCCGCGCGAAGCTCATAAAAGCCTCTCTGCAAACGAGACCGCCGTCTCAGCTCCTGTATATACTGATATTAAAACGGATTAAATATTTTGAATTGCTATTCAATATTCTGGATCTGCTCGCGCATCTGCTCGATCAACACCTTCAGCTCCACCGCATTCAGCGTGGTTTCGGCCACAATAGACTTGGATGACAGGGTGTTCGCCTCGCGGTTAAGCTCCTGCATAAGAAAGTCCAGGCGCCGGCCGATGGGCTCTTTGCGGCCCAGTACGCGCTCCACTTCAGCCAGATGGGTGTCCAGGCGGTCCAGCTCTTCGTCCACGTCGGCTTTCTGAGCCAGCAGCACGGTCTCCTGCTCCAGGCGTGCCGGGTCGAGTTCAGTCTTGAAGGCATCCAGCCGGCTGCGGATGTTGTCCTGCTGACGCTGCAGAATCTCCGGCAGCCGGTCTCGCAATGAGCTGACAATTTCGGCAATAGCGGTCAGCCGCTGGCGAATCAGTCTGGCCAGCTCGTCGCCTTCACGCTGCCGCGCCTCGTTGAAATCGGCCAGGGTCTCCTGCAACAGCGCCAGTGCTTCGCTTTGCATACTGTCGGCATCCAGTTCATGTTCCTGCATAACACCAGGCCAGCGCAGGATGTCTGCGACCGTCAGTGGGGGCGCATCGCTGATGACGGCGCTGACCTGATCGCTCAGGGATTTAAGATGCTGGACGCGCTCGGTATTCAGGGCCTCCTGCACGGAGACATCCTCGCGCATCTGGTAGCGCAGCGCGCAATCTACCTTGCCCCGCGCGATCGCCCTGCGCAGGGCGTCCCGTACGCCTGGTTCAAGCGACTTGAACATCTCTGGTATGCGCAGGCCCGGCTCCAGGTAGCGATGATTGACGGAACGTATCTCCCAGCTCAGCGTGCCCCAGTCATACTCTTTTTGCTTCCTGGCGAAAGCCGTCATGCTGGCTACCATAGTGTCCCCTTTATTCCTGTGCGTGTTGCTGCGGTGTGCGAGCAGATTTACATCTGTCGTAAACGATCAAGTGTAACCCAATCGCATAAAGATCGACGAGTGCAATGCCGGGGGGAATGCGGGATAATCACAGGCCGAACATTCATCAGTATTTTGAGGTTACATGTCTGACACTATCCAGAATTCCGTTATCCGTCCCAGTCAGCGCGCTGCCTACCAGCTTCGCGAAATCCGCCTGACCCGCCGCTATACCAAACACGCCGAAGGCTCGGTTCTGGTTGAGTTTGGTGACACCAAGGTCGTCTGCACCGCCAGTGTGGAGGAGGGAGTACCGCGATTTCTGAAGGGAAGTGGCCAGGGCTGGGTCACTGCGGAATACGGCATGCTGCCACGCTCCACCGGTTCACGGATGGATCGCGAGGCTGCACGTGGCAAGCAGAGTGGTCGCACACAGGAAATTCAGCGCCTTATTGGTCGCTCACTGCGAGCAGCTCTGGACATGTCACTGCTTGGCGAAAATACCATCAAACTGGATTGTGACGTGATTCAGGCCGATGGTGGCACACGTACGGCCTCCATCACGGGTGGCTGTGTGGCATTACACGATGCGATCACTTTCATGCTTGAGAAAAAACTGATCAAGCAGAACCCGATCAAGCAGTTGATTGGCTCGGTTTCGGTTGGCATGTATCAGGGGATGCCGGTGCTGGATCTGGATTACGCTGAAGATTCAAACGCCGAGACCGATATGAATGTTGTAATGAACGATGCAGGACGCTTTATCGAAGTACAGGGGACCGCCGAAGACGGCGATTATGACTTTGAACAATTACAGCAGATGATCGGCCTGGCGCAAAAAGGAATTGCCGAATTGATTGTGAAGCAGAAGCAGGCGCTGGGACTGGCATGAGCGACACACACGAGGAACAGGAGATGACTCTGAAACCGTATCAAATGCGTTTTCTGGAGTACGCGATAGAACATAACATCCTGAAGTTCGGAGAGTTCACGCTTAAATCCGGGCGAGTAAGCCCTTACTTTTTTAACGCTGGCCTGTTTAATACCGGTGAGGCACTGGCCTTTATCGGCAGCAGTTACGCAACCATGCTGGCCAGCTGCGGGCTTGATTATGACCTGTTGTTTGGGCCGGCCTATAAGGGCATTCCACTGGTGTCAGTGTCGGCGGCGGCACTGGCATCCGAGCACGGTATCAACAAGCCCTACAGCTTTAACCGCAAAGAGGCCAAAACTCACGGTGAAGGCGGCAACATCGTCGGATCACCGCTGCAGGGCAGGGTGATGATTGTGGACGACGTGATTACCGCGGGGACGGCGATTCGCGAAGTCATGAGCATGATCAAACAGGCAGATGCCAAACCGGCCGGCATTCTGGTTGCCCTGGATAGGCAGGAGCGCGGCCAGGGCGAACTGTCCGCCATCCAGGAGATCGAGAAAGAATTCCATGTGCCGGTGCTGAGTCTGATTAACCTGAATCAGATCATGGACTTTCTGCGTTATCAAGGAGATGAGAGGCTCAAGTCCTTCCTGCCGGCGATCAGACACTACCGCCAGCGCTACGGAGTATAGCGCTGGCCCGGTCTGCTATTTCAGAAGTTGTACGGGCTGGGATTGGCAGTGGCCTCATCAAACGGCTGCAGCAGGTTCTGCTGCAGGTAGTGCCACTGCTCGTCCCAGTGCTCAGTCGGCTTGCGGCTGAATTCGCTGCGAACAAACTGGACCAGGCGGCCTTCCGCGGCGGACAACAGCAGGTTTGCCAGAACCGCAGGTGAGACCGGCGGTTTAAGATTCTCGCGAATCTGCGCTTCCCGCAATACCTGCTTGAGCTGCGCTTCCAGCCGGTCAAACAACTGGCTGATGCGTGCTCGGAGCCGGTCTGTTTCTCCAGTCAGTGCGTCGCCGACCAGCAGCCGGGTCATCCCTGGATTCTTTTCCGCAAACGTCACCAGCAGGGTTAGAATCTTCTCGCAGCGCTCAGCGGTAGTCAGTTCGTCCTGCAGGATGCGGCTGATGCGTGTAAACAGCGTGTCTTCAATAAACTTGATAAGTCCCTCAAACATGCGCGCCTTGCTGGGAAAGTGCCGGTAAAGCGCGGCCTCGGAAACGCCCACCTCTCTCGCCAGTGCCGCTGTGGTAATGCGGGCGCCAGGGCCCGACTCCAGCATTTGCGCCAGCGACTGCAGAATCTGTTCCTTGCGGGATGTTTTTTTGGCAGCTCTGGAGCTGGCGTCTCTGGCCTGCGCAGCGGATGTATTCATCAGGCAGGTTCTCCTATGGTGCGCGTGTTGCTGATCAATGTACCAACGCCGGTGTGTGTGAATATCTCCAGCAATACCGCGTGCTCAACACGACCATCAATGATATGAGCGCTACGCACGCCATGATTGACCGCATCAAGCGCACAGTTGATCTTTGGCAGCATGCCCCCGTAGATCGTGCCGTCGGAAATCAGCTCATCGACCTGCGCGGTTGTCAGCCCGGTGAGAACATTGCCTTTTTTGTCCATGACGCCAGAAATATTGGTCAACAGCATCAGTTTCTCGGCATTCAGCACTTTGGCAATTTCACCTGCTACTGTGTCGGCGTTGATATTGTAGGTGGCGCCGCTGTCATCAACACCAATGGGTGCGATTACCGGGATGAAATCACTGTGCTCCATCATGCGCAGCACTTCGGTATTGATGCGGGTGACCTTGCCTACCTGGCCCAGGTCCAGCAGTTTGTCGGCCTGGCCGTTATCGCCGGCTTTTTTCTTGAGCAGCTTTTCGGCGCGGATCAGGTTGCCATCCTTGCCGGTGATGCCGATGGCCTTGCCACCGTTCTTGTTCAGTAGCGCTACAATTTCCTGGTTCACAAGGCCGCCAAGCACCATCTCCACCACATCCATGGTCTGACTGTCGGTGACACGCTGGCCCTCGATAAATTCGGACTGGATGTTAAGCCGCTCCAGCAATGACCCGATCTGCGGACCGCCACCGTGCACTACCACTGGATTCATGCCAACCAGCTTCATCAGCACTATGTCGCGAGCAAAACTGTTTTTCAGAGTTTCGTCAGTCATTGCATTGCCGCCGTACTTTACGACGATGGTGCTGCCAGTGAACTGTTGAATGTAGGGCAGTGATTCAGTCAGTACGTTGGCAATATTCTTGGCGGCTGCTAGGTCCAGGGGCATCAGAAATTCCACTCAATTCGTTGGATTACAAGAGTTTGGCAGTATATAACGACTTACTGCGTTTTAAAAATCAGGCTGTCTGTCAGTGATCGTCAGAAGCGGAAAGTCCAGGATGGGGTCAACACGCTGCAGCAGGGCCCGGAATTCGCCCTGAATGCGCTGCATGACATCTTCTGTCTCAGCCTCAAAGCGCAGCAGCAGGGCGGGCGTGGTGTTGGACGCGCGAACCAGACCCCAGCCCCGATCAAAGTCTGCACGTATGCCATCAAGTGTGTTTACACGTGCGGCTGGAAACTCGGCCAGTTCCGCAAGCCGGGTCATCAGCTCAAATTTGTGAGATTCATCGACCTCTATCCTGATTTCGGGTGTCACCAGGCTGGTCGGCAGCGACTGCAACATGGCATCTGACGTAGCAGTGCCCGCGGCCAGGATTTCCATGAATCTGGCTGCTGTGTAGAGACCATCGTCGTATCCAAACCATCGATCTTTTATAAACACGTGGGCCGAAAACTCGCCGCCCACAACGGCGCCGGTCTCCTGCATCCTGTGTTTCATGAAAGAGTGGCCGCTGCGGCTCATGACTGGTTCGCCACCGCAGCGCTGAATGCGATTGATCAGCAGGCTGCTGCATTTAACATCAAACACCACACTGGGCCTGCGGTCTTCGGCAGTCGCGCAATAGCCGGGCAGTATTTGATCGACCAGCAACATCAGCAGGCGATCCGTATCCATGACCCGGCCCTGATCTGTGACCAGTACCACCCGGTCGCCATCGCCGTCCAGAGCAACTCCCAGGTCTGCAGAGTGAGTCTTCACTTGCGCCACCAGGTCTTTCAGATTGACGTTGATGGTTGGGTCAGGGTGATGGTTTGGGAAGCTGCCATCCAGCTGGCAGTACAGCTCAATGACCTCACAACCAAGGGCTCGGTACAGCGAGGGGGCTACCAGGCCCGGCACTGCATTTCCACAGTCAACAACCACACGCAAGGGACGCTTGAGCTTGACGTCCTGGCGAATACGATCGATATAGGCAGGCATGATGTCCAGTGCGCGCCGGGAACCTCGCGGCAGTCTGGGCTCGCGCACCTTGTCGGGTCGTCTGGCGAAAAAGCAGGCCTGTTCCCGAATACCCTGAATCTCCTCAGACGTCAGACAGCTGCGCTCACGCACTATCTTGATACCATTGTAGTCGGCGGGATTGTGGCTGGCGGTCAGCATGACACCGGAATGGTAATCGGTGGTATGCGTTGCGAAATAAAGCAGTGGTGTAGGTATGGTGCCAAGGTCGATAATGTGGCATCCGCTGTCAAGAATGCCCTCGCCAAGGGCTGCGGACAGGCTGGGGCTGGAAAGGCGGCCGTCGGCGCCAAACAGGACTTCGTTGTGACCATGGCTTAGCGCCAGATAGCCAATGGCCTGGCCAATGACACGAATATTGTCTTCTGTCAAGTCTCGGCCAACGATACCGCGAATATCGTAAGCCCTGAACATTCTGCCGGGCAATTCGCAGCTGGCAGCCTGCTGTGCCATGTCAGACACGGGTGCCTGATGTTGCATTGGCATCCAGCCGCTCCTTGATCAACGCAAGCATGTGCCTTGCAATCAGGTGTTTGTTGCCCGGTCCCAAGGATTGTTGTTGCGTCCCATTGGCAGCGGGCCAGAGGGCTGTCGCCGCGATGGAATCGCTATTGAAGGTCGCAGTGGCGTCATTGGCAAACAGTAGGTCAAGCCTCTTGCGATTAAGTTTGTTCTCCCCGTGCTCAAGCAGCTGCTGTGTCTCGGCGGCAAATCCCACCATAAACGGACGGGTCTCAAGGGCTGCAATGGTGCTGATAATGTCTGGATTGCGGACCAGCTCCAGTTGCAGCGTATCTGCGCTTTTTTTGATTTTGTGTGGCTGCTGCTCGGCTACGCGGTAATCAGCGACTGCCGCTACACCAATAAACACATCAGTTTCAGGCGCTGCTGCCAGTGATGCATCCAGCATCTGCCGGGCGCTGACAACATTGACGAGCTGTGCACGCTCTGGCGGCGCCAGGGTCACCGGCCCACTGATCAGTGTGACGCGTGCACCCAGCTGAATCGCCTCGGTGGCGAGTGCATAGGCCATTTTCCCGGAGCTGTGATTGCTGATGAATCTGACAGGGTCGATGGCTTCACGCGTTGGACCTGCGGTAATGGTCAGATGCAAACCACTGAGTATGCCGGTGTCAAACAGTCCCGCGCAGGCTGTCGCCAGGTCGATTGGTTCCAGCATCCTGCCGGGGCCCACTTCGCCACAGGCCTGAGATCCGGCAGCAGGCCCGAGTATGGTGTATCCACGTTGTGTCAGCGTGGCCAGGTTGTCCTGGGTCGCCTGATTCAGCCACATGCCCTGGTTCATGGCCGGCGCAACTGCTATCGGTGCCTTGCTCGCCAGCAGCAGCGTGGTGAGCAGGTCGTCAGCGTGTCCGCGTGTGGCTCGCGCCAGGAAATCAGCGCTGGCCGGTGCGACCAGTATCAGATCAGGCCAGCGTGCCAGTTCGATATGGCCCATGCCAGCCTCGGCGTCGGCATCCAGCAGATCCAGGTGGACGCGGTGGCCGGAAAGGGCCTGCATGGTCAGCGGCGTGATGAATTCGGTGGCAGCCCGTGTCATGACGACGCGCACTTCGGCGCCGGCCCTGGTGAACAATCGCGTCAGTTCCGCGCATTTGTAGGCAGCGATTCCGCCCGTCAGCCCAAGCAGGATACGCTTGTTGGCCAGTGTTGCCAGCGGGTTTGTCTGCATAACCGATATCCATTCACGGAGGGTAAGAGGTGCATTCTATGCAAGCGGACACCCCAGCGGCAAGGCGAGTGCGAAACCAGGATGCTATAACCCTATGGTGGTGACAGCGCTGGCGGCCAGCTTTAGCAGTCAGACTCGCTGGTTCTCCAAGTCTGGCACCGGCATGGCAGGATAAAGGCCCAGCTTACATTGCCACAGACATTTTTCCAGGGAGAGGAGTAAAGAGCGACGTGGGAATCAAGGACTGGCCCGCTGGCGAGCGGCCACGGGAAAAGCTGTTGGCGGGTGGCCCCTCTGGTCTGTCAGATGCGGAGCTGTTGGCCGTGCTATTGCGAACCGGTACACGGGGGCAAACAGCGCTGGATGTGGCGAGGCGACTGCTGGTTGAGTTTGGCAGCCTGTCGGCAATCCTGACGGCCACGCTGGATGAGTTTTGCAGCTGTGATGGTCTGGGGCCTGGCAAATACGTGCAGTTTCAGGCTGTTCTGGAGCTGGCACGACGCTATATGGCCGAACGGCTGATGGAAGCCGACGCCCTGACCAATTCAGAATTGACGCGCGACTATCTGCGGGCCAGGATGCGGGACTACCCGCATGAGGTCTTTGCCTGCCTGTATCTGGATAATCAGCATCGCGTCACGGCAATGGAAGAGCTGTTTAAAGGCACCATCGATGGGGCTGCAGTCTACCCGCGTGAGGTGGTCAAACGCTGTCTGCACAACAACGCAGCAGCCGTCATATTCGCCCACAACCACCCCTCAGGCCTGGCGGAGCCCAGTCAGGCGGACATTGCTATCACCAATCGCCTGAAGCTGGCGCTGAACACCATCGATGTGAGAGTGCTGGATCATGTTGTGGTCGGCCGCGGGGAGGTTGTCTCATTCGCAGAGAGAGGGCTGCTGTGACGATGCTGCTGTCGCTGGAAATAGCCGAAATAAGTTGCCTTTGGGTAGCCGTTTTGGTATAAATCGCGGCTCAAATTTTTCTGCACGGGTTTGTAACGAGGCAAGATCATGTCCAACGTATGTATGGTAACCGGCAAAAAGCCGATTACAGGCAACAATGTTTCTCACGCGCACAACAAGACACGTCGTCGTTTTGTGCCAAATATCCAGACACACCGTTTCTGGGTTGAGTCCGAGAAGCGTTTTGTGAAACTGAAAGTATCAACCAAAGGTATGCGTACTATCGACAAGAAGGGCATCGATGCCGTTCTGACCGATATCCGTGCCAATGGCGTAAAAATTTAAACATTTCCGGATTCAGGTGGTAATCAGCCATGCGCGATAAAATCAAACTGGTTTCTTCTGCAGGTACCGGTCACTTCTACACGACTGACAAGAACAAGCGTACTACGCCAGACAAGATCGAAATCAAAAAATTCGATCCAGTAGTTCGCAAGCACGTCATGTACAAAGAAGCCAAGATCAAGTAATACCTTTGCCGTCGCGTCCTGCGACGGGCAGCAATCAGACGCTGCGAAGGCCTCCGTTACAAAAACACCCGGTCGACATCGTGTCTACCGGGTGTTCCCGTTTCTGGACTACAAGAGGTCAATCGACGCCATTCGTGCGGCGATAAATCTGCTTACTTCTGTTTGCTGAGAGATTTGGCCAGCTTTTGGGTTGCTGCGGCCAGCTTCGGATCGCTGACAAATTCCTTTTTCAGCTTGCCAACGGTCGTAGAGACCGTGCCGTAGCGCTTCAGCTTGAACAGTTTGGCGATGGCCTGCAGTGTTGAGGCTGACAGTTCCTGGCACAGGTACATCGCGACCCAACGCGGAACGTTTTTGGATCCAGGGCCTCTGGCTGCCTGATAGATGCTGTCTTCGGTCACCTTGAAGTGCCTGGCAACTGCAGACACGATCTGCTTGCAGCTCGGTCGCCACTTGGCATTCACACCTCTGGATACACCCCGTGCTTTGGTGGCGCTGCGTTTGCTGGCGGCAAATTTACGGAATTTCTCATCGCCCATGACAGATGACAGATTCTTCTTGCCGTAGAAGTGGGCCATCTCCTCGTCAACACCTTCGTCAACGTAGGCCGCATAACGCTGGAAACGGCGATTCGCCGGCCCATCCAGCTGACCCAGCGCGTCATCACGCACCAGCCAGACAGGCGGTTTTACTTTATTGGTATAAGCCGGGTAGCTGGTCCAGTCATTCTTCTCCAGATCCTGTTTGCGCACCCCCAGGTGAATATACCGGGTCAATGGCAGCAGATACTTGTCGGCCTGTACCAGTACAGCTTTGTAGCGACCTTTGAACAGCGAGCCGTCCGAGCGCTTCATGCGCTGATAGCTTTGTGTGTAAAGGCCGTCGATCTGCCGCATGAAGCGGCTGAGGTTGCCCTCGGGAGTTTTTATCAGAAGATGGTACTGATCCTTCAGCAGTGCGTAGGCGTGAACCTGCACGTTCAAGCGCTGGCAGGTTTCCTCCAGTGCTTGCAGAAACGCCTCATAGTAGCGTGCTGACGGGAAGACACGCTGGCCTTCCAGCGCTACATTGGAGACGTGATAAACTGCATCCGGATACTCGATTCGAAGTGGTCGTGCCATGGCCTGAGTTCCTTTTTTGCTTACGTTCTGTAGTTTTATTCTTCTTTATTAAATACAGTTGACCCCACTAACAGGTCAAATAGTGAACCACATTGACGCGTCAGGTCAACAGCAATTCCCCGGTTTGCCTCGCAGCTAAAGCTCCACTCGGCGCACGGACGGCCAACGAGACTATTTGATCGGCACCTCAGCCAGCGTGATTGCACGCTTGGGGCCAGGTAATCCCTCAATGCTGAGGTTGTGATCCGCAGGGTCCAGCCCGTCAACCAGCGACTGAAACGGCATCCATTCGGTGGTGCGCTGCTCCTGCGCAGAAGTCACGTTAACATCGACAGTTCGAACATTGACGAAGCCACAGCGCCTTAGCCAGCTTTCCGTAGTGGCTACCGAAGGCAGAAACCACACATTATTCATGCGACAGTAGCGATCAGGCGGGGTTAACGCATAACCTTCGGGGCCATCCGCTATCAGGGTTTCAAGCACCAGTTCACCGCCTGGGCGCAGGCTGTCGAACAATTGAAACAAATGGTCCAGAGGTGAGCGGCGGTGGTACAACACGCCCATAGAGAAAACGGTGTCGAAGGCAGCGCTTTTGGCGGGGAACTGATCAAGCGTGACAGGTACCACAAAGACTGGCAGATCACGCAGAAAGTGCTGGATCAAACGGTACTGAAAAAAGTAGGCAGGGTGCGGGTCAACACCCAGCACCATCCTGGCGCCTTCGCCCAGGGCGCGATAACAGTGGTAGGCATTGCCACAGCCAACATCCATCACACGACGACCGGCAAGAGGCGCTATATGGGGCAGCACGCGGTCCCACTTCATGTCAGAACGCCATTCACTGTCTATCTCAACGCCAAACAGAGACCAGGGGCCTTTGCGCCATGGTATCTGTGACCTGGCGGCTTCCAGAATCGTCTGATACTGCGAGTCGCTGCAGTCCGAGCGGTCGCCAATGCGCACGCCGTGCTTCAGATCCAGCACGGAGCGCTTCACATCAGGCAGCGCGTCGTACATGGCGAGCCATTTGTCGGTCAGGCCATGCCCGCGTGAATACAGGTATTCCTCGCTGGCATAGCTGGAAATATCCTCCAGCGGTGTACCCTTCAGCAGGTGCCGCAGTCGTTGATCAGCAGTTGTATCGCGCATCAGCGTACAGCCACCATGGAGCAGAAGTTAAAGCATTGAAACCAGACATCACAGGACTGAAACCCGGCTGCCTGAAGACGGGTTTTATGTGCGTCGATGGTCTCTGGGATCAGCACATTTTCCAGCGCTGCGCGCTTTTGGGCGACTTCCATTTCAGAATAGCCCTGTGCCTGTTTGAACTGATGGTACAGATCAACAAAAAGATCATTCATGTCATCATTGGCGAGCCGAATCTTCTCTGACAAAATGAGGATGCCGCCAGGGACCATGCCATCGGCGATCTTCTGTATCAGCGCCTGACGTTTTTGAGGGGCTATGAACTGCAGCGTAAAGTTCAGTACAACCACCGATGCGTTAATGATCTCCGACTCGCAGACATCTTCGCACAGCACACGTATCGGCAGGCCCTGATGCTCGCCTGTCTGTACCATGCTATTGAGCCGCGTTACCATGGCCTCGGAGTTATCAATGGCGAGCAGCTCGTAATCTTTATGTTCAAGCTGATGTGCCATCGCCAGGCTGGCACCACCCAGTGAACAGCCCAGATCATAGATCCGGGTGCCAGGTCTGCAATAGCGAGCCGCCAGTACGCCAATCATCGACAGAATAGTCGCATAACCTGGCACCGAGCGATTGATCATGTCGGTAAAAACTGACGCGACTTTTTCGTCGAAAACAAAATCGCTGCGCTGTTGTGGGCTGGCGAAAATGTTATCGCGCAGCGGTGGCGTGTGCGTCGACTTGCTCATGCGGCTCTTCCGTAAAACTAGTCAGCAGGGACGTGCTGATGGCCGGCGTCGCGCATGGACTGGCGAATTCGGGCGGCAGTCAGGCGCTGGGCTGCTTCGTCACGCTCTTGTGCCAGCGAGAAATTCAGGTCGCTGATGGCCGTGATGGGGACCAGGTGAATATGTGCATGTCGCACTTCCAGCCCGGCAATCATCATGCCCACTTTTTCGCAGGGGAACAGTGAACGCATGGTGCGTGATAACAGACGGCTGACCGTGAAAACATGCTGAGTCAATGACTCGTCCATATCATCCCAGTGGTCAACTTCCTGGTGTGGAATCACCAGCAGATGGCCTTCGCGAATGGGTTTGATTGTCAGGATGGCAAAGCACGTGCCATCGTTCCACAAAAGGTGTCCGGGTAACTCACCCTGACGGATGCGGGTAAACAGGCTGCTCATGGTGTAGGGCTCCTTTCAGTGCGCTATTATGCTGGATTTCGTGATACAGTCCAATCGCGTCAGTATCAGGGAGTCAGTCGTGATGTTTCTCCGTCGCAAAAGTGCCAGACCCGTCGCCGTTGTTGAAGAGCAGTGGTTGGACGACCTGCCCCTCGAATGCCGCCTGGTCCGCAGTCAGCGCAAGAGCCTGGCCGTGCATGTCAGCCACGACCAGATAGAGGTTCGCGCACCGGTTTTTGTATCAGAGGCCGAGATCAAGCGCTTTCTGGACAAACATCGTCGCTGGGTTCTGCGCAAGGTGGAAGAAAAACAGCAGCGGCATTCAGAGCGACTCGATCTTGGTGACGGTGGTCGCATCCTCTACAAGGCGCGTGACACCCGCGTTGTTCATCAGCTTGCCAGCAGCCCGGCGGTCACCGTTATAAACAAGACAGATGGGCAGACCCTGCGTATTAGTGGTCAGGGACTGGAAGCAGGTGCGCCAGACAGCCAGGCGGCGGCGGCCCGCATTCTCCGGCAGTGGCTGCAATCGCAGGCCAAAGCCTACCTGCCACAACGCACACAGGCACTGGCAGACTATCTGGGTGTCGGCGATAAACTCAAGGAAGTGGTGTTCAGGAAAACCCGCAGCAAGTGGGGGCACTGCACCTCAGCCGGGCGCATACAGTACAACTGGCTGATCATGCTGGCCCCGGATGGGGTGATCGACTACATGATCAGCCACGAAGTGTGTCACCTGTTGCACATGAATCACTCGAAGGCCTACTGGCAGGCAGTGTCGCGAGTCTGCCCTGATTACCAGCGCTACGTGGGCTGGCTAAAGCAGCACGAACACCGCCTGTGGTTCTGATCAGCTGGCGGCAGCCGATTGCTGGCGGCGCTGCATGATCGCAATTCCCATACCGCCGATCAGCAGTACAGCACTGATGGTGAGCAGCATGGTCTGACTGTAGCCCAGCATGCCCCCCGAGGGTGCCGCCAGTGCGAGTCCTGATACACAGACCAGCCCGCGACCGAACAGTCCGATTCGCCCTTCGCCCAGTCGCCCGAATCCCAGCAGGTAGCCTTGCAGGCCCGCAGACAGCAGAGCCACACCCAGCAGCGCCGTGGATATCAATATCACAGCCTCGCCAATCTCGCCCTGCAACAGCAGCGCCGGATTGAAGACAAAAAAGAACGGAATGAAGTAAATGATCGCGCCGAGTCGCATGGCTTCCCAGCCAGCGCGCATTGCCGACACCTGGGCGACGGACGCGGCAGCAAAGGCGGCCAGCGCGACTGGCGGCGTAATAAAGCTCAGCATGCCCCAATACATGATGAACATATGTGCTGCCAGCGGGTCGAGTCCAGCATTGATCAGTGCTGGCGCCAGTACGATGGCAAGGAAAATATAGGCAGCTGTCACCGTCATGCCAATGCCCAGCACAAAACTGGTGATGGCACCCATGATCAGCAGCACCAGCGTATTGTCACCTGCCAGATAGACCAGGTCGTTCGCCAGAGTACCGGCCATACCCGTAACGGCCAGAGCGCCAACAATCAGGCCAATGGCAGCCAGAATACCCGCCAGCTCCGCCATCAGACGGCCCGTGGCTGCGACCATCAGCATGAACTTCTTCAGATCCATGCGATGGCTGGTGAACTGGTTGATGATCAGCAGGGCGGCGGTGGCGATGAATGGCGCTGTCGCCTCTCGCTGCATATAGACCAGCATCACCGTCAGGATTACGAAGACAGCAATAAAGTACCAGCCCTCCTTGAACACCTGTCCCAGTTTGGGCAGTTCCGGTTTGGGCAGGCCGCGCAGGTCATTGCGCGCCGCGTAGGCATCGATCTGTACAAACAGACCAAAGAAATACAGCACGGATGGAACGATGGCCGCGACCGCGATGGTCACGTAGCTCACGCCGAGAAAACTTGCCATCACAAATGCCGTTGCGCCCATGATAGGGGGCATCAACACACCGCCTGTGGACGCGCAGGCCTCTACGCCTGCCGCATAACCGCGGGAGAAACCAACGCGCTGCATCGCAGGGATGGACAGCGGGCCCGTGGTCAGTACGTTAGTGATCGGGCCACCACTCATGGAGCCCATAAGGCCGCTCGAGAATATTGCCACTTTTGCCGGACCGCCGCGCATGTGGCCAAGCAGGGCAAAAGCCAGATTGATGAAGAACGGACCGCCACCGGTATATTGCAGGGAAACCCCAAACAGAATGAAGCCGAATACCAGCATGGCAAAGGAGTTCAGGGCCACCCCAAAAACACTCTCCTCACCCAGGACATGGAAGATCGCGACGTCATGTATCGGCATGCCGATGCCGGCCACCACAGCTGGCATCTTGTCCGCGTAGGTCGGGTACAGCGACAGCACCAGCACGATGAAGAAGATTGGCCAGCCGCCGGCGCGGCGTCCGGCTTCCAGAATGATGACCCAGGTAATCAGCGCCAGCACAATGCCTTCCAGTGGTGCTGCGTATTCCCAGGCATCCAGGATGATGCGTTCAGCATTAAAGGCAAAGTAGGAGAAGATCACTGCCACCAGACCAATGATCACCTTGTCATACCAGGGCACAAAGGTGAGATTGTGTTTGTTCGACGGGAAGGTAATGAACACCATGGACAGCATCAGGCCGGTTATCAGATAGAGATAACGCCCATCAAGCATGGTGTAGTTGATAAAGAAACCCAGCGCAAAAATCTGGTTGATGGCCAGCAGCGACGCGGCCGCTGTCAGCACAGCCATCACTGCCCGCCAGCGAGTGGCCAATTGCCGGTAGCGCCCGATGGCTGGCAGCTCGGTGGTGTCTTTCTTTTCTTCTGGCGGCGCGATGGGCGGGATAATCTTATCAGTCATGGAATTATTCTTTATTGTGGGTCTGTTGGGTGTGTCGGCAAGGCCTCTACTGAGTATCTGACAGCGTGATCAGCCCGCGAGCGGCCAGCGCCTGTTCGCGATGGGCCAGCCAGCCGGCTTCAAAGGCGGCGCGGTCTTCGGGTGCACCAGGCAGATACTCCTGCCAGGCGTCCATCAGCACCTGCTGACGGAAAAGGTTTTCCTGTTGCTTGGCTTCCGCCTCCTCAGTCCAGATGCCGATTTCCTTGAAGTAGCGTATGGCGCCTTCGTGATAGGGAATAAAGGCATTCTCGAGCTGCTGGCCATTGATGCGCCAGCCATTGGCGCCCGGTGCCGAGGTCTTGTAGTCATCGTAATGAACTGCAATAACCTTGGCGATGCCGTAGACCATATCGGGGTCCAGATCTTCCATGGCGACCAGTAGTGGATAGGCTGAGGTAAATACTTCAATCCCCTCTTCAGGATCGATCGCCGGGCCTTCTGTCGCGACATGCGGGACATACCAGGGCAAGCGGTCCCTGACGCGCTGCACGCCTTCAGCGTTCTCCGGCGGGAATTCCACCCAGTACAGGCCGCGCGGCGAGGAGTCCAGCCGCATGAAGGGCGGCGAGTTGCACGCGCCACCGGCGATATCAGCTCGATCATTGATCACCGCGTCAATTGAGGCGTTGTAGCCACCCACTTCAACCATTTCCACGTCGTCCCAGGTCAGCCCGGCATAGGCCAGCAGTGCTGTGGTGGCATTGTTCAGTGATGGCGCGCCCTGCACAAAGGTCACGCGTTTGCCGCGAATATCGTCGACAGTGCCAATCTCGACATCGGCAGCTGTTGCCAGACTGAATGAGCAGCTGGTTGAAAAGTTGGACAGAATTGCGCGAATGGGCTGTGGACCCCAGATGCGTGCGGCAAAGTTCAGAATACCTTCCTGAGCGTAAACGGCCTCTGAGCCACCGGCCGACATATTGACCCGACCAGCGTTCAAGGTTGCCAGACGCGAGACATCATTGCGGCCCGGCACAACGCGCAGATTGACCCCATACTGGCGTTGCAGGATATTGCCTATCGCAACAGCCTGGCTGTAGCCGCCCGTCCCGGTTGGATAAGCCGACCAGGCAATGGTCTGTGGCATGTTGAGTTGGCCGGCGGGTGGGTTTTCGGGAAGTTCTTCGGTGTTACAGGCAGACAGGGCGACGGCCATGATACCGGCAGCCGACGCACGCCTGAGCAGGGTTGCGAGTGCTGGTTGCCAGGGTTGGGCAAAAATTGTGGCCGGTCTTAACATCTGCGTGTCTGCTCCTGAAGGTCGCTATTTTTAAACCAGTCAGGAAGAATAACGCAGGACATTCCCCAAAGCCAGAACGACTCCGGTGTGAATCAGGCCAATGGCGGTTGTTGTGGGGTGAACGTGTAGACCAGATCCCAGACGCCATGCCCCAGCCGATGGCCGCGTCTCTCAAACTTGGTTTCGGGGCGGCCGGTATTGCTCGCCCAGACAGCCTCGCCAGCACTGTTGCTTAGCTCGGCATCGGCATCCAGCACTTCCAGCATGTGCTCTGCGTAATTCTCCCAGTCGGTTGCCAAGTGAATGTTGCCACCGGGTTTGATTTTCTGCTTGAGACGCTGAAGGAAGCCCGGCTGGATCAATCGGCGCTTGTGATGCTTCTTCTTGTGCCATGGATCGGGGAAGAATATCTGCACTGTATCGATGCTTTGATCGGCAATGCAGTCGCGCAGAATCTCCACGGCATCATGGCAGTATATGCGAAGGTTGGTGATGCCCTGCTGGTGAATTGTATGCAGTAATTTGCCGACACCGGGGCGATGTACTTCAATGCCAATAAAATTCTTCTCAGGACTCTCAGCAGCCATCTGTGCCAGCGAGTCTCCCATGCCGAAACCGATTTCGACCACCAGCGGTGCCTCGCGCCCAAATGTCTGCAAAACGTCGAGAGGCGTACTGGTATCGTCAATCACGTAGGATGACCAGTAATTCTCAATCGCTTCTTTCTGGGCCGTGGTCAGACGTCCGGCGCGAATCACAAAGCTTCGCAGCGGGCGATGATGAGCCGTGTCCGGCGTCTTTTCTGTCATGGGTGCGGGTCTGCTGATTTATATTGTCGTCAAAGGGATCAGAAAAATGTGCCATCAATTGGTGAGGATGCGCTGGCATACAGCTTTCGTGGCATGCGGCCAGCCAGCCAGGCCTCACGCCCGCTCTCCACGGCTTTGCGCATGGCGCTGGCCATCAGCACGGGGTTGTTCGCCTCGGCAATGGCAGTATTCATCAGCACACCGTCGCAGCCCAGCTCCATGGCAATGGTGGCGTCTGAGGGCGTGCCGACACCGGCGTCCACAATAATCGGCACGGTGGCGTTTTCCAGAATCATACGGATGTTATAGGGGTTTCGAATGCCCAGGCCGGAGCCGATTGGCGCACCCAGTGGCATGACGGCAATACAGCCGATTTCTTCCAGTCGTTTGGCAATCAGCGGGTCGTCGCTGGTATAGACCATGACATCGAAGCCGTCGGCAACCAGCTGTTCAGCGGCCGCCAGCGTTTCAGTGACATCCGGATACAGGGTTTTCTGATCGCCCAGCACTTCCAGTTTTACCAGTTTGTGTCCATCCAGCAGTTCGCGGGCCATGCGGCAGGTGCGCACCGCATCGGCGGCGGTATAGCAGCCAGCCGTATTCGGCAGGATGGTGTAACGGTCAGGAGAAATGACCTCCAGCAGGTTCGGTTGATCCTTGTGCTGGCCAAGATTGACTCGCCGGATCGCCACCGTGATCATTTCCGCGCCGCTGGCTTCCAGTGCCGCCAGATTCTCTTCAAAGCTTTTGTACTTGCCGCTGCCGATGATCAGGCGCGACTGGTAGGTTTTGCCGGCAAGTGTCAGTGGCTTGTCAGTATGGGACATAAAGCGTGGTTCCTCTGTGTTCAGCCGCCGCCGATGGCGTGCACAATTTCTATATTATCGCCGTCTCGCAGCTGTGTTTCCCGGTGGCTGCTGCGCGGGGCAATTTCACGATTGACTTCAACCGCCACGCGTCCGGTGGCCATATCGAGGTGCATCAGCAGATCCTGAATGGTGCAGGGTGCTGTGACGTCGATAGTGTCGCCATTAACGGTCAGCTTCATCCGCTGCGCCCCATCAGCATGGCAGCAGCCAGCAACAACCAGCCTGTCAGAAAAGCGACCCCGCCTATCGGCGTGATGGCGCCCAGCCAGCGGATACCGCTCAGACTGAGGATGTAGAGGCTGCCGGAGAAGATGACAATACCAACCACGAAAGCCCAGCCGCTGGCGCGTAACAGGGTGGATTCGCCGTACTGCATGCACAGCAGGCCAACACCAAACAGCGCCAGGGCGTGATACATATGGTACTGCACGCCAGTCTGAAAGACTGCCAGCAGATCCTCCGGTAACCGTGCCCGCAGACCATGGGCAGCGAATGCGCCAAGTGCAACAGCAAGAAAACCATTGATGGCCGCGATGGCTACAAAGACTGCAGGCATGCTGACTCTCCAGGAAGAAAGACGTTTCAGTTAAACGCACATCCATGCGTGATAATAAAAAAGGCCGCTGTGATTAGCAGCGGCGCCTTTTTGCGTCGGGTTGGTAACGCAGGTGGCCGGTCAGGCGGTCAATACGCCCCGGACCTTGCTCATGGCATTCTGCTCAAGCTGGCGGATACGCTCTGCTGAGACATTATATCGCGCTGCCAGTTCGTGCAGTGTGGCCTTGGGTTCGTTCAGCCAGCGACTGGTGATGATGTCACGGCTACGCTCGTCCAGTTCGCTCATGGCCAGATGCAGGCTTTGCGTCTGACGCTCTTCCCACTCGTTTTCTTCCAGTTCGCGAGCCATATCGGAGCTGCTGTCTTCGAGGTAATACGCCGGCGACATATAAGCGTCGTCATCATCGGCGTCCGGGTCCGCATCAAAGGCTTTGTCGTAGCCGCTCATGCGACCTTCCATCTGACGGACTACCGCAGCATCCACGCCCAGATCATCAGCCACCGCCTGCGCTTCGTCATTGCTCAACCAGCCCAGGCTCTTTTTGGCACTGCGCAGGTTAAAGAACAGTTTTCGCTGTGCCTTGGTGGTTGCGATTTTGACGATGCGCCAGTTACGCAGAATGAATTCGTGCATTTCGGCCTTGATCCAGTGCACAGCAAAGGATACCAGTCGTACACCCATTTCCGGGTTAAAGCGTTTTACGGCCTTCATCAGGCCCACATTACCTTCCTGAATCAGGTCCGCCTGGGACAGGCCGTAACCGGAATAGCTTCTTGCCAGGTGCACAACAAAACGCAGGTGCGCCAGTACCAGCTGGCGTGCCGCTTCAAGATTGTTCTCGTAGTAGTACTGGTTGGCCAGCTCGAGCTCCTGCTCGGCTGTCAGCACCGGAATGCTGTTGACAGACGCAACGTAGGCCGTAAGGTCACGTCCCGGAACGGCCGGGCCGACCAGTTGTAAACTTCTTCCTGTCGTCATATTCTCTGTACTCATATACGTTCCCGTAGGTCTTGCTTCAGACCCTATTCTAGCACTATTTATTGCATGAGAGATGTCCCTATGTCCAGCCTCACATTAACGCGCGCCATCCGCCTTGCCACACTGGGCCTGGGCCTTGCCCTGACGGCGGCGGCCTGCACACCAGAGTCAGGCGATACCCCCGCCGGTCAGGCGTCTGCTCCAGCCGAATCGGCAACTGTCGAGAGCTCCCAGGCCGAGCTGGGTCTGGGCGTCAACCTCGATAACCTGGATCCCTCGACGCGGCCCCAGGATGATTTCTACCGATATGTGAATGGAGGTTGGGACGATCGCACTGAAATTCCAGCCGACCGTTCACGTTGGGGCAGTTTTGATGAATTGCGCGAGACGGCAGAGCAGCGCGTTCTCGACATCATTGCAGATGTAACTGCGCCTGGCGGTGCGCAGACAGAGGAACAGCAGAAAATCGCCGACATTTACCAGTCCTTCATGAACCAGGCGCGTATCGAAGAGCTGGGTCTGCAGCCACTGCAGGCTGATCTGGATGTCATCAGTGCCATCAGCAGCCATGAAGAGCTGATCGATTACTGGGCGCAGGCGCCCGCTGAAGGTCTGAATGCACCGTTTGTATTCGGTGTGGGGCAGGACCAGCGCCAGTCAGACCAGTACATCACGACCATGTTCCAGGCAGGTCTGGGGATGCCTGACCGGGACTACTACCTGAGTGAGGACGCCCGGTTTTCCGAGATCCGTGCTCTGTACCGCGATTATATTGCCCGGTTGCTGGAACTGGCTGGTCATGCCGACCCGCAGGGCGCTGCTGAGCGCATAATAGCGACTGAAACGCGACTGGCGGAGGTACAGTGGACCCGGATTGAGAACCGCGACCGCAACGCTACCTATAACCGCATGACACCAGAAGAATTGAATCTGGCGGCGCCCGGTATTGACTGGCTGCGCTATTTCTCCTCGTCAGATCTGCCTGAAATAGATGCACTGGTGGTCCGGCAGCCTGCCTATCTGGAGGCCGTCGCCGACATGTATCAGGATGTCAGCATTGAAGCCTGGCGCGATTACCACACCTTCCAGTTGCTCAGTTCGGCGGCACCCTATCTGAGCGAAGATTTTGTGCAGGCGCATTTTGCCTTCTTTGGCCAGGAGCTGAGCGGTCAGCCAGAGCTGCGTGCGCGCGATCGACGTGCCGTTGACACAGTGGAATCGCTGATGGGTTTTGCGGTGGGCAAAGTCTATGTAGAGCGGCACTTCCAGCAGGAATCCAAGGACCGCATGGATGCGCTGGTGCGCAATCTGCTGGCGCAGTTTGAGGTGGCGATCAATGAACTGGAGTGGATGAGTGCCGAGACCAAAGTCGAGGCTCAGGACAAACTCTCCAAGCTCAACACCAAGATCGCTTACCCTGACGTGTGGCGTGATTACGAATGTCTGGAGACAGCGGCGGATGACCTGGTAGGCAACATCATTCGCGCTACGCGCTGTGAGTTCGAAAAAGACATGGAGCGGCTCGGTGGTGAAGTCGATCGTGACGAGTGGTTTATGACACCACAGACCGTCAATGCCTATTATTCGCCGACCATGAACGAGATTGTGTTCCCCGCAGGTATCCTGCAACCGCCATTTTTTAACGTCGAGGCGGATGATGCCGTCAACTATGGCGCTATTGGCGCCGTGATCGGCCATGAGATCACGCACGCCTTTGACGACCAGGGGCGTCGTTCCGACGGAGAGGGCAACCTGCGCGACTGGTGGGAAGAAAGTGACGAAGAACAGTTCACCGAGCGTGCTCAGCGCATGATCGATCAGTATGACGCCTATGAACCAATCCCGGGTATGTTCATTCAGGGCGCTCTGTCACTGGGTGAGAACATTGCTGATCTGGGTGGTCTGACCGTTGCATTCCAGGCCTGGCAGCGCAGTCTGGAAGGCGAGCCGGCACCTGTTATTGAAGGATTTACCGGTGAGCAGCGTTTCTTCCTGGGCTATGGCCAGATATGGCGAACGCTGTTCCGTGACGAGGCCATGCGTCGTCAACTGACTACCGGGCCACACTCGCCGGGTATGTACCGGGTGCGCGGCACGCTGTCGAACATGCCGGAGTTCTATGAAGCGTTTGGTGTGACCGAAGGCGACGGTATGTATCGCCCGGAGGCGGTTCGCGTCAAGATCTGGTAAGAGCGCGCAGGTGACGCGAAACCGCAAGTTTCGCGCCCAGCCACCCAAGGCCCGCGCTGCCCAGTAACAACACGGCAGCGCCGGTGCCTCCCAGCCCGACCAGCTGATACTGCGGTCCGTAACTGACCAGCAGTGCGGTTGCTGGCTCAGTCAGGAATAACAGCATGCCCTGCAGCAGCAGCCAGGCCATCAGTCCGCCAAACAGCCCATACCAAATGCCCATGTAGAGAAACGGACGCGCCATGTAGCCGCGTGTTGCCCCCATCAGATCCATGACACGGATCTCTGCCTGCCGATTGGCAATCAGCGTGCGTATGCTGTTGCCAGTAATAAACAGCACTGCAAACGCCAGAATGACAACCAGCGTCATCACAGTGCGATCAATCAGCCTGGAGATACCGGCAAGCCGCTCCAGCCAGCGTTGATCCACCTGAATCAGGTCGACTCCGGCGAGGCCGTTCAGCAGCTCTTGCAGTGACGACAGTGCTCCCGCGTCGGCAGAGCTCGGCTGCACCACAAAGGCGGCTGGTAGTGGATTGTCGGCCAGGCTGTCCAGCACATCACCCAGGCCCGACCAGCGCGCAAAGTCTTCCGCTGCCTGCTCAGAAGAGATGAATTGCAGACTGCTGACCAGTTCACTGCTGTCCAGTGCCTCGCGGACCTCGCTGATGCTTTGCTCGCTTATGTCCGGCGCCAGGTATACCGTCAGTCGATTGGTTGCCTCGAGGCGGTCTGTAAACTGCCCCAGGTTGCTGCCAGCTACGTACAGCAGAGCCGGTAGCAGTAAAGCGATGCCAATGACGGCCAGGGTCATCGCGGTCGCGACTGGTTGTGCCAGCATGCGGCGGATTGTATCGAGGGCGCAATCTCTGTGATTGCTGGCCCAGGCATTGATGCGGATACGGCGATCGCGCTCGCGGCGCGCCCCTTTGGTGTTGGCAGGCCTGTTCATCCGGGACTTGCCCCGCTGCGGCTCGGGTGGTGTTCGTCGCGGATCAGCTGGCCGTGCTCCAGCGTCAGAATGCGATGTCGCAGCCGGGTGATCAAGGAAAGATCGTGACTGGCTATCAGCATGCTGACACCGATCTGATTGAACTGTTCAAACAGAGCCATGATTTCGGCGGCCAGTTGCGGGTCCAGGTTGCCGGTCGGCTCATCGGCCAGCAGTATCTGCGGGCGATTCACCACTGCGCGGGCGATGCCGATCCGTTGCTGCTCCCCGCCGGACAGGGTCATGGGGTTGAGTTTTTCCTTGCTGAGCAGGCCGACCTTGTCCAGCGCGGCTCTGACTCGTCGCGCGGCCTCATGCTTGTCATAGCCGTCAATCTGCAGCGGCAGCGCGACGTTGTCGTATACGCTGCGGTCAAACAGGAGCTGGTGATCCTGGAACACCACGCCGATGCGACGGCGATAGTAAGGGATCTTGTTGGCAGGCAAGCGGTGGATATTGCGGCCACCGACCAGAATCTGTCCCTGGTTCAGTGGCTCGGAAAGCATCAGAAGTTTCAGCAGGGTGCTTTTGCCAGCGCCCGATCGACCAGTCAGGAAAACCATTTCGCCTCGACCCATGTCGAACGAGACCAGTTTCAGGGCTTCGTGCCCGCCCGGGTATCGTTTACTGACATCGTCGAAGCGAATCATTTAGCGTTCGACCGGCCCAAACAGGGCTGCCACAAACTCATCGGCGTCAAACGGGCGAAGGTCTTCAGCCTGCTCGCCGATGCCGATGAAGCGGATTGGCAGCTGCATGGCTTTGGCAATCGCGAATACCATGCCGCCTTTGGCCGTGCCATCCAGCTTGGTCAGACACAGACCGGTCAGATTCACGGCATCATTGAAGGCTTTTGCCTGACTGAGGGCGTTCTGACCGGTGGTGGCATCCAGCACCAGCATGACTTCATGCGGCAGATCGGGATCCTGTTTCTTGAGGACCCGGACAATTTTCTCAAGTTCCTGCATCAGATTGGCTTTGTTGTGCAGGCGTCCTGCGGTGTCCGCAATCAGGACATCCATGCCGCGCGCCTTGGCGGACTGATAGGCATCGAAGATGACTGACGCACTGTCTGAACCGGTTGCCTGTGCGACAACCGGCACCTTGTTGCGCTCGCCCCAGGCCTGCAGTTGCTCTACCGCTGCGGCGCGAAAGGTATCCCCGGCGGCCAGCATGACCCGGTGATTCTCGTCCTGAAAACGCCTGGCCAGTTTGCCAATGGTGGTGGTCTTGCCAGCGCCATTCACGCCCACGATCAGAATCACATAGGGTTTCTTGCTGGTGTCGATGACCAGCGGTGCGGTGCAGGGATCCAGCAGCGTCCGCAACTCAGCCCGCAGCTGGGTCATCAGGGCATCGGCGTCATTGAGCTGTTTGCGTTTCAGGCGCGCCGTCAGGGCGGAAATGACCTGTTCGGTTGCCTCGATGCCGACGTCTGCCGTCAGCAGCTGCATCTCGATGTCGTCCAGGAGGTCTGCATCAATTTCCTTGCGCCCGCCCACCAGGCTGGCCAGGCCTTCAGCAAGGTTGTCGCGGGTGCGACTCAGTCCGAGGCGCAGGCGACCAAAAAAGCCTTCCGTCCTGCCGGATTCGCCGGCGTCTTTTTTGTGGCTGGCAGCCGACTCCGCTCTGACTTTCGCTGCTGTCTCTGCAGCAGGTTCGATGTCAGGCTCAACGGCAGTTGTAACAGGCTTGTCGGCTTCATCACCGTTCTGCTTTCTGTCGTCGGCGTCTTTGGATTTCTTTCCAAAACCAAACATATGTACTTCCTGAAATGCGACTGTGTGCCATACACGGCAATTCGGTGTCTGACTGATTCTTGATTCGGAGCGGCAGCTTACCGCAGCGGGGAGCCTAGTTTAGCATCACTGTGCACATATGTGGGCTGAGTCAGTACAATGCTGGTTTGACTGTCTGCAGCTGCAAGCGTGCACACCACTTTGCAATGCGGGCTGACACAGGAATGGAATGACAGACAATGGCTCGGCGAATCGGCGGTAAACAGGGAGCAAGAGGGCCCGGTGCAAATGGCACAGGGTCACTCCGTATCATTGCTGGTGTGTGGCGGGGGCGTCGTATCAGTTTTGCTGATGCGCCGGGTTTGCGTCCTACGCCTGACCGGGTTCGTGAGACGGTATTCAACTGGCTACAGGCCCTGGTGCCGGCAGAAGACTGTCTTGACCTGTATGCTGGTAGCGGTGCGTGTGGGCTGGAGGCGTTGTCGCGAGGGGCTCGCTCGGCCACATTCGTGGATGCCGCCCGCGTGGCAATCGATACAATCCGCCAGCATCTTGCCACGCTGGAAGCCGCGCCCGGTTTCGAGGGTCGCTATCAACTCGATAATGCGCGTGCCGAGCAATGGCTGGTCACACAGACTGCTGCAGCGCAAGGCATCAGATTCGGGCTTGTGTTTCTGGATCCACCTTTCGCGGATAAAGTGCTTGTGGCGCAGTGCCGCGCGCTGGAGCAATCAGGGCTGTTGAAACCCGTCAGCCATATATACGTTGAATCCGGCGATCCTCTGCCCGCGCCCGGCATCACGGAGCAGTTTCCAGAAAACTGGCAGCTGACTAAAAGCGGTCGTGCCGGAGCCGTGCATTTTGGCCTGTATCGGCGGGAGGCATCGTGAGTCCGCTTGATGTCAGAGAGCCACAGCGGTCTTCTGATCAAGGTATCGACCTTGGCGATGACTACCAGTCACCCTGGTGGTTGCCGGGCGGTCACCTGCAGACTGTCTGGCGAAAATTCGGCGCTCAGCCGCCGCTGTCCCGGCGTCGGCAGCGTATTGAGCTGAATGACGGCGATTTCATCGATGTTGATATCGCTGAACCGCAGCCGGGGACAGGCGGCAAGTATGCAGGTGATCTGCCGCTGGTCTTGTTGCTGCACGGACTGGCAGGTTGCTCTGGTTCTCCCTACATTCTGGCCATGCAGGCGCTTTTGCAGCAGCAGGGAATTCGCAGTGTTGCCATGAATCTGCGTGGCTGCAGTGGCGAATTCAATCGCCTGCCGCAGGCCTACCACTCAGGTTGCTCAGACGATGTGGAGCAAGTGGTTACTACGCTGCTGGATTCCGAAAATAAGGATTGTCGGATCTGTGTTGTCGGATACTCACTGGGTGCCAATGTGTTGATCAAATGGGCGAGTGAGACCCCTCTTGCAGCGCGTCTGCAGGGGCTGGTCAGCGTGTCCAATCCGTTCTCACTTGATGCCTGCTGTCGGCGCATGGACTCGGGTCTGGCGAGTCTGTACGGACGATACTTTTTACGCCGTCTGCGCAGAGACCTGATTGCCAAGTATGAACACTTTAAGGCTCAGGGCTATCATCAACACACTGCGCAGATAGATGCCCTGGGCGATCTGTCACAGTTGTCGACCCTGCGTGAATTTGATGATGCGGTGACTGCGCCGCTGCACGGTTTTGACGGCGCAGAGGATTATTATGCGCGCTGCAGCAGTCGCCAGTTCCTGAAGCGGATCAAAGCTCCCGTTTTGCTGGTGCATGGTTTGAATGACCCGATTATCCCTCCCCATGCGCTGCCGGATCCGCACGAGCTGCCCGCCGGTGCTATGTGGGATCTGCATCCTGCCGGAGGACATGTCGGATTTGCGGTGAATCGACAGAAAGACTGGCTGGAGCGGCGCGTACTGCGATTCATTGAGCTGACATAAGTTGATACGTGGTGTACCTTATCGTCTCCATTACAGGTCGCCTTCTGAATAAGGCAGACGCAACAGGACCCGTGTCTGTATGAAAACAGCCGTTTACCCAGGAACCTTCAATCCAATCACCAATGGACACACTGATCTGGTCGAGAGAGCCTCGCGCCTTTTCGATCACGTGATTGTCGCGATTGGCGTAAACAAACAGAAGAGTACGTCACTGTCGACCGAACGGCGGGTGGAGCTGGCCAGCAAGGTGCTGGGGCATCTCGATAATGTCGAAGTATGCTCGTTTGATACGCTTTTGATCGACTTTGTCCGCGAACGTGGTGCCAAGGTCATCCTGCGGGGGCTGCGCACGGTGGCGGATTTTGAGTATGAGTTTCAACTGGTGGGTATGAACCGCGCGCTGGATCCCCAGATCGAGACCATCTTTCTCGCCCCGGAAGAACACCTGTCGTACATTTCATCAACGCTGGTGCGCGAAATCGCGTCATACGGTGGTGATATTTCCCGCTTTGTGCACCCGCTGGTCAATGAGGCGATGATCCAGCATCTTGCCGAGCAATCCCGCTAGCGCTGACAACGACGGCAGAACACGGTGCTGCGCTGGCCGACCCGCAGTTCGGTAAGCGTTCCGCCGCAGACCAGACAGGGTTGTCCGCCCCGGCCGTAGACATTCAGGGACTGGCGAAAATAGCCGGGTTGTCCGTCCCCGCCCACGAAGTCCCGCAGCGTTGTGCCGCCAACCTCAATTGCTCTGGCAATCACCAGCTTGATTTGTTCGGCCAGGCGGTCGCATCGCATTCGCGATAACTTGCCAGCCTCGGTCAATGGCCTTATTCCTGCCAGAAAAAGCGCTTCATTGGCGTAGATGTTGCCCACGCCCACAACAACCTGACTGTCCATAATAAAGCTCTTGAGAGGAACCTTTCGACCGCGGCTGCGTCTGTATAAATAGGCCCCGTCGAAATTTACTGACAGTGGTTCGGGTCCGAGATGGCTCAGCAGTGTGTGTTGCATTGGATCGTCAGCGGTCCACAACATGGCACCAAAGCGCCGAGGATCGTGGTAGCGAACTGCAATGCCGTGTTCGAAAATCAGGTCTATGTGATCGTGGACACGCGGTGGTTCCTGCGGATCAACTATTCTGAGGCTGCCTGACATACCCAGATGCACAAGCAAAGTTCCCGCATCGGTATGAATCATCAAGTACTTGCCACGCCGCGAGGTGTGGGTGATCTTAAGTCCTGGCAGGACAGTGGTGATCTGTTCAGAAACAGGCCAGCGTAAACGATTCTGACGCACTACCGTGCGAATCACGCGGCGCCCACTGATGTGGGGATCGATGCCGCGACGGCTTGTTTCAACTTCGGGCAACTCGGGCATGATGTCTGCACTTGCAAATTTGACGGGACATTATAGAGTTAAGTCAGGCTTAGTCCACCGAACGCCCAACAATAAGAAACGGAGTGCATCATGGCTCACCGATATGGCTCAAAAGGTGTATTGTTAGTCGCGCTGGGCATCTGCATGCCTGGTCTTGCAGTTGCGCAGGACGAGGTCGATGCAGGATTGACACTGGTGTCCGATCATGAACAGTTGATGGCTCGTGTGGAGCAGCTGCAACAGGAGGTGTCGAGTCGCGAGTTACCCGGCAACAGCTGGAATGCAGATGTTGCAGAAGCCCTGATTACGCTCGGGCAGGCATTGCAGGAAGCCAACGATCATCAGACAGCGCTTGAACACCTGGAGCGCTCGGTTCACATCAATAGAATCAATCACGGTCTGTTCAGCCTGCAACAGGTACCCGCGCTGACACTGCAGATTATAAGTCACGAGGCGCTGGGTCAGTGGGACGATGCGGACGGCCTGCGGCAGTATGTTTTTTATGTGCAGAGCAAGTCGCACATAAACAACAACCCGGAACTTATACCCGCCCTGGTGGACTACGCGAACTGGCACCTTGATGCATTTGCTGACCGGCGCGGCACCGAACCCACCACACGATTACTGGATGCGTACCAGTTATACGCTGTGGCGCTCAGTACTATAGAGAAGCAGCCCAACCCGGAAGCGTATCCAAAAGAGGAATACCTGCAGCAGCTGGCATTCATTTCGTGGTTGATGCACCAGACTCGCACACTCAGCCGAATGGAGCTGCTGTATCACGAAGAGCGCAAGGTCGACGATAACTGGGCGGATCTGCGGACCGACAAGCAATACCATGGCCGCAACAACGCCTATCTGCGCGGTGAGCTGGCGCTGAAGCAGATCATCGATATCAAAGCCGCGCATCTTGCCGAGGCAGACCCTGGATCTGCTGTTCATGATGAACTGTTGAAGCAGTACGTAGAATCAATGCTGGACCTGGCAGACTGGAATCTGTTGTTTGAGCGACGCAATGGCGCATCCCGTCAGTATGAGGCAGCCTGGGATGCGCTCGCAGGCACGAACCCTGAGCTGGTTTCCGAGGTGTTTGATCGTGTTGTGCTGCTGCCACGCTTTGAGCCGCGCGTTGGACCCTCGCAGTCCCAGCCACAGCAGGCAACAAGCAGCGTGGCGGCAGCAACGAGCAGCTATGCGTCGACCTCATTTGCACCCACCTACAATGACATGGTGGAAGATCGCATCGCCCGGCAGGACGAATTCGGTTACGTCACAATCGAATTCGACATTAATCGTTTTGGTCGTGCCACCAACATTTCCTTGCTGGAGGCAGATGCCAGCGATGTGGATGACGAGGTAAGTCGCAGAATGGTCAACGCCCTGCGCTACAGTAAGTTGCGCCCGCGCATTCGGGACGGCAAGGCCATCTCCGTAGAGGGACTGGTCTATCGTTTCCCTTATGAGATAGAAAGTCACGAGCCGGCTGCGCAATAATGGTGACAAGGCTCAGGTCTATTTAGTAGTGCCTGACGATACACTTACGTCCAACTGCCTGACATGGCTGGAGTTGTAGAAGATGGACAGAACGGTGATTAAGACATTGACGACGCTGGCAGCGGCAGCATTGATTCTGAGCGCCTGCGAATCCACGCAGCAGACGCAGTCGAGCATGCCGCAGATGCCCTCGATGCCATCGAGCAGTTCTTCCATGCCTTCCGCCAGTAGTTCCAGCGGTTCAAGCGGTCCCTCGATGCCTTCTTCAGGGGGCTCCAGTGGTTCCAGCAGTGCCTCGATGCCTTCAGGTGGTTCCAGTGGAGGCAGCGGGTCTTCCATGCCCTCAATGCCGTCCGGCGGCGCCAGCGGCGGTGGCAGTGCCTCAATGCCCTCGGGCACAGCTGGAACATCAGGTGCCTCGTCGTCCTCCGGCTTGCCTGATTTTTCCAGCGGACGCCGCCCGGCATCGTCAGGCGGCAGTTTCCCCGGCGGACAGACTGCCGGTGGGGGCCAGGCAAGTGCTGGCGGACAGGCAGGTTCCAGTCAGGGCGAGTCCTCCGGTCAGGGCAGTGGCCAGGGTGGCAGCGGGCCAACCTTTCAGGTGGGCACCAGTGGTATGGGTTTTCCTGACATCATTGGAGGGTCCATGCCCGGTAGTGGCAGCAGCGCTGGCGGCAGCATGCCCGGTGCGTCCTCTGGCAGTGGCATGCCAGGATCAGGCTCAATGCCAGGATCAGGCAGTATGCCTGGTTCGGGTTCCATGCCGGGTTCAGGCAGTATGCCAGGCTCCGGCACCATGCCGGGCTCGGGATCCATGCCAGGTGGAGTTGCAGGATCAGGCAGCAGCGGCACCAGTGGTGGCATGGGCACAGGTACCATCGCCGGCGGTGGCACCGGCAGTCGCGCTGGTTCAGGTACCGGCGCGGGCACTGTGAGTGGTACCGGTCAGGGAGCAGGAAACGGCAGTAACCCTGGTTACGGGGGAGGCACCGGCAGTTACGGCAGTGGCTCGGGAGGGTATGGCCGCGGGACAATGACTGCCAGTGAGCGAGTCGCAGTGCTTGACGGCCAGCTGGGCAGCGCCTACGAAGATTTTGATGGCATGATTCTGGCTGAACGCGGGCGCGCTCAGAGACAAAGCAACGAAGCAGGCGCTGACCCTGCCGGCCTCTATGACGAAGGTGGGCAGGGTACTGGCGGCGGTTCGCAGACTGGACCAGGTGGCGGGGGACTGCCAGGTGTGGTTGCCGCCGGGCAAGGCAGTATCACGGAGGGGCAGGGCGGTGTGATCGCCTCTAATGGCGGCGGCCAGGGTCCGCAGTCGGGTGGCTCAGGTGGGTCGGTTGGTGGTCTGAACGGTGGTAGCGCGGGTGAGCAGGGTGAATATCCTGTTCCTGAAGACATACCACCCACCGACCGTGGCGACGATGTGGTCGCACGTCAGATTCGCGAGGCCGCGATGCGGGAGCCCGATCCGGAATTGCGCGAGGCGTTGTGGGATGAATATCGCCGCTACACAGGTATCGGCGAATAAGGGGAGAGGTAACAGCAATGCGAGCACTGAAGTCCGTTATGGCGCTTGGCGCAGTCATGATGCTGGCGCTAACTGGTTGTGCGACCACATCAGTCAAATCCACTGAGTTTGTCCCGATCGAGCAGGGCGTGCTGCCCGCCGACGACAACCTGATCATGGATGTCGCGGTCAGGGTTTTCGACCCGGGTATTGATGAAGTGGAAGAAGATGAGCTCGATCGTACCAACTTTGAGATCCGCCGTGCCGAATCACGTTACGCGCCGTATTTGATGGCTGAGACACTGCAGCGCTCCGGCAACTGGGGGGTGGTGCGTGTTGTGCCCACTGAGCGCAGCGTCATGGATGTCATTGTCGAGGGTCAGCTGCTGTTGTCTAACGGAGAAGGCATGATCATTGATGTCACGGTGACAGATGCGACCGGCCGGCAGTGGTACAGCCGCGAGTACGAAGAGCACATCAGCCAGTACAACTATGATCCGACACAGCGGCAGTCACATGACCCCTTCCAGGTAATCTATAACACCATCGCCAATGACATGCTCGAGTTCCGGCGCCAGAACCTGAGTGCTGAAGAAATTCGTAATATTCGCACAGTGGCCGAGTTGAAGTTTGCCGCCGAGTTTGCCCCCGAGATTTACGGTGACTATCTGGCGACTGATGGGCGCGGCATCACGCGCCCGGTCCGGCTGCCAGCCGACAATGACCCAAACATGGCGCGTATCCGCGACATCCGTGAGCGGGACAATCTCTTTGTTGACACAATTCAGGACTACTATGCCACTTACGTGCGCGAGATGCGTGGCCCCTACGATGCCTGGCGTGAAGTCAGTTACCGGGAAACGCTGGCGCTGGAAGAAACCGAGCGCTCTGCACGACGTCGCTTTCTGCTGGGTGCCGCTGCCATAGCCGGTGGTATCGCGGGGGTCAGCCAGAACAGCGCTGCGGCCCAGACAGCCGGCATTGTTGGCGTGGGTGCCGGTGCCTATCTGGTTCGCAGTGGCTTTGATCGCTCAGCCGAGGCAAGCATGCACATCGCGGCCTTGCAGGAGATTGGTGAATCGCTGCAGAATGAAGTGGCGCCCAAAGTGATAGAACTGGACGACCGCACTGTGATGCTGAATGGCACTGTCGAAGAGCAATATGAACAGTGGCAGGACATCCTGATGGAGATTTATCGAACGGAGACAGGCGGGATCTGATGGCAGTAACGAACAAGGATAGAATTTCCCCCTGGGTGTGGGTCGCTCTTGCAGTCCTGTTCCTCCTGGCACTTGCCGTTGTTTTTGTACTACCCAGAGTTGTCGAACAGTACGAGCTGCCGCTGACCGCGCGAGTGGAGCAGACCACCGCTCCCGCGCCGGCCAACGCGCCATCACGACCAGCTGTGACCAATGTTTCCCCCTTCGAGGAGGCGCAGCTGGCGCGACAGCGCCGCGAAGCGCAGGACATTCTGGCTGAATTACTGCGCAAACAATCCGAACTCGAAATGCTGGGCGTCGAACAATGGGCGCCAGACCGTTTTGCATCCGCGCTGGCAACGGCCCAGGAAGGTGATACTTTCTACCGAAATGGCGAGTTTGATGCGGCGACCCAGTCGTATCAACAAGGTGATCAGGCGCTGGATGCGCTGCTGAATCAGGTCGATGATGAATTCGCGCGCGCGATGGAAGCCGGCAATGCTGCGCTGGCCGCCGTTGATTCAGGCACTGCCCGCGAACAATTCACTCTGGCAGCAACCCTGGATCCGACCAGTGAAGAAGCAGATCAGGGCCTGCGGCGTGCTGAAACACTGGACGAGGTCCGTGGCCTGCTGGATCAGGGAATTGCCCTGCAGCAACAGGGTGATCTGACAGGTGCTCAGGATTTGTTTGAACAGGCCATCGCTCTGGACCCGCTGCATCAGGAGGCAGACGGTCTGTTGGCAGACAACCAGCAGCGTCAGACGGATGCCCGCTTTACGGCCATCATGTCAGAAGGTTTTGCCCATCTTGAGAACGACGAGGCTGATGCTGCGATCGCGGCCTTTGAGCGTGCGCTGCAGGTCAGACCCGGATCAGAACAGGCCGCCGAAGCCATTCGCCAGACTCGTGAAGAATTGACACTGGATTCAATTGCGCAACTGCGCAGCCAGGCCGAAACTGCCGAAGCGAATGAACAATGGCAGCAGGCCATTGACCTCTACACACAGGCGCTGGCACTGGATGCCAACCTGGTGTTCGCCACCGAAGGCAAGGATTATTCAGAGCGCCGTCTGCAACTTGATGTGCTGCTGCAAACGAACCTGGACGAACCACTGCGTCTTTCCGATCCGGCAGCGCACCAGGAAGCAATTGACGTGTATCGCATTGCATCCGAATTGGCCGCAGACCTGCGCGCCGACGGCGTTGACCCTGGTGAGCGCCTGGAGGCACAGATTGAGCAGACAGGCCAGCTGCTCGACATGATGCAGGAGCAGCATCCGGTCACTCTGGTGTCGGACAATGCGACTGCTGTGACGATCTACCAGATTGGTGAGCTAGGTACATTTCAACAGACCTCGGTAATGCTTCGCCCGGGCCGCTATGTGGCTGTGGGTACCCGCCCCGGATACCGTGATGTCAGACAGGAATTTGTTGTAGGATTTGGACAGGCACCTGGCACGGTCACCGTCAATATTCAGTGCAACGAGCAGGTCGCAGGCACTTAGCGAGCGTTAACTTCATGCAGGATTCGCGCAATACCCCTGATCACGATGATGATATCGATATCATTACTCCGGTCGATTTTACACCGCCGCCCGCCGCCGGGCGCCGTATCGGGTTGCGCTTGCGCTGGTATCACGTGGCACTCATGGTGGCCCTGCTTATGGTGGCGGGTGCGGCCTGGTTTGTGCTGACCGCACGTTCCGTCTTCATCGATACAACGCCGCCCATGGCAAGTGTAGAGATTACAGAAGGTTTCGCTGTGCGAGTCGGACCCCGCTACCTCATGCTGCCAGGCGATTACGCTGTAACCCTTAGCGCCCCTGGTTACCATACCAGCGACACCAGTGTGACAGTCGGGGAGCAGCAGGCACAGACACATCCCTTTGAGCTGCAGCCCATGCACGGCTTTGTCAGTATCAGTGTTAATGGGGAACAGCAGCAGCCACTGCCGGGTGCGCGTGTGACACTGGACGGAGTCGATATCGGTGAGACTCCGTTGGTCAACGTAGAGATCGAGCCAGGCGAGTATCAATTGCAGATCCGCATGGATCGCTACCTTCCCTACGATCAGCCCATTCAGGTCACCGGGCGCCTGGTGGAACAGTCACTGACTCCGACGCTCGACCCGGCATGGGCCAGTGTCAGCTTTAATACCACGCCAGCCGGCGCGGACATCATTGCCAATGGTGAGCTGCTGGGTGTTACACCCGCTACCATAGATCTTCTGCAGGGTGTTTATGACGTAACGCTGAAGCGTGCCGGCTTCAAGGCCTGGCAGGACGATCTGCAGGTCAGTCCCGGCGAGGATGTTGCCCTCCCCGATGTGGCGCTGGAAGCCGCTGATGGACTGGTTTTCATTCGCTCGGAGCCAGGCAATGCCAATGTCACGATCAATGGGGAGTATCGTGGGCAGACGCCGCTGGAAGTCTCTTTGCCGCCAGGTGAAACACATGAGGTCCGGCTGTTCCGGACCGGGTTTGAGACGGCTGTTCGCCGTGTTACAACCAGTGCCGAACAGGAAAGCGATATCACCATTACTCTGGATCCGGTAACCAGTCTGGTAAGAATCATCGCCCAGCCTGCGGATGCTGAACTTTACGTGGATGGTGAGTATCGGGGCAGTGCCAATCAGACAGTCGAACTGCTCGCCGCCAGTCAGCGCATCGAAATTCGTAAAGAAGGCTATGTTGCCTACACCAGCAATTTCACCTCGCGTCCCGGTCTGGATCAGGAAATTCGCGTCCAGCTGAAAACCGAAGAACAGGCCCGGCTGGAGTCAATCGAGCCCGTCATTACCACGGTCGCCGGACAAACCCTGGATCTGCATTACCCGTCGCGATTCACGATGGGCGCTTCGCGCCGCGAGCCAGGCCGCCGGGCCAACGAAACCTTGCGCGATGTTATTCTGGAACAAGCTTTCTATCTGTCGCGCAACCTTGTCACTAACGAACAGTTCAAACAGTTCCGGCCGGACCACTCCTCCGGTGTGATTCAGGGTCAGTCACTGGACCTGCCACGTCAGCCGGTTGTGCAGGTCACCTGGCAGGACGCGGCTCTGTACAGCAACTGGCTGAGCGAACGTGAAGGGCTGGAGCCGTTCTACACCGTAGTGGACGGTCAGGTGACGGGTTTCAATCCGCAGTCCACCGGATATCGCCTGCCTACCGAAGCCGAGTGGGAATGGGCATCACGCACGGACGAGCAGGGCAACAGTTTCCGCTTCCCATGGGGAGATGCATGGCCTCCCAGCGAACAGATCGGTAACTTCGCTGACGAATCGACCAGCGCTTTCCTGAGCCAGTATCTGCGCGGCTACAACGACAGCTACCTGGCTTCTTCCAATGTGGGTTCTTTCCCGGCCAATGCGCGTGGTCTCTATGACATGGGTGGCAACGTGTCCGAATGGATGCACGATGTGTACGGGGCAGTCAGTGGGCTCAGCTCTCAGGTTGACGTCGATCCACTGGGGCCTGAGGAAGGCCGCTACCGCACTATCAAAGGCTCAAGCTGGATGCACGGTTCCATCGTGGAACTGAGGGCGTCGTATCGTGATTTTGGAGAACAGGCTCGCAATGATCTTGGCTTCCGGGTGGCGAGGTATCTGGGCGAATGAACACAATCTACACAGGTCTTAAATCCCTGCTTGCGCTGGCCTGCGTCTGCCTGCTGCTGATGACGGCAGTTTATGCCCAGCAGCCTGCGCAGCAGGCGGATGGCCAGGATGATTCCCAGGCCTCGCAGCAGGGTTCAACTGACGGGGATGCCGCAGATGAACCGAACGCCGAGATGCCGGACATCGATAGCCAGCCAATAGAACCGGCAGAGGGCGACGGGCCAGGACGCTTTATTCCCTCCGAACAGATTTCTCAGGACCTGGGCGTCTCGTTTCCGGTCGACATTTAACTGACTGCAGGATTGCTGAATGAAACAAAAATACCTGTCTGAAATTATCTACCAGATCTTTGCCCTGATCATTGTGGTGATCGTTGTACATGCCGTCTATGTGGCGGTCATCAGACCCAATGCCGACATCATTCAGCAACAGCAGACCATGATGCAGGAGGCCGATGAGGACTATGTGCCTGAGCGGTCTTTGTATATTGTTCTGCGCGATTTTGAACAGGAAACCTGTATTATCCTGTTCCTCTGGGCCCTGTCCATTGTGGGCATGAAAATGGTTCGCACCATGCGGGAAAGAGCCCTGCTGGATCGCGAGATGCTACAGGTCAGTGACGGGACCAGTATCCTTCCCGAAGATGCGCGGCAGTACGCGCGTCCCGTGCAGGCACTGCCGGACAGAGAAAAGGGATACCTGCTACCCAGGGCATTGCTGGCGGGCCTGCACCGCTTTGGCACAACGCGCAATGTCCAGGATGCGTCAGCAACCATTCGTGATGTTTGCGACAGCGAGTCGGAGCGACTGGAAAGTGAACTGGCCATCGTGCGCTACATCGCCTGGGCCATCCCGTCCATCGGCTTCCTCGGAACAGTGCGCGGCATCGGTACTGCACTGGGTCAGGCGCATCAGGCTGTCAGCGGCGACATCCTGGGAGTTACTGTCAGCCTGGGTGTGGCGTTTAACTCCACCTTTGTTGCTCTGGTGACCAGCATCATGCTGATGTTTGTGCTGCACCAGTTGTCGCTGATCCAGGATCGTCTGGTGCTCGACACGCAAACCTATTGCGACAATCACCTGATCAACTACCTGCAAGTACCGGGTCGCACCGGCGGCCGGCCACTTGCTGGTGATGAAGCGCTGGAGCCTGCATGAGTGCAATTCTGGAGCTGAATGACCAGGCGCTGAACCTGTACCGCGATGGCAAGCTGGTGGCCAGCAGTCCGGGGTATGCGCTGGTACATGGCAAAGTTCCAGTATTCGGTGATGAAGCAGCTGCCAAAAGCCGCCTTCATCCCGTCAACAGTTACAATGAGTTCTGGCATCGGCTGGGCATGGATCCGCTGCCGCGACAGGTCGCAAACTTCCGTCACCATGCAGACATGGCCTATGCCCATCTGATGCACCTGTCGGAATTGAGTGGTTATCAGGGCGAGCTGGTGATCGCAGTGCCGGGCAGCTTCTCTCGCGAGCAGTTGGCGGTGTTATCCGGAATCGCCCAACAAAGCCCGTTTGTCCCTCAGGCAATGGTGGACACCGCCATTGTGGCCGCCACCGCAGCGCCGACCGACAGTGAACAAGTGGCTTTTATTGACCTGCAACTGCATCAGGCTACGATTACTGTGATTCGTCGCGCCAATGGTCGCTTGCAGCGTGACGAGGTGCTTCGTGTGCAGGGCGGCAGCTGGCACGGCATGGCCAACTCACTGGTGCAGACAGTCAACGACGCATTTATTGAGCAGTGCAGATTCAATCCGCAGCACAGCGCTCAATGGGAGCAGCAGCTGTACAACGAAGTGCCGGACTGGCTGCGCGCCATCAATTCCGCAACACCGGAAATATCCATCGAAATAGAGACCGACCAGGCACGTCACAAAGCAACGGTGCAGACGGCAGATATGCTGAGAGACCTGTTTTTGATGCAGTCGCGCATTGAGCAGCAGCTCGCTGGACTTGCGTCGCGCGTGGGCGGATCACTGCCAGTTCTGTTGTCATCGCGTGCGGCGTTGATGCCGGGCCTGAAGTCAACACTTCAGGCTGGCGGGTATCTGGGAGCCACAGCAGTCGTCAGCGGCGAGCAGCTTGCCGATGCAGCCTGGCGTCTGGCAGCCAATGCACCCGGAGGGCAATCGGCCGTACCTTACATCCAGGCTGCACGGCTGCAGCAGGCAGCTTCCGAAAATACTTCCACCATCAGGCACGAACCAGCCACGCATGTACTGCTCGATGGCCTGGCATGGCCGCTGTCGCATCAGACATGGATTACCGCCGCTGAAGTTCCGGCGATCGTCGCAGAATACCCGCCGGGTACAGTGCTGGAGAGAGCAGGCAAGCGCCTGCAGTTAATCAGGGTGCAACATGGCGGGTAAAAAAAAACGCGGCTCATTTAACCCCCTCAGCCTCGCCTTCCTGGATGTGATGTCCTGTGGCTTTGGTGCCGTCGTTTTATTGTTTCTCATTCTTGACCATACCGCTACAGAGGCGCGTAACGAGGCAGACCCCAACCTGACGGCAGAAGTGAATCTGCTGGAAGACGAAATCGTGGAAGGTCAGGAAAATCTGTTTCAGATTCGCAATACACTGGATCGCGTCAGCCTGGAAGTGGTTGAGGCACAGGGGCTGGCGGACCGGATTCAAAGTGAGATTGATGATTTTCTCGCGCAACTGGCCGCGCTGGAAGGTGACTCAATGGCCACCGAGGAAAGCGTGGAAGCTCTGCGCGCCGATATTCAGGCCCTTGAGGAAGAACTGTTGCGTCTGCAGTCGACGGCTGAAGCCGAGCGGGGCCAGAGTAACCGTCAGTTCCTGGGCGACGGCGACCGTCAGTATCTGTCGGGAATGCTGCTGGGTGGCAACCGCATTCTGATCCTGCTGGATACGTCAGCCAGCATGCTGGATGAAACACTGGTCAATGTGATTCGCACACGCAACATGTCGGATTCTGTGAAAAAGCAGACAGCGAAATGGCGCCGCGCGACGCGAATCGTCGAGTGGATCAGCGCCCAGTTGCCGGTCATCAGTCAGTATCAGGTGCTGGCATTTAATGAAACCGTGCAGCCGGCGCTGCCCGGCAGCGAAAACATGTGGCTTGAAGTCGCCGACCAGGACCAGCTCAATGAGGTGGTACGCCAGGTGCAGGAACTGGTTCCCGAGGGAGGCAATAATCTGCAGGCAGCGTTTCAGGCGGTCGCCAGCATGAACCCTCTGCCCGACAATATCTATCTGATCACCGACAGCCTTCCCACGCGCAACAATCGTGAGCCGCGCGGCAGTACCATTTCGGCGCGCGACCGGCTTAATCTGTATGCCGAGGCAATTGAAAGTTTACCCCGGAATATTCCGGTCAATACTATATTGCTGCCGATGGAGGGTGATCCAGCCTCGGCGGCCGCATTCTGGCAGCTCGCTCATTTGACGAGCGGTTCATTCATCACACCGGCGCGGGACTGGCCATGAGCAGACGCAGAAAAAGAGGCGAAGAGGACAGCTCCAGCATCTCCTTTCTGGACGTGATCTCATGTGGCTTTGGCGCCATCATTCTGCTGTTGATGATTACCGAGAGCTCCGCCCCAGTCAGCCTGGAAGTGACCATGGACCAGCGTGATCAGCCGGTTGCGGATCTGCAGCAGACGCTGTTCGAAATCCGCGGCGAAACCGACGTGGTCAACCGGGAACTGAACGCCAGGCGTGAACAATTGTCCGCCTACCGGGAGCGAATAGCCCGGCTGGAGCGTGAAATGTCCAATATTCGTGGCCGCTTCCAGACCTCAGATGAACTGGCAGATGAGATGAGTGAGGAAGAAAACCGGCTGGCGATAGCACGGCAGTCCCTGACAGCGGAAATGCAGCGACTGCTGGGACAGAATTTTGAGCGCAGCAATAATGTGATAGGTGGCATTCCGGTCGACAGCGAGTACATCGTTTTCATTATCGACACTTCGGGCAGCATGTTCTACAACGCCTGGCCCAGGGTCTTGGAGATGATTACCGAGGTGCTTGATGTGTACCCTGAAGTACGGGGAATTCAGGTGATGAACGATATGGGTGACTACATGTTCCCCGCCTATCGCAACCAGTGGATTCCGGACACACCGGCGCGCCGCCAGGCTATTATTTCGACACTGCGCAGCTGGTCGCCATTCAGTAACAGCAGCCCGGTGGAAGGTATCACCCGAGCTATCAGCACCTTCTATCAACCGGGCCAGAAAGCCAGTATCTACGTATTCGGTGATGACTTCCTGCCGGGGGGATCGATCACGCAGGTCGTGCAGACAGTAGACCGCATCAATCAACCGAACGCAGATGGCGATCGATTGGTCCGTATTCATGCGGTGGGTTTTCCGGTATTGTTTGATCTTGACCCGCGATTTCATGAAAGCGTCTATCGCTTTGCAACGCTGATGCGCGAACTGGCTGAACGCAATGGCGGCAGTTTTGTCGGGCTGAATGCGTATCAATAGCGGTGACATCCAGATGACACATTCATGGATGATCCCATAGGTTATGCTAGGGGCAGGTTTGCTAGTTTAAGAGAGGTGACAAGGTGATCGGCAGCATTAATCCAGTTCGCGTCCTGACAATGATGATGTTGGCCACTCTGTGTGCCTGTGCCGCCAGTACGGTGGAAGTCAGAGGCAGTTATCCCAGCCCGACAATTCAGCGCATTCCCTTGACTCTTGGCGTCTACTACAGCGACGCTTTACGCAACTATACGTACACAGAGCGGTCTCAAACAGGAGATGATGAGTATTATGTGGAGTCTGGACAGACCCATATGGAGCTTTTCAACACGGTGCTGCCGGCGATGTTCGAGAATGTTGTCCTGCTGGACGACCCGGCGCAGGCTGATGCGATGGGTGTAGACGCGATATTCACGCCCAGCATCGACGAATTCCAGTTGGGAATGCCGCAAAAAACCAGGCTGGAGGCTTATGAAGTCTGGGTCAAATACAACATGCGGCTGACTGGACCGGATGGGTCTTATATCGCTGATTGGGTAATGACAGCGTATGGAAATGCCACGGTAGGTGGTCTGAGTACCGCAGAGAGCGGTATTAATGATGCAGCGGTCGCAGCACTTCGCGATCTTGCCTCAAATTTCTCGATCAGCTTTACAGCTGTACCAGATGTCAGGGACTGGCTGGCGCGGCGCACGTGAAATGGCGTAACTGATACTTCAGGAGTCAGCATGAATACAATTAGAACAGGGTGCACGCTGGCGCACTCACGAATATGGCCGGCATTATGTGTATTGCTGTTGGCGGGTCTGAGCGCATGTACCAGCACCACAATCGATGAGTTCCGGCAGGCCGAGACCGGCATCAGTAATGACGAGACGGTCGTCATCCTTGGGCGGCGGCAGGGCGCAGGTTATGAAACCGCTGCCGACTTTGTGCAATGTGTAGGTGATCGCATGGGTCGTGGCAGAGACGGGTTGAGCGTTGTGCCCGAGCAACAGTTCGTCGACGCCCTGTTCCCCTGGTTCGAGCCGCGCACGGCCCCTTTGCGAAGTGACGACCTGCAACAGTTGATGGCGCAGCCGATGGTCAGCGAGAAAATGAGCCAGTTCGGTATCCGCTACATTGTCTGGCTGGATGGGCAGACAGAAACTACCAATCGTATGGGATCTATCTCCTGCACGGTGGGCCCGGGTGGTGGCGGCTGTTTCGGCTTTGGCTCCTGGGAAGATGATTCAAGTTTTGAGGCCCGTATCTGGGACGTATCCTCACATACCGCGGTAGGCACTATCAGTGCAGATGCCAATGGTCAATCCTACATGCCGGCGGTATTTGTTCCCATTCCGCTTCTTGCCAGGGTTGAGGCAAATGCCTGCAACAGCCTTGCGGATCAATTGAAACTGTTTGTGCAGGGTGGCTGAGGCGCCACAAGCCAGTATTTACAGGACGGGGCAGTTCATGAAGCCATATGCAGTAGTTGGCAAGACAAAGATCGCAATTCTGGTGGTTCTGCTTGCAGCGGCCAGCCTGCAGGGCTGCGCCATCAACCCGGCGACGGGTCAGGGCAACCTGGTTTTGATGACTGAAAACCGGGAGCTGGAAATCGGCAAAGAAGAGCATGAAAAAGTGCTGGCCTCCATGCGAGTCATGGAAGACGAAGCACTGAACGCTTACGTAACAGAAGTTGGGCAGCGGGTTGCCGCCACCAGTCACCGACCTGACCTGGAATACACCTTCACCGTTATCGACAGCCCGGAGATCAATGCCTTTGCGCTGCCGGGCGGTTACGTCTACATCAATCGCGGACTGCTGCTCTATTTGAAATCTGAAGACGAGCTGGCCGCGGTCCTGGCGCATGAGATTGGACACATCACTGCTCGACATGCCATTCAGCAGCAGGCACGTGGCCGACTGGCCAGCACCGCCGCCACAGTTGGCGGGGTTGTTGCCGCTGTTGCAACGGGCAGTGGTTATATCGGTTCCGAACTGGCGCAAATTGGCTCCATCTGGGCGGCAGCAGGGGTCAGTGGTTTTGGCCGCGAGAACGAACTGGAGGCCGACAGTCTCGGTGCTGAGTATCTGCGCAATGCAGGGTACAACCCCCGCGCCATGATCGACGTGTTGTCTGTGCTCAAGAACCAGGAAGACTTCAATGTGCGGGTAGCGCAGCGCCAACCCACCTACCATGGTCTGTTTACCACGCACCCGCGCAACGACATTCGACTGCAGCAGGCGGTCGCACAGGCCGGAACGGTTGATGATGCGCAATTGCGTGAAAGCGATCCATCGGTGTTCCGCCAGCATATCGACGGCCTGCCGTTTGGTGAAAACACCGTCCGTACCGGCGATCGCAATCGCTATTATCAGGACCTGCTCAGCTACACCATGGTATTCCCGGACCAGTGGGAGATACGCGAGACCCCTACCACTGTGCAGGCAAGCGCTGCAGACGGCTCGGCCAGCATTCGTGTCGAAGCCCAGCGCATGCAGGAGAACAAGGAGCCGCGCCTCTTTATTCGTGAGAACCTGGGTATTGAAGACCTGCAGCGTTCCGAGGCGCTGTCGCAATACCGCCTGCTGGGTTACACCGGCACGTATACCAATGACACAGGTCATCACGAGCGGGTCGCCGCCATCTACTTGGGGCCACGTGTATTTGTCTTCAGAGCACAGGTCACGGATCCTGAAAAAGTAGATGAACTCGACCGACTATTACTGTCCTCAATTCGCACATTCCGCGCCATACAGATGAATGAGCGCTCCGGAAGCACTGGGCTGCAGGTCCGCTACGTGCAGGTGACCACCGGTTTTGACTGGGCAGCGCTGGCCGCACGAAGCCCGATCAGTCAATACCCGGAAGAGACGCTGCGGCTGCTGAACGGTTACTATCCGATAGGCACGCCGGAGCCAGGCGAATGGATAAAAATTCTGCAATAAGAAAGGTTTTATAGAACCGGGGATTCAATAATGACAACAAAGAACTGGATCAGGGGATCGCTGTTTGGCACGTCGGCTGCAGTATCTTTGCTGGCATTGATCAGTATCAGTACCGCACAGGATGGCTCGCCAACCGGAGCCATTACCACCAGAACGCACACATTCACTCCCATCAGGGATGACATCTATCACGTGGTGGGCACGGGCACAGTTAATGTCATGAGCCATGCCATGCTCATTGAAGGTGAGCATGACCTGCTGGTGGTAGACTCTCATGTCACACCCAATGCCGGCATGGCGCTGCTGGATGCTATCAAGTCGGTCAGTGATAAACCGGTGCGCTACCTCGTTAATACCCATTATCACTTTGATCATGCGCACGGCAATCAGGTGTTTCCGCAGGACGTGGAAATAATCGGACACCCCTATACGCGACAGAAGCTCTCCGGCGAACTCGGCAATGTGCTGGAAGAGTCTACCTTCCTCAGTTTTACCGAGAGCGTGCCGGACCAGATTGAAAACATGCGCGCTGAGCTCGCGCAGACAAGCGACCCGGCGCGTACCGAAGAGTTGCGTGCTCGCATTTCCATGCAGCAGGCACACTATGAATCGTCCCAGGAGATAGTGCCAACACCTCCGAACATTACGGTTGACGACAAAATGACCATCTACCAGACTGTCGACGGTGGCGGGCGGGAAATCCAGATCGTTCACCTGGGTCGCGGACACACAGGTGGTGATGTCGTGGTATTCCTGCCCGACGAACGACTGGTCTATACGGGTGATCTGATGGTGCCAGGTATTCCCTACATGGGTGATGCCTATCTCAACGAATGGCCGGATGCACTGGAACGTCTCAAGACGCTGGATTTTGACACCATACTTCCCGGTCACGGGCCGGTAGTTCAGGGAAAAGACCGCATCGATGATCTGCAGGCTTATATGCGCGATCTCTGGCAGCGAACTGCAGAACTGAAAGCCCAGGGTCTTTCATTCGAGGAGGCCGCAACAGCCATTGATCTGACCGGACACAGCAACAATTATGCGCAGCTGCGCGAGCCTGGAGCGGACCCGCGCGCAATACGCCGTATCTATCAGCTGCTGGATGAGCAGGCAGAATAAAAAACTGGTGTCAGCCCTGAGAGGGTCTAACCAGCAGCTCATGCCCCTTCAGCATGCCTCTCCAGTATAGTGCCGGCAGCAGCGACTTCTTCATGTGCCATGCCAGGGCTGTCGGCTGACGACCCTCGAGTATCCAGGTGGGCAGTGTTGGCTTGAGTTTGCCGCCGTACGCAAACTCAGCCAGTACGATTTTGCCTCGCTCCACTGTTAGTGGGCATGAACCGTAACCATCATACTGATAGGACTGCGCCTCTCCCTGAATGTCGGCCACGATATTGGCCGCTACAACAGGTGCCTGTTTGCGAACTGCTGCGGCTGTTTTGGCATTGGCGGTATTGGCTGCATCCCCCAGTCCCCAGATATTCGTGAAACGTTTGTGCCGCAGCGTGGACGGATCCACGTCAATCCAGCCAGCGGCATCCGCCAGAGGGCTGTTGCGAATAAACTCTGGTGCGCATTGGGGTGGACAGACATGCAGCATATTGAACTCGGTTTCCACGCGAACATCATTGCCTTCAGCGTCTTTGGTGGCAAACCAGGCTCGCTTGTTATCGCCGTCAACTTTCACCAGGTTGTGTGTGTAGTGAATATTGGCCCGATACCGATCCATATAGGACTGCAGAGCCGGGACATAGTCGGCCATACCAAACAGAACAGCGCCGGCGTTGTAGAAGTCGATATCGATATTGTCAATAAGCCCGCTTCGCCGCCAGTAGTCTGCGGAAAGATACAAGGCCTTCTGCGGTGCACCTGCACACTTTATTGGCATCGGAGGCTGAGTAAACACTGCCCTGCCTGAGGTCATTCCAGTGACCAGCTTCCAGGTATAGGGAGCCAGATCAATGCGATAATTGGAAGTCACACCATTGCGGCCCAATGTGTCGCTGAGCCCTTCTACGGCGTCCCAGTTCAGTTTGATGCCCGGGCAAACCACCAGTCGCCGGTAGCTGATTGTCTGGCCGTACTCCAGCACGACCTGGTTGTCGTCGGGACTGAATTCGCTGACGGCAGACTCAATCAATTTCGCGCCTCTGGGAATCAGCGAAGCCATTGGGCGGGAGACCTGCTTTGCAGTAAAGATACCACCACCAATCATCGTGAAGCCCGGCTGGTAGTAGTGGGTTTTTGCCGGGTCGATAAGTGCTATCCGAGTCATGCCGCGCCGAGCCAGCAGGCTGGCCGCTACTGAAATGCCCGCAGCCCCTGCGCCAACGATAACAACATCGTAGAAAGTGTCCTGCGGTGTTCGTGCTGACAGGGAAGCCTGTGAGTTTGAATTGTCCATGGTGATCTCCATTGGCGAAAATACAGGTACAGTGAGCCTGGGGCGCGAGTCATTGAGCTCGCGCCTTTGGTCCTAAACATGATCAGGATTAAAGAGTGTTAACAGGCACCTTAAAGTAAACCGTGCCGTTGTCCTCGGCTGGTGGCAAATGGCCTGCCCGCATGTTGACCTGCAGGGAAGGCAGGATCAGCACTGGCATGTCCAGTGTCGCATCGCGCTTCTCACGCATATCAACAAACGCCTCCTCACTGATCCCGGCGCCGACGTGTATATTGCTGCGCTTCTCGTCACCGACTGTGGTCTCGAATTCGATTTCACGTCCATTGGGCTGATAGTCATGGCACATGAAAAGTCTCGTGTCATCGGGCAGCGCAAGGACCTTTTGAATTGAATGATACAGTGTCCTCGCATCGCCACCGGGGAAGTCGGCCCTCGCAGTGCCGGCATCGGGCATGAACAGCGTATCACCGACGAAGGCCGCATCACCGATGACGTGTGTCATGCAGGCAGGCGTGTGGCCCGGGGTGTGTATGGCGCGTCCCTGCAGGTTGCCAATGCTGTAGGTGTCGCCATCACTAAAAAGATGGTCGAACTGTGAGCCATCGCGTGCGAACTCAGTGCCGGCATTAAAGATCTTGCCGAACACATTCTGCACGGTGGTGATATGTGCGCCAATGCCGAGCTTGCCGCCCACACGCTCCTGAATATATGGAGCTGCCGAGAGGTGATCAGCATGGACGTGAGTTTCAATCAGCCACTCGACTTTCAGTTGATGCCGGTTGATGAAATCAATGATCTCATCTGCAGACTCATGGCTGATTCGACCTGAGTGATAATTCAGATTCAGCACCGAGTCGACAACGGCGCAGGCGCTGGACGAAGGGTCTTTGACCACATAGGAGAACGTGGAAGTCTGTTTGTCAAAGAATGCGGAAACCTGTGGTTTAACAATGCTGTTCATTTCTTGAGTCCTCTTGGACGTTTACTCATAGGTGAGCTCAGATGTTTTTCCCCGGAAAATGCGATAAACGAAGAATGTGTAGCCAAGTATGGCCGGCAGCACGACAGCTGTTCCCCAGAACGTGAACAACAATGACGGCGTGCTGGCAGCTGACTCCCAGATCGTCATCCGGCCAATGATGATGTCGGGCAATATGCTGTAGGCGAGGCCCAGCGCCGCCAGCAGGCAGAGCACAATCAGGCCCGCAAACAGCAGCCACTCGCGCCCTTCGCGCAGCAGGCGCTGGCGATAAAGCAGGCTCATCATCAAGCCATAGGTCAGCGTACTCAGTACCGGGATCGGCAGCAGCATCAAACCATTGGGATAGGTGAACCATTTGTCTGCGATGGTCTGGCTGATCAGTGGCGTTGCTATCGACACCAGCAACAAAGCCAGACCCATTGGCAGTATTGCCCGTGTTGCCCAGCGCATGGCTTTGTCGAACAGCTCTCCTTCAGTCTTGATCAGTAACCAGGCGGCACCCAGCAGCACGTACAGTGCGGGCAGGGTGAGCGCGATAAGGATTGAGAACAGCCAGCTCAGACTGGTTTCACCCAGCCCGGTGATGTAGGTGCCGAGCATCCAGCCCTGTGAGCAGGCAGTAACAAGCGAGCCCAGCGAGAATATAAGGTTCCACATGTCTTTCCTGTTTGACACAGCCTTGGCCCGAAAGTCGAATGCAATGCCGCGCAACACCAGGCCCATCAACATGACTGTCACGGGAATGTACATGGCCGTTAGAATTTCACCATGCGCCTGGGGGAAGGCAATGAGCAGAATGCCAATCCCCAGCACGATCCAGGTTTCATTGGCATCCCAGAAAGGTCCTATTGAGGCAATCATCAGATCTTTTTCGCTCTCGGTAGCAAAGGGCAGCAGCAGGCCGATACCGAGGTCATAACCATCCAGAATGACGTAGATCAGCAGTGCAAGACCCATCGCGCCAGCGAAGAATAAAGGCAGCCAGGTTTCCATGTCATGCCTCCTGTGTCTGTTGGTTGGCGTGATGACCACCAAGCTGTCTGAGTGCCAGCAGTGAGGCGGCGGGTTTGGTGGCCATATAGCGCAAGGTGGCAATGTAGGAGATCATCACGAATATGTAGAGGGCCATGTAGCCCATGAACGTGCTCAGCATCACGCCACTGCTGTGGTCTGCAACCATGTCGGCCGTATTCAGCATCCCGTAGACAATCCACGGTTGCCTGCCAATTTCGGTGACATACCAGCCAGCCAGCACAGCCACCCAGCCAGAAAAGGTCATTACTGACGTTGCTGTCAGCAGCGCCGGGCCGGGAGAGCGGCGCTGTTTAAACAGCACCCAGCCAGCCCACCAGGCAACCACAATCATCAGTACGCCGATGCCTACCATGATACGAAACGACCAGAACACAGGTGCCACTGGTGGGTGCTCACCGGCAAATTCGTTAAGCCCCAGAATCTCTCCGTCGAGATCGTGCGTCAGAATGTAGCTGGCCGCTCTGGGTATTTCGATGGCAAAGCGTGTGGTGCGGCTTTCCTCATCCGGAAAACCAAACAGTGTCAACGGGGCGCCACGCTGTGTCTCCCAGATGCCCTCCATTGCAGCCACTTTGGCTGGCTGGTGCTCCAGGGTATTCAGACCGTGCAGGTCGCCAACAACGACCTGAAGTGGTGCCAGAATCATTGCGGTTGCGACCATGGCGCGGAAGATCTTGGCGGTCGCCGGGCCATCAACTTTGCGCTTCATGCGCCAGGCGCTGATGCCCATCACCAGAAAGGTGGCGGTCAGCATGGAGGCGATCATCATGTGTGCCAGGCGATACGGAAATGATGGGTTGAATATGACAGCCATCCAGCTTTCAACATGGAAGACACCGTCAACCATCGTGTAGCCAGTTGGTGTCTGCATCCAGGAATTCAGGCTCAGTATCCAGAACGCCGATAGCGTGGTGCCGACTGCTACCAGTGCGCAGGCAATGACGTGCATGCGATTGGAGACCCGGCTCTTGCCGAACAGCATCACGCCAAGGAAGGTTGCCTCCATAAAAAAGGCCGTCAGCACCTCGTAACCCAGCAGCGGCCCGGCAATATTACCGGCACGCTCCATGAAGCCAGGCCAGTTGGTGCCAAACTGAAAGCTCATGGTGATGCCGGATACAACGCCAATAGCAAAAGACAGGGCAAAAATCTTGACCCAGAAGTGGTAGGCGTTTTCCCAGTGTTTGTCACCCGTGAACGTATAACGCAGGCGAAAGAACAGCAGGATCCAGCCCAGGCCAATAGTGATGGACGGAAACAGGATATGGAAACTGATGTTTGCCGCAAATTGCGCCCTGGCCAGCAGATATGGGTCGAATTCAAACATGTGCGTCGCCTTTGATATGCGTCTGATCGCGGTGCCAGACATGTAGAGGGTAGTGCAGACAGTATGCCAAGGTTTGCAAGACGATGATATTTGCCTTCAAGCTATTGAATCTAATGGCATTAGTCGAGAATAACAGATGTTTTAGACGGCTTGCTGCCATTCGGCAGTGACGAGCGTTTGCCAGATATGTCAAACTGTCTGACATATCTGACAATTACAGAGCTTTGTTATGAACCTGATCGCCAGTACTTCGTCGTCTGAATTGGCAGCTCTGCTGGATGGCTTCGATGTGCCCGCCATTCTGGTCAGCGCTGACTATCAGATACTGGCCACCAATACGCACTACCGCGACAGCTTTGGCGAAATCGACTATCGCCAGGCGCCCCGCTGTTATCGTGTCTCACATGGCTACGATGTGCCCTGCGACCAGGCCGGTGAAAGTTGCCCATTGAGCGCCGCCCGCGCGTCAGGAAGCAAAGAGCGGGTGCTGCATATTCATCAGACGCCCCGTGGTCGTGAACATGTTGATGTCGAGATGTTGCCCATCAAGGCTGCGGATGGAAGTCTCAAGTATTTTGTTGAGCTGTTGAAGCCGGTTCAGGTTGCCAGCGCCCGGATCGGTGATGCCGATATGGTAGGCAGTAGTCCGGCGTTTAACGCCATGGTGGAGAGCATCACACGCGTGGGGCCTAGCGACGCGTCAGTACTGCTGCTTGGCGAGTCCGGCAGCGGCAAGGAACTCGCAGCGCTGGCCATCCATCAGGCCAGCACGCGTCGAGACAGAGCGCTGGTGACGCTGGAGTGTTCCGGCCTGACTGAGACACTGTTTGAGAGTGAGCTGTTTGGCCACGTCAAAGGCGCGTTTACGGGTGCCACTTACAACTCACCCGGCCTGGTTGAGGCCGCAGATGGTGGGACGCTGTTTCTGGATGAAATAGGCGATGTGCCACTGGAGATGCAGGTCAAGCTGCTGCGACTGATTGAAACGGGTACCTACCGGCCAGTAGGCAGCCGTGAAGTCAAACGTGCCGATTTTCGCCTGATCTGTGCCACACATAAAAATCTGTTTGATTTGATGCAACAGGGTCGCTTCCGGCAGGACCTCTACTATCGTATCAATGTCTTTCCGATCGAGGTGCCCTCGCTGCAGCAGCGCAGCAGTGATATACCTCTGCTCGCCAATGCGATCCTGAAAAAACTCGACCGCAGCGGACACAGCGTGCTGACCGACTCCGCCATCCGGCAACTTCAGGCGCATCGCTTTGTGGGCAATATACGTGAGCTTCGCAATATTCTGGCGAGGGCGATGGTGCTGTCCAATACTCATGTCATAGACGGGAGTATTATCGCTCGCTGTTTACAGATAGACCCTCAGCCAGCCGCCGTATCCGAAGATCTGACAGACCTGAAAACCAATGAACAAACCTACCTGCGGCATCTGCTCCAGCATTGCCAGGGCGACAAGCAGAAAGCTGCCGAAATTGCGGGTATCAGTGTACGATCGCTGTATCGAAAACTCGCAGGTGAGTAAGCGACAGACACGGGCACCCGGTAATACTCAATGAAAGCAACCATCAACGCACAGGCAGCTGTGCGACACCTGAAAAAGGCCGACCCGGTAATGGCCGGTCTCATCAAACAGGTAGGGCCATTGCGGGTTCCGGTCAAACAGGTGGACGACCTGTTCGGCACCCTGGTCGATGCGATCACCGCACAGCAGTTATCGGTCAAGGCAGCAGCAACAATCTATCGCCGCTTTTGTGACCTGTACGGTGACCCTGATCAGGCGCCGGATCCTGCACGTGTGCTGGAAACACCCGAAGCCTCTTTGCGTGCCGTCGGCCTGTCACGGGCAAAAGCAATGGCAGTTGTGGATCTTGCCAGCAAAGTGGTATCGGGTGAGCTTCCGGCACTGACTGAACTGGTCGCCATGGATAATGAACAGGTCGTCCAGTCATTGATCAAGGTGCGCGGGATTGGCCGTTGGACGGCAGAAATGTTTCTTCTGTTTCAGCTGGGCAGGGCGGACGTATTGCCTGTGGATGATCTGGGTGTCCGTAAAGGATTCATGCTCGCCTATCGATTGGATGACATGCCCTCGCCACGATCATTGCTGGCACACGGGGAGTGCTGGCGCCCACACCGCAGCGCAGCAACCTGGTATCTGTGGCAGGCGACGCGCCTGAATGAGCTAAAACAACAGGGCTGAGTCCGTCGCATTCTGTTCGGGAACTAACGCGTGACGCGCTCTTCATTCAGTCCGCTGCGAGGTCAGTATCAGAGATGCAGGCAGGCCTGTCTCGGGGTTTAATGGTTCGCGCAGGGAAACCAGTTTCAAACCGCCCGTATTGACCAGAGCAACCCAGCTTTCCAGAGTGCGGAAATACCACGGCGCCGGATCTGTGAAGGTGTCATTGAATCCCAGCCATGAACCCTCGCGCCAGCCATCCTGATAGGCGGCATCACCGCAGGCCATCAACGGATGCAGGGTCTGGATCACCAGATGCCCGCCAGGTGGAAGCAGCGTCTGAGTTGCGTCTACTACCGCATTGCCTGACTCTTTGCCAAGCAGCGAGAAGTTGCAAACCATCAGGTCTACCGTGAGCTTTAGGGCACCACTGGCCAGATCATCGTATGTCATGACCTCAAAACGATGGGCAGAATGGCGTCGTGCTTCTGCTATCAGTTCGGGGATGACATCAATTCCAGTGACGCTGCCAACCAGCGGGCTGAGCTGGCGCGTCAGCCAGCCTTCGCCGCAACCTGTGTCCAGTACCGACGTCGGCCTGCAGTCCAGCACCGCACTGATCACGGCATCATTTGTCACCAGGCGGCGACTGGCGATCGTCTGTGCTTGCACCGCACGAGCCCACGGCGTAGCATTTTTGCGCCAGGAGTCGATAATGCGGGTTTCGTGAGATTCCTTCATGCGTGGCACTATACCACCAAAAACAGCACCAAAAACAAGAGCAAAAAAGGAAACCAGTGATGACTCGACGCCACCTCATGACCGCCCTGTCTGGCCTGTTGCTAACGCTGGCCGTGACATTCACGGCGGTTGCTCAGCCCCATGATGCACACTGGGTGACTGCCTGGACAATGAGCCCCAGCACCCTGCTGCCGTCACCAGATGCGGCAGATGCTTTTGATAACCAGACCCTGCGGCAGATTGTCAGGGTGACAGCTGCGGGTGAGTCCATCCGCCTCCGTGTGTCGAATGCGCACGGCAATAAACCTCTGGCGATTGGTGCGATGACCGTCGCCATGCACACGGGCGATGGCGCCTTAAGACCCGGAACCTTGCAAGAAGTGACCTTCTCGGGAGAATCTCATTTTAATGTGGCACGTGGTGCGGTGGCGATCAGTGACCCGGTTGCACTAGACGTGAGCGATCTTGATGAGCTGGCGGTCAGCATCTATTTGCCGCAGGGCTCTGGCAATGCCACCACACATCGTGTGGGCCTGCAGACCAATTACCTGATTGCGGGTGATGCCACCACAGAGCTGCAACTGCCGGATGGCGCAGAAACCTTTGAAGTCTGGCATTTCCTCAGAGCAGTTGACGTACTTGCGGATGTGTCTGTCAGCACCATCGTCACCGTGGGTGATTCGATTACTGATGGGGTGGGTTCAACACTGGATGCCAACCTGCGCTGGCCGGATCAGTTTCTGGTCCGCCTGCGAGCCGATAGCGACATGCCGAAGTATGCAATTGCCAATGCTGGCATCAGCGGCAATCGAGTCCTGCATGAGCGCGCTGAAATATTTGGTGAAAACCTCCAGGCGAGATTTGAGCGGGATGTGCTGGCGCTCAGTGGAGTCAGCCATATTGTCTTGCTGGAGGGCATCAACGACATCGGTATGTCAGTCAGTCTCGCCACGGATCAGGAAGTTACCCCGGAACAGATCATTGCCGGTTATCGTCAAATCATCGCGCGCGCCAAAGCACGTGACATAAGCATTATTGGCGCAACACTGACGCCGTTTGCCGGCGCCGGGTATTACACGGAAGAGGGCGAGGCAAAGCGCCAGCAGGTCAATGCCTGGATTCGCAGCTCTGGCGCCTTTGACGCCGTAATTGATTTTGATCGGGCGATGGGAGACCCGCAGAATCCGGGGCGATTGCCAGCCAGCTTCACGTCGGACAACCTGCATCCCAATGACGCAGGGTACAAGGCGATGGCAGACAGCATTGATTTGGGCATTTTCAGGTAAAGGCTGGTTTGTGATTGCCCCAAGGGCACTTGTACCCCAAGGGCACTTGTACCCCCGGGCGACACAGGGTAACTTGCAGATATTCCTAAAATAAAAGTCGGAGAATTGTTTATGCGCAGCGCCTATCCAGGACTGACACTCATGTTGGCCTTCGGGCTTGTTGCCTGTTCGGAGCCATCGGAGACGATGCCCGCGGTCAGCGAGGAGGCAACAGCAAGTGCTGTCGATGCTCTGCAGGAAGCCACGCAGGAAGCGGCCTCAACTCCCCAGATGGCCGCGCAGGAGGCCTTGAATGCCGAGATATCTCTGGGCAGTGCGGTCAAGCGATTGTGCTCATCAGTGCTGGTTGGTGGAAGAACCATTGAGCATGTGATGGCGCAGGAGCTGAGCAATGCCTCTGCCGCAGGTGTGGATTTTACTTTCTCGATTGATGGCAACCTGGTGACGGGTGCGGGGGCAGGACAGACAATACAGGCGCTGTACCGCGAGCACCTGGGTTGCACGCTGGTTAAAAATACCTCAGTTGAAGTGTTGCAGGCGCAATTCGACCCGGCACTTTATCCCGAAAAACCTGCCGCTTCAGACGCTGAATGGCCCCTCGGTGATAGTGTGGTGCTGCCCACAGCGCTGCCCGGGGTGGATCTTGACGCCATCAATGCCGCCGTTGACCAGGCCTTTGAGGATATCGAGCCGAATCAGAACATCAATACTCGCGCCGTACTGGTTATTCACGAAGGCAAAATAATCGCCGAGCAGTATGCCGAGCCGTTTAATGCACAGATGCCGCAACTGGGCTGGTCCATGACCAAGACGGTCACTGCAGCACTGACCGGAATGCTGGTCGAAGAAGGCATTTTTGATGTTGATGCGCCCCCGGGCATTCCAGAATGGCAATCTGCAGATGACCCGCGCCGCCAGATCACGCTGGAGAACCTGCTGCAGATGTCCAGCGGCCTGGAGTACTCCGAAGTCTACACCGCTGGGTCGATGTCCGATGTCATTCTGATGCTTTACACAACAGGTGATACGGCAGCTTACGCCATCGATCAGCCACTTGCACAAGAGCCTGGTAGCACATTTTATTACTCCAGCGGCACAACCAATATCATTGCACGTACACACCGTCAGGCTTTCGATAGCTTTCAGGAATACTTCAATTTTCCCCAGGAGCGACTGTTCAGCAAACTGGGCATGCGCTCGGCGGTGATAGAGCCTGATGCCAGTGGCACCTTTGTGGGCTCGTCCTACATGTACGCAACACCTCGTGACTGGGCGAAGATTGGCCTGCTGTATCTGCAGGATGGTCAGTGGAATGGTGAGCAGATCCTCCCCGAAGGCTGGGTCGACTATAGCGTCACTCCAGCGAGCTCAGCAGACCAGGGGCAATATGGTATTCAGCTGTGGCTTAACGCTGGCGCGCCCGATGATCCAGCGGACCGGCCTTTACCGAACCTGCCGGCCAATACCTATTATCTGTCCGGGTTTGAAGGACAAAATGTAGTTGTGGTCCCGGATCACGATCTGATTGTTGTGCGCATGGGTGTGACCACCAGCGGGCCCCGTCCCATCTGGCAGCTGACCGAATCTGTGCTTGAAGCAGTCTCTCAGGGGGCGCAATAATCTTGATCAGCTCGCTTCCCCGGGAGTTGCTTGCAAAACTGCCACCATTCCTCCTGTACTGGGCTGCCAGCCTTCTGGCTTGTCTGGTGTTTTTGCCTTTCCTGTCCTGGGTCGTGTTTTCAGGTGATGACTCGCATCTGATGCGGGTAGCGCTGGACTACGGTGGGCTGCAGCCTTACCTGCAGCCCGAAGTCTATCGGGAACTCTCTGTGGCAAACTACACGCCCATCCCGATGACAATTTATCGCGGGGTATCCCTGCTGTTTCCGATGCGGCCCCTGTTTTTCCTCGCCTTCATGATGGCCTGTATGAGTCTGGTCATTGCACTGGCAGCTACGCTAGCGTCACGACTCACACATAATGTTGAAGCCCAGTCTGATGGGCACAACACACAGGCAGGCTGGTTGACGATTCTGCTGATGACATCTCTGTTGTCATTGCCCACTCTGCTGAGTCGTTTCTACACCATGCACTACCTGATAGGAGGCATTTTTGCGCTGCTGGCTCTGCTTGTTCTGATCAGAAAGCCAGCGTCTGAAAAATCCGACTATCTTTCGTGGCTGGCGGTCTGTGGATTGCTGTTTCTTGCGCTGCTATCCAAGGAAGTCTATCTGATGCTGTTGCCCGTCATACTGCTGCTGGCCTGGCAGCGCAAGCAGTGGGTCCTGGCGGGCGGCGCATTGATGGTCACACTGATTTATTGGCTGTGGCGCGGGCACATGCTGGGCATGCAACTGGATGTCGGCGGAGAGGGCAGTTACTTTGCAGGCTTCTGGAATATCGGTGTGGGTGCCTGGCTGGAATTTATTGGTTTCTACCTCAGCAGTCGCTGGCTCATTCTGTTTGCATTGCTGATTGCTTTCATCAGCGATGCAAGGCTGTCATTAAAACTGGTGGCACTGGCTGTGTTATTCGGAATGCCGGGTCTGGCTGTAACTCATGGCATCGCAGAGTACCAGCTGCACTCCGACCGGATTTTCTTTGCCATGGATGTTGCTCTGGGAATCGTCGCTGCGGTTGTCATCTGTCGTGACCAACGCGCGCGTGCGATGTTCAAACCTGAATATGCTGCCGCGGCATTTGTGTTTGTGTTTTTTATTCAGGTACTGGCTGTGCGCGACTACCGTCAGGAAGTTGTGATGCAGACTGACTACAAAATCACCCGTTATCTGCTTGACCGCTTTGCTGCTGTTGCCGATCAGACAGCGCTGGTACCGATGAACTACATCCAGGGCGACCTGATGCGTGTCAGTGAGCGTCTTGGTCTGAACTGGGTCACGCTGACGCAGAACTGTCTGGACGCATTAGAGGTCAGCGACGAGCAGTTGCTGATATTTAATGATGCAGGGGACCTGATGCCACGAGAGCAGCTGCAGGCACAGTGCCAGTCAGCGACGGGGCTCACAGTTGAAGTGGCGACGGCGCCACAATACGACAACGGCCTGTTGCGCTGGCAGCTTTCCGCAGCATCTAATGTGCAGACGGGAGTACTGTTTGTTGACCGTGCATTCGCCGTCCCGCTGCCAGCCTTTAACAGCCAGCTGGTCAAGCCCGCACCTGATGAGCGATACCAGCTGTTCGCACGCCAGGGCAATCAATGGTGGTTCTCTGAGCCGCGGTTAATCGAAATCCGCTAAGACGTGTGCTGTGAGTGAAGCTGAAAAAGCGTCCTGAAATAACCGGGGTCCTTGATCAGCACATCTGACTGCGCCGGATGCGTGCGTGCGTATTGTTCCCGAGATACCCAGAATCGCAACGCTGCGAGTTGCAGAACCTGTGGCCAGCAGCGTGTTTCTACAGAGCTGAGTGGACGTATGCGCGCATAGGCATCAAGCATCGACTGCACGTGCAATGGCTGGAAAATCAGTTCGCCTGAATCGAGCGTTCTGGTGCACCAGTCGTTGGCGCAGATCGCCAGATCCATGATCATCCAGCCGGTGGCCGCATTGTAAAAATCAATCACGCCTGTTATCTGGTTATCCATCAACATTGCGTTGTCACGAAACAGGTCGCCATGAATGACAGTCTCGGGCAATGTCGGTGCTGAGTTGTACCAGTGCTGCAGTTCCGTCAGTGCCGGCAGCAGCCAGGGCGTTTCGTTTTTCCAGTGGCTGACTGCCAGTTTGCCAGCCTGTTGCAGCACCCAGCGCGGTCCTCGGTCGTTATCGCGCTGCAGAAGACTTTGCGATGTCGCCTGATGCATGCGCGCCACCAGCTCGCCCAGAGCGGCGCATTGCAGTGGCGAAGGCTGCGAGGGGTGTTCGCCCGGCAGGCGTGGCTGCAAAAGCGCCGGGCGATTTTTCAGGCGGTGCAGTGCGCTGCCATGCCGATCTGCCACCGAGAAGGGTACAGGCAACCCGGCAGCCTGCAGGCAATCCAGTAGATCGATAAAAAACGGAAGCTCGTTAACAGGACCACGCTCAACCAGAGTCAGGACAAAATGGCTGATTTCGCCATCGCGCCCGCGGGTGTCAACAAAGTAGTTGGTGTTTTCACTGCCGCCCCTGATGCCCTTGAAGTGTGCCAGTTCGCCCACATCAAACGGTTCAAGAAATGAACATATATCCTCTTCGCTCAGCGGCGTGAAAACTGACATTCAATCGCTCTACTCGTACTGCGCCTCTATGTCCATCAAGGCCTCGCGAATTGCTGCTGCCCAGATGTCATATCCTGTCTCGTTCAGATGCAGATTGTCTTCCACAAAAATATCAGTGCGTACGGTGCCATCGGGTTTCAGGAAGGGGGTCGCCACATCCACAAAGTGTATACGTGGGTCACTGGCAGCCAGGGCGCGATAGCGCTGATTCAGTTCTGAGGCAATCTGCCAGCTGTCGACGCGCGCAACACTGGGTTTGACAGACAGCACATAGATCCGCGTGTCTTCACGCTGCGCATGAATGCGATCGATGATGGTCTCCAGTTGCTGCATGATCTGCTCGTTGGGGATGTTGTTGCGGCCGGTGTCATTGTCGCCTTCGTATATCAGTACGGCGCGGGGCTGGTACTTGAGCACTACGCGATCCAGATAATGTAAGACGTCGTTCATGACGCTGCCGCCGAAACCACGCGGGATGACTGTCAGTGGCGCCAGATCGGCCGGAGCATCTTCATTCCAGTACATGATGGAGGAGCTGCCAGTCAGTACGATGGCATCCTCGGGAGGCGGGTTTTGCGCATCAGCTGCTTCAAAACGTTCGATGGCCGTTTCAAAGCGGGTCGGGTCTGGCAGTTCCTGCGCCCAGCCATTGCTGGCAAACAACACAGCAAGTGTCATCAGGGCGGACATACAGGTTTTTGTCACTTGAGTTCCTGGCACGGGTGCATCCTCGCTTATAGGTTTTTTAATGATTGTAGCGCGTCTGCCAGCTGCCGCCTATGCCGGCCCGCGAGCAGCCATGTGTCATCGCGCAGATCATGAGCTGGCTGCCGTTATCCATCTCCGTTATGATTGGGCGCTTGATCCTTTATCAAAGTAATAACGCTTAAAACAACAAGGAGCCTTCTGCCATGCCTCGTCTGCCCAAATTTGTGCTGATTGCGGTTTCCGTTCTGATGACCGCATTTACTTCCTCGTTCGCGACTGCCCAGAGCATAGATCTGGGCCGCGGTGAGCTGCCAGTGACTGTGCCGGAGGGCTACTCTGCGGACACACCCGCGCCCCTGATCGTGCTGCTGCATGGCTACACATCCAGTGGCATGGTTGCTGATCGTTACATGGGGCTCAGCGCGATTGCTGATGACTATGGTTTTCTGCTGGTCGCACCCAATGGAACGCGTGAACCGGGTGGTGACCAGAACCCCTACTGGAACGCTTCTGATGCCTGCTGCAACTTCTTCAGCACGGACGTCGACGACAGCGGCTACCTGATGTCTGTCATCGAGCGCATGGAGTCAGAGTACAACGTAGATCCCAAGCGCATCTATCTGGTTGGCCACTCCAATGGTGGTTTCATGTCCTATCGCATGGCCTATGAGCACTCGGACAAAATCGCTGCCATCGTCAGCCTGGCGGGCGCCAATCACCTGGAACAGCGTCCGGCCCCCGAGCATGCGGTAAACATTCTGCAGATCCACGGCACCGCGGACCAGACCATTGCCTATCAGGGTGGCGAGATTCAGGGCAATCGCTATCCGAGCGCCATGGGTTCCGTGCAGCGCTGGGCCAGCTACAACGGCTGTATCACCCAGGGCCGGGCCCGCGAACAGCGAGATCTGGATGCCAGCCTGCCGGGTCATGAAACCGGTGTAATGACGTTTGATGTTGGTTGTCGTGCCGGCGGCGCAGTTGCGCTGTGGACGATTTCTGCCGGCACCCATGTGCCAAGCGTGTCAGACACTTATGGCGCGCAGCTGGTTGAATGGCTTTACGACCACCCCAAGCCCTGATGGCCGAGGCCGAGGCCGGTCATCATTGACGATGCAGCCGCCCCCGGGCGAGTGAAAACGCGATGCCGGGCAGACAGACCAGTCCGGCTATCGCAAAACACACATCAATGGCGCGCGACAACTGAGGGATGCTGTCTTCGTTAATGACGGTATTTCCCACGATCAGGCTTACCACCAGCGCTACCAGCACCATGCTGTTCAATTGCCCCACCATGCGCGTAGTCGCCACCGCCGCCGATGCGCTGCCATAGTGGCGTCGCTCGACCGAACCCATGATGGCGTTCACATTGGGTGATGAGAACAGCGCAAAACCGCCACCCGTGAACAACAGGGCGATGACCACACGAGTCGTGCTGCTGTCAGGATGCAGTGTGGCCAGTACAAACAGTCCACAGGCTGTCAGCGCCATGCCCGCCGAGGCCAGCCAGCGCGGTTCCAGCCGGTCCGAGAGGCGACCCATGATCGGCGACCCAATGGCCATGGTCAGCGGCTGCACCATCATGATCATGCCCGCCTGACTGGCACTCATGCCCTTGACTGACTGCAGGTACAGACTCATCAGCACCACATTCGCGTAAGTTGCGCTGTACATGATCAGGGCTGAGGCAGCGGACAGCGTGAAGGTGCGATTGGTAAAAAACAGATTCACGTCCCACAGCGGATGCGGGGAGCGCCGGGCGTGATGCAGAAACAGGGTGACGGTGACCGCACTGGCGGCCAGCCAGGCAAAGCTGTCCCAGGCCGGCAGCCGGGAGATGGCCAGACAGAACAGACCAATGCTGGCGATCCAGCCCAGTGCGCCAGGCACATCAAAGCGGGCATCTGCCTCGCCGCGCCACTCATCATGGACATAAAACAGTCCCAGCCCCAGCACTGCGACGACCAGCGGTAAATGTACCAGGAACGAAGCGCGCCAGCTGATATGGTCAACAACCAGCCCGCCCAGCAGGGGGCCAGCCGAAAGCCCGATATAAATTGAGGCGGTGACCAGGCCGATATAGCGCCCGCGCTGATTGGCCGGAAATGCCGAACTGACGATTGCCATTTGTGTTGCATTCAGCGCGGCTGCGCTGACACCCTGCAGAAACCGAGCCGCCAGCAAAAGCTCACCGCTCGGTGCCAGCGAGGTCAGCACCGAGGAGACAATTACTGCAGCGCTGCCGATCAAAAAAATCCGCTTGCGACCTACCCGGTCGGAGAGGCGGCCGAAGATCAATACAAACATGGTGCTTGCCATCAAAAACGCCATCGGCACCCAGCTCATGGCGACAGCGGTCATGGCCAGGTTGTCGCCCATGGTCGGCAGAGCGACGTTGGCGGCCGATAACATCAATGGCACCGCAAAGGAGTTAAGAAGGACCATGGCCAGGATGGCGCGTGACTGGGGGTGCTGTGACAAAACGCGGATTCCCTGCTGTCGGGCGGATGGCGGCAAACTGCCAGCGCGTATCATAACACCTCTGCCAGTACAGTCGATTGCAGCGCGGCTCGCAGACGGCGTGTTATAGTCCTGCGCAAAGAAAAACGGAGTTATTATGGAAATCATTTCTCTCAAGGATCGCCCGGAACATTTGATGACGCTGGCAAAGTGGCATCATGCCGAATGGTCTTACCTCAATCCGGAACGTTCTTTCGAAGCCCGTGTCGAAGAAATGCAGTGTGACTTGCGCGGTGATGTCATCCCGACCACATTCGTCGCGGAGCGCGATGGAGAGTTGCTGGGCTCCGCCTCCATGCTGGCCGAGGACATGAGCACGCACCCCGAGCTGACACCCTGGCTGGCCAGTGTTTTTGTGGCACCGGCACATCGCAAACAGGGTATCGGTAGCGTTCTGGTTAAACGAATAATGGATCATGCGCGCGACAACGGCGTGAAGAAACTGTATCTGTACACCCCTGACCAGGAGCAGTTGTATGCCGGGCTGGGCTGGCAGATACTCAGTCGCGAGCCATACAACGGTACGCCAGTAACCATCATGAGTGTGGAATTTAACTGAGCTGATATCGCGCCAGGTCAGCAGACAAAGGCAGCTTGAGTGAAATGGCCCCTCACAACATCGCCCCGCAGGCTACAGCCTGTGTAATTGAACAGGTTTATCGCCGCGAGCGACGGCGGGCAATGGCAACATTGATCCGCCTGCTCAATGGTGACTTTGATCTGGCTGAGGATGCCCTGCATGAAGCGTTTACTGCTGCGGTCGCACAGTGGCCTGCTGACGGCGTACCCGAAAACCCGCGTGCCTGGCTGGTGACAGCGGCAAAGTTCCGTGCCATTGACCAGATTCGCAAGCGGCGGCGGCATGACGATGCCAGCGACGAACTGGTAAGAATGCTTGATGTTGCTGATGATGAGCCGACCGACGACCTCTCCATTGAAGACGATAGGCTCAGGCTGATTTTTACCTGCTGTCACCCCGCCCTGTCGACGGAGGCGCGAGTGGCTCTGACGCTGCGCGAAGTCTGCGGACTGACGACCGAGCAGATCGCAGCGGCCTTTCTGATACCCACACCCACTCTGGCGCAACGAATCGTACGTGCCAAAAACAAGATTCGCGACGCCCGCATCCCCTACGAAGTCCCTCAGACCCGCGACCTGCCAGACAGGCTGGACGCAGTGCTGCAGGTTATTTACCTGGTTTTCAACGAAGGTTACCTGTCATCGCAAGAGGGTCCCGATCACGATCGCAAGGCGCTTGCGGTCGAAGCGATTCGCCTGACCCAGTTGCTGCAGGAGCTCATTCCGTCCAGCGAGGTGACAGGTCTGCTGGCGCTGATGCTGTTACACGAGGCCAGACGCGCAACGCGCTACAACGAATCAGGTGAACTGGTGCCACTGGACGAGCAGGACCGCAGTCGCTGGGACAAACACCAGATTGCGCAGGGTTGCATGCTGGTCCGTAAGGCGCTGACGCAGGGGCCAGCCGGACCTTATGCATTGCAGGCAGCCATTGCAGCGTTGCACGCCGAGTCCCCAAGCTCTGAAGATACCGACTGGCATGAGATCACGGGTCTTTACCGTGTGCTGCTGGCGCTGCAACCGTCGCCTGTGGTCGCGCTCAATCATGCCGTAGCCATCGCGATGCGTGACGGTGAGGCGGCCGGGCTGGCGCGCATAGACCAGTTGTGCGCGGATGGAGCACTGGACAGTTATCACCTGCTGCATGCCGCGCGGGCCGATTTGCTGCGTCGTCTGGGTCGTCATGATGAAGCCCGGGTGTCCTATCAGTCAGCCATTGAATTAACCAATGCCAGCGCAGAGAAACGATTTTTGCAGCGCCGCCTCAATGAACTGGGCACTCCTGACAGGATTTTGAAATAAACACAGTGTTAACTGTCGAATCGGGCAAAGCTGACACGACAGGCATGTAAAGACACATCAAAAGCACTCAAAACAGGAGCAGGTGTTTATGTCATACATTGACGGGTTTGTTCTGGCCGTACCAAAGGCCAATCGCGAGAAATTTATTGGTCATGCCAGGACTGCTGATGAAATATTCATTGAGGCAGGAGCCATTCGCGTGCTGGAGTGCTGGCAGGACGACGTACCAAAAGGCAAAGTCACGGACTTTTACGGGGCTGTCAAAGCCAATGAAGATGAAGTGGTCTGTTTTGCCTTTATTGAATGGCCCGACAAAGATGCTCGCAATGCCGGCATGAAAAAAATAGAACAGATAATGCACACTGATCCTCGTATGGATCCTGAAAAGAACCCGATGCCATTTGACGGCAAGCGCATGATATTTGGTGGCTTCGAGACCGTCGTCAAACTCGGTAAAGACTGAGACGTTCTGAGCTCAATTAATCAACTAAGGAAAGGAGCAGAAAATGCAGAACAAACACGGAGATTTTGTCTGGTATGAATTGCTGACACCTGACGCAAACGCCGCGCAGGCCTTTTACGGGCCCATGCTGGGCTGGGAATTTGTTGACAGCAAGATGCCCGGTATCAGCTACCACCTGGTATCCGCCGCCGATGTGGATGGCGATGGTCGGCACGAAGTGGCAGGCGTCATGACCCTGACCCCTGAGATGGTAGAAGGTGGCGCCCGTCCTGTGTGGCTGGGTTATATCGCCGTGGATAATGTCGACGAAACAGTTGCCAGCATGCAAGCCAGTGGCGGGCAGTTATTGATGTCGGCTCAGGATATTCCTGGGGTGGGACGCATGGCCATGGTGGGCGATCCCGACGGTGTGCCGTTCTACGTCATGACAGCTGCCGATGACACGCCCAGCTTCGCCTTTGCCGCCGACAAACCACGACCTGGTCACTGCGCCTGGAACGAGTTGTGCGCTACCGACCAGGTCGGTGCCTGGCAGTTCTACCAGAAACATTTTGGCTGGCAGAAAGATGGTGAGATGGATATGGGTGACATGGGCACTTATGACTTCATCCGTCATGGCGGCATGATTGGTGCCATCATGCAAAAAACGCCAGACATGCCGATGCCCAACTGGAGCTATTATTTCCGTGTCACGGATATTGATGCTGCTGTCGAGCAGGTTAAAACCGGTGGCGGGCAGCTTATGCATGGCCCTCAGGAAGTGCCGGGTGGCGATCACATAATTGTGGGGACCGATCCGCAGGGTGCCGTCTTCTGTCTGGTAGGCGGGCGGAGCGCAACATGAAATACCTCTGTCTGGTTTACTACGACGAGAACATCATGAATCAGATGTCGCAACAGGAATGGGACTCGCTTAATCAGGAGTGCATTGCCTGTGTAGGCTCCCTGACTGACAACGGTCACTTTCTCGACGGTGCTCCGCTGCAGTCCATCAATACCGCCACGACGGTGCGCGTTCGCAATGGCAAAGCCGTGCTGACTGATGGCCCCTTCGCCGAAACCAAGGAACAGCTGGCCGGTTTTTACATGCTGGAGGCCCGCGACATGAATGAGGCCATCAGGCTGGCGGAAAAAATCCCGCCGGCCCGCTATGGCAGCATTGAAGTCCGCCCTGTACGTGAGCTCAGAGAGGCGGAGAATACCCGCTAGCCACTGGCTTGGCTGGCCTGCAAACTAAGGTTATAGTGCCTCAGCTACCAAACTGACTTGCTGCAGGTAACTGAAAGATGACGCAACACTCGGTATTTACCCGGATGCGGCTGGCTGTCCCGCTGGCCGCGACACTTCTGTTGACGGCGTGCGGCAATGAAGAACCACCGGCACCAGTCGAGGTCCGCGCCCCCATCCAGGCGATTTCGCAAATACCCTTGCAGGACATGGTGGCCTGCGCCGAAGACGCGGCACCGCTGGTCAACAATACTGGTACCTTCAGTCGCTCCATCAACACCGGCATGGAGCTGGCGCAGGCGTATTTTGACCAGGGGCTACGGCTTACCTACGGATATTACTTCCCTGAAGCGATCGCATCTTTTAATGCGGCGCTGTGTCTCGATCCCAATAACGCCATGGTTCACTGGGGCAGGGCACTGGCCATGGGGCCCAACCCCAACAGCCGCTATGCAGGCGTTTCTGACGATCCGGCCGGCGCAGGCAAGGCCGCCATTGATCGTGCAATGGCCCTGGCTGACACGCTGCCACCGCCAGAGCGTGGACTGGTGGAGACTCTGGCAGTCCTGTTTGATTCGGAGACCTACCCGGATGTCATGGCGCGTACCAACGCATTTGTAGAGGCGGCTGAAGCCAACTACCAGACTCACAGCGATGATCTGGAAGCCGCCTTTCTGGTGCCGCACGGCATCATGATGACAACGCCCTGGACCTATTTCTCAGCAGAAGACGGCAGTGCCTTGCCCGGAGTCGCCCGCGCTCGCGATGTCATCGAGCAGGGCATGGCACAGAATCCCCGGCACCCGGGTCTGACGCATCTGCATATCCACCTGCTGGAGGCTTCATTTGAGCCACAGGCAGCGGAAGCCTCTGCCGATCGGCTGGAATCCCTGACGCCCATGATCGGGCACATGGTGCACATGCCCGGCCATATTTATATGCGGCTGGGTCGTTACAATGACTCTATTGCTACCAACCAGCGCTCGCTGCAGGCAGATGAATTCCTCCAGCAGGCCTGGGGCAATCGAAGCCTGCCGCGCAATGGCACCTATTTTCTGTCAGCAACCAATCACGGCGGCCATGCGCGCATGTTCATTCACTGGGCAGGCCTGCTGCAGGGGAATTTTGAGCGTGCTACCAGCGTTTCTGCGCCAATGGCGGCAATGGTTGATATAGAGGCGCTCAATCGCGGTTCAGGCTTGAGAGCACCGGTAGCGCACTGGATGACACTCAAAGCCTTCGGTCGCTACGACGATTTGCTGGCGCTACAGAATCCGGCTCCCGAGCAACCCTATCTGGCCGGCATGCTGCACTGGGTGCAGGGTTCCGCACATGCTGCTAATGGTGATCTTGCTCAGGCGCAGCAAGCATTGACGGCCCTGCAATCGATCAGACAATCAGCCGCTGGGCTGGATACCATGCGTGCCAGTGTCAACACAGCGGAAGATCTGCTGGCCATCGCCGAACACATGCTGGCTGGAGAAATAGCCAGTGCTCAGGAAGATTTTGCAGCGGCAGTGGGTCATTTCGAGCAGGCTGTCGCTCTGCAGGATGCGCTGCGATACATGGAACCCCCAGACTGGTTACAGTCGACCCGTTTGTTCCTGGGGCAGGCGCTGATAAACGCCGGTCAGGCCGAACAGGCGGTTTCCGTATTCGAGCGGGATTTGTTACTGTTAAACAACAATGGCTGGGCGCTGCAGGGCCTGGCGCAGGCGTTGCTGCTGCTGGGGCGCCACGAGGAAGCAACAGCGGTTCAGCAACGGCAGGCGATGGCCTGGGCCGATGCGGATGTCGAGCTCACTACAGCGCACTTCTGACCACGGCGGGATAACATCCGAGAGTCATTAAATGAGCGAAGGTATCGAAAAGCTTGCCGAACAGGTTTCGGACGCCAGCAATCTCGAGGAGCTGACTCAGCCGATTCTCGATGTGCTGCAGCGAGTAACGCACCTCGAAAGCACTTATGTAACAACCATTCACGAGCATGAAGGTGTGCAGCGTATCCTGTACTCGCGCAACAGCGGTGACTTGCAAATCCCCGAAGGTCTGCAGGTGCCGTGGAGTGACACACTGTGCAAACGAGCTTTGAATGAAAAACGCTTTTTGACTACTGATGTGCCCAGCGTATGGGGCGACTCTGAGGCGGCCGCTGCTCTTGGATTAAAAACCTATCTTAGCAATCCAATCTATACCGACGAGGGCGAATTGTTCGGGACACTATGTGGTGCCAGTGCTAACACTATAGATGTAAGCGACGCGGCCCTGGAAGTGCTAGCGCTCTTTTCACGCATGATAGGCCACCAGGCAAGTCGTGAGCAGCTGGCGCGAGAGGCGACAGCTCGCGCGACTGCTGCAGAAACACGGGCCAGTGACATGCAGTTTGTGGCTGAGATTGGCGCGCTGTGTCTTTCCGGTGAGGAGCCTGATCAGGTGCTCAGAGCGGTCAGCCAGAGTTTTAAGTCACGCCGAGCCTGGCAGTATGCCGCACCGTTCCAGTTGCCGGAAGTCAGTCCAATCTCGGTGGGGCAAGCCGTGGATGGTATTGATGCATCACATTTGACGACACCAGAACTACTGGCTGCCGAAGATGTTCCGATGTTGCCACTGCTGATAGAAACGCTAAACATGGCGCGTTTTAAAGAGGGCTATGCGCCAACGTTCCTGAGCCCAAAGCACAGTGGCGCGGAGCTGCGGGCGGTGGCAAAGCGCAGCGGTATCGGTGACGAGTGCGAACTGTTCGTACTGACGCTGGCGCATGGCACAGATTTGATGGGTGGTGTGTTGCTGATCAGTCAGCCCGGCGGCCTGGATGACACCGAAAAAACCATGGTGCAAAGCTGCTGGCAGACATTGACCCTGTTCGCGGAACGGGAGGTTGAGCACGAGATGCTGGAAGTGGCAAACGCACAGCTGACCTTGCATGCGCGACACGACCCCTTGACCGGCTTGCCAAACCGCCGCTATCTGGTTGAGGAAATGCACCGAATGCTGTCGCATGCCGCCAGGGCAGGCGAAGTAGTCTATGTGGCATTTATCGATCTGGATGGTTTCAAGAAAATCAACGACCAGCATGGTCATGATGTCGGTGACGATTTTCTGGAGGCGATGGCGCACTGTCTAAAAAAAGCTGCTCGTACCGGAGACCTGACAGCCCGCTATGGCGGGGACGAATTTGTCATGGTGGCGGTCAACGACGAGCCTGTATCCGAACAGGCGCAACAGGCGATTGCGGTGCGCATCGAACAGGCAATGAGCGGTGTGCTGAAATTGCCAACATTAACGCTGGATTATCCTGGCCCGAGTGTGGGTGTCGTGTCGTGGCAAGGGGACACGATCCCTGACGCAGACGAACTGATAGCACAGGCGGACAAGGCTATGTACGGCGTCAAACAGGCGCGCCGCGCCGAGCGTTCCTGATACGCGTATCCAATTCAGTCCTTTTAATGTGTGGAGATCTATGCCAGCAATCAAACGCCGCACATTGGCGCGTACCGGATGGATCGCAACTCTGGTGTTTGCATTGGGAGGCTGTGTTTACCAGCCTCCACTGGAGCTGCATGGACAGGGTCTGCTGCGCAGCTACTTCCAGCCTGGAATTTACGCGGGTATTGAGCAAACGAGTGTCAGCCGCGACTGCGTGGCGTTTCACCCTATTAACATGAACGACGGGCGACATCCGATTGTTGTCTGGGGCAATGGCACCTACGCCAGTCCGGCGTCTTACCGTCTGATGCTTGAGCACTGGGCAAGCTGGGGGTTTGTGGTTGTCGCAGCCATGACACCCAATGCCGGCAGCGGCCGTGAAATGCTTGAATGTCTCGACGATATCCGCAATGAATATTCACGCCGCGAGAGTGTTTTCTTTGGCAAAGTGGACACCACACGGGTCGCCGCGGCAGGCCATTCGCAGGGCGGCGGCGGTGCATTGATGATGGGTCGTGATCTGCGTGTGGATACTGTCATTGCCATCCAGCCCTACACGCGTGGCCCGCGTTTTGTTCCCCAGGTCATCAGCGATCTGAAGGGTCCACTGCTGCTGTTGTCCGGTGCCGAAGATGTCACTGCTGCACCGGATATTCATCAACAACCCGTTTTTGAGCAGTCGCCAGTCGACACAACATGGCTGACACTGCGCGGCGCCACACACCTGGCACCCATGCAGACCGGCGGCAGCTATCTGGGGCCGATGACGGCCTGGTTGCGCTGGATCCTGTGGGACGACCCGGTGCCGGCGCCGCTTTTTGAAGGTGACAACTGTGTCCTGTGTCAGCAGGACAACTGGACTGTCAATCGAAAGGCTCAGAGCCAGTGAAACATGCCCGCTGATTTGCCCAGCACTTCAACTGAAGCATGCGCGTCACTGGCACGGCCAGCGATCGCGGCACAGACATGCAAGGGCAGCAGGTGCTCCTCACGCGGGTGGCAGAACCTGGCATAAGGTGCCTGTTGCCACTCGATGAGTTGCTGCCTGCGTTCGCTCTCGCTTAGTTCCCCAGAGCTGCATATTTTTGTCAGCCAATCTTCAAATGCGATGTTCATTTCTCTGGCCGACCTGTCATCCGGCGCCCGGAATGCCGTCATGTTATGAAACGAAAAGCCTGAACCAATCACCAGCAGCCTGTCGACCTCAAGTGACTGCAGGGCTTCACCGATACGCCAGTGCAAAGCTGCATCCAGGCTTTTGTCCAGCGACAGTTGCACGCAGGGTATGTTGGCCTGTGGGTACATCAGTTTTAGTGGCACAAACACACCGTGGTCCAGACCACGCTCGCCATCCATTCGTGCTTCAATGCCGGCATTCTGCAATGCCTGTGTGACCTGCTGCGCCAGTTCGGGCGAACCGGGGCAGGGGTAGGCAATTTCGTAAGACTCGCGCGGAAACCCGTAGTAGTCATAGATCAGTCCGGGGTGCGGGGCGGATGTAACGGTTGGCGTGTCTGCCTCCCAGTGCGCGCTGATGACCAGAATCGCATCCGGTCGGTTCAGCGTATCCGGCAATGCCTGCAGGTAGTCCACCAGTTCCCTGTGCCCCTGGTCGCCCAGCAGTGGCAGTGGGCCACCACCGTGCGATAAAAATACAATCTGTTTTTCCATGAGTTTCTCTCCCGCTCAGGTCTGAACTTTCTAACCCCTCAAGCAGACAACGGTGTCCATCCGGCCCCTGCCACTATGTCACATGATGTGAGTGGCAGGGTGGCGATGTAATTCAGGTCAGGCAAGTCTATTCCGCAGCGCACTGTCCAGGCTCAATGTGCCTGCACCCTGGATCGCAAGTGCCAGCGTGGCTGCGAGCAGCGTCAGCGCATATTCATAACCGTTGTTGGACATAAAAAGACCGTTACCAATGTGTGCGCTGAATAGCGCTACCACCATCGTGAATGCCGAAACCAAGGCAGCGGGGCGTGTCAGCAGACCCAGAATCAGCGCCAGGCCACCGAAAAATTCGGCACTGCCGGCCAGCAGCGCCATCAGATAACCAGGCTCCAGTCCAAGGCTGCTCATGAACTGGCCGGTTCCTTCCAGGCCATAACCACCAAACCAGCCAAACAGTTTTTGTGCACCGTGGGCCACCAGGATAATACCAACCGGCACTCGCAGTACCAGTGCGGCCAGACCGGCGTTGCTGCTCAGTGTTCGTTGAATCAGTGCGTTGTCCATGTCAAACCTCCAGGTTTGTCAGTCATGTCGCCTGCCCGATGCAGGCGCGATATTGATGATTCTTACTTTACTAGCAACAAGAGCGTCGATTAAGATGAGCATTATTGAGATACTAACAACGAAGTGTTGATAATAGGCTGGGAGGCCTCAGAGCGTGGACAGGATCGAAACCATGCGGGCGTTTGTGGCCGTTGCCCGGCAAAGCAGCTTCAGTCAGGCGGCTGATCGACTGCAGCTATCGCCCCAGCTGGTCAGTAAATACGTGTCCCGGCTGGAAGAAACCCTCGGCGTACGCCTGCTAAACCGCAGCACCCGGCGGGTCAGCCTGACAGAGGCAGGCCGTGTCTATCTGCTGCGCGCCGAAGAGCTGCTGGAAAGTTTTGATGATATTCAGCACCAGCTCGGCGACCTGCAGACTTCGGCGCGTGGTGAGTTGCGAATCAGCGCCCCGGTCTCCTTTGCCAGCCGGCACATGGGACGGTTGATTGCCAGCTTTCAGGCCGCACACCCAGGGGTAACGGTTGACCTGCAACTCAATGACCGCAAAGTGGATATCGTTGATGAAGGATTTGACGTCGCGATCCGCATTGGTCGGCTTAAAAGCTCCTCGCTGATTGCCAGATACCTGGCGCCGGTGCAGCTGGTGTTCTGTGCATCACCCGATTACTTGAAGGAGCATGGTCAGCCGGAAACACCGGCTCAATTGCAGACCCACCGCTGTCTGGGCTACAGCTATATGGAGCAACCACCGGATATATGGCCGGATGCCGGCAACGTTATCAGGTCCAATAATGGTGACTTGCTGGTGCAGTGTGCGATTGAGGGAGCCGGCATTGCACTGCAACCCACCTTTATCGCTGGCGATGCGCTGGCCGCTGGGCAACTGGTACCGATTCTGCATGAATTCACACCGGAACCGTTTGGACTGTATGCGGTATACGCGCACCGCACCCTGCTGGCCAGCAAGGTGCGCACTTTTGTAGATTTTATGGGTGGTTACTTTGGCGAGATACCTTACTGGGACCGCTACTGACAAGCGCTACCGCTGTGGTCAGACAGCCCGATGGCGAGAAGCTTACAACGTGATCAACGCCATGACGTCCAACAGTGGATACTGCCCTTTCGCTGCTTCACGACAGAACCTGAACACCTGACGCGACAAATTGATATTCCACAATCGGCTCGGTGACCGTCGTGGGATCGCCGCCAGCGTCTTCAATCACATGCTTACTGTCTTCCAGGCTCAGCTCAGTTTTTTCCATCGTACCTTCGACCCGAACCTGCTTGCCCCGAATGGAAAATGGCACAAAAAAGCCGTAATCCTTGAAGGTCACGCGGACATCGCCAGCATCGCTGGAGAAGCCCAGCCAGCAGCCTTTGGCCTGGCAGACCGAAGTTACCTCGGCCTCCAGCAGCATGACATCCTGACTGCCAGCTTCCACAGCGGCGATGGCGTCAGGGACGGATTTAGCGGGACCGCTACCGACAGCGGCGCCGTATTGCTCCGCATGCGAGACGCTCGACCAAAGGAGCAACAGACTTGCAATTACAATCAGGTTTTTCATGGCAGCCTCCAGAATATCCGGATTATAAATTGCCATTCTATGGTGATGTTGTAAACAATTATCATTAGCGGCCAATATCCCGATGACACTTACTCAATTACCCAGACGCAAGCAGTCACGTGGCGCTTTGCGCATGCAGCAAGTTTGATATAGTGCGACGACAGTACCCATCGGAATCCCTGCCCCATGATTCTTGCCGACTACCAACTGGCTCTTAATTTGACCGCCGCCCTGGCCATTGGCCTGCTGGTGGGGCTTGAGCGTGGCTGGCGCAATCGCAATGACGAGGAAGGAAGCCGTGTCGCCGGTTTGCGCACGTTTTCAATTATTGGCCTTTTGGGTGGTGTGTCGGCGCTGACAGCCGAACAGTGGGGGCCGGTTATAGTGGTCTCTGTTTTTCTGGCAGTTGCCTTGCTGGTTGCTGCTTCGCACGTGATGGAAGTCATAGCCAACCAGGACAGGGGCACGACCACCGCCTTTGCGATGCTGCTGACCTTTATGCTGGCAGCCTGGGCGGCCTCGGGACAGCCAGTGATTGCTCTGGCTGTGGCAACGGTGCTGGTCGCTGTTCTGGCCTACAAACGTGTGTTGCATGGCTGGCTGCGTAACGTTACCGAGCAGGAAATATCCTCAAGCATTACTTTGCTGTTGATTTCTGTGGTGATGCTGCCGCTGCTGCCCAACCAGGGCTATGGACCCTGGGAGGCGCTGAATCCCTACTGGATCTGGTGGATGGTGGTATTGATCTGCGGTCTTTCGTTTGTTGGTTACATTGCCGTCAAACTGACTGGCGCACGTATGGGTGTGCTGATCACGGCACTGGCCGGGGCGCTGGCGTCATCCACTGCCGTCACCGTCACGCTGGCCAATTTCTGTCGCCAGGCGTCCGGCAAGCATCTGTATATTGCCGGCATTCTGCTCGCGGGCAGCGTCATGTTTGTGCGGGTGCTGATCGAAGTGTTTGTAGTGAACGTAGCGCTGCTGCCGCTGGTGGCTCTGCCACTGGGTCTGATGGCTGCCGGCATGGTCATTACAGCAGGCGTCTTCTGGCGCAACCACCAGCAGGCGCCCGCGGATCTGTCAGAAAAATTTAGCCCGCCAAACCCGCTGCAACTGATGACCGCCATCAAGTTTGGCCTGTTGCTGGCCGTGATTCTGCTGCTGTCGCGCGCGCTGGTGGACTGGTTCGGCGACAGTGGCATTTATCTACTGGCGCTGGTGTCCGGGCTGATGGATGTGGATGCGATTACCCTGTCTCTTTCGCGGATGGCGCAGGGGGATATTGCGCCTGAGGTGGCGGCTACCGGCATACTGATCGCTGCGGTCACCAATACACTGGTGAAGGGAGCCATCTTTGCGTTTATTGTCGGTTTCAAACACAATCTCTGGCTGATCGGTGTGCTGCTGCTGGCTTTGGCTCCGGGCCTGCTGGTGGGGTTATTGCTTTAGCTGAACGTTGTTATCGACACAAATAAACCAACAAAAATAAAGAGAGCGCCATGGACAATCGATTCACGCCACGTAATGCCTTTGCACTGACATTCTTTTGCGCGAGCCTGTGCCAGACCGCCGTGGCCCAACCTGTAGCAGAACTGCCTGGCCAGGCGCAGGCGGCAGACGGCAATTACATCACCTGGCATGAACACGTGATTGACGATCCGGCTGATGTTGATTTTGTCCTTAGTGGCGGCGATGGCCTGGTCATGGCTGACATCGATGGCGACGGCTACAACGATTTCATCTCCGTTCACGAGTCCGATTCCAGTTACGACTCGGCCAGCTTTACGCCGGGTTTTGAGGCGCCACCAGAGGGCTATGTTCGCATTGCCTTCGGTGCCGCCGATGCTCAGCAATGGCATAACATCACAGTCGCCGAAGGCCTTGATGCCGCCGCCCCGGAAGACGTCGCCGTGGCAGATATCAATGGTGACGGTCATCCTGATCTGGTGGTGGCCGCCGAGCTTTCACATATCCTCTATCTGCAAAACCCTGGCGGCTCTGCCAGCCGCAACACAGTCTGGCCACGTCTGAAACTTCCCATGACCGAAGGGCGTGGCAGTTATATCCGCGTATTTGCGGCTGACCTGGATGGTGATGGCCAGCCCGAGCTGATCGCACCCAACAAGGGCGCCCAGATTCCCGGACCGGACGATTTTGCAGTCTCACATCCGGTGTCCGTGTTTAAAGTGATGGGTGACCCGTTACAGGGAGAGAACTGGCAGGAGATCGAACTGGGTCGCTACAGCATTCCGCAAAACTCCGAGCCAGTGGACCTGGATGTTGATGGCGATATGGACATTGTGATTGGCACGCGCGGCGAGGACCGGCTGGCCTGGTTCGAAAATCCCGGTGATGGCACGCTTAACTTTATCGAGCACGCCATTGGCATCAACGGCGCACGCATGGCGGGTTTCAATCTGGCCTATGCAGATCTGAATGGCGATGGGCGGCTGGACATCATCGGACCAGCGACCGGCAGCACCGGCACTGGCCTGGCCTGGATAGCCCAGCCCGAACGCGTCGGTGACGCCTGGAATGCCCACTTTATTGGCAGCATTGCCCCGGATTCACTGATCAGCGTGGCCGCCGCCGACATCAACGGGGATGGGTTCACAGACTTTCTGGTGGGCAGCTACAGTCGTGGTGATCGCGAATCTGATGACGCCAGCACAACGGTTAACGATCCGCTGGGTCGCCTGAGCTGGTTCGAAAATCCGGGCGATATGTCCGCAAACTGGGTGCGCCACGACATCTCCCGCCGCAAACGCGGCATGTTCGACAAATTCATCGTGGTAGATATGGATGACGACGGCGACATTGATTTTGTCGGCACTCGTGGCAACAGCTATCCCTATGACGGCGTATTCTGGCTTGAGCAGCGACGCATGGCATCGCCGGCACCACGCTTTGTCAGAGCGCGCGAACAGGACAGTGACGAAGTGGGTTTGCCAGAGTGATTACACTTGATTACAAATCAGCATAAAATCCCATACAAATTCGGGTAGCCAGAGTGGATACACTGTGCCCGTGATCCATTATGCCTTCGCAAGTGAGCCATCTTGACACGACTTTTGTTCTTGTTTACCTCATCGGTACTTAGCTGCACGCCTGGTCGCTGTGCCACGCGTTCGTGGTGCAGCGGCTTTTTTTGTGTGGCACTGCTGTGGCTGGGATTAACGCTGCCTGTTTTTGTGCAGAGCGAAACCGCCGACGATGCTGGATTTGTAGAAGAAAGTCCATGGACATTTGGCATCGCAGCAGGTTACGGACGACGTGACAACCCCTTTGTTGGTTCCGACGATATCAAACTGAATGCCATTGTGGACCTGGCCTGGTATGGCGAGCGCTGGTTTTTCGACAATGGCGACGTCGGATTCACCCTGCACCAGGCGGAGCAGTTCTCAACGAGTCTGCTGACTACCTTTGACAACGAACGCAACTACTACAGCTACCTGAGCAATGGCAGCTCCGGTCTGGATCTGTCCAGCCTGAAATCGATTGCGCTGGACAAGGGTTTGGGTGGCATGGGCATCGCCGGGGTTGACGGTGGTGAGCTGGACGCTTTGGGGGTCGAAGAGCTTGAGGACCTGGTTTTCAAAGATCAGGACACATCACTGCCAGAGCGTGACTTTGCGGTGAACTCGGGCATCGAATTTTTGTATATCAGTCAGTGGGGTGACCTGCAGGCGCAACTGCTGACCGATGTCAGCGGCACGCACCGCGGCGAACAGGTCTGGCTTGCCTACTCCTATCCATGGATAACACGTACCAGCGAATTCAGTCTGACACTGGGCGTGGAATGGAAAAGCAGTGATCTGGTGGATTACTACTATGGTGTAACGCGCGATGAAGCGATAGATGGGCGCCCAGCCTATACAGGGCGTGCAGAAATAAATTCAGTCATTCGTTTTTCGGCCAGCCGCGCCCTGAGCAAGCGCTGGCGACTGGTTGGTGTTGTAGAGCGGGCATACCTTGGCAAAAACATACGGTACAGTCCCATTATCGAGCGAGGTCGCGTGAGCACGGCGTTCATCGGCATTTATTACAAATTCCTGTAATCGCGCTTCAGCATGTTGACGAAATTCGCATGTTGCACGGTGATGTCAGACACGGTCTCAAATACTGTGGGGCCTGGCACGTCCTTAAAAATACCGGGTTTGATTCTTACTACCCTTTTGATGTTTTTGTCAGCCACTAGCGCTGCCGCGACTGACGATATTTCGCTGCAGGCGCGCCCTCAGTTGTGTGTGGTCCCACCGGGTGAACACTTGTGTTCAATGCAGTTGCAGCTGAGCTGGACGGCGCAGCGCGACAGAAACGTGTGCATAAGCCTCTCCCATCTGCCTGAGCCTTTACAGTGCTGGCAAACAGCGCAACAGGGAGACCACAGTGTTGAGTTCACTCACGATGCCAACATCACCGTGCGGTTGCAGGATGCACAAACCGGTCAGGTGCTTGCCGAGCTCGACATCCCGGTACTGAAACGTGATCTGCGCGACACGCGGCGGCGACGCAGACACGCCTGGAGTATATTCTGATGATTATTCAACCGACTTCCACGCATGACCAGGCCATCGAGTCGCCGACCAAGGTACGACTTCTGCTGATCGAGGATGATGTCCGACTGGCGAGCCTGGTACGCGACTATCTGGAGCAGGAAAATTTTTCCGTCAGCGTCCAGCATCGGGGCGATGCGGCGCTGTCCAGCTTTGATGCCAGTCAGGTGGATATTGTCATTCTCGATCTTATGCTGCCCGGCATGAATGGTTTGCAGATATGCACGGAACTGCGCAAGACATTCAGCGGCCCGATTCTGATCCTGACCGCCAAGAGCAGTGACATAGATCACGTGATGGGGCTAGAGCTGGGCGCGGATGATTTTGTCACCAAACCCATAGAGCCGCCGGTTCTGCTGGCACGTTTGCGGGCCTTGCTGCGGCGGTCACAGTCTGCTCCAGTGACAGTTGACCAGAAGCTGCTGGTGTTCGGCAAACTGCAGGTGGACCTGCAGTCCCACCGTGTGGTGCTTGATGGCACGGACGTTGACCTGACCACCCAGGAGTTCGAACTGCTTGCCTATCTGGCGAAGAACGCAGGAACGGTGTTGAGCCGTGACGATATCTATAGCCAGATCCGCGGCATTGACTACGATGGACTGGACCGTTCGGTAGACGTGCGTATCTCCAGGTTGCGCAAGAAGCTGAAGGATAATGCGGAACATTCGTTCCGGATACGTACGATCTGGGGAAAAGGTTATTTGTTCGTAGCGTCGGCCTGGGAATAAGAAGCTGATGAGCAAGCAACTGACATCCTGGTATTTGATCCGATCCTACAGCATTATCGCGGCAGGTATCCTGGTGATTGCGCTGGCACTCGACAGTCTGATGCTGCGGGTGCTGCCGGATACCGAACAAAGCAATGCGGAAAACTACGCACCGGAGTTCGCACTGGTCGAGCTGATGTTAACGGAGGCGGGCAACGAACCGGCAGAGATAGTCCGGCGTTTTGCAGCACTGTCACCGCAAATGCAGTCGACAACCGGTATGTCGATTCGTTTGTACGATGCTGCGGAACTGGCTGCTCAGTCTGAGTTTCTCAACACGTTGCGCGATGGATCCATTCAGTCATTTGTGGACGGCGATTCACGCGAGATTCTTTATCGCATGTTGCCAGGCGGTGATCAGATTCTTGCCCTGGGGCCCTTGCCAGAGCCGCCCGTTTCAACCGCGACAATCGAAACCATGGTCATCGTCAGCTACTACCTGTTGGTAGCCTTGCTGCTGTTTCTTTGGATTCGGCCTTTCTATCGTGATCTCAGTTCCCTGCGCGCGGCTGCCAGCCAGTTCGGGCGTGACGATTTTCAGACACGGGTTTCGGTGCCAAACAGCTCCAGTATCTGGCCGGTAGCAAACTCCTTCAACAAAATGGCGGAACGGATCCAGTATCTGGTTACCGCTCACCGCGATCTCACCAATGCAGTCGCCCATGAACTGCGGACCCCTCTGGCGCGCTTTAAGTTTGGTCTGGAAATGATTCCAAAGATCGGGTCAACTGAGCGCCAGACCGAGCATCTCAGTGGCATGAAGACCGATGTGCAGGAGCTGGAAACACTGATTGATGAGATGTTGTCCTACGCCAGGCTCAGTGAGGACAATCTGCAGCTGCAGTTTTACCCGATAAACCTCAATGCCTGGTTGCCGCAGCAATTGAGCCAGTACCGCAAAGAACAAACACGGGTCGCCATGAAGTCATTACCCGCCACCGACACCACGGTCGCGTTTAACCCTGATCTGATGGCGCGCGCAATTCACAATATCATCCGCAACTGTATCCGTTATGCAGACTCCCGGGTCGACGTGAGTTGTCAGGTCAGTGGCAGCGAAGTCAGCGTTTGCATCTGTGACGACGGACCCGGTATAGCCGATACCGACAGGCAACGAATATTTGAACCCTTTGCCCGCCTCGACACCAGTCGCGACCGACAGTCAGGTGGCTACGGCCTTGGGCTGGCTATCGCCATGCGCATCATGCAGCGCCACGGTGGCCAGATTCATGTGGAGAGCAATGACCCACACGGTGCCTGTTTTGTGCTGCGCTGGCCGTACAATTGATCACAACTTCAGTACAAACCCTCAACAGCTAATTCCCCCGCCTGCCTGCAAACTACACACAATTTCCGGCAATCGTGCCGGAAAGCATCGGAAGCATTTAGCAGGAGAGATCAGGAACATGAAATTCAAAACACTGAAACTGTTTGGCGCGCAACTGCTGGTATCCGGCCTGATGGCCAGTATGCTGCAGACCGCCAGCGCCCAGAGCGACAGCGTGCTCTATAAAGACCACGAATTGACCATCAAAGATGCCATCGTGGTAGAAGGCGGTCAGACGCAGTATTTCCAGGAAGTACGTCTGGCGCCAACAGAAACTGGCGATTTCCGTATTGTCGCTGCCACCGAGAAGCAACTGGCCTATGTCAATGAGCTTTCAGTCGCTGTGTCTTTCACCGACCCGGTTGAGGTTGAGCTGGGTGTTGTCGGCTACAAGTCCACCCCCTGCGTGGAGCTGGATATCGCCGTAACACGCAAAGGCAATACCTTCTACGTTGCCGTTGGTGAAACTCCGCTGCAGACACTGGTGGCTTGCGTGCAGGTGACTGAACCTTTCGATATCACCTTCCCGCTGGACGTGAAAGGACTGCCAGCTGGTGACTATCTGGTTGTTGTAAACGGCGATGAAATTGACTTCACGCTGGAGTAAGCAAGGAAGCCGTTAGATCCCGCGCCGGTACCACGCAGTTCAGTGGTGCCGGCGCGGTCTTTTAGAGGTGAAGCCAGCATGTCGGTACAAAACGCCGGATAAATAGCGCCATGACCACAATTCAGGATACACTCAGGTCACTGACGAAGAGTGATACCCAATGCAGGACACCCTACAACAACGCATTCCAGATGCTCTGGCACAGATCAATCGCGCGATCTTGGGCAAGGACGAGCAGGCTCGCCTGTCACTGTGCTGTCTGCTGAGCGGAGGACATCTGCTGCTGGAAGACCTGCCCGGTATGGGAAAAACCACCTTGGCACATGCTCTGGCTGGTGTGATGGGGCTCAGCTTCCGACGTATCCAGTTTACCAGCGACCTGCTGCCTGCCGACATCCTGGGCGGCTCAGTGTTCGACCCGGCAACAGCGACATTTCACTTTCACGAAGGGCCGGTTTTCTGCCAGGTGCTGATGGCCGACGAAATAAACCGTGCCACACCGCGGACCCAGAGTGCGTTGCTGGAAGCCATGGAGGAGGGGCAGGTATCACTTGATGGTGAGACCCGTTCCCTGCCAGAACCATTTTTTGTCATTGCCACTCAAAATCCGTCCGAACTGGCGGGGACCTATCCCTTGCCGGAGTCGCAGACAGACCGCTTTTTGATGCGCCTGTCGCTCGGTTATCCCTCGGCTATTGCCGAGCGCGAACTGCTGGCGCAGCCCGACCAGCGCCTTAAACCACTCAATATGACGGCCTGTCTCAGCGTAACTGATCTGCAGGAATGGCAACAGCACCTGTCCGAAACCCATCTGAGTGAGTCCGTTCTGGACTACATCCAGCGTCTGATCGACTTCTCCCGACAGAGCAAACGCATTCAGCTCGGGCTGTCTCCCCGCGGCGGTCTCGCCATAGTACGTGCCGCCCGCTGTCATGCGCGTATGGCTGGTCGCGACCATGTCACACCGGATGACGTGCAGGCGATATTCCCCGCCGTCGCCGATCACCGCTTGCGTGCTGCCGACCACGTTGTTCCGGTGGGCGACTATTCTGACAATTCAACGGCCCATCACCGGACACTGGCGCAATGGATACTGGACTCAGTCGACGTGTTGCAGGCCTGACTCGAATCTTTCGACGCCCCGGTGCCCGCAGGCGCGGGCGCAAGGCGGAGACTCGCGCGCCTGTCATCGGCAAGCTGCAGCTGGGCCAGCGCACCATCTACATCCTGCCGACCATTCAGGGAGCGCTATTTGCGCTGGGCGGAACGACCGTCCTGCTGGTGGGTTTTGCTGACCGCAACCCAATAACCGTGGTGCTGGCCACCGCCATGCTCAGTCTTTTTCTGCTGAGCCTGGTGCTGTGTTATCGCAATCTCAGCGGGCTGACTTTACAGGCCTCAGAAGCAAACGAGCCCGGCAACCCCAGCGCACGCTGTTTTACCGGTGAGCAGGCAAGCTTCATACTCACCCTGTCGGCTGCCGGTCGCCGCCGTGCGCACCAGGATCTGCTGCTGGGGTTTTCACCTAAAGAAGTGCAGCCGCTGGAAGTTGCACCCGGCGCTGTCATATCTGCGACGCTGACGGCGCCCGCCGAGAAACGCGGCCTGATGGCCGCACCCCGCCTGCATCTGCGTACCCGCTACCCGGCCGGGCTGTGGCAGGCCTGGAGTCGGCCCGATCTGGCCATGAACTGTCTGGTGTATCCGCGGCCCCAGCAGTGCATCCTGCCACCCAGCGCCATGCGTGTCCCGGCCCATGCCCAGGGCCAGCAGTCGGGTGCCAGAAAACAGGGTGTTGATGACTTTCTGGGGCTGCGCAGCTATCAGTCTGGTGACAGTCGCCGCCATATTGCCTGGCGCTCGCTGGCACGCGGACAGGGCCTGAAAACCAAACAGTTTGCCCAGGAAGCCGATCCGGAAGTGCATCTGTCCTTCGAGCCCTTCAAAGGCCGCGAGCCGGAAGATATTCTCGGCTGCCTGTCGTTTCAGGTACTGCAGCTCAGTCATCAGCAGAAACGTATCGGCATGACACTGCCGGCGACGCAGGCTGAGGACGAAAAGCCTGCTGGAGACAGCACGCACCAGATAGCGCGCCCGCTACATATCAAAGCCGATCAGGGCGAAGCACACAAACACTCTCTGCTGCAGGCGCTGGCATTATGGGCATGAATACACAGGCAGACGGAGCCCAGCCCGACAAGGCCGACCTGGTCATACCCGCGACCCTGATGGCTGCCATCATGCTGATTCTGCCGCCATTGCAGGCACAGCCCTGGTGGCTGGTGCTGCCCTGCCTGATCTGTCTGATCCTGCGCTGGCCGCTGTTTGCTTTTGCATTGCTGTTTGGCGCCATGACCTATGCAGACAGCTGGCTGGTGGCCGTCTACTATATGGGATTGAGCCTGCTGTTGTTGATGCGCATGCACACAAATCGGGATGCTGGCAGTCTAGTGCAGCTTGGCAGTGCGTTGCGCCAGATATTGCTGGCCCTTCCCATTTTTGTAGTCTTGCTGGTGTTGTTGATTGCCGCCGGTGCCCGCTGGTCTGACCGCAGCTCAGTCAACAGCGCAGCCACTGGCGTCAGCGAAACCATGACGCCTGGCGAAGTCAGCGAACTGGTAAACGACCGTAACCTGGCCATGCGCGTACGCTTTACCGAAAGCGAGGCCAGCGACCAGCTGGAGGCGCCTGATCTGTACTGGCGGGGGCTGGTACTGGAGAACTTTGACGGCCAGACCTGGTCACGCCATATTCCCATGCAGTTAACACTGGATCCGATACCGGACGATGTGCCAGCGCAGGACCGTCTGCAGTATCTGGTGGCGCTGGAGCCGTCCTGGCGCTTCTGGCTATACGGTCTGCACCAGGCCTATACCATGTTGCCGCAGACCTATCGGGACGAGCGCGGCGTGCTGGTCACCGATATCATGATCCGCCAGCGCTTGCGCTACCCCGTTACCTCCATACCGCCAACCCCTGAGCTGCAACTCGATCGACGCACAAGGCAACGCAATCTGGACCTGCCAGAGGGCAGCAATCCCCAGACACGTCAATGGGTAGACTCGCTGCGCAGCCAGCATGCAGATGACCACGCTTTTACAGAGGCGGTTTTACGACTCTTCAATGAGCAGGAATACTTCTACACACTGACACCACCCATCAACAGCGAGCACAGCGTTGATGACTTTCTGTTTAACACCCGGCAGGGCTACTGCGAGCACTATGCCGGCGCCATGGCATTCATGCTGCGCGCAGCGGGGATTCCTACACGGATTGTGACTGGTTACCAGGGCGGTCAGTACAACGCCCTGACCGGGCACTGGTCAGTCTACGAATACAACGCCCACGCCTGGATAGAGGCCTGGTACCCCGATACCGGCTGGCAGCGTCTGGATCCGACCGCCTATATCGCACCCGAACGCATCCTGCTGGGAATGGACGCCTGGCTATCGACGCTGAGCAGTGAGGCACGATCCGAACTCGACACAGACACCCGCGTACGCATGCGCCTGGCGGAGATCCCCGGTTACCAGTCCGTGCGCACCGCACTGGACGCACTGGAGTTTGGCTGGACGCTCAGCATCTACGACAACGAAGGCAACATCCGCACCGAAGAGCTAAGCGACTGGCTGGAACGCCAGGGCCTCGGCAATCTGCCACTCTGGCTGCTGGCGCTATTGCTGCTCGCCGTCGGCGCCCGCGCCATGTGGGGCAGCCAGCTCAAAAACCAGCGCGTGTCGCCAGCCGTCAAAAGCTATCTGCGACTGAATGCAAAACTGCAAAAGCAAGACCTAGGCCGCCAGCCCGGTGAGACGATGGCCGCGCATCTGGAACGTGTTGGTAAAAACAGGCCAGAAAACTTCGACCAATGGCAAAAACTCGGTAGTATGTTCTCTGATGCTGAATATGGGCGGGGCGATATCGAAGCCGTGCGACGCTATGCAAGAGAGCTGATGCGTTCGCTCAAATACACTAGCCATTTGGCTAATTGAATTGCTGGGTGAGCGGGTTAGCTTGCATGGGTTGTGGTGGATAGTGTGCGTGCGCGGTGAAATGGGGAAGTGTGCTGGAACACTATACAAATGTTAAAGCATAAGAGGGCATAGATAGAGTGGCCAAGAAGAAAAAAGAAGAAATGGATGCTTTGCTATTCATTGACACAAACATACTCCTGGACTTCTACAGAGATAGGAAGTCAGACATAAGTATGAAATTTCTGGAGCAGATAGAAGCCTGTAAAGATAGACTTATTCTAGGCTCTCAGATAGAGATGGAATACAAGAAGAATAGACAGCATGTCATTCTTGAGAGCTTGGGAAGATTTGGAACACCGGACTGGGGAAAGCTCAGCGCTCCGGCTCTTGTATCCGAAACGCAAGCAGCTGGAATGATAGAGAAGCACCGAAAAGAGTTAGTAAAACAACAGAAAATACTTACCGAGAAAATTCAAGGCATTCTAGAGAAGCCTGGAACTCAGGATGAAGTATACAAGGTTCTACAGCGTGTTTTTAAACATGACAGTCCATATAATCTCAATAGAGCAGATAAGAGAAGGTTTGCTATTCGAAGACTAGCGAGAAAAAGATTTTCTCTTGGTTACCCACCTCGGAAGAAAAATGATACCTCGTATGGTGATGCGATAAATTGGGAGTGGTTAGTCCAATGCTCAATTGATAGCGGAAAGGATATCGTAATTGTTACGCGCGATAGCGATTACGGGGTAGTTTACAAGGATTCTTCATATTTAAATGACTGGCTTTCACAAGAGTTTAAACAGAGAGTGAGCCAAAAAAGAAAGTTGAAATTGACTGCTAGCCTTTCAGAAGGGCTAAAAATTGTCCACGCGAAAGTCACAAAAGAAATGGAAGAGGCGGAGAAGGTAATGTTATCTGATCTTTGGTCTCGCCTCTTAACATTAGATGATATAGAGCCTGAGCAGGATGTGCTTTAACAATCGCTTGCAAAATGACGCGCAAGCGCGCATTTGAAGCGGGCGTTAGATTTCAATCCGGGAGACGTTGTGAAAGAGACAGAATATCCAGGCGGCTCAAAATCTCGCGTAAATCGCGCTGGTGATGCCGTCCGAAAAGGAAATGCCTCAGAGGGTGATTTAGCCGCTATTGAAGAATGGCGCGCGGCCCACCGTGCCGTTCTGAATACTTTTCAAGCAATATTGCGAATTAGATTGCGCGGAAAAAACGTAGTTGTTGCGCAGCGACATAAAAGAAAAAACACGATCTTCGATAAGTTGCAACGACTACCAAAAATGCAGCTAGCGCGAATGGATGATGTTGCTGGCTGCCGGTTGATATTTAGAAGCATAGAGGAAATGCATAATTTCCGAGATGAGTTTCATAAAGCGCGTTTCAATCACAAAATGCGCAATGAGAGAGATAAATATGACTATATTACCCGGCCAAAAAATACGGGGTATCGCGGGATCCACGATGTATATGAATACGATGTTAATTCCGAGGCAGGAAAGGGACTTAAAGGGCTTTATATAGAGCTTCAATATAGAACTTTAGTTCATCATGCTTGGGCTACAGCTGTTGAGGTGGTTGGGTTTATAACAGAAAGCCAGCCGAAATTTGAAAAAGGAGATGATCGATATCGCCTAGCTATGGCTTATGCTAGCGAGATACTAGCGAGATCCCATGAAAATCTAAAAGGGCCATTTCCTGATATGTCAGACCGAGATCTTTTAGCGGCATTTCTAGAGATCGATCAAGACATATTCCTTATGCAAACACTTCGGGGCTTAAATCAGGCAAAAAGTAGTATCTCTGATAAAAAGAACAACATATTAATCTTTTCACCTGATGGAGAGCTTACCGTTAAAAGCTACAGAGATGCTACTGACGCATTGAGAGATCTATTCGAACTGGAAAAAGACCTGCCCGGACACGATATTGTTCTCGTTCGTGCGGACTCTAGCGAAGAGGTGAGAACAGCTTTTCGTAACTACTTCAATGATGCTCGTGAGTTTGTCAGATTGATGGATGCAGGTTGTGCAAAGCTCAGCGGCCATGTACCCAAGCGAATATTCCGGTCTCGCGCAAAAAAATGAAATCTAACAATTTGCTGCACGCAGAAAAATTACTCGCTTCGCTCGCAATTTTCCGGTGAGCAAAGCGTTAGGCGCTTTGGCGCGATGTCTACAACTGATACGGAAAGGACGGGTTCATTGAACGATTCGAAGCAGTATCAATCTATACAGAGGTATGTACGTGCCGGGGGCGCCCTCTATCTATACATCATTTTTGCTGGAATATTTGCCGAAGTTTTTGTGCGCTCCCAACTTGTGGTGAGCGGTGACACTTCAGCCACAGCAGCGAACATTCTCGCTTCAGAATTCTTGTTTAGGGCTGGCTTATCGGCCGAGCTACTCATGCTCATATGTGACGTGTCGTTGGCGCTAATCTTCTTTCTGGTGCTAAGGCCAGTAAGTTTTTTGCTGGCATTGTTCGCAGCGTCTCTAAGACTCGTGATGGTCGCAGTCTCAAGCACGAATCTGCTCAATCATATGGACGCACTCCTTTGGCTTAACGGTACGTCTGGGCCTGAGGTGCTGGGTTCAAATGAAGTGCAGGCGCTCGCGTATCACTCGTTACGGTCTCATGCATTTGGCTACCACCTGGCACTTGTCTTTTTCGGCTTTTATTGCGTAACGCTAGGCGCGTTGATCGTACGCAGTGAAGTTCTACCGAAACTCCTGGGGTATTTATTGATCTTGGCTGGCGTGTGCTATCTGGCCAATAGTTTCGGCAGCATTCTAGCTGTCGAGGCAATCTCAAAGATTGGGCCGGCCATTTTGCTCCCAGCGCTTGTTGCAGAGTTATCTTTGGCGCTGTGGATGCTCATCAAAGGTATCAATATTGAGAAGTGGAGAATGTTCCAGCGGGCCATGCCTGGAGGCTTAGGTGAAGCACGCGCCTAACAATGTGTTGCAGCGCCTCAAACGACGCTGAGCTTTGGCGTTATGTGGCTAACACCAGCACTACTGCATTGTAAATTTATCGAATATATGCGGAATCTAGAAAAGACCAAAACGCCAAGAATCACGTCAAGAATTCTGTATTCTGCAAGAAAAAATTGTCGGTAGTGACACAAAGTATCACGAACTCAAGGTATGCCTGGGGACACTATGATTTTTAGCAGATTAAGAAGTTACCTGAGAGAACGGAAATACGGCGTTCTTTTCTTAGAATTTATTATCTTAGTTGTTGGTGTTTATCTTAGTTTGCAGGCCAATCAATGGCAAAACAACCGGCAGAACCGAGCGATAGAACAACAATATTTAGTTAGGCTTGAAAAAGACTTTGAGAGAAGTAGTACTGCACTCATCGAGAGTATTGCAAGAATAGAAATGTCCATAGAAAAATTGGAGCTCAGCCTAGTCATACTTAGCAATGAGAAGCGTGAGGAAGGGGACTATCAAAAGCTTTTTGATGCACTGCAAAGCTCCAGCATTATGGGTAGTTTTGATGTGTATCTAGCAACGTTCGAAGAGTTAAAAGATACAGGATATATGCGTCTTTTAGAATCTACTGAATTGAGGGAGAGCCTGGGGAATGTATGGCAGAAACACGTTACTGTATCGAGAACTAGTGAGATCAGGAATATGCTTCGAGGTAATGCGCTTCCTGTCATGGCTAAGTATGTAAAACCGCTAAACGGCAATAAGCTCACATTTGATGCAGAATCGTTGGAGAAAGATCCACGCGAACTTTATGTTGCTATGAGCATAATTCGTTCCAATCTCCAATACGATCTAAATGATTCTGAGCATATGCTAGCTCTAAGTGATCAAACTCTGGACCTTGTTCGCACGCAGATAGATTGAAAGTTAATTTCTTATCGAAAGCCAAAATAGTTTCATATTCATACTTGGAAAGGCATTATAAGACCAGCCAGTCGCGGATTAATATTCAGGAATCTGGAGGGAATGTATGAGCAAGGGAGGAGGATCGATCTTGAGAAACACTTGGAAAGGATTAGTCGGAGACGTCCTTGTATTCTGCACTGCCTTGCTATTAATGAGTGTTTTCGCCTTCACTTCCATTTCCAATGCATATCTCATAGTTCTATCAGTGGTGGCAGTCATCGTAGTAGCATTCGTGGTACACAGAAGATCTGGAAATAATGCAGATAGCTGAGTCTTCGCATCATAACAAGGTGCATCAGTATTCGCCTGGCGGTGCCGGACACCAGCTTTGTTGTCGCTGCTGTGCACGGTGTTATGACTACTTAACTTGAAGGATTTCCTTGGTATGAATGGCCCCGCCCGACATGGATGCATTGTTTACGCTAGAGATGTTAAGAAGCTGTCGAAGTTTTACATTCAGTATTTCGGCATGAATACGGTGAGAGAGACACCCGAGTTTGTTGCTCTCGAGACAGAAGGTTTCAATCTAATTGTCCACGTTCCACCGATTGAGAGTTTCGAGACGAAATTCAGCACTGTGAAGCTATTTCTAACGGTAGCTAGCCTGGACAAAGCGCGAGAGACAATCGCAGCATACGGTGGTTCAGTCATGGAGGGAGAATGGAGCAACCCTGTTTTCAAGGTCTGCAATGTGGAAGATCCAGAAGGTAATCACATACAGATTCGTGAGTTCAAGTCGTAACAAACGCACGCAATGTACCGCGAAAGACGCGGCCTGACGCCCTGCGTTGCGCTCCAGGCGATAAGTGTAACTGAGTATGGAAGATATTCTAAATAAACTTACAGGCTATACACTCGCATTGAGAGATGCTTTAGAGCGCACCAATGAATCGAGTGAGCGACCAGTCATCTCCAGGCACCTGGCTGCGGCAGCGGAAATGTATGCGCTATTGCACATGCATAAAACCAGTGAAGCAATTGCGCACATTGTAAAAGCCGAAAACCGAATCCATGGCTGGTCAACGCTATCCGGCGACAACGGGCAAAGGGTTGCCAAAAAATGGCTGGAGTTTATTGAAGCGGCAGGAGTCGAGCTATGACAATCAAGTCAATATCGCTCCCTGCGTCCTACAGTTAACAGAAACTACAGGCAGAGCCATGTTTAAAAAATTCTGGTTATTCGGTCCGATCATGGGCGTTATATCTGCCTCCATTGCAGCACTGATATTTACGGTATGGGACTGGCTGGAGAATCCTGGCGGGATATTTCGTGACGCGAATGGTACAAATTGGAATTTCGTCTACGACACTGCAGTAAGCTGGTTTGTGCCGACATTTATTACCGTTGCCATAATCGCCTCAGCCGGCCACATCCTGTTCTCCGTTGTGCTCCTGGCTATTAGAAGGCGTCTTTCAGCTAAAGATGATAGATTCAATACATAGCAGTTTGCTCAATTGGCCCCCTAATGCCAGGCAGCAGGACAAGCCGCCACGTCAATTTGCCTATTAACAGGAAGCTGGCTTACTTCACCTGAAGGGACTAAATGTGAACAGAATAGAATATATTGCTGGCCTGTCTGCCATAGTATTGGCGTTGATTTATATCGGCGCATTCATCTATTTCGGAGCCTTTTGGGCTTATCCTCACTCCGGGGAGGTATCTGAACAACTTGGGTATCTCGCAGATAATCAACTCGTAATAAGCATTGTCTATTTTTCTATTTACGCCCTGTTTGGCGTTGTGCTTTCGGTTCTGGTACTAGGGCTCCACGAACAGCACTCCACCCTCAAGACCTTTTATGTAAGCAAGCTCGCTGCTCTATTCGGCGCTATATGGGTTGGTCTCGTTATAGCGAGTGGCATGATATTTGTCATAGGTTTGGGGTCAGTTGTTGACCTGGCGTCAACAGATATCGATAGAGCCTCAGATACCTGGCACATAGTGACGCTGCTTACTGAAAGCCTTGGAGGCGGTAATGAGCTGGTTGGTGGAGTATGGGTACTTTTAATCAGCCTTTGCAACCTGTCCGGCAAGATCTTCTCCAAATGGCTTAATTGCCTTGGTCTGTTTGTGGGTGCTGCCGGTATAGCAACGGTCTATCCTGCTGAAATTTTCACGGAGATGTTTGGTATTTCACAAATAGTCTGGTTTGTTTGGATGGGTTTCAGCTTTATTGGGCAAGCAAAAGCTATCAATCCAAGTCAGGTGGATGTGTAAATACAATTACTATTCGCGCGTGACGTCGAGCGGATTTTGTACTGCAGGGAGCGACTACATGAAATTGCCAAACAAACAGCAGGGAAAGACAGAAAGCCCACTAGCCGTCGGAATTGCGATTGGCGTCGCCATTGGCGTGGCATTGGGTGTCGCGCTTGAAAATTTGGCGCTGGGCATTGGCGTTGGTATAGCATTGGGTGCGGCTATCGCAAGCACAAAGGCCAAAAAAGAAGATGATGGTTCTGAAGACTGAGCTGCACTTGTGGCATCTCTCCAATTGATTCCAACAGCCTGAATAAGGAAGTATATGTCACTTACAAGTCTAATCGTTCCTACCTGCACGCAGATGCTCGGCTCACTTTCTCGCTGGTTGCAAAAGGCGCAGCAACAAATGCCAGCAGATGAGGCCGAGGCGCTGCTGTCAGCGCGCCTGGCACCGGACATGTTTCCACTTTCCACGCAGATTCGCTTTGCCTGCGTCCAGGTTCATGAAGCGATCAGCAGACTCCAGGGAGCGCCGCTGTCTCCAGTTGTCCAGGAGCTGCTGGAAGAGGGTCGCAATGCGGCAGATAAGCCTGGAACCCTGGCGGATGCGCAGACCCTGATTGATAAAACCCTGACGGCACTCAAGGAGCTCTCGGCAGATGCTCTGGACGCAAACTCAGGCAAACCACTTGTGCATGAGCTGCCGAATGGCATGATTCTGGATCTGACTGCCGAGCAGTACGCGCGCGACTGGTCACTCAGTCAGTTTTATTTTCATGTCATGATCGCTTATGCAATTTTGCGCAACAACAATGTGGAAATCGGCAAGGGCGACTACGTGGCACACATGTTTCCGTATATTCGGCCAGAAACGATACCCAAAGGCTGACAGTCTGGCGTTATTGGAGTCGACTGATGAAAGTACTGCTCACGATAACACTGCTGCTCGTATCGATGACCACCCACGCAGAAGAATGTGTGATTCTGCTGCATGGTTTGGCCAGAACGGCCTCGTCAATGTCTGATATCGAAGACAGGCTGACGGATGAGGGATACAAGGTTGTTAATGTTGATTACCCCTCGCGGGACGGTACAATCGAAGAGCTGGCTGAACTGGCAGTCAGTGAAGGCCTGGCTGACTGCAATAGCACGGAAAGTTCCAGCATTCATTTTGTAACCCACTCGATGGGTGGCATTCTGGTACGTCAGTATCTGTCGCAGAACATAATAGAAAAGCTGGGTCGCACGGTCATGCTTGGACCACCCAATCAGGGCAGCGAAGTTGTCGACAAGCTTGGCGAAATGCCCGGTTTCGAATTTATCAATGGGCCAGCCGGTATGCAGCTTGGCACAGGAACCCATGATGTTCCGCAGTCGCTGGGGCCAGCCAATTTTGAGGTGGGCATCATCGCCGGGACACGCTCAATCAATCTGATCCTGTCAGTGCTGATACCGGATACGGATGATGGCAAGGTTTCATTAGAGAGCGCCCATCTGGAAAACGAAACCGACTTCATTGAAATGCCGGTGACTCACCCCTTTATGATGCACAACGAAGAAGTGATTGATAACGTCGTTCATTTTCTGAAGAACGGCGTGTTCATCGACTCGCAGGTGTAACGGGCTGGTTAGAGAAACCATCGAACTTTTCTCTAACCAGCAGTTAGACGGCGCACTGGAATGCAACGTGCGCCAGGGGTTTAGAACACGTAGATAAAGCCTATGCCCACTTCTGCTTCATAGTTATTGCGTGAGATCGGGCTGTCCTTGACGTCGCTGCCATACAGCTCGTAAAGCACTTCGCCGAAGATCTGCCAGTTCTCATTGATGTAGTTGCGGTAAGTGTAATTGAGTCCCAGCGAGCGGAAGCCGCTGCTCAGTTGAGTCTGAGGCAGACCTGATGCCGCTGCCTGCTGCGCGGTGATACCAAAATCGGTATTGGCGCGGTCGCTGTCGTGAACCACAGCAACGACACCCAGCTCAGAACCAGTGCCATCTGTCTGCTCCCCGAAGCGGCGTCCAACGCCAAAGATGCCCAGCGTCCCGTTGTCTCCCGTCACAACGCGGCCATCCAGCCAGTAACGCCAGTCGGAACTGAAAGCACGACGCGCCTGCAGCACAGCCTCAAAACTTTCTTCGGCATTGCCGAGGCCATTCAGTCGGCCGTCATCGGAATCGCCTTCTTCGCGGCCTTCTTCAAAACCAATTGCAGCATCAAAGAACCACGTGTCAGCGCGACGACCGCGCCAGCCCAGCGCCTCACCGGCAAAGTAAAAAATATTGTCGCCGCTGCGCCACTGCACCGAACCAGCCGGATCGACTTCGACGCCGAACTCATCCGAGCCTTCGTAAGCGGTTTCATACTCAACACCCAGGCCCAGACCAAAGGCCCAGCCATTGTCACCCCGGGTGAAGTCGTCGATTGAAGGCAGGGGCACCAGGGCAGTGTCTCCGCCCTGCGCCAGCGTTGATTGAGAGATGACCAGGCTGGTTAAAGCTGTCAGTAGTAAACCTGTCGATTTGTTCATAGGTATTCGTGCCACCTTAAGCTGATACAGAGTGATTAGTGAGATGGCAGAAATACGCAAAATTTTCTTGTGCAGATCACAGGCAGCAGGCTCAAGCAGCTTGGATGCCTGTGGCGAAGTACGACCGGCTGCAGTATATTGAACACGAGCCCGATTAACTGACCAGCCTTCGTTATCACCAATTTAAATAAAAGCATCAGCTAAGGAGATTCGGATGATCAGGTACGCGCTTTCCGTCGCAATCATCACTGCCGGCCTGTTGTCAGCAGCACCTGCCATTTCCCAGCCGGGCGGCAACGTCGAACTGCCGGATGGTCCGGGCAAGGACCTGGTTCAGATTGCCTGTACGAGCTGCCATGGCATCAATCTCATTACGCGTTCGGCTGGTTACGCTTCAGCGGCGGACTGGCACCGGGTGTTTTCGACCATGGTTGAATTGCCGGCGGCGCAGGCGGAGACCATCGCCACCTATCTGGCAACCCACTTCCCCGAAGATACCAGCCGCCGACCCAGGCTGGTGGCGGGTGACTTTAATATCGACATTATTGAATGGCAGGTGCCGACACTGGGTCAGCGCTCGCGCGATCCGGCAGAAGCCCCGGACGGCTCCATCTGGTGGACGGGTATGTGGGCCAGCCTGGCCGGTCGCCTGGATCCGGAAACCGGGCAGATGGAAGAGTATCATTTGCCGCCATCCGCCCGGCCCCACACCATCGTGCCTGATGATGAGGGCAATATCTGGTACACCGGCAACAGCAACGCCACGATTGGCAAGCTGGATCCGGAGACCGGCATGATCACTGAGTATCCAACCCAGGGACGCGATCCGCACTCCGCTGTTTTCCATCCTAATGGCAACCTCTATTTCACCTCTCAGGGCGCGGCCATGCTGGGCCGACTGAACCCTGATACCGGTGAGCTGCGCGAAATCGACACGGAACCCCGACCCTACGGTATCAAGGTTGCTCAGAATGGCGATGTCTGGATTGCCTACAACGGCACCAACAAGCTGGGCCGGATGGACCCGGACTCCATGGAAGTTCGCTACTACGAGGTGCCGGACGAGCGAACGCGCATCCGCAGACTGGATATCGACAGCCAGGGCGACATCTGGTTCGTCAACTCCACCATGGGCAAGATCGGCAGGCTGGAGCCCGAAACCGGTGAGATTGTGCAATGGGATTCACCCAGCGGGCCCGATTCCCACCCTTATGCCATTGCCGTGATTGACGACGTGATCTGGTACAATGAGTCCGGCATGCGGCCCGATGCGCTGGTCCGCTTTGATCCGGCAGCCGAGCGCTTCCAGAGCTGGGCGATTCCATCCGGTGTAGGCATCATCCGGCATGTCTGGGTGACTGAGGACAAAAACCTGCTGATTCACCAGAGCAGCAGTAACCATATTGGATTGGTGAGGATTGACTGAGAGCAGCCGTCACGATTTCCAGCTGAAGCTTAAACCTTATGTTAAACCTGTTGTTGGTAATTGCCGGGATCCTGCTTTTAACGGCCGGTGGTGAGGCGCTGATCAGAGGGTCACTCGCCGCTGCCCACCGGCTGGGTATCTCTCCTCTTCTTAGTGGCTTGCTGATTGTGGGTTTTGGCACGTCTGCACCAGAGTTAGTGGTCTCAATCGAGGCGGCGCTCAGTGAGCGACCGGATATCGCAATCGGCAATGTTGTCGGTAGCAACATCGGTAACATTCTGCTGATTCTGGGGCTTTGCGCGGTGATATCGCCGCTGGCTGTCAGGCCGCTTGTGCTTAGGCGCGACGGTGTTACAGTTGTTGCGGCGAGCATTCTGTTTCTCATCCTGGTCGGCGGTGACGCCCTGGCCAGGTCCGATGCTGCCATATTTCTTTTGGCGCTGGCAGCTTACCTGACCTGGGCATATTGGACGGAAAGATCTGGTCAGGCTCCATCAGCAGGATTGCATATCGCTGAGGGTGAGGCAGTTACCGCATTGCCCAAAACGACGCTCTGGATTGTGACGGCGGTCGTATTGGGGCTTGGATGCTTAATAGTTGGCTCTCAGGTATTGTTGACAGGGGCCGTTGGAATCGCGGAATCCTTTAATCTATCTGAGGCGGTCATAGGGTTGACCCTGGTGGCGGTTGGTACTTCCCTTCCTGAACTTTCGATATCAGTGATCGCAGCATTCCGCAGACAGGCCGACGTTGCTATCGGTAATATTCTTGGCAGTAACATTTTTAACCTGCTGGGAATACTCGGAATTTCTGCCCTGTTGCAACCGCTTCCGGTGCACGCCCGCATCCTGCAGTTTGATCAATGGGTGATGTTGGCTACATCTCTGATATTACTTGTTTTTCTTTACACTGGCAGTCGACTAAGCAGAATTGAGGGCAGCCTGCTCTTGCTTGGATACTGCGCGTACCTGGCTCTGAGTTTCACAATATATGGAACATAAAAAGCCAGTTCTGGAATAAGTTCTCACCGCATTCGTTAAACAATCGTCAATACTACAAAATGGGAGGAATTGACGATGCGTAAGACGAATATTTCAGATGTATTCAAACCTTCAATGCTCGCGCTGGCTTGCGCGGTGGCAATTGGTGCACCGGCAATTCATGCGCAGGACAATGCCTCTGGCGCTTCCGTAAACGCTCAGACAAGTGTATCGGTAAAAGCCGAGACAGATACAACGGCTTCATTCGATACTGCTTCTGAGCAATCCACCGCTTCAGTGGATAACAGTAATTCGGTTGAAGCCGAGGCAGAGGCTGATGCCAGCGCCGATGCAGATACCCGCAGCGCGACTGACACTGCAGGTGAAATTGCCACGGCAGCAGAATCATCTGCAGCTCAAGCGGCAGGCACAGTAGAGGCGGGCCTGAGCACGGCTGCAACACAGGCAGAGCAGGTTGCTGTGCAGGCTCAGGCAACGGCCAGTGCCAACGTCGAACGTGCTGAGAACCTGGCGGTGAGCGCCCAGCAGCGTGCGGAAACGGCGGCCATGCGTGCTGAAGCAGCTGCTGATTCGGCCAGAGTCGCTGTCATGGCGAATGCCGAAGCAGGTGTTAATGCAACTGGGCTTCTGGTTGCTGAGGCAGCCCAGCAGGCGCGCGAGGAAGTTCGCAACACAGCCGACGAAGCCACTCGCGAGGAAGTGCGGGGAGCAGTTGGTGCTGCGGTGAGCACCGCGGTCACTTCGGCTACCAAGGCACAGGTCAACGAGTCCGTTCAATCTGACGTCGGCGCAACCGTGTCCTCAGCGGTACGCTCTGAAGTGTCGCAAAGCGTTGCCGAATCGGCACGCGGAAGCGTCGCTGCCAGTGTGCGTGAGAATGTACAGAACACCGTCAAGGAAGATGTGCGTGGCCAGGTTGGCAATGAAGTGAGCCAGCAGGTCAGCAGCCAGGTTAACAGCTCTGTGCGTGAGAGTGTGCGCGGCAACGTCCGTAACACGATCACTGGCATTGGCAGCTAAGACCGGCGTATGTATGGCCGGCGCCTCCCTGGCGCCGGCTTTTTCCTGAATGGTGAAAATCATGAAGAAGCTGAAAACTCCAAAATTGAAAACTGAATTCGTGGCACTGCTGGCCAGCGGGCTTGTAGCCGGTGCCGCAATAGCGCAGAACGAGGCACCACTGACTTTCAGTGGTAATCTCTCGGCCGGTGCTGAATACAATAGCAACGTCAGCGTTGCGGAGCTGGAAAGCGCCAGCGGGCAGTCTGATGTGGCTGCCATTGTTGATGCCGGGCTGGATGCCGACTGGCAGGTCAGCGACCAGCTCAATATCAATGGGGGCTACAGTTTCAGCTCCCAGCGATACCAGGATTTTGATGCCTTCGATCTGGACATGCATATGCTCTTCGGAGACATCAGCTACGATTTTGAGGCATTCACACTGGGCACCAGTCACTATTTTGCCGATGCCGACCTGGGTGGCAACGAGTTTTTGCAGCTGAATCAGACGTCAATTTACGCAGGCAAGCTGCTGAGTGAACAATGGTATCTGCGCGGTGCTTTCAACATCGTCGACAAGTCTTTCACCGGATTTGAAGCTCGCGACGCCGATACAGAAGGCGTCAGCCTGGATGCATTCTGGTTCTTCAACCAGGGCCGCAGCTCGCTGACATTCGGTTATGCCTACGATGATGAGAGCACACGTGATCCAGCATTTGCCTATCAGGCGGATACGGTGCGGGTGCGCTACAGCAACGCGTTCTCCCTGTTTGGCAAAGACAGCGAAGTGGAGCTTGGCCTGCGGAATCAGCTGCGGGACTATAAGGCCAATACGCCATCTATTGGTGCACCGCGAGACGACTCGCAACTGTTTGTGGACGCCAGTCTGAAGATGGCGGTGCTGCCACGTCTGGCCGTGATCGGCAAAATCGGACGCGGCGATTTTGACTCACGCCTTGCCAGTGCCAACTACTCAGAAGAGCGCGCCAGCCTCAGCCTCGAGTACGATTTTTAACCACGCTGTAACTGCGGCAGGCCAAGGCCTGCCCGCAGTGCCAACTCTCTGATTATGAGCTATTATCGGACGTGATATCTAAATCTGTCCGCATAAATCCGCTGATTTCAGGAGTTGTTGCAGTGAAAAAAGCCCTGTCCGTATTGAGTCTGAGCATTTCAGTTTTTTTGGGTACCCAGGCATGGGCCCAGGACGACACCGTCCGTTATGAATGGGATCTGACCGACATCTATGCCGATGTGCCGGCCTGGGAATCCGCCATGGATACCATTTCGGAGCGCATCGAAGACCTCTCTACCTTGCAGGGTACGCTGGGCAACAGCTCGGCGTCGATGCTGAGCGCACTGCGTGAAATTTCCGCTACCAACAAAGAGGCCGTAAGGGCATACGTCTACACCTCGCTGGAACGCGACGCCGACCAGCGCGTGGCGGAAACCCAGGAGCGCTTTGGTCTGGCCCGCCAGCTGTTTACCAATCTTGGTGAAGCGACCTCCTGGATCAGCCCGGAAGTGTTGGAAGTGGGTGAGGAGCGGGTCAATCAGTTCCTTGCCGAAGAGCCGGGTCTGTCCGATTTTGAGTTCATGCTGCGGGACATACTGAGACGCGCACCGCATACGCTGGATCAGCAGACCGAGGCGATTCTGGCGCAGGCCGGTCTGGTACTGTCCTCGCCGGAGCAGATCTACGAAAACTACGCCAATGCCGACATTCCCTGGCCGACCGTCACATTGAGTGATGGTCAGGAAGTGACGCTCAGTCAGGCTGGCTACTCACGCTGGCGTACCGCTGAAAATCGCGACGACCGCAAACTGGTCTTCGATACCTTCTGGGAGACCTGGAATCAGTATGCCGATGGTATGGGTGCCACGCTGGCCTCCGAGGTACAGTCCAACCTGTTTACCGCCCGCGTGAGAAACCACGAAAGTGTGCTGGCTCACAATCTGTTTGACGATGGTCTGCCACCGGAGATCTACACACAGCTGGTGAGTCAGGTGAACGACGCGCTGCCGGTGTTCCATCGTTATCTGGAGTTGCGCGGTCGTATGCTGGGTGTGGACGATCTGCGCTACTACGATATCTATCCGCCTCTGGTTGAAGTTGATACCGGTGAGTTCGGCCTCAAGCGTTCCGAAGAGATCACCTTCGCCGCGTTGGAGCCATTTGGTGAGCGCTATCTGGAGCTGCTGGCCTACGGACTGTCGCAGGACTGGATGCACAGTCACCCGCAACCTGGCAAGCGTTCCGGCGCCTACATGAACGGCTCTGTCTACGATGTGCATCCCTACGTGTTGTTGAACCACACCGACGACTACAATGCGATGTCCACCTTTGCACATGAATGGGGCCATGCCGTGCATTCGCTGCTGGCCAATGAAAACAATCCTTACGAGACTGCCGGCTACTCCACCTTTATCGCCGAGATGGCGTCCACCATCAACGAGATTCTGCTGGAAGAGTATATGATCGCCAACGCAGAAACCGATGAGGAGAAACTGTTTTACCTGGGTGGCGCCTTGGAAAGCATACGTGGCACCTTCTTCCGGCAAACCATGTTCGCCGAGTTTGAGCTGGCAATTCACCAGGCCGCCGAGCGTGGTGAACCGCTGACCGGTCCACGCCTGACAGAAATCTACGGTGACCTTCTGAAACGCTATCACGGCCACGACGAAGGGGTTCTGACCATCGATGATGCCTATGCCGTGGAGTGGGCCTTCATTCCGCACTTCTACTATGACTTCTATGTGTTCCAGTACGCCACTTCCATCTCTGGTGCAGCGTGGTTTGCAGAGCAGTTCCTGGCAGGTGATACGGAAGTGCGCGACGACTTCATTCGTGTACTCAGCGCCGGTGGTTCCGACTACCCGCACGAAATTCTGTTGAACGAAGCTGGTCTGGATATGACGCAGCCCGAGGCTTACGCACCGGTGCTGCGCCGCATGACAGATCTGATGGACAGGATTGAGGCGCTGCTGTGAAAACGCAGTATTACACTGCGACCAGTCTGGACGGATTCATTGCTACTGAAGATGACTCGCTTGACTGGTTATACGCACTGGCCGATGTGAAGGACTCCAGTTACCCGGAGTTCATTGCGGAGGTCGGCGCCATCGCTATGGGGTCTACCACCTATCAGTGGATTCTGGACCACGCGGAACAGGCCATCGAGGAAATGGGCACTGCCTGGCCCTACAGCCAGCCGGTCTGGGTATTCACATCCCGGACCCTTCCCAAAGTGCCCGATGCAGCTATCAACTTTGTGCAGGGCGATGTTCGAAGTGTCCATCAAGCCATGCAGAAAGCCGCTGGTGACAAAAATATCTGGATTGCTGGCGGTGGAGATCTGGTTGGCCAGTTCTATGATGCCGGTTTGCTCAATGAACTAATACTTCAGATAGGCTCAGCCATACTGGGTAACGGCAGACCTCTGTTGCCCCGCCGTATCATCGACCCACCGCTAAGGCTATCGGCAACGCGACAAATGGGCAGCGGCATGATTGAGCTTCGTTATGAGGTCTGTTACCAATAACAGCGTGTTAACCCGATTCACAGTTAAAAATCAGGAGGAATTGAATGCCAGTTTATGCTTTGAACCTGTTTGACGTATCAAACAAAGACGAGTATATCGCTTACTCAAAACGCTCTGTCGCGGAAGTACAGTCACATGGTGGTCGCGTCGTGTCTCTGGGTAAATTCAGAGAGGCTGTACAGGGCGATATTACGCCACGGACAGTGATGATTCTGGTCGAGTGGGAATCAGCAGAGGCGTTTGAACACTATCGAAGCGACCCCAAACTGGCAGATCTGCATCCGCATCGTGAGAACGGCACAACAAACTATATCTGGCATCTGTTTGACAAGCTGGAAGACCTGCGTCCTATACTGAAAGGGCAATAAGAGACGAGTCATGACAGTTGCAGAAGTGCTCAATCTGCTTGAAAGAGAACGCGATGAGCGTGGCATCGCGGCTCTGCTGATAGACGACCCTAAAAAGATCACGCGTGAGCAGGCGGAGCAACAGGTTGATCAACTGCACAGTGGCATGCTTGCGCATGTGTTCTCATCATGTGATGCCACGCTTGCCAAAACGCCCTTTGTCATCGACCTGGCGGACCAGTGGATTCGTCACGGTGACCGAGCGCCTTAGAACAAAGCTGGGTATCAAAGCTGCCTGACAGGCCAGAACAGCCTGCCAGGCAGCCGACGTCTTACTCCAGAGTCATCACAACTTTGACAGAGCCATTTACATTGGCTGCGTCAACGTAGCCAATAGCATCTGCATTTGCCGCCACGTGCTCAAGCATCGCTGCTTCGCTGGAGATTTCCGCAGGCGGTGTGCCTTTGCCAGTAAACACCAGCTTTGACCAGTAAGCCTTGAGCTGGGCTGATGCGCGACCTGCGCCTTTCTCGTCAAACTCGGACCGGATTGGCATTCCCTCGGCAAGGTTGACTGCGGTCAACGCTGATGAGCGGCCAGTGTAGAGTCGATTGAGTTCATCGATATCAATGGCCGCTGCGTTGCTTGGGTGTACGATAACAGCGATATCTGCATAGGCTGGCCATGCGACAGTCAGGCAGATCAGTAACAAAATTCTGTTTAACATGGTCGTTCTCCTCAAAATACCAGATCGATGCCGACAGAGATCAATGACCGGCGGTCGCCAGTCAGCTGATTGTCCTGATCGGTAAACTGAGCCTTGAATGCGGCTGACGGATGGAAGTCATAACGGAAACCCACGTTCCAGGTGTCATTGTCAGCTTCCTGGCTGTCGACAAGTGCTTTGACCGGTGCAAACAGCTGGGCAGGCAGGGTGGACTGATAGCCTGCATAGGCGTCAGTCTGGGCAGCATTGTCGTCCTTTTCGTAAGAGACATACGGTGTCAGGCTGCCAAAACGTCGTCCCACTGACAGGTAGTAGCTGTCCTGCTCGGCGATGAAGCTGTTGTCCACTTTGATATTGGTGAACTCAGACACAATTATCCAGTCTGCGCTGTCGTAAGTCAGGCCAAAACCCAGAAAGCTGGAGTCATCTTCCTGAATGGCGAGATCTGAAACCAGAGCTGAAAGACCAAACTGTTCCAGCGTACCGAACAGGCCGCCAAGTGTGACGCCGGGTGCCAGCTGAACAGGTGCTGTCGCAAAAGACGTTTCGCCGACCAGGTATGCCACTCGGCCACTCAGGGCGCCGCTGGACAGCTCCCAGGTTGCGCCGACAATGCTGTCGATCTGTGCTTCAATTTCGGTACCGGAAAATTCGGTTTCCGAGTCATAGTTGCCCAGTACAAACTGCAGGCTGGAATCAAGGTCGCCCAACTGACCAGTACGATAGACTGACACACCTTCAATATTCGCAAAGCCCAGACCATAAACACTTTGGGGTGGTCTGATCCAGTCGTAAGCATAGCCAACGTCGAGGAAGTCAGAATATTTGAAGAACGGCGTGCGCAGTCGACCGGCACTGATGCGGGTCTGATCGTTTAGCTCGTAGCTCAGAAATGCCCACTCGAAGTCGACGTCAAAATCGTCAGCGCCGCGACCCAGCAGTTGGCCGGTCACCGACAGTTTGTCACCAAGGTCTGACTGCAGCTGAATGGCAAACAGACTCTCGTTCTTGAGTTCAATGTTGTTGTCATAGCCATAAAGCCTGTCGTTGCTGTCGGTGGTTGCACCTGCATTGATGGATGCAAAGCCGTTGATTGTCACATCGGCGAAGGCTGTTGCTGATATGACAGAGGCGACAACTGTCGCACAAATAAACTTGATCATGCTTTCCTCTACTTTACTGAAGTTAAATCCCGATGAAGGAGATGGTGGTGATTGCTGATATCAGGTCTCGAACTTGGAGCTTACGGAAACCAGCGAGTCAGAAAGGCTGCGAAGTTTGTCGGAAATGTCGTAAACAGAAACCTGAATGGTTTTAGCCTCGACAAACGAAGATGTCATTTTATTGGTATTGGCGACAATCTGCTCCGTAGCCATCGACTGCTCCTCAGTGGCAGCAGCAATCTGGGCATTGAGCAGACTGATCTGCTCGATTTCGTTGTTGATCTTCAAAATGTACTCGCCGGCATCACTGGCAAGGGACTCAGACTGCTGAGCAACGTCAACAGCCACTTTCATCATCCCCACCGCAGAAGAGACATTGTCATTGAGTTGTTTCAACACGTCCTGAATCATTGTGACTGAACTCGACGTCTTGACGGAGAGGCTTCTAACCTCGTCAGCGACAACAGAGAAACCGCGACCCTGCTCGCCGGCGCGAGCGGCCTCGATGGCTGCGTTTAGTGCCAGGAGGTTGGTCTGGTCGGCAATATCGTTAATGCTTTTCAGAATCTCGGTGGCGTCTTTGGTGCGATCTGCCAGGTCTGAGATGACAGACTGTGTCTGCCGGATTTCATTGGAAAGCTTCTGCGAGTAGGAGACAACAGTCGAGGTTTTCTCCTGTCCGATCTGCGACAGGTCGTGGCCGCTTTCGGCATTGCGTGCGGCATTGCTCGCTGACTGACTGATGTCGCGAACCGACAGCTGCAATTCAGACATGCTCTGAGTAACGATCTGCGAGTCTGAAGTCTGCGATTCGGTCATCGCGTCCAGTCGGTCCATCCCTTTGGACAGATTATGCGCGCTGGCGGTCAGTGGTTCGATAATGCCGGTCAGGTCCTTGAATGAGGATTGCAGCATGGTAATGAACTGGTTGAATTCGGTGGCCACGACACCGAGTTCATCACGGCCGTGGACCGGCAGCCGGCTGGCCAGACTGCCCTTGCCACTGGCAAGCTCGGCCAGCGAGTCACCCAGTTCGCGCGCTGATGAACTGATACGGTTGGCGGTATAGTGACCAATGCTGATGGTCAGTGCCAACAGCACGCCGCCGAGAACCAGCATGAATACCAGCGCAAAATTCATGTTCTCTGACAGGGCTTCAATGGCCATTGAGAACTGCGAGTCGGCATTTTCCTCAAACTCGTTGAATTGTTCGTTGAGGCGTTCGAACAGTGCAGTTTTTGTTTCAATATCGGACCCGACGGTGGTGAAGTCGACGACGCCGTCAATAAAGTCCTGCGCAATCTCGGCTGAAATCTCGGCATACTGTGCGGCATCTTCCTGCAGAGATCGAAGTTGCGTCGCACGCGCTGGGTTCAGTGTGATCAACCGGGAAATATTGGCCAGCAGGGCCTCGTTGTTCTGCTGCGCAGTTGCCAGCAGATCGGGGTCCGACAGCGTGACGGCCTGGGTAAAGAACTCATCAACGGCACGAAATTCAGTTTTGACTTGAGACGCCAGTTTGGAAGTCTCATACATGAATTCACCCATTTCCTGGGTCGTAATGTTGTTTCTGGCGGTAAAAAACACGCTGACCGCAACGACTGTCGAGAACGAAATTACAGACAGGCCGAGGACAAGCCATACTTTCTCGACGATCGATAAATTTTTCATAACTTATATAAGCCTGAGCCTTGAGCAGCTAATAGGGCCCGTGAACAGATGAGATATACACTCACTAACCGCATGGAAAGGGGGCGGGCGGCGTTTTCGATTCAGCGGTATACACGTTAATCGACGGTTGTCGCCAAGACTTTAGGAGTTTTTGAATAGACTTTACGGCTAGAGCTGCTAACTGTCTGATTCCTATGACCAGAGTCGCCATGTGAGTCTGCAGCGCGTACAATCGAACAGGTCAATTAACGATAGGGAATAACAATGATCAAACTACACGGCTTCTCTGCCAGCAACTATTACAACGTGCCCAAGCTCGCTCTGCTGGAGAAGGGCATCCCCTTCGAAGAGGTGCTGTCCTATTCAGGCGCCGGCCTCAAATACAAACCTGAATATCTGGACAAAAGTCCGCTGGGAAAGGTGCCAGCGCTGGAAACTCCGGAAGGCTTCATCAGTGAATCACGAGCTATTCTGGATTACATCGAACGCAGCTACCCAACACCGGCCCTGTTGCCAGATACGCCTTTCCACATCGCGAAAGTTCAGGAGCTGTCTCAGTTCATCGAGCTGTATTTCGAACTGGTTGCCCGTCGACTGATTCCAAACCTGCTGCTGGGCACCAAGCCTGATCCAACTGCGCTGAAAGAGGTCGAGAAAGGTCTGGAGAAAGCCGTTACGGCGCTGCCTAAACTGTCCAGCTTCGAGACTTTTGCCTATGGTGATCAGTTCACGCTGGCCGATATCGCAGCCATCTTGAACCTGCCGATTGTGCGTAACGTGGGCAAGGCCTTTCTGGGCGGGGATCCACTGACCCAGGTGCCCGGTCTGGATGCCTACTGTGCACGGATGGAGGAGCGTCCGCATGTCAAAAAGGTGCGCGCTGATGCGGCGGCCAATCGCCCCGACTTTATGGCGCACCTCAAAGCGCTTTACGGGTTCTAGATCCTCGACTGTATCTACCGAGAGCCTGCAGATGATATTTGTTCAAGCTGTTACCCTAAGCGAGCGCGGCATCAGACTGGAACCTTTAGACCACCATCACGAGGCAGGTCTGCGTGCTGCAGCGGCCGATGGAGAGTTGTGGAACATAAGGGTGACATCGGTGCCCGCACCGGATGAAACCGATGCCTATATCGAGAAAGCTCTGGAAATGCGCAGGCTGGGTACCCGGTTTGCCTTTGCGGTTATCGAAGAGGCCACGGGTACAGTACTGGGATCGACCAGTTATCACGACATCCTGCCGGAAGTGAAGCGTGTGGAGATTGGTTATACCTGGTATGCCCGGCGGGCACAGCGCACGCATATCAATACCACCTGCAAGCTGATGCTGATGACACATGCTTTTGAGACACTGAACTGCAACATCGTGGGCTGGCGCACCGACATTTTCAATTTCGCCAGCCAACGCGCGATCGAGCGGCTCGGGGCGAAAAAGGACGGCGTGATCCGCGGCAACAGTCTGCGCCGCGATGGCACGATTCGCGACACGGTCATGTACAGCCTCAGCAAAGGCGAATGGCCGGAAGTGCGTGCGCATTTGCAGTATCTGTTAAATCGCCCTCTTTAGTCGTTCAGGAATCTGCGGTATAAGAGCCCAACCATTACGCGGGGGACAACATGACAACCGTTTCACCATGGACCGAAGAACGCCTTGCCAGTCTTGACCAGCACGGACGCTTTCAGCTTCGCGGGGGCAAGGTGACGCGGCTGGAAACCTTTGTCGATGCAGCATTTGCATTCGCAGTGACCATGCTGGTCATTTCTGTTGACGACGTACCGCAGAATTACAATGAATTCATCGATGCCCTGCTTAGTGCCCCGGCATTTATCGCCAGCTTCGCGCAGGTCATCATGTTCTGGTTGGGCCATCGGGCCTGGAGTCAGCGTTATGGGCTGGAAGATGGAGCCGCGCTGTTCTTGTCTCTGGTGCTGGTCTGCTGCATCCTGATTGTTGTCTATCCACTGCGTGTCATGTTTGCAGCCGCCTTTGGTTATTTCTCTGGAGGCTGGCTGCCGTTTCCCTTTACCCTGGGCTGGGAAGAAATGCGCGCGGTGTTTGCCATCTATGGTTTTGGCTTTTTTGTCATGTGCATGTTTATCAGTGCACTCTACATGCATGCCTACCGTCGCCGCGACTGGCTTAATCTGAATGCTGCCGAAGTAATCGAAACACGCAATGAAATCGAGGCTTGGCTGATCCCGGCACTGACCGGCCTGACTGGTATGGGCATTGCCCTTGTTGCTCAGGGTGAATGGATAGTGCTGGCTGGATGGATTTATATAACCATGTGTGTGAGCCTGCCGCTGCATGATCGTCTTGCTGCTAGCAGACACAGCAAACCGACATCATGATGGTGAAACTCCACTGTACCGTTATCTTATGAAATTAATCGGATCTCACGACACGCCTCAGCCCTGATCATCATAAACATGCAGAAAGGCATGGCCTCGCCGAAGGCAGGTGACAGAAATAACCCAGACGCCGAGCAGACGATTCGTCAGCTGCTGGCTGCATGGCGCCAGCGCCAGTGGTCCGTCTTCTCCCAAACCGCCTGAGTCCCGGCTTTTCTGGACAAGGCTCTGATTTATCAAGTAATCTTCTTGGCTTTTGTACCTGAAGGTTTAGGGTGCAGGGGGCGTCAGGCTGCCAGGAAGGATACATCTGCCGACATTCCGATTGCGTATAAAAACAAATTTTTTCAGTTTTCGGAGGATCAACAGTGGTCGGCAAGCCCAGTCAGCGCAGTTCGCGAAGCATCTGCTCGAGCATTATTCCCGCCCTTGTTGCGCTGACACTGGGGCTTTCTGCTCACACTGTCACTGCCCAGGATCCCATTGTCACTACCGAAGTACGTCCCACCATGCAGGCTGCGCGGATGCCGCAAGGCGCAGACATTGAGCTGGACGGCCGGCTGGATGAGGCGGTATGGGCGCTAGCGACGCCAATCACCGAGTTTCGGCAGCAGGAGCCGGTGGAGGGTGGCGTACCCAGTGAGCCGACCGAAATCCGCATTCTTTATGATGATGACGCGCTGTACATCGGTGCCATGCTGTATGACTCCAATCCGGACGGCATTCTGGCCTATCAGTTGCAACGTGATGCCGGCCTCGGCACGGATGACCGCTTTATGTGGATCATCAGTACATTCAACGACAATCGCACCGGTTACTTTTTTGAAACCAACCCGGCCGGTTTGCTGGGTGACGGCCTGATCGAGGGTGGTGGCGGCTTCAACAAGCGCTGGAACGGCATCTGGAATATCCGCACGGAGATTCACGACAACGGCTGGTCAGCCGAAGTCCGCATTCCTTTTTCCACGCTGAACTTTGACCCGTCGGCCGATTCCTGGGGTATCAACTTCCAGCGCACCATCCGCCGCTTCAACGAAGAGATTTTGTGGAATGGCTGGCGCCGTACCGAGGGCCTGTTCAGACCCGTTCATACCGGTCGGCTGGAAGGGCTGGAAGACATCAGCCAGGGACGCGGAATCGAGCTAAAACCCTTTATCAATGCCTCAACGAATAGCGGACCTGCTGCGGGATCCAGTCGCGGCAGTGACACTGAGGTCGGTATCGATATTACTTACTCATTCACGCCTTCTCTGCGCGGTGCGCTGTCGCTGAATACGGACTTTGCAGAAGTCGAGGTCGATAACCGGCAGGTCAACCTGACACGGTTCCCACTCCGCTTTCCAGAGCAGCGCGAGTTTTTCCTGGAAGGTTCAGGGGTATTTTCATTTAACTGGGCGGATCCTTTCTTCAGTCGTCGAATCGGCCTGGTGAATGGCCAGGAAGTACCGATTGATTTCGGTGCGCGACTCGGCGGCCAGGTCGGTGACTACGAGCTGGGTCTTTACCAGGTGCGCACTGGCGACACCACGCTGGATAACGGCGATGGCACGGTCCGACCCTGGGGCGCCGAGGACTTTACGGTAGGTCGCATCAAGCGCCGCCTGTTTCAGCAATCCCACATTGGCATGATTTATACACGAAGGGCCTCAGAGTCGGTAACTGGTGGTCCAATGCTGGACGATCGCCACACCATAGGCGCTGATTTTGACTTCTACACATCTCAGTTCCTGGGGCGTTACAACGCCCAGATTGAAGGCTTTATGGTGTATCACAACGATCCGGTGCCAGGTGGCACCAGCAGTTCCTCGGATCGTCGCTCGCAGGGCCTGCGCTGGTCCTTCCCCAATGATCTGATTCGTGTGCATTCGTCTTATCGCGAATTTGGCGAGGCCTGGGATCCCGCGGTGGGTTTTGTTGAGCGCCGTGGCTTCCGTCGTCACCAGCCCACCATCACGATTGCCCCGCGTCCACAAAGCTGGCCTCTGGTGCGTCAGACCGAACACGAAGTGTACTTTGAATATCTGACCGATCTGGACGATCGCTTGTTGACCCGTAACCTCAATATCACGCCGCTGCAGTTGAATTTTGAGAGCGGTGATCGTCTGGGATTTGAAGTCGGTCAGAACTTCGAGCGACTGGATCGGGCATTTGCTGTGTACAACAACGGCGATGAGACCATCATCATTCAGCCCGGCGATTATGACTCGGATAAGTGGTCGATAAGTGGCAATACCGCCGGCCGCCGAATGCTGTCGGGCAGCTTTGAGTATGAGCAGTCCGAGTTCTGGGGTGGGGACCGCACCAGCCTGGATCTGCAGGGTACCGTTCGCTCACGCCGCGGCATGTCCCTGACCGCCAACTACCAGCACAATGAAGTGACGCTGCCGCAGGGCGACTTCGACACCAATCTGGTACGGTTGTCCTGGGCCTGGAATCTCAACCCTCTGGTCTCATTTACCGGTAATGTTCAGTACGACGACATCTCTGATGTTGTCGGCCTGTATGCGCGACTGCGCTGGATCATCCAGCCCGGCAACGATGTGTTTGTGGTCTGGAGCAACAACTGGCTGTACGACGATGGTCCTCTGCGGGACAGCCGGTTTACCCGACTGACCAGTGGTGGTGCGGTGAAGGTCAACTACACCTTCCGCTTCTGACTTAAGAGCGCGCTGCGACACAGGGTGCGACACTGTGTCGCATTCTCCGCTGGACACCCAACTACTAAAATGCCTCGCATACCAAAAGACTATTGGTTTGCGAGGATTTTTACGTGTCTAGACGAAGTGCAAAGTCTGTATTTACCCGTTCAGCGCTTTACGGTGCTGTATTGCTGTCAATTTCCGGCACATTGCATGCCCAGCAGGATGCTGCTTCCGCCGCTGAGCCGGCACCCCAGGTAGAAGAGATCCTGATCTGGGGCCAGCAGCTTGGCCAGCGCAGCGACCTTTCCCATCCGGCCAGCGTGTTGACGCAGGCTGACCTGCAAAGCATCAATATCGCCACAACCGAAGATATCGTCAAATACGAGCCGAGTCTGGTTATCCGTCGTCGCTTTATTGGTGATTCAAACGGCACCATGGGGATGCGCGGCGCCAATATGTTCCAGACCTCACGCTCCATGGTCTTTGCAGACGGCGTGCCACTGCATTATCTGCTGCAGTCGCGCTGGAACGGCTCACCGCGCTGGACGATGGTGTCTGCCAGCGAGATTGCCCAGGTTGAGGTGCTGTACGGCCCGTTTTCCGCGCTCTACAGCGGCAACTCCATGGGCGGCGTGGTGAATATCGAGTCCGCCATTCCGCAGGAGCGTGAGTTCCATTTTGACAGCTCTTATTTCTCGCAGGACTTTAGCGCCTACGGCTTCGATGATCGGCTGAACGGCTATAAAACCTTCTTTTCAGCGGGCGACAAGATTGGTGATGTGAGTGTGTATGCCTCGTTTAACCGTCTGGAAAATGATGCGCAGCCGCAGACATTCTACAACGGCGCGCCGTCATCTGCCGCCAGCGCGACCGAGATTGATGGTGGTATCGTCGGCAATGATCAGATGGGCGTGAATCGTCTCTGGCTTGGTGACACCGGTGTGGTCAACACCAAAACCAGCAACTACAAACTGAAGCTGGGTTACGACCTGAATGAATGGTCAGCCCTGCTTAATCTGGCCTACGAAGACCGATATTCTGACAACGCGCCCAACAGTTATATGCGCGCCACGGATGGCCGCACCATCTGGGGTGGCACGGTCCGTCAGGATGGTAGAGCTGTCTCGGTACCCGCCTCGCGCTTCAGTGTTGGCGAGCAGGATCGCGACAGCCTGTCGACAGGCCTGCGGATTCGCGGCCCGGTGCTGGCGCGTTCCGAGCTGGAGGTCAACCTGAACCACTTTACTATCCTGCGCGATGAGTCACGCAACTCGCAGCGTAACCCCGCCGATCCCGCGCATACGCTGGCTGGCGAAGTCACAGACTTTGGCGACACCGGCTGGGAAGGTGCTGAGCTTAAACTGGTCAGCCCACTGAATGACGACGACACGCTGACGCTGACCACCGGCCTGCGCCACGACAGCTATGAAATGGCCATCGCGGTTTATGACTCCAATAATTATCAGGCGGGCGCAAAGTCATCGCTCTCCAGCCGCAGCGGCGGTCAAACCACACTGCAGGCTGCCTTTGCCGAATTGAACTGGCTGCCGCACGAGCAGTGGGAAGTGCAGATCGGTGCGCGTCAGGAACGGTTCCGCAGTCACGACGGCTTTTTCAGCAATGGCAGTGGCGCCGCTCTGACCTTGGAGAGCGTACCCAAGCAGAACCGCAGTTCATTCTCGCCGAAGTTCAGCACGGCCTATCAGGTCAGCGATCGCTGGACGCTGAGCTACGCGGCGGCCAAAGCCTACCGTTACCCGATTGTTGAGGAGCTGTTCAGCCAGTATCAGGCCTACAACGCCATCAACCAGTCCAACCCGGAACTGAAGCCGGAAGATGGTCTGCATCACAATCTGGGTCTGGAGTACTCGATCACAGGTGGCTACATTCGCGTGAATGTCTTCCAGGAAAGTATCGAAGATGTGATCGAGTCACAGTCAGAGACGCTGCCGGGCGGTCTTTCTGTGCGCACTTTTGTGCCGATCGATCAGGTCGATACACTGGGCACGGAGTTTATTTTTAATGCCAGCGGTCTTCTGGATGACAGACTGGACGTCCGCTTTAATGTGACCTATACGGACAATGAGATCGTCGAAAACCGTGTTGACCCCATCATTGAAGGCAATGTCTATCCGCGTATGCCGACCTGGCGCAGCAACCTGATGGCGACCTACCGCATCAATTCGCGATTCGATGTGGGCGTTAATCACCAGTACGCTGACAGCAGCTTCGGTCGCAACGACAATAGGGATACTGAGCAGAATGTGTTTGGCGCACAGGATGGTTACTCCAGAACAGGTATCAAGAGTAACTATCGCTGGGACAACGGCTTTACAATGAGTGCCGGTGTGGACAATATCGCCAATGACATCGACTTTGTCGCCCACCCATGGCCGGGTCGTACTCTGTACCTTAACGTTTCCTACGATTGGTAATTTCCGGAGTCAATGATGCGAATTTTTTCAAAGACACTGGTGTTGGTTAAAGCGGTACTGCTGGCATTTGCTGGCAGTCCTGCAGTGACCGTCGCAAACGTTAATGCGGCAGCGTTGGAACCCTGTGATGTGAGCAATCCCGGGCTGATCAATTGCGGATCAGCGCCGAGTGCCACATTTTCAGAGGACGGTACGCTGTGGGTGGTGTTTGAGTACCAGCAGCATGTCTGGCTGACGCAGTCCGCTGATGGCGGCCGGCAGTTCGATGTCGCCACGCGTGTGACAGACGAGCCGGAGAACATAGAAGTCAATGGCGAGAACCGTCCCAAGATTATCATCGACGAAGACAGTGACTCTCTGTTTGTCTCCTGGACACAAAAAACCGAAGGCATGCATACAGGTGATATTCGCTTCACCTATTCAGCGGACATGGGCACGACCTTTGAACCGGTCAGAACTGTCAATGACGATGGTCTGCTGACCAGTCACCGTTTTGAAAGCATGCTGCTGACCGACGAGGGGAGACTCTACATCACCTGGCTGGACAAACGTAATCTGGAGTACGCAAAAGAGCGTGGTGAAGAGTATCGCGGCAGCGGGGTGTTCTACACTTTCTCTGACGACAATGGCCGCGCATTTGCACCCAATCAGAAGATTGCTGATCATAGCTGTGAATGTTGCCGGATTGCAGTGGCCCCGCACGGCGACAATGGTATGGCACTGATGTGGCGGCATGTGTTCAACGTTAATACGCGTGACCACGCGATTGCTACAGTCAACGGGTCGGAGGCCACAACTGTTAACCGCGCTACTGTGGATGACTGGCAGATAGATGCCTGTCCTCATCATGGACCGTCAATGGTTCCGGCTGATTCCGCAGAGACCTATCATATGAGCTGGTTCAGCGCCGGGGATACCCACCGCGGCCTGTATTACGGTCGGCATGATGTTGCTGCCGGGGAAACGTCGCTGATTAAACAAATGGACGGGCGCCCAGGTGCCGGACATCCCTCATTGGCTGTGGAAGATGATGTGCTGCACATGGTCTGGAAGCGATTCAATGGTGTCGCTACCGACCTGATACATGTCAGCTCAATGGATGAAGGCCAGAGCTGGAGCGAAGAGTCAGTACTGGCCAGCACTGAAGGCGGCTCCGACCATCCGTTGCTGGTTCAGGGTCCGGAAGCTCTTCATGTCAGCTGGATGACGCATGAAGACGGATACCAGTTTGTGCGCGTGTCGGACTCAAAGCCTGACATTCGTGCCTTCACAACGACGACACTGGAAGATATCAAGGCGCAGCGCGAAGGTGAACCATTTGTGCTGGCGCTGTGGTCAGTAACCTGTCCACCCTGCATGGTCGAACTTGAAATGTTCGGCGAGCTGTTGAAGGAGTACCCGGACCTGCCACTGGTGCTGGTGTCAACCGATGACATCGCCGGTCAGGAGGATGCTCTGGACTTTCTGTACGACTACGAACTGGAAGGTATTACCTCCTGGATGTTTGCCGACTCGTTCACTGAGCGCCTGCGCTTCAGCATCGATCCCAACTGGTTCGGTGAACTGCCGCGCAGCTACTACTTTGACTCAGCACATCAGGCCGAAGCTCACAGTGGCATTCTGAAAGAAGAGCAGGTGCGGGACTGGCTGAGCCTGTAAGCGCGGTGTTACATCGCCGCGATTGCCTCAACCACGTCCTGCAGCATGGTATCCAGTGCGTCGCGATCGTAGTAACGCTCTCCCATAAAAACAGCCTCGATTTCCGTTGTGTTGCGGATGTCATCCAACGGATTGGCGCGCAAAAGGATAAGATCGGCTACATTGCCGATCGTTACGTTGCCGTAGTCATCCTGCATGCCCAAAAACTCGGCAGCGGAAATTGTCGCCGCCTGCAGCGCCTGAGCGGGCGTCAAACCCGCCTTTACCAGCTCCTGTAGTTCATCATGCGCGCTGGCGCCGAAGTAAGAGAAGCTGTCGCCTGAGTCGGTGCCCATCAAAATCCGCACACCCGCGTCCTGCGCCTGGCCGGTCAGCTCCAGACCTTTCTGATAGAAGCTGGCGACGATGGCTCGCTCCTCCGGTGATGGCGCCATGGCCAGCATATTGTCTGCATCCGCATCCCAGCTTTGCAGCACTTCAGGCCAGATGTACTGGCGGCGTGGATCATTTCTAAACTCGCTGTCTCCGGCCATGGCATCCATGCGTCGGGTGACATGCGTAGGGACGTACCAGGTGTCATTATCAGCCATGGTCTGCAGAACCTGTTCGCACTGCGCGCTGTTGTGTTCGGTTACCATGCGCTGCAGCCAATCAACCGAAGGATTCTGGGTGCGTTGTGTGCTGCGGAACTCCGACGAGCCCGGGAAGCAGTCGAATAACAGGTCACGGGCATGCTCCAGGCTGTCCAGTCCGGCCTGCACGGCTTCTGCCACAGTCATCGGTACAGGCAGATGCCCACTGACCATCAGCTCACGTCTTCCAGCTTCATCCGCCAGCCAGTGGAAGGCTTGTGGGCTTAGTCGGAAATAGGTTTTGATCAGGTCGACGCCACGATTGTCCATTTCGGCGACCAGGCCGCGAATCTGTTCTTCAGTTACTTCGTAGTCCCAGGGCGGATTGACAGGGAAACTGCTAAGCGCCAGCAGGCGAGGTCCGACAAGCTCACCGGCGTCAATCCGCTGTTGCCAGCTCTGCATCTGCTGCAGGCAAGGCGCGCCTGGTTGCGGGCCATCGCATTCAGAGTTCATCTCCCGTATGCCTGTCACACCATTGGCTACAAATTGAGGGAAGATCAGGCTCTCAGCCAGTGGGTGCCTGATGTGCGCATGCATGTCCATCAGGCCGGGCATCAGGTATCCGTTATTGCCATCAATCCGATGGACATCTGCAGCGTTTGTGAGGTTCTCTGCTACAGAGTCGCCAATGGCCGCGATACGACCGTCCTGAATCAGAACCTGCTGAATGTCACTGACAGTCCCGGCTGTCACTTCGATGATACGCACTGCGTCGAGCAGGATGGTCCCGGGGTTTTGGGCTGTGACCTGTGACTGGGCAAAAGCGGCCTGCAGAACTGACAGTGTTAGAACGATAGTAAAAAGCAGTTTTTTGATCCTGGTCATCAGTGTGCTCCTTGTCATTTGCCTCGAGGGCTTTATTGTTGGTAGCCAAGTGCCTGGCTATGCGCGGGGAGACAATCAAAAAACGGGCCAGTATCTATCTTCTTGAAAAATATAAATATTGTAAACTTCTTGGTGTGTCGCAAATACAAAAATTAGGCTGTCTGACTATTAAGTGGTGCTTTTGTTAAGTAATTTATATTGAATTCCTGAACAGGCAAACAGTAAAGTTCATGGTCACACAGCTTGATGGTGATCATGTCGGTCAGGCAGCTGTCAGAAATAGTGACCTGCAAGTTCCATCAAATGGAAGCAAAGGACAGCAGAGAAGGAGAATCTCAATATGACCAACAATATTACACTGCTGGTGGCCGCCACCCTGGCGATGGTTCTACTGACCTTTCTGGTCGGCGGCAGGCTGCTTTACACGCGCGTTACCGAGATGCGCCTGAAGCGCATCCACCCGCAGGCAGTCGCGACCTCATCCAAAATGGCGGCCAAGCTGGAAAACGTCCAGACGGCTGACAACTTCCGGAATCTGTTTGAAGTGCCGGTGCTGTTTTATGCACTGGTGGCTGTTTCGCTCGCGGTGCAGCATACGCCAGCCTGGCTGGCTTATGGGGCCTGGCTGTTTGTGCTGTTGCGCGTGGCACACAGCATCATTCACTGCGGTTACAACCGGGTGGTGCACCGCCTGGTGGCGTTTCTGGGCAGCTTCCTTGTGATCGTCTGCCTTTGGGTGACTTTTTACCTGTCGCTGCTTGGCAGGACAGCCTGAGCGATCCGGTCATCTGCATGGTAGGTGCCGCGTATTCTATTTTCATAAACTGACTGAGCAGTCATAAAAATAAAAATAATAATCATTGACGCAGCCCCGAATTACTGTAGACTGCCTCTCAAGCCGGAATAAAGGCTATATTTATATCTGCAATACGAAGTGCCGCAAGTAGACCCCTCGTCCTGTAAATGTATTTGTAATCGTCGTTTTCTGCTGACCGAACATAATTTCGGTGCGTATCTAATTTAAGTAATTTTTTAAGGAATATTTTATGTCTACAGTGACAGGTCAAGTGAAGTTCTTCAACGAATCCAAAGGTTTTGGTTTTATTTCCCAGGACGGCGGCGAAGATGTATTCGTACATTACAGCGCCATCAACTCCAGCGGATTCAAAACCCTGACTGAAGGTCAGCGTGTTGAGTTCACGGTCACCAAAGGCGCCAAAGGCCTTCAGGCTGAGAACGTCATCGCTCAGTAATCAATTACTGACGCGGTAAATAAAAAGGCTGCCACGAAAGTGGTGGCCTTTTTTTGTTTCCAGTATTATCTGAACAATTGGGCCGGGTCGCTTTAGCGGGATCGCAAGACGTGACTGGACTGAAGGTCCCAGCCTGGTAAGCTTGCGAGGCAGCTTGGGTGATTTGGAAACGTGAAGATTAAGAATACCGGCGTTATCTGGTTGCTACCCGCGATAGTCGCTTTTCTGGCGCCTGTGGTGGCGGGGTTCTGGTATGCACGGGATGAAGCGATAGGGCAGCAGAATGCTGCCCTGGCATCTGCCGCCAGTACCGTGCTTGCCCGCGCAGAGGATGTTGCCTACCAGTTTCGCGCCGCCACAGAGAGCCTGGTGCCATTTGCCTCGGAGCCCTGCGGCGATGAAGCGCTGAGGGCAATGCGGCTCAGCACGCTCTCTTTTCGATATGTGCAATCTGCGCTTTACATTGAGGGCAATCGTTTACTTTGCTCCAGTGTTGAGGTGCATCGCCCGGCACCTGATCTGGGCGAGTCCACCGGGCGAAATTTTCGTGGTGCCGAGATTTGGGTAGACATGCAGCTACCCTGGGCCATCGCTTCCGCGCCATTGATGATCCTCCGGCAAGAGTCAGGTTTTGGTGTTGCGCTAAATGCCGACGATGTATTCTTTGGCTTTGAGCCTGCAGGGACAGGCCTGTTTGTGCTGGAGTTCACCGGTAGTGGTCCGACTACTATTGCCGAGTTTGGTGAGATGCAGGCCGACGCCGCCATGATTGAGTATCTTGCAGAGCGGGGCAGCGGCACCTATCAATACAACGACTATGTGGTTCACTATCAGGCCAGTGCCGAAGACTTCACGATAGGTGTGCTGGTGATGGCTTTGCGCAGCGCCAGCAGCGCAAGCGTGCGCGAACAGATTTATCGGGTTCTTCCGTTTGCCGTTGCGGGAGGCACTGTGCTGGCTGGTCTGGCGACACAACTGTTCTATCGACGCCGCTCGTTCCGCAATGACATCGAAGCGGGGATCAGGCAACGCGAGTTCTATCTTGAATACCAGCCCATCATGGATATTCAGCGGCAGCGCTGCATCGGTGCCGAAGCACTGATTCGCTGGCGCCGCAATGGAGAACGAATTCAGCCTGATGTGTTCATTCCGCTGGCCGAACGCGAAGGTGTCATCCATGCTATCACCGACGAAGTTCTGCGCCTGATCGCTCGCGACATGACATCCTTTTTGCAACAGACTGATGACTTCTACGTGTCGATTAATATCAGTGGTTACGACCTGGCCGACCCCAAACTGCCGGATCGCCTGTCGCGTCTGTTGCAGAGCTCTGGTGCTGACGCCAGTCGCTTTCTGATCGAGATTACCGAGAGCAGTTTCGTCGACCGGCTGACAACGCGGGAGGCCATTCAGGCGCTCCGAAGAATGGGATTCCAGATCGCCATAGATGATTTTGGAACCGGCTTCTCCAACTTTGCCTACCTGCAGCTCTACGATATCGACTATCTGAAGATTGATCGCCTGTTCGTAGAAACGATCGCCCAGGATGAAGTCAAAACACAGCTTGTTTTCCATCTCATCGAGCTGGCGAACAAGCTGAAAGTTGAGGTCATTGCCGAGGGCGTCGAGCAGCAGATCCAGGCCGATGTGTTGCTGCAAAAGGGTGTCTGCTGCGCGCAGGGCTGGTTATACGGCAAGCCTGTAAGGAGCCGTCGGCTGGTCGCTCACCTGCAGGGTGAGCAGTCAGCCCTTGTCTGAGGTGCTCAGGTATTGAACGCTGACACCAGCGAGGTCATTTTGCTCGCAGACTTGTCCAGATTGTCGGCCGTGCTCGAGGACTTTTCGGCGGCTACGCGGGACTTCTGGGCCTGCTCTACCGCCAGCAGCACATTGCGGTTGATTTCATCGGTTGCGTAGCTCTGCTCTTCAGACGCCGTGGCGATCTGCGTGATCATGTCCTTGATCGACGCAATGGCCTGACCAATTTCGTTCAGCGCCTGCTGCGAATCGCTTGCCAGCGTGACTGCCTCCGAGGTTTTGGTTTGTCCATGCTGCATGGCATCTGCTGCGGCACTCGCGCCGTTCTGCAGTTCACTGATGATGCGCTGGATCTCGGTGGTGGACTCCTGCGTACGCTGCGCCAGTGCCCGAACCTCGTCCGCGACGACAGCAAAACCGCGCCCCTGTTCGCCTGCTCGGGCCGCTTCGATGGCAGCGTTCAGGGCAAGCAGGTTGGTCTGTTCGGCGATCGCCTGAATGACGTCCAGGACTGTACCGATGCTGCTGGTGTTTTCCTGCAGGCGATTCATCAGCGTCGCGATGTGCTGAACATCGGTCGACAGTGAATCGATTGCAGTCGACGTGCTGGTCATCAGTTTGATACCACTTTGTGCACTCTGATCGACCTGCTCGGCAGCGCTGGCAGCCTGCACTGAATTGCTGGCAACCTCCTGGATGGTCTGACTCATCTCGGTGATGGCGGCAGCCACCTGATCCGTGTAGTTCTCGGAGTCCTGAGTGCGAACATTGATTTCTTCAGAGACTTTATTGATATCACCAGAAGCAGCGGCCAGCGTCGCTGCCTCACGCTGAACCGAGCGAATGATACTGGCCACTTTGTCCTGCATCTGTGACAGCTCGGTGCTCAATTTGCCTAGCTCATCCTTGCGGGTGGATACAATCGGCTCTGCGAAGTCGCCGTGCGACATGCGCTCTACGACCTTGCCAATGTCCAGCAAAGGCTGAATGAAGCCCCGGCTGATGACCAGGTGGGTGATCATTAGTACCAGACCGGCGATCACACAGATAGCCAGGTAGGACAACACCACCAGGCGTTCGCTGCTTGCCGACAGAGCAGTGGCTGATTGCTGGCTGACGGCGCTGAGTTCATCGACCGCCTCCTGCAGCAGGCGAGTGGGCTCGCGGTCGATGCCGGACACGGCCTGATCGCCGACCGTATGATCGAACCCGCTGAAGACAAATTCATCCAGTCCGCGCTGGTAGGCGGTGTACAGTTCCTGATGACGTGCGTGAAAATTGCTTACCAGCGTCCGAGCATCTCCTGCAACCATCCTCTGTATCAGGCCCTGGCTTCGTTGCTGGATGCTTTCATGTAACTCGGTGAACCGGGTCCAGTATTGATCCCGTCGCTCGGCGTCTGCGCCTCGCAGCAGAACGTTTTTCCACTCCTGAACCTGAATTTTGAAGTCCAGATTGATGTTTTGAACATCACGTTCAAGTGCTACCTGATCAACGAGCAGTTGTTCATAGGCTGCAATGGTCCGCTGCAACATAGTAATGGCAATAATACTGGCGATCAGGAAGGCGGCGAGGCCGATCGCCACAGCAGTCATCAGTCGTGCTTTGATAGAGTTCATGTCTTTGCTGTCTTGGAAACTAAAGAAGAGGAAATGTATCCAGTAAAATCAAGAAGCGGCAGATCGAGGCAGTTCTTTAGGAAATGCGCGACGTTGTCACCAAGCTGTCACATTTGTAGTGGGGTATGACGCTTTATGCACTATTCAGGTGCAATGCCAGCGTTTTCCGCGCAGATCACCCGATTACGGCCACGGTTTTTGGCAGCATAAAGAGCATCGTCGGCTCGCGCCATGATACTGATGGTGGTGTCACCGGCTTGATAGGCGGCAATGCCCAGGCTGAGAGTCAATGAAATGCGAGCATCAACGGTGTTGATGTCCAGGCTGGCGACCTGCTGTCGCATGCGCTCGGCAAGCCAGCGGGCTTCTTCAGCATCGGTGTTGAGACAGATAACTGCAAACTCTTCACCACCCGTGCGTGCCACCAGATCGCCAGAGCGAGCGCAGCCAGCGAGCGCTGAAGCAACCCCTTTGAGTACCTCGTCCCCCACCAGGTGGCCGTACTGATCGTTCACGCGTTTGAAGTGGTCAATATCAATGCTGATCAGCGCCAGGTTGCAGTGGCCACGCGCGGCGCGGCTCAGGTCGCGATCAAGGCCCTCGAGGAAAAGGCGCCGATTGGAAAGGCCTGTCAAAGCATCGGTTCTGGCGTCCGATTCAGCCTGATGCCTGGCTGCTTCCAGCTCGCGTGTCCGCAGCGCGACCAGTGCCCGCAGGCGCCATACGTGCAAGGCAAGCAGAGCCGCCATGATTAGCGCTGCGGTGATTCCAATTGCGATGCGATAGCGCATCAGCAGCGACCAGATGCCGTCCTGCTGTGATGCCATGTAGACAAAACCCGCGAGATCTACCGGAGTGTCCAGTAGTCCCTGTTCCCTGAAAATGCTTTCGATACGTTGCCAGCGCTCCATATTCATATAACCAACAGGTACAACGTTGGGCAGTATCAGACGGGCAGACTCCTGCGCCTCGAACAACAGGTGCTCCCTGGATTTCTGCTGGGTGTTGTAGTTATTGATGATCAGGTCAATCATTTCTTCAATGTTGGCAACCGCATATTCCCAGCCCCGAATGGTGGCTTGACGAAAGTTGGCAACGACCTCTGGCTGTGCCTCCAACAAAGATTCGCGAGTGATCAGGATGTCGCCATAAAAATCGACACCGTAGTCCTGAGGCCGGAAAACCCGAAACGGAACATTGCGCTGCTCCAGCAGGTAGGGCTCATTAGTCGTGTAACCGTTGTAGGCGTCAGTTTCGCCATTGATGAGTACATCAATAGAGGTGTTGCCAGGCACTAGCGTAAAGTCATCGCTGGTGATGCCGGCCTGCCGCAACATGGACATCAGTTCGGCATTCATAAAGCCGCCGGCCAGCATTGCGCGCCTGTTGTGTAAATCGGCCAGGGTGTTAACGCCAGTGTCAGCTCGTGTAATAAGAACGGATGGCGAGTGCTGAAAAATAGCGGCCAGCACCACGATAGGCACTCCGCTGGCCCGGTAAAGCAGCGCGCCCGTATCTGCGACCGCAAACTCTACCCGACCGCCCATGAGCTGATCGATGGGAGTCAGACCAGGCAGATGTTCAATCAATGTCACATCCAGGCCGGCCTCTTCGTAAAAGCCTTGATGAAGCGCCGCATAGTAACCTGCGAACTGAAACTGGTGGGCCCACTTCAGTTGCACGGTAATCGGCTGCAGCTCGGGGTTTTGTTGAGAGTGACTGATGTTGGGCAGGCTGGTCAGCACTGCAGCCGTGAGCATGGGCAATAAGATGCCACGTGTCGCGCGCATCGGCATGCCGCCGCACCGCAACAACACACCATGAAAGTAGAACAATATGCTGTCCCGCATTCGTTTTATTGTCCGATCATTTTTTGCGCATTATGCCTGGCAGTATACACACCGTTTGTGTCGTCTGGGTATACTGGCGGGATGTTAATGCAGGGGTTTACCCCCTACAGTTAATTGATAGTGATTAATCGGGGCAGGGTATTCAGATATGCGTATGTCATACAAAAAAACTCACAAACCATTAAAGACAGTTTTTTCTGCCTTTGTGCTGGCCACCTTGTTGGCAGCATGTGGCCAGGAGCAGAGCCCTGCATCGCAATCGTCGACCGCAGCGCCTGAACCTGCCGGGGCTGAATCTGAACGGATGGATCCGACCTTGCGCTCGATCACTCAAGGCGAACTGCGTGGCGTGGTGCAGGCGGACGGCAGCCTGGCCTGGCGCAATATCCCCTACGCGCAGCCTCCCGTTGGAGATCTGCGCTGGAAGTTACCACAACTACCTGAGCCTTGGACGGGCGTGTATGAGGCAAGTGAAACAATTCAGCCCTGTGTGCAGTTCAGCTCGTCCTTGAGTGCCGGTATTGCTGATCCTGATGGCGATGGCATCGTGGGCAGCGAAGACTGTCTTTACCTGAGTGTTTATGCGCCTTCAGATATCCCGGAGGGCGAACAGCTTCCGGTGATGTACTGGATTTTCGGTGGCGGCAATAACAGTGGTTACGCCGGTGACTACAATGGCGGTGAGCTGGCGCAGTCACAGGATGTGATTGTTGTGACGGTCAATTATCGGCTTGGCAGTCTGGGCTGGTTCTATCACCCGGCCATTCTGGAACCGGGCGCCAGTGGAGCCGCGGCCAGTGGCAACTGGAGTACAGTCGATACCATTGCTGGCCTGCTCTGGGTTCAGGAAAACATCGATGCCTTTGGCGGAGACGCAGATAACGTCACGATTTTTGGTGAGTCAGCCGGTGGTGGAAATGTCATGAGTCTGGTTACATCACCAATGGCGGAAGGTTTGTTCCATCGGGCCATCGTGCAGAGCGGTGGTATCGATACAACACCACTGGCGCAAGGCGTGAACTATGTCGATGACGATGTCCCGGGGCACGAACACAGCTCCCGCGAAATCATCAATAAGATACTGGTGCGGGACGGACGCGCGCCTGATCGCGACAGCGCAAAGGAGCTGCAGGGTCTGATGAGTGATGAGGAGATCAGAGAGCTTCTTTACAGTCAGGACGCTGCATCATTCCTCCAGCTCTATAACCCGGAAGCTGCCCGTAATTACCCGGCGCCCAAAAAGTTTATGGACGGCACCGTGTTTGTCGAGCAGGATCCGCTGGATCAACTGGCATCGGGAGATTACAACCAGGTGCCGATCATTCTCGGCACCAATCGCGATGAGCGCCGGATCTACCTTTATGCGGCGATGGCAGACCTGATTCGCAACGACCCGGATGAATACATTCGCTTCGCGCATTACCCGTCAATCCAGTGGAAATGGCGTGGTGTCGACAACCTGGCACGTCGCATGGCGCCTGCGCAGGATGCCCCGGTATATGCCTTCCGCTTCGACTGGGATGAACAGCGAATCAGCGACGCAGGAATGGATATGTCGATAGCTATCGGCGCGGCACACTCGACGGAAATGGCATTTATTTTTGGTGACTGGGATGTTGGTTTCATACCCGGAGACGCGCTTTATCACGAAGCGACCAATCCGGGACGCGATGAACTGTCAGCGGCCATGATGTCCTACTGGTCAAACTTTGCCTACACGGGTGAGACAGGCCGTGGGCGCGATGGCGACCTGCCGGTATGGCAGCCCTGGCGAAATGGCGAAAGCAATCCAAAAACCTTGATCCTCGATTCGGCCAATGACGGTGGCATTCGCATGATGGATGAAGAGGTCACGCTGGAAAGCATCAAGGCGCAGTTCATGGCCGAGACCTGGAGTGATCCGCAAAATCGTTGTCGCACTTACCTGTCCACATTTGGCGGCACTGAGGCATTTGATACCGACGAATACGCGGTGTTGATTGAAGGCGGGTGCACGGTACGCTAATGCAAATCAGGCTGCCAGATGGCGTATGCGGCGCCAGTCTGGCCAACCTGGGTTCCCATTCTGATCATCGCTGAGTGGGTGTTTGTTGCGGCCTTGATCCCGCGACGCTGAGGCCCGGTTTCATCTGTGTTAGACTCTGCGGCTTTCCCGGAAACCGTAACTCATGTCAGTGCCCGTCAACCGCCCGCCTATTTACCTGTTGGTTCCGATCAGCATGCTGTGCACGCTGGTGGCGGTCGTATTTGGTCGGCTGGCCTACGGGCTGGTGCTGCCAGTCATGCGCGAAACCCTGGGGCTGACTTATACCCAGGCGGCCAATCTGGGCACGGTCACAGCGCTTGGATATCTGGTATTGCTGCTGTACGCGGGCGTTTTCGCTGGCCGGCACGGTGGCAAACGGTCGATTCTGCTGGGCCTTTCCCTCGCTGCCTGCGGTTTTGCGGGCCTGAGTCAATTCTCGGCTTATCCCTTGCTGATGATGTGCATGACTCTGATGGGGTTTGGCACGGCATTCACATTCACGCCACTGATTTCGCTGCTGGGCGCCTGGTATCCCGAACGCCGTGGAATGGTGATTGGCTTCTCGGGTAGTGGTGTCGGCATAGGTATATTGCTGGCCGGCTCGCTGGTGCCGGTCATGACCCAGTCCGGCGACGAGGCGAGCTGGCGGATGATCTGGGCCGGATTCGCCGGAATCGCGCTGTTTGTTATTGCCATGGTGGCAATCTTTCTGCGCAACCCACCGCAGCATGAGATGCCCGTGTCCATGGTGCAGGGGCTGAAAACCGTTTATCGTAACCCCCATGTGGTGCGAATGGCCATGATTTACGGCATTGTCGGTCTTACCTATATCGTGCAGGTGCTGTTTATGTACAGCTTTGCGCTGGACGCTGGTGTACCAGCGCCAACGGCGGGTCGGCTGGTGGCGGTGATGGGCTTTATGTCAATTTTCTCCGGGCCAATATGGGGCTGGCTGGCAGACCGGGTAGGGCATGGGCGCGCGTTGACCTTCTGTATGTGTGTCGCCATATTCGCAACGTTGCTGCCGGTAGTCTGGCCAGTCACCCTGGCATTTACGGTCCACTTTGTGCTGACCGGCCTGTCAGTTTCTGGCCTGTTTACTTCCGTACTGGCCGCTGCAACAAGCACCGTAAAACCGCAGCATGCCGCCATGGCGGTCAGTTTTGTGACCGTATTTTTTGCTCTGGGGCAACTGGTGGGTCCGGCGCTGGCGGGATTGCTGATAGACTGGCAACAGGACTTCAGACTGACGTTTGCGTTGAGTGCCGTCCTGATGCTTGTGGGTGCCGTCGCCAGTTATGGCAGCACGGCAGTTGCCAGGGCACAGACCCGCGCAGAATAAAGTTGTTGTTCGGCACCAGGAACATATCCGTGTAGAGGAACACCATGAACCCGCTGTTCTCCGCCATTGGCCGCGGCCTGGCCAATTACCTGAGCAAACCCCGTCCTGGCTACGAGCGACTCAGCCGCACCTCTTTGCAGGAAGTGATGGATGTACTGCAGCCCGGTGACATTCTGCTGGTCGATGGCAACAGCCGCATCAGTACCGCAATAAAATATCTCACACAGTCCACCTGGTCACATGCCTGCCTGTTTGTCGGCGCCAGTAAATGTGATCCTGATGAGCCATCGCTGATCGAAGCAGATCTGACACAGGGGGTCATCATGGTGCCGCTGAGCAAATACGAGCAGTACAATGTGCGTATCTGTCGACCGGTAGGCATCAGTGACACCACTCGTGACACGATTATCAATTTTGCCCGCGAGCGCCTGGGTCATGTCTACGATCTGCGTAATATATTCGACCTGGCGCGATACCTGATTCAGAAGCCGGCTGTTCCCAATCGATTGCGACGGGAACTCATTACATTCGGCAGCGGTGAGCCCACCCGCGCCATATGCTCAACCCTGATTGCTGAAGCATTCCTGTCTGTGGGTTATCCAATTCTGCCAGAGTTTATCCGTGTGGAAGACCGCAAAGGGCAGCAGGTCACCATACAGCGTCATTACACGCATTATGTGCCGGGTGATTTCGACCTGTCGCCTAACTTTCGTATTGTCAAACCCACACTGGAGCGCGGCTTCAGCTTTGAGAAACTGCGCCAGTCCATGGCCCGGGATGTTGAATTTGATGAGGTGTCGCAGTCATGAATACAAGACACAAGGTCTACTCAATGCCGTTTGCCAAAGTCTATCCATTGTATGTTCAGAAGGCTGAGCGCAAAGGACGCACCAAGGCAGAGGTTGACCAGATCATTGAGTGGCTGACGGGTTACGATCGGACAGGCCTGCAACAGCAGCTGGACAGGCAGACTGATTTTGAATCGTTCTTTGCACAGGCGCCCGCCATGAACCCGGCCGCCGCCAATATAAAGGGAGTGGTTTGCGGTGTACGTGTTGAGGATATCGAAGACCCTCTGATGCAGCAGATCCGATGGCTGGACAAACTGATAGACGAACTTGCCAAAGGCAAGGCCATGGAGAAAATTCTCAGGCAGGTGTGAGCCCATGAATCAACTCAATCCCAAGAAGCTGCTGCACAGCAAATGGACTGCCTGCCACCCTGTCGAAAAGCAAAAGCACTTTGAGGTCACCCGTGTGGTTTATGATGCCAGTGGACAGGTCAGCGACTGCCGTATCACGGCGGTTCATGGTGGGCAGACCCGGTCGATTGACTGGCGTGAACTGCAGTCGTCGGAACACTGGTTACAGGGCTGGAAATGATCAGCTGTTTAAGTAAGGGATTTCTTTCATTTGATGATTCCCCGAAAGCTTTCTGCTGCGACCGTCAGTCGTTGCAGTGACAGATATATTTTTTCTATCACCTCCATAAAAAATTCCTTTGGTCCTGATGTGCAGTGGTTTCGTAGCCTCTCTGCGAACCCAAATCAATCATATCGGGAGATCAATCCATGAATATCAGACTTAAAGGAATCGCATTGGCATCGTCGGCTGTACTGCTTGGTTGCGCTCAGCTTGCATCCGCAGATTATTACGTCGCCGGTTCCTATGGTTTGAATGATCAGGACGATTCAAACAACTCTGGTCTGTTCACAACTGCGTTTACGACGGGTCAGGTCACGGGCGTAAATCCGCCTCTGAATCTGCCAGGCGCCAGTGCAGTGGGCTGGAATACCGAGTTCGACAGCGGTGACATTTACACACTCGCTTTCGGACGCGACTTCGGACAGTTCCGCCTTGAGCTGGAGTACTCCGGCACAGACGCTGACGTGGAAACACACCGGGGAGTCAGCGCTGGTGGGATCGATCTTTCTGGTATCGATGCAGGCGTGTTGATCGCGGGCAACACCTCTGATCTGGGTGTTTCCGTAGCTGGCCTGGTTGCAGACGGACGCGGCCAGATAGAGAACTCAACCTTGCTGTTTAATGCTTACTACGACTTTGACATGGGTGGAGCATTGACGCCATTCGTTGGTGTGGGCCTGGGTCAGAGCCAGGTCGATGTAACCTACAACCCATCAGGTGTCAGCGTCATCAACGATGATGATAACGTTTACACCTATCAGGTCGCTGGTGGTGTGACATTCAACGTCAACGACAACCTGAGCATTGTAGGCACGGCTCGCTACCGCGACAGCGGTGATGTGACGGTAGGTTCAACGCTGCTGCCTGCCCAGTTTGATATCGAAAACACCCAGTATCTGTTCGACGTGGGTGTGCGTTACACATTCTGAGCATGATCACGATCGCGCGGAGGGATCCGCGCAACCCTGCATAAATGGCGACATCGAAAGCGGTGTCGCCAATCCGCAATTAAGTTACTACTGTCACTTGTAGTGCTTGGCCAGCACGAGTCACTATCCGTCAAACAAATAACCGCATGAGTTGGAGCAGGTCATGAATCGTCTGGGAAAGGCCGTAGTTATTGTTGTTACACTGGTCGCCGTTGCTGCGGTTTATGTTATGAATCCCAGCTTGCCAACACCAGACGGAGTCGTCAGCACAGCCTTGTATGAGCCTGGCGAGCTGGGCATGCGCCGGGAGTCGATCTCACTCACAGACAGCTCCCGGCCAACCAGCGCCAATGGTGACTATGCGGGAGACCCGGCGCGGCAATTGGACGGCTTTGTCTGGTATCCGGAGGATGCGGGACAGGCGCCGTTTCCGCTGATTGTATACAGCCACGGTTTCATGTCCTCGGTCGGTGAGGCAGACAACCTTGCCGAATTTCTGGTGCCCAAAGGTTATGTGCTGGTCGCCGTCGACTACCCTCTCAGCAATGGTGGTGCACCGGGTGGCCCCACTGTCACTGATGTGATCAATCAGGCGGGAGATGTCTCGTTCATAATCGACTCGATGTTGGCGCGCAGCATGGTGGCAGATGACGAGCTGTCTGGCCTGATCGATGAGGAGCGGATAGCCGCAGTTGGCCTGTCACTGGGTGGTCTTACCACACAACTGGTCACCTTCCATCCGAGCGAGCGGGACAGTCGCATCAAGATGGCGGTGTCGATTGCAGGCCCGAGTGCGATGTTGCAGTCCGGTTTCTTCGATAACGCCGATGTTCCCTTCATGATGATCGCCGGCAGCAGCGATGCCATCGTTCCTTACCAGGATAATGCCGCCAGCATTCCTGAGAGAGTGGATAATAGTTTGCTGGTAACACTGGACCAGGGCAGTCATACCGGATTCGCCGGTATCTCGAGCACTTTCATGCGCTGGTTCGAACATCCTGATGAGTTGGTCTGTCCTATGCTGGTCAGCGGACTGGAACGGGATCAGGAAGAACAGAATTCGATTCTGGAGGCCAATCTTGCCGCGGGCATTACAGCTGCGGTTTCAGAGCCATGTGCCATGGAAAGCTTCCCACGCGCCATGCGGCCAGGTCAGCAGCAGATGCTGACAAGGCTGGCCGTTTACGCATTTCTGGAAAGCTCATTTGCACAAGAGTCGTCGCGCCGTCAGGCCATGCTGCAGTATCTGCAGCAGGACCTGGAGGCGGAGAATGCGCCGGACCTGAGTGTCACGGCGAACCTGTAATCAGTCTTGCTGGTTCTGAACGGACGAAACCCACTGATCGACTCGTCGCTCAAGCAGGTGCAGCGGCATGGCGCCACCTAGCAGCACGGCGTCATGGAAGCCGCGAATGTCGAAGTCTTCACCCAGTTGCTCACGTGCCTCGGCACGCAGCTCCAGAATCCGGTTCATGCCGATTTTGTAGGATGTAGCCTGTCCCGGCATGACAATGTAGCGACGGATCTCGGAGCGGATCGCGGCAAGCGGTACTGAGGAATTGGCCTGGAAGTAGTCGACGGCCTCCTGCTCGGTCCAGCCTTTGGCGTGCAGACCAGTATCGACAACCAGGCGAATGGCGCGCCACATTTCCGAAGTCAGACGGCCAAATCGTGAGTAGGGATCCTCATAGGTGCCTGGCATTTCACTCGCCAGGTATTCAGAGTAAAGCCCCCAGCCTTCAGAATAAACCGTGAAGCCAGCCTGAGTGCGGAACATCGGCATGTCTTCCAGTTCCTGAGCAATGGAAATCTGCATGTGATGGCCCGGTAGGCCTTCATGGTAGGCAATCACTTCCAGCTCTGACTTGGGCATGGCCGTCATGTCGGAAAGATGCGCGTAGTAAACGCCGGGACGACTGCCGTCCGGCGTGCCCGGGTAATAGTGCTGTGCGGCGCCATCCTGTTCGCGGAATGCCTCCACGCGGCGCACAACCAGATCAGCCTGGGGCAGGGTTGCGAAATAGTCAGGCAGCACAGACTTGATATTTTCTATCGCTGCAGTGGCTTCATCGATGTAACCCTGGCGACCTTCGTCGGTATTCGGGAAGTAGAAACGTTCATCGTCCCGCGTTTCACGCAGCATGACAAAAAACTCCTGCAGCGTGCCATCAAAGCCGACTTCATTCTTGATCTGTTCCATCTCGCCACGCAGACGTGCCACATCTGCCAGGCCGATTTCGTGAATCTCATCAGCAGTCAGGTCGGTGGTCGTGTAGGTAGACAGCAGGTAGTCGTAGAAAGCAGCGCCATTGGGCTGGGCGACCAGACCGGTGGATACCTCAGGAACGTTTTCCTGCTCTGCCTGCGCCCAGTCAATGACGCGCTGGAATGCCGGTGCGAAATCATTGACCAGAGCATCCTGGGTGCTGTCCAGCAGTGCATCGGCGTCAGGTTGCTCCAGTTGGCCGGCTTCTACCAGATTTGCTAGCTGTGCTTTTGCGTGAGCCCAGATGTCTGAGTCATCACCGGCTTCTGTGAATGGCGCACCGGTGATCACTTTCTCTGATTGCTCAATGACACCGTCAAGCGCAAAGCCGGGCATGATCACACCACGGTCGCCCGCCTCAATGGCGCGGTCGAGCAGTTGATTCATGGCGCGTCCGGCCTGGCTGATTCGCGAAACCAGTGCTTCGTAGTCAGATGCTGATTCCACGTTGTGGAAACTGATCAGGAAGGTGGGCAAAAAACCCTGGGCACCATTCATCTGGTCAAAAACAAAGCCGTTATAGCGAAACTCTGCAGCACGCACCGCCTGATCGGCCTGGTACATCCAGATGTCCCACGAGGTCTGGGCTTCCTGGTTGAGGTCATCGTAGTTGAACTCGGCATCCAGTTCTTCAACGCTGGCCAGCAGCCATTCAAGCTGCGCTTCTTCAGCGGCGACAGACATATCATCGAGGTCGCCATAGCGCTCTTTACGACCCAGGAAGGTCATCTCGATGGGGCTGAACTGCAGACGCTCTTCATATTTTTCATCGAACCAGGCGTTTAATCTCTCCGATTCAGTCTGCGCCGTTTCTTCGATAGCTTCGGCCGGGGCGGTCAGGTCTGCTGATGTTTCCGTGCCGGTTGTTGGGGCGGGCGTATCTGGTTGCCCGCAGGCAGCCAGTGACAACGACAGCGTCAATAGCAATAACAGTTTGGAAATCATGGCGGGTAAGTCCTTGGATTGTGCGGCGTTCTTTTAAAACGCCATCTTGGGTGGTGTTGACGGATAAGTCTGGCGCAAGTATCGCCGAATCGACAGTTGATCTCAAGGCAACCGCATGGCGAAGCGGCCGCAGATACAGCGTGGTGGAGTCAACAAAATGCGCGAGATGGCAGATCTCTACGATCCTAAAACCCCCATCCATGAAAACCAGCCCTGTGTCACAAAAGTGCGTGAACTGAAAGCAGAGTGGGCCAGACAGCTAAATGCTCGACAACAACAGGAAGAGGAGTGATACCGATGGGCGACATTTTGGTTGCGAGATAGTTGACTAGACAAATATAAGTCAATATAGTTGCGCCCTCAACTATCTCGCAAGGAGATTCGCGATGACCGCAATTAAACAAAGCACTTTGTTGATCAGTCTGATCAACCTGAACACTCGACTGGAAAAATCCCTGAGCGGTCCATTGTCTCTGCATGGTATCAGCCTGACCGAATACATGGTCCTGCGGCAACTTGCGCAGGCGCCCGAGCAGAAGCTGCGGCGCATCGATTTGGCCCAGCAGGTTGGCCTGAGTGCCTCCGGTGTAACACGCCTGCTCAACCCGATGGAAAAAACCGGTTTGATAGACAAGGAGCAGGTTGAACGTGATGCGCGCGTCAGTCTTGTCACGCTGACGTCAGCAGGCAAGAAAATTCTAGCAGATGCGGGCACTAGCTTCGATCAGTCGGCGCAGGCGCTGCTGGCGCCACTGAAACCGGCAGAGCAAAACACTCTGCAGGCACTTGTCAGCGCTCTGCTGTGATTCCATCGGTGCCTGGTGTAATGTAAGCGACTGTTGTGGTTGGGGAGTTGCTCCAGGTTTAATTGATGAAAACGTTGATTGTCATGCTGCTGTTGGTTGCGACAGCAGCGTCTGCCGCCGAGCAGGATGCATCAACAGCCGACTGGCGCGAGTCGGCTGCGGTTGCTGCGCTGTTTCAGGAGGCCGGTGTTGATGGCGCTTTTGTTCTGTTCGATCTGACTGAACAGAACATGCAGGGGTTCAATCTGCGGCGCGCCAACCAGCGCTACGCACCTTCGGGAACATTCAATATTGCTCACACGCTGATTGGACTGTCGACGGGTGCCGTTGCCAGTCTCGATGAGGTTGTACCATACCGGGGTGGTGATCAGCGCGTGGACGCCTGGGAGCGGGACATGTCCCTGCGGGAAGCATTTATCCTGGCCAATGACGCCTTTTACCAGACCATGGCGCGTGAGATTGGGCCCAGTTTGATGCAGCAGCATATTTCGGCGCTGATTTACGGCAATCGTGAATTCGGCTCGACACTGGACCCGTTCTGGGAAGAGGGCATTCTGCACATCAGTGCTGTCGAACAGGTGAGGTTTCTGTCATTGCTGGTGCGTGACGCTTTGCCGTATCCCCGCGAACTATTGTCCACCGTACGTGAACTGATGTTGCTGGAATCCGGCGAGAACTGGCAGTTATACGGCGATACCGGCTGGGAAAACGCCCCTGAAGCGGGTGTCGGCTGGTGGATAGGCTGGCTGCAAAGGGATGGTCGCTGGTATACCTTTGCACTGAATATGGATATCGAAGAACCCGCCGATGCGAATGAACGCCTGAGCCTGGGTAAAGCCAGTCTGCAGGCGCTCGGCTTACTCTGACGCAGATCAGGATCGATGTCAGCCTGGCAGCGGTGCCAGCGCATCATCCAGCTCAGTGGCACGTTTGTGAGCCGGGCGGGCCTGGATGCGTTCAACATACTCGCTGAATACTGGGCGGGACTCTATGGTCTTGAACTGCATGCCCCAGCCGAGATTGCTGGCCAGCAGCAGGTCGGCCACTGTGAACTGATCACCACAAAGATACGGACCTTTCTTCAGCGCGCTTTCCAGGGTGCTCATGACATCAACCACGCGACCACTGCCAATCGAAGAGGCGGACTTTTCCGTGATTTCCCAGTTAAACGCTGTGGCGGTGGTGGCCATTTCCAGTGGCCCGGCGATAAAAAACAGCCAGCGGTAGTAACTTCCCCGCAGCGGACTGTCGACCGGAGGTGCCAGGTTTTTATCGGGAAACTGATCGGCCAGGTAAGTGCAAATGGCCGCGACTTCCGTGATGACCATGTCCCCATGTTTCAGGGCCGGTACTTTACCCATCGGATTGATGGCCAGGTAGTCCGGTGATTTGATGTCCTTTTCATAGCTGATGACAACGGCCTTGTAAGGCTGGCCGATCTCTTCCAGCATCCAGCGTGCGATCCGGCCTCGCGACCAGGGGTTGGTGTACAGCGTCAACGTGCTCATACCTGTCTCCTTGTTGATTTTTCTGGTTCGCGAGCAGCTTACGACGTATATAGGTTATATTCCGTCCTATATAAATGATAGTTTTGTAATTCTCTTTCCTGACCTGACTTCCCGTCCCATGGAGGCGCCCAATGTCCGGCCCGACCACGCGCGTACTAGCCCTGCTGGAACTACTGCAGACCCATGGTCGCCTCAGTGGTGCGGAGCTGGCGAAGCGGCTGCAGGTAGACCGGCGTACAGTGAGACGTTATATCACCGTACTGGAAGATATTGGCATTCCCGTGACCACGGAACAGGGCCGTTATGGCGGTTACATGCTGGTTGCTGGATTCAAGCTACCGCCTATGATGTTCACCGATGAGGAAACGCTGGCCGTGTCGCTGGGTCTGCTCGCCGCACAACAGCTGGGGCTGGTGGAGGCGGCGCCCGCCATTGCCAGTGTGCAGGCAAAGCTGGAGCGCGTCATGCCACCCAATCTTAAACAACGGGCCCGAGCTGTAGGCGAAACCACGCGCGTGATCCTGCCGCGTGTCGAAGGCAACTTCGACAACAATGCGCTGCTGACACTGACCCATGCAGCACAGTCAGAGAAGCGTGTTTTTCTGCGTTATCACACCCCCGATGGTGAGATGCTGGAGCGTCACGTAGATCCTTATGGGCTGGCGTTCCTGCGGGGGCGCTGGTATGTCAGTGGTTACTGTCACTTGCGGCAGGACATGCGCTCATTCCGGCTGGATCGCATCAGTGGTGTCAGGCAACTTGCCATGCCATTCCGGCGTCCTGCCAATTTTGATGCCGCTGAACATCTGCGCAGCAGTATGTCCAGACTGCCCCGCACCATGCCAGTCGAAGTGATTTTGCAATCCGATGAAGATACCTTAACGCGCTCGGTCGGATTCTGTCCGGGCACTACCAACGTGTTTACGCAAACCAATGAGGGCTGGCTGATGCAGACACGCACCGACAGCTATGACTGGTTTATCTGGTGGCTGGTGCAGTTGCGGGTTCCGTTTTATGTCAGAGGCCCTGACGGCCTGCGCGAGGCTTTTCGCAATTACATTGGCAAGCTCAGTGAAGCATTGTAGGCTGCGCTTATTCAGGAGAGCTCAACATGACGCAATCAGCACAGAACATACTGGATTTCTGGTTTCGTGAAATTGAACCGGCCATGTGGTGGAAAAAAGACTCTGACTTCGATGCCACCATCAAAAGCCGGTTTGGTGACACGCTGCATCGTGCAGCGCTGGGCGAACTTTATGGCTGGCGCCGCGAGGCCCCGGGCCGACTGGCGGAGATCATCGTGCTGGATCAGTTCTCGCGTAATGTCTACCGTGATTCGCCATTGTCATTTGCCCAGGATGCGATGGCACTGGTGCTGGCGCAGGAAGCGGTTGCGCATGGAGCGCTGCAGGAGTTGAACGAGGCAGAGCGGACATTTTTACTGATGCCCTACATGCACAGCGAGTCTGCTGTCATTCATCAACAGGCCGAACAGCTGTTTCTGGAACACGCACCCAGGAAAAATTATGAATTTGAGATCAAGCACAAAGTGATCATCGACCGCTTCGGGCGCTATCCGCACCGCAATGAAATTCTGGGACGAAAGTCGACGGACGAAGAGCTAGAGTTTCTGAAGCAGCCCGGCTCAGGATTCTGACTGCTTCGCTTTGCGGTCCACATGTCCCAGATCGCGATCTGGCGCGATGATATCCCGCACTTTCTGTTTCAGCACCGTGATCTCCGGAAACCCGCCATTGTCCTTGCGTGACCAGACCCGTTGACCGTTGGCGTGCACTTCGAATATGCCTCCCGTACCCGGGCGCAGGGTCAGTTCGTCAATTTCCTGATCGAAAGTCGTCAACAGCTCCTGAGCCATCCAGGTGCTGCGCAGCAGCCAGCGACACTGGGTGCAGTAGGTAATAACCACATGATTGCTCATCAAGAATCTCTCCACTCAAGAAACACTGCGGCTCAGGACTCGGGTGTCGGGAATATGCCCAGGTTGCGCACACTGTCAAAGTAACCGGCGACGCGCAGCTGGATCACCACTTCCTGATCACCATCGTTGCGGAAATACCAGCCGTGCTCACCAGTAACCGGTGCCACCAGGCTGCCATAGGAGCTGGTGGCAGCTTCCTGCTCGTCATAGCGGTACCAGTAGGAGTCGTCATCCGGGTCGTGGCCGTGAAAGTCCACATAGACCGGCGACAGGGAATACCACTGGTACATCATGACCTGATCCTCTGCCATGACCGCCTTGAATTCAGTGCGCTCTGTGGGCTGCAGCACAATTTCTACCTGCTCGCTGCGAAACGGGCCCGTATGGCTTTGATAATCCGCTGGATTCGGCATGGCGACAGGGTCGTCCGATGAGCCACTGGAGCATGCGCTCAGTGTCAGCAGGGCGGCTGTCAGAAAACCAGTAAGGCGTGTGTATCCATTCATAATTTGTGCTTCTCCAGTAAGCAGCGGTAAAGTTGGATTCTATTGATTTTAGGCGGTGCTGACCATGGTTAAGCTGGCAATACTGGATACTGATATCCTCTATGACCCCTTGCAGGAAAAGTTTGATAGCTACGGACAGATGTTCAAGGATCTGCTGCGCAGTGTCGGTGTGGCGGACGCTGGTTGGGAGCTGGCTGTGTATCCGGTCATCAACGGTACATACCCTGCCTCGCCCAGTGATCATGATGCCTATCTGATCACTGGCAGCAAGTACGACAGCTTTTCGGAAGAAGAGTGGATCGTCCGGCTGCGGGACTATGTGCGCGAGCTCTACCAGGCAGACAAACCCATGGTGGGTGTCTGTTTTGGTCACCAGCTGCTGGCGCATTCACTGGGCGGTCATACCGATCGCAGTGACGCGGGCTGGGGGCTGGGCGTCATGGCCTATCAGGTTCATCAGCAGGCCTGGTTCACGCCAGTGCCGGAAACCGTCAGTCTGATCGCCAGCCATCAGGATCAAGTCAAAAAACTGCCACCCGAAGCGCAACTGCTGCTGAGCAATGATTTCTGCCCGTTTGCCGCCTTTCATATCCCTGAAAAGGTTCTGGCCATTCAGGGACATCCGGAATTCACCGTCGACTACACACGTGCCTTGCTGGACTATCGCGCTGAAAAACTGCCCGCAGATGCTCTGGGCAAAGCACGTGAATCACTGGCCAATCCGCACAATGGCCGCCTGGTCGGCCAGTGGATCCGCGAGTTTGTGGAGCGTGCTGTGTAGATGCCAGCTACCGGCGCTCACGCTCGATCCAGCAGCACCGGGCCTGTCTGAGTCTGACCCAGCACGTCGCCAGGATTGTAGATTGGGCAGGACGTCATCGACAGACATCCACAGCCAATGCAGCCGGTCAGCGAGTCGCGCAGCGCTTCCAGACGACGAATTCGTTGATTCAGGCTGTCCTGCCACTGCGAAGAAAGAGCCTGCCACTCCCGTTTGTTCGGAGCGCGGTAGCGGGGCAGAGAGGCAAAAGCACGCTGAATTTCCGCAAGACTGATACCAAGCTGCTGCGCCGCCTTGATCACCGACACCCTGCGAATGGCATCTGCGCCATAGCGCCGTTGATTGCCGGCGTTGCGGCTGCTGAAAAGCAGTCCTTTGCGCTCATAAAAATGCAGCGCCGACACTGCTACACCGCACCGAGTGGCTACCTGCCCTACAGTCCAACCTTGTCCTGCCATTTATTTTGCTCCGACGCTTTACCTAAACTTAAGTTTAGGTTTTAGCATGTTCGCACCCATCTGAAAACAGGAGCACAAAAATGCTGAGACTTGAACATGTAAATCTGGCTGTCAGTGATATCGGCAACAGTCTGAAGTTTTATCAGGCGGCCATGCCACACTGGCAGGTTCGTGGCGAGGGCACGGGTGGCTGGAGCGGCGCGCCCCGGCGCTGGGTACACTTTGGCGACGAGTATACCTATCTGGCGATGCACGACGACGCGACCCTGTCGTCTGAACAGCGCCAACAGGCAGACAGCGGTGGTGCAGGGCTGGTGCATTTTGGACTGGAGGTCGCAAATTTGCCGGCCGTTATCGAACGGCTTACAAAAGCCGGGTTTGCGCCCAGTGATCCGGGTACTCAAGAGCCGCATCGGCGCAATATTTATTTCATTGATCCCAACGGGTTTGAGGTGGAGTTTGTGGAGTACTCGAGCGACGCCCCGGTGGAGCGAAATCTGTATCCCTGATTCTATAATAGAAAACTTGTTGATGTGAGAAAGTTCGCAAAATCAGGTATACAAGTACAAAAAGATTGTCATATCCATTTTTTTTTTAGATTATCCAAGGTGCGACCTGGGCTAAATAACCTGGCTCACTGGCCTGTCATGAGGAAATAGAGAAGGTAACAAGGGGGTGGGTGTGCAAGTAAAAACTAAGAGTTCAAATGATCCGAAAGTTCAAAAAATAGAAATGTTAATGCGCTTCAAGCTGATGCCATTGCTCGCTATAGTTTCAATGGCCGCGACGGCGCAACATCAAGATAACGAACAGCAGCCTCAATTTTTTTCAGGAGATTCAAGTGTCCAGGCGACTGAACCGCGCAGTGATTACGGGCCGGGCAACGGTCGTCAAATGTCACCTATGCAGGAGGATCGGGAGATACAGTTGGTTTCCTACTACATTTCTCACCTTAGACGCCAACTTGAAAGGTCTGACAACCAGTTGGCCGAAGGATTGAATATCGATCAATCTCAGTTGTCAGAAATTAGGCAGCTTATCGCTGCTGTGGACGAGGCTGAGGCTGTACTTACGACCCAGCGTGTAAACGCCATGTGTGCTGAGTGGAATCGGTTGTTGGTCAGTCACTCGGAAGAGGAAAGCGCCAGAATGGCACTGGAACTCAGCAAAGAGCTGGAAGTCACACAACGGTCCAGAAATTCCGTAAGGGCAGGATTCGCTGAGGCAATGATGGAGATTGTTGGTAGTCAGAATCAGCAGCGCCTGGAACAGCATATGGTCGAGTTTGCTGGCGCCGCAGTAGGGATGCAGAGCTACTCCTGGTCGGATATGGTCCTGTCCGTAGGAATGATCGAGGAGCAACTTAGATATACATGTGGGGAGTGAGCGATGAAAAGTACACTTGTGTTGTTTATTCTTATGATATTGAGTCTTTCAACAAAGGTTTATCCTGCAGATATTGGCTGTGAAAACTGGCTCTCCCTAAGCCCGCCGTCAGATCATCAAGTTTTAAATCTGTGCCAAATCAATATTGAAGGGGAGCCAATAATACTTGGTATATCAAAAGGGGAGGTTGACGGATTTTGGTCAGGTGATGTTTATGATTCCAGTCTCAATTTATTAGGCAGTCCTACATATTGGGATGATATGGAAGACGTATATCCACAAACTGTGACAGGAAGCAATCCAGAACTTGCCTGGTTTTACGTAGTAGCCTCAACTTTCGCGCTTGTTTGGGATACCACTAACGATACTCCATATATATGGGACGAGTACTGCTGGTCTGGAGTATTTACATATCAAGATATATTCGAAGACTGGCACTACCTAAGTGCGGATAATGCGTTTGGTTGCGAATACCATGAAGGGTTTCAATAACTTGACTCAAAAAAGAAAACCTTTTTTCAGTTCTGCCTAGAAAAGGTTTTTGTGAGTCGAGAGTGCTACTCAACAGCCACAAATCGCTTAACTGCAGGTGGTTGCGCAGTCGTCCTGAATGATCTTTCCGCGGCGATGAGATTGAGATCAGTGGCGTAGTCCTCGCGCCAGTAATGGTTCTAACACCCGGCTCATCCTGGAAGTGCGGGCTTTGAAGCAATTTCGTGGCCTGAAGGAACAAAAATCACGTGCATCGGGTCTGATTAGGTATCAGGCTGTTGCGATCTGACGCTGTGCAACAACCTGCCGGACTGAAATCATTTCTGTGGGTCATCGCGTGATGCCTGGAAAGTAGCAGTCAGTGCAGGGCGGTGTCCCTCTTGTTATCAGGAGGCGCCCATGCGCGTGCAAACTGATAGTGCAACACACTCTACGCAACAATCCTCCCTCGACGTCAACGAGCGCTTCGGTCTGCGTGATATAAAAATGTCTGACCTGCGCGAAGCCCTTCGACGGGGAATGGACGATTTTTTTGCCAGCCCGACTCACGGCGTTTTCCTGACGCTGATTTATCTGCTGATTGCGGCGGTGGCGGCGATCATCGGTCTGGGAGAGAACCCCTTGCCCCTGATCTTCCCACTGATCGCAGGTGCCGCCCTGATCGGTCCGCTGGCCGCCTGCGGTCTGTATGAACTGAGTCGTCGGCGAGAGAACGGCCAGGATTATGCCTGGTGGCATGTCTTTGATGTATTCCGAGCACCCTCGCGCTGGTCCATCGCGGGGATGGGTGCCATTCTGGCCCTGTTGTTTGTGGCCTGGATGCTCACGGCCGCTGCTTTGTATGGTACCTATTTCGGATCGCAGCAGCCCGCCAGCATGAGAGCGCTACTTGAACAGGTGCTGACCACAACTGCAGGCTGGCAGATGATGATGAGCGGCGTGTTTATCGGCTTCTTCTACAGTGCCGTTGTTTATGTCGCCACCGTGGTTTCACTGCCATTGATGATTCACCACAAAGTTGGACTGCCGGAAGCAGTAGGTCTGTCGATCAGCGCCGTGCTGCGCAACTGGCGCCCGATGGTGGCCTGGTACTTCATGGTGGTTGCGCTGATGATACTCGGCAGCCTGCCCCTGTTGCTGGGGCTGGCCATCGTAGTGCCGGTGCTGGGTCATGCTACCTGGCATCTGTATCGGCGAGTCTGCCGCTCAGGGACGCAATAACTGACCTATGACCTCGGGGTTGCCAACGTTGTCGGCAGGCGGAATGCCGAGGATGGCAGCCATGACGTTATAGAGATCGACCATGTTGATGTTGTCGACAGCGTGCGGCTGTCGGAATGCTGGACCGTGGGCGATAAACAGGCCCTGCATGTCCGCTGCCTGGTTATCGTAGCCATGCCCGCCACGCACCTGGTCGATCGTGCCGTCGCGCAGAAATCCATCCAGCCAGCTGCGGCGCAGCATTGCCCAGCCAGGCTCAGCCAGCACCAGTACTGGTGCGATACGGTGATGACCTGAGAAACGAAAACGCCCAGGCAGCGTTTCCTGCGTGTAGACCCGTGCCTGTGGTGGCAGGTTTTGTTGCAAAGTCGCAACAACGGTGTCCTGTTGGCCTGGCTCCGGGAATATGCTGACCAGCTCGCGGGAATACAGCACCTGCTCGGCCAGAGACGGATCGAACGCCTCGTCAATAATGATGTGATTATTTAAATCCACTGCCGCCATGCCGTGATCTGAGGTCACCATGATGTTGACCTGGTCGAACAGTCCGCGAGCCTTCAGTCCAGCAATCAGATAGGCAATTTCGGTATCCACGGCATGCATGGCCTGAGCGACCTGCTCCGAGGCTGGCCCGAAGTTGTGACCGGCACTGTCCACATCACTGAAGTACAGGGTAATGATCTGTGGCCGTTCAGCATCTGGCATCTCCAGCCACTCAAGCACTGTCTCAACCCGTGTCCGGTTGGTGATGCTTTCGTCATAGGTAAACCAGTATGTGGGACTGATGCCCTGGATGGGTGCTTCGGATCCCGGAAAAAAGAAGGTACCTGACACCATGTTATTGCGGGCAGCCGTCACCCAGATGGGTTCGCCCTGCCACCAGTAAGGGTTCTGCACCTGTTCCCGATTACCAAGACTGAATCGCTGCTGCGTCTGCGGATCGTACATATTGTTGTCAACGATGCCGTGTCGTGCCGGATACAGCCCGGTCACCAGCGTGTAATGGTTGGTAAATGTTTTGGTGGGAAACACTGGCTGCAGCGTCTGCGCCTGCAGACCCATGGCTGCGAGCTCCGACAGCGCGGGTGCCTCATGCAACTGCAGATAATCGTGGCGGGCACCGTCGATGGAAATCAGAATCAGGGTTGGATCAAGGTCCTGATAGCCCGGGTTCCCGCTGCTCTGCTCTGCTGCCGTAACAGGCGTCAGGCATAGGCAGAACGCCCAGGCCAGCAGGGCGCTGGCCATGATAGACCTGCGCCCCCACATGGCTTGAAAATTCCAACAGTCACGGCCTGTTGAGTCATTGCCCCTGTAATGTGTCATCTCGCTATCCTGTCAATGCAATGACACAAGGAAATAACACAACTATGTGACAATGCCATGTAAGCGCCCTGTCGGGCATTCTTCAGTTGACCGCGATTCTATTGTGCTGGCTGCCTTATTCTGCGTCCTCAATCGGCGCTGGAATCCAGCGGTGAATCTCGGAAATGGAGCAGGCAGGGGCGCGATCGTTATCGAATCCGATCCGGTCGCCCGGGCTCAGGCAGACGCCTGTTCGAGACTCTACCGAAATTGTCGCAAATGCCTCTGACGGCTGGCACGCGCCGACAAGATCGACCAGGTAATACTCGTCGATATTGGCCCGCAGGATCACGGACGTAGCGCTGTGTTCGCGCCAGCTGTCGATATTGCGACTGAAGCAGATGGAGTTGACCTGCTCGCCCGCCGTGCCATTTCTAAGCGCTTCGTTCTGCGGAGAGCTGCCACAGGCACTGAGCGCCAGTGCGAGTGTTGAAGCGAAAGCAATGCCTGTATTCCTGATCATCTTGCCTGACATAAGAATCCTCCTGATTGCTGTCTTGAAATGCTCTGAGCAACCAGCTGCCTGATTCATACACAGAATCCCTCGCTGCGCTGGCATACACAAAGCGTCTACAGCGTCATAAAAACATGTCGCTGCGGGCGAATCAAATTCCAGCTTGCTTTTGTGTGGCTCTGGTCACACGTAAATCGCGACGCCGTGGCAAGGCTACAACAGAGCTGTGCGTTCCTGTGGCGTCATGAAAGGCACCGGGTTGCTGCTGCGATGGCCGTAAATGACCGCATATACCAGAACATTCTGCACGTACCCGCGAGTCTCAAGGAAGGGAATCGTTTCAATCCACACATCGATGGGGACCGGATTGTCTTCTGTGCGTCGCAGCCATTGTTTGACACGGTTCGGACCGGCGTTGTACGCAGCCGCTGCCAGGATGCGGTTATTGTCAAACTCGTCCATCAGGCTGGCCAGATAGTGGCTGCCCAGCGAAATATTGACGTCGGGTGTGTAGAGGTCATCACTGCTGATCTGCAGTCCCAGCGAGCGTCCCACTTCTCTGGCGGTGGCGGGCATCAATTGCATCAGGCCGCGTGCTCCGGCTGGTGAGCGCACGTCATGCATGTAGGCACTTTCCTGACGGGTAATGGCAGACAGAAATTGTGGCTGCAGGCCCAGTTGCGCAGCAGCGGAGTTGAAATGATCCGCGTAGGCCAACGGGAAGCGCAGCTCCAGGTCGTCCCAGTGCTGCAACTGGATCATGGCCTGTATTGTATTGCGATGCCAGCCCCAGTCGAGCGCCAGACGTCCGCTGGCACCAATCTGCTCCGGACTCATGCGGGCAGTGGCGTGCGCCCATTCATTGCGTGCATTGATTTCATCGCCGATATGAAACAGCTCATGTGCTCGGACAATCGCCGGCATGTCATACAGGGCTTGCCGTTGAGCCTGGCTGGTGGCCACCGGAATGTCTGTCATATCGTAGGGCTGACCCAGTCGGTCGGCTGCCAGATAGCCGTAAAAACTGCGATTGCCCGCCAGAGACTGATAGATGCCCTGTGCCTCGGCCTCGGCACCGTCATGATTCAGCAGTACGATGGCTCTGGCGCGCCAGTACTGCCAGCGCTCCGATGCCCGGTCTTCTGCGGGCAGATATGCAAGCAATCGGTACAGGCCTGGCCAGTCCTGATCCCGCAGTGCATCACGTAGCAGCCAGCTCACCAGCGTCTCGGTTGCCAGGCCGGGCGTGTTGCGCATCAGGGTTTCAGTTTCTTCATCAAAGCCCTGTACCAACAGGCGCATGGCAATAAAGCGCTGCAGGTCCAGCATGATCTCGTCTTCAAAGTTCTGGTGCTCATGGTGCTGATTCAGCAGCAGCATCGCCAGCGGCGCATCAATTCTGGCCAGGCGGCGCACACCATGCAGGATGATTTCTCTTACTTCAGGCGTTCGGGCACTGAGTGAATCCAGATTGCGCAGGCGCTCAGGCTGCTGATCAATCTGCAGGTAAAGCTGGGCCAGCTGTTGCTCGCGATCTGGCATCAGTGTGCTGATGTAGCGTGCCAGTGATCGGTTGCCAGCCTGAATATTTTTGCTGAATCGCTGCCAGGCAATGTCAGGCGTCAGGTAACCCGCTGCCATCCAGGCCTCAAAAACCGGGTCGCACTCATTAGGCTGCGAGCGGGCAACGTTCCACAGTTCGCCAGCCGCAGCCAGCTGGCTGTCATCGCCAAGCTCCAGCCAGGCGCGATGCGCGTAACAGCTCAGACTGGTGTAGGTATTGTCCGGGTTATAGTAGCGGACAATATCTTCCCAGCGGCGTTCATCTGCAAGCAGTGCCACCCACTCGCGCTCCAGGCGTTCGGCAAGATAGGAGCCGGCATAGCGTTCCAGGAACGCATCAACATCCGCAAAGGGCAGGCGATTCAGGCGACGATTAAGATCGGCATAATCCAGGTACTGCACCAGCGGGTAGTCATCAAGCTCCGCGCGCAGCGCCTGGTACTCCTGCTGGCGGTTAAGCTGCAATGCGTCGCGCGCCGACAGGTAACGCTGGCGCTGCTCATTAATATTGGTGCCATAGTGAGGCGCCTGGGCAAGTGCGGCAGGCAGGGACAGCCCCAGAAGCAGTGCTGAAACGACAAGATTGCGAAGCATTCTATGGCTGTCCATGACGGTCTCTGTTGTTTTCGTTGCTGCTAAAGCAGACCCAGTAGTTGTGTGATTCGTTTCATGGCGGAATAGCCTGCGTTCAGGCCTCGTCGTTAGCGCGCAGGCAGGCGGCCATCGGGATGATCCTGCCAGAATTCACGCAGCGCATGCAATTGCCCGGCAGTCCAGTTTTCAGGTTCGCTCATTGCAAGCCATACATCATGATAATGCGCTGCCGCGTACCAGTGTCCAAAGCCGCGTGGTGCGGTGCGGTTGGTCATATCGGCGGCAAGCTGCAGCATGGTCACCACGGGATACCAGCGCAGCGTGGGCAATACATCGGGTCCGCGCTCGGCGCTCATCCAGGGCGGCTCGCGGTAAAAATACATTGGGTCAAAGAAGGTGATCGGGTCGCTGGCATACTGCAGAAACGCGATTCTGAACGCTCCCCAGGAATCCACTGGGTAGTCGGGTGAACCGTTTTGATTGAAAAAACGCACGACCGCGCCATCGCGGAAACTGGGCCGCCAATGCGGCGTATCTGCATCGCGGCGCTGAGTGACATCACGCCAGGTTTCGCTGCTGAATGGCGGGCCGCTCCACAGCGCGCCATGAAACGGGTCATCAATGATGTCGTAGAAATCAAAGGACAGATCCGAGTTGCGGGCGCCAAGGCTGAGCCCCGTCAGATAGAGCTTCGGGCGGGAGTCGGCAGGCAGCTCACTCCAGTAGCCGTATATTGTCTGAAACATCTGCCGTGCGAGCTCGACGCCATACTCGCTCTCTGACAGCAGTGCCAGCGGGCTGGACAGGTAGGAGTATTGAGCCGCTACGCTGGCGACGCTGCCGCGATGCAGAAATTCCAGCGGTGTCACACTGGCCGGGTCAATCCAGCCGTCACCGGTCGGTGTTACCAGCAACAACACTTCCCTGTCGAAGGCATCGGTGCGCAGCAATTCGCGAAGAGCAAGCTCTGCCCGGGCTGCGTTGGATTCAGCGGAATTGAGCCCGACATACACGCGAATGGGGCGCATGGCTGGCGTGCCCGTCAGTGATGCAATCTGTTCAACCGTTGGCGTTGCACTGATGTATCGTCGGCCCTGTCTGCCCAGAGATTCCCAGGCGATTAGTGACTGCGCGCTGCCCACCAGTCCCGCATCCAGTGGCTGGGCTATTTCTGGTTCGATCAGCTCGTCAATCTGTTGATAGGACCGGTCAGCAGCCTGAAACGCCCGCGTAAAAAAGACACCGTCAATGATGGACCAGAACAGGGCGAAGGCCAGCAACAGGCCGATCAGATGAGACACCCGGGCTGGAACAAAGCGTTGCAGGCGCGCGGAGAGAAAACGAAAGGTGCGTACAAACAGATGGGCCAGCGCTAACAGACTGAGAAAGACGAGCAGAGCAACCAGGCCGATCGTGCTGATCTGCACGCCACTGATTTCATTCATGCCCATCAGGCGTCGCAGCTCATTCTGCCATTCACCTGCCTGCCAGATAAAAAGTACAGCAATTGCCAGGCAGATGGCGCCTGCCAGCCACTGCAGACGCCACAGAACCCGGGCGTTGAAACGTGGCAGATGAAAATAGACCCAAAGATGATACAGCGCCGCACCGATGCCGTAGCCAGCCAGCAGAGAAAGCCCTGACAGCAAACCCTGCATGGCACCCATGCGGGGCACCAGTGACGGGCTGAGCGACAAGGCAAAAAACAGCGTGCCCAGCAACAGGCCGGTACTGTGAAAATAATGGCCCGCGCGGCGCAGCAATCGCCTTAGGGTCCAGCGATTAATCGGCATGGTCAACAACTACCTGACTGTCTGTAAAGCGTTACGCAGGGTGGTTCAAGGGATGAATAAAGCAGTATGCTTGAGCAATATTCATATTACACACCCGCGCTGCGTACATAGATCCTGGGAGATTCAGAATGCCAGCAAGATACCTTATCCCGACGGGAATTTCCCGGTCGCTGTTAACACTTTTTGTACTTTGTGCACCGCCTGCTTTCGCCAGCGACGATGATCCGCGTGCGCGTGAGGCTGGTGTGGCACCAGGTATCTACGAGCCAGGTCGACTTAATGCCATCACGGATGTGGCGGGTGTCAAAGTGGGACAGGTGTCCATCATCGAGGGGGAAGATATTCGAACGGGAGTTACGGCGATTCTGCCGCACGGTGGCAACCTTTATCAGGACAAGGTTCCAGCAGGATACGCACAGGGCAATGGCTACGGCAAAATGATGGGCACCACCCAGGTGATCGAACTGGGCGAGCTGGAAACACCGGTGCTGCTTACCAATACCCTGTCTGTTGCCGAGGCGGCAGCCGGCAGCATCGAATGGACATTGGCGCAGCCAGGCAATGAGCGGGTACGTTCGGTCAATGCCGTGGTCGGCGAAACCAATGATGCCAACATCAACAACATCAGGGCGCGAGCAGTGCGACCCGAGCACGCAATCGAAGCCATTGCCGCGGCCACCGATGGCGCAGTTGAAGAGGGCAGTGTTGGTGCCGCCATGGGAACCGTCACCTTTGGCTGGAAGGGTGGTATCGGCACCAGTTCGCGCGTGCTGCCTGTAGCCGACGGCGGATTTACCGTCGGTGTGCTGGTGCAGACCAATTACGGTGGTGAGCTGCACATCATGGGGGTTCCCATGTCGCCGCAAGCGCTGGCATCCGCTACCCAGCGGGTCCCACAGGATCCAACACCGGACGGCTCCATCATGATTATAATTGCCACTGATGCGCCGCTGTCGGATCGCAACCTGCACCGACTGGCCAGTCGTTCATTCCTGGGGCTGGCGCGGACCGGTTCAGCCATGTCCAATGGCTCGGGCGATTACGCCCTCGCGTTCTCTACAGCAGAGGCGGTGCGGCGGACGCCAGAGAGGCGTGAGCAGGGCCATAGCATCGAAGCCTGGCCCAATGACCTGATGACTCCGCTGTTCCAGGCGGTGGTCGAGGCGACTGAGGAAGCCATTTACAACGCGCTGTTCAAGGCAAGTGATGTTCGGGGTGTGAACGGCGATCGGCATCCGCAGTTGCCGGTGGGGGGGGGCCTCCAGATTCTCCGCGAACGCGGCGTTATTGAGTGAAAAACTATCTCGGCTACGTTTTTCCTTTCAATAACCAACTCACGATGTTGACCAATAAGGCTATAAACTGGCAAAAAAGACCATATTGGAAACTCATGCCTATTCACGTGTGATAAGTTTTATACTTAAATACAATGTGTTAAGGGAGTTTCTACAAATTGGCCCGGCAATTGCAAAGCTAAGCTTGTGTTCGATAAACAAACAGACAAAAGCAAGGAGCTTGACCGTGAAAATGACCGCCTGCCTGGCCCTGGCCGCCAGTATCGTTGCCCCCGCCGCATTGGCTGATGACTGTCGCTACAGCAAAGACATCGACCTTGAGTTTGATCCTGATGATGTTGCCCGCCTGATTGTCGAGGTGGATTCGGGATATCTGAATGTGCGCGGTGCCGACCGTGGCTCGCAGCTTGTGATTCGTGGCCGGGCCTGCGCCGATGACCGTGACAAGCTTGACGGCATGGATCTGGTCACTGATCTGCGTGGCAGCGACCTGGAAGTGCGCATGGAAGCCGAATCAAATACAGGTAACCTGAATTTCAGTCTGTTCAACATGAGCTGGTCAAGCTATGCCTACATAGATGTAGACATCGATGTGCCAGCAGGGATGACCCTTGAGATCGATGATGGCAGCGGGTCAATTGATATTAGCGACACAGTCGGTGATCTGCGTATTGACGACGGCTCAGGCAGCATCAACATCCGCGGTGTTGCCGGTAACGTCGATATTCGGGATGGCTCGGGCGGAATCGAAATTCGTAATGTGACAGGGTCCGTGCGTGTTAATGACGGTTCGGGCAGCATTACGATTCGTGAGGTGTCCGGGGATGTTGAGATACCTGATGATGGCTCCGGTTCAATCGATATCAGCAATGTTGGTGGCAGTGTCATCATAGACGATGATGGCTCAGGCAGCATTGATGTCTACGATGTCGATGGTGATTTCATCGCCCGCAGCACTGGCTCGGGCGGGGTCGATTATGGCCGCATCGGTGGCCGGGTCGACGTGCGCGATTGATTGTAATTCGGTTGCGAGGGTCTGGTGGCCTGTCAGGGCGGGTCTATCAATGATAGACCCGAAGCTTGACCTGCCCTGGCGACCGTCGTAGTCTGACACCATGATCTCTTCAACGTTTTCTTACGGGGTCTCTGGTATGCAAAGCGCCTACCAGGGCATGACCCGATCAGCCCAGGACATTGCCAGCGCCAATACAGTGGACGCGAGCGGTGTGCGCGATTCAGGTGTGCGAGACAGCGCCACCGAGATTAACGCAGGGCTGACAGGTACAGCGGACACCAACACCGCCCTGGTAAGCCTCAAACAAAACCTTTCTCTGTTCGATGCCTCTGCCCGCGTGGTCAGCACCGCTGATCAGCAGATTGGCAGTTTGCTGGACATCACGGCCTGACAATCTGCCATCTGGCCGGATAATCGACACAAACCTTTTACATTAATCAGTCATCTTCAGTCGGATCTGCCGAGGAACGCGTTATGTCTGCTACCGAACCGGTGATCATTCGCCCGGAAACCCAGGCCGATATCGAGGCGATCGAAGAAGTCATCGTGGCCGCCTTTGAAGATATGCCGTACTCCGACCATACCGAGCAGATCATCGTGCGCCAATTGCGTGATGCCGGTGCGCTGACAGTTTCACTGGTGGCTGAGTCGGATGATGACGATGTGGTGGGGCATGTCGCAGTCTCACCGGTTGAGGTGTCTGACGGCTCATCCGGCTGGTATGGGCTGGGACCGATTTCGGTGTGGCCATGCTGTCAGGGGCAGGGGATTGGCTCGCGGCTGATGGATGCGGCGCTGCAGGCACTGCGCGAGCAGAACGCCCAGGGCTGTGTGCTGCTGGGCGAACCTGAATTTTACGGCCGCTTCGGATTCGTTGCCGACTCCGGGCTGGTGCTGCCGGACGTTCCGCCCGAGTACTTTCAGGCGCTGCTGCTGCAGGGAGAAATTCCTGGTGGCACGGTCGCCTACCACCCGGCATTCAGGCAGGTCAGCCCCTGACCCGTAACGCCGCTGCGTTTGTCACCTAGCTGTCATAGTCTCCGCCGCCAGAATTGCGCATAATGCGGCTTTGCCTGATGCCGACAGCCTGACAGGACAATTGAGTGAGCCACCATTCCGACTGTATCACCATCGTTGCCATAGGCGGCGCTTCCGCCTCTGGCAAGAGCCGTTTTGCCGCTCAACTCAAACGTCATCTGCAGACAAACTGGTCTCATCGCGAAGTCGCACTGATTCCCGAAGACGCCTACTACCGGGATCAGCAGCATCTGAGCTTTTCCCAGCGACTGCAGACCAATTACGACCAGCCCGAAGCCTTTGAACATGCCTTACTGGCGCAGCACCTGCGAAAGCTGCGCGCAGGTGAAGCCATCGAACTGCCCGCCTACAACTTTGCTGAGCATACGCGGATGCCTTATACCACACCGATAGCCGTGCCAAACCTTGTGCTGGTGGAAGGTATTCTTGTGCTCAGTAACCCTGCTCTGCGGGAAGTTGTCGATCTGTGTGTCTACATCGACACACCGCTGGAAGTCTGCCTGCAGCGCCGGATTCGGCGAGACATGGCCGAGCGCGGCCGAACGCGCGAGTCTGTGATTGCACAGTTCGAGACGACGGTGCGACCCGCGTTTGAACAACATATCGAGCCTTCAAAGCAATATGCTGATGTGGTTGTCGCTGGTAACGGCAAGGTGGATTCGGCCATCGAACAAATCGCCAGTCGCATAATGGAAATGCAAAAATCAGAAAAATTTAATTCGACGCAGGAGCGCGCCTCATGATGGCACTGGTCGGCATTGCCTTGCTGCTGTTGATTGCGTATCTGTGCTGCAACGACAAGGCCCATATTAACTGGCGCACGGTGGGTGGCGCGTTTGCCATTCAGTTACTGCTGGGCGCCTTTGTCATCTATTTGCCCTTTGGGCAGGCGGTACTGCTGCAGGTTACGCAGGTGGTCAGCAATATCATCAGTTATGCCAATGACGGTATCGTGTTCGTGTTTGGTGAGATCGGTAACTTCTCGCAGGGCTTTATTTTTGCCGTGCATGTGCTGACGGTGATCGTGTTTTTCTCTTCACTGATAGCGGTGCTGTACCACCTGCATATCATGGGCTGGATGATCCGGTTGATTGGTGGCGCATTGCAGAAGCTGCTGCAGACCAGTCGCCCGGAATCGATGTCGGCGGCGGCCAACATTTTTGTGGGTCATACTGAGGCGCCGCTGGTGGTGCGCCCTTTCATCCCCAGCATGACCCGCTCGGAACTGTTTGCTGTCATGGTGGGCGGACTGGCTTCTGTGGCCGGCTCGGTACTGGCCGGATACGCCGGGCTGGGTGTTGAGCTACGGTATCTTATTGCCGCCAGCTTTATGGCGGCGCCAGGTGGCTTTTTGATGGCCAAGCTGATTCTGCCGGAAACCCAGCGCACCAAAAACGATCTGGCGGAAGTGGTTGATGACGAACGTTATACCAACGTCATTGATGCAGCGGCAACCGGTGCCTCCAATGGCATGAAGCTGGCGCTGAATGTTGGTGCGATGATTCTGGCCTTTGTTGGCCTGATCGCGCTGATCAATGGCATGCTGGGCTGGCTGGGTGGATTGATCGGATTTGAAGACCTCACACTGCAAGTGCTGTTTGGCTACCTGTTTCAGCCGCTGGCATTCCTGCTGGGCGTAAGCTGGGATGAAGCACAGCAGGCTGGCAGCTTTATTGGCCAGAAGCTGGTGATCAATGAGTTCGTTGCCTATCTGAACTTTGTGCAGGTTCAGGAGCAGTTGAGTGAGCATACACAGATCATTGTCACTATCGCGCTGTGTGGTTTTGCCAATTTTTCTTCGATTGCCATATTGCTGGGTGGCCTTGGCGGCATGGCGCCCAATCGCCGTCAGGATATCGCCGAGCTCGGCATGAAGGCATTGCTGGCGGCGACGCTGGCGAATCTGATGAGCGCCGCGATTGCCGGCCTGTTCTTTTCTCTTTTGTAGCGGGTCAGGTGACGCAGTATGTCGACAGCCGTACCAACATTAAACATCAAGGAGCTGGACAGCGATACGGATCGTTTTGTGGAAGCGCTGGGTAATACCTACATGCAGTTCGGATTCTGTGGCATTACCGGGCATGGCATTTCACCGAGTCTGATAAGCGAAAGCTACAGGCAGGTGCAGGCGTTTTTTGCTTTGCCTCTGACTGATAAACAGAAGTATCACATCCCCGGCGTTGGTGGTGCGCGCGGCTACACGGCTTTGGGCGTTGAAACAGCTCGCGACAGTAAACATCCCGACCTCAAAGAGTTCTGGCATGTCGGCCTCGACATTGATGGTAAAGCGCCACACGAAAGCCTGTATCCCAATGTCTGGCCAACGGAGATCCCCGGGTTTGAACCGGCACTGAAGCAATTGTATGCAGAGCTTAAAGGGCTGGGCGAACGGGTTCTTCAGGCGCTGGCGCTTTTTCTGCAACTGGATCGAGACTATTTTGCCGACAAAGTGAATTATGGCAACTCTATCCTGCGGCCCATTCATTACCCGCCGGTACCCGGCGATACCGGGGGATCCATCCGGGCCGGGCAGCATGAAGACATCAATCTGATCACTCTGCTGATTGGTGCCAGCGATGCGGGCCTGGAAATACTGCGCCCGGACGGCAGCTGGTTGCCAATTACCACTCAGGGCGACACCATTGTCGTCAATATTGGTGACATGCTGCAGCGATTGAGCAATCACGTACTGCCCTCAACCACACATCGGGTAGTGAATCCGGTGGGCGACGGCGCCACCCGCTCACGCTACTCATTGCCATTTTTTACGCACCCGAATCCGGACTTTGAGATTCGCACACTGTCCAGCTGCATCAACGCCGAGCGGCCGGACCTTTATCCGCTGCCAATAACCGCTAACGACTACCTGCTGGAACGACTGGCCGAGATCGGTCTGCTGAAGTAATATCGATTCAGCATTCTGTTTCAGTTTTTTCCGGAGGTTGTCATGCTTAGCGTACGTCGTTTGTTGGCAATAGCCATCCTGTTGATTTTGCCCATGGGCCTGCAGGCGCAGTATCTGAATACAACATTTCATTTTGCGCCGCAGGGTATGGCAGGCACCGACACACTGGTGGTACTGGTGCCCGGCGACAGTGAGCAGGTGCAGCTGTCCGGCTGGTCGCAGCAGGCAACTGCCCAGTTAAGCCGGGCCATGGCTGCCGCCGAGTTTGACGGGGCTGCCCGTCAGCGCCTGGAAATTATGGCGCCTGCCGGCCTGGACGTTGATCGGCTGATTCTGCTCGGCGTGGGAGATTCCGCCAGTCTGCAGCGCCCAGTCGCTGAAGAGATTGGTGCGGCGCTGAGCGCACACATCAACGGCAGCAATGCGCAGATAATCGAGATCCACTCCGAGTTGATAACTGACAGCTCGCGTGCGGTGGAGATCATGGCGTCTGTTGCACATGGTGTGGATCTGCGTAACTATCGTTTTGATCAGCTCAAGAGTGAGCCTGACGATCGTCCCAGCCAGACCTACCACTGGGTATCGGCAGAGACCGGTGACCTGCAGCAGCAATACAATGCACTGAGGGCACTGGCCGAAGGAGTTTTCACAGCGCGTGAGCTGACCACGCTACCGGGTACCGATGGCAATCCGGCCGCGTTTGCTGAGTATGCCGCCAATACCCTGGCGCCGCTGGGTGTAGAGGTGACCATCCTGGGTCCGGAGGAGGTGCTGGAAGCCGGTCTGGGTTCACTTTACGGCGTCAGCAAAGGCAGTCAGCACAAAGCGCATTTGCTGATTGCGCACTGGCGCGGCAGTGATGACCGACCGATTGCGCTGGTTGGCAAGGGCAATACCTTTGATACTGGCGGTTACGATCTTAAAACCACTGACTCCATTCTGGTGATGCAGACGGACAAGGCCGGTGGCGCGGCAGTAGTGGGTGCTGTGAAGGCGCTGGCGGGCCAGCAGGCGGCTGTTAATGTGGTGGGCGTTGTGCCCCTGTCGCAGAACTCCATTTCCGGTGAGGCCATGCTGCCAGGCGATGTGCTGACCGCCGGTGATGGCACCACAATCGAAGTGGCTTCCACCGACGCAGAAGGTCGTTTGATTCTGGCGGACGGTATCTACTATGCGCGCGATCGTTACGATCCGGCAGTCATCGTGGACATTGCAACATTGACTGGTGCCAAGTCTACTGCGTTGGGCAGTGAGTTCTCAGCGATATTCAGTGACGATGAGGAACTGATTGCCAGCATGACCGAAGCTGGCCACATGACCGGCGAGCTGGTCTGGCGCCTGCCGCTTGGTCCTTATCCTGGCATTATCGACAGCCGCATTGCAGACATCCGCAATACCGGTTCACCGGGTGCACAGGCAGGTGCCGTGTTTCTGCAGCACTTTGCCCGTGATACACCCTGGCTGCACATCGACATGGCAGGCCAGGCGATTGTCAGCAGTCCCAGTGGGGTGCACCCGGCCGGTGGTACCGGTCACGGTGTACGTTTATTGACTGAATGGGTCAAATTATACGCGAGTCAACAATGATTCCTATTCCTCGGCAAGAAGATATATTAAGCGGTCCACATCGTATTGAGAAAGATCTGCTGGGTCCGTTGGCAGTGCCGGCGGATGTTTATTATGGTGTGCAGACTCAGCGGGCACTCGAAAACTTCAATCTGACTGGCGTGCCACTGGCGCACTTCCCCAAGATGATCATTGGTCTGGCCATGGTGAAAAAGGCGGCGGCTGCAGCCAACCACGATATCGGCCTGCTGGAGCCACAGCGCTTCAAGGCCATCGATCATGCCTGTGACCGACTGATCAATGGTGAATTTCATGACCAGTTTGTGGTGGACATGATTCAGGGTGGCGCGGGTACTTCCACCAACATGAACGCCAATGAAGTGATCGCCAATATTGCGCTGGAATTCCTCGGTCACAAAAAGGGTGAGTACAAACACCTGCATCCCAACAACGACGTCAATATGTCGCAGTCCACCAATGACGTCTATCCCACGTCTATTCGTGTAGGTCTGCAACTGTCGCACTCTGAACTGGTAGACAGCCTTGCCTGCCTGCAGGCGGCTTTTGCGGGCAAGCGCGATGAGTTCAAGGACATCATCAAGATGGGGCGTACGCAGTTGCAGGACGCCGTGCCAATGACCCTTGGTCAGGAGTTTGGTGCCTACGCCACAACGCTGGGTGAAGACATAGAGCGCATTGGCGGCATGTACGATCTGTTGCTGGAGGTGAACCTGGGTGGTACCGCCATAGGCACCGGCATAAATGCGGATCCGCGCTACGCTGTGCTGGCAGTGGACCACCTGGCACGCATTGCCGGTTACCCAATGCGTCTGGCGGCCGATCTGATTGAAGCGACCTCGGATATGGGGGCATTTGTCCTTTTTTCCGGCATGACCAAGCGTCTTGCAGTAAAACTGTCCAAGATATGCAACGATCTTCGGCTGCTGTCCAGCGGACCACGCACCGGCCTGTTTGAGATTAATCTGCCGCCGCAACAGCCCGGTTCGTCGATCATGCCTGGCAAGGTCAATCCGGTGATTCCGGAGGCCGTCAATCAGGTGGCCTACCAGGTGATTGGCAACGATCTGGCCATCACCATGGCTGCCGAGAACGGTCAGCTGCAGCTGAACGTCATGGAGCCACTGATTGCCTACAAGATTCTGGAAAACATGCGACTGCTGCGCCGGGCGATGGACATGCTGCGCGAGCGATGCGTGGTGGGTATCACGGCCAATGTCGAGCGTTGTCGCGAGCTGGTGAACAATTCCATCGGCCTGATTACCGCCCTGAACCCCTACATCGGTTATGAGAACGCCACTCGTATTGCCGCGCTGGCACTGGAGAGTGGTCGAGGAGTGGTTGACCTTGTCCGTGAAGAAGGCCTGCTGGATGAAAAGCTGCTGCAGGAAATTCTCAAGCCCGAAAACATGGTCAACCCTCGCCAGCGCGCGGCCTTGTAGTCGGGACTGGCCAGCTCGAGAGAAATGCCCCGCCGGCGATTGCAGTATCGCTGCTGGGGTAAACACTTATAATCCCGTTTAAACCATTCCAGGTATTGCGCCGTCTAACGCTACAAACAACGGACTTTGTTTGTAAATGTCTCAACATCTTGAACTTGTCGTAGTACGCGCCCAGCGTGGCGATCGACAGGCCTTTTATCAGATATATCAGGAGCATATAGGGCGCGTCTACGCGGTCTGCTGGCGCCTGCTTGGTGATAAACAAAAGGCGGAAGATGCGGCGCAGGAGATATTTATAAAGGTCTGGGAGGCTTTGCCAGGGTTCAAGGGCGACAGCAGTTTTGCCACCTGGCTGCGCAGCATTGCGACCCGCACGGCAATCGATCTGTGGCGCAAGGACAAACGGCTGCATTTTGTGGATGCCCAGGAGTTTGTTGATGACATTGACAGACAGGGCGGCCAGCCCGGCATGGCTGGTGAAAACCGGGATCTGGAGATGGCGATCCAACGCCTGCCGACACAGGCCAGGGCCGTGTTTATATTGTGTGCGCTGGAGGGTTATCAGCACAACGAAATAGCCACCCTGCTGCAGATAGCAGAAGGGTCCAGCAAAGCCCAGTACCATCGGGCCAGAACATTATTACGGGGGTTTTTGAGTGAAGACTGAAGACCAGCTTGATCAGGCAATTGCCGATCTTCGCAAAGACATGCAACCAGAGCGGGACCTGTGGGCAGACCTGTCGCAGCGGCTCCCGGACCGGGAGGCTGCGGCTGCGCCGCAACGCCGTGGCGTGGTCGTTGGCAGTCGTTGGGCCGCCGTGTTTGCCATCGCTCTGGTAGGTGCGCTGGCCTTGCGTCTGGATCTGTTGCCAGATCCGGCGCTGGCACCAGCCAATGGCAACCCGCAGATGGCCGAGGCGGAAATTGTGCCCCCAGAAGCGCTGATAGCTCAACAATTTGAACAGGAAAAGGCCCGCCAGCTCGGTGAGATTGGCGCGGTGAGTGATGATTTTGGTGACTGGCGTTACCAGATGGCGGTATGGGATCAGGCGATTAGTCAGGTTCAGCAGACCATGAACTATTACCCGAATGACCCGGTGCTACTGAGCCAGATGGAAGGACTGTATCGCCAGCAGCTTGATTACATTCAGATGATCGCCGTCACCGATACCAGCGGATATTGACCGGCAAGCTGCCGTGGCGGCCACCACACAGACACGTAAAAGATTTATACAGGAGAGAGATGATGAAAACTTTATGGACGTTCATACAGGCGGCGGCGCTGATCATCCTGGTCACTGCCTTGAGCATGGTCGAAGCGATTGCCCAGCAGGAATCGATTGATGAGACGCGCGAAGTGTCCGCGAATGAAAAAATCCGCATTGATGTCATGCGCGGTGATATCACCATCACCACGAATTCGGACAACCGATTTACAGTCCGTGGGCTGCTGGATGAAGATGCCGAAGGATTTGAACTGGACTCCGCCCGTGGCTTCACCGATTTCCGCGTGGAGATGCCACGGCGCCTGAATGGTCGCTCCAATAGCGATGGTTCTGAGCTGGCGTTTTCGGTGCCGGTTAACAGCGACGTGGAGTTTTCTGGCGTCAACGTAGAAGTAAGTGTTGATGGCGTGCAGGGAGGCAGTCGTATCCGGACCGTCAACGGTCCGATTGATGCGCGCAATCTGGCCAACTTTGTTGAGCTTGATACCGTCAATGGCGAAATTGTCAGCATCGACAACCGGGGGCGCGTCACCATCACTACGGTTAACGGAGAAATCGAAGAACGTGGCACTGTTGGCCGTCTGATGGCGCAGGCTGTAAATGGCGAAATCAATGTCGACAGCCTGGCAGAAATAGTTGCGCTGAATGTTGTTAATGGTCGTATTCGGGGTCGAGTGCAAGGCGTTCAGGAGCTTGAAATTGAAACCGTCAATGGCAGCATCGAGCTCCGCCTGCCCGACACTCAGGCGCCACGTGTCAGTGGGAGTAGCGTCAGCGGGTCCATGGTGCTAGGCTTTGATGCCAATGTCGACGCCCGGTTTACACTGCGCAGCAGCGCGGGCGGCAGCATCCGCAACGGGCTGACTGATGATGAGCCAGTGCGTGGCAGTTTTGGTCCGTCGCGCCGACTGGAGTTCACCACAGGAGAGGGGGAAGGTGATGTAACCCTGACATCACTAAGTGGACGCCTGGAGGTGGAACAACAATAACAAACCTTTGGAGTATCACATGGTTCGAGTTTACAGAGTGTTGCTGGCAGCGCTGATGCTGCTGCCGATCGCCGCGGTGCACGCGCAGGACGAATCCCTGGCAGTACTGGTTCCTGGTGGTGGTGACTACAGTCGCCCCACCTCGCTGAGCAACCCCGAGGCGCAGGCATTCTTTGATCAGGGCCTGCGCATGGCCTGGAGCTTCTACTTCCCTGAATCAATCGCTTCCTACCAGGAAGCCGCCAGACTCGAACCCGATAACCCCATGCCCTACTGGGGCCTGGCTCACGCCGCCGGTCCCAATCCCAACAGTCGCTACGCCAACCTGCCAGATGACCCGCAGGGTGCCGGGCTGGAAGCCATCCGTCGCGCTCTGGAACTGTCCAATAACGGCACCGAAAAAGAGCGCGAGATGATCAATGCCCTGTTTGTGCTGTACAACAAGGACGCCATTCCTGACGATCGCGAACGTGATGCGGCCTACGTCAATGCCATGGCGGATCTGCACGCCAAATATCCGGATGATCCGGACATCGCGACGGTGTACGCCGAAGCCTACATGAACACCACCCGCTGGGATTACTGGAATGCTGACGGCTCTGCCAAGCCGGGGACCGCAAATGCCCAGGCAGCGCTGGAAACTGCCATGACGGTCTCCCACGATCATCCAGGTGCCAACCATCTGTACATTCATCTGATGGAAGCCTCTTCGCAGCCCGAGCTGGCGATGCCGGCCGCGCAGAAGCTCGAAGCGACGGTGCCGATTTCCGGCCACATGGTGCATATGCCCGGACACATCTACCTGCGCGTTGGCGAGTACGAAAAAGCCGTCAGCACCAATGAGCGCTCACAGGTTGTGGACCAGCAGTTCGCCGAGATCTGGGGCGACACCAACTTCCCCACCGTCGGTACCTACAATCTGTCGCACAAGTCACACGCCGGTCACGCGCTGGACTTTGTGCGTTACGCCAATATGCTGCAGGGCAACTACGCCAACTCTTCCGAAGCTGCCGCCCGCAATGCCGCCAACTCAATGGCTGGTATGGGACGCGGCCAGAAATTTATCGCTCACGAATGGGTGACGGATAAAGTCTTTGGCCAGTGGGACAAAATTCATGCGGAGAACGCGGCGCGCCGCGAGCGCGCCACCACACCGTACTTGAGTGGCATGCTCAGCTATGTCATGGGCAGCGCTCATGTTGCCATGGGACACATGGATGCCGCACAGCAGGAGCTGGACAATATCCGCACACAAATCCAGGCGGATGGTGTGAACGAGGGTGTCGGTCCGACCCCGGCCGACCATGTGCTGACCCTGGCCATGCATGCACTGATGGGCGAGATGGAAGAAGCCAACGGCAACCTTGATGCCGCCATCACGCACTACCAGCAGGCCGTGGAATATCAGGACAACCTGAACTACACCGAACCACCAGACTGGTCACATTCCATGCGTCTGTATCTCGGCGCGGCCCTGATCGATGCGGGGCGCGCGGAAGAAGCCGAAGCGGTGTACCGCAAGGACCTGGAGTGGAATCAGCAGAATGGCTGGTCCAATTTTGGTCTGGCGCAGGCGCTGGCCGCCCAGGGTCGTGATGCCGAGGCACAGATCGTTTTCCGCCAGTTTGAAGACCAGTGGCGCAATGCCGATGTCACGCTGGAGCGTTCGCGGCTCTGATGTCCTGAGTGGATATCACACCGCCTGATCAAAAAGATGGTGCTACCGACAATCAGTTGATACTCTGACTGGACAACATACAACGCAAGGGACTGCGTCTGTCCGTCCAAGATCAATAATAACGATTCGGGGGTAGTTCTGTATGCGTCACCTGTCCGTGCTGTCGGCAGCGTCTCTGACCTGTCTGCTTGTCCTGTCGTCCTCACCTTCGTATGCCCAGACACTGGAGCCAACCGGCCCCATGCCCTACGACATTGTCGAAAGCTGGGCCAAACCCTTTGCGCAGCGGGGTTATTCCTGGGGAGGCAACTCCGGCATCCATATCGAGAACAAAGACCGCATTATCATTGTCCAGCGCGGCGAGACCGAACTCCCCAATCCCATTCCTTCTGATTACACCAACTTTCCTGGCTCCATGGGGTGGAACGTCATTCAGGGCAGAGGCCGAACCTGGCAGAACCTGCTGTATGTGATGAACAGTCAGGGCGAGGTGCAGGAAGTCTGGGACCAGTGGGATCACCTGTGGCAGGGCACCGATGGTCCTGGCCCGCACCGCTTGCGTGTCAGCCCCTATGATCCGGAACGTCGCATCTGGGTGGTGGAAGAAACCGGCCATGTCATCTACATTTTTTCCCAGGACGGTCAGCATCTGATTCGTATGCTGGGTGAGAAAAATGTTTCTGCCAGCGACGAGACGCATTTTGGCAAACCGCAGGACGTCACCTTTCTGCCCGATGGCCATGTGCTGGTCGCCGACGGGCTGGAGAACGCGCGCGTTGTTATCCTGGATGAGGATGGCGAATACGTAGGTGAATTTGGCTCACGTGGCGAGGCGCCCGGTCAGTTTCTCAGCGTACACGGCATCGCCATGGGACCAGACAACAAGGTTTACGTGGTCGATCGCGACGGCCTGAACATACAGGTATTTCAGCAGACCAATCCAGGGCAGGGTGAATTGCCCAATTTTGAATTTGTTGATCGCTGGACCGGTCCCAACTTCCCGTTGGACATCATCGTAAGCGAGGAATACGCCTGGGTGACCGACATACGTCCACCCAAGATTCTGCAGTTCGACCTGCAAGGCAATCACGTCTACACCTGGCTGCTGCCCGGCGAAGGCCCTACTGCCTGGCTGGAGATGCACTCATTTGCCGTGGATGAAGAGGGCAATCTGTACGGTACTGACAATCAGTATGCACGTCCACAGAAACTGGTGCCGCGCGCCGATGCGGATCCCAGGCATCTGGTGCAGAGGCAGTATGTGCCGTGATTCAGATTTGGGTCTGGATCAATCAGGCCCACTACTCCACAAGGGGATCAGGCGCTGCACGGCCAGCCGGTGCTCCCGGCAACTCGATACCGCAAGATAGACTTCTCGAGTTGCGTCATAGGCCTGTCTGGAGTTCATATCGACGGAAAACTGCGCCACAAGTTTCTGCATGCGGACGCTGACACCATAGCCACCGCCAAGAATAACTTCTTCTATCTCGCCGGGTGCTGGCCGCGGCTCATGACCGATGTTATTGGCTGATTCGACTAGCGTGGCCTGCAGGCCATTGAGTGCTTCTCGAAGCCCACGACACTCGTCGACCGGAAATTCGTACTCCATCATTTGAATTGCACCCACCTCCCCGGACCCGTTGCGCGCTTTGAGCAGGGCGGATACCTGCAGTGGCAGGGCAGGATCAAAATGACGGTAGCGAACTGTATGTTCTGCGCCATCCCGCAATCTAAAGTGAGTGGTGTTCCATCGCAAACCGTTCCAGTATTCCACGTTAATACTGATGGTTGTGTCGTTGGGCATGCGAGACAGATTGTCGAGTATTCTGCGCTGGATGGCGTTTTGTTCGTTAACAATCAGGTAGGCCTCATTGGTGCTACCTGAAACGATTCTGGAAAGGCCGTACAGCGAGGGCCATTCTCGGCTGCCACGAACATTCAGTTCATCAAGCGTTGCCTGGTCTTCGGGCAGAACCAATATGGTTGGTTGAGAACCCTGTGCGGAGCCGGCTGTCGTAAGGCTGATAGCGCTGGCCGTAAGTAATGCAAGAAGGTAGTTTCTTGTCCGTGGCATAGAAAATCCATTTAACTATCAGGTTGGATGAGATTACAACGACAAGTGGTCGCTGAAAAAAGTAAAAGGTTATAGGATATATCTGGCAATCGCGTATATCTAAATTATTAAGGACGAATCATGAAATCAATAGGGAAATCACTGCTCACGCTCGCACTTTTAGTGCCAGCTGTTTACGCAAATCCGACATTCGACGGTCATACTTTGCATATCCCATCCATAGATACAAAAGATCAGGTAGGCGTCTATCAAAGTATCGAGCTGCAGCCAGTCGATAACAATCTCTGGAGGCTGGCTCAAGTAGATGAGGGCGTGCTGCATCAAGGTATACAGACAGTTGAAGTCTTGAAAACTGACACCTCACCGGTACAGGCGTTTCTGATTGTAAGCGGCATGCATAGCAGTTCCTGCGACGAAATAGGAAATGTCGCATCTCGTTTCGATGCAGCCACAAGCACATTGATAGTTAACCTGTATTATGAACCGTTTGGGGAAGGTGCCTGCACGGGCGTATTCAGACCCTTTGAGCATGTGATGGCCCTGCCTGTCTTCGGCGTACCGGCCGGGGAATACAAGGTGCTGGTTAATGGAACGCACCAGGCTCAGTTCGAACTGCTGGAGGACAACAAACTGGACCGTCCTTAGTAGTGATATCGAAGCTGCGCTATCAGTATGGCATCGCCATCGGTTCTGTACACAATCCGGTGTTCATCATTGATGCGCCGCGACCAATAGCCTGCGAGGGCATGTTTTAAGGGTTCTGGTTTTCCTATGCCCTCGAATGGTTGTCGCTGAATCTCCTTGATTAATGTATTGATGCGTTTCAGAGTTTTCTTGTCTGTCCTTTGCCAGTAGAGATAGTCCTCCCAGGCGGACTCCGCGAAAACCAGTTTCATTCGGAGAGCTCTCGTTCCTGACCGCGCCCTTCCTCTAGGTCGACAACTGCCTGCATCAGACGCCGAGCATTTTTGGGGCTTCGGAGCAGATAGGCAGTCTCTTCCAGAGCCTGATAGTCTTCCATGGAGAGCAGAACGACGGTGCCTTCGCCTTTGCGCGTGATTGCTACTGGCGCATGATCCTCGCAGACTTTGTCCATCGTTTTGGCAAGGTTGCTGCGCGCGGCTGTATAGCTGATGCTGTCCATTGTTGATATCCTGTACATGTACGTTATTCTGTACAGTATACTCTTTAATCAAAGGTCGTCAAATCGGACCGGCAACTCACTCCAGCCCCGCCACAAACGCATCAATCTCCGCCAGCACCTCCGCCTCATGCGACAGGAAGATCCAGTGATTGGCGTCTTCGATGACCACCGCGCGTCCGTTGCGTACCTCTGATTCAAAGCGTTCAACTTCGGCCATCTGCCGCGCACGGCGTAGTTCAAATATCTGTTGCACAGTCTGCTGCAGCTCGGGGTCATGCCGGTCGTACCAGGTTTCCATCATGGCCTCGGCGGAGGAGGGGACCGCATACAGCGACAGCGCCGGTGCGGTGATTTTTTCATATTCCGGTCTGACCAGACCCTGCATCAGTGCGTCTAAATACAGTGGGCTGTGTTTGATGTTGCCGGTGCTCAGATCGTAGCTGGCGATGATCTCGCCTTCAGGGATCTGTCTGGTGCGTCCAATGCGTTGCTGGTAGCTTTTCATGGCCTGGTATGAGGTCGCTTCCGAAGGACGAATGGGCGGCGCGGAAGGCAGCAGTCTGTCGAGCTGACGGTTGCGACGGTACTCTTCGCCCGAGTTTACGGTGACGCGATCATAGGCAGCATCCAGATAGATCAGCCCCTGTACGCGTTCAGGGTGGTGCGCGCCCAGATAGCTGAGTTCTTCACCGCCGAAAGAATGGCCCACCATGACAGCCTGCGGCAGACTCAGTGTGTCCATTACCGCCACCACATCAGCTGCCAGCTGCGATATTTCATAGCCGCGATCCGGTTTGCTGGAATCGCCGACACCACGGCGAGTGATGCCTACCACGTTGTAATGTTCCGCCAGTTTGGGTGCTATCGCATCATAAGAGTGGGCAGTGGCACCCAGGCCGGGTAGCAGGATCAATGTCGGCAGCTCAGGTCGGACAGTCTGTCGCCAGTCCAGCACTTCCAGTCTCACGCCGCGCGCAACCGTCACCAGGCTGACTTCATGCGGTGAAGTGTCGCTCCACGTGGATGCCTGATAAATGCCGTCGTGTTCACCACTGACATCTGGCAGGGGGCAGATTGCAGTAGAGTCGCCGAGGATGCCAGGTGTCACAATCTGCTTTTGCAGGGCGCGTTCGGCATGGTAGGCAGTTACCATGATAGAGTCGTCATCGACCAGGGTGGGTGACTCCAGGGTCAGCTCGTAGCGCTTGTTGCGAAAGAACTCCAGCAAATCATGTGTGAACACTGGCTGGCGCGCGCTGTCGACACGGCTGCTGTCTATGCCAATTAATTGCGCCGCTACCAGTTCGGGTTGTGTGCCGCGCTTGAAGCATTCCACCTTAACATTGTTGGCGGTTGTATCGGGCAGAGCCCGGCAACTGCCCAATTCCGGGAATGCATGAAACTCGCCATCCAGCGGCAGTTCGTAAGCCGATGGTTTTAACAGCGTCGCATCGACGGTTATCTGCAGTTCCGTGCTGGGGTCCTGTGCTACTGCATCCAGCACAGCGCCGGGAACCAGCCACAGGTTGGTCGAAACCGCGGAATAGGGTTCAAGGCGATTGGCAGACGTCCAGGACTGCGGCAGTTCTACCGGCTCGGGAAGTGAGTTGGAGGACAGCTGCGCCGAGACATGGGTCTGGCTCAACATCCATTCCACACTGTGTTCACGCGTGGAGCCGGCAGGCAAGAACCATTCGGTCAGCAGCTCGCGATAGGCAATCGTCGAGGCAAAGGTCATGGCGCCGGGGCCTGCTGCCGCAAGCTGTGATGTTGGCCAAGCGGCCTCGGTCAACAGGGCACTGTTCTCCCCAGACGATGCGGATTCACCAGACACACCATCATGATAGACCGCGGGGTAGCAGGCCATCGCAGGTCGGATCAGGACCTGCTCCTCCAGCGCGCGATTTTCGTCTGTGCTGTCGTTGATCAATGCGGCGTGAGCCGCCAGTGCCTGATCCCAGTTGTACAGGCCGCTGGGTGGGTAGGTGGACAGGAACATGACCAGTACCGCACTCCAGAACGCGGCATAGGCAGCACGTCGCTGACGCCTGCAGTACTGGAACCAATAAATTGCGCAAGCGCCGAGTACACCTGCAAAAAAGGCGATGGCTGCCTGCAGCCACATCAGAGAGTTGAAGTCTCCACCCAGACCAACACCCAGAAATTCCAAAATGGGGCGGGTGGCACTCCAGCCAGGCAGCAGAAAGACCAGGAACACACCAACCAATAATGCAATGAACTTTCGGGTGGATGGTGCCAGCAAGGCCAGCATAAACGTTAAAGGCACCAGCAACACGGCTTCGAAAGACGCCACGCCGAGTGCAAAGTTCAGTGCGAGGCCGGCTGGCATCCCGGAGGACAGGTTGATCAAAAAACGCGATGCGATTACTGGCAGCACTATCACCAGTAGCAGGAACAACAGTTTTGCTGACAGCCACACCGACCGTGGAATCGGTCGCACCAGCCAGTCGTGATTCAGACTGTCGGCGGGATCCTGCTGGAAGGCGCTGATGACCAGAATCATACTGAGGAAAAATCCAAGCCAATAGATATTATTCTGCAGGAATACCCAGAAGCCGGCGTCGCCGCCGATATTTTCCAGGTCCAGGCTGGCGATCAGCGGCACGGCGAAGAAAGCAACAAAAGCGATGGCAATCAATGGGGCCAGGCCGATCAGGTCTTTTTTGATGATGGCAGTGGTGGCTCGAACGTGGTTTTTCATGTGATCGCTCCTGGCATCGTTACAGGTCTGTGCGAATCGGATACACAGCGCCGCAACAATTCAATGTTCCATGATCTGGTGGTTATGCTGCCTTTGTCATCTTTACAGTTCGTGCGTCGCGGATCAGCACTTTACTGATCTCGCGCAGGCTCATGGGGGAGGCCTGGCACTTTACGGCACCGAAATGTTGATTCAGTTCACGCAGCAGGGCAGCGTCGTCGCGAAAGCCGCTGTCGATAAACTGCAGGGAATGCCCCTGAATCTCATGTCCCAGCCAGTTGGCAGGTGCATTCTGCGGCCAGTCCTTTTGCGCAGACAGCACGACATGCACCTGCCGGAAACGATCGCGCAGTTCTTCGATGGATTCCTGGAACAAAAGATTGCCATCGTCCATAAAGGCAATGTGGCTTGTGAAGTATTCAATCTCCGACAGTTCGTGAGAGGAGATCAAAATGGTGGTTTCATCCGCCTGCTCCAGCAGGCCGTCAACGACCTCATCGCGTGTGAGTGTGTCCATACCGCTCAAAGGTTCGTCCAGAATCAACAGGCGGGGGCGAAACGCCAGGCCGGCAATCAGCACCGTTTTCATGCGCATGCCATGCGACAGCTTGCTGAGCTGGCGATCGGGCGGCAGTTGCATACGATTGCGCAAAGTGTTTTCCAGGCCGCTATCCCAGCGGGGATACAGGGCGCGTAGATATCCGAAGTACTGGGCGATCGTCAGACGTTCGGGCAAAACCTGATTCTCTGAAACGTAGCCAATCTGCTGAAAGTCCTGTGGCCTGAGGTGTCGGGTGTCACGGCCAAGTACCTGTGCGCTGCCACGGCTGGGTTGCAGCACATTGACCAGGGTGCGCATGGTGGTTGTCTTGCCTGCACCGTTGGTTCCGACCAGCGCAAATGCGGCACCTTCCGGCACCTGAAGGTTAACCTGCTTGAGTGTTTCCACGCGGCCGTAGCGCATGGTCAGGTCACGGGTTTCAATGATCATCGGATGCCACCTTCAGGGTCTGCAGCTGTTGCCACTGTTCTTCGATCGCCTGCTGAACATCATCCAGCGAGGCACCGACACGTTTGGCCTCAACCACCAGTTGTTCCACTTCCTGACTCAGTAGCCGCTGGCGGTCGCCGTGACGGGGTGCTGGCGGCTGGGCAACGATGGTGCCGCGTCCCGGGCTGGCAATCAGCCAGCGCTCCTGAATCAGGTGCTGAATGACTTTGTGGGCCGTATTGGGGTGAATTCGCAGATCCTTGGCCAGCGCCCGCACCGAGGGGAATGGATCGCCCGGTTTTAGTGAGCCGCCAAGAATCGCTTTGGTTGCCGCAAACACCACCTGATCAAAGATGGACTGGCCGGATTGTGGGTCAAGATTGAATAGTGTCATATCTGTAGTGTGACACATAGGTCGACTGTGTCAACAAAAAATTTAGCCAGGTGCTTAGAGTGGTTTTTATCTCTCCCGGAACGCTGCAACCGAGCGACCGCTCATGTATAGTGGCAGGCGTAATTTCCATCCGATAATCAAAGAGGAATGACACAACCATGTTCAGCCACGTCATGTTGGGCGCCAACGATATTGAGCAGTCAAAAAATTTCTACGATGCGATTCTGGGGACGCTGGGCGTCAAACCGGGCTTTATTGATCCGAAAGGCCGCTGTTTCTATCGCACCAGCGGCGGTGTGTTTGCGCTGACCAAGCCTCTTGATGGCAATGCAGCCAGTCATGGCAATGGGAGCACTATAGGCTTCGCAGCCGAATCTCCGGAGGCCGTTGAGACCTGGCACAAGGTGGGGCTGGAAAATGGTGGGGTTGCCTGCGAGGACCCGCCCGGCATTCGCGAGGGTAACGGGATGAAGCTTTACCTGGCATACCTGCGTGACCCGGCGGGCAACAAAATCTGTGCTATGCACCGGGTTCCATGATCAGGGTGAGCAGCTAGCACTCGTCAGTCAGTTATCCACCGGCCAAAGCTCGGGATCTGCGCTTTGGCCGGTCGGAACTTCTCCAGAGACGGGAATGATGGCGTCTGGCGCCTGGCCGTCGTCCAACCCGGCCCCGCCAGTCGTTTCCCGCCAGAGTATGAAAAGACCCAGCAGGGCAATCAGCACCAGTTTGATCTGATGAGACCGCTTCACGGGGTTCAGCCCTTGGGTGGCATGGGTATCAGCACGGAAGTGCGTTGCTTGTAGGCCTGGTACTCGGCCTCGTCACCCCAGCGTTTGTCAGCTTTTTTCTCCAGCAGTGGCACACCGCTGATTTTGGTCAGCAAAACGGTGACAAAGACCGGAGAAATCAAAGTGGCGAATTGCCAGCCGCTCAGGACAGGCAAGGCAATCAGTGCCACACCGAACCACAGAGTAATTTCGCCGAAGTAGTTGGGATGCCGTGACCAGGACCAGATGCCGGAAGTGATGAAACGACCCTTGTTATCAGGGTTGGCCTTGAACTGCCGCTTCTGGATGTCGGCCGTCATCTCGATCAGCATGCCCGCTACCCAGACCGCCAGACCCACCCAGGCCAGTATGCCCAGAGGCTCGCGTATTCCGTTGGTAATGGCAGCCAGCGCGGCAGCACTGGTGACGAAGACCCACAGGCCCTGCAGCGTCCAGGTCAGGAAAAAGCGGCTGAACACCGGTTTGATGGTATCAAAGCGGGTGTCTGCACCATCTTTCTTGATGCGCAGGAACAGAAAGCTGCCCAGGCGCAGGGTCCACAGCAGAATAAGCGCGGCGAGCAACATGCCGCGGGTGTCCAGGTCGGGGGTCACTACCAGGGTTGTCAGCGTCACGGTAATGAAGCTAAGGCTGCCAGTCAGGTCGTAGTAATGCTCGGTCTGGGCCAGATACGAAGGCAGAAACACCAGCCAGTTGATGCCCATGGCAATTGCGGCACACAACATCAGTATTGGCACGTCCAGACCTGCCACGGTGGTTGTGTTGCCGTTCTGGCTGCCGGCGAAAGCGATCAGGCCTGTAAATGCCGCAGCCACCAGGCTGTAGAAGAACAGTTTGCCGTGTTCAGGTTTGTCTTGTTGCTGATCTGCCATAAGGGTACTCCAGCGTCGTTGGCGAGCGTCATGTTGGGCGGGCAGTCATTCGGCTGCTCGTATAGCGGGGTATACGCCTGTTTATCAAAATCAGTTTATCAGATCGAATAAAGTAGTTTGGCCGGTGTAGTATCCAGATGAAACCAAACAGAGATGAATGCAGGTGCAACAGGAACTATCAAAGGACTTGATCAGGCGGTGTCAGACGGGCGATCGAAGCGCCTTCTCTGAGCTGGTTGGCCAGCTGATGCGCCCGGCCTACTTTCAGGCACTGGCGCTGCTGGGTAATGAGGATGATGCCCGGGAGGTTTCGCAGGAAACCTTCGCCAGAGTCTGGCGATCGATCGGTCAGTATGATGCAGCTCAGCCGTTTTATCCCTGGTTTTACACCGTGCTGAGAAATCTGGCCATGAATGCCCTGCGCAGTCGGCGTCGACATCCGCAGGTGGGCGGGGATGCCGCGGACGCCTGGCTGGAAACGGCCGCCGGTCAGGCCGACCGGGAGCCAGAGCAGGAATTGCGCCGGCAACAACAGGTGGCACGCGTCAATGCTGCCCTGATGCAGCTCTCGGTCAGTGACAGGGAGATCATCAGTCTTAAAGACATGCACGATTATGCTTACAAGGACATTGCCTGCCTGTTGGGTATTCCGATTGGTACGGTCATGTCGCGGCTTTACACGGCTCGCTCCCGATTGCGGAGCCTGCTGGAGGAGGATGGTGATGAGCAGCCCTGAGAGCAATGGCGACGCATCAATCGATAAAGACAATATTCATCAATGGCTGATGGCTGAGCTGGATGGCGAAGTCAGTGACGCACAACGCGCTGAAATCCAGCGCTGGCTGGATTCAGACCCTGATTTGCAGAAGGAATATGAGGCCATGAAAAGAACACGGGAGGTCACTGTGGCAAGCAGATTCAAAGAACCCTCACCCGAGGTCTGGGACAACTATTGGCAGGGTGTGTACCGTCGGGTAGAGCGCGGCATTGGCTGGATACTTTTCTCCTTGGGTGCCATTGTGCTTATGTTCTATGGCGCCTGGGAAATTGGACGCAACTGGTTTACTGACAGCAGCATTCCGCTGTGGATTCGCCTGGCGGGCGGCAGCATAGTGGCGGGTGGCACTATTTTAATGGTGTCGATCATAAGGGAGCGACTGTTTTTGAATAAAAACGAACGATACAAGGATATTCAACGATGATCATCGCAAGCTCAGCAAGCATAGCCGGTCGGCCAGTTACCGAAACACTGGGCATTGTGCGAGGCAATACCATCCGCGCGCGTCACGTAGGCCGCGACATACTGGCGGGCCTGAAAATGCTGGTAGGTGGTGAGATACACGACTACACCAAAATGATGGCGGAGTCGCGTGAACAGTCGATTGACCGGATGATTGCCGAAGCACAGGCGCTGGGCGCCGATGCCATTGTCGAGGTGCGTTTCTCCACCAGTTACATCATGACCGGTGCGGCCGAGATTCTGGTTTACGGAACAGCGGTAAGGCTGGGCTCAAGCTGAAGCAGGTGCAGCTGAGGACGAGTGTTATTCGTCCTCAAGCGCCTGCCACTGCTCAAACAGCTGATCCAGCTTTTCCTGCAGGGCCGCCATTTTATCCAGCGTCGGCTGAATTTTAGTCTGCGGCTGATCATAGAAACCGGGCTCGGCCATGCTGTCTTCAACGGCCTTGATTTCCTGTTCGGTTTTTTCGATCTGGCGCGTTACCTGGTCCAGCGCTTTTTGTTTTTGCCTGTCGATTTTCTGACTGGTTTTCTGTTCAGTGCGCTGTTCCGTTTTCTGGACCGATGCCGCTTTGCTGCTGGCTGGTTTCGAGTCCTTCTGTTTGCGCTCATCAGTCAGGAAGGACAACATTTTACCGCCCTGATCCAGCCAGTCCTGATAACCGCCAACGTACTCCTTCACGACGCCAGGGCCTTCAAACACGATAGAGCTGGTCACCACGTTGTCGAGGAATTTCCGGTCGTGGCTGACTACCAGCAGCGTGCCACTGAAATCCAGCAGAATTTCTTCCAGCAGCTCCAGCGTTTCCATGTCCAGATCGTTGGTCGGTTCGTCCAGCACCACCAGGTTGGCGGGTTTGCTGAACAGTTTGGCCAGGATCAGACGGTTCTGCTCGCCACCGGAAAGTGACTTGATGGGCTGTCGGACACGCTTGGGTGGGAACAGAAAATCCTGCAGATAACTGATGACATGTTTCTGCTTGCCATTGATGTCGATGAACTCACGGCCTTCGGCCAGATAGTCGATGATGTTCTGGTCAACGTCCAGCTGGTTGCGCAACTGGTCGAAATAAAGAATCTCCAGGTTAGTACCCAGCTTGACCTTGCCGCTGTCGGGTTTGATCTCGCCCAGGAGAATGCGCAGCAGTGTGGTCTTGCCACTGCCATTGGCACCAATCAGACCCACGCGATCGCCGCGCAGAATTTTGGTCGAGAAATTCTTCAGAATAAGCTGGTCGCCAAAGCGGTGATTCAGGTCTTCCGCCTCCACAACAATCTTGCCAGAGCTGCCAGCCTGTTCCAGTGACATGCGCGCCGGGCCGCTGAGTTCGCGGCGCTGTTTGCGCTCTTCGCGCAGTTGTTTCAGCGCCCGCACTCGCCCTTCGTTGCGGGTACGGCGGGCCTTGATGCCCTGGCGAATCCAGCGCTCTTCTTCGGCCAGCTTTTTGTCGAACTCCTGGTTGGCTTTTTCCTCTGCTTCCAGTTGCTGTTCGCGAAACACCAGGAAGCGCTCGTAGCCATAGTCCCAGCTGCGCAGCCGACCGCGATCCAGCTCGATAATGCGATTGCTGATGCTCTGCAGGAACTGACGATCGTGAGTGATCACCAACACGGCGCCGCGGAATTCATTGAGCGTATTCTCCAGCCACTCAATGGTCGGGATGTCCAGATGGTTGGTGGGCTCGTCCAGCATCAACAGGTCGGGCTCGGCGATCAGCGCGCGCCCCAGTGCGGCGCGACGTCGGCTGCCGCCCGACAGGGTTTTCATTTTTGCATCGGCTGGCAGCTTGAGCACATCCAGCATGGCTTCGATACGATGTTCCACTGCCCAGCCATCTACCTGTTCTATCTGTTTCTGCAGACTGGCCATGCGATCCAGCACCTGCTGATCGCTGAAGTCGGTATTGCTGTCACGCGTCAGCTGGTGGTATTGCCGCAGCAGGTCGCCCAGGCCTTCCAGACCGCCTGCGATGTAATCGTACAGCGTCTGCTCATCACGCTCCGGCAGTTGCTGGTCCAGATAGGCGACCTTGATGCCTTCTGCGCGCCACAGCTCGCCACCATCCGCCTGGATGCGGCCGAGCAGCACCTTCATGAAAGTGGACTTGCCTGCGCCATTGGGGCCGAGAATGCCGATGCGCTCCCCTTTGTGGATGGTCAGCGATACCTGGTCCAGCAGTGGGTGGTCGCCAAAGGCGAGCGACAGATTGTTGAGTCTGAATAACAGCATGATGTCCAACAGTGTGAAGGCCGCGCTGGTCAAGCGCGCGGCTTGTATTTGAAGCGCTGCAGTATAAACTTAACTGCCTGGCCCAAACAAAGGATTACTGTGCTAATTACCGATCATCTCCCCGACGCCCTCAAACCCGTTCTCGAGCGATACTGGCAGCGTTTTCAGGAGGGCAAGCTACCCTCAGCGCTGCAGCAGCGCCTGGAAGATCAGCCGGGCCTGCTGCGCGAGCTGGCCCAGGTCTGGGCAGCCAGCGACTACGCGGCTACTGTTTGCATTCAGCATCCGGAATTACTGCTGGCGCTGCTTGATTCGGGTACATTGCACCATCCACTGGCTAACGACTATCAACAGCAACTGTCGCAACTGCTTTGTGGTGCCGCTGAGTCATCCGAGAGCGCAACAACTGTGTCGATGGATACATTAAAGCAGCGCTTGCGACTGAGTCAGCAGCAGCAGATGCTGCGCCTTATCTGGCGCGATGTGACACATCAGGCGTCCATGCGCGATACCGCCGCAGAGGTGTCAAGACTGGCCGAGGCGGCGCTGGATGTCACCCTGGATACGCTTTATCAGCAGGCGGTTGCCGAGTATGGGGTGCCGATCGGTGCACGCAGCGGCGAGCCTGTGCGGATGGTGGTGATTGGCATGGGCAAGCTGGGGGCAGGTGAGCTGAATCTGTCTTCCGATATTGATCTGATGTTTGCCTATCCCGAGTCGGGCGAGACCACTTCTGAGAATGGCAAAGAGCCCGTCACCTGCCAGCAGTTCTTTCTGAAACTGGGGCAGCAGCTGATTGACGCCCTGGATGCGGTGACAGCGGATGGCTTTGTGTTCCGGGTGGACATGCGTCTGCGCCCCTACGGCAGTGAAGGAGTGCTGGTGTGCAGCTTTGATGCCATGGAGAACTACTACCAGTCGCAGGGGCGTGACTGGGAGCGTTACGCCATGATCAAGGCACGTGCCGTGGCCGGCGATATCAAGGCAGGCCAGGAATTGCTGCAGCGACTGCGACCCTTCAGCTACCGGCGCTACCTGGATTTTTCGGCGATTGAGTCGCTGCGTGCAATGAAGTTGCAGATCAACAAGCAGGTGCGCAAAAAAGGCATGGATCAGGATATAAAGCTGGGCGCCGGCGGTATCCGTGAGGTCGAGTTTATTGTTCAGGCACTGCAGATGGTGCATGGCGGCCGCGACAAACGCCTGCAGCAGGAGTCACTGTACAAGGCCATGGATGCGCTGGTGGCCGGCGAATACCTGTCAGCAGAGACCGTGCAGTCACTGCGCAATGCCTACAATTTTCTGCGCGATCTTGAGCACAAACTGCAGGGCTTCGCCAACCAGCAGACACAGGCTTTGCCCAGCTCAGAGCAGGAGCAGCTGCGGGTGGCCATCGGTATGGGTGTGCCTGATCTGAAAAATGCCTCATGGTCGACTCTGCTGGATGTGCTGGAGCAGCATCGCGCCATTGTGCGTGAGCATTACCGGGACGTGATTCAGGTTGATGACGAGGATGACGCGACCCGTCACGATGTCGACGACGCCGAACTGCTGGCGCTGTGGCAACAGGAGTTAAGCGACGAGGCCGCCGTTGCCGAATTACAGAATCTGGGCTTCGAGCAGGCAGAGGCCAGCTGGCAGACGCTCTGTGAGTTTCGCCAGGATCGGGTATTCCGTACTTTGCCAGCTGACAGCCGGCAGCGCTTTAACCGCTTCATGCCGCTGCTGCTCGCCACACTGGCGCACGAAAACACACCCAGCCTCGGGCTGGAACGGGTGATGAAACTGGTTGCAGCTGTCGCCCGGCGTACCGCCTACCTGGTGCTGCTGTCAGAAAATCCTTCCGCCATGCGGCAGTTCGTGCAGCTGTGCACCGCCAGTCCCTTCATCGCCGACTTCATGAGCAAACATCCGGTGCTGCTTGATGAGTTGCTAACAGTGGTGCGGCAGCCGCCGGAGAAATCCGCGTTGCAGGAAGAGCTGGTGCAGGGCCTGATGCGAATCAACGAAGAAAATTTTGAAGAGCAGATGGAATTCCTGCGCTACTTCAAGCAATGCCATACCCTGCAGGTGGCGGCCGCACAGATAACCGGCTCGATGACGGTAATGAAAGTCAGCGACTATCTTACATTTACCGCCGAGGCCATTCTTGAGCAGGTGCTGGCACTGTGCTGGCAGCACCTGACACGCAAGCACGGCTATCCGGTCAACAGCCATGACAAACACGGCGAGATGGACTTTGTCGTTATTGCCTATGGCAAACTGGGCGGTATCGAGCTCAGCTATCTGTCGGACCTGGATCTTGTCTTTGTGCATGACGGTACGCTGGAGCACGACACTGTCGCTGCGGAAGGGCAGAAATCCATCAACAGCAGAGAGTTCTACACACGCCTGGCGCAACGCGTCATCACCATGCTGGGCACACACACCATGTCCGGCAAGCTGTATGAAGTCGATATGCGGCTGCGGCCCTCCGGCGAATCCGGATTGCTGGTTACTACCTTGCCCGCGTTTGAAAACTATCAGCGCAAAGAGGCCTGGACCTGGGAGCATCAGGCGCTGGTGCGCTCGCGAGCAGTGGCTGGCTCAATGGCCATGGCCGAGCAGTTTGAGAGCCTGCGAGCCACGCTGCTGAGCGAAACGCGTGACATCGACAGGCTGGCAGCTGATGTGATCAATATGCGCAAAAAAATGAGCGATGAACTGACCCGTAAAGCGGGCCGCAAAGCGAACCAGCCTGCTTTTGTCATCAAGCAGGGGCTGGGTGGGATTGTTGATATTGAATTTATCGTTCAATTTATGGTGCTGTCGCAGTCTCAGGACTGCGCCGGTCTGACGCGCTATTCGGACAATATGCGCATACTGGAATCCGCTGAGCAATGCGAGCTGTTATCGGAGCAGGCCATCAAGAACCTGATGGCCGCCTATCTGGCGCTGCGCTCAACCCTGCACGAGTTTGCCCTGCAGCAGACCGATGCCAGTGAGCTCAGTGAAGAGCAGTGTGAGGCAACCCTGGCCCCGCTCGCAGAGTCGCGTGAACAGGTCGCGGCTATCTGGCAGCAGGTGTTTGCCCCGTACATGGAATCAACCGAGAGTCCACCTACCGGGGTACCTCAGTGAGTACGCCACAACGCATTCTGATTGTTGGCCCCTCCTGGGTGGGCGACATGGTCATGGCACAGTCGCTGTTCATAGAATTGCGCCATCGTAATCCGGAAGCAGTTATCGACGTGCTGGCGCCGGCCTGGAGCCGCCCATTGCTTGCGCGTATGCCGCAGGTCAGGCAGGCAATCGATCTGCCCCTGGCGCATCGTGAGGTCGGTCTGGGCAAGCGCTTTCGATTGGGCCGCACGCTGGCTGAGCGGCATTATGACCAGGCCATTCTGCTGCCCAACTCATTCAAGTCAGCATTGGTGCCCCTGTTTGCAGGAATTCCCCTGCGCACGGGCTGGCGTGGCGAAAAACGTGGCTGGGTGTTGAATGACTGCCGCGACCTGGACAAGCAGACACTACCACTGATGGTGCAACGCTTTGTGGCGCTGGGGTTGCCGGCAGACTCTGCATTGCCAGTTGACTTGCCAGATCCATTGCCCGTGCCGCAACTGCAGGTCAACCGGGAACAGGCCAGACAGGTCTGTGAACAGTTTGCCTTACCACCAGGTCAGCGTTTACTGATGTTGTGTCCGGGTGCCGAGTTTGGTGACGCCAAGCGTTGGCCCTGTGAGCACTATGCCGAAGTTGCCAAAGAGCACATCAACAAAGGCTGGCATGTGGTGCTGATGGGTTCTGCCAAAGACCAGGCAGTAACGGGTGAGATTGCCGCGCTGACAGGCAACGAAGCCTGTCATGACCTGGCCGGCAAAACTTCGCTGGATCAGGCCATTGATTTACTGTCGCAGGCAACTGCCGTAGTCAGCAATGATTCAGGCCTGATGCACATTGCTGCGGCCCTGCACCGCCCACTGGTCGCTGTGTATGGTTCTACGTCGGCGGATTTCACGCCGCCACTGTCTGACCAGGTGGCGATTCTGAATACCGATATAGATTGCAGGCCCTGCTTTCAGCGTGAATGCCCCTTGCAGCACAAACGTTGTCTCACTGAACTTGAGCCCTCGCGCGTCATCAAGGCGCTGGAGCGGCTGTCCGCCAGTATCATAGTGGGAGACATGCAACCTTGCGTATCCTGATTGTCAAAACCTCATCGCTTGGTGATGTCATCCACACCTTGCCGGCTCTGACCGACGCCATGCGGGCCATTCCCGGCCTGCAGGCAGACTGGGTCGTCGAGGAAGCATTTGCGGAGATTCCGGGCTGGCATCCTGCTGTTGTTGATGTGATACCGGTTGCCATTCGCCGCTGGCGCAAGAACTGGTGGCAGTCACTGACCGGTGGCGAGTACAAGCGTTTTCGTCGTCAACTCAAATCACAGCGCTATGATCTTGTAATTGACGCTCAGGGTCTGGTCAAAAGTGCATTGATTGCCTGGCAGGCCAGGGGACAGCGTGTCGGCCTGGACCGTGACAGCATCAAGGAACCGGCCAGCAGCCTGATTTATCAAAAACGTCTGGCAGTGCCAAAAGGTGGCCATGCCGTGCAGCGTGTACGTCAGTTGTTTGCACAGGCACTGGGCTATCGCTTTGATCCCGATGAAATCGACTACGGTATCCAGCCCGGTTCCCCGTCACCTGCGTCCGGCGACAGGCCAGCGTTGATGTTTTTACACGGCACTACCTGGCAGAGCAAACACTGGCCTTTGCCGTACTGGCAGGAACTGGCCCGACTGGCAGTGGCCTCCGGATATGAGGTCAAAGTTTCCTGGGGCAATCTGCAGGAGCAGGAGCGTGCCGAAGCGATCGCTGATGGCCTGACCGGTGTCACTTTGCTGGACAAACAGAGCCTGACCGGTCTTGCACAGCAGCTGCAGCAGTGCGAGGGCGTTGTCGCGGTGGACACCGGTCTGGGACACCTGGCAGCGGCGCTGAATATACCAACGGTTTCTCTGTATGGAGCCACCAACCCGGGTCTGTCAGGAACCTTTGGCTACCATCAATTGCACCTGAAGGCAGACCTGGCCTGTTCGCCCTGCATGCGGCGCGAATGCAGCTATCGTGGTCAAGCGCTGTTTGACACGACTGAGCGGGAGGGAGAGTTTCAGGTGCAGCCGCCGTGTTACCGGTCGCTATCACCTGACATGGTTTTCTCGCATCTTGGTCGCATGATTAGCGAGGCTGATGCGCAGGGTGAGCGGCCGTGAAGATCGCCATGCTCATTTATCAGTACTTTCCCTACGGCGGTCAGCAGCGCGACTTTATGCGTATTGCGCAGCGCTGCATCGACGCCGGTCACCAGGTTGATGTGTATTGCCTGTCCTGGCAGGGCGATATTCCGGACGGCATTGTGAGACATCTGGTCCCTGTTTCGGCAATCAGTCGGCATGTTCTGTATCAGCGCTATACAGAGTGGACCCAGGCTGCCCTGAAGAAGCAGTCCTATGATGTGGTGGTGGGTTTCAGCAAAATGCCGGGGCTGGATGTGCATTTTGCCGCTGATCCCTGTTTCGCGGAAAGAATGCGTCGGGAGAATCGCTTTCTCAGCCGCTACCTGCCGCGCTATCAGCACTTTCTTCGCTATGAGCAGGCGGTCTTTGGCGCTGAAAGCCGCACGCAGGTCATGATCCTGTCGCCACAGCAGCAAAAAGATTTCAGTGCGCACTACCCTGGCTGTGAAGACAGGTTGCACATGCTGCCCCCAGGGATCAGCCGTGATCGCCTGCCAGGAGACGACATTGAATCCGTCCGCAATGAAGTGCGCGAGCAGTACCAGCGAGCACCCGACGAACTGCTGATTCTGCAGGTTGGTTCCGGTTTTCGTGTCAAAGGGCTGGATCGTTCGATTCGTGCGCTGGCAGCATTGCCGACAGCGCTCAGGTCGCGCGCTCGACTGCTGGTCATAGGCCAGGGTCGCGCTGCAAAGTATCGACGTCTCGCCCGCCGCCTCGGGGTCGATGATCGCGTGGAATTTCTGGGAGGTCGTGACGATGTTCCCAGGTTCTTCGCTGCCTGTGATCTCTATCTGAATCCGGCACACTATGAAAGTGCCGGGTACACCATAATAGAGGCCATCATCAATGGTCTGCCTGTATTGACGACCGATACCTGTGGGTATGCATTCCATGTGCGTCAGGCTGGTGCAGGCCAGGTCTGTCCATCGCCGTTTCGGCAAAAAGATCTCAATGCCCGTCTGCACGAAATGCTTATCTCCTCCGATCGACACAACTGGCGCAGCAATGGGCTGGCCTATGTAGACAAGGTCGACGTGTTCGGTATGGCGGATACGGCGCTGGCGATCATCGAGTCGGCGGCCAGATCGGAGCAGGTACCAGCATGAAGCAGAACCTGCAGATGCGCGAGGATATGCGATCTTACCTGGGTGACCATGACGTCTTTGCCCAGGCAATGAGCTTGCAGGGGGATGTGTATCGGCAGGCGCCAGGGCGGCGGACATTACGATTCGAGGTGGATGGCCACGCCTATTTTGCAAAGATTCATCAGGGCGTCGGCTGGACAGAGATACTCAAGAATCTGTTAACGCTGCGTCTGCCAATCATCGGCGCACGCACCGAATGGCGCGCCATCATGCATCTGACCGGGCTGGGGGTGCCCACGATGAAAGTGGCGGCCTTTGGTGAGCGTGGCGTCAATCCTGCACAGCGCGAATCATTCCTGATCACTGACGAAATTGCGCCGAGTATCAGCCTGGAAACCTATTGCGAACAGTGGAGTAGTGATCGCCCGCCGCGTCACTACCGCTGGCAATTGATCAGGGCTGTTGCTGATATTGCGCGTCGCATGCACGGTAGTGGCATGTGTCACCGGGATTTTTATCTGTGCCATTTTTTGCTGAGCTGCCGTCAGGACGGCAGCGTGGCTACCGACGCCGATCCGCTCCTTTCAGTCATCGATCTGCATCGCGCACTGATCCACCCGACGCTGTCCAGGCGCTGGATCGTCAAGGATATTGCCGGACTTTATTTTTCCAGTGAGCCCGCGGGGCTAAGCCGCACAGACTGCTTTCGCTTTATTCGCGACTACACCGGAAAGTCACCAGCACAGGCGCTTCGCGAAGACGCTGATTTCTGGCGCCAGGTCATCAACAAGGCCGGGCGGATCGCCCGCCGCGACCGGCTGAAACCACTGCGCCGGATGGTCTCTACGCTCTATCGTGATGGTCCGGACATCGCGCGGCAACAGGACTTCGGGCGAGTAGCGCTGTTTCATCGCAGCGATGACTGCGCCGCTCTTCGGCAGTTCATTGCTGACCCTGACGCAGCGATTGCTGACGGCAAACTCCTTAAAGATGGTGACTCAACGACAGTCGTGCGCCTGCCATGGGGTGGCAAAACCTGTGTGGTTAAGCGGTATAATCTGCGCAACCCCGGCTACCTGCTGCGGCGCCTGTTTCGGCCAAGTCGCGCCTGGTACTGCTGGCGAAACGCGCACTGGCTGCAGCAGATGGGGCTGAACACTCCCAGGCCGGTTCTGATGCTGGAACATCGCTGGGGCCCGCTGCGGGGCGTTGCCTACTTTGTCACTGAGATTTCGGAAGGGACGGATGTACTGTCCATGCTGTCACAGGATGTGGAGTGCGAAGTGTGGACGGACGTATTGCGGCAGTTCCGACGTCTTTTTGCGACGATGAAACAGTACCGGATGATCCACGGCGATATGAAAGCGAGCAATTTTCTGTATCATCAGGATGAGCAGGGCGGCAAGCTGATCACACTGGATCTGGATGCGATGCGGCGGGAAGGGCTGGCGACACGGTTTCACCGGTATTTTGAACGAGATGTGGAAAGATTTCTTGCCAACTGGCGCGATAAACCCACCGAGCAGCAGGCTGTCCGTTCACAGCTTGGTGCTTCGATTACATTAAACAAGGCCGATTGATATGCCTGTGATCACATTGGGACTGTCTGGCGAACTGGGCTACGACGCAGCCGCCGCATTGTTTATTGACGGCGAGGTGGTCGCAGCCGTAGAGGAAGAGCGTCTGGTCAGGCGCAAACACGCCCGTGGCATGATGCCAGTCAATGCAGTGCGCTACTGCCTGCGCTCCGCAAAACTCAAGCCCCGCCAGATCGACCAGGTCGCCATATCCTACGCACCAGTTTCCATCTTCGGGCGCGCCCGCTGGCACTATGCGGCGCGGATGTGGTACGCGCCTGACCGCGCACTCGATGCGCTGTTTAATGGTAATCGTCGCTATCGTCGTTACGTTAAACGCGTCAAGGCCATGCTGGCTGAACTGGCGATTCCCTGGGAGAAAGTGCGGTTTGTCCCGGTTGAGCATCAGCTTGCACATGCCGCGAGTGCCTACTATCTCAGCGGCTTCAAAGGCAAAACCGCGATCCTGAGCCTGGACCTGCGTGGAGAATACGCCACGACACTGTTCGCCTATGGAGAGAACGGGCGCATCCACAAGATCAAAGAGCTATATGAGCCTGACTCGCTAAAAGGTTTGTATGGGGCCATGTGTGATTACCTGGGCTTTGATTCACTGGATGGTGAAACCAAGGTGATGGGCATTGCCACTTACGGCAATGCGGAAAAATACGACCTGTCGTTTCTCGCTGATTACAGTGGCAAGGATTTTCGCATCAACACCCGCATGATCCGCACTGTCGGTCTGCGGCGCTACAAGCAGCGCAGTGTCGGTTACCCCTACAGTGAGGATTTTATAGATCAGCTGGGTCCGCGCCGGGCTGGCGACGTATTTCAGGATCCCTATGTTCACTACGCTGCCGCCATGCAGAAATTGCATGAAAAGATTACAACCGGACTGGTCACCCATTATCTGGCAGATGCGCTTAAGGAAAACGGACAGCTGGTGATCGCGGGTATGGGCGCGTTTAACGTGAAATTGAATCGACGCCTGCTGGACCTGCCCTGGGTCAAACAGCTGTATGTACAGCCCATGGCAGGAGATGCAGGCACGGCCATTGGTGCTGCCGCCTACGCCATCAGCAAACAGAATATTGAGGTCGGCAAACTGCGGCACACTTACCTTGGTCCGCGCTTTACCACCGACCAGTGCATTCGCGCCTGCAAGGCTCATCGCGATCGGCCGATATTCGAGATACTCGACAGTCCCGCAGAAAAAGCCGCGGAGCTGCTGACAGAAGGTCATCTGGTGGCCTGGTTCCAGGGGCGAATGGAGTTCGGACCACGGGCGCTGGGTAATCGCAGTATTCTCGGCAACCCGCGTATCTCCGGCAGTGTTCAGGAGATCAATCAGAAAGTGAAGTTCCGCGAAAAGTGGCGCGCATTTTCTCCCAGCATGCTGGAATCGCTTGCAAAACAAATGCTGGATCTGGATCACGCAGCCGACTTTATGACCATCTCGTTTGACGTTGTGCCTGAATGGCGCGAACTGTTTCCAGCTGTTGTGTACAAAGATGGCACCACGCGTGCACATGTGGTGCGCAAGGCAAGCAATCCACGTTTTCATGCCGTGCTGGAGGCGATGGAAAAGAAAACCGGCTATGGGATTGTGCTGAACACCTCACTGAACCGGCCGGGTGAAGCGATGATCTGCAGTCCGGAGGATGCACTGGACATGTTCCATGGATCTGACCTGGAATACATGATCATGCAGGACGTGCTGGTTACCAAATCAGACGATGAGGTACAGGGCTGGTAGTTTGCCATGCGCCGCACTGACAGCCAGCGCTATGGCAGTTCCTTTTCAAACACCATCAAATCTGCGCCGCGCTCGGCACTGAAGCTGCGGATCAGTCGCAGGGCGCCGCGATTTATCTCTGCCTGCAGTTGCTGATCAAAGCTGCCACGCGGTGTCAGGGCGAATATGGTGCCTGGCGAAGCCTGCAGCAGCAGTTCCGGTTCCATCTCTCGGCGTACCACATCATAGTCTTCAACGCGGCCTGTTTCGTAGGCCAGGTATATTTCATTGGTGACCAGTGGCGCATCGCGCCTTGTGCTCTGTTCAATCCATGCCGTGGCTTCCTGCAGGTGGCGCTTGGGATCCCCAAAAGAAATATGTGAATCAATAAACGCGAACAGCAGCAGAAAAATCATCAACCCGGCAAAACGTCTGGTCCGGTTTTCGGCCGCAGCAATACGCCAGCTGCGATCGACAATAAACGGAATGAAGATCAGTAGAACGGTGCAGAACATCAGCGCATAACGGGTGGTGATAAAACGCGTCAGCAGGATGAAGGCCAGCAATATCAGCAATGATGTGCCGGCCCATATCAGCAGCACGTTCGTCACAGGATGCTCAAGTTTTACCAGCCGTTTGATATAACCGTAGGCCAGCAGAGGGGCGCCGACCAGACCCAGACTGTCGATCAGGCAGGCGAGCAGTACCGCCAACAGCCCCACAAACAGAAATATGCCGGAATACTGACCGACAAACTGCGCACCGTATTCGCCAAATACTGCTGCATTCAGCGCAGCGTCAGGCTGAAAAATATCCTGCAGATTGTTGAGGAAGGGCTGGTAAATCAGTGCGAAGCTTTGCAGTTGTTGTTGCAGCTCGATCTGGCTGAACGCGAACACAATCAGCATCGGCGCAATGGCCAGCAGGGCTATGATTTCCAGACGCAGAAAACCACGTCGGCGATTATTCTCTGACAGTGATTTGTTCATCAGCAGCGTGACAGGTGACACATACATCAGCAGCAGTGCCTCCGGTCGGAACAGGGCGGCAGCCAGACTCGCGGCGACAAACAGCACGGCATGGCGCAGCAGTAAAGTGCGATTGAAATGGATCAGTTGCAGCATGGCTATCAGTGCAAAACCCAGAAAGCCAATGTCACGAATAATGTAGGCCCGGAACTCATTGATCAGTGGGAAACTGAGGATGACCAGCATGGCAAGCCAGGCCACGCGGCGGGTGGGCGCCAGCGCTGCAACCAGATTGACAAAAGCAAGGCTCATCAAAGCGAAGGTAAGTGCGTTTAATAAATAGGCTGCCTGGAACATGCTCAGGCCGGTAATCTTGTGGATCATCGCAATCACAAGTGACATGTGCGCCCACTGATAGTGGCCGTAGGCAGCCGTCAGGCCCTGCTCAAGCGCGATCTCTGCCGTTCGAACGTAGATGTATGCGTCAGTATTGGGCTGCGCATTCAGGGTCACTGCCAGCCACGACAGCAACAGGCTGGCGAGCACAGTGATCAGTCGGATCAGGGTCAGTGGCGGGAGATGGGGCCTGTATGCCGGGTTCATGACTTCACTCAGTGACGATCGTGGGAAGGGGGCAGCTGCCTGCTGTACAGGTCCGGGCTGCCTTCAGGGCGCGTCTTGAACCGTCTGTGCAGCCAGATGTACTGTTCGGGTGCTTTTCGAATGGCAGCTTCGATCAGTGTATTGATTCGTTTCACGTCGGCGTGGTCGTCGCCGGTCGGATAGTCTTCCAGAGGTTCGCTGAAATACAGGTGATAACCACTGTTGTCGGCGTTGCGATAATGCGCCAAAAAGATGACCAGCGAATTATTGAATCCGGCGTATTTGCTGGTCGCCGTGATGCTGGCGGCAGGTATGCCAAAGAAGTCGACAAAGATGGAGTGTCTGGGCCCGTAGTCCTGATCGGCGGCGTACCAGAGTACATGGCCTTCCTGCAGGCGGCGTAGCGCCCGACGTACCTCTTTGCGCTCTACAACCGCACCGTAGAGACGCTGTCGGCCGCGTTTCATCAGGGCATCGAATAATGGATTCTTGTGGGCGCGATAGGTTACGTCAATTGGGTAGAGCAGCGACATCAGGCTGCCAACAAATTCGATAGTCGAGAAGTGAGCGCTGACCAGCAGGACGCCGCGGCCCTGCTCATGTGCCTTGATCAGGTTTTCCAGCCCGGTGGCCTGCACCATGTGTTTGAAATCGGCAGGTTTACGGCACCAGGCCAGACCGATCTCCATGACACCCACGCCATTGGACTTGAAGGTTTCGCGCACGAGTTTGCGCTGCTGGTCCGCACTCAGCTCGGGAAAACACAGCTCGATGTTGCGCTGGCAGACCCGGCGTCTGCTGCCTGCAAGCCGGTACATCAGCAGCCCGAGCATCTCGCCGATCCAGACCTGCAGGCGATAGGGCAGATGTGCAATCAGCCAGATAAACCCGTAGGCCAGCCAGGTCGGCCAGTAACGCGGGCCCAGATAGTCGCGTGGATTGTCGCTGTGTTGCGGTCGCTGCCTGCTCACACCTTACCTGTCAGTCTGATTATTGTCAGGCCGCATTGTAGCAGGAACGGCGGCAGGCGTGACAAACCGGCGTCCTTCCCGGCAGGATGTCCGGATGGCGGGCTGTGCTATGATGGCCGCCATTGATTGTGTGTATCGCCGACGCGCGACAGGACAGTGAATCCTCATGAATATCGATTTACCGCAATACCCCCTGGCTCGTGTACTGGTGGCCGGTGATGTGATGCTGGACCGCTACTGGCATGGCAAGGCTTCGCGTATTTCGCCAGAGGCGCCGGTGCCGGTTGTCAAAGTGGCAGCCAATGAAGATCGCCCCGGTGGCGCTGCCAACGTGGCACTGAATATCGCAGCGCTGGGTGCCGCCGCCTCGGTCGCTGGCATCACAGGGCGCGATGAAGCTGCTGACGAGCTGCAGGGCAAACTGAAGGCCGCCGGTGTCGATTGCCAGTTCACATCAACAGACAATATTCCGACCATTACCAAGCTGCGCATCATCAGCCAGCAGCAACAGCTGCTGCGGGTCGATTTTGAAGAGGCCTTCCCGGCAGAAGCTGTGGATGCCATGCATCAGCATGTCCAGCAGGCGCTTGAGGCGACCCAGGTGCTGGTGCTGTCGGATTACGGCAAAGGCTCGCTGGCACAGACGCGCCATCTGATCCAGGCAGCCAGAGACCGCTGCGTGCCGGTCGTGGTCGATCCCAAGGGGACAGACTTCAGCAAGTATCATGGTGCCACGGTCATTACTCCCAATCTTTCGGAGTTTGAGGCGGTGGTGGGTGCCTGTCACAGCGAGGATGAACTGATCGAACGCGGTCAGCGGCTGCGTGAATCACTGGCGCTGGATGCCGTCCTGGTCACTCGTGGCGAAAAGGGCATGACACTATTGCAGGCTTCGCGGGCAGCGCTGCACCTGCCAGCCCAGGCGCGCGAAGTATTTGATGTGACCGGTGCCGGTGACACGGTGGTGGCTGTATTGGCCGCATCACTGGCTGCCGGTGAGGACATGGAAAAATCCGTCATGCTTGCCAATCTTGCCGCAGGGCTGGCGGTTGCACGTCTTGGCACTGCCGCGATCAGTGGCCCCGAGCTGCGTCGTGCCCTGCAGTTGCTACAGGGAACCGGCCGCGGTGCGATGACCGCAGATCAGCTGGTGATGGCGGTCGAAGATGCGCGCGCACACGGCGAGAAGATTGTGTTTACCAATGGCTGCTTTGACATCATTCATGCCGGTCATGTGGGATATCTGGCACAGGCGCGGCAGCTTGGAGATCGCCTGATTGTTGCCATCAACGATGACGATTCAGTTCGCCGACTCAAAGGCGAAAGCCGCCCCATCAATCCGGTGGAACGGCGCATGGCGGTGTTGGCAGGGCTTGAGGCCGTGGACTGGGTGGTGAGTTTTGCTGAAGATACACCGGAAAATCTGTTGACGCGCATTCAGCCGGATATTCTGGTCAAGGGTGGCGACTACACCGATGAGCAGGTCGTCGGCGGTGATTACGTCCGCAGCTACGGCGGGCAGGTCAAAGTGCTTTCCTTTCTGGATAACTGTTCCACATCAGCCATTGTCGAGAAAGTGAAGCGCGGCTGAATTGATGTATACTCGCGTGAGACCATTTGCTTGTCAGTCTGAAACCAGGGAGTAAAAACAATGTTAAGAAAGGTGTTTGCTATTGGTACGTTGGTATTGTCGTCAGTGCTTGTTGTCACCGTGAGTGCGCAGCAGGATGAACCCACGCCACAGGAGCGTGCGGCAGCATCGACTGAAACACGCCAGGCTGTTTTTAAACTGCTGGGTTTCAACATGGCGCCGATCAGTGGCATGGCCCGCGGTGCGGAATTTGATGCGGCCGTGGCCGAGCGCAATGCGCGTCGCATTGCCGAGCTGGCGCCGATGATTCCGGAAGTATTCGCCGCCAACGACACGCGTGAATTCACGGTGGAAACCGAAGCCCTGCCCATTATCTGGGACAATATGGCTGATTTTGAGCAGAAAGCCAGTGAGCTGCAGGCCGCAGCCCTGACCTTTGCCGACGTCGCTGCTGGAGGTGACCGCAATACCACTATCGCTGCCGTTCGTGCGTTTGGCTCCACTTGCGGTAACTGCCACCGCGAGTACCGCGTCGACTGACAGGCTGCAAGCCTGCAAGGGCACTGGCAAATTGTTCATAATCCCCGTTTAAAGAACGCTGCCATGGCTTGCCGATCCTCATCGGTAAGCCGGCCGGTGTTGTGTTCAATGACCGGTTCCATCTTGCCACCGACATACTCGCCATCGGGTTTCAGTCCGATAAACAGGAACAGCGCCAGATCTTCCTCTGACCAGCTGGCCAGTGCCTCAGCGTCAATCGCTTCAACGTGACCATCAGACATCTCGCCGCCGGCAAATTCGCGCCCCATATCACTGATGCCCAGTGCATTGCGCGGCGTGTGGCATTCGCCGCAATGGCCCAGATTGCGGCTCAGGTGGGCACCACGGGCAATCATTGGATCTCCGTACTCGGGCAACTCTGGTGTGTTCCAATCGGCCAGTAAGTTCCAGCCGGCCATCTGCCAGCGCATCACCCAGGCTGGCAGCTCATGCTCGGGGGGCTGATTGCTGACTGGATCCTGTGCCATCAGCCAGGCGGCAATGTCCAGCGCCTCATCGTCACTGATACCGGCGTAGGCGCGATAGGGAAACGCGGGGTAATAAAAACTGCCATCGGGCGAGCGTCCGTGTTTGATCGCGCGAACCACATCCTGACCGCTCCAGTCACCGATACCGGTTGACGGGTCAGGTGTGATATTGGAGGCGTAAAAGGTACCGAAAGGTGACTCAATCCCCAGTCCGCCGCTCAGCCCGCCTTTGCTGCCTTCATGACAGCTGACGCATCCGCCGGCACTGACGAGGTATTCGCCACGTGCAATAGCGTCGGCTTCGCTGCTGATTTCGAAGTCGGGAACAGAGGGGGGAGAAAAAGCCCAGATGGCGAGTATGGCAAGGAAGGCGATGCTGAGGGCCGTTATGGCACCAATAACTTTCCTGATCATCGTGTGCTGTGCTCCGGTTGAAGGCTACCGGCAACTGGCGTGGCGGACTGGGATGCCCGCCACGCCAGGTAGCACACAACAGACTGTATCAGTCTGGCAGTGCCACTGCAGTCAGCTTGCTGCCGGTTTGCAGCATGACGTACTGCTTGCCTGCATGAACGTAGCTCATCATACCGAAATTGCTGGTATCAGGCACTTGCACGCGACCAATCTCTTCACCGGTCATTTTATCAACGGCAAACAGGTAAGGTGTACCATCACTGCCCTCGCTGGCGTAGAACAGCATGTTGGCGGTAACCGTCATCGGTGCCAATGCGCCGGTACCGGTACTGCCGACATCAACACCAGCCAGAGCCGGGTGATCCTTGATTCGGTCTGGCGTGTCGCCAACCGGGATCATCCACAGGTGTTCACCCGTGTTCATGTCGATGGCTGTGATGCGGCTGTAAGGTGGCTTGTACAGGGGCAGTCCCTGTGGTCCACGTACCGGCAGAGATCGCAGTGCTGCGTAGCGGGAGAACGTCGAGCCGGTAGGCAGTTCGATCATCGCATCACGCTCCTGGGCGTCAGTTACAACGCGGGAGGAACAGGCTGAACGCGACGTTACGTACAGAATACCGTTGACCGGATCAGCGACGGCAGGCCCAGGGATATTGGCGCCACCACCATCACCCGGACACCACAGAGCAGCCATCTTGCCCAGATCGTTGTCACGGTGCAGCGGCGGATTGAACAGTGGTCCAATCTCGTACTGAGCCAGCGAGTCAATCGCCTGCTGACGGAGCTCTGGCGTGAAGTCGATCAGGTCATCGTGGGTCAGACCCTGCATGTCAAACGGTGCAGGTTTGGTCGGGAAGGGCTGTGTTGGAGACAGTTGCTCACCCGGGATACGCGACTGCGGTACAGGGCGTTCCTCGATGGGCCACAACGGCTCACCCGTCAGACGGTTGAAGGCGTAGACAAAGGCCTGTTTGGTAGCCTGTGCAATAGCCGGCACCGTGCGTCCGTCGATCTCAACATCCAGCAGCACTGGTGCTGTAGGTGTGTCGTAGTTCCAGACATCGTGGTGAACAAACTGGAAGTGCCAGACTCGCTCGCCAGTCTCTGCATCCATGGCGATGATGCTGGTACCAAACAGGTTGTCACCGGGAGCATGACCGCCGTAGTAGTCGATCGTCGGCGGGTTGGTTACCGCGTAGACGATGCCTGCCTCAACGTCGGCCGACAGCGGCGCCCAGGGTGACACTTCGCCGGTCAGCTCACGTGGATTGGGGATGCCTTCCCAGGTCTCGATGCCGAACTCTCCGGCTTCCGGGATGACGTTGAACTTCCACTTGAAATCACCGGTTGCGGTATCAAAGGCCAGTATGTCACCAGGGATGTTTTCGATACGCGTCTGGTTGTAACCCTGTTCGGCAGAGTTACCAACCACTACTGTATTGTTGACCACGATGGGTGGTGAAGAGGCCGTGATGTAACCTTCTTCCAGCGGAATACCGTAGTAGGGGTCGAAATCGTAGCCCATGTAGTCAGCAATGATGCGCTGCATGTCGATCACGCCGGTCTCCGGGAAGCCTTCAATGCCAACCGGGCCACCGAAGCCCTCCAGCGGTGCGCCGGTCTCGGCATCCAGAGCTGTCAGGAAGAATGCCGGGCTGATGATATAGATGACTCCCCGGCCATCTACTTCACCATAGGCAACGCCCTTGCCGTAGTCCTTGCGCATGGAATATTCATGACGGAAGGTATGCGGTTCACGGTAGGACCAGATGGTCTCACCGCTTTCCGGATCAATGGCGATAACGTGGCGGCGCTCACCAGCTACCGTGAACAGTTTGCCGTCCACGTAGCTTGGCGTGGAGCGGCCACTGGAGGCATCGAAACTGGCACCATCCCAGATCCAGGCGGTTTCCAGCTGGGTGAAATTGTCTGCGTTGATTTGTGTGGCGGGGGTGTAACGGGTGTGAGCGTGATCACCACCGAGGGTTACCCACTCGACGGTCTCCTGGTCCTGAGCGGACAGCGAGGTGTGCGCCAAACCAATACTTATGGCCAGCAGACCTGCCAGCCGCAACGGGTGTGCAGCTCGACCAGTCCCGGCCGGACGTGTGATTTTCATTTGTGTTACTCCTTGATTTTTATTATTCCTGGAGAACCGGAGAGCCTGAACTCCGACACGCAGGTTATGCCTGATTGCACAATGCTGCAAGTGGCAATTTTTACAGTGGGTCGATTCGTCTTATACTCGGCGAATTGTGATAAAAACTGAATTAACCCAGGAATCTGCCATGTCAAATAAAAACAAGGACCTGCTGGATGTCGTCATCGTCGGCGCCGGCCTGTCAGGGATTGGTGCTGCGGTCATGCTGCAGCAGCAGTGCCCCGGCAAAAACTACTGCATTATTGAGGCGCGCCAGTCGCTGGGCGGCACCTGGGATCTGTTCCGATACCCCGGCATCCGCTCCGACAGTGACATGCACACCCTGGGTTATCGATTTAAACCCTGGCGCGATGCCAGGGCGATTGCCGACGGGCCATCCATTCTCCGCTATGTCAAAGAGACTGCGGCCGAGCATGGTGTCGACCAACACATCCGCTACGGGCAGCGTCTGGTGGCAGCCAACTGGTCAGACGTGGATGCCTGCTGGACGCTGGAGCTGGAACAGTCAGATGGTTCGGTGATGACCCAGCGCTGCCGCATGCTGCTGATGTGTTCGGGCTATTATCGCTACGAAAAGGGCCACACGCCTGAATTTGCGGGACAGGAAGACTTCAAGGGTCAGATTGTGCATCCGCAGCACTGGCCGCAGGATATGGACTACAGCAACAAGCGCGTGGTGATTATCGGATCTGGTGCCACAGCCATGACGCTGGCGCCTGCCATGGCCGACGAGGCTGCACATGTGATCATGCTGCAGCGCTCCCCAACCTATGTCGTATCGATGCCGGATCGCGATCGCGTAGCCAACGCGCTGCGCAGGATTCTGCCGGACACCTGGGCCTACGCTCTCACGCGTTTCAAGAATGTCCGGTTCCAGCAATGGGTATACCGTCAGTCGCGACGCAAACCCGAGAAGCTGAAGAAGCGCATACTGGACATGGTGCGCAAGGAACTGGGGCCTGACTATGATGTCGAGAAGCACTTTACGCCCTCCTACAATCCCTGGGATCAACGCCTGTGCCTGGTGCCAAACGCCGACCTTTTTCAGTCCATTCGAGAGGGGCGCACCGAAGTGGTCACCGAGCATATCGACCGTTTCACCGAAAACGGCATTTTGCTGAAAAACGGCCGGGAGCTGCCAGCTGATATCATCGTCACCGCGACCGGTCTGACTATGCAGATCATGGGCGGCGCGCAGTTCAGTCTGAATGGCAAGCCACTGGATTTCGCCGATACCTGGGCCTACAAAGGGCTGATGTATTCTGGTGTGCCCAATCTGGTGATGACCTTTGGTTATATCAATGCCTCCTGGACCCTGCGAGCCGACCTGACGGCCGAATTTTTCTGTCGCCTGATCAACCATATGGATGAACACGATGCCCGCGTCGTGCGTCCGACGCTGCGCGAGGAAGATCAGGGAATGGAGGCAAGACCGTTTATTGACGATTTTTCAGCCGGCTATATGCAGCGCATGATGCATCGCTTCCCCAAACAGGGTGACCGGGCACCGTGGCTGAACACGCAGGATTACGGCAAGGACCGCAAGCTGCTCAGCCGCGACTCACTGGACGATGGTGTGTTGGTGTTGGGCTGAGCGTAATCACCGGGCTCTTGTTGGAATGAAGGGTGCGATTCAGTCTGACTGACGGCCAATAACCTGGCGCAGCAGCGTGATGTCATGCTCATTCGCTCCCGATTTCGCAAATGCCGACTGCCAGTCACTGGTGACGTCACAGATCTGATCAATTATGGATTCTGCATGGTCGCTGGATAGCCCAAAGGCAACCGCAGCGCTGCGGACATTCTCCAGGCTGCGGGTACGCCCGTGCCGGCCGATGCCCAGCGCATGCTCCCGTCCTGGAGCCAATGAAGGAAGTAGGTCGAATGCAGGTGAGAGCTGCCAACCCGGGTCGGCGGGGTCGTAAAGTAATCCATGGTTCCTGCCATGGTCATCCGTATTGCCGATTACTACATTGAAGATGATGCGACGAAACAGCTGCTCTGAATCACGTTTCCAGTCTTTGCCGTGAGCTCGCAGAATGCTTGCCAATGCGACATAACTGCAGGGATCGGTGAATGCGTCATCATAGAGTCTCACGCGGTCCCGGTTGAACAGGCTGTGCGCAGAGATGTAATGGAGCGATCGATCTGTCTTGCGGTCAAAGCGCTTGATCAGAAACACATCGCGGTCTCCCACCTGCTGTATGGAAATATCCGGGATGTCGATGCCGCAATTTCTGGCAAGTTGCATGCTGGCATATTCAACACGCGGTACATTGAACAGATCACCTGCGCGCGAAAACTTTGCCAGGCAGGGGAAACCGTTGTCGGTCAGTGTAACTTTAGGCCGGGCGCCTCCCATGGACGTTGCTGGTACCAGGATCTCCAGCAGAGCTGGATCGACGGATTCATTTGCGGCGATTTTGTGAGATGCCTGCTCCAGATCGTCCAACAGACTGATGGAAGGTAGCGCAGATGGTGTTTTGGGGCGCGATCGCGACATGGAAAACTGCAGACAGCCAACCCCATGGCCGCTGGTCGCCACCAGGCGCTCAATTTCATTAAGCGGCAATCGCTTATGTCCAGCCAGCAATACCCGGGTGCCCCAGTCGTCCGGACCGGCATCGCTGAATACAGGGAATACACTGTTGGCTGCCCGGGTCGTCTGGGCACCCTGCAGCAACTTCAGGTTGACCGGGTCCAGAGGGTATGTCCAATCTTTGGTCAGCCATTCAGTATCATAGGTAAAGCTGCCGGCTGTTCTGCCTAATTGAAGTTTGCCAGCCCGGCACAGTTCGCCGGTTGGCGTCTGGGCGAACACGTAGCAGGCAGTGATAGCCTGGGTCATCGTCGCACACGCCGGGCAGCCCGAAGGCGGCGTCCGTCTACATCCAGGTGGGGCGCCGCAACCTCACGCAGTGCTGCGGTCAGTTCCAGTGTATCAAGCACAGCGAGTATGGCGCCCATGGACACAGTCGTACTCGCCTGTTCAATGGCCTGGTAAGTGGCCAGCGACATCAGGCAGCGTTCTGCCATTTCGCGCTGACTGAAGCCTCTTGATTTGCGAGCCTCCTGAATATTGAAAGCCAGGGTCTGGTAATCCTCCAAGGCATCCACCGAGATGGCAGCCAGAAATCTCTTCTCGGCCAATCACTTCTCCTGGCATGGTATACCATGCATTAACTGGATATATGCATGGTATAACAGGTCGTCAAGTGTATGGTCAAGCGGGAGCCGTCAGGAAATGGAAATTCTGCTCAGCCGTGACTCACTGGACGACGGCGTATTGGTGTTGGGCTGAGAGTAGCCGCGCTGCAGGGCCTGCCAGTGCGCCTTGGTGAAGTAGAAGGTCGATTCGCGCTGCTGCCATTTATCCAGTGAGCGGCGCAGGCGGCTGAGGTTGTTGCGCTGCCAGCCGCTGTGCCGGCTGCGGCGGATCGCGCACTTGTCAAAGTCGATCAGGTAGATTTTGCCCGATCGGGTCAACAGGATATTGCAGGCGTTAAGATCGGTATGGTCGATGTTGTGGTGGTGGAAGCGCTGGATGATTCGCCCAATGGCTTCCCAGGTGGTGTCTGACAGGTTTTTTTCGCTGAGGACTTCTGCCAGTGTCTGGGCATCTGCGATACGTTCCGTGATCAGGTCACCCTGGTAGCATAATGGCGAGGTTCGCACACAGCGGGTTGCGACCGGGCGAGGGACGGGCAGCCCCAGGTCCCGCATCTGCCCAAGCAGCAGGAACTCGCGCCACATTCGGCTGCGTTCAGTGCCACTGTACAGATAGGAATTTTTGATCATACGGCCCAGCAGGCCGCCACGGTGGTAGGTTTTCAGCACCAGCTGCAGACTGTCATGTTCATAGAACATGACATTACCGCGCCCGCGCGAGCACGTGTCATGCTGTTCGCGCGCGAGTGTCTCGCGACAGAACAGGCCCGGCTGGTAGTCGGCCAATACCTTCTGGTTGATCAGTACCGAGGCATTTTTGTCTTTATAGTGTTTATATTGCATGTGACCACTCTACGCGAAGGTCATTGTCATCTTCGTGACGTAGATCATTGTTCTTATGTACCAGACCGAAGATTACCGCGCCTGTTTTCGATAATATAGCGTTTTTTGAAAAATATGGTGCCTCATGAGCGAATACCCAGTCCCCCCGTCGCGCTGGTATGACGGCCTCTACGGCCGCTTCCTGCGGCTTGCCGCCGGTGGCATGGTGTCTCCGCGCTGGTTTCAGCGTGAGCTGCCGTCTCGCGAGCAATTGACCGCCAAAACAGGTCGGCTGCACCTGGAGATCGTGAGTCACTGCTGGAACTATGCGCATATGCAGACCTATCAGCTCAGTTCGCTGCTACTGTTCCCGCCGACGGATTTGGATGTCACCATGACGGTGTTTTACGGCGAAGCGGATACTGAGACCGTCAAACTGCTGGAATTCTTCAGTACGCAACAAATTCCCGGCATTCGCTGGAACTGGCGCCCTCTGCCAAAACAGGCGCTGTTCCGCCGCGCCATCGGCCGCAACCTGGCCGCCAAAGAGACGAATGCCGATTGGGTCTGGTTCACCGACTGCGACCTGCTGTTCCGCGAAGGCTGTCTGGATGGTCTGAGCCAGGCACTGCAGGGACGACAGGACGCTTTGGTATTCCCATCCTCTGAATATTGCACGGATCTGCTGCCGCCCGATGCGCCGCTGCTGTCGCCACCGATGGATCCGCCTGCGGTGGTGGATATCGATGAGGCGCTGTTCCAGCGATACACACGCGATCGCGCTACCGGGCCTCTGCAGATAACCCATGGCGACATGGCGCGCGCCGTTGGGTATTGCGAGGCGCTGCCTTACTACCAGCAGCCGTCGGATACCTGGTGCAAGGCCTACGAGGACAGGGCGTTTCGCTGGTTATTGCGGACACAGGGCGTGCCGATTGAGGTGCAGGGCGTTTACCGGATCAAACACCAGGCCAAGGGCCGGTACACAGGCAGCGCGTTAAACACGGGTGTGCGCAGTGCACTGCGGCAGGCAGCGGCAAAGGTTAAAAACTAGACCTGACGGTCGCTGGCATTTGTCGATGAACGGTTGTTGAGGCCTAGCTGGTCTGAGCTGTTAATGCATGCAACAAGGTCAGTCGGCTGACTCATTGTGGTAGAAACGCAGGCCCACGGCATCGCCATCATCAAACCCTTCCCAGGTATTGTCGCCGGCACCGTCGCCAGGCAGCTCAAGATAACGACGCTGGTTTTCATCGCCTTTCAGGTACAGATCCAGGAAGGCTGTCGCGAAATGCTGCAGGATATTGTTCATGCGCAGCGTGTCCCAGACCGGGTCCGTGTAATGACCGGCGCCAGTCGTATCTTCACGGCCCAGAAACTCGGCGGGGAGCGGGATGGGCGCCGCCACACTGTGCCCGGCATTCTTGAACACCAGCATATAGCGCGGGTCAGAATTTACGGCGCCATTGTAGGCAGCCTTGACGCCATTGTCGTAGCCAGAGGTCTGGTCGGCATCGCCGGCTACAAAAAGCACCGGGCCGCTCAAGCCTTTTAAGCCCTCAGCCTCCCAAAACCCCATGTTCATACCCCAGGGCGCGATCGGGATACCGGCCTTGATACGCGGGTCGCGCTGGCTGGCAAACTCCGGGTTACTGGCCGCCAGTTCGTGCAGCAGACGATTGGGTGGCGCACCAATAAAACCCACACCGGCATCGCTGTATCCGGCGCCCAGATTGTTCAGTACGCCATAACCGCCCATGGAGTATCCGATTAACGCCGTGTTGTCAGCATCGGTGCTGGCACTGATAAACGCGGCCTCGCCCTGCCCACTGGCGATCGCGTCAAGCACAAAACGCTGATCGGGTGCCCGGTTATATAGCGTGCTGCTAAAGTTCTGCTGATCCTCGTAGGTGCTGTCCGGGTGATCAATAGAGGCGACCACATAACCCTTGCTGGCCAGATTTTCACCCAGGTGGCTGAGCAGATAGCGGTTGCCGGGATAACCATGCGACATGATGACCAGCGGAAAACGCTGATCGGCTGCCGGTGCTGCATCACGGATGGCGCGGCCACGCAGTGTGGCGAGGATGGCCGGATTGCGGGTTGTCGTGGTGTATTCGGTTCCGGACTGACCAATCTGCTCCGTCGTGGCCGGATACCAGACTTCAACGGTCAGCTCTCTGTCGTAGTAGCTGATCTCAGAGTTGTCACTGGCATTGAGTACGTCCGGCCTGTCCTCGTCGACTAGGCGGATTGTGCGCACGCCAATTGGATGATCGCCGAATGCCGCAAGTGGCGGCGCGTCGGGACGGGTCAGGTCTATGCGATTGATGGGGTCGCGGTCTTGCGCGTGTGCGGGGGAGAAGCTCAATGTCATCACCAGAATCAGTAGTCTTTTCATAGAATAATCTTCATTATGAAGCTAACAGGGCAGATGTACCAATGCCCAATTCTATCTGACTTTTAGTACACTCTGCCCGGATCTCTGGTGAATAATCCGGGCAGAGCTTCGCAATTACTTGTTGAGTATTACTCAAGCAGCCGCCCACGCAGCGCCGCAATCTCTTCCTCACTCACACCCAGTCCATCCTTGATGTAGGCGTCAACAGAGCCATACTGTTTGGTCATTTCATCAAATGCGGTTTCCAGATAGATGGGGCGGGTGCCCATCAGTGCGGCGATGGCGGGCTGTGGCAGTTGCGCCAGAGCGGCGTACTGGGCATTCTGCTCGTCGCTCATCTGCTCATCCAGCGCCGGGGCGCTGTTGGCAAAACGTGGATCGGTGAGGATGGCTTCTGACAGGGTGAAGTCGGCCATCACGGTGTCGCGATCCATGCCCAGAGCGGTCATCACCAGAGCAGCGGCGATACCAGTGCGGTCCTTGCCGGCGCTGCAGTGGAACAACAGGGCGTCGCCCGATGTTGCCAGTTCTTCAAACATGGCGGCATAGTGCGGGCGCTGTTGAGAGACCATGTCGCGGTACATCTCGGCCATGACCAGTTCGGCGTCCTGTTCGGTGACGCCGGGCTGGGCGAGGCGCGTGAACAGCGCGTCATTGCCGTCCAGATTCATCTCGTAGTCCCAGGTCAGCATGTTGATATTGCCGGCCTGCCATTCTGTAGGCTCGCTGTGACGCTCTTCAGTGGCGCGCAGGTCAACCACGGTGCCGATGTCCAGCTGCTCGATGGTCTGGTAGTCAGCTTCGGTCAGGTGGTGGAGTACGCCAGAACGATACAGTTGTCCTTTTTTCAGGGTGCGGCCATCCGCTGTGGTGTAACCACCCATGTCACGGAAATTGCGACCGCCTTCCATGGGGATCAGGTGTCTCTCTATCAGTTGCTCGCGGTCGTCAGCAAAAACGTTGGCGCTGATGCTGATGGCAGTCATCAGCGTGATGGCCAGCAGGGCCGCGAATGCGAATGTCAGTCTGTGCTTGTACATCGTAATAATTCCTTTGTAGAAAATGATCAGAAGTTGGCGCGAATGCCGGCCATGTAATGACGTCCGTAACGTTCCACCTGGTTGGGTGTGCGTTCGGTCTGTACGTAGCGAACATCAACCGCGTCGTTCAGGTTGTTGGCGTTCAGGTACAGTGACAGATCGGCGCCCAGGGCCTGCCAGGGCAGGTCGTACTTGACGTTGAAGTCCAGTCGCTTCTGCGCGGCCCAGTACTCGGCGAAAGCGTCGTTTTCAGTGGTGGACATCCAGTCGTCACGGAACTGGTAGTTCAGGCGCATGGACAGACGCGAGGTCTCATAGTAGATCGAGGTGTTGTAGATCAGATCCGAGGTGCCGGGCAGACTGAAATCGATGTTGCGCTGTGTGGTGAATTCGCTGTCCAGTATGGTGACGTTGGCGTTGAATCCGAGGCCATCAAGGACACCTGGCGCGAAGTCTGACAGCTGTGCAATCAGGTTGAATTCGATACCGCTCAGGCTGCCGTCGCGACCGTTGATGAAGCCGGTATAGCTCCAGTTCTGGCCTTCGGCGCCTGGTACGTAGATGCCGCCATCAATGGTGGCGCTGTCGGCATAGATGACGTTGTCGATGCTGCGATGGAAAGCCCCTGCGCTGATCAGGCTGGCATCACCGTAGTACCACTCCAGTGAGGCATCCAGGCCCATGGCTTCTTCGGGTTTCAGGCTGGGGTTACCGCCGCTGACTTCACGATCCACCGGGTTGACCGAGGCAGCCGCACGCCATTCATTGTAGGTGGGTCGGCTGATGGAGGTAGTGGCCGCCAGGCGCAGTTTCACATCTTCCTGCAGGTCGATATTGACGTGCACGCTGGGCAGCAAGTGGTTCAGGGTATCGTCGTAGCTGGCCAGCGGGCCGGTGCTGCTATAGTCAGTGCGCTCAGCACGCAGACCGGCAACCACATTGCCCCAACCGAAGTGAGTGGTTGCCATCGCGTAAGCTGCAGTGATGTCTTCGTCGATGCTCACCAGCTGATCCTGTGGCGCGGTGACGCTAAGACCACCGACCGCATTGCTCCAGGCAGCCTGCAACGCGGCATTGTCGTAAATGGTGCCGCCGACTGTGTTGCTCATGTCGGACTCCCACAGACGACCCGTGTTAAAGCTATTGATGTTTACGCCACTGGGGAAGCTGGTCTGTGACAGGGCGGTGCCCACGCCGCGGCCTTCACGCTGGTCGTGCTCAAAACCCAGTTTGACGGTGGCGTGACGTCCGAACAGGTTGGATTCTGTCTCGGCATCCAGCTTGATTTTGTCAGCGTCGATATCGAGACCTGAGTCGACGATCAAAGCCAGGCTGACCGGATAGCTGATCTGGCCAACATTGATAGGGTTGTTGGTGAACGGAGCCATCAACTGTACCTGGGGATCTTTCAGGTCAGTCAGGTCATAGCTGGCCGCGGCCTGGCCGCCTGCACTCAATGGAATGGGCAGGAACAGCTGATTTTCTGTCGTGGTGCGGTTCAGACGGCCTTCCACAAACCAGTCGCCCAGTGTGACATCAGCGCCCAGGGTGTTGGTGAATGCTGAGTTTTCGTAGGTGCCGTTCTGCAGCATGCGGCGTGCCAGAACCAGCGGCTGATAACCCGTGGCGCCCGGCTCCAGTGAACGTCCGAGGGCACCTGCACCAGCGTCAAACTCGATCACGTACTGATTGCGCTCTTCTTCATCCAGAAACTCACTGTACAGCGTGGAAGCAAAGAACCGGTTCATGCTGTTTTCCGGACGATACTCCAGGCGACCACCCCAGGCTGTATCCTGGCGACGCACGTTATAGCTGCGGAAATCAATGGCGTTTAGCACGATCTCGTCAGAGGCAGGGTCGATGTTCAGGTCGAACTCACGGTTGTCAGTAACCTGCTCGCGCACGTTACGTGAACCGAACACAGAAAAGCCCAGTGTGTCCTGCGACCAGGACATGCGGCCGCTGTAGCGGCTGACTTCACCACTGCCCAGCATCTGTTCACCCATGCCGATGTCGGTCGAGGTAGACCAGCCGTCAACCTCAAACGGGTTAAAGGACTCGATATTGATATAGCCGGAAACGGCTTCGCCGGGCATGGCCGGTGTGATGGCCTTGTTGGCTTCGATGGTACGGGTGATCACCGCCGGAAAGGCATCAAAACGCGGAACACGGCCGTTCTCGGCGCCCGGGATGGTCAGGCCATCAATCGCCAGAGCGGTGTAACGAAATGGTGCGCCGCGGAAGTTGATGTAACGGGCCTGGCCCTGGTCGCGCTCGATGGCCAGGCCTGGCATGCGGCCCAACGAGTCGGCAAGGTTCTGGTCAGGGAAGCGGCCGATGGTGTCGGCAGAGACAACATCCAGATAGTTGTCAGCGTTACGCTTCTCTTCGATGGCAGCTTTCTGGCTGTCGCGAATCGGACTGGCAACCGTCAGTACTTCGGTGACTTCAGGGGCAGCCTGTTGTGCAAATACGTTGTTGGTGGCAAACAGGGGCGCCATGGCAGCGGCAATATAGATGCCCAGTGCGGCGCGTTTGTGCAGTCGTGAATGTGTCATGGCGGTACTCCAATTGATTCAAAATCCCGGCCGATTGCCGGGTGGCTTTCGGGGTCACGGCGCATGATGGGATTTCAATATGACGGTGCCGTGAATTAGAGATTGCCGCGCAGAATGAGATGTCTCTAAAACAGGAAATTATTGGTTTTCAATTGCTTGCAGGAATATTGGGAAGCTTGATTTTTTCTGGCTGACACGCCAGTCGATAGGAATAGCGGCCTGAGCGGACGTCACGTCGGGCTTCAAACAGATAGTGAGCTGCCAGCGATTCACCCAGTTGTGTGTTCAGCTCGTCTTTGATCTTGTTTCGATTCTGATCCAGGGTTTTGGCACGCAGGCCATTGTTGCGCAAATCGTTGATGGCTTTCTGGTGTCCGTCATGGCTTTCCATCATGGCCAGCAGTGAATCGCACTCTTCCTGCATCGGACGATCTGTGGCCGGATTCAGTATCCAGCCCTGACTTTGGCTGTTGCTGCGGGCCCGGGCATACCAGGCGAAATAGAAATAGGGTGTTTTGCTCATCGTGACAGCCAGTCCGTGGATATGGACGGTGTGCGAGGCATGATCAAACACCATGGCATCGTCGGCGCGCACAATGGCCAGTGCCAGTTGGCTGCTCCGAATCTGTTCGGCCGGGTCGTCCCGGTGTTGCAGGCTGATGCGGACGGCCAGATCCAGCCAGAGAGTCTCTCTTTCCGCCTGTTGTCCATTGGGGTGAGACATCAGACGATGCAGCAGTGAGCGTGCTTCGCGGTGACTCATGCCCAGTACCACCAATTGCGCCAGGCGCAGACGCTGTCGCGAGTCCAGCGGCTCGGGTAACAGGGCAATGCCGAGCGCTGCCAGCAGAGCTATCAGGGAATTGACCGCAACCAGTCGGCCTGGCTGCAAATCACAACTCATGTCGAAATGTGCATATTGTGGAGAGCTGCTGCGTTGCCAGGGTATAGTCATGGCCCGATTTGTTGGCTGTATTGGCGACTGATCAATGGCCAGCAGATCCAGGCTGCATGTCTGCACAAACCCGAGACGGCTGGTAACAGGTACATTGGCAAGGTCTGCGTCCATCAGCTGGTTGATGGTGGCGGCGATACCGTCGTCAATCACGCTGTAACGCAGGGCTTCGTCGAGTCGCTCGGGAATGGTCTGCAGTAACTGCTCCCGAATCTGCGATCGGGCGCTGAGCAGGGAGGTTGTGGCGCTTAGCAGACTCAAGGCTGTGAGCAGAATCAGCGCAATTAACACAAGCTTGATGTAGCGGACCGGCAGATTCAGCATGACTCGCTGCTGTCACTGCGATGACTTTCGATGTCCTCCCAGAGCGGCGCCAGCGTCATCAGAGCGGCGCTGATTTCACAACGCAACCTGATATCAGCCAGTTGCTGGCGAACGAAGAATGTCGCGGCGGTTGCGTTGGCGTCCAGCAGGGTTTTGAACACGGGAGCGGGTGCGGGCAGCGACTGCCCGGCGCTTATCACATCTATCTGCCCCTGATAGAAGGCCTCATACAGAGAGGCAGCATCACGAAAATAGAGCAGTGAGGCCGTCTCGTTATCGACCCGGGCCTGGCGCAGGGAGCGCAGTGGCAGCAGGTGATGCGTGTGACTGCTGGGGTCATCCAGCAGGCCGATGCGCTTGCCGCTGAAGTATTCAGCCGTCAGCACCGGTTCGCTGGTCATGCTCAGCCAGTACACCGCATAGTGATCGAACTGCAGCAGCGTGTCATAGTAGCTGCTGAAATCTGGCGACAGGCCGGTCAGGAAATGCTCGCGATTCCAGATGACGTCGTAGCGTTCGTTAAGCAGGTCCGCGGTGGTCAGTTCGGTGCGAGGTTTCCAGGATACTTCCACCTGAGAGAAGTGTTGTTGCACCGATTCAGACTGGCAAAGGCGCCGGGCCAGTTCATCGGCATGGTAGGGGGTGACCAGCAAAAGCCGCAGTTGTTGCCCTTCACCGGCAGCTGACCCGGAGGGCGAGGGCGCGACAGCCCTGGTCTGGCAGTGAATCTGATAGTAGTTGCCGGGCGCCAGTGCAGCAACATCGGGGCGCACCGACCAGATACTGAGCAGGACAGCACCGCCCACGATCAACAAAATGCTGACGCGCTTGAGGCTGTTGGACCACAGGCCAATCATTGCCGACAAAATCCTGAACTTGGGAGACAGAACTAGGTTACGTCAGGAATGTTGCAGAAATATTACATCGCAAGAACAGCCGCAGTGCACGCGGCCAGCGATTGACCGGCCTGCAAGGATCGACTAGTTTTAAGCGCTAATAATTTTTCTGACACGTTACGGCGTCCCGCGTGGACGCGATGGACTGAGAGCTCATGGACAAACTTCAGGCACTGAAACAGATGACCACCGTGGTCGCCGACACTGGCGATTTTGCGGGAATCCGGCGTTTTGAACCCGAAGACGCAACCACCAACCCTTCATTGTTGTTGAATGCTGCCAAACAGGAGCAATACCGGGAACTGGTGGCTGATGCGATTGCGCATGGTCAGCGCACGGGCGCCAGCAAGGAGACACAGATCGATGCCGCCATGGACAAACTGGCCGTCAATTTCGGCCAGAAAATAACTGAAGCCGTGCCGGGTTACGTATCCACAGAAGCGGATGCCTGCCTGTCGTTTGATTCCGAGGGAACGATACGCAAGGCGCACGGCCTGCTGGATCTGTATACCCAGGCTGGCGTTGACACCTCGCGAATCCTGATCAAGATTGCGGCGACCTGGGAAGGTATTCAGGCCGCCCGGCAACTGGAACGCGAGGGTATCAAGTGCAACCTGACGCTGCTGTTCGGCTTTAATCAGGCGGTTGCCTGCGCGGACGCAGGCGTGTTTCTGATTTCTCCCTTTGTGGGGCGCATCCTCGACTGGTACAAGGCCAGCACCGGACAGGAATATACGGCAGAGACCGACCCTGGCGTGCTGTCGGTGAAGCGTATCTATCGCTATTACAAAGCCAACGCTTACCAGACGATTGTCATGGGCGCCAGTTTCCGCAATATCGGTGAGATAGAAGCGCTGGCTGGCTGTGACCGTCTGACCATTTCGCCTGCACTGCTGGAACAGCTGCAGGCCGATCAGGGTGAGCTGCCGCGACAGCTCGATCCGCAGCAGGGCAGCGACGATTCGCGAGGCAGTCTGACCGAGGCGGACTTCCGCTGGCAATTGAATGAAGATGCCATGGCCAGCGACAAACTGTCAGAGGGCATACGTAAATTTCACGCAGACTATCTGGCGCTGCGCGAGGTACTCAGTCGCTCTGTTTAACAGCCTGTTAGCATTTGCTGCTAAAGACTGCGGAAGAACGCCCGAATATCATCAAGCAATAATTCGGGTTCATCCATGGCGGCAAAGTGCCCACCCCTGGGCATGAGCGTCCAGCGCACAATGTTGTACTGTTCCTCCGCCCAGCGTCTGGGGGTCAGGTAAATTTCCTTGGGGAATATGGCTCCGGCCGTCGGCACTTCGACATAACCCAGTGGCTCAGCTGCAGGAAAGTTTCGGTTTTCGTAGTAGATCCGCGCCGAGGAAGTGATGCTGGCGGTGAACCAGTAAATGCTGATATCCGTGAGCATGTCGTCTTTGCTGAATTTCGCGTCGAGGCCATCGACGCTTTGCTGGTCAATATCGCTCCAGCCGTGGAATTTCTCGACGATCCACGCCGCCAGCCCCGCCGGTGAATCATTGAGTGCAACACCCAGGGTCTGTGGCTTGGTGCCCTGAATCTGCTGATAGCCGACTTCATCGGCCATGAAGGCCTGTCGCTCCCTGCGGGCTGTCATTTCTGCTTCGGTCACATCGTCCCGGATGGCAGGATCTTCCGGAGGACTGGCCAGCACAAAATTGGAATGCAGGCCCAGCACACGATCGGCAAACTGATGGGCAAGAATTCTGTTGATAATGGCTCCCCAGTCTCCGCCCTGCAGGCCGTATTGATCATAGCCCAGCCGTTGCATCAGAGCGGCCAGTATCTGCGCCATCCGTTCCGGGTTGAACCCTCGTTCCTGAGGCTCGCCGGAAAATCCAAATCCGGGCAGGCTGGGTGCGACCACATGAAAGGCGTCTTCGGCATTGCCGCCGTACTGCTGGGGTTCGGTCAGTGGACCGATAATATGGCGAAACTCGGCAATGGAACCTGGCCAGCCATGGGTAATCATCAGCGGGATCGCGTCAGGATTGGATGAGCGCTGATGAATAAAATGAATCGGTAGGCCATCAATGGTGGTAATGAACTGGTCCAGCGTGTTTAGCTGGGCTTCCTGTTCCCGCCAGTCAAACCGGGTTTGCCAGTAATCAATAAGCTCTTTCAGGTACTGGGCGTTGGTGCCATATTCCCAGCCGGTGCCCGGGATCTGCGCCGGCAGCCGGGCATTGGCCAGGCGGTATTGCAGATCGGCAATTGCCTCGTCAGAGACGTTGATCTCAAACGGCACGATGGCAGCACCGTCAGCAGACTGAGCGCGCAGTGTGGTGCAGGCAATACAGAGACAAACAGTGCTGATGAGTTGAAGTATTGTTCTGGCTACGGGCATTTTTATACTTCTGTATTTTTTGTTTTCGTAAGGTCTTGCTTTTCACTCAGCTTAACGCGTTTTACCTGCCATATCTGCTTCTTTCACTTTTCCGCCTCTGAAAACCTGATATAGACTGAGAGTTCAAAAGAGCCTGGCCGCTGCCGAAGTTGCGGGCGGCTGGGCTGTATCCTTTACCACGGATGGCGGCGCTGGGAGTATGGAACTGATGATAGAGCAGGCCGGTGACGAACTGACCGGTAGCGTTAGTGGCGATGTGGGAAATGCGCCCATTATGGGAAAAGTCGAGAATGATATGGTGACATTCAGCCACGTGCTGCCAGATTACGGAGTCTCTGTCGCGTACACCGGTAAACTTGAAGGCAACACCATTACGGGTACCGTAAGTTTTGCCGATGGTGCGGCAACTGGTAATTTTAGAGCACAGAAAAAGTAAGGGCTTGGTGAAGAGAGAAGCCTGAACGGCTTCTCTCTGTTGCTGCTATGTCCACTCAGTGGGCGCTGCGCGAAGTCCTCAGGCAGTCAGTTTAGCGGCAATTTCCGCCACGCGCTTGCCCTGGTGACGCGCGATGGCCAGCTCTCGATCGTCTGGTTGGCGCGAGCCGTCGCCGCCTGCCAGCGTTGAGGCACCGTATGGCGTGCCGCCGCTGACTTTGGAGATATCGAACATTTCACCTGTGGTGTAGCCCAGCGGCACAATGGTCATGCCGTGGTGAGCCAGGGTTGTCCACGTGGATGTGATAGTCATTTCCTGACCGCCACCTGTCGCTGTCGATGTGAATACACTGCCAACTTTGCCGGCCAGTGCGCCTTTGGCCCACAGACCGCCGGTCTGGTCCAGGAAATTGCGCATTTGCCCGGACATATTGCCGAAGCGGGTTGGTACGCCAAAGATGATGGCATCATAGTCAGCCAGTTCGGTCGGGCTGGCGATGTCAGCAGCCTGATCCGTCTTGCCCCCAGCCGCCTTGAACGCCTCTGTCGGCATGGTTTCCGGGACCCGTTTGATGGTAACCTCAATCCCTTCAACGCTGCCTGCGCCTTGCGCTACAGCGTTAGCCATCGTCTCGATGTGACCGTACATGGAATGGTAAAGCACTAAAACGCGTGTCATGAATCTGTCCTCTTGTGTGAATTGCGACTGCGACGTCTACAATCAGCATAGCTGGGAAGATTCCGATGAATGGTGCAGTTTTTCTGCGCGATAGATCGAATTTTTTAATGAATTGTTAGGAGATCACTGATGCGGCGATTTTTTTCGGGGCTGGGACGCCTGATCGACGGCCTGATGACCATTACTGGCAGAATCATTTTCCTTCTGGTTCTGGCTTTTGTTCTGTTGCTCATTTTCTCCAGTCCGGCGACCGTCACCGTCCCGTCCACCAGTGCCCTGGTCTGGGCACCTACCGGTGTCATCAGTGAGCAACGTTCACCGGCCGCAGCCAGCGACCTGATGTTTGGCACCGGGCTGCCGCAGAACAGTCTGATGCCGGAACTGCTGGAGTCGCTGGCAGTTGCAGAAAATGACGGGCGAATTGGCGCACTGGTGATAGATGTCAGTGAACTGCTGGGCGTCAGTCCTGCCCAGCTGGAAACCCTGGGTGATGCCCTGCAGCGATTCGCGGATACCGGCAAACCCATCTATGCCTTCGGCGAATACTTTACCCAGGCTCAATACGCGCTGGCCTCCTACGCGGACAACATCACGCTGCACCCTATGGGCAATCTGATGGTTACCGGCTTTGGCGGTAATCAGCTGTATTTCCGCGATCTGCTGGAGCGCCTGAATGTCCAGGTTCATGTGTTCCGCGTCGGCGAATTCAAATCTGCGGCCGAACCGTTCTCACGCATGGATATGTCTGAAGAGGCGCGTGCCGACAATCAGAATCTGTTGAATGCACTCTGGTCGCGCTATCTGACGCGGGTGGCGGGCAACCGTGAAATGAGTACGGCCCAGTTGCAAAGCTATGCCGACAATTACCCGGCATTGCTGGAGGCGGCGAATGGCAATATGGCTCGCGTCGCCTTTGAACAGGGTCTGGTGGACAATATCGCGGATGCCAACAGTTTCCGGCGCCAGGTCGCGGCGGAGGTGGGTGTCAGCAATGGCAGTTTCTCACAGATACACTACCTGGACTATCTGAACGCGACTTTTACTCCACAGGTACCGGGTACCGATCAGGTCGGTGTGATTGTTGCGGAAGGTACCATCATGCCGGGCGAGCAGCCGCTGGGCATGATTGGGGCGGACAGCCTGACAGCGCTGATTCAGCAGGCGCAGCAGGATGCCTCCATCCGGGCGGTTGTCCTGCGTGTTGACTCTCCCGGTGGGTCGGCGCTCGCCTCCGAACAGATTCGCGGGGCGCTGGATCAGCTGCAGCTCGCAGGCAAGCCTCTTGTTGTATCGATGGGTGGCCAGGCGGCCTCGGGCGGCTACTGGATATCGGCCAGCGCCGACCAGATCTGGGCCTCACCATCCACAGTGACTGGCTCAATCGGTGTGATTGGCATGATTCCCACTTTTGAACGGGCACTGAGCGAGCTGGGTGTGGGGGTTGATGGAGTGGGCACAACCGAGTTGACGCGTGCCGGAGACCCCTTGAGCGGCCTGAACGAACCCATGCGGCGGGTGTTCCAGTCGAGCATCGACGACACCTATGCGCGCTTCATCAATCTGGTGGCAGAGGGTCGTGACCTGCCCCGTGAGGATGTTGAGAATATCGCTGGCGGGCGCGTATGGAGCGGTGAGCAGGCGCTGGAGATTGGCCTGGTTGACCAGCTGGGAGATCTGGATCAGGCGATTGCAGCTGCCGCCGAGCTGGCGGAACTCGACGACTACGAGCGCGTTTATCTGAGCCGCCCACTGACCTTTGGAGAGCAGTTGCTGCTGCAACTGGCCGATAGTATGGGTAGTGCGCAGATCCTGTCGAATATGATGGCAGCGCAGAATATGCCTGCATCGTTCAGCGGCCTGGCGGCTGTTTTGCCGGCTCTGTCAGCCGAACAGCGCCTGCGCTGGCAATCCCTGCTTAATCTGGTTTTGCCTGCCAACCACCGGCCGGATCAACTGCGTACCCTGATGTTGTGTGACGACTGTCTCACGATAAGGTAGTCGAATCCAAACCCTGGTGCGCCGGTCTGCGTCTAAGCAGATACAGACTCTCGTTTATTGGTCAGCACCATGAGTACCAGCCAGACTGACAGCCATCGCCCTGAGCCAGCTCAGGCCGGGTCACCGCCCGGTCCGCGCTGGCCGTGGTCAGCATTCTGGCTGGCGGTGATCGCCGGACAAAGCCTGTTGCTGGCTCTGTTGTATTTCCTGCCATTGCAAACCGCATCTCAGCCCGTGGCAATCTCGATGGTGCTGGGACTGGCAGCGCTGATCTACGCCTATTACCTGCCGCTGCGTTTTGTACGTCGCCGGGCGCTGTTGGCACATATCACTGTCCAGCAGAGCATGATCAGAAAACTGCTCTGGAACAGCGCACTGCTTAAATTCACGCTGGCAATCAGCTCGCTGGCGCTTGCGGTGTTGATGCTGGTCGCCGTTGCAGCCTTGAAACCTGTGGACTGGCTGGTCATGGCCCTTGGCATTCCGTTGGCTGTGCTGGCTTTTCAGCTTGCGCGACGGCTGTTGGGTCCCCAGTTCAACAGCGTCTATCAATTCCCCTACGCGATTCGTGTTGGCAATCTGCTGCTGGTTGCTGTGCTGACCATCATGCTGGTGATCGTGAATCTGTTCTGGGCGGACGTGCCCGATACGCGCTCGGCCGACATTTTTGCACTGGCGCAGCAGGCATTTGCGAATGCTGAGTCGCAGGCTGCATTCCCGGCGGCGGGATGGCTGCTCGGAGCAAGTGCCGTGCTAGACCAGCTGGGCTGGCATCTGATGCAGCAGCTCAGTGGCACCGTCGCAGCAGAAGGTTGGCTGAAGCTTCTGGCATGGCTGGCCTTCCTGCTGCTGAATGCAATGAAAGCGGGGCTGATCTGGACCGCATGCAGTGGATTGACCATGCTGGCGCGGCCACTGGTGATACTGACCAAGGAGTCAGCAGCAGAGACAGCGGGAGGCGAATCCGCGGCATTGCCACCGACCCTGCGTTCTTTTGCGATTATGGCATCTGTCCTGCTGTTTGGCGGCTGGCTGAGTCAGCAGGGCGTTCAGGAAAGCGTCGTTCCGATGCGACTGGCAGCGCTGATTGATCCCTGCCGCTGGCAGGCACCCCAGCAACAACAGCAGCTGATCCAGGCCTCGTCCCAGGCGCTGGGCAACCATCATCAGAATCTGGATGCTGTGATGCAGCAACGCATCGCGGCTGAAGTTGATGCTGCATTCGCCGCCGCGCAGCCGGGTATCGAGAAATTCCTGGACTGGAATTACAGTCTTGGTGGCCAGTACACACAACTGGCTTATCTTGGGGCCACCACACTTGGCCTGCCTGGCCTTGAGCACGCCAATCTCGAAGAGCTGCTTGATGCCCGCATCTTTGAGGCCTTTGGGCAGCCACTGGATCAGTCGACGCAGCTGGCACTGGTGCGGGTTCATGAAACCTATGACCAGCAGGCCGGGCAGCTCCTGGCGAGTCAGACTGCTATGCTCAGCCAGCTTGCGGCGCAGGCGGACTGTCTCAGTCTGCCGTCCACGTCCTTTTCGCTGCAGGCGGTCGCGGATAAATCGGCCGTCGGCGCTGGTGCGCTGGCAGGTCTTGCTACCGCCCGGCTGGCCAGTCGGGCCGGTATCAGGGTCGTCAGTGGCACAGCTTCCAAGAGGGTAGTGTCGGCGGCATCGGCACGCGCGGCCAGCAGCGCAGCCACGGGTTCCAGCGGTGCGCTGTGCGGCCCGATGGTCGTAATTTGCACGCCGGCACTGGCGGCTGGCGCCTGGTTGCTGACCGATCTTGCCCTGAACAGCATTGATGAAGCCATGAATCGAGACGAGCTGCGCCAGCAGATCCTGATATCACTGGAGTCTCAGAAGGAACAGCTGAAGGCCGAGCTGACCGGTCATTACGCCATGGCGTCCCGTCAGATGATCGCTGCCGTGGACGCTTATCAGCAGCAGCGATTCAGGGTCCTGCGGGACGGTCTCTGACTACTTTCAGGATTTTGAATTCCTTAATTGCCATCTCTCCTCATGCACCTATGCGGCGCACCAGCAGTGCATCGTTGGTGCGTTTGCCTTTTTGCAGGGCGTTCCAGAAGCGGCCTGATTCTTGCTCGGAAAGAAAGCGCACCAAAAACAGCCACTGAAACCCGGTTTTCAGCGCACTACTGCACCCATCAGGTGCGCATCGGGGATATTGGCACCATAAGAGTGCAAAAACCAAGATCAAAAACAATCCGGGAGAAAAGCTATGAAGATGATCGTAGCAATCATCAAGCCGTTTAAGGCGGACGATGTGCGCGAGGCCCTGAGTGAGCTGGGCGTCAGCGGCATGACCGTCACCGAGGTAAAAGGCTTCGGGCGTCAGAAGGGGCACACTGAGCTGTATCGGGGAGCCGAATATGTCGTTGATTTTTTGCCGAAAGCCAAAATCGAAGTCGCGGTATCTGACGACGTGGTAGAGCGTGCTGTTGAAGCAATCTGTCAGGCGGCAGCCACAGGAAAAATCGGCGACGGCAAGATATTTGTGCAGGCGCTGGAACAGGTCGTGCGGATTCGCACTGGCGAAACTGGCGATTCAGCGGTGTGACGGGGAGACAGACGCAAATGATCAGTAAAAAAATAACGAAACTGGGTGTGGCAGCGGCTGCACTGAGCCTGCCAGCATCCGCGCTGGCGCAGGAAGCCATCAACGGCGCCAACACTGCCTGGATACTGACTGCGACAGCACTGGTGCTGTTCATGACAGTGCCGGGCCTGTCGCTGTTCTACGCGGGCCTTGTGCGCAGCAAGAACGTGCTTTCAGTACTGATGCAGTGCTTTTCTATTGCTGCAATCATTTCGATACTGTGGCTGATGTTTGGTTACAGCATTGCCTTCGGTCCGGGTGACACCGGGTTATGGGGAGGGCTGAGCAAAGTCTTCCTGAACGGCATCACCGTTGATTCTGTCTGGGGCGATATTCCGGAACCATTGTTTGTTGCCTTCCAGATGACGTTTGCCATCATCACACCAGCGTTGATCGTTGGTGCATTTGCCGAGCGCATGAAGTTTTCATCACTGGTAATTTTTGTTGTGCTGTGGGCAACCCTGGTTTACTTCCCGGTCTGCCACTGGGTATGGAACAGCAACGGCTGGCTTTACCAGATGGGTCTGATCGATTTCGCTGGTGGCACGGTGGTTCACGTCACTGCGGGCGTGGCGGCTGTTGTCATGGCCATCATGCTGGGCAAGCGCCGCGGATTTCTGACTGCACCTCTGATGCCGCACAACCTGACCATGACCTTTACCGGTGCGGGCATGCTGTGGGTCGGCTGGTATGGCTTTAACGCCGGTAGCGCACTGGGTGCCTCTGGTGGCGCCAGCATGGCATTGTTGGCGACCCATATGTCAGCCTCGGCTGGCGCGCTGACCTGGATGGGCATTGAATGGGTGCGTCACGGCAAGCCAAGCGGCCTGGGTGCAGTCACCGGCATGGTTGCCGGTCTGGCGACAATCACACCGGCAGCGGGTTCGGTTGGACCGGCTGGCGGCATGGTGATTGGTGTCATGGGCGGCGCGCTGTGTTTTGCAGCCACCAACTTCCTCAAGCATCGTGTGAAAATCGATGACTCCCTGGACGTTTTTCCGGTGCACGGTGTTGGCGGGATACTTGGTACGCTGATGGCGGCTGTGTTTGCCTCGCAGGAACTGGGTGTGTTCAGTGGCAATGGTTATGCCGAGGGCATGGCCATGGGTTCACAGCTTGGCGTGCAGATCATTGGTGTGCTGGCGACCGGTATCTACACGGCGGTTGTCACCATCGTACTGATGAAAGTCGTTGGCGCGCTGACCTCCGGTAACCGCGTGACACCAGAGCAGGAATTGACTGGTCTGGATATCACCGATCACGACGAGAAAGGCTATTCCATGTAAGCATTGCCTGGCGCACGAGGGGTCAAATGGCCCTCGTGCGCTGACTGGCTTTTAGTCAACACAGGCCCGGACGTTATCGCGCAAGTGATGGGGGTTGATCGTGCCCACCACAACCGCGCTGACGCCGGGTTCCTTTAGTGAGAACTGCAGATTGCTGCGCACCGGGTCAGCTCTACTATTTACGACAGCATGACCGCTGGCAAACGCCTTTTTAATCAGCACACCTTTGTTAAGGTTACAGGCCTGCTGAATAACCTGTCTCTCTTTCTGCTCGTCTGGATTGAAAGTCACCATCACCACATCGCTATGCTGCAGGGCGAGCAACCCACCCTCTACGGTTTTGCCAGACAGGCCAAATGCGCGAATGGTACCGGCCTCTTTTAACCTGGCCAGGGTTTCGAAGCAGTCGCTGTGCTCAATAATCTCCCGGTCGCGCCCATCAGAATGAACCAGCACCAGGTCCAGATATTCCGTGTTCAGCCGTTTCAGGCTGCGGTGCACACTGGCGCGCGTATGCGCGGCGCTGAAGTCGAATCGCGAGTGACCACCGGCGAACTCTTCGCCAGTTTTTGTGCAGATGACCCATCGCTGCCTATCCCTTAGCAACTCACCAAGACGTTGCTCGCTGATGCCATAGGCGGGTGCGGTATCGATCAGGTTGATGCCAAGCTCGGTTGCTGTCGACAACAGATTCAGAATGTGTCTGTCATCCGGAAGCTCAAAGCTTGAGGGATACTTGACGCCCTGATTTCTGCCCAGCTTGACAGTGCCCAGGCCCAGGCAGGAGACATCGATGCCGGTGCTGCCCAGTGTTCGTTTTGGGATCATCAACGCTTCATTCATCGCAGCGCCTCCCAGGGGGCAGAGGCAAGCGCTGCTGCAGGCAGAGTCTGCAGCAGGGGAGCGGCATCCTGCCCGGCTGGAGTCAGCGTTTCGGCGACCTGCGTGAACACCGTGTCGCCAAGGTCGGGACACAGCGTCAATTTGGTCGGCCAGCACACCAGCAGTGACTCGCAGCGCGATACGTGCGCTGTATCGGGGCGGCGCAGGTCGGCAATCGCTGGCTCTGCGCGGTCAACATGTATGCTCTGCCAGTTTGCCCCTGATGTATTTACCCACGGGAACAGCCGGTTCAGCTCCTGTTCGGCGCGCTGGTGTTGTTGAGTATCCTGTAACCCTACGCCCGACTCTGCCAGTTCACCACCCAGGTACCAGACCCACTCATTGGTTTCTGGTCTTTTGACAGGGTGACAGGTGACAGTAAGTCGCGGTGTCATGCCAAAGCTGTCACCGACGCAGTGCACGTAGGCGGGAAGGGGATGGTCGAGTCTGACGGCGACCATGTGCAGAGGTCGTCGCTGCATGGCGGGTTTGTTGACCTGGGGGGCTGCCGACCAGGACGCCAGCAGCGCCTCGTTACCAGCACCTGCGCACAGGATTGTCATCTGGCTGCGCAGTTCAGTCTGCTCACCGTCCTCATCAGTCAAGCGCAGAATCTTATCGCCAAGCTCGATGTGCTGGCAGTGACGGATACGGTCAGTGTGAGCCCTGACAAGCGACTCAAGCAGGCTGGGAGTGTCGACAACAAAATCAGTCAGCTGATACAAAGTGCCGCGTGACCCAGCTGATTTTGCCTGTTGGAAAAACGCAGGATAGTCATCAGGTTTTAAGGCATCGATACGGCCGCGCAATGCCTTGCTGCCCAGGAATGTTTTGAAGCGCGAGCGCACCGATCCGTCGGACCACATGTAGTAATGTGGTGACAGGACGCGCACATTACGAAGATCCAGGTCGCCCGTGCCGTCCAGACAGGATCGCCAACGGTCCGGCATGTCGGCAATTGCGCTGCTGGCAGGGCTGAGTACTCCATTAAGTGCATACTTCAGGCCGCCATGGATGATACCTTGCGAGGCAAGCGTCTGACCCTGCCCGATCTTTCCCTGTTCTACAAGCACACAGTCGTATCCAGCCTTCTGCAGGCGATTCAAAACCCACAGGCCGGCAATGCCGCCGCCAACGATGGCAACCTGTACTTGCTGATCACTCATGAATTACCACCATCGTCGCCATTTGAAATAGAGCAGCAGGCCGCCACTGCACAGGGCCATAAAAAACAGCGCAGCAGGGTAGCCCCATTGCCATTGCAGTTCCGGCATGTTTTCAAAGTTCATGCCGTAAATGCCAGCGATGAAGGTCAGTGGCATGAAAATGCTGGCGAACATGGTCAGCACTTTCATGACTTCATTCATGCGCTGGCTGACACTGGATACATACAGGTCCAGCAGACCCGCCAGCAGATCGCGGAGCGTTTCGACGTTGTCAATGATATGTATGGTGTGATCATAAACATCGCGCAGAAACATGCGAATCTCGTCGCTGAGAATGACGCTCTCGTCACGGCTCAGGCTGCTTAGCACTTCCCTGAGCGGCCAGATGGCCTTGCGCAGCAGCAACATTTCGCGCTTGAAATGATGGATGCGGTTGACCGTATCTTTGCTGGGCTTATCCAGCAGTTCGAACTCCAGGTCTTCAATGGCATCGCCGAGTTTTTCCAGAATCAGAAAATAATTGTCGACCAGCGCATCTATCAGTGCATAGGCCAGGTAATCTGGACCCAGTCGCCGGATACGGCGCCCACTGCGCAGTCGTTCGCGAACGCCGTCGAAGACATCGCCCGGTTTTTCCTGAAACGACAGCACATAGTCGTCGCCAACCACCAGGCTTATCTGTTCGAACTCGATGTCGTGTGCCTGGTCATTGAACTGCAGCATCTTGATAACGATGTACAGGTATTTGTCATGGACTTCGATTTTGGGTCGATGATCGGTGTTCAGGATGTCTTCCTGAATCAGCGGGTGCAGCCCGAAGCGATTGCCAATTTCGCGAATAATGTCCGGGTTGTTCAGTCCATCAATATTGAACCAGCTGGTGATGTCCGGGGCCTCAGGTGGATGGCACTGTGCTGGCTCCGAATGCTGGAATTCTTTCAGGGTGGATTCGTTATAAGCTATGAGCCGGATATTGATATCGGTGCTTTTTGTTTCACCGACGTGGATAAGAGTCCCGGGCGCGGCGCCCACTTTTTTGCCGCGTTTTTTGATCAGCTTTGCCGGGTGGTGTACACGGTGCGGTTTTGCCATGTGCGCTCAACTTTATTTGATTTGCACGGGTGCCGGAATCCTGCAATCATTCCCGCCAGAACGGCGCTATGGTACCACGCCCGGGCGCTGACTTGTCATAAACGTCGCATTGATGCGTGTGTCCTTGCAGCCCCGGCCAGTCCCGAATCGGGGCGTCATACCTGGCATATTGCAGGACAGGAAAGGGAGTCTGAGTGAACAGGACTGTTTATAACCTGGCTTTTTATATGGTGCTGCCACTGATCGTGTTGCGGCTGCTTTGGCGTGCCCTGTTTTTGCCAGCGCCCGAGTATGCCCGGCGCTGGGGCGAACGACTGGGGTTTGTAGACAAGGCGCGTGCCGGCCGACAGGAACGGCGGTGGATCTGGGTACATGCAGCGTCCGTGGGCGAATCGGTAGCAATCTCACCACTTGTAAAGCGGCTCAGGCGCCTTAATCCACAGTGGGGTATCGTGGTAACGACGATGACGCCAACCGGTTCGGAGCGCGTACGCGAATTGTTCGGCGACGACATTTGTCATGTCTACGCGCCCTATGACTATCGCGGCGCGGTCACACGCTTTTTGCGAGCCTTTAAGCCAGCCATGGTGATTCTGGTTGAAACGGAGTTGTGGCCCAATCTGGTTCATTACAGTAAGCGCAGCGGCGCGGCCATCATGGTGGCCAATGCGCGCCTGTCAGAAAAGTCATTTCGCGGCTACGAGAAGTTCTCCGCGCTGGGTAAACCCATGCTGCAGCAGATCGATCTCATCGCTGCGCAGACTGCAGACGATGCCGAACGCTTCCGCAAGCTGGGTGTGCCAGACACGGCGCTGCGCGTTACCGGCAGTATGAAGTTTGATATCGGGCTGCCAGCCGATCTGCAGGCGCGTGTTGATGAGATGCGCCTGCGCCTGGCACAAGCCGACCGCCCGATCTGGGTCGCTGCCAGTACCCGTGAGGGCGAAGACGAAAAAGTGCTGCTGGCCTTTGAGCTGATAAGAAGATCAATCCCGGATGCGCTGCTGGTTCTGGTGCCGCGCCACCCCGAAAGATTCAATTCGGCTGCCAGAATCTTCGAGAGCGCGGGTTACGAGGTTGTTCGCCGCAGCGAAGACACAAGCGTCAGAGCAGAGACAGCCGTTTTTCTGGGTGACAGCATGGGTGAGCTGCCCGTCTACATGAGTCTGGCACAACTGGCTTTTGTCGGCGGCAGCCTGGTGAATACCGGCTGTCAGAATGTACTGGAGCCTGCGGCGCTGGGGCTTGCTGTGATCACCGGCCCCTCCCAGTATAACTTTCAGGCCATTTGCGAGCAGCTGCAGGAGCGGGGTGCTCTGCTCACAGTGCGCGATGAAACGGCTCTGGCAGAGCAGGTGATCAGGCTATTGCAGGATCGCACTGCACGTGAAGAGATGGGGCTGGCCGGCAAGCAGGCGATTGCAGCCAATCAGGGGGCGCTGGATCGCGTCTACGATCTGGTGCTTGAACATCTGCCCAGCGTTTAATCGGGCAACGGACGCATGGTCAGGTTGAGTGGCTGACCATTAGTCACCCAGATATTGTCCTCAATCCGTATGCCGCCATACGGCAGCAATTCATCTACCAGTTTCCATTGTACAAGATTCGCGTGATCGCCAGCGCGTGCTTTGTCCAGCAGCATGGGGATGAAGTAAACACCTGGTTCGATAGTGAATACCATGTTGTTTTGGATCGTACGCGTTGTCCGCAGAGCCGGAAACTGCGGCGGTGGAGCAGCGATGGTCCCGTCCGGCGCGGTCATGCGCCCTCCGACATCATGGACTTGCAGGCCCAGCAGGTGGCCGAGGCCATGAGGCAGAAAAGTGGTCGTCAGGCCAGACTCGAAAACGTCTTCAGCCGTGCCAGAACAAACGCCGGTATCAACAAGGAGTCGAGCCAGCAGGCGGTGCGAACAAATGTGCAGATCGAGGTAATTCAGGCCTGGTTTGATGGAGCCGATCACCTGGCGTTGCAGAGATTGCAAGCCAGCCAGCAAGGCCTTGAACTCGGGATGACAGTCCGGACGAACCCAGGTGCGGGTAATGTCCGAGCAATATCCCGCACTGCGGCAGCCGGCATCAATCAGCAATACCCGGTTGTGGCCATGGTCGGCTGAGGAACGGCGTTGCTTGTGCTGATAGTGCAGCGTTGCGGCGTGTTCATTGACCGCAACAATGCTGGGATAGGGCAGGTCCTGATCCAGCGCGCGGCAGGCGCGTAGGTAGGCCATGTGGATATCGTACTCATCACAGTCGTCCAGAAAGGCGTCATGGGCGGCCTGGTGACCAGTCAGGGCAAGCGCATTGGCATCTGCAACACGGTGCACCTCATATGCGGTTTTGAATGCCCGCCGAAAGTCCAGCTGGTTCAGCAGACGGGGCGGGTTTATGGCTTGCGGCGCTATGTTCAGAGATTCGGCAAGTGCCGTGCCTTCACCCAGAAACACTAGCTTCTCGAGCGTATGCAGCCGGTGGCGCAGCTGCTCAGACAATTTTGACAGGTCACCAAGTACGACAATTTCAAATTCGTTGGCCCACCAGGTTGGCATGTCCACGTACTGGTCATGCCAGAAGTCCTGGGGAATGACGGCAAAAAACACGGGGATTTTGCCCGGGCGAATCAGTACCAGCTGATCAGGGCGATCGACCGGCAGCCAGCGCAGGTAATGGCCCCATGCGCGAAATGGCATGGCGTGGTCATCAGCGTAGTGGTCATGCGACAGACCGCTATGAACCAGCACGCTGTGTTCAGCCAGTTTTGCTGCCTGAAGTGCCTCAGAGTATTCCGCTACCAGGCCCTGCAGGTGTTCGGCAAATAATTCCTCGGTCTTCATGCTGTGTGATAATACGCCTAATAAGTGTTAAGTGACAGACCATGAACGCATTCAGTATTCGAAAGATTATCCATTGTGATTGCGACTGCTTCTACGCCGCCATCGAAATGCGTGATAACCCCGAACTGCGCGGCAGGCCGCTGGCCGTGGGCGGTTCCAGCGAGCGCCGCGGCGTCGTGGCGACCTGCAACTACGAGGCACGCAAGTATGGCATCCACTCTGCCATGCCAATGGCAACCGCACTCAGACGTTGTTCACAGTTGCGCGTGGTTCCGCCACGTATGGATGTATATCGGCAGGTATCCCGCCAGGTTCAGTCCATTTTCAGTGACTATACGGATCTTATTGAACCATTGTCGCTGGATGAAGCCTATCTTGATGTGTCTGAGGCCCAGGCCTGCCGTGGCAGCGCCACCCTGATCGCGTCCGAGATACGCCAGCGGGTCAGGGAAACGCTGGGCATCACGATTTCTGCGGGTATTGCACCTAACAAATTCCTGGCCAAGATAGCCAGCGACTGGAACAAGCCGGATGGTCAATATGTTATCCGTCCGCAGGAGGTTGATGACTTTGTCCGCCAGTTGCCGGTGAAAAAACTCTTCGGTGTTGGCAAGGTGACAGCCGGGCGCCTGCATTCCTTGGGAATCTCTACCTGTGAGGATCTGCGTGCTTACAGCGAGCAGGCATTGCTGGTCCAGTTTGGTAGCTTTGGAGCGCGATTACATCAGCTTTGCCGAGGCATAGACGATCGGCCGGTCAAGGTAGAGCGGCAACGCAAATCACTGAGTGTGGAGAATACCTTTGCGGCGGATTTGCCTGATCTTGACGCCTGTTTGCCGCACATTGATGAACTTTATCAGCAAATGCAGCGACGATGGCAGTCAATCCATTCTCGTTACCGGGTATCTGGCTGTTTCGTGAAGTTGAAGTTCAACAATTTTGTCTCGACCACTGCCGAGCATCTGGCCGATGACATGCATCGTGACTGGTTCCCGGGCCTGATGGCACAGGCCTGGCAGCGTCACCAGCGCCCGGTCCGGTTGATCGGACTGGGCGTGCGTCTGAAACCGCGCGACCCGGAGACTGAAGTCGATCAATTGCAGCTGGCGCTGGACGACTGACAAGGCCTCAGTCGCGCAGGCGAATCAGGCCTTCCTGACACACTGAGGCTACCAGTACACCATCTCTGGTAAAGATATTGCCGCGGTTGAATCCTCGCGCCTGCGACGACGACGGGCTGTCCTGACTGTAAAGCAGCCACTGGTCCATGCGGAACGGGCGGTGGAACCACATGGTGTGGTCAAGGCTGGCGATCTGCAGCTTGGGGTCGAACAGACTCTGACCATGTGGGCGCAGACTGGTCTGCAGCAGCGTCATATCGGAAGCGTAGGCCAGCAGGTGTTCATGGTACAGGTAGTCGCTTGGCAAATCGGTATTGATGCGGAACCAGACACTGGTCTGCGGCGCTTTAGGCGTGTTGTCGAACAGGCTGTTGATGTCGACGTGGCGCAAATCCACTGCAAACTGCCTGGAAAAGCGATCAAGCAGCTCGTCGGAAATTTTGCCGCGAAACTGCTCAGCCATCTGCTTGCGATCGGCACATTCCTCCGGCGGCGGCACATCAGGCATCTCGACCTGGTGCGACAAACCTTCTTCGCGCACTTGAAATGACGCTGACATGTTAAGGATGGCTTTGCCGTGCTGGATGGCGACTATGCGCCGGGTCGTGAAGCTGCGACCATCCCGAATGCGATCTACCTGGTAAATGACCGGGTGCTTGAGGTCGCCGGGGCGCAGGAAGTAGGCGTGAAGTGAGTGCACGTGACGGTCTTCGGGCACAGTGTGAGTGGCACTGAGAAGTGCCTGGGCCAGTACCTGGCCGCCGTATACACGGAACCAGCCTTCATTGTTTGAGGAGGTTCGATAGAGATTTTCATCCAGTTTTTCCAGCGCCAGATGATTCATCAATTGCGTAAGCTGTTCGTTTTCGCTGCTCATTCTTCCGTTCCTGCCAAGCGATTATCAATGCGATATAACGGGTAGTTTACCAGTTTGCGCGCGAGTCTACCGATTCTTCTTGCTGGCCAACCGGGTAGCCAGTGCAGCTTTCTTTACCAGTCGACATGCCAGGGGTATGATTCAGGAACAAAGCAAAACAACAACAATCAAATTTGGAGGAGAGAGCAGATGCGACGGACATTGATGGGAGCTGCGCTGGTATCGGCCACAGTTCTGGTAGCGGCAGTTTGGTCCAATGAATCGGCAGATGCCGCTCAGGATGACGCGCTGATGGCTGTCAAACAGCAGTTTATCGGCCACTACGAACTGGTCAGTTTTGTCAGCTTCCCGGCCACTGGTGGTGAGGTCGACAACAACTACGTTGGCCGGATCATGTACGATGAAAACGACCAGATGTCAGCCCAGGGAATGCCCAGGGATCTGCCTGAACGTGCTGCGCAGACCACGGAGCTGGTGCGCGGTGGCTTCGCATACTGGGGGCCTGTCACCTGGGATATCTCCCAGAACAAAGTCACACACCACGTTGAAGGTTCACCTACGCGCGGCAGCTGGGTGGGTGAAGACAATGTTCGCTACTACGAGTTCACCCCGGAAGGCTTGCTGAAACTCTCAATTCGCGATGAGAACGGTCGTACCACCGGCACCCTGACCTGGCGACGCATCGAAGACTGAAGGTTTTACAGAACGCCATCTTATGATGGCTGCACTCTGACTAGAACTCAATACTGTCCCGGTAAGCGGGTACTTCAGCACGGATGCCCTTGTCCTGCAGCAGCCTGTCGGATAGCGCCTGTAGCGCCTCTGTTTCTCCGTGGACCAGCATGACACGTGGGCGCTGGGTGTCGGCGTTGGGCGAATTTACCTGGAAGTGACCGAGCCAGTCGACCAGCTCATCCTGCCCGGCATGTGCTGACAGACCGCCGATGGTCTCAATGCGTGCGCCGACCTTAAAGTCGTCGCCGAACATCTTGAACGTTTCGACGCCATCGACCAGCATTCTGCCCAGTGTGCCGCGCGCCTGAAACCCGATAAAAATCACTGTGTTTTCACGTTTCCAGATGCGGTGTTTAAAGTGATGGCGAATTCGCCCTCCGGTACACATGCCGCTGCCTGCGATGATCAGGGCACCCTGCTTGATGGCATTGATCTGCATCGACTCTTCGGCCGAACGGCACAGTTTGAGGGTTGGCAGAAACTGCGCCAGTGACTCACGGTTGGCGTCGCTGAGGCAACGAATGTCTTCGTCATCAAGCAGATGGAGCCAGCGGTCATAGATTTCTGTTACTTCGATGGCCATCGGGCTATCCAGAAATACCTGCCAGTTATCCAGTTCACCGCTGTGATGCAGGCATCCCAGGTGATAAATCAGCTCTTGTGAGCGACCAATGGCAAAGGAGGGGATCATCACATTGCCACCTGCCTGCCAGGTCTCGTGCAGAACCTGCTTGAACTGATCGAGTGTTGCATCATGGTCACGGTGATTGCGATTGCCATAGGTGCCTTCCATCAACACCAGGTCGGCCTCGTCAACATATTCTGGATCATTCATCAGGGCGGAATGGCGGTTGCCGAGATCGCCTGAGAATACAAGAATTCTCGGTTTGCCGTGCTCAATGATCTTCAGGTGCACAATCGCTGAACCGAGAATATGACCAGCATCCAGAAAAGTCAGCTCAACATCCGCGGCAATACCGAATGGTTTGCGGTACTGTTTGCCATCGCAGAGTCGGAGCACCTTCTCCACATCATGCGCTGTGTATCGAGGTTCAATCAATGGGCGCCCGGCACGCTGCCGCCTCAGGTTTTCCCGATCCAGGTCGCGCTCATAAAGGCCGCGTGCATCCTCCAGCAGAACGCGTAATAGCTGTCGCGTCGCCTGGGTGCAGTAGATGGGACCGTCAAAGCCCTGGCTTACCAGCGTTGGCAGCAGGCCGGAATGGTCCAGATGACCATGCGAGAGAATGACCGCGTCAATTTCAGCGGGATTGAATGGAAAGCTCTCTTCGTGAACACGGTCAACCGCATCCCCGCCCTGATGCATGCCGCAATCGAGCAGAATTTTGCCAAGGGCTGGTGACTCGAGCAGATAGCAGGAACCAGTCACCTCCTGGGCGGCACCGTAAAACGTCAGTTTGGCCATTTGCTTGTTATATCCCGTGTTTGATGAAAAAGGTTTTTCAGGTGGACAGTAACACAATGGTCAGCAGTGTGATGATCACCAGTAACGTGCTGCTCAGATTCACTGTGCTGCCATGCCACATGCGGTTCCAGCGTCTTTCCAGGTTCCTCAGTGAGCGCGTGTCGAAATGCCAATCGGGCGAGCCTTGAGTCAGCCTGCCCAGTGTTCTTTTGAGTCGCAATGACAGCGGAACCATCAGGTTCGGCGGCCATCGACCCATCCTGTCTGCCTCGAATGGCAAGCGACTCCCCAGCGCATACACCACCACGGCGATCCCCAGCGGCCAGCCCAGTGCCCAGAAGTTGCTCGCGCTCAGGCTGTAGAGTATCGACTCGCGCATGCTGGGCCACAGCCAGGGCAGCAGAGTAGGGCAGCTGGCCAGCACAATCCACGCGAAAAGTTTTCGGCTTGCTGGCGCCGCAGCACCGGGCCCGCTACTACTGTGAGATGATAAACGCCGGAATAGCGCCAGCGCCTTGATCATGATCAAGGCGCTGGTGATTGAGCCAGCGATAATCAGATTGCGCCAGATCGCCAGCTCGTCAGTTGCCAGCGCGGATTTGAGCTCACTTTTCACCGCTGCGCCGGAGGTCAGCGGAAGGCCCGCGATTGACAGAGCAGTTGTCAGTAGAAGCACGGCCAGCAGAGCCTGTAACCACGCTGTCGGGATGCGGTGTTTGAAAAGGTCGGCTGCCAGAAACAGTGTACCTTTGGCCAGGCCATGATGCACGCCATAAAGCATCAGGATGACGGCAATCTCCGAGCGCTGCCCGGGCAGGTGCCAGCTCAGGCCCACCAGAAACAGCAAAAAACCGATCTGGCTGATTGATGAAAACGCCAGTAACTGTTTGACATTGCTCCGCGTCAGACCCATCAGGGCGCCATAAAACGCACTGAATACCGCCACAGACATGACTGGTATGGCCCATTGCTGCATCAGCGAAGCAGCAGGCAGAATTTTCCACAGACCAAGAATGCCGGCCTTGATCATGACGCCGGACAGGACCGCACTGGCGGGCGCCGGCGCCGCAGGATGTGCCAATGGCAACCAGACGTGCAGAGGCCAGAAGCCCGCCTTGAGGCCCAGCCCGACCAGCACGAGCGCTGCAGGCAAGGGGTTGATATCGCTGCCCTGCCAGGCGGCAAACTGCACGGCACCACCAAGCTGATAACTGATCATGATCAGGCCGGATAACAGCGCCATTTCGCCAAGGACAGCAAGCTGCAGATAGATGCGGCCAGCCCGGCGAGCAGTTGGCGTTCTGTCGTGAATGACCAGGCCATAAGCGGCCAGACTCATCATGGAAAACCCGATATAAAAACTCAGGGCATCCTGCGAGACGATCAGCAGCAGGTTACCCACCATTGATACAAGCCAGAGGATCCAGAACAGTGCGCCCCTGATTGACCCGGCCGCATACACGGAGGCCAGGAGCCAAAGGGCCGCGGTAAACAACAGCCACGCAGCATCCAGCGGTCCCTGAATGCCAATCAGGGCGCCTGGCCAGAAACTGTCGAGTGGTATCGTCATGTTCACAGGGCAAACTCCTGGCTGATGATGAACTCCGTCCAGCCCAGCGGGCTGGCCAGGCTGCCTGCAAAAATGCCGGCAAGCAGGGACAGCAGCGCTGTGAACAGTGGCGGCAGCAGCATCATCCAATGAGTCTCAAAGCGTGATTTCTTGAAGTTGTCCTCAGGCCAGCCCGCCGTTGGCGGCTGAGCAAACCAGCCGCGATATATCAGCGGCATGAAGTACATGGCGTTCAGAATTGATGAGCCAATCAAAACCGCCAGCATCGCATCATTGCCTGACTCGAGTGCCCCGAGCCCTAGGTACCATTTGCTGAAGAAGCCGGCAATCGGTGGCACACCAATCATGCCAAGCGCACCGACTGTAAAGGCGCTCATGGTCAGTGGCATGCGTTTACCCAGACCATCCATCTCCTGAATCCTGTGGATGCCAAGAGTCTCCGCCATGTTGCCGGCACAGAAAAACAGCGTGATCTTCATCAGGCCCTGATGCACCAGATGAACTACTGCGCCGATAGCCGCTGTCGGCCCTGCCATCGCAACACCAAGCGTAATGTATGACACCTGGCTGACTGTAGAGAATGCCAGCCGGCGCTTGATGTCAGTCTGTCGCAGTGCCTGAATGGAGCCGTAAAGAATGGTGAGTGCGGCAGCCAGCATCAACACCGGAGTCAGGCCCAGTGCAATGCCCGTTTCCACGCCAAATACATCGTAGACCACGCGGATAATGCCAAACGCGCCAGCCTTGACTACTGCTACCGCGTGCAGCAATGCGCTGACTGGTGCCGGCGCTACCATGGCCCTGGGCAGCCAGCCATGCAGGGGAAACAGTGCAGCTTTGACTCCCAGTCCAACAATCATCAATGCAAACGCCGCCATCAGCGCAAAGCGGTTTTCTTCTACCGCGCCGGAAACATATCCACCAGGGACAAAGTCACTGGTGCCCGTGATGGAGTGCAGCAGCGCCACGCCCATCAATAGCAGGGTGCCGCCAGCGAGGGTGTAAACCAGATACAGCCGTCCGGCCTTGAGAGCGGCATCAGTGCCACGATGAACAACCAGCGGAAACGTCGCCAGCGTCAGCAGTTCAAAAAACAGCAAAAACGTAATCAGATTGCCTGACAGTGCGATGCCGACAGTAGCACTGACACATAGACTGAAGTATCCAAAGAATCGCGATTTGAGCTGCGATTTCTGCAGGTAGCCGATGGCATAGATAGTTGTAGCCAGCCACAATATTGACGAGAGCGTTACAAACTGCAGAGACAGTGCGTCGCCCTGCAGAACCAGGCTGGCGCCGGGCAGGAAGTCCACTTCGAATCGAAAGCGCAGTCCCTGGCTGACACCGAGCAGCATCAATAGAACCAGGCAGAGCTTGATGACAATGCCGCCCAGGTTGAGAATGGTGCGCCGCCTGGCAGCGTTTTCTGGGGTGGCAAAGATCAGCAGCGCCGGAATCAGAGAGCTCAGTATGATGAGCACCGGCAGCAGGCTGGTCCAGCGCATCATCTGCACCAGAATCATACGCCACCTCCGGCCAGCAGTCCGATCAGTTGTTCGCCCAACAGTGCCATACCCCACACAATAAGTGCGGGCAGCAGCGCCAGCCAGTGTCCCATCAAATACGGTCGCGTGTCTGGCGGGTTGATCGTGGCGCGATCAAACGCCAGTACCACAACGCGAAAAATATATGCCGCTGATACCAGCGTGCCCAGCAGGATGCCAAAGGCCCATGGCCAGTTCTGTGGCTGGCTGAGAATGGGTTCCAGCAGTACCCACTTTGCCAGAAAACCGCCACTGGGTGGCAGTCCGATCAGACTGCCACCGGCAACCGCAAACGCGAACATGGCTATCGGCACTGTCTGTGTAGCGCCACGTAGCCCAGTCAGACGGCGTGTGCCCAGTGTGCCCTGCATCTCGCCGGCCGCCATGAACAGAGAGGCCTTGGCCAGACCGTGCGCTATCACAAACAACCACAGGGCGATATGCATCTGGGGAATTTGCCATGACATCAACAAACCCAGTGCCATTAACGCGTAACCAAGCTGCGCTACGGTCGAATAGGCCACCAGAACCTTGATATAGGGTGATCGCATCGCCGCCCAGCCACCGGCGACCAGTGCGATCATACCGGCCGTTGCAACCATGGGGCCGACCTCACGGGCAAGATCGGCGGGTGCGACTTCAGTCCAGGCCAGCCACAGAATGAACAGCGGGCCTTTGACAACAACGGCAGATAACAGGGCACTGACCGCTGCGGGTGCGCCGGCATGCGCTGCCGGCAACCAGAGATGCAGTGGCCACAGTGCACCCTTGAGCATCAGGCCGGCAGTGATCAGGGCCAGCGCCAGACGTGTACGGGCACTGTCGGCACTAACGGTGCCAAGCTGTATGACATCCAGGGTGTGGTATTCACTGTACAGAAATACCACACCCAGCAGGTAAATCATCGAGGCTGCCAGTGACAGCAGCAGATAGTCAGCGGCGGCCTGATAGGCTTTGGGACCGCTGAGCGCGACCATGGCAACGGCAGCCAGTCCAATCAACTCCAGCGTGATGTACAGATTGAACAGATCTGCTGACAGCCACAGCGCTGCCAGTGCGGTGTGCAGAAATGCGCTCAGCACCCAGAAATCGTCGCCGGAGGTAAAGCGGCTGAATCGGGCATACAGCCCTGCCAGCAAGTGAATCAATGCAGTAAAAGCCAGCAGCAGGGCGCTGAGTGGAGACAGGCGCAGCCGAATGGCGAGGCCATCTTCCCAACCGCCAAGATTGAGTGTCTGTGTCGCTCCGCTGGTTGTCACTGACTGCAGGGCGAGCAGGGCTGCTACGAAGCTGAGCGCGCTTCCCAGCAGCACGACCACACTGGCCCGTCGAGGTGTCATCGCAGGGCCGGTCAGTACAATGAGCGCTGCCACCAGTGGCGTGACCAGACTGAGCAGGGCGTCATTCATCCTCTGTCTCCGTGCTGCCGCTCGCGGCTGCCTCCCGGGACTCGCGGGCAGCCAGAATCAGGCGCAATGCAAAGGCGGTTGCGCTGATGGCAACCACCAGGCCTGTCACAACCAGTGCATGAAGAATGGGGTCAGGAGGATCCTGTCGGCGCGCGAATGCGATCATGGTCAGGAACGTGCCCGAGCCCATGATGTTGATAGCAATCAGACGGCGAATGGGGTCCTTCAATACCAGCAGACCATAAAGGCCCAGCATCACCAGCGCTACAGCGACCAGCAGGTAAAGAATGATGCTGTTGGCTGCCAGAGAGCTCATGAGCAGAGATCCTTGCGTTCACCGGCCACCAGCAGGGTGAGAATGATGGCAATCGACAGGGTTGCCAGCGTCTCGATCATCAGAATCAGCGTGCCGGCGTGGGCCTCCGGATAGTCCAGCCAGCCGGCACCCAGCGAATGCGTCAACACCGCAGTACACAGGAACAGCAGTGTGCCGGCGCAGACAGAGCCGCGAACCGCGAACAAAGACCAGTGCAGCGGTGGCAGCATGCCTGTGATTCTCAGCATCACACAGCCTGCTGCCAGCAGGGCACCTGCCTGGAATGCTCCGCCCGGTCCGCTGGAACCGCGCCACAGCAGATAAGCACCCACGAGCAACAGCAAAGGCACCAGTGTACGTGTCCACGACACCAGTAATTGCCAGGTACGTGCCGGTTCAAGAGATTCTTTTTCGATCGGGAAGAGTTGTCTCAAGCCGGTAATGGCAAACAACAGAACCAGAAGTTCCAGAAATGTGTCCCAGGCGCGGAAGTTCAGGAGCACTGCTGTGACCGGATGACTGACGCCTGAATCAGGCATGGCGGCTGCGACCGGAGAGTCGAAATTGTTGGCAGTGATATCTGCGGGTGAGGGCAGAATTATTGAAACCGCAAAACCGCTGACAGCAACAACAATGAACGTCAGCGCACCCAGGTGACGACGATAGTCGAAACGACGTGCAGACGAGACGGGCAGCTTGCGCGCGGCGCGCAGCAGCAGCACGCCAGTCAATCCTGCGCCAATGGCCGCTTCAGCCAGCGCCAGGTCCGGTGCGCCCAGGCGCGCCCAGACCAGGGCGACGATCATGCCGAAAGCCACAAACAATGCCATGGCATCGCGTCGTGTGGAGGCGAACAGGGCGCTCCATGCCACAACCAGCAGCAGAACGCACAGCACCAGGTCGGGCAGCAGTTCAACTGTCATCTTGCGACTGCTCCTGCTCGAGTTTGTAGCGGGCGAGTAACTGGCCGTTGACGGCGGCTGATGCCATGGCAATCAGATAGATAAGAAAAATGTAACACGCTGCACGCAGGGAGCCGGACGCGATAGCCAGGCCCAATGCCAGGAAACCAAGGCCCAGCGTGTCGGTCTTGGTGACTGCGTGCAACCGGCAATAGAAGTCAGAGAAACGGAGCAGCCCGAGGGCCCCGGTAAGATAAAAACATATACCTGCTGCCATCAGCGTCCAGGACAGTATGTCGACCAGTGTGCCTGGCGTCATGGCGCCTCCGGCTCTGAAGTCTTGCGAAGCAGCTGGACCAGCGCCGCCGTGATCACGGCAGCCAGCAGCGCCAGCACCAGGGCGACATCGCGCCAGGTGTCTGATTGCTGCCACTCCGCCAGCAGCAGCAGGACGGCGATGCCGGTGCTGCCCAGCATCTGCAGGCCCATCAGGCGTTCAGCAGTGCTGGTTGCCTGGCCCAGTCGCCACAGGCCAGCACTTCCGGCAATCAAAAGCAGCGTGGTCATTAAGATCATGATGAGGTTCTCGCGGGAGTTCCCAGCAGTTTGCTCAGATGGCGTTCCAGATTGGCCACCTCGCTTTTCCAGTCGAGTCGCTCATCAAGCACGTGTATGAGTAACGCATCCGATTCGATTCGTGCACCGAGTGTGCCGGGCAGCAGCCCAATCAGAGCCGAGAGACCGATGCGGGTATTCAGGGCCGCAGAGGTGAACGGGTAATGTACCCAGGCGGCATGACTGGTTGCATCACGCTGGAAACTGCGCTTTGCTACATCCATCCCGCCCAGCAGCTGGCGGCTGACAAAGTAAGCGATGAAGCCGGGTAGATGCTGCAGGCGAAATGCCAGAGACGGGGGTTGCAGAATGTAACTCAGGCCGGTAGCCAGGCAGATGACGGGAATGCCAATGTACCAGCCCTGGCCTGAACTCAGCAGTGTCCAGGTTGCGGTGTATACAAGTGCCCAGAGCAACACTCTGACGGTTCGGAGTCCGTGCTGCTGCGAATTTTCAGAGCGTTTACCACGGCTAGCCGCCATTGCTTCTCCCTAAATTAACGTCTACAGCCGAAGGTCAGTCTAACGCAATCGGATGCAGTCGTCAGGGAGTATCAGCTAGAATGACCCAATCACTTGCCAGGGGTTGTGAGGATTGTCAGACAAGCAGGCTAGTTTCAAGGCGCGATGGCAGGCGGAAGCGGTAAGGCTTTTGCAGAGTGCCGAGCCCGATCGCCAGGCTGAAGCAGAAGCTCGCGAAGGCGCGGCGGCTGAGGCTGAACAGCGGGTGCTGCGCTGGGCGGCGATTATTGGCGCACGACACCAGTTGCCGGAAATTCAGTCCGCCTGGCGACGTCACTGTGTCCTCATCCTGGTGGCCATCAGCGTTCTGGCGCTGGCCGGTGGTTTCACAACGGCGCTGGCAGTGCTGGGCGACGGCACGCAGCCGGTCAATATCCCCTGGGCGCTGGGTGGTCTGCTGGGTCTGAATCTGCTGATGCTGCTGTTCTGGCTGCTGGGAATGCTGGCGCGCTCAGATGGTGCCCTGCTGGGTCGCCTGGTGTTCCAGTTGACACATTATCTGCCAGGTGAACACCACAAAGCCTTGACCCGCGCCTTTGCCACCCTGAACCAGCGTGCTGATCTGATGCGCTGGTGGCTGGGTCTGCTGAGTCACACGGTGTGGCTGTGCGCTATGCTGGGAGCGCTGCTTGGCCTGTTATGGACACTGGCGCTGCGCAGTTATGCGTTTACCTGGGAAACCACCATTCTGTCGGCCGACGTGTTCACAGCGCTGGTCCATGGGCTTTCGCTATTGCCGCAGACACTGGGTATCACCATCCCCGATGCAGCAACACTGGTGGGTGCAGACCAATCACAGGCGGACGAGGTGCGACGTCAGTGGGCTGCCTGGTTGACGGCATCGGTTGCCCTTTACGGGTTGATGCCAAGGCTGGTGTTGATCCTGATCAGTTCGATCCGGTTGCTGGTTGGTCTCCGACAACTAAGGCTGCAAACCACGGCGCCAGAGTGGGCGCCACTGGTGCAGCGACTGTCGCCCGATCTGAATGAGCGGCATGTGACAGATCCCGCCCCGGAAGCCGGACAGACGGCACGAATCGTTCCGGTCTCCAACCCACGTCCGGGTACCAGCGTTCTGGTTGCCTACGAACTGACGGCCATCAAGCCCTGGCCACCGGCTGAATTGCCGGAGCACACCCATTGCCTGGAGGTGAACAGCCGTGGGCAGCGTCAGCAGAGCCTGAGTGCGCTGGCCGAGACGCGCCCTGGCACCCTGATGGTCATCTGCGATGCGCGACTGTCGCCGGACCGGGGTACCCTGCACTGGCTGGTGAATGCCGGCAGTCTGGCCGGGGTCACGCAAATTGTATTGCACAACAGTGAACAAAGCAGCGACGAGCGTCTGACAAGCTGGCACGATTCTTTGCGGGATATCGGCGTGGACAGGGCCCATATACATCACGCGATGACTGAAGCGCTTAACCAGCTGGGAGTTCATAATGGCTGATAGCCTGAAAATTTCGGTGGTAGGGCATACCAATACCGGCAAGACCTCGCTGTTGCGAACCTTGACGCGTGATGCGCGATTTGGTGAAGTTTCTGGGCGACCCGGCACTACGCGCCATGTTGAGGTGGCGCGCCTGAATGTTCAGGGTCAGACGCTTCTGGAACTCTACGATACCCCCGGTATTGAAGATGCGATCGATCTTCTGGACTTGCTGGACCAGCAGAGTGCGCAGGTCGAGCAACGTGTTGCTGCCAGGGAAGATGGTCCAACTCGCATTGAGCGTTTTCTGCAGTCGGCTCCCGCCGCCGAACGCTTTGAGCAGGAGGCCAAGGTGTTGCGACAGATGTTACGCAGTCATGCCGCACTCTACGTGATCGATGCGCGTGATCCGGTCCTGTCCAAGCACCGCGATGAGCTCGAAATTCTTAATATGTGTGGTGTGCCCCTGTTGCCTCTGCTGAACTTTGTTGCCGGCCAGAAGACCAATGAGACCGAATGGCGTGAGATGCTGGCCGGGCTTGGACTGCATGCCATTGTACGGTTTGACACCGTAGCGCCTGCTCGAGACGGCGAGAAGACACTCTACACAAAACTGGCCAGTCTGCTCGATGCCCATGGTGCGACACTGCAAAGACTGATCCGCAGTCACGAGTCGGACGCCCAGCAACGCCACACAGCTGCGCTCGATCTGATTGCAACTCTGCTGGTAGAGACCGCGGCACTGAAACTGCGCATCAGTCGTGATGAGCAGTCACTGCAACGCGGGATTGAACGTCTCAATAAAACCGTGCGTGAGCACGAGCAGTCGTGTGTCGCACAGCTGTTGAGTCTGCATCGATTTTACCCTGACGACATTGACGCAGATGGCTTGCCTCTGGTCGACGGTCGCTGGGAACAGGATCTGTTTGACCCCTACACTCTACAGAATATGGGCATACAGCTTGGCAGTGGTGCAGCCGCGGGGGCAGCAGCAGGGCTGGGCATTGATCTGATGGTGGGCGGCATGACACTGGGGGCTGCGGCAGCCACGGGTGCGCTGCTGGGCGGCGGGTTTCAGACTCTGCGTCACTATGGCAGCGACCTGATGGCCCGCGTGACAGGTGAAAAAACCTTGCGCGTGGACGATAGTATTCTTAACGCACTGGCAACCCGGCAGGTAGACCTGCTGGCGGCCCTGGAGCGACGAGGACACGCCGCCCAGCAAAAGCTGGCGCTGGCGCGACTGAGTGATATGGGCGGTGGTAGTCGGGAGCCACTGTTCGTTCGCAATGAGTTGCCTGAAAGTCTGCGTCGCGCGCGATCCCAGTCGGCATGGGCCCGGGACAGTGACGCCGTCATGGGCAACTCAGGAAAGCACCAGGCAGTGCAGCAGCTGTCGAAAAATCTTCAGGAGTTGATGGCCAGCCGTTACAGGGATGAGCCAGATCAGCGCTGACACATCAGCCGCGAAGGATCTGTCGATCCTTGCAGACATTCATTGAGATTGCTGTTCTAGGGGGCGGAGGACAAAGCAGGTATACTCTCGCCCTAAACACAAAAACCATCAATACGCCCAGGCGAATCAGCACTATTCAGGGGAGATCACCATGAGACTCGAGTCTTTGGCACTGCATCACGGTTACGAATCCGAAGCGACCACAAAATCTGCAGCTGTACCCATTTATCAGACCACGTCCTACACCTTCGACAATACACAGCATGGTGCCGACCTGTTTGATCTGAAAGTGCCGGGCAACATCTATTCTCGCATCATGAATCCGACCAATGACGTGCTGGAACAGCGTCTGGCGCAAATGGAGGGTGGTATAGGTGCACTGGCGCTGGCATCCGGTATGGCGGCGATTACTTATGCAATTCAGTGCATTACGCGTGCGGGCGACAATATCGTCAGCACCAGCCAGCTTTACGGCGGCACTTACAATCTCTTCGCACACACATTGCCGAATCAGGGTATCGATGTACGCATGGCGTCGTTCGACGACTACGAAAAGCTGGAAAGCCTGATTGATGACAAGACCCGCGCTGTGTTCTGCGAGTCGATTGGCAACCCGGCGGGCAATGTTGTGGATCTGCAGCGTCTCAGTGAGATTGCTCACCGTCACGGCGTACCCCTCATCGTCGACAATACCGTTGGTACACCTTACCTGTGCCGTGCCTTCGATCATGGTGCTGACATCATTGTGCACTCACTGACCAAATACATTGGCGGTCATGGCACCACGGTAGGCGGCATCATCATCGACTCGGGCAAGTTTGACTGGGTCGCCAACAAAGCGCGTTTCCCGATGCTGAATGAGCCAGATCCGTCTTACCATGGTGTTGTTTATACTGAAGCGCTGGGACCGGCGGCATTCATCGGTCGCTGCCGTGTTGTGCCGTTACGCAATACCGGTGCTGCGCTTTCACCACATAGTTCCTTTCTGATCCTGCAGGGGCTGGAGACACTGGGGCTGCGTATCGAAAGACATTGTGACAATGCGCTGGCCGTTGCCCGTCATCTGAAGAAGCATCCCAAAGTGGCCTGGGTTAACTACGCCGGGCTGGATGACAGCCCCTACCACGAAGTGTGTCAGAAGATATGCGGCGGGAAAGCGTCAGGTATCCTTAGTTTTGGTATCAAAGGCGGCCGTGAGGCAGGTGCCAGATTTATCGATGCGCTGCAGATGATTCTGCGGCTGGTGAATATTGGTGATGCCAAGTCACTGGCCTGCCATCCGGCGACAACCACCCATCGTCAGTTGAATCCGGAAGAGCTGGCACGCGCTGGCGTCAGTGAGGATCTGGTCCGTCTGTCGGTAGGCATAGAACACATCGACGACATTATTGCCGACATTGATCAGGCGCTTGCGAAGGTATGAGTCTCATCGTGCATCAGCCAACGCACAGTCTGGCAACTCGGGGCGGAGAAGCAGGTGACCATGGACAAGCCTGAAAGAGTCAACGATGGCATGGGCCACTGGGTAGCCGGTGCGGTTGGTGCGCTGGTCTATATTCTGATTGCCAGTGTTGGTCAGTCACCGGTGGCCTGGTCGAGTGTCAGCTATTTTATCCTCGGCTGGCCCATCTTGTGTGTGGGTATCTGGCTGATTACACGGCAGTTTCCTCAGCGCAGCTGGCGCTGGCCGCTCAGCATGATGCTGGGGCAGGTGTTTGCGTCCATCCTGTATGGAAACGGCGCAACGATCCCGATTGCGATGATCTACGTAACAGTGCTGTCGCTGCCGCAGTTTGCGGTGGCGGCACTGGTCAGCTCGCGCCACGCCGGTAGCCCGCAGTCTGATGCGGAGGCCGGGCTAGACACTGGCAATGAGCAGCAAAAGCAGGATAAACAGTCATAACACAGTCTGATTATTGACTGGGTTTCGTTCGAGAGAGACAAAGCATGAAATTCACGGGCAGTCCGACTTTTACGCATCGGCAACAGGACAAGATAGGCGTTCTGGTCACCAATCTGGGAACGCCGGATGCACCTAAAACTTCAGCCTTGCGACGCTACCTGAAGCAGTTCCTGTGGGACCCGCGAGTGGTGGAGGTGCCGCGACCAGTCTGGTGGCTGATCCTGCATGGTGTCATTCTGAATATCCGACCGCCACGATCGGCCAAGGCGTATGCTACGGTGTTTACCGAGCAGGGCTCGCCATTGTTGTTTCACACACGCAACCAGGCGCAGGCGCTGGCCAAAAAGCTGAATGAAAATGGCCATGACAATCTGGTGGTGGATTTTGCTATGCGATACGGCAACCCCTCCATCCCTTCGGTATTGCAGAAGATGATGGACCAGGGCGTGCGCCAGCTGCTTGTGTTGCCTCTGTATCCACAGTATTCAGCCTCCACGTCGGCGTCCACGTTTGATGCCATCGCCCAGGATTTCGCAAAACGGCGCTGGCTTCCGGATTTTCGCTTTGTCAGCCACTACCATGATTTTGATCCTTTCATTCAGGCCGCTGCAACTCGCATTCGGGAACACTGGCAGCAGCACGGTCGCGCGGACAGACTGCTGTTCTCCTACCATGGCGTGCCCAAGAAGTACCTGCTGAATGGCGACCCCTATCACTGTGAATGCCACAAGACCACACGCTTGCTGGCGCAGGCACTGGAGCTTGGCGACGATGAGTGGCAAACCACATTCCAGAGCCGGTTCGGCCGGGAAGAATGGCTGAAGCCCTACACCGACGAGACACTGAAGGCCATGCCAGGGCAAGGCATCAAGTCAGTACAGGTATTCTGCCCCGGTTTTTCCGCTGACTGCCTGGAAACCATTGAAGAGATTGGTGAAGAGAACCGCGAATACTTCATGCACGCTGGTGGAGAGCGTTATGAGTATATCTCCGCGCTCAACGACAGGCCTGAGCACATCGATGCGTTGGCGACACTGGTGGAGAAAAATCTGACAGGATGGTCAGTTGAGACGGTAGACGAACATCGTCAGCTGTTGGCGCAGGCGCACGGCGCCAAAGACTAGCAGCCTGTTGGGCAGAAAAGTTCTGCGTTCGGCATGGCGACATAAACTGCCGCCATGCCGGGCGCGATAAGATTACTGAGCGGAGGCGGTCTCGGCTTCCAGCCACTCATTCAGGTCGATCACGTCCTGCGGAGTCAGTACGCCGGCAGTGCGCTTCAACTGCAGTGTGTCGATGACGTAGTTGTATCGCGCATCGGAGTAGTTGCGCAGTGCAACGAACAGTTGCTGGCGCGCCAGTACGACGTCAACAATGTTACGTGTACCCACTTCATAACCGGCTTCGATGGCGTTCAGAGCGGCCTCAGCTGACACGATGGCCTGCTGACGCTGGGCGATCACCATGGCGTCGGTGTTGACGCGTCGAAACGCGTTACGGATATCCTGGGTTACCTGACGACGCGCCAGATTGGCAGATTCCTGCTGAGCAACCAGATCGTACTCAGCCTGCTCGCGGCGTGCAGTCGTTGCAAAACCCGAGAACAGTGGCACGCTGACGGTCAGTGACAGACTGGCGCCTTCAATGGCTCCGGCATCACGCAGGCTGCCGTCGGCACCCCGGGTAGAGTTCGATTCAGTGTTCTGATAACCGCCCTGCAGGCTGACAGTCGGCAGGTGATCTGAGCGACGTGCCTTGGCGATCAGCGTCTGGGCGTCAACGCCTGCGAGTGCGGCCTGCAGCTGCGGGTTGTTGTTCATCGCTTCGCTGACCCACTGTTCGATATCGCCGTCCGCGGGCGTTACCGGGAAATCTTCACGCAGCACGTCGATATTCGGATGCGGCTGGCCGGTGATCGCTTCCAGCGCCTCATAGCTGCTGGCCAGTATGTCTTCGGCGAGAATGGTGTTGTTACGCGCCAGGTCATAAGCAGCCTGAGCCTCGTAGACTTCGGTAATGGCAACCAGGCCGACTTCCTCGCGCTGCTGTGTGCGCTCGAACTGACGCTGCGAAGCCTCTTCTTCCTGGCGGCGGGTGTTCAGGTCGTCAATGGCGCGCAGCACATTAAAGTAGGCGGAGGCCACGCGAATGATCAGATCCTGTTCCTGGGCCTGAAAGTTGAACATGCGTGCCTGGTCAGCTTCCTTGGCGCCCTGATAGCTGTACCAGCTGGCCAGGTTCAGCACCGACTGGCTCACGTTGACGCCATAACGGGTGGTTTCCTGATCCAGATCGGTCAATGTGACCTGACCCTCAAGGCCGGAGGCCTGTCGCTGTTCGGTAAATGAAGCACTGGCCTGTGGCAGTAGGCTGGCTCTTGCCTGAATCACCTGTTGCTGACCGGATCGCAGCTGTGCCTGGGCCTGACGAAGCGTCGGGTCATTGCGCATGGCCAGCTCCAGTATGGTCACCAGATCATCAGCCAAGGCTATTTGCGAGGCAAATACCAAACCCGCCGCGAGAACTGTTTTGCGGAAAAAACGTTGCATAGTCAGAAGTCCTGTTACATTAATCATTGGCTGAAAAAATGCCAGCTGTGAAAGCGGCCTGGATTCAGCCAGAGAGGGCCCGCAGAGCATTCGCCATTCTACACAGTGTTACGAAACTATCCAATTAACAGATTGTGAAGAGATTGTGTCGCTTGACATTACACTACCTGCCGCAGGCGGTAACACTTTGCCTCGCTTTAAGGCATAATGAGCGGCTCTGAACCGTGCCTATAAATTTCTATACAGCAGGCCCGATAAGGCCTGAGAGCAGGATAGACCAATGAGTGCCAAGCCCGAACACTTTCTCGACAGGATTACCGAACTGGACGACAGAACCCGATATTCGTTCAGCGGATCGCATAAAGTGTATGTATCCGGCAGCCGACCCGACCTGCGTGTGCCCATGCGTGAAATCGTGTTGGCAGATACCCAGACCGAAAAAGGCCTTGAACCCAACGTGCCGGTGCGTGTTTATGACACCTCGGGTGTCTACTCGGACCCGGATGTTGAGATCGACCTGCGCACCGGTCTGCCGGCTATCCGTGAAGCATGGATCGAAGAGCGTGGCGATACTGAGCAGCTGCCCGGCGTCAGCTCGGAATTTGGCCGTCAACGCCAGGCTGATGTACAGACAGCCCATCTGCGCTTTGAGCATATGCGTCGTCCACGCCGCGCAAAGGCAGGGGCCAATGTGACCCAGCTGCATTACGCGCGCCAGGGCATCATTACTCCGGAGATGGAGTACATCGCCATCCGCGAGAACATGAGCATTGCCCAGATGCGCGAGCAGCAGCTCGGCGGTGGTGATGTCAATGATCTGGGATTCCAGCACCCGGGTCAGTCTTTCGGTGCTGCCATTCCCAAGGAAATAACCCCCGAATTTGTGCGTGACGAAGTCGCACGCGGTCGCGCCATCATCCCGGCCAACATCAATCACCCGGAAATTGAACCGATGATCATCGGCCGCAACTTCCTGGTGAAGGTCAATGCCAATATCGGCAACTCGGCTGTTACTTCTTCAATTGAAGAAGAGGTGGAGAAGCTGACCTGGGCTGCGCGCTGGGGTGCAGATACCGTGATGGATCTGTCGACGGGCAAGAATATTCACGAAACCCGTGAGTGGATCATCCGTAATTCCATGGTGCCGATAGGTACTGTGCCTATCTACCAGGCGCTGGAAAAGGTCGGCGGTGTCGCCGAGGACCTGACCTGGGAGATTTTCCGCGACACGTTGATTGAGCAGGCCGAGCAGGGCGTGGACTATTTCACAATTCATGCCGGTGTTCTGTTGCGCTACGTACCGCTGACTGCCAAGCGCGTCACCGGCATTGTGTCGCGTGGTGGTTCTATTATGGCCAAGTGGTGTCTGGCGCATCACAAGGAAAACTTCCTGTATACGCATTTTGAAGACATCTGCGAAATCATGAAGGCCTACGATGTCTCCTTCTCGCTGGGCGATGGCCTGCGTCCGGGTTCGGTGGCTGATGCCAACGACGCGGCGCAGTTTGCCGAGCTGGAAACGCTGGGTGAGCTGACCAAGATCGCCTGGAAACACGACGTACAGTGCATGATCGAAGGTCCAGGACATGTGCCCATGCACATGATCAAGGAAAACATGGACAAGCAGCTGGCAGTATGCGACGAAGCGCCGTTTTACACGCTGGGGCCACTGACCACCGACATCGCGCCGGGCTATGATCACATCACATCGGGCATCGGTGCCGCCATGATCGGCTGGTTCGGCTGTGCCATGCTGTGTTACGTGACTCCCAAGGAACACCTGGGACTGCCGGACAAGCAGGATGTGAAAGAGGGGCTGATGGCCTATAAGATTGCAGCTCATGCTGCCGATCTGGCCAAAGGGCATCCGGGCGCACAGCTGCGCGATAATGCGCTGTCCAAGGCACGTTTTGAATTCCGCTGGGAAGACCAGTTCAATCTGGGTCTGGATCCGGAAACGGCGCGGGCCTTCCATGATGAAACACTGCCCAAGGACTCCGGCAAGGTGGCGCATTTCTGCTCCATGTGCGGTCCCAAGTTCTGTTCCATGAAGATCAGCCAGGAAGTGCGCGACTATGCCGCAGCACAGGATGCTGAGGAGCAGGCCGCACTGGAAGGCATGCAGAAAATGGCAGAGGAATACAACAGTACAGGGCGCAAGCTCTACCACAAGGTTTAACAGGCATGACAGATATCAAAGCAGACGATCTCAACATCGAGTCCATTGACACATTGATGACCCCGCAGCAACTCAAGGAACAGATGCCACTGCAGGGAGCGGCGCTGGAATCCGTTCGCAAGGGTCGACAGACCATTTTCGACATTCTGGATCGAAAAGATCCGCGACTGTTTGTGGTGGTTGGCCCGTGTTCCATTCATGACCCGAAAGCGGCCATGGATTACGCCGAGCGCCTTAAGAAGCTGGCAGACGAGGTGCAGGACAGCCTGTATATCGTCATGCGCGTCTATTTTGAAAAGCCGCGTACTTCCGTCGGCTGGAAAGGCCTGATCAATGACCCGTTCATGGATGACACATTCCAGATTGAAGAAGGCCTGAAGATCGGTCGCAAACTGCTGCTGGATGTTGCCAACATGGGGCTGCCGGCATCGACGGAAGCGCTGGACCCGATTTCACCGCAGTATCTGCAGGACCTGATTGCATGGTCGGCCATTGGGGCTCGCACCACCGAATCTCAGACACACCGCGAGATGTCCAGTGGACTGTCATCGGCAGTCGGCTTCAAGAACGGCACCGACGGTGGTCTGACTGTTGCCGTCAACGCCATGCAGTCGGTAAGCCATCCACACCGTTTCCTGGGCATCAACAAGGACGGTCAGGTTGCTGTTGTGCGCACCAAGGGCAACCCGTATGCACACGTCGTGCTGCGCGGTGGTTCTGCCGGCCCCAACTACGATTCGGTGCACGTGGCGAAGGCCGAGGAAGCACTGAAGAAGGGCGGTGTCAGCACCAATATCATGATCGACTGCAGCCACGCCAACTCCAACAAGGATCCATCGATTCAGTCGCTGGTCCTGAAAGATGTGACACATCAGATACTGGAAGGCAATGAGTCCATCATCGGTGTCATGCTTGAGAGTAACATCAACTTCGGCAATCAGAAGATCCCCAAGGATCTAAAGGAGCTGAAATACGGTGTCTCCGTGACTGATGCCTGCATTGACTGGGCGGAGACCGAGCGCAGCATCAAGGAAATGGCTGCCAAGCTGAAGGATGTGCTGCCGGCCCGCGCAAAATAGCCGTGCTAAAAAATTAACAGAACGCTTGTTAATGATTCGCAATTGGATTATCGTTCGTTGACCGTATAAAAAAACAACAACGGACAACGCGATGGCTATGGACAGAACCATTGAACGGCGCGGCAGGCCATTCTGGCATTGGATAATGCTGTGTGTGGTTGTTGGGGTCGTTCTCTGGTTTGTGTACCAAGCGGTATCCAGTGCGTCTCTTAGAACCGCGCGTGTTCCTGCCGATCAACTTATCATCAGCCGCGCTCAGATTGGCACATTCGAAGATCTGATTTCTGTTCGCGGCACCGTTCAACCCCTGAACAGTGTGTTCCTTGATGCCGTCAATGGAGGTGTGGTCGAGCAGGTCTTTGTCGAAGAAGGCGCCTTTGTAGAAGCAGGGCAGCCTCTACTGCAACTCAGCAATACATCCCTCCGCCTCAATGTTGCCAGCAATGACACGGCAATTACCGAGCAGCTTAATAACCTCAACAATATCGCCAACGGTTTTGAAACCACGCGGCTTAATACCGAACGCGAAATCATCAACCTGGAGTACCGAATCGTCACGCTGGAGCGCCAGATGCGTCGCCAGCAGGAGCTTGTGAATGATCGCATGATTTCGCAGGAAGACTTTGACGCAATCGTGGATGAGCTTGAGTATCAGAACCGACTACTGAGCAATACCCGGGATCGACAGGCACTGGAGAACCGGATTCGCGAGAATCGCCAGTTGCAAATTGCACAGCAGATCGAAAAGCTGGAAGAAAACCTGGCCCTCGCCCAGAGCAGCTTTGAGAGCCTACTGGTGCGAGCTCCCATCAGTGGTCAACTGACGTCATTGCTCGCCCAGATTGGGGAAAGTAAAACCAGTGGCGAGCGCCTTGGCCAGATTGATGTTGTCGATCAGTACAAGGTTGCCGCCCAGGTTGATGAATTCTATATCTCCCGTGTAGCGCCCGGGCAATCTGCCGGCTTTTTTCTTGCCGGGAATGACTATCAGGTGGTTGTGGACAGGGTCTATCCAGAGGTCAGCAATGGGGTTTTTACGGTCGACCTGATTTTTGCTGGGGAAATGCCGGCGAATCTGCGTCGAGGACAGTCCTTGCAACTGGAACTCGTGCTGGGCAGTCCACAGGAAACCCTGCTGCTGCCGGTGGGGAGCTACGTGCAGGACACCGGTGGCAACTGGGTTTTTGTGCTGGATGAATCCGGTACCAGTGCCTATCGCCGCGAGATTGTTGCGGGCCGCCGTAATAACCGTTTTATCGAAGTACGCGAAGGACTTAGCGCAGGAGACCGGGTCATTACTTCCGGATATGGCGCCATGGCTGACACAGAGAGGGTTCTGTTAACTCAATAAGGCGAGTGCCACACCAGGGAACGCAACGATGATTAAACTCGACAAGATCTGCAAGGTACACCGAACCGACGAGATTGAAACTGCTGCACTGGACGACATCAATCTGACAGTACAAAAAGGCGAATTCCTGTCCATTATGGGGCCCTCAGGCTGTGGCAAATCGACCTTGCTCAACGTTCTCGGTCTGCTTGATACACCCAGCAGCGGCCACTACTTTTTCGACGGCGAAGACCTTGCCGGCTACAACGAGTCACAACGCGCCAGTATTCGGAAAGCCAATATCGGCGTAATCTTCCAGAGCTTCAATCTGATTGATGAACTCACGGTTGCCCAGAATGTGGACCTGGCGCTTCTTTATCAGAAGATCCCGGCAAACGAACGCAAAACCAAAGTTGAAGCGGTGCTCAAACGCGTGGCCATCGACCACCGCAGTAAACATTACCCCCAACAGCTTTCCGGTGGTCAGCAGCAACGCGTTGCGATCGCCCGGGCAATTGTCACCAGTCCCAAGGTGTTGCTGGCAGATGAGCCGACCGGAAATCTTGATACCAGAAATGGTGATGATGTGATGGCGCTGCTCAAAGAGCTGAATCATGACGGCGCCACCGTCATCATGGTGACGCACTCTGAGCATTACGCGGCCTACGGGTCACGGGTTATTCGCCTGCTCGATGGTCAGGTCGTCGACGCCAATGCCAAAGCCGACGCAGACGCCGTCCTGTAGCCTGCGCTTCACGACTTTCCATCGGGGGAATTCACCGTGTTCCAGAACTATCTGATCGTTGCCTTTCGCAATCTTCGCAAGCAGCCGGGTTTCACGGCCATCAAAGTGCTCAGTCTGAGTCTGGGCTTGATCTGCAGCATCCTCGTCCTGATGCATGTTCAGTACACAAGCAGTTATGACAAACATTTCAGCAACTGGCAGAACATTTATCGTGTCGTGTCCAGTTTGACCGCATCTGGACAGAGAATTGATTCCAGCTGGATTTCGGAGGGTATCTACAGTTCATTGCTTCAGGATTATGGTCAAATCGAAAAGGCCGCCAAGGTTGTTAACGTCAGTGGCCTGTTTAGCTACCGTGATGTGTCAGCTCCTAACCGATACTGGTGGGTAGATCCTGAGTTTCTGGAAATTTTTTCATTTAATTTTATACAGGGTGCGTCGGAGACGGCGCTGACAGATCCCAATACCATTGTATTGACTCAGAGCACCGCTCGGAAATATTTTGGCTCTGAAGATCCGATGGGCAAGGTGCTTACCCTGGACGGGCTGGCGGACCTGCGTGTCACCGGGGTGATCAGCGACCTGCCCCCTAATACGCATATAGACATTCAGGCAATGATTGGCAGTCCAACAGGCCGACAAATGATTGGTGAGACATTCATGAATAGCCCGGGCTGGGCAAGTTATAACGGTACCATGTTGTACGTAGTGATACCTGACCCCGCATCTGTGGAATCCATGCGCTATGACCTGCCGAATTTTATCGAAAGAAATGTGCCCGACGTGCAGCGTGACTTCGTGCTGAGTCTGGACACGGCGCTGGATCTGGAACCGCTGGCGGATGCCCACCTGTCACCACGTCAGGGCTTTGCAGCTGCGGACTACAGTCGAACACTGGTGTTGGGTGGGTTGATAACGTTTGCCGTGCTGATTCTGCTGAGCTCCTGCATCAACTTTGGAAACCTGTCATTGGCGCAAATGCAGCAACGGGGCAAAGAAATTGGCGTTCGCAAAACGCTGGGCGCCACCCGCAATGATCTGCTTACGCAATTCCTGGTTGAGTCCTTGTTGCTTACCTTATTAGCCCTGCTTGTTGCACTGCCCGTTATCTATCTTGCCATCGGCCCCTATACAGCATTGACAGACACTGCCTTCACATTCGGCGATATGTTTTTGTCATCGCAGATTCTGTTGATCATGCTGTTTGTTTTGCTGGTCGGCTTGTTGTCCGGACTTGTCCCCGCATGGCGTATGTCGCGTTTTGCACCGGTTGCGTCGATAGGCAGTAAACGTGATGGTGGCAAGGCTGACCGAATGTGGCGATCAGCGCTGACGATAACACAGTTTACCTTTGCCATTGTGCTCGCCATTCTTGCACTCGGGATCAGCCAGCAGATCCGTCATCTGAATGAAATCGACATCGGTTTCAATCGCAGCAACCTGGTGGTGCTGGATACAATGTACAACCCCAGAAATCCGGATCAGTTTAATTACAACGCGCTGGTTGATGAACTGAGACAGCATCCGGGCATCATCACCATTGGCAAGTCAGTAAGTCCACCGCCTTCAAATGGTGGATACAATCCCTGGCGACGTTCTGATCAGCCAGCGGAAGTTACCCAGGCGGTCAGCCACCTGGGAGTCGATGAAAACTATCTGGATGCCATGCAGCTTGAGCTGTTGGCAGGGCGTAATTTTTCACCCGAGTTTCCCGCTGATTTCATGCCGAATGGTCAGCCTGATACCACGCAGACCTACGGCATCCTGATCACGCCGGAAACAGTGACTAAATTTGAACTGGGCAGTCCTGAGCGCGCGATCAACCAAGTGCTGAATCTTGGCGCACTGAACTTCCGAATTATTGGTGTAGTCAATGACTTCCGGCTGTCTGGCGGGGTGGAGGATTTTATGCGTTCCACCGGCATACTGCGCGCCACGCTTCAGCCGATGCGTTCACTGTTGATCAGAATTGATCCGTCACAACAGGCCAGCGCGCTGAATCACATTGATACGGTGTGGGCCAGACACCGGTCTGATGCCCCGATTGATAGAGAGTTTTACGAGCAGACGTTTAGCCAACAGATCCTGGACCAGACAACTGGCATCAATCGTGCCGCGCAGTTTGCGGCCGTCATTACCATCATGATTGCTGTCATGGGGTTGTATGCGCTCGCGTACTACGCCACCGAGCGTCGAGCCAAGGAGATTGGTGTTCGCAAGGTGCTGGGCGCAACAGCGCGCTCTATTGTGCAGCTGCTGGCTGTGGATTTTATTAAGCCAGTGCTGGTTGCCTGTCTGCTGGCCTGTGGTCTAGCCTATTTTGCGACTGCTTATTATTTCAGCCAGTTTTCGACGCCTGCCAGTATGTCTCCCCTTGTGTATCTTCTGGTTATTGTAGGAGTGGTTGTACTGGCCTTGTTGACGGTGTCATTGCAGTGCGTGCGGACCGCGCGCGCAGACCCGGTCAGGTCACTTCGTTCGGAGTAAATGGCGGCGATGTGCTTCTCGCCATCGCCTACCCCCTTGAAATCTAAAGATATAGCCCGTACCCTGAAAGTGAAGTTGATGATTCATGAATAGAATCAGCCATGGACGATGACCGTGGCGAGGAGACTAAATATGAAAACGTCAATTCACCATAAGTCAGGCATGACGGCTATTCTGACAGCTGCGGCAGCGTTTATCGCCGCTTCTTTTGCAGGGCAGTCTTACGCGCAAGGCATGACAGACTCCTATCTGGAGTGGCAGGCCCGTATGCAGGCTGGTCCCGACGAATATCTGTTTTTCGAGGATGACCGCAAGCAGGTTGTCTCCTACTCACAAGAGCGCATTGTGCGAGTCTGCACAGGTGAAAGCTCGATTGTGACACCGCTCAGCATTGAGTACGACGACAAAGAAACACTGGTCATGCCGGGCGACTGTATCCGGGTAGAGGCCATGGAAGTGTATCTTGAGCCTGAGGACACACTTGAACCCAATACCTTTCTGCGGGTACAGGTTGATACTTTGAGCTGATCAACTGGCCAGCGCATGCAGCCTGAGCCTGAAGGCTCAGGCTGTCTGTTCCCGGGAAAGCGCCTTACATAGGCGCTTTTCTTTTTGTGCCCGTCAACCTTTATGAAATTGACCAGGAGCCAGGAAATGGAATCGAAGCAGGAACGCAAGCAACGCCGTCGTCGAGGTAATGTTGCCCTGGCGATTGGCCTGGGTCTCAGTGCAGGTGCAGGATTTGGACTGGTTCTAAACAGCCTGCCCTACGCCGTCCTCGCGGGGATCATTCTGGGCGGTGGTCTCTGGTTTGCCGGAGTTGGTGCGCGCAAGGAAGTTCACGAGCATCACAAATCATGAACATAACTTGCCTGGGCACAGACTTATAGCGTGGCCAAAAAAAAGCAGGCCACAATGGCCTGCTGAATATTCACGATGGCGGGGCAATCAGCAGCCCCACACTTACCACTACCCACACTAACGACTACATATTGCTTACTATTCCCAGCGCGACCTGCTCGGTTCGCTCGGCACGACCCTGCGCGACCCAGTCCTCAACCCAGGGGTTGCGTAAAAGTGTGTCTGCATAACGTTGTGCTGGCGCGCTTAGTACCGCGCCATAAGCGCGAAAAGTGACAGCGACGGGAGCGTACATACAGTCTGCAATCGAGAATCTGCCGAACAGATAATCGTCGCCGGCGCCGTATTTCCGGCGACAGCAGCTCCAGATGGCGTCGATACGTGCGATTTCATTGGCGATGTTTTCAGATACGTTGAGGTCTACGCTGGCCTGACAGTTCATTGGCCAGTCGTGCTTCAGAGCCGGGAATTCCGCGTGTACCTCCGCGCAGACCGAGCGCGCAGTAGCGCGCTTGCGCGGACTCGCTGGCCAGCCGCGGCCGTCCAGAAAAGTCTCGTTGATATATTCACAGATAGCCAGTGATTCCCAGACAGTGGTTTCCTGGTGGATCAGCGCGGGTACTTTCAGCGAGGGCGACAGTGGACCAAGTTTTTCCGCGGTATTGCGCTGATACAGGGCAACGTTTACTTCCTCGAAAGGTATCTGGAAGTTGTTCAGCAGCAACCATGGGCGCATGGACCATGAGGAAAAGTTCTTGTTGCCGATCACCAGTTTGATGCCACTCTTGGTGAACGGTGTTGTGCTCTGGGGTGAATCCATCTGATCAGACTCCTGCGTGTCAGTCGGCTTGGCTACGTCAGCACATTGGTGGCAATGGCCCCCGCGTGATGTGCTTTCCTTACCTGTACAGCCTGTCGATATTTTTGTTATGTCACCGATTAGACCGCAGGTTTATTGCAGCGTCAGGCATAAACCCGGGCTTTGTCCTGACTAATTGTGGCAAAATACTGACAAGCACAGATGGCCACCAACTGACGGATTAAATGCCTCGTCTAATGCGTTATAGTCGGCGCAGCAGTCAGGCTGCTCGTGCACGTGTATTGAAGGTGATCTATGGCAAGACGTATCGCGATCGTAGAAGATGAAGCCGCCATTCGGGAGAACTATGCCGACGTTCTGCGCAAGCAGGGCTATGAGGTGCAGACTTTCCCAAACCGCCGCGAGGCAATGAAGGCTTTTGACCTGCGTTTGCCCAATCTGGCAATCATCGATATCGGCCTGGAGAATGAAATCGACGGCGGTTTCACGCTTTGCCAGTCGCTGCGCTCGATGTCGGAAACCCTGCCCATCATTTTCCTGACCGCAAGGGACAATGACTTTGATACCGTCAGCGGCCTGCGTATGGGTGCGGATGATTACCTGACCAAGGATATCAGTCTGCCGCACCTGTCGGCGCGAATTGCCGCGCTGTTCCGCCGCCAGGATGCCCTCAACCAGCCGACCTCTCCGGAAAACCTTCTGCAGCGCGACAAGCTGCTGCTGGATATTGGCCGCCTCACGGTGCAGTGGGCCGGCATCTCGGTGCCACTGACAGTGACTGAGTTCTGGATGGTGCACGCATTGGTCAAATTTCCCGGTCACGTAAAAAGTCGCCAGGTATTGATGCAGGAGTCCAAGATTTTTGTGGATGGCAGCACCATCACCTCCCATGTCAAACGCATACGCAAGAAGTTCCTGCAGGTTGATCCAGAATTCGACTGTATCGAAACGGTGTACGGCATGGGGTATCGCTGGAATATCCCGGCGAGTTCGGCCAGCGCCGAATAATGCCCCGTCGCATTTTTACTTCGGATCACTGATATGGCCCGGGCTCTGAAAACACCGTTTGGTATCCGCTTCAAGCTGGTTTTCCTGTCCAGCTTTCTGCTGGTCATACCCTGGCTGGGCTACCAGTATATTCTGGAGATGGAAGACTATTTGCGTCGTGGCCAGGAGCAGGTTGTGCTTGGTACAGCAAGAGCGCTGGCAACCGCACTGAATGAACGGCCTGAACTGTTTGATGAAGGTACCTTCAGTCCCACGCTTCGCCGCAGCGATAACCTCTATGTCTATCCAATCTATTATCCATTGAGCCTGGACGACGAATCACTGGTCGACTGGCGTGACTACCAGCGTTACGAACTGCCCTACGGACGCGCCAATACGATTGCCACTCAACTGAACCCGCAAAGCGAGTTCTCGCGTTATTACCACAATGACGAGTCGCTGAATTTTCGCCTGCTGGTCGGCGAGCACAACCGTTATCTATATGCCTACCTGAAGGTGGTCGACAACCAGCTGGTGTATCGCTCGCCGGACAGCCTCAGTATTCATCGCAGCGACTTCCTGCAGATCTCGCTGGTGTCGCCGGAAAATGAATTGCATCGCTATGTCATTTCGCCGCGAGGTCCGGAATTCATTTATGCCTACGAGATTGGCAATGACCTGCGGGACATAGGGGCGCTGACACACGAGGAAAGGATCAGCGGTCAGTGGTATGAAACTGAAGACGGTTATGTTGTCGAGCTGCGTTTACCCTTGACGATGCTCGGCCAGCGGCTCGGGTTTGCCATCTATGACGTCGATGACCCGGAGACCCGCAATGTCACGGCAGTCGTGGCCACCTCCGATGTGAACCAGCGAAGTGAGGTCGGCAATCTGCTGCGACCGACACCGGAGATCGACAAGATCGTGGAAGGCATGGGGCATACCAACTCGCGCATACAGGTTGTCGATCGTGGCAGCCGGGTCCTGCTGAGTGTCGGGGATATCCAGTCAGCCACGGGACTTACGCTGGCTGCAGAAGAAACCGAGAGGGACCGCAACCGTTATTGGGCGTGGATGGAAGATAATGTTCTGCATCCGCTTTATTATCAGATTCTGACCAAACCTTCGAATGACTTTATTGACGACCTGTATGTCGGCAGCACGCTGGAGGGGGCGCATCTGAGTGCGGCGCTGGACGGAGAGTCGATGACGCAGTTCCGTACCATTGATCCCAGTCAGACCCGCATCCTGGAAGCTGCCTATCCGATCTTTGCCGACGGCGAGGTGATGGGGGCAGTGGTGGTTGATCAGAACATGAACGGCTTGCGCACATTCCGTAATCAGGCGCTGGAAACACTGTTCAATACCATCCTGGGCGTGATGCTGCTGGTGGCCTTTGGGCTGTTCTTTTTTGCCTCACGCATTTCGGCCCGCATCCGGGCACTGCGCAACCAGGCGGAAAACATTATTGATGACCATGGCCGCTTGAAGAACACCATCGTGGCCAGTCGCAACTCTGACGAGATTGGTGACCTGTCGCGCAGCTTCTATAACATGGTGGAGCGCCTTGGGCAGTACACCAACTATCTGGAAAACATGTCCTCACGCCTGTCGCATGAACTGCGCACACCCGTGACCGTGGTGCGCTCCTCACTCGAAAACCTGGGCATGACCGTTCACGATCGTGAGTCCGCGGTTTACATTCAGCGCGCTGAAGATGGCATCAATCGTCTGAACCTGATCCTGACCAATATGAGCGAGGCCACGCGCCTTGAGCAGATGCTGCAGACCTCGGAAAAAGAGCGCATCGACCTTGCCAAAGTGGTGGCAGGCTGTGTGGAAGGTTACCGGCTTGCCTACCCGGACGCGGTGATTGAGGATGATCTGCAGGGGCCGGTCATTGTGAGTGGTGTGCCGGAGTATATTGCCCAGTTGATGGACAAGCTGATTGCCAATGCGGTGGAATTTACTTACTACCGCAAACCCATCACCGTGTTCTGTAGGGCCATCAAGGGGCGTGCAGTCCTGCGGGTGACCAACTACGGCCCCTACCTGCCAGAGGAAATGAAGGGGCGGCTGTTTGACTCAATGATCTCGGTGCGGCCGCAGGAAAAGCAGCGCGAACCACACCTGGGCATGGGCCTTCATATCGCGCGACTGATCACTGAGTTCCATCAGGGGCATATCCGCGCCGAGAACATTCAGGAGTTTGAAGGTGTCGCGATTACGCTGATCATTCCTTTGTTGCAGGAGTAGGGGCGTCAGTGGCAATTGTTGCGCTGGCGCGCTCGCTGTGCTCCGCCGGCACGTAGTAGTCAGGTGCGTTTTCCTTCACGACCGGTGAAAACTCCGCCCAGGCATGACAGGTGTTTAGCACAAATGGTTTGCCAGCGGAGCGACGGCTGTCCGAGTCGGCCAGCTTGCGCCGGTGATTCTGCAGCGGCCGGATAGTCTGGATGGCCACAGTCGCCATCGGAAACAGCAGCTCGGTCAGATGTGTGCAACCCTGAATGCCACCGACTTTCTGTCGAACTGCCTGGCGCCAGCCGGGCCCCATGGTCAGCCCTTTTAAAGCTTTGTAGGCCGGCGTGATGTCGGGGCACATTGCAAACGGACTGTGATCGGTCGAAGCCTCGACATCCTGCACAACGAATTTGTCATCAATGGTCACGCGCAACCACATGCCGTGAATGGGTACGCCAGGCTCAATATTGCCGCGCCAGTTATTGGAAAAAGCATAGGACTTGGTGTCTGTCAGGTGTGCTTCGATGTCAAACATTCCATCGTCGCGCTCGTAGCCTGCAAAATCGATTTTTCGGGTGTGAATGTGCTGGCGCTGCGCCGGTGTCGGCAATGGCATAACTGGTCCTCCGCTTCAGGCGCAGGATTATAACGTAAAAGCGGGTGCTCGTTTTATTTAATAATACTCGAAGGTAATCAGTGCGTTGCGCGCTTCGCCCTGCTCGTCGCGCAAGTTGCTGATGCCGTTGAAGACACGCAGGCGCTTAGTCTGCGGGTCATAGCCGATAGCAATCGGGTCTACAAACCAGCTGACAACTCGCAGGAATCCAGCGGGACGAATCAGGAAGCAGTGGATTTCATCTTCCAGCGTTGCACAGTCATCGGCGTCGGTGCGGCTGATACCTATACGAACTTTGTCCAGCCGTGCGGGCACCAGGAAATCGGCGGTGATGCGCTCGCCCTGCACCAGAGACTCCCAGTTCTGGCGAATAAAAACATCAAAGCCGGCATCGATTATGAGGTCGTCGTCACTGCTGATACGCACCTGTTCTGCCTGTTCCGCGTCGTGGCTGCGATAGTTGACTTCAACGGCCACCTCATCACCCGACTCGAGGCGATTGATCTGGATTCGAGCGTTATTGCGCAGATCCTGCTGATTCAGCCCGGGGCTGGCCAGCGGCTCCTGGTAACTGAGCTGTTTTTCGGCAAACAGCTCACCGTCCGGGTAACGGTACTCAACACGGGTGGTCAACTCGCGATCGGCATCGGAAAAATGCAACTCGTAGTACTGAATTTCACTGCCATCAGGCGTTCGCGCCGTACCTACTGCCCAGACATCGTCCGGGATAGTGATTTCCCCGGTGTTATTGCTGAGTGCGGCAGGGGAAATACCGCAAATAAGAAGACCCAAAAACAGCCCGGTCGCTTTTCTCATGATTCGACTCCCGCAGGACGGATGGCTTGAGTGTATAAATGAATCACCAATGGAAATATCAGCGCCCATGAGAGGCCGATGATCAAAAGGCCCAGCCAGTTCGGCTGCATCAGGGCAACTCCCGCCAGTTTCGCGCCACCATAATAGGAAAGTGGTGCGAACAGTCCGCCGCCCAGCGCTGACAGCACCATGCGATGGTGAAACAGACGCATCGGGTAACCAACCGTGGTGGCGAATAACACCCAAAGGCAGGTCAGCCAGGCGGGCGGCAGCGTGCCGCCGGTCGCCAGCACGCCGGTCTGAACAAACAGCCAGTCGCAGGCAAAACCTATTGCCAGTACTTTGCCGATATACTGCAGCTCAGCCCGGGCATTGTTTACCAGCGTCAGGTGCAGCGCCACCACACCGGCGGTAGTCAGCACGGCAATTAACGAGCCAAACCAGACACACACCAGCCAGGCGATCTGGAAGACAGCCGCGTTGAGCACAATGTGCTGACGTTCACTGAGAGCGCCTGCCATTAGCGAATGAGGTGCTGCCATGATTCGCCTCAGGCTCGACCGCGACCCGAGGTGCGTGTCGGGATGCGATCATGCAGGGGAGCCAGTCGATACTCAGGTTTTGCCATGAGAATCTGAGCTGTGTGAATCACCCGCTCCATGAAGCCGCCCTGACAATAGGCCAGATAGTAATCCCACATGCGGATGAAGGCTTCATCAAAACCCTGGGCACGCACACTGTCGAGCTTGCTGAGGAAGGCGCGACGCCAGTGGTCAAGCGTCATCGCGTAGTCGCGAGTGATGTCCTCCAGTCCGACAATCTGCAGATCGGTATGCTCAGCCACCTGGCCGGCAATGACCGCATTACACGGCAAACACCCGCCCGGGAATATGTAGCGTTGAATGAAATCGACCTGCTGCAGTGATTTTTCGTAGCGCTGATCGGAAATCGTAATTGCCTGAATCAGCATCAGCCCATCGGGTTTCAGCAGCGAGGCACATTTTTCAAAATAGGTAGCGAAATACTGGTGACCGACGGCTTCAATCATTTCGATGGAAACCAGCTTGTCATACTTCCCCTGCAGGTCCCGGTAATCACTCATCAGCAGCTCGATCCGGTCTTCCAGTCCTTCCTCTGCGATACGCTGACGGGTGTACTCAAATTGCTGTTGTGAGATAGTGGTGGTAGTGACACGGCAGCCATAATATTTGGCGGCATGAATCGCCATGCCGCCCCAGCCGGTGCCAATTTCAACCAGATGGTCGCCGGGATTGAGTTGCAGTCTTTCACAGATATGCGTCAGCTTGGCAGTCGACGCCTCATGCAGCGTCTGCGTCCGGTCACGGAAAATAGCCGCTGAGTACATCATTGTGGGATCAAGAAACAGCGAAAAGAAGTCGTTACTCAGGTCATAGTGGGCAGCAATGTTTTTGCGCGAGCCGCTGACCGTATTGCGATTGGCTTTGTGCGCAAACCAGTTGAGCATGCGTGCACCCATTGATTTGCCGCGATCCATCCCCTGCAGAAAACTGAGGTTCAGCACCATGATGCGAACCAGCGCGACCAGATCTGGCGTATGCCAGTGCTGCTGCATGTAGGACTCCGCTCCGCCGATGCTGCCATTCCATGCCACCGCGCTGTAAAACTCAGGATCTGTCACAACCACGTTGGCATGGACTGGGCTGGTGCTGCTGTCACCGAAGTGAAACTGTTCGGTCCCCTCGGTGATGGTCAACATGCCACGCGAAAGTCCCTTGAGCCGTCGAAACAGCAGATTGCGCGCCAGCTGCTGGCTCCGGGTGCCCTGAGCCGGTTGAGTTTTGCTGCTGTCGACGGTGCCGGTGTTGACCAGTCCTGCCTGATAGTTGCCGGGTGATTTCATGGTTTGATCTTGCTCCTCATCATCATCCGTTTGGGATGGGGGACTAACGGTATGCGTTTCAAATATATCCGCAAAGCCTGCCAGTAAATGGCGGCGGCGACCTGCACGGTCATCAATGGATACGACAGCAGGGTACGAAGCAGATTGCCGGTCGTAACAGGTTGTGAGGTGAGTGAGAGGCTGGCGTTAAACGCCTGTTTGCCGTCACGCCAGTTCTGCAGGTTGATATTCAGGCGGTCGGCGGGTGTTGTGGCTCGCCAGTGATATTTCATGTCCATTGGCATGAAGGGTGAGACGTGCATCTGCTTGTCGAAGGTATGCAGGGTGTCGCGCTCAGGATCGCAGGGAATCACGTAGCTGGTGGTTTCGCGCCATGGCGTGTTGGTTACTTCGGCGACTATGTGCTGCAGCTTGTCATCCTGGTCGAACACGTAGTAACAGCTGATGGGGTTGATCAGGTATCCAAAGTAACGAAGGTTGGTCAGCAGTCGGACCGGGCCGGTTGGTCGCTGGCCAGTCTCCTGTTCTACCCGATCGTAGACCGCCTGCTTGAGCGGGACATTGGCAGGGCCCAGATAGTCCGAGCGGCGGAACCAGGCCGGTGCGGGTCGTGTGTGCGACCACATCCAGCGCTTGCCGAACACCTCATCCAGTTCATCGAGGTCCAGATACATCATAAACACCGGGTAGGAAAAGTGATGGCGTTTTGGCTGCAGGCGACGATGACGGACCCGGCCACTGTAGATCGCGCTGTGCATTGGCACTAGCCCCCGATCCGCCTGTTGACGAGTCGCAGTACGGATCCCAGCAGCGGAATGTGCTGATACACAGCTGATCCCATGTCGAAAAAGTCTTCTTGAAAGTAAATACGGTCCGTGTAACGTATCAGAGTAATTCCTCTTGACTCAAGCACCTGATTTGGCTTGATTTTTTTGTGTCGAAAGCGCATCTTCCAGACTAATGTGGCGCTGTTGTCGCTGATTTGCTCATCCTCGCAGATCATCTGCACGCTGTGCGCCTGGGACAGAAGGCCACGCAACTGATTCTTGACGGCAAGGCGCCCGTACAAAGAACGGACCGGGTCATGAAATTCGATGTCCTGGGTGTATATCCGGTCGAGCCCATCCAGCCTGGTCACGGAGGGTTCGCGATAGAATTCCTTGAAGTCGCGCAGTAATGCGGCGCGCAAATTCTCCGTTACGGAACTCATGTTCGTGGCCATAATTGTATATCTCACCTGTTGCGCGTAAGCTTGCCCGAAAGGAAGTCCACAATAGATCAAGCGTGGACATACCATAGCGTCTGCGCGGATAGCCCCTGCCTTCCTGGATGCAAGAAGTCAGACGGCGTGTGTGCTGACTGTTGATACGCGCTCAGACTCCGGGCGGATCAAAACGGCAGGTATACAAAGGCCTGCCAGTTTCGACCAGATCCAAAAAACTGCGCCGGCCTGGTGATCCACTGTTGAACCCGGTCCGTAATTCACCTCAAACGCATGGACACTATGTGGACAACAACGACGATATGGAAAATGCAGCCAGTGCAGTAGTGAATCGCCGCAGTGAGCCGGATCCCTGGGCGGAGCTGGTTCGATTGGTCGCCCAGAAGCGTGACCGGTCGGCATTCCAGCGGCTCTACCAACATTACACGCCGATGATCAGGGCATTCCTGCTAAAGAGCATGGGCGCTTCCGCTGACCGGACGGAGGCGGAAGAGATCACTCAGGAAGTGCTGATCAAGGTCTGGAATAAGGCGGCCTCGTTTAACCCGTCCAAGGCCAGTGTAAATACGTGGATATTCACGATAGCGCGAAATACGCGGATCGACTTTATACGCCGTAATGAGCGCAATGACAGGAAGATCGATGTTGAGGACATCTGGCATGACGCCGATTCCCCGGAACCACTGGTGGATCTGCAGCAGCGCCGGGCTGAGCAGGTGATCAAACAGGCCATGCAGACCCTGCCCGATGAGCAGTTGCAGGTGCTGTACAAAGCATTTATGGAAGGCAAGTCGCACAATGAAGTGGCAGAGGAAATGGGATTGCCGCTGGGTACCGTCAAGTCCCGTATCCGGCTGGCATTAAGCAAAATGCAAATTTTAATAGACCGCTGATCTGATTGACTTTGGATGCAGTACGGCGGTAGTCAAAGCTTACGCGAACAACAGGTATCAACATGGTTACATTTCATCCAGATTCAAGATTTCTGACCGATTACGCGGCGGGTACACTGCCGACATCGGAGGCGATTTGCGTGGCAGCGCATCTGGAATTCTGTGCCAAATGCAGGGCGCATGCCCAGCAGCTGAGTGACCTTGGCGCGCAGATCATGGCAGCCATGGAGCCGGCAACGGATGTGGATTCCTTGTCGAAGGATGATGACTTCATGCGCCTGATGAACACGATTGATGCACGAGCTGCCGAAGCCAGCAAGAACGCTGACATATCCGTACCGGAATCTGCCGGGAACAGGCAGGCGGACAAGCACAGTGCGGCAATGTCGGGTATGCCACGAATTCTGCAGAAATTGACCCAGGCGCCACTTGAGTCAATGCGCTGGGTGCAGCTGGGCAAATATCTGCGGGTGGCTCCTGTCGGGCTGGGCAGTGCTGGTCGTGATATCGCGCTTTACGATATTAAAGCCGGCGGTCAGATGCCCGAGCATGAGCACCACGGCGAAGAAATTACAGTCCTGCTGAAAGGCAGCTTTTCGGATGCGGAAGGCCAGTACGTGCGTGGCGATTTTGTGGTACGTAATGCCGGCGAGAAGCATCAGCCAACAGCGACCATGGACACTGATTGTCTGTGCCTGGTGAGTCTGGAACAACCGATTCGGCCCACATCTATCTGGTATCGACTGCTGGATCCATTTGTCAATATGCGCCTGTCCAGCGTCAGCAACTGACGGACTCGCGCCTCCTCGCCACCTTGCGGGCTTAATGCCGGCAAGGTGGCAGACGACTTCCCTCTGCGGCATAATGGCCAACTTTTGAAAGCCTGCTTTTTCGATTGAGGGCATCTGCCGTTCATGACATACAAACCTGTTTTCAGTCGCTCTGATGTGGAGATTGTTGCGCGCGACACGGCGTTTCAGGGATTTTTCTCTGTGCAGCGCCTGACGCTGCGTCATCGGCTTTACAAGGGCGGATGGAGCGAGCCCTTTACACGAGAGCTTTTTTGTCGTGGCAGGGCGGCTGGTGTCCTGTTGCATGATCCGAAGCGTGACCAGCTGGTGCTGGTGGAGCAGTTCAGGGTCGGCCAGATCGATGAGACCGATCGGGCGCCGTGGGCGCTGGAGCTGGTTGCCGGCATGCTTGATGCGGACGAAAGCATCGAAAAAATGGCCATGCGAGAGGTTCAGGAAGAAACCGGTCTGACTGTCAGCAATCTGCGCTTTATCTGCGATTACTACAACAGCCCCGGCGGCAGCGATGAGCGTATCAGTGTTTTTTATGCCCAGGTAGACGCTGCGAATGCCGGCGGAGTCTTTGGGCTTGACGAAGAGCATGAAGACATCAAAGTGGTTGTAATGTCTGTGTCTGAAGCGATAGGCCTGCTATCGCAAGGTGTGATCGACAATGCCATGGCAATCATCGCCCTGCAATGGCTGCAGCTGCATCACGGCTCCCTGCTGAATGCTGGCAAGGAGGTTTCAGGCAGTGAGTAACAGCTTCTATCCCTCTCTGGCAGATCCCGAATTTCGACCGCGATATCGCGTTGATCTGGCCGCGTACATGCGTACCTGTGATCGCAATTTTAGACGTTTACTAACGCTGATGCCTGATCTAGAATCGAGTAAAGAGGGTCGCGTGTGGAAGCACCGTCTGGGCGGCGATTTGAGCGTAATGTTCACCCTGACAGAGTCCTTTCCCTACACGGCAACCCTGCAAGTGGCTCTGGCTAATGGACGGTCGGCCTGGCCTGCGAGACTCAGTATGCCAGTCATCGATGTAAGGCTTTACTTCGATGCCAGAACCGCCGAGCCAGTGAGTTATCAGGGACGACGGCGCATACCGGCACGCAGCGCGGTACCGAATGCGGATATGTATCATCAGGATGAAAAGAGGCAGATAAATGAATTTCTTGCGCAATGGTTGCAGCTGTGTCTTGCCTCTGATGCCGATGCGCGTCCGTCCAGTCTGCTGTTCATTGACTGACCCGGTTTTGTGATCTCGCTTATGCGAATACTGCAGATCACAGATACACATTTGTTTGGCAATTCAGAGCAGGCCCTGCTCGGGATGAACACTGCGGTCAGTTTTGAACGCATCATTTCAGATATAGCCAATGATTCGTTGTCGGCAGATCTCATCGTAGCCACCGGCGATATCGCTCAGGATGCATCGGAGCAGGCCTACCTGCATTTCGACGCCGCCGTTCGCAAACTTTCATGCCCTTATTACTGGATGCCCGGCAACCATGATGACCGGGAGGTGATGACCTCTCTTGCGCTTGTCGACAACCCCTTCGTCGGCGATACAACACTGGGTAACTGGCAATTGATCATGCTCGATACCAGCGTGCGTGGCAGTGTGCACGGCCTGCTGTCCGAGGCGGAATTGCAGCGCCTGGCACAGCTACTGGAGTCCGTCGAGCAAAACGAATCACTGCAGCACAGTCTCATCTTTTTGCACCACAATCCTATTCAGGGCAATGCCGGGTGGATGAGCGATATTGGCCTGCACAACGCCGATGAGTTTCGTGAGCTGTTGGCCCGCTATTCATCGGTCAGGGCCGTTGTTTATGGTCATATCCATCAAGAGCTGGATGCGGTCTACGATGGCATTCGCTATATCTGCACTCCATCGACCTGTATCCAGTTCAAACCTGGTGTGGAGGATTTTGCGCTCGACAGAAAAACTCCTGCCTATCGATGGTTGGAACTGCAGGACACTGGTGAAATCGATACCTGGGTGCACCGCCTGGAAAACTTCAAGATTCAGATAGATGAGCGAGCCGCCGGTTACTGAATCCAAAACAAAAATACAGTCTCGAACGCAGAGAACGAGTAGTCTATGAGTAGTAGTTATAACGCAGATGCCATTGAAGTACTGACTGGTCTGGATCCGGTCAGGAAACGACCCGGCATGTACACTGACACCACCCGACCCAATCACCTGGTCCAGGAAGTACTGGACAACAGCGTCGATGAGGCGCTTGCGGGGCATGCCAAAACCATCACTATGACCCTGCACAAGGACGGTTCGATTGAAGTCGAGGACGATGGTCGCGGTATGCCTGTCGACATTCACCCGGAGGAAAAGGTGTCAGGTGTGGAACTGATCCTGACGCGCCTGCACGCAGGTGGCAAATTCTCGGACAAGAACTACAATTTTTCCGGTGGTCTGCACGGCGTGGGTGTGTCGGTAGTCAACGCACTGTCGCATTATGTTGAGGTCACTGTGCGCCGCAATGGCGGTGTCTACCAGATGCGTTTCGCAAATGGCGACAAAGACACTGAGCTGAAAGAGATTGGCACGGTTGGCAAGCGCAACACAGGTACAACCCTGCGCTTTCTGCCCGACGAAAAATATTTTGATTCGCCTCGCGTTTCCATTCCGCGACTGAAACACGTACTGCGAGCCAAAGCGGTACTGTGCTCCGGATTGCGCGTTATCTTTATTGACGACACTGTCAGTGAAGACAAAGCACAAAGTGAGGAGTGGTGTTTCCAGGAAGGTCTTACCGACTATATCCTGCAGGGAACGGGTGATTATCTGACCCTGCCGGTTGAGCCATTTACTGGCGACATGAAAGGCAATGATGAGGCCGTTGAATGGGCCGTACTGTGGCAGCCCGAGGGCGGTGAACTGCTGCAGGAAAGTTACGTCAACCTGATTCCGACCGCGCAGGGTGGTACTCATGTCAACGGTCTGCGGACCGGCCTGCTTGATGCCATGCGCGAATTTTGCGAGTTCCGAAACCTGCTGCCTCGCGGGGTCAAACTGACGCCTGATGATATCTGGGATCGCTGCAGCTACGTGCTGTCGATCAAAATGAAAGACCCGCAGTTCTCCGGTCAGACCAAAGAGCGTCTTTCATCGCGTCAATGCGCAGTCTTTGTCGCCGGAGTCGTCAAAGATGCTTTCAGTCTTTGGCTGAACCAGCATACCGATGATGCGCTGGCGCTCGCCGAACTCTGTATCAACAATGCGCAAAGCAGAATGAAGGCAAGCAAGAAAGTAGCGCGCAAAAAAGTGACATCTGGTCCCGCGCTGCCAGGAAAACTGGCAGACTGTGCGACCCAGGATGTGATGGCGGGTGAGTTGTTTCTCGTGGAAGGTGACTCCGCGGGTGGTTCAGCCAAGCAGGCGCGTGATCGCGAAACCCAGGCCATCATGCCATTGCGCGGTAAAATCCTGAACACCTGGGAGGTTGATTCCAATGAGATTCTGGCGTCCCAGGAAGTGCACGACATTGCCGTCGCACTGGGGGTGGATCCGGGCTCAAACGATTTGACCGGTTTGCGGTATGGCAAGGTCTGTATTCTGGCTGACGCCGACTCCGATGGTCTGCACATTGCCACCCTGCTGTGCGCTTTGTTCGTGCGACACTTCAAGCCGCTGGTGGCGGCCGGGCGTGTCTTTGTGGCGATGCCGCCGCTTTACCGTATCGACGTAGGTAAGGACGTTCACTACGCACTGGACGAAGATGAAAAAAACGGCATTCTCGACCGAATCGCCGCCGAGAAGAAAACGGCCCGCCCCAATGTACAACGCTTTAAAGGCCTTGGTGAAATGAATCCGCTTCAGTTGCGCGAGACCACCATGAGTCCGGATACGCGGCGACTGGTTCAACTGGTTGTACCAGAAGATGACCGACGCGCTGGCTACAGCGAGACCGAAGAAGCACTGGATATGATGCTCGCCAAGAAGCGTGCGGCTGATCGCAAGAGCTGGCTGGAGGAATACGGCAACCTGGCGGAGGTGGTCTGAATTTACTAAGGGAGGCGCAAAATGGAAGTCTTTACATTTATCGTTCTGATCGTTCTTATTACTCAGTTTTTTGAGTATCGCAAAAGTATGGCCAAGCTTAATGCGAAGGTGTCGGAAGTGAATGAAAGTGCCGTTCAGAAGGAGCTGGATGCGGTAAAACAGCGTCTTGTAGTGCTCGAGCGCATCGTGACTGACAAAGGTTATGAGCTGCGCGAGGAGCTCGGTCGAATCAAAGGTGAATGAGTGCGAAAAATAAAAATACTGGCGGCAACTCTGGCAGTGATGCTTTGCTCAACTGAGTTGTACGCCCAGCAGAACACAGGTATACCCGGGCGTATTGATCGTATGTCCATGGAGGACCGCATCAACAGCGGGCTGGTTTTCCACACGCATCAGTCTGAACCTGTTGAGCCCTTCCGCATTATTGGCAACGTCTATTACGTGGGTGCGCTTAACCTTGCTTCCTATCTTGTCGCCACAACGGAAGGCCACATTCTGATCGACACCGGAGTACATGATATGCCGGTGCAGATACGTGACAGCATGGATAAACTTGGATTCAACGCAGAAGACGTTGAGATCATTCTCTCCAGTCACGCGCATTTTGATCATATTCAGGGCCACGCCATCATGAAGCGAATGACAGGCGCGCAGGTCATGGCCTCTGATGCGGATGCCGATGCACTGGAAGCGGGGCAGGATCTCTCTCCACTTGCTTTTGAGGGCTGGGAGCCGGTGATGGTCGATCGACGCCTGCAGGACGGTGAGTCCATTACGCTGGGCGGTGTCACACTGACACCCACGGTGGCGCCGGGTCACACACCCGGCTGCACAGTCTGGAGTCTGGACGTGGAAGACATGGGGCAGACCTACACTGTTGGTTACTTTGGCTGCAATGGTCCGAACGCAGGTGTTCAGCTGATCAATAACCCAAGCTTTCCGACCCTGGTGGAAGACTCACTGGCAGGCTTCGACAATATGGCGCAACTGGATCTGGACATATACCTGACCGGGCATCCAGAACAACCCTTTCAAGGTATAGAACACGCCATGCGTGTTCAGGCGCGCCCACATCCATTGCTTAATCAACAACCCTGGGCTGAGTTTATTGCTGAACGGCGCGCTGACTTCGTCGGGCGGGTAGAGGCAGAAAGGCAACTGCTGCAGTCGCAGTAAACCAGCTCCCTGAACCGGGAGCCAGAAATGCAAAAATCACTGGTCGTGTTTGGCGCGACAAGTTTTGTGGGGCAGATTCTCTGCCGCTATCTGCATGAACTCAATCACGATGGTTCGCTGAAGTGGCTGATGGCGGCGCGCTCGGAAGAACGCTTAAAGGCACTGCAAAAATCACTGGACGGTCCTCATACGCCAGACTTCCTGATCGCCGATGCCAATGATGATGCCAGTCTTCGTGTGCTGTGTGATCAGGCAAGTATGATTATTTCCACGGTTGGCCCCTATGCACTTTACGGTGAGCCGCTGGTCAAAGTCTGCGCCGAGACCGGCACCGATTACTGCGATCTGACTGGCGAAACGCAGTGGATCCGGCGCATGATCGAGCGCTATGAAGAGGCAGCAAAAAAGAGCGGTGCGCGTATCGTGCATTGCTGTGGTTTTGACTCGATTCCTTCCGATCTGGGTGTGCTGTATACCCAGCATCAGTCGCAACAACAATTCGGCGAGCCATGTCAGCACATTAAAATGCGGGTCAGAAAATTCAAGGGGGGATTCTCTGGCGGAACCGTTGCCAGCATGATGAATGTCGCTAAAGAGGCTGCGGCAGATCCGGCACTGCGTCGTGAGATGCAGGATCCTTATTCAATCTGTCCGCCTGATAAAAAACCAACAGTCAGGCAAAACAGGATCGCCGCTGTCCGTGAGGAAGAAATCGATAGCTGGATTGCGCCTTTTGTCATGGAGGGCATCAACACCCGCGTTGTGCATCGCTCACATGCGCTGCTGGGTCATCCATGGGGAATGGACTTTCTTTATGATGAAGCCGTCATGACGGGAGACGACAGCAAAGGCAAAGCACGGGCCAAACGCACGGCGCGCGGCCAGTCATTGATGATGCTTGGTTTTGCTCTGGCACCAACTCGCTGGCTGATGAGTCGCTTCCTGCCAAAACCAGGTGAGGGACCCAGCCCGGAGATGCAGCGTACCGGTTTCTTCGATCTGGTGTTTGTGGGCCACACTCGCAGCGGTGAAACCGTTCGCACTTATCTTTATGGAGAGCGTGATCCCGGGTATGGCGCCACAGCGCGTATGCTGGGGCAGGCGGCTATCTGCCTGTCACAGGACATAAACCGTAGCGAGGTGGCGGGTGGTTTCTGGACGCCAGCCTCTGCGATGGGATCCAGATTAATCGAACGCCTTGAGCAGCATGCGGGTCTTCGTTTTAGTACAACGCCGGTCAGCGCGGCAACAGCTCAAAACTGAAGTTGGTTTCGTGTTGCTGTCCAAACTCGTCACGTGCATTGATCCTGAGTCGATGGATACCAGGCTGCAGATTGTCTGGTAATTCCAGCTCCCAGACGTGGGCCGACAGATGTGGATCACCAAGGGCCTGAGGTGTGTCCTGCATACGTGCAAAAGCGCGTTCTACATACGGGTCAGTGCGCACTGTATATCGCATCGGTTGATCCGGACCTTCGTTGACTGTCATTGAGACTTGATCGCGCACGCCTCCGTCAAACAGATTGACGACCACTTTGGTGCCTGCCTGCAAAACTCCCCTGTTCACGCTGCTGCTATGTGCTGCTTCCAAGGGCGGATCAAGCGTGACACGTAGTCGTTGGCCGGCATCCGGCCCAAACGGAAGAGGGATGAACTCCGGTACCACACTTACGTCGTTAAAGCGCATGACATAGAAACCATTGGGGTTGCCATCCTGCATCATGGCATCGTTGATGCCGCGCAAGTCTTCCGGTCCTGTATGCCAGCCATTACCCCGGACTTCCGCCAGAGTGTGTGCAATCCAGGGTTGTCCGGTCCAGTTGTGTGTGTGATCGATCTGGACTTTCCAGCTATTGCTGGTGTCGTGCCCGGCGATTCCATAGACGTGTTCGAATGGAAGTAACAGTTGGATGAGCTGATCGAAATTGACAGTGGACGGTCCCGAAGTCTGGGTGCCATTGTCATCGACAGCTTCCGATTTCAGTGGAATGTGCGTGGCAATCACAATAAGTTTGTTGTGATCCACCTGCGCCAGGTCACGCTCCAGCCAGTACAGCTGATCCTCTGAAATAAAGCCGCGATAGTCGCGCTCATCGGCACCGGCATACTCCACATTATTCAGGGCAACAAAGTGAACATTGCCGACGTTAAAAGAGTAATAGACCGGACCGAAATGACGCTTGTATGTCTCATTAGCCAAATCAGCGTCAGGCGACTCAAAATTGACATCATGATTACCCGGCAGATACCACTGTGGGATGTCCATCAGAGCCATCATTGCCTTATGCCGCTCATACAAAGCCAGATTGTCATAAACCACATCACCGACGGTAATGCCAAACTCAACGCCGTAAGGGTTGCCGATCAGGGGATTTATAAGATCTTCACGCAGCTTGTCCTGATCCAGTTCAGTACGCGCCTGGGTGTCCGCGAAGGCATGCGCATCAAACTGAATCCCGGCTTCCGGTGAGGGCAGCAGTGCAAAATCAATTTGTGCAGGCAGAGGGCCGGTCGGTTCAATGACACCCCACTGCCACTCAACGCTGCCATTGGCGGTCTGTGTGGGGGTGCCTTCGGGATAGTGGAGGTAAAAAAACTGCGGCACATTGTAGGCATCTACAGGCATCTGATAACCGGCCGGCTGACTGATAAAGAGTATCTCCGTTGGCGCCAGGTCAATCTCGTATCGCCCCTGTGAGTCTGTCACCACAACTTCGCAGCCGTTGCTGACGCTGACTCCGGATACGCCGGTCTCACCAGTACCAAGTCTTCCGTCACTGTTGGAGTCGATAAATACGGTGCCGCGTGCAGCTTCGGCGTGTGGGTTTGTGGTAATACAATCGTAATTGATGTGAAGGCTGTGGTTCTCATGCGCCAGAACTGCCGGCGCGATCGTTGCGCCTAGCAGGATCGACAGCCTGGCGGCACAATGCAAGGATGTGACTGTGAGAGCGTGACTGTTGAGCATGACGATTCTCCACGAAGACCTTATTCTGCCAGCCAGTCCGCCTGGCAGATTTCTGGCGCAGACACCGGGTTGCAGCGTACGTTTCCGGGGCCATCCGGCAGTACCACTTGATAACCGGAACCGAAGGGGGAGGGTTCCGCGTAGTCCGTGCTGATGAATTGGGCGCCGCTGTCCAGCGCCAGTTCCTTGCGTGTTGTATCACCAGTGCGGGCTTCGTGTGACGGGACATCCGAGCGGGTTCGTACCAGAAAGCCTCGTGAGACATAGTCGCGTATCAGTTCACTGTCACCAATCGCGTCATTCATCTTGATAAAGCCGGCGGCCGGGTGGCCTGGCGCCATACTGACAAACATGGCGCGGCCTGCAAGCGTGGAGGAATCCTGCAGGTAGAGATCGCGGTGGCGACCGGTGTTATCCATGGCAAACATCACTTTGCCGCGGCTTTCCGCAAGCGTGGGCCAGCCATTGTTCAGTACAGCCTGTTCCAGAGTGCTGGCGGAACCACGGACATCGTCGGGAGTGATGACATGCTGGCGATCGAATACCTTCCAGATGTCCTGATCGACTGCCAGGGTCAGTTCATGGTCGTAGGGTACAGGCACTGCGTAGCTCAGCGGTCCCCAGTCCTGCCGTGGTGCGTCTTTCAGCTCTATCAGAATCATGATGGGCAAGTGGTCGGGGTTACTGAGTGACCAGTCATGAATCTCGATCAGGCAGGCCTGCAGTGTCTGGCAGGTGCTGCGGTAATCGGTATCCTGCGAGTGCAAGACCTTGAATCCGGGGCGGTTCATCACCGAGCGATGCCGTGTCATCTCCGGGTCTGCGATCAGCACGCCACCAGCTGGTTCGGCGTACAGCCCTCCATCGGGATCGGCAAACACATCCAGCTCAAACTGGCGCAGACCGAGACGTTCAAGTTGTTCAGCCAGCGGCGGATGTTCGTAACTGATGTCATTTGCCCAGCCGTCACGATGTTCATCCAGCAGATCTATCAGCGACTGCGCGGGCCAACGCTTGTAGCTGTTGTGTGAGCCGAGCACCTGTATCTGGTTCAGACGCAGGCAAGTCGGCGATGTGTGATCCTGGTTCGTGCAGGTTTCCTGTGCTGATGCGGGCACAGCCCCCGTCACAATGAAACAGCCGACTGCTAATGCAGTGAAAAAAAATAGATTGAGCAGGACAGAGGACATGATCGTCAGTCGCATTTTTTAAACCTCCCAGGATCAATCTTCTGAATACTGTGGGAGAGCTGCGACAAGCATGTGACAAAGTAAGCCTGGAGGGGTGATATATTGAGCAAAATGGGCGCTTCGGATGCGACACAGGGACTCGAAAGTCCCTGTGTGCTTCCAGCTTTCCAGCTTCGGTTTCTCTTACAGAATGAAGTTCCCCGTATCAGTCTCGCTCAGAGAAACACCAACCAGTGTGACTACAGTGATGTAATCGTTGGCTCCGCCGTCGGCATCTATCCGTACGAGTGTATCGCTGCCGCTTGCCTGAAAGTCAAGGAAGCCGCCAGTGAACGCGGTGTTGTCATTTGGTGCGTTGATTGAGTTCAACAAGCCGCTCAAGTCAATCTTGTCGCCAAGCAGTTTGTCAAAACCAGTGATGGACTGACTAGCGAAGGCAACCACTTCGTCCAGGGCCGGGCCCCAGGCATCCGTGCCACCTGCCGGGTCGGCGCTTGCCAGCCGTAATGTTGTACTCGGGCTGTTGGCAGTGAAGCTGAAGGTGTGCTTGTCCCACAACATATTAGTCGTGGTGTTGGAGTCATTAAAAACGTAATCCTGACTTTGACCCGCTGCACTCACGCGTAAGGTTTCCGAGCCGCTGGGCGAGCCAGGATTCTTGGACAGCGCAAAGCCCACTGTGTAGCTCTGGTTTGGCACCGTCTGTATAGTCTGCTCCACATAGCCGCCGCCACTTTCAGCGTTAAGATCCAGGGTCCTGATGCCATCTGCGGCCTGCCAGTCGCCAATGTAGTTGATCTGGTCGTAGGACCAGCTGTTCAGGCTGTTTTCAAACGATCCGTTCTGAATCAGATTGCTGATAACAAATGTGTCTGCAACCGGTGCCACGGTAATATCTACCGATGCGGTGCTTGTTGCCCCCGCAGCATCGGAAACGACATAGCTGATGCTGTCTGTGCCATGGAAGTTGGCGTATGGCGTATATATCAGCTGATTATTCTGGATCTCCACCGTGCCGTTCTGGGCGTTGCTGACTGAGGCAATCGAGAGTGTGTCGCCATTGTCAGGGTCAGTGTCATTGGCCAATACGTTGATGGTCACAGAACTGTCTTCATTGACTGTAACGCTATCAGCTACAGCAACTGGTGCGTCGTTGATGCCTGTAACCACGATGCTCAGCGTTGCGGTGTCGCTGTAGCCACGGTCGTCCGTGATCGTGTATTGCACTGTTTCGGTGAATGTTTCGCCCTGTGCCAGATATTCGAACTGTCCCTGGTCGTCGTAAAAATAGTCGCCGTCACGATCCACCGTAAGAATCGCGCCTGATGCCAGATTCAGTGTCACAGAATTACCCACCATGGCGCTTCCATCTACATCACTGACTTCTACGGGTGGTCCGTTTCCAAAATCGTCGTTATCCAGGACATTACCGGAGACTGTGGCGCTTTGTGCTACACCGTAGGTTCCCACGGTAAAGCCCTGCCAGAACTCTTCACTCTGACTTACCCAGGTAAGCGAGCCAACCGCGTTGTTGATTGCGAGCACGCCATGGAACTCGTTGGGTGAGAATCCCGCCGTGGAAATGCCGTACTGGCCATTATTGTCGGTCAGAGTAATACCATCGGTATGTCCCCAGTTGCCCCGGTCGTTTGCGCTATCAGCACTGCTGACAACCGTAAATGGCTGATCAAACAGATAGCCATTGTTGTTCATGCTGGCTACCGCAAAGAACAGGTTTTCGACAGGTTCACTGAAGGTGATTGTTCGTGGTGTGTCTGCATAGGCCAGGGCGATGAAATCAAAATTGGTATCGCCCGGCCCGTTGAGAACCTCGGCACTGGTGTAAACTCCATCGCCACCCTGCAACCAGGTGGCACCGTTGTCCGTGCTGCTGCGCCAGTAGTTGGTTGTATTGGTCGGGGATATGTAGGTCTGCTGCGAATAGATCTGCCCGGTATAGGTCACACCTATGGTTCTGTCTGGCAGTGTGATCGTGCCGCTTACATTGACTTCACCGTATGCATTGCCAGCGATGGGTGTAATCGACTGCCAGTCCACCCAGTACACTGTGTTGTCTGCGCGGGCAGTGACGGCACTGGCAGTCAGCGAACCGCTGTCGTTTTCAGCCGTCGGGCCATCAGCCGTACCGGTAATATTCACTGTAACTGTGGTAGAGGTCCCGTCGATACTGGTCACGTTGAATATGTCAGTCACCAGCTCGCCTTCTTCCAGGTCGTCGAGTGCACCATTGGAGGCAAAGCTCCAGTTACCATTGGCATCGATGCTGAAGCTGCCGTAAGCGCCGGCTGTATTACTTTGTGTGTTGAAGAAAGCTTCACCATTATCGACATCCGTAATCGATAGCGTGCCAGAGGCCGTCAGCTGCACGTCGGTCTCGGTCAGGTCCACAACAGCGTTACCCAGCACAGCTACATCATTGGCCCCTTCAATGGTGATGCTGACGGTCTGGGTGTCCGTGCCACCCTTGCCATCGCTGACTGTCACAACAAATTCCTGCTCTGCCGTCTCTCCAGCGGCCAGAGATTTGAGGCTCTCCTGGTCATCTCCACTGAGTTCATAGGTCCACGCTATGCTGCCGCCTGTGCCGCTGCCGGTTGTGTCGGATGCAACGGTCGCCGTCAGCGTGCCGACTGTGCCGCTGCCGGCCGCAGTCGTGCTAACGCTGTGGACATCAGTCAGGTCTACATCTTCGAAGTTCAGCGTGCCTGCGGCAGTCAATGTGCTGTTGCCAACATGCTGATAAATACCAGTGGAGTTTTTGTAGCTCAGTTCCAGCGATGCTTCGCCACCACCCTCATAGAAATACAGTTCAAGAGGATAGATACCAGGCTCCAGGTACTTGGTGCCCTCAAAGGCCGTTTCTGCGAAGTAACCTGAATTGCTGATTATGTAGTCATTGTTAACCGACAGGAAAACGCCATCATCATTGAAGGTGCGGAAGGTATATGTGTCAGCCTCTGTGATCAGGATCTGCGTCGTTAATCTGGCAAAGAAGTTGTTGTTGACCCCACCCGTTGTGGTTTCACCGGTCGCCTGCGCTGCCGGCCACGGTGTGCTTCCGGGTATTTCACCAGCAAAGCCGGCCGGGTCATCCGTATAGTCCACGACACTGGTGTATACAGTGTAGTCGGGCGCATTGTTGGCTGCGTGGTTCTGCAGATTCGACAGTTTGTCCGAGTCGTAACCGAGCCATTGCTCAACCTTGAAGGGCGCCTGGATCGGATTCATGGTTACTGTAGCACTGCTATCGCCGCCAGTAATCTCCGGTGCATCATTGACGCCGGTGACGGTCACTGTGACGGTATTGGTGGCGCTGGCCCCGTGTGTATCCGTGGCCTGAATCTGAAGATCAACGGTGGTGGTTTCACCCTGCGCAAGGGACTGGAAGTCACCCTCCGGGTTAAAGCTCAGTACCGTGCCGTTAACATCAGCACTGCCACCGGCAGGCGTATTCAGAATCGCGTAATTCAGCGTGCTGCCGTCGTCATCACCATCCACATCATTGCCGAGTGCGGCCAGGTCCAGCGTTACAGCTGAGCCATCTTCTATGGCGGCGATACCGGAGGCCGTCAGCGTTGGCGAGTCATTAACGCCAGTGACAGTTACAGTGACTGTGTTGTTTGTGCTGGCGCCGCGAGAGTCGGTTGCCTGTACCTGCAGATCGAAGCTGGCAGCCTGATCTTTGGCCAGATTCTGGAAGTCCGTACCGGGGTCAAAGCTCAATACGCCGTTTGCGTCGATGGAAGCTGAGCCGCCGGGTGCCGCGTTGAGCAGACTATAGGAGAGGGAGCTGCCGGTGTCTTCGCTATCAACGTCATCACCCAGTGTGGTCAGGTCCAGAGAAACGGTATTGCCATCTTCCTGCGCAGCAAGTGTACCTGCCGCCAGCGTTGGCGCATCGTTGGTGCCGGTGACGGTGATGGTGATATCGTTGCTGGCGCTGGCACCGTGGGCATCAGTAGCTGTTACACCAATGACAACCTGCCGGGTCTCACCCTCGCTAAGATCCTGGAAGTCGTTACCAGGTGCAAAGCTCAGGCTGGTGCCAGTTATGTTGGCGCTGCCTTCTGACGGAGCCCCGCTGATACTGTAGCTGAGATTGCTGCCGTCATTGTCGCTGTCGACGTCAGCGCCCAGCGCGGACAGATCAACGGCGATCGCGTTGCCGTCTTCGGTAGCTGCGCCGGTGCCGGCAGCCAGGGTCGGATCGTCGTTGATGCCAGTTACATCGATCGTCAATGTCGCTGGCGCGGACACCGCACCTTTGTTATCGGTGGCCGTGTAGGTCAGTGTTATGGTGGTCAACTGGTTTTTAGCCAGGCCCTGGAAGTCGCCGCCGGGATTAAAGGTAAACGTGCCATCGCCATTGTTTGCCAGCGAGCCGGCAGATGGACCGCCGATAATGTTGTACTGCAATGTGCTGACATTGTCGTCACTATCAACGTCATCACCAACGAAAGCTCCAGTGACAGCGTTACCGTCTTCAACTGCTGCCACTGAGACAGCCTCAACAGTTGGAACATCGTTTTTGCCGGTTACGGTAATCGTGACATTATTGACTGCGCTGGCGCCATGAGTGTCGGTTGCGGTCACTTTAACGATGACGTCACGAGTCTCGCCTTCCGCCAGGTTCTGGAAGTCATCATCAGGGGAAAATGTCAGGCTGGTGCCGCTGATGCTGGCGCTGCCTTCGGCTGGTTGACCGGTAACCGAGTAGGTCAGGCTGCTGCCGCTGTCGTCGCTGTCGACGTCATCGCCCAGCGGTGCAAGGTCGATACTTACAGTGTTGCCGTCTTCATCGGCGGCACCCGAGCCAGCGGCGAGAGTCGGCGCATCATTGACGCCGGTCACGGTGATAGACAGTGATGCCGGATCAGAAACCGCACCATGGCGGTCGGTTGCGGTATAACTCAGGGTAATGGTTGTCGGCTCACCCTGGGCAAGGCTCTGGAAATCGCTGCCCGGGTTGAATGTAAAGGTGCCGTCGCCATTATTGGTCAGTGAGCCGGCACTGGGCCCGCCCACAATCGTATACGTCAGGTCATTGATATCATTGTCTGAATCGACGTCGTCGCCCAGGAAGGTGCCGGAAACAGCTGACCCGTCCTCTACGGCAGAAATGGAGACTGATTCGACGGTTGGTGTGTCATTGACACCAGTCACTGTCACTGAGGCTTGCGCCCAACTGAGTGTGCCATTTGCCATGCGAATGGCATAAATAAAACTGTCAGTCAGGGTGTCGCCCAGGGCCAGCTCTGTCAGGTCTGCTGAGGGCTGGCCACTGATGCTGCCGGCATCGTAGGCAATCTTACCGTCTGTTGTAATCCAGATAGCGGCACCAAACTGGCTGGTGTTACCGGCAAGGCCACTGACTCCAGCTTCGTCTTGAGTCAGAAGATCACCCGCCTCATACCCGTCCATGGCGCCGCTGTCATTGACGCCGTCATCGACCGACCAGAGCCACTTGGCATTGCCGGCCAGGTCGTTATCCATGACATCAAGGAAATAAACCGAGTCCAGATAATCAATGCGTCCGGATCCTGTACCAAACAGGTCGTCCTTTGCCTGGGGTGTATTCCTGAAGGACTGCTCTGTACCCCCGCCCGTGTTTTTGGAGTTTCCTTTGCCATTGGCGCTTGCCTGTTGTTCCGCACTATTGTTGTCGTTAGTGCTCTGCTCGGGCTGGTCTTTGCTCTTGTTTTTATCTTTGTTCTTGTTTTTGCTCATTTTTATTCTCCTGTCGCGACGGGGTTTGGCACGCTTACGATGGTATTCCCATGAGAGACTCATTGCTATCAACCCAAAGGTTGAATCTATGTAACAAAAAGTAGAACTGTCAGGCTCTTAGCAAACATTCTGGTAACATAGGACAGGTTAAAGCTCAGGTTTGAGACTGAAATTGAAGATTCTGCTAATTGATGACCATGTGTCTTTTTGTGAGGGGCTGAAGTCCGCCATCCTTGCAGCGAGTGACGAGTATCAGGTGGAATTTGATGCCAGCGCAGAATGGATACCTGACGCATTAATGGCCAGCAATGACTACGACTTGCTGATTATTGACCTGATGATGCCTGGCATGGGTGGCATTGAATTGCTGCGGTATCTGCAGCAGAGCCACAATCCGACACCGGTCATGGTGCTGTCTTCGGTAGAGGATCCGGCCGTCATCCGGCATGTCATAGAGCTCGGTGCCATTGCCTACCTGCCCAAGTCCTACAGTGTTTATCAAATACTGGATGCCATTGAGGGATGTCGGCAGGGGCAGATTCATCTCCCCCGACACTTGATGGCTGGCGCACTGGACACTGATACTGAAACGGTTGCGGACTCGTCGCTGGTGGGCGGCCTGACACGACGGCAGCTGGAGATTGCCGGGCTTATGGAAAAAGGTCTTAGCAATCAAGAGATCGCGGATCAACTATGTATCAGCAAAGCGACCGTTAAAACGCATGTGAATCACATGTTCAAGAATTTTAATGTCAGTAACCGGATCAGCTGCCTGCGCGCGATAAAGGAGCGCCAGCGCGAAAAGTCAGTATCAGACTGATGCCCTCATATGCAGGTTGCGATGAATCAGTGACCGGAACTTCATGGGTGAAATTTTCGCATCTATGACAAGGTGGCTAGCTGATCTTAGCCTGTTTGCAGGAAGGCTTTCATCCTCTGCCGTGACAACCAATACCGAAGCATCACCCAGTGAGTTCATCCACGATCGGCCTCCCAGATAAGTGGCGCTGTCAATAACACAGATTCGAGCGTTGGTGGCAGTGTCATGCATTGGTACCAGGTCGTTACTGTCAGAAATGTGGGTGATGCTGGCGCCCCAACTGGTCAGACACTGGTGCAATGATGAGAGGTATCCACGGGAATCAATAAACAGGACGGATATCCCTTCCAATGATGTGATCAGCTGTTTTTGATGGACGTTTTCTTTTTGCGGATCAGTCAGGTCTGACTGGTGCAAGTTGGCGATTGCTGATTCCATTGTCAATGTAAAACGGGTGCCATATCCAACGGTGGATGCGACATCAATGCTGATATCCAGCAAGCTGGCAAGTCGTTTTACGATTGACAGGCCCAGCCCTATCCCTTTGCCTGACTGGCCCTGGTAGAAGGCTGTAAAAATATGCGGCAGCTGCTCTTCAGGAATCCCAAGCCCTGAGTCTCTGACCGACAAAATGATCTTCGAGCCTCTTTGAAGTGCCGAAATGCGAATCTCCCCACGCTCAGTGTATTTAACGGCGTTGTCCAACAGGTTGCGCAGAATCTGGCTCAGGCTGATGCGGTCGGTGAGTATAACCGCTGCCGTATTATCCATGACAAGCGACAGGTTCCTGCTTGCAGCTCTGGGGCTGAACTCTGATTTCAGTTCAACCAGTAGTTGATCCAGCCGAACGGGCTCCAGAACTGGGTTGGTGGCCTGACGTTCGACTCGCGACAGTCTGATCATGTTGTCAATGAGCTCGGAAACGTTTCTTATGTTCTGGTCGATTGCATCGAGGTCCCGGTCATACTGATTGGGCTGCCTCATTCGAAAAGCCTCTGTATAGTGACTTATTGCCTGGATAGGGCCGCGCAGGTCGTGACCAACAGCAGAAACAAAATTTGACTTGGCGTGTTCCAGGTCATGTGATAGGCGCAGTGACTCAACAGCTTTTTGTTGTGCCTTGATGCGGGAGTGCTGTTCGCTGCGAATGGTGTAGGCGACCAAAGCCGATAAGACAACTGTATCCAGGAGTGTGGCGATCTGTGCCAGGTGGTAAGGCGCGATGCGCAGATCCAGCGAGCTGTTCATCAGCATTGGCCAGGCAGCCATCGCCCAGGTGTGAATCGTCACTGCCGTAAACCAGAATCGCACCAGTAGGGACTGGCGCCAGTGTGTGGACAGTGTGTAAATGTAAACCAGCTGACTTATCAACCAGACACCGGTCAGAATACTGAATGTGATACCAATATCATCAGTCGAATAACCGCCATCACGCGCCAGATACATGATAAGTGGCGTTGCACAGATGTTGATTGCCAGCACCGCAACCCACATACGATACAGGTTACTGTGGCGATCGCTGATATTGAGCAGGGACATGCTGAAAATCGCTGCTGTGATTCCGATCAGACCCTGGAACAGATACGCCAGCGGAAGAGACAGCGGGAATGGGTTTTGAAGGCCAACAATCAGTGACAGACCGGAGCCGATATAGATCATGCCCGCACTGGCAAAAATGAACAGGCAGAAATACAGGTGCATATTGCGGCGCAACGCAATGTACAGCAAAAGATTGTACAGAATGAGCGCAATCACCAGGCCGAAATAGGCGCCATCCAGAATTGTTTGCTGCAACCGTACTGCCCGGAAACCATCATTATCCCAAAGTGTGAAGGTTGCGTATTTTGCGTCGGTGACAGTCATGGCAACGATATGCAGTCGATAGGGGTGGTCGGGCACCAGATTGAGTGGCAGTACGGCCTTGGTGTCGTAGACTGGCCTGCCACCCTGGGGTGCCGAGAAGTCATCCCAGTGACTGATCGTTTCGCCAAGGTGGTTGACGTAGACCCAGCCGACGCCATCCATACCTGTCATATCCAGCATGAACTGATCGGCTTGATTGCCCCGATAGATCAAGTCAACAACAATCCAGTTTAGCCGGCTGGGGGCATCCAGAAGCAGTTTGTCGCTGGTGTTGAAGGACCAATCCTGCGCTGCAACATTGGAGCCTGCAATTGATTCGAGAGGGATGTCTGAAGGGAACTGGCTCAACAGTTCTGCGAATGTGTCGCCTGGCGATTGCAGCCAGCGATCGAGAAAGTCTTCCGACAGATGTGAGGTCAGCGCCTGCTGTCCAAGCAACAGGCGCTCTGTGTCACTTCTTACGGTTGTCTGAGCCTGAGCGCCTGGGCATACAAAGACGAGAAACAGCACAAGGCTGGCGAACCAGGCTGCGGTTCCCCTAAGGGGGCGCATTGTAATCAGTTGATTCTGCTGCATCGGGACCGTCGTTACTGAAAGCCGTAGCCTATGTTGGTTTTATTGTCGCCAGGCGGTACGACGATACCCGCATGTTAAGCAGAATCATACACCCATGACGGCCTCACTGGTAGGCGGGCAGTCAGGCGGTGGCGTTGAGGCTGCTGCAAGCGCTGGCACAATCTGCCCGCTATCGATATCCCAGGCATAAAGCGACATCCAGCCATTGCTCACCAGCTGTTCAATGGCCGTGTGACGTCTTGCGATCCCGGCGATGATTGTAGCCGGGGCAGCGATGTAAACTGCCAGGCGAACCGGTTGATGACGCCATCTCTCACCATCGTGCAGAGACTGCCTGGCCAGGCCAATGCGCAGGTCACCACCATTGCCCTCGAAGACACCAATATGTTCACCAACCACGTTGTGCAGCAGCTTGTTGCCGCTGCCATACAGTCTGTTATCTACCGTAGAGGCATAATACTGCAGATTGATCCAGTTAGTGACAATCATGGGCCCCGACATGATCAACTCAAGCGTTTTGTATTCATCATCCTTGTGCCAATCGTAGTCATGTAAAAATGTACGGCCCTGGAGGTTGAGGTGACGCGTTGCTGCTCGCGGCGCAACGATGAATGCGGCATTATTTGCCAAACCCCATTCAGGTTGGATCTCGGACCAGTTGCGACTGCGTCTGGTCAGTACGCTGGCCAGGTTTTTAACATCTTTGATGCCCGGCAAGGTGCCAGCTCGCTGATGTTGAGCACTGGCTGTCGCTTTAGTCAAAAGCGACGTGATATCGCTGTTTGTGGTTAGTGCATCGCCGTAACAGTGGATATTGTCAGTGGTGGTGTTATGCAGGCCGGCCACGAACCGGGTATCTGCCGGGATGAGCAGGCCTGTTCCAGCCAGCTCTCGCCTGATGGCCGGGTCATTCAGCAACTGGGCCAGTACTTTGACATTGACCTCTCCAGTCTGGCCGCCGCAGGCACCGCAATCCAGGCTGGCTGCCTGTGGATTGTTGCTGGTTTCGCTGCCATGACCAAGAAGTAATACAACTGGCGCGAACCTGTCTGTCAGGCCCATGTGGCGCAGTACCGTTGCCGCCAGTTCTGTGCGCTCCGCAAGGCTTAGCTCCTGACCCTGTTTAGTTAGCACAAACGGTCTCATATCGCACATGTCATTGACAGGATGCTTTGGTGACTCTGGCATCAGACTGTTGGCTAACAGTGACAGCGACTTGACCGCACCAAGCATTTCCACCATGCCGAAACTGGCGGACGGCGTAGCAAAGCTTTCTGCCTGCGCATGAGCGTGCCTGTTTTTTAGAGTCAGACGCCTGGATGGTTTGCCTGTCTGTACGGCTTCGATGACAGGCGCCAGAAGCCCCGGCAATTGCGGGCGCTGGTAGCCGTGCCCTGATAGTCGATACGACAGTGGCAATCCGAAGAAGCCGGCAAAACCGAGTGTCTCGATGTCGGGATGCTGGGCCTCAAGTGCCCGGCGCATGGGCTCGGACCGAACATCGATACAGAAAGCGGCCTGTAGCAGTGGGCGGGATTCTCGAGGTGCCGCTGTGCTATTGCTCAGCATGTTCTGCAGCGGCAACTGATATGAAAGTTCGAGCGCGCGTTGCCACACCCACAACATTGCTTGCTGCTTTTGATGTTGTGCCCTTATGGATGCCATTTGTGCAAACTGCTCCAGGAACCGCAGTTGTATCCGATCGCCAGTAGCTGCTGCCTGCTGTCCGTTGTGTCGCCACAAGGCCAGTTCCCAGGCCATGCGGATTGCCAGCAGCTGGGCAACCCAGTCATTGTTGACGCTTTTGAATGCCTCCTGCCACTGCTGATACGCGCTCCATGATGCCCAGCCGTGAATATCCAGCAACAATGCAAAGGCATAGTCCGCAAAGTTCTCCGGACAGCCCAGTGCCTCACCGAACTCATGGCACAGCGCGGCGGGGTGGTCCGGCAGCTGTTCAAACTGACGATGCAGACCATGCTCGGCCGTTAACACTTCAATGCCTACATCACCTCGTGTAATCTCAAGCCAGTTCCGGTACAGCGCAACCGCCGGATCCTGATGTTCAGTAAAATAATGTTGGTACTGAAAATACAGGCCACAGAACTGACTGATCTGCTGCACGATTTCATCATGCCAGGAAATCTTTCTGCGTCGGTCTGGCAGGGCATCCAGCAGTTCGCTGTAATTGTGCCAGTGCGGGAGAATTTGCTCTGGCTGCGACAGGCACTCGACCAGCTGCTCCTCGGACCACGGTTCGTCTCTTTCCACGATGGCAGCTTTAAGATGCTCTGGTTTGATGACTGTCTGCCATTGCTGCCTGTAGTACTCCCGCTGCATCAGACAGTTCACCTGGCCCAGCGCCTGAAGTTCGGCGGCAACATCTTCAATGGACTGGTCGCGCAGCTCCCACCAGGGATTAACCGCGATGGACTGATCCAGAGGCCAGACGGGTGCTATACGCTTGCAGGCAACTCGAACTGACTGAGGGTAGTCGGGCACAACAGTTTTCATACTGAACCTCCCAATGGGGTTTCTATGGTTGTGGCAGCCCTGGGTTGCAGGTGCTTGCGCTGGCCTGGTTTGTGTCGCAGCGGGTAAAGCCACAGCGTGACGCGGCTGGCCCACTCATCCAGATAGAATCCGGCGTTCATGATCACAAACAGTCGTCTGGCAACTGGTTGACGTGACGCGTAGTACAGGAACAGGAACAGTCCGAACTGGGTGATGAACAGGGCACTGATCCAGAGATCTGCCGACATTGATGCCAGACGGTATGGCGACTCGCCATCTGGATAGGCAATGTGAGCTGCGATGGTCGTCAGTGCGATGTAAAGCAGGGGGGCGGCGGCGGCCAGCAGCAGGCCGCGTGCAGTACACCCGGCCCGCCCGTAACTGAAGTGCCATGCCAGCACGGTGGCACAGGCGATACCAATCAATATCCAGGGACTGATCAGCGACACCGGTGACAGCCATGGGCTGACCGCCAGTGCTGCCGCCACAGTGATGGCCAGGGCCATCAGCCAGTGCTGCAGACGCGGCAGTCTGTAACCCGCTGCCTGGCCGGACAGATAGCTGGCGACGGCGGTTCCTGAAGCCAGAAACGCGTGCGCTTTGTAGAAGGAGTGTGCGACCAGATGAAGCAGTGCCAGGTGATACAGACCCAGTGCGCACTCAACCAGCATTAGTCCCATTTGTGCCACAGTGGACCAGGCCAGTCTGACCTTGATGCTGATTCGGGTCATCATTACCAGGGCTGCCAGCACACAACTAAGGCCGGCGACAATCAGCAGTAACCACCGCGCCGCGTCAGCAAGACTGATCAGTGGCGCAAACAGTAGCAGCAGGAAACCACCCAGGTTGACGATACCCGCATGCAGCAGGGCTGAGACAGGCGTTGGTGACTCGACGACCTGAATCAGCCAGCCATGCAGAGGCATCTGGGCGCATTTGATGAGCGCAACCAGCGCGAGCAATACTGCGATGCTCTGATCCGGCAGTGTGAGCGTGTCCACAGTCTGGTAATGCAGAATTATCGACTGGATATTGAGTGTCTGATGCTGCAGCCAGAGCAGCAAAAATGCCGCGATAAGCAGTGCCTCAGCGAGCCGGGCAAACAGAAATTTTTTGTGTGCGGCCAGCACAGCACGTGAGCGGTCAGGGTAGAACAGCAACAGCTGATGCAGGCTCAGGCTAACGCCGATCCAGCCCATGGCAAACAGAATAAGGTTGTTGCTTGCTACCGTAACGACAACGGCTGTCAGAGTCAGAACCATGGCCAGCATGAACCGGCGTGCCGAAGCTTCACCCCGCATGTTGTCGTGAGCATAGCGGAGCACAACCAGTCCGAGCAGGCCAATCAGCGCAAGAATGGTCGTTGAGAGCGGAGAGATATGAATCCAGTTGTTGCTGAACCAGGCGTCAGTCAGAGCAGATTCGAATCCGGAAGCGGCGGTCCAGGATGGCCAGGGCATAGCTGAAGTCTCTCAGTTGTGAATGTGGCGCTATTCTGAGAGACATAGTTTGTTTAGTAAAATAGATATAAAAGCACTTAATATTCTTTATTAGAGAACAAAAATCAGGTGTAGCGTGCCAGCAGTGAACGCACACGCGGGTGCACGAGCTGCCGCTGGATGCTGACGGCATAAAAGTTTTCGAACACATTTGGCAGGGTCAGGTACTGACACAGCAACCCGGAGGCGAGCTCGTCCTTGACCACGACGTGAGGAATGACTGCCAGAGCGCCGCTGTCGCGAGCGAGCAGTCGCAGCATGGGCATGTCATCGGCTTCGGCCTGAACCTCAGGCTCCAGTTGATGTTGTGCGGCCAGTGCATCGAAAGCAGTGCGGATGGTGCTGGAGGGAGGCGGCAGGACCCATCGACAGCCTATGTATTCGGGGCCAAGACGGTCCGGCAAGCGCTGACCGGGTGGTCCGATCACGGACACGGGCTGGCTGTCCAGCAATTGACAGTGCCAGATCTGCCGGCCGCTGCCCTGTACTTCAGCGTTAGTCAGTGCCAGGTCAATCTGGTGGTCAGCCAGAGCGTTAAGCAGTCCGGTCTGACTCATTGAGGTCAGGCTGTAGCGATCATGTTCACTGTCGATCAAGGGACTGATGAACGCCTCGATGAAGTTTCGTGACATGGTGGCCAGTGTGCCGATTCGAATGATCGCATCTTCAGGCTGATGACCTTCCAGCAACAATTTTTCCAGTTCATTGCCGCGCGCAAAAATTTCGTCTGCGATCCGCAGCGCCTGATGGCCGCTCTCGGTCAACTGCAGTTGGCGGCCTGTTCTGTCGAACAGCTGTACCTTCAGCGAGTCTTCCAATTGGCGGATCTGCGAAGACAGAGCAGACTGAGCGACATGCAACTGATCTGCCGTACGGCTAAGGTTGCCGTTTTTTGCTACCTGCCAGAAATAATACAGGTGATGATAATTGAGTCTGCTCATTCGCTTGCAGCGCCTGTCACTGGAAATCCGGACCAGTATAGCGAATACTGGCCCTGGAGTAGGAGGGTTGCCATAAAAAACCAATAAAGAGGAGAGTCTGTTACCCATAGTCAGTTGATGCACGCAAGCGTCATACAAATGCCACAGCTTGTTCATCTGTTTGTCATACAAGCGCCTTATCGTTGCCCGGTAGTCAAATTTCTGCAGGGGAACGGATATGTATTTTTCAAAACACACGATAAAGAAAAAACTGCTGGTCACATCAGTGCTGATCGGGCTCGGCCTGTCAGCGCCAGTCTGGGCGCAGGACATGACGTCAGCCATTCGCGGTCGCATCAGCGGCACCGATGGAGCTCCACAGGCCAACGCCACAGTAGTTATTGAAGACACCCGCACCGGCGCCACTCGCACGCTGCAAACCAATGACTCAGGAACCTTCTATGCGACCAATCTGTCGGTGGGTGGCCCGTATCGTGTGACGGTGAATGGCGGCAGATCAGTTGTCGTCAACTCCATTTCCCTGGGCGATATCTACAACCTCAGCATCGATCTGGGTGCGGCGCAGGTAGAAGAAGTTCTGGTGCTGGGTCGGTCGGGCAACTTTGTGGATGTGGCTTCTGGCCCTGCAGCCACTTACTCCACTTTTGATCTGGAAACATCCGTCGCCTTCGATCGTGACATCAAGGATGTATTCATCTACGACCCACGACTGAACCTGGATACAAACTCAGCGATCAACTGCGTTGGCAAACACCCGCGCTATAACAGCATCAGTCTGGACGGTGTCAGCCAGAATGATCGCTTTGGTCTCAACGACAATGGCTACTCTACAGCCACGGGCATGCCATTCCCGTTCGAAGGCATTGCTCAGGTTGCCGTCGAACTGGCACCTTTTGACGTCACTTATGGTGGCTTCACGGCCTGTAACATCAATGCGGTGACGCGCTCAGGAAGCAATACCTGGACGGGTACCGCTTTCTATGAGTTCAACAACCAGGATCTGCGCGGTGACTCGCTGACTGTTGATGGTGTCGAAACGAAGTACGAAAGCCAGGATTACGAAGAAGAGAAACGAGGCTTCAGCTTTGGTGGTCCGCTGATGCGTGATCGCCTGTTCTTCTACGGTGCCTACGAAGAGACCGAAGAGCCCGAGTTTATCGCACAGGGTTTTTCCGGTTCAGGCAATGGCGTTGAGCGACCCTGGCTGAGTCAGACAGACTTTAATCGAATTTCTGACATTGCATCGCGCATCTACGACTACGACGCTGGCGGCATGCCCGCTGATGGCGCGCAGACCGAAGAGAAATACATGTTGCGGCTGGACTGGAACATCAGCGAGCAGCACGATGCATCAGTGATTTACAACTTCTATGACGGTATTGAAGACCGCGCCTCAGACTCGGACAGCAATGAGTTTGAGTTTGCCAACCACTTCTATCGCAAGGGTGCCGAGTCAGAAACAATGACGTTCAAACTGGCATCGCAGTGGACCAGCGAACTGTCTACCGATCTGTTTGTCAGTCGCAACACAATGGACGACTCTCAGGTCACAGTTGGCCCGCAGGATTTTGCCGAAGTTCAGATTTACATGGGCAGCAATACCGTCTATCTGGGTGCGGACGATTCGCGGCAGGCCAACAACCTGAACACCGAGTCGGACTTCATGAAGTTCACAGCTGAGTACCTGTGGCAGGATCACGTCATTACCGCGGGTTATGAGCGTGAAGACCTGTCCATCTTCAATCAGTTTGTCCAGCATGCTCGCGGTGGTGAATACCGTTTTGAAGACCTTTCGGCCAATAACCCGGCTTTCTGTGCGGGGCTGACAGCAACAGGTCGACAGAGCAATCCTGCCTGCGGTCTTACCGGTATCGATCACTTCGAACTGGGTATCCCGACAGACATATACTACGGTAGCGGCGGTGGCACCAACAACGCCGACGATGCCGCCGCAAGTTTCAGCAATGTACTGAACACTCTGTACATTCAGGACGAGTGGCGCCTTGACGAATACGCCCTGACACTGGTTGGTGGTTTGCGCTACGACTGGTTCACCAGCGACGACCGCCCTGCATTTAACCAGGCCTTTACTACACTCAATGGTGGCCTGCGCAACGATGCCAATGTCGATGGCCTGGACCTGTTGATGCCACGCGTCGGTTTTACCTGGGAAGCCATGGATAACCTGACCATGCGTGGTGGTTTCGGCCTCTACTCAGGCGGTAACCCAAACGTATGGCTGTCCAATGCCTGGAGTAACGATGGTATCTCCAACGTTCAGGTTCGTGACCGCAACAACAATAATCAGTCAATCCTGACTGACTATCAGTTGAGCGGCAATCAGCGCCCTGGCTACGATGTGCCACAGGCACTGAAGGATCAGGTCGCCGCGACAACCGCAGCCAATGCCTCCAACAGCTTCCTGGTACTGATCGATCCGGATTACGAACAGCCTTCAGAATGGAAATTTGCACTGGGTGCAACTTACACGCTGCCTACCGGCACGACTCTGGAAGGTGATTACCTGTACTCGGTGCAAAATGATCCGGCCTACTATGTGGATGTTGCACAGGATGTGACCGGAACTACGGCTGCCGGCCAGCCTATCTACAGTAACGTGCGCGGCCAGAACAACTTCATGTTGACCAACTCGGGTGAATCTCCGAAGAGCCATTCCTTGTCACTGCTGGCCAAGCAGACTCATGACTGGGGCCTCGACTGGACCTTTGGTTACGCGTACACCCAGGCAGAAGATGTCAGCCCGATGACCTCGGCGGTGGCGGGTTCAAACTTCTCCAACCTGGCGCTGTATGATGTCAACAATCCAGTTTCTGGTACCTCAAACTATGAATCACCGCATCGTTTCACTGCACGTGTGAGTTACGGTCGTGAGTTCCTGGCTGGTTATGAAACCCGTGTGACCGCGCAGTGGTTCCGTGCCAAAGGCCAGCCACAAAGCTGGGTGATGAGCAGCCGCGGACTGGAAGGCTCCAACAGCGGCAATCGTCGCCACCTGTTGTACGTACCGGGACCGAACGACTCCAACGTTGTTGCAGGTCCAAATTTTGACGTTCAGGCGTTCTCGGACTTTGTTGCTGCTTACGGTCTGGAGCAGGGTTTTGTGACGCGGAACGATCAGTACTCGCGCTGGACCTCACGCATGGATCTGCGTCTGGATCAGGAGCTGCCAGCCTTCTTTGATGGCGCCAAAGCCCGACTGTACGTCAAGGTCTACAACTTCCTGAACATGATCAATGACGAGTGGGGACATCAGTATGATGCGCAGTTCTTCTCGCCAGACGTTGTGACCCAGTCAGTGAATGCGCAGGGTCAATACGTGTTTGAGCGCTTCAACAATCTGTCGGTCAGCGATCTGCAGGAGACACAGTCTCTGTGGCAGGTACGATTGGGCGTACAGCTGGAGTTCTGATCCTGTCGCAGTAATACTGCCAGGATGAAAAGAGCAAGCGGGCCGACACGGAATGTTGGCCCGCTTTTTTTTGGACAGCCACAGACCGAATGTGTAAAGCTGTCAGCCTGATCAGACGCTTAAATTGAAGGCAGGCGGGCGCAATGATGAATAACAATAAATATAAAGCGGTTGCAGTAATACTTTTGTCTCTACTCGGGGTCAGTTCGGGCCTGTCTGTTGCCCAGACCAGCGCTGGACCGATACCGACTGAAGGTGATCCCGAGGACTTTACAGGACACAGTGAACCCCTGCGAGTTGTCCATATTCTGGATGAACCGCGGCACCGGACAGTGTTTAAGGGCGAGAGGTTCACGCTGCTTGATGTCCAGATCAATCCGGGCGATACCACGCTGCCACATACCCACGATGGCCCGATTCTTTACACATTCATCAGCAACGGCCAGGGTTACCTTGACGGTCGTCTGTCCAGCATCACCCGGTATCTGGACGAGGCCTACACGCACCGGGTTACCAATGCCGGACCCGGTCTGTTCAGGATCATTGCGCTGGCCAGTTTCGGCCCCGGGCTGAGCGAGCCGTCTGATGATCTGCCAACAGGTCTTGAGGCATCCGATATCGAGCTGGAAAATCCGTGGTTCCGCGCCTGGCGGCTGACGCTTGAACCTGGCGCGCGGCATGCGTCAATTACACACACCAATCCGGCCTTTGTCGTGCAAGTGTCTCCCGCTGGTGCACTGCATGTGAAGCGCCAGGACGGTGTTACTCACGAGCTTGATGCAGCCGGAGACTGGGCCGCTGCGATGCAGGCCTACGAATTGCATAATCCCGGTACCGAGCCAGTGACGCTGGTCATTAAAGAGGCACGGCAGCCGCGCTAGCAGGCTGGCATTTAACAGCGTAGCTGGTGTTTGTATCGCGTCGGGAAGCCGTTGGTGCGCGTGACGGCGAACCGCGCTTTTTCGGATCAGCCCAGTGTCAGAACCACCGGACAATGATCTGAGCCGTACACCTCATTGAGAATCTCGGCACTCTCGATGCGCTTTTGCATGGCTTTGGAAACCAGAAAGTAATCCAGACGCCAGCCTACGTTCCTGGCGCGTGCACCTCCACGCATGCTCCACCAGCTGTACTTGACGGTGTCGGGGTGCAGATGCCGGAAGCTGTCGATGAAGCCGGCGTCGATCAGGCTGTCCATGCCATCAATTTCACGCTGGGTATAACCCGCGCTTTTGTTGTAGTTCGCATCCGGCCGCGCGATGTCTATGGGTTTATGGCACACATTCAGATCGCCACAGATAATGACCGGTTTGTGTTTTTCCAGCGACAGCACATAGTCGCGAAAATCACGATCCCATTTTTCCCGATAATCCAGCCGTTTCAGCTCGCTGCCAGAATTGGGTGTGTAAACCGTGACCAGGAAAAAATCCTGATACTCTGCGCAAATAACGCGTCCTTCCTGATCGTGCTCCTCAAGTCCTGTGCCAGGTGTGACAGATTCGGGTTTGCTGCGACTGAATACGGCCGTACCTGAATACCCGGGCCGGACCGCCGAACTTGTATAAACGTGATAACCATCAAGGTCAGAGATCGCGGCAAGCACCTGTTCGTCCTGTGCCTTGGTTTCCTGTATACACAGTACATCTGGCTGCATGTCCGCCACCGCCTGCAGGAAGTCTTTCTTCACTGCTGCGCGGATGCCGTTGACGTTCCAGGAAATCAGTTTCATTGCGGTTCGACTCCATGCCGGTGAATATTGACTGGTGAAGATTAGAACATATCAAATTGAGTGGGGGTACCGGCGTTCTCACTTTGTCTGGCGGCAGGTACTGAAGTCGGGCGTCGGAACAGGCTGCAGTCGAGGCGACCAAAGTCAGCAGTACGCCTTTCGGACAGACGGGTTTTTGCGATGATGGCGGCGTAACGTTTTGCTATCAGCTCGGCCCACAAGCCCTCTCCGCGCATCCGGCTGCCGAATGTGGCGTCATACTCCTTGCCGCCTCGCATGTCGCGAATACGGTTCATGACGCGTTCGGCGCGATCCGGCAGGTGTGCCTGCAGCCATTGTTGAAACAGCTCATTCAGCTCCCAGGGCAGTCGCAGGATGATGTAACCTGCGCTGCTGGCGCCAGCGTCGGCGGCTGCCTGAATAATCCGCTCCAGATCCTGATCGGTCACGAATGGAATGACAGGAGCCACATTGACGCCAACCGGAATGCCTGCCCTGGCCAGACGCTCAATGGTGGTCAGGCGTCTTGTCGGTGAAGCCGCGCGTGGTTCCAGAGTTCTGGCAATGTCGTGATCCAGTGTTGTAATGGTGATGGTGGTGGCAATCAGTTTTTGCTGCGCCATATCGGCCAGCAGGTCAATGTCCCGTTCTATCATCGCGGACTTGGTAATGATGCCAACAGCCTGGCGGCACTCGTGCAGGACTTCCAGTATCTGGCGGGTTATACCCAGTTGCTTCTCGCAGGGCTGATAGGCGTCTGTATTGACGCCCAGCGCAATTGGTTCGGTTTGCCAGCCGGGCGCTGCCAGCTCACGGCGCAGCAGCTCGGCCGCATTCATTTTGGCGAACAGGCGTGTTTCAAAATCAAGGCCAGGTGACAGTTCCAGATAGCTGTGTGTGGGTCTTGCAAAGCAGTAAATGCAGCCGTGTTCACAGCCACGATACGGGTTCAGTGATACGTGGAAGGGCAGATCTGGTGACTGGTTTCGGGTCAGTATGCTTTTGGCCTGCTCGTGCGTCACCGAGGTTTGTGGCCGTTGATCCTGGTCCTCGTCGTCATCATTGCGTGCCCAGCCGTCATCAAAGGCTTGCAGTGTCTGCGTTGCAAAGCGTCCCTGCGGGTTTGAGCTGGCGCCACGGCCCTTGATAATGTCGGCCTTATGTTTCATGATGATGAATTCCGATACTGTATTTATAAACAGTATTTGATTGTCGCAGGAATGTCCAGCACTGCACTACAGCTCAGCCGCGCGAATATGCTATAACGACGCATCCGTGTTCCACCTACGAGAGACTCGCAGAAACCGTATGACCATGAACATCACCATCAACCAGGACGGCGTCGAACAGATTGCCCTGGGCAGCTACACCCGTCAGGCTTACCTGAACTACTCCATGTACGTGATCAATGATCGGGCGCTGCCGCATATCGGCGATGGTCTCAAGCCAGTGCAGCGACGCATCATTTACGCCATGTCCGAGCTTGGGCTTAAGGCATCTGCCAAGTTCAAGAAGTCAGCGCGAACGATCGGTGATGTGATCGGCAAGTTTCACCCGCACGGTGATTCGGCCTGCTACGAGGCCATGGTGCTGATGGCCCAGCCATTCAGCTATCGCTACCCGCTGGTGGATGGGCAGGGCAACTGGGGTTCGCCGGATGATCCCAAGTCCTTTGCGGCAATGCGTTATACCGAGTCGCGCCTGCAGAAATATGCCGAGCTTCTGCTGTCCGAACTGGGGCAGGGCACGGTTGAATGGAAACCCAACTTCGACGGCACGCTGGACGAGCCGGCCATGCTGCCAGCCCGCGTGCCAAATGTATTGCTCAATGGTGGTAGTGGTATCGCGGTAGGCATGGCCACTGATATTCCACCGCACAATCTGCGCGAAGTGGTCAGTGCCTGTATTCGCCTGCTGGACGAACCAAAGGCCGGGCTGAACGAACTGATGGAGCACGTCAAAGGCCCTGACTTTCCGACGGAAGCAGAGATCGTCACCCCGGCAGAAGATCTGCGAACACTTTATGAAACAGGGCGCGGCTCTTTGAAGGCACGCGCTGTCTATCGAGTGGAAGACGGTGACGTCGTCATCACCGCGCTACCCTACCAGGTATCCGGTGCCAAGGTGCTGGAACAGATTGCGGCGCAGATGCAAAAGAAAAAACTGCCGATGGTCGTCGATCTGCGCGATGAGTCGGATCATGAAAACCCGACACGCATTGTAATCGTACCGCGCTCCAACAGGGTCAACGCAGACGAGCTGATGTTGCATCTGTTTGCGACCACGGATCTGGAAAAAAGCTACCGCGTCAACTTCAACATGATTGGCACCGACGGCAAACCGCAGGTCAAGGATCTGCGCACTGTGCTGTCAGAGTGGCTGGTATTCCGTACGGAAACTGTCAGACGCCGTCTGCAGTATCGCCTGCAGAAAGTGCTGGACCGCCTGCATATCCTGGAAGGTTTGCTGACGGCATTTCTGAATATTGATGAGGTCATTCACATCATCCGCACCGAGGACAAACCGAAGCCGGTGTTGATGGAGCGTTTCGCACTGACTGATACCCAGGCTGAAGCCATTCTGGAACTGAAACTGCGACATCTGGCCAGGCTGGAAGAAATGAAAATTCGCGGTGAGCAGGACGAGCTGGCCAAAGAGCGTGAAACGCTGGAAGCGCTGCTGGGCTCTGAGCGCAAATTAAAAACACTGATTAAAAAAGAGCTGACCGCGGATGCTGAAGAATACGGTGACGACAGACGTTCGCCGCTAGTGCAGCGTTCGGAAGCACAGGCCTTCAGCGAGGTCGAACTGATTTCATCCGAGCCGGTCACAGTCGTTCTGTCCAAACATGGCTGGGTGCGATCTGCCAAGGGGCATGAGGTCGACCCGGAAGCACTTCAGTATAAATCGGGCGATGGTTTCAAGGCAGCGGCCAAAGGCAAGAGTAATCAGTCGGCGGTGTTTATCGACTCTACCGGTCGCGCCTACAGTCTGCAGGCGCATACCTTGCCGTCGGCGCGTGGGCAGGGCGAGCCTTTAACGGGACGCCTGGCGCCTCCGTCGGGTGCGTCATTTGAAGGCGTGCTGCTGGCGGATGACAAGCAGCCAGTCCTGATGGCCAGTGATGCCGGTTACGGTTTCATTGCCAGTGTGGGCGACCTGCAGGGCAAGAACAAGGCCGGCAAGTCAGTGCTGTCATTGCCAAAAGGTGCCAGGGTATTGCCGCCGGTGCTGGTCTCCAATCCTGAAACTGATCTGTTGGTAGCCGTCACCAATGAAGGTCGCATGCTGTGCTTCCCGGTCGCCGAGCTACCGGTGCTGGCGCGCGGCAAGGGCAACAAGATCATTGGTATTCCATCAGGGCGGGTTGCTGACCGGCTGGAGTTTGTTGTGTCAATGACCGTGCTGCCGGCAGACGGTTCGATTACAGTCTACGCCGGCCGACGACACCACAATCTGAAAGCGTCTGACCTGGAACATTACCGTGGTGAGCGCGGTCGCCGGGGCAACAAGCTGCCTAGAGGGTTTCAGAATGTTGATCGGGTTGAGGCAGGCTGATCCGTTGCTCCTGAAACAGCCCGAACTCCAGTAAGTCACTGGGCTGTTGCAGGCAGTTGCCCTGCACGAAGTTGATGTTGGCCTGCCACAACAGTGGCAGCAACTCGACATCTTCTACCATGGGCGCTATGACGCGAATGCCCTGCGCATGCAAATGGCGAATGACTTCCTGCAAGCGTTCGCGTTGCTCAAGGTCGATGTCGATCTGCTGCCAGAGTGAACGGTCCAGTTTGACAAAGTCCACTGGCAATTGACCCAGCAGGCGGAAAGGATCGAGGCTGCAGCCAAAATGCGACAGCGACAGTTCAAAGCCCAGCTCACGCAGGCGCTGACAGAAAAGCCGGACCTGATCCGGTGAGCCCATCACGTCCATCTCGCTGAACTGCAGAATAAGACTCTTGGCGCTTTGTTCCTGCCTTTTGAGCTCCTGGGCAAGCCACACTGCAAAAGTCTGGCTAAGCAGCGTGTTCGATGTCAAGTTGACTGTCAGACACAGCTGCGGGTTTTTCTGGTTGTTCAGCGTTCGCAGGGCATGGCTGATGACATAGCGGTCAAGCCGCTCACCATAACCATGCTGGTTGGCGATCTGCAAAAACTCATTGGGGTAAATCATCCGGTCGGCGATGGGGACGCGGATGCGTACCTCGTAAAACTCCTTGGGGTCGGTGCGCAGGCTGACAGTGGGTTGATACACAAGCAACAGGTTTTCGTCGCGCAGGGACTGCCGCAACGGTGTGAGCACATCGATCGAAACGGGCCCGTTTGTATAAACCTGGTGCTGGCGAATAATCTGGTGCTGGCGGGCGCGAATAAGGAGAGTCTCGGCGTCAGGCGCCTCATCAGTGACCATGGCGGCGCCGCTTCTGAAGCTGAGCGACAGCCCTTTTGGTGCCATCGCCTGCATAGCCGTCTCCAGGGTATCCAGCCGTACCAGCGTTGACTGGCAGGCCTCAGTATCAGCATCCGGCAGCAACACCGCAAAATCGCCGTCATCGAGTCTGCCGAGTATGGCGGGTTCCGGGCATTTGGATGCCAGCACCGAGGCGATATCGCGCAGCAGAATATGAGTGTCTGTCTTGCCAAGGACCACAGAAATTTCGGCCAGCTGCGGCGCAGTCATTAAAATCAGTGCACTGCTGCGGCCCTGGTAGACGGCACTGCTGATGGCCTGGTTGATGACCTTGTGAAAGCCGCGATCATTCAGCAGTCCGCTTTGCAGGTCCTGGCTCATTGCCTCGCGTACGGCGTTCTGATGTGTGGCATTGCCGAGAGCTGCCTGCACCATCAATTGCAGAGACTGTTCCCCGTTGACGCTGATGGATGCAGAGTCCAGCGCGGTCAGAATCTCACTGCCGTCACGCCGGATGGCCATGAACTCGCAGCGCTGCATGCCATTGTTAAATGGCTGCCGCATGAAGGCTCGCACGCGATCCGCGTCTTCGTCAGCGACCAGATCCAGAAACGGTGTGGCATGCAGTTCGGTATGGTTGCGAAAGCCAAAATAGGACAGCCAGGCGTTATTGGCATACTGGTGCAGACCACCCTGCAATGTCGCCACCGCGTCGGTGGTGTGATCAGTAAACAGCTGCAGCCGCTGATGCAGCTCTCTGATACTGCTGCTGGCGCGGCGGAATTGCCGGCGCAGGTTAAGATGTTCCAGCTCGCGTTTTATCTGGTAAACAAACTGTACCTGGCCGGTGGGCGTCTCAAGCTGTGTTTCATTGATAAGCGCGGCCGCGCCCAGGCTCAACATCGAAAGCCAGCGCGACGGTGTCCGGCAGATCAACAGGCAGGGGATATCGCGCCGGGACGACTGCAGCTGGCGCAAAAGCAGCTCGCAGTTCTGCCCGGGGCTGTCGGTGAACAGCAGAATCAGGTCGTGCGAATCACAGCCGGGAACGTCGTCTGGCAAATGGCCGGTAGTCAGCTCTTTGGCGCGAAACTGAATGCCAGCGCGTCGCAGCAGATTCAGAACCGCCTGCGATCGCGGACCCGCGCTGTGGTTGATCAGAATCTGGTACGTGTTGGAATCCATATCGCTCATACTGCTATTGTAGTCCGGTCTTGGAGCTGGCGCCGGGAACCTCACGCACCAGCCTGGGTACCAGATATCCTGGCAGTTTTCCCTTCAATTCAGCCAAAAGTTGCAAGGCGTACGTCTCACTGACATCAAAGTGTGCGACTCCCTGCACGCGGTCCAGTACGTGCAGGTAGTACGGCATTACCTGAGCATCCATCAAACGCTCGCTCAGGTCAATCAGCGCAGCGGCGCTGTCATTGACACCTTTCAACAGCACGCTCTGATTGAGCAGCGTGACACCTGCCCGTCTGAGATTCTGCAGGGCTTCGGCCACTTCCGCATCAATTTCATTGGCGTGATTGACGTGTATCACCATCACTTTCTGCAGCCGGCACTCGGACAGCCAGGCCAGCAGCTCATCATTCACCCGCGCAGGAATCATCACCGGTGTCCGGGTATGTATACGTAATCGGCCGATATGGGGTATTTCTGAAATACGATTTGTCAGCCAGACAAGATATTTATCACTGGCAGCCAGAGGATCGCCGCCACTGTAGATGACTTCATGAATCTCTGGCTGCCCGGCCAGCCACTCAAGACTCTGCTCCCAGGCCTGACGACCGGGTGTATTCTCCTCGTAGGGAAAATGCCGTCGAAAACAGTATCGGCAATGAACTGCACAATGTGGCGCGACCAGGGCCAGCACGCGGCCGTGATATTTGTGCAGAATGCCAGGCTGAGGGTTGAAATCGGACTCTGAAAGTGGATCGAAGTCGAATCCGGGGGTATCATCCCCTTCTTTGTCGCTGGGCAGCACTTGCAGCAGCAATGGATCGCTGGGATTGCCAGCCTGCATCCGTGCTGCAAAAGAGCGCGGCACCCTCAGCGGGAATTGTTTCAACACCTGGGCCGAAACCGACAGCTGAGAGGCGTCCAGATTCAGGGTTCGCAACAGTTCATCAGGATCGGTAATCACGTCTGACAACTGCTGCTGCCAGGATCCGGCAGTTGATGCGATCAACATGTTAATCAGTTTTCCTGCGCTGGTATCTCGATAAAAAGCGTATCTCGGTAAACAAGGTCGGCCATGGTAAACCGAAGGCAGATGTTTACAGAAGTATTATTTAAGAGAGGTTACAGATGGCAAGTTTTTCAACCAACGAAATCAAACCCGGCATGAAAGTGCTGCTCGATGGCGACCCCTGCGCCATCGTGGACAACGAATATGTCAAACCAGGTAAAGGGCAGGCCTTCAACCGCATAAAACTGCGCAATCTGATGAACGGTCGTGTCTGGGAGCGCACATTCAAATCGGGTGATTCGCTGGAAGCCGCCGATGTGCTGGAAACCGATATGAGTTACCTGTACACCGACGGTGAATTCTGGCATTTCATGAAAACTGACGGCAGCTTTGAGCAGTTCCCGGCCGACAAGGCGGCGATGAGTGATGCACTGGACTGGCTGAAAGAAGAAGAGAGTTACGTGGTAACGCTGTTTAACGGCAATCCCATCAATGTCATGCCACCAAACTTCGTTGAACTGGAAGTCGTTGAGACAGATCCCGGTATCAAGGGCGACACCGCGCAGGGTGGCAGCAAACCTGCGACCTTAAGTTCAGGCGCTGTGGTGAAAGTGCCCCTGTTTGTGAACATCGGCGATGTACTGCGTGTTGACACCCGTACACGTGAGTATCAGAACCGGGTGCGCTGATTGATGTCAGCGTCATGGCGGCCTACAGCGTCGCTTGAACTGCTGCGACAGCGGGCTTCACTGCTGAACTGTATCAGGGCTTTTTTTGCGCAGCGGCAAGTGCTGGAAGTGGAAACACCGCTGTTGTCGCAGGCCACCGTGACCGATCTGCACCTGGACAGCATGGTAGTTGAATTGCATGACTCAAAGCGCCGGTTTCTGCAGACCTCTCCCGAGTTTGCCATGAAACGTCTGCTTGCTGCGGGCAGTGGACCGATCTATCAGATCTGCAAGGCGTTTCGGCGCGATGAAGCAGGGCAGCGGCACAATCCAGAGTTCACGATGCTGGAATGGTATCGGCCCGGTTTTGACGACCGGCAGTTGATGGCTGAAGTGGAGGCACTGGTGTGCACCTGTGCTGAGCAGCATGGGGACGGGTTGTCCGATTGGGCGGTATCTGGGTTTGAGCGAATCAGCTATCGTGATCTGTTTCAATCACGGCTGGATATTGATCCATTTGCCGCCAGTGATCAGCAACTGATCGACCTGGCCCGGCAGCAGACTGCCAGCGACCATCTGGCACTGTCTCGCGATGATGCATTGAACCTGCTGATGGCTGTTGTCATAGAACCAACGCTGCAGGCGCCGGTATTTGTCATCGATTTTCCTGCCAGTCAGGCCTCGCTGGCTGCAACTGAGCTGACTGATGATGGTCATCGGGTTGCCAGGCGATTTGAGCTGTTTATTCGCGGTATGGAGATTGCCAATGGTTACCTTGAGCTAACGGATGCGCAGGAGCAGGCACGCCGTTTTGCTGCGGATAATCAGCGTCGTGAGCAGAGTGGGCTGCCCGTGCAGCCGGTAGATGAATTCCTGCTTGCTGCGCTTGCCTCAGGTTTGCCGGATTGTGCCGGAGTCGCGCTCGGTTTTGATCGTCTTCTGATGCTGATAAGTGACCGCCAGCGAATAGCTGAGGTCATCAGTTTTGACGACAACAATGCATGAGTGCGGGGCTCATGATAGGCTGTCAGCGCACAGCAGCATTACGGAGAAACAACAGTAGATGAACCCTTCCGAACAGGAGCAGTATGGTCGCCAGCTGCTGCAGATCAAACGCGCGCGCAGTCGCCTGATGGTATGTTTTTTGACATTTCCTCTGTATGTCGTTGGGGTCACCCAGCTGCTGAACAATGGCCAGGATATTACCTGGCTGATGCTGGTCTACATGGCCATTTATGCCGTGTTTGGTATAGGCATGTCGTCCCGACGCTGCCCGCGGTGTAATCAGCACTTTTTTGTGAAGCACTACTTTTTGAATCCGTTCCGGCGTAACTGTGCGCATTGCGGACTGTCTTTTGTGGCGAATCCCGGGGAACCTCAATAGCGGCTTGTTGCCAGGCCCATCGCATCATTGCGCTGTTAACCATCCCATAATCTGGGCGATCCGGTCATTGATCGGGTAACGGCCCGTGGTCCAGCCCAGCCGGACAACGACGAGGTCCTGCGAGGGCAGGACAGTGACCGACTGCTCGCGATTGCCATTTGCCGCGTAGGCGTCTTGTGGCAGATCCGGCCAGCGCTGGCCGGTATTGCCGCGATTAAGCCAGAACTGATAACCGTAGGCACGATTGTTGCGCGAGCTGTTGGGTGACGTCGCCCGTTCCACCCAGTCTTCACTGACAATACGGTGCCCATTGAGGACGCCACCGTTGAGCATCATTTGACCGATTCGCGCCCAGTCTCGCGCGGATGCGTAGAAATACGAGCTCCCGACCAGAACGCCTGCGGCATCCGGTTCAAAAACGGCGTGTTGAAAACTCAGAGGCGTTGCGATGTGTTCCCGGTAGTCCGCCAGACTGTCGGCCAGCGTTGCCCCTGTGTGATTAAAATAGACACGCGACAGGATGTTTGCTGTTCCGGAGCTGTAATTGAACTGTGTGCCCGGGCTATGCGCGACGGGGCGGCTGACGGCGTAATCGGAACTGGAAGCCTCGGTAAATAGCATCGCCGTTGCATCGTCACCAGGATTGTAGGCCTCCGAAAAAGCCAGACCGTCCGTCATCGTCAACAGATCAGTCAGTTCGATATTGGCGCGCTCGTCATCAGCCCACTGCGCAACCACTGGTGTCGCAGTGGAGTCAAGCAGGCCCCGATACTCAAGGTTGCCCAGCATGATGGCCATCAGGCTCTTGGCCATTGACCAGCCCAGCAGGGGCGTCCCGGCATCAGCCTCGCCAGCGTAGGACTCGGCGATGATCTGACCATTTTGCACAATCAGTAGCGCGCGTGTATCCAGACCCTCTTCATTGTCAGCGGCGATCAGCGCGTCAAGCTGCGACTGTATGGTGGGGGCGATTGTCTCGACACGCGTACCGTGTGGCCAGCGGCTGCTGAAAACCGGCATCGGGATTCTCTCTTCACCTGCATAATCGGCACGCTGCTCGAATCCCTCATAGTCGGCGTAACAGCCGATGCCATCAACATGCGTGGCTGTGGTTGTGGAAAGACCAAGGAAGGATGTGGTGACCCGTTCATTGCTGTCATCGAACTCCACGCTCAGGTAGTCCAGCAGCGGTGAGTACTTAACGAGATCGTCCAGCGCCTGCTGTTGACTGAAGCCGCTGACATAGCGTCCGCTGCAAAGCAGTTTGGCACCAATTCCTGATGCAACGCCCGGCGCGCTGGCCACATAAGCTGGAGTAATGCCATTGGCAAAGGCAATGCTGAGCACCGCGACGATGGCCACAGTGACTATTATTTTTTTCATATAAACTCACATGTGATGGCAAAAATGAGACGCCGCTCACGATTATGTCACAAAGAAATTGGCGGGGGCCATGTCAATATTCTAGACTGCAGCGACTAGTGGACATCCGCAAGGACTGCCGATGATAGATGCTCGACGGGCGCGTGATCTGATCACGTTGCTCGAGCAGACAGCGTCTGCTTATCCGACGCTGGCGTTATACAACTTTATAGACGCAATGCCAGGCGCGGTGCAGGCGATGACCGGCAGTGATCTGCTGCACCGTGCTCAACTTCTCGCTGGCAGCCTCCAGGCTGTGTCCGGGCGACGTCGACACGTTGTGTTGATGTATACCAATGACGAGTTGCGCGAGCTGGTTGAGGCATTGTTCGCGGTTATCCTGTCGGGCCACGTGCCGGTGCTGGTGCGGGCCAGTCTGCCTGCCGACCGGCACAGCCTGCTGTCAATCATCACCACCCTGGAACCCGCCGTAGTGCTGGTCTCCGAGCAGCGATTGCGAACGCTGGCCGACCTGCTTGCTCACCATGGTCATCGCCTGTCCGCAGCCCCTCATGTGGCTGCATTGTCGACCCTGAAGCGTGGCCCCTGGCGACGCCCGGCATTGAATGGCAGTCACGTTGCTCTCAAGCTGCCAGCCAAAACAGGCCTGCGCTCCGGTGCTGAGCCCAGCGCAACTGCCGGATTCAAGGCATATACGCATGCTGATGTGCTGAATTCGCTTCTACACCTTGAAAAGGTCATGGCACTTCGGGACGACGACAGATTGTTCGCCTGGCAGGCCATGAACGGCATTCGGCCCCTGCTCTTGCATGTGCTGATGCCCGTGTACGCGGCACTGCCAAGCTATCTTGGCATGGCTGCCGGGGTGCCAGTGACTCCGGAACGCTGGTGGTCAGCGATCAATCAGCATGGCTGCACGGTGGCTGGAAGCTACACAACTTCGCTGTTATCCGGGAAAGATTCGTCCGTTGTGATGGCCGGTGGCAAAAGTACACTGCGTTTGTATTATGAAAGTGACCGCCTCGCAAACCCGGTTCTGCTGAGGCGGATGATGGCGTGTTTTCGTCGCCAGCAAATACAGCCGCCGGAGCTCTGCTTTCTTTACGAGCCTGCGCTGTTTGACGGTGTCATTCTGGCCAGGCAGGACATCAGCACGATATGCGTAGCAGGTCGCATGCTGCTCGGCGTCGGTTGTGAGTCGGGTTCACATCGCTGGAATCTGCAGCGCTTGCCAGACAGCATCGCCCGAAATCTGGTGCCTGCAACAGGCGATGCCTGTCTGGTCAGCTGGACGCGCGCCGGCGCTGGAAAAGCGGTCCGGCAGACGCCAGTGCAGGACATTGTCGTGGTGCGTAATGACACGCTGTATATTCTCGGACAGTTCGATAATCTGATTCAGAGTGGCAGTCATCTTGTTTGCGCTGAGCATCTGGAAGCGCTGATCACGCAGCACTTCCTGAAGCGACATATCAGCCATTGCATGGCGATTGGCGGGAATCACCGCCAGGAGATTGTGCTGATGGTGGAGTGTGCCCGCAAGGCGCCGGCGGAAACCTGGCGTGGCCTGGTGCCGGATATTGTAAAGCTGATGGCTGAGGTACTGGGGCTGCCGGCACCGAGGGTTTTGCTGTTGCGCCCGGGCAGTCTGCCCAAAACGGATGCTGGCACGCTGCAACGAGCGCGCTGCCGGGAACTGTTTCAGTCTGGAGCCATCATGACGCGGCTGCAGCCAGTGAGGGGCAAAGCCTGAACTCAGCTGCCGCGCTGGCCAAACAGGGCCGTGCCGATGCGGATGATTGTGGCGCCCTCCGCGATGGCGGCCGGGAAGTCTCCACTCATGCCGATTGACAGTGTGTCCATCGTTGCATGGCGCGTGCGCAACTCGTCGAATAGTTCTTTAAGCGGGCGAAACGTCTGACGCTGCTGCTCGTAGTCAGAACTGACCGCCGGAATCGCCATCAGGCCTCTGAGAACCAGCCGGTCCATCTGGCTGATCTCCTGGCAAAGTGCCGCTGCCTCCGCGAGTGAGACGCCAGACTTGGTATCTTCAGCTGACAGCTTGACCTGAACGCAGACGTTTAATGCTGCCTTGTTGGCAGGGCGCTGCTCGTCAAGCCGGCGGGCGATTTTGACACGATCAACGCTGTGCACCCAGTCAAATGCCCCGGCTATATCGCGGGTCTTGTTGGACTGTACCGGACCGATGAAATGCCACTTTATTGCCAGCGAGTCAGCCTGATGTCCAGCCGGAGCGGCGGAAGAGACAGAGTCCGGCGTCAGTGCAGTAATTTTTTCCAGCGCTTCCTGCACGTAGTTCTCACCAAAGTTACGCGCGCCGGCATGCCAGGCTTCGCGTATCCGGTCTACGCCATGTGTTTTGCTGACCGCCAGCAATAAGATGCTGGCGGGGTCGCGACCGACCTTGAGGGCTTCGTCACGTAATTGCTGCAGCAAATGCTGGTAGCGGCTGGCAACCGATGAGTCGTTCTGTGTGTGTGCTGTCATGACGTGAATAATACCACGCCTTGCAAACAGTGATTAACGGGCCAGCTGAGACTGTTCCTGCTCCGGCTGCAACGGCCCGTTCACCATCAGGGAATCCAGTATCTGGTCAATGCTGGTCGCACTTGATGTAGCCGTCTGATAGGTGGCTCCTGCCGCGTCAGCACTGAATGTCATTTCGGCGACGTTCAGCCACTCGTTGTTGTCTCGACAGACCACGCCCTCGCGCTTTTGTTGGGGGCTTTCAAGCTGGTAGTGCCGGCACAAACGCGCGTCAGCATCTTCAAAACTAAAGCTGATTTGCAGCTGCTGATTGCCGGGCAGGCTGACAGGCTCGCCACTTGCGGCGCTGCTGATCGCTGCCAGAAATTCTGCCTGGCTGCCAGACCGGGTCTGTGCGATATCTGTCTGCATGCTGCTGGATGAGCTGCCACTGCCAAGCAGATAACCGCCAGCCAGCCCCACAGCCAGAACCAGACAGGCTGCCTTGGCAAGATGTTGTTGAGTGTTGTCGGTCAGTGTCTGGATGGATTTGCGCCACGCAGACATCTGAACGACATTGTCGGTCGGAGTGGCCCGCGTGTCCTGCAACATGGCGAGCACCGATGCCGGCATCGGGGTGTCGTCAATCAGCCTTGCGTGACGTCGCACCAGATCATCAGCCTGTTTCAGTTGCGCCAGCCGCGCTGCCAGCTCTTTGTCAGCTGTGAGCTGCTGCTCCACCTGGCGCTCTTCGGTGGGGGGCAGCTCGCCATCAATATAGGCAGACAGTGTTTCGTCGGTTATCGTCATGGTTTCGACTCCGTAAGCCGATTACTCGGGCGGACTGTGAAAAAAGCATATCAATTCGTTAACTGCAGCGAGCTGGCGAGTCGTGCGCGTGCCCGGGAAAGCCTGCTCATCACGGTGCCGATCGGAATTTCAAGTTCGTCGGCGACCTGTTGGTAAGGAAGGCCCTGAATGGCCACCATGGTCAATACTGTCTGCTGGTCTTCAGGCAGATGCTTGATGGCTGCCATGACACGCTCCAGTTCCATCTGCGAGTGGACATCGCTCTCACCATCCACCTGGCCGGCTTCGTACACTTCGGGCTCAACATCTACATTGCGTCGAATTTTGCGGGACCGATATTCATCGATCCACAGATTCCTGCAGACGGTAAATGCCCATCGCGCCAGCTCAACGCCGTCGGGCACACCTTTCTTCAGCAGCCTTTCGACGGTTGCCTGCAGCAGATCGTCCGCGTCATGCACGGACTGGGTCAGTGACCAGGCAAAGCGTCTCAGCGCTGGCAATAGCTCCAACAGCTCAGCTTTCATGGGGCTTGTTTTTCTCCTTCCTTGTGTCGATAACGAACAATCGTGTAGTTTATTCCGCCTGTAATCCAATTCCGAGCATATCATGTTGTTCTCAGCTCACCGTTATTTCTTTAGGCGAGTCAGAATCATCGGCCTGGCGGCCCTGATCGCCATGCAGCTGGGCGCCTGTGTGCCGCTGACGGCCGTGGTTGATGAGGCTCAGCAGGCCTATGAGCGGCTTCGTGACCACAACGTGGTAGCGGCCAGGGAGCGTAAGGAGAAAGAAGAAAGTGAGCGCTTGCGCTCGAGCGCCAGCGACGCAGAAAGTGAGAGCGTCAGCCAGACTGCTCAGGCAGCGCCTTCGCCTGGTCGAGCGGCTACAATATCAGATGACTCGGTTGTCGTCAGCGGAGACATCATGCGGCGGGTTCAACAGGGTCAGCTTGAGGTGGCCAGCGCTGGTTTAACCACGCAGCCTTTTGTTGGGCCGGTCCGCCGCGCCGCGCCAGACACTGAGGGCGTCCCGCGACCTTTGCAGGGCCCGCCCAGAAATCCTGTTGGTCTGATTCCGCCTCTACCGGACAGGCTGCAATTACCCGTCGCCAATGGTGAACCCCTGACGGAAATCGAGGTGGCGCCCAATGTACGCGCCATCGAGCGGCAGTGGGTCATGGTCGTGAATCCCGAGCAGCGCATCCAGCTGGAGATCCAGGCGCCCGTAGTCCTGCAGTTCATGATCCGGGAGCATGAGCTTAACGCCATGAACCGGGATGTGCTGGTATTTGATGTGCCGGCCGAGCTTGATGCTGATGATGCCATTTTGCAACTGTTACCAGATAGCCTGCGACCATTAATGGATCGCAATCACGTATACCAGGCACAGTCTGGTCCCGTGCCGGCACGCGGCAGCAGTGTGCCCCTGCCAGTGCCGCTGGCCGCAATCTGTCAGGCGCCGGTCTCAATTGGCATTATTGATTCTGCCGTCGACAACACTCATCCGGCGCTGGCATACCGGGGGCGTCAGGCACCTGTAGTCAGCCGCAGTTTTATCGAAGAGGGACTCAGCAGTCCGCCCGCGCATGGCACCTCAATCGCTGGTGTGCTGATAGGTCAGGGGGATGATCTGTCACCGGTGGTACCAAATGCCACTCTTTATAGTGCAGCGGTTGTATACAGCCAGGACAACTATCGCCAGGGAGCCAGTGCCGCCAGCATCATGCAGGCACTTGACTGGCTGGCAGGTGAGTCAGCAGTCAGCGTTATCAACCTGAGTCTGACCGGGCCTGCCAATCGAGTCCTGGAGCAGGGCGTCAATATTGCCGCCGACCAGGGCAAGGTGCTGGTTGCCGCTGCCGGCAACAATGGACCCTTCGCGCCTGAGCAATATCCATCAGCCTATGATCCGGTTGTTGCGGTGACAGCCGTTGCCGCCGACCGCAGCATTTATCGTTGGGCGAACCAGGGTAACCATGTGGAATTTGCTGCGCTGGGTGTGCAGCTGCCAACAGCAGGTAATGACGGCCGGCTGACACGCCAGTCTGGCACCTCTCTGGCGGCGCCAATTGTAGCGGCCTTTTTTGCCTGTGAGCTGTCGCGCAATGGAGGCAGTATTGCTTTGGCACGGGAAACCCTGCAGGCGCTGGCCGAAGACCTGGGTGACATTGGTCGTGATGCTGTGTTTGGATACGGACTGTTGCATCCCTGGCCAGTACCCCAGCGATAAGGGGGAGTTTTTAACGCGATGGCGTAGACCAGCAGCAGAGCCGCGATAAATACATTAATATTCAGGTAAACGACACTTGAGTCCTCTGGCCCGTTCACCGAAGTAAAGGTACTGATTTAAATGGATATCACCAAACTGCTGACTTTCTCTGTCAATAATGGCGCTTCAGACCTTCACCTGGCGGCCGGGATGCCGCCGTTGATTCGCGTCGACGGCGATATGCGCAAGATTGATTTGCCGGTGATGGACCACAAGACGGTGCAGGGGCTGATTTATGAAATCATGAGCGACCGTCAGCGCAAAGACTATGAAGAGTTCATGGAGACGGATTTTTCATTTGCGCTCTCGGGAGTCGCCCGTTTCCGAGTCAACGCCTTCAATCAGAACCGGGGGGCTGCGGCCGTCTTTCGTACCGTGCCTGACAAGGTACTGACCATGCAGCAACTGGGTATGGGCAAGGTGTTTGAGACCATTGCCAGTTTCAACAGAGGCCTGGTACTGGTCACGGGTCCAACGGGGTCCGGCAAGAGCACTACGCTGGCAGCGATGATCGACTTCATCAACAAGTCGCGCTACGAACACATCCTGACCATTGAAGATCCCATCGAATTTGTGCACGAGAGTCACAAGTGTCTGGTCAACCAGCGCGAAGTGCAGCGTGATACCCTGGGATTCAACCAGGCCCTGCGCTCGGCCCTGCGTGAAGACCCCGATATTGTTCTGGTGGGTGAGTTGCGCGACCTGGAAACCATCCGTCTGGCACTGACGGCTGCTGAGACCGGTCACCTGGTGTTCGCGACACTGCACACCAGTTCTGCTGCCAAAACCATCGACCGTATAGTGGATGTTTTCCCGGCGGGCGAAAAAAGCATGGTGCGCTCTATGTTGTCAGAATCCTTGCAGGCCGTCATTTCACAGACGCTACTGAAGAAGAAAGGTGGGGGACGTGTCGCCGCTCATGAAATCATGATGGCCACACCCGCCATACGTAACCTGATCCGAGAGGACAAGATCGCGCAGATGTACTCGGCGATTCAGACTGGAGCCGGGGTGGGCATGCGGACCCTGGATCAGAGTCTGAAAGAACTGGTTACTGCGGGTACCATCGAAGTCGAGATCGCTCGCAGCAAAGCCAAGATACCCGATAATTTCTAAAGCAGGCGATCCACCTTGTCATTGAGTTCACGAATCAGCACCAGCATTTCTTCGCGTTCAGCGTGCGCGGCACTCTCTTTTTCGTCGCGGCGGCGATTTTCTTCTTCGTAGTGACTTTCCTGCATGGTGCTGACGATGATACCGATAAACAGATTCAGCACAACAAAGGCTGTGATCAGTACAAAGGTGATAAAGAACATCCAGGCATAGGGATAAACTGCCATAACTGGTCGTGATACACCTTCGGACCAGCTTTCCAGTGTCATGACCTGAAACAGGGTATAGAGCGTGCGGCCAAGCGTTCCAAAGTCGTCAGGAAAACGCTCGGCGAACAACTGCGTGCCCATAACGCCAAAGATATAAAACACCATCGACAGCAAAAACAGAATCCAGCCGATGCTGGGAATCGCGCGCAATAATGACTCGATGATACGGCGGAGCCGATCGATTTTGGTCAGCAATCTCAGTACCCTGAGGATACGCAGCGCACGCAGGATCGCCAATGGCCCGGTGGCGGGCAGCAGGGCAATGCCAACAATCACAATATCAAAGACATTCCAGCCGCTGCGGAAGAAACGGTGTCCATAGGCGTAGAGCTTCAGCGCAATCTCGGTGACAAATATCGCCAGTACAAGCTGCTCGATAATTCTGAGCGGTTCGCCGGCAATACGCATCACGCTGGCGGAAGTTTCCAGACCCAGCGTAATCGCATTAAAGATGATCACTCCAATGATGAAATTCTGGACTATCGGGCTTTCTATCCAGCGTTCAACGCGCTGACGAAACGACTGCTTCATGACACAACCTCAAGACCTGACGGGCAACATGCGTCCGCCAGGCTCTTATGTGTAGTTCTCAATGGCCGGACATGCACAGAACAGGTTTCGGTCGCCATAAACGTTATCGATACGATTAACCGCGGGCCAAAACTTGTTGTCACGCAGTGAGTCGACAGGGAACGCCGCTTCCTGCTTGCTGTAGGGACGGTCCCAGGAGTCGTCCATAATGTCGGCAAGTGTGTGCGGTGCATGTCGCAGCATGTTGTTCTCGGCGTCCAGTTCACCAGAGGCAACCCGGGCAATTTCCTGGCGGATGCAGATCATTGCTTCTATAAAGCGGTCTAGCTCTGCTTTTGGTTCGCTTTCTGTTGGTTCGATCATCAGCGTACCGGGCACCGGGAAAGACATGGTCGGAGCATGAAAGCCGTAGTCCATCAATCGCTTGGCGACGTCTTCTTCGGTGATACCGGTGGCTGCCTTTAATGGACGGAGGTCGATGATACATTCGTGCGCGACGCGACCGTTTTTGCCGGTATACAGAACCGGATAGTGTGCGCTGAGTTGGCGCGCAATGTAATTGGCGCTGAGAATCGCGACCTGTGTGGCTTTCAGCAGGCCGGACGCACCCATCATGGCGATATACATCCAGGAGATTGGCAGAATGCTGGCGCTGCCCCAGGGTGCCGCAGACACGGCGCCACTGTCTGGCAGGGGGCCGTCCAGCTGCACGACCGGATGGTTGGCGACAAAAGGAGCCAGGTGTTTCTTGATGCCGATTGGCCCCATGCCGGGACCGCCACCACCGTGTGGAATACAGAAAGTTTTGTGCAGATTGACGTGGGAAACATCGGCACCGATATCGCCAGGGCGTGATACGCCTACCTGAGCATTCAGGTTGGCACCATCCATGTATACCTGGCCACCGTGATCGTGCACGATCTGACAAATGTCCTTGACCGACTCTTCGAACACGCCGTGCGTGGACGGGTAGGTGATCATCAATGCTGCCAGGGTGTCACTGTACTGCTCTGCTTTTGCTTTCAGGTCATTGATGTCGATGTTGCCATTTTTGTCGCAGGCGACAACCACCACTTTCATGCTCAACATTTGTGCGCTGGCCGGGTTTGTCCCGTGGGCCGAGCTCGGAATCAGACACACATTGCGGTGCTGCTGTCCCTGACTGTCGAGGTAGCGGCGTATGGCCAGCAGCCCGGCGTACTCGCCCTGGGCGCCGGAATTTGGCTGCATGCTGACGGCGTCGAATCCACAGATTTCGGCCAGCATATCTTCAAGCTCGCCTATCATCTGCAGGTAGCCTTTAACCTGCTCACGCGGCACAAATGGGTGCGGCTTGCTGAATTCTGGCCAGGTGACAGGTTGCATTTCTGCTGTCGCGTTCAGCTTCATGGTGCATGAGCCCAGCGGGATCATCGCGTGCGTTAACGAAAGGTCGCGGTTCTCCAGACGTTTCAGGTATCGCAGCATGTCGGTTTCGTTGTGATAGCGGTTAAACACCGGGTGCTGCAGATACTCAGATTGGCGTTGCAGGGCAGCAGGAATGCCAACGGCGTCATCAAGGCTGGCATCGATATCGCTGACGACCAGACTGGATGCTTTATCGCCAAGGAAGACCTGCCACAGCGTGACAAGGTCCTCGACACTGCTGCATTCATCGAGGCTGATACCCAGCGTGTCTGCATCAGTGTCACGCAGGTTGATACCTGCTGCTTTGGCGCGCGCCAGCACTGCTGCACGTTCACTGCTGTCCAGGCTCACTGTCAGTGTGTCGAAAAAGCTGCTGTTCAGTTTCAGTCCGCTATTGGCGAGACCGGTCGCCAGGATTCGCGTGAGTCGGTGAATGCGCAAGGCTATTTTGCGGATGCCTTCAGGGCCATGGTACATGGCGTACAGAGCCGCGATGTTGGCCAGTAAAACCTGGGCCGTACAAATATTGCTGTTGGCCTTTTCCCGGCGGATATGCTGTTCACGGGTCTGCAGCGACATACGATAGGCCTGTTTGCCACGTGCGTCGACAGAAACACCGATGATGCGGCCGGGGACCGCGCGCTTGTAGTCATCACGGGTAGCAAAGTAAGCAGCATGCGGGCCGCCCATGCCCATGGGCACGCCAAAGCGCTGAGTATTGCCAACGACCACATCGGCGCCCAGTTCACCCGGTGAACTCAGCAGAGCCAGGCTCATCAGATCGGCAGCGACACAGGCAATCGCGTCGCGCTGATGCAGTTGCTCGATAATGTCGCGCAAGTCCACAGCTTCGCCATTGCAGTTGGGGTACTGGAAAATGGCGCCAAACACATCATGTTGCGCAGCCTCGGCGGCAGGCCCAACAACGATGTCGAATCCGAAACAGCTGGCGCGGGTCTTGATCACATCAATGGTCTGCGGGTAGCAGCTCTCATCGATAAAAAATACATTGGCCTTTTTGGCTTTGCTGACACGCTTCGCCAGCGCCATGGCTTCGGCTGCTGCAGTCGATTCATCCAGCAGGGAGGCGTTGGCCAGTTCCATTCCGGTCAAATCCAGGACCATCTGCTGATAGGCCAGCAAGGTCTCCAGTCGACCCTGGGAGATTTCCGGCTGATAGGGTGTGTAGGCGGTGTACCAGCCCGGATTTTCCAGCACATTGCGCAGGATTACCGGGGGAGTCACGGTGTCGTAATATCCTAGACCGATATAGGAGCGGCACAGCTGATTCTGCTGTGCCAGTTGCCGCAGTCGTTGCAGTGCCTGTTGTTCGCTGGACGGGGCGTCAAGTGCCAGCGGCCTGCCGAGCGCAATCGCTGCTGGCAGCGTTGCGCTTATCAGGGCGTCCAGTGAGGGGTAGTCCAGCTCGGCCAGCATGGCCTGGATGTCATTCTCATCCGGGCCGATATGGCGAGCAATAAAAGACTCAGAATCGTGCAGCGAGCTCAGCGGCGACTTCAGGTTCATTCACACATTCCAGCGTAGGTGTTGGCATCCAGCAGCTCTTCCAGTTCAGCCGGGTTGCTTGGCAGTATTCGGCAGATCCACCCTTCGCCGTAAGGGTCAGCATTAACAGTTTCTGGTGCATCGGTCAGGTCTTCGTTGACAGCGATGACTTCGCCAGAGATCGGTGCGTAGATATCCGAGGCAGCCTTGACTGATTCGACGACACTCATTTCGTCTTTGGCTGAGACGGTGGCGCCTTCTTCCGGCAGCTCAATGAACACGATGTCGCCCAGCAATTCCTGCGCATGATCGGAGATGCCAATTGTCACGCTGCCATCTTCTTCAACGCGTACCCATTCATGGGTGGCTGCGTATTTCAGTTCATCAGGAAAATCACTCACGGGTCGATCCTCATAGTTTTGACTGTAAACTTGGTTTGATTATCAAGGCTTGCCGGCATCAGTCGAAAATCTGCTTGCCGTGGCGGACAAAGCCGGGTTTGACGGTGCGTACGGGCACAAGCTTGCCGCGGATCTCGACCGCACACTGTGTGGTACCAGTCGGGATTCTAGCCAATGCGATAGCATGCTTCAATGTAGGTGAAAAGGTACCGCTGGTGGTGATGCCATCGGCAGTGCTGCCGTCTTCCAGCGTGCAGACAACACGCATGCCTTCGCGCAGAACACCGCGTTCTGTCATCACCAGGCCGATTAATACGGGCAGTGTGCCATCAGTCAGTTGATCAGCGTGTAGAGAGACCGCATCGCGGCCAATGAAATCACGGTCTTCCGGTTTCCAGGCAATTGACCAGCCCATGTTTGCTGACAGCGGTGAGACGGATTCATCCATCTCGTGTCCGTAAAGGTTCATGCCGGCTTCCAGGCGCAAAGTATCGCGGGCGCCCAGGCCAATCGGCCGTACGCCGGCTGCCAGCAGGGCATCCCACAACTCGGGAGCCTGTGACTCCGGCAGTATGATCTCCACGCCATTCTCGCCAGTGTAGCCAGTACGAGCTACCAGCCATTGGTCGTTTTCTGCAGCGGTGAAGGGTTTTAGCGACTGGACTGCATCAGCCAGTTCAGGCTCGCCGCGACTGCGCAAAATGTCATCAACAATTTTCAGTGCCTTGGGGCCCTGCACGGCAAGAATCGCCAGTTCGGGGCGTTCAGTGAGCGTTGCCTGGTGGGACTCGATATGCGCCTGCAGCCATGCCAGGTCCTTCTCGCGGGTGGCACAGTTGACGACCAGCCGGTAGCCATTGCGCAGGCGGTATACAATCAGGTCGTCAATCACGCCGCCCGTGTCGTTCAGCATCGCTGTATAGAGGGCCTGGCCAGGCTGGCCGAGGCGCGCGACATCATTGGCCAGCATCCAGCGCAGCCAGGGTTCGGCGTCGTCGCCGGCTACATCCACGATTGTCATGTGCGAGACATCGAAGACACCGGCATGCTGGCGCACGGCGTTGTGTTCTTCGATCAGGGAGGTGTACTGGATGGGCATGTCCCAGCCGCTAAAATCAACCAGCCTCGCCCCTGCGGTGCAATGGCGGTCATAAAGAGCGGTTTTCTGTCCCACAGCGGCCTCCGGAGGCGTATTCACGCCAAAACGCAATATTTTACGGTGAAGCGAAGGGATTTAACAGGGGTAAGCGCGTCAGTCCAACTGCGCCATGAATCGTCCGGCCCGCGGCTTGAAATTGTGCTGGCTGTCCAGCGAGAAAACCACTGAACTGGATCGGCCGACCAGCTGATCCCGCGGTATGAAGCTGTACAGACGGCTGTCTGCACTGTTGTCGCGATTGTCGCCCAGCACAAAGAAATGGTCGGCCGGGACTTCGGCAGGGCCATAGCTGCGTGTCGACCGGCGTCCGTAGCCATTGGTGATCAGAGCCTGATGCGAGTCATCTACCAGATGCTCAACGATGATGGTGCCCTCCTGGTCTTCACCGAGTACTTCGTAGTCAACAATGTCGCCATTGAGAACCAGCATGTTGTTGCGCATGTAGATTGTGTCGCCCGGCACACCGATGATGCGCTTGACCAGACGCTTGCCGGCTGCCTCAGAGTCAATGATGACGATATCACCGCGCTCGGGATCAGACAGGCTCAGTAGAGAAATATCGGTAAACGGGATGCGGACGTCGTAGGCAAGTTTGTTTACCCAGACTTTGTCGCCATCCAGCAGCGTGGGCTGCATGGAGCGGCCGGAAATTGAATTGAGATCAGCCACTGCGCTCTTGAAACAGACAATGGACGCGAGGATCAACAGAAACTTCTTGTTTTCGCGCCAGAAAATGGCAAGGTATCGTTTCATGCAGGCCAGCTTATCCTTTAGACTTCCGGGGTTATCGGACATTCAATAAATGCCGTTTCCCAAAGGTAGCCATATCTGAGGAATCGGTCAACCGCCTGCGATGAATCGAGTGTAATCAGCGGTTCAGGTGCCCGGCAGTGGGTCTGCCGGACAAGAGTGGCTTTCTGAAATACAGGCTTACTGCTGGACAATGCCTGTATAAAACAGTGGGCGCGTCACAATTACTGCTCCGTCCCGGTCTTTGATGGTCAGATTGCCGTTCAGGGTGCCATCGATATCGATTTCTGCCAGAGACTGGCCAAAGAACAGCTGGCAGACAAATCGTTTGGCAGGCGTCTCAACGCAGGTGCCTGTCACCGGTGTTCCGGCAGTCTGGGGAGCAGAGCTGCCCAGTACACCGTTGACCCGAATGTAGCGCTGGGTGAATGCGACATCCAGCTTGATGCTGTTGTAGCTCTTGTTCTGTACCGTAAACGTATTGACGCCCCAGTCGATGCGCGACTCGGTAGCAGCTGCAGCAGTGCCGGTCAGGCACAGTAAGGCGATGAAAAACGATGAAAGGTATCGCATTCCAGATATCTCCGGGAGGGTTGTTGTGACATGCAGGGTACGGCCGGTTGGACGCGGCAATACTCTGATCCTGCAATTGACTCCTGTCAATACGACTTAAGTACTGGTCGGCGCTGTTCACGCAGCATGGAGTGGCGTATACTGAGCTGTATGTATACACAGTAATCAGCGATTGGAAGCCATGCCCGGCACTCAACAGCCAGAGGCGGAAACTGGACAAATTGAAGGCGCACAACCACTGACATGTCGACTTCTTCTGTACTTTCAAACTTTCATCCGGCCAGCCGTGCCTGGTTTGCCAGCACTCTGGGCCAGCCGACGCCGGCGCAGGCCGATGCGTGGCCGGCCATTCAGGCAGGAAAGCACACTCTGATTGCAGCCCCCACCGGTAGTGGTAAAACGCTGGCTGCTTTTTACGCTGTCATTGACCGCATGGTGTGTGAAGCACAGCAGAAACCTTTGGTGACTCAGACCCGGGTCATTTATATCTCGCCACTGAAGGCCCTCAGTAATGATATCGAGCGCAATCTCAAGCAGCCGCTGGCGGGCATTGAGGACGAGCTGTTCCTGCAGGGGGCTCATCCGGCTGACATCCGGATCGCCGTGCGCACCGGTGATACACCGCAGGCCGAGCGACAGAAAATGCTCAAAAACCCGCCCCACATCCTGGTGACCACTCCCGAATCCGTCTATTTGTTGCTGACCAGTGCGCATGGCCGCAACATGCTGCGCAGTGTCGACACCATTATTATCGACGAGATTCACGCCATGCTGGGCGACAAGCGTGGCTCACATCTGGCCCTGTCGCTTGAGCGCCTGCAGGCCCTGACGGGACGCCCGCTGCAGCGCATCGGCCTGTCCGCTACGCAAAAACCGATGTCGCTGGTCGCCAATTATCTGGTTGGCGCAAGGAGCGGAGAGCCTGCCGCCGCGCCGGTCATCGTGGATACAGGGCACCGTCGCACACTGGATATCAATATTGAAGTCCCGGCCTCGCCGTTGACCGCTCTGATGAGCAACGAGGTGTGGGGCGAGTTGTACGAACGGCTGGTGGAGCTCATTCAACAGCACCGCACAACCCTGGTATTTGTTAACACCAGACGCCTGTCCGAACGTCTGGCGCTGGCGCTGTCTGAGCGACTGGGCGCCGACAGTCTGTATGGCGAGGCTGGCGCGTCCCTGGTCAGCTCCCACCATGGCAGTATGAGCAAGGAGCGGCGCCATAACGCCGAGCAGCAACTGAAGGCGGGCAAACTGAAGGTGCTGGTGGCCACTGCATCCATGGAATTGGGCATCGATATTGGTGCTGTGGATCTGGTGGTGCAGTTCTCGTCGCCGCACAGCATTGCGACATTCCTGCAACGGGTAGGCCGCAGCGGCCACCATGTCGGCGGAACCCCTAAAGGCATTCTGTTTCCGCTGACGCGAGACGACCTGGTGGAATGCAGCGCTCTGGTGGACAGCGTGCGACGAGGTGAGCTGGACCGCATCATCATGCCTGAGCAGCCATTGGACATCCTGGCGCAGCAGATTGTTGCTGAGCTGGCGGCGCGGCAGGACGAAGATGTGTCAGCACAGCCGCTGGATGAGCTGTATCAATTGATGACACAGGCCTGGCCTTATCGTGCGCTACCCCGCGAGCAGTTTGATCAGTTGGTAAAAATGCTGGCAGATGGTTATTCAACCCGACTGGGGCGCCGTGGTGCCTGGCTGCATCTGGATCGTATCAATGGCAGAGCCAGCGCCCGTCGGGGTGCCCGGCTGACGGCGCTGACCAATGGCGGTGCAATTCCCGACATGTTCGACTATCAGGTGGTGTTGGACCCTGATGACATTGTGGTGGGCTCACTCAATGAGGACTTTGCGCTGGAAACCCTGCCCGGGGACATATTTGCGCTGGGCACCCATGCCTGGCAGATGGTACGCGTGGATGGGCTTAAGGTTCGGGTACGTGACGCGCACGGTCAAAAATCCACTGTACCGTTCTGGCTGGGCGAAGGGCCGGGGCGTACCACCGAGCTGTCTGAAGCGGTATCCAGGCTGCGCGTAGAGATCGACGAACGGCTGATAGATGATGGGCCGGAGGCGGCCATCCAATGGCTGGTCACAGAGGTCGGGCTGCCGATTTCGGCAGCGTCCCAGGTAGTCGACTACCTCAGGGCGGGACGAAATGCCCTGGGCATGATGCCGACACGGGACCGCATTGTGATGGAGCGCTTTTTTGACGAAGTGGGTGACATGCATGTTGTGATACATGCTCCGTTTGGCAGTCGTCTCAACAAGGCCTGGGGGCTGGCGCTGCGCAAACGCTTCTGTCGTACGTTCAACTTTGAGCTGCAGGCTGCTGCCAACGAAGACAGTATTGTTATCTCGCTGGGTTCTGTACACAGTTTTCCGCTGGACGAAGTGTTCCACTACCTGCACAGTAATTCAGCAACCGATGTGCTGACCCAGGCCCTGCTGGATGCACCAATGTTTGAAGTACGCTGGCGCTGGAATGCCACACGGTCACTGGCGATTCAGCGCAATCGCAGTGGCAAGCGCGTTCCGCCGCAGTTTCAGCGCATGGACGCCGAGGACCTGGTGGCTCAGGTGTTTCCGGATCAGATTGCCTGTCAGGAGAACCTCACAGGCAAACGCGATGTGCCGGATCATCCACTGGTTGTGCAGACCATCAATGACTGTCTGACAGAAGCCATGGACATTGAAGGTTTGCTGGCGCTTTTGCAGCAGATGGAGGCAAGCCAGGTCGAGCTGGTGGCACTGGACCTGCGCGAACCCTCACCGTTTGCACAGGAAATCATTAACGCCAGCCCCTACGCATTCCTCGATGATGCGCCTTTTGAAGAGCGCCGCACGCTGGCCATTCGCAATCGAAGCTGGGTGGATCCTGCGGAGTCAGACGCCTACACCCGTCTGGACGAAGCAGCCATTGCGCGCGTCAGGGATGAAGCCTGGCCGCTGGTTCGCGATGTTGATGAATTGCACGATGCCCTGTACTGCGCAGGTTTCATGACTTGCGATGAGTTAGGCCGGGTTATTGGTGGCGATCGCCTGTACCGGCAATTGCTGGAGCAAGGGCGCGTCTGTGCCATAAAGGCGGAAAGCATGCCGGGCGAGCTGTTGATTACGGCAGAAATGCTGCCGGTTTTCCGCCAGGTATTCGAGTCGCTGCAGAGCACACCCGAAATTGAGCTGCCGGCAGACATGCTGACAGAGGCCGGGTCTGAAGAAGATGCGATTCAGACCATCATTCGGCGTCGGCTGGATGTCCTTGGGCCGGTCACCGCCGCCTGCCTGTCCGACAATAGTGGAATTCCCGTCAATCAGGTAGACATGGCGCTGATGGTGCTGGAGCGACAGGGCTTTGCCTTCCGTGGCCGGTTTACACCAGGCAGTGTCGCAAATGACGACCCGGCAACACTGGAGTGGTGTGAACGCCGCCTGCTGCAGCGCATCCATCGCTACACACTGGACGCTCATCGCGAAGCCATCAAGCCGGTTTCCCTGCAGGCCTACACCTGCTATCTGTTTGAGCATCATGAACTTAGGCAACAGACACTGCAGCCGCGGCCGCAACCATTGCCATCAGCGGCGGCTGCGCAGGCCATACTGGAAAGAACCCTGGAGCGTCTTGATGGTGTCGCAGCACCTGCGGCGGCGTGGGAGGGCGAAATCTTCCCGGCCCGGATGGCGCTGTATGACCCGGGCTGGCTGGATATCCTTTGTACATCGGGTCGGTTGACCTGGGGGCGTTATTCACCGCCAGCCCAGTTGACCGCGGTCAGAGCCGACAGCCGACGTGCCGCAGGTCCCATCAAGACCACGCCGATTACTCTGTCGTCACGTCAGTTGATGTCCAGCTGGCAGCAGTTACACGGCGGCGACTGGCAGGATCAGGCACGTCTCAGCAGCAATGCCGAGCGGGTCCTCGACGACCTGAAACAGCGTGGCGCCAGCTTTTTTCATGAAATACGACAGCGTACTGGCCTGTTGGCAGCCCAGCTGGAGCAGGCCTTATCTGAGCTTGCTGCGGCTGGCAAGCTGACCAGTGATGGCTTTACCGGATTGAGGGCGCTGCTGACCCCTGATGCACGTAAACCATCCACCAAAGGCAGCCAGGGTCGCTCGGGACGCAGCCGGCCACGTGGCTACAGTGTCGAAGATGCCGGGCGCTGGTCTTTGCTGTATCCACCCGGTGCAGGCCCGTTGAATGACGAAATGACTGAAGAGCTGATCATGGTATATTTACAGCGCTGGGGTGTGATCAGCCGGCAGATTGTGTCACGTGAAAGTGCGGCCCCGGCCTGGCGCGACCTGTTGACAGTGCTGAGGCGACTGGAGTTGCGTGGCACCTTGCGTGGTGGGCGTTTTATCGAAGGCCTGGGTGGCGAGCAGTTTACGCTGCCAGAGAATGTGGCTCCGCTACGTGAGCAGGCGCGCAAGCTGAGAGAACGCGACACCTCGGACTGGTCGTCGGCTGACTACTGCAGTCTGGCAGCCACTGATCCGGTGAATCACCTGGCGCTGTTTTTGCCGGAAATGAAGCTTGCCAGAACCAGTCGCAACCGTGTCCTGTACAAAAACGGTGTACCTGTCGCCGTTCTTGATGGCGCCAAGGTAAAGTTCCTGCGTGAAATACCTGCCGAACACCAGTGGGCAGTAGAGCAATTATTGCGTCGTCAGGAAATCAATCCGAGGCTGCGATCCTATCTGGCCAGCAGTTGAATGTAAGTTGCAGGCCAGCAATGAACCTGGCCTGTAGCGATTGGCAGAACTAAAAAACAAGGAGAACAAGCGCATGTTGTCAGTTACGGAATCCGCGCGCCGCACTTGGCGCACGATTGGTTTGCTGGTTTGCTGGACGATGGTGGCAGGCTTTGGCTCGCTTGTTCATGCGCAGCCAGAATGGGACGCCGAGACCAGCGAGGCGCTGGACGGTGCAAGTTTCCACGAAGGTTATTTCGATTATTACTACCAGCCCGCCACCGGGCGGCTGTTTCTGGTGGTTGATCGTCTGAATGAGCACTTCCTTTATGTGAACTCTTTATCGACCGGTGTTGGGTCGAATGATATCGGTCTGGACCGCGGACAGATTGGTGACACTCGTGTTGTGCAGTTTGAACAGCACGGCAATAAAGTTTTCCTGAAACATATCAACCTCGATTTCCGCGCCGACTCCGATAGTTTCATGGAGCGTCTGTCAGTTCAGGAGGCATTTGCCGAATCGATTCTGGCTGGCTTTGAAGTGGTAGACAGTCAGGATGGCGTGGCCCTGATCGACATGACTGACTTTCTGCTCAGTGATGCGCACGGTGTGGTGACGACGTTGCAGAATTCGCAGCAGGGCAGTTACAGTCTCGACAAAGCGCGCTCTGCCATTTATCTGGAACGGACCAGAAACTTTCCCTTGAACACCGAGTTTGAGGCGCAACTGACCTTTGCTGGCACCTCGCCCGGCGCCTGGGTACGCTCGGTAACACCGACACCGCAGGCCATAACAGTCAGACAGCATCACTCGTTTGTGCAACTGCCTGACGATGAGTACCAGCCGCGTGCCTTCCATCCGGCTTCGGGATTCTGGTCGCGCGGATTTCAGGACTTTGCTGCACCAATCAACGAAGACATGACGCGCCGCTTCATTCCTCGACATCGTCTGCAGAAGCGCAATCCCGAGGCGGCTGTCAGTGAGCCCGTGACTCCCATTATTTATTATCTGGATCCTGGCGTACCCGAACCGGTACGCAGTGCATTGCTGGATGGCGCACGATGGTGGAATGCTGCCTTTGAGGCAATTGGCTATGTCGATGCGTTTCAGGTGGAGTTGCTGCCAGAAGATGCCGACCCCATGGATATTCGCTACAACGTTATTCAGTGGGTACACAGATCCACGCGCGGCTGGTCCTATGGCTCCAGTGTGGTTGACCCCCGCACCGGCGAAATCATCAAAGGCAAGGTGACACTTGGCTCATTAAGAGTGCGGCAGGATTACCGCATCGCTCAGTCACTGGTTGGCCTGGCATCGGAAGGTTCCGATCAGGCCATACAGGAGCTTGCACTGGCCCGGATTCGTCAACTTTCCGCACACGAAGTCGGCCATACGCTGGGCATAGCCCACAACTTTGCGGCCAGTGTTAATGACCGTGCCTCCGTCATGGACTACCCGCATCCGCTGCTGGATATCACTGATCAGGGCGTACTCGACGCACTGGATGCTTATGATGTCGGTCTTGGTGCCTGGGATTTTCAGACTATAAAGTATGGTTACTCGGAGTTCGCCAGCGAGGATCAGGAGGCGCAGGGTCTTGCTGCCATTCTCCAGGAGAACAAGGACGCCGGCCTGTTGTATATCACCGATCTTGACAGCCGTGCGGCCGGTGGCGCGCATCCCTTGTCGCATATGTGGGACAACGGCGCCGATCCGGTAGCCGAACTGCAACACCTTCTGGATGTACGCGGATCTGCTCTGCAGCGCTTCAGCGCCGCCAACCTGAAACCTGGTCAGCCTTATGGTGAGCTGGAGGACATTCTTGTTCCCCTGTATCTGCTGCACCGTTATCAGGTTGAGGCAGTCCATCGACTGGTGGGCGGCACCTACTACGAGTACTCAGTTTATGATGGACAGGTCGCCGAGTCAGAGCAGGTCATTCCGGTCGCTGCGGATATGCAGCAGCGTGCTCTGGATGCCTTGTTGCTGACCCTGACGCCAGAGCAACTGATGCTGCCACCCGAGATACTGGCGCTGATTCCGCCGCGCCCGCCCGGGTATGGCCGGACCCGCGAAAGTTTTCCACTGCGCACAGCACTTGGCCTGGATTTTCTGAGTATCGCCGAGACCGCAGCGGACCACACGGTGAGCGGGATTCTGCAGCCGCAGCGGCTGGCGCGCATAAACAATCTCAACATGCTGGACGACTCGCTGCCCTCTGTCCATGATGTGCTGACCCGTTTGCTGGAAGCTACGCTTTACCAACAACGCCAGGCTGGTCAGTCAGGCGCCGTGCAACGGGCAGTGGATCACGTCGTCCTTTATCATCTGCTGTCTCTGGCAGCAGATGACCAGCTTGGCAATCAGGTCAAAGCAGCCATTCACCTGCAGCTGGAAACGCTGGAAGAGTGGCTGGATGATGCGACAGAACAATCCCGCGATCGTGACTGGCAGGCGCATTATCAATTGAGCCTGGATGCGATTGAGAGCTGGCGTGACAGTGGTGGTGAGACTATGCTGCTGACCGCGCCGCTGGCGATGCCACCGGGCGCCCCGATATGAGATAACATGGTGAGACCGACTTGAGAGAACAGCCTGTGGTCCTGTCACAAGGTGGCTAACAGCCTGCTAAACAACTGAGCAAGGTAAAACAACAATGAATGTGTCAGTGTTTATTTAATAGCCAGACAGGAGGGTGGCAAGATGAAAAAAATGGTCATCGCAATTATAGCGGCTTATGCCGTGTGGACAGTTATCTGGCTGGTGGGCAATGCGACGCTGTTTGCCGATGTGGCGGCGCAGTCTGCAGATGGCACCCCGGTGACGGCAGTCAGCGTGCTGCTGGGTATTCTATTGCTGAGTATCATCTGTTCGCTGGCCGCCGGGGTGGCTGCCGCCCTACTGGATCGTGCAAACGCGTTTCGGGCAGTGCTGATCACTGGCGTGCTGCTGGTACTCACTGGTGTTGGTGTTCAGGCAAGTGTCTGGGCGTTGATGCCTGCGTGGTATCACCTCAGCTTTTTGACTTTGATTGTGCCGGTTACGCTTCTGGGTGCCCGGCTGGTAAGTGGCTAAAGTGCCGCCGAGTGAGAGAATAAGAAATGAAAAATCTGTTTGACCTGGCCCCACCCTCATTGCCCATCGTTGACAGCGATATCCGCTTCCCCGTGAATCGCGTTTTTTGCGTTGGTCGCAATTACGCCGACCATGCCCGGGAAATGGGCGCAGATCCCAGTCGTGAGGCTCCGTTCTTTTTCAGTAAACCTGCCTGTGCAGTCTGGACGCCTGATGGCGAAGTGCCTTATCCCCCGCGAACCCGGGATCTGCATCACGAGGGAGAGCTGGTGGTTGCGCTGCGGCAGGGAGGTAGCCGACTGTCACTCCCTCAGGCGCAGGCCGCCGTTTATGGTTATGCCGTCGGCGTCGATTTTACGCGACGTGATTTGCAGGCAGAGGCCAAATCAAAGGGTAGACCCTGGGATGTCGCCAAGGGCTTCGACGCCTCTGGTCCGGTGTCGCCAATAACGCCTGTCAGTGACACGGGCTGGCTGGAAAAGGGGACGATCCGGTTGTCTGTCAATGGCCAACTGCGCCAGCAGGGCGACCTGGCAGACATGATATGGAAAGTCGATGAAATCATTGTTGAACTGTCGACGCTGTTTACTCTGCAGCCCGGTGATCTTATTTTCACTGGAACACCCGCTGGTGTCAGCGCAGTGCTGCCTGGCGATCAGGTTGAAGTGACGATTGATGGGCTGCCGGAACTGGCGTTCAGGATGGTGTAGCGGGTGATACGGCTGGCAATCCGGCCAGCCAGCTCTCCACGATCAGGCGCGCGGCAATACTGTCGACAGCATCGTCACGATTGCCTCGCAGTATTTCACCCCGGGCGACGAAGGATGTCAGCCGCTCGTCAATCCCAAAGCAGGGTTTGTGCAGCTGCCCTTCCAGGCGTTTGCCAAATTTGCGTGCCCGCAGCAGCAGATCACTCTCGGAATCATCCATGTTATAGGGCAGTCCTACCACAAATACATCGGGCTGCCAGCGCGTCACCAAAGCCCGCAGCATGTCCCAGTCAGGGATACCATCGCGGGCGGGAATGATGGGCAGGGCCTGCGCAGTCCCCGTCAGTGACTGGCCGACAGCGGCGCCGATACGTTTGGTGCCAAAGTCAAAACCCAGGACTGTCAGGTGTTTCTGGACGCGAGAGGGGTAGCTGTCCATTGCGTCAGGAATGTCCAGTCAGAGACGATAATTGACTCAGGCTCACGCCAAGAATGCCGGCCGCTGCTTTGGCCATGTTGTCAAAGTCTTCAGAGAACAGAATTTCAGGGTCGGCTGGCACTGTAAGCCAGGCATTGTCCGAAATTTCCTGCTCCAGCTGTCCGCTTTCCCAGCCCGCACATCCCAGCGCGATCAGGTAGCGGTCCGGTCCTTCACCGCGTGCGATGGCCTGCAGAATATCCTTGGACATCGAAAGGCTGACGTCATCATTGACGCGCATGGTGTATTCCCACTCATCCGTCGTAGGGTGCACGATAAAGCCTTTGCTGCGTTCCACCGGGCCGCCGGCCATCACTTTTTTCTCGGACAGTCTGGCAACCATGTCATCGCTTACGGTTATCTTCAGCTCACTCATCAGGTCTGAAACAGGCAGCCGCGAGCAGCGGTTGATGACAACGCCCAGTGCGCCGTTATCGTCATGGCGCCACAGGTAGGTGACGGTGCCATTGAAGTTGGGGTCGCGCAGCTGAGGCATGGCGATCAGAAAATGGTGTTCAAGACTGGTGGCGTTTTCTTCGATTGCTTTGTGCATACTGCCCATGAATACGTCTCCTGGTTCACTGACTGCTAAAAGCATTTCCGGGTCTGAATCGCCATGTGCGGATGATTTCCAGAATATCAACCTCGCCGCGCAACTCTTCTGGAAAAGGATCGAACGGCGCTGCCAGTTGCACAATTTCCACAGCCGCCATGTCCAGTAGCTGGTGTCCTGATCCCTGCAGGATGCGGATTTCCGCGACACTGCCGTTCGGGCGCAGCGCGACCATCATGCGCAGGCTGCCATAAATGTCATTCTGACGTGCTGCCTCAGGATAGTGCTGATTGCCGACCAGCTCAATGCGTTTGCGCCAGTTGTCGAGATACAGCGCATCATGTCGCTGCTGCGTGGATGCCGAGGAAATGGTGTAGCGCCGGGGCCGGTTGGCATAGGCCTGCTGCTGATGATCAAGCTGGGCCTGCAGGCTGGCGATGGCCATGGCAATTTCTTCGGGCGAAGAATCTTCTGAGAGCAGACGCGAGTCCTGTTCATCGCGCGATTCCAGTTGCTGGCTCTGCTGCTGCTCAGCATCGGTACTTGTTACAACACGAACATCCTCGCGCCGCTGTGCGGCAGGCGCTGGCGTCGGAATGGGTTGTACCTGCTGTATCGACTCATCGTAGATGGGGGACTCAAATGGTGTTGCCGGGGCCGCCGTATCTTCCAGCGAGCCGCTGCCTTCCTGATTCGCCTGCGCGATAAAGTCTGCCTGCTCCGGTGCCTGCTCACTTTGAAACTGCGCGAGGGTTATCTCGATGGCCGGTGTCGATGGTCGTTCGCTCAAAAAGCTGAAACCGACACCGGCGATCACGATGACGTGAAAACAGGCCGAGATAAAGATGGTGAATCCGAAGCGTTCTTTTTCCATATCAAACTACAGCTGAACGTGGTCAGAATCAGGCCTGGCCCAGACGTGCAGCGATGACGTCCATCAGCTCGCCTGCAATATCAAGGTCGCGTGCCGTGTTAATTTCGCGTACGCAGGTCGGGCTGGTGACATTGATTTCCGTCAGGTAATCACCAATCACATCCAGTCCCACAAACAGCAGTCCACGCGCCTTGATGCTGTCACGTACCTGTTCGCAGATCCAGCGGTCGCGATCTGACAGTGGCTGCGCGATGCCACTGCCGCCAGCTGCCAGGTTGCCACGGCTTTCGCCTATCGCAGGAACTCTGGCAAGCGCATAAGGAACAGGTTCGCCATCGATGAGCAGGATGCGCTTATCCCCTTTGACGATTTCGGGTATGTAGCGCTGCGCCATGATCGGGCTGCGCCCGTGCTGGGTGAGCATTTCCAGAATCACGCTGATATTGGTGTCATCATTACGCACCCGAAAAATGGAGCTGCCGCCCATACCATCCAGAGGCTTAAAAATCACATCACCATGGGATTTGTGGAATGCCTTGAGCTTGTCGGCCCTGGCGCTGACCAGAAACGGAGGGCAGCATTGGGGGAACTGGGTGGCAAACATTTTTTCGTTGCAGTCGCGCAGTGCCTGCGGTTTGTTGACGATCAGTGTACCAAGCTGCTCTGCGCGCTCCAGCAGATAGGTGGAGTAGATGTAGTTGCTGTCGAACGGCGGGTCTTTGCGCATCAGAATGACATTGAGCTCAGACAGCGGGCGTTCAACAGCTTCACCCATTTCGTACCAATTATTGGGGTCGTAGGCGACCGAAACGGGGCGCATATGGCCCATGGCAGTTTCGCCCTGCAGATACAGGTCGCCCTGTTCCATGTAAAAAAGCTCCCAGCCGCGTTCCTGAGCGGCAACCAGCATGGCAAGGCTGGTGTCCTTCTTGTAGCTAATCTGGCTGATGGGGTCCATCACAATGCCCAGTTTGATCTGCATGACGCGAGAGTCTCCGGTGATAGTGCGATGGCCCATCATAACATGATTGCCTGACTGCCCCGCGTGGTGCTGCACACACTCTTTTCGTCTGCTAAAACATTCAGGAGAGGTGTCATGGACAGAAGCGCGATCAGGGAGGATCGGATGAACCAGCAAAGCAGGGTGGCAGACGGGCATCACCAGAACCGGGGAGGGGCGCTAGCGCAGGCGCAGGGGCCCCTGAAGATACTGCTGGCCGAGTCAGCGGGTGCCACCCGCCAGCGCATGCAGCAGGTGCTGAAAGGCCACCATTATCATGTCACCTGTGTGGCGGATGGCTTTGAAGTGCTGTGTCGTCTGCCAGAACTTCGGCCCGATATTCTGATGATGTCCTGTGCTCTGCCACGTCTCAGTGGCGCGCAGGTGTGTACATTGCTACGACAGTCACCCGACTTTTCGGATCTGCGTATCGTGCTTCTGTCCGAGCAGCCCAATTTCCTGGATTCCGTCAACGCAGAGCGCGTGGCTGCAGATGGCTGCCTGCCCAAGCCGTTTCGCAGCAGCGAGCTGAGCGCCGTGCTGAGTGGCCTGGCAGCCAAGGCAGAGGCGGCTGCACAGTAGTGTCCTTGATACTGCTTATTGACGACAATCCGCAGACGCGTTCGGCCACCATCGAGTTGTTGCAGGAGCAGGGTTGGGCAGTGGTTGCAGCAGATTCGCTGCATTCTGCCAGGCGACTGCTGTTTCCTGCCGGACGCAAGCAGCAGCTGCCTGATCTGTGTCTCGTGGAGCTCGTGCTTCACAGGGAAAACGGATTCACAGCAGGAGCCCTGCTTGCGAAGCACTGGCGGGACCGGACGGCAGCCGTGCCGACGGTGCTGATCAGTGATCGACTGCAATCTGCGGATGCCGCCTGGGCGCGGGCGCGTGGCATGTCCGGTGTTGTTTCCCGCTGTGGTGGCCCCTACGGAATGGTCAGGCAGATCAGCCAGTATCTGCAGGGAGAGCCCGAATCCGGGATCCACGATCTGGTTGCCAATACGCAAAAGTGCGATGCTGAATCAACGCCGGGCGGCGCTGATGATTGTGTCGCGGCGCTGGCAACACTGCTCCTTGCGTCATTACGGCAGTTGCTGGCTCAGGCCATGCAGATACCGCCCGACAGAGACGAATCGATCGCAGAGTGGCGACAGGCGGCGATGACGTCACTGCAAGGGATCAGGCATTGCTGGTGTTTCCTGCCCAAAGCTGTCTCTTTTGGACAACAAGGGCAGATGAACGAGCTGCAGCCTGCCGACGCCAGAGCGCTTTGTGGCATGGTGCTAAACGCAGTTGAAACACTGGCCTCGTTTGTTGATTGTCGCCAGTCCTGTGACTGGATGGGCCCACGACAACGTTGCAAAGCCGCACTGGCGGAGCAGCTGGAGCTCTGTCGCGAGAGGAACAACGACGGTCAGCAAAACGCTTCACTGACTCACGTGACCCGGGCCGCCCTTGGCTTGCACGCCATCGGCGTGGACAATACCCGGGGCTGGCTGCTGCAGGTACTGAAAATGCTCTACTTTCCCCACGCAAGGAGTGCGTCAGCCTGGCAAAGTTTGTCAACCGCACTTCAGACGACTGACATGTTTGCGCCGCTTGACTGGCCAGTGCAGGCCGCCGCAGATCTTTTTTGTGCTGCCGATACTGCTGAGCGACTGCAGCACCTTGTGTCCAGCAGACTGACGGGGGCTCAGGTGCGGGCGCCTGACCGGGAAGAGCAGGCCGGGTACTGGTACAAGTTGTCCGCACTGCTGCGAATGCAGAAAGTTCAGCCCGTCCTTTTGATTGTGGTTACAGACTGCTGGTACCGCCACAATGCTCTCGCCCGGCATACAATGCCATCAGACTTTGTCGACTCACTGCGCTGCTTTCAGTCACTGCTTGATCCCGGGCGATCCGACATTGAGAAAATTGACATGTCTTTGAACATCGTCAGGCGTGGCCTCGCCAGCACAGGTGCAGATCTGGCCTTGAGCCAGACGGAGCAGCTGGAGCTCGCATCGAATCTGCACTGGCTGCCGCAGTCACGGGATTGGGCGACAGGACTGAGCGCGGAGCAGGCAGATCTGGATTTTTTTGTCGAAGAGCTTGGTCGGGAGCTGAACACGGTCTGCGAGGCGGCCGCCCGACTTGAGATAGCTCCACTGGGTTCGTTAAGTCTTGTGTTATTGCAATTCTATCGGGCAGTGCAGTTGCAGCCCGCTCTGTTAAATCAGACTGATGTTCGCCGTCCGCTGATCATTGCCCAGCATCAACTGTGCAAAATGCTGGATCGGGTCGCCGCGTGGCAACAGGCCGATCCCGTCGGTCGTCTTGTGGAGCGGCTCTATCGCCTGCTTGAACCGGGTGCAATCAACTCGGTCGATCAACGTGCATCTGGCAGGCAGTGGGCGCCGTATTCAGTGCACGAGTCTGAGCCCCAGGCAGCGCAGGGCTGGGCCGAACTGGATGCAGGCAATCAGCGCCTGCGGCGATTGTTGAACAGCTCTGCAGACACAGCCGGCCTGAAGCCTGTTTTGCTGGAACTGCTGAAAACGCAGCGAGACACAATCAAGCGCCATCTTGCCTATCAGCCGCCCGGCTAAGTGGCTATAATGCGGCCTTCGTCTGCAAAGTCGATTAAGGCCATCAGGGTGCATTGGCGGTAAGGTTGCATTTGCAAGAGGCAGTAAACAGGTGAGAGCGTTAGGTTATATCTGGGGAATCGGTGGCATCGTGCTGCTGCTGTCATTTGCGATTGTCCGCCTGGGCGGTGTTGCGCTTGAGCTTGATCTGGGTGCCTTGCAGCCGCAGCACTGGGCAGTCATGCTGGCCTGGCTGATCTATATGATCTGGGCAGAGGGCTACAAAGGATTTCACAAGGCTTTTGCGCCTCGTGTGGTAGTACGCGCCAACTATCTGGCTGATAACCCCCGTATCTCGCATCTGCTGCTGGCACCGTTATTCTGCATGGGCTATATCCATGCCACGGCGCGCCGACGCCTGCTGTCAGTGGGACTGACCACCATGATAATCAGTTTCGTTCTGCTGGTTCGCCTGCTGCCACAGCCCTGGCGTGGTATCGTTGACGTCGGCGTGGTGGCAGGCCTGGTTGTGGGTGTGCTGTCGATTTTCTATTACGTTCTGCAACTGAGACAGAGTGGCGCGGCCAGTCTGCCGGTGGCTACCGATGTCCCCATCCAGGCCTGATCAGAACGCCCAACGTCTGACTCCATCGCAGTGCTGCGCGATTATTGTCACCTGGCAACCCCAGATATCCGACCTTGTTGCCCTGCTGGAATCGCTGAGTGCTCAGGGCTGTGCCAGCATAGTCATAGATAACGGTTCAGCCAATGCCGAGGCCCTGACCCAGGCGCTGCATCCAATGCGGGATGACGTCACCCTGCTGTCCTGGTCTGAAAACCGGGGCCTTGCCGCCGGCATGAACGCTGGCATATTGCAGGCCCGCTCGCAGGGCTATCGATTCGTATTTTTGTTTGATCAGGACAGCTGCATCGGCGGCCGGTTCTGTCAGTCTATGCTGGCTGCCTGGGGACAGGCCGTCAAACTGGGGCATCCGCTAGCAGCAATCGGTCCACGTCTTCAGGACCCTCAAAGTGGTCGCAAAACGCCGTTCAAGTGCTTCCGCCTGCTGGCGCGCAATGATATACCCGCAGCACCAGGACTGTTTTTAACCGACTTCCTGATTTCTTCCGGCACCTTGCTGCCGTTGTCAGAGCTGTCTCGAATCGGACTGATGAAAGAGAGTTACTTCATAGACAATATTGATCTGGAGTGGTGTTTCAGGGCGCGCTCGCTGGGCTACGCCCTCTACGGAACTGATCGGACCGTGCTGTTTCACCGGATCGGTGAGGACAGTCAAAATCCGCTGGTCGCGGCAGGAATCATGGTGTCACACAGTCCGCTGCGCAGCTATTACTCCACGCGGAATCGCCTGCATCTGCGCCGCCAGTCATACGCCCCGCGAGACTGGAAGGTGCGCGACCTGATCAGGTTTGTGATCAAAACAAGCTGGCTGTTGATATTCAATCGCCGACGGCGCGAATACCTGCAACAGATCCGCCGCGGCATCAAGGATGCGGGAGACTTGCGTGACTGACACTCAGGCGGCTACTCAACTACCGCTCATCGTTATTGTGCTCCCGATATACAACGGTGCCCGCTGGCTGGGTGAACAGCTTGATTCCATCATCGCACAGACCCACGGCCGCTGGCTGTTGCTGCTGCGTGATGACGGCTCAACGGATACTTCCGCTGAACTTGTTGCACAGTATGCCTTGGTGGACAGTGAACGCATAAAAGTGACTCAAGATGATCGTGGTAATCTCGGCGCTGCGGCATCGTTTTCACTGTTAATGGAGAAGGCACTGACAATTGTCGAGTCAACGCCGGAACCGGCTTACGTGGCGCTGGCAGATCAGGATGATGTCTGGGCGCCGGAAAAGCTTGCCGTGTGTCTGCAGCGCATGCAAAGGGAGGAGCAACTGGCCGCCGCGACCAGTGCAGAACGAGAAACGCCGGTGTTGATCCACAGTGATCTGCGGGTTGTAGACAGCGCTGGCCAGGTGTTGGCCGAGTCACTATTGAACTACCAGGGGCTGGATGCAGATCGGCACGATTTTTCTGCACAATTGCTGAGCAATACTGTCACTGGTTGTACAGCCCTGCTGAATAGAGCCCTTGTACGCATGGCCCTGCCTGTGCCGGCCGAAGCCATGATGCACGATTGGTGGCTGTCACTGGTAGCCAGCAGGTTTGGTCGTCTGCGCTGCGTTGACCGGGCGCTGGTTGACTACCGGCAGCACGGCGCCAATACAATAGGCGCCAGGAAGCACATTTCAGGAGGTTTCAGCTGGAAGACATTTCTCAAGCTGTTCCAGCTGCGCAAGTCAGCTCAGGCGCAGGCCCTGTTCGAAGGCAGCGCAGCACAGGCTCTGGCCTTTGAACAGCGTTTTGCAGATCAACTGAATGAGGCAGACAGGACCTTGTTGAGACAGGTGCAGCGAATGCCTGATCTTGGCCTCTGGCGGCAGCGCTTAATGTTCCGTCAGCTGCGCCGCTGATTCACCCCAGTTTTCGGCGCAGCCAGTTGCGCAGCCGGTTCACATTCCTTTGCAGTGGCGGCGTCTCCTCGGCGCTCTGCTCGCCAACCGGTGGGCGCATTACCCATTCGCCGGGCTTGATCCATTCCGGGTTGCGAAATGCCGGTTTGCCGGGCTTGCTGTGCATCGGCGTATAGTATTTGCAGTTGTCAAAGAAATAGTGCGTTACCTGTGAGTGCCGGGTGCGACGATGATCGTTCTGTTTGGATCCGCCATGCAGAAGATTGGCGTGCCAGATCAATGCATGCCCTTTCGGCATAAAGCCGTATGCCGGCTCAACACCCAGTGACTCCAGATGTTTGGCGATAAATGCCTCGTACTGCGGGTAGTTGTGATAACCAGGCTCCAGACCGGCATCTTCCATGGTAATTTCTGGCAGCTTGTGAGTGCCGGGATAGTACTTCAGAGGCCCGTTGTCCTCGTCTATATCTTCCAGTGCTACCCAGACACCCGCCATGTAGCCGGACGGAAGGCTGTTGAAATGAATGGTGTCAGAATGGGTTGCCTGCTGAGTACCAACTGGAAAGTTCAGAGTCTGAAACGGTAGTGGTTTTCTACCAAAAAGCTGTTCCAGGGCACTGAGCACATTGGCGTTGGTCGCAAGCTCGTGGGAGGGCTTCACGAACTTCCAGGCATCCTGTATGCGGGCGCCGAAAGAAGGCGCCTGCAGGTGTTCCGGGTTATAGTATGGGTGCAATGTCTCGATCAGCTCATCGATCTGCTGTTGCGTAAAGCCAAAATCTACGATGACATAACCATCATCGTTGAACTTCTGAATCTGCTCTGGTGTCAGATAACCGGCCTGTTGTGATACGGACGACATAAGCCCAACCTCTTATCATTATTTTGATGTCAATTCAGCGTGTCTGCGAATGTCCCTGCAGTCGCCGTTCGATACTCTTTAGTCGCTGCTGCATGCGCTTGCCGATTGCAAGAGCAGAGAATTCGCTGGTGATTGTCTGTCTGGCGCTGGCTCCCAAGGCAGCGACCCGCGCAGGATTTTGTGCCAGGTCGCGCATCTCGTCTGCAGCATGGCTGATGTCGGGCTCAGCCCAATGCTGGTGTGCTTCGTAGGGGCCGTAGTCCTTACCGAGTGTCTTCAGTTCGTAGCGAATGGCGACGCAATTGTCACTGCGCATGTATTCGGTATTGCCAGACCAGCCCGTCAGCAGAGCTACCTTGCCCATGAACATCGCTTCTGCGGGCCCCAGCCCAAAACCTTCGGCGTGATGCAGTGAGACATAACAATCACTGCAGTTGATCAGCGAATCAATCTGCGCACGATCGAGATGTGTGTCGATAAGAATAATATTCTGATAGGCAGCAATACACTCTTTCAATACTTTGATGCTTGCAGTATCGGCATTGTTAATCTTTATCACCAACTGCACCGACATATCATCAGCAGAAAATGCCCGCTGAAACGCGCGTATCGAACCGAAGGGATTTTTTCGTTTGGCAATACTGTGCGTATCAAACATGCTGATAAACACAAACGCGTCGTCTTTGATGCCAAACCACTCTCGCTGATACTGACTGGCCCCTGCCATGTCTACGTCGATCACGTGCGGTATTGTGACAACTGGCACAGGTGATTTGACTGCGACTGCCTGATTGACGTAACTGGAGGGGACCCAGACCTCATCGACCATCTCAAAACTGGGCAACCACCGATCAGGAAACTCTGGCATTTCCCATGCCCAGAAACCGATGTTGTAGCGACCAGCGCTGCTTGTACTCTTGAGATCAGCCATGACGGTTGGCAGATGGTCGGCATTAATGTGCCAGAGATTGATTGCAAACCTGCTGCGTTCGATCTCCAGTTTTTGCCAGCGCAGGTTGTCCATGCGTGATGGGTTGCCGCGCTCGTAGTTGATAATGCCAAACGGTATGCCAGATGCGTGCAAGGCCGATGCATTGCCCCGGGAGGCTTCTCCGACGCCCATGCTGGCACGAATGTAGGCGATCAGGTTGACACCATAATCTGGCTCACTGCGGGTGCTGGATTGCCGACTGAGGAGGCTGGTCTGCTGTTCAGTCAAACTGCCCAGCGTGCAGTCTTCCCGTGTCAGCGATAACGACGGATTGTAGTAAGGGTCACCGCCTTCGAAGCGATGTCCCCAGCGCTCCCACATGGTGCGTTCATCCTGCCCGATGGGATTGGTTTTACGGCTGACACTTTCGTGATGAATCAGTTCGCTGTGTGGTGTCCAGACATTGCGCTTGCCAGCTTCCAGGCAGCGCAGACACAGATCAATATCGTTGCCAACAATTGCCAGATTTTCATCGAACTGTCCCAGTGACATGAACAGTTCGCGTCGAATCATCAGGCATGCGCCGGTGTTTGCTGACACCTCGCGCACGCACTGGTCCAGCCGCTGGTAAATGCCCTGCCCGGGCAGCTGTTTGTGGAACAGGTGGCGTGCACCGCCACCGTGATCGACCAGAAAAACGCCAGCGTGCTGCAGTGTTCCGTTAGGGTAAAGCAGGCGTGCGCCCACCGTGCCGACATCAGACCTGATGGCGTGCCGCACAAGCTGAGCCAGCCATTGTGGGTGCATGACTTCAATGTCGTCGTTCAGGAATAGCAGTATTTCGCCCGAGCTGTTGGCAACGCCGATATTGTTCAGGCGTGACCAGTTAAAAGGCTCATTACACTCAATCACCCTGGCGCCCTGGTCATTGGCAAACTGGATACCTTCCCGGTGTTCGCCGCGCCCGTTATCGAGGATGATGATCTCGAAATCCGGATAGTCCGTGCCTGCAAGCGTTTCGAGGCAGGGTCGCAGATAGGTCAACTTGCCAGTGGTGGGAATGATGATCGAAACGCGTGGAAAATTGACTGGCAGTGGGGCGTAGGTCTGGGCTGAGTCTATCGCGGGTGAAGTTTCCTTTGCCGGTTCACTCCATAACACTTCTGACACGCGTACGGTGTTGCTCAGTGTTAACTCCGGCGCTGCTGCCAATAGCAGCTGGTAGCGCCAGTTTGCCTCGTCCAGGATGTCCGCTGTCTGGGAGCTCAGAGCCTGCTGTGCCAACTGACTGTCGATGGCGTAAGTCGCACCAATATAGTCCTGGCTGCGCAGCAGGTCAGATGCCCATGACCAGGTAAACCATGGATTCTGTCGATAATCGCCATTTAGTTCGTCATGATCTGTGTAAAGCAGCCTGGTATCGGGAAGCGCCCGGGTAGAAACTCGCGCGACGTAATCCTGGTTGAGTACTGTGCCTGGTTTCAGCAGAACCACCATGGCCGGACAGCTTTCAAGTGCAGCCAGCAGCGTGGGGTGAGTTTCTGTATTTTTTTCAGCAACGTTCGCCAGTATATCCACTGACGATGGTTTGCCCACGATGTGAAGGCGCCAGCCGGAGTCTGACTGCTGTTTAAGTGACCGGAGTGTTGCCAGAGTGTCGCTGGACGGGCTGTTGTCGATTTCGCTGGCCAACATTACGAAGCATGTGGCGCCAGGTAGCCCGCTATCAGGGTGGTCTGCTTCCGACTGCTGATCGCTGGCCTTTGCAGACTGAGCCTGCAACCAGCGCATGTACAGGTGTTGAGGGTTTTGCACAACAAACTGCTGTTGCAGCTGTCGTGTGTTGCCAGCCTGGTCCACGATGCTGACAGTCAATTCATGTGGTCCCGGTGACAGATCAGCAATCGGGACCAATGTAGCGAATCCAGTGCGCTGGGCCTCTTCAGCACTTTCATGCGGGCGAATCGCAGGTGATTCCACATGCTGCCGGTCAACCGCAACATCAACAGATTGCAGGCCATCCGGAGACCACGCCCACGCCTGTAAGGTCAAATCTGAGCTGAAGACACGACGCTCCAGTGTCGGTTGCAGTATGCCTGCCTCAATCGGGCCCTGATACACAGTCTGCTCGCGCTCGCCCGTTTGCTGAAGGTGCGACTGACTGTCTAATGACAGGGCGCCTGATGCAGAACCGGTTTTTGTGGAGGGCCTTAACTGGCTGTTGAGGCGATTAGCGAAAGGTCCGATCATTTGATTGAGACGGTTGCGCACATAACGATAGGGGCCGGTCACGCGCCAGGAAAATGAGTTGAGTATTTCGCGTACGCCCTGGTCCAGCTGTTCATGAGCCAGGTTCAGTTCAATATGGGCTGATTGCAGCATGGCATACTGCTGCTCTGTGTCATTCAGGCGAGTCTGTGTCTGCTGCAGGCGACATGCAGTCTCGGCGAGCTCCTCGCTGAGCGCATGAGTTTTACTCTGCAGCGAGTCGATCTGTCGCTCATGAACGGACTGGATGTTGTGTGCGGCCTTCAGCTCGGTGTGTAATTGCTGGACGGTCACAGACTGATCCAGCAGACCCATGACTGCGTTGATTTCGGCACCTGACCAGCGCAGCCGCCATTTATCCAGCACCTGCGCGCGCGCATCGGCCATCGGATGCCCCGCCTGGTAGCGGGCATTGTGCTGTTCCAGCATGGTCTGCGAATCACCGCCCTCGCGGTAAAACGCCCCAACATGCTCGGTCAGGCAGAAATCCGTGTGTTCGGCACATTGCAGCCAGAAATCCCAGTCTTCATAGACTGCCAGGCTGGTATCAAAGTGCACGCCCTGTTCCAGCAATCTGCGATTAAACAGGGCGGCATGGATCGGAATGAAATTGTCGCGGCGCAGCACAGTCCGATCAAAACTCACCGCAATCACTTCATCACTCAGCTGGCCGTCCGCACTGGCCTTGCGGGTGGCGCTGTAAACGACCTGGCACTCGGGATTTTTCCCGGCCGCTGTGAGCAGCTTTTCTATATGAGAGTCCGCGATCCAGTCGTCATCGTCGAGAAACAGCAGGTAGTCACCGGTTGCATGATCAAGTCCGGCATTGGCTGCCTCGGGCCGATCAAGGGGTTTGCCGAGACTGACCAGCCTCAGTGTGACGTGATCCTTCAGGGGGACGGGGCAGGTGAGTCCATGACCGGCGGCATCAATCAGCACCAGCTCTACGGCCTGCCAGCTTTGTCGATTGACGGATTCGAGCGCCTCTGCCAAAGAGCTGCGTCCCACAGTGCGGCACAGGATGGAAACGAGCGGGGGTCGGGCTTTTGCGTTGGCGTCGGTCATTCGGAGGGCGGCTTGCCTGTGAGTGGTCAAGGGTCGAATTGTACCGGCTTACAAGGCGCCGCGTGAAGCCAAAAACCCCCTCTGAGGGAAAAATTCCCATAAAAAACACCCCCGGCAGGGCCGGGGGTCAACAACAGCCGGCTGTGGGGGGAAGCCCGGTACGTGGCTTCACCTGCAGGGGCTCCGGCTGTGATCTTCGGAGGTCTCCTGCAGTTATGACGTTTGTTAACGGTGATTATTCCCGTCAATTACAGAGCTGGCGCAGCGAGGTGTCTGAGCGTGACTACCTGCGGGGCGAAGTTCGCTGCAGCCGGTCTATCAGAGATGCCAGTACCTCGCGAATGAAGTCCAGGAACAGCGTGTCCAGCTCATCACTGAAATAGTCCTGGGCATGATTGCCGATCACCAGCACTGCCAGCAGGCTGTTGTGGTGGATGACCGGGCACAAGGCTACCGAGCGGATCGTCGCGCTGGCTTCGGGGAATAAAAACTGGCTTCCGGACTTGTCTATGACCTGAGTGATGACACTGCGGCTGCGCATGGCAGCCGGGAACCGGTTCTGTAAATCGGCTGCTGCCTGTCTTTCGTCCAGCACGATTAGCCGACAGGCATCAATGCCTGGTTGAGTCATCAGATTGGATTCAGTGACATGTGTCAACTGCGAAAGGGTATCTTCTTCAAGCAGGCTCAGGATGAGATGACGAGTGACACTGAACAGCTGATCATTGTAGCGGGCATTTTCCAGCAGCGAGTTTAGCGTATGCCGAGACTCGATACTGCGCTCGCGAAGTATTTTTACCTGTCGTTCGAGCAGAGAGATGGCTTTGCCACTTTCGTGTGGGACGGTCATTTCGGCCAACAGGCTGTCGCGGTCGGTAAAAAAATCAGGGTTCTCGCGCAGGTAACTGGCGACATCATCTGCAGAGATTGCCAGATTGTTTTTTTTCTTGGCCTGAACGCTATCAACCGTCATGAGCAAGTACCTGTCATTGCATGTTTTTGATGTCTATTTGTCGCCGGGCAATGCTGGCGCCGAAGATGTTTCGATTGAGATGCTGCCTTCATATACAGTCTCGGCTGGCCCGGTCATCAACACTGAGCTGTTGCCACCCTGCCATTCGATTGTCAACTCACCCCCGGTCAGCAGAGCTTTGGCACTATTGTCCAGCAAACCGGCCTGAATGCCGCACACGACGGCTGCGCACGCGCCCGTGCCACAGGCTTCAGTTTCACCAGCGCCTCGCTCGAAAACACGTAAACGGATGGTGTTACGGCCGATGATCTGCATGAACCCCACATTGACTCCCTGGGGGAACGCAGGGTGTGAGCACAGGGTTTTGCCCAGCGTGGCAACAGGTGCCTGCTCGCAGTTGTCGGTAAGCAATACGATATGCGGGTTGCCCATCGAGACTGCGAAGAAACGGGCCGATACTGCTGCCTCTCCGGAGGCAGGTGCCACATCAAGAGAATATTCGTCTGCCCGGTCCGCTGTGAACGGCAACGCTGCCGGGTCAAAATCCGGTCGCCCCATATCCACCTGCACCAGGTCATCGTCCTTGAGATGAAGCTCTAACAGCCGGTTCCTGGTCTGCACGCGCACCGGCGCCCTGGCAATGAGGCCACGGTCAAGGACATAGCGGGCAAAACATCGCGCACCATTGCCGCAGTGTTCGACTTCGCTGCCATCCGAGTTGAATATGCGGTAAGTGAAGTCCGCGTCGGGGCGCTTTGGTGCGTCTATCACCAGTAGCTGATCAAAACCGATGCCGCGATGGCGATCTCCCAGTCGCCGGATCTGCTCTGTATCCAGCGAAACTGGATTGGAGATCATGTCGAGCACAACAAAGTCGTTACCGAGGCCGTGCATTTTAGTGAACGGCAGGCGGTTGGCATGGCCCGTGTCGGGCTGCCTTCTTCTTTGTCCGGCAGCATCACGATTGCGCGGTGAGCGGCGTCGGTTTTTTTTCGGTTGACGGGTACTCATTGCTTATTCCGGCAATAGACTTTCCAGTTTCAACTGGTCTTCAAGAGTTTCACGTTGACGGACCAGGTGTGCCTGGCTGCCATCGACCATTACTTCCGGCGCTCGATTCCGCGTGTTGTAATTGGAGCTCATCACAAATCCGTAAGCGCCCGCCGAGCGCACGGCCAGCAGGTCACCTGCGGCGATGTTGAGCTCCCTGTTCTTGCCAAGAAAATCGCCGGATTCACAAACAGGACCGACCACGTCATAAATATGTTGCTCGCGGGCTTCGTGTGTTCGCCGGTCGACGCTGACAATGTCTTGCCAGGCCCCATAAAGTGACGGCCGCAACAGATCGTTCATGGCACCATCGATAATTGCAAAATGCTTGTGATCTGTGTGTTTCAGGAACTCGACCCGTGTCAGCATGATTCCCGCATTGGCTGCAATAGAGCGACCTGGTTCCATGATCAGTGTCAGTTTGCGGCCTTGCAGTTTTTCTCTGACGGCGGCAATCAGTGCACCTGGCGCTGGTGGCTGTTCGTTGCTGTATGTGACACCCAGGCCACCGCCTATGTCGATATGCTCAAGATGAATCTCATGCTCTGCCAGCTGGTCGACCAGCATCAGTACGCGATCCAGCGCATCCAGAAATGGCTCAATAGAGGTCAATTGCGAGCCAATGTGGCAGTCCACACCGGTGATATGCAGATGCGGAAGACTGGCTGCCAGTTGATAGACTTTCAGGGCGCGGGCGATATCGATGCCGAACTTGTTTTCCTTCATTCCGGTAGATATGTAGGGATGCGTGCCCGCATCGACATCGGGATTGACGCGCAATGAGATGCGAGCACTCAGACCAAGCTGCCCGGCGACGTGGTTGATGCGCTGCAGCTCCGGCTCGGACTCGACATTGAAACACAATATGCCAGCCTGCAAGGCCAGTGTGATTTCGCTCTCAGTTTTGCCCAGTCCCGAAAAAATGACTTTGGCAGGATCGCCGCCAGCCTTCAGGACGCGGTTCAGTTCGCCGCCTGACACAATGTCAAAACCTGCACCGCGACGCGCCAGGACATTCAGCACGGCGAGATTGGAGTTGGCCTTCACTGCATAACAGGTGAGGTGATCCACACCGGACAGAGCGTCCTCGTAGGCTTGCAGATTCTGCTCAAGGGCTGCGCGGGAGTATACGTAGCAGGGTGTCCCGAATTGTTCAGCAATGGCGGTCAGTGGCAAGTTTTCAGCATAAAGCTGATCGTTCTGGTAATGAAATGCTGTCATGAGATCCTGATTCGGTAATCGCTGACAAAGCGCCGTATTCGGCCACCTGCTGAGTATCGGGACGTTGCAGCGGGCCTTTCTGGCCGCAGGCACTCAGTCCCAGCAGGCAAAACACGACTGTGATCAGAAACATTGGCACGCGCGTTCGCATGTTCAAATGACCCGGTTGAAGCTCTGTAAGCTGTAAATTTTGAACGCGATTATACAGAGGAATGCTCCAGGCAGCTAATTTCTGTGCGAGCCAGCTTTTGCGCTGTCAGTATCGGTATTTCTCTGGCTCACCTACCCATTTGGGTAGTCGTGTTGCTATCCCATATGTGCCAAAGTCCTGAATCTACAAATTTCCTTACAACAACGGTATGCTAGACAGGATGTAGATATGGCGGCGGCTACAGCAGCAACGACGGATGGGAGAGCGCGGGTGCGCATATTGCTGATCGACGATCATGACCTGTTTCGCGAGGGACTGAAGTACCTGTTGCCCGTGCTCGACAGCAAGGTTCAATATTTTGAGGCGGGTACGCTCGATGATGCCCTGCAGCTGAAATGCGACGAAGGGTTTGATCTGATCCTGCTGGACTATTACATGCCTGGCGTTAATGGCATGGATGCACTGGAGAAGTGTCGCCAGACCTTTGAAAGTGCCACCCTTGTTGTTGTTTCCGGAGAGGAAGATCCGCGCATCATCCGCCAGTCAATAGAGCAGGGTGCCTCAGGGTATATACCCAAGTCATCGTCGCGGGATGATCTGGTAGAGGCGCTGAGAGTGGTGCTTGCCGGTGGGACCTATCTGCCCAGCCATGCCTATCGCCCTGCCAGCCCCGCAGCCAGTATTGCTGTCCAGCAGTCCGGCACCAGCAGTGAAATCATGATCACCAAGCTGTCGCGCCGACAGTTCGAAGTGTTGATGAAGGCGGTACAGGGCAAGTCGAACAAGGCCATAGCCCGCGAGCTGGACATCTCTGATCACACTGTCAAAGCCCATTTATCGGTTGCGTTCCGTACCCTCGGTGTCCAGAACCGCACTGAGGCTGTCTATGCGGCTGCCAAACTGGGTATCCAGCCCGGGCAGTCTATCCGCTACGAGGAGGTTGCACAGCAGTGACGAACTGGCTTTCCGAGCCTGTCGAGACACTGCTTCTGAATAACGATTACCCCTTCGAAGACCCTGAAGCGCAGTCCCGATTCCGGCTACAAACTGATGTTCTGGTCATTGGTTCCGGCTATGGTGCGGCCATGGCGGCCCTGGCGCTGCTGGAGCCAGACAGGCAGGGCAGGCAGATCCCGCAAAAGCTCTGGATATTTGAGCGCGGCAATGAATACGTGCCGGATGATTTCCCTAAAACCATGGCCGATCTTCCGGGACTGATTGGTACCGACAAGGTCAATCCTGCCGGGCTCTGGGATGTGCGCGCAGGTGATGGTGCCGTAACCATTACCGGGCGGGGTATTGGCGGCACCTCACTCGTCAATGCCAACGTGGCCGCCCGGCCAGCGCCCGATGTTGTCAATCGCTGGCCGTCCAAGCTCAACAGTACGCCCTGGTCACAGCGCCTGGCCGTCCACTATCCCAAGCTTGAGAAGCTACTGGGTGTGTCAGTGCCGCCGGATGTGGACCATTCGGTATCCTTTCAAGCTCTGCGTGGCAGCGCTGAACGTCTGGGCAGCGTGGCCGCTGCCGCACCCGTGACAATCAACTTCAGCGGACCCACTGAACACAGCGCCGATCATGAACCATGCAATCTGTGTGGCAACTGTGTCATGGGTTGCCATTCAGGTGCCAAGGGCTCACTGAATATGAATGCCTGGCCGCTGGCGAAGCAGCTGGGCGCTGCGTTATACAGTGGTGTAACCGCAAGCAGTATTCAGCGCGGCGAAAACGGCCGCTGGCTGGTTCATTGCCATGTCAGCTCGCGAGAGGAACTGGCGCTTGTTGTTGAGGTGGGGCATGTCATTGTTGCTGCAGGTACGCTGGGCAGCACCGAGATCCTGAGTCGCTCGCGGGATAAACACGGGCTGGCGCTGTCGTCACAACTTGGCAAACGGTTCTCGACCAATGGTGATGCGCTGGTGTTTGCGGCAGGGCAAAATGCCGTCGTTAGCCAGCAGGCATCTGTTCCCGGTGAGCAGCCCCCGGCCTCGCAGCCTGGGCCTACCATCAGCGGCATGGCCATGGTTGAGCTGGCCGACTCTCAGGGCAGCGCGAGCTCGGTGACCCTGGAGGACGCTGTCATCCCTTACGCGCTTCGCGAGGTCTGGCAGGAAATGCTGGTCAGCCAACTGCTGCTGCGCAGGTTTGCGGATGGTGCGGTAAGTGCCTGGCATCACAATAATCAGGAGCATGACCCGCTGGCCCGCTCAAAGGAACTGGGGGAGCACAGCCAGGCGCTGCTGATCATGGGCCTGGATGAAGGCGACGGCGAGCTCGCCTGGGAAAGCAACCACTTGCGGCCAGTATGGCGTCGTGACGGCAGTTCAGATTACTTCAAGCGACTGGATAAACACTTCAGGTCCGACGAAAAGGCTGTCTTTGATGGCGGACTGTTCGCGCAGAACATGGTTTCGCAACCCTTGCCGCCTGGATTTGAAGGCGTGGTTGAGGGTGCCGACGAACTGTCCGGGCAATTGCTGTCTGTGCACCCCCTGGGGGGCTGTGCAATGGCCGAATCCGCTGAGTCAGGCGTTGTTAATGAGCTCGGGCAGGTGTTCTGCAATGCAAGCGGTGAGGATGTTTACGAGCACCTGTACGTTCTTGATGGGGCGATCATTCCGGGTGCCATTGGAACCAATCCCCTGCTGACAATCGCAGCTGTCAGTTACGAGCTTGCCGGTCAGCTGCGAAGCATGCTGCCTGGTGATTCGGTTAGTGAAGCCGGCGAGTCATTTCCGCCACTTCAGGAGGCATATCGCAAGATACCGCCGGGTGCACTCAAACATATTCCGTTACCAGCCGAGCAAACTGTCGAAGCGGATTTTCGGGAACGAATGGTTCTGCATCTGTCGGACAGCAAGCGCTCCATGTTTCCCTGGAGTCGTCCGGTGTCTGTCGGAGCCAATCAGCTTAACCGACTGCTGTCCGGTCGACTTTCGGGCGTTGACCGGCTTCCGGAGTCAACCCGGGCCATGGTGCTGGACGTGGTTTTCAGTTTTGCAGGTGAGCAGTCACTGGACAAGTGGCTTGAGAAGCCGCGACAGTCCCTGCCGGCTGTTGCCGTGCTGTCGATGGACACGGTAGGCGGTATTCTGACGACAGTTGACGCGCACCTGACTCAGGTGCTGGAGCTGAAAGGCGAGGTCAGGCTTGGTGCATTAAAGCCGGTTGGACGGGTGAAGCACGCGCTGCGCACTGTGTCAGCGATATTGCGATACCTGCGCTACCGGGGCATGGATTTGTGGGTGCGATTACCTAAAGGGCTGGCACGCTGGTTGCTGCCGGCTCGCACCTGGCAGCTTCGATACGGTGAGAATGCCCAGGCCGTGCGCAAGGAAGCATCAATATTAAAGGAGATCCGCACGTTCTGGCGGATTGGCAGTCTTCAGGCGGAAAGGAGATACCTGGAATATGAGTTCAAATCTGCAAACGGTGTTGTTATTTCAGGACGCAAAACCCTGGCCTACGGGCTGGGACTCCCTGATCTGTTGAAAGGGCTGCTGGTGTTGCCGGTCACAGTGTCGGCAGGCTCACGCAGCCTGCGGGCAGCACTGGAGCTGGATGTACAGCGCATTAGCAATGGCCCGTCTGTCATGCAGGTCACCAGGTCACCCAATTTACCGTCGTCAGTGCTGGCGATGGGTGGCTTCGCGATGTACTTCCTGCGCATGATCATGTCTACGCATTTCTGGTCTTTCGGGGCGCCATCATACGAGCATTTCGCCGCGCGCCGACAACTGGAGACATCGGAGCGACAGGGACGATTCTACGAGCCACCTGAAGTTATTTATTACGGGCGCGGGGGTGCCGGGCAGAGCACACCGCGCGAAAAATATGAGAGGGCGGGATTTCGCAATGGCAAACCCTCGCCGGTGTCCAGGCTGGTACGTTACCAGCCAGGTGCTGGTGACACCGCAGGTCGGCGCAGCATTCTGCTGGTTCATGGTCTGGCTCACAGCAGTCGGGTATTCTGGACTGACACCATCGCCTGCAATTTTGTGCAGTACTTTCTTGATAACAATTACGATGTGTGGATTCTCGACCACCGCGTCAGCGCCAACTATGTGCGTGAGGTCGACCCGGCGCACACCTGGGATGATATCGCACGCAATGACATTCCATGGGCAGTAACAACGGTATTCAATCAGATCAACCGTCTCTCGGTGCCAGGCCAGGAACGTGGTGTCCACATTTTTTCTCATTGTATCGGCGCCGGAGCAGTCGCCATGGCAGTGCTTGGTGGCCATCTGAATCACGAATACCGAAGTGCCAGTGGGGATCTGCTAAAACGCAGCATGGTGGCGTCACTTGTGCCACATGCCGTCACGCCCTGGCTGACGACATCCGGTGAAAATCGCACCCGCGCCAATCTTTGGAGCCTGGTTAAGGAGTTTGACCCGATACGCATAATCGAACCCTTGCCGATGCGCAACCCCGGGCCGCTGGAGATGATCTACGACCGGCTGGCCGCCCTCGCCGTGAACGCTGATGAGCGTCGGCAATGGTCGTCGTGGCGGGAGTATCGCGACTGGCGTGGGCCTGGTTTCGCGCGCACGATCTACACGCGCTATACGATCTTTTGGGGCCGGCAGTGGCACAACGCGAACATCGCCAGCGATACCCGTTATGAATTCGCCGGCATGATCGGTCCCGTACCGATTGGTGTGATTCAGCAGGTGTACTTCTCACTGACACGCGGGTTGCTGGCGGACAACGATGGAGCCAACAGCTACGTAAAGTCCGAAAACTTTGCAAAGCACTGGACCTTTCCTACTCTGTTCCTGCACGGCAACCGCAACACCGTGTTCGATATGGAGTCGTCGAGGCATTCTGCAGACCAGTTGACCCGGCTGAGAATGCAGGGCAGCACCGGGCAATGGCCGGCAGGTCAATTGCGGCCGACGGATTACGCGCGACAAAAGGTGTGGATAGAGATGCTGGATGACTATGGTCACATGGACATGATATTCAGCAAAAGCGCCGCCCGTGATGTTTATCCCAGACTGCACGAGTTCTTCTTGAGTGCAGACAGGGACAACATGGAGGAGCACTATGCCAACCGTTGCCGGTCCGAGGCCTCGCTCAAGGATTTCCAGCGGCGCTGTGCGAGCAACAGTCATCCCTTGCCTCCCGCCACGCTGTTGACGGGGCCCATCGTTTCATCGCCGCGAATGCGCAATGACAGCGATTGGCAGGTGACGATCTGGGGGGAGGCTCAGGATTATACTGCGCAGTCGCCCATTGCCATGTCCGTTGTCCATGATCAGGTACTGACTCAGTCACTCCAACACCGGGATCACGAATTCTGGCGCAATGAGGTGATTGTCAGGCAAGATCTCAAGACACCACTGCATTTGCGCCTGGACTATCACGGTATTGCAAATGACAATCATGATGTGCACCGCAGGGTTGCCCTGCACTGGCAGCAGTTACCCTGGTACCGGCGCATGCTGGATTCGTCCGGGCCGGGTCCGCGACCATTGACCCTGCTGCTTGGCTCCTGCCTCTACCCGGGCATGCCATTCGATCGGGATCTGGCGATGTCGATATTTTCCGGCATGGCGAAGCATATTCCTGACCAGTCCATGCGTGGCGCGGATTCAGTGCTGCTGCTGGGGGATCAGGTATACGCAGATGCCACCGCCAACCTGTTTGATCCCAAAGTACCCTACGAGCGTTTCAGAAACCCTTACCGGACAGCGTTCGGACATCGTTTTGCCAGGCAGCTGTTCAGCCAGGTACCGGTGTACTTCGCAGTTGACGATCATGAGTTTCGGGACAACTGGCGCGGTGACAGTACTGAGGCTGAAACCCATTTCCAGTACTCGCGGGAAATGGCCTCACTGTTCCAGATGCACAGCGACTCGGCCTGGCAACAGACAACACCAAAGCTGTGGCATCGGTTTGAGTGCCAGGAGTATCCCTTCTTTGCATTCGATACCCGCTTTCAGCGACGCCTGATTGCTAATGGCGAGACAGCACTTCTGGATCAGGAGCAGGCGAGCGCATTCGGGCGTTGGCTGGATAAAAACAGGGATGCGCCGGTGTTGTTCCTGGTAAGTGGTTCGCCACTGGCACCACTGAGCAAGAATATTGCTGATCATCCTGCGCGTGCCATTACGGATGACAGCCTGCTCGCCTATCCGCGATTTCTGGAACAGCTGCTGGGGTTGCTATCTTCAGTTCCCGAGGACACACTCATTGTCTGGCTTACCGGCGACCCTCACTTTTCGTGCTTTGCCGATGTCAATCTGTGCGCTGGTTCACAGAATCGATCACTAGTACAGCTCTGCTGCTCTGGACTGTATGCGCCGATGCCTTTTGCCAATGCTAATATTCACAATTACGACTGGGATGAGACTGTGAATGTTACATTGCGGCATCACGGTGTTGATCCCGTCACCATCAGTGCACGGCAATATCTGCTGAGCCACAGTCTGCAGCATTTCGTGCGACTTGATCTGCGGCCCCAGGATGCAGGGTTCCGGTTGCGCATGCAGGCATTCGATGCTCAAGGTCGGCCCTGCGGCCCGGCATGGAGGACAGGAGGCGGTATTGCGGAGGTCGAACCATGAGGTTGTTTGACTACATTGCAGGCTTCTCACGTTATGATCAGGAGCTGGATCCGCGGCTGTTGAGCCTGACAATGGAGTCGCAGCGAGTTCGCGTCCACCAGTCGCACAAGGCCTTATGGCTGGTGCTGGGTGCAGGGCTCGTTTATCTCTTTGGCCTCTGGGACGAAGTGCCACCAGTCTTGCTGAGTGCCTGGATTGGTCTGATTTTAGGGTTCGCCGTGTTACGGGTCCTCGTCTGTCGGCGCGTTGAAAGCAAGTTGCCCGATGCAAGCGTGCCTGTCCTCTATCAAAACGAGGCGATGCTGTATGTGACCTCTGTTGCCAGTACGATTGCAGTCGGCTCCGGGTTCTGGTGGGTTGGCCTTCACGGGCCCGATCGTGCGGATTTTGCAGTAATCATGTTGAGTCTCATATACGCGATTGGTACGACGATCAATTCTTCGATTCATATTCGTGGTTTCTCATGGATGCTGATTGCCAACCTGGGGCAGGCCTTGGTGTTCCTGGTGTTCTTTGCAGAACCTGTTGCTCTGGAGAGTGCCGCCGCCATGCTGGCCATTCTCATTCTGTTGATTGAGTTTGGCAGGCGAAATGCCGATGTCTTTGCAGAGTCCATTCGCATCAGGGACGAAAACCGCGAACAGAATGCGAAGCTGGAAAAAGACAAAATCATCATCGAAAAGGCGCTCAATCTGGCTCGCAAGGCCAATGAAGAAAAAAACCGCTTTATGGCTGCGGCTAGTCACGACCTGCGCCAGCCATTGCACGCCATGACCCTGTTTCTGGGGAGTCTGCGGCATATCAGCACCGACGAGCGCATGATCGAGCTGGTAGACAAGATAGACGAGACCAGCACCCTGCTTCACGAGCAGTTTAACAGCCTGCTGGATCTGTCGAAGTTCGACGCGGGTGTAGTTGCGGCAGATCTGTCTGATTTTCGACTGGATGTATTATTGAAGAATATTGTGGACGCGGCCAGGCATGAAGCGCAGCCCAAAAATCTTGCCATCCATCTGTATGCGACACCGGTGACGGTTCGCTCGGACATGCTTTTGATGGAGCGCCTGCTTCGCAATCTGGTGATGAATGCTGTCCGTTATACAGATCGCGGGTCGGTGAGTATTCAGACACGACGTCTGCGGCAGGGCTTGAGTGTTTCAATCATTGATACTGGTGTAGGTATTGCGCCGGAGGATCAGGAAAAAATCTTTCAGGACTATTACCAGGTCAGCAACAAGGCGCGGACCAAAGGTAAAGGCTCAGGGCTGGGGCTGGCAATCGTCAAGCGAATCGGCGCCTTGCTGGACCTGAAGATCAGCCTGAAATCCGAGGTCGGTGTTGGCAGTCATTTCACAGTTTTGATTCCGGCACGATCGGTGCAGGAAACCGAGGAGCCAGAGCTTGCTGGTAAACTCGATGTACTTGACGATACGCGGCTGCGGGACAGAGACATACTGATTGTTGATGACGATGCCTCGATTCTTGATGCGATGGCCGTGTTGTTGCAGACCTGGGGTTGCCACACGATTCGTGCATCGTCACCAGACCAGGTGGATCGCCTGATGAGTCACGGTGAACCTTTTGATCTGGTCCTGCTGGATGACATGCTGGACGATCGTCTGTCGGGGCTCGATATTGCCAATAAACTGGCAGCCATCATGCCGCGACGGCGGATTATCATGGCGACCGGTAATGCCAACAGTGCGCGTATCACCGAGATTCGCAATGCCGGGTTCAAGGTGTTGATCAAACCGGTTGAGTACACCGTCCTGCTGAAAAACCTGTTGGAGGCCCTGGAAGACTGACCAGGAGCCCAAACCTAACCCATATGGCTAATATCGCACCGCCGTCCCGCTGTGCCACACTGGGCACGCTGACGACAACAATGGACGTTGTGGGAGGGGATGGACCCTCTCCTGGCAGCAGGGTGTGCTGCCAGCAGCACTCAGCGCTGTTGAAGCAGGATGCGATAGTTGGCAGCTGCTGCCCGCACCTGATTGGGTGCTGTGCCACCAATATGATCACGCGCCTGAACCGAACCTTCCAGAGTCAGAACCGCAAACACGTCATCCTCAATTTTGTCTGAAAAAGCTTTCAGCTCATCAAGGCTGAGTTCGCTCAGATCTTTCTTGTGCTCAATGCCATAGGCAACCGACTTCCCGACCACTTCGTGAGCATCTCGAAACGCCATGCCTTTTTTTACCAGGTAGTCAGCAAGATCAGTTGCTGTTGCGTAGCCTTTTTTGGCTGACTGGTACATATTGTCGCGCTTGGATTCGATCGCCGGTACCATGTCGGCATAGGCTTTAACGCAGTCACGCAGTGTGTCCAGCAGGTCAAACAGAGGTTCTTTGTCTTCCTGATTGTCTTTGTTGTAGGCCAGCGGCTGGGATTTCATCAGCGTCAGCAATGAGACCAGGTGGCCATTAACACGGCCTGTCTTGCCGCGTACCAGCTCGGGGACGTCCGGATTTTTCTTTTGCGGCATGATCGACGATCCGGTGCAGAACCTGTCAGGCAGATCGATGAAATCGAACTGCGCTGATGTCCACAGCACCAGCTCCTCAGAGAACCGTGACAGATGCGTCATCAGCAGGCTGCCGCAGGCGGCCAGCTCGATGGCAAAATCGCGGTCGCTGACCGAGTCCAGTGAGTTGCGGGTGGGTGCGTCAAAACCCAGCAACTCTGCTGTGTAGTGGCGATCAATCGGAAAACTGGTGCCAGCCAGCGCCGCTGCGCCCAACGGTGAGACGTTCAATCGTCGTCGGCAGTCCATCAGTCGGCTGTAGTCCCGGTCGAGCATCTCGTTCCAGGCCAGCAGGTGGTGACCCAGCGTGATAGGCTGCGCCGTCTGCAGGTGCGTGAAACCGGGCATGATGGTATCGGCTTCTTTTTCTGCCAGGTCAACCAGGGCGTACTGCAGGCGAATCAGGTCGGAGGCCAGAGCGTCAATTTCGTCCCGTACATAGAGGCGAATGTCAGTCGCCACCTGGTCATTGCGCGAACGGCCTGTGTGCAGTTTCTTGCCGACCGGGCCAATGCGCTGAGTCAGTGCAGACTCAATGTTCATGTGCACATCTTCAAGCTCAACTGACCAGGTGAACTCGCCATTGCGGATGTCGGTACGAATCGCTTCCAGGCCGTTCTCGATTGCCTGCTGTTCTTCGTCTGTCAGAATGCCGGCTTTGGCGAGCATGCGTGCATGAGCTATCGAACCGTTGATGTCCTGGTTGTACATACGCTGATCGAAGCTGACTGAGGCTGTAAAGCGTTGTACAAAGGCGTCGGTCGGTTCAGAAAAGCGGCCACCCCATAATGTATGGGTGTCTGTACCGGAGGTTTTGTCTTTCTGGCTCATGAGTATCACCTGCAAGGAAATCAGGGGCGCGATTATAGCATGGCCGCTTTGCGGGGCGCATTTGTGCTGCAATTGCCGTAGAATGGCGCCATTACATTGTCATTAAACAGTTAGCGGATATCTTATGAGTTCAAATGTCATTCGCATTGCTACGCGCCGCAGCCCGCTGGCGTTATGGCAGGCGGAATTCGTGCGCGACGAGCTGATTGCGCGCAATCCGGATTTGCAGGTGGAACTGGTAGGCATCGCCACGCGCGGTGACAAGATACTGGACACACCCCTGGCGAAAATCGGCGGCAAAGCCCTGTTTGTGAAGGAGCTCGAAGTCGCCATGCTGGAGGGCGAGGCTGACATCGCCGTCCATTCCATGAAAGATGTGCCGATGGAGTTTCCGGACGGCCTGTTTCTGCCAGTTATTTGCGAGCGTGAAGACCCGCGCGATGCATTTGTCTCCAATCACTACCCGGACGTTCTGTCGCTGCCACCTGGTGCGCGCGTTGGCACTGCCAGCCTGCGCCGCCAGTGCCAGCTGAAGTCCCTGCGCCCGGATCTGCAGATAGGCACTTTGCGAGGTAATGTACAAACCCGCCTTGGCAAGCTGGATGCTGGTGAATTCGATGCCATTGTGCTGGCCGCCGCAGGATTGCTGAGGCTGGAGCTTCACGAGCGTATTGCTCAGTTCATTCCCACGGATTTGTCTTTGCCAGCAGGCGGGCAGGGAGCCGTCGGTATCGAATGCCGCAGTGACGATCAACGCGTCATCGACATGCTCATGCCTTTGCATCATCTTGATACAGCTGATCGCGTCATTTGCGAGCGCGCCCTGAACCGCCGCTTGCAGGGTGGCTGCCAGGTACCAATCGCCTGCTACGCCGAACTGAACAATGACGATCTTCATCTGCGCGGTCTGGTGGGTGAACCTGATGGCAGTATTGTGTTGCGAACCGAACAGCGCGGCCACCGACGTGATGCAGAAGCCATGGGAATAGAGGCTGCCGAACACCTGTTGGCTCAGGGGGCTGACAAAATACTGGCGGAACTGTACGCTAATTCCTGAGGTCACACTGACCGGTTTGACTGATTGTGCTGCAGCTAAACTACAGAGCGGCCTATTGGACTGAATATGAGTGCACAGTATGATCTGTCTGGCTTGAATGTATTGCTGACACGGCCTGCCGGTCAGTCCGACAGCCTGAGCGATACCATCAAATACTGCGGTGGTAGTGTCTGTGAATTGCCATTAATAGAGATTGAGCCAGTTACAGACCCGGATGCCTGCGAACGGATCAAGTCGCGCATTCTGAACCTTGATCAGTATGTCGCAGCGATATTTATCAGTACCAATGCTGCCAGACTGGGTATGAGCTGGATAGACCGTTACTGGCCGCAGCTGCCCACCGGTCTGTCCGCTTACGCTGTGGGGCCTGGCACGGCGGCAGTCCTGGGCGAGTTTGACTGGCCTGTGCACTGTTCCGATCAGGGTGTGACAAGCGAGCATCTATTGGCATTGCCGGGCCTCAGGAATATCGCCGGGCAGCGTGTGGCCCTGTTTCGCGGCGTTGGTGGCCGCGAGCTGATTGCCGAGACGTTGCGCGAGCGCGGTGCCCAGGTCGATTACATAGAGCTCTACCGCCGCAGGACGCCTGATTATAATGCCGATATAGTGGCTGAGATGGTGCGTGACAGGAAGGTGAATGCGCTGGTGGTTACCAGCGCGCAGATACTGGATGTGTTGCTGCACTTTGTACATAACGATCCGGCTGTGCTTGGGTCTATCCCGGTTATCGTGCCGTCTGCACGGGTCAGGGATCGGGCGCTGCAGGCGGGGTTCAGCAGTGTGATCGATGCAGGTGGAGCCAGTGACGCGGTCATTCTGGAAAGTCTAGGCGATATCGCCAACGCAGTGAGGTGAGCAATCGATGTCTTCAGATAACGACAAGTCGGCCGCAGACAATGCAGAGACCTCTGACATCATGCCGCAGGAAGAATACGTTCACGATCCGAAGCCAACTGGCGGGTCGCAAAAACAGCAGGCCGAATCAGTAAAGAAGGACACAGGACCCTCAGGTCCTGATGCCGGGCAGGAAAAATCCTCGTCTGCGCGGCAGCATACCCCCCAGTTTCTGGATGAAATCGATCGCCGGCGCGGACGCGGCGGGGCTGGTCGCCGTCAGTCGCGCTGGCCGGTATTTCTGTTGTTTCTTCTGCTCTGTGGTGTGTCGGCGGCTGGTGCCTGGTTTGGCTATCAGCAGTGGATGACTCAGCAGTCTCAGGCGCAGACCATAGCGCAGCTTAGAGACGAGCTGACACAAAGTGCCAGTCAGCTGGAACAGCAGATGTCGGCAGCACGCGATGAGTTAATGGCCGGTGTCGAGAGCGAACTGGCAGGTCTTGAGGCAAGAGAGTCAGAGCTGCAGGAAGTCCTGGAGGAGGTTGAAGCAGCCGGCACGCGCGATGATCAACGTTTTGCCCGCCTGCAGCAGCAGGTCGGACGGGATATGCAGGATGTCTCAGATCTGGTGGCGGCACTGCAGACGCAAATGGCAACAATGCAGCAACGCGATGCCCGCTGGCTGAATGCCGAGGCCGCCTATCTGATGCGACTGGCACAGCGCAAGCTGACACTGGAGGCGGATATCAGCTCCACCGTCATGCTGCTCAATTCCATTGATTCGCTTCTCTCGCAGCAGGACAGTCTGCTGGCGAACACAGCACGTCAGAATGTCCAGCAGGACATAGAACGACTGGAATCCCTGCGGCTGCCAAACCGTGTGGCACTGGCCGAGCAGTTATCTGCATTGAGCGATCAGCTGCGAGTGGTTTCGTTTGCCTCGTCGCGTCAGGACGCCTATGTCGAGTCGCTGCAGGATCGCTGGCAGCAGGGCGCTGGTGGTGGTGAAGGGCAGGAAGCCACCTGGTGGCAGGCGACGCTGGATCTGCTGCGAACGGTGTTTGTGTGGCGAGAAGTTGACCGCTCAGAGCCGGCATTTCTGCAGCCTGATCAGGAACAGCTGCTGAAACAGCAGATGCTGTTGCAGATTGAACAGGCCCGGCTCGCGGTGGTGCAGGCCGACCAGGCCATGTTCCAACTGGCGCTGGAGCAGCTGGCAAGCATCATCAATGAATATATGAATGATGAGAGTGGTCAGACACGCAGCCTGCTGTCAGAGATTCAGCGTCTGCACGATGTAAGGATTACCGCCGAGCTGCCGTCGCTGGACGGCTCCGCTGATCTGATCAGGCAGCTGGGTGCCAGTGCCTCAGGACGGGTGGAATAAGGCCATGAAAAAAACCTTCATACTCATTCTGCTGGCGCTGATAGCGGGTGTTGCACTGGCCATCCAGCTGGCGCGTGATCCTGGTTACCTGCTGATTGCTTACGGCGACTACACCTTCGAAACCAGCCTGTTCGCATTGCTGGTTGCGATAATTCTGCTGTTGATTATCGTCAAACTGATACTCAGTCTGTTCCGCTGGCTTAACCCGATGCGACTGTTTAGAAGTGGCGACAGTCGGCCAGCGAAGCGCTCAAGAAGCTCAATCTGAGAAGTCGCGTTCAGATACCCAGCTTATCCCACAGCGCATCAATACGTGCCTTAACCTCCGGGTCCATGGAGATGGGTGTACCCCATTCTCTATCTGTTTCACCTGGCCACTTGTTGGTCGCATCCATACCCATCTTGGACCCCAGGCCTGACACTGGCGAAGCGAAGTCCAGGTAATCAATCGGTGTATTGTCGATCAGCACGGTGTCGCGTGACGGGTCCATACGAGTGGTCATCGCCCAGATTACATCGTTCCAGTCACGGATATTGACGTCATCGTCAGTCACAATCACGAACTTGGTGTACATAAACTGTCGCAGGAAGGACCAGGCACCCATCATGACGCGCTTGGCGTGGCCCGGGTACTGTTTGCGAATGCTGATCACTGCAAGCCGGTAAGAGCAACCCTCTGGCGGCAGATAAAAATCCACGATCTCCGGATACTGTTTTTGCAGCAGGGGCACAAAAACTTCGTTCAGAGCCACACCCAGCATGGCGGGCTCATCTGGCGGGCGACCGGTATAGGTGCTGTGGTAAATCGGGTCTTTACGGTGCGTAAGCTTCTTGACCGTAAATACCGGGAAGCGCTCCACTTCGTTGTAGTAACCAGTATGATCACCAAAGGGACCTTCGTCGGCCATTTCTTCCGGTTCAATGACGCCTTCCAGAACAAACTCAGCGCTGGCGGGTACCTGAAGGTCATTGGTGAGGCACTTTACTACCTCGGTTTTGCTGCCGCGCAGCAGGCCCGCAAAGGCATACTCGGACAGTGTGTCGGGTACTGGCGTCACGGTAGCCAGGATGGTTGCCGGGTCGGCACCAATGGCGATGGAAATCGGGAATGGCTCGCCCGGATGTTTCAACTGCCAGTCGCGAAAGTCGAGCGCACCGCCGCGATGCGACAACCAGCGCATGATCAGCTTGTTGCGCCCCAGAAACTGCATGCGGTAAATGCCGAGATTCTGCCTTTCTTTGTCCGGGCCGCGCGTAATGACCAGCGGCCAGGTAACCAGAGGTGCGGCATCTCCGGGCCAGCAGGTCTGGATGGGCAGGAACGACAGATCGATGTCATCTTCCTCGATCACCACGTCCTGGCACGGTGCGTTTCTTTTGACGTTAGGAGCAATATTGAGTACCTGCTTCCAGGTGGGAAGATTCTCCCAGAGATCGCGCCAGCCTTTTGGTGGATTCGGTTCTTTCAGGAAGGCCATCAACTTGCCGACATCCCGAAGCCCCTCGGTGTCCTGCTGCCCCATGGCCAGCGCGATGCGCCGCGTATTGCCAAACAGATTGCCCAGCAATGGAATCGATGACCCCTTCGGATTCTCGAACAGCAGGGCCGGCCCACCCGCACGCAGGGTGCGATCACAGATCTCCGTAATCTCCAGATTCGGGTCAACTGGCACACTTATGCGCTTTAGTTCCCCCTCCGCCTCCAACAAGGCAATAAACTCCCGAAGATCCTTGAATGCCATCGATGTATGTGCTCCGTAGTCGTATGCCTGGGTCAGTGAAGTTGGTTTTTCGCCAGGTGAAAGTAATACATTTTCGATTACGTTTGTCGTTCGTTAAAGGATTCTTTTTCTAAGCCATTTAAAGAAGATAGTTGAAGCGTAGGCGAGGCAGCAGTAGCGAGACAAAAAAGGCCGGGAGAGCGCAGTTTACAAGTAGTAAATGAGCATCGACCGGCCTTTTTTAACGAAGCTAATGCAACGACGCTAGCTTCAACTATTTTCTTTTCATCATGTTGAAGAATTCTTCATTGGTCTTGCTATCTTTCAACTTATCAATAATAAACTCAGCCGCCTGTACATCTTCCATGGCGCTCAGAATCTTGCGCAGAATCCACATGCGCTGCAGTTCTTCTTCGCTGGTGAGCAGTTCTTCGCGGCGTGTGCCGGAGCGACGGACGTTGATGGCCGGGTAGATTCGTTTTTCGGCAATCTTGCGGTCAAGATGGATTTCCATGTTGCCGGTGCCTTTGAACTCTTCGTAGATCACTTCATCCATCTTGGAGCCGGTTTCTACCAGCGCTGTGGCGATGATGGTCAGGCTGCCGCCTTCTTCCAGATTACGTGCAGCACCGAAGAAACGCTTGGGGCGCTCCAGGGCGTGGGCGTCCACACCACCGGTCAGTACTTTGCCTGATGAGGGCACTATTGTGTTGTAGGCACGCGCCAGACGTGTGATGGAGTCGAGCAGTATCACTACATCTTCTTTGTGTTCCACCAGGCGTTTGGCTTTTTCGATAACCATTTCTGCGACCTGGACGTGACGCGCGGGCGGTTCGTCAAAGGTACTCGCGACCACTTCGCCGCGTACTGAGCGCTGCATGTCGGTCACTTCTTCCGGGCGTTCGTCGATCAGCAATACAATGAGTCGGCATTCTGGATTGTTGCGCGTAATGGATTGCGCAATGTTCTGCAGCAGCAGTGTCTTACCAGCTTTGGGCGGTGATACGATCAGGCCGCGCTGACCTTTGCCGATGGGGGCTGTCAGATCGATGATTCGTGCGCTCAGGTCTTCGGTGCTGCCGTTGCCCAGCTCCAGGCGCAGTCGCTCTGTCGGGAACAGTGGTGTCAGGTTTTCGAAGAGGATTTTTTGCTTTGAGTTTTCGGGTTTTGCGAAGTTTACTTCGGAGATCTTGAGCAGGGCGAAGTAGCGTTCGCCGTCTTTCGGGGGTCTGATTTTGCCAGCGATCGTATCCCCCGTTCGCAGATTGAACCGCCGAATCTGGCTGGGAGACACATAAATGTCATCAGGACCTGCCAGGTACGACGAATCAGCCGATCTCAGGAATCCAAAACCATCCTGAAGAATTTCCAGAACACCGTCACCACTGATGTCCTCGCCATTCTTGGCGTGTTTTTTCAGTATGGAGAAAATGATGTCCTGTTTGCGGGTTCGGGAGAGGTTTTCGAGGCCCATTTCCTGGGCGGTTTCCAGCAGTTTGGCAATGGGTTGCGTTTTGAGATCGGTAAGGTTCATAGGCTAAGGTTTAATTGATTCTGGGTACAGAAGATCTGGGAATTGGCAACACAGCCGGGTCAACAAATACAGAGGTATTGATACAGGCCGGGATGCCGGTTGGTTTAAAAGATTCGGGTTTAAGCTAAGGATTCAGGCTTAGTGTCAGTCAGGTATGAGACTGGAATCCGCACCGCTTTCGCGGGGATGCGACTGAATATAATGACTTCTGAAACCGGTGTCTAGTAAAAAGTGTATTTATTTGTGCCCCGGGCAGTCAGGCTGTCCGGGGCACGTTCCTGATCATGGATCAGATGACGCTGTCGATAAACGCGGCCAGTTGCGACTTGGACAGTGCGCCCACTTTGGTGCCAGCGACCTGTCCGTTCTTGAACACGATCAGTGTTGGAATGCCGCGTACACCGAAGCGTGGCGCGGTTTCTGTATTAGAATCGATATTCAGCTTGCAGATGGTCAGCTTGCCGGAATATTCATCCGCCAACTCGTCCAGTACGGGTGCGATCATCTTGCAGGGGCCACACCACTCTGCCCAGAAATCAACCATCACAGGGCCATCAGCCTTCAGTACATCTTGTTCAAAACTGGCGTCGGTGGTGTGAACGATTTTGTCGCTCATAAGTAATTCCTTGTCATTACGTCTGGTGGTGCCCGCTACAGCCATGACAGTTGACAAGCTGTTTACGGACGATGAGAACTATCATAAGGCCTAAAAATATCGTTTCAAGTGCTTTGCAGCAGCCGGGCCACCTTTTTGGCGAAATAGGTCAGGATGGCATCGGCGCCGGCGCGCTTGATGGAGATCAGCGATTCCACGGCCACGGCGTCTTCGTCCAGCCAGCCATTCGCGGCCGCCGCCATGTGCATGGCATACTCGCCGCTCACCTGATATACCATGGTCGGGGCCCCGAATTCATCTTTGACTCGCCGCACGATATCCAGATACGGCATGCCGGGTTTGACCATGACCATGTCCGCGCCCTCGGCCAGATCGAGGCCTGCCTCGTGCAGGGCTTCGTCACTGTTGGCAATGTCCATCTGATAGGTGTATTTGTTGCCTGAGCCCAGATTGCCGCTGGAGCCCACGGCGTCGCGGAACGGGCCATAGTAGCTGGACGCGTACTTGGCAGAGTAGGCGAGTATGCGGGTGTAGATGTGCCCCTCGGCCTCCAGCGCCTGCCGGATTGCGCCAATACGCCCATCCATCATGTCGGACGGTGCCACAATATCGGCGCCGGCGTCTGCGTGTGACAGTGCCTGTTTGACCAGGGCCACCACGGTCTCATCGTTGAGTACATAACCACTGTCGTCGATGATCCCGTCCTGACCATGTGTCGTATACGGGTCCAGTGCAACATCGGTGATGATGCCCAGTTGCGGGTAGCTGGATTTCAGGGCACGGACTGCACGCTGCACCAGCCCATCCGGATTCCATGCCTCATGCCCGTCAAGGCTTTTGGTGTCCTGGTTGGGTGACGGAAACAGAGCAATCGCGGGAATGCCCAGCTCTACCAGCTCCGCAGCCTCTTTCAGCAGCTCGTCGACGCTGAGACGGAAAATATCGGGCATTGACGCGATTGGCTGTCGTTGTTGGCTTCCCTCGACGATGAAGATCGGGAAGATCAGGTCGTCAGTCGACAGTCGCGTTTCGCGCATCAACCGGCGGCTGAAGTCGTCCCGTCGCATTCGACGCATCCGGGTGGACGGAAACAGGCGCCCATTGGGCCGTGGTGAGGTATGATCAGACACTTTGTTCACTCTGGGTGGTGATGGAAAAGAGCAAAAACTATAGCACAGCACCCAAATCATTCAAAAGTCGGCAGGTCCGGCAGCTGTATAACCAAAACCGAGGTATGTATGTCAAAACTGAGACTGGCCATTGTCCTGTTGGTCGGGGTCGCTTTCGCCGCCTATTTTTCGCTCGATCTGGGTCAGTATCTCACGCTCGGCTTTGTGCAGTCGCAACTTGATGTGCTGCGCGACTACAGTCAGCAGGAGCCGCTGCTAAGCTCACTGATCTATTTTGGTGTTTATGTGTTGATGGCAGCGCTGTCCATTCCTGGCGCTGCCGTCATGACCTTGCTGGGCGGAGCTATTTTCGGTCTGGTCTGGGGGCTGGTGCTGGTATCGTTTGCCAGCACGCTGGGCGCGACCCTGGCTTTTCTGGCATCGCGCCTGTTGCTGCGTGACTGGGTGCAGGCACGATTTGGCAATTCGCTGAAAACCATAAACGCCGGCATCGAGCGCGATGGTGCCTTCTATCTGTTTACGCTGCGCATGATTCCAGTGTTTCCTTTTTTCCTGATCAATCTGGTGATGGGTCTGACGCCGCTGAAGACTTTCACGTTTTTCTGGATCAGTCAGACCGGCATGCTGCTCGGCACGGCGGTGTATGTTAATGCCGGTGTGGAACTCGGGCAGCTTGATTCGCTGTCGGGCCTGCTGAGTGGATCGCTGATTGTTTCGTTTGCACTACTGGCAATGCTGCCCTGGGTTGGGCGTGCAGTGATCAACATCATCCGGCGCCGGCGCTGGTATAAGGCTTACAAAAAGCCAGCTCACTTTGATACCAATGTAGTAATTCTGGGTGCCGGTTCGGGCGGACTGGTCGCCGCCATTATCGCGGCTGGTGCCAAAGCCAAAGTAACGCTGATCGAAAAACACAAAATGGGCGGCGATTGCCTGAACACTGGCTGTGTGCCGAGTAAAACGCTGATAGCCAGCGCCAAGGTTGCCGAAACCATTCGCAAGGCCGGGGACTTTGGCATCAAGGGTGCCAGTGGCGAAGTCGATTTTGCAGCTGTGATGGAACGCGTGCGCGGCGTGATCAAGACCATCGAACCACATGACTCAATTGAACGTTTTACCAGTCTGGGCGTCGACTGTGTCACGGGACATGCCACAATCAGGTCGCCCTGGGAGGTTGAGGTCGACGGGAGGGTGATCACCACCCGCAGTATTGTGGTCGCCACGGGAGCGCGCCCGCGCGTGCCAGATATCCCCGGACTATCGGATGTGGATTATGTCACCTCAGATACCATGTGGGACTTGTCTGAACTGCCGAAGCGACTGCTGGTGCTGGGCGGTGGCCCCATTGGCTGCGAGATGGCACAGAGCTTCTCAAGGCTGGGGTCGGAAGTGACAGTCGTGGACCAGGCCGGGCAGCTGATGTCGCGCGAGGATGAAGATGTTGCACAATTGATCGCAAAGCAGTTTGACGATGCCGGCATCCGTCTGCTTCTTTCGCACCAGGCACATGAATTCGGCAGTGATGACGACGGGCAGTATGTCATTACTGAAACCAGTGACGGTGAGCATTGCAAAACCTATTTTGACAAGCTGCTGCTTGCACTTGGGCGCAAGCCGAATGTCGAGGGTTTCGGGCTTGAAAAGCTTGGAATCGAAATTAACCAGAGCGGTGCTATCGCCGTGGACGACACACTCCGCACCTCCTGTCCCAATATTTTTGCCTGTGGCGATGTTGCAGGCCCGTACCAGTTCACCCACATGGCTTCATTCCAGGCCTGGTACGCAGTGCTGAACGCGCTGGTTGGCGGATTCAAAACATTCCGTGCCAGTTATCGTGTTGTGCCACATGCTACTTTCACCGATCCGGAGGTCGCTCGAGTAGGGATGAATGAGAGGGATGCGAAAGAGCAGGGTGTTGAGTATGAAGTAACCCGGTACTCCCTTGATCATCTGGACAGGGCTCTGGCCGAGGGGCAGAACCTTGGCTTCGTCAAGGTGCTCACGGTACCCGGCAAGGACCGGATTCTGGGCGCCACGATAATTGGGCCGCAGGCCGGCGAGCTGATCGGCAGCTTTGTTTTTGCCATGACACACAACATGGGGCTGAAAACGATTGGTGCTACCACGCACATCTACCCCACGCTGCTGGAAGCCAATCGCTTCGCTGCCAATGCATGGCGCAGTGCGCGAGTGCCACAAAACCTGTTGCCGATCGCGGAAAAGTTTTTTGCCTGGCAGCGCCGATAATCTGTGGCAAGCAGCCCTTGGCCTGAGCCGGAGAAAACTCAGCGCTGCAGGACGTATGAGGTGAAGTACAGCTCCAGAATCTGGTCGGCAACAGACGGCGTCTCAAGCATCTGCAGCGCATGCCTGATCTCGACCAGTGCCTGCTGGCGCAGTGCCTCCTTGCCCTGAGTCGACTGCAGGGTTTCTTCCAGCTGGCCGGAGAACAGTACCACCAGACGGTTGCGGATATACGGCAGGTGTCGTTCCAGGTAGGGCTGGGCTGTCAGACGGGCCAGCACAGAGATGTCGGCCTTGAGGTATTTAAGACGTCCGGAGCCGTCGTAGTTGGTCACAAAGCTTGGGCCAAGCGTGAAGTACTGCATCGCCAGTTGAGCTGCCTCGGGGTCGTCCGGCGACACCCCGGCCGGCAGAATGAACTCTGGCTCTGCCTGCGGGGCAGCAGCAGCGTGTACGGATTGATTAAACAGGCTGAGACAGGCAATCAGTGCCAACGCGGCATACTTCATTAGCTACAACTCCAGGTCTATTTGTAAGCCTTATCGGCATCTACTGGCGATACTGTAGCAAGGTTTGTTAGGATTGCGCGCGATCCTACTGCAAATAGCAGAGTTACGATGTGACTGAAGATTTCCTTTTGAGGCTGCCCCTCCCGCCGCTGGTCAACGACTGGCTGGTCAGCTATCCCTGGCTGTCAACGCTGGCCATTGCGCTGCTCGTCCTGCTGGCCGCCTGGTTATCGGACCTGTTTACCAGGCAGATTCTGGTTAACTGGCTGATGCGGCGTCTGCAGGCTCCCGCGGAGCGTTCGGCTGACTATCGAAAGTTCAAGTTCATCCCGCGACTGGCGCATGTCGTGCCCGCACTGGTTATCACCTTTGGTGTTGCGCTGGTGCCTGGTCTGCCAGAGGGCGTCATCGTGCTGGTGCGCAATGTCGCCAACGCATTCATTGTGCTGACGCTGGCGCTGGCGTTATCTGGTGTGCTTGACATGATCAATCATGTCTACAGTCAGCGCCCGGATGCACTGGATCGCCCCATCAAGGGATATCTGCAGGTAGCCAATATCGCAATTTTTGCGGTTGCGGTCCTGTTGATGATCGCGACACTCCTGGATCGCTCGCCGCTGATACTGCTCTCAGGCCTGGGTGCGCTGGCGGCCGTGCTGATGCTCGTTTTTCAGGACACCATCCTCTCTTTAGTAGCCAGTGTGCAGATTACGTCCAATGACATGATCCGCGTGGGTGACTGGATAGAAATGCCCCAGCTCAATGCAGATGGAGATGTTATTGATATTGCATTGCATACCGTCAAGGTGCAGAACTGGGATAAAACGATCACGACCATTCCCACCAAGCGATTTATCAGTGACTCTTTCAAGAACTGGCGCGGTATGGAGGAGTCGGGTGGGCGTCGCATCAAGCGGTCGCTGTTTCTGGATCAGACCAGCGTCACCTTTCTCGACAGTGAGCAAAAAAGTCATTTGAGCCGGTTTACCCTGTTGCGGGATTATCTGGCGACCCGCCAAAGGGAAATCGACGAGTGGAATGCGGCTCTCAAGGAGCATGGCGAGGTGCCCGCCAACACCCGGCGAGTGACCAACCTGGGTACTTTCAGGATATATGTGGCGAATTACCTTAAAAGCCACCCGCGTCTGCGCCAGGATATGACGCAGATAGTGCGCCATCTGTCGCCGGGTGCTGAAGGCCTGCCACTGGAGGTTTACTGCTTTACCAATACAACGCAGTGGGTAGAGTATGAGGGCATACAGTCGGATATCTTTGACCATCTGCTGTCAATCCTGCCAGAATTCGGTCTGCGCGTTTTTCAGGCACCCAGTGGCGTCGACATGCGGGCGATGACGGAAAACTTTTTTGATCGCAGACAATCGCGATCGCCAACTGATACAGGAAACGGATCATGATTGACCGACTGCTGGCGCTGATGCCCAATTCCAGACTGCTTAATCTGCTGATATTCATTGCCACCGTGCTCATCATTGGCGGGGCTTTGTACATGGAGCACGTCATGTTGCTGGAGCCATGTGGTCTTTGTATTACACAGCGAGTCTTTGTTGTGGCGGCCGGCCTGGTGTGTCTTGCAGCAGCGATTCACAATCCTGGTGTGCGAGGTCGACGCAATTATGCGCTGGGGGCGGCAGCCATGTGTGTGGCGGGAAGCTATTTTGCCATTCGGCAGATCTGGCTGACCTATCTGCCCGAAGATCAGGTGCCGGCCTGCGGACCAGGGTTCAGTTACATGGTGGAGAACTTCCCCCTGATGGATACGCTGAGTTTCCTGCTGCAGGGTGATGGTAACTGTGCTGAAGTGCACTGGCGTTTTCTGGGAATCCTTTCCATTCCCGAGCTGGCGCTGATCGGGTTTATCGCGCTGTTTTCCCTGTGCCTGTTCCAGGCCTTCCGACGCTAGATCAGTGTCATCAATCTGAGCCAGCCCTCAGCGCGCTGGCTCAGATGTGATAGTCATTCCAGCGGGTCAGAAACTCATCGAAGCTGCTGTCTTCCGCGGCCTCGCCAGCTGTGTGTTCGTCCACTGAGTGTTGACTGGCCGCTTTGAATTCGGCCAGCCTTTCTGCGTCAATCGCACTTTCCTCGAAAAACTTTTGTGTGTTTTCCGAAGCCTGCATGCCAAATTTGCAGAACGGCATCTGTTGCGCTTTCATTATGGCGAGGATTTTGGCTGACGGCGTATTCTCAGGCTCGTCCACTTTGGCCTGCTGTTGGCTCAGGGCTGAATTGTAAGCGGTAGTGTCATGCGCTGAGTCAAGCAGGTTGGCGCTATGCCGGATATCACTCAGCAGCTGTGTCGCCCATTGTTGCAGTGAAATTGCTTCGCCCTCGCGGGTCAGCTTCAACCCGGGCTCTCGCCCCTGATTCACCGTCAGTGACAGATTCTTCTCGATCTCCCGGTTCTCGGCCTGATGGCACTCGGGGCTTTCCGCGAGCAGGCAATACAGCAGGAATGCATCAAGGAAATGGATCTGCTCGGCATCAATGCCAAGTGGCAGGAAGGGGTTGAGATCAAGAGCACGAACTTCGATGTACTGGATACCGCCTGCCTTGAGCAGTTGCAGGGGGCGCTGGCCACCTTCGCCAACCCGCTTCGGACGAATGGTCGCATAGAACTCATTCTCGAGCTGCAGCAGATTAGTGTTCATCTGCAGTCGCTTGCCGCTGGCATCGGTCGCACCGATCTGCTCGTAGGGCGGGTAGGGCGTAATCAGGGCGCTGTACAGGCTGTCGATATAGTTGTTCAGGTCGTTGTAACAGACGAATATCGAACGCTGCGCATCACTTTTGTAACCCAGGTCGCCCATCCGCAGGCAGGTGGCATGGGGTTTGTAAAGAGTCCACTCATCGAGTTCCTGTAAATCATGCGGGCGATCTTTGGTAAAGCACTTGCACACTGCCGGAGAGGCGCCGAACAGGTAAACCAGCAACCAGGAGTAACGGTGAAAGTTGCGGATCAGATGCAGGTAGTTCCGGGTGCGGAATGTCTGCAGGTCTTCTGAGCTGCCCTGCATTTCCCGGTACTGTTCCCAAAAATTGTCTGGCATCGAAAAATTGTAGTGGATACCGGCGATGGTCTGCATCAGTCGCCCGTAGCGGTGACCCAGGCCCTCACGATAGAGAGTCTTGAGCTGCCCCATGTTGGAGCTGCCATAACGGGCAAGCGGGATCTGCTCGTCGCTTTCGATAAGGCAGGGCATGCTGGATACCCAAAGCCGTTCACCATCAGGCAGACTGGAGTACACGTATTTGTGCAGATCGCCCAGAAACGACAGGGTCTCAGTGATGGAATCCGAGACGGGTGTAATCAACTCCAGCAGCGCTTCTGAATAGTCCGTGGTGATGTACGGGTGCGTGAATGCCGAGCCCAGCGCGCGCGGGTGTTCCGTCTGGGCCAGGCGACCGTCGGGTGTCACGCGCAGGCTTTCTTTTTCGATGCCGCGATGGATATTGGCCCAGGTGGACTTGAAGGCCGGCAACCTGAAACGATCTAGGGATTCCTGCAGTGTATCGGACAAAATATCAGCCTCTTCTGCGCCAGTAATGCGCTGGCGCCGTATTATAGATCACCTGGTGCCTGCTTTGGCTAGCTCGCCTGCGGGCCGGCTGACACAATGGCTTCCGAAACCTTGAACCGCTTGAAGTTATTGCGGAACTGTTCAATCAGGTCGGCCGCCTTGGCATCGTAACGAGACGGATCCGCCCAGGTGTCTTTCGGGTTCAGCAGGGCACTGTCGACACCGGGCACGGCCGTCGGAATGGTCAGGTTGATGCCATCGAGGTGAGTGGTTTCTGCATTGCGCAGAGCACCCGTCTGAATGGCATGCAGAATCGCCCGTGTAACAGGTATTTTGAAGCGCTTGCCAACACCGTGAGGGCCACCGGTCCAGCCGGTATTAACCAGATACACCTGGCTGTTGAATTCGGCAATGCGCTTGATCAGCAGTTCAGCGTAGACACCCGCAGGGCGTGGGAAGAATGGCGCGCCAAAACAGGTTGAAAAGGTGGACTTGATGCCATCGCCTGCGCCCACTTCAGTAGAGCCGACCAGGGCCGTATAACCACTAAGGAAATGATAGGCGGCGGCTTCCGGTGTCAGAATTGACACTGGCGGCAGCACACCTGTCAGATCGCAGGTTAAAAATACGATTGATTTGGGTTCGCCGGCTCGGTTTTCCGCGACGCGCTTGGGGATGTGGGTCAGCGGATAACAGGCGCGGGTATTTTGAGTCAGGCTGGTATCGGCGTAATCTGCCTGACGCGATTTCTCGTCGATGACAACGTTCTCGATCACGGATCCAAACTTGATCGCATCCCAGATGACCGGCTCATTTTCCTGGCTCAGATCAATACACTTGGCGTAGCAACCACCTTCCAGATTAAACACCGTGCCTTTACCCCAGCCGTGCTCGTCATCACCAATCAGGTAGCGTGCAGGGTCTGCAGACAGGGTGGTTTTGCCGGTGCCAGACAGTCCAAAGAAGAGACAGACATCACCGTCTTCACCGACATTGGCAGAGCAGTGCATGGGCAGCACGTCTTTTTCTGGCAACAGGAAGTTCTGTACAGAGAACATCGATTTTTTCATCTCGCCAGCGTAACGCATGCCTGCCAGCAGCACCTTGCGCTGTGCAAAATTGATGATTACTGCCCCGTCCGAGTTGGTGCCGTCGCGGCCAGGGTCACAGACAAACTCCGGTGCGCTGAGAATCTGCCAGACTGCCTTGTCTTTCGGGTTGTAGTTGTCCGGTGATTTGATGAACAGCGTGCTGCCAAACAGGCAGTGCCAGGCATACTGCGCATTCACTTGCACGGGAATGTAGTGTTCTGGATCCGACCCGACGTGCAGATCTGCGATAAAAACGTCTTTATCCGCCATGTAGTCACTGACACGCTGCCACAGGGCGTCAAACTTTGCCGGATCAAAGGGCTGGTTGACGGCGCCCCAGTCGATCAGGCCTTCTGAGGCTGACTCTTTTACGATGAAGCGATCCTTGGGGCTACGGCCAGTACGCTGCCCTGTCGTGACCACCAGGGCGCCATTGTCGGCCAGCGTGCCTTCATTCCGCTGCAGAGCAATTTCGATCAGTCGGGCGGGAGCGAGGTTTTTATAGATCGTGCGTGTAGCGTCCTGCGTAATGTCCTGCGTAATGGTAGTCATACGTTACCTTCCTGGACTGCTTGCATCGGGATGACGGATCGTCGGCATTATGCCAAAAAAGCTCAGGTGATCATACTGTGATTATCGTTGGTCGTTCACGCCGTATCGCGTCAGCGTAATGACCTAAAAGCGCCCCTTCATGGCCTGTCGCAGGCGACGGTCTTTTTTGTTGGGTTTTTCGTGGGAGAAAGGTCCGGCCGCCTGCATTTTTCGAAGCTCTGCCAGGCGCTGGCGCTCGCGAATGCTTTCTTCGGTCTCTTCATAAAGCTGCTGCGCCTCGGGAGCACCCCGCCGCTGCTCGGAAAGCTTGAGCACAGTTATGGTGCGATCATCCCAGCCCTGGCGGACCTTGAGAGTCGTGCCGACACCTATTTCCTTGCCCGGCTTGGGTTTCTGGCCATCAATTTCGACTTTGCCGCCTTCTACGGCGGTTTTGGCGAGAGCGCGGGTTTTGAAAAGTCGCGCGGCCCACAGCCATTTGTCCAGTCTGACTTTGGCGGGCGAGTTGTTATCCTGGTCTGACATAGTTGTGAGTCTGGTCGCTATTGCTGATCAGTTGGCGGAAACCGTTTCAGTGGCCTGAGGCATGATATCGATAAAGTGGCGTACCTGGTAGAACTCGCCCTGCTCAAGCGGCGGGCGCTGACTGTCAGGCTGCTCAATGGCATACAGATATGCAATGCCTTCTCGCCGGGCCTGTCTCAGCACATTGAGATTGTCATCGAACAGCGCGGTGCGTGCAGGCAGGAATGGTTGCTGCTGGCGCAACTGCTCCCAGAAACCGTGATTCTCTTTGGCTTTGCCGAGGGAATGTGAGCTGATGGTCGCGTCGAAGTAGTCACCAATTCTGGTGTGATCGAGCTTCAGGTTAAGGCTGCCTGGATGCGCATTGGTGACCAGCAGCAGTTGTTTTTCCAGTTGTTTGAGGCGTTGCAGGAATTCGGGCACGTGCTGCCGTACCGCAATCTTGTGACGCAGCTCGTCTTTCATCTTCTGGATGTCCAGCTGCAGGGTGTCTGACCAGTAGTCAATGCAGTACCAGTTCAGCTGTCCGTGCAGGCTGCGGTATTGCTCGCTCAGTTGTGCCCATGCCTCCTGCTGCGACAGGCCGAGCCGGGCGCCCCAGGTGGAGGGTACCAGATGCTCCCAGAAATAATTGTCGAAGTGCAGGTCCAGCAGGGTGCCGTCCATGTCGAAGATGACGGTGTCAATGTCTTGCCAGTTGATCATAGTTATGCGGATTTAAGCTCTTTTTGAAATAGCTGCCATTTAATGTCATGACCGTGCCAGTTGCAAGCTTGAGGCCTGTTGGAAGCGAGACGCAAATGCGAATGGTGCGCGCGGCACAATTGTAACAGACGGTTGAGAACTGCTTGAATCTGTAACATTCAGGGCATATAGTCAGTCTCGGTCATGACAGTCAGCAGTCGTCGTCGATTCCACGCTGTAGCTGTATCAGTGGTGCTTTACGGACCATTCGAGTACAAAAACAATAACTACAGGAGCGTGACCACATGCAAAATGTCTACACAGGCAGGCGTCATTCTTTGGCGCTGGCCATCATGCTTGCAAGCACGGCGGTCCCGATCGCCGCCCAGGAAGCAGAAATCGAAGAAGTCATCGTAACCGGTTCACTTATCAGGGGAACCCCGGTCGATACCGCACTGCCCGTGGAGGTCTTCTCAGCAGCCGAACTGCTGGAAACCGGCAGTCCAACTGCCCTCGAGTTCGCCAAAACCTTAACCTCAGGTGGTCCCATCACTGGTGAGGCGTATTATTTTGGTGGCTCAGGCAACACCGGTAACGTCAGTTTCAACCTGCGCGGTATCGGTTCTGACAAAACTCTGACCCTTTTTAACGGACGCCGCACTCCACAAAATTCATCGCTGTTCCCGTCATCAGTCACCGCACGCATCGAAATCCTTAAGGATGGCGCTGCAGTGACTTACGGTGCGGACGCCACGGGTGGAGTTGTCAATTTCATTACTGAAGACAGTTTTTCGGGTGTCGAGTTGAGTTCGTCCTACAAGGGCGGCTTTGACTCGGATGGTGACTGGAATATTACCGGCAAGGCTGGCTGGGATGTTGGCGACAGCAATATTCTGGTAGCAGCGGAGTGGGATCACCGCTCACGACTGCAAACCAAGGACCGGGATTTTTCCAGTTTGCCTTACGGTGTCAACCCGGCGCCGTGGTCGGGGCTGACCAACCTGGCAGGCTGGGTGCCCAGGGCTTCTTTGCCAGCCAATCCGGGGTTGACTGCTAACTCTGAGTGGGGTTCGCCGCTGGGGTTGGTGTCAGACTTTACCCCGGAGTCATGTAATGCGGTTGGCGGAATCTATGTAAATGCCTTCACGTGTAACTACGGTTATATTCCGTATTACAACGTGGTTGAGGAAAACGAGATCTATCGTCTGTTTGGTCAGGTAACGACGCAAATGTCGGACAACCTGGAGTTTTATGCTCGCGCAGCGTACGGACGGGTACATACGCCAGAGGCCTATGGTTCGCCATCACAACCAGTAGTTCGCGGACCGGCGCAGACCTCCGGTCTGACGTATCAACTGTATGTGCCAACCACCAATCCATTTGTGCAGGAATTCGCGCAACGTACCGGCTGGGCCAACAACCCACTGTTTGGACTGACACAGGGTTTCACTCCAATCACCTATCGTGCGTTCGCGCATGGCGGTAATGACACCTGGGCTGGCCCTGGTCTGCACAGTACGCCGAATGAAAATGAAAGTCGCAACTGGCACATCTCTACCGGCTTTACTGGTGAATTGTCCAATGACATCAGCTGGGACCTGGCGTTCACCTATAACCAGTCGGACATTCGCAGTTCGGCGCCGGATATCATGGGTGCGCGTGTACAGGAAGCCCTGAACGGGTTTGGCGGACCGAACTGTGACGCTCCAGATCTGGACCCTAACCGTCTGGGGACTCAAAACCCTGCCCTGGCGGGTGTTGGCGACTGTATGTGGTATAACCCGTTTGCTTCCAACTTCGCCAGCCAGCCTGAGCTGGGTCTGCCGAACCCTGCATTTGATCCATCGCTGCAGAACCCGCTGGAGCTGCGTCAGTGGCTGTTTAATGATCGGTATGGAGAAACCACTGCCTGGAGCGCTACGGTGGACCTGGTATTCAGTGGCCTGACGCCGATCGAATTGCCCGGGGGTAATATTGCCTGGGGGGCCGGTGTTCAGTACCGCGACAGCCGTAACCGCCAGACCGTGCCCGACCCCATCTACAACGGCGCGATGCCCTGTTTCTGGGATGAGCAGACACCGCGGGATCCAACTGATCCGGAATACAATGGCTGTACGCCAGATGGTCCTGGTCCGTTCTTCTTCTTTGGCATCAACCCGCCAGACTCCACCAGTCAGCAGCAGGAGTCGGCGTTTGCTGAATTCAGCCTGCCTTTACTGGATCGTCTGAACATGACTGCGGCGCTTCGTCACGAGCGTTTCAGTGGTGATCTGGATGCTACCGTGTACAAGGTGTCGGGCAAGTATGACATTACTGACAACCTGTCATTCCGTGGCTCCTACGGCACCAACTATCAAGCGCCTGGTGCAGGTCTGAACCCTGGCGAAGTCAACGTCGGCGTAAACAGCTACACCATAGCCGGTGGTGACTGGCGTGGTGCCACAACGATCACAGCTACGGGAATAGAGCCGGAAACTGCAACGGTATGGAATACCGGCTTTATCTGGCAATCGGAAGGCTTTGATGCCGGTCACGACTTCCAGTTCATCATCGACTACTTCAGCATTGAAACCGAAGATGAACTCGGCCTGCTGGCATCAGCCAACACTATTGCCAGTTCTGTGTTCAGTATCCCGCCACCCGGACAGACCAGTGTACCCAGCAACAGGACGGCGCTGGCTGACTGTTCGCATCCATTGATCGGGCGTGTTCAGTTCAATGGCGGCACCTGTACCCAGGGTGTCACCACAGCCAACGACTTTGCCGCGATCACCACCGAGTTTGGTAATGGCCCTGGTCAGCTGACAGAAGGCTTTGATGTCCAGGCCAACTACAGCTTCCCTGCGTTTGCTGGCGACATGCGTCTGGGTCTGACTCTCACCAAGGTTGAGAAATTTGAGTTTGGTGAGACAACACTGGATGGCTTCCTGCTGGATCCGGGTGATGATCGCCTTGGTACACTGAACTTCGCAACTATTGCGCAGGCAGCACCCGAATGGCGTGCGAACCTGAACATCAACTATGGTCAGGGCGATCACAACTTCCGCTTTGTCCTGGGCTACATCGATGGCGTCAAGGATGAGCGTTACTACAACTCGGATGGCACCATCAACGAAGCGGCACTTGTTCCAGGTGGCTTCCAGCCAGGCACTACTACGCCGTTTGAGCCATCCTACTACGGTGTTGATCCGGGTGGCTGGCTGGCCGGTGATTTCCACTGGATATGGGATCATGAGTGGGCCAGTTTCACTGCGTCCATCAACAACATCACGGATGAAGATCCGCCGGCGTCACGTCAGGAGTTTGGCTACGATCCGCGGATCGGCAATCCTCTGGGCAGGACGTTTGAAGTGGGTATTCGCAAGACGTTCTGATCAGCCTGCTTAAACAAGAAAGGGCGCAGTCCTGGCTGCGCCCTTTTTTATTAGCATTGCCTTTCAGTGCTGAGTTAAATCCTGCAAGATTGGTGGCAGATTTCTCTACAAAAGCCAGAGAGGGCTAAAATGTTAGCTAAAACCTTCTTGATTAGAATTGCCGTGGTGCTGCTTGCTGCAGCTCCGACACTGTCCCTGAGCCAGGATCAGTTTGATGGAGTTGAACTCTCTATTGAACATGTGGCTGGCAGTGTTTATATGGTTCAACGGCCAGGTGGCGGCGGCAACGTAGGAGCAATGATAGGGCCGGAAGGCGTCCTGTTGGTGGACTCCCTTTTTGCACCGTTATCTGACAGGCTTGTTGCTGCCGTAAAGCAGGTAAGTGATGCTGAGATCCGGTTTCTGATCAATACCCATATTCACATTGATCACATTGGTGGCAACCATGATCTGGCTGAAATGGGCGTGCTCATTTTTGCATCGGACAACACACGTCATCGCTTTCTTGAGCAACGGAATCGCTTCCCCAGAAATGGCGGCACATTCGTGCCCTCGCAACCTGAATCAGCCCGGCCTGTCGTTACCTTTAACGACAGGCTCAGCTTTCATCTGAATGGTGAGGAGGTTCAGGCATTTCTGGTCCCGCCGGCACACACGGATGGCGATATATTTGTGTATTTCCCAGAGTCAGATGTGCTGCATTTGGGGGACGTATATAGAACGACCAGCTACCCCATCATCGATGTCTACAACGGTGGAAGTCTTGCGGGGACGATTGAGGCCATAAATATGGCTATCGCGATTGCCGGTGCTGATACCAGGGTGATTCCCGGGCACGGTCTGGCAGTAGTCGGACGTGAGGAGCTGATAGCATTTCGCGACATGATTCTCGACATCCGGGGGCAGGTGCTTTCCCTTATTCAGGAAGGCAAGAAATTGGAAGAGGTCATGCTGGCGCGTCCCACGGCATTTTATGATGCTGAGTGGACTAATGACCCCGGCTGGGGGGTCGATGACTTCCTGCCCGTGCTCTACTACGAATTAGGTGGCTCGGGGCGTCTGGCGGATCGGTGACTGCGGTGGTTCTCATCCAGCCCCTGGGCACCACAAACGAAAAAGCCCCGCTAGAGTGAGGCTCCGGGGTAGGGCAGTGGTTGGTTTGACGGGGCGGAAGAATCGTAACAGCCTTTGGGGCTGTTACGACCCTTCGGGCTTCGCGCTATCGCGCTCGTTGCAAACTACTGCGTAGTTTGTCGAACCAGGCGGTGGTTCTCATCCAGCCCCTGGACAGCACATACAAAAAAGCCCCGCTAGAGTGAGGCTCCGGGGTAGGGTAGTGGTTGGTGTGACGGGGCGGAAGAATCGTAAACAGCTTGTGGCTGTTTACGACCCTGCGGGCTTCGCGCTGACGCGCTCGTTGCAAACTACTACGTAGTTTGTCGAACCAGGCGGTGGTTCTCATCCGGCCCCTGGACAGCACATACAAAAAAGCCCCGCAAATGCGAGGCTTGTTGTATGTGGTGCCCAGGGGCGGAATCGAACCACCGACACGAGGATTTTCAATCCTCTGCTCTACCGACTGAGCTACCTGGGCGTAATCTGGCTGTCGTATGGCGACAAGGCGCGTATTAAAACCGTTGCGGCTGCCGGAGTCAAGTCTCTGAACGGGATTTGATGGGCAATTTTCTATTCCGGCGCGACGTAGCCGCTGGCAGTATCAAAGTCTTCATTGTTGAAAAATTTATCCATCTGCGCCTGCAGGTACTTGCGGTCGTCGGCGCTGGCCATGCTCAGGTGTTTTTCATTGATCAGCATCACCTGCTGCTTCTGCCAGTCCTGCCAGGCCTGGGCGGAAACAGACTCGAATATCTCCTGGCCTTTGGGGCCCGGATAGGGTGGCATTGCCAATCCTGGGAGTTCTTTCTGGTACTTTTTGCAGAAAACAGTGCGGGACATGTTGTTCCTCTATCTCTTGATGATCTGAATAATTGTTTTCACGTCAGTTGCTGCAGCAGCTTCTTGACGGGTGCAGCCAGACCAACCTGGGGCATCTGTGTCTGGCTGTGATACCAGAGGGAACCTGCAGAATCTGCGATCCCGCAGCCCGGTTGGTCAGCGTCGATTGCACCAGTGACATGAACCGGGGTGATGTGCAGGCGAAAATGACTGAATGTGTGGCTGACCTTAGGCCAGATGCTGTCAATCTGCAACTGACGATCTTGCAGCCACTGGTTCAGGACATCCCTGTCTTCACACTCGGGGAAACTCCACAGGCCGCCCCAGATGCCGGAGGCCTGTCGCTGCTGCAGGAATACCCGGCCATCGTCGTCCTGCCACATGATCATGTAGACAGACTTCTCCGGTAAGGATCGGCGTGGTTTACTGGCTGGAAGTTGCGATTCAATACCTTGCTGTCTGGCCTGGCAGTGTTTGACGAGCGGGCAGTGCAGGCAGGCCGGTCGACTGCGTGTGCACAGCGTTGCGCCCAGGTCCATCATGGCCTGTGCATAGTCACCAAAGCGTTGTTCGGGCGTCGAGGCCTCGGCGAGCTCCCAAAGTTGAGCCAGGGTCTTGCTGGTGCCGGGCCATTCGCTAATCGCGTAATAACGGCAGAGAACGCGCTTTACGTTACCGTCCAGAATGACACCGCGCCTGTTCAGCGCCAGAGACAGGATGGCGCCGGCAGTGGAACGACCTATGCCAGGCAGCGACTCAAGTAATTCTAGCGATGCGGGAAACTCGCCGTCGAATTCGCTGACTACTCGCTGGGCCGTTTTGTGCAGGTTGCGGGCTCTGGCGTAGTAACCCAGCCCTGTCCACAGGTGCAGCACTTCATCAAGGGGCGCCGCAGCCAGCGCCTCGACAGTCGGGAAGCTGCTCATAAAGCGCTGGTAATAAGGAATGACCGTGCTGACCTGTGTCTGCTGCAGCATGATCTCTGAAACCCAGACGCGATAGGCCGTCTGATCATGCTGCCACGGCAAATCATGCCGGCCGTGGTCGTCAAACCATTCCAGGACCACTCCTGAGTCCAGGAGTGGCGGATTGTTCTTTGTGGTTGGCACTATCAGTTGTTCTGGAAAAGTTCGCGCACGCGGTTACGCAGGCGCTCGACCTGCTCACCAATGGCTTCGCTGGCGCGGCGTTCTACTTCATTGCGCGCCATTTGCGCAAACACCTCGCGCACGCGTTGCAGGTCGGGGCTGCAATATTGCAGGCCGGGGTCCGTGAACGCTGCGTCGCATCGAATGGGCCAGGGGATATTGTGATAATTCGGGTTGACTCGTATTGTCTGAGGTGCCGGCTCGCCCAGAATAGTGAACTCTACGCTGTAATCAAATTCACCTTGATCCAGGTTGATTCCGCCGGTACCGCTTACATCAAAATTATCCAGTCGCACGCGCAATTCCTGATTCTCATCGAGACCGTCGTTAAACAGCAGGTATGCCTCGACACTGTTGAAGCGAACGGTGTCAGGCCACTGCGCAGCGAGGTTGCCATCGGGGTTGAGCACCGAGATGGCTGCAAACACCTGTTTCAACATAGTGATGTCCACCGAGCTGTTGGCTACCTGCATCTGGCTCGCACCAGAGATGCTGTTGAGCAGGGCGTCAACGGTATTGCCCTGCATGGTATGGCTGGTGTTGGCGTTAAAATTACCAGTGAAAAAGCCCAGTCTGGGTTTGTCCTCAGTCAGTGCGGCAGCACTGACATTCTCAAGCTGAGTCTCGATCTCGACACGCGCAGGCCTGCTGCTGGCATTGACGGAGGCGGTCGCAGCCAGCGTGCCGTCGTAGAAACCTGCGGGCTGGCTGACCAGATTAAGCACGCCATTCTGGATTTGCAGGGTGGCACTGACTGGTGCCAGACGCAGACCAGAATAGCTAATGGAGTCAAAGGAATGGTTGCCGCGCAAATCCAGTGTGTTCAGGATCTCCAGTGGCAGCTCAGTTGCATTGGCGGTGGATGTGCCGCCACTGGTACCAGAGCCTGGGGCAGAGACTTGTCCTTGTTCGGAGGCAGGCAGCCAGTCGTCGAGGTTGATGTCGCCGCCGCGCAATTCGTAGCCAATCATCATGCGACGGTTGCCGGTGGCGAACAACAGGTCGCCGGTCAATTCCACGCTGGTGTCATTGAGTCCCAGCAACAGCTCCTGCAGTGTGACACCTTCGGTATCACCGTTGACCCGCAGAGTCTGCACAGTAATCTGCTGCTCGTCTGGCGCTGGCATGCTGTCTTCTGGTAACGCCATGAAGTTTTCCAGCAGGTAACTAAGATTAAACGGCTGACTGCTGAGGTCAGCCTGCCAGCTCAGATCGTTGCGGAAGTTATTGATTTCGGCTGAGCCGGTAATCAGCAATGGGCTGAGATTGAATCTGATGTCGCTCAGTGCAATGTCACCAGCGTCCAGGTCGATGGATGTGTCACTCTGCAGATTCAGGTCGAGACGCCGATTGGTGGTCTGATCAATCAGCTGAGTGCTGATTTCCAGCGGAAACTCCTGGCCCTGCAGGTTGGTATTCGAGCCCGACAGGTTCAGACGTCGCAGGCTGGCATTGAGCCCCTGTTGCTGATCCTGTATGTCGATACTCGCATTATTGAGGGTCACCTGCGCAATGTTGATATCGACCGGTATGCTGCCGGCACTGCTGGTCTGGGCAGGTGCCTCACTGGGTGGCAGGTCCAGCAGCCAGTTGGTCTGGCCGTTGCTGTCGACGGTCCAGTTGATGTGCAGGTCTTCGGCAATGAATTCCTGAAGGTTCAGCTCTCCCCGGAACAGGCCTGCTGGTTCCAGCCGAAGTGCTACGTTAGAGAAGGAAGCCAGCTCCTGCGGTGTCACGCCATTGCTCAGGCGCACATCCTGCAGGCTGAGCCCGAAAACCGGCCTGAAAGTCCAGTTCATGTCCCCGGCAATCTGCAGTTGCAGGCCTGTCTGGCTGGCGACCAGGTCCTCCAGCACGGGTCGGTACCGATTGGGGTCGATTACCACAAATAGAATCAACGCCAGCGCAACAACAAAAACAAGCAGGCCGGTGATAAAAAAAGTCAGGTACTTCAATAACTTTGACATGGATTGCCGCATCCCCGGAGCAGACTGAACATGGCCTTTGATTGTCGCACGAAATCGGATGGGTGCAAAATTTGCGAAGTTTGAGGAGGTTCTGGCGGGATGTCAGGCGGTAGTTGCAGGGAAGCAACTCTGTGAGACAGCGAAGCGACGGCTGCCTGGCAGCAGCCGTCAGTGCTGCGCTTAAAGAAACCCCTCAGGAGTTGGCTTCAATGGCGGTCTCCAGCTCCTGCAAAAGTGCCGGGTCTGCTGACGCCATCTGAATGATCTGATTGTACTGTTGAATGCTCAGATCATTGGCCTCAACGGCCTGCTGCATTTCTCCCTGCGCAGCCTGCTGCAGGGTGTTAGCTTCAGCTTCATCAGTTACCGACTGCAGCTGCTGTGCATACCGCATCTGGATTTCCATGATGTCAGTGTAGGCTGCCACAAAGTTATCCTTCAGCTCGGCTGTCAGTTCCATTTGCGGCGCACTCTGTGGCGCGGCCTGCGGTGCTGGCTGGGCGTGAACGGGTGCAGCGAGGAAGGCAAGAGCGCAGGTCAGCGGCAAGAAAATCAGCTTCTTCAACATGATGGGTATCCTCCATAGTGTTCATGTGCCATGCTGTTATTCAAGCATCATGCCAGTCTGTGGCTTTGTCTAATTCACTGATATTGTTAGTTAAATGATTTTCGATTGAGGCTTGTCTGGTGTGTCAGAGTGGCGCATGTGCCTCCATGGGTGTGTCAGACAGCCATTCAGGCATCAATTCAGGCACCAATTCCGCCAGCCCGGGCGCGGCCTTGCCGGCACGCTGATCCAGTTAGCTGTGATCGCCAGTTTCCGCATCTGTGTCATCGCCGAGCTTGCGATACAGCGTTCTTCGACCAATACCAAGGGCATTGGCGGTTTGCCGTTTGTTTCCTTTAAAGCGCTGCAGGGTATAGTCAATATAGGCCTGCTCCAGCACGGGTAGTGAGGTCCAGGTTTCCGGATCCGGCTGGCTGCCCTCAAGGCGGTTGATCAATGCCAGAAATGCCGATTCCCGCGACGCTCCGCCACCGATCTCTGCTTTGTATGCATCACTGATTTCGGGTGCCGACAATGTTGAGCTGGCGTGCCGCAGGCGCTCCGGCATGTCCTGCAGCCCGATTTCGCTGCCCTGACAGAACGTGACGGCTCGCTCGATGGTGCTGGCGAGTTCGCGCACATTGCCGGGGAAGTCGTATTGACGCAGCCGCAACAGGACGGGCTCATCGATCGCCGTTATGTTTTTGTTCTGCTGCAGGCTGACGCGCCGGATGAAATGTGCAATCAAAAGATCAAGATCATCGTCCCGATCACGTAGCGCGGGCACCTCGATAGCGAAGGTCTGCAGGCGAAAATACAGATCCTCACGAAAGCGCCCGTCGTTTACCTCCTGCTCCAGCTTACGGTTGGTGGCGGCAAGAATACGGACATCCAGCTGTTTCTCCTGATCAGCCCCTACCGGTCGAATACGACCATCCTGCAGAATTCGCAGTAACTTGGCCTGCATCTCGACAGGCATTTCACCAATTTCATCCAGCAGCAGACTGCCACCGTCTGCCTCGGCAAACAGGCCCTGACGTGCCTTCTGGGCACCCGTAAATGCGGTTGCGGTGTGGCCGAAGAGCTCACTTTCCAGCAGCGCTGGCGGGATGCCCGCGCAATTGATGGCAATGAAAGGCGCGTTGTTTCGATCGCTTTCGGCATGAATGGCGCGTGCCACGAGCTCCTTGCCAGTGCCACTTTCACCGGAGATCAACACCGGACCGCCCGCTCGCGCGACCATCCGGATATTGTTGAATAACTGCTGCATGGCCAGACTGCGGCCCAGCATGCCGTGAAACTCCTGGTCGTCAATCAGAGCCTTGTAGCGTGCCAGTTCTTCCTGGAGCCGGCGACGCTGTATGACCCGTTCGGCACTGATTCGCAAGTGATCCAGTTTGATGGGTTTGGTTAAAAAGTCATCGGCCCCCTGCTTGAGAGCGTCGACGGCCTGCTCTACGGTGCCAAACGCAGTAACCATGATAAACCCTGGTCCAGGGCTGTTTTGCTGAGAGCTTGTTGCCCGGATATGACCCAACAGATCCAGTCCGGTGTCCCCGGGGAGACGCAGGTCGCTGATAATCAATTGCACGTCATGCTTCTCAAGCATCAGCGCGGCTTTGCGTGCATCACTAACAGCCATCACCTGGTAGCCGGCATCCGTCAGCTCTTCGGTGAGCAGCTCTCGCAGTGACTCATCGTCCTCGACAATTAAAACGGTGTCTTGTGTGATGTTGTCATCCATTCGATGTCCCGGTGCGTTTCCTCTGGTCGGTTCATGGGCGGTCAGGGTGCGTCAGGCCTGAGGGGCTGACGCAGGCAGATGGATCGTGAAGCAGGCGCCGCCCAGACGTTCGGAGCGCGCCACCGAGATATGTCCTCCGTGGTCAGCAACGGCTGCGTGGGCAACAGCAAGTCCCAGCCCCGTGCCCTGACCCACTGGTTTGGTCGTAAAAAATGGGTCGAACAGATTTGGCAGCTCGTCTTTGCTGATTCCGTCCCCATCATCCTCGATCATGATGCGGGTTGATTGCGACCCTGATGTGTCCACGACATCCCAGCTGATCCTGATCTGAGACTGGCAGGCATGAAGCGCATTGCCGATCAGATTGCTGAGAGCCTGGTCGAAGCGCATCGCGTCCACTCGCACACGAAGGGGGCTGCCCTCGACCTTGATAGTCGGCTGGCCGTCGCACAGTGAGTCCCTGGCGCTGGGCGCTGCTGCCAGCGCATGGTCGGTGGCCTGTTCGACCAGCTGGCTGATTTCCAGGCTGACACGCTGCAGCGGGTTATCGCGGCCATAATCCAGCAGCTGCCGGATGATGACTTCCATGCGCTGGGCCTGGGAACGAATCTGCGTCAGACAGCGACCGGTCCTGGACTCGCTGTCCGTTTCCCGCAGGGCCTGCTGGGCTTTGCCGTCCAGAGCCGCCAGCGGGCTGCCGAGCTCGTGAGCGATACCGGCTGACAGGCGCCCAATTGTTGCCAGTTTTTCTGAGCTCTCTATGCGGTCCAGCATGTTGTTGATGCTGCCAGATATATTCCTGACTTCTGCTGGGCCTTCGATCGCGAGGCGGGCCTGGGAGTCTTTGCTCCTGATCTGCTTTATCCCCTCCAGCATCCGGCGCAGTGGTCTGCCCAGTGCATAGTGATGACCTCCGATCACGATAATGGCCAGTAGCAGGCAGAGGCCGGCAAGCGCAAACCAGGCGGTGGCGCGCACCATGGCGATGTAGTTACTGAAGTCGCTGCCGCGCCGGGTCAGTTGCAACAGCCCGTTGATGCGACCACCGGCATCGGTCAGAGGCACGAAGTAGGAGAAAATTTCCTCATTGCCTGCCTGAGAGAATTCGCCCAGCTGATCGCCAGAGGCGGCCAGTGATGCTGCCTGATCGGTCGCCACGCGCGCCGCGCGGCGGCCACTGCGGGCTACTTCTTCACCATTTTCGTCGTAGACATAGGCGCCGTAGACTACGTCGATGGTGAATGCGGAATTCAATGCCTGGTTGATCGAACCGATGCGATCCCGTTCAAGCGCATGACTCAAGGGCAGGCGGATGGCATGTGCGATCAGCTCGATATCCTGCTGCATGCGCTGATTTACCTGATCTTCCAGCAGGCGCAGCGACCACGAACCCGCCAGCGCCACTACCAGCACAACCGGGATCAGCACGCCAGCCAGCAATGCCAGACGCAGGGTATAGAGATTTTTGACCGAGCCGGGAATCTGCATGTTTTTTTACTTTAGCAGTCCGGCCGGCGGATGGGAAACGCGCTACTGGCTGGCAATGGCCTTAAAGGCGTATAATGCGCGCGCAATTCAGACTTTTCAGGATAGGTTGATGTCTACATCGTCAGAGCAGGGCCGTCAGGCAGCGGTCGAGCGCAATACCAAAGAAACGCAGATCAAGGTTTCAGTTAACCTGGATGGCAGTGGCGTATTGAAGTGCCAGACAGGCTTGCCGTTTCTGGATCACATGCTGGATCAGATTGCCCGTCACGGCCTGATCGACATGGATATTGTCGCCAATGGTGATCTGGAAATTGATGCCCACCACACCGTCGAGGACCTGGGCATCACGCTTGGTATGGCATTCAACAAGGCGCTGGATCGAAAGGGCATTCGCCGCTACGGACATGCCTATGTGCCACTGGATGAGGCCCTGTCGCGGGTTGTCATCGACTTTTCCGGTCGCCCTGGTCTGGAATTCCACGTGCCGTTCACCCGCGCCTCTGTGGGTGGTTTTGATGTGGACCTGTTCCACGAGTTCTTCCAGGGATTCGTCAATCATGCGCTGGTAACCCTGCATGTCGACAATCTGCGCGGGCACAATACTCATCACCAGATTGAAACCGTATTCAAGGCCTTTGGACGTGCGCTGCGCATGGCCATGGAAATTGATCCACGCAGTGCCAACGTTGTGCCCTCCACCAAGGGTTGTCTGTAAGCCATTGAACGACCGGTCGACACGCGTATGAATAATGTAGCTGTTATCGACTACGGAATGGGCAACCTGCATTCCGTATCGAAAGCCATGGAAAGCCTGGGCGACGATGTCCGGGTAGAAATTACCAGCGATGCATCGCGCATTCTGGCAGCCGACCGAATCATTTTTCCTGGCGTCGGCGCCATACGTGATTGCATGGCCGAGATCCGCAGACTTGGCGTTGATGATATCGTCAGTCAGGCTCTGGCAGCCAGCAAACCCGTACTGGCCATCTGTGTTGGCATGCAGGCCTTGATGGAAAGCAGCGAAGAAAACGGGCACGTCGAGTGTCTGGGATTGCTGCCAGGTACGGTTAAACGCTTTGGCGGCGAGACTGGCAATGGCGTTTTGCTTGATGTTGACGGCAAACGTCTCAAAGTGCCGCACATGGGCTGGAACCAGGTACAGCAGAGGCAGGCCCACCCACTGTGGCAGGGCATCGAAGACAACAGCCGCTTCTATTTTGTTCACAGCTACTTTGTGGCACCAACGGATGCGTCACTGTGTGCAGCGACCACAGATTATGGGCATACATTTGCATCCGCGTTGAGCAAAGGCTCTCTGTTTGCCGTTCAGTTTCACCCTGAAAAAAGCCAGCACAGCGGCCTGCAGCTGCTGCGTAATTTTCTGGCCTGGGATGGTCGCGCCTGACCGGCGGCTAACTGCAGGTGTTTGATTTTCCCAAAAGAAGACAATTTTTTGCAAGGTTTTGACTCATGCTGGTGATACCCGCGATTGACTTGAAAGACGGCCAGTGCGTTCGCCTGCGCCAGGGACGTATGGAAGATTCAACTGTTTTCTCCGACAACCCGGTCCAGACAGCTCAGCACTGGAAGGAACAGGGTGCCAGACGATTGCATCTGGTCGATCTGAATGGCGCGTTTGCTGGTGAGCCGGTCAATGGAGCCATCGTTGAGGCGATCGCCAAAGCCTACCCTGACCTGCCCTTGCAGATCGGCGGCGGTATCCGTGATCTGAAAACCATCGAATACTATCTGGGTGTTGGTGTCCAATACGTGATCATCGGTACACAGGCTGTCAAAGAACCTGTGTTTGTGACGCAGGCCTGCCGCGAATTCCCTGGTCGGGTAATTGTGGGTCTGGACGCCAAAGATGGCTGGGTTGCAACGGATGGCTGGGCGGAAGTATCAACCACCAATGTAGTAGACCTGGCACAACAGTTTGCTCATGATGGTGTTGAAGCGATCATCTATACAGATATCGCTCGCGACGGCATGATGCAGGGCGTTAACGTCGAAGCCACTGTAAGGCTGGCAAGCGCGACGCGCGTCCCGGTGATTGCGTCGGGCGGTGTCAGTCGTATGGAAGATATTGCCGAGCTGGTTTCTGTCGCCAAAACGCCTTCAGGTGGCGGTATTATGGGAGCCATTACCGGACGTGCAATCTATGAGGGTGCGTTGGACCTGGCGGCAGCGCAGGCATATTGCGACAGCCACTGAACTCTGGCGTAATCATTCAGGATGACTATTAGGAATTAAAGGCGCATGGCACTAGCAAAACGAATCATCCCCTGCCTGGACTGTGACAAGGGACGGGTTGTCAAAGGCGTAAAATTCGAAGACATCCGTGATGCAGGTGACCCGGTCGAAATATCGCGACGTTACAGCGATGCAGGTGCCGATGAAATCACGTTTCTTGATATAACAGCCTCCAGTGAAGGGCGCGAAACAACCGTTCAGACTGTGGAGGCGATAGCTGGTCAGGTGTTCATTCCGCTGACAGTTGGCGGTGGCATCCGAACTCTGGAAGATATCAGAACCATGCTCAATGCCGGCGCCGACAAGGTGTCGATCAATACCGCCGCTGTGGTAAACCCGGAGTTTGTACGCGAGGCTGCAGCGCGATTCGGGTCTCAGTGCATTGTGGTTGCGGTGGATGCCAAGAAAGTAAGCGAGGCCGGTGAGCCTGGCCGCTGGGAAATATTCACGCATGGTGGTCGCAAACCAACCGGCCTGGATGCCATTGAATGGGTCAAGCGCATGGTGTCTTACGGGGCAGGAGAAATTCTTTTGACCAGTATGGATCGTGATGGCACAAAAATCGGATTCGACCTGGCCCTGAATCGTGCGGTCAGTGACGCGGTTGATGTGCCTGTCATCGCATCAGGTGGTGTGGGTGAGCTGCAGCATCTGGTAGATGGTGTGCTGGAAGGTGGCGCTGACGCGGTATTGGCTGCCAGTATCTTCCACTTTGGTGAATACACAATCCCGCAGGCCAAACAATACATGGCCGAGCATGGCATTGAGATGCGCCTATAGTCTGCTGCTGTCCAGCAGCGTGGACACCAGAACCAGCTGCACACTGCCTGACGCCTGAAGCTGCGGCAGCCTCTCTTCGAGATAGGCGAGAGTTGCGGGGTAGGGGTGGCCGATGGCAACGGCTAATCCGCTTTGCTCAGCAATGCCTAAAGCACGCTGCATTTGCGCATCGATCGCCGACTCCTCGACAACATTATCCAGAAAGACATGGCGCTTAAGCACCGGAATGCCGTTCGATTGTGCCACGGTGGCTGCCACGCTCTGGGCGCTGGTCATGCTGTCAACAAAATACAGATCGTGCAATTTCAGTTCTTCCATCACCCACTGCATCGATTGAGTGACAGCAGTCAGTTCACTGCCGGTATGATTATTGATGCCCTTGAGGTGCGGGATGTCAGCAATCGCACTGCGAAGTGCAGCTATCAATGATGTCTGGTCCTGTTGGGCAGTCAGTGCGCCAGGTCCCGGGTCGCTACCGGCAAGATTACTCATTGGGACATGCAGCATGATTTCCTTGCCTGCCTGGTGTCCCGCTTCGGCAAGTCCGTGTGCATGTGGGGTGAATGGGAGAATGGCCAGCGTGACAGGGCCGGGCAAGTTCACTGCCTGTAGTCCCAGCTCCAGATTGTTGCCGATATCATCCAGAATAATGGCGAGGCGCGGAACCGCTCCATTGAGTGCCGGGCTGGCCGCTGGTTCGCTGGGTTCAGCAATTTCCTTGGGTTCAGCAATCTGGGCCTCAGATAATGCTTCACCAGTCTCGGTGCTAGAAAGCGGCGTGTCATCTTGAGTGACACCAGACACCTCCGTCACTGCAGCTGTTTGCAGTTCTGCAACCTGAAGGGCAGGATTTGCCGTCGAAGTTTCCTGATTGGCTGGTGCGGAGGGCTCCAGAACCAGAATCAAAAGGCCCAGAAGAGTGATGGCGATAAGAACATGCTTGTTTGCATAGGGCGCTGCGCGAGCAAGCAGCGCGCGCAGCCGGGTCGTGCCAGGTGATGGGCTCATCGGCGTGATCGCTGCATGATGTGCCAACCTTTCAACAGTGTGAGCGCCTCATTCAGCTGATAGTCGCTGACCACAATCTGCTCGGACGATGTCACCGGGCGCGGGCCGGATGGTTCCCGGTCACTGTTTTCATTGACGCCAGGCAGGTGTCCCTCCAGGTCGCGCTCCGAATAGATGCCGCGGCGTTCCAGGCTGCGTGTGACCAATGCCTCATCAACGCTGATATCCGGTTCGATACCAAAGGCCTGAATGGAGCGGCCACTGGGTGTGAAATACAGCGATGTTGTCAGCTTGAGTGCACGCTCATTGTTGATTGGCAGCACAGACTGAACAGAGCCCTTTCCGAAACTGCGGGTGCCCATGATCACGGCGCGCCCCTGATCCTGCAGCGCGCCCGCCACAATTTCGGCTGCCGAGGCGGAACCGGTGTTGATCAGCACTACCAGAGGTACACCCTGACTGGGGTCGCTGGCAGTGGCCTGATAGGTTTCATTTGATTCGTTCATGCGTCCTTCGGTGTAAACGATCTGCCCATCAGTCAGGAACGCATCGGCGACTGCCACTGAAGCTTCCAGAACACCACCCGGGTTGTTGCGAAGATCCAGTACCATGCCGTTCAATGGGCCACCATTGTTTTCAATCAGGGTCTCCAGTGCTTTCACCACTTCCTCGCCGGTATTGACGCGGAACTGGGCGATACGCAGGTAGGCGTAACCCGGTTCGAGCATCCGGTGCCGAACACTCTCTACCGAAATCACCTCGCGTGTCAGGGTCAGGTCAATCGGTTCTGACTCGTCATTGCGCATCAGCGTCAGGTCGATGGTCGTACCTGGCTCGCCGCGCAGCATTTCAATGGCGTCGTTGACGATCATTTCACGCAATGGACGGCCGTCGATCTCGACGATCAGGTCTCCGGCCATAACGCCGGCCCGATCAGCCGGTGAGCCGTCCAGAGGCGTGATCACCTTGATGTATCCATCTTCTTCGCCAACCTCAATACCCAGGCCACCAAACTGACCTTCGGTGCTTTCCTGCAGTGAGTCGTAATCATTGGCATTCAGGTAGGCGGAGTGCGGGTCGAGGCCAGCCAGCATGCCGCGTATGGCGTACTCGATCAGGGTCTGGTCATCGATGTCCTGCACATAGGCGCTGCGAATGGCCTCCAGCGCCTCGGCAAACATACGTACTTCGTTGATCGGCAACGGTCTTGTGTCAGCGGTCGGCTGCCCGGCTTCCGGGTTATCCATGACAGGCTGCGCAGACGTGGATACAGATGCTGTGGTGAGTATCAATCCCAGCAGTGCACCGAGCACGGAGCCGGCTGAGCGCGTAACAGATCTTGCGGCACGCCTGTCTGTGACAGTTGCCGACGCATCATGGGAATGTAGTGTGTTCATGAACTCTCCTCGTAGTGCTCAGCAGTTTAGCGCACTGTTTCAAGCCATTCGACCGGATTTAGTGTCTGACTGTTGCGGCGGATCTCGAAATACAGGCCAGGCATGCCCATGCCCGCATCCGTTCCGGCGGTTCCGACCGGTTCTCCGCGGTTTACCCAGTCTCCGCTTTGTTTGTTTAATGACTGCTGATGCGCGTACAGGCTGAGATAGGCATTGCCGTGGTCGACGACAATCAGATTACCTGATCCGCGCAGCCAGTCGGCAAATACAACACGTCCGGGGTGAATGGCGCGAACCGCAGAACCTGCTTCCGCAGCAATGATGATGCCCTGGCGCTGAAGGTTGCCATCACTGTAGCGATCGCCGTAGCGCGCCAGCAACTCACCCCGTAGGGGCCAGGGCATGCTGCCGCGCGAGTCTGCGAATGGCATGAGATCTTCAGGTGCCGGGATGTCTTCGACGATGCGATTGATCTCGTCGATCAGCTCCTGCAGCTCCTGGCGATCCTGCTGTAGTTGACTGAGCTCATCGCCACGTTCAGCCAGTTGTACATCCAGGCTGGCGATGATTTCCCGCCGTTGCTGCTGTGCCTCTGCCAGGGCACTCTGCCGGGTATTTAACAGTTCCGACTGTTGAGCGATGGCCACCTGAGCAGTGCTCAGTTCATCCGAGTTGGAATCAATCTGTGAAAGGGTTTCGCGCCACTGCCTGATCTGCTCCAGTCGATCCTGGTTTATGTGCTCAAAATATACCAGCATGCGCTGGGTGGTTGCAGGGTCCTGCTGGTTCAGTAGAAGTTTTAGCTGGCTGTCGCTGCCTGCTTTGTAGGTGGCGCGCAATGCCTCGGCAATTTGCTGGCGCTGAGCGTCGCTGCGCTGCAGCAACTCACGGCGCTGTGATTCCAGGGTACGCAACTGGTTATCCAGACTGGCGAGCTGCTGCTCGTTTTGCGCGATCAGTTGTGACAGGTCTCTTGCCTCGGCGCCAAGACGATCCAGTTCACGCTCCTCGGCGGATCGTTGCTGCCGGGTCTCCGACACCCACTGCTCAATGGCCGTAATGGCATTGTCCAGCTCGATCAGCCGGGTCTGATTGCCGTCCTGAGCAATCGCCGTTGTTGCGATAAACACGCCGGCCACAAAGACTGCGACGGCAACACAGTCAGGAAGCCACAGAGGTCGCTGCTGCCAGCCCGAGCCAGCAGGCCGATCCGCTGTCGCGTCCCACTCGATTGCCATGAATTCAGTCCAGATTCAGGGTGCCATCAGCACGTGGCCAGTCATTTCTGGCGGAACATCCAGATCCATCAGCTTGAGCATGGTAGGCGCGATGTCGGACAGCGCACCCTCCTGTGTGAAGCGCCACTCGCGCGGACCCACATAGACAAGAGGCACTGGGCCAGAGGTATGTGAGGTCAGTGCCTGGCCTGACTCTGGGTCCAGCATCTGCTCGACATTGCCATGGTCGGCGGTGATCAGCATTTGCCCGTCGGTAGCGCGAATTGCTTCTACCAGGCGGCCCAGGCATTCATCAAGTGTTTCCACAGCTTTTACAGCGGCGTCAAAATCGCCCGTGTGACCCACCATGTCGCCGTTGGCATAGTTGCAGACGATGGCGTCGAATTGTTTGTTGCTAATGGCTTCCACCAGCTTGTCGGTCACCTCTGGTGCGCTCATTTCAGGCTTCAGGTCATAGGTGGCCACGTCCGGCGAAGGGATCAGGATACGCTCTTCGCCGTCGAAGGGCTCCTCGCGCCCGCCGCTGAAAAAGAAAGTGACATGCGCATATTTCTCGGTTTCGGCAATCCGCAGCTGGCTGCGATTCTGGTTCGCCAGGTATTCACCCAGACTGTTGGTCAACTGCTGCGGGGGATAGGCACAGGCCGCGTATTCGTTAAGATCGGCGGCATATTCGGTGAGCATGACAAAGGCGCCGAGTGTGGGCTGAGCTTTGCGCACGAAACCGTCAAAGTCCGGATTGACCAGGGCATGCGCCAGCTGACGGGCCCGGTCTGCACGGAAGTTCATGAACACCACTGCGTCACCATCGGCAATTGCTACCGGGCTTTCTCCCTCGGCAGCGATGGCAGTGGCCTGCACGAACTCATCGTCTTCATCCCGCGCGTAGGCATCGGCCAGTGCCTGTTCGGCAGTGGGAGCAACGAATTGGCCCAGGCCTGCCGTGATGAGGTTGTAGGCGGTCATCATACGGTCCCAGCGTTTGTCCCGGTCCATGGCGAAATAACGGCCGACAACAGACACGATGCGGCCCAGGCCCTTTTGGCGCAGGGCTGCATCCGCCTTTTGGATGGATGCCAGGGCGCTACGTGGCGGCATGTCACGCCCATCAAGGAAGGCGTGGAGATAGATGCGCTTGACGCCTTTCTTTTCGGCCAGTCTGATCATGGCCAGGATGTGGTCTTCGTGGGAGTGGATGCCGCCCGGCGACAGCAGCCCCATGATGTGCAGGGCGCGGTCTGAATCGACGGCTTTCTGGGCGGCAGCGCACAGTGCCTTGTTGTCGTAAAAGCCTCCGTCAGCGATGTCCTTGTCGATCATGGTCAGGCTTTGATACACCACCCGTCCGGCACCCAGGTTCATGTGCCCCACTTCGGAGTTGCCCATCTGGCCGCCGGGCAAACCAACATCTATTCCTGAGGTCTTGATCAGGGTGTGAGGGCAGTGCTGCCACAGTGAGTCCCAGACAGGGGTGTTGGCGGCAGCGATGGCGTTGGAGTCAGTTTCCTCCCGATGACCCCAGCCATCCAGAATAAGCAGCAGGGTGGCGGGGCGACTGGTAGTGTTGGTCATTGCTGTAGTCCTTGTGGTCTCTAGTCTGTAGCAGGTCGTTGACTTCGCCATTATCGCGGAACCGAGGCAAAAGTACCAATAGACATAAGGCCCGTGTATACTTCGCGGCTTGGTAGATTAGAGTAACGGGCTTGAAGGCATGGCACAGTTTATCGAATTCGTGGGCAATCACTGGATGCTGTCAGGATTGTGGATGGCGCTGTTGGTGGCGTTCCTGTTCCACCGCAGTAAAACCAATGCGCGCGCGGTTGGCACTCAGGAAGCTGTCATGCTGGTAAACAGAAAAGATGGTGTGATGCTGGATATCCGTGATAAAAAGGAATTTGACGCAGGACACATCGTCGATTCGATCCATATTCCCGCCAACAAGCTTTCAGAGCGATTGGCTGAGCTTGAAAAGTATAAATCCCGTCCCATTATTGTTGTATGCAAGCTGGGGCAGCATTCCGCCGACAGTTGCAAGATCCTGTCGAATGCAGGGTTTGATCAGGTCGTCAGGCTGCGCGGTGGTATGGCAGAGTGGCGTGGTCAAAACCTGCCAGTCGTGCAGAAAAAGTAGCACGAAACTCTACTTTACAAGTTAATTTACGCTAACAGCGTACTTCACAAACAGACAGCAAGAGAGATAGTCAGATCATGGCAGAGAACGAAAACAACCAGAATGGAAACGGCCAGGCAGCTTCACAGTCAGCACAGCAGGCTGGTCAAGAAGGTCAACAGGGACCAATGTTCGCGCTGCAGCGCATTTACCTGAAGGATTCATCATTCGAATCCCCCAAGACGCCGGAAGTATTCCGCAGCCAGTGGGCTCCGAAGATCACTTTCAACCTGAACACCAGCAACAGCAAGATCGCTGACGGCGTTTACGACGTGGTCTTGAAACTGACTATCGAAGCCAAGCAGGACGACAATATTGCTTTCCTGGTGGAAGTGCAGCAGGCCGGTATTTTTACCTGCAATGGCTTTGCAGAAGCAGATCTGGAGCGCGTTCTGGCAACAGTATGCCCTAACATCCTGTTCCCATACGCTCGAGAAACCATTGATGCGCTGGTAACGCGCGGCAGCTTCCCGGCCGTCATGCTGGCCCCTGTTAACTTTGATGCAGTGTATGCGCAGTCCAAGGCGCAGCAGCAAGGTCAGAGCGGCGAACAGCCCGCTAGCTGATCAGCAACGAAACTGCCTGTCGGTCATCATCTTGAGATCGGCAGGCAAATCCACTTCATTCTGCATGTTCCCATCATTTCTTGAGTTTTCATGACTTTTGTCATGAAACCGCGAGAATTTACAACAAATCTGGGAAGTCTTTTTGTCTGAGCGCTTCGTACAAAGCAATAGCCACCGTATTGGACAGGTTCAGGCTCCTGCTGTTGGCCTGCATCGGCAGGCGCAGTTTCTGACTGGCAGGTAGTGCGTCAAGCAGGTCCGGCGGCAATCCGCGGGTTTCGGGCCCGAACAGCAGTCCATCTCCTGCGTTGAAGGCAGCTTGATGGTAGTGTCGACTACCCTTGGTGGTGAAGCCATAAATCAGGTTGTCAGGATAATGAGCCTGAAAATGCTGCTCGAATGATGCCCAGTCTGACCAGCGTGTGACCTGGCTCAGCTCGTGATAATCGAGGCCGGCACGGCGTACTTTCTTTTCATCCAGGTCAAAGCCGAGTGGCTCGATCAGATGTAGCGACGCACCGGTATTTGCGATTAATCGAATGATATTGCCGGTGTTGGGAGGGATTTCAGGTTGATACAGGATGATTTGAAACAATGTCTTGTCGCTGAGCCGTTAAAACGTCCCCAAATATACCCCTGAAGGGGGCTTTTTACTATAGAAATTGGTAGTTTGACGCTTATAATTCAACATATTATTAAATTGGCCGTCATAGTACGTAAAGAGTTTGTGACTGGTCATTTGAGGTAGTGATAGTGCTGCAATGGTTAGGACGCAAGAATCGGGTCGATGGCCTGGTGGGTTTGTCGATCAATGATCGGCGAATTTCGCTTGCTCATATCACCCGGCGAAGGGATGAACTGGCATTGGAGCATTGCATACAGCATGAGCTGGCGCAGCAGAGCCTGCGGGACGGGCTGATTCAGCTCGTCGATGAGCACCGTCTTGCCGGGGCCGATACCAATCTGGTGCTGGCGCCAGCTGACTACAGTGTCTTTCTGGTCGACATGCCGCAGGTAGAGGAGGCCGAGGTGGCCGCCGCAGTGCGCTGGAAGATCAAGGACCTGCTGGATATGCCGGTCGAAGAGGCCGTGATCGACGTGTTTCCATTGCCCGACGATGCTTTCCAGGCGCGCAAGCAGATGGTCTACGCGGTAGCTGCAAACCGGCCGAAACTGGAGCAGTCGATTGAGGTGATTGAGCGCAGTGGTTTGTCGCTCAGCAGTATCGATATACCTGAAATGGCAATGCGCAATGTGACAGCGCAGTTCAGCGACGACAGCAACGGGTTGGCGTTTATTGCCTTGAAGGCCAGTGGCAGCATGATGAATGTGACCAGAAACGGCGAGTTGTACCTGACCCGCAAGATTAACACTCAGGTCGGACCTGATGCCCTGCTTGAGGCCGACTGGGAGATGGTTCGTGACCGGCTGGCCCTGGAGATACAACGCTCGCTGGATTATTTTGAAAGTCAGATGGGGCAGAGTCCGATTACCCAGATCATGATCGCGCCGCGACAGAAAGACACCGAGTCGATGATGAACTCGCTGGCCGATGCGCTGGCTTCACCGGTAGGCATGCTGGATTTTTACAATGACCTGGACGCACCATCAGATGTGACTAACGAAACCAAGGGTGCCTGCATGATGGCGATCGGTGCAGCACTCAGAACAGACGGCGCGGGGAGCGTATAAGCTTGGCTACTGTAAACCAGCAAATCAATCTGTACCTGCTGGAGTTGCGGCCGCGGCGCGATCTGGTGACAGCTGCGCGCGCAGTGCAGGTGCTGGGTGTGCTGATGGGTCTGGCAATTCTGGTGTCACTGGTGCAATGGTGGCAAACAGGCGTTAACCAGAATCGGCTGGCAGAAGTTGAGCAGGCACTGCAGGAACAGACGGCACGTACCGAGCAGCTGGAGCGAGAAGTCGCTGCGCGCGCAACCGACCAGGCTCTGGTGCGTGAGATGAATACCCGGGAGTTGCGCGTGCAGCAGGCGCGAGAACTTTATGATTTCATGCAGGGTACAACGCTCGGCAACCTGGTTGGCTATTCCCAGCACTTGAAGGATCTGTCCCGCGCGTCATTCACTGGTCTGTGGCTGCAGGAATTTCGTATCGTGGGCAACGCAGATAATGTGATGATTCGCGGGGTTGCCTTGGAGCCGGCCATGCTGCCTGACTATGTAGGGCGCCTTAGTGGTGGCAATAGTGCAATCAGCACCCGACGCTTTAATCGACTGATCAGTGCGCGTGATGAAACGCAGCAATCGCTTTATGAATTTACGCTGGAGGCTGGCGAGTGACTCTGAAGCGACGTCTACAGATGGCTGGTGAGTCGTTCGACCAGCGCCCGGCAGCAGAGAAAACCATTCTTGCTGTGCTCGGCATTGCCGTATTGATATGGTTGTATCTGATTTTTGTGTTCGAGCCAATGGATAGTGCCCGAGAGCAGGCGGCCAATGAGCTTATGGTCAGAGAGGCGCGTCTGGTCACCATGCAGCAGCGTGAACGTACCGCTGTCATCATGGGTAATGAAGATCCCAATGAGGCGGTCCGCGTGCGTATCGAGCGCGCCATGGCAAATCAGAGCCAGTTGCAGCAGCAGATCGAGAGCCTGGCTGGTAATCTGGTAACGCCACAATCCATGACGAGGTTGCTTACCTCAATGCTGGAGAGCCGGGAAGGCCTGGAACTGATTCGGGTAGAAAACCAGATGCCGATCCCGATGCGTAATTCAACCGAGTCAGGAGCTGGCGCGCAAGCCGCGGTAGCAGAGGGCGAGGCTGATGAAGTTGAGCGACAGCAGGTGTACAAGCACGTGCTGCGACTGGAACTGGAAGGTGATTATTTGAGCCTGATCAGCTACCTGCGCAGTGTCGAAGCATTCTCGGAGCGCTTCTTCTGGGATGAGTTGCATTTTGTACAGACCACCTGGCCCAATGCGCGCATTACGCTGCAGCTGCATACACTGAGCGCAGAGGAGGGCTTTGTTGGTGTTTGAGTTATCCGGATCTATGAAGGCTTCAGCCCGCTCAGCAGCTACCATTGCAGGGTTGGCGCTGTCCGCTGCGGTTTCAGCCCAGACGCTGACAATAGATGGTGAAGTGTTCCGCGATCCCACTCAACCACCAAACCGGGTTGCTGTGCAGGCTGTTGAGGTTCTGGACGCTGGCGGCCCGGAAATAGCCATCAACAACACCAACTATGTGGTCAGTTTTGTAAGAACAGGCGGCAGTAGACCGATTGCGGTCATCAATGACCGTCAACTGACAATAGGTGATAATGTTGACGGTGCCGTGATTGTGGATATCAGAAACGGAGAAGTTGTGTTGTCGGCCGCAGGCAGAGACTATGTGCTGACAGCCTTTACGCGCTCAATCAGGGAGCCGGTTGAATGACTTTGGAAAACATCAAGCAGACAAATGCCGAATGCCGTCTGTGGGTGCGAATGGTTTTCGCCCCGCTGGCAATTGCCGTGCTTGCTGGCTGTGGTAATTCCGCAATCACCAACCAGCCGAGCATTGAAGTTCTGGGATCCATGCAGAACGTGTTGAGCGAGGCTGAATACGGCTACGACGAGGATCTGGCGCCACCTCCTGATGACGATATTGTCAGAAACCTGATGCCCGGTCTGTCGCTGAACGATGATGTGCTGGTTGCCGTTGAAGAGCGTTTTAACATCGTGGCCAATCGTGAACAGGCGCGGGACTTCTTTAATGGTTTGGTAGCTGGCACTGACTACGGCGTGACGATAAGCCCTGATGTTGAGGGTGAGATCACACTGAATATGCCCAACACCACAATCGAAGAGGCGATGGATGCCGTCGCCGATACCTACGGTTTCCAGATCACTCGCACCAATAACACCTGGCAGGTCCGTCAGCCGGGTATGGAAACCAGGATTTTCACGATTGATTACCTGAATGTGAGTCGTAGTGGTAATAGCAGCTCCCAGGTTTCATCCAACAGTGGGGGTGGTGGTGTTGGCGGCGGCGTCGGCGGAGGCTTGGGAGGAGGCGGCGGCTTCGGCGGAGGCGGCTTCGGAGGAGGTGGCTTGGGAGGAGGCTTCGGAGGCGGTGGCTTCGCCGGTTCAGGTCTCGGCGGAGGCGGCTTTGGAAGTGCTGCTACTGGCGGCGGCGGAGGCGGTGGTGGCGGTATGGTCACCACGCAGACAGAAACTGACTTCTGGAGCGATATACAGCAAACTCTGGAAGGTATGCTCGGCCTTGCTTCGACGCCAAGTCGTTCAGCGCAGGCAATTAATGGACAGCTTGGTACCGGATTGCTGACAGGCATAGTCAACAACGCACCGAGAGCAAGCGCAGTGACTGACGAGAGCGGTCGGTCAGTAGTTGTCCAGCCGCAAGTCGGGCTGATCATGGTTACCGCAACCCCGCAGGAGCTTGAGCGCGTGGCCAACTACATAGAAACCGCTCAGGACATTCTCGGCCGTGAAGTGACCATTCAGATTCAGTTCCTGGAAGTCATTCTCAACAAGGGCTTCCAGTCTGCAATTGACTTTGATACGTTTGGACCTGGCGGACAAAGCGGCAGCGGGAACACTGTCACCGGGCAATTTGGTCCGGGAGAGGAAGCCTCGAATATAGATGGCATCTCAAACCCACTCACCATTACGACCAATTTCACCGATTTTGATGCTGTGCTGCGCCTTCTGGAATCGCGAGGTACCACTCAAGTGCTGTCGAGCCCCAGCCTCAAGGTACTCAATAATCAAAAAGCAGTATTCCAGGATGGCGACCAGGAGTTTTTCCAGACCAATGTAGGGTCCAACGTAGTCAGCAGTGGCGGCGCGGTAACGGAGTCCTCGTCCAGCAATTTGCAACAGTTCTTCTCGGGTATCTCCATGGATATCACGCCGCAAATCAGCGCAGACGGCGAGATAACCCTCCATGTCCACCCGACCATCACAACCGTCAGTGAACAGAACAAGTCGGTAGACGGGCAGCAGGTGCCATTGGCCCGCACCGCTGTGCGAGAGCTGGACAGTATCATTAGGGCACGTGATGGTCGCATTGTTGTGCTCGGCGGTCTTGCCTATGAGCGCAGTATTGATACCTCGGCAGGCGTGCCAGGCCTGAACGACATACCGGTGGTTGGCGCGGCCTTTGATCAGCGTCGACGGACGACCGTTAAAAGCGAATTCATCATCCTGCTGCGGCCGATTATTGCCAACCCGCAATCAGAACAGCAGCTGATTCGTGAACGCAGTGACAGGCTGCGCGCGTTAGGGCAAGATATCAACCCTTTCGCGAATCAATAGCCGGGGGTTGGTCGACGCCATGTATCTGGAACATTTCGGCCTGCAGGAATCACCGTTCTCGCTGACACCCAATACCGAGTTCTTCCTGAACATGGCGAGCTATCATGAGACCTTCAACATGTTGATGGTCGCTATCGCCAACCGGGAGGGGTTCATCAAGGTTGTTGGTGAGGTCGGCACCGGCAAAACCATGCTTTGCCGAAAGGTGCTGAATACCCTGGAAGACGATTCTGAGCGTTATGTGACAGCTTACATTGCCAATCCGGTACTAAGCCCCAAAGGCCTGTTTCTGGCGTTTGCGGAAGAACTGGGAATCGAAGTTGACACAGATATCGGTCATCACAGCCTGCTAAAAAAAATATCCCGAGTGCTGATGGAGCAGTCAGTTGCAGGACGCCAGGTCATACTGTTTATCGATGAAGCGCACGCAATGCCGCAGAAAACGCTGGAAGCGTTACGCCTGCTGACCAATATTGAAACTGAAAAGACCAAACTGTTTCAGGTCGTGCTGTTTGCCCAGCCAGAGCTGGACGATATGCTGCGAGACAAGTCTCTGCGGCAGCTACTGCAGCGGATCACCTTCTCATATCGGCTTGAATCCCTGGACCGGGATGGTGTAGAGCGTTATGTCTCGCATCGCATGAGCAAGGCTGGCTATAACGGTGCAGCAGTATTTTCATCACGCGCGCTGGATGACCTGACGGCAGCGACCCGCGGTATACCCAGGCTGATCAATATACTCTGTCACAAAGCCCTGATGGTTGCCTATGGTCGTGGTGATCGCATCGTCGAGCGGGACCACATGCAACGTGCCATTGCCGACACAGAAGGCGTTGAGTTGCAGGCCCCACAACCAAGCTATCTGCGTCGCGTCAGTGCCGTCATGGCTGTGATGGCGGTGGCACTGGTGATTTACATGCTTAATTATTATTTGCGGTAAACCGTCATGAGTTTGATTAATGACATGCTTCGAGACCTGGATGCACGGCGCCGCGACGCGCCCGGCGGTCGCACGGGTCCGGAGAAACTTGTGCCGGCCTCACCAGGGACATCACATCGACCGGCAAATTCCAGTAGCCCAAAAGTCTGGCTGCTGGTGGCATTCCTGCTGCTTGTTGCCGCCGCAACAGCTTTCTGGTTTCTACGGGGTAGTGGAGTAGAGCAGCAGACCTTCACGACTCAGCCACTGGCTACTGCGACCAGTCAGGCCCCAGCTGACATGGCTCCGCAAACAAGCGCTGATGACGGCGAAAACGAGATGATACGTGAGCTTGAGCGACGTCTGCAGGACCTTGAACGCCAGAATCAGGCGCTGCTCAGTCAGCAGTCCAGCTCCGCCCAGAGCGAGGCCAACTCAGTGAGCTCAGGTTCGCCTTCCTCGAGTGAGGTCTCTTCAAACGCTGCCACAAGGAATCAGCAGGCTGCCCAATGGCAGCCACGCGACTGGGAATCAGCATCTGAAGGACAATCTGCCAATGCAGGCCAGGCTCGACAATCCATGCCGGACGCATCGACAGGAAGTGATTCTGCTGTGGCTGCAATCCTGGCAGGTTCCAATGCAGGTAACGCGGAGGCTGAAAACCGGCTTGAGCAGCAGCCACAAAACGGCCAGTCCGCTGGCATTGTCAGAGAGCAGCGCCCAATGTCCCTTACCGACCGTGACCGTCGGGAAGTTCAATTGGCGCTTGAACAATGGGCGGACGGGCAACGGATAGCGGCCTTGCAGACTCTGGACAGTTTCATCTATCAGGAACCCGAAGCTCATTTATCGCGTGAAATGCTTGCCAAGCTGTTGATTCAGCAGGGTGAACAAGAGCGAGCGCTGCAGGCGGTCGAGCTGGGTCTGCGCATTCAACCGAACCGGGCAGCATACAAGAAAATCAAAGCCCGCCTGTTGATTGATCAGGGGCAGGCTCCCCAGGCTGCCGAAGTTCTGATGGAGCGACCGCCGGCCATGACTTCTGACATAGAATACCATGACATGCTCGCAACGGCTTTGCTGGCCAGTCAGAACTACGCAGACGCTGCCAGTACCTACCAGGCGCTTTTGCGTCAGAATAACTCGATTGGTCGCTGGTGGTATGGACTGGCTGTCGCTCTGGATACTGTCGGAAGGCGAGTGGAGGCAGCAGAGGCTTACCAGCAGGCCGCCCGTCGCGAAGACCTGCCACCCGCATTGCGTGAACAAAGTCGCGAGCGGCTCGCCCTGATCAGGGCCGCACAATAACAAGGCATCGCTAAAGATTATGGCCGTACGACAAAAAATACGCATAGGTGACCTGCTTGTTCAAAATGCTGTCATCACCGAGGAGCAGCTCCAGCAGGCTTTGTCCAAGCAGAAGACAACCGGCCTGCGTCTGGGGCGCACACTGATCAATCTGGGCTTCGTCCAGGAAGACAGGTTCCTGGAGTTCCTGTCCGAGCAACTGGGCGTGCCCTTTGTCGACCTGCGCCGCTACAAATTTGATCCCACCGTAGTACAGCGACTGTCAGAAACTCACGCACGGCGTTTCCGCGCCATCGCCCTGTCCGAGAAGGGGGGGCTGCTGCTGGTCGGTATGGCGGACCCGACCGACATCTATGCCATGGATGCGTTGGAGAGGTTGTTGCAGCAACCGATTGAAGCTGCGGTTGTTCGTGAAAGCGAGCTGCTTGCAACCCTGGATATGGTCTATCGCCGTACCGATGAGATCGCTGGGTTTGCCGAGGAGCTGGACGAAGAACTGACAGAAGGCCAGTTTGACCTGGCGGCCCTGACACCGGCAGACGATGACAGTGATGCGCCAGTAGTCAAGCTGCTGCAATCGCTGTTTCAGGATGCCGTACAGATAAGGGCCTCGGACATTCACATTGAACCTGATGAAACGGTCCTGCGTATCCGCCAGCGTATTGATGGCGTTCTTCAGGAGCAGATCGTCAAGGAGCGCCGAATCGCGCCCGCTCTGGTACTGAGACTGAAATTGATGTCAGGGCTGGACATTTCCGAGAAACGCTTGCCCCAGGATGGTCGATTCAGCCTTAAGGTTAAAGAGCGCAAAATTGACGTGCGTCTGTCCACTATGCCGGTTGAATACGGCGAGTCGGTGGTGATGCGTTTGCTTGACCAGACGGACGGCGCTGCGGATCTCGATCAGGTGGGAATGGCACCTGAAATGCTGGAGCAGTTCCGAAGGCTGATCCATATGCCGCATGGTCTGATTCTGGTAACTGGTCCTACGGGTTCCGGTAAAACAACAACCCTGTATGGCGCTTTGCAGGAATTGAACGACGCTGGCAAAAAAATCATCACCGTAGAAGACCCGGTTGAATACCGCCTGCATCGTGTCAATCAGGTTCAGATCAATCCCAAAATCGGCTTGAGTTTTGCCCGAATACTGCGGGCTGCGCTGCGTCAGGATCCTGATATCCTGCTGGTAGGCGAGATTCGTGACCAGGAAACGGCCGAAATTGCACTACGAGCCGCGATGACCGGCCACCTGGTCCTGTCCACCTTGCATACCAACGATGCCGTCTCAAGTGCCATGCGTCTGGTGGATATGGGCGCTGAAGGCTTCCTGGCGGCAACCGCGATTCGTGCAGTGATGGCGCAACGACTGGTTCGGCGTCTATGCGACAACTGTTATCTGGACCATACCCCCAATGCCCGTGAACAGGCCTGGATTCGCCATACAATGGGCGAGCAGGCGCCGGCGACCATGTCGCTCAAGCAGGCAAGCGGCTGCCACCGTTGCAATAACACCGGTTATCGGGGCCGTGTTGGTGTGTTTGAATTGCTGGTGCTGAACGATGAAATGGCCGATGCCCTGCGTCGTTCCAATTCATCGGATTTTGTGAAGGCCGCCAGGCGCAGCAAAGGTTATCGACCCCTGGTCGTCAGTGCGATGATGGAGGCGCTGGATGGGGTGACCAGCCTTGAAGAAGTGTATCGCGTGGCTGAGCAGATCGATGAGAGTGGCGACTGGATGCAGACAGGCCTGAGTGAAGGTGATTCCGCCAGCGAAGTTTACGATGGGCTGAATCCGGAGGCAGACAACCGCACCATAGCCTGGGATGATGGCAACTGATCATGGCGTATTTTCAATACAAAGCCCGTAACAACAAGGGCGCGCTGATAACCGGTGGCCTGGAGGCTGTCAATCTCGATGCGGCGGCCAGTGAGCTGTTGGGGCAGGGGTATACGCCAATCGATATCCAGGCAGGAAAAGTGCGAGCCACCAATGCAAGTCGTGATTCGCAGCCACGTAAACAACAATCGAAAACAAAAAGCGCAAGTGGTAAGAAGTCCTCTCGTGTTGACCTTAACGCGGACGCATTTCAGGTTCTCAATGCCGCTCTGAAAAAGCGCAAGATCACGCTGGATGACCAGATCATCTTTGCGCGTCAGATGCAGAGCCTGACCCGGGCTGGTATGCCTCTGGATCGCGCCTTGAAAGGTCTGCAGCGATCCAACAAGAACCCTACTTTTCAGGCAATCCTGAGAGAGGTCCAGCAAAGCCTTGAGTCCGGTCAGACCCTGTCTACTGCTCTTGGCCATCACCCCAAGATATTTTCCACCCTGTTTCTGTCGCTGGTAGACGTGGGGGAAAATACGGGTCGACTGGATATGGCATTTGAGCAGATCGTGCGTTATCTGGAACTTGAAAAAAATACGCGTAAGCAGGTCAAAAGCGCTACAAGATATCCAACCTTTGTGATGGCCACGATTGCCGTTGCCCTTGGTGTCATCACGTACTTTGTGATTCCTGCCTTTGCAGACACATTTGCACGCCTCGGCGCTGATCTGCCGCTGGAAACCCGGATTCTGGTTGGTATATCAGATTTTGTGGTCAACTGGTGGCCATTTTTGCTCGGCGGCGGTGTTAGTTTGGTCGTCGGGTTTAAAACCTGGGCTCGATCCGAAAAAGGTGGTCTTGCCTGGGATGAGAAAAAACGCTTTTTGCCATTGGCAGGCGGCGTTATAGAGAAAGTTGCCTTGGCCCGATTTGCACGCACATTCTCCATGATATTAAAAGCAGGTGTGCCCATTGTCCATGGCATGGGCGTCGTGGCGAGTACCGTGGGAAACCGGTTCATCGCGAAACGTATTATCAAAATGCGCGAAGGCATTTCGAGAGGTGAGACCCTGTATAACACGGCTGTTAATGCCGGAATGTTCTCACCGCTGGTATTGCAGATGATTGCCGTCGGCGAGGAAAGCGGCACCATCGATCAACTGATGGAAGATGTCGCAGAGTTCTACGATGCGGAGGTCCAATACGAGCTCAAGCGAATGGGTGAGGCGATCGAGCCAATTCTGATCATGGTGATCGCTGGAATGGTCCTGATTCTGGCGCTCGGTGTGTTCCTGCCTATCTGGGATTTGAGTGCAGCAGCGCGAAACTAATTCGATGCGTGCCTAAAAGAGACGTTGGGAAGATTCCGGGACAAATTAAGCCTTGCTGAGGTGTATTTGGGGATGTAAAGGTATTGCCTGGCTAGTATGGGGCATAGACTGCTGCTAATCTCTTCAACAAACACGTATAAACATTAACTGAGGCTATGCAGATTGAGTATCGGATGAAGAGACCCAGAACGTCTGTTGGGCCGCTCGGATCGAACAGCGCTGGTTTTACATTGTTCGAAATGATGGTCTACATACTGGCGGCGTCAATTCTGTTTGCCGCGGCCTTCAACCGCTACCAGGATTTTCCCGGGGAGGCGGAGCGGGCCAACTTTCTCGCGGTGCAAGCCCAATTAAACGCAGCGATTAACTTGCAGATGATGAAGTTAATCGCTTCTGGTGAGTGGCAAAATGCCCGGCAGTCGGACGGCATGAACCCGATGGATCTGATGTTAACGACGCCTGGCAACTATGTCGGCGCACTGAGCGGGGCGTCAGTAGCGCAACTGCCAAGACGTATCTGGTATTTTGAAAGAAGTAGTGGTGAGCTAGTGTACTTGGCGGAGAACGCGGAGAACCTTTACCTGGTTGACAATGGACAACGGGTTTCAGCTTCGCAGCTCAGTTTTAGAGTAACAAATCGCTATTCAGAGTCTGGCTCGTGGGAAGGAATGGTGCTGGCTCCTGTTCGGCCGTATGAATGGCAATCAGTCCCATTAAGTGTGCCTGACCCGCAACAGAATGTGGTAGTGCCAGGGCAAAATGTTGCGGTGACAGAGCAATAGCACGTCCCGGTGCAGGGATAGAATGAGAAGTAATCGCTGGTGAAGGGCAGTGAAAGGGCTCTGGCAAGCGGCAACAAGGGACAAAAAGGGGTAAAAAAGGAAAAATTGGGGAAGCTTACAGGGTAACTGTATGGCCACGTCCGGTAAGCGCTGATACGATCATTCTCAAGCTGGTTAACGAGGGTGCTTTCACGCAAGTGATTGTCGTATAAAGGCTAACAGGCGCGGGACGCACCGCATGTAAAAAAAAGTAACGATGTAGTACGTAGACCTAGGCAAATTTAAATGCTGGAAAAAGGGAATGATGAGGCGCTAGCCGAGACCTGACCCAATACTGAGGAGTAAAGAGATGAAGATTCAAATGAAAGCAAAACAGCAGCAAGGCTTCACAATCATTGAATTGGTAGTGGTTATCCTTCTGCTTGGCATCCTGGCAGCAACAGCTCTGCCTCGCTTCCTGGATGTGACCGAAGAAGCTCACGATGCGGTCGTCGATGGCACCGCTTCTGCACTGCAAACGGGAGTTGCTCTGTATCGAGCTCAGTGGATCGCCCAGCAGCAGCCAGCCGCTGGTACAGTGTTGAGTTCTACTGAATTCGGTGGTCTGGTGATTGGTACAAGCGGTTACCCGATTGGTGTTACTAACAGCTCAACCGGCGCGTTCGATGCCACTGCGGCCAACTCCGAACAGCAGTGCGTTGAGATATACAACGGTCTTCTGCAGGCTGGACGCGCACCAGTGACCGGGTCTGCGCTGACGACTGCTGATACCGATGTGCCAGAGTCACCAACTGCATCTACACCTGAAAGTGCTACGAACAGTGACTTTTTCGGTATTAGTGAAGGATTTGTGGCCAAGCAGGTGGAAGGTGTCACGACAATTGGTGGTTTGACAGTTCTGGCCGCTGATGAGTACTGCGTCTACTCGTACGTCGCCGATGCTAACCGTCGCAGCACTGTAGACGATGATGTCCCATCAATCATCTACTTCCCGAACGGAGCAAACAGCGGCGCGATCGAAGCCGGTTCTGTAATCCAAGTATCGCTCTAATACGCCGGGCGTTATAAGTTGACAGCAAGGCCGTTGGTATAAAACCTGCGGCCTTGTTTCTTTTCTAGTAGTATGTATTGCGTTCTCATTTTAATTGTTGCGGAGACTTGATATGGGACGCAGCGATTGTCGGAAATCCTTAAATTTGCCCATTTCCTCAGCTGGATTCACCATTATAGAGGCAGTCGTCGCCATCGCGTTTATCGGCATCATTGCAGCGTTCGCCATGTCCCGAATCCTCCGCTCCGATACCTACAACGCTATAATTGTGCGTGATCAGGTTATCTCCCTGTCGCGCTCTGCACAGCAACGCTCAATTGGCCGATCAGAAGTTGTCCTGACACTGAGCCCGGCTGGCAATAATCTCGATATTCAGATAGAAGATGAGGATGGCGTGATTCAACGCGCTACTCTTGATCTCAGAGGTGTTACTCTGACGGCGGATGTCAATGAGCTTGATAGCTGTACGAGCACCCCGGGCGCCGATGCTTTGACAACTTCCAATGATCTGGTGCTTGAATTTGATGAGCTTGGTGATCTACTGGAAGGGGGGGTGACTGGAACGGCAGGATACCCGGCAACTGTCACATCTGGAGCAAGACTTTGCATCAATGGCGATCCTGCCAGATCAGTATGCTGGTCAGCATCCGGTTATGCTTACGCTGGAGACTGTGTTGACTAACAGACGACTACCAAGCCGGCAGCGCGGCGTTACATTGATCGAGCTGATAGCAGTTATTGTAATTCTGGGTGTGGCGCTAATTGGCGTCACAACAGCCGTGTCTTCGGCGGTTTCGCGCAGTTCGGATGTGCTTCTGGAGACTCGTGCCCTGGCGCTGGCCCAGAGCTACCTCGACGAAATCCTTTCACGGCGCTTTGATGAGCGCTCTGCACCTCGAGGCATTCCGCCGTGTCGGACTAATTGTACCGATCCTGGTGATCCGCACGATTGTGTTGATCCTGGTGATTTCGGCCCGGACGGGGGAGAGTCAGGCCGCGCGGACTACGACGATGTAGATGACTACCATTGCCTCGACGAAGGGTTCGGACAAGCAGGCCCGTTGCAGGATGCAGAAGGGAATGAGCGCGAAGGTTATGAAAACTTCCGGGTTCAGGTGTTTGTACGCTACCTGGAGCTAGGCGCTGGGGGGGCAGAGGAAAATCTTGCGAGCGAACCGAACGATTTGACAGACGAACGAGATGCCAAGCTGATCACTGTTACGGTCAGCCATGTAGAAAGACCGGATGGCTGGCAGTTCAGTGTGTATAAGGCTAATTTTTAATATGAGACAGCGATCGACCATTAGACCGTCCCGCTTGGGACAGCGTGGGTTCACGATCATAGAGATTGTGATTACGCTGCTAGTCTCTTCCATTCTGGCGATTGGTATCGTGGGTTATATCGGAGATGCAGTTGAAGGATTTGCTGCCTCCAGTAATCGCAACAAGTTGGCAACATCGGGCCGAAATGTTGTTGATCGCATCGCACTGGAGCTTCATAACGCCGTCCCTAACAGCATTCGGGTTTCGACCGCACAGGGCACCGGTGACCAGTGCCTCGAGTTTATCCCGTTTATTGGTGCTTCGAACTACAGAGATGCGCCGTTCACAGGTGGCGGTGGCACCGACTTTGAAGCAATTGACTTTAACCCGGTGCTGACGCTGGCATCACCAGCCGACAGACATGCCGTCATTTACCCAATCAATATCCAGGATCTCTACGACGGAGGCTCTCCCGGACCTCGCGCACTGATTGATGAAATTGAGGATACTGGTGGGGCAGATGGGTTGGTCACTGTGCGACTGGACGCGACTCATAGATTCTCAAGACGGTCCCCAGTGGAGCGGTTTTATGTGGCAGATCGGCCGGTCAGTTTCTGTGTTGAGGGTGGGCAGCTTTTTCGATATCAGAACTACGGATTTCAATCGACGCAATGCACGCCGGATACCGCATCCTGTCTGCCTGAAACAGCGCCAGACCGAACATTGATCAGCCTCAGTATAGATAACGCCAGCCTCACGGCGTTTGAGATAATGCCAGCAACACTGCGCCGCAATGCAATCATATCTCTGGACTTGAACTTTGCTGAATCCGGTGACGAGGTGCGTATCAAACATGAGGTGCTGATGCGAAATGTCCCATGACCGAGTGATTCCTATATCAATGCGTAGCAAGTGTCCCGCGGTAAGGTCGGGCCAGCAGAAGTCATCGATTTACTTTCAGCGAGGTATCGGTTTGCCAGCCGCTATCTTTGTTATTACGCTGATGGCAGCAATTGCAGCAGGCATTAATCTGCTGGTTTCGCAGAATGCAGAGACATTTCAGGAAGAAACGCAATTGACACGTGCATTTTATGCTGCTGAATCTGGCGCAGGATTCGCCATGAATGCGCTATTTCCACCCGACGAGTTCCCCAATTACAACACCACGGCTATCTGCCCGGAGAATGCGGGCAGTCCGCGGGAGTATGATTTTGAATCCGAAGGGCTGTCGGGCTGCAGCGTGTCAGTCAGTTGTGTCACTGACGCAACTGTTGATGGAGTGGACTATTTCACAATTACCAGCACGGGCAGTTGCGGCGACGTCACCCGGACCATAAGGGTCCGGACAAGTTTCGACGCGGACTAATCTGTCGCACTTATCTGTGTAGCAGGATGCCTAAATGGCACCCACCGCGACAAAGATGCCTAGTACAACGGCGATGGTCAATACAGCCGTCACACTATAGGTCACTACATTGCTCGGCCCCACATGGCAGCGATAGGGATCAATCTGCCGGGTATGGTCGCTGTCTCGATTGGATATTTCGCGTTGCAGGCGAATCTTGAAATTGTCAAACTTCTCAACAAGTTGCCAGCCAGCCTGGGATTCCTCGTGAAGGGTCTGCTTCAGATTGGCAGGTTTGGCAAAGTAGGGCACAGTGGATTGAATGACTTTGTATTCCAGGTCCATGGTCGTCTCCGTGGCCGTTGAGGTTGTTGTAATTCAATTTTGTGGCCAGCCGGTCCATTATGCAACGGCTTGGGCGGCTAGAGTGGGACAAATTAGGGCAGATTTGAGCACTGAAAGATATGACAGATCTGAATTAAGCCGCCATATTAGCTAGAATGTGTAAGTTGATAATAATGCGTTATTTATTCAGGTAAGGCGCCAATGCGAGACCAGCGGCTGACGCGGCCTCACAAACCTAGCAAGACCCGAAGCAGTAATCGGGTTGATTCCCCCGGACGTCTGCTGTTCGGCTGGGGCGCGCGCCTGTTGACAGCAATTGGGGCGGGCGCCATGGGTGTCAGCCTGGTGTTCGCGCAAACGCCTGGGCCTTTGGCGATTTCCGGCACGGGGGGCAATGTCCAGCAAGTCTCCACCCCATTGCTGGGCACGGGGGGGAATTCGACTTACACACAGGGCGCCTACCGCATTCATGTATTCACTTCCAATGGCACCTTCACCCCACCTCAGGGGCTCTCACAACTCGAAGTATTGATCGTTGGTGGCGGCGGTGGTGGTGGCAGTACCTACGGTGGCGGTGGCGGTGCCGGTGGTCTTCGGTGGGAGACCGGGGTCACGGTCAACCAACCGTCCTACAGTGTCGTTGTTGGCGCCGGTGGGGCAGGGGGCGCCGGCATCACAACCACTAATGACACCAGTGGTAACGGACAGGCAGGCCAGAATTCGTCATTTGGTACTCTGATCGCCCAGGGAGGCGGTTATGGTCAGGGCGGTGCACAGAGCAGCGCAGGTGGTGGTTCTGGTGGCTCCGGCGGTGGTGGTGGCGGTATTACCGGTGGCAGCGCACGACCAGGTGGTAGTGCAGCGGCAGGCCAGGGCAATGTCGGTGGCGCGGGCAATGGGACAAGTTCAGCCAGTAACCGTAGTGGCGGTGGCGGGGGTGGCGCCGGCGCGGCTGGCAGCGTGGGTACCGACGGCAGTGGCGGTAACGGTGGCGTCGGCCAGAATTTCAGTGCGCAGTTCGGTACTGGAGTTGGTGCCAGCGGCTGGTTTGCTGGTGGCGGTGGCGGCGGCAAGCGCAGCGGCGGTGGTACTGGTGGTACAGGTGGCACTGGCGGTGGTGGCGCGGGAGGCAGCCCGGCAAGCAACTCAGGCGTGGCTGGTCTGGCCAATACTGGCGGCGGCGGTGGCGCATCGGGTGGAACTGGTGGTGTTCCGGGTGCTGCAGGCGGTAGCGGTGTAGTTATTGTCAGATATATTCCACCCACAACAAACTTTGTTGTTCATACCTTTAACTCCAGCGGCACTTTTGTCCCCCCGCCCGGCGTCAGCTCCGCGGACGTGCTGGTCGTGGCCGGCGGTGGCGGTGGCGGCACCTCGCAGGCATTTGGCAACGCTGGCGCGGGTGGTGGCGGTGCTGGTGGTCTGGTCTACCGAACCGGTTTTGCGGTAGGCAGCTCCGTCGCTGTGACAGTTGGGGCGGGGGGCACGGCTGGTGTTGGACCTGGGCATCAGACTGGCGGCAATGGAGGCAACTCGGTCTTTGGTTCGTTAACGGCGCTCGGCGGTGGTGGCGGTATCGGTGGTAACGGTCAGGGCAACGCCGGGGGCTCAGGTGGTGGTTCCCGGGGTGCCAATGGTGGCGCAGCGACGCAACCTGGGGCTGCGACAACTGGTAGTGGATCGGCAGGTGGTAACAGTGCCAACTCTCCCGCTGGTGCAGCGGGCACCGGTGGTGGTGGCGCTGGTGGCGCAGGACAGAACCTGGCGGGAACTAACGGTGAGGCGGGCGGTAACGGCGGAGTTGGCCTGTCTTACAATATCAGTGGCACTGCGACATTCTATGCTGGCGGTGGTGGCGGTGGCGCTGCGCAAAACCTGGCGGCTGGAGGTGCTGGTGGAAATGGCGGTGGCGGCAACGGGGGTAACAACACCACACCAGCGACGGCGGGTACTCCCAATCGTGGCGGTGGCGGTGGTGGTGGCAACAACTCCATCAATGGTGCTGCTGGCGGCAGCGGTGTGGTTATCGTTCGTTATGTGGCACCTACCGCAACCATCACAACCCAGCCTTCAAGTTCCGCCGTCAGCGGTGCAGCCTTTAATCAGCCAGCAGTAGTAACCCTGCTGAATGCCAGCGGAAACCCAATTGCAGGTGCAAATGTAACCGCCAATATCGAAACGGGCGGTGGTACATTGGGCGGAACCACCACCGTGGCAACCAATGGATCGGGCCAGGCGATCTTTACTGACCTGACGATTAGCGGAGCGGCGGGAGTTCGCACTCTGGGTTTCACGGTAGCGGGTACCAACACCAAACTGATCTCCAACAATGTGGAGATAATTTCCTACCACTTCGAGATTTCGCACCAGACCACCAACGGGCGCTGCAGCGCCTTCACGCCGATTACGATCAGTGTTGTTGACTCCAATGATAATCCGGTCACCAACTTTGCCGGCACTTTGACACTCAGCAATGGTTCGGTGGGCAGTTACGCGCTGGCAACAGGCCAGCAGGGTTCCGTCAACGATGTGACACCAAACGATGGTCAGGCTCAGGTCACTCTGGTAGCTGGCAACAATGGCAGTATTGTCGTGAACTTTTCCACCAGCGTGGCGCAGACGTATCAATTTGATGCCAATGCTGGCTCAATTGGTACGGAAAACTACAATATTTCGCTCACCCTGGAAAACTGCGCCTTCCGCATATTCCACGACGGCAACAGCAATGTCTGCAGTGTCGAGCCCATCACCATTCAGGTGGTCACAGCATCGGGCGACACAGTTGTTGGCTATACCGGCAACGTCAATATCAGCACGGCTGGTGTTACAGGCGGTAACTGGAGCAAGACAGGTACAGCCAGCGACGCATTTGGCACGCTAACGCCCGGTACAGCAAATACTGGAGCGGCCACCTATGCATTCACTGCGGCTGACGCGGGCGAAATAATTCTTGATTTCCAGAATAACAATGTAGAGACAGTGAACTTCAATCTGGTTGCGGCGAATGTCTCTCAGCCCTCTGGCCAATACGATCCCAATCTGGTCAATGCTGCCTGTACTTTTCGGGTGACTCACAGTGGCTCATCCGATGTGTGCTCGATAGAAGAGGTGACACTGACCCTGGTCGACAGTGGTGGTAACACAATTACCAATTACGCCGGAACCGTTAACCTGAGTACTAGCACGGGCTTCGGTACCTGGGTAGATATCGGGCAGAGCGACGGTGACCTCGTAGACCCGGTTGATGAAGATGGTAACGCAACCTATGAATTCGAGGCGTCAGACAACGGGCAGGTTGTGCTTGGCTTCCGGCATTCGTCCAACACCGGACCAGTCAACATTAACGTCAGTGACGGTGTCACACTGGACCCTCGCAATTCTGCCAGCATGTACGACCAGAATCTGCAGATTGCGCTGTGTACCTTTGAAATATCACATGGCTTTGCTGCCAATGCCTGTGAAATAACACCCGTCACCTTTACCGTCCGGGACAGCGATAACAATATAGCGACGGATTACCTTGGCACAATGCGAATCAGTAATAACATCGCCAGTGGTAATTGGGCATTGTCCGGGACGGCAGAGGGAGGAATAAATGCCCCTTCTGGCCCGGATACGGGAATCGCAGATTACACCTTTGATGGGCTGGACGCTGGTCAGGTCATTCTCAACTTTACCAGTACCAATACAGGTATCGTGAATTTCGATGTCGAGGATGGCCTGATCGTCGAAAATGGGGCATTTGATCCCAATCTTTTCTACAGCGGATGTTTTCCGCAGATATTTGATGGCGCTCAGTGTACCAGTCCGGGTAATTCCACCTCGGTCAGCATACCGGCTACCAACACTCAGGCATCGTTGAAGTCGCGAATGGTTTTGATGGCGACCATGCAGGTCGGTAATTCGAATGCCGGTACCACTGCGACTTTTGATGGTGTCCCGATGACGCGCGTGATTCGTGTTGAAAATGACGACCAGGCGCCAGGCGTGACAACCGAAATCTGGGCGATATTCGACGATGATCTGCCCGCAAATGCCGGCTCATATGCTGGTGTGTTCAGTGGAGGGGTCAATGATCCCGCCATCTGTTTATTGTCAGTCACAGGCGTAGAGCAGGGTATACCCATACCTGCTGCTACCCCCGCTCAGGGTCCGGTCAATGGTAATACCTACTCCGGAGGGAGTGTCAGTGGGCGGCACTCGGTGTCAGCCGGTATAACTACAGATGTAAACAATGCTTTTATATTCAGTGTCGTTGCCAATGATGCGGCGTTTTACAATGAGTTCAATACGTTCTTTTTCCGTCCGTCAGAACCAGTATCGACATTGACCGGGCTCTGGGGCGGCTTTACAGCAGATGGAGGTTCTCCTCCTTATCGGGAAAATACTACTCAAGCCAGGCCCAACCAGGACACACAGGACGATGATCGCGAGGCCGGCGCCTCAGCAGGCTCTGCAGGTGTATTGAGTTCGGCAGGTTTTCTTGAGGTGGTGGAGCCATTTGAAAATCCTGGCATATTTGCGCCAACCATGAACGCTATGGCCGTGGCGGCATTCCGTCCTCTCGTTACCGGCGAACCACTGGCCGATGACTATGTGCCGGTGGTCCTGTTTGAAACGTTTTCGGGTTCCATGTCGTATATCGCCATGGGTAACTCATTACGTCTTGATGGTTCCAGGTCTGATCTGCAGGTAGACCCCTCGGTGGACTGCTCATTTGTCGATTTCTCAGTTGGTACCGCGGCACCGCTCTCGCTGCCAGCAGGTTCTGACGTGGTTGCTGCCTACCTCTACTGGATGGGGTCCGGCGACGAAGAAGATGCAGACAGTCAGGTTTCGTTCGGACCGGACGGTAACGAAGTGGCCGTGGTTGCAGACCAGATGTTCCAGGCGATCAACGTTACCGCCGTTAATGCCGGTTTCTTCGCCGGGTATGCTGAGGTTTCAGAGCTTGTTACGGGGTCTGGTGACTACCGCCTCAAGGACCTGACGGTCCAGACAGGTGGCGTGTGGGATGACAATGGTACCTGCTCTGGCGGCTGGTCCATGATTGTTGTCTACGAGAATCCGGATGAGCGGCTGCGTGTATTGAACCTGTTCCATGGTCTGCAGCCATTTCAGTATTCGGCGTTTACACTGGTACCCCGTAACTTCCGCATGGCGACTTACGATGCAGCCGAAATACTGCCCAACGGTCTGGTGACACACGTTACTATGGAAGGTGACGAGCAACTCGCTACTGGTGATGAGTCTCTGGGAATCCAGACTGCGCCTGGGGCGACGACGTTTAATCCGTTGCCTAACAGTTTTAATTCATCAACCAACGAATTCAACTCAACCGTCACGCGCCCACTATTCTCTATCGGTGGTACCGGTTTCTTTGAGTTTCAGTCCAACGCAGGTATAAACGGCGACGGATACGAAATCGATTTCCCCGGTCCTGACGCCACGCTTGCTGGTCGAAGTGGCAACCGGATTGGCGCGACATGGGGTATCGATATTGATACTCACTATCTGAGCCCATCCACGCTATTCAACTTCTCCCAGCTGGGTAGTGAAGCCGAGCGTATCACGACCCGTTACAGTTCCGGTCAGGACGTTGTTCTGCTGGTTTCCGAGGTTATCAGTGTGACGAACTTCCCGATTGCCGATATGGAAGTATTTGTCTCACAGAGTGGTAACTTCAAAGTAAACGGGACTGGCAGTTATCAAGTCAATGTGACCAACAACGGCAACGGCTCGGTATCGGCCGGTGAAGCAACCGGAGAAGTGATAGTCGCCATGCGGCTGCCGGACGGCATGACGTTTGATTCGGCGGGTGACGTCGGCGGCACGGGCTGGACTTGCAGCGTCACATTGTCACCGGGTGCCTTCACTTGTACATACGATATCGCAGCGACTTACCCGGGTGGAGAATTGCCGTCGGGCGACAGTCTGCCGCCGATTGATCTGGACGTACAAATTGGCAGTCCGACGGATTTCCCATTGCTTAATAACAATACGCCAATTGTGGCAAGGATGCTGCACTCTGGCGGCAACTGTACTCCTGAGGCAAATGGCTTTATACCTGATCCGGCCAGCTGTGACCGGGCTCCTCAGTTTGACAACCGCAATGATGACCAGGGTGGTGTGGTTGATATCGATGACGTCGACCAGAAAACATCCAGCAACAACAATGTCGACCGGGTCATCACCAATATTCGTGGGCTAGAGACGGACCTGCGTATTGTAAAAAATGTTGTCAACACGCTGGAGACAGGACAAACCGGACAATACGAACTGGTTGTTACCAATCTCGGACCTGATGCGACGACAGCAACCATTACGGTCACCGACAGCGAGCCGACAGGCGTTGATTTTACCGCTGCAGCCGGTACTGGCTGGACCTGTAACACGGTTGCGCCGACACTGAATTGTACCTATGCCTCATCCCTGGCGGTAAATGCCAGTACTACGATTCTTCTCGATGTGGATGTAGTGGGCGCTGCCGGATTCAATGTCACCAACACCGCTCAGGTAAGTATCGGCACGGGCAACTTCGACATCGTCAACAGCAATAACCAGGACACGGATATCACCACAATCGTAGGTCCGCCCGTAGCGTCGCAGGAGCGCTTCCTGCTGTCTGTCTCGACACCCGGCAATGCCACAACTATCGGTGGCCTGGGGCCGTTCGAAAATCATGACTTGATTATCTACAACCCGGCGACTGATGTGGCCACAATGTTCTTTGATGACAGTGTGGTCAACAGCGGCCGGATCAACGACATCAATGCCGTCCACCTGCTCAAGAATGGCCACCTGATCCTGTCCGCCAATACTGCCAGTACCATTGGCAGCAACGATCTGGCTTTCGACCCGTCGGATCTGGTGCGCTACGATCCGATACTGGACCAGGCTACACTATTCCTGGATGGTGATACTGTATTCGCCAATCCGGCAAGCACCAACATCAATGGCGTTTACATCATGGATGACTGCAGTGCCAACAATGACAACGAAGACTGTACGGTGCTGTTTACAACCACGACAGGTGGCACGGCTGGCACCAACAACCTTCCCTTTACCAGCTCGGACATTGTGGGATATTACCGTTCAGGACCAAATGCAGGAGAGGCATTCATTTATCTGGAAGGCAGTGACGCTGATGTTTTTGGCTCTACAGAAGGCAATGGCAATGTCAATGTTGACGCCTTTTACCTGCGTGTCGATCCCAACGACCCCACAGGCGTTATTGATACGTTTGTGTTGTCTGCTGATAACGCAACGGCCACCATAGGCCAGGGGCTGGATCCTGTCACCGGCACATTGTTTACCCGGGACGATGTCACTGAGCTTGATCGCACGGCCGGCGAAACCCAGAATCTGTTTGCGGGTGACGAAGAACTTGGCGTATTTGAGCCTGCCAGCGGTGACCGACGTCTAGATGCCCTGCACCTGGTCGAAGATGGTTATATCGGGCACTTCCAGATTCGACAGGATCAGGGTGGCAGCGTCTGTGAGGCAGGTATTGTGCGAATTAGTAAGCATGATGGTCTGACTCACGACCTGGACGAGGACTATTACGGCACCATCCGAATCACGACCAGTACCAATTACGGTACCTGGCAGCTGCAAAGCGGCAACGGCACGTTCACCAATGTAGGCAACGGTGAGGCACGGTATACCTTTGTTTCATCCGATGGTGGCGATGTTGTTCTGCGTCTGGTTCATGACCAGTCTGCTACAGTGAATGTGAACGTTACCAATGGCATTGCTACCGAGCTGGCTGGCAGTGAGGATCCCAACTTTACTTTCAATGAAATCCTGACACCCATTACCTGGCTGGATACATTTACGGTTGCCGCGTTTACCAACAACGAGGGAAGCCGCAACTGGGCAGGCAGCTGGACCGAGGTGGATGGTGTCAGTGGCACGATTGGCAGTGGTGCGGGCCCGGGTACCGGCAATATTCAGGTCATCGCTGCATCTGGTCGCCTGCGCCTGACAAGCAGTGTGGCAGCTAATAATGCGTCTATCTCGCCGTCGCTGACTCGTACTTTTGATCTGGACGCGGTGCCATTCAGCGAGGATGTTATATTGAATCTGCGCTATGGCCACAGCGCATTGGCGGCCAGCGACTCACTTGTTGTAGAAACGCGTGGTTCGTCCAGTGACTCCTGGTTGCTGGTCAACAACTTCACGGGCCTGACTGCCAACCAGGCAAACTCGTCGATACCGGTCACCTACAATCTGAGTACGATTTTGGCCAACGGATCGCAGAGCTTCTCGGCGACCTCGCAGGTTCGCTTCCGTGTCGCCAACGGTTATGAGCTTGACCGATACTTCTTTATTGATCAGATCGAAATAGAAACCGCCACCGATGAGTGTGGTTATACAGGCACTGGTTCGCTGGATCACTACGCGATTTCTCATGCCGGTTTTGGAATTTCCTGTGTTGGTTCGCCGATCACCATTACGGCTCACGACTCCCAGGACGACCCAATTGATGCCGGTGGTGAAACCATCAATCTGAGTATCGCGCCAGCCAAAGGTACATGGGCGCGAGTGCTGGCAGGCGCAGGTGTGCTCAGCAGTATTGCCTCCCAGTCTGATAACGGCGTCGCGTCTTACACATTTGCACCTGGTGAAACCAGCGTAACGCTGCTGCTGAACTACACCGTGCCAGCCGGAGCGGTGGAGCCGGTCAATATCAATGTGCTGGGAGCCATCAGCAACAAATCAGAGCTCGAGGATCCAAGCCTGCAGATTGCTGAAGCTGGTCTGAGATTCTTTAACGAGACTCAGTCCAACGAAGTGATTCCCTACCAGATCGCAGGCAAGCCTTCCAATGTGAATCCGCTTGCACAAGTCCTGACGCTGCAGGGTGTCCGCAGTTCAGATGACAATCCACTGCAGTGTGTTCCGCTGTTTGATGCTGGCGAGACCTTGACAATCGGCTTGGCGGCGGAGTGTAAAGATCCAGGCAGCTGCCAGGCAGGCGAATCGTTCAGCGTTAATGGTGAGGCTATTTCGCTGGTCAACGACAACAGCACTGATGGCGCCACCACCTATACCGAGGTCGATCTGGACTTTATCACTCAGCCCAGTGGTGCGCCGGGTGCCACACTGGTTCTGAATTACTCTGACGTTGGTGTCATGCAGCTGCATGGCGAGTTTGATATTCCATTTGGTTTCTTCGGAACGCCGTCGCCAGACAATCCCTTGTCAGCACCTGGTTACTCTGGTGATCTGATGGTGGGTAGCAGTGAGGAGTTTGTGGTACGGCCGTTCGGGTTCGCCATCGACTTCCCGGGTGATGAAGGGCTGGATCGCGCAGATAGTCTTCCCGTAGGCAACTTCCCGGACCGCAACGGTGAAACGGCCGATTCGCTTGCCACTGATGAGGATGGCAATGTATTTGTGCACGCTGGCGAAGGCTTCGATCTGGTTGTCACGGCGATGGGCTGGCAGGCCGGAGACGACCTCAATCAGGATGGGCAGCCGGATACAGGTGCCAATCTGCATGACAACCGGCCGACGCCCAATTTCTATTATGACAGTGACGGCACAAGTGACGACTATCGCATCAAGCTGACTGTAACTGAAAACCAGGTCGAAGCGCTGGGCGGAGTTCGCGGAGAGCTGAGCCAGGATATTCTGAACTACAACAGTTTTAACAACTATGGAGTTGCTGCGACGGGTTTCCTGAACCTCAATTACAATGAAGTTGGGATCATCGATCTGCAGGCTCAACTGGTGGACAGCAACGAGGATCCGGTCAGCTATCGAGGTACTGATGTGATACGGGGAGCGGTGGAGGATGTGGGGCGTTTCTATCCGGTCCGTTTCGAGGTGACCAGCGACATGCTGCTGCCTCGAGTCGATGCCAACTGTTCACCGCCATCAGTGTTTACCTACATGGATGAACCCTTCGGCATCGAGCTGGAGCTCGTGGCGCGTAATGTTCAGGGTAATCCCACGGTGAATTACCGTGATGTTTTTGCCAAGCTGGGTGCCTACAATGACCTCAACTTCCGTGCCATTGAGGTAAGCAATCCGGGAGACAATAACAACCTGACCGCGCGACTTGCCAATAGCAGCGTGCCGGCCACCTTCCAGGCAGACTGGGGTGATATTCAGGGCGGAGAACTGGTTCTGGAAGGCAGTCTGATCTTCCAGCGAGCGAACCCGGCAGATCCGGATGGTCCATTCGCCGACCTGATCATTGCCATGGTACCGATCGACAGCGATGGGGTGACGCTGGATTCAGGTGACCTGGATGCTGAAATAACCGACGGTAACCCGGAGTTCTTCGAAATTGACAGACACGATTTCCGCTACGGTCGTTTGCTGGTGAACAATGCGTACGGTCCGGAAACGGAGCCGCTGGCTATAACGTTCCAGGTTGAATACTTTGATGGCAGCCGGTTCATCATCAATGATGACGACAGCTGCACGTCAATAAATGCCGCAGAGCTGGACCTGTTACCGGGCACATATACCGGCAACCTCGACGACGGTGAGACAGCAATCACCACACCGCAGACGTCCACTTTCCATGACGGCAGAATACAGGGCGTGCAGGCTGCTACCAACCCAACGGACCCGACTTTGGAAGCCAGCGCACCGGGCGAAGATAATGGCGGCACCGTAGATGTAGAGCTGGACCTGGATGACCTGGGACTGCAATTCCTGCAGTTCCGCTGGCCACATCAGGATGTCAATTACAATGAGAACCCGCGTGCACAGCTTGAGTTTGGTCAGTTCCGCAGCCACGACAGGGTAATTAACTGGCAGGAACTCTATAACGGGCCGTCACCCTGACGGCCCTTGAAATCGACCTGGGCAGCTACCATGATGAACAGAGTATGTTTCTGTAGCAGGATTGCCCATGAACACATTCTCAGCCCGTTTGACCCGCTTGCTGGCTGCCTGTTGTGTGCTGCTGTCGTCCATCCTGGTTCTGATGCCAGCGCAGCTTGCCGCGCAGTCAGCCCCTGACTACACAGCCTTTCGCACCAACGATGAAGACAACAACATCGAGGTTTTTAAAAAGGCCAGTCCTTCGGTGGTATACATCACCAACTCTCGACTCGTTCGACGTTCGTTCCTGTCGCTGAACCCGGAGGAGATACCGCAGGGCAGTGGTTCAGGCTTTGTCTGGAATAACGATGGTTATATTGTCACCAATTTTCATGTCATTCAGAACGCGTCACGCCTGACGGTGCGTCTGCAGGATGGCACTGCCTGGGACGCGCGAGTAGTGGGCGTTGAACCCGACAAGGACCTGGCGGTGCTGCATATTGAAGCTCCTCAGGACCACCTGATACCTGTCGAGCTGGGTGACTCTTCACTGCTGGAGGTTGGTCGTAAAGTCATCGCGATCGGCAACCCTTTTGGTCTTGATACCACGCTCACTGTTGGCGTGGTCAGTGCGCTGGGGCGCGAAATCGACTCAGTGACACGGCGTCGTATTCGGGATGTCATTCAGACAGATGCGGCGATTAATCCGGGTAACTCCGGTGGTCCGCTGTTGAACTCTCTGGGTCAGCTGGTTGGCGTGAATACCGCCATCTACAGTCCCAGTGGAGCCAGCTCCGGCATCGGATTTGCGATACCGGTTAACACCGTCAGAAAAATTGTACCCGAGCTGATCGAGTTCGGGCGTGTGCAGACACCGACGCTGGGCATTGCCATGTTCCCGCCCCAGTATGCTGATTATTATCGCAGCCGCTGGGGTATCACTGGCGTGATTGTGCTGGATGTTATAGAGGGCGCGAGTCCCGAGCGCGCCGGAATGCGAGGTCTGACCGAGACCAATCGCGGTATCCTGCTTGGTGATGTCATTATTGAGGTGGATGGCGAGCCGATCGCTGACGAAGATGATCTGCTTAACGTGCTGGAGAATCGCGAGGTCGGCGACATCATCGAAGTGATCTCAATGCGCGACAACCAGCGTGTAAGCTACCGTATTGAGTTGCGGGCCAGCCGGCAATGATCAGTCTGAACCCTCCAGCAGAGCACTTTTTTCCAGCCAGGCTTCTTCGGCCTGGCTCAGCTCTGCGCTGCAATATCCCTGCTGGCGCACCAGATCGGCAAGCTCGTCGCGGCGGTTGTCGTCATACAGTCCGGGGTCAGCCAGCCTGTCTTCCAGCAATTTTTGTTCAGCAGTTAATCGGTCGATAGTTTTCTCCAGCTGTTTGACTTCCCGGCGCAAGGGCGCCAGCTGCTCACGTTGCTGGGCAGCCTGGCGTCGCTGTTCTTTTTTATCCCCCGCTGTACGATCCGCGCTGGAACCTGTCGATGACGAGCTGCTTTTTACTGTGGAGTTGCCTGTTTTGTTGTCCGTCTTTGCTGCGCCGGCTGCGGCAGGCTTGACTGCCGGGGCGTCTGGGTTCTGCATCCAGGCGGCATAGTCGTCCAGGTCGCCCTCGAAAGCGTCGAAGCGTCCGTTGTGGACGGTATAAAATTCATCGACGGTGTTGGCCACCAGATGGCGGTCGTGAGAGACCAGCACCAGCGCTCCCTCGAAGCCCTGTAAAGCGACGGTGAGTGCGTGGCGCATCTCCAGGTCCAGGTGGTTGGTAGGTTCGTCCAGCAACAGTACATTTGGCTTTTGCCAGACTATCAGTGCGAGTGCCAGTCGTGCTTTTTCCCCACCTGAAAAGTTGATGATCGGCTCAACGACACGATCGCCGCGAAAATCAAACCCACCGAGAAAGTTGCGCACTTCCTGTTCACGCACTTTCGGGTCATGTTGCTGTATCAACTGCAGGGGGCTGGAGCGCAGATCAATGACGTCAACCTGATGCTGTGCGAAGTAACCAATACGTAAATGTTTGGAGGCGACTGTCTCACCGTCCAGCCAGGGTAGCTGTCCAGCCAATGTTTTTAACAGTGTGGATTTGCCCATGCCATTGAAGCCGAGCAAGCCGATTCGCGTCGTGTCCATCAGCTTGAAACTGATACCTGAAGCGACAGGTGTCTCATAACCAATCACTGCTTTCTTTACGCTCAACAAATCGCTGGCCGTCTGTGGTGGTTTGAAGAACTCAAAGCGAAACGGCGAGTCAATGTGTGCCGGAGCAATGTCCTGCATGCGGGATAATTCTTTCAGGCGACTCTGTGCCTGGCGTGCCTTGCTGGCTTTGGCCCGGAAGCGCCGCACGAAATCTTCAATTTCAGCCTTGCGTCTCTGCTGCTTCTCGAACTGCGCCTGTTGCTGGGCCATGCGCTCCGCGCGCTGAATCTCATATGCAGTAAAGTTGCCGCGATACATGAACAGGGTCTGTTGCTCAAAGCTGATGACGTGGTCTATCACCTTGTCCAGGAAGCTGCGGTCGTGAGAGATCAACAGCAGCGTGCCGGGATAGCGATTGAGCCATTGTTCCAGCCACAGGGTGGCTTCCATGTCCAGGTGGTTGGTTGGCTCGTCCAGCAGCAACAGATCGGACGGGGCCATCAGCGCGGCAGCCAGGTTCAGTCGGATCCGCCAGCCTCCCGAGAACGATTGAAGTGGCTGTTCAAATTCGGCCACCTTGAATCCGAGGCCGGAGAGCAGCTGTTCGGCGCGAACGCGGATGCTGTAGCCGTCAATTTTATCGAGCTCGCTGTGAAGGCTGGCAATAGCATGCCCATCGTGTGCATCCTCGGCCTCGGCCAGCTTCGCTTCGATTTGCCGATACCGCTCATCGCCATCTATGACGTGGTCGATCGCCGAACGCGCCGAGCCTTCCGTCTCCTGCTTCATCCACGCACAGCGCAGACCTTCAGGCATCAGCAGATCGCCAGCGTCCAGACCAATCTGGCCGGTCAGGCAGGCAAACAGGCTGGATTTGCCGGCGCCATTGCGACCAATGATGCCGGCCTTCTGGCCTTTATTGATGGTCAGGGTCGCGCTTTCCAGCAGCACGTGTTCACCGCGCATCAGGCGCGCGTTTGTCAAATTGATCATGATTGGCGTTCGAGTCTGCGGGAAAAAAAGCGTATTATACGTGGCTGCGGCTGAATTGCAGGCCTGCGCGTGTTTTTATCAGATTGATTTATCCTTGGCAAATTCGTAAACTCCCGCGTTATGAAACAAATCCTGATCATTGATGACGACGAAAAACTCGGCCAGCTACTGACGCAGTATCTGGAGCGCTACGATATGCAGGTTACTGTGGCGCACACGCCGTCAAAGGGATTTGAATTGCTCAAGCGCTCCAAGCCGGACCTGCTGATTCTGGATGTCATGCTGCCAGAGAAAGACGGTTTTGAAATATGTCGCGAGATCCGCGCCAAATCCTCTGTTTATGGCCACTTGCCCATCATGATGCTGACAGCACATGGCGAGGTGACTGACCGCATCGTGGGTCTGGAACTGGGTGCAGACGACTATCTGCCCAAACCCTTCGAACCCCGTGAACTGGTCGCCCGGATTGCCAATATTCTGCGCCGCGCTGGTGATGATACGCGACCCAGCAGCGACCTGCCATCAATCGAGGGGCTTGACGTTGATACGGCCCGCCGCACCGTGCACCTGGATGGTGAACTGATCGAGCTGACCACGATGGAGTATGAACTGCTGGTGCTGTTCATGCAGTCGCCCAATAAGACGTTTACACGCGACGAGCTGATGAATCGTCTGCGTGGTATCGATGCAGAACTGTTCTCTCGTGCTGTTGACACGCTGGTCAGCCGTTTGCGCCACAAGCTCAAGGACACGTCCAAAACGCCACGCTTCATCAAAACAGTCTGGGGGCGCGGCTACACGTTTGTCGGCCAGTTAAAATGAAATTCCGCCTGCCGAAAGTCACTGAGTCCTTGTACTTCCGACTCTTTCTGATCTTTTCCGGCACTGTGATTTTCTTCCTCATCACGATCACCCTGTCCCTGCGTCAGATCGACGAAAACTGGCGCCGCGAGCGGCTTAACCCGTTGCCGGTTTTTTATCTCGACAATGTTCGTCTGATCATAGATGCCATCGGCATACCTCCCAATATGGAGCGTGCCGAGCAGCTTGCCGAAGATCTTTCGCTGACTATCATTATTCGCAGCCCCTACATCAACTGGCAGTCCGATGATCAGTCCGATCTGGATATCTCGGCGGCTGAGTTTGTGCGGCGCCTGTCAGAAGATGCGGAGATGCTTGCCGTTGGCAGTGAGCAGGTGATACGTGTCGCCCGCGGCGGTTATGAGTATTTCCTGAACCGCAAGTCGCCCTCGCTGAGTGACTTCGATTACCTGGTGCTTTATATCGGCCTGGGTTTTGCAATTGTCATCCTGTTCTCCAATTACCTGCTGGTCCGGCGTTTGATGGATCCGGTGGGGCGCCTGCGTCAGGGGGCGGAAAAGATCTGTGAGGGCGATCTCAGTTATCGCGTGGAAGTTGCCCGCAAGGACGAGCTTGGTGAACTGACGGAAAGTATCAACCACATGGCTGACTCCTTGCAGTCCATGCTGGAAGCAAAGCGGCAATTGCTGCTGGCAATCAGCCACGAGCTGCGAACGCCCGTGACGCGCGCCAAACTGCAACTGGAGTTCATGGATGAGGGTGATCTGAAGGAAGCCTTGAGTGAGGATATCAATGAAATAGACCTGCTCATTTCCGATCTGATCGAAGCAGAACGCCTGAGCACGCAGCACTCTGCACTGACCTCCGACGATGTGGATTTTGCAGACTACATTGGCATGCTGTCCGAGCAGTACCGTGAATACGAAGGCGGGCTGGTGGTTGAGCTACCCGACGACGATCGGGCCATGCATATCGACAAACTGCGCATACGCCTGCTGTTTGCCAATATCGTCAATAATGCCATGCGGCATGGACGCAACCGCCCTGTTGTAGTTCATGTGGAGTTTTCAGATAACGAGGCGTTGCTGCAGGTCTCAGACTCTGGTGAGGGTATCTCTGCCGAACACCTTAAACACGTCAAGGAGCCCTTCTACCGGGTAGACAACTCTCGTACGCGTAATACCGGCGGGTTTGGTTTGGGGCTCTATCTCTGTAATCTTATTGCCGAAGCACACGGTGGTCGAATGCTGATAGACAGCCGACCCGGCGAGGGCACTCGGGTCAGCATTTACCTGCCTATCCACTAACAGGCTGTTCAAAAACTATCTCGGCTTTGGCATCCTGCGTCGCTCTAACTCCTGCATCCATGCAGTCGTGCGCTTTTTCGCCTGTTTTTGCCTCGCACTGACTGCCTCGATGACGTTTTTCAATAGCCTGTTCAATAGCCTGCTAAGAGTCCGTATCTTTTTAGCGCGCGTGCGCGAATCGGCGTCGTCGACGCGACTTCAGCAGTGACACCGTCAGTACAACAATAATCAGCAGTGCCGGAATCAACCAGGTGTTGATGATCTGCAGCACGGTGCCCAGCCGGTCGATTTCCTGATTCAGGCGGAACTGTACGTCTCTCAGTTCGCGGCGTGTCTCCAGTTGCAGCTGCAGGAACTGTTCTATCTGAGCTTCCTGCTCCGGTGAGATACCGGTAGACCCTTCCTGATTCAGCGCCATCAGTTGCTGCTCGGTTTGCGAGAGGCGCTCCAGCAGGCGGGTTTCTTCCGCACGCAGACGCTCGTCAGCCTCACGCTGCAGGTCCAGTACCCGCGTAAATGGGCGGGCGTAGCGTCCCCGGCTGCGGATGTTGACCAGTTCGGTGCTGCCACTTAAATTGTCCAGCGCATTAATCATGAAGTCGCCGTTGCTGGCAAAGGCATTGATGACACGCTGACCCGCAATCTGCTGTGACTGCGCCCACATGCGATCCGCCAGCACGTCGCTATCGGCAACCACGATAACGGCGATGTCGCCATCGGACTCGCCAAGGTGGTTGTCTGGCATGCGGTAGGTCACTTCTGCCTCAGCGGGTTCTTCGGTGTCTGCCGCAGCGCTTAATGGATCGTCGGAAGCGTCGGTCGCTGGCGCAGCGATAGTCACCGGAGCAGGTTCCGGTTCAACCGGCACGCCCTGCGGGAAGGCGGTCTGGGCAGGGCCCGATACGCGTGCGGCCAGCGTGTGCCGTCGGTTCTCGGACTCAAACTCATCGATCAGCAGTGTCGGGTCACCCATTTCACTGAAGAAACCGGGTGCCATCAGCATGGTCTGTTCCGATGTCTGAATCAATGGATCGAATGTGGTGCTGGCGCTCTCAATCGGTGAAAGTGAGCCAGTGGATGACATGTTCATCACTTCCAGCTGTCCGCTGACGATATCGTCAGCAAAGCCTTCGCGCTGAATGCCCAGCATGCCGTAATGTGCAACTGGACGCTGTCCAGCCTGCAGGGTTACGTAGAGGGCAAGCTCGCTGTCGGTGACAACCTGTTCCGGGTTGTAGTCAATTCCCCAGGCTTCCAGCAGGCCCGGCAGGTCCGATGCCATGGTGTCGCGGAAGCCACCACCGCTCATTGCAATCTGTGTCTGTGTGTCGGAGTTGGGATCAACAAACACAATCGCGCGACCGCCACGCAGCACAAACTGATCAATGGCGTACAGTGTCTGTTCGGGCAGATCCTGAGGATGAACAATCATCAGGATATCGATATTCTCACCAATCTCCTCGACGTCCAGCTGCAGCCGTTCCACGTCATACATATAACGTACGGTATCCATGACCGCCCAGGCACGACTTGCCTGGTTCGTGGCTGGATTAAAGCCGCCATCAATATCCAGTGACGTGATAAGTCCAACCACGGTCGGGTCCGGGTCAATGACGCGGGTAATCAGGCGGGCGAATTCGTACTCCAGGAACTCTTCCTGATCCGGGCGGATCAGCGGAATCGTTTCGTAGACACCGGGCTCACCATCTTCTACGGTGCTGGGGTCAGATGCCACAACACCAAAGTAGACTGACTCCCGACCCTGCGCCAATGGTACGGACTGTATGCCGTAGGTTGTGGCGAGATCCTCTTCCGCGGAGAAGGGCTCAGGATCAATCATTTCCAGGCTCAGCATGCCGTCACTGGCAATGACAATCTCGCGCAGCATTTCCTGCACGCGTTGTGCATAGGTTCGCACCTGAGGCACTTCGGAGGCGGCTTCTTCCGAGTAGAAGAAAGTCAGCTCCAGCGGCCGGTCAAGATCGCTGACGATGTCGCGGGTTGCATCACTGAGGGTATAGAGGTTCTGCTGGGTCAGGTCCAGTCGCAGTCTGGGCAGCAGACTGATCAGGGTAATGACAATAACCAGGCCGACTGCGACAGTAGCCAGCCCGGCAGGCGAATAAAGTGCTTTGTTCTTCATGGCCGGCTGCTCCTAGTTGGCTTTTTTGATTTCAATGACGATGGCCGATGCCAGCAGCCAGGCACCGATGACAGCTGCAAAAAAGAGCATGTCGCGGATATCCAGCACGCCTTTACTGATGGCATCGAAATGCGTCAGGAAACTCAGGCTGGCGATGGCGTTGGTCAGAAACTCTGGCGCCCATCCTGAAAACGCGTTGAGCACAATCGCAGAGCCAGAGGCCACAAAGGCAAAACAGATCGCCACCGTCAGAATGAACGCAATTACCGCATTGCGGGTCATTGCTGACATGCATGAGCCGATGGCGAGGAAACCGCCAGCCATCAGCCAGCTGCCGATATAGGCCGCCAGAATAACGCCGTTGTCCGGATTGCCCAGGTAATTGACGGTAATCCAGATCGGGAAAGTCAGCAGCAGGGCAACGCCACTCAACACCCAGGCAGCCAGAAACTTGCCAAGCACGGCGTCACGCAATTTGATGGGCAGTGTCATCAGCAATTCGATGGTGCCAGTCTTGCGCTCATCCGACCAGAGTCCCATGGCCAGTGCCGGGATCATGAACAGATACAACCAGGGATGGAAGTTGAAAAACGGCTGCAGGTCGGCCTGGCCGCGAATAAAGAAACCACCCAGGTCGAAGGTGAATATGCCGTTCATCACCAGGAAGATGACAATAAACACGTAAGCCAGTGGCGTGCTGAAATATGCCATCAGCTCGCGTTTGAAAATAATGCCGGTTTTGCCGAATAGTGAGTCCATGCTGATCAGGCCTCCTGCGCTGTAACACTGCGGAAAAACGCTTCCAGACGTCCCGGAGCTGTCGGCATTTCCGCAGCTTCAGTTACCGGGGCCTGCGCTTCCAGTTCGTTGGGTGTGCCGTCGGCGACGATACGACCGTTGGCGATAATGATGGCGCGTGTGCACACGGCACTTACTTCTTCCAGTATATGCGTCGATACGATGACGATTTTGTCTTTGGCCAGGTTGCGAATCAGTTGGCGAACCTGATGCTTCTGATTGGGATCAAGGCCATCCGTCGGTTCATCCAGAATCAGGACCTTGGGATCATGCAGGATGGCCTGTGCCAGTCCTACGCGCCGTTTGAAGCCCTTGGACAGGGTATCGATGGTTTGTTCGCAAACGCTGCTCAGGTCAACGTCATTCAGGACCTTTTCCACGCGCTGCTGCATTTCCTTGCCAGAGAAACCGCGGATCTGGGCGATAAACTCAAGGAACCCCAGCACAGTCATGTCAGGGTAGCTGGGTGCACCTTCTGGCAGATACCCGATAAGCTGCTTGGCAGCAAGCGGGTCGGTGCGAATATCATGACCGTCGATGGTCACAGTGCCCGAGGTGGGAGCCAGAAAACCGGTGATAATCTTCATGGTCGTGGACTTGCCAGCGCCGTTTGGACCGAGGAACCCAAGTACCTCGCCTTCGGACACGGAGAAACTGAGGTCGTCCACCGCCGTAAAATGTTCAAACTTCCTGGTTACGTGACTGATTTCAATCATATTCTTATTGGCCTGTCATGATGTGCGGACTTGTGTCCAGCCTGGGCAGGACATCACATGGTTGGCTGAATATAGGGGCGCATAGGCGATTTTTCAACCGCTGTCACCCGCTTGTTTTTTCCATTTTGAAACAGGCGGAGCCGGTGGGGGTGATCTGTTCGACATTTACCGGTTTGCCCTCGCTGTCGAATTCGACATAACCCATGCCGGAGGCGTTGAAAAGCCGCTCGCCGCGGGAAGCGCGCGAATGACGATAGGGGATGATTTCCAGGGGGTGTCGACGTGTAAACCAGTTCAACGGTGAACGGGGGGCATAAAGCCAGCGATTGAGACGATCCAGCGTGTCCAGCAGCCGATCCGGAAAGCAGTTCTTGATGCCGCTGCTGGTGATTTGCCACAGGTGCGGACTGGAGGTTCGTGAGGAACGCACGCGGATACCGTAAACGAAGGAATAATGCACATCTCCGGACAGGATGACATAGTTTCTGGGTGTGCGGGCGTGACGAAAAATATTGAGAATGACATTGGCTGTGCCAGGGTGGGCCATCCAGTTTTCTGCATCTACCATCAAGGGTTTGCCCAGCCAGGTAAACACCTTTTGCATGGCCTCAATCAGTTTGACACCAAAAACCGGTGCCGGCGAGACCATGATGATCGACTCATGATTCAGAATCTCATTCTGCAGCTCGCTGAGAGCTTCCCAGTCCATCAGCCCCGAGGGGTGGCGCAGATTGGTTTCAGACCGCCAGCGCCTCGTGCGAGTGTCCAGAACCAGCAATTTGGGGCTGGTGTCGAGGCTGTAATGCCAACGCTGAAGGCCCAGCAGGTGTTCGATAATGGCATTCTGCCGTGAGCTTTGCGGTGCCTGGCACCAGCGCATCACGCAATCCATGGTGTCACCCTCGAAGGCGTCGGGATTATTGCCCCAGCCCTGACATAACAGATAGGCAAACAGGGCATTGCCGATAATGCGCCGTGAAAATGGGTGGCCGTATGCTGTCTGCTCCCAGTCGGCGGTCAGATTCCAGTCGTCGGTGATATCGTGATCGTCAAAAATCATCAGCGTCGGCAGTTGCGCCAGTAACTGGCGAACAGACCCCAGTCCGCTTACAAACGCCCGCAAGTGCCGCCTCTCGCGCTCATAACGTTGATTGTGCTCTTTCGAAAGAGTCGGCCTTGTGTCGGCGTCGATCATCTCCCATGGGACGGGTGACCACACCAGCAGGTACATGGCAATGACTTCCGCGAACGTCACCAGGTGATTGTCGGCATTGGCAGAAGTGAACACCGGCTTGCGAGCGCCTTCAAAAAAGCGCTTTTGCAGACTTTCGTTGTTCTCGATGTCCGGAAGCAGCTCGCCGCGACGGTAGTAATTGTATTCACTGTCGAACAGCTCTTTGCTGTTGTTGACCAGAGCGCCTTCGATGGTTTCGGGGTACAGGCCGAGTTTACTGATCAGCTGATGGATGGCGGTAAGCATGGGGCCGGCGACATCATCCACATAAACCTGGTCGCCAGACAACAGCAGGGCGCCCGGCCACTGATCTGGCTGTTCGCTGCGCTTCGCCAGCCAGTTTGCCGCCGTGACCATGCCGTCATCGGATGCATGATGTGGCTTGCGACAGGAGCCGTGCAACAGTTTGTCCATTCGGCTGCGCAGCACAAATCGTGGCAGGGACCGGCCGGGTTGCGCAGCATCTTTGGCCCAATCAGTCAGCCCATGCCAGTTCGCTGAATGCTCGTCCTGCCATTGCAGGTCGTACTCAATGAACACATCTTGCGGCAAAGGGGTTGCCGGTGTGAAGCTCAACAGGTGAAGGTAACAGCGCTCGCCTACCCTGACCGGGTGGTGAGTGACAGGTATCACGGATTGCCAATCGTCGTGGTCGACGGACAACTGTAGCCGGAATTCAAGCGGGGACTGGCTCGCCAGCCAGATGACCAGCCGCGTTGGTTCCATCCTGCGTAATATGGGACCTGCCAGTATCTGCTGGCGTTGTTCTGAGGTGTTGGGCATGCCCCGATTATAGCCACAGACGGGGGTGTTGCGTCCACGCCTGTAGCTGCACAGGCTGAGCTAACAGCCGCGGGGCAAGAGATCAATCTTCGTCAGTGTCTCCGCCCGAATCCTCGATCTCCAGCTCCTTGATCTTACGGGTCAGGGTGTTGCGACCCCACCCCAGTAGCTGCGCTGCATCCCGGCGCCGACCAAGAGTGTGTTTCAAAGCGACATTGATCATGGTGCGCTCAAACTCCGGTGTAGCCTGATCCAGAATGGCCGAGTGCCCCAGATTCAGCTCCTGGTTTGCCCATTCCTCAAGCAACTGTGTCCAGCTGCCTGAACCGCTGCTTTGTGCCTGATGATCCATCAGTTCTGGCGGCAGGTCGTCAATGCGGACTTCGCGGCTGGAGGCCATCACGGTAATCCAGCGGCAGAAGTTTTCCAGCTGACGGACATTGCCCGGCCAGCTAAGTCCCGTGATGTATTTCTCGGTTTCCGGGCGCAGCACTTTGGCTTCGGCATCCAGCTCCTCAGCGGCCCGTGCCAGGAAGTGGCGGGCCAGACGTGGGATATCCTCGCGGCGATCACGCAACCTCGGAATGTGAATGCGGATCACGTTCAGACGGTGGAACAGGTCTTCCCGGAACAGGTGCTGGCCGACCAGCTTTTCCAGATTCTGGTGGGTTGCCGCGATAATTCGTACATCCACTTTGATTGGCGTTGTGCCGCCAACCCGATAAAACTCACCGTCTGACAGAACACGCAACAGGCGGGTCTGGGTATCGGGGGGCATGTCGCCAATTTCGTCAAGAAACAGCGTGCCGCCATTGGCCTGCTCAAACCGGCCGGTGCGGTGAGTCGTGGCGCCGGTGAAGGATCCTTTTTCATGACCGAACAGTTCTGACTCAATCAGATCCTTGGGAATGGCCGCCACGTTCAGGGCAATAAAATGTCTCTCCCGGCGTGGGCTGTGCTTGTGCAGGGCATGGGCGACCAGCTCCTTACCAGTGCCGGACTCACCGTTGATCAGTACCGTGATATTGGACTGAGACAAGCGGCCAATGGCGCGGAAGACTTCCTGCATCGCTGGCGCTTCGCCGATGATTTCCTTGCTGTTCTCCAGCGTGGGCGCAGGAAGGTCCATGTGCTGTTCACGGGCATGCTCCAGAGCGCGCTGAGTCATGGCAACCGCTTCATCAATGTCAAACGGCTTGGGCAGATATTCAAATGCGCCGCGGCTATACGATGAGACAGCGCTGTCCAGGTCAGAGTGCGCCGTCATGATGATCACCGGAAGGCTTGGGAAGCGAGTATGTACCGTCGACAGCAAATCCAGGCCGTTGATACCAGGCATCCGGATATCACTGATGATGGCATCTGGCCGGTCTTTTTCCAGGCGGTGCAGCAGGTCATCGCCGTTATCAAAAGAGTGTGTGCTGACTCCCGCGCGACTCAGTGATTTCTCGAGAACCCAACGGATGGACTTGTCGTCATCCAGAACCCAGACCGTGTTGTGTTTGTTCATGACATATTACTCCGTCAAGGCTACTTGCCAAACTGGCCACTGCCGATGTCGTTGGATGGAATGGTCGGCGTGTTTACCGGCAGGTAAATGGCAAAACACGTGCGGCCAGGTTCGCTGTTGCATTCGATAATGCCTTTGTGTTGATTGACAATTGAGTGTGCAATAGACAGGCCAAGTCCAGTGCCTTCGGCCCGGCCGCTTATCATCGGGAAGAAAATATTGTCTTTAAGCTCTGTTGGCACGCCCGGGCCGTTGTCGATGATGTCGATACGCGTCACCAGCCGGTGATAAACCGTGCCAATGGTGATATTGCGCATAATACGCGTGCCCAGTTCGATAATGCCCGAACGATGTTTTACATGAGGGCTTTCCAGGGCCTGTACCGCATTGCGTACAATATTGAGTACGGCCTGTATCAGCTGCTCGGAGTCGCCCTGTATTTCTGGAATACTGGGGTCATAATTGCGAACCACTGTGATATCCATGTTGCGCACTTCGGCCTCAACCAGGTTGCGCACGCGCTCGAGCACTTCGTGGATGTTGAGCGTGCGGAACTCCATAGGTTTTCTCGAGCCAACCAGGCGATCGACGAGTTTGTGCAGCCGGTCAGCCTCTTCGATGATGACGCTGGTGTAGTCGGTCAGGTCAGTATCAGCAGGTAGCTCAGAGGCGAGCAGCTGCGCGGCCCCGCGAATGCCGCCTAGGGGGTTTTTGATTTCATGCGCCAGGCCACGAACCAGTTCCCGTGTTGTTTCATGTGTAGAGATCAGGTTCTCATCGCGACTGATGCGCTCTGCATAGTTGATGCCCTGAACTTCCATGACCAGTGCAACTTCATCCATATCGGTCATGGGTGTAATCGTGTAGTCCACCTGCAGTGTCTTGCCATGCAGAAGGTGAATCTGGGTTTTACGTTTGGTAAAGCTGTGACCCTGCTGAAGGGCCGTGCGAATATCCTCGATATCCTGATCGCTATTGACCATGATGTCGCCGATAAACGACTGATTGAATTGGCGGCCACTGACAGCCAGCAGACTTTCAGCTGCAAGATTCAGGTAGCGCAGCCGCAACTGATCATCCATCACCAGGATGGCCGTGGACAGTGTGTCCATCAGTCGGCGGTATAACTTGGTGCTACTCAGCATGAAATGTCCGTCATTCAGTTAATCATGGGACTCGTTAACGCAGTGATCCCTTCGCGCCACTCCAACAAAAACGCCTGGCTGGGGAGCCCGGCCAGGCGCTTTGTTTTAACCATCAGATGATAGTGACAAGCAACCCTTACAGGCTGTAGTACATATCAAACTCGACCGGATGCGTTGAGCTGTTCAGACGAGTGCAGTCCTGACGCTTCAGTTCGATGTAACCATCGATCAGGTCGTCACAGAATACGCCGCCTTTTTTCAGGAACTCACGATCCTGGTCCAGTGCGTCCAGCGCTTCGTCCAGAGAGAAGCAAACGCGTGGAATTGCCGCTTCTTCTTCCGGCTCCAGGTCGTACAGGTCTTTGCTTGCCGGGTCGCCAGGGTGGATCTTGTTCTCGATCCCATCAAGACCAGCCATCAGCAGGGCTGCGAAGTACAGGTAAGGGTTGGCAGTGTTGTCACCGAAACGCACTTCGATGCGGATCGCTTTCGGGTTGCCGCCCAGTACGTATGGGATACGTATGGAGGCAGAACGGTTGCGTGAGGAGTAGGCCAGCAGCGTTGGTGCTTCGAAGCCTTTAACCAGACGCTTGTAGCTGTTGGTTGAAGCGTTACCGAAAGCATTCAGTGCCTTGGCATGCTTGATGATACCGCCGATGTAGTACAGAGCAGTTTCTGACAGGCCCGCGTAGCCGTCGCCTGCGAAAGTGTTCTTGCCATCTTTGGAGATGGACATGTGAACGTGCATGCCTGAGCCGTTATCGCCTACCAGCGGCTTGGGCATAAATGTAGCTGTCTTGCCGAATGCATGAGCGGTATTCAGAACGCAATACTTCAGGCGCTGAACTTCATCAGCCTTGTAGACCAGCGTGTTGAACTTGGCACCAATTTCACACTGACCAGCGTTGGCCACTTCGTGGTGATGCAGTTCGATGTCCAGACCCATGGCAGTCATGGTGTCACACATTGCGCCACGCAGATCGCTCAGTGAGTCGACTGGTGGTACCGGGAAGTAACCGCCTTTGACGCGCGGGCGGTGGCCCAGGTTGCCACCCTCAATGCTCTTGCTGCTTGACCAGGCGGCTTCTTCACTGCCGATCTTGAAGAAGGACTGTTCCATGCCGACGTGCCATTTGATTTCGTCGAATACGAAGAATTCGTTCTCGGGGCCGAAGAAGGCCTGGTCACCAATGCCGGTAGACTTCAGGTATTCTTCCGCGCGGCGGGCAACAGAGCGTGGGTCACGGTTGTAGCCACCCATGGTGCGGGGCTCAATGATGTCGCAGTGCAGGTTCAGCTGAACTTCGTCAGAGAAGGGATCGATGAATCCAGTGGTATCGTCCGGCTTCAGGATCATGTCTGACTCGTTGATGCCTTTCCAGCCGGCTACGGAGGAACCGTCGAACATCACACCGTCCATGAAGCCTTCATCAACTTTGCTGGCCGGGAAGGTTACGTGCTGTTCTTTGCCCTTGGTATCGGTGAAACGGAGATCTACCCATTTCACGTCATTTTCTTTAATCATTTCTAATGTCTTAGACATTCCTGATCCTCCGAGTGATCGAGAATTAATAGTGGCCTTCCCGATCTCAAGTCGGGTGCGGACACAGGTTAAAGGTCTTGCAATAATCTGCTCTCAACAAGCAGGGGAATCGGCACTATAATGTTTTGGTTGCCGCCTGACCCCCAGTGCACTGAGATGAGCAAGACTCATGCCACAATGGGAAGCGTGGGCAGGCCTTGAATATCAAGCAGTTAACACATGCGCCCTGTTTGTAGAGCACCAATATGGTGCATTGTGCAGCTACATGCACTGGTATAGTGCCCATTGCCCTGTTTTAAGGCAAGCTTTTACTGAAAGCCTTGGTTTTGTCTCATATTCCCCGGATTCCAGAGGTAGTTAATGCTTTATGTAGTACGTTTTTTTCCAGAAATGACCGTCAAGTCACGGCCTGTGCGCATGCGACTGGTCAAAGCCCTGCGCCGCAATCTGCGCGTTATCCTGCAGCGACTGGATGAGAAGATTTCCGTGGTCGGCAATTGGGACATTCTGGAAGTTGATACAGGAGACCTGGACCAGGCACTGGAAAGTCGGGTCCTTGATGTGCTGCTGAGCACGCCGGGCATATCGGTGGTAAGGCCTGTTGAAAAGCTCCCGTTGCCGGAGACCATCGACGCCATCGCGGAGGCAGTGCTTGCGCACTATCATGGTGCGCTGGCTGGTCGAACCTTTGTAGTGCGCTGCAAGCGTACCGGCACGCATGCCTTTTCTTCTGGAGACATAGAGCGTCAGGTCGGTGGACATCTGTTGCACAGCAGTGAAGCGAAGGGAGTGGACCTGATTAATCCTGAAGTGACAGTTCGTGTCGAGGTGCGTCACAACACCCTTTATGTGATCAAGGAGCAGATCAATGGACTGGGAGGGTATCCGCTGGGGACGCAGGAGCAGGTGCTGTCGCTGATATCAGGCGGATTTGATTCGGCGGTTTCCAGTTTCATGACAATGCGACGTGGCCTGCAGACACATTTTGTATTCTTCAACCTGGGTGGCCGGGAACACGAGTTTGCGGTGAAAGAGGTCGCGCTTTATCTGTGGATGAAGTTTGGCTCCTCGCATCGTGTGAAGTTTGTCAGCGTCCCGTTCGAGGGCGTCGTGACGGAGATTACGCAGAAGGTCGACAGTGGCCACATGGGCGTCATTCTCAAACGGCAGATGCTGCGCGCAGCGGAGCGCATCGCGATTGGAATGCGTTTGCGCGCCCTGGTAACAGGCGAGGCGATTGCGCAGGTCTCCAGCCAGACCCTGCCGAACCTGAATGTCATCGATCGGGTCTGCGACATGATGATCCTCCGACCGTTGATCGTCACTGACAAGCAGGAAATCATCGATACCGCCCGAGCGATAGGCACCGAGCCCTTTTCAGTGAATGTGCCCGAGTACTGCGGCGTCATTTCAGTGAAACCTACAACTCACGCCAAACGCAGCCGTGTCGAGCACGAAGAGCGCCAGATGGATCCGGCGGTGCTGGATGCGGCCATTGCAGCCAGTGAATATCAGAGCATTGACCGGGTCGTCGAAGTACTCAACAAACGTGATGTTGAGCCCCCAGAATTTGCTGTGGCACCCCCGGAGGCTGTGGTCATCGACATCCGCCACCCCGACGAGCAGGATAGGGCACCGTTTGAGCTTTCTGGTCACGAAGTACTGCAGGTGCCGTTTTTCAGGCTGGCCACCCAGTTCGCGACAATGCCTCAGTCACGCCAGTACCTGCTGTATTGCGACAGGGGCATGATGAGTCGTCTGCACGCCTCGCATCTCAAAGATGCTGGTTACGCTAATGTTGGTGTGTTCAGGCCCTAGGAAAATACCGGCACCGTCAGGGAAAGTGAGCGCTCCAGAAGCCACAGCACGCCAAACGCGGTGATGCCAAGGCCGGCGGTACCGAGCGCAAGCCGTCGGCTGAAAGTGGCCTTGCCCAGCAGCACCAGCAATGGCACCAGCACCAGAACTATCGCGATCTGCCCGACTTCGACGCCGATGTTGAAGCTCAGCAGGCTGCCAAAAAGCAGCTGTTGAGGCAGAGCAAGATCGCCCAGCACGCCGGCGAATCCAAAGCCGTGAATCAAGCCGAACACGAAGGCGAACTGCCAGGCACGTGTTCTGAACAAGGGATAGAGTATGTTGATGCCTGATATCGCCACAGATAGCGCGATGACCGACTCCACAAATCGTCCGGGCAGGGAAACCACCTCAAGTGTGGCCAGTATCAGTGTTATGGAATGTGCGATTGTGAAAGCAGTAACAACTTTGATGACGTCGTAGAAATACGTGCTGAATGGTACATTCGCAGACTGTTGCTGGCCGGTGGCGCCTGGAGTTTTGACCAGTACGATGGCCACCAGAAGGGCAAGCAGAAAAAGGATGTGGTCCAGTCCGATCCAGATGTGCCAGATGCCCTCAATGAAAAAGGTCCATAGATATGCGGCATCTGATGGAAGTTCAGTGTCAATCTCATATGTCGCAGTGTCGGGTGAGAAAACCCTGACATAAGTCTCATCGCTGCTCTGAAGATTCAGTATGCCTCTGTGTGCGGAGTCGATGTCGAACATCAGGCTGTAACTCAGGGTGACTTCCGCAACGCCAGCACATGAGCCGGTCATGGGCAGATGAACAAATGGACCAGCATTCAATTGCTCAATCATCAGCGTGCCAATTTCAAGGGAGCATGGCTGGCCGCCGGACGCCATAGTGAGGCGGGAGGCAGCGTAATCTCTGATTTGTGAACTATGCTGGCGGATTTCACCCCAGGAAATGGCTGAGTCGGCGTTGGCATCGAGGCCAACAGCCAGTTCCAGGTCCTCAACCGCAATCAGCCAGTGGCCCGAAACATTCTGCTGATCGACTGAAAGGTTCAGGTAGCTGTCACTCAAGGTGTGCGCGCTGAGATTGCTCGACACGACAAGGCACAGCAGCGGCAATATGATTACGGACATAAATCTGCTTTTCATAATTACCTCGCGCCGCCAGTAGCAATGAGTGTGTCGAGAGCTGCGTACTGCATGCCCGTGCTGTCAGTCCAGTCACGCAGGTTTTCTATAACGTCCTGGCGCGAAGCGGCAGCTGCCGCTTCGGCCAGCAGCAATGCATCAGAAGGCTCCTTCTGAGAGGTCCAGTTTTTCATGGCTGCCTCCAGTGCGGCTTCAGGGCGGTCCTGAATGTTTAATGCAAAACGGGCAAACTCCTTAACGGGCAGGTTCTCTCCCCGGCGGTAGGCAGTCTCAAAATAGGTTTCTAGTTCTGCGATCAATGACGCTGCGCGGTTGCTGTCTTCAGCATCTTGCGAGGACAGCAGCGCATTTGTCAGCATTACGCCAAGTTCCACATTGTTTGTTGGATCCGGTTCTGATCCCAGCAGGGCGATCACTTCGTGGTATCTTTCCTGCTGGAGCAGCCACTGCGCATAGTTGCTCAGCAAATAGGTGTTATCTGGCGCCATTGTCAGGGCTGCAAGGTAGTGCTGGCCGGCCATATCGTTTTCACCCAGCCGGTGCGCTATTGTCGCGATCGTAATATGTACTTCCAGCAATGCCTGACGACTCATCGGGCGGCCGGAGTCAAGCTCCTGCGTCAGTGTGTCTAGTGCCGTCTCAGCCTTGCCGGTAACCCCGTCAAGCTGAGCCTGGCAGTTAATCTGAAATGCTCGCTCCACGCGATTGACAAGCGCATCGCAGCTTTGCTGTGTCAATGGGTAGTGAGCCGTTACCAGGCCAATCTGTGCCTGTATCATCAATGCCTGAGCGTTGCGTGGCTCTTCTTCCAGAACGCTGCGAAGTTCATCCAGTGCAGGCGCGAATTCATGATTGTGTTGCAGCACGGCCGCAGCAATCAGCCGCAGCGACACCGGTTTGCCAACGTTGTCTGGCCACTGTTCAATGATCGCCAGCGTTCTACCGTAGGCCCTGGGATCCTGCTCGCTCAACGCCAGTTGATAGGATCGATATGCCTGGGCGAACAATTGTTGAGGATTGCTATCGCTGCTGCCTTCAGTGGCGCGCAATTGTTGGGACATCGCCACCACTGCGCTCGGCAAGCGCGTGATGATGGTGTTGTCGTTGTCTGGTATGTACGGTGCGGCTTGAGCGGCCATGGCGCAGCAGGAAATCCCCAGCAAAAGGGTTTTTCTGAGATGTGGACCAAAAAGTTTCTGCGCATTTCTGAAAACCAACATGTACCTGCCCTCGCAGCTTGATAAGTATTCTGGTGTGATCTGAGTGCATAAGAATTCGCCAGACAGGGCTATGCCTGCCTGGCGAAAAGCCTGTTTACTGAACCGCTGAGCCAGGCAGAGGCTCATTCAGGTAGGGGAATGAGGTTTTGAAATCCCCTGCAGAAACCGTTGTCTGGTCTGTGAACGGTGCCGTTCGATTGGGTGCTACTGCTGGATCGCTGATCAGCGCGCCCATCATTACTCGCAGGGCAATGTCGACAACATCGTCGCCAGGACGGCGGCCGTTAGGGAAGCCGGCGTTGTCGCCAGCCAGAACGCCCATGTTCTGTTGCTGAGCTGGCGCGGCAGGCGCAATCGAGGTGTTCAACCGCAGCATCTCACTACGCGGGAAGGTGCCGTCAGCGACCGATGCCGGCAGGTTCAGGCCGGGTACACCAACAACGGCATCCACCAGATCACTGCGTGGAGAATTGGTAGGTGCCACAGCACCTGCGTCCTGGAAAAGTACTTCCAGCAAGTAGGGCAGCGTTGGTTTTTCCACATAGGCGGCGAACTGAGCGTCGTTCACTGGATGACTGCTGTTGAACTTGTCCTTGTCCGGCAGACCGATGATCACTTCATTTACCAAGGGGAAGCCCAGGCGTGACACCTGCATGGGTTCGCCACCTGCCATGTCCAGGCTTGCAGTGGTCCATGCACCGATGACAGGGTCCTGATCAACCAGGCAGCTGGTGGGGATCTCAAGCGCCAGAGAGGTGATGTTGGTATCGCCAATCGGATTGGCGACGGCATCAGCTGCGCCAAGCGGGTTCAGGTTGACCAGATCGAATACCTGGCCCAGATTAACGGCAAAACCCTCTTTGCGCTGACCGACAAACACGCGCCCCTGGGTCTGACAGCCCGGAATACTGATTGGGTAGATATGCGCGCTGGCGTAGTCAGCATAGTTCGGGATAGATTTGGTGCCGATATTGTCTACCGGCTTTCGGAAGGTAGTGGTCTGCGTGGTAACGTTGGTTACTGCCTGGGCGGTTCCGGTTCTGGCGTTGCCGCGAATAATGTCCAGTGTGTACTCCTGGCGGGAATTAACAGCGCTGGTGTCAGTTGCTGCCGGCCCGATGGCGCCAGCATTGATCAGTGGGATCGGGATGTTCTCTCCGCCAACAGGCACTGCGGCACCCGCCAGAATGGTCGAGAAATCGAAGCGAAAGGTGATGTCCTCCATGGAGTCACCGTCATTGTCGATATGGATCTCGTAGATCCCGGCGGTCTCCAGGTCGAAATAATTTGGCCCACCGTATGCCGCCTGCAATGGAAAATAGTTAGCAATCAGCGTGGTATAGTCCTCGCGGCCAGTCTCATAACTCCTGAACATGTACAGATCGGTGGCGTCCAGGCGTGGCAGGCCAGCAATCATGGGTGCTTCCCGGTGACTGGATGCGTAGCCGAGCGCAGAGCAGCCCATTACTGCAGCTGCCAGAGCGCAGACCTTCAGGCGCATGTGTGTATTGCTGGTTCCTGTCTCTCGGGTTTGTCTTTGCATGATGTACTCCCATCTATGGTTTGCTTGTTGCATAAATATTTGCTCATTTGAGTGCGAGGACGGCGTATGAGAAAAATCTACTCGCTTTCTCACGTTCTCGTATCCCGGCTTACGGCCAGGTCTTTGAGCTGGACCTGCAGGAAAACCTTTGCTTTCGAAGCAGCGTCCAAATCTGTGACATGCATCCCAGTTTGACGAGGGAATCGTCTGATTTTGTGAACTGGTTCCGGGCGGGAAATGATCCTGAGCGCTGAGGTCTAAATGGCCTGTTGCTCCAGTGTCATGGTATTTGCAACAGGGGTGATGTATAATTCGCGGCCTTTTTTATGCGCCTGCATTTGGCGCTCCAGTCCCAGCGACGCGCTCGCAACCACAGGTAATTCGCAGTGATCGAGAAAATCCGCAACATCGCCATTATTGCTCACGTTGACCACGGCAAGACCACCCTGGTTGATAAACTTCTGCAGCAGTCGGGAACGCTGGGGGATCGCGGGGGCGCGGTTGAGCGCGTGATGGACTCCAACGATCAGGAAAAAGAACGCGGCATTACGATTCTTGCGAAAAATACCGCCATTAACTGGAACGGTTATCACATCAATATCGTCGACACCCCCGGACACGCTGATTTCGGTGGCGAGGTGGAGCGTGTCATGTCCATGGTGGATAGTGTACTGCTGCTGGTTGATGCGGTTGACGGCCCGATGCCGCAGACGCGTTTCGTGACCCAGAAGGCATTCGCACAGGGGCTGCACCCAATTGTTGTCATCAACAAGGTGGATCGCCCCGGATCCCGTCCGGATTGGGTGCTGAACGAAGTATTCGACCTGTTTGACAAGCTAGGCGCAACCGACGAGCAACTGGATTTTCCGGTGGTTTACGCATCAGCATTAAACGGTATTGCAGGCATGGAAGCTGATGAGCTGGCCGATGACATGACCCCGCTGTTCGAAACAGTGGTCAAACATGTGCCGCCACCGCCGGTAAATGCCGCCGCCCCATTCAAGATGCAGATCAGCGCGCTGGATTACAACAGCTACGTGGGTGTTATTGGTATCGGCCGTATCACTGGTGGTATGGCCAAACCCAATATGCAGGTAATCGTTGTCGATCGTGAAGGCAGGGAGCGCAAGGGCAAGATTCTGCAGGTGAAAAACCACCTGGGCCTGGAGCGTGTAGACGTACAGGAGGCAACGGCTGGCGAGATCGTCTGCATTACCGGTATCGACAAGCTGAACATCTCTGACACTTTGTGTGATCCGGATCATGTTGAAGCCATGCCTGCGCTGACCGTCGACCAGCCCACTATCAGCATGACTTTCCAGGTAAATGACTCGCCTTTTGCCGGTCGCGAGGGCAAGTTTGTGACCACGCGCAACATAAAGGAGCGTCTGGATCGCGAGCTGATTCACAACGTAGCGCTGCGGGTAGAGCAGGGTGAAAGTCCTGATAAATACAAAGTATCCGGCCGTGGTGAATTGCACTTGTCCGTATTGATCGAGACCATGCGTCGCGAAGGCTTTGAGCTGGCTGTGTCGCGACCGGAAGTGATCATGAAGGAAATCGACGGTGTTCTCAGCGAGCCGTTCGAGACACTGGTAATCGACTGTAACGAAGAACACCAGGGGTCGGTTATCGAGGAGCTGGGTCTGCGTCGCGCCGAAATGCAGGACATGCTGCCTGACGGCAAGGGTCGAGTGCGATTGACCTTCGAAATTCCAACGCGCGGCCTGATCGGCTTCCGCTCTCAGTTCCTCAGCCTGACCTCAGGCACCGGTATGATGAACCACGTGTTTGATCACTATGGTCCGGCCAAGGCAGGTGATCTGGCCAAGCGTAAAAACGGCGTGCTGGTGTCTATGGTGACCGGCAAGGCGCTGGGTTATTCGCTGTGGGCGTTGCAGGAGCGCGGCCGTCTGTTTATCGATCCCAACGTGGAAGTGTATGAAGGCATGATTATCGGCCTGCACAGCCGCGACAACGACCTGGTGGTGAACCCGATCAAGGGCAAGCAGCTGACCAACGTGCGCGCATCGGGCACGGATGAAAACATTGTCCTGACGCCGCCAGTAAAGCACTCCCTGGAGCAGGCCATGGAGTTTATCGATGAGGATGAGCTGGTCGAGATTACACCTGCCAACATCCGGATCCGCAAAAAGCACCTGACTGAAAGCGATCGCAAGCGCGCCAGCCGTGGCGGTGCCGCTCGCGGCTGACAGACTGGACTGGATTGACGGGGGAGCCTCTGCATGATTGCACTGATTCAACGCGTCAATCACGCCAGTGTCAGTATTGCAGGCAGCGAGTACAGCCGCATCGGCAAAGGATTGCTGTTGTTGCTGGGTCTGGAGAAGCATGACACGCTGGCCGATGGCCAGCGTCTGCTGAGCAAAGTGCTGGACTACCGGGTCTTCGCCGATGCTGAAGGGAAAATGAACCTGAGTCTGCGGGCGATTGATGGCGAGCTGCTGCTGGTCTCACAGTTCACTCTGGCTGGCAGCACGGACAAAGGCCTGCGCCCATCCTTCTCGTCGGCCATGGCGCCAGGTCCTGCCCGCGAGCTTTACGATCAGCTGGCCAACTGGCTGCAGCAGGCCCACCCCGCCACAAAAACAGGGCAGTTCGCTGCCGATATGCAGGTCAGTCTGGAAAACGACGGACCGGTGACCTTCCTCCTGAGCTCCTGAGCAGGCCCTGAGAGGCTATTCTATTCATTGCCAGAGCCACTGGTGGCGCTGCTTCCTCTGTCTGGCCTACTGATTCTCTGACGCTTCCTGTTCAGCTTTTTTGCGCAGGAAAACCCGGCCGAAATAAATGCCGGTTTCAAACAGCATCCACATCGGGACGGCAAGAATGGTTTGAGTGAAGGGGTCGGGTGGCGTCAGCAACATCGATATGACAAAGCAACCAACGATAACGTACGGGCGTTTAGCCTTCAGATCATCCGGTTCGAGTATGCCTGCCCAGATGAACAGGAATACCGCGATAGGTATTTCGAATGCGAAACCAAACGCAAAGAATATCTTGAGGACAAAACTCAAATAGCTCGCAATGTCGGGTGCTACTGCTATGCCCTCGGGTGCCACCGATACAAAAAAGCTGAACACGATGCCGAACAAAACAAAATACGCAAAGGCCATGCCAGCATAGAAAAGCAAAACGCTGGAAACGAACAGAGGAATCGCCAGTGACTTTTCATTTTTGTAGAGGCCCGGCGCGATGAATGCCCATAGTTGATAAAGAACGTAAGGCGCGCAAACAAACAGGGCTGCGTAGAACGTCAATTTAAATGGTGTAAAAAACGGCGATGTCGGGTCGATGGCGATCATGCTGGTATCAGGTGGCAGCACAGAGACCAGCGGGGCAGCAACGTAGGCGTAGATATCATTGGCGAAATAGACCAGGCCCAGAAACACCAGTAAAAGCGCGGCCACGCACTTTAGAATTCGGTCGCGCAATTCGACCAGATGGCCGATCAGAGATAGCTCTTTCTGATCATCGTGGATCGGGGTGTTTTCGCTCATGATGATTTGCTGTCGTCGGCGTCGGGTTTGTCAGAGTCAGATACAAACCGTCCACCCTGAGTTGTGATACGGCCGGTCGGTGGCGTATTGTAAAAATCCTGTTTGACCGGTTTGGGTTTCGGTGTCGGATCCGCTGACGCTACTTCCGGGTCATCCGACTCCGCTGGCTGCGATTCGTGAGATGCTCCGGAAGGTTCACCTTCAGACGCAGAGGTGTGTGCTGCAGCGGTGGAGTTCTCATTGGCCGAGGGCTCTTTGCTAGCTGAGGGCTCTTTATCTGCCGGAGTAGCCTTGGCGGTGGGCTCTGTTGGGACGCCCTCTTCGGCACTGCTGGTAACCGGCGTTACCTCGCGTGCACTGTCCAGGGCCTGCCTGGCTTTTTCGCTGCTTTCCTTGAAGTCCTTGCGGGTATCTTCAACCAGTTTGTTGGCGTTCTTTTTGGCTTTTTCGATATCGGCGAGAATCGATTCATTGTGCAGCTGACGCCGGATGTCATCCGCATTGAGTTGCTGTTCTATCTCGGCTTTGGCCTTGTTAAAACTGCGCTTGGCACGACCAACCCAAAGCGCGCCTGTACGAATGGCACCTGGCAGCTTTTCGGGGCCCAGCACCAAAAGTGCTACGACGCCGATAAGCAGCAGCTCCATAAACCCAATATCAAACATCGCTCAGATCCTGTGGTGCTGCCCGCCAGGGCATGCAGCTTACTTGTCCTGCGTTTTTTCGGTGCGGGCACTCGTGGTTGCGCCGGTCTGTTCCTTGTCTGCTTCCAGCTGCTCGGGCTTTGAGTCCTCGTCGCCATCCTTGTCTTCGTCTTTCATGGCATTTTTGAAGCCCTTCAGCGCGCCGCCAAGGTCAGTTCCCAGATTGCGCAGTTTTTTGGTGCCGAACAGCAGCACGATGATCAACGCGATGATTAAAAGTTGCCAGATACTGATACCGCCGATTCCCATACTTCCTCCGAAGGTTCTGTCTGCGTGATAGCGTCAGGCGACAGACCTGTTATCGTTACTTACTGTTGCGATCTGGCTGCCTTTTCGTCCAGACCTGATATGTTAAAACGCTTTGCCAGTTCTTCCAATACCTGCTCGTGGCTCAGTCCGAGGTGGCTCAGCATCACCATGCTGTGAAACCACAGGTCCGCCGTCTCGCCGATTAATGCCTGGGCGTCATTGCCGGCCTGGACATCCCGCGCGGCAAGAATGGTCTCAACGGCTTCCTCGCCCACTTTTTCCAGAATTTTGTTCAGGCCCTTGTGATGCAGTGAAGCCACATAGGATGACTCCGGAGTCGCAGATTTGCGCTGCTCCAGCACCCTTGCCAGTTCTGTTAGTGTGTCTGAAGTGGTTTGAGTCATGCCACGCCTTTACTGCTTTTTGTACAAGGACGCCGGGTCAATCAGGACCGGGTCAATAACCTGCCAGTCAGCCTGTTCGTTTTCACCCTGCAGCTGTTTGTAAAAACAGCTTTCACGACCGGTATGGCAGGCTACGCCACCAACCTGGTCAACCAGATAACAGACCGAGTCGCCGTCACAATCCAGCTGTATCTGACGAATGTGCTGCACATTGCCGGACTCTTCGCCTTTGCGCCAGATTTTCTGGCGTGAGCGTGACCAGTACACGGCACGGCCTTCCTGCTGGGTCAGCCACAAGGCTTCACGGTTGATCCACGCCAGGGTCAGCAGTCTGCCGCTGGTGGCGTCCTGAGTGACGACGGGGACCAGACCGTTGCTGTCCCACTTGATCTGGTCCAGCCATGCTGCATTTTTCATCAATTCAGTATGCTCTTTCATTGGCCAAAATACAAAGCTGCCAACAGGGCGCCGGCCATGACTATGACAGCGAACATGGCCCTGCGCTCGCTGCGTCGCTGTCGCTCTTCACGCGCGCGCTGCTCGGTCAGCACGTGGGAAAGCGTGTTGTTGAGCGCTTCTACCTGTTTGTGCTGATTCAGGCTGTCCAGCACCAGTTGCGGCAGGTGTGGGGCCTGTTCAACCCAGTCAGGCACATTCTGCTTGAGCTGCTTCCACAGCCAGGAAGGCTGCATACGCTTGCGGTTCCAGCGCTCCAGAAATGGTAGCGCAGTCTGCCACAGATCAAGCTCCGGGTATAGTTGCCGACCCAGCCCCTCAACGTTGAGCAGGGTTTTCTGCAGCAGCACCAGTGACGGTTGTACTTCCATATTGAAGCGACCGGCCGTGCGAAACAGCTGCACCAAAAGATATCCGAAAGAGATGTCTTTTAAGGGTTTTTCAAAGATCGGCTCACATACCGTGCGCATCGCCGCTTCGAATTCAACCACTTTGGTGTTTTTGGGAACCCAGCCACATTCCACATGCAGCTCAGCGACTTTGCGGTAGTCACGCTTGAAAATCGCCAGCAGGTTGCGCGCCAGGTATTGTTGATCTTCACGGCTGAGTGAGCCAATGATTGCGCAGTCGATGGCGATATAACGCGGATTCAGGGGGTTGTCTGCATCCACAAATATATTGCCGGGATGCATGTCAGCATGGAAGAAGCTGTGCTCGAAGACCTGTGTGAAAAAAATCTCGACACCGGTCTCAGCCAGCTTTTTCAGATCAACGCCGCGCTCCCTGAGGGTGTCGATATTGGAAACCGGTATGCCATGTATACGTTCAGTGACCAGCATGTTGTCGCGACTGATATCCCAGTAAACGCGGGGCACATATAACAGTGGCGAGTTCTCGAAATTACGTTTTAGCAGGGTGGTGTTGGCACCTTCCGCGGTAAGGTTCAACTCATTCAGGATCACGTGCTCGTAGTCGTCGATCACTTCACATGGTCGCAGGCGGCGTCCGTCAGGTACATACCGTTCTACCAGTCGCGCCATCCATTTGAGTACAGCGATATCCTGGCGGATTATTTCGCCGATACCGGGGCGAAGCACCTTGATGACTACCGCGGTTCCGTCATGCAGTGTGGCTGCGTGTACTTGAGCGATGGAAGCGGACGCCAGCGCATCTGTTTCCACGCTGGCGAAGTGTGACTGCCACGGCGATTCGAGTGTCTGTTCAATGACCTGCAGGATACCGGGCTCTTTAAAGCCGGGCACTTTGTCCTGCAGGCTCTGCAGTGCTTCGCTGATGTCGTAAGGCAGGAAATCGCGGCGGGTAGACAGTAGCTGACCAAATTTTATGTAGATCGGTCCGAGCTCTTCCAGAGCGCTGCGCAGTCGTACCGGGGCTGGCAATTTTCGCACTGGAGAGAATGCCCAGGGCAAAGCCAGCAGACCCATCACCAGTCGCAGCGGTATGGATTTGGCCGTTAGCGGGCTAAGGTGATGCAGTCGGTACTTGGCCGCAACCGAGATGATCCTTATCAGGCGGGGCAGGTGCGACACAGGCTTTGCCTCAGAGCCGGCGGGTCAGCGTTTTCATGACCCCTGCCATCAGTTTCATGCCAGTGCGCACGGGAAGTGGCAATTCTGCGCCACCGGCTGCCATGGCTGCTTCGCCGTGTTTTTGCTCGTCTGTCATCATCTGCTGCACCACAGCGCGGCTGCGGTTGTCATTGGCAGGCAGCTGATCCAGGTGTTCTCCCAGGTGTTCGCAGACCTGGCGTTCAGTTTCACCAACAAACCCCAGGCTCCAGCGATCACCAATCAGGCCAGCCGATGCACCCAGGCCAAAGGACAGCGCGTAAAACGCCGGGTTAAATACACTGGGGCGGCTGTCCAGCTCCTTCAGCCTGTCCTCGCACCAGGCAAGGTGATCGACTTCTTCCTGGGCGGCATGATTCATCGACTCGCGCACCTGCGGCAGACGCGCCGTCAGCGCCTGGCCCTGGTAAAGAGCCTGGGCACAGACTTCGCCGGTGTGGTTGATGCGCATCAGACCCGCCGCAAGTGCTCGTTCGGTTTCTGTCAAATCGCCGTCGTCCACCTTGATGGCGGGCGAGGTCCTGTCAGCGTGACTGCTGCCGGGCACCAGTGTGTGGAGTGCCTGGTCAAGTTGCAGCACCAGACGATCAGCCAGGCTGTAGTGCTCTTGTTGCATGCGACTCATCCCTTGTTACTGCGAAATTGTTATCGAGTAAGCATCTAGCTTATTCGAGATTGTCAGCAAATACGATTGTTAAGAACGACCCTGTTCGCGTGCTATGGCCCGATGGCCAATGTCGCGTCGATAATAGAGTTTATCCCACTCAATCTTTTCTGCCAGTGTATAGGCGGCCCGCTGGGCTTCGGTGACAGTGTCGCCCAGCGCAACAGCACACAGTACGCGACCGCCGTTGGTGACAATCTGTCCATCTTTCAATGCAGTGCCGGCATGGAATACTTTGCCACTGTCTGTCTCAACAGCTTTATCAAGACCAGATATGACCGCGCCTTTATCGTAGGCGTCGGGGTACCCACCACTGGCCAGCACCACACCGATACTGGCGCGGGTGTCCCAGTTTGCGTGCGCCTGATCCAGGCGTCCCTCAACAGCTGCCAGACAAAGTTCAGCGAGGTCTGACTGCAGACGCATCATGACAGGTTGCGCTTCAGGGTCACCAAAACGGCAATTGAACTCGATCACATTAACCTTGCCGTCAGGGGAAATCATCAGGCCTGCGTACAAAAAACCGGTGTAGGGGTTACCTTCTGCGGCCATGCCCTCGACAGTTGGTCGAATGACTTCGGCCATGATCCGTTCGTGTACGTCGGGGGTGACCACGGGCGCGGGAGAATAGGCACCCATGCCGCCGGTGTTGGGGCCGCGGTCACCGTCGTCACGTGCTTTATGGTCTTGTGAGGTCGCCATCGGCAGTACGTTTTTGCCGTCCACCATGACAATAAAGCTGGCTTCTTCCCCATGCAGGAAGGTCTCAATCACGACACGGCTGCCAGCGTCACCAAAGCGATTGCCCGACAGCATGTCGCGAATGGTCGCGGCGGCTTCGTCCTGCGTCTGCGCGATGATCACGCCCTTGCCGGCAGCCAGACCATCGGCCTTGATGACAATGGGTGTGCCCTGCTGCTGCACGTAGGCAATGGCCTGTTCAGCGTCGGTGAAGTTCTGATAACTGGCAGTGGGAATATTGTGGCGGGCCAGAAAGTCTTTGGAGAAAGCCTTGGAGCCTTCCAGTTGTGCAGCGCCCTGGCGCGGACCGAAACACTTGAGGCCCTGCTCGGTGAAGTAATCAACAACACCGGCCACCAGGGGTGCTTCCGGGCCAACAACGGTCAATTCAACGGCATTGGCCCGGGCGAACTCCACCAGCGCCGGAAAATCCAGCGGATCAATTGCTACGTTCTCGAGACCATTCTCAGTGGCGGTTCCCGCATTGCCGGGTGCCACGAATACCTTTTTTACCGCAGGGGACTTGGCAAGTTTCCATGCCAGGGCGTGCTCACGGCCGCCGCTGCCCAGTACCAGTACGTTCATATGCGTGTTCTCTGTATCTGTGGTGGCTATCAGTGACGGAAATGGCGGATGCCAGTGAAGACCATCGCCATGCCTGCTTCGTCGGCCGCGGCGATGACTTCCTCATCACGCATTGATCCACCAGGTTGAATGACCGCCGTAATGCCAGCTTTGGCTGCCGCATCAATACCGTCGCGAAACGGGAAGAAGGCATCTGACGCCATCACGGAGCCGGCTACGGCCAGGCCTTCATCTTCTGCCTTGATGCCTGCGATCTTGGCGCTGTATACACGGCTCATCTGGCCGGCGCCTACGCCAACGGTCTGCTGTTTGCGGCAATATACAATGGCGTTGGACTTCACGAACTGAGCGACTGTCCAGGCAAACATCAGATCTGCCAGTTCCTGTTCGGTAGGCTGGCGCTTGCTGACCACTTTCAGGTCACTGTGACTGATCTGGTGATTGTCCCGGTCCTGAACCAGCAGGCCACCATTGACGCGCTTGTAGTCCCAGGCGTCGGCGGGTTTCTCTGGCCACTCACCACAGGACAGGACGCGCACATTGGGTTTGGCCGACAGCACGTCAAGCGCCTCGTTGTGTACGGAAGGAGCAATGATCACTTCACTGAACTGCTGATCGATAATGGCTTTGGCTGTAGCCGCATCCAATGGCCGGTTAAACGCAATGATGCCGCCGAACGCCGATGTCGGATCGGTCTTGAAAGCCAGTTGATACGCCTGTTCTATGGTCTCGGCCAGCGCAACGCCGCAGGGATTGGCGTGTTTGACAATGACACAGGCTGGCTCAGAAAAGCTCTTGACGCATTCCAGCGCTGCATCCGTGTCAGCAATATTGTTGTAGGACAGCTCTTTGCCCTGCAATTGTTCAGCTGTGCTGACACTGGCTTCCTGCGGGTTTTTCTCGGTGTAGAAGGCTGCGTTTTGATGTGGATTTTCGCCGTAACGGAGATCCTGCTTTTTGACAAACTGGCTGCTGAAGGTACGCGGGAACTGACTGCCGGTAATGGTTTTGCCCAGATAGTTGGCAATCGCCGCATCGTAAGCTGCAGTGTGTTCGAAGGTCCTGGTCGCCAGATCGAAACGCGTCGGTTGTGTCAGGCCGCCGTTGTTCTGCTTCATTTCCGAGATGATGGTCCCGTAGTCCGACGGATTGACCACTACGCCCACCCAGGCGTGGTTTTTGGCAGCAGCCCGCAGCATGGTCGGGCCGCCGATATCAATGTTCTCGATTGCCATATCAAGATGGCAGTCGGGGCGTGCCACGGTGCTTTCGAATGGGTACAGATTGACAACTACCAGGTCGATTGGCGGTATGCCATGCTCGCTCATTACTTTGCCGTCGATATCACGTCTGGCCAGAATACCGCCGTGCACTTTGGGATGCAGCGTCTTGACGCGGCCATCCATCATTTCCGGAAAGCCTGTGTAGTCGGCAATTTCCGTGGCAGGAATATTGTTGTCCTGCAGCAGGCGGTAAGTGCCGCCGGTGGACAGGATTTCGACACCTGCCGAGTGCAGGTCGCGTGCAAATTCAACAATACCGGTTTTGTCCGACACGCTGATCAGGGCGCGGCGGATGACTGCTGTGTTCTCAGTAGACATAAGCTCGATTTCTAGGTTTATAAGCGGGTGGGAAAGGGCGGATTAACGGCATTACACGCGCAATCCATATTGCCTGATCTTCTTGCGTAGAGTACCACGATTGAGCCCCAGCATGGTAGACGTGCGGCTCTGGTTACCTGCGTTGTGGTCAAGAACTGCCTGGATCAGCGGGGGCTCGATCTCGCTCATTACCAGGTCGTAAAGATTGGCGACCAGGTTCTCGTCTTCCTCATCAATATCCGACAGATACACGGCCATCGACCGCTCAACAGCCTGACGCAGACTGAATGGTTCGGCGATATCGGTGGGGGTGTGTGCACCCAGCATTGGCTCAGTGGTATCTTTTTTCATGCGAGTCTTATTGTGTCAGGCAGAAACTGGCTAAATTCTCGTGGTAGTCGGCAAGTATATCACGCTGTTCCATGACATCACGGCTGTCCATGAAGCGGGATTTGAGCTCAGCGCCAGCTGGCAACTCCTGGCTGTACCAGTCGATGTGTTTGCGCGCGAACAATGCGCCTTTGAAGTCACCATAAAAAGCGTGCAGGGCGCGGATGTGATCGACCATTAGCTGGCTGATGGCCTGGGCCGGGGGGCGTTCGGTTGTTTTACCAGATTGCAGAAAGTCATGGATCTGCCGGAACAGCCAGGGACGACCCTGCGCGGCCCGCCCGATCATAACGCCGTCTGCCTGCGTGTAGTCCAGTACAAACTTCGCCTGCTCAGGGGACGTGATGTCGCCGTTGGCGATCACGGGAATGCTGATTTCCTGCTTGATGCGGGCAATTGTGTCGTATTCTGCGTTGCCTTTAAAGCGGCACTCGCGTGTGCGTCCATGAATGCTCAGCATGGCGATTCCGCAATCCTCAGCAATGCGGGCGATCTGCGGTCCGTTGCGTTGTTCGCGACTCCAGCCGGTACGGGTCTTTAAAGTCACCGGTACTGGCACCGCTGCTACAACAGCGCGCAGTATTCTCTCGACCAGTTCGGGATCCTGCATCAGAGCCGAGCCAGAGGCACGTTTGAGCACTTTCTTGGCGGGGCATCCCATGTTGATGTCGATTATTTCAGCACCCATCTCGACATTCTTTCGCGCCGCATCAGCCATCATGTCGGGATCAAAGCCGGCAATCTGGACAATCTCCGGCCCACATTTGCCTGAGCGTTTCAGACGCAGGCGGTTTTTTTCGCTCTGCCAGACCTGCGAGTCGGCAGGCACCATCTCGGCAATGGTCAAAGTCGCGCCCTGCTGCAGACACACTTCACGAAATGGCAGATCGCTGACGCCAACCATGGGCGCCAGAATGACCGGCTGCTGCAAAAAGTGTTTGCCCAGGTAAAAACCCTGCGGCATGTTGACGGAATTAAGTCCGATGGCGCTCATGGCTGAATCGCTCGCGGCAAGGAAGCCGGTTTAACAAACTGAATGTCGTAGTTTACGGCATTGCTGCCAGGTTCGGTAAACTCGATCCGGGCAGATGCCACCTCGCCGGGTTGCAGCGGGGAGGGTTCAGAGTCCGTGTCGAGATAGTCGCTGGCTGACAGTTGATCGCTTACCAACAGGTCTCCCGACATACTGCTGAAACGGACAACGACGTCTGGCATGGGTTGCGCAAAGCTGCCGCGATTCTGGAAACTGAACTCAAGCAGGGCCGTGTCGGCAAGGTAGGGGTGCTCCTGGTAGTTGAGTCCGCTTATTTCGAAAGCCTCCGGATTCACTCGGGCCGGCAACTGAAGCGGGCAGCGATCAAGGCAGGCCGTTTCGAGCCAATCGTAAAAATCAGGATATGCCGCAAGCAGCTGGGGGCGGAACATGAGCAGCTGCACAGGAATGGCCAGCAGCAGACACAAAGCAGCCAGTAATGACAGAGTCGTCCCAAGTATCCTGCGTGCGCGAAGTTCCCGTCCGGGCCGGGTTGGCCGGGCGGATGACTCCAGCTCCAGTGCCTCATCAATGACCGGAAGCTCTATTTGAGGTTTGTCTTCTTCAACGATAGTCCACATGGTCAGTTCGACAATTCTCTATGCCAGATGCTGATAACCGGGAAACGGGACAACCTGCCCGACTAACGCCGGACACCGCTGATTCGCACCCATTCATCCTGCAGAACTGGTGGCTGCATTTCAAATGTTTCCCGGTAGGAACTCAGCAGTGCCTCGGTCTGCTCCGACAATACCCCGGAAAGCACCAGCTGTCCGTTGGGCAGGGTCAAATGCGACAGGATTGGGGTCAATTCTACCAGTGGCCCGGATAGAATGTTGGCGACCACGATGGGGGCGGGCGTATCGTATTCGCCGGGCAGGTAGACCGGCAGGCGGTCCGCAGCAATCCCGTTGGCATCGCGATTGGCAGCCGTGGCGATCAGGGCCTGCGGATCGTTGTCAATGGCGATGGCCCGCTCCGCACCCAGCAGAATCGCAGCGATAGCAAGAATGCCGGAGCCGCAGCCGTAATCAATGACAGTCTTGCCTTTCAGATCCTGGCCATCCAGCCATGCCAGACACAGTGCCGTTGTCGGGTGTGTGCCAGAGCCAAATGCCAGCCCTGGGTCCAGCAAGACATTGACTGCATCAGGGTCCGGGGGGGCGCACCAGCTCGGGCAAATCCAGAGGCGCTTGCCAAACTGGATGGGCTTGAAGTCCTGCATCCATGCGCGTTCCCAATCCTGGTCCTCAATCTGTTCGATGATTAACTCGCTCTCCTGCAGACGGCTGCCGGCCACAAGAGCTGAGATTACATCATCAATCACCACATCGCTTTCGAACAGCGCGCTCAGCATGGTCTGCTGCCAGAGCGGTGTGCTGTCCGGTTCCAGCTGGAATACGGGTTCGTCTTCTGCATCCAGAAACGACACAGACACGGCGCCCAGAGACTGGAACAGTTGTTCCATCTCTGGGGCTTCCGTGTCTGTGACTCTGGCCTTGATTTGTTGCCAGGGCATGTTTTTTACCAGTTCGCGTTACTAGCCAACAGATTTCTTATGGCTGCTCAGCATGTGTTCCAGATAGTGAATGTTCACACCACCTTTGCGGAAGTTGTGGTCGCGCAGAATATCCTTGTGCAGCGCGATGTTGGTACGGATGCCATCGATAAGAATTTCATCCAGTGCGTTCTGCATACGTACCAGCGCCTCATCGCGATCGGAACCGAAGGTGATCAGTTTGCCGATCAGTGAGTCGTAAAACGGAGGCACGGTGTAACCACTGTAGATGTGCGAATCGACGCGAACCCCGTTTCCGCCCGGAGCATGATAAAGATTGATCTTGCCAGGGCAGGGCATGAAGGTGCTGGGGTCTTCTGCATTGATACGACACTCCAGCGCGTGGCCTTTCATCTGCACCTCTTCCTGCTTGATGGACAGGGGCTGGCCGCTGGCGATCTTCAATTGCTCCTTGACGATATCAATGCCGGTGACCATTTCGGTAACCGGATGTTCCACTTGCACACGTGTGTTCATTTCGATGAAGTAGAACTGCTCATCCTGGTATAGGAATTCCAGCGTGCCGGCACCGCGATACTTCATCAGCTGGCAGGCCTTGATACAGGTTTCTGCAACTTGCTGGCGCACATCATCTGGAATGCCGGGAGCCGGAGCTTCCTCAAGCACTTTCTGGTGACGGCGCTGCATGGAGCAGTCACGGTCACCCAGGTAAAGCGCATTGCCCTGGCCGTCCCCAAGCACCTGGATTTCCACGTGGCGCGGGTTCTCCAGGAACTTTTCCAGGTATACCGTATCGTTGCCGAATGCGGCCTTTGCTTCGGATTGCGTAACGTGAATAGCCTTGAGCAGAGAGCCTTCGTTATGCACGACGCGCATGCCGCGACCGCCACCGCCTGCAGCGGCTTTGATGATGACCGGGTAGCCAATGCGACGAGCAATATCAAGTGTACGCTCGGCGTTGCCGTCCAGCGGACCATCAGATCCCGGTACTGTCGGGACGCCCGCTTTTTTCATTGCTTCGATGGCGGAAACCTTGTCACCCATCAATCGGATTGTCTCGGCGCGCGGGCCGATGAAGGTAAAGCCGCTGCGCTCAACCTGCTCAGCAAAATCTGCGTTTTCTGACAGGAATCCGTAGCCGGGGTGGATTGCCACGGCGTCGGTGACTTCTGTAGCAGCGATAATCGCTGGCACATTGAGGTAACTTTGCGAGGCGCTTGCCGGGCCGATACAGACTGATTCGTCAGCCAGTCGGACGTGCATCAGGTCGCGGTCGGCACTTGAATGAACAGCCACGGTTTTAATGCCAAGCTCTTTGCACGCTCGCAGAATTCGCAGAGCTATCTCTCCGCGATTGGCGATCAGGACTTTTTCCAGCATAGCTATTGATCCTTAAACGATTGTGACCAGAGCCTGATCGAATTCCACGGGTTCGCCGTCCTGAGCCAGAATGGCTTCGACCACACCGGCGTGATCCGCCTCAATCTGGTTCATCATTTTCATCGCTTCAATAATACAGATGACATCGCCTACCTTCACGTGCTGGCCAACTTCAACGAAGGGCGGAGACGATGGTGACGGCGCGCGGTAAAAGGTACCCACCATCGGAGATTTGACCACATTACCGCGAATTTTCTGGCTGTCTTTGCTGCCAGTGTCGGCATCAGCGGCGGCTGGTGCTGGTGCGGGTGCCGGAGCGGCTGGCTGGGGTGGTGGCGCTGCCTGGTACTGGACAGGAGCAGCGTTGACTGTGCTGCCGCGGCTGATGCGAACCGCCTCTTCACCTTCCTTGATCTCGATTTCCGCAACATCGGAAGACTCGAGCAGTTCGATGAGTTTTTTTACTTTTCTGATATCCATGATTTCTTCTCTTTTTGCCGTAGTGGATCAATATTGATTAATGTGTGTCTGTCAGTCGCGTAAGCGCCGCCTGCAGCGCCAGGTCGTAGCCCTGGGAGCCAAGCCCGACGATTGCGCCGCTGGCAATGTCCGTGAAGTAGGAGTGATGCCGAAACGGCTCGCGTTTGTAGACGTTAGACAGGTGAACTTCAATAAAGGGAATGCCGGTGCCCAGCAAAGCGTCACGCAGGGCGACGCTCGTGTGTGTAAAGGCTGCCGGGTTAAAGATGATGAAATTAATGCCTTCGCGTCGCGCGTCGTGGATCCGCTCAATCAGTTCATATTCTGCATTGCTTTGCAGATGCAGCAGATGATGTCCGGCGGCCAGGCAGGTGCTGCTGAGGCGCGAGTTGATATCGCCCAGCGTCTCATTGCCGTAGATCTCAGGCTCACGGGTACCCAGCAGGTTCAGGTTGGGGCCGTGCAATACCAGGATTGTTGCCATAGTCTTAATCCAGCTCGTGGTGCGCTATTGATATCGTTGAAGCGGGATTTTCGCAGATTTTTCTTAGATTTTCACCACTCAATTGTGGCTTTTCTCTGATCTTTTCTCGAAGACGGCGGGAGTGCCGTCAGGCCCGGTTGCGGGCAATGGTGCAAGTCAGCGGTAAATCGGGATCTGGCGGGATTCCGGAGGGTAACACAGACCTGCCTCCGCACAGCCCTGGTAGTCCAGCTGCAGGACAATGTCTTCAGTGCCGGCAGTCAGTGCCTGCGGGAGCTGCAGCGATATCCGCAGGCTGTCGTAAAAAACTGTAACGTCGCCAAAGTACTCGTCATGATGAGCGACACCGGCGGGAAGCTCGAAGGCAAGCTCGCCGGATTCAGATTCCGGCCTGCTTACCGAAACGCTGAACTTGTCAGCATACAGGTAGTAACCTGGAGCAATGGTCCAGTGAATACTGACCTGCGAATCGCTGTCCAGGCTGGTGTAATAGCTGAAGGCCTGATCAACTGGCAGGAAGCGCGAACCGCCAAACAATGAACTGCCCGGCTGGGCATCAAGCCCGGCCGGCAGTATCAATGCCAGAAAGCAGCCTGCAAGCAGGGCCTGGCGTCTAGTCCGAATAACGCTCGAAGATGAGGGTTGCATTGGTACCACCAAAGCCAAAGCTGTTGGACATGATGCAGTTCAGCGTGACATCGTCCATGCGCTGAGTTGCGATGGTCAGACCTTCGGCCTCCGGGACAAGTTCCTGAATATTGGCCGATGCGCTGACAAATCGGTTTTCCATCATCAGCAGGCTGTAGATCGCTTCCTGCGCGCCAGTAGCGCCCAGCGAGTGACCAGTCAGGGATTTTGTGGAGTTGATGATGGGCGATTTGCCGTCAAACACCTGTTTGATGGCTTTCAGCTCTGTGACATCACCTACTGGTGTGCTGGTGCCGTGTGTGTTCAGGTAGTCAATTGGCTGCTTGCTGGTGGCCATGGCCATGTTCATGCAGCGAATCGCGCCTTCGCCGGATGGCGCAACCATGTCATAACCGTCTGATGTCGCACCGTAACCGGTGATTTCGGCGTAAATCTTGGCGCCACGCGCCAGTGCGTGGTCGAGCGCCTCAATAACCAGCACTGCGCCACCGCCGGCGATAACAAAGCCGTCGCGACTGACGTCGAATGGGCGTGATGCCTTGGTGGGTTCGTCGTTGTGGCTGGTGGTCAGCGCACCCATGGCGTCGAACAGATTGGTCAGCGTCCAGTGCTCGGATTCGCCGCCGCCGGCGAATACCATGTCCTGCTTGCCCATCTGAATCAGTTCCATCGCATTGCCGATACAGTGTGCGCTGGTGGCGCATGCCGAGGAGATGGAGTAATTCACACCCTTGATCTTGAATGGCGTCGCAAGGCAGGCGGATACGGTGCTGCCCATGGTGCGCGGTACACGATATGGCCCGATCTTGCGCAGACCCTTGGTGCGCAGAATGTCGGCTGCTTCCACCTGGTCAGCAGATGAAGAACCGCCGGCGCCCATGATGATGCCGGTACGTTCATTGGAAACTTCGCTGTCCGAAAGACCGGCGTCTTTGATGGCCTGTTCCATGGCGATATAGCCATAGGCTGCGGCGTCGCCCATGAATCGCAGCACTTTACGATCAATGTGCTCTTCGAAATTGATGTCTACCCGACCAGAAATGTGGGCGCGCAGGCCCATCTCTTCATATACCGGGTTGTAGCTGATTCCGCTGCGGCCTTGCTTCAATGAGTCAAGCACGGTCTGCTTGTCATTGCCGATGCAGGAAACAATACCGATGCCAGTTACAACAACGCGTCTCATAGGTACCTCTGTGTAGCGATCGTTCAGAATTTTGCGTCAGGCGTAAACAGGCCTACTTTCAGGTTTTTTGTGGTGTAGATTACCTTGCCATCAACGGCAACGGTACCATCCGCAATCCCCATGACCAGTTTACGTTCAATGATACGGCTGAGAGAAATCTCGTAAGTGACTTTTTTGGCCGTGGGCAGAATTTCACCACTGAATTTGACTTCACCCGCACCCAGCGCACGGCCTCTGCCGAGATTACCGCGCCAGCCCAGGTAAAAGCCAACCAGTTGCCACATCGCATCCAGTCCCAGGCAGCCCGGCATGACGGGATCTTCCGGGAAATGGCAGTCAAAAAACCACAGGTCCGGGCGAATATCGAGTTCCGCAACGATAAGGCCCTTGCCGAACTCGCCGCCATGATCGTTGATCTCGACGATTCGGTCCATCATCAGCATGTTGCCGACGGGCAGTCGTGCGTTACCGGGGCCAAACATTTGACCATAACCGCAGGCCAGAAGTTCTTCGCGGTCATAGGCATTTTTAGGAGTAAAAATCGGATTCCCTGTATTCTTCATAGGCGGTTTGAATCACCAGCTTGCTGCAAAGCGTGCAATATTATCGCGAGCGGGCGAAATAATCGATAATATTTTGCCCCTCCTGACGAATCGCGGGGATTTGGGATAGACTTGCGGCCCAGCTTTGGAAAAGGATTTGACATGATTATCCCCGTCATACTGGCCGGTGGCACCGGATCGCGACTTTGGCCGCTATCCAGGCAACTCAACCCCAAGCAGTTCGTTGATATTGCCACCCATGAAGGCGATTTGACCCTGTTTCAGGCGACACTGTCGCGATTGCAGGGCCTCGCAGGCCTGGCTGCGCCGATTGTCATCTGCAACGAAGAGCATCGCTTCCTGGTTGCCGAACAGCTCAGACAACTTGCTGAACATGAGGTTCCCGGAACGGCGCAGGCCAGGCTTCTGCTGGAACCAGCCGGGCGCAACACGGCGCCGGCGCTGACACTGGCTGCATTACTGGCCCAACAGCAGTATGGCCCCGATGATGTCATGCTGGTCCTGCCAGCCGATCACCTGATAGCCGATGTCGCGGCTTTTCACGAATGTGTTCTTATTGCTCAGGCCCTGGCTGCCTCCGGGGCGCTGGTCACGTTTGGCATCACGCCGGCGTATCCGGAAACCGGCTATGGCTATATTCAGGCAGGCGCAGCGCTTGCAGCCAGCAACGATAGAGCGTGTCAGGTAGCCCGCTTTGTGGAAAAACCGGACCTTGCGACCGCGCGCGGCTATCTGGAGGCTGGTGATTATTACTGGAACAGCGGTATGTTCATGATGACAGCCAGCACCTGGTTGCAGGAGGCGGGCAAGTTTGCACCTGCCATAACCGAGGCTTGCACGCGGGCATTCGAGACGCTCAGCCGCGATGGCGACTTTATCCGTATCGACGAAAAACGCTTCAGTGAGAGCCCCTCTGATTCAATCGACTACGCCGTGATGGAAAAGACACCACTGGCTGCAGTGGTTCCCATGCAGGCAGGGTGGAGCGACCTGGGTGCATGGAACGCCCTTTGGGAGACCAGTACTACGCGAGACGAGCACAACAATGTTCGCAGCGGTGATGTCTACCTGCAACAGGTCAGCAACAGTTACGTGCATGCCGGTTCGCGCTTCGTTGCCGCGGTCGGCATGGATCATGCAGTTATCGTGGAAACGGCAGACGCCGTGCTGGTGGCAAACAAGGACCAGGTGCAGGATGTAAAAGGCATCGTGCAGTGGTTGACGCAGCACCAACGCAGCGAGGCAGTGTCCCACACTCTGGTGTACCGACCCTGGGGTTCGTATGAATGCCTTAGCAGCGGGCCTGGATTTCAGGTAAAGCGGATTCGCGTCAGGCCTGGCGCAGCGCTTTCGCTGCAAATGCACCAACATAGGGCAGAGCATTGGGTGGTGATCAGTGGCAGTGCAACGGTCACCTGTGACGAGCGTAAGTTTGTAATGCAGGCTAATGAATCTACATTCATTCCGCTGGGCAGTAAGCACCGCCTGCAGAATGAGGGAACAGATTGGGTTGAACTGATCGAAGTTCAAACCGGCAGTTATCTGGGAGAGGATGACATTGTCAGATTTGACGATGTCTACGGGCGCAGCTGATCAACAGAAGCCGCGCAATGACACGTAACATGGAGATATCAGTTAATGATTAAGAAATGTTTGTTCCCGGCTGCCGGATACGGCACCCGTTTTTTGCCAGCCACTAAAGCGATGCCCAAGGAGATGTTGACGCTGGTCAACAAGCCGCTGATTCAGTACGGTGTTGAAGAGGCGGTGGCGGCCGGTATCACTGGTATTGCCATTGTCACCGGGCGCGGCAAACGGGCGATCGAAGATCATTTTGATATCAGCTATGAGCTTGAGCATCAGATCAAGGGCACCTCCAAAGAAAAAGCACTCGCGCCGATTCGACAGATCATCGACACATGTACCTTTTCCTACACACGCCAGATCGAGATGAAAGGTCTTGGGCATGCGATCCTCACAGGCGAAACCCTGATCGGGTCTGAGCCTTTTGCCGTCATTCTTGCCGACGACTACTGCGTTGCCGAGCCGGACCCGGTGCTGCTGCAAATGGTGAAACTGTTCGAAAAATACCAGTGCAGTGTCGTGGCCATCGAGGAAGTTCCGGCAGAGGAAACCTACAAATACGGCGTTATAGATGGCGAAGAAGAAGAAGAAGGTGTATTCCGGATTCGCCAGATGGTGGAAAAACCGGACCCCAGCGAAGCGCCTTCCAACCTCGCAATTATCGGTCGTTATATTCTGACACCCGACATTTTCGATATTCTGCGTGATACACCACCTGGCAGAAACGGTGAGTTGCAGATTACCGATGCGCTGATGACACAGGCCAGCGAAGGCCGCGTGCTGGGATACCGATTCAAAGGCCGCCGCTTCGATTGCGGCAGCGTTGAGGGATTTGTTGAGGCTACCAACCACTGCTATACCAACTACTACAAAAAATAACGGCAAAGGATGCAATATCGTGCAGATTAATTGTTTCAAGGCCTATGACATCAGAGGGCGTGTGCCCGACCAGCTTAATGAAGATATCGCCTGGCGCATTGGGCGCGCCTGTGCGGAGTTTCTGTCAGTTGACACCATGGTGGTGGGGCATGACATCCGCCTGAGCAGCCGCAGCCTGTGCGACGCCCTGACGCGTGGACTGACAGAGGGTGGTGTTGATGTGATCGATATCGGTCAGTGCGGCACCGAGGAAGTTTACTTTGCGACCTCCCACCTGAAGGCTGGCGGCGGCATTGTGGTGACGGCAAGCCATAACCCAATGGATTACAACGGCATGAAGCTGGTACGCGAGGAGTCTCGCCCCATCAGCGGTGATACCGGACTAAGCGATATACGGCGACTCGCCGAGGCTGGCAAATTCGCCCCGGCCTCGCGCACCGGCTCGGTGACCCAGCAGGATACCCGTCCTGCCTACATCGAGCACCTGCTGTCCTACATCAATGTCGGTGAGCTGCGCCCGCTTAAGCTGGTAGTCAATGCAGGCAATGGCGGTGCTGGACCCGTGGTCGATGCGCTGGCAGAAAAGCTGCCCTTTGAGCTGATCCGGGTTCATCATCAGCCTGACGGCCATTTTCCCAATGGCGTGCCCAATCCTCTGCTGGAGGAGAACCGCGCGCCGACCATCGAAGCGATTCGCGAACATAGGGCCGATCTGGGTATTGCCTGGGATGGCGACTTTGATCGCTGCTTCTTCTTTGATGAGACGGGTTACTTTGTCGAGGGTTACTACATTGTGGGTCTGCTGGCGCAAAGCTTCCTCAGCAAGCAGCCTGGGTCTGCCATCATCCACGACCCGCGTCTGACCTGGAATACCCAGGAAATCTGCGAGTCGATGGGTGGGCGCGCCATCCAGTGCAAAACCGGCCATGCCTTCATCAAGGAGCGCATGCGCAAGGAAGACGCTGTGTACGGTGGCGAAATGAGTGCTCACCATTATTTCAGGGACTTTGCCTACTGCGATAGTGGCATGATCCCGTGGCTGCTGGTCACAGAATTAATGTCCCAGGCCGGCAAGCCCCTGTCCGATCTGGTGGCCGAACGCCAGGCCGCGTTCCCGGCCAGTGGCGAGATCAACCGGCAGGTGGAGGATGCTGCGTTTCTTTTGAATCAGGTCGAGGACAGGTATGGCAAAGACGCCGTGTCGATTGATCACACCGATGGTCTGAGTGTGGCCTTCGCTGACTGGCGCTTCAATCTGCGCATGTCCAACACGGAGCCGGTAGTGCGACTGAACGTTGAGTCGCGCGGTGATCCTGAGCTGATGCGGCAAAAGACGCAGGAGTTGCTGGCGCTGTTTTAAGGCGCGTACAGCATCCGGTATCGATAACGGTCTTCAGACTCTATGGCCAGCCCTAGCTTGAGGTAGAAATTATAGGCAGGGTTGGCCTTCAGCACATTAAGGCGCAAGGTTTTCTGTTGCTGACGACTGGCAGAAAAAAGTCTTTCCATCACCGCAGTGCCGACCCCATTGCGTTGCCAGTCGGGATGTATGAGCAGCATTTCCAGGCGAAGATGGTCAGCTTCTGATTTCAGACTGTATCCACCAATATCCTGGTCATTGTGACTGATCATGGTAAAGCTGGATGCGGGAATATTCTCTTCAAAGCTGTGGCGCTGAAACAGTTCGTCCCAGCCCCAGGTGTCTGCAATGTACTGCCGCATAACGGTGCGAAACAGCTGGTAGGCCCAGTCCATGTCCTTGGGGGCTGCTTTTTTATAGTGCAGGGTGATCATGGGCGGCCTGTTCACCCTTCAGACTTTACAGAGCTGGCCAGCTGGCGCTTCCACCCCAGCTGCTTTTCAACAGCGCTGACCATGGCGCCGGCCAGATCCTTGCCGCATACCTCTTCCAGGTCTGCCAGGGCTGGCGAGCTGGTGACTTCAAGAATCAAAGGCCCTTTGCGAGAGCGCAGCATATCCACGCCAGCGACTTTCAGGCCTATGCTGCGTGCGGCCTTGATGGCAAGGCGGCGCTCTTCGGTGCTGATGCGGGCCACTGTCTGACGCGCCAGTTGTTTTTTGTGGCGAAACTGCCCCGGAATGCCCTGGCGCTCGACCGCGCAGACAACTTTGCCGTCGACAACCAGCAGCCGCAGAGATTTGCCCTCGGATTCGCGAATGTACTCCTGAACCAGCAGGTTCGCCTGCAGCGATTTAAAGGCGTTGATCAGGCTTTCGCCGGCTGTGCGTGATTCAGCCAGCACAACGCCGCGACGCTCCGGTCCCTCTAGCAGTTTGACGATCATCGGCGCGCCATTGACCATGTCGATCAGTTCGTCGGTATCGAGCGGGCTGTCAGCGAAGCCGGTGGTCGGGATGGGCAGCCCGTTCTGTAACAGGTGCTGCAGGGAATAAAGCTTGTCGCGTGAGTGGGCAATCGCTTCTGCGCTATTCAGCGAGTATATGCCCAGGCTTTCAAACTGGCGCACCAGCGCGCAGCCGTAAAAGGTCAGGTCAGGGCGGATGCGGGGAATGACAGCATCCAGCTTGTTCAGCAACTTGCCGCCGCGATAGTGAATTTCGGGGTGCTCGGCATCCAGTTTCATGTAGCACTGTCGCACGTCGTAAAGCCGGATGCGGTGGCCGCGCTCTTCACCAGCTTCCAGGATGCGCTGATTACTGGCCAGTTCAGGGTTGCTGGCCAGGAGTCCTATGCGCAAACCTGATGGCGTGCGCGAGTGTGCCTGGTACAGCTCCTCGATCTGCTGGCTGGCGATGTGTCCACACAGGAAGCTGGCCGCCGGGTCTACCAGAATACGCCCGTGCATGGCCTGGCGTCCCAGCAGCATGCGGTAACCCATGGAGTCGCGATTGGTCAGTGTCATTTCAACCGGCCAGGACTGCCCGTGCAGTTGCAGCTCAGTCTGAATGACGTAGCGTTTTTCGCCAATGCCGCTTGAGCTTTTGACAATGCGTTTGTCCACCACTTCCGCCTCGCAGCGGATAATGGTGCGTCGATTGTTCTGCAGAGGATGTACCTCAAAGCTCACCCAGGGCTGACCACCTTTAAAAAAAGGGCGAATGTTAAAGGCGTGCAGCGAGGATGTCTTGGCGCCGGAGTCGACTCGCGCCTTGGTCGCCGGGATGCCCAGCGCAGGCATGGCACACCATTCCTCGCTGCCGACGATGATCTTGTTGTGGAACATGTCTGACTTGCTCAATCCTTTACTCCGCCGCTGGTTTGCTGCCGGCAGTATGCCACTAATGCGGCACTGGACGCATCCAGTTCGGACGAGCTGGCACCGGACTGCAGCGCCTCGAAAAGTGGAGTGCAAAGCTGTTTGCCAATCTCGACACCCCACTGATCGAAGGCGTTGATGTTCCAGATGACGCTCTGCACAAATACCTTATGCTCATAGGTTGCCAGCAGGCAACCCAGACTGAGGGCATCGAGTTTTTCCAGCACGATTGTCGTGCTGGGTCTGTTTCCGGGCACCCGCTTATGAGGTGCCAGTCTGGTTGCCTCGGCGCCCGGCAGTCCCTGATCCAGTAGTTCCTGCTCGGCCTGTGCCACGGTTTTGCCACACATCAGCGCACGGCTCTGGCTAAAGCAATTGGCCAGCAGGTATTGGTGCTGGGTCCGTGCCTGCTCGGACGCCTGGGTGTCAGCCTGGGCGACGGCAATAAAATCGGCCGGAATCATCTGCGTACCCTGGTGCAGCAACTGATGAAAGGAGTGTTGTCCGTTGGTGCCGGCGCTGCCCCAGATTACCGGGCCGCTTTGCATGGCCAGTGCATTGCCGGCAAGGTCAACTGATTTGCCAAGGCTTTCCATGTCCAGCTGTTGCAGATAACCGGGCAACATGGCCAGGTCCTGCGCGTAGGGCAGCACCACGTGTGATCCGGCATTCCAGTAATTGCGGTACCAGACGGTCAGCAGGCCCAGGAGTACGGGTATGTTCTGCTCGAGCGGGGTCTCAGCAAAATGCTGGTCCATCAGTGCGGCGCCGCTTAGCAACTGCCTGAACGTTGCCATGCTGGTTGCCAGCGCAATCGGCAGACCGATCGCCGACCATAAAGAGAAACGGCCACCCACCCAGTCCCACATCGGAAAGATGTTCGACGCCGCTATGCCAAACTCGGTGGCGGCTTTGATATTGCTGCTGACGGCGACAAAATGGCGGGAAACATCGGCATCAGCATCGGCAGTCAACAGCCACTGTCTTGCCAACAGTGCGTTGTTGAGTGTCTCCAGTGTGCTGAATGATTTGGACGCGACGATAAACAGGGTGCTGGCAGGATCGAGAGTAGCCAGGCAGGCCTGCAAGTGGGCCGGATCGATGTTGGACACAAAGTGACATCTTAGCGACGTGTTGTGCTGCCGCCTCAGTGCGGCTGTGACCATGGCCGGGCCCAGATCGGATCCGCCGATTCCGATATTGACTACGTCTCTTATCTTCTCGCCCGATGATCCACGCCGCTGCCCAGCGTGGATCTGCTCGACAAAGGCCTGCATCTGATCCAGCACCTGCTCCACTTCACGACCCGTCTCTGGCTGGTTGGCTGCGCGATAACCACGCAGCGCGGTATGCAGGGCGGCACGTCGCTCAGTAGTATTGACAGTTTCCCCATCCAACAGGGCCTGGCGCCTGGCGGGCAACTCCTGTTCTTCGGCAAGTGAAATCAGCAGTTGCAGTGCCCGCTCATCGAGCAGGTTCTTGGACAGATCGACACGCAAGGGCCCGCAGGCAAATGTGAGTTTGCTCGTTCGTTCGGGATCTCTGAGGAACAGCGAAGACAGTTGATCAGGGGGGCTTGCCAGTAACGCCTGATGGTTCGACAACTGTTGGTGAATTCCGGTGGGGTTATCCTTTGGAGTGTTCCTTGTCATGAATGACGGATCTCAACGGCTGCAGATTACCTTAACTTAGCGGATTCCCCACAGCTGATCAATTGCTGTGCCTGATACAAAAAAATGTTGATCAAATTCTGATTCGTTGGTAGGATGCGCGCCCTGTACAGATAACACTGTAATGCCGACATAGCTCAGCTGTGGTAGAGCAACTGACTTGTAATCAGTAGGTCCCGGGTTCGACTCCTGGTGTCGGCACCATCTCTCTCCCTCCGTCAGTCGTCTTAAGAACAACTACTTAATTTTATAATCACGCCAAAACCTGGCTCGAATTGTCATTCGTTTGATCTGTCCACAAAAGCGCGGATTTCACAAGATTTTTCCTGATAGCTCCCCACTGCCTGCGCTCAATCCCTTCAAACAAGCATTTCACCGATGGGAAGTCACTCACTGTCACACTTTTCTCACAAAACTGTAACTTTTCGGCTTTTAATCATTGCTTTTGTGAATATGTTCAGTTAAAACTGCCGTCGTTAAGCAACTTATTCCTGTTTCGTGCAGGACGAGTTGACGAGAAATAAAAACAATATGTTTAAAACGACAACCAAAAGATGATGCAAAGATCGCTGCCCTGAAAACGGGCCGGGCATTTTTGTGTTTAATAAATCTATCTTTAAGGTGGGATAAGTATGAACAAAAACTACAAACTCAGCCGTGCGATCAAATTCGCGATGCTGTCGGGTGTATATGCTGTAGGCGCTGGAGTATTCTCCACAGCTCAGGCACAACAGGCCGAGGAGCAGATCGAAGAGATCACCGTCACCGGTAGCCGTATTGTCCGTCGTGACTTTGAAGGCACCAGCCCGGTGTTCACGCTGGATTCCAGTTCCATTCAGGATGCTGGTACCCCGCAGATCGAACAGGTACTGAACGAGCTGCCACAGCTGGTACCAACCATTACCACAACTTCCAACAACCCCTCAAACGGCGGTCAGGCGCAGGTTGACCTGCGTGGTCTGGGCAGTAGCCGTACCCTGGTGCTGATGGATGGTATCCGTCTGCAGCCGTCCAACGTTTCTGGTGTTATCGACCTGAACACCGTGCCTTCTGGTCTGATCGAAAGCGTTGAGATCGTGACCGGTGGTGGTTCGGCCGTTTACGGTTCCGATGCGATCGCGGGTGTTGTCAACATCAAGCTGCGTCAGGACTTTGAAGGCGTGCAGGTGCAGTCTACCTACGCGGAGTCGGCCGAAAGCGACGGCGCTACTCAGACCATCAACCTGATGATGGGTGGCAACTTCGACGGTGGTCGCGGTAACGCGGTCATGTATATGAGCTATGACGACCGTGAAGGCGTGTTTGCCGGTGCGCGTGATTTTTCAGCGGTAGCGCTGGGCCCATCTTTGCAGCCGCTGGGCTCTGTCGGTATTCCTGATGGTTTTTACGTGCCCGCTGGTGCCAACCCGGGTTCGCAGGCTGCGTACAACGCAGTGTTCGGACCAGGCGCTGTACCAAACACGGATTATCTGGGTTTCAACACCGACGGAACCCTGTTCTCGCGAACAGGAACAGTTAACTACAAGGGTGATACCAGTGATCCTGGCTTTAACCCGGCCAGCTACAGCTACAACTACTCGCCGGTGAACTACCTGCAACTGCCACTTGAGCGTCGTCAGGTTGCTGCGTTCGGCCACTATGAGCTGGCTGACAATGTCGAAGCCTATGCCAAAATGAGCTATACCACCTATCAGGCTGACCAGGAGCTGGCGGCGACACCAATTACCTCGGGTGTAGGCTCAACTGTGCCTGTGACCAACCCGTTCATCCCGGCCGACCTCAGCACCATTCTGGCATCGCGTCCGAATCCAACAGCCCCCTTCACGCTGTTCAAGCGAACCACAGAAGTTGGTTCACGTGCATCACAGAACGGCTATGACGTTCTTCAGATGATCTACGGCACCCGTGGTGATTTCCAGCTGAGTGACTACACCTGGAACTGGGATATCTGGGGAAGCTGGGGTCGTACACAGCGCACCGAGATCCAGTCCGGTAACGTATCACGCTCCCTGCTGAACCGTGCATACAATGCAACTGCAGCGAATCCCGATCCGCTGGGTTGTGGTGGCTTGAATCCATTCGGCCTGGGCCAGATCTCCGACGCTTGTGCCTCTGCGATTGCTGTTCAGGCGCAAAACACAACCGTTCTGACGAACACCATGGCCGGTGCCACAATGACTGGTGGCGTATTTGAGCTGCCTGCCGGTACCTTCCAGGTCGCACTGGGTGTGGAATATCGTGAGAATGAAGCAGAGTTCAAACCCGACCAGTATCTCTCAAGTGGTGATGTAGTTGGCTTTAATGCCCAGCAGCCCACAGTTGGTGCCATCGATGTGAAGGAATACTTCTTCGAATTTGATGCTCCTCTGTTGAGTGGCGCAACTGGTGCCAACTATCTGGGTCTGAACGGTGCAGCACGTCACTCAGACTACAACCTGGCCGGCGGTGTGGATACTTACTCACTGGGCCTGGACTACGAGCCGATTGACCAGCTGAAACTGCGTGCGTCGTACAACAAGGCGATCGCAGCACCTAACGTCAATCAGCTGTTCCGTCCGCAAAACGAAGGCTTCCCGGCCTATACCGATCCATGCTGGAACGGCAGCGCTGAACGCACCGGTCCCAACGCAGCGCAGGTTAATGCACTGTGTCAGGCTCAGGGCGCTCCAGCCAACTTCCCGCAGGGTAACAGCCAGGTGCGTGCACTGACCGGTGGTAACCCGGATCTGGCTCCGGAAGAAGCAGATACCTATACTCTGGGTACAGTCTGGACACCAGATATTCAGGACGTAAATCTGCGTGTGGCCGTGGACTGGTTCCGTTACGAGATCACTGAGCGTATCGGCAGCGTTGGTGCGGCGTCCATCGTATCTCGCTGCTTCAACGATCAGGACTCCAACCCAACCTTCAGCCCCAGCAATCAGTGGTGTTCGTTCTTCGAGCGGAGCACCACCGGTGTCGCTGAAAACGTTCGAGCAACTGACCAGAACCTCGGCAAGATGAACATCGACGGTATTGACCTGCAGGTCGATGGCGCAATGCAGTTTGGTCCTGGTGAAATCACAGCCAACCTGGCCTGGACCCACCTGCTGAAGTGGCAGCAACAGGAAGATCCTGCTGCACCGCTGACTGATCAGGAAGGCACCATCGGTATTCTGGTTGCAGAAACACTGCCAGAAAACAAGGCTCGTCTGTCAACTGGTTATGCACTGGGAGACTACAGTGTGCAGTGGACCATGAACTTCATTGAAGGCATGACTGTCGTGAACAGTGACGCAGGTCGCTCGCCGGTAGCCAACGGTGCCATTCCAACTGTTGGTTCCTACACCTACCACCGTCTGACAGGTACCTGGAACCCGAGCAACCTGGAGGGCCTGAGCCTGACAGCGGGTGTCAACAACCTGTTTGACAAGGCACCACCGATCTACACGTCTGACTCACGTGCTGGCATCCAGTCCAACACTGATCCGTCAGTGTACGACGTGCTGGGTCGTCGCTACTTTGTGACGGCTACTTACCGCTTCTGATCAACTCGGATAAGGTAAAGCTGTTGTAAAGCAGCCCAAAAACCACCGCCCGCTTCATGCAGGCGGTGGTTTTTTTTTGCCTGATGACAGGCGTCGTGCACAGGCGTTATTATCCAGCGAGCAAGTGCGCGACCGATTTATTAGCCGATGGAGAGATTGATGAATGCCAGCCAACTGGAAACCAGACCACTTTTCGCCTCGCCGGTCGCCACGCGTTCCCTGCAAAAAGCTGAGGGTCTAAACCAGGAGCTTGCACAGCTGATTCTGCAGCGAGAAGCTGAACCCTACCGCAATCCGAACCCGACCCATATTCCGCAACGCGAAGTGTTTGAGAGCAACTTTGACATGTTTCGCTGGCCAGAACCCTGTGTGCAGACATTGCGTGGATTCATGATGGAGTCCATCGCGCAGGTGGTCGCGCAGTTGAATGGCTACTCAGCAGAACAGATGCGGCAGTTCAATATACACAACCATACATGGTTCCATGTCACCCGCTTTGGTGGTTCATTCGTGGCGCACAATCATCCGATGGCTTCATGGTCAGCCGTTTACTGTGTGACGCCCGGGGAAGAAGTTGCCGAACGCAGAGACAGCGGTGTCTTGCGGTTTCTTGATCACCGGCCTGGATCAAACATGTTTCTGGATCCGGCCAATGCCAGGCTGCAGGTTCCATACAATTTTGGCCATTACTCCATGCGTCTGGCAGCAGGCCAGCTGGTTATCTTCCCTTCCTACCTGGTGCACGAAGTGGCGCCATTTCTGGGGCAGGATGTGCGCATTACGGTTGCCAGCAACTGCTGGTTTACACAGCGCGCCTGAAACGCAGCGCCCAGCCCAGAAGTTCGCCGGAACTTCGGTGCAGCGGAGAAAGCGACAGATTTTCCAGACCTGATTGAGAGGCCTGTTGAATCAGCTTGGCTATTGCCTGCTCATCGTGAGCTGCGTCAATGTTTGCCTGAATTCGCGCTGCGTGTGCAGCCATCTCCTGTTCCAGTACCTGCAGTACATGCTCCGTGTTCGCTCGCCCGGCGCGAGGAATGGCGTTCAGTGTGGACGCGAACTGAGTGCCAATATCGCGGGCAAAACCACAGTCGGGGTGCATATGGCTAAAGTCGGTGATGCTGCTCAGCTGGCGCTGAATGCGCTGCATGATTTCTTTTGCGTTTGGATCACTGGCAATAAGGGTCGGGTTGCTGATCAGCCCTGATGTATCAAAGTGCTGAATCAGTTCTCGAGACTCGCCAAACAAGTTCAACTGTTGATAAAAATAGTCGAAGAAGGCAAGTTCGTTGCGGCTGACTGTAACGATATTGGCGTCCGTGTGGTGCACAATAAATGCGGCGATGCCACCTGGCACTAATACCCGGGCCACCTGGGCGAGTGACAGATCGACACGGGTATATTCGATGGCATACTGGCTTGTGACCAGGTTCACGCTGTCATCAGCATGATCGAGAAGCTCGCTTGACTGATTGCCTCTAAGTGTCAACGTGCACTGGCCAGAGTTGACTGGGATACCCGCGGACTGTATGTCAGCTGCATCGATACCTTCTATCTGCCAGTTGAAGCCGCGACTCGCCGCAAAGTCCAGCGCCAGACGGGCAATAGCGCCATTGCCGGTACCAATATCCAGAACCCTGCTGTGCTCGCCGAGGTCTGCGAAGGTGCTGTGCCAGAACTCCCTGATACTGTCTTCGTAGTTCCCCTGAAATGCACCCGGACAGGAGTGCAGGTGGCCTCTGCGCCAGTACTGGCTCCAGGCGGAATGCGAAGATGTTGAGGGTCTTTCATTGCTTGTATTATTCACGGTCCAGTGCCAAGCTTTCTTCTGAGTCGAACCGCCATCATAACAGACCTTGCTGGCAGTAGATGGCCGATAGCAACACGAATGGAAGGTATCATGTCCAGCTCTCCAGTTTTTGAATGTCCCATGGCGGTGCGCGATTACGAATGTGATATGCAGGGTATCGTCAATAACGCCATTTATCAGCATTACCTTGAGCATGCCCGTCATGAACTCCTCAAAACAGCAGATCTCGATTTTGCGCAGCTTACGGCGGAAGGGGTAATTGTGGTTGTTACCAGAGCGGAAATTGACTACCTGCGCCCTTTACGCAGTGGAGACCAGTTCATTGTGACTGTCAGCCCTTCACTCAGCGGGCGGGTGCGCATGGTATTTGATCAGCAGATTCGCCGCTCCGACTCACAGGAAGTGATGGTGAAAGCACGCATCACCACCACAGCGGTTAATGCAAGAGGGCGGCCGTGGATGCCGCCGCAATTGCATCGCTTGCTGGAAGCTGTGCCAGGCGGCGTCAAAAAGTAAGCGGGTCAAGTTGCCGGATTACGCGATCCACAAAAGCAGGCACGATCTCGCTGGCCTGGCCGTAAATATGCTCATCAAAGTGCGATTGAGTCGGATCAAGGTTCAATTCTACGGTGTGAGCACCTGATGACCTGGCACTTTCGTAGAAGCCGGCTGCGGGATAGACGTTGCCTGAGGTGCCAATCGACACAAACAGATCACACTCGTCAAGCGCGCGTGTAATACGGGGCATTTCCAGCGGCATTTCGCCAAACCACACGACGTGTGGCCGCAGGTTGCCGGGAACCCGGCAGCAACGGCATTCGTCACCGACCTGCAGATTGTCGCGCTGATCGAAGATCAGCCCACTTTCGGCGCAGCGGGCCTTAAGCAGTTCACCGTGCATGTGGACCAGTTCGCGGCTGCCAGCGCGCTCATGGAGGTTGTCGATATTCTGCGTGACCAGCAGGAATTTGTGGTCCGGCCGCTGGCTCATCTCGTATTCCAGCCGCGCCAGTGCGGAGTGCGCCGGGTTGGGTCTGATCTGGGGCTGTTGCAGCTGATGTCGCCGACCATTGTAGAACTGATGTACGATCACGGGATTGCTGGCAAAACCCTCAGGGGTTGCCACATCTTCGACGCGATGGTTTTCCCAGAGGCCATCAGAGGCGCGGAATGTCTGGATACCGGATTCAGCAGATATACCAGCGCCTGTCAGCACCACGATGGATCGGTAAGGACTTGTCACAAATTACTCCTGCAGGTGTTGAGTCTTTATCAACAATCCGCCGCCCACCATGACGACAGTCTATCGTAACGCTATAATGTATTGTTTTTAAAGGGAGCATGTCCATGAGTACATCTGACACCAAGACAGCAAGCAGCCCCGAACTGCCGCAGACTGGCAAGCAGGCGCCAGCCTTCAAACTGCTTGATCAGCGTGGGGAGCCAGTGTCGCTGGCTGATTTTAAGGGCAAAAAGAATGTGGCGCTGTATTTCTATCCGAAGGCCATGACGCCAGGCTGCACGGTTCAGGCGTGCGGGCTGCGTGACAGCCAGAGCGAGCTTGAAGCGCTGGATACCGTGGTGCTGGGCGTGTCGCCTGACCCTGTTGCCCGCTTGCAGAAGTTCATCGACAAGGAAGAGCTGAACTTCACCCTGCTGTCAGATGAGGATCATGCCGTAGCCGAGAAATACGGTGCCTGGGGTCTGAAGAAGTTCATGGGCCGTGAGTATATGGGAATCCTGCGACAGACCTATATCATCGACAAGCAGGGTAAACTGCAGCACGTTATGGACAAAGTGAAAACAAAAACACACCATGACGATGTCATCAACTGGATTAAAGAGAATCTGTGAGCAGCGTAGCACTTAACTTCAAAAAATATGGTTCAGGCGGCGAGCCGTTGATCATCATTCACGGCCTGTTTGGCAGCCACAGCAACTGGGCCTGGCATTGCCGCAGGTTCGCCGAACATTACACCGTCTACGCGCTCGATATGCGTAATCACGGGGCGTCGCCTCATGTGCCGTCAATGGATTACGCGGCGATGGCCGAAGATGTCGCCCGCTTCATGTCAGAGCAGGAGTTGGATCATGCACATGTGCTGGGTCACTCCATGGGTGGCAAAGTGGCCATGCAGCTGGCGCTCAGCAAACCTTCGCTGGTCGATCGACTGATCGTCGCCGATGTGGCGCCAGTGCAGTATGGCGGAGAGCGTGGTGAGCATGACGAGATCTTTGAAGGACTTTGTGCACTGCAACCCGCAGACCTGGAAACCAGAAATCAGGCTGATCAGCAGCTGGCAGAGTGGGTAGAGGATGAAATAGTCCGGCAGTTCCTGTTGTCAAATCTGGTGCGACGTGAGGCTGGTGGTTTTCAGTGGCGCATCAACCTGCCAGTGCTGAAAGAAAGCTACCCGGCACTTCGAGACGGTCCGTCTGCAGCAGGGCCGTTCGAGGGGCCTGTGCTGTTTATTCGCGGTGATCTGTCTGACTACATCAAGCCCGAACACAAAGAGGCTATATTAACGCTGTTTCCCAAGGCAACCGTAAAAACCATCATGCAGACCGGGCACTGGCTGCATGCAGAGAAGCCGGAAACATTTCACCGATTGGCTGCAGATTTTCTGGGAGACTGAGTCATGACGCTGTTGAGTGTCAACGTAAACAAGATTGCCTTGTTGAGGAATTCGCGCGGCACCAACTACCCGGATCTGCTGACCTTCGTGCGGAAAATCCTGGATGCCGGTGTCATGGGTATCACCGTGCATCCGCGGCCTGATGAAAGACATGTAACCAGGCAGGACGCCCACGATATTGCCGAGCTTCTGAAATCTCGGCCAGATGTCGAGTTCAACATAGAAGGGTATCCATCCGACGGGTTCATGCGACTGATTGAAACCATCCGGCCAGCACAGTGCACACTGGTGCCTGATGAACCGGGCCAGCTCACTTCAGACCACGGTTGGGACGTTCGAGCCAGCAAAAACCTGCTGACTGAGGTACTGCCTGCGCTGCGCAAGTGGGGAGTGCGCAGCAGTCTGTTCCTCGACCCGGTCCCGGCACTGATTGATGATGTCCAGTCAGTCGGCGCTGACCGTATCGAGTTGTATACGGAACACTATGCGCGAGTCCACGCCAAAGGTGACAGTCAGCGCCTCAAGGAGACGCTGGCCATCTATCACCAGACGGCGCGGGCTGCAGAGCAGGCTGGGATCGGTGTCAATGCCGGCCACGATCTGAATCTGCAGAATCTGGCAGCCCTGCTTGAGGGTGGTCTTATTCACGAAGTGTCTATTGGTCATGCCTTGATTGTGGAATCGCTGGAACTGGGCATGGCTGAGGTCCTGGCGCGCTACCTGGCCATCACCCGTAATGCTGCCTAAGCCGCCCGTCTACTATGGCTACTGGATAATTCTGGCGGCCTTTGTTACCCAGTTTGTTGCCATTGGCATGCAGAACTACATCATCGGCCCATTCACGGTGCCGATGATTGATGAGTTTGGCTGGACGCGAGCGGAGTTTACCTCTGCGAGATCGATAGGTCAGATGGTTGCCGCATTTACCGGATTTTTTATAGGTGCCGGTGTCGACCGCTGGGGCGGCCGTCCCTTCATTCTGGCGGGTCTGGTTGTGCTGTCGGCGTCACTGTTTGCACTGGGCAGCGTGCAGTCGCTGGGGCAGTGGATTGTCATCAATGGTGTGGCGCTGACGGTCGGCTCGGCGATGATTGGCAACCTGGTCGTCAACGTCACGCTGGGCAAATGGTTTGTGACTCAGCGTGGGCGTGCGGTAGCACTGGCGGCCATGGGCATTTCACTCAGCGGCGTATTACTGCCGCCAATCACGACCACCCTGGTGGATACCCTGGGCTGGCGCGAGGCCTGGCATGTGCTTGGTATAGCGGCGGCGATCCTTATATTCCCTGCCGCGCTGGTCATCAGGCGCAGTCCCGAAGACTACGGCATGAATCCCGATGGCCACACCGCCGAGCAGATGGCCACCGAACTGGGTGACAAAGCCAGACTGGATTACGCCAGCTCCATGACAAGGCGTCAGGCCATGCGCACTGGACGCTTTTATACGCTGGTAGTGGCCTTTGGCCTGTTCCAGATTTCCATCACAGTGATGCTGCTGCAGACCGTGCCTTTCATGACGGATGCCGGATATTCGCGCATTGTCGCCGCCTCAATGATTTCACTGACATCGATACCAGCGTTTATCAGTAAACCCTTCTGGGGCATTCTGATTGATCGCTACAGTGCACGACCACTGGCGGCGATTGGTGCGGGCATTACCGGCTTCTCGTTGATCATCATTGTGCTGGCGGTGCAGGTGAAAAACGACATGCTGGTTTACGGCGCGTTTTTGCTGATGGGGGTTGGCTGGGGAGGACTGGTGCCACTGCAGGAGGTCATCTGGGCAACCTTTTTCGGGCGGCGGTATCTGGGTTCGGTGCGTGCCACAGCCATGCCTTTCACGTTTGCGCTGACGGCACTGGGTCCGGTGATGGCGGCCGGCTATTACGATCGTGCGGGCAACTACGACAATGCTTTCCTGGCGATGGCGGTGTGCAACCTGGTAGCTGCAGTGGTGCTGATGGTGATTTCTGACAAGCGCCCGCTGTATGTGCAGCCGACCTTCGATGACTCAGCTAACAGGCGCTAGTCTCGGTTTCGTCAGCTTTCAGCTTCCAGCATCGGCAATAACACGGGCCATACAATATCAACAATCATGCCCTGCGCCTCAGCGCGCGGGTGAATGCCGTCATCCTGCATTAACCCGGGCTGGTCTGCGATGCCGTCGAGCAGGAAGGGAATCAATGTCGTACCGTACTGGTCCGCCAGTTCCTGGTACTGGTCGTAGAAAGGCTGGGTATAGCGTGGCCCATAGTTGGGTGGAATCTGGATGCCAACCAGCATGACGCGCGCGCCTGCCTGCTGGCTCAATTCGATCATTTGCTGCAGATTGGCGCGAATGGTGGGGACTGGCAGGCCACGCAGGCCGTCATTGCCGCCGAGCTCAAGTATCACGATGTCGGGTTGCGTGCTGTCGAGAACCGCAGGCAGGCGCGCCAGGCCGCCACTGGTGGTTTCGCCGCTGACACTGGCGTTCTGCACCTGCCAGTCCAGGCCGTTAGTGTCCACGCGCTGCTGCAGCAAAGCCACCCAGCCCTGTTCCTCATCCATGCGGTACGCAGCGCTCAGGCTGTCTCCAAATACCAGCACCACGCCAGGCTCGGACTCTGCCCACGCAGCCGTCGGCACAGAGGCCAAAACTGTGATGAGCGCCAGGGTCGCGACCTGAGCCACGAATCGACACGAAAATGCGACCTGTCGCAACAACTTGCGGCAGGCAGGAACAGATTTGTCAGGCATAAGTCAGTACAATACATCGTTTGTGAATAGACATTCGTAACGCTAAGAGTAAGGCTTCTGCAGCATCGCTGCAATGCAGGGAGTCCGGTTACTGCCGGCAGCAAAATGAACCTGGCAGCCACTCTCAACGTATTCATTACGCTTTCCAGCTACGAGCGAACCGTAAAATCAGGTCAGGAGACGCCAGCGTATGACAGCCATTCTGGAAGCCAGACATCTGGCCAAACAAGTCAGTACCAGTGAGGGCCAGCTGGTTATCCTCAAGGATATTAATCTTAGTATCGAGCCGGCGGAGACAGTTGCCATTGTTGGTGCATCGGGTTCCGGCAAGTCCACGCTACTTGGGCTGATGGCAGGCCTGGACACTTCCAGCAGCGGCGACATGTTGCTGGATGGCGAAAATCTCTCGGCAATGAACGAGGACGAGCGGGCCATCATTCGCGGCCAGTCAGTTGGTTTTGTGTTTCAGTCCTTTCAGCTGCTGCCCAGTCTGACAGCGCTGGAAAACGTCATGCTGCCAATAGAACTTAAAAATGACAGCGATGCCCGAGGCAAAGCGGCAAGGCTGCTGCAGCGTGTGGGGCTGGAGTCGCGTCTGCATCACTACCCCAACCAGCTTTCCGGTGGCGAGCAGCAGCGTGTAGCCATCGCCAGAGCCTTTGCTTCCGAGGCGCGTATCCTGTTTGCGGATGAACCGACTGGCAACCTCGATACGGCGACCGGTGCCAAGGTCATTGATCTGCTGTTTTCGCTGAATGCCGAATTTTCCACAACCCTGGTTCTGGTGACTCACGATGACCGCCTCGCGGCGCGCTGCAAACGAGTGATCCGACTGGTAGCGGGCGACATCACTGAGGACAGCCGGCATGAGTGATCAAGGCAGCAAAAGCGTCAACGGCGCTGGTCTGCAGCCATTGACTCTGATCCGTATCGCGCTGCGCCTGCTCTGGCGCGACTGGCGCGGGGGCGAATTAAAACTCTTGCTGTTTGCCATGATCATGGCTGTGACATCCGTCAATGGTATCGCACTGTTTACTGACCGGCTTGAGCGGGCATTGCTGCAGGAGTCAGCCAATATGCTGGCTGCCGACCGCGTGCTGAGCGGGCGTACGCAGCCGCCCCGAGAATGGCTGCAGGAAGCGGAATCCCGTGGCCTGCAGACGGCCGAATTTGTTGCCTTCGCATCCATGGTGTTTTCCGATCAGGGCAATATGCTGGTGTCTGCCAAGGCGGTGAGTGATGCCTACCCTCTGCGTGGCGAGCTGCAGGTGGCGGATAGGCCGTTCGGTCCTCCCTATGTCAGTGATCAGGGCGGCCCCGAACCGGGCGAAGTCTGGGTGGAGTCACGCATCCTGCCAGCGCTGGGTGCTGAAGTGGGTGACAGCATATATCTGGGTGACGCAGAATTTGTCGTCAGCCGTGTTCTGGTTCAGGAGCCGGATCGACAGCAGGGCGGCATGATGGAAAACGCCGGTCCACGTCTGTTGATGCATCTGGAAGATGTGCCAGCCACCAATATCATCCAGCCCGGCAGCCGCTTGACCTATCGCTATCTGTTTGCCGGCGACCAGGCGGCACTGGAAACTTTCGCGGACTGGCTGCAGTCTCAGCCGGAGAACGGCTTCCGGCTAAGCGATGTGCGCGATGAAAGTCAGGAAGTGGCAGAGGCCCTGGGGCGTGCCGAGAGCTTCCTGATGCTGGGCAGTCTGTTTGCGGTGCTGCTTGCTGGTATCGCCATCGCATTGACCGCGCGTCGCTACAGCGAACGGCATTTTGACTATGCCGCCATTCTGAAAACCATGGGCTGCACGGCGGGGCAGATATCAGCGATTTACTTCGTTATTCTGGCAGCCTTGCTGGTGCTGGCCGTTGTCCTGGGTTCGGTGCTGGGCTGGCTGGTTCATGAAGCCATTCTGATAGCCCTGGCCTCAGTAATTCCGATTCAGCTGCCAGAGGCGTCTTTCCTGCCCTATACAATTGGCGCGGCGACGGCGCTGATCTGCCTGTTCGCCTTTGCCCTGCCACCCTTGCTGGCGCTCAAGCACACCTCACCGCTGCGAGTGCTGCGCAAAGATCTGGATGACTCCCACCTGAGTACCCGCTTGCCCTATGCGCTCGGTCTGGCTGGTGCGCTCGTGTTAATCCTCTGGTACAGCCAGGACCTGCTTATCAGTGCCATTCTGGTCGCTGCCGTGGCCGGTGTGGCGGTTACTCTTGGTCTGCTGTCACTGCTACTGCTGCGCAGTGGCTCGGCGGCTGGCATGCGCGCTGGCAGTGCCAGTATGCTGGCCATGTCTGCGGTGCGGCGGCGACGTCGTCAGAGTGTGCTGCAGGTGCTGGTGTTCTCACTGACCATCATGAGTCTGTTAACGCTGGCGCTGCTGCGGACTGATCTGATACGGGACTGGCAGGCGCAACTGCCCGAGAATACCCCCAATCATTTCATGATGAACATCACTGAATCCCAGGTAGATGGCATGGAGGCGTTTCTGGCACAGCGGGATATCGCGACAAATGCGTTTTACCCGATGATGACAGCCGGGCTGGTCAGCGTGAACGGCGAACCGCCCCGCAACCCCTGGGACGATGACGATGATGAGGGTCAACAGAACCTGACCGAACGCAGCGGACAACTCAATGAGATGTCGCCCCAGGATGGCCAGAGCGCCGACGCTCAGAGCGAAGGCGAAGAGGGGGAGCGTGAGCGGGTGATCAATCGCCAGGTGACCTATACGGATTCGCTGCCTCCGGACAACCAGATTGTCGCCGGTGAATGGTGGTCGGGTGAGGACATTGCCGGCCAGGTATCTGTTGAAGATGATTATGCTTCACGGCTGGGTGTGTCGCTGGGCGACGAACTGGTATTCCGTGTTGGTGAAGACGAAGTGACAGTAACAGTGACCAGCATGCGCAGTGTTCGCTGGGACAATATGCAGCCGAATTTCTTCTTCATATTTTCGCCAGGCACTCTGGACTACCTGGGCGCTACCTATCTGTCTACGCTACTGCTGGAGGGCGAGGAAAAGTTGCAGCTAAACGAGCTGCTGCGGCAGTTCCCGACTATCGTGGTACTTGAGGTCGATGCTCTGATTGAGCAGATTCAGACAATCATCGCCCAGGTCAGCTCGGCAATTGAACTGATTGCGGTGCTGGTTCTGCTGTCTGGAGCGCTGGTGCTGCTGGCCTGTGTCAACGCCACACTGGATGAGCGTTTTCGGGAGAATGCGATCCTGCGAACCCTGGGTGCGGGCAGGCGGCTGATCTTGAATGCGCTGCTGCTGGAATTTGCCTTTATCGGGTTGTTGGCCGGTTTAATTGCTACCATAGGAGCAGAATTGAGTCTTTACTACCTGCAGACGCAGGTATTTGGCCAGGACTTCAGATTGCACTATTGGGTGTGGTTTGCCGGTCCATTGGCGGGAACCATCATTATCGCTGCACTGGGCGTCAATGCCACGCGGCGAGTTGTCAATACCAGTCCCCTGGCGGTGCTGCGGCAATTGACAGTCTGACAGAACAGGAGTCGACACTATGAGACTGACAGGAACAATGAAACACGGTGTGCGCTGGCTGCTTGCCTTGACCCTGATGTGTGCGGGCGCAATCAGCCTGGCGCAGGAAAGCGGCGTAAACGAGCTCAGCCGTGAGTGCGTGTATGGTGACTGCCAGGAAGGCTTCGGCACGCTGGAAATTCGCACGACACTGGGTACCGATCGATATGAAGGTAACTTTCAGGACGGCAAATTCCATGGTCATGGTCGCTACGAGCGGATGATCAGTCGTTTTGAGCGCGCCTACTACGAGGGAGACTGGGTGTTGGGAGTCAAGGAAGGGCGTGGCACCTATTGGGATGGTCGCGATCGTCTGTACATAGGCCAGTGGCGTAATGACCGCAGACATGGTTATGGCTCCTATTTTATTGGCATAGAAGACTGGCATCCCAACAAGCATTCCGAGCACTGGCTGCGTGAAAATGTTGAAAACTATACCGGTGATTTTGTGGATGATCTGTATCAGGGGCAGGGAACTTACCGATGGCCGGATGGTCAGAGATACGTCGGCGGTTTCTACGCCAATGAAAAACATGGACCTGGCACGTTTTACTATCCAACCGGCACTCGTCGTGATCAGGTTTGGGAATATGGCCGCTTCGTCCGATAACCTAGAATAACTGAGACGCTGTAATGGATTTGCAATCGATTCGCCGTGAGTATTTGCGCGGCAGCCTGACCCGCGAAGATCTGCTGGATGACCCAATCAAACAGTTCCAGCGATGGATGGAAGAAGCCATCAGGATGGAGCAGACGGAACCCACTGCGATGGTTGTGGCGACCACGCCACGCGACGGACAGCCCAGTCAGCGTGTGGTATTGCTGAAGGGAGTTGATGAGCGTGGTTTTACGTTCTTCACAAATTACGAGAGCCGCAAGGCCCGTGAGATCGCCGTCAATTCGCGTGTCAGTCTTCACTTCCCGTGGCTTAGTATTGAGCGTCAGGTCATTATCGGTGGGGTGGCCGAGAAAGTATCTGTGGAAGAGTCCCGCGCCTACTTCAGCAGTCGTCCTAGAGAAAGCCAGCTAGGCGCCTGGGCTTCACCACAAAGCCGTGTGCTGGAGTCTCGCGAGAGCATGCTTGCGCAATTTGATTCGATTTCCAAAAAGTTCAAGGACGGTGATATTCCGCTGCCGGAATTCTGGGGAGGGTTTCGCGTGCGTCCCTGCCAGATCGAGTTCTGGCAGGGAGGGGCGAGACGCCTGCATGATCGTTTCGTTTATACCCTGCAGGCTGGCGGAGACTGGAATATCGAGCGGCTGGCGCCCTGATTATCAGCGCGCTTCCCAGTCGGGTAGCTGCTTCTTCTCCAAAACTGATTTCAGGCGTGCATACTGTGGCAGACCGTTTTTATACGGCGGGTAGTCCTCACCCTTGATCAGCGGTGAGAAATACCTGCGTGCCGTTTCAGTGATACCGAAACCATCTTCTGTAATGTAGTCTCGGGGCATTGGCTTTTCGACGTTTGCGACGTCAGCCAGTGCTGCTTCGCCAATTTCCCAGTCATACTTGTCACCAGGTTTGCGCACAATGGTTGGCATGACTGCATTCTTGCCAGCCAGTGCAAATTCCACAGCAGCCTTGCCGACAGCGTAGGCCTGCGCCACATCAGTTCCCGATGCAATATGCCGTGCTGCGCGCTGCAGGTAATCGGCGACCGCCCAGTGGTATTTGTAGCCAAGTTCCTGTTTGACCATGCTGGCAATAAACGGTGCCACGCCGCCCAGCTGTGTGTGTCCGAAGGCATCTTTGCCGCCAGAGTCAGCCAGGAACTGCCCGTTGTCGTAACGAGCGCCTTCTGACACAACAATTGCACAATAACCGTACTGGTTGACGCAGTGTTTGACGCGTCGCAGAAAGCTTGCCTTGTCGAATGCGATTTCCGGGAACAGAATAATGTGAGGTGCGTCACCTTCCTGCTCTGAAGCCAGACCTGCTGCGCCGGCAATCCATCCGGCATGGCGCCCCATTACCTCCATCACAAACACTTTTGTTGAGCTTTCGCACATGGACGCGACATCAAGGCCAGCTTCGCGAATTGATACCGCGACATACTTGGCGACAGATCCGAACCCCGGACAGTTGTCAGTGATTGGCAGGTCGTTATCGACAGTCTTGGGAATGCCGATGCAGGTGATCGGGAAGCCTTCTTTGAGGCTGAGCATGGACACCTTGTTGGCGGTGTCCTGCGAGTCGCCACCACCGTTGTACAGGAAGTAACGGATATTGTGCGCCCGGAAAACATCCATCAGGCGCTGATACTCCGCGCGGTTGTCTTCCAGGCTCTTGAGCTTGTAACGGCAGGAACCAAATGCGCCTGCGGGTGTGTGGCGCAGGGCCGCGATGGTGGCATCGGACTCTTTACTGGTGTCGATCAACTCTTCACGCAGTGCGCCGATGATGCCATTCATGCCGGCGTATACTTTGCCGATCCTGTCTGAGTGTTTGCGGGCGGTTTCGATAACGCCACAGGCGCTGGCATTGATGACGGCGGTCACGCCGCCGGACTGCGCGTAAAAAAGATTGGCTTTGGACATGCTGTACCTGTGGGATTTCCTGTGAGCGGTGGAGGCGAGATGCAAAGTGGAACGGGTCGGGGCATAATGGTACAAATTGTACCGCGCCTTGGCAATCCGGCGCCGTACGTGTCTCGTATCGTAGATTCCTGCCTGATTCGGATTTTTACATGAAGCGATTGATCATAGGGATGTCAGGGGCCAGCGGGCTTGTTTACGGCATCAGACTACTGGAAGTGTTAAAACACACCGACGACGTCGAAACCCACCTGGTAATGACACCCTCTGCACGTCTGAATATCAGTCTTGAAACCGACTGGCAGGCTGATGAAGTAATCGCGATGGCTGACCAGTTTCATTCCGTCAAAGACCTGGCTGCCAGTATTGCCAGTGGGTCTTACCGGACGGATGGCATGGTGGTCGCGCCATGTTCGATCAAAACCCTGTCGGCCATTGCCAACTGCTATGCCGACAATCTGCTCACCCGCGCTGCTGATGTGGTACTCAAGGAGCGGCGAAGGCTGGTGCTGATGCCGCGTGAAACGCCTCTGCACACCGGGCACTGTGAGTTGCTGTTGAGGGCGAGCCAGATGGGTGCCATTCTTGCGCCGCCCATGCCAGCCATGTATGCCCGGCCGCAGTCGGTAGACGACATCATCAATCACAGCGTGGGACGAGTGCTGGATCTGTTTGATATCGAGTCAGGTCTGGTCAAACGCTGGCTGGGAGCTGCGGCGCAGAGCTAAGCAGCACCTGCCACCGGGCATCGGGGATAGCGGGTGCAAACAGACCACCATAGCCGCACAGATTGTTTCGGATGGACTGCTGGCTGCCGCTGGCAGTGGGCTGTTCAATCCAGGGTGCGGCCATTGATTCGAGCTCCTTCAATAGCGCGAGCTCGGCCTTAAGCTCGGCGGCTTTGATTCGCTCTCTCAGTTCAGGCTGCGCCTGCCAGCCCTCTTTCATCCAGCGACGGGCAGCCCGCAAGGGCCTGATGACCTGCTGAGACAGGGACTGACTGTGCGCCAGTGTCTTCGACCCCAGAGCCTCTGGCAGGTCGCCCACGCAGGCGCCGTACCAGCAAAGGAACAGTGCGTAGGGCACATCGATGCCGTATTCATCCTGCAGGCTCAGGCAACACCCCTGGACTTCAGGTTGCTGGTACAATTCGAGCGCGTAGTCGGTCAGCGATATCATTCGGCAATGACTGTCTTGTTGGATTTATCCTGATCGTCGACAGGATGCTACATTAGGGATATTAGCGTACAGGATCACTTATGCGAATTCATATTCTGGGTATTTGCGGCACATTCATGGGCAGCCTGGCCATTCTGGCCAAGGAGCTGGGCATGCAGGTGAGCGGCTCGGACGCCAATGTGTACCCGCCCATGAGCACGCAGCTTGAGCAGCAGGGTATCGCCTTGCACGAGGGTTTCGATCCTGCCCATCTGCAGCCGCACCCTGATCTGGTGGTCATTGGCAATGCCATGTCACGTGGCAATCCCAGTGTCGAGTATGTGCTGAACCGCGGTCTGCCTTACTGCTCTGGTCCCGAATTTCTGTCTCGTTATGTACTGCCGGGCAAGTGGGTGCTGGCAGTCGCTGGTACCCATGGCAAGACCACCACCAGCGCCATGCTGGCATGGATTCTGGAGTTTGCCGGGATGCAGCCAGGCTATCTGATTGGTGGTGTTCTCAAGAATCTGCCGTCCTCGGCCCGGCTCGGAGGCAGTGATTTTTTTGTTGTCGAGGCGGATGAGTATGACAGCGCCTTCTTCGACAAGCGTTCCAAGTTCGTTCACTACCATCCCCGAACACTCATTCTTAATAATCTTGAATTCGACCATGCCGACATTTTCCCGGATCTGGCAGCAATTCAGCGTCAGTTTCACCATTTGCTGCGCACGGTGCCTTCGGATGGACTGATAGTCTGCCCAAGCAAGGTTCCGGCGCTTGAGCAGGTGTTCAGCCAGGGATGCTGGACGCCCGTGCAGCACCTTGACTGGCAGGGTCAGCAAAGCGCTGACCAATCAGGCATCAGCTGGCAGGTTGAGCTGCTCAGCCCGGACGGCAAAGTGTGTGAGATTCAGAAAAACGGCCCGCAAGCCAACAGCAGTCGGGCCGTGATCGAGTGGCAGCTGACTGGGCGCCATAATGCCTTCAATGCGCTGGCAGCGGTGGCCGCAGCCTATCACGTAGGAATTGATATCGGCGTCGCCTGTGAGGCGTTATCAGCATTCCAGAGCGTCAAGCGACGCATGGAATTGTTGGGCGAGGTACAGGGTGTACATGTATATGATGATTTTGCGCATCATCCTACAGCAATTGAAACTACGCTGGATGGCATGCGCAAGTCGCTTGGCGGCGCGCCGGGCGCCAGATTGATCGCAGTGATCGAGCCACGTTCCGCAACCATGAAGCTCGGCATACATCAGAATACACTGGGACGATCCACTCAACATGCAGATATGGTGTTGTGGATGGCAGCGGATAATTCCGGGCTGGATGTTGAGCTGCTGGTCAATGAGAGTCCGGTGCCGGCGCTGGCGTTTAATCAGGTGGACGATATAGTGAACTACCTGGCCAACTACTCGCGAGCCGGTGATCATATCGTCATTATGAGCAACGGGGGATTTGGTGGCATTCACCGTTCGCTGCTCAATGCACTCGAATCGAGAGACTCAGCCGGGGCCGAGCTTGAGGAGTCCTAGGTCCAGTGTCTGGACTCAGGCCATGATGTCAGGCTCCGGTCGTCCAGAGGAGAAATAGCTGTGGACAAGCATGAACTGATTCCACTGTTTCCACTTCGCTCGGTGTTGTTTCCGGGTGGACGACTACCGTTGCAGATATTTGAGCAGCGGTATCTGGACCTGGTGAGCCAGTGTCTTCGCGGCGACAGTGGATTTGGTGTCTGCCTGCTCAGAAAAGGGGAAGAGACAGTTCGTGCCGGGACCAGTCAGCAGGTCCACCGCACTGGCACCTATGCCCGCATAGTGGACTGGGACAAACTGCCAAACGGCCTGTTGGGTATCACTGTTGAAGGTACACGCAAATTTCGTGTGCAGGAATGCTGGCCGCGGGCAGACAAAGTGCTGATGGCGACCGTCGAGTGGGCTGATACAGATTTTGTGGGTCAGCCAGCCATCGAGCCCAGTGATGATCAGGCGCATCTGGTTGATCTGCTGAAAGATCTGATGGCTCACCCTTTGGTGGAGAACCTGGGGCTGGAAATCGATCTGCGCGATCAGCGCCAGGTTGCCTGGCGACTGGCCGAGCTGTTGCCGGTGCCCGCCGACGACAAGCAGCGCCTGCTGGAGCTGGATGATACCGATGAGCGATTGCGGGAGCTTGAAAACCTGCTGGCGACGGTGCTGCGTTACACATCCGGCTGAGCGGCCGACAGGGCCGCACAAGCAGTTCTGTTATCTCGGCAGTAACTCAACAATCCGGTCAAATCCAACCAGAATCAGCAGCAGGTCTTCCTGGTTGTAGACGCCCTGGATAAATCTGGCAGAGGCATCCTGTCCAGTGTTGGGGGCAATCTCCATGGCGGTTTCGTCGAGGTCCACGACGGCGGCAACTCGATCTACCAGCACGCCTACAATAAAGTCCTCTACCTCAACCACGATAATCCGCGACTGTGAAGTCACATCGCGCCCTGGCAGGGCGAACACGGTGCGCGCGTCGATGACAGTCACAACATTGCCGCGCAGGTTGATTATGCCCAGAATGAAGCTGGGAGCGCCCGGCACCGGTGTGATTTCGGTGTATCGAAGCACCTCATTTACCCGTGCAGCGTTGATCGCGTAGGTTTCTTCACCCAGTGCAAAACTGACGTGTTTGATGACGTTGCGCGGCAGCTCTTCATCGTGCTGACTGGCGTCAACGGCCAGCGCTTGGCTTGCGTTCATGAATTAATCCTGTCGTTATTGTAACGGCTACTTTTCTGTTAGCGGCCAGTTTCAGGAAAAATTGAGTATCAGAGTGTATCCGGGGGCTGCACTGGCGAAGCCGGGGTATATCATTCATAATTCGACGTTACCGGGGCTGTTAACTCAGCCTGCAACAGCGGTAAGTGACACAGCAGGAATCAGGAGATTGCATGGCGGAAGTTTGGCTTAGTCCAGGCAGCTGGACGCACGAGCAGTGGTTGATCGTCAGTATTCTGGCCTTCATTATCATCGCGGTAATTGTAATTGCTTACCGGTTGGCAAAAATTATCGGCAGTGTCGGTAAGAAGCGGGAAATGCCAGTATTACGCCCTGGCAAGCGACCCAGGCGTTAGTTCGGCGCCCGGGTCATGGTTGGCGATTTATCCGGCTGTTAATTACAGCAGCATGATGTCGAGCAGCGCAGCAACACCGGCCAGCGCAGCGACAACTACCCCAAGCCAGCCCAGTAGTGCCCAGACTCGAAACGCCTTGCCGTTTTCCGGGTACAAACCAGATTGTTCATATTCACGTTCGGGTTTTTCTGAATCGCTCATGGCAACCTCCTGGCTGAAACGCATAATTCTACAGATGGCGACCCTGTTGTGTGTGGTCAGCTTGCCTGCCAATGCCATAATGATGCGCCATGATACCGGATACACGCGCTATCTCGCCAGTGAATCAGAGTATCCGGCAATCTTTCCGCTACTTGAGAATGAGCGCAGCAAGACCTGTGTAGCCACCCTGGTCGCAGCACGTTGGGCCATTACGGCCGCACACTGCATAGAGCAGGTCGGCATTGACGTGCTCGACGACAGGCTCAGCCACCCCGTGCAGATCAATAAACAATCTCACACTGTTACAAGAGTCCTTTTTCACCCCCAATGGCCAGGCCAGGCGCGCCCGCTGAACAGCGCCGGTGAGGTGGACCTGGCCCTGCTCTACCTCGACCGTTCTGTGGCAAAGGTTGCGCCCATACCCTTGTATCAGGGCGATGCTGAGCAGGGCCGGGAGATGAGTTTTGTCGGCTGGGGTTATGCCGGTTTCGGCAGTAGTGGTCAGCGCTTTAATGATGGCAGATTGCGCCGCGCCGCCAATCGCGTGGATGTGGCAGCTGCCCGGCTGCATTTCTATTTTGATGACCCTGCCGGACCTGCAAGTACTGCATTGCCGCTGGAGGGTATTCCCGGTCTCGGTGACAGCGGTGGACCGGCACTGGTGCTGGAGCAGGGCGAGTGGCAACTTGCCGGCATAGCAGTTGGTGAAATTGACCAGGGTCAGCGCTGGGGGCGTTATGGCGCCCGGGTTGTCTATGAGCGCATCGGGCAGCACATCGACTGGGTGCGCCAGATCATCCGTCAGCCTATCAGCTCCGTATCGACTCTCAAGTGAATTTGCTACACTCGAAAGACTGTGCTGAATAACTCAGCTTTCCCGATTCAGGTTTCTCATTCAACAATCCATGCGAGGTGCACATGAGCGTTAACCAAGGTGACAAGATTCCAGCTGCGACACTAAAAGTGATGGGCAAAGACGGCCCCGAGAGTATGAGCACCGATACAGTATTCGCCGGCAAAAAAGTTGTGCTGTTCGCCGTACCGGGTGCTTTTACACCTGGCTGTACCGTAACCCACCTGCCTGGCTACGTCGTTAATGCTGACAAGATCAAGGCGAAAGGCGTCGACACTATCGCCTGCGTTGCAGTCAATGACGCGTTTGTCATGGACGCCTGGGGCAAAAGCCAGAACGCTGACGAAATACTGATGCTCGCTGATGGCAATGCGGAGTTCAGCAAGGCGCTGGGCCTGACGATGGATGCCAGTGGTTTCGGAATGGGTACGCGCAGTCGCCGCTATGCGATGATCGTCAATGATGGCGTGATTGAGCATCTGGCGGTTGAGGACGGCGCCGGCGTCAATGTCAGCGCGGCAGAAAAAATTATGGAGCAACTGTAGCCGTTGCGGAGGCACCGACCATGCTGAAGACCGAATATATCGAATACCAGGACGGAGATGTCGTCCTGGAAGCCTATGTGGCCTACGATGAGGACGCTAAAGAGCCGCGACCATGCGTGCTGGTGGCACATGACTGGACCGGGCGCCGCGCCTACGCCTGTGCTGGTGCCGAGCGCATGGCCGAGCTGGGTTATGTGGGATTTGCGGTAGACGTTTACGGCAAGGGCAAGTTTGGCAAAGAGGGTGATGTCGAAGGTAATTCGGCACTGATGAAACCATTTGTTGAAGACCGTGCGCTTTTGCGTGGCCGCATGCTGGCGGCCCTGGCAGCGGCACGCAAACTGTCGCAGGTAGACGACAGCAACATGGGGGCCATGGGTTACTGCTTTGGCGGTATGTCAGTGCTTGAGCTGGCGCGCTCGGGCGCGGATGTGAAAGGCGTTGCCAGCGTGCACGGCCTGCTGTTCGCAGGCGAAGCCCCTTCCAGCAAGGCAATCCAGTCCAAAGTGCTGGTACTGCATGGGCATGATGATCCCATGGTGCCTCCGGAGCAGGTATTGGCATTCGAGCAGGAAATGTCGGATGCTGGTGTCGACTGGCAGGTACACGTCTATGGCGGCACCAAGCATGCCTTCACCAATCCTGGGGCCAATAACCCTGACTTTGGTACCGTCTACAGCCAGACTGCCAACCGTCGGGCTGAGCAGGCTCTGGCCAACTTCTTCCATGAGTTGTTTGTGGATACTCCCCCGCTGGATGTCGCTCCCTGAGCACTTCCAATGGCCCGGTCTGGCTTTTCAGGCCAGCTCCGGGTCAACTCGCAGAGTCAATGTGAAGCGTGCAGCTGTTCTGCCAGATGGTGCAGAATGGCTGCCGTGGCACCCCAGATCCGGTAATGCCGGAACTGCAGCTCCCGAAACTTGCGCTGTCGGTTCTGAAACTCCATGGAACTGATTTTGTACTGTGAAGGATCCAGAATCAGTGAGGCCGGTGCGTAAAATATTTCCGCGACCTCATTGGGGCAGGGTGTGACCGGTGTGTCCGGAGGCACCAGGCCTACAACCGGAGTCACGTGAAAAGCTGAAGGCATCAGCAGGGCCGGCAGCGTTCCCATGATCCGCACCGAGTCAGGTGGCAATCGGGTTTCTTCCTCAGCTTCACGCAAGGCAGTGGCAATCAGATCAACATCCTCCGGGTCTCTGGAGCCGCCGGGCAGACTGATCTGTCCGGCATGGCTGCGCAGATGCTCCGTGCGCCGGGTCAGCATGATCATGGGTTCCGGGCCTGAGGCGATGATCGGAATCAATACTGCGGCCTGGCGCACCGGCTTGCCGTAGATGTGGCTTGCCGGTCTCAGGATCTGGTCTTCAGGATCGGGAGGTTTAATCAGCCCGCTGGGCGAGGGCGAGAGCTGAAAGAAATCCTCCAGCCTTTGAATCAGTTCCTCGCCCATGGTCTGTTTTCACTCTCCGGTAGCAGCCCTCACTCTATAAAGAGCCAGGATTAATTGAAACGCCAGTTCAGGGCAACAAAGGCGCGCAGCGGTTCGCCAGGGAAGTAGCGATCTCCGCCGAATGCTGACCAGTCAGCCCGTTCTGCATACTTGCGATCTGTCAGGTTGAGGATGTTGACTGACAATGTCAGATCCTCAGTGGCATCCCAGCGCGTACGCAGATTCAGTACGTCGTGGCCTTCGTAGCTGTTCAGGTTGTCGGGGCTTGTGTAGTACTCACCCTGTGCTACCCACTGCAGCTCTGTCATCAGGCTGGTGCTGGGGCGCCACTGCAGCTGTACACTGCCAAAGTTGCGTGGTGCAGTAGCAACATCCTTGCCGTTCAGGTTAACACCATTGGAGATCTCGTCGTTCTCGTAGGTGTGGCGTGCGTGGTTATATGCCGCGCTGAGGCGCCAGGCGTCACTGATCTCGTATGCGCCTGACAGTTCGATACCGCGGTGACGGGTATGCATGTTGTTCAGGTTGATACGATTGCTGTCGGTGATGATCTCGTTGTCCTTGTCCATGTAGTAGACAACGGCTTCGTACTGCAGTCGATCCACAGAGCCTTCAAAGCCAAGCTCTACGCTGTCTATTTTCACCGCGTCCAGGTCAGCCACGTTCTGGTCATTCTGCAGGCGATACAGCTCAGTGGCCTGCGGTGCGCGATAACCGCGTGTAACGCGGAACTGCACATCATGCGAATCATTCAGTGCATATCGCAGCGCAAATTTTGGCGCCCAGTTGCCAAAAGTATCCTGTCTGTCAGACGGGCGGTTGTAGCGACATCCGCCGAAGCCACAGGGCGTACCATCTTCACGGGTGCGACCGGAAATCATGTTGTTGGTGTAGTCGTAACCGATGCGCTCAAAGCGCAGACCCAGGGTTACGTCAAAACCGCTGTCCCAGTACTGCTGGTATTGAACGAACGGTGCCATTTGCGTAGCGTCTACGTCATAGTCGTAGTGACGCCCCTGAGGGATCGTCGCCTGCAGAAACGCAGAGCCCTGAGTTGGCTGATCCTGACGCTGCACCAGCGAGCCGCTGGTAAACTCGACGTCTACACCGGCAGCCAGTTGGCGCTGTTCATCAATCTGTTTGTAGCTGGCGAACTGCATGCCGACGCTGCTGTGCTGATTGGTTTCGGTTGGTGTGCCGGGCAGAAAGTGCTGGATGAAGTCCAGATCGGCATCGCGATAATACGGTGTCAGCACGACATCCCAGTCGCCATCCAGCTCATAGCTGATGCGCGTCCAGGCGCGCATGCTGCGATTGTTGCGATAGGCCTCAGGGTTAGGGTTGGTGCGGCGCAGGTCGTCATCTTTATACGCTTCGGCGCCCACGACGTAGCCTGCGGTTTCCTGATTCAGGTTGGTGAGAGTGATGCCACCGTCCAGCGTCATACCATTGTTCAGCGTGGTTTCATACAGCCATGAACCCTTCTGCTGGTCGTAACCACTCTCTGGTCGGAACCCTTCCTCGCTGATGCCGTTAAGCAATACTGTCTGGCGCACGCCGCCATCTTCGCCAAAACCAATGCGGGCATTGCCGCGCAAAGTGCCACGTGGGCCATATTCCACTGTCAGGTCATTGCCGGTACCGGCGCGTGGCAGTACCACGTTGATCATGCCGTGCACCGCGTTGGATCCGTAGAATGCAGTACCCGGCCCGCGGATGACCTCAATGCGCTCTGCGTTTTCAGAGTGGGAGTCGAACAGCTCGTTTACATTGCAGAAGCCTGCTGCGCGCAGCGGGATACCCTGTTCCGCCAGCAGGAAGGCGCCACATGCGCCACCACCGCTCAGCACGGGCGAGCGGATCGCAGTCAGGCTTTCCTGGCCGTTATTGCGGTTGATGTTAACCCCAGGCAGGCGGTTGGCCGCTTCCTGAATATGCGTGTGGGAAATTAGCCTGAGCTCTTCCTCACTGAGCACCGCAATGGATGCGTTCACGTCCGACAGGCTTTCCGGGCGGCGAGAAGTGGAAATCACCTGAATTTCCTCTATCGCCGGCGTACCGCTCTGCGCCAATGCAGTCTGCATGGCGGCGGCTGAAGCTGCAGCACAGGCGGCTGCAAGCAATGACTTCTGAAATCTTCGATTGGCTGTACTCATAAAACTCCCCTTGATGCATTCTTGTTCCTCGGCGCCTAACTCTGGGCCGGTGCCTTATCGACAACGGGATCGGTGCTGTACCTGCTGTGGGCAGCACTTCTTATAGGCATTCAGAGTGGAGATCGCCGAAAAAATCGCCACTAACATAACACAAATAGCGCCTGCCACGTTATCGCCTGCGTTGACAGGTGGTATCGTTCAGTTGTTCTGCATGAGGTAATTTTTGCAATTGTCATGCAGAGGTGGTGTTATCTGGACCGGCAGAACAACATTAGCAGTTCAGGCGTGCAGCCTGTGATACGGACGATTGACTGAAACTTGGGGGAAAAAACGTGCAGATCAAAGACAAGGTGGTAGTGGTAACAGGTGGTGCCAGTGGTATCGGGCGCGCATTATGCGAGCGTTTTGCTGAGGAAGGCGCATCGGCCGTAGTAGTGGCTGATATCAATCAGGCAGGCATCGACGAGGTGGTTGCCGCGATTAGCGGGCGCACACGCGCCCTGGGTGTTGTCACAGACGTCAGCAACGAGGCAGATGTGCAGCGGCTGGTAGAAGAAAGCAGAAAGGCTTTTGGTGACATTGACCTGTTCTGCTCCAATGCCGGAATTTTCACCATTGGCGGTGAGGAAGTCAGTAATGAGAACTGGCAGCGGATCTGGGACATCAATGTCATGGCACACATCTACGCGTCCCGCGCGGTTTTGCCAGCGATGCTGGAGCGCGGCGAAGGTTATCTGCTCAACACGGCTTCGGCTGCTGGTTTACTGAGTCAAATCGGCTCTGCGCCTTATGCGGTAACCAAGCACGCGGCCATAGGATTCGCCGAATGGCTGTCGATCACTTACGGCAATAGAGGCATCAAGGTCTCTGTCCTCTGTCCGCAGGCTGTGCGTACCCAGATGACGGCCAATACCCGCGGCGGTGGTGTGGCTGGTGTGGATGGCATGCTGGAGCCGGAGGCTCTGGCACAGACAGTAATCGAAACGCTGGCCGAAGAGCGCTTCCTCTGCCTGCCCCATCCGCAGGTGTTGACCTACATGCAGCGCAAGAGCGGCGACTATGATCGCTGGCTGGGAGGTATGCGCAAACTGCAGGACAGATTCGCTGAGCAATACAAGCGCTCAGGGGACTGACAAGACATAGACGCCCATAAATGTTAGGGTATCGCGGATTTTTAGAAAATACAGGAAATGATCACAATGAGTTTAATGATAGGCAAAAATGCAGTCGTAGGTATCAACTACACACTGACCAATGACGCTGGTGAAGTTATGGATACCTCAGAGGGTCGCGGCCCGCTGGTTTACCTGCATGGAGCCAACAACCTGATTCCGGGGCTGGAAAAGCAGCTGGAAGGCAAGGCCGAAGGCGCCACTTTCAAAACAACCATAGAGCCGGCTGAGGCTTATGGCGAGAGCAATCCGGAGCTGGTGCAGACACTGCCGCGCGAAATGTTCAAGGGCGTCGACAACATTGAGCCTGGCATGGGCTTTACGGCGCAGGGTCCGCAGGGACAGCAGCACATCGTGGTAACCGAAGTGAACGGTGACGAAGTCACTGTTGACGGAAACCACCCGATGGCTGGCAAAACGCTGCACTTTGATGTGGAAGTAGTCAGTGTTCGTGACGCGAGCGAAGAAGAAATCGCCCACGGTCACGTACATGACGGAGATCACGCGCACTAAGCGCTCTCCAACAGCTCTACCCAGTTACCGTCCGGGTCGGCGACCATGGCAATGGTCACGCCCGGACGGATGACTTTTGGTGGCACCGGAATCTTGAATCCCGCCTTTTCGCAGTGTGCCACGCTGTCTGCCAGATTCTTTACGTAAATCGTAAAGTAACGCATGCCGGTTGCGGCCGGAATGCCGCCCGGCGCTGCGTCGTGTGGTGGTGCCTTGTCCAGTTGAACAATCTTCAGCACACTGTTGCCGACCTTCAGTCTGTTCATGGTGCCCCCGGAAGGCATCGGAATGACGCCTTCCAGTTGCAGACCAAGCACATCCTGATAAAACGCCAGCATGGCATCCGCATTCCGGGTAATTATTCCCAGGTCGATGGCCTGCTTGCCGATATCGAGGCTCATGCGTTGTAGCCCATCACGGCCTTGATTTCCAGATAGTCATGGAAACCTTCTTCGCCCCATTCGCGACCATTGCCTGATTGCTTGTAACCACCAAACGGCGCGGCAAAGTCCGGGCCGGCGCCATTCATGTGCACCATGCCGGTTCGCATGCGACGCGCGATCGCGCGGGCGTGCTCTGGCTCCCCGGATACATAGCCGGACAGGCCATATACTGTATCGTTGGCGATGCGGACGGCATCCTCATCGTCCTTGTAACCGATAATCGACAGAACCGGTCCAAAAATTTCCTCGCGAGCGATGGTCATGTCATTGGTGACATTGGCGAACACGGTAGGTTTAACAAAGTAGCCGGTTTCCAGGCCTTCGGGTTTGCCAGTACCGCCAGCAACCAGCGTGGCACCCTCGTCGATACCGGCCTGGATCAGGGACTGGATTTTGTCGTACTGAACCTGGCTTACCACAGGGCCCAGGCGGGTTGCTTCATCGGCCGGGTTGCCAGGCACTGCTTTGGCAGCGACCACCTTGGCAATCTCGATGGCCTCAGCCATTTTTGACTGTGGTACCAGCATGCGGGTTGGGGCATTGCAGGACTGACCACAGTTGCCAAAACAGCCCATGATGCCGCCTTTGACGGCGGCCGCAAAATCGGCCGAGTCCAGAATGATGTTGGCAGACTTGCCACCCAGTTCCTGGCACACGCGTTTGATAGTGTCGGCGGCCGCCTTGGCAACCTCACGCCCGGCGCGCGTGGAACCGGTGAACGAGACCATATCCACTTCCGGGTGCGAGGAGATGGCAGCGCCAACGCCAGGGCCATCGCCGTTCACCAGATTGAATACACCCGCTGGCACGCCAGCATCGTGAATGATTTCCGCCAATATCATGGCGCTGATGGGAGCCACTTCACTGGGTTTGAGCACCATGGTGCAGCCCGTTGCCAGTGCCGGCGCGACTTTGCAGGTCAGCTGGTTTAGCGGCCAGTTCCAGGGTGTGATCATGCCGCACACGCCGATGGGTTCCTTGATGATCTGGGTCTTGCCGCGAGTTTCTTCAAATTCGTAGTTGGCCAACACCTGGCGTGCGGTCGCAAAATGGCCGAGACCGGTGCCGACCTGCGCACTGCGTGCAAAGCTGATGGGCGCACCCATTTCTTGCGAGATGGCCTGGGCCAGGTCCTCAGAGCGTGCCTTGATGCCCGCCAGGATCTTGTCGAGGATGGCCAGCCGCTCTTCCACGCTGGTCCGGGACCAGGCCGGGAAGGCGTCACGCGCTGCCTTTGCAGCCGTATCTACATCGGCCGCTGTCCCCAGCGACACACGGGAAAACACCTGTTCTGTTGCCGGATTGATGACATCAACAGTGTCGCGACCTTCCGGTTTAACCCACTCGCCGTTGATATAAAACGACAGGTAATCATTGCTCATTTATGTTCCCCCAAGGTTGTTTCGTTAGTTCGGTGGTCTGGTTCAGACGCCGATTATGGGATAAATCAAAGACAACTGCCAATCCGTGCTCGCTGGCGTATACTGAGCGACGGTGAACGAAGCCCGTTGGCCCTGCGGTCATGTACCGTACCCAGGCTCTTTTTTTGTGAGGTTGTCGCGACACACCATGATTCAGGCCATATCCAGCCAGCTCCGCCTGCTGTCAGTCAGCAGAGCGAGACCTCTCGCGGCCAGCGTCGGCCGCGCGTTGGCGGTATTGCTTGTATCTTTTCTGGCCTTGCAGACACTTCCGGCCATTGCGCAAAGCCAGTCCGGCGATTCTGAGCCAGGATCTGCAGAAAGTATGGACGTTCCTGAGGCCGAAGCTCCCCCTGAGATAGATCCTGAGCGGCTGCAGTGGGAGCGTGATGCTGCCGGACTGGTGGCGCAGCTGGACAATCTGACAAACTCACTGGGGCTCTACGACCCGTCCCTGCTGGAAGTTCAGCGGGATCTGGGTTCTGCATTGCTCAGGCTGGATCGCCACCAGGAAGCTGCCGAAGTGTATGCACGGGCGCTGCAGCTGGCCCGCGTCACTGATGGCCTGTACAGTGCGCAGCAGCTGGCCGTGCTGGATGGGCTGATAGCGGCTCACAGCGGCCTTCAGGACTGGGGAAAAGTGGATGACTACGAGCATCTGCGCTTCTCCCTGGCAACCCATCAGCTAGACCCTCAGTCACCAGAATATATTGATGCGCTGCTTGCCCGCAGCGAATGGCAGCTGCAGGCCTCACGCCACAATCTTTTGAGCCGGCCGGGAAATGATTTTCAGATCCGGCAATTGCATGACCTGAATCTTGCACACGAGCAGGCACTTGCCACCGCCAGTGAGCAGTCAGACCCCGCGCTGCACTGGGAGCTGCTGGACACCATGCTGCAGACCGATATCGAGATTGCACGCCACGTCGCCTACCAGGGCATGAGGGATATTTTTCCGTCCGAGCCTCGTTATGTAATGCAGACAGTCTGCCGTATGGTCTCGGATGGTAATGGCGGTGCGCAGCGTGTGTGCTGGCAGCAGCGGGTCAGTAATCCGGATTTTTACAATTCAGCCGCCAACCAGCGTCGGCACGAACTGGAGCGCACGCGCGCCAATCTGCTGACAACCCGCCGGGAGATGGAGCAGTTCATGGTTACGCATCCAGATTTTGTCAGCCAGCGTAGCGATGAGGTCAACAATCGTCTGGCGCAGATTGACCAGGTGGTTTCAGAGTTGCAACGTGAAGCCAGTCGCGCCGCTTTCAGGTCCTGGTAGCCCAACCAGGCGTGATCGCAAAACAACACAAACAACAGGAGTTTTGGCATGAAAAAGACATCTACAGCACTAACCCGCCGGTTCACCGGAGTGGCCATCGGTTTGCTGGCTGCGCTGGCGCTGCCATTGGCACAGGCACTGGAAGTTGGTGACAAAGCACCGGATTTCACGCTGCAGGCTTCTGACGGCAATACCTACAGCCTGTCGCAGTTTGTAGGCAAACAGCCGGTAGTGCTGGCATTCTTCCCGGCTGCCTTTACTGGCGGCTGCACCATTCAGTGCAAGGCAATCCGCGACAGCAGCGACGAAATCAAAAGCTTTGATGTCGCGTACTTCATGGCCAGCGTCGACACTGCTGAGAAAAATACCGAATTCGCCACCGAATATGGTCTCGATTTTCCGGTACTGGCCGACCCGCAGAAAACCATGACGGCTGACTACGGTGTGCTCAGTGAGCGGGGATTTGCCAATCGCTGGACCTACTACATTGACGTGAACGGCGTGGTAGTCAAAATAGACAAACAAACCAACCCCAATACAGCCGGCCAGGATCTGGCTGACAATATGGCAGATCTGGGCTTTTAGCGTCTTGCTCCTGTCATTGGCGTTGTGCCAGAATAGTTGTCACTATGGCACATAAAACATTAGCTATTTTTGCTGCATTGTCGCTGATCGGCGTCGTTTTCCTGATCTATCTGGCAATGACCTTTGAGCCGCCGTCGGAGACCCGCACGACGGAGCTGGATACGCCCATCCCGCGGCCCGTGACAACCACTCCCGATCCGGCGCCCACCATCACCGAAACTGAGCCCGCCGAGGCCCTGGTCGAGGTTGATCCGGTGGAGATTACGCCTGCGGAACCGGAAGCCGATCTGCCAGAAGCTGAGCCCCTGCCATCTTTGAACGCCAGTGACGCCGAGCTGTTTGCCCGACTGGCTGAAATCGAGCTGGGTGCCAGCCTGATGCGATTGATGGCACCCGATGATGTAATCCGAAAATTTGTAGTGTTTGTCCACAATGCCTCAACCGGTGAGCTACCGCAACTGGACTACCCGCTACGTGACATTCAGTCTGATTTTGTAGCCTCAGAGGTAGACGAGAATCTCTTTGAGATGGACCCGGCCACGCACAGACGCTTTGATACGCTTATCGATACTCTGGTGAGTATCGAACCGCAGGCAGCCATGTCGATTTATCGTGCTTTCAAACCACTGTTCCAGGAAGCCTACGCAGAAATCGGCTTCCAGGAAGATTTTGATGCAGTTCTGGTACGTGCGATCGATCAGGTCATGGAGGCCGAGCTGCCGGAAGGGCCTTTCCAGTTGATCAAGCCTTCTGTGATGTTCCTGTATGCCGATACCAGGATTGAAGATATGGACCCGGTAGACAAGCAGCTGCTTCGTATCGGACCCGCGAATACCGCTAAATTGAAAGAACGTCTGCCTGCCTACCGGGAGCGACTCCAGGCCGGACGCTGATCGCATGAGCGAGTCGTCCAGGGCATTGGCCGTACTGCGGGAAATATTCGGCTACGAACAGTTCCGTGGTGCCCAGGCTGAAATTGTAGATACGCTTGTCGCTGGTCACAGCGCACTGGTATTGATGCCCACCGGTGGCGGCAAATCACTCTGTTACCAGGTTCCCTCCATCGTCCGTCCGGGCGTTGGCATCGTCATATCCCCGCTTATTGCCCTGATGCAGGATCAGGTGGATGCCCTGCGCGAACTGGGTGTGAGCGCTGGTTTCATCAACTCCTCATTAAGCCCGGAACAGTACAGTGAGACCATGCGGGCACTGCGCGCGGGTCAGCTCGACCTGCTGTACCTGGCGCCGGAGCGGCTCAGCCAGCCATCCACGCTCGATCTGCTGGACTCTCTGGAGATTGCCCTGTTTGCCATTGATGAGGCGCACTGCGTGTCACAGTGGGGACATGATTTTCGTTCAGACTACCTGACATTGTCGGTACTGCAGCAGCGCTTCCCATTGATACCCCGGGTGGCTCTGACAGCAACGGCCGATACCGCAACGAGACAGGAAATTATTGAAAGGCTGGCGCTGGAAGATGCGCGGCATTTTGTGTCGGGTTTTGATCGACCCAACATTCAGTATCGCATCACCCAGAAACGCAATCCGCGCCAGCAGTTGATCGATTTTCTGCGCCGCGAGCACAGCGGTGATGCCGGCATTATTTACTGTCTGTCGCGGCGCAAGACCGAGGAGACCGCTGCATGGCTGCAGCAGCAGGGCTTTGATGCGCTGCCGTATCATGCCGGTCTAAGCGCAGATGAGCGATTGCGTAATCAGCAGCGCTTCCTGCGGGAAGATGGTGTAATCGTGGTGGCAACCATCGCCTTTGGCATGGGCATCGACAAGCCTGATGTGCGATTTATAGTGCACCTGGATCTACCGCGCAGCGTTGAGTCCTACTATCAGGAGACTGGTCGAGCAGGTCGCGATGGGGAACCTGCGACCGCCTGGATGGTCTATGGTTTGCAGGACGTGATCAAACTGCGGCAGATGATGGATGGATCGCAGGGTAATGAGCAATTCAAGCGTCTGGAGCGGATCCGGCTGGATGCCATGCTTGGACTGTGTGAGATCACAAGCTGCCGCCGGCAGGCGCTGCGGCAGTACTTTGGCGAGCAGGCGCCGGAACAATGCGGCAATTGCGACACCTGTCTGAATCCGCCCCCGACATGGGATGGCACCGAGGCCGCGCAGAAGGCGCTGTCCTGTGTCTACCGGACCGGGCAGCGCTTTGGCGTAGCGTATCTGATTGAGGTGCTTAGCGGGGTTGAGAGCGAGCGTGTACTGAGTAACGGCCATCATTGCGTGACGACATTCGGCATTGGTCGCGAGCTCGACAAAGCGCACTGGCAGTCCGTATTCAGACAGTTGGTGGCGCGGGGTTACCTGGGCGTGGATCACACAAGCTTTGGTGGCCTGTATCTGACGGAGAAGGCGCGCCCGGTGTTGCGCGGCGATGAAAGCCTGCGTCTGCGTGAGGATATCAGCGATGTGGCAGGCGGACGGCGCCGATCCGGCGACCGTGGCGAGGTGCTGCTACCTGAGGACAGGCGCCTCTGGGAGGCATTGCGCCAGTGTCGCAAACAGTTGGCGGACGAGCATGATGTGCCGCCTTACGTGATCTTTCATGACAAAACTTTGCTGGACATGGTGCAGTTGCGGCCCCTGAACGCACAGCAGTTGCTGGCGGTCAACGGCGTAGGGCAGGGCAAGCTTAGCAAGTACGGTGAGGAATTCTTGCGAATAATCAATGAGCATGAGCTCGATATGGTATAGAATGCGCCCCGTTTTTCGTTAAGCACCGGATTTACGTTCCGGAGGGCAGACAGGAGATTGGCAGGAATGACAGGCTCGGTAGTAGTGGCGGCCATGTACCGCTTTGCACGTTTGGAAGATTTCACAGATTTACGCGCACCACTGCATCGCGTGATGCTGGATAATCAGGTCAAAGGCACCTTGCTGCTGGCGCGTGAAGGTATCAATGGCACCATCGCAGGTTCGCGTGAGGGCATCGACGCCGTGCTGGGCTGGCTGCGCAAAGACGATCGCCTCGCCGCACTGGAAGTCAAAGAATCCTACACCGAAGACAATCCTTTCTACCGCACCAAGGTCAAACTCAAGAATGAGATCGTGACCATGGGCGTGGAAGATATCGATCCCTGCCATATTGTCGGTACCTATGTAAAACCGGCCGACTGGAATGCGCTGATCTCCGACCCGGATGTGACGGTTATCGACACGCGTAATGATTATGAATACCAGATCGGGACCTTCCAAGGTGCGATCAACCCGGAAACCGATGCCTTCCGTGAATTCCCGCGCTATGTGAAACAGAACCTTAATCCGCAGAAACACAAAAAGGTGGCGATGTTCTGCACCGGCGGCATTCGCTGTGAAAAGTCGACAGCTTTCCTCAAACAACAGGGCTTTGAAGAGGTCTATCACCTGGAAGGTGGCATCCTCAAGTATCTGGAGGAAGTGCCGCAGGAACAGTCACTGTGGCAGGGTGAGTGTTTCGTGTTTGATAACCGGGTGACGGTTAACCATCAGCTGGAGCGCGGATCTTACGACCAGTGCCATGCCTGCCGTATGCCTATCACCGATGAAGAAAAGACCTCGGAGCACTTCCGCCCAGGCATCAGCTGTCCGCACTGTTACGACAAACACAGCCAGGAACAGTTGCGCCGTTATGCCGAACGGGAGCGCCAGATGCAACTGGCCAGGGAGCGGGGAGAGCACCACATTGGTGAACCGATGTCGGCCGTCATCAGGCGACGACGACAGGAAAAACTGGCAGCCAAACTGGAGCAGCGCCAGGCCGGTTGATACCGTGCAGCCAGAAGATCAGCTTTGCCCTTCGCAATACGCAAATCTGGGCACGTCCTGGCCGTCAACAGTGACTGTTTCAGTAAACATGGTCAGCGGCCTGACCCACAGGCCGCGTTCGCCATACTGTGGCCGGTAAACCACCAGAGCCTCCTCGGTTTCGCTGTGACGGGCTACACCGATCACATCGTACAATGGTCCTTTATAGTGGCGGTAAGTACCGGGCTTCAGGTCGGTCATAACAATTCCAGACAGTAAGTTGGCGAAACAGGGATTGTCGCGTAGTCTATTACAGCTCTGAATCCAACCCAACCGTATAAATGACGCTGGACAGCGGTGTCAGTATTTAATCAGGAGTATTGCATGATCGCGCCGGGACGCCTGTTGTTAACCTCATCCGTGTGTTTGTTGCTGGCGGCCTGCGCCTCTCAGCAGCCTTCCAAGCAGGTGCTTATTCAGGGCATCTGGACAGCAGAGTTTGAAGGGCAGGCGGTTACGCTGGAATACAGCGTTAGTGAGGTCACCGTGCTCGATTTCGGCATCAGCTTTCCCTATGAGTGGGTCGACGACGATCATATCCGCCTGAATGCCATGGGGCAGCAAGTGGTCAGTGCCATCGAATTCGAGTCACCGGACGAGATGCATCAGATTACTGATGGGGATGTGCAGGTTCTGTATCGTCAGCGATAAAGCTGTTGGCAGGCAGGAAATAAAAAGGCCGCGATGTGGTTTCACATCGCGGCCTTCTCTTTTGGCTGTTTACTATTTGTAATCAGTTTGGTGTGGCATCGACACCTTCTTCGCAGATTGTCGCAAAAATCGCCACATCACTCGTCGCTGTTACCGGGATAAGTGGCACAGCCACAGATACCGGGCTACCCGACCAGATAGCACCCGCACCCGGCGCAGTTGCGGTTGAGAAGCTGTAGTTCAGCTCGACGTCGCTGTTGTACGTGCCCGCAGCGCCGACGTAAAAGTCTACGGTGCGGATCTCGTAGCCAGCAACCGGCGACATCACCAGGCTGAATCCACCACCGAGCTGCGATGGTGCCAGCAGCAGATTGCCGTAAATGTCTGACGGACTCATGGCGTCGGTCAGATTGACATTCTGGAATGCGAAGCCGAACGGGTCAAACGTCAGCGGGACGCTGGCGCCGCTGGTGTTTGTGATGTAGCAGCCCTGTGGCAGTTCAGGGTCGTTGCCACCGCCGCCATTGTCGTCATCATCATCGTCATCGGTGGCGCATTCGGCATTCACGCCAAAGTACGTAGCCCAGTTGCCCTTCTTGGTGAAGCGCGTCTCGCCAGCCCAGGCAGACTCGGTCTTACCGGACTTGGAAACAACGCCATGGGCACCCACAAGCAGTTTTGACGGATCAGCACAGTAGCTTTCCGGATCGATGCCCAGATCGCTGACCGGGATGGTAAAGGTGTAAGTATCAACACCCATCACGCTGGCCGTATACGGGAACTGGCCAGGAATCGGGTTTCCGGAGCCAGTGCGCGGTGCGCTGTCCAGTGTCTCGCCAACCCACAGGTGCGGCTCTGACAGTTTCCAGCCATCTTCCAGGATATAGTCAACCAGCAGATTGTCACCGTCCAGGGTTACGCAGACACTACCCACAACGATGTGCTGACCAGCGCGGTAAATGGCGCAGTTGCCATCTACGACTGGCGTGTCACTGCCGTTGTCGTGGCCATGGTCGTCATCGTCGTCATGATCATCATCATCGTCATCGTCATCGTCATCGTCGTCGTCATCCTTGTGCCATCCCCAGCCCCAGTCTTTTTTCTTCCAGGAGTGGTCGTCGTCATCGTCATCATGGTCTTTGTGCTTGCCCCAACCGTCTTTCCAGTCGTGGTCATCGTCATCATCGTCGTGATCGTGGTTATGGCCTTTGCCCTTACCATTGCCATGGTCTTTATGGCCTTTGCCCGGACCGTCGTGGTCGTGACCGCGATCCTTGTCATCATCCTTGCCTTTGCCCTTGTCGTCCTTGTCCTTGCCTTTAGACTTATCGTCTTTTCTGTCGTCCTTCTTGTCGCCTTTCTTGCCCTTGTCGTCGCTTTTGGACTTGGAATCGCTGTGCGATTCGTCGGCACTGACAAAGCCAAACAGTTTGCCAAGAAAGCCGCTGAAGCCCCATGTGGCATTGGCGCTGGAGGCGGTAAACAGTGACAGGCTGAATACAGCCAGCAGCACCGTGAGTTTAGATCTGGTGTTCTTGTTCATGATCTGTGTCCTTCTTGCTCAGTATTTGTCCGGGTTTCGGCATCTCGGGTCACATTGCACTACGGCACGAATGCTCGATGGACTTTTAGTCGATGATAATTCTACTCACAATGGCGCAAGATGCCAGTGCTTTCTGGCCCTGACTGTGGACGAAAGCGGGTCATTTTGGGAAATTTTCCGGGCTATTTGTCTCGAATATGAATTCATTCAAATTTGTGCCTCATGCTATCGACGCGCATAAACGCACTGGGGTATGCTTGGAGCTTGCCTGGCTGTCAGGGACGACTGCCCGAACCGTTTTTACCAGATTGATCGAGATATGAAGCAGTCCGAGTCCCAGTCAGAGTCCACACAATCCCTTCCAGCGCAGGCACCAGGCGACCGACTGACACAGGCGGCGTCCCGGCAGCTGGCACTGTACGCCGCCATAGTTGTCATTGCCCTGGCAGCTGCCATGTTCGGCCTGAATTACCTGGCCAGTCTCACCAGCAGCGCGGCGGGTATGTCGCGGCAGGCGGTCGATGTCGAGAACAATATCATCACCTCCTACCTGCGCGAAGAACCACCGCAAATGAACAGTCTGCGCTCCAGCGATGCCGTCAGCAGCATGGTGATGGCGCATGTCATGGAAGGACTGCTGCGCTATGACGAGAACAGTCAACTGGCCCCAGGTGTTGCCGAGCGCTGGGAGCAGGACGGCAGTACGGTGACCTTCTGGCTGCGTGACGACGCCCGCTGGAGCAACGGCGAGCCGGTGACCGCGCATGATTTTGAATTTGCCTGGAAAACGGTACTAGCACCTGCGACAGGGTCGCAGTATGCCTTTCTGCTATACCCGATTCTCAACGCGGAGGCAGCCAATAATGGCGAAATATCCACTGATGAGATTGGTGTTGAGGCGGTTGACGACCGCACGCTGGTAGTGACGCTGGAAACCCCGATAGCCTACTTCGATCGCATGGTGGCCTACATGACCTTCATGCCGGTAAATGAGGCATTTTACGAGCAGACCAATGGCCGCTATGGTGCCGATGCGGATCAGATGCTGTATAACGGCCCGTTCATTATGACCAGCTGGGTGCATGGTGCCAGCATGCAGCTGCGCAAGAATCCCTATTACTGGGACGCTGACAGGATAAAACTGGATGGCCTTAACTATGCGCATATGACCAGTGACTCCAATACGCTGCAGAACCTGTTCAAGGACGGGCAGATAGCGATTGCAGACCTGACCTCAGAGATGCTGGAAGAGGCGATGTTCCAGCGCTGGCCACTCAGCCAGTTTATGGAGGGCACCACTTTCTATACCGAATTTAATCACAGGCCTGACCGGCTCACCCGCAATCTCAACCTGCGCAAGGCCATGCTGCTGGTGCACGACCCCAGTGAGCTGGTTAATCGAGTGATCAAACTGCCCGGCTACTTGCCCGCTGAAACGCTGTTCCCACGCTGGGTAGAAGGCATGAACGGGCCTTTCCGCGAAGAGTACCCGTTGCCGCCATTGCAGCGGGATGTCGAGAAAGCGCGCGAACATCTGCAGATGGCGCTGGATGAGCTCGGGCTTGAGGAGCTCCCTCCCCTGGTGTTTCTAAGCAGTGATACGCCTGTTGCCCGGATCCAGTCTGAGTACTATCAGGAAGTATTCCGACGCTATCTGGGTATTGAGTTGCTGATTGACCGCCAGGTATTCCGTCAGCGGCTGGAGAAAATGACGGCCGGCGATTTTGACCTGGTAGGCGCGGGTTGGGGCCCGGACTACAACGATCCGTTGACGTTTGCCGACCTGTTCGCGTCCTGGAACCTGAATAACCGGGGGCGTTACAGCAACCCCGAACTCGATGCCCAGGTGCGCATCGCCCAAAGCTCTCTTGATCCGCAGGAGAGGACGGACGCGTTCGGCGAGATTCACCGTATTATCCGCGAGCAGGTAGTTATCATGCCTGACTATGAGCGTGGCTATGTCTACGTTACAGACCCGCGCGTAAAAGGTATTGTTCGCCATGTGTTCGGCGCTGAAACCGATTTTACCAACGCCTGGATTGATGTTGATGCGGGAGACGATCAGTAAATGTGGATGTACACACTCAAGCGTCTGCTGCAGGGCGTCATCACCGTCTGGTTTATTGCCACCGCCACGTTTTTTGGCATGCACAGTGTTCCCGGTGATCCGCTGTCCGGCGAGCGCGCCACCAACGCCACCATTCGCGCCAACCTGGAAGCCCGGTATGGGCTGGACCGGCCGGTGTCCGAGCAATATTTCATCTTCATGGGTAATATGCTGAGAGGCGATTTCGGCATTTCCTACACGCAGCAGAACCGCGAAGTAAATGACATCATTCGTGAGCACTTTCCGGTGTCAGCGACCCTCGGGCTGCTGGCGGTCCTTTTTGCGGCTGCAGGCGGCATCCTGTTCGGTGCCCTGACGGCGCTGTATCGCAATCGTCTGCCTGACTACATCATCATGTTTCTGGTCATCCTTGGCATATCCGTGCCGAGCTTTGTATTTGCGGCACTGGGTCAGCTGTCACTGGTAAATGTGAATAATGTGCTGGGTTTCTCGATTCTGCCAGTTGCCGGATGGGGTACGGTAGGTCACATGCTGTTGCCTGCGCTGGTGCTGGGGCTTGGCACCATGGCTTATATGACGCGTCTGATGCGCTCATCCATGCTGGAAGTAATGAGTGCCGACTATATCCGCACCGCAAAGGCCAAAGGATTGTCTCCCACCCGCATATTCGCCCGCCATCAGCTTCGCAACGCCGTCATGCCCGTCATCACCGTCCTCGGGCCGGCCATAGCGGCCATCACCACCGGTGGTTTTGTGGTGGAGCTGGTATTTGCCATTCCGGGCCTGGGACGTTACTTCGTGCAGGCCGTGCAGCAGCTCGATTACACCGTCATCATGGGTACAACCGTATTTTATGGTGCCTTCCTGGTGTTTATGGTCATCATGGTGGATCTGGTCTACAGCTGGATTGATCCGCGCGTCAGACTGCAGTAAGGGGGCAGCACAGTATGGATCAACATTTAAAACACCCGACAGCAGCCGTTGTGCCTACTCTGCGTCCCACAGATTTTGAGGCTCTGGGTACCCAGTCCGCCGCTCCAATGCTGGTGCGTCCTTCGCGCTCGTACTGGCAGGATGCCTGGCAGCGACTGAAAGCCAACAAGCGTGCGTTGGTATCACTATATCTGGTTGTTGGCCTGATACTGTTTACCTTTGCTGGGCCTTTGGTCTGGCGCGTCGACCCCGCGTTGCAGGATATCGATCAGATCAGTCTGGCCCCTGGTGCTGATCGCCGGGCACTGGTTGTTGAGCCGTTCGCAGCCTGGAATGGCGTGACTGAGTGGGCTGAGTCTCAGGGCCAACGTGGCCTGCGTGTCGCTGATAGTCCGAACACGCAAAGTGTCCGGTTGAAATGGGACCCGGTGGCTGGCGCCGGTGGCTACATGGTTTACCGCAACATATACGAGCCCGAAGGGCGGGACTCTCTCGGTTTGCCCTTGATGCAGATAGAGGGGGCACAAAACTACTACGAAGACCGACTGGACCTGCAGCCAGAGACTTACTACTACTCACTGGTTCCACTGGATGGCGCTGGCCAGCAGGGCAATGATTATCAGACAGTTACAGCGGAAGTGCGCCGCGTGATTACCGTCGACGAGGTGATCGCCCGCAATCTGGTTGACGATCCTTCAGCTTTGATGCCGGGCGATGAAGTCATGCTGGCCTGGCACCCGCTGGGCACTGACTATCTCGGTCGCGACATGCTGGCCCGCCTGATGGCAGGCGCACAGGTTTCCCTGTTTATCGGTCTGCTGGCACCTCTGCTGTTCGTCAGCTTCGGTGTGGTTTATGGCGCAACCGCCGGATTCATCGGCGGTCGTCTCGATCAGCTGTTCATGCGTTTCGCCGACTTTGTGGTGGCGCTGCCATTCCTTCTGTTCATGATCCTGTTTCAGGTCGTGTTTGGAATCGGCCCAGGTGAGAGCGGCATCATTCCAATGATGGTGGCACTGGTGATTCTGTCCTGGCCGGCTACCGCGCGCCTGGTGCGCGGGCAGATCCTGCAGATTCGTGAGGAAGCCTACGTCAGTGCTGCCAGGCTGCTGGGCGCATCCAACAAATACCTGATCACCCGCCACATGATCCCCAACACGCTGGGCGTCATTCTGGTGACACTGACATTCGCAGTGCCAACAGCCATCTTTACCGAAGCCTTCCTGTCATTTATCGGCATGGGTGTGGCGCCGCCGACTGCTTCATGGGGCAGTATGTGCAACGAAGGTCTGAAGACCATGCTGACGCATCCTCATGAGCTCATCTTCCCGGCTGCCATGATCAGTATTACCGTGCTCGCCTTCAATCTGCTGGGCGACGGCCTGCGCGATGCACTGGATGCCAGAATGAGGAGTTCCGAATGAGCGCGTTGTTGAGCGTTGATAATCTTCATGTTCAGTTTGCCACCTACGGCGGCATTGTGCAGGCCGTGCGCGGGATCAGTTTCAGTGTGAATGCAGGTGAGACTCTGGCGATTGTTGGAGAGTCCGGCTGCGGCAAGTCTGTGACCATGCAGGCCGTGATGGGTCTGATACCGATGCCACCGGGCAAAATCACCGCCGGCACCGCGCATTTGCGGGGTGAGCCGTTCCTGGGCCGTTCGCATTTGAACGGCAAGGCAATCTGCGGCGACGAAATCGGTATGATTTTTCAGGATCCGATGTCTTCGCTGAATCCGACCATGCGAATAGGCGATCAGATTGCTGAAACGCTGGAGGTGCATCGCGGTCACAGCCGCAGCGAGGCCTTCGCACGCGCCATCGAGCTGCTGGAACTGGTACGTATACCCGAGGCCGCCAAGCGCGCGAAACAGTATCCTTTCGAGTTTTCCGGCGGCATGCTGCAGCGCGCGATGATCGCCATGGCAATCGCCTGCAAACCTGCAGTACTGATCGCCGACGAACCAACCACTGCCCTTGATGTCACCATTCAGGCGCAGATTCTGGACCTGTTGAAAGATATTCAGCGCGAAACCGGTATGGCCATCATCCTGATTACGCACGATCTTGCAGTTGTTGCGCGCATGGCCGACAGAGTGGCTGTGATGTACGCAGGGCAGGTGGCTGAGTATGCCACCGTCGATGACCTGTTCGCCAAATCAGCACATCCCTACACGCTGGGTCTGAAGCTTGCGATGCCCAGTAAGGAATCCGATGAGACTCACAGCCTGCAGCCCATACCCGGCAGTCCGCCTGACCTGTTTTCGCCGCCCAAAGGATGCGCTTACTGTGCACGCTGTCCGTTCGCCATGCAGGTGTGTCAACGTGAGGATCCGCCGGCATTCAGAATCGCCAGCGATCACCAGTCGCGTTGCTGGCTGCATCACCCGCAGCAGTCCAGTCCCGTTGCCGGCCTCTATCGCCGTGCGGATGAGGTAACGGCATGAGCGCACTAGTGAAACTTGACCAGCTGACCAAGCACTTTGATCTGGGGCGCGGGCAACGCGTGCATGCTGTTGATGGTATCTCGCTGGAGATCAAGCGCGGCGAAACACTGGGTCTGGTAGGCGAGAGTGGCTCGGGCAAGTCCTCGCTGGGTAAAACCCTGATGGGCCTGCATGACAAGACTTCCGGCAATGTGATTTACGACGGTGAGGAGCTGCCCAGGCACTACAGGGCGGCCGATTTTCAGCGCATGGCCAGTCGCATGCAGATGATATTCCAGGATCCGTACTCGTCGCTGAACCCACGCATGACAGTAGGCGAAATCATCAGCGAAGGGCTGCGCGGCAAGCCACTCAGCAAAGCACAGAAACAACAGGCAGTGGGCGAGTGGCTTGAAAAAGTCGGCCTGAATGCGGCGCACGCCTCGCGCTATCCCCATGAGTTCTCGGGTGGCCAGCGGCAACGTATAGGCATAGCCCGGGCGCTGATCATGTCGCCAGAATTTGTTGTCTGTGACGAGCCGATATCTGCCCTGGATGTGTCCGTGCAGGCACAGGTGGTCAATCTGCTGAACGATCTCAAGACCTCCATGGGGCTCACCATGCTGTTTATTGCCCATGACCTGTCCATGGTGCGCTACATCAGTGACCGTATGGCCGTCATGTATCTGGGAGCGCTGGTCGAGCTCGGTAATGCCAGGGATGTCTATTTTCAGCCGCGTCACCCCTACACCGAAGTGCTGATTGCATCCAACCCCGAGCCAGATCCAGTAACAGAGCGCGAACGCGCCTCGACGACAATACAGGGTGAGATTCCGAGCCCGGTCAACGTGCCCGCTGGCTGTCGATTTGCGGGGCGTTGCCCCAAGGTGATGCCGGTCTGCCGGGAGCAGACACCTGCCTTGTTACCTCTGGTGGACGAGGATCGTCTGGTTGCCTGCCACCTGTACAGTCAATAGCATTTAACGTAAAAATCGGCATGGTCGGCGGGTTGTTTTCGTCAGGCCTTCTGATTTACTATGTGGGTCCCCAACGAGGAAGAATAATTATGAAGTCCCTGCATTACTTTTCCAGGTCCACCGTTTTGGGACCTGTCGCTGCAGCCGCGATCACTCTGGCTGCCCTGAGTACACCAGTTAGCGCGCAAACCGTTCAGGAGCAGTTCAACCAGGCAAATGCCCAGTTGGAAGCACTGGTCGAGATGAACGAGCAGCTGCGTCAGCGTATTGCCCGTCAAGAGCAGCTGATCGGCGAAATGGCAGAGTCTATCGAACACGCCGCTTTGCTGGCGAACGAAGAAAATTCGCCGTTGAATGACCTGATCGAGCGCATGATGAGCAGCATCGAGCAGTTTGTTGAGGCAGATCTGCCCTTCGAGCTGGAAGAGCGCCGCGAGCAGGTGGCACGGATTCGTGGGCTGGTCGACAATCCCGAAGCACCGCTGGCGCAAAAGCTGAGCATGCTGATTTCCCTGTATCAGGCAGAGGGTGGCTATGGCAGAACGCTCGATACCTACGAAACGACCATGGATATCGGTGGGGTTGAGACAGAAGTGACCATTACTCGTGTCGGTCGCATCATGCTCGCTTACCAGACCGCGGACCGCACTGTCACGGCCGTCTGGGACAAGAACCAGGATCAGTGGGTCGAGCTGGCTCCAGGTGAATACCGCACCGCTGTTACTCGCGCCATGAGCGTTGCCGACGGTACACTGGCACCCGAGCTGATCAATATCCCGATTCATGCTCCGGTAGACGCTGAGTAAAACAGTATTGATCTGTGCCGCAAGTTAGCCGCGGCGCCACCCAAAAAGCCATCAGGGCCCCGGCCCCGATGGCTTTTTTGCTTCTATCCTTTGCCGCGCATTTTGTTCGGCCCCTTGAGCGAATCCTTCTCGATATACTCAATAATCGCACCCGCGATATTCTTGCCAGTTGCTCGCTCAATGCCTTCCAGGCCTGGTGAGGAGTTCACTTCCAGCACCAGTGGGCCGTGATTGGAGCGAATGATGTCGACGCCGGCAACATCAAGACCCATTACCTGCGCCGCCTTGGTTGCCAGCTTGCGTTCGTCCGGTCGCAGTTTAACGACCTCGGCAGAACCACCACGATGCAGGTTGGAGCGATACTCGCCGGCTGCTGCGGTACGCTGCATGGCGGCTACCACCTTGTCACCGACAACAAAACAGCGGATGTCCGAGCCAGCAGCTTCCCGGATGAACTCCTGTACCAGAAAGTCTGCTTCCAGTCCGCGGAAGGCATTAATAAGGCTCTCTGCCGCCTTCCGGGTTTCGGCCAGCACCACGCCATTACCCTGTGTGCTTTTTAATACCTTGACCAGCAGAGGGGCGCCGCCAACTGACTGTATCAGGTCCGCCGTTGCGTCAGCGGAGTGTGCGTAACTGGTAATGGGCTGGCCGATGCCGCGGCGAGCCAGCAACTGATGGGCGCGCAGCTTGTCTCGCGAGCGGGTGATTGCAATTGATTCGTTGACAGAATAGGTGCCACCGACCTCGAACTGCCGCAGTACGGCCGCACCATAGAACGTGACACTGGCGCCAATACGCGGTATCACGGCGTCGAACTCCAGCGCTTCTGGCGCACCACTGCCCTTGTAGAACACAGTCGGATTATTGGCAGTAATGTTCATGTAGCACTTCAACACGTCAACGACGCGTGCATCATGGCCGCGTTCCTTGGCTGCTTCGACCAGACGTCGTGTTGAGTAGAGCTTGGAATTGCGCGACAGAACGCCAATTTTCATGACGGAGGACCTTTGTGACTGGTGCAAGAGTTAAGTGGGCGGTTGTATATCCAGAATATCAGAGCCGATGCCAATACCCAATGTGGCGTGCCATGACAGATAACCATGGTCTTTGGGCTGGGTGAGCCCGGAAAGGCGGCATAAGGTACCACAAATCCGGCGCCTTACAACTGCCGTGTGCTTACTTTGGCTTGCTGCCAGTGCGGGCAGCATGCGAAGATTCGGCAATAACATAACAGGATATTGGTGCGGATGCCCAGAACAATGCAATACCTGCTGGCTGCCATCGGATTTGTGCTGCTGGCGCTGCTCATCAATTTCGGCGTGCTTGATGGCAGCTGGCGCTGGGATGACAGTCAGATTCTGCTGCACGCGCACCAGTTCAACTGGCTGCAGGATTTCTCGAATCCCCAGGTATGGCAACAGTTTTCCCCTGCCAACCTGACACCGCTCCTCATTCTCAGCTTCGAAGTCGACCTCATTCTGTTTGGCCTGACCCCCTCGATGTTTTATCTGCATCAGCTGCTGGCGCTGGCGGCCGCCGCCTGGATGATGTTCCTGTGTCTCAAGTTCTGGTGCCGGGGCGGGTTCGCGGTGCTGGGTGGTGTGCTGTTTTTGATTGGCACGCCAACACTGCTGGTTGCGCAGCAGTTGATGACGCGCCACTACGCAGAGGGCCTGGTGCTGGCGCTGGTGGCGCTTTACGGTTTCGTTCGCTTTGTTCGTGGTGGTGCAGTGCTGTGGCTGGTGCTTGCCCTGGTCAGTTACGCCCTGGCCTGCATGGCAAAGGAAGTCTACGTGCCATTACCGCTGATCCTGCTCTGCATTCCTGATGGGACGTTTGCAAAGCGGCTGCGCGCAGCCGCTCCGTTTTTTCTGCTCACCTTGTTCTATGCACTCTGGCGCAGCTGGATGCTGGAAAGCGTGACGGGTGGTTATGCCTCAACCGCAAGCTTTTTTTCAGGCGCGTTTATTCAGCAGGTTGTGATTACATTTGCCGGATTCCCGCGCCTGCTGGGTGGTGGATGGTGGCCGGTTTTAACGCTTACCGCACTGCTGGTGTTTGTGGCATACATCTACACACAACGCCATGTGCCCTGGCGAATGCTGATCGTGGCAGCCATGGTGTTGCTGCCTCTGGCGCCTCTGGTGCAGTCACCCGGGATTGTGCTGGCGGACCGCTATTTGCTGGTGGTGTGGGCGGCCACAAGTTTTGCCATAGCCTATATGCTCAGTCAGGTCTGGCAGGCGACCACAGAATCGATGGGCTGGGCAGGCACAGGCACGGTAGCGCTGACTGGTCTGTTGGCGCTGGTGGCAGCCGTGCAGGGATTCAGCGTTCGCAGTGCCCTCGCGGCGGTTGGCAAAGAATTCGACGTGCAGGGACAGTTTCTCTGGCAGCAGGATGATTCAGTGGCCATGATTCCATCAGGCAACGTGGTGCCTGCGTTCTGGTTCGTCACCGGGCTAAGGGACTTCAAGCAGGGCCTGGGACTTGGCTCGTCACCAGTAACTGTCGTCGACGATATCTATCTGTTGCAGTCTGGCGTGGATCAGCTCTACGGCTGGCAACAGGATTGTCAGTGCATGGTGGACATTTCCGAACAGGTCCCGGGCCGGCTGGCAGCCTACGAGGACAGTCTGCGGCCGCAGGCACCGCTGAACCTGCGTTACGGCTACCAGGGGGGGTATTTCACCTGGCAGTTCGGGCCCTACAGTGATGGGCAGTACCATCTGGTATCTGACGTCATTGGCGTGATTCCTGCGCCTGCAGCCGGTCAATTGCGCGCCACACTGACCGATGGAGCGCCATTTTATATTCGTTACACATCGCCAGAAGGATGGATGACCTACTCCGCGCAGCAGCGGGTAGTTCGCGACGGGCCTGAAACAGCCTGGTCCAGGGAGTAAATACATGAAGCAGGTCGTGATCATCATTCCGGCGCTGAATGAGGCAGCCAATATTGTTGCCAATCTGAAAACCATTCAGGGCCACCTGGCATCTGTGGCAGATGTCAGTTTCGACTTGATGGTGGTTGACGATGGCTCCACGGACGATACGGCCGAACTGGTCCGTAATCTGGCGGAGAGCGAGCCACAGGTTAAACTGCTGAGTCTCAGCCGACACTTTGGCAAGGAGTCGGCGATTACCGCAGGCCTGAGAGCGGCCCGGGATTATGACGCGGCGATAGTCATGGACAGTGACCTGCAGCATCCGCCAAAAATGATCCCGGACATGATTGCACACTGGCAGCAGGGAGCATCGGTCGTCGAGGCCGTAAAGGAGTCACGCGGCAATGAAACCCGCATGCGCGGAACCCTGGTCAAACTGTACTATGCACTTTTTAATTATCTGACACGATTGAGTATCTCTGGCGATACCGATTTTAAATTGCTGGATCAGTCCGTAGTACAGGCCTATTGCTCGCTGCCCGAGCATGGACGGTTCTTTCGTGGGCTCATCAAGTGGATGAATTTCCCATCGGTGCAACTTAGTTTTGATGTGCCGGAGTCCACACGCAAACGCTCTGCCTGGGGCAATGGTGCCCTGTTCCGCTACGCCATCGCGTCCATCACTTCATTCACCGCCTTCCCGCTGCAGATTGTCACGCTGCTGGGCGGCATGACCTTCCTGCTGAGTCTGGTAATTGGTGGCATGGCGCTGGCTGACAAGCTGGCTGGCCGGGCCGTCGATGGTTTTACCACTGTCATTCTGCTGATATTGTTGATCGGTAGCGTGCTGATGTTCAGCGTCGGCCTGATCGGTATCTACATAGGCAGAATTTATGATGAGGTCAAGCGGCGTCCCAACTATCTGGTGAATCAGCAAAAGAGTCTGTTGCCCGGGCGCAGACAGTCAACTGGCAAGAGCCCGCAGCAGGAGAACGAAACACCATGATGGCAGGCAAATATCTCTCCGTGTTGACCCATGCGCTGCTGCTGGCAACCTTACTGGCCACCTCGCATGCAGTGCTCAAATGGGTGTCCGTGCAGCAGCATGATAATTATATTCAGCTGTTGCAGACCCAGTGGAAAGGTGTTTTTCTGGCGCTGTCACTGTATGGCTTCATATTTTTTTACTATATCGTCGTGCTGCGCAGCAGCCCGGTGTCTATACTCTATCCTGTATATACAGGTTTATCGGTACTTTTTGTGTTGCTGGCCGGCCGTTTTATTTTCAGCGAACCCATCAGCGTGACACAGGTATTCGGTGCAATCTGCATTCTCGCCGGTATCGTGCTGATGGGCAGCGGGCGCTAGTTCAGTTACTGGCAATTTAATAGAACATGGCGAAACGAGGGGAAGGTATGACTGACTCAATCAGCCAATGGCGGCATCGACTGACAGCGGGCATTCTGGCGCTGTCCATGCTGACTGCTTTTGGTGCCAATGCCCAGGATATTGAGGCGCTGGCAGAACGGGTAACAGAGTTCACGCTGGATAACGGTCTGCATTTTATTATTGTTGAACGGCCAGTTGCGCCAGTCGCGACGTTTGTCACCTTCGTTAATGTTGGCGGCGCAGATGAGCCCGTCAACAACACTGGTGTTGCCCATATTTTTGAGCACATGGCCTTTAAGGGCACACGCACCATCGGCACCATTGACTACGAAGCCGAGCAGCTGGCGCTGGACAAAATGGATGCCGCCTATACCGCGTGGATGGAGGCGGGGTATCGGGACAATGCCGGCGAAGAGGAGCGACAGGCTCTGTGGCAGGAGTTTGAACACTGGCAGGAGCAGGCTGGCCAGTATATTCAAAGTGAAGAGTTCTCGCAGATTATCGAACGAGAGGGCGGTGTCGGCCTGAACGCTTTCACCAGTGCCGATGCCACTGGCTACTTCTATTCGCTGCCGCAGAACAAGGCTGAATTGTGGTTCTACCTTGAATCACAGCGTTTTAGATTTCCCGTGTTCCGCGAATTCTACGTGGAAAAAGACGTGATCATGGAAGAGCGGCGCATGCGCACCGACTCCAGCCCACAGGGCAGGTTGCTGGAAGAGTTCCTGAGTGTGGCGTATTCGGCCCATCCCTACCGCAATCCGGTGGTGGGTTGGGAGTCCGACATCATTGCCACAACCATTGCTGACACACAGCGCTTTTATGAAACCTATTATGTTCCTTCCAACATGACCATCGCGATTGCCGGCGATGTCGATCCGGCTCGCATGCGAGAACTGGCGGAGCAGTACTTTGGTCCCATGCCGGCCGCACCACACCCGCCCAGCGTCAAGACCATCGAGCCCGAGCAGCGCGGCGAACGACGCTTTGTCATCGAAGATACCAGTCAGCCCCTGTTCATCGCGGGCTACAAAACGGTTGCCGCCGATCACCCGGATGCAGCGGCGCTTGAGCTGTTAAGCCAGATTTTGTCGTCGGGACGCACATCACGCCTGTATCGACGCATGGTGCAGGACGAACGTCTGGCTCTTGGTGTTCAGGCCCTCACCGGTTTCCCGGGTGTTCGTTTCCCGGCTTTGTTTGTAACCTTCGCTGTGCCCAACATGGGTGTGCCGCTGGAAGACATCGAGCGTGTGCTGAACGAAGAGATCGACAAGGCCAAGCAGGGTGATATCCGCCAGGAAGAACTGGATCGGGCGGTCACCAATTCGCGTGCTTCGGTCGTGCGGGGTCTTAACTCGAATATGGGGCTGGCGCTGAATCTTGCCCAGGCTCACGCCCAGCTCGGAAGCTGGCAGGATGCTTTCTCTTATCTCGAGGAGCTGGAGCAGGTCACACTTGAAGACCTGCAGCGAGTCGCCAATGAATATCTGGTCGAAACCAGCCGTACAGTTGGTATGGTTCGCAATGCGATGGCAGGAGGTGCTGAATGATACAGCGTATTCAACAGCAGATATGGATCACGGTGCTGGCCGTCACATTCAGCATTGGAGCTCAGGCTCAGCAGGATGTCTGGGAGTCATTCGACTACCCTGACCTGAACAGTTTTGACATGCCGGAGCTGGAGATATTTGAAATCGACAATGGCGTGCGCTTCTATCTGGTTCAGGATGCGGAACTGCCACTGATCGACCTGACAGTGCTTATCCGCGCGGGTGGCGTCAACATTCCCGATGATAAAGTTGGCCTGAACAGCCTGGTTGGCACCGTCATGCGCAGCGGGGGAACCAACGAATATCCAGGTGATGCATTAAACGAATTGCTGGAGAATCGCGCGGCGATTATTGAAACGCAGTTCGGGTTTACCTCCGGCATTGCCACCATGAATGTGCTTAGCGACGACTTCGAACATCTGTTGCCCGTGTTCATGGATGTGTTGCGTCGACCGGCATTTCCCGAGCCGCGTATTGAGCTGGCGAAAACCCAGCAGGCAAGTCTGATTGCCCGCCGCAATGACGAACAGGGCAGTGTTGCCAATCGTGAATTCCAGCGCATCATTTACGGCGAGGACAGCCGGTATTCCCGCCGAGTTGAGTACGCCACGCTGGACAACATCACTCGCGAAGACATGATCGACTTCCATGCACAGGCCGTTGTTGGCAGTAACCTGATGGTTGGTGTTACTGGTGACTTTGATATGGAGGAAATGAAGGCTCTGCTGGAACAGGCCTTTGGTGATATACCGGCCGGCGAGCAGAATGAACTGGAATTCCCCGAGGTCGACTACGAGTTTGAACCCGGGATTTATTTTGTCGACAAGCCCGACGTCAATCAGAGTTATATTCTGATGGGCCACATCGGTGGCATGCGTGACAATCCCGACTATGCTGCGCTGCAGGTAATGAATCGCGTGCTCAGTGGCGGCTTTTCCAGCCGTCTTATGCAGGTGGTGCGCAGCGAGATGGGTCTGGCCTATTCTGTATTTGGCAGCTACGGCAGTGGAGTATATTTCCCGGGCACATTCTCCGCCGGGGTGATGACACAGAGTGAAACTACCAGTGAGGCAATCAACGCCATCGTTGCGCAGATCGAACGCATTCAACAGGAACCTATCAGCGAAGAAGAACTGAACCAGACCAAGGAACAGTTTCTTAATACGCTGGTCTTTCAATATCCCAGCATCAGTTCTGTTCTGCGCGAAAGAATGAGCAATGACTACGCCGGCTTGCCGCCCGACACTTTCGAGCGACTGGTTGAAGAGGTACGGCAGGTGACGGTGGCTGATGTGCAGTCGGTAGCGCAGCGCTATCTGCGTCCCGAAAGCCTGCGCATTCTGGTTGTGGGTAATCAGGCCGAGCTGGGTGATCAATTGCAGCAATACGGCGACGTGCAGCCGATTGATATCACCATTCCTGAATGAGCGCGGCCTGACCATGATCCTGCGGCTCGGGAAATTACACATCACGATCAACTGGCTGGTCCTGCTGTGTTTTATATCCAGTCTGGGCATGTTTATAAGTCTGGCGTTCTGGCAGCTCGATCGCGCTGAAGAAAAACGGGCGATGGCACAGGCACTGGAACAGCGCGCAGTTGCAGATCCATTGCCTTTGGAGCAGGCCGAACAGACTGAGCTGTTTGGCAATCAGAGCCGAGTTCTAGTGCAGGGTGAATATGAAACCAGTATTTCGTTTCTGGTGACTTTTCAGTTTTATCGTGGCCAGGCCGGGTTTGAAGTTGTTACGCCATTTCGACTGAGAGATGGATCGCTGGCACTGGTCAGTCGGGGCTGGCTGCCACCAGCTGATGATGGTGGCGAGCCCCAGGTACCAGGCGTCAGTGGACTGCAGAGCCTGGTGGCCCAAGTCTATCTGCCAGATGAGGAAATTCCGCCTGCGACAGTGACAGACCAGAGCTGGCCAGTCAGTCTGTCACGCCTGAATGTAGCGCAGGCCGGGCGTCTGCTGGGCGAACCGGTCTACCCGTATCTGTTGCGCCTGGAAGCAGATCAGCCTGGTGTGCTGGCGCGCCACTGGCAGGCTCCCAGCGTCTCCACCCGAACGCATATCGGCTATGCTATTCAGTGGTTTGTCATTACCATAGTGGTATCGATACTGGCGCTGTTGTATGCCAGCAATATTCTTGAACTGTGGCGTCAGCGACGTCACCGGCAATCCGGTTAATGACGAGGTTAGCATGTCACAGCTGTATCTGGTGGTTGATGATATCGAAGGCTGGGAGCACCAGCTGCAGGGTCAGGCGGTCATCAGTTTTGAGACCTATCTGACGGAACATCCGATCAAAGGCGAAAAGAAAACCCGCATCATCAATCTCTGTAATACCGATCAGTACCTCAGTAAAGGCTACTACTGCTCGCTGCTTGCAGAAGCGCGTGGGCATAAGGTCATGCCCCCCATCAACACGCTGACTGATCTCAGCAGCCATCAACTGACACTGGTCATGGCCAGTGAGGTGCTGGAGGAAATCGACACTGATGAGCTGGTGCAGACAGATGATGGCTATCGCCTGCGGGTCTACTTTGGCAGAACCGAATATCCACAGTTAAAAATCCTGGCGCGCCGCCTGTTCGAGCGCTTTCCCTGTCCGATCCTTGAGGCTGTGTTGATGCATGCCGGTGACGGGTGGCAGGTTCGCTCGATTCGTGCTGTTGCCTACGCCGAACTCGAAACGGACGAGATGCCGGTGTTTGTAGGTGCGCTGGAACGTTTCACAAAAAGTCTGTGGCGCAAACCTCGCAGCAGTAAATCGGCGCGCTGGGACATGGCGATACTGGTCAATCCGGAGGAGCAACTGCCGCCCAGTGACAAAAGTGCCATCAAACGCATGACACGTGCAGCCGAAAAAATCGGCTTTGCAGTGGAAATCATCGGCCCGCAGGACTACGCCCGACTGAATGAGTTTGACGCCTTGTTTCTGCGGGAAACAACCGCCATCGACCACCATACTTACCGTTTTGCACGCAAGGCAGAGATCGAAGGCCTGGTGGTTATAGATGATCCCACATCCATTCTGCGTTGCTGCAATAAAGTGTTTCTGCAGGATGCCTTCACTTACAGTGGTGTGCCAACGCCCAAGACGCGAATTGTTTCTTCGAGCAATGACGTCGCGCTGGACGAACTGGAGGCCGCTTTTGAATACCCGATCGTGCTGAAGATCCCCAACAGTGCGTTTTCGGTTGGTGTCATGAAAGCAGAGGATCGAGAGTCATTGCGTCAAAAGCTGTCGGAACTGCTAAAGAAGTCGGCGCTGATTCTCGCTCAGGAATACCTCTACACAGAGTACGACTGGCGCATTGGTGTGCTGAACAATCGACCACTGTTTGCCTGTCGCTACTTTATGGCCAAAGGACACTGGCAGATATACAAGCATGGCGAGGGACGCATTGGCAGCGGTGGCTGGGAGACTCTGCCAACCTACGAGGTTCCCAAGGCGGTACTGGACGCCGCCATGAAATCCGCCCGCATCATTGGTGATGGTCTGTACGGCATCGACATCAAGCAGCAGGGCAGCAAGGTCTATGTGATCGAGGTTAATGACAACCCCAGCCTCGAACACGGTGTTGAAGATGAGTTCATTGGCGATGAGCTCTATATGCAGATCATGGCAGAGTTCGCCCGCCGTCTGGAGAACCGTGGCCGTTAATGCGCCGCTTTTTTCTTTCTGGATATACTCTTTCTGGAAATAATCAGGGCCGCCCGCAATCTGTCCTTGCCAAACTGGGACATGCGGGCAAAGTCTGATCTGGCAATTGGCAGGTCTTCGCAGTCCAGTCCGGTCTGTTCTTCGAATGACGGGTCGGGGTCGTGAATATAAAAGCAGGCGTCGTCGAATGCGGTAATTGTCACCCAGTGAGGGGCCTTCTTCCGGTCCAGTCTGTAGCTGCTGATCAGTGCCAGCACGATGGAGCCATTCTTTATTGAAAGTTCAATATCGTCCTGGCTTACGTCTCGCCGTTCCACATGAATAGCCTTTTTGGCGACGCGTTGCTCAAACTGCTCATGAACCAGCGCCATAATGGTTTTCTTTTCCGGGTCACGAACTCCCTCGAGAAAAAGCGGGCCGCTCTGATTAATAAAAACTGTTGGTTCGAATCCGCGTTTCGCCGCTGCCAGCGCCAGGCCCAGCGGATGACAGCCGCCATGCCCTGATGTCATGAAGATGGTGGTAGCCTCGCGCCATATATCGAGCTCCGTGGCCTGATTGGGAACGCGTTTTCTATCCAGTGCTGCCATCGCCATCATCAGAGCTGCCGGGCCGCAGGTGAATGCAGTAGTCTGTTGATACCAGGGCACATCATTGCCGCGGCGACGTTTTGGCGCATAACGAATGATCTTCTGCATGCGCAGGGCATCGCCATGATCTTCGTAATAGTCGGTCAGGGTATCAAAGGCAACATAACCAGAGGACTGGTAGAGGTGGATGGCGGATGGGTTATCCGTGGCAACCTCCAGCCTCATGAAAAAGCGATCGCGATTCGCGGCAGCGGTTTCCAGTGCCTGCAGAAGCGCGCGGCCTACACCCTGACCGCGGGCATCGGGTGAAATGGCTATCGAATACAGGCGGGCGAGGTGGGTGGCGCCGTGGAACAGCACCAGCCCATAACCGAGAATGTGTTGCTGGTTTTCAGCAACCATAAATTCGCGGTTGCCCGCCAGGATCCAGTGACGCAGCCGGCGGCGGCTTAATCTGTCAGTGTCAAAGCAGGCATTCTCGAGAGCGTGAAGTGCGTCGAGATCTTCCAGTCTGGCGTTGCGTATCGTCAAAGCAGCGCCCTTGCTCACCGACATTTTGTCACCGCCGTCCCGTCTGCTGGATCATGGATATCTTCAGTTCTGAATGGCCACAATCTGTAATTCAACCCGGCGGTTCATGGCGCGACCCGATTCAGTGTCGTTGCTGGCAATCGGCTGATCCGGACCCACACCCTGAGTGATCAATCGGCCCTGGTCGATGCCGTTGGCGGCCAGATAGTTGGCAACGCTGGTAGCGCGACGATCCGACAGGCTGTAGTTGTAGTCACGCGAGCCGGTAGAGTCAGTATGTCCGGTTACGCGTAAACGTGTGTCCACATACTTGGCGAGAACCTGAGAAACGGAATCCAGCACCGAGTGGAAATTTGGGCGAATTGAATATTCGTTGGTATTAAACGTGATGTTACCAGGCATGATCAGCTCCAGCTGATCGCCATTGCGTCGAACCTGCACGCCGCTGCCCTGTAGCTCCTGGCGTAACTCTGCTTCCTGAGCGTCCATATAAGCGCCCACGCCGGCGCCAATAGCACCACAACCGAGTGCTGCATTGCGAGCGCGATTGCTGTTCTCAGCGGCGCCGATCAGGCCGCATACAACTCCGCCAATCGCACCATAGGTCGCGGCGCGGCTGGTCTGATGTTCGCCTGTGTAAGGATTGATCGTGGTGCATGCGGCAAGCGCTGCAGTCATGACTGCTGTGCCAATTAGTTTACCGGTAGTCGACATAAAATACTCCTTCTGTGTCCTGGTTTAGTCAGTAAACGACGGTCCGGGTTGAATTATTCCGCTTCGGCCGGCGCAGGTGACTGGTGGTCGACAAAAATCAGCTCGTCGGTGGCAAAGCCAGCCTGCTCTGCCATCGACACAAGGCGGGCCTGTGTATCAGCTGCCAGATCTTTCTGCCTGGCAAGTATCCACAGGTAGTTGTAATTGTTGCCCGTTATCAGCGCCCATTCATAAGCATTCTGATCGAGCGCAACGATATTGTAGGATGCATAGAAAGGGCCGAAGAAGCTGACTTCCAGGGCCCCTTTTGATGACTCTCCGGCGAATCGTGCCCGGCCTGTCGCCTGTTCCCACTTACCTTCCTCGGCATTGTAACCGCGGTTGATCACTGTGACGCTGCCGTCAGGGTTTTCTGAATATTCCGCCGTCACATGGCTGAGCCCGCGTTCAAAGCGATGATCCAGTCTGGCGATCTCGTGCCACTGTCCCAGGTAGCGCTGCAGCTGAAAGTCGTCGACAACGCGTAATTCGCCTGGCGGTGCGCCCGTGCAGGCCGCCAGTATGCCAACGACTACTGCGATTACGGCGGTATGCACAGTCCGCTTGTACATGGCCTTTCGGCCGTAGACGGTCTCACAGCGCATCAATGTGCTCCAGAACAAAGTCACCTCTTTTCTTTAGAGCCCGCTTTTTGTCATCGGACATTTTGTCGAGATTACGATAAATCATACTCATGCGCGGATTATCTCTCAATAGAGTGTCATGTCGCATGATGAAATGCCAGTACAGACTGTTGAAGGGACAGCTGTCATCATCCACCGCTGTTTTTACCGAGTAATGGCAGTGTTTGCAGTAGTCCGACATGCGGTTGATGTAGGAACCGGACGCGGCATAGGGTTTACTGGCCATCAGGCCACCATCGGCGTGCATGACCATGCCCAGTGTGTTGGGCAGCTCCACCCAGTCGTAGGCGTCTGCGTAAACCGCCAGATACCAGTCGCAGATCCGCGTTGGCTCAACGCCGGCCAGCAATGCAAAATTGCCGGTAACCATCAGGCGTTGAATGTGGTGTGCGTAGGCATTGTCGAAGGTGTTTTTCAGGCTTTGTGCCATGCAGTTCATGCGCGTGTCACCGTTCCAGTAACACGCTGGCAGTTTGCGCTGGTTCCGAAAGTGGTTGTGTTTGGCGTAGTCCGGCATCAGCCACCAGTACAGCCCGCGCACATATTCGCGCCAGCCTATGATCTGCCGTATGAACCCTTCGGCGGCATTGATGGGTACATCACCTTTTTGCCAGGCATGTTCTGCTGCCCTGCAGACTTCGACAGGGGACAGGAGGCCCATATTCAGACTGGTTGCCAGCAGGCTATGAAACAGGAAGGGCTGCCGGTGGCTCATGGCATCCTGGTACTGGCCAAAATCGGCTAGACAGTGGTTGATGAAAAATCGCAATGCTGTTTGCGCCTGCTTGCGCGTTCTTGGCCACTGGAATTGTTCAGCGTCCGTATCCAGGTGACCTGGGTGGTCAGCAAAGTTCTCAGTCACCAGTTTGATGACTTCAGCATCAATCCTGTCTACATCAAAGCCCTTGCGCTCCGGTATGTCTACGTCATCGCGTAACGACTTGCGGTTTTCAGCATCATAGTTCCACTCACCGCCCGCCGGCTGGTCTTCCTCCATCAACAATCCGGTTTTACGCCGCATCTGCCGATAGAAGTACTCCATGCGCAACTGCTTCCTGCCACGCGCCCACTCGGCAAATTCTTTTTTGTCGCAAATGAATCGGGTGTCATCAAGAACGCAGACATCAATATCAAGTGCTGATGACCAGTTGTCGATCTGCTGTTGCAGGCGATGTTCGCCGCACTCGGTGACGATCCAGCTGTCGACCCTGTATTCGTAAGAAACTTCTTTGAGGACATCCTCGAACGTTTTCAGTGGGCTTTTAGGGTCGTATTTGTGATAGTGAACACGCCAGCCGTCGGATTCCAGCTCGCTGGCAAAGTGCCGCATGCCACTGAATAGCAGGGCAATCTTCTGTTTGTGGTGTTTGACATAGGTGGCTTCTTCATATAGCTCCGCCATGACAACGAGATCCTTCCCGCGGTCGAGCGTATCCAGAGTCGGCAGGTCTCTTCCCAGCTGGTCGCCCAGTATCAGCCCCGCTCGCACCAATCAGCCCTTTTGACCAGAATCAAAGCGCGATAGCTGCTGCTGCAGCGAATCGCTCAGCTGGTGCAGCGAGTCACTGATGCCAGTCAGTTCCCGTGCCTTTCCAAGGTTCTGTGAAGCGATTTCATTGACTGACTGCAGATTGTTCACGACCTGATCACCCGACACCGACTGTTGCTGAGCGGAGGCGGCTATCATGTCGTTCTGACTGGCCATTTGTGAAATCTCATGCGTCAGCTGCTGTAGGGTGCCGGCACCTTCATTCGCTGACGCCAGGCACTCACCTACTGCCTCCTGGCTGCGCGTCATGGCCAGGCGGGCCGAGTCAGAGGTCTGCTGGAGTCGTTTGACGAGCTGCTGAATCTCCTTGGTAGATTCAGAGCTGCGCCTGGATAGCGACCGCACCTGGTCGGCCACCACTGCAAATCCGCGCCCGTGGTCGCCAGCGCGGGCTGCCTCGATGGCCGCATTCAGTGCCAGCAGGTTAGTTTGTTCCGCGATGTCTTTGATAATGTCGACCACTTTGTCGATGTCGTTTGCCTGACTGGCGGTGTCGCCTACCGCTTTACTGGTGATGTCGATGTCGCTCTGCAGCGCGCTGATACTGCTGCTTATGCGCTGCACGACGGAACCACTGTCGGCGGCCAGTTCATTGGCGGTATTGGCGCCGTTGGCAGCGTACTGGGCATACTGTGCTACCGTGGCAGTTGCTTCGCTCATCTCCTGCATAGCGTCAAACATCTGCTGATTTACTGCCGCCTGGCGCTCGGCACCCTGCTCAACGTCGGCCGCATTGCCGGTCAGTGACTTTCCCATCTGCTGCAGACTGCCCAGTTGGTGCTGTACATCCGACACCAGCGTGCGCAGCTGCAGGAGGAAACGGTTGAACGACTGACTGGCCTCTGAGTCGTGATCAAGCTGTAGGCCAAGATCCATGCGGTCATCGTTGCGAGTGAGCTTTTCACACGCTGCGGCCAGCGCCTGTCCTTCAGCAGCATCAGCGGCTGCCAGTCGCGCCAGATAGAACAGCGCAGCCGCTTCCGCCAACACGTAGCCAGCATGTATAAAGATCATGTGCCAGTGTGCATGTTCGGTTACCCAGACGGGAAAGCCGTTGACCTGCAGATAAAAGAACAGGAAGTGGTGCACGGCGATCACAACTGTCGCCACTGCAATTGGCCGCCAGTTTCTATAGGCAATCAGCAGAGCCAACAGCACAAAAATAGAGAAATGCATTTCTATGGTGCCGTGACTTTGGTGAATATGAAGCGCTGACATCACCATGAAGGCAGTGGCGACAAGAGATGGGAAATGTGCTCCCAGCAACTCACTTTTCCAGGCAGCGATGGTCGCCGCCAAGGTACCGCCACCAATCAGCAGCGCCAGACCCCAGGTGCCATGCCAGGGCGCAAGCGCCAGTGCATACACCTGACAAGCAATCAATACGCCAATCATGATGCGGTTGGTCTTTTCGAGATAGGCAATGCTGGAGTCGCGGGACGAACGTGCTGACGTGGAAATTGACATAAGACGACTTCACTGGAAGATGGATGATGAGGCTTGGCTGCACGGTGTTGATACGCGGTCCTTCGCGTTTTGGTTCAAGGCGTTATATTGTTAATTTGCTGTCACATATCTGTGCTGAAATCGAGAGCCAAATTAAACGACCACAAATCTGACTGGTGAAAATACAATGAGCAGTACAGCACCCAGTGCCAAGCGTAATCGTCTTATCAATGTTATCGGCTCACGCCGCAATTTCCTGAAGGGGAGTGCGATGACGGCGGCGCTGGCTTCGACGCCGTTTGTGCAGGCGTTTCAATCTCTGGCGACACGCCAGGGCAATGCAGGCGGCCCCGCGTCGCGACGCATGGACAGCCCTTATGGACCAATACGTCCGGTCAAGGATGAAGTGACGGGGCTGGAGCTGCTGCAGTTGCCGGAAGGTTTCTCCTACGCCAGTCTGTCCTGGGCGGGCGACGCCATGGCGGATGGCAACCCGGTGCCCGCACGGCACGACGGCATGGGTGTAATTGCTGTTGATGGCGATACCATCATACTGGTGCGCAATCACGAGGTTGGCTCTGGTCGTCCGATTTCAGCTGCCACCGTTTACGATGAAGGTATGGTGTCGGAAAGCGCCCGCGCGGGTGGCGGCAATACCACGATTCATTTCTCGCGCAGCAATCGTCGGGAGATCCAGACGATTCCAAGCCTGGGTGGCACCATGGTCAATTGTGCTGGCGGCGTCACGCCTTGGGGAACCTGGCTGAGCTGTGAAGAAACAATACACGATGCCAGCGCTACAGGTGGCCGTCGCCACGGTTACGTGTTTGAGGTGCCTGCTGATCCGGCTGCCACCACGGGAGTTCCTATAGTCGGCATGGGACGTTTTGAGCATGAGGCGGTGGCCATCGATCCGGCAAGCAGCTACGCCTACCTGACTGAAGACAATCGCAATCAGTCGCCCATCTACCGCTATGTGCCAGACAATACCAGTCAACAGGCTGGTGCGCTGGAGCAGGGCGGACGCCTGCAGGCTGCCCGCATCAAGTCCATGCACGGCGCCGAATTGCTGGCCCCGGCAATGGGTGATGAATACGAGCTGGAGTGGGTCGACATCGCAGACCCGGATATGGACCCGCAAGGCGACACCAGTGGGCCCTGCCTGCAGGCTCGCGCGGCGGGTGCGTTCACGATAAGCCGTGGTGAGGGTATCTGGTACCACGAGGGCCTGATGTACATCGTCGACACCAGTGCTGGCGTCAATGACGCAGGGCGCGCGGGTTATGGTGAAGGTGCGGTGTGGATGCTGGATCCACACGAGAATCGAATGCGCTGCATCTTTGCCTCCACCGATGCCAATATGGCCAATAACCCGGATAACGTGTCGATCAGCCCCCGCGGTGGCATTGTCATGTGCGAAGACGGCGGTGGTGTCGAGGATGAGTTTGGGCTCGGCGAGCGAGTGATGGGCCTGACACCCACGGGTGAGTCTTACATTCTGGTCAAAAACAACGTGGTGTTGTCCGATACGGACATCTCGATAAGCGGCAAAGTCGCCGAGCCGGGTGACTACCGCCAGACCGAAATTGCCGGTGCCTGCTTCGATCCCTCAGGCGAGTTTCTGTTCATCAATGTGCAGAATCCAGGCATCACTTTTGCTATCTGGGGCCCGTGGGAGCGCGGCCCTGTCTGAAGCCTGGGCTGTCAGGGCAGTTAGCGATTACACCACCCATTTACTCCGGGTCGGCGTCAGCCTGCTCCTGGCGTCGGGTGCCAGCCAGTATGCCGGGCAGGGCATAGTTGCCCTCATGGCATGCGTACTCGTAAATGCGTTCACCCTCCGGTCGGGCGTAAAGCACCATCTCTGCCGTCCAGGGCGCCGTGTAGGCCACCGGGTCGTTCATGGTAAAGCTGTACACGATTTCCGTTTCAGAGACCATTCGCAGTCGCTCGGTCACTTCAAGGCCGGGCCCTGAGCCGTAGTGCGATTGCTGCGGATGCAGGTGGCGAGTGCTGATGACCAGCGTATCGTTGTCCCAGTAGCCCGTGGAGTCGCCCATCCATTTGTAGATCTCGTGCGGCTGGTGTTCATCGTTCAGGCGGATGATGCGCGCGTCGTGCATCATCTCCGCCATGATCACCACATAGTCCTCAGTCTGTATGATCTGATAGTTGTTGTTATAGATGATGGGCATCATGGGCGGGCCGGCGCTGGAATTGGATGTGCGGAAGTCATAGAACAACAGGCAGCGCTCACCGATTGTCGCCATTTCCGGACCCAGAAACGCCTCATCACCATGCTCGTCGCGCCAGCGCTCCATCATGTTCTGTTCGGGTGCGCCCTCACGAAAGGGTATCTGACCATCTGGCGGGTCGATGATCATTGATGTGCGATATTCCCCATCGATGTGCAGCACCTGGCTGCCACGATCCAGCCAGAACAGGTTATATGCCGCTGCGGTATTGCCGTCGCTGGGTGGTGGTCGGTCGGGGTCACTGGGAGCGTTGCCGCGTTCCTCTGCGGCCAGTGCGCGCTGCTGCAGTTCAAGCGCCTCTTCTTCAGACATCGCCTGCCGGTCACCAAAGCGCTCAGGTCGCTCCAGAGGCGTCTGTGTTGCATTGGTCCAGATGCCCTGAAGGTCAGGTTTGCCTTCAGGCGTTCTGGGCAGCTCGGCGGCTACCGCGCCGAGAGTAAAGCTGGCCAGAATCGGGATCATGAAAAGTTTCATGGCTCGCTCCTGCATTGTCGTTATTGTGCTTTTTTTTTGCTTTGTTGTCGTTGCAGCCGCCGCCGACAGAGCGCTGCATGTGCCTAAGCTACCCCCCCGGTGTGGTGGCATGCAAATAATTCTCATCTTTTTTACGAGCGCTATTGACAATCATTCTTATTTGCATTTAAGCTTGCATTCACTGGCCGAATCCACACTGCGATACCCGCCAGTAGTTGACCTGCTAACGAGACCTGCAATCGAGAAAAAGCGCCCATGTACGTATGCATCTGCCAGCAAATCACTGATACTCAGATCCGCGAGTTCTGCCAAGGCCGTTCAGTTTCCATGAGCGAAGTACGTGCCGAGCTTGGTCTGGCCAGTGACTGCGGTCGTTGTGGCAAATTCGCTAAACAAATCATGGCAGAAGTTGCTCATCAGGTCGATACATCATCCATTGCCTACGCAGCCTGACACAATCACGGCTGCAGGTGCCAATCGCAATCATTCTCTTTCTCTTTTTCCATTATTATCAATAACTTGAAAGAAGTTCTGGCTTGACTTTTGCCAGCTTTCAACGCACGCTTGCACCTAAGAATTAATGCAGTCCGAAGGAGCAGGCTATGAAATCCGATAAAACCATGATCAAACACCTGAACAAGGCCTTGGGTAACGAGCTGGTTGCCATCAACCAGTATTTTCTGCACTCGCGTATGTTCAAGGACCGCGGCTTGACCAAACTGGCGGACAAGGAATACGAAGAGTCAATTGACGAGATGAAGCATGCCGATCAGCTGATCGAGCGTATCCTCTACCTGGAAGGGCTTCCCAACCTGCAAAGCCTGGGCAAACTGCTGATCGGCGAACATACCCGTGAAATGCTGGAGTGTGACCTCAAGCTGGAAAATCAGGCCATTCCGGACCTGCGCGACGGTATCGAGTACGCCGAATCCATCCGTGATTACGTCAGCCGTGAACTGCTGGTGTCCATTCTGGAAAGCGAAGAAGAACACGTTGACTGGCTGGAGACCCAGCTGCAACTGATCGACAGTGTCGGTATCGAGAATTACCAGCAGTCCATGATTTAAGGCTTACAGACCCTCCAGAAACTCGAGCAGGGCTGCGTTGGTTTCTTCCGGCAGCTCCTGCTGAATCCAGTGACCGGCCTCCGGCAGCAGTATGACGCCGCGCAGGTCGTCGACCACCCGACGCATGGCGCCTTCCAGACGACCCTGGCTGGCGCCGGCGATCACCACATCATTCTCGCCGGCAATAAACAGGGTTGGCACCGTGACACGGGCGTTGGCCAGTTGTGGTGTGATCTCCCAGTTGCGGTGAAAGTTGCGGTAATAGTTAACGCCGCCACGAAAGCCAGCTGCGGTGAACTGCTTAACAAAGTAGTCGAGATCTTCCTCGCTCAGCCAGTCAGGCAGCCCGACCGGTGCGCCGAGTCGCGGAATCCAGCCACCTGCCGAGCGATGACGGTCTGTTACCTGTGGTGGATGGCGCGGTGAGTCCGGCGACAGGTACAGCCGGCTCAGGATGCCGCGAGGATCAGCGTCATATTCAGCCTCGGCCACGCCAGGCTCCTGGTGATAAAGGATGTAGTAGAAGTTGTCGCCGTAAGCGTTGCGCCAGCTGACCAGGGGTGATTCCGCGGCACGTCCGCTGTAGGGGACACTCATGGCGACCAGCGCCGAGAAGCGCTCCGGGTGCAGCAGCACTGTATTCCAGGCGACAATGGAACCCCAGTCATGGCCCATCAGGATCGCCTGATCCTCGCCATAGGCATCGACGATGCCAACAATATCGGCGGCGATGGTCACAATGTCGTAATCCTCAACATCGGGTGGCGCGTCGGTGCCGCCATATCCGCGCATGTCCGGTGCGACGACCCGATAACCAGCCTCGGCAACAGCCTTGATCTGGTGGCGCCAGGAATACCAGGACTCTGGCCAGCCATGCGCCATGATGACCAGCGGGCCGGAGTCACCCATGGTGGCCAGCCGCATGCGAATGCCGTTTGTCTCGATGTACCGAAAGCTGATGCCGTCTATCGGCGATTTTTCATCCATCAAAGGGTTCTCCTGTGCCCGTGTATGCGTGCTGCCCAGCCCAAGTGATAACAACACCGCGCTTATGGTAAGCCACGTTCTGAATTTCCTGCTCATCGCCAGCCAGCCTCCTGTTTTTGCTATGATGCTGAAGTTTCTCATAATCAGGATCGTGGTACATAGGTAGATGTTCACATTAATGGATATGGTCTGGCTGGCTTTGCTGGCGCTGCTGGTCAACCACTGGTGGCGCTCGCGAGACGCCAAGGCTTTTGCCCTGCAATATGCAGCGCAGCGCTGTGCCGAGCTCGACCTGCAACTGCTCGATCAAAGCATGGTGCTGCGCAAAAGCCGGCTGCGCCGGGGCCAGGACGGTTTGCTGGCCTGGTTCCGCCGCTATGACTTTGAGTTCTCATCCACCGGAACCGAACGTTATTCGGGCTCCGTCGAGCTGTTGGGTAATCGTCTGCAGGCCATTGAGCTGGCACCGCATGTGACGGTTCACTGATAGCTGGTCAGTCGGTCACCATCCATCATCTTACTGGCTGGCTGCCGTGCCCGGCATGATCTCAAACACCGGATCAAACTCGACCAGCACTGAGGCCAGTTGCTGCAGCACGCCGATATCACCCTCAACCTCGCCTGCGCCCGAGGTGAGCTGAGCCGCCAGTGTGGTCTGTCCCATGATGACCTGATCCAGAATACTGCGGTCCAATCTGATTGTTGCATCGGCCGCATCAGATTGATAACCGGTGATGGCAGTAAGGGTTCCGCTGCGCATTTCTATGACAAATGTCTCGCCGGTGTCAGGTGTCACAAAATTGATTATAAACGCCATGCCGTCGGCGCGCTGGCTGTCGACGCGGGTCGCCATGGCATCCCACCACTGCAGTGTGGTCATCGCGCGCGCCAGGTCAGGGCTGGTACCACGTGCCGGTCCTGCTGGCGCGACGCCATAGCGTAACTCCTGCGCCGCGACCAGAAACACGTTGCGAACACTGGCGCTTTCATACTGATAACCCAGCTGCTCGAAAATCGCCGCCAGCAGGTTCTTGCCGTCCTGGTTGTCGGGCTCGGCATAGACCAGTTTGTTGACGATTTCCATGGCCAGGTGATACCGCCCCTCATCAAACAGCGCCTGACCCCGCTCCAGCACGGCGGCCGCACCTCCCATCATTTCGATATAGAGTGGGGCCGAGTCGGCCGGAGACAGCGGCACCAGCGTCGCCGGGTTACCATCCCAATAACCCAGGTAGCGATTGATGACCGCGCGGGAGTTATGGAATTCGGAGCCGTGGTACTGCCGCACAGCCCAGCTTTGCTGCAGAGATTGCGGTACCTGATACTCGTTGTGCATTTCATTGATGGTGACGCCACGGTTGGCCAGATTCAGCACCTGGTTGTTCAGGTTGGCATAGGCATCGCGCTGGTCGCGCATCACTTCCTGGATGCGTTCGTTGCCCCAGCGTGGCCAGTTGTGCGAAGACACCATCACCTCCGCCTGCTGTCCGAAGCGGTAAAGCGCCTCATTGATCTGTCTGGACCAAGCCAATGCATCGCGCACCAGTGCGCCACGCAGTGTGTAAATGTTGTGAATGGTGGCGGTGATATTCTCGGCGGCCCAGAAAACCCGGCTGTCCGGGAACCAGGCATTCATCTCGGCCGGGGCCTCAGTGCCAGGTGTATTCTGAAATACAACACGCACGCCATCAATCGTGTGTTCTTCAAAGTCGTCGCGAATCACAACAGTGGGGGCGATCAGGCCACTGCTGCCCCGCGCCAGTGCCTTGCCGATGGCTGAATCCACCTGCCCAAAAGGGCTGGCGGCCAGGGGATTGCCGTATTGATAGGAGGCGCGGCGACTCATGGCATTGCCCGCGTAGACATTTTCGGCAATGGCTTCATCCATGAATCCCACCGGTGCATAGATATCGACCTGCCCGGACTGTACATCTGCCTCGTCAACGACACCCCGCACTCCGCCAAAGTGATCGATGTGAGAATGCGAGTAGACAACTGCAGTCACCGGTCGCTCACCCAGTTGCTCATTGGCAAATGCCAGCGCCGCGGCTGCGGTTTCCCGCGTCAGTAGAACATCGAACAGAATCCAGCCGCGCTCACCGCGCACCAGCGTCATATTGGCCAGGTCGTAGCCACGGATCTGGTAAATGAAATCTGGCACCACTTCATACAGGCCGTAATTCATGTTGAGGGTTGCCTGACGCTGCAATGAAGGGTGGATACTGTCGTAGTCCTGCCCATTGAGCAGAAAATCATATCGTCCCATATCCCAGACTACATTACCGGCTGCACCGAGAATCTGCCGATAGCCGGGTGCGGCGATAAAACCCCGTTGGGATTCCTCGAAGTCGCGCTGGTCTGCGAAGGGCAGGGTATCCCTCAGCATCTGCTGCTGGCGCGCAGTAGCTTCGGTAGCGGGCTGCTGTGCGGAGGACTGCGCCAGCGCCGCAGGCGCGTTGCTGCTGATCAGCATCACAGAGAGCAGAGCATATAAAAAAGGCTTGAGGCGGCTCATCGCTGGCGATCTCCTTGCAATTATTGTTGTCGTAAATTATGAATGTGTTCATAACCGTGGCAAAAGCCTACCCGGTTTGACTGACAGGAGCAATAAATGCCCGCTTTGACAAGGGCCTGAGCTGCTTCTATGCTCGAACTTCGCGGTCCAGCAAACACATCAGGCGTGAACCCACCGATCTATGGAGAACAATCATGTACCAGGCTCCATCCTCAGCGAATCACGATCCACGCGGTAATATCAGCCCTCTCGTTTCTAAGTCGACCCTGGCGCGGTCTCTGGGTCTGGCCTCGGCCATGATGCTGCTGGCGGCCTGCTCTGAGCCGGCGCCGGACACCGTTCAGGAAGCAATGACGGAGACGGCACCCGATTATCTTTACGACACTGAAATTCGCTGGACCAGTTACGGTATCCCGCATGTCAAGGCAGAAGACTGGGGCAGCCTGGGTTACGGTTTTGCCTACGCCACAGCCAACGATGCAATCTGCACCATAGCCCGCGATGTGCTGATGGTGAATGGGGAGCTATCCGCCAACTTCGGTCGTGATGGCGGTAATTATGAGAGTGATGTGTTTCACCGTGCTGTCCTGGACGATGCCATGATCGAGCGTTTCCGGCAGGGACAGAGTGAGCAGACCATCGATTTCTCGGCGGGTTATGTAGCAGGGTATAACCGCTACCTAAGCGAAAATGCCAGTGATCTGCCGCCGGCATGTGCGGGCGCCGACTGGGTGCGGTCGCTGACAGAAAGAGATGTCGACAAACTCACTGTAGGTGTGGGCATTCGTTATGGACTGGGCCTGTTCCAGCGTGAGATGGCCAACGCCGCGCCACCCGGCGCCGAGGTGACCGCCGTGGCGACCGACTTTGATCAACTGACAGGCATTGGCAGCAATGCTGTCGCGCTGGGTGGTGATGTCACAGAAAACGGCAGTGGCATTCTGCTGGGTAATCCGCATTACCCCTGGCAGGGCTCGTCGCGCTTTCACATGATCCACACCACGATTCCCGGTGAGGTGGACGTGATGGGTGTCAGTCTGTACACCACCAGTCGCGTGTCCATTGGCTTCAATCATGATGTTGCCTGGACACATACAGTGTCCACCGGCATGCGTTCCACACTGTACGCGCTGGAGCTTGATCCGGAGGATCCCACCCGCTACCGCTATGGCGATGAGTACCGGGACATGGAAGAGATAACCATTGACGTGCCTGTCGACAGTGGCACGCAAACGCACACTGTGTACTCGACACACTATGGGCCGGTAGTTGTCTCCCAACAATTGCCCTGGACAGAGTCGATGGCCTTCGCCATCCGCGACGTCAATCTGTACAACGATAAGTCGGCCGCCACCTATGATGCGCTGAACAAAGCCGAAAGCATTGATGATGTCGAAACTGCACTGAGCATGCAGGGCGTCTCCTGGGTGAATACCATTGCCGCCGACCGGCACGGTACGGCTTTCTACGCGGACATCAGTGTTGTGCCCAATGTCGATGCGGAGCTGTTCGAACGTTGCCGGGTGCCGGCCGAAGGTGTGCCGTCACGACTGGTTATCCTGAACGGCGCCGATCCGTCCTGTGAATGGTATGCGTCCGATCAATCAGAAGTACCTGGCGCTATGCCGGCAGACAATATGCCGCGTCTGCGACGTGACGATTACGTGCATAACGCCAACGACAGCTACTGGCTCTCTACTCCCAGAGAGCCGCTGGAGGGTTATTCACCCATCATCGGCAGCGAACGTTCAATGGTCAGTCTGCGCACGCGGGCTGGGCTGACATTCATCGAGGAGGCTTTGCAGCAAAAGCAGGCGGAGGGCGAAAAGATGGGCCCGCGGGACCTGCAGGACATGCTGTTCAGTCATCGGCACTATGGCGCCGAACAGTATCTCGATAGTGTGCTGGCACTGTGTGAAAGCGCAGAGCAGCCGGTAATCCTGGATGATAACGAAGTTGATGTGACGCCTGCCTGTGAGACGCTGGCTGCCTGGGACCGTCGCGAAGACATCGACAGCCGCGGCGCGCATGTCTGGCGCGAGTTCTGGCGTGATGTGTCTGGCACAGACAATCTGTTTTCGGTGCCGTTTGATGTGGCCGATCCGGTCAATACGCCCCGGGATCTGGCGCTTGAGCGCACCGAAGTGCGCCAGGCAGTGCTGGAGTCGCTGGCGCATGCCCAGACCTTCTGGCAGGACCAGGGTGTGGCGCTGGATGCCGAGCTTGGCACGTTGCAGTACGAACCGCGCAATGACGAGAACATACCAATTCCCGGCGGCGATGGCGGGGCGGGTATGTGGAGTGTCATCACCAGTCGCTTCAACCCGGAAGCTGGTGCCTATACGCCGATTCTGCACGGCAACAGTTACATGCAGGTGGTCAGCTGGGATGCGGACGGCCAGGTCAATCCCACCGGTATTCTGAGTTATTCGCAGTCTGAAGATCCACGATCACCACACTTTGCCGACCAGACCCGGTTATACTCCCAGAGTATGTGGCTTGATCTGCCGTTTCATGAAGCTGACATTCTGGCCGATCCGGAATTGAGGACCCTGAGACTGCAGGAATGATCAGGTCAGTAAATTGCATTGCGAGATGAGGTGGTTGTAAGTGTTGAACAGAGAAGTTCGGTCAGTGGTCCTGGTGGCACTGGCCGCCCTGCTGGCAGCGTGTGCCAGTAGCCGGGTGTTGGATGAATGGCCGGAAACTGTTCCGGAACAGAACTGGTTTATCCAGGCCTATCAGGCAGACGAAGCAAACCAGCAGCGCCAGACAGACGTTGAGTACCTGACCTGGGTGGTCCGCTTCTATGAAGGCTGGGAGCTGATGGCAACCGGCTGGAATGACATCACACCGGCACTGATGGTGGATATGGAAGGCGAACAGCGCCGCGAACTGGCGGCAAGAAGTGAGCAGCTGGGCAAGATGATCTCGGCGGAGTGGGCCAAGGACAACGATGTGCGCTCCATCGATACCTCAATGCTCAGTCTGTGGGGCAGTGTCATGCTGGCGGTTGAGCAGCCGCATGCCAAGCTGGCAGCAGTGACCCTTATTGATCAGGATGTTGATGCGTTGCTCAGAGGCGAACTGAGTGCAGAAGAAGTCAACGATCAGCGCTACATGCAGCGCCTGGACCTGCCGGCCGACTTTTAAATCAGGCCGGCAGTTTCAGTGCTGGTTAAGATATCCGTTACTCAGGGCGGTTGCAGCGCGGATCGCCCTGCTGAATGCCAACAATCATTTCGCGGCTCAGCGGAATCGGGTCACAGCCGTGACCGGTTTCGCAGATCATGTCCCACTGCGGCTCCGCCTTCACGTGGCAATCCAGGCAGTTACCACCAAAACGATTGACCACATCGGTAAAGCCACGCGTCACAATCTCCGACTCGCCTGAGCTGACGTCCAGCTCAAAAAACTCCCAGTCATTGGTCTGTGGGCTGGTGCCGGCGGGCTGTTTTACCATAACTTCAGTCGGTACCAGTTGCACCACAGAGCCGGTGGGCCAGGTGCCGCCGGTTTCTGAGTTGGCGACCGCCAGCGTGGCTGCGATATCACCAAGCAGGTTGTCTACATAGAATCCCCGCACGGGTGTCATCTCGGTAATGCACTCAAAGGTGTCTGCATCAATTTCAATCGGTGCGTCAGCGGCGTAAATCTGCGCAACGCCAGCCAGTGCAGCGGCGCCGGCCAGGCTAGTAGCTAGGGCAATCTTTTTCAGTCGTGTCATGGCAGGTGCTCCGTAGTTGTGTTGTTTGCGATAATATCGCGCGCGATATAATACATCAAGTGCTGCAAATGCGATCGATCGTGCAGATAATGCCATTGGCCGCGAATCGTCAGTCGGTGTCGAGACCTTTCAGGTGTTTCAAAAACTGGTCCAGCTGCCGCTTCAGGGCGATGGCGTCCTCTATCGGATAGCCAACCTGGGTGAAAAGCTGTTCGGGTATGCAGGCGCACCGTCGGCGCAGGGCTTTGCCGGCGCGCGTCAGAAGTATGGTGACTACTCGCTCGTCATCGGTGCTCCGACGGCGCTCAATCAACTCCATGGCCTCCAGGCGTTTAAGCAGCGGCGTCAATGTGTTGGTGGCAAGCTGCGCGCGACGGCCGATGTGGGAGACAGTGCAGGGCTGATCCTCCCACAGAATCAGCAGCACGATATATTGTGGATAGGTCAGGCCCAGTGGCTCCAGCAGCGGCTGGTACAGTCGGGTCACCAGACGTGAGGCCGCATACAGCGGAAAACATATCTGGTTGTCCAGCGCCTGCGCGTCGATGTCGGCAGGTATGGTGTTCTTGTTATTGGCAGACAACAGGGGCTCTCCTCATGCGGGTCACGGGGACCCGGGTGTTATTGCTGTGTCATTCTATGCGCAACTCCTTGTGGCGCACGATAATACGGCTCATATCGTGACGGCAGGAGCCGGCTTTTTTGATCAGCTTGTCTTCACAGATATCACAGCGTACACATTCCTTGAAGTCAATCTTCTCACGCCGGATGGCACCGGTGGGACAGGCGTGCTCACACACGGTACACACGGTGCACTGCGGCACCCGCTTTATGCGCAGCGGACTGACAAAAGATACCACACCCAGCGCAGCACCGAGCGGGCAGACATAACGGCAATAAAAACGCGGCACAACCACACAGGCCAGCAGAATCGCCGCCAGGATGGCAAACAGCACGGCCGAACCACTCAGGAAAAACAGTGTGCCAAATGGCTCAAAGTACTGAAACACGGCGACATTGTTGGCGATCAGTGCGGCACCAATGATAAAAGCCAGGAAGCCGTATTTAAGATAAATGGCCTTGTCATGGACCTTTTGCGGCATCAACCGGCTGAATTTGTGGCGCAGTCGCTTGGGCGTCAGTCGGGTAATAATGTCCTGTACCGCGCCAAAAGGACACAGCGAGGAGCAGAACACGCGGCCCCATATCAGGGTAGTGACGACGGTAAAGACAACCAGCATGGTTAGCGGCAGGTTGTTCAGAAACACATCCGGTCCCTGCAACAAGACGCCAGTGATATGCGCCACCGACAGGAATCCTGCCTCCATGATACCCAGGTACACCAGCGTGGCTGTAAGTGCCACCCAGCGCCAGCGCGCACTCTTGCGAATGAAGGCTACCATGACCAGCGTGAAAATCAGCAGCGACATCGTCACACTGCCCCAGGGCGTCACGCCCCATGGCGGATCGTTTATGAACTGGCGAATGGCGCTGTTTTCGGCGCGGATGATGCGCTCAATTTCCTGTTCGCTCAGGATGGGGTCGCCACTGGCAATGCGCGCACCCATGCCTACCGGCTGGAATGTCAGCTCATAGGGTTCCAGGCTGCCCAGCGGCTGATAAAAAATGTTCAGCGGCTGGGTGATGTCATAGTTGTCGTCAATGACCAGCGCACCGGCGAATTCGGCGTGACCCTCTATCATGCCGACGTCGGCATTACCCGCGGTAACCAGCCGGTTAGCCATCACTCGGCGGCGCGGTGAACCATCCTGCTGCAATTGCATGCGGTCCTGGCGGAACTGCCCGAAGCCACTGCCGCCCACGCCAAGCAGAATCAACTGACTGCCACCCAGCTGGGCTGCCGCATCCCGTTCCGCTCGTGCGTAGGCCTGACGACCGATAAAAAACTCACCAAGCGCCGGGTGGCCCATGTAAGTGAGTGTCAACTGCAGCTCCTGGCCGCCAGGGATGGGCATGGTCAGCTGCTGCACAATGCCTTCCTCCAGCAACTGCTCCCAGGTGAATTGCTGCATATGTTCAAGAATTCGCTGCGAGCGGGCCACGTCAACGGCGTTGTCCGGCGTAAACCCATTGTAGGCGGCAGCCACCCGGCGGGCGGCTTCGCGAACACCGCGACTGATGGCGAAACTGGTGACGGTGGCGCCGGCAATGCCGTCAATGTCCCGACGGACCTGAAAGTCATCACCGATATGTTTGCCCTGATACTGTGCCTGAAAAACCGGGTCGGCGACAAAATCACCGACGGTGTTCACGTAGGATTCGACGTAGTTGAGTATCTTGATGCCCGTCAACTCGTTATCCAGATTGACCCCTGCAAGCATATCAATTGGCGCGCTGAAGCCACGTTCCTCGGGTGGTACGTCCGCTGTCAGGAAAACGTAACCAGTCAGCGTCTGCGCGCCCGAGTCGGGGTTTGTCTGGTAGCCGCGATAAACCGGGGGTTCGCCGGACTTTTCTGAAAACGAGTCGGCCTCTGGCATGACCTGGGACAGCCACTCCTGTTGAACCTCGGTGGAAAATGGTGTCCTGACCGGGTTGCCCTCGACCGGCTGGCGAGGCGGCTGAGCAGATGCCAAGGTACTAGCCATCAGGCTAATGGCAATGACTATACCCAGTGTGATATCAACCGCGCTGGTGCGCGTTCGGCCCAAAGAGGAGCCTCTGAACTGGAGTGAAAGCTTTGTGAGTCGCTTGAACATAAGAATTAAATGTCCTGCTGCCTTGAAAATGGCGCTAACTATACCCTTGCATCACCGGCAGTGGTATAACGGGGCAATCAAAAATAATGACAGTGTGTAACGGGCAGCATGGCAGTCACTTCCAGCAAATCACTTCAGCAGACCTGGCGCTTGCGGCCGCGAGCGATCAGCATGGCGGTTGGCTACGCAATATTGGCCGGCCTCTGGATATTCACCTCCGACTGGGTATTGTTCGCCATTTTGCAGGACAGTGCCGCCGTGGAGCGATGGAGCGTTGCCAAGGGTATCGCATTCGTCACTATCACCGCGCTGTTTTTGCTGGTGTTGATGTGGCGCACCCTGGGTGTACTGGAAAACGCGTTCAACGCGCTTAAAGCATCCGAGCGACGTCTCAGCAGCAGCCGCTCGCAGCTGTCCGCTGTTATCAACTCGGCGCGTGATGCCATCATCACCATCGATGGCAACAGTTCGGTCCTGTCGTTTAACCCTGCCGCCGAACGCGTGTTTGGCTGCTCTGCTCGTCAGGTGCTGGGCAAATCTGTCAACCAGCTGATACCAGCCGGGGTTGACGATAACACGCACGAGTTTCTGATCACGCAGGCACTGCGTGCAAGTGGCGAAGATTTTCCAGTCGAAATGTCCGTGTCACGAGTCCGTGGTCGTTACGGTGTCATGTACACCGTGATCCTGCGTGACATCAGTCGCCGGCTGGAGCAGGAAAAAGCACTGCGCGATCTCAATGAAAATCTGGAACGCAAGGTGGCTGAACGGACGCGCGAGCTTCGAGATGCTGTCGTTCGCGCCCAGGCGGCTGACCGTCTCAAGTCGGCTTTCCTGGCTACCATGTCCCATGAGCTGCGCACACCGCTCAATTCCATCATTGGTTTTACCGGTATTGTGCTGCAGGAACTGGCCGGCCCTCTTAATGAAGAACAGTCACGTCAGTTACAGATGGTTCGCGGTAGCGCCCGGCATTTGCTGGATCTGATCAACGACGTTCTCGACCTGTCGAAAATTGAGGCCGGTGAGTTGCAGGTGCGCTGCGAGCCATTTAATGCAAGGGAATCGCTGGACCGCGTCGTGGCGTCGATACAACCCCTGGCAGATAAAAAGTCCCTGAAACTACATGCCAGTATTGATCCGGCAGTCGGCCTGATGAGTAGCGATCGGCGCCGTCTCGAACAGATTGTGATCAATCTGCTGAACAATGCCATCAAGTTTACCGACCACGGCTCAGTTTCGCTGGAGTGCCGCCTGGTAGGCAACGAGCGCGGCGAGAATGAATTGCGGGTGGATGTCAGTGATACCGGCATCGGCATTGAACCAGTCCATCTGAGCGGTCTGTTTCAACCGTTCAACCAGATTGACACGGGGCTGACTCGCGAACATGAGGGGACCGGTCTCGGTCTGGCGATTTGTCGGCGATTATGTGAACTGCTTGGAGGCCGGATCAGTGTCAGCAGCGAGCAGGGTAAAGGCAGCCGATTTACCGTTGAGTTGCCGGTCAACCAGCCGCAAGAGACTGAAATACGGGAGTTACAGTGAACCAGAGTGAGTCTGACAAACGTAGTCTGAAGATACAGCTCATCGAGGATAACGAGCAGAATCGCTACCTGCTGACGTTCCTGCTGCAAAACAAGGGGCATCAGGTGCTGGCGGCCATCGATGGTCTGACCGGCATTGAGATGGCGCGCAGCAATGAGCCCGATCTGATCCTGCTGGACATTCAACTGCCGGCCATGCATGGCTACGATGTGGCCGCTGCTCTGAGACAGATTGAGGCCCTCCAGCAGACGCCCATCGTTGCCGTGACATCCTATGCCATGCCGGGGGATCGCGAAAAGGCATTGGCTGCTGGCTGTGACGGTTATATTGAAAAACCGATAGACCCAGAGACTTTTGTTGAAGAAGTAGAGCGTTACTGTCCGGGAAGCTGAAAATGCAATTAGTGTTGGTGGTGGACGATAAAGAAGAAAATCGCTATTACCTTCAGGCGCTGCTGACGGGTTATGGCTACCAGGTGGCTGTTGCCCGGCATGGTGCCGAAGCGCTGACTCTGGCTCGTCAGGCCCGCCCGGATATGGTCGTTTCGGACCTGCTGATGCCGGTCATGGATGGTTACACGCTGCTTCGGCACTGGAAGGCAGATGCGCAACTAAAGCACATCCCGTTTATTGTCTACACGGCTACCTACACGCAGGCAGAAGATGAAGAGCTGGCGCTGAAGCTTGGCGCCGACGCGTTTATCCTGAAACCCGCCGAGCCAGAAGACTTTGTTGCCAGCATGCAAGAGGTCGCCGAGCGGGCCAGACCCAGGCAGCCTGGGTCGCTTCCGGGCGATACCGTCGAAGACGACGATGAGGAAGAGCTCCTCAAGCATTACAGCGAAACACTGATCCGCAAGCTCGAAGAAAAGAGCATGCAGCTGGAAGACGCCAACGCAACACTCGCAGCCAGCGAGGAGCGTTTTAGATTGCTCGCTCAGGCTACCAATGACGCAGTCTGGGACTGGAATGTAACACAGGACCGGCGTTGGGTGGGGGGCTGGCTTCTCCAATCTGTTTGGCTATCGGGAAGGCACAGTCGCAACATCACGCAGCAGTTGGGCGGAATTGATTCACCCTGACGACCGTGCCGAGGTGCTCGCCAATTTTCGCCAGACATTGGCGTCTGAGGATGTCTGGTATGCTGAATACCGGTTCCGGCGCGCCGATGGCAGTTGGGCCCATGTTCAGGATCGTGGACACCTGGTTCGCGATCAGAACGGCACTCCCGTGCGCATGGTGGGGGGGATCTCGGATGTCAGTTCACGCAAGCTGCTGGAAGAGCGCCTGCACAACGCCCAGCGCTTGGAGGCGGTGGGGCAGTTGACCGGCGGTATCGCACATGATTTCAATAACCTTCTGACGGTTGTGCTGGGAAATGCCGAGTGTCTGGTGGAAATGCTCAAGGATCAGCCGGACGCGCAGATCTTTGCGAAAATGATCTCCGACGCCGCAGAACGTGGCGCAGACCTGACCCGGCGACTGTTGACGTTTGCCCGCAAGCAGTCGCTGACACCGGCAGCGACTGAGCTCAACAGCTTGATCAATGGATTGCAGCCCATGCTGCAACGGGTGCTGAATCGACATGTAAGCTTCCATTTCAAGCCTCAGCCAGCTCTGCCGGTAACAATGATAGATGTAGCGCAGATGGAAAACGCGCTGCTGAATCTGTGTGTGAATGCACGCGACGCCATGCCGGATGGAGGGGTGCTGACAATAGAGACCTCCATGTGCCATCTGGATAAGCCCGAAAGCGTGGGGGATGTGTCGCTGGCAGCGGGTGACTATGTGGTTGTATCGGTCAGTGACACAGGGTCCGGCATTGCAGCCGAGCACCGCGACAAAGTGTTCGAGCCGTTTTTTACCACCAAACCGGAAGGCAAAGGCTCGGGTTTGGGGCTCGCCATGGTATATGGTTTTGTGCGCCAGTCAGGTGGGGCTATTACTGTTGACTCCTCGCCCGGCGAAGGGGTCCGCTTTGATCTTTATCTGCCGGTGGTTGAGGCCGAGCAACACGCTTCAGGGCTGCCCAGTAGAAATTCAGATATTGTCCTGGGCTCGGAGCGAGTGCTGCTGGTAGAAGATGAGCCTCAGGTGCGCGAACTGGCCAGAGTGAGCCTGGAGTCGCTGGGATATCAGGTTGTGGTGGCTGAATCTGGAGAGCAGGCACTGGCCAGACTGGATGCCGCGCAGGATAGCGACGCCAGAATCGACCTGCTGTTCACCGACGTGCAGATGACCGGCATGAATGGTCCCGAACTTGCGGCCCAGGCGTTGGCCCGACAACCGGGGCTGCCGGTGCTTTACACCTCAGGTTTTGTAGGCTCCACAGGGCGTGGCCCCTTGCCTCATACTGATTTCCCTGTGCTGTGCAAGCCCTACCGGCGGGCCGAGCTGGCCGATGCCATTGCGCAGGTATTTGGGCGCACCGCCCACTAGTGCTATACTCCGCACCACTTTTTTCACGCGATTCCACCCAAATTCAAAGAAGTAGGAAACACTATGTCGAACGATGGTGCCAAGATTATCTACACCGAAACCGATGAAGCGCCACGCCTGGCAACATACTCCCTGTTGCCCGTCATTCAGGCGTTTGCAAAGGCTGTGGGCGTTTCGGTGGAAACCCGGGACATTTCTCTGGCTGGCCGCATTATCGCCAACTTCCCGGAGTATCTGAACGAGAATCAGCGAATTGGTGACGCCCTGCAGGAACTGGGTGAGCTGGCCAAGACGCCAGAAGCCAATATCATCAAGCTGCCCAATATCAGCGCTTCTATCCCACAGATGACCGCGTGCATTAAAGAGCTGCAGTCACAGGGCTACGCGCTGCCAAACTACCCGTTTGAGCCGCAGACTGATGAAGAGCGTGATATCAAGGCGCGCTACGACAAGATCAAGGGTTCTGCTGTAAACCCTGTTCTGCGTGAAGGTAACTCTGATCGCCGGGCACCGGCATCCGTCAAGAACTACGCCAAAAAGCATCCGCATCGCATGGGCAAATGGAGCAGCGACTCCAAGACTCACGTGGCGCACATGCACGAAGGCGACTTCTTCGGCAGCGAACAGTCCACGACCTTTGCCAAAGCAGACGAGCTGAAGATCGTCCTGAAAACGGCAAGCGGCGAACAGGTGCTGAAACCCTCCGTTAAAGTGCTGGCAGGCGAAGTTGTCGATGCAGCCACCATGAGCGCTGCCAAACTGCAGGATTTCTTTGCACGTGAAACGGCTGCCGCCAAAGACGAAGGTGTGCTGCTGTCACTGCACCTGAAAGCCACCATGATGAAAGTGTCCGACCCCATCATGTTTGGTCACGCCGTCAAAGTGTTTTTTGACAAAGTGTTCAGCAAGCACGGTGATATCTTCAAGACACTGGGCGTTGATGCTACCAATGGTTTTGGCGATGTCGTGGCCAAGATTGCTGAGCTGCCTGCCGACAAGCGAGCAGAGATCGAAGCCGATATTCAGGCAGCCTACAACGATCGCCCTGAGCTGGCGATGGTCAACTCCGACAAAGGCATTACCAACCTGCACGTGCCCAGCGATGTCATCATCGATGCCTCCATGCCTGCGATGATTCGTGACTCGGGCAAAATGTGGGATCGCAACGGCGAGCGTCAGGACACCAAGGCAATGATCCCTGATCGTTGTTATGCCGGCGTCTACCAGGAAACCATCAACTTTTGTCGTGAAAACGGCGCTTTCGACCCGTCTACCATGGGTACTTGCCCCAACGTTGGCCTGATGGCGCAGAAAGCCGAAGAGTACGGTTCGCACGACAAGACTTTTGAAATTTCTGCAAACGGTACTGTTGTTGTGCTGAATCAGGCAGGCGAAACCGTGTTTTCACACGATGTCGAAAAAGGTGACATCTGGCGCATGTGTCAGGTAAAAGATGCACCGATCCGTGACTGGGTCAAGCTGGCGGTAACGCGTTCGCGCCTGGGCGGCATGCCTGCCGTATTCTGGCTGAATGAAAAACGTGCTCACGATGCCGAACTGATCAAGAAGGTCAATGAGTACCTGAAAGAGCACGACACCGATGGTCTGGATATCCAGATCATGTCGCCGGAAGATGCCACACGTCACACACTGAAGCGCATGAAAAACGGTGAGGACACTATCTCTGTAACCGGCAACGTGCTGCGAGACTACCTGACCGACCTGTTCCCGATTCTGGAGCTGGGTACATCGGCCAAGATGCTGTCCATTGTGCCTCTGATGAATGGCGGTGGCCTGTTTGAAACCGGTGCCGGCGGTTCGGCGCCCAAGCACGTGCAGCAGTTTGTTGAAGAGAACTATCTGCGTTGGGATTCACTGGGTGAGTTCCTGGCGCTGGCAGCGTCACTGGAGCATCTGGCACAGCACGCTGGCAACAAAGGTGCGCAGATTCTGGCGGATGCACTGGACAAGGCAAACGCCAAGTTCCTGGACAATGACAAGTCACCGGCTCGCAAGATTGGTCAGATCGACAACCGTGGCAGTCACTTCTACCTGGGCATGTACTGGGCCGAAGCCCTGGCCGCGCAGGACAAGAATGCCGAGCTGGCCCAGCGTTTTGGCAAGCTGGCCGAGTTCCTGACAGCCAATGAAGACAAGATCGTTCAGGAGCTTAACGGTGTGCAGGGTTCTCCAGTAGAAATCGGCGGATACTATCAGCCGAATGCAGACCTGGTATCCAAAGCCATGCGTCCTTCAGCTACGCTGAATCAGGCACTGGCTTCTCTGTAAGCAACTGCTGACCCGTAGCCGGCCGCATACTGATCGGCCGGTCAGAAAAAAAGGCGACCCCGCATAGCGAGGTCGCCTTTTTCACATCCATGTGATACATCCCTGTTATTTCATCCGTGCTCCAGGTTTCCTCAGGAGTGTTGCGCGTGCTTTCCTGATAATCAGATGGCTATTTGTTACGTAACGGATCAAAGGTCGTGTTTATTCCCGTCAAGTCCAGGCAGCTGCTTCCTCCAGTGTTGAACTGTCGCTGTGAGGCCATGCTGGTGGTAATAATTCACAATTGAGATTGCCGAATTAGGCGTCAGCCAATGCCTGTGTTACTGTTCAAGACCAGCATCGGAGGAGCAAAGTCAATGGAAATCAAGACGTTTGGTAATCTGATAGAGTGGACACGCATCAAGCACGCCGAGCTTGCGAAATGCCTGACACACGCGGCCGACAAACACCCTGATCAGCGTACGGCCATGTTATTGCACTATCTGGCATCCCAGGAGGCACGCCTGGACAGCATGGTGACGGTATTTCAGGACAAGGCAGATCCCAAGGCGCTGGACATGTACGCCTACGACATGAACATGCACAATCCAATCACGACCCACATGGACATCGACGATCATTATGTGCGGATGAATGCAGATGAAATTCGGGAAGAGGTGTTTGGATTTCATGACCAGATCGCCGAGCTGTTCCGTGCCATGATCGCGAAGGCAGAGATCCCGGAAGCTTCAGATCTGTTGCGTGAGTTCCTCGATATGGAGGTCAACGAATCGAAACTGCTTGTCCGGCAGACCGAGCGGATGGATGATATGTAGGTCCTGCAAAGAATACCCTTACTACCACGCCACACCAATGATAGGAGTTCCACAATGAAAAGAATCGCACCACTCCTGGCCGCCATCGCTCTGACTGGCATTTCAACGACTGCCCTGCCGCAGGACAACAGCCTCAGCTTTTTTATTACCAGCGTTGGCAGTGGCGATGGGGCTAACCTGGGAGGACTGGAAGGCGCTGACGCACATTGCGCGGTTCTGGCCGAAGAGGCTGGCGTTACCGGCAAAACCTGGCGAGCCTACCTCAGCGCTCAAGCCGCCAATGGCAATCCGGCTGTTAACGCGCGCGACCGTATCGGTGATGGTCCCTGGTACAACGCCAACGGTGTGCAGGTAGCCGCCAGTGTTGATGACCTGCACAGTGAGAACAATCAGCTGAGCAAAGAAAACTCTGTCGACGAAAACGGCAACGTTGTAAACGGTCGCGGCGACACGCCCAACCGTCACGATATCCTCACGGGCAGCACCGAAGATGGCTACGCCACGGATGCCACCTGCAATAACTGGACGTCCAATGGTGAAGGCAGTGCCCAGGTTGGCCATCATGATCGTACCGGTGGCGGCGCCAATCCGACATCCTGGAACAGTGCTCACGGCTCACGTGGCTGCAGCCAGGAGAACCTGGTCGGCACTGGCGGCGATGGGCTGTTTTACTGTTTTGCGCTATAAGGCTGTCCATTAACCGTCGCGGCCCCGGCAGGCGGCCAACAGGAGCAGGCTCATGAAAACCTTGCGTGGTGCCGGCATGGCACTTTCCACTGTGTTGATGTCCTTGTTGCTGCTGCCGCATGTTGTGGCCCAGCAAAGCGAACAGTACGACTACTGGGCGCACCAGCGCGCCATGATCCAGCGTGGCCAGCAGGCCATCTTTATGTGCAATGGCCTGTTTACCAGTGAACGGACGCTGGAGCAGGTCTTTGCTGATGAGCTGGCATTTCTGCGTGAGCCAATCGGGACCGCGGCCGGCGGCGATTACCAGGTCGACTGGGAGCGTCGAGCTGTAGAAGTCGGTGCTGCTGATGGCGTACCTGTCATGCGGGCGGTTTTTCGGGACGGTATTGGCTGCATCATCCTTGCACCGGATCAGACGCTGGCCGATATCGACACCCTGCCGCAATTGACGCTGCCGGCTCCGCCCGGTGATGCGGCGCAGATACCCTGGCCGGACGGTGACCTGATCGAATCAGACGAGCTGCCCGATAATATAAATGCCACTGCACTGCAGGCGGCTTCGGACTGGGCGTTCGACCGACCCACCGCCGAGCAGAACACCATCAGTCTGTTGGTCGTCTATAAGGGCCAGATAATACTCGAGCGTTATGCGCCAGGTTTTGACGCGAGTACTCGAACCAGAACCTGGTCCACTGCCAAGAGTATCGCCTCGACACTGATAGGCATGACGGTTGATGAGGGCCTGCTGGCGCTGGATGAGCCACTGGACCTGGAATGGCTGCCAACAGTTGGTTCCCCCGACTCAGATCCTCGACAAAACATTACACTGCGCCATGTGCTGAACATGAGCAGCGGCCTGGAAAGCGTTGATAACAGCGGCATGGAATACGCTACCGGATCAGGTCTTTCCTATTGGGCCGGCGCCAGTTCGGTCAATGGTGCCCTGCAACGCGCCTTGATCCGCGCCCCCGGCACTCACTGGGATTACGAAAACTACGACACCCTGCTGGGCGTGTATGCCATGAAGCGGGCGCTGGGTGATGAGCAGGTCTACGCTGAATTCCCACGACGGGCGCTGCTCGACCGGATCGGCATGCGCAATACACTGATCAGCACCGACCGCTTTGGCGACTTTGTGCTGAGCAGTCAGGTTTATACCAATGCCAGAGACCTGGCGCGCTTTGGCTTGCTCTATCTCAATGGCGGGATGTGGAATGACCAGCGGCTTATTTCCGAGGAGTGGATTGCGTTCTCTCGCACGCCGGCGCCGGCAACCCTGGGTCGCGGCAGCCAGTACGGCGGTCAATGGTGGCTGGTGCCAGAAGGGCGCAATGATGTGCCGTCGGACGCTTACACCACCAATGGCAACCGTGGGCAGTATACCGTGGTAGTACCGTCGCATGATCTGGTGATTGTCCGCCGCGGGCTGGACTACGGTCGCCAGGGTTTTAATCCCTGGGATTTGACTCGTGAAGTAATAAAAGCCATTCAATAGCAGACAGACAGAATACAAAACACGGTCCATGACTGGACTGTGCTGCCAGGCACTCAATCAGAGAGCAAACTGCCCAGGAGAAGGTGAACCATGTCCAAACGTCTTGCTGTCATTACCGGTGCTACCAGTGGAATCGGTGCCGCCTACGCCAGGGCATTTGCCCGAAAAGGTTACGACCTGTTGCTCACGGGTCGCCGCGAGCAGGAGCTGACTGAACTGGCTGAGCACTTGCGTCAGGAGCACAGAGTGGGAGTGACTCTGCAGCTGGGCGATCTCTCCGATCCGCAGGACCGGCAGTCACTGGTGGAAACGATTGAGGCACTGCCGGAGCTAGACGCTCTGGTCAATAACGCCGGCTATGCCGAAGACGGCAGGCTGGGAGAGGTGGCCTGGGATAAACATCAGGCACTGATCGATGTACACGTTGTGGCAACCACTCAGCTGTCCCACGCAGCGTTGCCCAATTTGCTCAAGTCCAAGGGCATGCTTATCAATGTCGCTTCGGTGGCCAGCTGGATACCAACCGGGCAGAGCGTACTGTACGGTCCCACCAAGGCTTATGTGCGCAGCTTTACCGAAAGTGTGGGGCTGGCCTATCGCCGCGATGGCCTGAAAGCCCTGGCGATCTGCCCGGGATTCACCATCACCGACTTTCACTCGCGAATGGGCATTGATCCGGACCGCTTCTACAAGAAAAAAGGATTCACCCGAGCCTGGACAGCCGACCAGGTGGTGGCACGATCATTCCAGGATATTGAAAAAGGCAAACTGATCTCAATACAGGGCTGGAACTACCGGCTGCTGGTGTTTCTGATGCGGCATCTGCCGATGAGCTGGATGCTGGCTGCGCTTGGGCGTTCCGAGTCGGCCCGGTTCAGCAAATAACAATATCACAGAGCAGGGCAGAGAGCGTTCTGCCCTGCAGGTTTTGCACATTGTTGTAGCATATTGTGACAAAACCTTAGCGTCGACGATTCGACTTGGTGCACCGGCTGCAAATTTTCCCCTTCAAATTCATATAAGTTCATCGTTCCGTCATATTGCGTAGTTTGCACTTTTGGTGCATACGTAGCTCAATAACGGTGCTATTTTGATTCCCTTCAGCGCCGGGTATCACAACACTTTGCCGAATTATGCACTGAATTAGTGATTCATAAAATCCATCACGCCCCGTTTTGGATGCGAAGAATATGACCCTGTGTAACGGTTGTTATTTTCGCGGTGGCACGAAAGATGCTCCTGTCCTCCTGACTGCTTCAATGACGCCAGATTTCGCTGGACTTGACCTAGTGTATGAGGATTCCGATATGCCCACCAAGAATGACAAAGCATTCGCAAGAGCCGCTACACCCTTTAAATTAAAAGTGCTGTCCGCTGCCATATCCGTATCCATGTTTCCGGTTGCGGCGCCCGTTGCGTTCGCCCAGGATGAGCCGCAGCTGGAAGAGGTTGTAGTAACCGGGTCGCGTATCACTCGATTTGAAGGCGATTATGTTGCACCGGTATTATCGCTGGGCGCCGAGCAAATGGAACGCTCAGGTAAAGTAAACGTAGAGGATTTTGTCAGCGAAGTGGCTGCGCTGGTAGGTTCTGAAGGCTCGTATGAAGGAGCTGACGAGGGTGGCGCGATGACCGGTGTCAACGCCCTGAACATGCGAAACCTGGGAACAAACCGTACGCTTGTGCTGGTCAATGGCCGGCGCCATGTCAGTGCCATCGCCACAGGTGAGCCTCTGGTGGATACCAATACCATTCCGACGGCGCTGATTGAGCGCGTGGACGTGCTGACTGGCGGTGCCTCGGCGGTATACGGAGCTGATGCGGTCTCGGGTGCGGTCAACTTTGTGCTCAAGGATGATTTTGAAGGTTTTGACATGCGCACTCAGGGCAGCATATCGGATCGTGGTGACTCAGAGGATTATTACGCATCATTCGTCTGGGGCAGCAACTTTCATGAGGGGCGTGGCAATGTAACCGGCAGCTACGAGTTCCGCAGGCAGGAGAAGCTCGAAATATTTGAGCGCGACTTTGGCCTGGAAAACCGCCAGTACCTGGTCAACAACCCTGCTGAATTCCGCCAGACGGACGACCCCAACGTACCTGACCGCATTGTAGCCGGACAGCGCCACTACATCTTTACATCACCCGCTGGTCGTTATGACATCATGGGAACCGACGCGACTACGGGAGAGGAGATTGGCTTTGGCGACCTGACCCTTAACTCGCAGGGCAACCCCTATCGATTGGGTACTCCTGTTTCCGGCGCACACTATATCGGTGAAGGCGGTGATGGTACGCCCACAGCATATTTCACCAACCAGTTTCTGCCGGAAACGGAAGTGCATTCGGTCAACGCGCTTGGTCGATATGATCTGACGCCGGCCATGACGGCATTCACTGAATTAAAATATGTGAAGACGGACGCAGTCAGCCCAAGAAACTCCTCATTCACATCAGCTCTGGAACTGACACTGGATAACCCATTCCTGTCAGACAGCTTCCGTGAGGTGCTGGCTGGCATCAACGATCCAACCATCAGCCTTGCGCGTGACGACCTGGAGATGCGTTCCGTCGATGACAATACGCGCGAAACATTCCGTGCGGTCGTAGGCCTGCGCGGTGATCTCACCGACTGGCTTAACTATGAAGTGTCTGCCAACTACGGACGAACAGACGTCCGGGCAAGCATTTCCAACATGCGCCGTGAGGACCGTTACTTTGCTGCCATTGATGCCGTTGTCGATCCTGCCACCGGACAACCGACATGTCGGTCGAATCTGGATCCGACCGCTGTGCCCCCTAATGACGATGTGGTGTCTTCGTGGAAGCCCACTGCCTGGGGTGTTCCCGCCAATATGACGTTCACCCCAGGGGCCAACAGCGGCTGTGTTCCATTCAATCCTTTCATAGATGGGACACCTGGGTATTTTGCGTCGGGCAATCTACCTGACTCTGCGCCCAACGCCGCGGCAATTGATTTCATCACTGGTAATGGTGTTCCACTTGTGAACCGCGGCAAGATTACACAGACAGTAATGAATGGTTTTGTCGCCGGCAACACGGGTGGTCTTGGACTTGAGTTGCCAGCTGGGCCGGTCGATTTTGTGTTTGGTGGTGAATACCGGGAAGAGAAGATCGTTAATGACATTAACGACATCAGTAGTAACATCAACGCCCTGACACAGCTCAATTTTGAGCTGGACAGCAAGTCGTCTTACGATGTCAGTGAATTGTTTACGGAAGTATCAGTGCCAGTGTTTAACGACCTCGGCCCGTTCCTGCAGGCGCTGCGACTGGACGGCGCGTATCGTTTCTCCGACTATTCCACGATTGGTCAGACCAGTGCATTCAGCGTCGGTCTGAACTGGACCCTGAACGACAACTTCATCGTGCGCGGCTCACACGGTCAGTCAGTGCGCTCGCCGAACCTGGAGGAACTGTTCTCACCGGACAACGAAGCCTCATTCCGTCCGGATGACGTGTGCGAACAGACCAACCTGGGCATTCAGACGCCCACCACTGTTGCCAACTGTGCGGCGGTGCTCAGTGCGCTCGGCGTTGACCCGGCGACCTTCATCAACGCCTACCCGGTGGGCCGGCCGGGTGTCATTGGTGGTAACCCCGACCTGATGGAGGAGACCGCAGATACTGATACCATAGGTCTGGTATTTACGCCGACCTTCCTGCCTGACTTTGTTGCAACGCTGGATTACTGGAAGATATCCCTGGATCAGGGCATCCTTTATCCCAGCGATGACGAGATTGTTGAGCAGTGCTACAGCGCCGCAACACTGGATAACCCGTTCTGCTCCCTGTTCACGCGTGTCTCCCAGGGTATCGAGGGTGTCGTCGGTGTAGTTGACGCACTGGAACAGCGTCCCGTCAACGTGAGTCAGATTCAAACCTCAGGTTACGACTTCAGTCTCTCGTATCGCACTGAGCTCGGCTTTGACGCCGGATCCCTGTCGCTTTCCTTTGCGGGTACCAAACTTGAAGAACTGTTGACGCAGCCAACTGTTGCGCCGAGGCTGGTCGACGAAGTTGGTCAGGTGACCACGCTCCTGGGTGGTCAGGCACCGGAGTGGGTATTCAACCTGGATGCCGTCTGGGAGCGTGGGCCGATCTCACTGGCTTACGGTGCGCACTACCAGAGCGGGCTGGATCGCTTCACGGCTGAAGAAATCCAGCGCTCACCAGATATCTCTGAACTGCTGGGCACCAGGAACCTGTTTGTCCATGACATACAGGCAGACTACCGCTTCAGCGAGGGGCTGCGCGCCTACGCTGGTGTCAATAACCTTAGCGATCGCATGCCCGATGTCACATATCTGAATGTGCCAGTTGGCGCCCGTGGTCGTGTTGTGTATTTAGGCCTGAACGTCAGCTTTGAAAGTCTGTCGGGATTCGGCTTCCTGTAATGGAACTGGCGCAGTTGCCTCAGCAAGGCGCCTCACAGGCATGGACGCCTGCCTGCTTCCGCGCTGCACGCTCGCGGAACTGGCCACTCATGCAACAGATTGCGACTGCCTGGACACGCGCCGAACCTGACTCGGTGCAGGCCTGGCAGTCGCTTTCGCATGCCTGCTTTGAACAAAAACTTTTCACCGAATCGCTGGATGCCTTCTATGTTGTTCTTTCGCTGGATCCGGAGAACTTCCGGCAACATGTCAGTGCGGCACGGATTGCAACAGCCGCAGAGCGTTTTGAACGGGCACAGCGTCACCTGGCGATGGCAGACCGCCTGCAGCCGGGCGCCAGTGAAGTGCTGCTGGCATCGTGCCGACTGAACTACCTGACGGGCAATCTGCATCAGGCGGAGCAGGATTGCCGGCAGGCGCTGGCTGCCAGCCCAACGCTGGTGCCTGCCTACATCACGCTTGGGCAATTGTGTCAGGGGCGCCTGCGACGTGAAGAGCTGGTGGCCATTCAGCGCCTGCTTGCGCAGACCTGGCTGCATCCCGAGTATCGCGCAGCGCTGCTGTTTACCTTGGGCGAGGCATTGGATCACGCTGGCGAATATGGTGCTGCCTTCTCTGCCTGGCAGCAGGCAAATCGTGTGAACATGCAGTTGAGTCAGCAGGAAGGGCTTAGCTATCAGCGCGCCGAGCAGGAGCAGGAGCTGGACATACTCATATCCCTGTACCCATCTGGCAGTGCAAATCCCGTTAGTCACTATAAGGCTGCAGGCAAGGAGTCACCGCAACCGATATTTGTCCTCGGTATGCCGCGCTCGGGCACCACGCTGATTGAATCCATACTGGCTTCGCATTCGACAGTGCATGGTGGCGGTGAACTGCCGACGTTGCCCGAGATACACGATGAATTAATTACCATGGCGCGTCGTATTGGCATCGAAGAGACGCGCAGCGTCATGCAGCGAAAACTGGCGCGCTGGCGCAAGGCCTATCTGGCTGCATTGCCAGCACCAGCTGATGGCGACGAAGGAGAGAAACCAAAGTGGGTCGTCGACAAGCAACCGTTGAACTTCCGCTCAATTGGCCTGATACGCCTGCTGTTTCCCGACTCTCCGATCATCGCCACCGAGCGTGATGCCTTGGAGATTGGCCTGTCGATTTACCGCCACGATTTCTCGAAGAACTGGCCCTGCGCCCACCGGCTGGAAGATATTGGCCATTACCTCGGCCTGCACCGCCGATTGATGGCGCACTGGTACGCATTGGCACCGAACCACATTCATCGACTCGAGCATGCGGACATGATAAAAGATTCATCTGCGGAGATTCGAAGCCTGCTGGCATTTGCCGGTTTGTCTGAAGAGCCGGCCTGTTATGAACCACATAAAACTAAGCGGGCGGTGAGTACCTTCAGCGCTGTTCAGGTCAGACAGCCAGTCTCAGCTGCTTTCAGCGGACGTGCCAGACATTATGTGTCGTACCTGGAACCTTTGAAGAAGAATCTTTCCACGTGAACGTATCCGTTTAAGAAGACAGTCCGCTACACCCGCCAGGAGAACCATGGGCCAGCTTATTCAAATGTTCAGCCACCCGGTCATCACCATCGATGACTTCCCGGAGCTGGACGCAATTGCCGACAAATTCTACGACAAGGCCATGCAGCTGAAGGCAGAGTATCCGGATGCCGGCCTGATCAGTGACGCCTGGCACAGTGGTCTGCGAGCAAAAAGCCCGCGGGATATTGAACAACACGGTTTTACGTCATTCTACAACGTCAACCTGGTTAACCGGCCTGACTTTGAATTCATGAACCGTGCCGCCATGGCCGTGTTTGGTGAATACATGCGGATAGTCGGCAAGCCTGAGGTGGGCATGCATTTGGGCAGTGCCTGGGCGTCCATCTATGGGCGCGGCCATTACATCCCGCAACACACCCATCCGATGGCACATTTGAGCATGGTGTTTTATGCGGCGGCGACCGAAGGGACTGGTCAGTTGATTTTTGAAAATCCGGCGCGCGGGCATTTTCAGCATTTCTATCCGCCAGAAATCTGCTGGATGCCTTACCGTTTCAGTGTGCAGCCCAAAAAGGGGCTGTTTGTGGTGTTCCCCAGCTATCTTGCACACAACACCGAACCCCATCAGAGCGACGAGTATCGTGTGATTTACTCAGCCAATGTGCAGTTGGCCTTCTGCAAGCCAACCGACGCCGATAGAAATGTGATGCAGGGCTGAAACCGGCAATATTGACACGGATGGTCAATTGCTTGAGACCCTCAGTCAACCCTTCTTGCTTGACCCAATGCTACGCTTCCCTTTGAAGAGAATCTGTCGAAGACAGGTTCGGGCCGTATTGGTTTCACTGAGGGTTGCAGATAATGGACAGACAACAAAGCGGTTTCACGCTGATCGAGATGTCAATTGTGCTTGTCATCATTGGCGTCATCATGGGTGCCGTCGCTATCGGTACCGGTTTGCAGCGAGACGCTGAATACAAGCGCATCAAACAGACCTACCTGGATCCATGGGTTCAGGCCTATAACTCATACTACCAGAGAACCGGTGTAGTGATTGGTGACAACCAGGTAGAGCCGCGGCTGATGGTCAATGGTGAGCGCTATACGGCTGCCGGCGGCGCACCCATCTCCGGTGGCAACATGACTGCCGTCACGGCCCCGAATGCCGTTTGTCGTGGTGCTGCCGGGCAGAACATGGCGCGTGGATTTACGGCTGGTACCGATCCCAGTATCCGAGACCTGATGGCGCAGGCGGGTGTACGTATGCCGGCCGGTCGAGCCGTAGGATCAGAGGATCGCTACGCGTATCTTGATTCCAATGGTAACCCGCAGGAACTGCAGGTCTGCTTTCAGTGGAACAATCCTGGCACTGCCTCTGGCGCGGGAAATGTCCTTGTCCTGACTGGATTGACACCTGATCTTGCCAGAGCGCTGGATCAGATGATCGATGGGGTAGCCGATGCGCAGGAAGGCGTTTTCCGGCAGGAAGGAATCGCAAATGGCACCGCCAATCAGGCAGGGGTGCAATGGGAGGGAAACAACCAGCAGAACATCACTCAAACAGGGGCCGCTACTGGCGGCAGCGCATTGAATGAGGACCAGGTTCTTGTCGTCACTGCTCATTACAAGATGAACCAGTAAGTGTTACGGAGAATCAAGAATGAACTGTAAAAATAAAACCTGTTCTGCGCAGCGTGGCTTCACGCTCATCGAAATGGCGGTCGTGCTGGTTATCATTGGTGTTGTATTAAGCGCCGTTTCAGTGGGTAGGGATCTTCGCCGCGACGCCGAAATGCAGCGAATCTTCAGCTCTTTTGCGGGCGCATGGAAACAGACATATGACCAGTACTTCCAGCGCACTGGTGTTGTCCTGGGTGACAATCAGGTCGCACCGACGTTTATGGTCAACGGCCAGGAGGCGCAGATCAACAATGCCGGTGGCGCAGTCGCTGGCCTTCCCGAGAACTACACAAATACCGGTCTGCGAATCTGTCGCGGGCAGGGTTACGCCAGCAATTCCGTCGGTGATGGAGATCCCCAGCTCTCCAGTCAGAATCTTCACGAACTGATGCGTCGGGTCGGTATCAATATGCCAAATGGCCGCGCCGTCGGGCAGGAAGATCGCTTTCTTTACACCGACAGTAATGGCAACGCGACCGAGTTGCAGATCTGCTTTCAGTGGAATCCACCGCAAACCAATAGTGGTGCAGGCAATGTGATGGTGATACGTGGTTTGACCCCTGATCTTGCCAGAGCTCTGGACCGAATGGTTGATGGTGTGCCGGATGCCATCGAAGGCCGGTTTCGACAGCAGGATTCCTCGTTGAATACTGGCGCTAATACCAGCCAGCAACCTGGTCGTGAGTGGGGGGCAAACAACACGTTTGCGCAGGGCGGTGGTCAGCAGACCACGGCTGATGGTGAAGGTGACAATCAGGATGAAAACCGGGTGGTGCTGTTGACCGCACACTGGTTGATGGACCAATGACGTCTGTGGCGAAACCGGTCTTGAGTGTTCGCAACCGTCGCATCGCTGTTCTGATGTCGCTGGTGATGGCAGTTGCCCTGCTTGTTGTTGCCTTGCACTATGCTCTGGATGCCAGACAGCGTCTGGCATCCGCCCTGAATATGAGCCAGGCATACACGCAGCGTGCCGAACTGCTGACGCAATTGCAAAGCGCACAACAGGCCTGGCAACAACATGCCGAGCAGCGTCAGCTGGTAAATCGTGGCATTGCTGAGACACGCGTGCTGACAGGCAGCTGGCGCTCGCGTTCGATTACGGTAGAGCAGGCAAGCGTTACTCGGGATCAGGCCCAGGCCTATCTGGCGTCGCTGCAGCACGCAGACGGCTATCTGTTTGTACCGCGTCGCTTCGAACTGAAGGTTCTGCAGGATGGTGATGACCTGATGAGCTGGACACCAGGCAGTACGAATCAATTGGAACTGACCCTATCCGGAGATTACCTGATCAGAGGTGAGCCATGAGGCTAAGTGACGATGGACAAATCTGGCTGCGTCTGCAAAGTGGCAACTGGCTGATCAGAAATGGGCAGGTCACCGCCATTGATGATGAGTTTAGTACCTCACAGCCCACCCTGCTGTTTTCGGATTTTGGTGGTGCACCTCATGGTGTGGAAAAAGTAAAGGGCAGCCGTCGCTACGCCGCTGCAATTCTTGAGAAGAACCTGCGGGACCGGGGTGAAACTGAGGGGATCAGCCAGGTGCTGCTGCTGGATGCCCGGAGTGACGCCGGCATCACGCAGGCTCTGTATCAGGCTATCAGTGCAGAGGACTATCTTGCATACAAGAGTCTGGTTCGCAGTAGCAGTGATCACCTTGTCGTGGGTTCGCACCTGTCGCTGTTGCTGGCGCGCGCGCAGGCAGAAAAGGTCAGCAATGTCTGTGTGCTGCTGCAGCACGAAAATTGCCTTGATGTACTGGTGAGACTTAACAACAAGACAGAGTTCTCTCGTCGATTCACTGTATCTGAAAGTACCACTGATGAGTGGCTGCGAGCCGCTCAGTTTGTCGCTGAAGAAATTCTTGAAGTCGCGGGCAGAAGTAGCGCCGAGCTTCAGTATGCTGTCTGGGCCGACTGGAACCCAAGCGGGCCGGATGTGTCTGCCACGATATGTGAGTGGCTGGAGCGCAATACTTCGCTGCAGATCAACAAGGATCCAGTGTCGACATTCCATCTTGGTGACTTCATCCTGCAGTCGGCGCTGCCGGTCTGGATCAAACGTTTTCACAGCAAAGACTCCATATTTCCGGTGCCCTCACTGATATGGTACTGGTCCGAGCGGGTGTTACCAGCCGCTATCGTGGCACTGGTTGCAGCCGGATTCTCGCTTGCAGCCGCTGCTTATCAATGGCAACAGCAAATAGATCGCGTCGAACAGAGCAGTCAGGCGACCAGGTCCACCGATGATGCTGCGCAGCTCGTGACCGCGCGGGAGTCAGTGCAGCAGTCATTACCGCCGCTGCCTTCAATTGAAACGCAGGAACTGGTCCAGACACTGACCGATGCACACGCGCAAATGTCTCTGGCATCGGTGATTGCAGATATTCAGTCTGCCATGACCCCGGATACGCGGCTCAGCAGCATTCGGCTGGACAATACCCAGGCCGAACACAGGCTGGTCCTGGACGGGTGGATAGATGGCACACCCGCCAGTGTCAACGAAGGCGTTGAGGAGCTTATTGACCAGCTCACTGCGGCTGGCTACATCGTCCGCGACAACGGTCTGTCAGCCTATCGCCAGAAGAATTATTTTCAGCTGGTGCTCCTGATTTCCCGAGAGGTATCGCATGAAGTTTAGCGCGGCAGTGGTGCTGGTTCTTTCCTCGCTGGTGATATTTGGCGCTTTTCGCTTGTTCAGCGACGACCGACTGGCGTCTGAAAGCGGCCCGGATTACGCGGAGCTGTCAGAGATCATGCAGCTGCGGGATGCACTGACTATCGACAATCAGTCGCAGTCAACGCTCCGTGATCTTCAGCAGAATGTCGCCATGCTTGAAGAGCTCTCAAGCTACCCTGCACGACCGGTGGGTGACCTGATCGCCGTACGGCCAACACCAGCGGTCGATCCAGACCCAGTCATCCAGCCTGCAGCACAGATAAGACAGGTCTCAAGCCCGGCACCATCGCCAGGTGCGACAGACTATACCTTGTCAATGGTATTTATAGGTCCAGGCAGCCGCTTTGCTGTAGTAAACGGGATGTTCCGGGAGGAAGGCGACCGCATGCCCGGGGGCGGCACGCTGCTGAGGGTGATGGAAGATCGCGTGATAATTCGAAACTTTGGAGAGCAGCTTACTGTACACATGCAGTGAGCGTTGATGCCTTGTAACTGGAGTCAGTTGTGTATCGATTATTTTTGTGGACAGTGCTTGTGGCTGGAATCAGCGCGATCGCATTTATGCTGATCCGGATGCTGGCGACACCTGAGCCCATAGTGTGGTCGCCGACCGCGGCTCAGCCGCCCATTATCGAGCAGGCAGGGTCTGGTGTCACTGATATATCCAGCGGTGTCAATAATGTTGAGCGCGAATTGCCCCGCGCGTCTGCTGGCGTAGAGACTGCTGCCGACCAGGTCACGGAATCGCGATACATTCCACCGCCGGTTGTCCGCAGCGCAGCGTCCACTGAAGCAGAGCAGGATATGCCCGGTGATAGCAATGCTGACCCGCAGACCCGGCAGGCAATCGCTGCCGGACGTGAACGAACCGAAGTGCTCAGATCAGTTCAGCAGAACCTTAACGAAATGCTGCTCAGCAGACAGCAGATCGACGTCAACGATCTCGACAGCATTCTTGCTCGCCTGGAATCCCTGCAGAATTCAGATGGCACAGTCGGCGGACTGCAGATAAGCGCACTGCGACAGAATCTGAATGCCGCCAATGAAATGATGGGCCTGGTCGAACAGATAAATGCTGCTGCGCAGGCGGGGGCCGATCAGCAGACCATGCAGTCGTACGTTGATCAGTTACAGGCGTTGCAACAGCAGATGCAGGTGGACAGTCAGAACCTGCTGGTGCCCGGTATTCCGCAGCGGCAGGGTGCTGCACAGTGATCAGCACTGCGTCTGCACGCACGACGAATAGAGGCTTCAGCACGCTGGAGATTGCGCTCGTTCTGCTTGTTGTGGGTCTGCTGCTGGCAGGGAGCCTGGGGGTTCTGCGGACAGGCGCCAGTGCTGTGCGGATTGGTGCTGCGGAGGCATTTCAGGATGACGTCGCCAGCCAGTTGATTGAATTTGCACGGGGCAATCATCGACTGCCATGCCCGGACAGCAACGCGGACGGATTTGAAGACGATTGTAGTGGCACTGCATTGCGGACCGGCGGCGTACCTTACTACACCCTTGGGATGGAGCCAGGCAGCAGTATCGCGAACATATCAGCTGGCATAGAAAATATCAGGTACGGAGTGTATCGACACAGCACAGCCGGTGGTACGGGCAATGGTGGCGCTGATCTGGCGGTACTGGTCGAACGAACCGGTGACGCTGCTGGCGATTCTGGCTATCGGGATCGGGAGGACTTTCGTCAGGCACTGAGAAATGCCGGCGACGAGGTCATTGCCAACGGCGTCAATGATTCAGAAGTTTATGTGACGGGTGATGGTCAGACATCCGGGACAGAGGATTGCCAGGCCAATCAGGTCGCCAACATGGCGTTTGTGCTGATCGGCAGCGGCGCGGCAGACCTGGATGACAGCGGGACCCGGTTCGATGGACTGAATCATGCCTGGCGACCCGGTGGCAGCACAGCCTTGTGTGCCAGCTCTCCCAATAAACGCAAGAACGCCACCTATGATGACAGAGTGCTGGCCTATAACTTTGACGCCCTGCTGGGCGAACTGAATTAGAATCGACGGGAATGAAATACCAATGCCAGATAACAACATTGCAACTGACTCACTGAGTTCAACGAAACTGCTGCGTGTGATATTCGCGGCGTCGCTTTCGCTGTTGATTGCCTGCAATGGATCAGCAATAAATACCGCAGCCCGCGGCGTCAGCGAAAGTTCACTGGAATCGGTAGAGGACATTCACACGCGGATTCGTTCCGAGTCCAGGCGCCTGCTCGCCATGCAGGATCGTATACGCAATGACCTGTCCAACGAGACTCCGCGGTCGCGGCCACAAGCAGAGGCGGCTATCGAAGCAGATCCGCTCGACGATGTCCTGGTCACCATCGATGTCCAGAATGAAGATGTCCAGAACGTATTGCGCGCTTTGTCGCAACAGGCGGATATGAACCTGCTGCTCGACCCCGAGCTGGCCAATCTAAACCGTCGTATCAGCATGAGTCTCCATCAGGTGCCAGCCAGCCTGGTCCTGGATCGTGTCATGCAGCTTCTGGATCTGTATGGCGAAGTGCAGCAGAACGTGCTGGTGGTGCGCCCGTTTGAAGAACAGGTATTCAATCTGGATTTTCTGCAGGACGTCACCAATATGGACTTCAACATGGGGGGAGATGTTTTCGGAGCCAACAGCACCATGTCCGGTGCCAGCGGCAGTGGCGGCAGTGGCGGTGGCGAAAGCGCCATGACCGGAAGTATCTCGCTGACAGGGCTGAATGCGGAAGGTATGGACCCCTACCAGCAGCTCGATACGATGTTGCAGGGCATCATTGGTCGCCGGGAAAGTTCCGCCAGTGAAGGCCCCGCACTGCCTGGCATCAGTCTGATGCCAGGCGTCGGCGCAACATCGCGCCAGGAGCTGGAGCGTGAGAGCCTGGCCGCCAATCCCCTGTACTCGCTTAATCCCATGACAGGCACTCTGTTTGTTCGCGCGCGCCCGTCGCAGGTCAGTGTGGTCCGTAACCTCATAGAGAGATACCGCGATGTACTGCAGCGCCAGGTGTTGATTGAGGCGCAGATTCTGGACGTATCGTTAAGCGATCAGTTTGCGTTTGGTATCGACTGGGGGCTGCTGCGTGATGGCGTCGCGGCCGGTTACGGTGCGGGTACCTATACCGCGGATGGTTTTTCCACGCAGTTGCCTGACTCAGTGGAACAGGCGCGTTCCATTACGCTGCCGGGACTGCAGGCCGGTGGCGACGACCGGCTGGGGCTGATGTATGGCAGTATGTCCTTCACTGCAGCGCTGAACATCCTCGATAACTTTGGCAGTGTCCGAGTTCTGTCCAATCCCAGTATTCGTGCCCGCAACAGCCGCCCGGCGTTTATCAGCGTGGGGCGCAACAGCCGCTATATCGCTGAATCAACAGCAGTGACCAATTCCGTTGGTGGTGGCGACACCGTCACCAGTACCAGTGTCACGACCAGCTCAGTATTCAATGGCATTATGTTGGGCGTCCAACCTTTTATCGGCCAGGACGGTGAAATCAGTCTGTCGATTCACCCGATGCAAAGTGAGGTGCAGGAAGAAAGTCTGCAGCTGATTGAGGTGGGCGGCGACAGCCGCGTGTCGCTGCCAATCATTGACTTCAAAGGGATGACTACGTCGCTGAGTATGAATAGCGGAGACACTGTCATTCTCGGAGGACTGATCGACGAGGTCGGTGGCAGCACCGGTAGTGGGATTCCAGTGCTGCGCGACCTGCGGGGTGTCGGTGGGCTGTTCGGCAACCAGGGGCGCACCAGTCGTGTACGTGAACTGGTCATTGTGCTGCGTGTAACTACGATCTGAACTCTTGTGGGACTGTGATGACAATGAACGCAGCTGTCGAATTACAAACTTCCACCTCGGAATCGCAACGCATGCGTCTGGGGTCCTATTTTCTGGTGGCCGGGCTCATCAGTCCCGATCAGTTGGAGATGGCACTGCAAAAGCAGAAAATAAGCGACGAAAGACTCGGTGAGTTACTGCTCAGACTGGGCCTGGTATCCGAGTTTGACCTGGCACGGATGCTGGCCAGGCAGGCTGATATACCCTTCAGGGATATCGATGAGCTGGACAGTCCAGCGCCTGCGGTCCTGCGACGCTTCAATCAGCAGTTCTGTCTCAACAAGGCATTTCTACCTGTCGCAGTTGAAACAGACGTTATGCTGGTAGCTATCGGTAATGCCGATCACCACGACGTCGAGCAGGCGGTGCGCAGTCGCACGGGCATGCGCTGCCATATCGTGCAATGCGAGTTCAGTAAACTGCTGCAGGCGATACGCCAGCATTACTACTTTGCTGACCATCCTGTCTCCGATCTGTTGCAGCTGGAGATTCGTCGGCTCTCGCGCGACAAGGAACAGGTGCTTCTGGCAGACAAACTGATTGACCATGTGCTGCACCTCGCTGTTAAGCAGAGTACCTCGGATATACACATTCAGCCCGAGGAGCGCAGCATTCACATCTCTTTTCGTATCGACGGCGTCCTGCATCCCATTGTTGCCTTGCCTTCTTCTTTGCGAAGGTTGATAACCACGATAAAGATGCAGGCCGGCATGGACATTTCGGACAGTCTGCGGCCGCAGGATGGCAGTTTTTCGGTCAGCATCCTGGAGACCGCCTATGATATTCGCGTATCGAGTGTGGTAACCGAATACGGCGAAAACCTGGTCCTGCGTCTGCTGCCCAGCGGCATGCAGGTAAAGGGGCTTAATCAACTCGGTTTCTATGACACCGATCTGGACCTGGTCAACCAGTTGTTTGCCAGCCCGCACGGCATCCTGCTGATGACCGGACCGACTGGTTCCGGTAAAAGCACAACACTGCATGCGGGACTGCGCGGAATCGGGATGCAGGGTAAAAACATCGTCACCGTAGAAGACCCGATTGAATACAAACTACCGGTCATTCGCCAGACCGAAGTCAATCGCAAGGCAGGTTATCAGTTCGATACCGCCATACGTCACTTCCTGCGACACGACCCGGATGTCATGCTGGTCGGTGAAATTCGTGACGCCGAGACCGCCAAGGCTGCAATTACTGCTGCTGAAACAGGCCACCTGGTACTTTCTACCTTGCATGTCAATAATTTTCTGGGCGTGGTGCCGCGCCTGCAGGCGCTGGGCGTGGGTGCCGATATGATCGCCAACAGCCTGATCGGTGTCATCAATCAGAGACTTGCCCGGCGTATCTGTCCAGCCTGTAAAGAAGCCTATACACCTGATGATAGCGAGCGCAGCATTTTTGGTGAGCAAATTGTTGATCAGCTATATCGAGGTCGAGGATGTGATCAGTGTCTGGACACTGGATTCTCCGGGCGCGTGGCGATTTACGAAGTGGTGCGCATTTCTGAAACCATGGCACAGCATATTGCTGCGGGAGTCAGGCGCGCCGAACTGGCGGGCCTCTTGCGTCAGGAAGGCGCTATCAGCATGGTGCGGGTAGGACTGCGCAGAGTGATCGAAGGCGACACTACGCTCGATGAGCTGAGGCGACTGTTAGGCAGTACCCTGCTGAGGGACGCGGCATGAAGTGTTTCTACTTTCACAGACTGGTGACGGGCGGCAAGCTGGAATCAGGCTTTGAAAAGCTGTCGTTCAACCGGAAGGAGTCTGCGCGGTATTACCTGGAGCAGCAACAGGACTGCGTCATAGTCCGGCTGTGGATGCTGCCCGCCTGGGTTGGCAGCTTTTACGATATCTTCAAGCGCCTGTTTCGCTCACCCATGACAATGGACGAAATGGCGGACTTTTTCCACAACCTGGCAGTCATGCAGCGCAGTGGTATCCCCATGTTCGAGGCCATGGAAGAACTGGCTGGAGATGAGAGCTCGGCAGCCGCACGCAAGCTGGCCGTCAATATCCTCGACAGTCTGCGTTCGGGGGCATCACTCAGCAGCAGCCTGCAGCGGCATTCCGATACGGTCCCGCAGACAGTGCTGCATCTGGTCAGTATTGGTGAGAGCTCAGGCACACTGGATCGAACGCTGATGGATGCTGCTGAGCATCTCAGGCGAGTGGGTAGAATTTCGCAGGATGCAAAACGCGCGATGATTTACCCGGTGTTTGTCTTCCTGAGTATCGTTGCCGCGACACTGTTCTGGATTGTATATGTGATACCCGGGCTGTCCGATCTGTTTCGGCAAATGGGCGTTGACATGCCGCCGATGACCACAGCGCTGCTGGCGTTCTCCGACATCGTGGCTGCCAATATTACCTGGATACTGATCATCTCGGCGCTCATCGTCTACGGTGCCTGCCTGCTCGTTCGCAACTGGCAGCCAGCGCGACTGCGATACCACCGGCTGTTATTGAAGCTGCCCGTTTCGAAGGTGCTGGTGCGCTCTTCGTCCATGGCATTTATCACGGAGTATCTCAGTCTGCTGGTGGGCGCAGGAATTTCAATTCTGAACAGTGTCAAAGTGCTGGAGAATGCCGCGGGGAATGAGGTCTATCGCACCGCACTGGCGCAGGTCAGGGTTGGCATGATGCGTGGCAACAGTCTCAGTCATGAGATGCGTCAGTCCGGTCAGTTTCCCGGGTTTGCGGTGCGCATGATCAGTGTGGGTGAACAGACTGGTGGACTTGACGTCCAGCTGCGTTATCTGGCCGATGATTATCGACGCCGCTTCGATCACGTTGTTGCTTCCATTTCAGAAATCGTGAAACCGGTTGTTATGCTGTTGGCAGGTGGCCTGTTCGTACTGATGATCATGGCGCTGTTCCTGCCAATCTACGAATTGATCCGACATATGAGCAATCAGGGCTTTTGATGAACAGGCAGATCAGTATACCTGAAGCCCAGCGCGGCTTTTCACTGCTGGAACTTTCGGTTGTTCTGGTTTTGCTGGCTGGTGCCGCACTGCTTCTGGTACAGGGCAGAAGTAGCGGACCGGATGTGGCGCAGACGAACGCTTTGCTGGCGTCGGCGGATGAACAGCTGATCTACTTTCTTGCCGTCCACAGCCGGCTGCCATGTCCAGACTACGACGGCGATGGGCGCGAAGACTGCCACGGTAGTGATACGGGCAAAGGGGCGTTGCCATATCGAACCCTGGGCATGAGCAGCGGCTCATTCAGCCTGCAGGATCTACCACTACGGTATAGCGTGTACCGGCGCAGCAGTGGCGGCGGGTCACACACGGTATTGCAGTCATCCGACACGGATCTCACCGCACGCCGTAATCGATTTGAACCAGTTATGGCAAACGGTGAACTGGTGAATGTGCAGCAGGCTGGTGCGCCGGACTTCTGTCAGGCGCTGGCGACTGCCCATGGGGCGGCGATCAACACCAGTTTTACACATATCGCTGATTCAGATTCGGCTATCAATGTTGCTTATGCACTGGCGGCTCCCGGGCGGCAGAACAGCGATGGACAAAACGGCCTGTTCGATGGGCGGAATGGCCTGGACAACGCTGGCTTCGAAATGCCCAATGCTGCTAACACCGCCCGATATGATGACCGCGTGCTGGCGCGCAACTTCGACGAACTCTACTCACTGCTGCACTGTGGTCCCCTGATTCAGACCATGAACCTGCTGGCCAATGGTCACCAGGCTGAAATCGAGGTGAGTGACACGCTGGCATCGAATAAAGAGGCCACTGCCAAAGGGGCGGCACTGAACGGCGTCGGCCTGGCGCTCAACGCGGTAGACCTGGTTCAATCGGGCTTCGGTGTGATCACTGCATCGACACAGATTGCCACCGCATCCAGCCTGTTGTCCGGCGCAATCAGCGGATGTCTTGCCCTGGTGGGTTGTGCGCTGATACCCGTATATGCGGCATCACTGGCGTCAGCCATTGCCGGGCTGGCCAGTGCCGTGGTGGCAGTGGCCTCTGCAGCCGTCGCAACTGCAGGTCAATTGACGACAACTGGTCTTTATATTGCGGCAGCTATTTCGGCGGGTATTGCCACGCCCGGTTACGACCAGATGGACTATGATGAAACGATCAGTCAGGTGGACGAACAGCTAAGTGAGGCACGCGCGGAGCGGTCGACGATAGTTACTGCACGTGATGATGCAAAGTCCCGCCGCGACCCCGCCCTGCAAACCTATCAAGCCAGTCGTGACAAAGTCTACGAGTATATTGAAAACTCAAAGGCGCCCGGTGACACATCTGTTTCTGATGTTCGTGAAAAAATAGATGTCGCCCTGACCGCTACGGATGCGGTGCAGACAGCTCGCTATAAACTTGAGCTTCTGCGTCAGCAGGAAGAAACCAAAAAAACGGAGTGTGAGTACCGCGATGAAGACACCGCGGAAGAGGATTTTCCTGCCTGCGTGCAGCTCAATGATCTGGCGGAGCAGGTCGCAGAGGCAAATACGGATGTGGGCCAGAAGAACATGCAGCGCGCCCTGGCCGTGACCGAGGCGGTGGCCGCAGCCAATGCTCATCCGGTGTACATCGCGGACGGTCCCGAGGGGCCGGTCTATCAAAACTGCACAGATCTGTCCGCTTGTACCCTGGGTGAGGATATCTGGTTGCAGGAAGGGCTTGACGAGAATGGCAATGAAATAGCTTCCGGCATGATTGGCGACTACGACGCCTATCTGTTTGCCGAAATCGAATACCAGAATGAAGTAGACAGGCTTGCACAACATGATGACATGATCATTGCGCTGGAGGATTCGGCCCGGACACTGCGTTGCATGTCGCAGGAGCTGGGTTATGACCCGGACTCAGGGCAGTGTGTTGATCCTGACGATAACCCCGATGCCGTGACCATAGAGCTGGTGCAGGGTGGTGAGGCCGTGATCCAGGCAGTCAGCGCCAGAAGTCTGATGGGGGCGCAATGATCATCGGGCAGCTGCCAGGGCAACGGGGCTTCAGTCTCCTGGAACTTGCCATTGTCATCAGCATCATAGGCGTGTCCGCCTTCATGTTCATTTCTCTGGTGGTGCCAGGCAATATGGACGGGCGGACAATTACAGGCTCGGGCGCCAGTGTCAGTTCTGACCGTCGCCTGTCTGCCGCCGAGAGCCTGGCGCGCGGACAGTCGCAGTTGCTTGGGTTTCTCCGCGCCCGAAATCGCCTGCCATGTCCCGACACCACCGGCGACGGCCAGGAAAACTGTGACGCGGTTGACCAGGACTCGGGGCGTCCGCAGCAGCGCGGCAGAGTTCCTTACCGGACGATGGGGCTGGCACAGCCGCTGATGAACAGCGATCAGCAGCATATCGTTTACGCCGTGTATCGTCGTCCGCATAGCAGTGCCTCTCTGGACATGGATCTTGCCGTCCTGCGCAATCGCAAGGATCCGGAGTTGCCCGGCAATACAGTAACTGGCGTCAGCAATGCCGTCGACTTCTGCTGGGCTGTGCGTAGCGCCGCGCGTTCGGCACACAGCGCGGACTACGTTCACACGAATATCGAAAACCCGCTGAACCAGGCATTTGCGTTGATAGATCCCGGCAGCACCGATGCTGATAACTCCGGCAGCCTGACTGATGGCGCCAATAGTCCCTCAAACGGCAGCCCGCCCTGGGGGTTTGCGCAGCCCTCAGAACCTCTGACGGAGACTTACGATGATGTGGTGCTGAGTGTCGGGTTTGCTCAGTTGGCCGCGCGGGTTGGCTGTCCCGGTCTGGTGGGTGGGGTCAACAGCGCAGCACGTGCGGCCGTTGCCGCCGATGACGTTGCCGCGCTAACGGAGTTTTTCGCCAGTTTTCGGGCTTACTCACTGACTGTTGCGGAGCAGGATATCACCATGGCCGACGTCGGTATGGGCTTTGCTGTGGCTGGAGGCTTGCTGACTGCGGTTGACTCGGGCGTTGCCATAGCGCAGGGAATAAACAGCGGTGGTTCTGCCGCGGCAGCTGCTGCAGCGGGCATTGCAGTGTCGGTTGCCTTGCAGGTAGAGGCAATGGTGTCGGCAGGTGATGGTGTCAGCAGCGCTCGCGAGGCACGGGACGATTCGGAAGCCTTGCGTGATGCGGCCATCACTGCCAGAGACCAGACACGCAGCTATGCCAGCGCCCTGCTGCAAAATGCAATCACGGTTGAGCGGGAGGCAAGGCTGCGATGATTCAGTCAAGACAGAAGGGTTACTCCCTGCTTGAGCTGGCGGTGGTCATCGTGGTGGCCGGTGTGCTGCTCACCGCTGGTGCCGGACTTTATGTGCAGCGGGCGGAACAGGCCAGAGATGTGAGTCACCAGGCACTGGTAGCCGTAGCTGAAAATGCAATACAGGGCTTTCTGTTCGCCAGAGCACGGTTACCATGCCCATCAACCGGTAGCAATGGGGTCGAAAACTGCCAGGCGACCATGGGTGAGCTACCCTACCGATCACTGGGTCTGGCCGAGCCGCCGCTGAACACGGCCGGACAGCCATTGAGGTATGCGGTTTACTCACAGGCAAGTGTCACCAGCACGCAGGATGCCGCGCTTACCGTACTGAAGGATCGCCTGCATCCATTTTTTGCGGCGTCGACTCCGGCAGTTGCCAGTGCGCAGGCGCTGGGCAATCAAAACGGGCTCGATTTCTGCCAGGCGCTGGTCATTGCTGCCGGCAAAGCACCATCCACGAGGCATCTGAATGTTGGTCAGAATGACAGTAACTACGTCAATGTTGCGTACTTGCTGGTCAATCCGGGCACACGAGACAGTGATGGTGATGGCAATCTGCTGGATGGACTAAACAGTGCCATGAGCGATACCAGTCCGCGCGCTGAATATCCAGACCGACCAGCGGATGCCGACTATGACGATCAGGTACATGCAGTATATTTCAGCCAGCTCAGTCAACAGATGGGATGTGTCAATGCGATGACTCCCGGTGCTGCTCATGCCAATGCCCTGAGCGCTGCCGCGGTGATGCAGCAGGCCATGATTGAGTACCGGGAGCAGTTGGAACTGATTGCTTTTCTGGCGGGTGCGGACATTGCGGTGGCAACCGCCGATACACTCAAGTCGGTAGTTGATACTGCGGTAACCGTAGCCGAATCTGCCACTTCCGTGGCATCCGCCATTAACAGCGGCGGTGGTTTGTCAGGCGCCCTGGTGGCTGCCGGGCTGGCTACCGGACTGGCGGTGGTTTCATTGACCGCAACGACAGCGGGGCTGGCGTTTGCGATAGCCACAGCGGCCATCAGTGATGAGAATGTCAGCAACTTCCAGGCGCAGGAGCAGGCACTGTCAGCGATCCGGTTGCGCATAGATACCAACCTTAAAGCGGCTGACCAGGCGGGACTTTATGAATAATTCAAGGTGTTTTCACCGGCGACAGGACGGATTCAGTCTGATCGAAATTTCGGTTGTCCTGGTTGTGATCGGGTTGATCATTGGTGCCGTCTCTATCGGCAAAGATCTACAGCGCAATGCCACCTATCAGAAAATGAACGCTGTTTTTGTGCAGGGCTGGCAGAGTGCATATCAGAATTACTACAACCGGACAGGGCTGATCATTGGCGACGACAGTGCCGCCCCCACGTCACAGGTCAATCAGGGAGGTGTGGCGCTTTGCGGCGACGACCTGGTGTCGGAGATGCAACAGGCCGGAGTTTCCACGCCCACCGGCAGGGCGGTGGGCCGCGAGACTGAATATGCCTATCTTGACAGCAACGGCAACCCGCAACAGGTGGAAATATGTTTCCTGAACATCAACTGGGCGATTCCTGATGGAACCGGAACGTACGTGCAGAGACGTCGCAACGCCATGACCTTGAGTGGCCTGACACCGGATCTGGCGCGCTATATTGACGCTCAGATCGACGGCCGCTCGGATGCCAGGTTCGGTCAGTTCCGGGAGCAGGCACAGGCGGCCGCAACTGCTACAACAACGGCGCAGCCATGGAGTAGGGACAATCGCTCGGAGTTCACGGGGGCTGTCAGCAATCTGGATGAGTCACAGGTTGCAGTGCTGCAGGCATACTATTTGATGAATCCATGAGCTGGGGCTGGATGTCTACAACAGCTGCTGGGTCAGCCACTGCTCATAGCGGCGATCACCGACTTCGATATCCTCAGTCGGGGTTGATTGTGAGTCATGCGTGGCAAAGCGGTAGCCACGCGCTTCGCCTGGCGTAACCCCAAACACGCGGCGAAAAACCCGAGTGAATGTGCTGGGATCGTTGAATCCCCAGAAGCCTGCAATCTGTGCAATGCTCAAGTGCCGCAGCTTGGAGTCCATCAGCGAGGTCAACACTTTCTTCAGGCGTTGCTGCTGAATGTATTGCTGCACACCACCCAGTGGTGCACACAGCCGATACAGAGTGGAGCGCGACATAAAGCAGGCATTGGCGATACTGTCCGGGCCCAGATCCGGGCTGTCCAGATGCTGGTTTATATATCGCTTAACTGCCATCAGGCTGGCAACGTTTGATACGTTGGGGCGGTTTTTGTATTCGTTGCGCACGACCGGGTTCTGATCCAGGGTGGCAACCAGCAGATCCAGCGTTGGCTGTGTCATAGCCTGGGCCCGCGACACTGTAAGCCCCGACGCCTGCTCATGCAGCGAAGCCAGGTATGTGCGCAGAATAACGGCGGCAGGATCATCCGCTTTCAGCAGCGTGCCGTGCAATGCATCCGGGTGGGTCAGCAGCGGTTCAAGTAAGTTACGTGGAACCCACAGTGTAAAATTTTGTAAATCTTCCGTGTGTGTCAGCAAAGTGCGCGTCGCGTCGGTGATATAGATATCACCAGGACTGAAGCGGGTCAGGCCCGGACGATCGGTAGTGAACTCGCCGCTGCCGCGCGTGTAAAACTGCACCAGGAAATGATCTACGCCGTTGCGTGCTGCGTCTACCGGTGAGCGTTGCCACGACGAGCTGACGGTATTACAGATGGATGTGACGATCGATCCATAATTGTAACTTTCGATTTCGGCGTAAAAAGGCTTGATGTCAGGGGTTTGCAGAGGATTAGTATCAAATATGAAACTGGCACTGTCACGCCACGCCAGCACACTCAGCTTGCTGTCATCAAGCTTTGCCGTCGTAAAAAAGGAGCGCTCAATGCAAGGCTCTGTTTCTTCCTCGAGCACTGATGTATCAGGGTGTTCGTCAAAATCCATGGCTGGAAGTTTGCGTTTGTCTTGTTATTGTCAGTGAATGAGGTGTAAAACAAGGTACACGAATACTAAACCATTAAAGCGGGCGATGTAAAATCGTTCGGCCACTGCAAAAGGCGCTTAGCCAGAGGCGTGCCGCCTTTACCCGACAGTCGAGAACAATAAAGGGGAAACACCATGGGCAAAATCATCGCGCCGCAGCATGCGCTTTCTCGCCGCTCGCTGCTAACGCTTATGGCGACGTCGGTTGTGGTGTCCGGCGTCGGGCCTGGGAGCTGGCGGCGTGTGTACGCCCAGGTATCGCCAGTTGCCAATGTCCAGGCACTGGTCTTTGACGTGTTTGGCACGGTGGTGGACTGGCGCGGCTCCATCATCCGCGAGGGCAATCTGCTGAACCAGCAGAAGGGCTACGACATAGACTGGGGCGAATTCGCTGATCGCTGGCGTAGCGGTTACGGACCCGCGATGAATCAGGTGCGCAGCGGCGAACTGCCATGGACCAAGCTGGATGACCTGCATCGCATGGTGCTGGACGACCTGATTATTGAGTTTGAATTGACCGGCCTGAGCGAAGCAGAGATTCAGCACCTGAATAAAGTCTGGCACAGGCTCACTCCCTGGCCCGATGCCATCGCAGGGTTAACACGACTGCGCGAGAAGTACACCATCGCAACCCTTTCCAACGGCAATGTGTCACTGCTGCTGAACATGGCCAAAAATGCCGGGCTTCCCTTTGATACTATCCTGTCGGCTGAACTGTCGCGTCGCTACAAACCTGACCCGGAGGCCTATCTCAAGGCAGCGGAGCTGTTCAGTCTGCCGCCTGAGCAGGTGATGCTGGTGGCGGCGCATCCCAGTGACCTGCGGGGTGCGGCCAGGGCCGGACTGCGGACCGCTTATGTTCACCGCCCCATGGAGCGTGGGCCGGAACGGCCCACGGTTGCGCCGGCGCAGGATGAGTTTGATCTGTTTGCTGAGGACTTTATCGATCTGGCCGAACAGCTGGGTGCGTAGCGAGTACAGCTTTATTGTTGTCGCGCGCCCAGCCACCAGCGCAGCGTCTCTGTCACCATCTCTGCGGCGTCCTGCTGCACAAAATGTCCGGCATTGGGCACTGCCACAATCGTGGTGTCGGCATCGTTCCAGTCCCAGGTATTGTTCAGCCCGTCAGAATGCAGTGCGGTGTCATCCAGGCCGTGCATGACCAATAGCGGAACGTTCAGCTGCGGTACCTCGGGTGAGGGTGGTGGCGCTTTCGCCGCTAATGGCGGCAGGGGCGGATAGTTACGTTTGTAGTAGGCCAGCATGGCGTCAAAGTCGGACTGGCCAAAGGCCTCGATATAACGCTCGCGCGCGGTGGGATCCTGCACCCAGCCCGCCAGTGTCTGCGGCATCATCGGCATGCCAAAAAAGATGTCGGGATCGGACGGGCTGCCAGCCTGAAAGCGCTGCGCATAATCACTGTTGGCGCGCTGCTCTTCGTTGATGGTCAACTCACGCAGCATACCGTTGGGATGGGGCAGATTCATCACGACCAGCCGGTCGACCATCTGTGGGTAGGCAAAGGCAAAATTCCAGGCGACCATGCCGCCCCAGTCATGGCCCACGATGGTCGCGCTGTCCTCGCCGAAGCTGCGGATCACGGCCGCAACATCCGAGGTGAGTAGACGCATGTCGTAGTTTTCATCGCCGTCGGGCGAATCACTCAGATTATAACCACGCTGATCAATAGCGACGACCTGATAGTCATCCTGAAGCCCCTCCATCTGATGGCGCCAGCTGTACCAGAAATCCGGAAAGCCGTGGATCATCACTACCAGCGGACCTTCACCGACCGTAGCGTAATGAATGCGCACACCATTGTTGTCGGCGTAGCCGTGAGTGGCGGTGTCCCAGACATCGGCGTGCAGGATTGATGTTGCGGACAGGGCTGCGGTGAGTACAGCAGCCGAGGAAAGGCGGGCGATCAGGGTCATGACGGGCCTCCGTAGTGAAAAAAGGCGCAGCCCGTGAATCAGGCTGCGCCTCTCATTTTTGAAAATCAGTGGGTACTGACCTTTTAGTTAGAGCTTACTTCCGGATTGGCTTTTACTTCCTTCCAGTAAACCTGACCAAAGAACATCTCGTCCCAGCTCTGCTGGCCCCATGGCACCACACGTGATGGGTCCGGGTTTGCCTTGTTCTGTTCAGAGTTGTCGAAGGCACCGGTAACTACGACACGGGTGCCGGCAGGTACAAACTTCGGTTCAGCCAGCTGATACTCCATCTGCCAGTTGTAGTTGTACTGGGCGATGTTCAGCAGGCGTTCCACACTGCCATCCGGGTAGTGAGCATCAAACACCATGCGCTTGCCACGGAAATGCATGTGCGGCGTAAAGGCCATGATCTCGGCATCCGTCGTGATCAGTACCTCAGCAGTCTGCTCAAAGTCCGGATCGTAAGCCGGGATGTCAGTCCAGGTTGGAGTGAAGATACAGGCACAGTCACCCAGACGTCGCTCGGTGGGGATCTGATCATCCGGATAGAACCAGATGCCGATCTCGCTGGCATCGACGGTCTCTTTGCCGGTTGTGGTGTAGTGCAGGTTCAGCGCCAGTTGCGTGCCAGCACGCAGCAGTCCGCCGGTGTTGGGCTCTTCCACGTGCGGATCAGCACCCGGGATGTAAGGCGTAATATAGGCCTGGTCGGGATTACTAAAGCGGGTGATCAGGCCCTGTGACGGACGCTCTCCCGGCACAATAAAGGCATTCAGCGTGTGGTGCAGTACGGTGCGGTCGCCCGGCACGTACTGGCTGGCACGGACCCAGCGATCGCGCGTCAGCCCTTCCAGTGGCACAACTACGTCGATGTAATCCAGGACGCCGGTGGCGGGTATCTGCTGCGGCGGCACCTTGACGATCAGGTCCGGCTCACCAAAGGCCCACTTCTCCTGTGACCAGGTCAGTTCAGCCAGTGGATCGCTGTCGCCGTCCTTGACTGAGCCATCGGCGATCCACTGGATCACTTTCTGCTGCTCTTCCGGCGTCAGCGTGTAATGGTTGCGGAAGTTGCCGATGTGCGGGTCAATCTGGCCCGGCGGCATGCGCTTGGTCATCAACACTTCACGGATCATCGGTGACCAGCCCTGCGCCATGGTGTGGCTGTTCAGGGCAAACGGTGCAATGCCACCCTCGCGGTGACAGCTGGCGCAGTTTTCAGCCAGAATAGGGGCGACATCCTCACTGTAAGATACGCCGGACTGGGCCAGCTGCTCATGTGCCTGATAGCTGACCGGTGTGCCCTGAGTCGCGACCATCGCATTGGGGACAGCTTCATCCGCTACCACGGCAGCCAGTGCCTCGGCCAGCGGCTGGTCTGCCGGGCCGCGGTAAATTATCTGAAAGGATTTGGGGTCGTAGACAAACGCCTCACCGGTTTTATCAATCCCCATGGCGGCAGCAATAATCTGCGCATCATCGATCAGCACGGGAATATCGATGCCCAGTCGCTCTGCATCTGCCTTGACGGTAGCGCGCGGCTCGCCCAGCGGGTTGATCATCATGAAGACGATGCCCTGGTCGGCGTACTGTTCCTTCAGCGCATTAAACGATGCCAGCGAGGCCTCGGTGGCAGAGTCGCCACTGGCCTGCACCAGGAATGCGATTGCCTTGTTGTTGTCGTACCAGGCCATGTGGTGAAACAGGCCGTCCTGATCCAGCAGGGCGAAGTCGCCGACGCGATCCTGAGCCATGGCGGAACCCGCGCTCAGTGAAAACGCCAATGCGGCAGCGCCGACAAATACGGCCTTTCTGCCCCCGGATATCATACCCTTCAGTAAATTATTCATATTATTCTCCGGCATCAAAGCCAGTACAGACCGTAAAGATCAGCACAGATTCTCATTAATAGGTTCGGGGCACGATTGATGATGGACTGCATCAGCGTTAATGAACTCATTCATGTTTGAGCCCGTCAACGCTGACTTTAGCATTAAATTCAGGAACAAAAAGTAGTTATCTGCAAAAAGTGACTTTTGGCAGGGGTCTGTTAACCTTTCTGGAAGCCTGTAGTCGACAGTCCCGGGAACACGACTTCACGTAATAGCTGAGCGTCATAAGCCATATGCGATTGCAGAACTTCAGCCAGGAGCTGGCGCAGATCATTGGTCGGCTGCAGATCCCGGCCATCGCGCAGACTGCTCTCGCCCAGGCCCGGCCAGGGTCCGGTAACAGCGCTGCCCGAGGTGAATTTGCTGACATTGCCGCCCGCCAGAAACGCCACGCTTGCTGTGCCGTGATCGGTGCCCAGCGAACCGTTGACGCGAACCGTTCTGCCAAATTCAGTCATCACTACCACTACCGTATTCTGCCAGGTGCTGCCCAGTCCCTGTTTCAGCTGCGCCAGACTGGTATCGAGCTCGGCAAACTTGCGCGGCAGCGTGCCCTGTTCAGTACCCTGGTTGGCGTGGGTGTCCCAGCCATCGTTCTCCAGCACAACAATATTGGGACCACCGGGTGCATTCAGAAAACTCGCCGCGGCGTCGATCAGCGCAGAAAAACCGCTGTTGCTGCGATCCATGCCGGTGCCAACTATCTCGCGCGCATTCAGCGCCTCCATCAGTCGTGGCCCCAGAAAGCTGTCCATGTCGTAGAGTTTTTGCAGTCGACTCAGCGTATCGTCATTGACCGGAGGCAGCGTCGCGGGCGCCCAGGAACCAGCGCTGGCCTCGCCGCGCAGAATCAAGGGTACCGCCTGACCCAGTGCCATGGCCTGCTGGCCCGTCTGCAGCTGCAGCGCACGGTTCAGCCAGCCGGAAGGGTTGGGCATGGCGATGCTCAGACCGCTTTCCAGCACGTTCTGGCCGTCAAAATGGGAGCGCTCCCGGTAGGCGCTGGCCACAGCGTGAACGATGCCCAGTTCACCCGCTTGCTGCAGTTTGAATGATTCTGCGAAAGCCGGGTGCAGCGCAAAATAGTTATCCAGTTTAAGCAGGCTGCTGTCTTCCGGAATCAGTGCGCCACGATAGCTGGCCAGCAATGGATCGCCGTAGGGGATCACTGCCGACAGCCCATCCATTGCGCCGCGCAGTATGATCACGGCCAGTTTGTTGTTGCCGGAGATTCCGGTGCTGGCCCAGCTCAGGCCGGGGATGCTGCCGGCGCCTGCCAGCAATGCAGTGGATTTTAGAAATTGACGACGATTCAGAGCATGTTTGTGATGTTGGGACATGTCAGGCTCTCCACTGAAATTGGGGACTGGCCAGCAAAAGTGTCAGCGCCTGCGTGCGGCTTTCCGAACGTCGCACTGCCGTCTGTAAGTCAGAGTCCTCGGGCAGAATCAGCGGCGCGATATCGCGCGCATCAAAGTCTGGACCTACAGCGCCGGCCACCATATTGATGAACTCCAGACGTTTAAGCAGCGCATCGGGGCCGCCCCAGTGTTCGGCCTGTTCCGGCCAGCCAGCGGGAGAGGGGGCGGTAAAAGCGCGCTGGTTAAAGCTGGCCAGCGTATCGGTCAGGATCTTCAGCACCTCGTCGCTTAGCGGCACACCGGGCAGGGCACGGGTGGTGGACACCACAAAATCCTCGGCCGTCTTGAGTTTTTTCATGGCCGGATCCCAGGCCTCGTCCAGCTCCACCAGCGCTGTATGCAGGCTGGGCAGATCGCCCTGGGTTTGCGCAAACACCTGTGCCAGCTTTTCCACCGCCGACGCCGGTGGCTGGTCGGCAACAAAATGGCGAGCCAGTTTGCCGGCAATAAAGTAGGCAGTAGACGGGTGCCTGGCCAGGTCGCGCAGTGCGCTGATGCCCTGTTGTACACCCGTATTGAAATAGGATTTGCCGAGTAGCTGCTGGGTGCCCGGTTCATGCAGTACCGGGTAAAACACAAAGCTGCCAGGTGTCGCCTGCGGGTTGGGCAGGTTACCGTTTCGGGTTGGTACGTTCACCGTCCAGCCGGTCAGGATGCGGGCCAGTGCAATGACATCGTCCTGTGTGTAGCCGCCATCCACGCCCAGCGTATGAAGTTCCAGTGTCTCCCGTGCATAGTTCTCATTCAGGCCCAGCCCGTTACGCTGCTGGGCAGCCGTGGAGTTGGGCCCGATGGAGGTGATGTTGTCCAGGTAGGTCAGCATCACCGGATGGGTCGCCACACTGATCAGCATCTCTTCAAAACGGCCATTCATATTGGCGCGGATGGCTTCGTTTTCGTAAGCCAGTCCAGCGTAGAGCGTTGTAGGTTTGTTGGTGCCCAGAGAGATACTGAAATGATTGGACCAGAAGCGCACCAGGCGTTCAGTAAACGGCGTGTCAGATTCAATGGCCACTGCCAGTCGCTGATTGGCCTGATCCTGGTAAAAGGCCGCATTGCGATTGCGAATCTGGCGAAACTGCATCACCTCGTTAGGGCTGACCTGACCGTCCTGCTGAATCATCTGCCGGGCACGGTAGTCATTATTGGCCAGCTCGATCAGCCGCGCCGAACCGTCCATGCCCTGATAGCGCGGCGGTAGCTCATTGGCTCGAGGAATCTGGGCAAGTAACCAGCCGCGCGGGTCGGCTTCAATTTCGGTCAGTTCGCCGGGTTGCAGCCCCAGCCCGAACTTATTCGCAGCAATAAAGGGTGAGTAGGTCGCCATGATGCTGATCTGTTCTCATTATTGGAGTACACATCTGAGTATACGGCGGGCCAGGGATTTTCCGTCGTGTTGGGTTGATAAATATTTCTTGAGGACAAGTACAAGTGCTTTGGTTACAGGCTTAGCCTCTGCCGCAATGCAGCCGCCTGCCGGCGAGAGACCTCGACGTCGCTGCCGTTCGTCAGTTTTATCAACAGTCCGTCGCCGATCCAGGGCTCTATCGACGCCACATAATCCAGGTTCACAATATGTTGCCGACTAACCCGAAAGAAAACGCTGTCATCCAGACGACCGTCCAGGTAGCTTAACGAGTGAGGCATCATGGCATGCCCGTCCTGGTAATAAATCCTGGTGTAGTTGCCATCGACTTCAAGCAATGAGATGTCGCGCATTCGTACAAAGTGGTATCGGTCACCTTCGCGAAAAAAGATATGGTTCCGTTGATGATTCGACGAAGCAGGCTGCAATTGGCTTTCATTGCTATCGAAGCGGACTTGTGCTTTCTCCAGCGCAGAAGTCAGTGACGTGGCGACGATGGGTTTCAAAAGATAATCCAGTGCACTGACCTTGAATGCCCGCACGGCGTATTCGTCATAGGCTGTTGTGAATACCACCAATGGCACGTAGCTGAGCTGCTCAAGTATTGAAAAACCGTCGCCATCGGGTAGCTGAATATCGAGCAACAACAGGTCTGGCCTTTCAGCCTCCACCAGGTCAATGCCGGATCGCACGGAGTGCGCTTCGCCAACGACACTATGGGCGGGATATGCGGCCAACAGGCTGCACAGTTCCTGCCTGGCCAGTCTGGAATCTTCGACAACTGCGATTTTCATGCCCGAATAATAACCTCTACCGTAATTTGATTGTCCTCGTCATGGAAAGTGAGTTGGGCACGCTTGCCAAATACTGAAGACAGCCGTTGGCGTGCATTTTCCAGCCCTATCCCGCTGCCTCGTCGCGTGCCCGTTGAGACGGCTTTTGGATTGCTGACGCGCAGTGTCATATCACCAGCTTGGCATGTCGCTGCAATAGTGAGCAATCCGCCGTCTGGGCGACAGGCAATGCCATGGCTGATCGCATTCTCTACTAGCGTTTGAATCACCAGGGGTGGAATCATCACATCCAGGCAGTTGTTGTCGATGTGCCAGGATACCTCGAGGCGGGACTCAAGCTGCAGACTTTCCAGGGCCAGATACGCGCGCACCAGTTCGAGTTCATCTTCGACCCTGATCAGAGAATTGGACTCTGCCTGGAGAACCGCGCGCAGAATATCAGCCAGTTTCGCCAGCCCATCCCGTGAGGCCTCCGGATCTTCGCGAATAAGCGCGCGCAGATTGTTGATGGCATTAAAAAGAAAGTGGGAATTGATCTGACTGTGCAGAAACTGAAGTTTTGCTTCCTGCAGTCTGGCCTCTGTCTGCCAGAATACCAATTCAGTCTGCTGGCGGCGCCGGAATTGGGAAATCATCAGATAGATTGCCGTCCATAATCCCAGCAGCATGGTTGTATTGGCGACATAGGCGGCGAAGTAGCTCCATTGATACGGCACGAAGCCTTCGAACAGTGTCGGCAGCCGGGGCACAGCCAATGTCAGTATCACGAACATGCCGATCTGAATCATCAGCGCCGTCAAAGGCAGTGCAGCCACCAGTACCAGGATAAGCACGGGCATCGTCAACTGCTGACCGTAACGCAGGAACGCTCGCCGCAGCAGATGCGTGGCAACCAGTCCCAGACAGCAAAGCAACAGCGGAATGGTTACCGCACTGCTGACTACTACACCCCAGGTTGCCGTGGCGGCGATATTGACGGCAGCCATCAGGCTCCAGAACAGAAGCTGGCTAATCCAGTAGCCCACTATTCATTCTCCATTACGTGCCCTGTGTCCAGGAAATGTGTCAGATGCCCGATCAGCCAGTCCCGATCATCCCACATCAGAAAGTGATAACCCTCATCTGACATCAAGATGGTCTTCACTGGCAAGTCCCGATAAGCCTGTTCAAAAATTGCCCGGGTGCTGGCTGGGGTGGCGCCGTATGATTCATAGGCCGCCCAGGCGCCAAAAATCAGTGTGGGGACTTCGATGTCGGACAGCACCGAGCGCAGATCGCGTGTCTGCAAATCGTACATCGCGTGTGCCATCGAGGCCTGATTAGTGCTCAAGCCCCACTCAAGTAGCACCTGACTGTTTACGTCGCTGCGCGTCAGCCCCATGACGGACATGGGTATGCGCGCTTCAAACTGTTCCTGGCTCTGAGCCAGGATGGTATCGCGAATCCGCGCAGCGATCGGTTCCATCTGCTGACTGGTGGCTGCCGGATTCTGTGTCACCGGCAGGAATGGCAGTGAATCTATTAATACCAGTTGGCGGACCAGTCCGGGGCGTGCGGCCGCTATGTCCATGGACAATGTGCCGCCCAGGCTATGACCGACCAGCGTGACAGGCTGTGGCAGCGTCGAGATGTAACTGATCACCTGCTCACGTAAGGGATGCATAAAGCCATTGTCAAAGTTCTGCATTGGCTCAAAGCCGGCGAAGCCTGGCAGTTGCAGCATATGACATCGGTAGCGGTGCTCAAGTGCTGCACACACATCCTCGAAGGTTGTCCAGTGGCTGGTAAGCCCCGGTATGAAAATGACGTCAGGCCCCGTTTCTGCCCCTTGCATAAAGACCGTTAGATCCTCATGTCGAGTGCGCTCCTGAGCGCTGGCGGTCCATCCGGAGATCCAGATGGATATGGCGAAAAAAAGTCCTAGAGTAAGTTTGTTTAATTTTTGCATGGTTGCCTCCCGCAAGTCTGAGTCATCCGACTGTGCCAGAGCGGGAACAAGCGTGTGTGCAGTTCAGGACGAACGGTAGTTATTAAGGAGGAGCGGTGTTTGTGACGGATTTTCCTGGTGTCGGCATACACCACGCATACACCAGCAACCACACACTGTTCACCAATATTTCCGATTTTTGCGCCAGGGCCGTGGTGCCAATGTTGTAGTCGGTTTCCCCGTTCCAGACCAGCACAACAAAGGTGGAACTGCTCAGCAAGGCCATAACCACGGTGAACTGCCATAGCGGCTGGCCACGTTTTAGAAACACGCGTAGCCACAGAAACAAAGGAAACAGCCCCAGCTGCATGGCCGCCCCCAGGTTATGCGGAAAGCGGACGGTGTATGGGTAAAAAGCGACCAATACCACGCCAAACGCAGCCATGGTCAACAGGATTACTGCCAGCAGATCAGCCGCGGATTGGCGTGCCTGATACAGCCGAAATGCAATCAGCAGCTGTGCGAGGCCTATGGCGTAAAACCCGCTGACCAGCAGCCAGCCAGTCGGCCCCACCGCATAGATGCTCAGGTTGCGCTCCCACAGGACAAGGTCGGGCCGCACGGTATGGATAAATATCGCGGTGATGCAGAACCAAAGCACCAGCACAAAGGTTGTGGCGCGATAGAACGTGTCTTGGTACTGCCGCGATGCTGCCATGGTGTCCTTGGGGTGGGATTGCTATTATTCCGGCTCATTAAATCGTGATTGCCAATCTCATGGTATACGCCGGGTGACGCGTATGCCATAGCCCAGGGCTTTCTTTGGCGCACCAATAAGAGTACTATTTAAAGTACGCTAAAGAGTCTAAAGGGAGTGGCGATGCGTGCATTAACAGCCAATGATTTAAAAACCCGAGGCGTCAGCGCCGTGGAAGAATGCCTGCAGCACGATGACGAAGTGCTGATCTCCGTGCGTGGCAATGAGCGCTATGTGGTTATGACGATTGAAACCTATAACCGTTTGCGCAAGCTGGAGCTGGCTGCCGCCGTCGCAGAAGCCAAAGCCGACTATCAGGCAGGACGTTACAATACCGACAGCGTGGAAGAGCACGTAAAGCGGATCGCGGATGACCTATAGGCTGGTCTATACCGACAGTTACCTGCGTCGCGCCAAAAAGTTTCTCAGGCGTCACCCGCAGATATTGGGGCAATACGAAAAAACCCTCCAGCTTCTGGAGCTCAACCCCTACCATCCGTCCTTGCGATTGCATAGCCTTGGTGGAAAGCTCAGCGGCCTGTCGTCAGTGTCAATCAATATGAGTTATCGCATCATGTTGGAGCTGATGATTCAGGCCAACGACATTATCCTGATCGATATTGGCAATCACGATAAGGTCTACTGAATCTGGAAGAGACACCGAAACGCGTAAACAAGGTTTGAGTACGAGCATGTTCTGGCTGGACAACATCTTCGGTGCCGGTTAGTTTGCATTTCATATTCACGTCGACGGGTTGCCCAATGAAACCAACATACGCTTTATTCGCACTAACGTTCGCCGTCCTCTCACCTGCACCTGCACAAGCCCAGCCGCCGATTCAGGTGCCGGCCTCCGCGCCCGCCCATGTGCATCCATTGCCCACGTTGCGCGAGCAGGCGGTGGAGCAGCAGGCCTGGCTGGAGGCGCGAATGGATCGCGTGCTGCCGGCGCTGATGAGTGAGTACGGCGTGGACATGTGGATACTGTCCATGCGCGAATACGCCGAAGATCCGGTGTTCTGGTCCATCACCTCGCCAACCACATTTGCTGCCCGACGCCGATCCATCTACGTGATGACTCTGCAGCCCGATGGCAGTGTCGAGCGACTCGCGCTGGGCGGTTCCAGCCAGGGCGGTGTGTTCGAGGCGTTTCGCTCCACCCGTCCGGCACCTACCCAGGACACCGGCGAGCTGGTCGGTGATGAACAGTGGCGCCTGTTGCGTGAACTGATTGAAGATCGCGACCCGCAGAACATCGCGCTGAATATTGATGCCGAGTGGGCCTTCTCTGACGGACTTCACGCCGGCGAGCGCGAAGTGCTGGAAGAGGCACTTGGCCCCTATCTTGATCGTGTGGTGCGCGAGCCGCGCCTGGCCATGAACTATATCGCGCTGCGCATTCCAGAGATGATGCCGCGTTATCGCAAGATCATGGAAACCGTGCACTCGGTCATTTCCGAAGCTTTCTCCAATGCCGTGATCACTCCCGGTGAAACCACCACCGAAGATGTCATCTGGTGGATGCGTCAACGTGTGCAGGACCTCGGTTACCAGGTCTGGTTCCAGCCCTCTGTGGGTGTGTCGCGGCAGGGCGACGGCCGCATCAGCGGCAATACCGTCATCCAGCCAGGTGACCTGCTGTGGACCGACTTTGGTGTGGTCGCCATGAATCTGCACACCGACACCCAGCATCTGGGTTATGTGCTTAAACCCGGTGAAACCGAAGCACCGGCCGGTCTGCAGGCCTGCCTGTCAGACTCCAACCGCATGCAGGAACTGTTGCTTGCAGAAATGGAACCCGGCCGCACCGGCAACGACATTCTCGCTTCCACACTGGCGCGCATGGCCGCCGAAGGCATTACCGGTACCGTCTATACCCACCCGATTGGCGATCACGGCCATGGCGCCGGTCCGCTGATCGGCCGTTGGGACGCCCAGGAAGGCGTGCCCATCAGAGGTGATGCAGTCTTGCTGCCATCCACCTGGCATTCGATTGAGCTGCAGGCCACGCGCGCCATTCCAGAATGGGACGGTGAGCTGGCCAACTGCCGTCAGGAAGAAGAGGCCTATCTGGATGAGAACGGTGAGCGCCACTGGGTGTTCAGGCGGCAGGATGCATTTCATCTGGTGTGGTGAGAGGCGCAGGTAAACGATGGTCGTAACGCCCTTTACACAACTCGCCTGCCCACTGGATGGCGAGCCGCTGCTGCGAGACAGTAACACCTGGCGCTGTCCACAGGGGCACAGCTTTGATGTTGCAAAACAGGGTTACGTCAATCTGCTGCCGGTGCAAAACAAACGCTCACGCGATCCGGGCGACAGCAAAGCCATGATGGTCGCCCGCCAGGAATTTCTGGCAGCCGGGTTTTATCAACCGATTGCCGATGCCGTGGCTGGCGCTGTGCTGAGTGGTGCTTATGCGTCGGCCGCGTTGAGCTGCCTGGACGCCGGCTGTGGCGAAGGCTATTACCTGCGTCAGTTGGCAGCTCGAAGCGGGGCTGCTCATGGTAGTGCTAGTCAGGTATTGAATCTGCTGGGGCTGGATATCTCCAAGTGGGCCGTGCAGGCTGCTGCCCGCCAGGACAAACAAGTGTCCTGGGTGGTCGGCAACAACGCCAATCTGCCCGTTTTGCCAGGGACTCTTGATAGAGTGTTGTGCATGTTTGGTTTCCCGGTGTATCCAGAGTTTCTGCGAGTGCTCAAACCAGGCGGCAAGCTGTTGATGGTAGATGCTGGCGCTGACCACCTGCGGGAGTTGCGCGAGATCATCTACCCGACGCTAAAGGCAGCCCGTCCCCCGCAAACCCAGCCGCCTGCCGGGTTTACGCAGGGTGAGACGCAGCAACTGAGTTTTGCAGTGCACCTGCCTGACGCACAGCAGATCCAGAACCTGCTGATCATGACTCCCCATCTCTATCGCGCCAGTGCAGAGGGGCGGGCCAGGGCGGAACGACTAACAGAGCTGACGGTCACCGTGGATGTGCGCCTGAGCACACTGGTAAAAATGCGATGCGATGCCGAACCGAATCAACAATGAGGACAATATGAGAGAGAAACTGAGAGCCATCTTCGCCCCCGTACTGGCCGTATTCGAAAAAGGCGAACCCGCCGTCAGCTACCGCCCCTCGCACCGCAGGATATTGCTGGCACTGGGCACACTGTTCCTGCTATTGGGCGCGGTGTCCACCTACCTGGCGTTCAACTCTGGGCAACAGGCCTCGCTGATACCGGCACTGATTTTCGGGGCGGTGAGCCTGGTTAGTGTGGTGGTGGCGACGTTGGGGAATGACACGGCTGTGGCGCGGATTTGGGGGTTGAAGTAGGGGGGAGAGACTGGAGCTACTACCTGTCATTATTGGAGCAGTCCGTGTCAAAAGAAGTTAGACTTCAATTCGTGCTGTTAATATTGAATTATGTAGGCGCGAACCAGAATAAACTTAGAAATAGAGAGGTTGCTGGGCTTAATCTTAGATAGCTTCAGTTAGGTTGCACCAAATGCCAAAGGAATCGAAAAAGGGATGAGCCTCAAAGAAAGTCAGATCGAGCAAAAATTGATCGACAAGCTTGAAGAGCTGAAATATGTACACCGCTCTGATATCCGCGACAAGGTTACGCTGGAACGGAATTTCCGAGAGAAGTTCGAGGTTCTTAACCGCGTCCGCCTTACTGATGCCGAGTTTGCCCGTCTGCGTGACGAGATCATCAACGCCGATGTCTTCCAGGCAGCCAAGACCCTGCGCGAATACGGCTACTTCCAGCGCGAGGATGGCACCCCGCTGCACTACATGCTGGTCAACCTCAAGGACTGGTGCAAGAACGACTTCGAAGTCATCAACCAGCTGCGGATCAATACCGACAGTAGCCACCACCGCTATGATGTAATACTGCTCATCAACGGCTTGCCCGTGGTGCAAGTCGAGCTGAAAACGCTAGGCATCAATCCCCGCAGGGCCATGGAGCAGATCGTTGAGTACCGCAATGAACCCGGCAGCGGCTACACCAACACACTGTTGTGTTTCATGCAGCTTTTTATCGTCAGCAACCGCGACAACACGTGGTACTTCGCCAACAATCAGAGTCAGCACTTTGCGTTCAACGCAGACGAGCGCTTTCTGCCCATCTATCAGTGGGCAGACGATGAGAACCGCAAGATTACCCATTTGGACGACTTTGCCGACAAGTTCCTGGCCAAGTGCATCCTTGGTCAAATGATAAGCCGCTATATGGTGCTCGTGGCCAGCGAGAAGAAGTTGATGGTTATGCGCCCGTATCAAATTTATGCAGTCAAGGCCATTGTCGATTGCATCCACCAGAACCGGGGCAATGGATACATCTGGCATACGACTGGCAGCGGCAAGACGCTCACCTCTTTCAAGGCCTCAACCCTGCTCAAGGACAACCCGGATATTGGAAAGTGCCTGTTTGTGGTGGACCGCAAGGACCTGGACCGTCAGACCCGGGAGGAGTTCAACCGTTTTCAGGAAGGTTGCGTGGAAGAAAACACCAACACCGAAACTCTGGTGCGCCGCCTGCTCTCCGAGGACTACGCCGACAAGGTGATTGTCACCACCATTCAGAAGCTCGGCTTGGCGCTGGATGAAACCAGCAAGAAAGCCCAACAGCACAAAGAGAAGGGCAGGCAGCCCTACAAGGAACGCCTGGCCCCGCTGCGCGACAAGCGCGTCGTCATCATCTTCGACGAATGCCACCGCTCCCAGTTTGGCGACAACCACCAGGCCATCAAGGCCTTTTTTCCCAAAGCGCAACTGTTCGGCTTTACCGGTACGCCCATCTTTGACGACAACGCCAGCTACAAGCAGATCGACGGCACTGTGGGCAGCTACCGCACCACTAAAGATATCTTTGAAAAGCAACTGCACGCCTACACCATCACCCACGCCATTGATGACCGCAATGTGCTGCGCTTTCATATCGACTATTTCAAGCCGGAGGCCGCAGAGGCAAAAGACGCGGATGGCCCGTTAAAGGGCAAATCAAGGGCCAAATCCAAAAACTCCAAACCTGCTCAGGCCCTAGCCCAACGGGCGGTGGTGGACGCCATCCTGGCCAAGCATGAGGCCGCCACCAGCCAGCGCCGCTTCAACGCCTTGCTGGCCACCACCTCCATCAACGAGGCCATCGATTACTACCGGCTGTTCAAAGACTTTCAGGCCGATCATCAGGCGGAAGACCCAGATTACACGCCACTGAATATTGCCTGCATCTTCTCGCCCCCGGCTAACGGCGACAAGGATGTAAAGCAGCTCCAGGAAGACCTGCCCCAGGAGAAGGCCGATAACCAACACGAGCCGGAGCAGAAAAAGGCCGCCCTGCAAGGAATCATTGCCGACTACAACACCCAGTACGGCACCAGCCATACGGTGAGCGAGTTTGACCGCTACTATCAAGATGTGCAGCAGCGCATCAAGGATCAGCAATACCCCAACAGCGATTTGCCGCACAAAAACAAGGTCGACATCACCATTGTGGTGGACATGCTGCTCACCGGCTTCGATGCCAAGTACCTCAACACCCTGTATGTGGACAAGAATCTCAAGCACCACGGCCTGATTCAGGCCTTCTCGCGCACCAACCGCGTGCTCAACGACACCAAGCCTTACGGCAACATCCTCGATTTCCGCGGCCAGCAAAAGGCCGTGGACGACGCCATCGCGCTCTTCTCCGGCGAGGACATCAACCGCTCCCGTGAAATCTGGCTGGTGGACCCGGCGCCTGTGGTGATCAAAGAGTACGAACAGGCCGTCGCCGCCATCGGGCACTTCCTTACCGAAAAAGATGTGGTGGCCGAACCCAAGGGCGTCTACAACCTAAAGGGCGATACCGCGCGCATCGAGTTCGTCAACCGCTTCAAGGAAGTGCAGCGCCTCAAGACCCAGCTCGACCAGTACACCGACCTGGACGAGGAGCAGAAAGCACGCATCAACAGCGTGTTGCCCGAGGACGATCTGCGCTCCCTGCGCGGCGCCTACCTGGAAACCGCCCAGCGCCTCAAGGAGCAGCAGGGCAAAACCGGCGAACAGGTCTCGCCAGATCAGGAGGCCATCGAACAACTGGATTTCGAGTTCGTGCTCTTCTCCTCGGCGCTGATCGACTACGACTACATCATGGGCCTGATCGCCCGCTTCAGTCAGGACAAGCCCGGCAAAAAGACCCTGCGCCGTGACCAGCTCATCAACCTGCTCGCCGCCAGCAGCAACCTGATGGACGAGCGCGAGGGTATCATCGCGTACATCAATACCCTGGAAGCCGGCAAGGGCCTGAGCGAGGCCGCCATTCGCGACGGCTACCAGGCCTTCAAGGCACAAAAAGCCCACAATGAAATCACCGCCCTGGCCGACCGTCACGGGCTGGACCGCGAAGCCCTGCAAACTTTCGTGGACGGTATCCTCGACCGCATGATCTTCGACGGCGAACAGCTAAGCGACCTGTTCGAGCCGCTGGAACTGGGCTGGAAGGCACGCAGTAAGGCCGAGCTGGCACTGATGGAAGAGTTGGTACCGTTTTTGAAAAAGCAGGCCAGCGGGCGCGAGATATCGGGGTTGGCGTCGTATGAGTAAGAAGATGAAGAACGAGAAGCAGGCCTTGGTGCCCCGGTTGCGCTTCTCAGAATTTCAGGGTGCGGAGGAGTGGACCACAGCGAAACTGGGTTCGTTAACCACTATTAGCACCGAGAAAGTGGGGGACAAGACTTGTATCCCTATGAGCATTACGTCGGGTGTCGGCCTAGTGAGTCAAGAAAAAAAATTCGGGCGCATCATAGCTGGAGACTCATACAAGAATTACTTGATTCTGAAGCCCAATGATTTTGCTTACAACAAAAGTGCCACTAAAGAATATCCAGAAGGTTTTCTCACGCTCTACTCCGGCAGCGAGCTAGCTGCTGTCCCGAACAGTATATTTACGTGCTTCAGGATTAAAGGTGAGTCACCTGATCCGAGGTTCTTGAATTACCTTTTTCTGGGCAATCTGCATGGCCGATGGTTGCGGAAGTTTATTCAGGTTGGTGCCCGTGCGCATGGGTCGCTGAGCATTAATGACAATGACCTGATGGCGCTTCCAGTTCCACTCCCGGCGGGTAAAAGATCCGTCGCTGAGCAAAGAAAAATCGCCGACTGCCTCTCGTCCCTTGATATGCTGATTGCCGCCCAAGCGGATACGATCGAGGCGCTCAAGACCCTTAAAAAAGGGCTAATGCAGCAGCTCCTCCCCCGCGAAGGCGAAACCGTTCCCCGCTTGCGCTTCCCCGAGTTTCGGGATGCGGGGAAATGGCGAAAATGTAAGCTTGAAGAGTTGGCTAAACGTGGGTCAGGTCACACACCTAGCAAGAAGAATCCAAGTTATTATAACGGCGGCGTAAAGTGGGTGTCTCTGGCGGATTCAGATAAATTGGATAACGGCTATATCTTCAAAACAAAAAATGAAATTTCTGAAACGGGATTAAGCAATTCGTCAGCAGTGCTGCATTCGCCTGGGACAGTTATCCTTAGTCGAGATGCAGGTGTTGGAAAGAGCGGTGTGTTGCATTCCCCTATGGCGGTGAGTCAACACTTCATTTCCTGGAGCTGCGAAAAATCCAAGCTGTCAAATTGGTTTTTGTACTATTTCCTACAAAAAATGAAACCAACCTTTGAATCGATCGCAGTGGGTAATACCATTAAAACGATCGGTCTACCGTATTTTAAGGATATGATGATTGTCGTTCCAGCTGTAGAGGAACAACAAAAAATCGCCGACTGCCTCTCGTCTCTCGATGCACTGATCGCCGCCAAGGCGGACAAGATCGACGCCCTCAAAGCCCATAAAAAAGGGCTGATGCAACAACTTTTTCCACCCGCGAAGAAGGTTGAGGGATGAGCATATACACGATTGACACCAATATCCTGATTTTAAATAGAGGCCCATAATGACAGCGTCTTCATCACCTCTTAAAATTGCTCCCTCTCGTTGGTCACGAGGATCTGAATGGCGGCGTTGGGACCTTCACGTTCATACACCAGAGAGTCGGCTAGGGGCTGCGTTCAGTGGAGCTACCTGGGAGAAATACGTAGAGGCACTCGAAAAAGCAGCAACAGATGCGAAGATTTCAGTGATCGGCGTCACTGACTACATGACAATTGATGGATACGAGAAGCTTTATGCAGAAAAAAGAGATAATGGCCGTCTGACCACGGTTGATCTGCTAATCCCAAACATCGAGTTCCGGATGATGCCCAACACCGACGATGGGAAAGCACTTAACTTGCATCTATTGGTCGATCCATCTGAAGAGGATCATATTGACAGGATAAAGAAAGCCCTCAGAAATCTAAAATTCAACTACGACGGGCAACCTTATGGCTGCTGTCGAGAAGATTTGATTGCCTTTGGAAGGGCTCAGAACCCCAGCCTCACGGAAGATGAGGCTGCCTATACGTTCGGTCTTTGCCAGTTTAAACCAGATCGGACGGCGATAAAAAACTGGTTAGATAGCGAAAAATGGCTGAGAAATAATTCCTTGATCGGTATCGCAAACGGTAAGGATGGAATTAGTGGACTCCCTCTTGACGGTTTTGGCGCCATCCGAGATGAAATTTTGAAATGGAGCCACTTCATATTTTCGGGTAATGCCCGAGATCGTGAACATTATCTCGGTCGTAAGGAGAGCATGCCGAAGGAGGAGGTAATCCGCCAATATCGGTCATTAAAGCCTTGTGTTCATGGGTCTGATGCTCACGAGGTGGAGAGATTGTTCAAGCCCGACAATAACAGATTCTGCTGGGTGAAAAGCGACCCCACCTTTCACGGGCTGCGCCAAATTCTCTGGGAGCCTGAAGACCGTGTTCATATCGGAACTCTGCCACCCCAGCCTTCCGACCATAGCCAGCAGATTCGAAGCATCTCAATATCAAATAGCGCGGGCTGGTTCGCAAGTGACTCGATTGAGTTAAATTCAGGGCTCGTGGCTGTGATCGGTGAGAAAGGTGCAGGCAAGACCGCAGTAGCAGATCTTTCCTCTTTTGCGGCGGGATACCCAATGGATAAGAGGTCCCAATCGTCCTTCATTACAAAAGGATCTTTACATCTTTCCGGAATGGCGGTTGAGCTTGAATGGGGTGGAGGTGAGCGAACAGCGGGAATTCTCACCGACACTCCGCTGAGCACATCAAGGCCGCGTGTCCGCTATTTATCGCAAGACTTTGTCGAGCGCCTGTGTTCTTCAGATCATGAGGGTACAGAACTTCAGAAAGCAATTGAAGATGTTGTATTTGCCAAGTTAGATGAGACTCAGAAAGAGGGGTATTCCTCGTTTGGTGAATTGAGGAAAGCGAGAGAAGCTGCTTCCAATATCCAGAAGGAGGCACTTCGTGGGGAGCTTGCAACCCTACATAAAGAGGTGGATAGACTCCGAGAAGCGATCGATCAAAGAGGAGCCAAAGTATCCTTCAAGGAAGAGCAGGAGAAGCAGGTTGAAGAGCTGAAGAAGCAGATGCCTGATGCTACTCAATCTGTTGATAAAACGATTCTGGAGGAGCTGGAGAAACAACAGAAAAAGCTAAAGGAAATCGAAGACAAAATTGCTGTCAAAAGCAGAAGGCGAAGGTCAATTGATGGTGCAATGGAATCATATGCGGCTATCAAAAAGAGCACCTTACAAGAGATAACAAAAATCCAGAAGCAACTGCGTGAATCCGAGGTTGCGCAAGATGTCGTGATGAAGCTGGAGCCAACTTGGTCGTCCGACGTTGTTGGCCTTCTTCAGCAAGAAATAGAAAATCTCGATGTAGAAGTTGCAGCGCTAAAAGAGGCAGATGGCGCGCCTCCGTCACCACCTTCTTTAGTCGGCGTTAAGGCAGAGATTGCAAGACTTAAAGAGCTTGTTGCAAAGGACGAGGTTAGCAGAAAGCGACTTCTCGACCTTCAAAAGCAAATTGCCGAGCGAACTGCCAATGCAGAGCGATTGGCTAAGGAAATTAAGAATCTCGATGAAAAGGTATTGAGGACTCTTGAAAAGCAAGAGGCTAAACAAATTTCGTTATATCTAGAAGTTTTTGAAGCTCTGTCAGCCGACAAGGCTGGTTTGAAAGAACTCTACTCACCAATGCAAGATGCGATCAATCAACTTGGCGAGGAAATGCAATTTAGTGTGTCGGTCGGTTACCAGATTGATTCTAAGGTTTGGCTCGATAAGGCTGCCAGGTTCTTTGACGGACGACGAGCAGGGGCTGAAGCTAAGCGGTTGGAGGTTGAAAGGATTGTCGAAGCCAGACTGATGCCCGCATGGAGAGCTGGCGACCTCGTGAGTATTGAAGCGGCCTTTAAAGAACTCCTTTCTGCGATGGACATTCCGTCGTTTCCTGAAAAAAATGGAACCTCAAAATTGTCTCGTGTGGAGCTCTACGACTGGATATTCTCGGTCGATCACATCGAGTTATCTTACAAGATTCATTATTCTGGGACGGAACTCGAATATCTATCGCCCGGGACTCGTGGCATCGCTCTCCTGGTCCTATATCTGCTGATGGATGAGGATGATACCCGGCCGCTCTTGATTGATCAGCCCGAAGGAAATTTGGACAATTCATCCGTTTATAAGCAGTTGGTCCCATACATTAGAAAAGCGAAGAAGCGACGACAGATTATTCTCATTACGCATAATCCTAACCTCGTCGTGGCGACCGACGCAGAGCAGATCATTATTGCAACGGCAGATCGCCCAAGCACCCAGCCATATCCATGTATTCGTTACGACACTGGTGGGTTAGAGCATTCTGTCCCCGGGGATAGAATGGGAGTTCGTGAAGCGGTCTGTTTACTGCTTGAGGGAGGAGAGGACGCATTCAGGGCGCGTGAAAATCGCTATTCGCTTGCGCAACTAAAAACATCATGAGCAGATTGATCCTACACACCGTGGAAAGCGGCGAGTGGAATACAAAGCGGGCTAGAGCTCAAATTCCGGGCTGCACAGCATTTTCAACTTCTCCAATTATTGTCGCAATTTTGGGTTTCCCATCATTTTCAAAATTTTGCGTCGAAATGAAGGTTGTGTATCGTTTGCCACCACTTTTGCTAAGGCGGGCATGTGAATAACGCTGCAACAACGACTTTCGATGGCCTTAACGCCATCGCGACCCACCTACGCGAACGGCTGGAGAACAAGAAGTACGTGTTGCTATTCGCCTTCAACGGCACCGGCAAGACGCGCCTGTCCATGGCCTTCAAAGAGCTGGGAAAACAAGGCGATGGCGAGGAAGAAAAACGCGACACTCTATACTTCAACGCCTTCACAGAGGACCTGTTCTACTGGGATAACGACCTGGAGAACGGCGCCAAACGGGTGTTGCGGTTGAACCGTGATTCCCATTTTTTCGACGGCCTGCAAGAACTGGAGATGGAAAATCGCATCGGACCACTATTGGCGCGCTACGCGAACTTCAACTTCCTCATCGACTATGAGACTTGGGAAATCACCTTTTTCCGGGAACAAGACGCCGATGGCGCGCCCACTCCCATCAAGGTCTCACGGGGCGAGGAGAATATCTTTGTCTGGTGCTTTTTTCTCGCCGTCGCCCAGCTGGCGGTGGATCAGGAGGACGGCTCACCCTATGCCTGGGTGAAGTACCTTTATATCGACGACCCCATCTCATCGCTGGACGACAATAACGCCATTGCCGTAGCCAGCCACTTGGCGCAACTGCTGAAGACTGCCAATGGGCAGATCAGAACTGTGATATCGACGCACCACCATCTTTTTTTCAATGTGATGTGCAACGAACTGAGCAACGCGGTCAAAGGCTTCCTGAGTAAAGAGGCCGACAATTTCCGGTTGGCCGACACTGGTGAGACGCCGCGCTATCATCATGTAGCCTTGCTGAAACAACTGCACGAGGTGGCGGAGTCGGGTGAAATCTATACCTACCACTTCAATATTCTCCGCAATATTATGGAAAAGACTGCCACGTTCCACGGCTTCCGCAACTTCTCAGCGTGCCTCAGACAGGACAGCGACGACCCAGACGGCATTCTCCATGCCCGCCTGGTCAACGTGCTCAGTCATGGAAACTATTCCCTGTATGAACCACAGGAAATGCTGCCGGAGAATAAGGACTATTTCCGCAAGATCCTTCGTGACTTTATGGACAACTACCGCTTTAACCCGGAACTGTTCCCGGTTGTGGAGGAGGCGCAGGCATGAATCCCAAACTCCCCATTAACCTCGACTTCCTGCTCCACCACCGCACCATCGAAAGCGAGCGGGTGGAATATAAGGCGGGCTGGAATCCGGAGGCGGTGCTGCATTGCATTTTACCTTCGGCAATGATGCTCTCAATATGGGTGGGGGTCATGTGGCGAACGTTAACAAGGAGGGCCTTTGAGTATGCAATGGAGTGATTACATCGTCTATGTGGATGAAAGTGGTGACCACAGTCTGACGCATATCAATCCGGAGTATCCGGTGTTTGTGCTGGCTTTGTGTATTTTCCTTAAGAGGCATTACTGCCAGGCAGTGGTGCCTGCCATTACTGGCTTCAAGTTTCGTCACTTTGGTCATGACATGCAGATTCTGCACGAGCATGACATCCGTAAAGAGACTAACGGTTTTAATTTTAAAAACAGGGCTGTCAAGAGTGCCTTTTTGGATGAACTTGGCGGCATTATCGAGCAGCATAACTTCGTCCTGATCAGCAGTGTAATTGACAAAAATTGCCTAGCTGATAGATATCAGATTCCCGATAATCCGTACCATATCGCTTTGAAGTTCTGCCTTGAGCGTTTGTTTTATTTCATGAAGGAAAAAGCACAGCAAAAAGGTATTACCCATGTGGTGGTCGAAAACCGGGGAAGGAAAGAAGATGATGAGCTGGAGCTGGAGTTCCGGCGCATTTGTGACGGTGCCAATGCCCATGGACATGCCCTGCCGTTTGCGCTGAAGTTTGCCGATAAGAAAACCAATTCACCGGGCTTGCAGCTGGCGGACTTGGTGGCTCGACCTATTGGTATAAGCTATCTTCGCCCGGCTCAGAGTAATCAGGCGTTCACCATTCTGGAGAAGAAGTTTTATAGCAAAAAGGGCAGAGACGGCGCGGGGAGTGGCTATGAGGGGTATGGTTTGAAATGTTTTCCTTGAGAGCCTCGGTGAAAAACGCCTCTCCAGAAAAGCGAAAGGCCTCGATGATCTCACCGAAGCCTGTACGCCGATCGGGCACTCCCAATCCACTTGCATCTGAGTTTAGGCTAATTTATCCGTGTTGGCAAGGCCACCGTTGGCAAGCTGGCTCCTTGGGAACGGTAAAGGAATCCTTAATAGTTCAAGGCGAGGAAATGCCAAACACAATTACCGAGAAATCCTCCATAGATTATTGAAAGGAAAGTAAATGACCAAAGACCAACTGAGCCAACTGGGCAAGACCCTCTGGGCGATTGCCGACGGCCTGCGCGGCGCTATGAACGCCGATGACTTCCGCGACTATATGCTGTCGTTCCTGTTTCTGCGCTACCTCTCTGACAATTTCGAGGCGGCGGCGAGAAAAGAGCTGGGAAAGGACTATCCCCGGTTGGAAGACGGGGATCGACGCCCGCCGCTGGCGGTTTGGTATGCGGAAAACGCCGGGGATGTGCCCGCTTTTGAAAAACAGATGCGCCGCAAGATGCATTATGTGATCCACCCGGACTATCTCTGGAGCAGCATTTACGAGCGCGCCCGCACTCAGAACGACGAGCTGCTTCGAGTTCTGGAAAAAGGTTTCAAGCACATCGAAAACGAATCATTCGCCAGCACCTTTCAGGGGCTGTTTTCCGAGATCAATCTCAACTCGGAAAAGCTGGGTCGGACGCCCAAGGCGCGCAACGACAAGCTTTGCACCATCATCACCAAGATTGCCGAGGGGATTGCGCAGTTTTCGACCGACAGCGACATTCTGGGCGATGCCTATGAGTACCTGATTGGCCAGTTCGCAGCTGGTTCCGGCAAGAAGGCCGGTGAGTTTTATACCCCGCAAACTGTGTCCACTATCCTCTCGCGTATTGTCACGCTGGACAGTCAGGACCCGACCACCGGTAAGAAGAAAAAGCTCAACAATGTGCTGGACTTTGCCTGCGGATCGGGCTCGCTTCTACTCAATGTGCGCAACCAGATGGGACCACACGGTATCGGCAAGATCTACGGCCAGGAAAAGAACATCACCACTTACAACCTGGCGCGTATGAACATGCTGCTGCACGGGGTCAAAGACAGCGAGTTTGAGATCCACCACGGCGACTCCTTGACCAATGACTGGGAGCTGCTGAACGAGATGAACCCGGCCAAAAAGCTACAGTGCGATGCGGTGGTGGCCAATCCGCCCTTCAGCTACCGCTGGCAGCCCAACGAAGCGCTAGGCGAAGACTTTCGCTTCAAGAACTACGGCCTCGCACCTAAGTCAGCCGCCGATTTTGCTTTCTTGCTGCACGGTTTTCACTTCCTGAGCGACGAAGGTACCATGGCGATTATCTTGCCCCATGGTGTACTTTTCCGTAGTGGCGTTGAGAGCCGTATTCGCACCAAGCTGCTCAAAGATGGTCATATTGATACTGTAATAGGCCTGCCAGCTAATCTGTTCTTTTCCACAGGTATTCCGGTTTGTATTTTGATTCTCAAAAAGTGCAAGAAGTGGAATGATGTGCTCTTCATCAATGCGGCTGAGCTGTACGAGAAGGGGAAACGACAGAATAAGCTGCTGCCGGAGCACATCGACAAAGTCATCGATACTTATCAACATCGACCAGAATCGGTAGAGCGTTATGCTCGACGCGTCAGCATGGAAGAGATCGAGAAGAACGATTACAACCTCAATATCTCCCGCTATGTCACTACCGTGGAGCCCGAGCCGGAAATAGACCTTGCTGCTGTCCATACGCAGTTGACTGATATAGAAAAGCGCATTCGCGAAGCATCAGACAAGCACAATCAGTATCTGAAAGAGTTGAATCTACCGCCAGTGTGAAATTGGAGGCTGGACACTGGTCCAAAAGATGTCTGTACTCTAAGGCTGGCAGCTGACCATGGTGGTTGCCAAATGTTATAGAGGTTGTAATTATACTTTTCAGCCAGTCAGTTTGTTCGACGCTATTATGAATCACCGCTGACTGTATATTTTTTATAGCGACTATGACCATAACATCTGCACATGTCTAAAGCCGTTAACAGAGACATTCATACCGATCCATCAGCGCTGGCGCGTTTCTTCTCGCCTGGCGTGTTGTCAGATTTGAGCTCTTCAAGCCGTTCCTCCTTGGCCTCCCGGCTTTTTCGTCAGTTGAATCTCCATCGTTTTTTTGATCTGGACGACACGGTATGTCAGTTTTACGACAAATTGTTCTCGAGTTTCATTCGGGATTACCGATTTGAGTATGTCTACAAGAACGCTATCGCAGAAAAGCGCTTCCTCGGTGTGCACAACCTGAATACGGCCTTCATGCTGACCGAGTTCGGTGCGGCTGGCTGCAAGGCAGATGCCGTGATCGTCAATGGCACGTCCCATGTGTATGAGATCAAGACCGCTCTGGATGACTTCACGCGCCTTGACAGGCAATTGTCAGCATACGCCAGGGTTTTCGACTATATTACGGTAGTGACTGAGGAGCGGTTATTTGCAGCAGCCGAAAAGTTTTTGCCGGGGGAGATTGGCATCCTGACATTGGCTGATAAGGGTTATCAGTTCCGGGTTCGTGGCAATTATCGGGCACCTGCCAGCAACAAACGGAATATCAAGCCTGAGGCTGTGTTTGATTCGCTGACGAGGCAGGAGTACCTGAGCATTCTGAAGGATGAGTTCGGTGCTTGTCTGAAGGGGCTGCCCAATACAAAAGTCTACACCGAGGCCAAGCGACTGTTTTCCACGCTCGCTCCGGAAGTGGCACACGATCACATGGTGAGGGTGCTGCGTTCACGAAGCGATTTACTGAGCTTGCGTGCGCACGTGGATAGTTTGCCATGCAGTCTGAAAGCAGCCGCATTGTCGCTGCGACTCAACAGGGCGCAGCAAGAGCGATTCGTAAGCCGACTGAACAGCCCCGTAGGTGCTGTTCTGGCATAGTCATGTAGCAAGGGGATTGCAATGTACTACCCATATCTGCGCGGCAAGCAGTTCGAACTGGTCATGCTCCGGGAGCAGGCTGAAAACATAGCACGCTGGGGTTTTGTGCCGATTATCGAACCTGTGCGCGAGAACTTCCCTGCCTTGAAAAGAGCGCTGACAGCGCTGGTTGAAAACAACTGCCACTTTATCCTCATCGCCAATCCGTCTGTTGGGCAGCTTGTACATGGTAATGGGGATTTGCGCGAACAGATATTTGAGGAGTTGCTGGGGGGCTACCCTGCTTTTCAAGTCGGCCTGTGTTTGACACAAAACAGCTCAGTTGCAGATGTCGACAAGTACTTCACTAGTTTTGAGTTGCCCACCGCAGTAATTCACAAAGGCTTTTCTGATGGCCGGGTGCTGGCTGAGACACTTGCTGAGTATCAGGGGCAACTGAGTTCCCACGTATTTGTTGGTTTGCAAGCTGCCAGGATGTACCGCAGACATTTCACCGGTATCACGCGTGTCATTGTTGAGGATGGGTTTAACAAGCCCCTGCGAAATGCGGATTACCCGGCGTCGGAGCGCTATTCTGATCTTTATCTGACCTATGGTGAGGTGCCGGGTGAGGCCTTTGGTGATTTTCTGGTCGTTGGTGATGATTACAGCGACGGCGGCGGGCCTGCGTTTGCGGTGGCTATTCATCTGACCTATGCGGAACCAGATGACGAAGGGCAGCTTTATATCAACCATTATGTTTCAACGAGTAACAAGACCGCCGCCGACACTGCTGGCAAGTTTGCTGAGGCGTTGGAAAAGTTGGTCGCGGACGTAAGCAGCCCCGGTACCAAAGTGTTTCGATCCAATGCTGTCGCCGAATACCTGCGACTTCATCAGGCGCAGCATTTTCCGGGCCTGGGGTACATTAAAAAGCTGTCGATGCAGCATCACATGGAGTTGATGGCTCATCTACTGGGACGGTAAACATGATGTATTGTTGTGCAGGATGCTTCGACGATATACACCTTTCTGAACACATCAATAAGATCGCAGTACGTAAGGGTGATTGTTCCTATTGTGGTGCGACGACCGTCAGCGTTATAACGCCTGATCAGCTGCGGGATGACTTTCAGGCAGTGGCAGCCGCCTATCTGGAATCGCAATCCGAGGAGGCGAGGACATTGCTTGACTGGTTCAGGGTGGACTGGCAAATGTTCTCAGCGCTGGATGATAACTCAGCGTCAAGGCTTTTATGCGATATTCTGGATGACGCCGGTTACGAAGATCGTGCATTAACTCCGGTTCTATCGACCAACGAATCACCTGTTATGAAATGGTCTGAGTTTCGAGCAGAATTGCTGACTCAGAACCGATTCTTTTTTAGGCAAAATCTTGATTTAAAAAGTCTTGAGGTATTCCTCAATCGACTGGAAGTTCCTGCACAGGAAATCGGCACCCCTCTGTTTCGCGCGCGAGTCTGGAGTTCGGGGAAAGAGTTTCAGGTCGCGGAATTAGGCATGCCACCGCCCTTCCTCGCAAAGAGCGGACGGGCGAATCCTATCGGCATTCCGTATCTGTACGCCGCATCGACCCCCGAAACTGCGATCGCCGAGGTTCGCCCACACCCTGGCGACAGGGTGAGCGTCGTATCTCTAAGAATGGGGTCAGCCGCTCGCTTGGTGGATTTGCGTTTTCCACGTCGAACCGTCTCGCCGTTTATGACATTGGCTGAGGAGGAAATACCGGAGTTTCGACATCAAATGGAATTTTTCACACATTTGGAGGAGGAGCTATCCCGGCCAGTGCTACCTCGGGAAGCGGATCTCGAATATCTACCGACTCAGTATCTTTGCGAATTCATCAAGAACTGCGGTTATGACGGGTTGGTGTTTCGAAGTTCGTTGAGCGATGGGGTGAATGTTACGCTTTTTAACGAGAGTCATGTGGAGTATTTGGAGAAATCTGTTTATGAAGTTACACGACTTACTTACAGTCAGCGTCGATTCAACTGAGAAACGTATAACCGTTGTTGTCGCGGAACTTCTTCAGGGCGTCGATGATTTCGTTCATGGTTATTGTCTGTCGATGGCCAGGGTTATTGAGTCGTATGATTCCATGTACCGTTGCAACAGGCAATAGCGTATGCTGTCTCGCCCACAGCCTATTCTGGAGGAGTTATGGAAGCCAATCATGTCGAGATTCGCCATCTGACTATTGATGATATGAGGGCGCTGCGAGAAGCGTCCGAGCAAGTCTACGACGTTGGCCCCCTGCTGACCTGGACTGAAGAGGTTGTTAATACCTTGTTGACGCGATTTCCCGAGGGGCAAATTTGTGTTTGTGTTGATAACAAAGTAGTAGGTTGTGCCTTCTCACTGATAATTGACTACGCGAAATTTGGTGATGATCATACTTACGATGAAATCGTAACTGACTTTTCTTTTCGCAATCATGACCCTGGTGGCGATGTGCTGTATGGAATCGAGGTCTTCATCCATCCGGACTTTAGGGGTTTGAGGCTGGCAAGACGACTTTACGATGCCCGTAAGGAGTTGTGTGAAAATCTGAATTTGCGAGCCATTATGGCCGGCGGCAGGATGCCAAACTATGGCAAGTATGCTGATAAGCTGAGCGCGAAAAAGTATATTGAAAAAGTAACAAACAAAGAACTGTACGACCCGGTACTGAGCTTTCAGCTGGCCAATGGATTTCATGTTCGCAAACTGCTTAAAGGGTATATTCCGGGCGATGTTGAGTCTCAGGATTATGCCACCTTGCTTGAATGGTCAAATATTTTTTATACCAAATCGGTCAAGTTGATCAATGCCCCAAAATCCCAGGTCCGTCTGGGCCTGGTGCAGTGGCAAATGCGCAGTATGGCAGGCATTGACAAGCTGTTTGACCAGATGGAGTTTTTTGTTGATGCGGTTTCGGACTACGGCAGTGATTTTGTCTTGTTCCCAGAGCTGTTTGCAGCTCCGCTCATGGCACAATACAACCACTTGAGCGTTACCCAGAGCATTCGCGAGCTGGCCAAGTACACCGAAAGTATCCGCGATAAATTTATCGATTTCGCGATCACCTACAACATCAATATTATCACCGGCAGTATGCCATACCTCGTAAGAGGAAAGCTGTATAACAGTGGCTTTCTGTGTCGACGTGATGGAAGCTGGGAGAGATATGACAAAGTGCATGTGACGCCGGCAGAGCGAAGGAACTGGGCGATGTCGGGCGGCAATCAGGTCAAAGTGTTTGATACCGATTGCGGTAAAATAGGCATTATGATCTGTTACGACGTTGAGTTTCCGGAATATGCCCGGTTGCTATCCGATCAGGGAATGAATATTTTGTTTGTGCCATTTCTGACCGACACTCAAAATGGTTATACCCGCGTGCGGCATTGTGCCATGGCGCGCGCTATCGAAAATGAGTGTTATGTCGCTATTGCAGGGGCCGTTGGCAATCTGGCGCGAGTTAATAATATGGATATTCAGTATGCCCAGTCCGCCTTGTTCACGCCGTCGGATTTCGCCTTTCCAACCACCGGTATCAAGGCAGAAGCGACACCCAACTCTGAAATGTTGCTGATCGTTGATGTTGACCTGGATGCGTTAAAAGAACTGCATACGCATGGTAGTGTTCACACCATGAAAGACCGGCGGCATGATGTTTACCGGCTGTCGCTGGTGACGTCGGACAATGACGGGAAGTGAGTCCATGGCGGGGATGTAGTTGTCCCCATCTAACATACTGATACCGCGAGGTTTTCATGCGTGGCGCGTTGATTGTTGTTTTGCCCTTCATTCTTGTCGCCTGCGAGCGGGTGGCGACACCGACCACGGACGGGTCCGGTGAACAACTGACCATCGAACGTCTCTACGGCTCGCCAGATCTGACCGGCCCGACTGCCCGCAATGTGCAGTTCTCACCCGATGGCAGTCGCATCAGTTTCCTGCGCGCAAAAGAAGAGGAGCGCACCGTGCAGGATTTGTGGGCAATGGATGTTGCCACCGGCGAGGCTTATGTGCTGGTCGATGCGCGCCAGCTGGCACCAGAAGAGCGCGAGCTGACGGAGGCTGAAATTCAGTTCCGCGAGCGATCGCGCATCACGTCTTCCGGGGTGGTGACCTATCAATGGGACGAAACAGGCGCTGCGGTGCTGGTGCCTCTGGACGGTGATGTGTTCTACGTCGATGTGGAAAGCGCACAAGCCCGCCGCCTGACCGAAACAGAGGTATTTGAGACCGACGCCAAGGTCAGTCCGAGCGGCGGTTTCGTCTCCTTTATCCGCGACCAGAATCTATGGATACATGATCTGTCTACCGGGCAAGAGCGTGCCCTGACGACCGAAGGCGGCGGTGTCATCAGCTGGGGCATGGCCGAGTTTGTTGCCCAGGAAGAGATGAGCCGCTACACCGGTTACTGGTGGTCGCCCGATGACAGTCGCATCGCGGTTGCACGCGTTGATGAAAGCCCGGTGATGGTGGTGGATCGCTTCGGTATTTCGGCCGCCGCGGTTTCGGTGTCGCAGCAGCGGTATCCGCGAGCCGGCACGCCCAATGCCCTGGTGACACTGCACGTCATCGACCTTGGCTCTGGCGACATACGCGAGATGGATCTGGGCAGCGATACCGACATCTACCTTAGCCGCGTCAACTGGAGCGCGGCTGGCGAGACCTTATGGGTGCAGCGCCAGAATCGGGCGCAGACGCAGTGGGACCTGCTGGCACTTGATCCGAGCACGGGTGCTGAATACACAACACGACGTATCACAGAGCAGGCAGATACCTGGATCAACCTTGCGCACGATCTGCGAACACTGGCCGGGGGCGGTTTGCTCTATCTCAGTGAACAATCCGGCTTTAGCCACATCCGTCATGTCAGCGCGGATGGCGTAGCCCGCGATATCACATCGGGTGAGTGGGTGGTCGATAGTCTGGAAGCTGTCGACGCGGACGCGGGTATTGTCTGGTTCTCCGGCTGGAGGGACACACCACTGGAGCGCCACCTGTATTCAGTGAACCTGGATGGGGGCGAACCGCAGCGTATTACGTCTGGCGAAGGACGCTGGAACGTATCGGTTGGTTCTGGCGGGTCGGGCTTTATCGGCACCTACTCCGACATCGACACCCCGCCCAGCACCGCGCTTTATTCCATGGAAGGTGAACGCATTGCCTGGGTGGAGGAAAACCCGCTGAACCAGGAGCATCCTTACGCGCCGTATCTGACGGCTCATGTCCGACCCGAGTATGGCACGCTGACGGCCGCAGACGGGCAGACCGAACTGCACTGGCAGATGTACCGGCCGGACCACTGCACCGCAGCGACACCCTGTCCGGCAATTGTTCAGGTGTATGGCGGGCCAGGCGTACAGAGTGTCACGAAGGGGTGGCAGTCACTCCGCGATCAGATTCTTGCCCAGTCCGGCTACGTGCTTTTTAAGGTCGATAACCGGGGCAGTTCAAACCGGGGCCATGCCTTTGAAGCGCCGCTGCATCTGCGCATGGGAATTCTGGAAGTTGAAGACCAGCTGGCCGGGCTGGACTGGCTGCAGGAGCGCGATTTTGTGGACGCCGACAGGGTGGGGCTGTGGGGCTGGTCCTATGGCGGCTACATGACATTGATGACCACGCTGCAGGCGCCGGGCAGGTTTGCCGCAGGCATTGCCGGGGCGCCGGTTACGGACTGGGCGCTATACGACACGCACTACACCGAACGCTTCATGTCGACTCCGCAGGACAATGCCGAAGGGTATGCCGCCGGCTCGGTCTTTGCCCATCTTGATGGTTACCAGACCCCTCTGCTGATCATTCACGGCATGGCGGATGACAATGTGACCTTTGATCACTCCACCCGATTGTTCGCAGAGCTGCAGGAGCGCGGCCAGGTGTTCGAGATGATGACCTACCCAGGCCAACGCCACGGCATCCGTCCGCCCCCGTTGCAGACTCACCTGCTCAGAACGCAAATGGCGTTTTTCGACCGGCATCTGCGTGGCGAATGAATCTGTCGTTCGGACACAACATGGCCATGTGTGAATGTTATCGACGCATTCGCCGGCGCAGGAACTCATTGCCAGAGCCGGCTAACAGGACACGCAAAACACTCGGTATGAACCAGCGGCAACACATGATTACCCCCATACAACAGCACGCCGCCCCTGAAGTCCCTGCCAGCCCGCTCCGCCAGCCGCTTCAGCCCCGCACCATCTTTTTGGGTGTCCACGGTGACCGCCTTTTTTACTTCCACCCCCCAGACTTCACGGCCCCGCTCAATGACGATGTCGACTTCAACCTGATCTTTGTCGCGGTAGTGCGTAAAACGCAATTCCTCTTCCAGCGCGCTGGCCTGGCAGACGGTCTGCTGTAGTACAAAACTTTCCAGCAGGTGCCCGAAGGCCGTGCTTTGTGTCAGCCACTCGGCCGGCGCCAGTTTGCTGAGCGTTGCGGCGAGGCCAGAATCAACAAGATGTATTTTGGGTGATTTGATGAGTCGTTTTGCATGGTTCCGGTGCCAGGCAGGCAGGCGCCTGATCAGAAACAGTCGCTCCAGTACGCTGAGATACTTTTCGATCGTTTCCCGTTGTACACCCAGGTCCTGGGCCAGGCTGTTGACGTTCAAGAGTGAGGCGGTTCGGTATGCCAGTAGTTCAATCAGGCGGGACATGGAGTCCTCGTCGTTGATATTGGCAATGTCATGCACGTCGCGCTGAATAATGGCGTTCACGTATTGGCGATGCCACTGCCGCGCCCGAGCCAGCGTCCGTTGCACAGGTTCCGGATAGCCACCTTTGCACAGTAACTCCGCTAACGCGGGGATCTCCGGGCTGGATTCAGCAATTTGTATGCTGAAGCGCCCCTCCAGCAGGGTGGTCAGGAATGTGGGTGGCATGCGGTGCAGTTCGGCCATGGACAGAGGATTCAGGTGCAGCACTTCCATGCGGCCTGCCAGCGAGTCCTGTATCTTTGGCAACAACAGCAGATTGGCTGATCCAGTGAGCAGAAAGCGTCCCGGTGTTCGCTGTTGATCCACCGTACTTTTGATGGCTATCAACAGTTCCGGCGCGCGTTGCACCTCATCCAGTGTGACCTGCGCAGGCAGGCTTTGCACAAAACCGGCTGGATCGTCATTGGCGAGCTGGCAGATCGCGCTGTCATCCAGTGTGAAATATGCGCGCTCAGGCGCCAGGCTGCGGGCGAGTGTTGTTTTGCCGGCTTGCCGTGGCCCCAACAGACAAACCACAGGCGTGTCGGTGAGTGCTGTTTGCAGTCGGTTTTTGATGGCTCTGGGAAAGAGGTCAGTGGTCACGTCGTCGGCCCGTTTTATCAGCGTCCATTTGCAGGTTATAGTAGCGTCCGTTTGCTGGTTTTTCCAGCGTCCATTTGTAGGGTGGCAAGCCGTCTAATTGGTGGTAGCATACCGCGCTTAGAGAGCGACTAAATGAGCGAAACCGCCCAACAACGTACACAGCGCTATGTCGCTGCCCGAAATCAGCACCCTGCATGGCTGTTACTGGCGTCGCGCCGGGCGCCGCTGGTATTGGGCTGTTTGCGAACGCTGTTTGATCAGGCGCAAGATGGCATTCTGATGGAGGATGCCTTGCAGGCAATGTCTGATATGTTGCAGGCCTATGCCAGCGACGAGTTGTACGATATTGATCCCGATAGCACTCAGCAGCAGGCCGGCAGGGAGCTGCGCCAGTGGATAAAGCGTCGCCTGGTGGTTGAGCGGGAAGGGCGGATTTTTGCGACCGACGCGCTGGAGTCTGCGATACAGTTTATTGAGTCTCTCGATAGTCGGATCATGACCTCAACTGCATCTCGCCTGTCGGTGGTGCAACGCGAAATCGAAAATCTGGAGATGGGCCTTAATCCCAATCCAGCCAATCGCATTGCCAGTTTGAAACGACGCATCAAATCGATGGAGCACGAACTTCAGCAGGCGGAACTGGGCAATGTTCCGGTGCTTGATGAAGCAAGCGCCATCGAGGGTATTCGCGAAGTCTATAACCTGGCGATCGGTTTGCGAGCAGATTTCCGTCGGGTTGAGGACTCCTGGCGTGACGCTGACCGTGCACTGCGTCAATCAATTATCAGTGACCAACTGCACCGGGGCGAGATTGTTGATACCTTGCTGGAGGGCCATGAGCAGCTGCTGAGTACACCAGAAGGTCGGGTATTCGACAGTTTTCAACAACAGTTACGCCAGTCTATTGAACTGGACCATATGCGTGAGCGTCTGCGCACAATCCTGCGTCACCCCGTTGTTTCCAAAGCACTGGCCCGGCCGCAACAAAGCGAATTGCGATCGCTGGTGGTGCGACTGGTAAAGGAATCGGAGTCGGTCTTGCAGGCGCGCGCCCGCAGCGAGCGTGATGTTAAGGGGTTTCTCAAGACCGGTCTGGCGGCGGAGCACCACCGTGTAGGTCAGTTGTTGAATGAGTTTTTTACGGCAGCCATGAATCTGGATTGGCAACGCCAGTCGGTGCGACGTCAGGCTGTGCCATTGCCGCCAGTCGCAATTGGCGCTGGAGCGTTCCCAGCCATAGAGCGTCTGCGTTTTAAGGCCGGTGATGACAGCGCGGCATCGGAGCCAGATCTGCGAGTGGTTAGTGCCGGGCTTGATGAGATTGCCGATGATTTCTGGGACGCCTTTGATGGACTGGACCGAGACGCCTTGATTAATGAAACGCTGGCTACGCTGCGTGAGCAGGGTAAACCTCTGAGTCTGGGCGAGCTGGCAGCCTTATTGCCGCCAAGCCATGACCTTGAAACCTTTGCATTGTGGATAGGTATGGCGCGGGAGGCGGGAATCGAGGTGATGGATGAGCAACGTGAGAAAATTGAAGTGGTGGACCAGGAACAGCGGCCGTGGCGCTTTGATTTACCATACGCAGCGATGGATGGCGAAGCACTTGCCAAAGTTGATTGGGAGCTTTAAGCATGGCAGGCATTTTTGATCGAATTACCGGTGCCGCGGATCAAGGGGCTCGTGTCGATGAAACGCCGGAAAGCGGTCCGACCGACGATGCCGCGCTGCCAGAGGAGGCTGCGCAATCCGTATCGACAGCTTCCGCATCCCAGGAGGAAGAGCGCACGCCGCAAGGTATACGGGGTGCCGCCCAGGAGTTACTTAAGTATGGACTCCTGGAGCAGGCGCAGAAGCCGAATCTGTATCGCCATGCGCTGAATCATCCAGATGCGTTGAACAAAATACTGGAACCGCTGGATTTGCAGATGGCGGTTGATGACGTGCGTGGCCTGGCTTTTGTTGTTGTTCGCCATGAAGATGCCGCGGATGAAGACGAATGGTCACACCCGCTGGTACGCCGACAACGTCTCAATCTGGAACAATCCTTACTGGTCGCTATCCTGCGTCGGCAGTTTATTGCACACGAGCAGTCCAGTGGTACCGGCGCCAGTGACGCGCGAGTGGCGCTGGATGAGCTCATCCCGGAACTACAGGTGTACCTGGGCGACATGGGAAGTGACGCGCGCGAACGGAACCGGGTCATGGCGCTGCTGGATGCATTAAAGGGACATGGTCTGGTCAGTGCACCTGACGCGCATGACCGTGTACTGATTCGGCCAATCATTGCTCATCTCGCCAATCCCGAGAATTTGCAGGTAATGCTGGCGTGGTTGCGCACACAGGCAGGTATGCCAGACCATAATGATTACAGAGGCGATGATGGGCAAACCGGAGCGGAGGCAGGCGAATGACTCAGGCCGGATTTGCATTTGATGATCAGACACACGTGCTGACGCAGTTGGAGCTCTTCAATTGGGGCGGATTTCAGGGGCGACACCAGGCCATTATTGACGGTGCAGGCACGGCGGTGATTGGCCCAACAGGCAGTGGTAAAACCACCCTGGTTGACGCACTGATGACATTGTTATGTGCCAATCCAAGATACAACCTGGCGTCGACCGGTGGGCATGAAAGTGATCGCGATCTGGTGTCTTATGTCCGAGGCATTTCCGGTCCGGGCGATGGAGGCGCGGCTCAGTCACACATCGCCCGACAGGGCAAAACCATCACTGCTATTTCGGCAACGCTGGCCAGTCAGGAGCATACAGTGCGACTGGGCGCCCTGTTCTGGTTTGACGACAGCAGTTCAGCTGCGACGGACATGAAGCGTCTTTGGCTGTTTGCTGTATCGCCGGAGCAGACAATTGAACACTGGTTGATGTTGCATCATGAGGGCGGTATGCGCGCCTTGCGACAACAGGAAAAACAGTCAACTGGTATCTGGGTGTATCCCAGCAAAAAAGCATTCCTGGCACGGCTGCGGGATTATTTTGATGTCGGTGAAAATGCGTTCACACTGCTTAACCGGGCGGCAGGCTTGAAACAGCTCAACAGCATCGATGATATCTTCCGCGAGCTGGTGCTGGACGATCATTCTGCTTTTGATCGTGCCGCTGAGGTTGCCAATAGCTTTGACGATCTGACAGAGATTCATCAGGAGCTGGAAACAGCGCGCAGGCAGCAGCGATCGCTGCAGCCAATTGCCACTGCCTGGCAGCGTTATCAGACGCTGCAGCAGGAGTTGTCTGAAAAGCAGGAGATCAGCAGGCTGATGCCTGTCTGGTTTGCGGAGCAGGCATATCGATTATGGCGCGCAGAAGCAGACAGATTAAGTGACGCGCATGGGCATGCTGAGCAGACTCAGCAACAATTACAAATTGAGCTGACGCAGCACCGGAAACGCGTTGACGACTTGCGTCAAGCCTATTTGCAGATCGGTGGGGCCAGCATCGATGATCTGAACGACCGTATCGGCGACTGGCAGAAGAACTGTGGTAGTCGGCAATTGGCTGCTGATCAGTATCAAAGGCTCGTCCGTAATCTAGGTCTGAGCGAGGACTTGCGTGCTGAGGTGTTGGATGCCAATAAGCGGGAGGCCAGGACACGTCTGGATATCCTGGAGCAGGAGATAAAGGCCGCCGAAAATAATGCCTACCGCCAGGGCGCGGATGAGCAGGCTATCAAGACCGAGCTGGAACAATTAAAGACAGAAGAAGCGGAGGTCATCAAACGACCGGGCTCGAATCTGCCTGCTCAGTTCCAGACCTTTAGAACTGCGCTTGCGGAACAATTGAATTTGCCAGAGGCTGATTTACCGTTTGTGGCCGAACTGGTGCAGATCAAGGCTGATCAGCAAAGCTGGCGGGGTGCTATCGAGCGTGCCCTGGGCAGCCATCGCCTGCGTGTCCTGGTGCCGCCAGCGTCTGCAAAAGAAGCATTGCGCTGGGTCAATGCGCGAGACAATCGCCTGCATGTGCGCTTGCTTGAAGTCAAAGAGCCAGAGAAGACGCCGCGTTTTTTTGACGACGGATATACCCGAAAACTGGATTTTAAACAGCACCCCTACCGGGAAGCGGTGAAGGCTTTATTGGCGGACAACGACCGCCACTGTGTAAGTTCTCCGGACCAGCTTCGTGAAACCCCGCACGCAATGACCGCACAAGGCTTGATGTCGGGCAAGGCGCGATTTTTCGACAAGCAGGATCAGAAGCGACTGCATGAAGACTGGATGACGGGCTTTGATAACAAAGATCGCCTGGCTTTTTTGCGGACCGAGATATCGCGTGTAACAGAAGAGTTGAACCAGGCCACGCAGGCGTTTGAGCAGGCCAAGGGCGTTGTAACAACGCTGCAAGGTCAGGCAAAAGCACTGGAGCAACTGCTTTCAATTGTTTTCGATACCATCGACCTTCCGGGAGCAGAGCGCGAACTGAAACAGTTGCAACGCAAGCTGGCGGCATTGAGTCAGCCGGATTCTGATCTTGCCGCGGCGAAAAATGCACTGCAGCAAGCGCAGAACGAACAAACTCAGCTTGAAGAGCAGCACAAGGCTGCTATTGGTGACGCAGCCAGAGTCAAAAAAGACCTTGAGTGGGCCGAAACATCCAAACTGAGAGCTTTCAAGGTCTGTGAGAGCGGTATGACGAATGCTGAACGAGAGCTGGCGGGCTCGCATCTGCCAACGATCGCTGTCAGGCAACTGGTTGATATTCACGATATCGAGCGTGACTACCGGGATCGCGTGCAGGAGGCAGTTAAAAGCCTGAGCACTGCCGTTGCCGACACCGTCCAGAATCTGACGAAATTGATGTCCGATGCCAAGAAGGAAGACACAGGGGCGCTGGCCGAGGTGGGCCGAGACCTGGAAGACATTCCCCAATATCTGGAGCGGCTGAACGTCCTGACTGAAGAAGCCTTGCCAGAAAAACTGAAGCGCTTCCTTGATTACCTGAATCGCTCGTCCGATGAGGGGGTAACACAATTGTTGAGTCACGTTGAGAATGAGGTCTCGATAATTGAAGAGCGGCTGGAAGATCTGAACAGTACGATGCGGCGAGTAGATTTTCAGCCCGGACAGTATTTGCGACTGGTGGCGAAAAAAGTTGTGCATGAAAGTCTACGGAGCTTGCAACGGGCTCAGCGAGCGCTCAATTCTGCACGCCTGACAGACGATGCCGGTGAAAGCCACTATAAGGCGCTCAAAGAACTGGTGCTCTTGTTGAAAGACGCCTGCGAACGCTCCCGCACGCAAGGTGCGCAGGCACTGCTGGATCCGAGATATCGCCTGGAATTTGCCGTGTCAGTGATAGACCGAGTTTCTGGTCAGGTTGTTGAAACCCGGACCGGATCACAAGGTGGCAGCGGCGGAGAAAAGGAAATCATTGCGTCTTACGTTCTAACTGCGTCCTTGAGCTACGCACTGTGCCCGGACGGGAGCAGTCGCCCCCTGTTCGGAACCATCGTCCTGGATGAAGCGTTTTCTCGAAGCTCACATGCGGTTGCCGGACGAATTATTGCTGCACTCTGCGAATTCGGCTTGCACGCGGTTTTTATTACCCCCAACAAGGAAATGCGTTTGTTGCGACATCACACACGCTCTGCGATTGTTGTGCATCGACGCGGTGTCTCATCCAGCCTTACCTCGTTGAGCTGGGAGGAGCTGGAGGCGCATAAACAGAGTCGGGCTGCGAACCGTCATGAAATCGCCGACTGATTTGTCCCTGCGTTTGGCGAAGCAGTGGCGTCGCAACTCGATACGCTCTGAGCGATTACTTGATCCAGATGCCTGGCCGATCAGGCTTGCAATTGGTAAACCTGCACCCGGTAATTTCTCACAAGAGACGAATGCGGTTCAGCGACATGTAGAACAGTGGCGCCAGGTCAGTGTCGGGGAAGTTGTCTGGGAAACGGTCAGATATCGGGCTGGCAGCACGCCGGTAACCGTTCCCATTACCTGGATATTGGAGTCGCCCTCGGAGTGGATTGCTGCAACTGAAAACAAGGAAATCAAGAATGAGTACAGCCAGCTTGAACGGTTGATCGAAGGCGTTGATGAACTTTTCCACCCCTTGTTGGTTGCCAGGCAATCATTGTGGCTCAACAAAGACATTGACGAAATTATTGCGGTTGCAACGCTGGCGATGCAATTGGAGCCGGGTTGTGCAGCGGGTCGACCACTTCGCTTGATGTCCGAGTACGGCGTTGATACCAAGTTTATCGAGCGCAATGTCAGTTTGATCACCCGATTGCTTGATGAACGCTTCGGCAATGAAACTTCGAAGTTGGGACTTGCGACGTTTCTGGATGCATTAGACGAAAGTAATCACTGGGTGCTAGTGGCCCCGCTGGGCACCGAAATTCTGCCGTTTCGGCGGTTGCGGCTGACAACTGCCGAGTTGAGTGAGACGGAACTACCGTGCGCTCGAGTCCTTGTTGTGGAGAACGAACAATGTGTGCACCTTCTGCCGGAACTGCCAGACACGATTGCCGTGTTGGGGGCAGGATTGGACTTGCGGTGGCTCGCCTCTGCGTGCCTTGCTGGTAAATCGATAGCGTATTGGGGGGATATGGATACCTGGGGGATGCTTATGCTGAGCAGGGCGCGTCAGTACAATCCGGAGATTTATCCTCTGCTAATGACTCGGGAACTTTTTGAACGATATGCTCCGGGTTCGGCTGTTGCAGAGCCTAAAATTGCTCAACTCAGTGTTCCTGATTTTTTGCGTGGCGAGGAAGCTGACTTTTACAGATATTTGCTGTTGCAAGAGCTGGGACGTTTGGAGCAAGAATTTTTACCTGGCTATGAGGTAAAAAATGCTTTGGACAAGTGGGTGAATTGTTCACATTGACCTCATGGTGGTAAGCGTCGCTTATGGCGCATGATTTCGGACATCCGGGCATTGTCCATAATATGCCAGGCGCCGCAACTCAGGCGATATAAAAGTACACCGCCACAAAATGGCAGCAACTGCCGAGCAATACAAACAGGTGAAATATGGCGTGATTAAGCGGCAGGCGCCGGATACTGTAAAGTACCGCGCCCAGGGTGTAGGAAACACCACCAGCGATCAGCCAGCTGAGACCTGGACCGCCAAAGCTGGCCAGTAAGGGTTGGATCGCGAACAGGATAATCCAGCCCATGAAGACGTAAAGCAATGTTGACAGCAGACTGAACCTGCCGGTGTAAAACAGCTTCAGAACAATGCCTGCCAGCGCCATGGACCAGGAGACTGCAAAAATAGTCCAGCCGATACTGCCTTGCATAACAATAAGTGCAAAAGGGGAGTAGGTGCCGGCAATCAGCACATAGATGCTGGCATGGTCGGCCACGCGCAGGCGGCTGCGCAGTCGCGGATTCTGCGCACTGTGGTAAAGGGTAGATATGCCGTAGAGAAGCACCAGGCTGACACCGAACAGGCCAAAACTCACCAGCACCAGCATCGAATCCAGGGCACTGGCGCGCAGCAGCAGCGCAACCAGTGCCGCCACACTCAGCAAAAAACCGAGTGCGTGCAAACTAACGTTAAGTCGTTCTTCTGTCTGTGAGTATCGCGGATAGCCTGTCATGACAGATCAGCTTTGTTGGTTTCATAGGCTGCTGCACTTTAGCAGATGAAAGCGATCCAGGGTATCTGCCATCACAATCGACAATACCCTGGTCAGGTGACAGGGCGTTGGTGATTTCATCGATGGTTATTGTCTTTCGATGTCCGATTAGATGTGACCCATGATTCCATGTCGTGCATAAACAGGCAATTAATACATGTGTTCGAGACGAGTAGAACCAATCAACAAAATACTGTATATATGAACAGTGGTATTTATACAGCACTTATCCACAGTTATTCAACAGGCTTATGCTTTGACAGGCTTGTATCAATCATTACACTCGGTTCCGTGGCACATACTATGTTGTGACTAGAGTCAGTGCGAGCCTGGTGAGCTTAAAAGGCAATTATGGCTATCAATCATCCTGAGGTGCAAATTGCGAATGCGATACCACCACTGCGTGCCAAGGAAACCCGCAAAGGAACGACTTTCCAGGCTGCGATAAGGGATACCTCCAACGTACGTCGAGAAGCTTTTCTCAAATTATTGAGACTGGAGGATATAGCTCGTGAGGTGTTGTGTGCGGTTCTTGCCCGGATGCTCGGTTTGCCAATTAGGCAGGCGTATTATGTTTACGTGGAACCATCGTATGTCCCAGGGCATCGTGCCGGCAACCGCCATAATCTGGCTTTCGGTTTGGAGCGGGAATTCTACCCGACATTTCGAATAGCGAACGACCAGATTAATGAAGTCGTTAATCGATGGCCCGAAGCGCTGGTCTGTGGCGTACTTGATGAGTGGATTTTTAATACAGATCGTCTGCCGAAAAATTTACTGTATTCCGACATCCGCACGTACTGGATGATCGACCATGACGAGGCGCTACCAAATAGTGCACAACCAGAAGAGGTTTGTTACTCACAGGTTTTGCACGTTTTGGCGGACGGAAGGACTGAGCTGGAATTGCATAGGATCAGACGAGATGCATTGTCTGTAGTTGAGAGGCTGAACAATATTGACTGGAATGATGTCCGAACGTACGTATTGCTACCGGATGTGGCGACTTATGGCATCAATATTCATGTCGAGAAATATATTCGATTTTTGAGTAGTCGAATTAAATATATGCCTGACATATTGACGCAAAGTTTGGGGATAAGACAGTTGAACATGAAACTGGAAAATTACATCAGCTCTACGGAGCTGAAAGAGGAAAAACCATGACATTCCAGTTCCCTACTTTACCGGACTACGCTTTTTCCTGGCGCAGTCTTCAGGTCGAGCCTATTCCCTTTTCCGGAGAGAGGATAACGGTTGGACTCGTACTAAAGGGGCACGACCAGGCGCTGATTGCTGCCAGGTTGGTACCGTCCTCAAGGCTGAAGAGAATATACGGGTTCGAAATGGGGGCGAGGATCGCAGATGCACTGTCCCTGTGCGTGGATGGAGCAGATAAATTCTACTCCAGACAGCCATTGACGGGCGACTGGCTGCCGCCATTGGAAGGATTCTATCTTGGAGACCTGCAGTCGTCATTGGCCGAAAACATCGAGGATGCATTGATAGTGGCGTCCAAAAGCTCGTCTTCAATCAGCCTGGCAATGTCTTTGGAAAACAGCGAAGAACCTGCGAGGCCAGAACGCTCTGCGCCAGAGGATTGGCGCAAGAGTATCTATGATGCAGTGACAGGGCGGCGAGGTGAGCTTGCGGAGTTCTTCGAACGGAGTGTCACGATTAGAGGTTATGGCCTGCCCATGAAATTCGGCTTTATCGCAGGTAATTATGCAGCCCAATTCGATGCAGTATACGGTGAGAAAGGTATTCAACAGGCACTGATCCGGGCCCAAAGTAAACTTTGGCAGCTAGACCGGCTCAGAGATGAAAGCCAGTTGTTTCCGCTTGAAACTTGCGAGTTGGTGCTCAAAGCACCTGCTCAGGAAGCAGGTGCTGAAAGCTCTGTGTTTAGTGACTTTGTGGAAGAATTGAAATTTGAGGCTTCCCGTCGTGATCTGGCGGTTTTCGCTACGGATTCAGCGATTGTAGCTGCGGAGCATGTTATCGAGCGCGCTGCTTAGTGGCGCAATGTAGGCTCTCATAAGTTAAAAACGCCGGCTACATCGGATGCGTCCCTCTTAGATTTATCGCACTCACAGATTGAACTAGTCCTCCCCTGCGCCGGAGACAATCATCGGTGCTGGCGTAAACGGGCGAATGCCAAACTCAGGATAAATATCACTGGGGAAATAGACATTGCCATCTTTGACCACCATTGAAATTGTCTTGATGGCTTTAAGGTCTGCCGTCGGGTCGCCCGGAATCAGGAAGAAGTCAGCCAGCTTGCCTGGTTCAATTGAACCCAGTCGCTCGCCTTCACCCAGGTAAGTTGCCATGTCGAGCGTGGCCATTTTTATTACTTCAGCGGCCGTCATGCCAACCTCCTGGTAGAGTTCCAGCTCGCGGTGGTAGCTAAACGAACCACCCAGGTCAGTGCCCGGAATAATGATCACACCCTGATCCCGCATTTCACGCACGGTCTCCAGAATTTTGGCAAAACCCTGGCGATAGGCAATGTCATCCTCGGGTGAGGCGATTTCAGAACGCGCCGTTCTGGCGTTGCGCTGAATACCCACAGGCATGTGATCGATGTAGTCCACCATGCCGGGTGCCACCTCGCCATTGCGGGACAGCATCAGATTCTCATGGATGGCCAGCGTCGGGTCGATGCCCATGCCGCGTTCGGCCATGCTAGAAATGGTCTGTTGCACAGCGGCTGAGTTGATATCAATGGCAGGGAATCGCTTCATGGCGGTCAGCCGCAGCAGGGTGCGGGTATCTTCGTCGGGCTCCAACACCCAGCCCAGCATGACCTGGTTGATGTGCGTCAGCTCATCGTAGCCTGCAGCGATCATGGCGTCCGCGTTCGAGAAGGCGGGTACATGTCCTGCCACGCGCATGCCCCGCGCGTGCGCCTCGGCCACCATGGCCGGCACCCATTCCGGGTTCATGCTGTTGTAGATTTTTATCTGATGGAAGTCGCCCTGATCGGCATACCATCTGACGGCGTCAAGCGCCTCCTCCTGTGTCGCCACCAGGATGCCACTGTTGGAGCTGAACGGGCTTCTGCCTTCGATAAAACCGCTGCGATGAATGCGCGGTCCGACCAGCCGGCCCGACTCGATTTTGTTAATCAGGTCGTCAAGTACGGCGTTGTTGTTGCCCATGTCACGAAAGCTGGTGACCCCTGCCGCAATATTCAGCAGCGCGCTGCCCTGGCCGGCGTGCGCATGCATTTCAAACATGCCGGCAACCAGGGTGCCGCCCGCGCCGTCAATCAGAATCTCATCGGCGTCAGCCGTCTCTACCACGTCATCCACTGAGGCGATCTGGTTGTCCTCAACCAGCACAGAGACTGGATCCGTGAGGCTCAGGGTGTCGGGATCAAACACTCTGACGTTATTGATGCGCACCGGTTTATCAAAAACACGGGTGACATTTTCCTGTATGGATTCAAAGCGGCGGGTTGCGTATTCGGCTGCCAGATCACGCAGGCGCTGCTCTTCCTGCTCGAAGCCGGCGCGCACCAGTGCAAAGCGTTCATTCATGGAAGCGAACAGCATGCCGGCCTCATCCAGGGCAAAATAACTCGGATTCAGGTCAATGCCCGACAGCGCATAGGTAGTGACGGCCATGGATGCGCCATCGCTGCCAGTGACATCCAGTGTATCGATAGCCTCCAGTTTCAGCTCGCCGGCCGGCAGCACCGCCAGGGTATTATCTTCAGCAGCCAGCAACAGTCGTGCATAAACCCACAAGGCATAAGGACTGGACTCCTGGGCTACATACAGATTGGCTTCCGCCATGTCGGACGCGCTGGTACCGGTGGTATCGGTCCAGTTTGCTGTGCCGCCCTGCACCTCAAACTGCTCATCGATGATATTGCCAAACGTGGTTGCGCCGGTAATGCGCCAGCTTCGCGGTACACCCTCATCGGTAAACTCAATGACTTCTTCAACAGAAGGGCCACGGCCGTTGTTGCGGTACTCATAACCCACCTCGGTGACGTCGCCGTGCTGAACCTCCATCTGCCCAACCCGCGTGCCCGAGATTATCGCGGTAAACGCCTCTGTTCCGGCAGGCCGTGCAAACGCAGCTTCCTCCGTCACGGCCGCGACAGGTGTTGATTGTTCAGGCTGGCCGCAGGCGGCCAGTGACAGGACGGCAAATATGAGTGCCACGGCTTTGCTGCGGCGGACTTGAGAATTCATCGGGGTCTCCGTGATCTGGCGGCCCAGCCTTCTGGGGCGCTGCTATGTAAAGGGGCAGGATACCGCAAATTCTGTTGGGGCAGTAATCCCGACATCGACTGACGCTGCAACGACCTGCTAGTAATGACGCTAGTGCAGGAGCTGGCAAGCAGTGCCGTTCTCAAGCCGCGCTTTACATCTAATTCAGAGTTGCCTGTGCGGACTGCTTTTTCAGCGATCAGTTGTTTGTTGTATCAGCATCAATTTGCTGGTTGTTGGCCAGTCCAATTTGTGACTGGTTAACTGGCGCTATGCGTGAATATCATTGATTGCCCATCACTTGCTCCTATGCTCAAATTATAGGTTAGGAATGTAAAGCAGTCTGGGGTTAGTCCAGTATTGGTCAGTGAATTAAAGAACAGGGCGTTTGCATATGCCATATTTCAGATGCTAGTAAATAGGCGGCTGGTTATCCTGAGAGGGAGAAACAAGGGACGTAGGGAGTTCGATGGAATATATTATTTACTGCGACGAATCCGATGCTGATGGTCAATTTTACGGAAATTTTTACGGCGGCATGCTTGTCCGCTCCCCTGATCTTGAACAGACTGTCGAACTTTTGGAATCCAAAAAAGCTGAGTTAAATCTTCAGAGAGAACTGAAGTGGCAACGTGTCACGGGCAACTATCTGGATAAATACCTAGAATTCTCTGCGTTGCTATTCGACCTGATTGCCAAAGACAAGCTGAAGGCGCGAGTGATGTTTACTCAAAATATTCATCGTACTGGTCCATACGATGAATATAGGCGCGAATACAAATATTTCCTGCTTTATTACCAGTTTATCAAGCATGCTTTCGGTTTGAGATACGCGCCGGCTGCGGAAAAAATCGCACGAGTCAGAGTGTATTTAGACAAGATGCCGGATACCCGGGAAAAGGTGGAAAGCTTCAAAGATCATATAGAATCGTTAAACAAAAATGCCGCTATTCAGCGAAACAGGATAATGTTTCAAAAAGAGCAGATAGCCGAAATCGACTCTAAGGATCATGTATTGGCTCAGTCGCTAGATATCATATTGGGCGCGATGCAGTTTAGGCTCAACGATAAACATTTGGAAAAACCAAAAGGACAACGATTTCGAGGCAAGAGGACTATCGCCAAAGAGAAGTTATACAAATATATCAATTCGCGTATTCGACAGATTCATCCCGGTTTCAATATTGGCGTGAGTACAGGGACAAAGGGTGAAATCAGGAATCGCTGGCACCATTCATACAGGCACTGGTTATTCGTGCCAGCAGGTGCGGAGATAGATACCAGTTTGGGGAAGAGCAAAAAATAACCCCGCGCTCGCTATGCCTTAGGCGTATCTCAAGTGGAACTTGAGACTTCACGAGTCGCAGGGCTTCAACTAGTATAGGTGTGCGTGTCGCTACAAATCAATCAGCGTCCCATAGATTTCATGGAATAATTTTTGAACTATAAGATGATTGACTTATTGAATATGGTGCCCAGGAGAGGACTTGAACCTCCACGCCCTTTCGAGCACTAGCACCTGAAGCTAGCGTGTCTACCAATTCCACCACCTGGGCATTTAGGGATGGAGCAAATCAGAGCGCGCATTTTGCCGATCCGTAATGCCGCTGTCAACGGTCTTTGATAAATTCTTTAAGAATTATGCAGGGCAGGGGTGTATACTGGCGCGGAGTACATAAACGACAAGCAAATTATAGAGACATAAGAGAGTAAACAGAGCATCTATGCCGAACCCGAAAAAGCCCGGAAAGACAAAATCCAGTAAATCCAGCACGCCTCCCCTGAATCACGACCCGTTTGCCACGCGCGAAGCCGAAAAATACGACAATCCCATCCCCAGTCGCGAGTTTATTCTGGCCAAGATGGAGGAGATTGCCGAGCCGGTCAGCTATGAGACGCTGTGCGAGACCTTTAATCTGGCTGACGATCCGGATCAGGCCGAGGCGCTGCGGCGCCGGCTGATCGCCATGAGCCGTGACGGTCAGCTGATCAGCAACCGCCGTGGTGTTTACGGCCTGGTGGACAAGATGGAGCTGATCAAGGGTCGGGTACAGGGCACCAAAGACGGCATGGGCTTCTTTATACCCAACGATGGCTCTGGCGACCTGGTGCTGCCGCCCAATGAGATGGTCAAGCTGTTTGATGGTGATATCGTGCTGGCGCGGGTGGCGGGTGTTGACCGCCGTGGCCGCAAAGAAGGCATGGTCGTCGAGATTCTGGAGCGCCGCGTCACTCAGGTGGTGGGCCGCTTCTATAAAGACCAGGGTTTTGGCCTGGTGGTGCCTGACAATCGGCGCATCAGTCACGAAGTCATCATTCCGGAGAAAGACACGCGCGGCGCCCAGGACGGCCAGTTTGTAGTGGCGGTGATTCGCAGCTATCCGGATAAACGACGCAAGGCCATTGGTGAGGTCACCGAGATTCTGGGTGATCACATGGCGCCGGGCATGGAAATTGATGTTGCGCTGCGCAGTCACGGCATTCCGCATGAGTGGCCGCGTGAAGTGACGCAGGCCGTCAAAGACCTTAAAGAAGAAGTCGCCAAAGACGACATCAAGGGCCGCGAGGATCTGCGCGAGCTGCCCTTTGTCACCATCGATGGTGAAGACGCCAAGGACTTTGATGACGCTGTTTACTGCGAGCCAGGCCCGCGCGGCACGGCCAAATTGTATGTGGCCATTGCTGATGTATCGCATTATGTAAAACCCGATTCTGCACTGGATGAAGAAGCGCAGAATCGCGGCAACTCGGTGTATTTTCCGGGTCACGTGGTGCCCATGCTGCCCGAGGTCCTGTCCAATGGTCTGTGCTCGCTGAAACCCAAAGTGGATCGTCTGGTTATGGTTTGCGAGATGGAAATCGGCCGCACCGGCAAGGTCAACAATTACACCTTTTTTGAGGGAGTCATCCACTCCCATGCGCGGCTGACCTACACCGAAGTCGCCGACATGCTGGAAGAGCCGGACAGCGATCTGCGTGAGCGCTCACAAACCCGACTGCGCAGTAAATATGCGGATTTGGTGCCGCACCTGGAAGCGCTCTACGGTATTTATCACAAGTTGTCCGAGGCCCGGCAGAAGGCCGGTGCGCTGGACTTCTCCAGCACCGAAACCCGCATTGTGTTTGGCGAAACCCGCAAGATCCGCGAGATCGTGCCCGTGGTGCGCAACAGTGCGCATCGTCTGATTGAAGAATGCATGCTGGCCGCCAACGTCTGCACCGCCAAGTTCCTGGCCGAGTCGGGCCTGCCGGTGCTGTATCGCGTCCATGAAGGTCCGAATAACGACAAGCTGGAAAACCTCAAGCTGTTCCTGCGCGAGCTGGGTCTGGTGCTGACGCGCTCCGACAAGCCGACGCCGCAGGATTATCAGCGTGTGCTGCAGGCCATCGAAGGCCGGTCTGATGCCAACCTGATCCAGACCATGCTGATCCGCTCGATGATGCAGGCGGTGTATCAGCCTGACAACATCGGTCATTTTGGTCTGGGTTTTGAGTCTTATACCCACTTTACCTCACCGATTCGCCGTTACCCGGACCTGCTGGTGCACCGCGCGCTGCGCTATCTGATCCGCTCCGGCAAGCAGTGGGCTTTCATCCGGCGCATCAAGGATGCCGTCAAGCTGAATAAGCGCGACATCTATCCGTATCAGGAAAAGGACATGGTGCACTTTGGTGAGCTGTGCTCAATGACCGAGCGCCGCGCCGATGCTGCCAGCTATGATGTGCTGGACTGGCTGAAGTGTGAATATGTGCAGGATCGTGTCGGCGATGAGTTTGACGGTACCGTCAGCTCGGTCACTGGCTTCGGTCTGTTTGTGCAGCTTAGCGATATTTATGTAGAAGGCCTGGTGCACATCACCGCGCTGCAGAATGACTATTATCAGTTTGATCCGGTGCGGCAGTTGCTGCGCGGCGAGCGCAGTGGTGTGACCTATCACCTGGGCGACACAGTGCGGGTGCGTGTGGTCCGTGTGGACCTTGATGAGCGCAAGATCGACCTGCAGGTGGTTGATGGCAGCCATGTCGGCAAACCGGGCGGTCCCGGCAAAGCTGGCAAGGCCGGCAGCGGTAAAGGTGGCAAGAGTGCCAAAGGCGGTCGCGGCAGTAGCTCAGGCGGCAAAGGTCGCGGCGGTAAAACCCAGGCCGATGCCGGGGCTGGAACAGGCGGGGCCAGGCGCGGCGGCCGCTCAGGTGGCAAGTCGGCCAGCAAAACCGCGGGCAAGAGCAAAAACACAGGCAGTCGGTCTGCCAAAAGTGGTGCGGCCAAGGGCGCCGGTGCTGCCAAAACGGCCGCCAAGCCGGCCGGTAAAACGCGGAGACCTTGATGGCCGGGCAGCAGGACTGGATTGTCGGCATTCATGCCGTCACAGAATTATTGAAGCGTAATCCGCAGGACGTGCTGGAGCTTTGGCTGCAGCAGGATCGCAATGACAAACGTCTGGACGAGGTGCGCGCACTGGCTGCGGAGCTTGGCCTCAAGACCCGTCAGGTCGGTCGCGACGAGCTGGAAAAGCAGCTGGGCGGCGCGCCGCGCAAAGGTGGCAAGCCGCGCAACGATCGGCTGCCCGTGCATCAGGGCGTGATTGCCCTGTGTCAGTGGCGCGATACCACCAAAGACGAAGCCTTTCTTAATAAGCTGCTGGAATCGCTTGATCATTCGCCGCTGTTGCTGGTACTGGATGAAATCACCGATCCGCATAACCTGGGCGCCTGCCTGCGCACGGCCGATGCCGCAGGCGTGGATGCGGTGATCGTGCCCAAGGATAATTCCGCGCCGATGAATCTGACGGTGCGTAAGGTGGCCAGTGGCGCTGCCGAGAAAGTGCACCTGGTGGCGGTGACCAACCTCAGTCGCACCCTGTCGGCGCTTCAGCAGCGCGGTATCTGGATCTACGGTGCGGCCGGCGAGGCCACGCAGAGCCTTTATGAGGCAGACCTGAAAGGCCCGCTGGCGCTGGTGATGGGCTCCGAAGGCAAGGGCATGCGCCGCCTGACGCGCGAGCACTGCGATTATCTGCTGTCGATCCCGATGGCCGGCGCGGTGAGTAGTCTGAATGTTTCGGTGGCCACGGGCGTGTGCCTCTTCGAGGCCGTAAGACAAAGGTCAGGCTCTGCCTGATTCGCTCAGAACCCCTGCAACTCAGAGCCCCTGCAAATAGGCATTGCAAGGCCTGACAATCTTCTCTACAATACACGACCCCTGAATTCCGTGCCGGAAGGCCGCTTCACGGGCATTTAACTTTAACTCCTTGTCTTACCGCGGCGTCGTAAACCCAGGAAGACTTATTGCCAAAAGGAGTCTCTATGAGACATTACGAAGTAGTATTTGTTGTACACCCTGATCAAAGCGATCAGGTCCCTGCGATGGTTGAGCGTTACACGCAGATGATCACCGAAACTGGTGGCAAGATCCATCGTCAGGAAGACTGGGGCCGCCGTCAACTGGCATACCCGATCAACAAGATTCACAAAGCCCACTACATCCTGCTGAACGTTGAGTGCGGCCAGGAAGTGCTGGACGAGATCGTGACTCTGTTCCGCTACAACGACGCCATTCTGCGTCACCTGGTCATCAAGACAGAAGAAGCAATTACCGAAGAATCACTGATCCTGAAAGGCGAACGTGAGAGCCGCGAACGTCGTGCCCGTGCTGAGCAGAAGCGTCGTGTTGAAGAAGAAGCTGCTGCCCGTGAAGCTGCTGCCAAAGATGACTCCGATGATGACGAAGACTATGATTCTGATTCAGACGATGACAGCGACGAAGACGACGACAATTAATCACTACGTTATTAAAGGATATTGATCATGGCACGTTTTTTCCGCCGTCGTAAGTTCTGCAAATTCACTGCAGAAGGCGTAAAGCAAATTGATTACAAAGATCTGGAAACACTGAAGGCCTATATCTCTGAGACAGGCAAAATTGTTCCCAGCCGTATTACTGGCACCAAGGCACGCTATCAGCGTCAACTGGCTGTCGCCGTCAAGCGCGCGCGTCACCTGGCCCTGATTCCGTACACTGACAGCCACAACGTATAAGCCGTTCCGCTGCGGCGGACGACTGGAGTAGGAACTGGCAATGCGGGCTCTGGCTGCGTTTGCAATGGCTGGCCGCCGACAGGCGATTATCGCGGCCGTGCTGTGTGGCATTATCCCGCTGATCAATATGATCAGCCCGGCGCTTGTGGCCCTGGTGCTTTTGCGCCACGGACCCAGAGAAGCGTTGATGGTGGCGGCTTTTGCCGTGCTGCCGTTGATAGGATGGGCCAGCGTCGGAGACATGACGCCGCTTATTCTGTTGGTCGGCGTGGGTGTGATGGCCGCAGTACTGCGACGCACAGCATCCTGGCAGTATGCCTTGCTGGCCGCGATCCTGGTGGCGGTGGGTTCCGAAGCCGCACTGATGATGCGGCCAGCAGTGATGGATTTGCTGCTGCAACAGGTTGAAGCCTTTATGGCAGCAGGTGGCGGATCGGCTGAGCTGCCGGAAGTGACGCCGGAGACATTGCGCGAAGGTGTGCTCACGCTGTTTGGCCTGATGCACATGCTGATGGCAGTGTTTCTGCTCATACTGGCCAGATGGTGGCAGGCGCTGATGTATAACCCGGGCGGGTTTCAGAAGGAATTTCATGAATTCCGACTGCAGCCGTCAGTCGCCATGTTGCTGGTAGGTTTGTTCCTGCTGGCGAGCCTGGGTGGCACAGTGCTGACCGGATGGATCCTGTATTTTGTCATCCCTTTGGCGATAGCCGGGGTGGCACTGGTACACGGACTGGTGGGCATCAAGCGTTTGTCGCGGCTGTTCCTGGTAGCTTTCTACCTGTTGCTGCTGAGCCCGCTGGCTGTGCAGCTGTTATCGGTCGCCGCGTTGCTGGACAGTTTTTACGATTTTCGCCGTCGCATACAGCCGCCGGCTGATGATGGCAGCATCTGACTTTAATTGAGGAAATAGACATGAACGTAATTCTGTTGGAAAAAATCGGTCGCCTGGGCAACGTTGGTGATCAGGCTTCCGTGAAAGCGGGCTACGCACGCAACTTCCTGTTCCCACAGGGCAAAGCACTGCCTGCGACCAAAGCAAATCTGGCGGACTTCGAAGAGCGTCGTGCAGAACTGCTGGCTGCTCACAACGAGAAAGTGGCTGAAGCACAGGCTCGCGCTGCCAAGATCAAGGACCTGCGTGTTTCCATCGCTGTAAACGCTGGTGACGAAGGCAAGCTGTTCGGTTCCGTCGGTACGCGTGACATCGCTGATGCGATCAACGCAGCTGCTGAAGGCGCGGACGTCGTTAAAGCTGAAGTTCGTCTGCCTGTCGGTGTTATTCGCGAAGTTGGCGAGTGGGAAATCTCCATCGATCTGGGCTATGAAGTCGAAGAAACCGTCACTCTGGCAGTTGTTCCAGCTTAAGGCTGTAACTACCAGCAGGCGCTTGTCTCCAGGCGCCCGGTGATAGACAATAAAGCACCGCGTTCCGGTATCGGGCGCGGTGCTTTTTTTATGGGCCCGAACAGCCAGCGTAGACGTCATCAGGCCGGGTCATAAACAGCGCAGGCATCAACTGGACATAACAAGACATGGCGGACACCTTGGATCAGAGCAGCAATCAGGAACGCAGCACGCCATCTGGTATGGGCGGTGGCCGCAGCGGGGCTCAGGGCCCGGTCTCGGCACTGAACAAACTCAAGGTGCCGCCGCATTCCGTTGAAGCCGAGCAGGCCGTGCTGGGTGGTCTGATGCAGGACAACAGTGCCTGGGATAACGCTGCCGAAGTGCTGCAGCCGGAAGATTTCTACCGCCACGAACACCAGCTGATCTATTCGGTGATGCAGCGCCAGATCGAGTCCAGCAAGCCCATCGATGTGGTGACGCTGGTGGAAGCGCTGGACAGTCTGAATGATCTGGAAAACGCCGGCGGCATTGAGTACCTGACCGATCTGGCCAGCCATGCGCGCGGTACTGCCAATATTTCTGCTTACGCCAACATCATCCGTGAGCGTGCCACACTGCGCACACTGATCCGTGTGTCCAACGAAATTTCTGACAACGCTTTTAACCCGGCCGGCCGCGCTGCCACCGACGTGCTCGATATGGCCGAGCAGATGGTGTTCAAGATTGCCGACAACCGCGCCCGCGACGGTGGGCCGCAGCAGGTCAATCCGCTGCTGACCAAGGCCGTAGAAAAGATTGATCAGCTGATCAAGTCCAAGGGTGGCATCACCGGTCTGGCTACTGGATATATCGATCTGGACAAAAAGACCTCTGGTCTGCAGAAGTCGGACCTGATCATTGTTGCCGGTCGTCCGTCCATGGGTAAAACCACCTTTGCCATGAATCTGGCCGAAAATGCACTGCTGAACCAGGACAAACCGGTACTGGTATTCAGTCTGGAAATGCCGGCAGAGAGTCTGGTGTTTCGTATGCTCAGTTCCATTGGTCGCATCGATCAGAGCCGGCTGCGCAGTGGTCAGCTGGAAGATGAGGACTGGCCCAAGCTGACCAGCGCGATTGCCAAACTCAAGGACAGGCCGCTACTGATCGATGACTCGGTGGGCCTGAGTCCAACCGAAATGCGCGCCCGCGCACGACGCGTGGCCCGCGAATACGATGGTCTGGCACTGGTGGTGGTCGACTACCTGCAACTGATGCAGATCAAGGGATTTGGTGACAACCGCGTGGGTGAAATCTCGGAAATCTCGCGCTCTCTCAAAACCATGGCGCGTGAATTTGAGTGCCCGGTGATTGCGTTGTCGCAGCTTAACCGCTCGCTGGAGCAACGCCCCAACAAGCGACCGGTGATGTCAGACCTGCGTGAATCGGGCGCCATCGAGCAGGATGCCGATATCATCGCCTTTGTATATCGCGACGAGGTCTACAACGAAGACACGCCCGACAAAGGTGTGGCAGAAATCATCATCGGCAAGCAGCGTAACGGCCCCATCGGTACGGTCCGACTGGGCTTCCTGGGTCAGTTCACCCGCTTTGAGAATCTAGCCCGACCGGCCGACTATGAAGGCGGCTATGGTTGATTCGCTGGCGCCCCACAGCTGGGCAGATATTGATCTGGCTGCGCTGCAACACAACTTTGGCGTAGCCCGTCAGCATGCCCCTGGCAATCGCATCTGTGCCGTGGTCAAGGCCAATGCCTACGGTCATGGTGTGTTCCAGTTGGCACCCGCACTAAAGCAGGTGATGCAGCCAGGCGATCTGTTTGCCGTGGTAACACTGCGCGAAGGCCAGGCGCTGCGCAGCCGCGTTGACAATACCGATACTCTGCTGATGCGCGGTCCGCTGAATGCCGAGGAAATGCGGCATATTCTGGAAGGCGGTTTCTTTTTTGTTATTCACTCTTCCTGGCAGGCGACGCTCTTGTTCGAAGCACTGCAGGCCGGCATCAAACCGGTCAGCGGCTGTCTGAATGTGTGGTTCAAGGTGAATACCGGCATGAACCGCCTGGGCATGCCACCGGCAGATGCCGTTGAGCTATGGCAGCAACTGGGACAGCAGGCGCAGCAACATGGCTTGTCTGTAAAACCGGTACTGATGTCGCACCTGGCCATGTCGGATGACCTGGAGTCGCCTATGACGCCGCAACAGCATGCAGCCTTCCTGGAGCTGGCCGAAGCGCTGCCCGCCGAATCAGGGGGTTGCACGCTGGCGGCCTCCGCAGGCATTCTCAACTGGCCGCAGACCCATGTGGGTATCGTGCGGCCAGGCATCATGCTCTACGGTGCCTCGCCGATGATCGGCCGCGAAGGTCCACAGGATAATCTGCAGCCAGTGATGAACCTGAAGTCGCGGCTGGTTGCAATCAATGAGGTCAAGGCTGGTGACACGGTGGGTTATGGTGCCACGTATACCGCGAAGCAGGATATGCGCATAGGTATCGTCGGTATTGGGTACGGTGATGGTTATCCGCGCCACGCCCCGAGTGGTACGCCGTTGATCATTTTTTCACAGGGCAGGGCTCATGAGTCGCGGCTGGCCGGCCGAGTGTCAATGGACATGCTGACAGTGGACCTGACGGATATTCCGGCCAGTATTGGTGACGAGTGTCTGTTGTGGGGCGCTGCGCACGGTGCCTCCTTGTCGGCCAATCGTATAGCCGATCTGTGCCAGACAATTCCCTACGAGTTGTTCTGTCAGATCACCGGGCGTGTGCAGTTTAATTATCAGTTGCCGGAACAAATCTCCTCATCCAGCTAGTGAGTGCTCATGGCAAAAACCAAAACAGCTTACGTCTGCAACGACTGCGGCTCTGAATTCAGCAAATGGCAGGGCCAGTGTTCGGCCTGCAAAGCCTGGAACACGCTGACACGTATCAGTGTCGGCCCGGCCAACCAGTCGCCATCGGTGCAGGCGGACTTTCGGCGCCAGGGTTACGCGGGGCAGACGGCTGCCAGCGTGCAGGATCTGTCGGAAATTGACGTGGCATCGGTGCCACGGTTCTCCTCGACACTCAGCGAACTGGACAGGGTGCTGGGTGGTGGCCTGGTGCCAGGCTCTGTCATCCTGATCGGCGGCAATCCGGGCGCCGGTAAAAGTACCCTGCTATTGCAGATTATGTGTCACCTGGCACAGCAGATGTCTGCCATGTATGTGACTGGCGAGGAATCGCTGCAGCAGGTTGGCATGCGCGCCAAGCGGCTGGGTCTGCCCGAGAAGAATCTGAAGATGCTGGCTGAAACGCAGGTCGAGACCATCTGCCAGCTGGCCACCGATATTCAGCCGCGTCTGCTGGTAGTTGACTCCATTCAGGTGATGCACAGTGCTGAGGTGGCCTCGGCTCCCGGCAGTGTGTCACAGGTGCGCGAATGTGCAGCCTATCTGATTCAGTATGCCAAACAGACCAATACGGTGTTGTTCCTGGTTGGTCACGTCACCAAGGACGGTACACTGGCCGGGCCCAAAGTGCTGGAACACATGATTGACTGCTTTGTCATGCTGGAAGGTGGCAGTGACACCCGCTACCGCATTCTGCGTGGACAGAAAAACCGCTTTGGTGCCGTCAATGAACTCGGTGTGTTTGCCATGACCGAGAAAGGTCTGAAGGAAGTGAAAAATCCATCGGCGATATTTCTGGCGCGCACCGAAGAGGACAGCCCCGGCTCGCTGGTGATGGTATTGTGGGAAGGCACCCGGCCGCTGCTGGTGGAGATTCAGGCGCTGGTTGATGGCAGTCAGTCAGGCAATCCCCGCCGTCTGGCCGTGGGCCTGGATCAGAACCGCCTGGGCATGTTGCTGGCGGTGCTGCATCGTCATGGCGGCCTGTTCATGGCCGACCAGGATGTTTTTGTAAACGTGGTCGGTGGTGTCAAAGTGACGGAGACCAGCGCCGATCTGGCCCTGCTGCTGGCGATTGTGTCGAGTTTCCGCGACAATGCTTTGCCTCGTGACCTGGTTGTGTTTGGCGAGGTCGGGCTGGCTGGTGAGATCAGGCCGGTGCCCAGCGGGCAGGAGCGCCTGCAGGAGGCAGCCAAACATGGCTTCCGGCGCGCCATTGTGCCCAAGGCCAATCGTCCCAAATCGCCCATCCCTGGCATGGAGGTGGTCGGTGTGACCAAACTGTCGGAGGCACTTGCGGCGCTCTGACGCCATGCGTCGTATCGTGCCCCGGTGCGGTCTCTGACATGGTAATTGAGGCAAGGCTGTGGCTGTCATGGACCCAGATAAGTGAAGGATGTTATGGAACCTGTCGTTTCGATCAAGAACCTCAACAAAACCTACCGCGGCGGCCATCAGGCGCTGAAGAACATCAATCTGGATATCTATCCGGGTGAGATCATTGCCCTGCTTGGACCCAATGGCGCCGGCAAGACCACGCTGATTTCCACCATATGTGGCATTGCGCAGCCGACTTCCGGCTCGGTGACGGTGGGGGGCAAAGACATCATCAAGGATTACCGTGATACCAGAAGCCTGATCGGGCTGGTGCCGCAGGAGCTGACCACTGACTCTTTTGAAACGCCCTGGGTGACGGTCAACTTCAGCCGTGGCCTGTTTGGCAAGGCGCCCGATCATGCCTATATCGAAAAAGTGCTGCGTGATGTCTCGCTGTGGGAAAAACGCAACAACAAGATCATGACGCTGTCCGGTGGCATGAAGCGACGTCTGCTGATTGCCAAGGCGCTGTCGCATGAACCCCGCGTCCTGTTTCTGGATGAACCAACGGCCGGGGTGGATGTTGAGCTGCGCCGTGAGATGTGGCAGCTGGTCCACCGCCTGCGCGAAAACGGTGTGACCATCATCCTGACCACACACTACATCGAAGAGGCCGAGGAGATGGCTGACCGAATTGGTGTCATTGCCAATGGCGAAATCATCCTGGTGGAGGACAAGGCCGCGCTGATGCAGAAGCTCGGCAAGAAACAGCTGGTACTGGACCTCAAACAGCCCCTGTCGGCAATTCCCGAAAGCCTCGCTTCACAGGCTCTGGAGCTGCGCCTGGACGGCTACCAGCTGGTCTACACCTTTGATACCCAGGCGGATCGCACCGGCATTACCAGTCTGCTGGATGCGCTGCGGCGTGAAAACATAGAGTTCAGCGACCTGAGTACGACGCAGAGTTCGCTGGAGCAGATATTTGTACAGTTGCTGGAGGAAGCCTGATGAATATTCATGCCATCAAGGCCATCTATAAATTTGAAATGGCCCGTACCGGACGGACGCTGCTGCAGAGTGTGGTGGCACCGGTGATCTCCACCTCACTGTACTTTGTGGTGTTCGGGTCGGCGATCGGTTCTCGGATTACTGAGGTCGAAGGTATCAGTTATGGCGCCTTCCTGGTGCCGGGTCTGATCATGCTGTCGCTGCTGACGCAGAGTGTGTCCAACGCGGCCTTTGGTATTTACTTCCCGAAATTCACCGGCACGATTTACGAGCTGCTGTCTGCCCCGGTTTCGATGATCGAGGCCTTGATTGGATATGTCGGGGCCGCCGCCACCAAGTCCATCATGCTGGGGCTGATCATTCTGGCGACGGCGACGTTTTTTGTGGATGTGCGTATCGCCCATCCGATGCTGATGCTGGTGTTTCTGATACTGACTGGTATCACCTTCAGTCTGTTCGGCTTTATCATTGGTATCTGGGCTGATAACTTCGAGAAACTGCAATTGATTCCGTTGCTTATCGTGACGCCGCTGGTCTTTCTGGGCGGCAGTTTTTATTCAGTCAGCATGCTGCCGCCGGTCTGGCAGACCATTACGCTGATGAATCCGGTGACCTATCTGGTCAGCGGTTTTCGCTGGAGTTTTTACGAAATTGCTGACGTCAGTCTGTGGATCAGCCTGGGCATGATAGGTGTGTTTCTGCTGGCCTGCCTGCTGGTGGTCGGCTGGATCTTCCGCACCGGTTACCATCTACGCAGCTGAGACTCGCTGCGGCGGGCCGTCGCAGCAGAACTGGGCGACCAGCGCGGCTCAGTTGGCCAGTACCACGCGATCGCGGCCGGACTCCTTGGCTTCGTAGAGGGCCGCATCAGCGCGTGCAATCATGCGCTCCAGCGGCTCGCCGGAATGGTATTGGGTGACCCCCATACTCAGCGTGACCTGAATGGTCTGGCGACCAATGGCAACATTGTGGTTTTTGACAGCGTTGCTGATTTTACCCGCCAGAATCAGGGCTTCGTCAGCCGTGCAACGGTCCAGCAGCAGCACAAACTCTTCTCCACCCCAACGACACAGCGCGTCACTGTCGCGAATATTCTCCTTGATGACCATTGCCACCGCCTGCAGCACCATGTCGCCGGCATTGTGACCGTGGGTATCGTTAACCTGTTTGAAATGGTCGATATCAATCGTAATCAGTGACACCGGGCGTGCATAGCGCGGCAGACTTTTACTCATGTGTTCAAAGATTGATTCGAACAGGTGGCGGTTGGCGGCACCGGTCAGCTGGTCAGTGGTTGCCATCTGTTCCAGCTTGCGCTGATAGGAGCGCAGCGTGAAATGCGCGGCCAGCAGCACCAGAATCATGATGGCGCCGGACAGCGCAAGGTTATTGATCAGTGTGTTGTCCAGGCGTTGCTCACTGGCGGCATCGCTTTGTTCGACAATCAGGTACCAGTCAAATTCCGGTACCAGCCGGCTGTTCAGATAGCTGTTGTTGCCAATGTTGTCAGTTATCTCCAATGAGGTACTGGGTGAGCTCAATATCTGTGTGGCATGCAACGAGAAATTTTCCCGCGCCTGCAGCCGGTTGGGGCCCTCGTAGCCACGGCCGGTCAGGGTGACATTGCCCTGACGGTCGACAAAATAAATCGTGCGGTCATAGCGCTCTTGATAGGTATCGATTAATTTTGTCACTGCCTGTACCGAGAGACCCACACCGGTGGCACCGATGTACCTGCCATCGTAATCCTGCACTTTGTAGTTGATGAAGATGCTGACCCTGCTGGTGTCGGCAGTATCTGTATCGATATTGATCTCATAGTCCTCGCGCATATCACGCACCCGGAAATACCAGGCGTCCTGCGGGTCGTCGCCGCTAACCTGTCTCAGGATGCCGCTTGGGTGGTAATACTGGCGAGACTCATCGGACACATAAAACGCCGTGATGGTGTCATACTGGCGTTGGATCTCGTTGAGATAGGCGATAATGCGTTCGGCATCCTCTTCTCCGCTCAATGCCCAGTCGCGTACAAAGGTATCAGAGGCCATGACTGAGGAAATCAGAATGGGGCGCAGCAGATCACGCTGGATCTCGGAGTAAATGTTGTCACTGGTCAGTGGCAGCATCTGAGTAGAGATATTGCTGGACAGCGAGTCTCGCGCCACGAAGTAGCTCGTCAGACTGGTGGCGGTGAAGCCCGCCACCATCAGGATGGTGAGGGCTGTGACGAACAGGTACTTCCGTTTCAACATTGTCGATAATTCTCGTGCGGTGGCGCGTTTTGGCACACGATTAGCGTTTTGTGACTAAAGTCACAGAATCAGGGGCCGATAGTGCTTATGTGATGCCGGTCAGTTGTCAATGGTATCACTATTTCATCCGATGGCAGTTGATCGCCTTCATATGCTGGAGTTTGTCTACATGTCTACCTCTCACAAAACCAACTCTTCCCGGAAAATGGGCTTTGGCAGTCGTTTGACACTGCTTATGACCGGCCTGGTCCTGACATCTGTGCTGGTGGTTGCCAGCCTGTTATACGTGTCATACCGCAACTCCTTCACGCAGGCCACGCTGGATGAACTGGGCTCTGCGGGCGAGCTGAACATGGAATCCTTCCTGGACTGGGCACTGGCCCGGCAGGATGAGATGCGCTATCTGGCCTCACTCGACGCGTCACGTTTCCAGGATCTTGGGCAACTGGAGCATCTGCTGCAGCGCATCGCCGACATGCAGGGATTCTACGACACCATTTTTTTTGTGGATACCCGCGGAGTGGGGGTCGTCGGCGTCGAATATGACGGACAGGCGCGGGTGATGCCGCGAGAGGAGGCAAACGCCTTTGTGGTCAGCGATCGCGCCTGGTTTCAGCAGGCCGTGTCGGGCGAGGACGCATTCTCCCAGCCGGTCGTGTCACGCGCGACTGGCAACACTGTCAGCACCATTGCCATTCCCGTGCGTGTCGGCAATCAGGTCGTGGGTGTCATGCGTGGCGCGGTCAAAGTAGATACCTTGCTGGCGCGTGTCAATGAGTTGAGCATGGGGGCCGGATCCGAGGTCTACCTGCTGGACAGTCAGGGTGCGCCAGTTACTACGGCGGCATCGTTGCGGCAGGTAAGTGGTGCGGTTGGCACCGAGGCTGGTCGCGCTATCGCCAGCGGCCGCAGTGGTGTGGGCCTGTACAACAATGCCGCTGGTACGCCCGTGGTGGGCAGTTACACCTTCATGCCCCTGCTGGGCTGGGGACTGGTTAAGGAAGTTACGCAGGAGGTCGCTCTGGCGGAACTGAATGCGGTGCTTTGGCGTGTCATCGGTGTCACCTTTGTGGTGCTGCTGGCTGCCATCAGCGCCAGTCTGCTGCTGGTGCGCAATGTGCTTAAAACGCTGGGCGGTGATCCAGAGTATGCCGCCGATGTCGTTCGCCAGGTAGCGGCTGGTGACCTGACCGGGGATATCAGGTTGCGCTCGGGTGACAAGAGCAGTCTGCTGGCATCCATCTCCACCATGCAGGACAGCCTGCGCGAGATGCTGGATGAAGTAACCCGTTACGCCGAACATGTGGCCTCGGCCGCCACTGAGCTGACCCAGGTCAATGACGTCACCACCCAGGGCATCGTGGATCAGAACGCACGCATTGATAGCACCGCTGCGGCCATGAATGAAATGACTTCGACGGTTGAAGAGGTGGCCTCCAATACCCATCGTGCCGCGGACAGCGCGCGTGATGCAAGCAGCCAGGCAGGGCATGGCCGCCAGGTTGTGGCTACTACTGTGGAAGCGATTAAGTCACTGGCAGGTGAAATAGAACGTGCCGTGGAGGTCGTGACAGAACTGCGCGCTGACAGTGATCGCATTGGCAGCGTCCTGCAGGTGATCGAGAATATTGCCGAGCAGACCAACCTGCTGGCGCTGAATGCTGCCATCGAGTCGGCCCGGGCCGGTGAGAGTGGCCGGGGCTTTGCGGTGGTTGCCGATGAAGTGCGCTCACTGGCCAGCCGCACGAAGGATTCGACGACCGAGATTCAGTCAACCATTGAAAAGCTGCAGGGTGGCGCGGTACGTGCCGAGCAGGTCATGCAGCACAGTCGCAGCGGTGCTACCAAAATGGTCGATCGTATTGCCGAGACGGATCAGGCACTCGAGAAGATTACGCAAGGCATTGAATTGATAGAGCAAATGACGCAGCAGATTGCCAGTTCAGCCGAGCAGCAGACGGCTGCGGCGCATGAAATCAACAAAAACATCCACGGTATCAGCGATGTGGCAACGAATACCGGGCGCAGCGTCGAGCAGTCAGGTGAGGCCAGCGAGTCATTGGCCAGTCTGGCAGAGCAACTGCGCGGTCTCGTGCTCAAGTTTCGTGTGTAGCCCTCCGTCAGGGGCTTGTGTGACCCAGTAACGTGGTTTACTGTCTATGCATGGATGTTGAATCAGGAGTGGCAACGGTGCCATGTCGACAGTGATTACGGAGTTTTTCAGCACCAATGTGATGGACGTCGTCGCATTGGTGTTTTTTGTATCGTGCTTTAAAGGTTACCTGTATTACACGAGTCTGCGCAGTGTCGACACGCCTTGCCTGGCCTTTGCCATGCACCGCTTCCGCAAGCAGTGGATTCGTATGGCGCTGACGCGGGAAAACCGCATTGCTGATACCAATATTGTGGCGAATCTTGAGCGCAACGTGTCGTTCTTTGCCTCGTCCTCCCTGCTTGTGCTGGCCGGTCTGGTAACCCTGCTCAGCGCCTCGGATGCTGTGCTGGGTATCCTCGCGGAAGTACCGTTTTCAGAGCCGACCAGTCGGGGTGAGTGGGAGGTCAAGGTGCTGGTGCTGATTACCCTGTTTGTCTACAGTTTCTTCAAATTTACCTGGTCCTTGCGACAGTACGGGCTGGTGTCGGTGATGATTGGTGGTGCGCCAGAGTTGTCCCTGAAGCCATCGGCCGAGGAAATGTCGAGACATGTGGACTCCATCTCCAAGATGTCATCCAAGGCCTCCGGCAACTTCAACAATGGACTGCGCAGCTACTATTTCGCCATGGCTGCATTGGGATGGTTCGTCAACGCCTGGCTTTTCATCGCGCTGTCGGCGTTGGTGGTATTTGTGCTGTATCGGCGGGAGTTCAAGTCCGATACGCTGGGAATAATGATGGAGGATCTGCCGGAGAGCTGATATTCTCGCCCGGCCTTTCAGAGCGGAGTCATGCGATGAGCAGTTCCATTTCGGTCAAGATGCGTCTGCTGGAAAACTACGTCTTCGAAATTGATTTTGGCGAGTTTGGCAATATCATTTCTGACGAACCACCACCGATTGGGGATGGTGAAGGCCCGAGCCCATCTGACATGCTGGCCGCTTCGGTTGCCAACTGCATGTCGGCCAGTCTTCTGTTTGCCTTGCGCAAACAGAAGGAAGATCCCGGTGAATTGCATGCCACCGTTACAGGAACCACTGAAAGGGTCGATAACTACCTCAGAATCACTTCGCTCGCCGTTACATTGAAGCTGGGCAAATCGGCAAGTGAGTACCAGTCGCTGGACAAGGTGTTGCCAGTGTTCGAGAACTATTGTGTGGTCACGCAGAGCGTCAAGCGTGGTATCCCGGTAACCGTCGATATACAGGATGCCGATGGTGAACAAGTGGTGGTCTGAGTTTCGGTCGATGCTCAAAGATCGAACGTTGCTCCTGTCATGGCTGGCCCTGGCGCTTTTGGTGCTGGGGCTGCATGTGTATGCCGAACTGCGGTTGACGCAACAACGAGAGCTTGCCCAGCGCGAAACACTGACTGACCGTTTAAGCGTCGTGCGCTATCAACTGGAAAGCACGCTGACCAACAACCTGTCGCTGGTCAATGGTCTGGCCGCATTTATCTCTGCTTACCCAGAATATACACCCCTGCAGTTTGAAACATATGCCAGGACGATCATGGCGCGTGAGTCCAGTCTGGTTAATCTGGCAGTGGCGCCCGACCTGGTGGTCACGCACGTTTATCCTCTTGCTGGCAATGAGGCGGTCATCGGCCTGGACTATCGCCAACAGAGGGATCAGCGCGATGCCGTGCTGCGGGTTGTGCGGGGTGGCGCCATGGTGATCGCCGGGCCAGTGAATCTGGTTCAGGGGGGTGTTGCATTCATCGGTCGTGCGCCGGTTTATGTCGGAGATCGCGATGAGCAGCGGCTGTGGGGCATTGTGTCTGCGCCGATACTGGCTGATGCGATTTACGAGCAGGCGGGCCTGAATAATCCTATGCCGGGTATGCAACTGGCGATTCGCGGCAATGACGGCTTCGCATCGAGTGAGCCCTTTTGGGGTGACTCGCTGGTGTTCAGTCGCAGCGACTCGGTGATCGTACCGATCATTGCGGGCGGCAGTCGTTGGGAACTGGCATCAATTCCCACTCGCCCTGCTGTCAGTGGCGCGGAGGTGGCGGCATTGCGCGCCGCCAGTGTGCTGATCTTTTTGCTGCTATCCGTTTTCCTTATTCTGCGTCACCGCCATGGTAAGCAGAACCAGGAGCTGCGCAATATCATCTTTAGCAACGAACGTTTTTTGCGCGCGGTAGAAAACGTGTCCCGGGTCGGTGGCTGGTGCTGGAACGGAAGTGTGTTCACTGAGTTGTCGGCACGAACCTGCGAAATGATGGAGCTGCCCGATGACAGAAACGAAATCGACATGGACACTTTCTGCCATACGCTGGATCGCACCAGCCAGCAGAGCCTGCTGCACTATCTGAATACGGCACTGCAACTGGGGCACCGGCTGGATCAGGAGCTTGAAGTACATCGCAAGGATGGGGAAGGGCTGTGGTTGCAGATTAAAGCTGAGGTCGCTCAGCTGGATGGCAATGAGCGCGTATTGCTGGGAGCAATGCAGGATATCACTCAGCAGAAAAAGGTAGATCAGCTGGTTGAGTATCAGGCCAACTATGACATGTTGACCGAGCTGCCCAACCGCTCTCTGTTTATTGACAGGCTCGAGAACGCATTGCTGCAGGCGCAGCGCCGCAGCACGCGGATTGCTGTATTGTTTATTGATCTGGATAATTTCAAATCGGTGAACGACAATCTTGGGCATGATGCCGGAGACGAACTCCTGGTCGAGGCAGCACGACGTATAAAGTCCTGTGTGCGCGCTGAGGATACCGTTGCCAGACACAGTGGCGATGAATTTGTGGCACTGCTGGTGGACGTATTCTCAACCTCGGTGGTGTCCCGGGTTGCTGACAGGATGGTTGCCAGTATGCGCAAGCCGTTCCGCATTGATGAGCGACAGATTTACTGCAGTGTCAGCATTGGTGTCTCTTTCTACCCGGACGATGGTGGCGATGCTGATACGCTGGTGATCAAAGCCGATCAGGCGATGTACGAGGTCAAGAAGTCGGGGCGCAACACCTGGCAGTTCTATACTGTTGCCATGCAGCTTGAGTCCGAACAGAAACATCGCCTTTTCAATGAACTGGTGGCCGCCATCGACAATGACGACCTGGTAGTGTTCTATCAGCCGGTGATTGATGCCGAAAGTGGCAGAGTGAATGCCTGTGAGGCCCTGGTGCGCTGGCAGCGGGAGGATGGTAACTGGGTGACACCCGGCGCTTTTATTGCGATCGCTGAAGAGCGCGGTCTGATAAACCGGATAGATCTGCTGGTATTGCGCAAATCACTTAAATTCATTCGTGATCTCAACAGTCAGCTTGGCATGGGTGTCTGTCTGTCTGTCAACGTATCGCCGAGATTGTTGCACATGCGTGATGATGATGCACAGGACTGGCTGCGTGAGCTTCAGTCAAGCCATAATGTCTCGGTAACAATCGAAATTACCGAACGCGTGCTGGTTGACGAGACCTCGGGTGTCAGCAAGATACTGGCTGAGATCGACAGTGCTGGTGTGCGAATCGCCATCGATGATTTTGGGACGGGCTATTCCGGTTTGAGCTACTTCAGCCGCTTCCCGGTTTCATCAGTCAAAATTGATCGATCGTTTGTTAAAAACCTGGAAAGCAGTGCCACTGAGACCACCTTGGTGGAAACCATTTTGCTGATGGCCTCCAAGCTGGGTATCAAAGTTGTTGCTGAGGGGGTCGAGACGGAGTCGCAGGCGGCGTTTTTACGAAACCACCGCTGCGACTACCTGCAGGGGTATCACATTGCGCCGCCATTGGCTGGCGACGACTTCAGCGAGTTTGTCAGACAAAATACGAGCGCAGCGGCGGAAACCCATTAAATTCCACGGAGCTGTAGCTGGTGGTGTAGGCGCCGGTAGAGAACCAGTAGAGCCGATCACCCGTTGCCAGATTAAGCGGTAACTCATACTTGTACTGTTCGTACATGATGTCAGCGCTGTCACAGGTCGGTCCGGCCAGTATCACTTCCTCGGATTCGCCACTTTTCTCGGTATAAATCGGGAACTTGATGGCTTCATCCAGTGTTTCGATCAGCCCGGAGAATTTGCCGACATCGGTAAATATCCATCGATGCAGGGCGGTGTGTGACTTGCGTGAAATCAGCACCACCTCCGATACCAGAATGCCCGAGTTGGATATCAGAGAGCGCCCTGGCTCCAGAATGATTTCCGGAAAGTCGTCACCAAAGTCTTCGGTTATGAAACGCGTGATTTCTTCGGCATAGGTGGGCAGTGTGTTGGCCCGCATGATGTAGTTGGCCGGGAAGCCACCGCCGAGGTTGATCATCTTGAGCACGATGCCATCTTCTTCACGCAAACGCTCGAAGATTACCTTGACCTTGGCAATTGCTGCGTCCCAGACACCGATGTCACGCTGCTGTGATCCCACGTGGAAAGAGATGCCGTAAGGTTCTAGGCCGAGTTCGCGGGCCAGTATCAACAAGTCGATGGCCATATCGGTATGACAGCCAAACTTGCGCGACAAGGGCCAGTCGGCTGTATGGCTGCCTTCCGTCAGGATGCGAACGTACACCCTTGAGCCAGGGGCTGCACGAGCAATATTGCGCAGGTCGGCTTCTGAGTCGGTGGCATACATGCGTACGCCTTTCTCGTAGAAGTAGCGAATGTCTTTGCTTTTCTTGATGGTGTTACCGTAGCTGCAGCGTTCAGCCGAAACGCCCAGGCCCAGCAGTTTATCCAGCTCGTAGATTGACGCCACGTCAAAGTTGGAACCCTTGTCACGCAGCAGCGTCAGTATCTCGGGGGCTGGATTGGCCTTGACCGCATAATAAACCGAGGCATAGGGGAAATACTCAATCAAAGTGTCGTAGTGTTCACTGATGGTTTTCAGGTCAATCACCACAAAGGGTGTTTCCTTGGTGTCAGCCAGTGCTTTCATACGCTGGAATGTTTCGGGCGGGTAAAAATCGACAACCTTGGTGAGTTCAGTGCTCATGCTGGGTACTTTCTCCTTCAGCCGTGGCAGGGGTGGTGGGCGGCATTGTAGCAAAGGCCAATCGGCGGTAAAACGAAGAATTTGGATATCCCCTGAATTGGGCTGTTTTTCATCAAGCAAACCCGTATCATTCATCATTCTGTTACATGTGCACAACAGCCAGCTACTGGGGTACGGGGAGTGATGTTTATGGCGCTGATTGATCGCTTGGGCCGCTGGCTGTGGAAGCACCAGGACAGCCATCGGCAGTGGTTCAGACCACTGTTCAAGCGACTGTCGCGACGTGCGGAGGCTGACTACCCGTTTCAGGTGGATTTTTTCGGGCTGCGTTACAACGGCAATCTGAATAACAATATCGACTATGCGGTGTACTACTTCGGTGCATTCGAGAAGCCGGTACTGTTTTTCCTGCGCGACACTGTGACCAGTCTGATGCCTGAGGGTGACCGCTGTTTTCTCGATATCGGCGCCAATGTCGGCCAGCACACGCTTTTCATGTCCAATCACGCGTGCCGTGTGCACGCCTTCGAACCCTATCCGCCCGTGCGAGATTTGCTGGTATCCAGAGTTCTGGACAATGGCATTGAGAACGTTGCGATCCACCCGGTTGGCCTCAGCGATGAAAACGCCTCCCTGCCTTTTTATGCACCGACCGGACGCAACAAAGGCATTGGCTCATTTGACCAGGGCTCATTGGCCAAAGGCAATCAGCCGATAGGCGAACTGCAACTGGTGAAAGGGGATGACTTCCTGGAAACGCTGGCGCTGGAAAAGATCCATCTCATCAAAATGGATGTGGAAGGTTTCGAGAAGCCAGCACTGCGGGGGCTGTCACAAACGCTGGCACAGCATCGCCCCGTGGTCGTGTTTGAACTGACCTACGATGGTGAGCTGTCCTTCAAATCGATGGAAGATGTTCTGGAGACACTGCCCGCTGACTACGAGCTGTATGCCTTTGTGAGCCGTGATGCCAGCGGGCGGCGGGCGAGATCGCGTAATGCGCGCGCTCGGGTGACTGGTGAGTATCAGCTTGCGCCCGTGACCGAGTGGCGCTCGACAGGGCAGGACGATCTGGTCGCCGTGCCCGCCGAAAGCCGTGACGTGCTGGCTGCAGTGCTCAACCGGTAAAGCATCGGAGCTGTCTTTTACCCGCGTTCATTAACGCGCCAGGTGTTAACCCACCCGTGATTCAGATGTAAAAAGGGCCGACCTGCTGAAGCGGGTCGGCCCTTTTTTGTTTGGCTGTCTGGCTGTTTCGGCGACTTACGCGGAGCGCAGAGCCGCCTGCGCCGCCGCCAGACGTGCGATCGGCACACGGGGTGGTGAACAGCTGACGTAATTCAATCCCAGGTTGTGGCAGAAATCGATGGAGTCAGGATCGCCGGCGTGTTCACCGCAGATACCCAGTTTCAGATCTTTGCGTGTTTTGAGGCCATTGGCGACAGCAAACTGCATCAATTTGCCCACACCGGTCTTGTCGAGGCTGGCAAATGGGTTCTTGGAGTAGATTTCTTTTTGCTGGTACTCGTCGTAGAACATGCCCATGTCGTCGCGGCTCAGGCCCAGTGTGGTCTGAGTCAGGTCGTTGGTGCCAAAGCTGAAGAATTCGGCGTGTTCGGCAATTTCATCAGCCGTGATCGCAGCACGTGGCACTTCCACCATGGTACCAACCATATACTTGATCTTGATGCCTTTTTTCTGCATCACTTCGTCAGCCACGCGACGCACGATGGCCAGCTGGTCGGCCAGTTCCGCCTTGAAACCTACCAGCGGGATCATGATCTCCGGGTGGACTTCGATGGCGTTTTTGCCAGTGCTGATGTCGGCAACGGCTTCGAATATTGCCTGCACCTGCATTTCGGTAATTTCCGGATACAGGATACCCAGACGACAGCCGCGACAGCCCAGCATGGGGTTTTCTTCATGCAGCGCCTTGATGCGATCAATTACAAACTCCAGCGGCAGGCCCAGTTTGTCGGCCAGCTGGCGGCGCACCGCGTCATCCTGTGGCAGGAACTCGTGCAGCGGTGGATCCAGCAAACGGATGGTCACAGGCCGGCCGGCCATGGCCTTGAACAGGCCCACGAAGTCTTTTTTCTGCATGGGCAGCAGTTTTTTCAGCGCTTCACGGCGTTGCACGCCATCGACGGCCAGAATCATTTGACGCATGTCGTCGATGCGGCTGCCTTCAAAGAACATGTGCTCAGTGCGGCACAGGCCAATACCTTCGGCGCCGAAGGCCACTGCCTGTTCGGCCATGGCCGGGGTGTCGGCGTTGGTGCGGATACGCAGACGACGGTATTTGTCGGACCAGTCCATGACGGTCTGGAACAGCTGGTAGGTGTAGCTCTGAGAGGGCTTCATGGTGCCTTCCAGTACACGCTTGACCTCGGAGTCCGCACTTTCGATCAGACCCTTGTAAACAGAACCAGTGGTGCCGTTGATGGAGATGTAGTCACCTTCCTTCAGCACGATACCGTTGGCAGTCAGTGTTTTCTTTTCGTAGTTGATGGTGATGTCACCGGCACCACAAACGCAGACCTTGCCCAGCTGGCGGGCAACCAGCGCGGCGTGTGACGACACGCCACCGCGGGTGGTCAGGATGCCCTGCGAGTGCAGCATGCCCTTCAGGTCGTCCGGCGATGTTTCGGAGCGGCACAGAATCACTTTGTTGCCTTTGCGGGCTTCGATCTCAGCCTGGGCGGCGGTGAAGGCGATGCGGCCGGTGGCTGCGCCTGGGCCCGCGGGCAGGCCCTTACAGATAAGCTGTGCTTCTTTCTGGGCTTTGGCGTCGAACACCGGCACCAGCAGGGTGTCCACTGACTCGGCAGGAATCTTCAGCAGTGCGGTTTTCTGGTCGATCAGTTTTTCTTTGTTCATTTCCACGGCAATGCGGATCGCGGCCAGGCCGGTGCGCTTGCCGTTGCGGGTCTGCAGAATGAACAGGCGCCCATTTTCGATGGTAAATTCGAAGTCCTGCATATCCTTGAAGTGCTTCTCCAGACGTGCACGGACTTTCTCCAGGTCGGCAAAATTCTTAGGCAGCTCCTGGGCCATGGCAGCGATGGGCTTGGGGGTGCGGACACCAGCAACCACGTCTTCACCCTGGGCGTTGGTCAGATACTCGCCATAAAACACTTTCTCGCCAGTTGCCGGATCACGTGTAAAGGCAACGCCGGTGCCGCTGTCGTCGCCGGCATTACCGAACACCATGGCCTGCACGTTGACAGCCGTGCCCCATTCAGCCGGAATGCCGTATTGCTGGCGGTACAGAATGGCGCGGTCATTTTTCCATGAGCCGAATACGGCGCCCACGGCGCCCCACAGCTGCTCATAGACATCCTGCGGGAAGCTCTGGCCTGTCTGTTTGCTGATCAGCAGCTTGTAGCGTTCAACCAGCTGTTTCAGCTCGTCGGCGGTCAGCTCGTTGTCCTGTTCTTTGCCGAGCGACTTTTTCAGGTCGTCCAGCAGGGCGTGGAAGGGATCTTCTGATTCTTCATTGGCTGCCTGAACACCCATGACAACATCGCCGTACATCTGAATGAAACGGCGGTAGCAGTCCCATGCGAAGCGTGGGTTGCCGGAAATATTGGACAGACCTTCCACTGTTTCGTCGTTCAGGCCCAGGTTCAGGATGGTGTCCATCATGCCGGGCATGGAGTCGCGTGCGCCGGAGCGGACAGATACCAGCAAGGGATTGTCGCGGCTGCCGAATTCACGCTTCATCTGTTCTTCGACCAGATTGATGGCGTTCTTGACGTCTTTGCTCAGCGACTTGGGGTAGCTGCGACCATGAGCATAAAAATAGGTGCAGACCTCTGTGCTGATAGTAAAGCCGGGTGGGACGGGCAGGCCGATGGCGGCCATTTCCGCCAGGTTGGCGCCTTTGCCGCCGAGCAGTTCGCGCATTTTTGCGTTGCCGTCGGTCTGGCTGCCGAAGTTGAAGACGTATTGAGTGGTTTTTTTGGTTTTGCTGGTATCAGATGTCTGTTTCATGTTTCCCGGATTCTTAGTCAGCAGTTGGAGTCTCAGCAGTTGCTAATCAGAGGTGTGCCATCCAATTTGGCAAGGTGCGGAAGAATATAGTAATTGGCCGCTAAAATCCAGCGCACAGTCCACGCAGTTGCGTTGAAATTGCGGACAACTGTCGTTAACTGGCAGGGATTTCTCGGTATCTGCAGGATTGTGTAGTATTACTACATAATGAGCCGATTTCAATTGAACAAGTGTTCCGCTGCAGGGCCTTGTCTGTCAGGCCTTGCAGCGTGGCAGGTCGGTCATTTGTTTTCGGGTTTGTTGCTGGTCACGCGGTTGAGAGCTTCCAGCAGATTCATGGGCAAAGGGAACACGATAGTTGAATTCTGTTCGCCGGCAATTTCCGTCAAAGTCTGCAGATAGCGCAGCTGTATTGATTCCGGTTGTGTGGCGAGCTGCTGAGCAGCCTCGACCAGTTTCTGGGATGCCTCAAACTCGCCGGCCGCGTGGATGACCTTGGCCCGTCGCGAGCGTTCGGCCTCGGCCTGCTGGGCGATGGCGCGAATCATGCTTTCATCGATATCAACATGCTTGATTTCGACATTGGACACTTTGATGCCCCAGTCGTCTGTCTGCTGGTCAAGGATGTCCTGAATGTCCGCATTCATGCGCTCGCGCTCGGACAACAGCTCGTCCAGCTCATGCTGGCCCAGCACGGAGCGCAGTGTGGTCTGGGCAAGCTGGCCGGTGGCTTCCATGAAGTCTTCAACGTTGATGATGGCTCTCTGGGGGTCGGTCACTCGAAAGTACAGTACCGCATTGACCTTGACCGAGACGTTGTCCCGCGTGATCAGGTCCTGCGAGGGGATGTCCCAGACTGCTGTGCGCAGGCTCACTTTCTCCATCTGCTGAATGATGGGGATGACCATGATCAGGCCCGGCCCCTTGACCTTGTGAAAGCGGCCGAGCATAAAGATTACGCCGCGTTCGTACTCCTTCAGAATACGGAAGGTGCTGAAAAGCAGGCCCAGAAAAATGGCAATAAGTGCCATGCTGAATACTTCCATGATGATGCCTCCTTAATGCTGGTTCGAATGTGAGTCGTTGGGCGCTGTTTGCACCCCACTGACGTGTAGTGTCAACCCATCCACGTGGTCGATCTGCAATCGGTCTCCTTTGCGCACGGGCGTTCTGCTGACCGCCTGCCATATCTCGCCGTGGTGCTGGACGTGTCCGCGCGTCTCGAAATCTTCGCGGGCAATCGCCAGCTCGCCCGTCATTGCTTCCACACCGGTGGTTACTTTTGCGTTGCGCGCTTTAAGGGCGGCGCCCAGCACAAAAATGACCAGCGCGCCGGTACTGACGGTAATGGCAGCTACCAGGGATAGCGATATCTGCCAGGCAGGGTCATTGGTGTCCATCAGCATGACGGAACCGAGCGCAAAAGCAATCACACCCCCGACGCCGGCCGCGCCGAAGGTGGGTGTGATCACTTCGAAAGCCATCATGGCGATCCCGATTACTATCAGTGCCAGCCCCGCATAACTGACCGGCAGCAGTTGCAGTGCGTAGGCGCCGACCAGCAGGCTGATGATGCCGATGGTGCCGGCGATGCCGCCACCCGGATTGTAAAATTCCAGTATCAGTCCATAGACGCCGACCATCATCAGGATATAGGCAATATTGGGGTTGGTGATAATGCTGAGAAAGTCGTAACGCCAGTTCGTATCGATTGTCTCGACCGCTGCGCCCTGTGTGCTCAGGGTGACCTGGCCGGCTTCAGTTTCGATTTGCCGGCCATCCAGTTGCGCAAGCAGTTGCTGCAGGTCGTCAGCAAGCAGATCGATCACTCCCAGTTGCAGCGCTTCCGTGGCATTGATGTTGGCGGCGTCAGTCACCGTCTGGCGAGCCCAGTCCACATTGCGGCCACGCAATTCGGCCAGGCCTTCCAGGTAGGCAGCTGCATCGTTGATTATTTTACTGTCCAGGTCCTCGCCTGAGCCGCCGGCGGAGACTGGCGTGGAGGAGCCGACATTGGTCGCACCACTCATTGCAGCAATGTGGCTGGCCGTCAGGATATAGGTGCCTGCACTGGCGGCCCGGGCTCCGGATGGCGTAACCCAGGTGGCTACCGGGACCGGTGATGCGAGAATGGCGCTGACCATGTCGCGCATGGCGACATCCAGTCCCCCAGGTGTGTTAAGTCGTATAATCAGCAGTTGTGAATTGTTTTCTGTCGCCTGATCAATGGCGCGGATAATATGGTCTGCACTGGCTGGGCCGACGGGTCCGTCCAGGGTAACCTGCATGATGTTTGCCCGGCTATTGGCGCCCTGGGCGCTGGCGTGGTGAGTTTCGCCAATTATGGCGATAAGGGCCAGAACCGCCAGTGAGGTGGCCAGCCAATGGATTGTTCGGGCAGGATTGCGTGTCATGGTTCGCAGCATCAGCTCCTCCACCGACCTTGCCTGAAAACACAGATTAATGATTGGCCTTTATCAGCCGACACATGTAGTGTAAAGCCATCATACGCGTGGCTGAGGGGTAAGTCGACTCAGGCTTGGTGACATGTATACCATGCCCGGAAACGCTTGATTGACAAGGGATGTAGCGAAATTACAGAGCGTATACTCGACACACTTTGTTGCAAAAATGCAGTGGCAATCGTTGTACTACCGGAAAAAGTTGGTTTAGCATCATCGTCAATGCTTAACACTGTAACCGATGCAGTTTGCAGAATTACGACAGTCTAAAAGATTGATCATAAAAGCAAGAAAGAACGTAATGTGTAAGACAGTATGGCGGAAGATGTTGGCGGGAATGGTCCCGACAGACGTGCAACCGCTTAAACCTGCGGGAGGAATTCCTTATGAAAAAATTCAGTATGACAGCTTTGGCTGCGGCAGCAGCTGCGGTCAGCTTCCAGGCTTATGCTCAGGACGGCGTTGATCCGCTGACCCAGGTTGAGCCAGTAACTGCCGAGTGGTTCCACGACGGTTCAGAGCCGGACTACGTTGTTGACGTACCCAGCTTCACTGTTCCTGCCACTGGCGTTATCGACTACATCGACTCTGTGATTCCGCTGGAATTCGGCGAAGACAAGTGGGTGAAAGCTGTTCAGTTCATCCCAGGCGACAAGCGCGTTCTTCACCACCTGCTGTCCTACGTTGTAGCTGACACGCCCGACGCTGGCGAAGGCATGCTGGATGAGACCGTAAACGACCCACGTCGTGAATTCCTGGAAGGCTATGCGCCTGGTAAGGAATATGCCACCGAGTTCCCTGAGAACACTGGTATCTACGTGCCTGAAGGTTCAGCTCTGCGCATGAGCATTCACTACACTTCATTCGGCCAGGAAACTACTGACAGCACCCGTGTTGGTCTGTGGTTCGCTGACGAAAACAATGAGCCAGAGTATCAGTACCACACGTACTCAGTGGCCACTCCGATGAATCAGATCCAGATTCCTGCGGGTGCCATGGAGCACGAGTCTGCTGCGACTCACGTGTTCGAAGATGAGATCACTCTGTACGGTTTCCGTGCTCACATGCACTACCGTGGCAAGTCCATGGCAGCACGTGTGATCTATCCGGACAACTCTGAAGAAGAGATCATCAACATCCCTAACTACAACTTTGCGTGGCAGCCAACTTACCGCATGGATGAGCCAATGGTTCTGCCTGCTGGTTCTCGCGTAGTGGTTGAAGGCCTGTTCGACAACTCTCAGTACAACACTGGTGTACCGGATCCAACCGTGGATGCCATGGGTGGTCTGCAGAGCTGGGAAGAAATGTTCATTGGTTACTTCTCTTACACCACCAACGACTAAGTTGGCAGTAGCAAGTAACTGATAGAGCAGCACAACAACACCAGGGGCTGCTTCCCTGAGAAGCGGCCCCTTTTGTTTGTCAGTCTTATCTGGTTTTGCGCGGGCGACGTGAATCTGAATAGCGCCTCAAGTTTGCGCCAGATTAAGATTCGGACAGGCAAACTGTAGTATCCTTGCCTATCTGCAATCCTGTAGTATTGTGACCAATAAGTTATCAAAACAATAATATGTTGCAGGGCGTTTCGTTAGTGACGTATTTGACGCAAGTGTTCCGCAGAAATATCCAGAGAGAGAATGAGGGTTAGTTCACCATGAAAACATCAAAGTTGCTGGCGCTGTTCACAGTAGCGGCTGCCATCAGTTTCAACGCTCAAGCAGCGGATCGGGTTGGCGATTTCAACCTGATCGACAATACGGGCAAGGCCCACCAGCTGAGCAAGTATGCGTTCAATAAAGCAGTCGTGATCGTTTCCCAGCAGGCAGGCTGTACCGCCAACCAGGAAAACATCGCGCGCTACAAGCAGCTGCGTACCAATTTCGACCACCGTGGCGTGAGCTTCCTGATGATCAATTCATCAGTGGAAGACGAGCGTGATGACATCCGTGCCGAGGAAGCAGTCTGGAATTATGACTTCCCTATTATGGATGACGACGGCCAGCTCGTCGCTGATGCCCTGGGCATCGATAAAGCCGGTCAGGTGGTTGTAGTGGATCCGGTTCGTATGAATGTTCTGTACCGTGGCCCGATGCCCGCTCAGTGGGCGCGTCACGAGCTGGGCACTGTGCTGGAAGCCGTTCTGGCCGACGGCGCTGACAGCCGTCAGATGGAAACCGTAAATGTGGACTTTGAGGCAGCCGAAGGCTGTGCACTTGAATTCCCGATGCGTGATCGTTACCAGGCAGAAGCGCCTGATTACGAAACTGAAGTAGCGCCGATCCTGATCGAGCGTTGCGTTGGCTGTCACGTTGAAGGCGGTATCGGTCCATTTGCCATGAACAGCCACATGATGATTCAGGGCTGGAGCCCGATGATCAAAGAGGTTCTCATGACCAAGCGTATGCCTCCGATGCAGGTCGACCCCACGGTCCGTACCTGGATCAACGCAGGCAACATGCCGGTTGAAGAACGTCAGATCCTCGTACACTGGATCAATGCTGGCTCACCGCGTAACTGATAACGCGCTGACAAGCATGAGGAAAAGCCGCCTTCGGGCGGCTTTTTTGTTTGTTAAAGGGGACGGAGGGATTTAGCTTGCTAAATCCCTCCGTCCCCTTTAACACCCTTTAACACTATTGCTTTACTGGAATCTGTGGTTTAGAGTCGGCCTTAATGCAAGGTAGTTTGTGTGCAGAACACAAAATTCCCGCACGAGGACAAGGAAAATGAGAATAAAAAGCCTGACCGCTGCATTTGCGCTGGCTGCTGCCTGGGGAGTTCAGGCGCACGCAGGTGTAGACCCCCTGACACAGATTCAGCCACCGTCAAACGAATGGACCTACGACGGTTCCAATCCTGACCAGATTATCGAAGTGCCCAGCTTTACTGTGCCTGCCACCGGTGTTATCGACTACATCAACTCAGTGATTCCTCTCGAATTCGAAGAGGAAAAGTGGGTCAAGGCCGTGCAGTTCATTCCCGGCGACAAGCGCGTCCTGCACCATCTGCTGTCTTATGTTGTGGCCCATGATGGCAACAACGAAGGCATGATTGATGAAGCATCCAACGACCCGCGCCGCGAATTCCTTGAAGGCTATGCGCCTGGTAAGGAATATGCCACTGAATTTCCTGAGAATACTGGTATCAAAGTGCCTGTGGGCTCTGCTCTGCGTATGAGCATCCACTACACTTCTTTCGGCCAGGAAACCGTAGACAATACCCGTGTTGGCCTGTGGTTCGCTGACGAGAACGACCAGCCGGAACTGGAGTACCACACCTACTCGGTGTCCGCCAATGGCGCCGAACGGCTGCACATCCCGCCGGGAGCGATGGAGCACGAAATGGCCGCCAGTCATGTGTTTGAGGACGCCATTGTCCTGCACGGATTCCGTGCTCACATGCACTATCGCGGCAAATCCATGTCAGCCCGCGTTATCTATCCTGACAATACCCAGGAGCAGATCATCAACGTGGCCAACTACAACTTTGCCTGGCAGCCCACCTACCGCATGGACGAGCCGATGGTTCTGCCGGCAGGCTCCCGCGTTGTTGTGGAAGGTCTGTTTGACAACTCTGAGTACAACCCCGGCAACCCCGACCCAACAGTACCGGCCGTCGGTGGTCCCCAGAGCTGGGAAGAAATGTTTATTGGTTACTTCTCGTACACAGACGTGCCCAATTAAATCAATTGCTTAGCAAAGGAATGGGGCGTGCTGTCAACCAGCGCGCCCCATTTTTTTGTGGTAACACTTTGTTGCAAAGCATTGATTTCAAAGCTTGAGCCGCACTGTTTTGTGGCATACGATCAAGGTCGAGTGATATTCCATTTCCAACGACAGGAGCAGTGACAATGAAAAAAACGAGTTTGACTGCTGCAATGCTGCTGGCCTCGAGCTGGGCAGTCGTAGCTGATGCGGGAGTTGACCCATTAACCCAGATACAGCCACCACAAAGTGAGTGGCAGTATAACGGGGCCGAGCCGGACGTTGTTATCGATGTCCCCAGCTTCACCGTGCCTGCCACAGGTGTTATCGACTATATCGACTCGGTAATTCCTCTGGAGTTTGGCGAGGAGAAGTGGGTAAAAGCGGTTCAGTTTATCCCGGGCGACAAACGAGTTCTGCACCACCTGTTGTCCTATGTCGTCGCTGATGAACCCCAGGAAGAAGGCATGATCGACGAGGCGGTCAATGATCCGCGTCGCGAATTCCTGGAAGGTTATGCGCCTGGTAAGGAATACGCCACCGAGTTTCCGGCAGGTACTGGTATTCGGGTGCCTGAAGATTCCGCGCTGCGCATGAGCATCCACTACACCTCATTCGGCCAGGAAACTGTCGACAACACCCGTGTCGGTCTGTGGTTCTACGAGGATGACGAGGAGCCAAACCTGGAATTCCACACCTACTCAGTGTCTCCCGGTAACCGTACTGAAAACATTGTGATTCCGCCGGGTGCCATGGAGCACGAAATGGCAGCAACTCACGTGTTTGAAGAGGACATCCTGCTGTACGGCTTCCGTGCGCACATGCACTACCGTGGCAAGTCCATGGCAGCCCGCGTGATCTATCCTGACAACACGCAGGAAGACATCATCAATGTTGCCAACTACAACTTTGCCTGGCAGCCCACTTACCGCATGGACGAGCCCATGGTCATTCCGGCTGGCTCGCGCGTAGTGGTAGAGGGTCTGTTTGACAACTCCGAGTACAACCCGGGTGTGCCTGATCCCACCGTAACTGCATACGGTGGCCTGCAGAGCTGGGAGGAGATGTTTATTGGTTACTTCTCCTACACGGATCTACCATCCGAGTAAATTGTTGAAATCAGCCTGACCAGCCGCTATGGTAGGCTGATTAAACAAGCAGTACGTATACAAAGGGGCTGCTTCCTGACAGGAGCGGCCCTTTTTGTTTTCAATTCACAGGAAAAAGAAAATATGTCGTCGAATGCTTCCCTGGATGTTTTGCTGAAACCCTTCGAAAGCCCCAAGCTACAGTTGAAAAACCGCGTTGTTATGGCGCCCATGACACGTCAGTTTTCGCCAGACGGTGTGCCACATCAGTTGGTGGTTGACTATTATCGGCGCCGCGCCGAAGGCGATGTGGGTCTGATTATCACTGAAGGTACTACGGTCGGACACAAGGCTGCTTCCTTCGACAGCAAAATCCCCAATTTCCACACCGATGAAGCGCTGGCCGGCTGGAAGCAGGTAGTGGATGCCGTCCACAAGGCGGGCGGCAAGATCGCGCCCCAACTATGGCACGTTGGCTGTGCGCGCAAGCCCGGCACCGGCCCGCATCCTGATTTCCCCAGCGCTACACCTTCCGGTTATGCGTTGCCCGGCAAAAAAGTGGGCGAACCGCTGACAACAGCCGAAATCGACAATATCGTCAAAGCCTTCGGCGAAGCCGGTGGTAACGCCAAAAAGCTTGGGTTTGATGCGCTGGAAATTCATGGCGCTCACGGCTATATGATTGATGATTTTCTGTGGGAAGGGCTGAATCAGCGCAGTGACCAGTATGGCGGTTCACGCGCCAAACGCAGCCAGTTCGCGGTAGAGATCGTCCAGGCAATCCGGGCTGAAGTGGGTGAGGACTTCCCCATCATCTTTCGCTTTTCTCAATGGAAACAGCAGGATTACAGCGCGCGACTGGCCGAAACGCCAGAGCAGCTGGCAGAGGTGCTGCAACCAATCTCCGACGCAGGCGTGGATATCTTCCATTGCAGTCAGCGTCGTTTCTGGGAGCCGGAATTCGAAGGTTCCGGCATGAATCTGGCCGGCTGGACACGTCGCCTGCTCAACAAACCTACTATCACTGTCGGCAGTGTCAGCCTCAATGAAGAATTCATTACAACCTTCCAGGGCGGCAAGGCCGATGCAGCTGACATTCAGGAACTGTTGCAGCGTCTGGATGCCGACGAGTTTGATCTTGTGGCCGTTGGCCGTGCCCTGATTGCCAATCCAAACTGGGTGCAGCTGATTACTCAGGGTGACGCAGGCAGTCTGAAAACCTACGAAAAATCCTTGCTGGCGGAGCTGGTATAACAATAAACAAGAGGAGGGCGGAATGTTTGAGCGTCTGGGCAACAAGCTGGGACTGAATGCGATACCGCAAATATTCGTCACGGCTGCCGCGATCGCGATTTTGTTTGTGGCGTTCGCCATTCCGTTCCATGAGCCATTTGCATATGCCTTTGGCCTGGTGGGTGACTTCACCTTTAAGTACTTCGGCTGGTTTTACGTAGCAAGCGTGACAGGGCTGCTGATTTTCCTGGTCTGGATTGCCTTCAGTCAGTACGGCAGTATCCGCCTGGGTGCGGATGAAGAGACCCCGCAGTACAGCACCGAGACCTGGTTTGCGATGCTGTTTGCCGCGGGTATCGGTACCATCCTGATGTTCTGGGGAGTGGCGGAGCCACTGTCGCACTTCGCCAACCCGCCCGTGGCAGGCATTGAGCCACAAACAGTGGATGCTGCCAAACATGCCATGAATGTGGCGCTCTACCATTTTGGCCTGCACACCTGGACAATCTTCACGCTTCCGGCGTTGGCGATTGCTTACTTCAGTTATCGCAAGAATCTGCCAATGCGCATCAGCAGTGTGTTTTATCCGGTGCTGGGTGATCGTATTTTCGGGCCTATCGGCTGGACCATCGACATCATCGCGCTACTGGGCACGCTGTTTGGAGTGGCGGTTTCTGTCGGCCTGGGTACGCTGCAATTGAATAGCGGTCTCAATGTGGTGTTTGGCGTGCCAATAGGTGTGATGTCGCAAATCGTCATCGTGGCCGTTATCACCATCATAGCCACTGTCTCTGTTGCGCTGGGGCTGGATCGCGGCATAAAGCGGCTTTCTGAAATCAATATTGTACTGGCGCTGATCGTGATGCTGTTTGTCTGGCTGGCTGGGCCGACGCTGTTTATCACCTCTGGCATTGTGCAGAATTTTGGCAATTACATGCAGAACCTGCCGTGGATGGCCTTCTGGACGGAGGCGTACCAGGGCACCAGCTGGCAGCAAAGCTGGACGGTGTTCTACTGGGCATGGACAATTTCCTGGGCGCCGTATGTCGGTATTTTTATTGCGCGAATTTCACGCGGGCGCACCATCAGGCAGTTTGTACTTGGCGCGCTGCTGGCGCCCATGGCATTCACGCTGGTGTGGTTCTCGGTGTTTGGGCTGGCGGCCATCGACCAGGAGCTCAATCAGAGCATCGATCTGGTAACCCAGGTGGAGAGTAACGTTGCCATTGCGCTGTTCGATTTCCTGGCAACTTTCCCGTTGCCGACGCTGATGTCGGGCATCAGCCTGATAGTGATCGTGGTTTTCCTGACAACCTCGGCCGACTCGGCCGCGTTGGTAGTGGATCAGCTGTCACGCAATGACATACAGCCCAGCCTGGTACGACAGCGCATTTTCTGGACCTTCCTGCTGGGAGCAATTGCTGGCACATTGATGCTGGGTGGTGGTCTGGATGCGCTGCAGAACGTGATCACCACGCTGGGTTTCCCATTCTGCGTCCTGCTGGTGTTTATGGCCTACTCGCTGCGGCGATCACTGCACCAGGATTTGACGGAGCGGTTGGAGCAAGCGCAGCGATCAGGCCCGCAATAGCCAGGTCTGGTGTATGCGCGCATTCCGGGCAAAGTCCTTGTCCAGGCTGCGCGCGGTGTAATCCTCGACCCTGTATTTTTCAGTGACCGAGGGATCCAGTTTGAAGCGGCGCATGTTGTTGGAAAATATCAGCACGCCGCCAGGCCGCAGCCGCTGCATGCACTGTTCGATCAACGTGACATGGTCTCGCTGGATATCCAGCACATTGCTGGTGCTTTTCGAGTTTGAGAAGGTCGGCGGATCCAGAAAGATCATGTCGAAACTTTGCCGACACTTTTGCAGATAGACCATACAGTCCATCTCGACCAGTTCGTTTTGCCACAGATTCAGTTCGTTCAGCGCCAGATTGCGACGTGCCCAGCTCAGATAGGTCCTGGACAGATCAACACTGACTGTTCGTTTGGCGCCGCCCAGCGCCGCCTGTACGCTCACCGAGCCGGTGTAGCAGAACAGGTTAAGCACCTCTTTGTCTTTGGCGTTTTCATGCACGTAGCGACGAATCGGGCGATGGTCCAGAAACAGACCCGTGTCCAGATAACGGTGCAGATTCACCAGTAACTGGGCGTCGCCTTCTCTGACAATAATATCTTCTGCATCCTGCTGCAGTGGCTGGTACTGCTGCTTGCCTTTTTGCCGTTCGCGCACTTTGATGCTTACGCGTGACGCCGGCAGAGACAGCACGTGCTGCACGGCCAGCAATGCCTGGCGGCGTCTCAGCGCGGCATCGGCCTCGTTGACGGTGGCAGGCGGTTTGTACTCCTGCACGTGAGCATGGACCTGTTGTTGCTGATCCACGTAAATATCAATGGCGAACGCAAATTCAGGAATGTCGGCGTCGTACAGGCGGTAGTTTTCTATCTGTTGCTGACGTGCCCAGCGACCCAGGTTTTTCTGATTCTTGCGCAGTCGATTGGCCAGCATCTGTCCGCCATCATCCAGTGCGGCCTCGGTGATCTGGTTGGCACTGTCGACAGCGGGCGCCGAGCGCTGATAGATGGCGTCATCATTAACGTTGAACAGCAGCAGTTTGGCAGGCAGCTGGCCGTTAAAAAATGCGTACTGGCGATGGCTGTGCATGCCCAGCAGCTTGCCCCACTCGGGTCGCGCCGTGAAAACGGCTGCCTGCGCACCCATGGCGTTGCGCTTGATCAGGCCGCCCAGCTGCTGATACAGCGTCATCACTTCGGCATCCTCGCCCAGGCGTTCGGCATAGGGCGGATTGGTGATCAGCAGGGTGACAGGCATCTCTACCACGGCTTCACTGATAGTATGCGAGCTGAATTCAATGTGGTCCCAGACTTCGGCTCGCTCCGCATTGCGGCGCGCCATACCCAGTGCCCGCAGATCCTGGTCGCTTCCCAGCGCCTGGCCTGCCCAGGTCCTGCCGGCATCACGGCGTTGCTCCGCCTCTTTACGAACCGCATCAATGGCGCTCTGATCATGGCGCAGCCAGCGTGAGTAGCCGTCAGCGCGCAGCAGACCGGGTGCCACATCCATGGCCATCAATACTGCCTCAATGATCAGGGTGCCTGCGCCGCACATGGGGTCGTAAATGACCGGCTGCGGCGCTTGCGCCAGCGCTGGCCAGCCGGCGCGGATCAGCAGCGCGGCGGCCAGAGTTTCTTTCATGGGCGCATCACCCTGTTCAACGCGGTAGCCACGACGGTGCAGGCTGCCGCTGGCCAGTTCTATGCCCAGCAGCACGCGGTCTTTTTTCAGAACGGCGTGAATACGGATATCAGGGGACTGTTTGGCAACGTCAGGGCGTTGCTGGCCCGATGCGCGAAACTGGTCGACTACGGCGTCTTTGACACGCTGCGCGATAAACTGGGTGTGGCGCAGCAGTCGATTGGTGCCAGACGCGCTGATGGCAAAGCTGTGCGAGGCGCGCATGTGCTGCAGCCAGTCGATGCTGTCGGCAGCCTGGTACAGTTGCTCGGCGTCGGCAGCCGGCATGTCGGCCAGGATCACAATCACCCGGTTGGCGATCCGAGAGTACATGGTGGCGCGGTAGGCGGTACTCAGATCGCCAGAAAAGTACACGCCGGCCACCGTCTGGCGAATATCCTGTGCGCCCAGCGACTGCAGTTCATCCTGCAGCAGGGGTTCAAGGCTTTTGGCGCAGGTGGCAAACCAGGCGTAGGAGGCAGCGGAGGCGGTTTCTGGTGATCTCATAGCGGCGCATGATACTACGAATCCAGCGCCATTTACTCTATGATGCCGGTTTTTAACGCCAATCAATTCCGACTTGATGTTGAACCACTGATGCTCAGTTATCGCCACGCATTTCACGCCGGCAACCATGCCGATGTTCTCAAGCATCTGGTGCTGCTGGCGCTGCTGCAGCAAATGCGCAAAAAGGACAAACCATTCTGCTGTATCGATACGCACAGCGGAGCCGGCTGGTATCGTCTTGATGACGATCAGGCGCGCAAAACCGGTGAGGCAGGCACAGGCATTTTGCCTCTGTGGGATGCCTGGCGGCAGCATGGCTGTGATAACCCATTGCTCCGTGATTATCTGGAGCTGGTGGCTGCCAGCAACCCTGTCGATACTGGAGACGCGCCAGTTTACTACCCGGGTTCACCAGCGATTGTTCAGTCTCGGCTGCGTGATAAAGATCGTGCACATTTGCTGGAACTGCATACTACCGAGATCGACATTCTGCGCGAGAACATGGGTCGGGATGCGCGAGTGAGTATTCACCACCGCGACGGCTTCGAGGGCGCTGTGGGGCTGGTGCCGCCGGAGCCGAAGCGTGGTCTGCTGCTGATGGATCCGGCCTATGAAGACAAGCGGGATTATCAGCACGCCGTCAAAAGTCTATTGAGCGTCAACCGGCGCTGGCAGACCGGTGTGCTGGTTCTGTGGTATCCGATGCTGGGCAAAACCCGTGACCGCAGCGAGTGGCTGAAGTCACAGCTGAGCCAGCAACTGGAAACGCATGCTGTCGAGTGGGTGGTGAGTGAGCAGACCGAGGAGTTCGGCATGCATGGCTCCGGCATGCTGGTTGTGAATCCGCCGTGGCAATTCGACACAGTTATGGCAGATGCGCTGCAGGCACTGCGTGCTATGCTGAGTAAAGTTTGATCAGTGCAGGAGTATTTATCCATGTTCGTAATCGCATCAAAGCATTGCCTGGCACCTGTCTGTATCGCCGCAGTATTGGTGACAGGGCTCGCTTCGGCGCAGGAAAACGTTGCAACAGTGGCTGTCGATTCAACTGGTGCCCCTGAGTCAGCAGCCGCTCAAACTGATCCGATTGTTGCCGGTATCGACTACAGTGGCACTGGACTGTTGCTCGACGAAATACACAGCGGCGCGCTGCACAGCGATCATCCCATGATGAGTGACGGTACTCACGCTGACTGTTTTCAGTTCGAGGCTACTGAGGGGGAGTCGTACAGCTTTACGCTGCGCTCATCTGACTTCGACAGTTATCTGCTGATCGGGGTGGGGTACTGTCAGGATGTACTGCTGCAGCATGAGAATGACGACTTCGAGGACGACACCACGGACTCGCAGATCGTGCTGACCGCTACCTATCCGTTTTACTCGGTCTACGTTAACACCTTTGAGCCCGCAGCGACTGGCGACTACACACTGCATGTAGAGCAGGTGGATAGCGCCGCCGCTGAGGCTGCTGAGTAAGGCTTGGCGCGCTACACTTTCTCGACACCGGGGCCTTCGCCCAGCCAGCGAATCTCGTAAAGATCATTGCGCTGGTCCTTGGCGTTGGTCACCGAGCCTTCGTGGCGGACCTGCACCAGCTTGTCCAGATCCAGGTCGGCGACCAGGGCCATTTCGGTATTCGGCGTGCTTTCCGCCATCACAGCATCATGCGGGAATGCAAAATCCGACGGGGAATAAACCGCCGACTCAGCATACTGAATATCCACATTGTGCACCTGTGGCAGGTTGCCGACACTGCCGCCAATGGCCACGTAACATTCGTTTTCGATAGCCCGCGCCTGGGCGCAGCGCTGTACGCGCAGAAAGCCGTTTTTGGTATCTGTCCAGAACGGTACAAACAGAATGTCCATGCCCTGTTTGGCCAGCAGGCGGGACAGCTCCGGGAACTCCACGTCGTAACAGATCAGAATGCCAATGCGGCCTGCGTCTGTATCAAATACCTTCAGTTTGTCACCGCCATCGATGACCCAGTCACGCCGTTCGTGCGGCGTAATATGCAGCTTGGCCTGGGCATCTACAGTACCGTCACGCCGACACAGGTAGGCCTTGTTCAAAAGCTTTTCATCTTCCATCACCGGGATACTGCCGGCAATGATATTGATGTTGTAGGTGATGGCAAATTCCGACAGCGCCTCGATGGTTTTCTCAGCATAGGTCGACAGAAAGCGGATTGCCTCGAACTGGTTGCTCTGGTCACCCAGTCCCATCAGCGGCGCGTTGAAGAATTCCGGGAACAGTACAAAATCCGCCTGGTAGTCGGCAAAGGTATCAACAAAATACTCCACCTGTGACAACCAGTCCTCGAAGGATTTGGTCAGACGCATCTGCCACTGCAGGATGCCGACACGCACAACCGATTTGCGGCGCTGGCTCAGGTCGCGGTTTTCTGGTTCATAAAGGATGTTGTTCCATTCCAGCAGTGTGGCATAACCCTGCGATTTTTCATCCTGCGGGTTATAGTCCTTGAGCAGGCGTTTGACCTCAAAATCATTGGCCAGCTGAAAGCTCAGAATCGGGTCATGGATATCTTTGTGGTCAACGGCCTCGATATACTCCATCGGCGACATATCGTCGGCGTATTTGTGATAGTTGGTGATGCGGCCGCCAGCCAGGATGGCGCGCAGATTAAGGTCGCGGCAGATGTCCTTGCGGGCATCGTAGAGACGCCGGCCCAGACGCAGATCCCGGTACTCAGGGTCGACAAACAGATCCATGCCGTACATGGCATCGCCGCTCGGGTCGTGCTTCATGTGCTCGCGACGGCCGATCAGGTCCTCGTAGGTGTGCTGACGGCTGAATCGGTCATAGTTACAGCAGATGGTCAGGGCGGCGGCGACCAGCTGGCCAGAGTCTTCAATGACAATCTGGCCGGCCGGAAATTCATTGATCAGGCGTTTGATGGACGACTCCGGCCAGGCCCCACCAATGTCCGGATAGACAGCCTCCATCAGCTTGGCGAGCTGCGGGTAGTCCTCCAGTGTGAGGTTGCGCAGCTTGAGAAAAACATCTGAGGGTGTTTCGGGGGTCATATCGGATTCCTGCACCATTGAACGGGATTAGCGGATAAATTAGCAAATCGGTCTGTCGAAATCCATGTAAGGCAGGCAGACACTGCGTTTGTGGACTTGGGGCATACTCTGCGGTATTCTCTGAAGTCCTTTCCTGTCATTGAACACTGCAATGATCGGCCAGAGTCAGTAAGCCTTAAGAAGGGGGGCTTTACGGCTGGGTTTCTGGCCGGGCACGGAGAGGCTCCGATGAACAACGGGGATAAAAGAAAACCACAAAAGCCAGAATCCTGTTTTCGGCTTGATGAGGAGAGTGCAAGTGAAGATGAAAAATAAGCAATTGGCAGGTGGGTTTGTTCGCAAGCCTGTGCTGTCCGGCCTGCTGTCCGCAGCCGTCTGTGCGGCCATGGCGTCGCCTGCGCTGGTGTCGGCACAGGAATCGATTGAATGGCTGACGCTGGGTGGTGACTACGACCACACCCGTTATCTGCCAGCCAGCCAGATCAATGGCGACAACTTTGAATCCCTTCAGACAGCGTGGGTCTGGGATGGCGCAAGCTTCCAGGCCAGCAGCGGTCGTTCTACTCCCAGTTACATCGACGGTATCCTTTACACTGTCGCCGGTGATCGCCGCCACGTTGTTGCGATTGATCCGGAAACCGGTGAGACCATCTGGTCCTACCGTGAACCGCACACCTTCCGTCACGAATACTCCATGCGTAAAGACTACGGCAAGGGTGTGGGTTATGCAGAAGTGGATGGCCGTGGCGTCATCTACATCATCAGCCCCGGCTTTTTCCTGACAGCACTGGACGCCAAGACTGGCGCGCCGCTGGAAGGTTTTGGTCACGAGATTGGCGTTGAAGGCTTCCCTGAAACAGGTGTAGTGGATCTGCAGAAGATCCTGGCCGAAGCCAATGGTTATGAGTTCGACCCATACTACGGTATTCCGCTGGAAGAAGGTTACATCACGGCCTCTTCTCCGCCCATCGTAGTCAATGGCACAGTGGTAGTGGGTAACTCTGCTGAGCAGGGCTACAACCAGACCCGTTTCGAAAACATCCCGGGTGACATTCTGGGCTTCGATGCCAAGACTGGCGAACACACCTGGACCTTCAACATCATTCCCGACAAAGGCGAATTCGGCTGGGATACCTGGAAAGATGGCGACGGCAACCAGATCGAAGATCCGCGTGCCTACACTGGTGAAATCTCCTCCTGGGCACCGATCGCAGCCGACCCGGAACTGGACATGGTCTACATCCCGACCAACGGTCCATCCATCGACTTCTATCGTGGTCACCTGCAGGGTGATGGCCTGTACGGCACCAGCCTCATCGCACTGAATGCATCAACTGGTGAGCGTGTGTGGCACTACCAGCTGGTGAAAAAAGACATCTGGAACTACGACACCCCGACGGCTCCGGTATTGCTGGATGTGCAGCAGAACGGCCGCACAGTACCTGTCGTGGCTCAGGTCACCAAGCAGGCGTTCACCTACGTATTCAACCGTGAAACTGGTGAACCAATCTGGCCAATCGAAGATCGTCCGGTACCGCAGTCCAAGATACCAGGTGAGATCCTGTCGGCCACTCAGCCGTTCCCGACCAAACCTGCACCTTACGACATGCAGGGCCTGACCCACGATGACCTGATCGACTTCACACCAGAACTGCGTCAGCAGGCGATCGAGGCGATCTCCGAGTTTGAAATTGGTCCACTGTTCCATCCGCCACTGCATCGAGACAACGACATGGGCCTGCAGGGCTCACTGTGGTGTCCAGGTGACATCGGTGGTGTGAACATCGACGGTCCAGCCGCCGGCGATCCGACCACTGGTACATTGTTCGTTACATCCCGTAAAGGCTGCACGAACCGTATCATTGCACCTGCGCAAGAGCGTGATGCCATGCTGGAATTGCCTACAGGCACCACGTTTGCCCAGTACGCTGCGCTGCGTCCGGCACTGGTGCGTGGACCACAGGGTCTGCCTCTGTTCAAACCGCCCTTTAGCCGCATCACTGCGATCGACCTGAACACCGGTGATCACAAGTGGTGGATCCCTGTAGGTGAAACGCCTGATCGCATCAAGAATCATCCAGCTCTGGAAGGCATCGACATTGGCAACACTGGCTCCGGCACAGTGGCTCCGATGACAGTGACCGACACCATGCTGATGTATTCAAGCACCATGAGCGATGGCACGCCTGCACTGTTTGCCGTTGATAAAGAAACTGGCGAGCAGCTGGGCAAGGTGGAAACACCGGATATCAGCCGCTATGGCATGATGAACTTCCAGCACGAAGGCAAGCAGTACGTGGTACTGCAGACAGGCGGTACACTGACTGCCCTGGCACTGCCGGAGTGATAGCCTGACCCGTGACTGAACGCTAACGTTCGGCCACACCACCAAAAAGCCCACTGCAGCGCGAGCTACAGTGGGCTTTTTGTTTATCTGCACAATAAAAACAACACAAGAGGTGAACGGCCATGAAACACGCGATCGATCAGGACGGAACACGCCTGCCCATCAAGGTGGACACAACCTCGAATGGCGAATATGCCCCCATGCCGCTGTCGCGCACCAACTGCCTGGGCAATGAGCTGGCGCTGAGCCAGGCTACCAGCCATGCCAAGCGGCAAGGCGTGGACCGGCGAAGCTTTCTGATCTCTGGTTGTGGCGCGGCCAGTACGCTGCTGGCGTTTAATGTTGCCAATGCGGCTGCCGGCAAGACGGGCGGGTTCTATCAGATCAGTGAGGATGCGGCCGTTGACCTGCAACTGGCTCAGGCCGAGGTTGGTGGCAATGAGTTCATTTTTGATGTCCAGGGCCATTACGTCAATCCTAACGGGGCATGGCTGCAGTTTGTGCCCGAAGGCGCGCGTCCCTATTCGGGAATGGAAAAGGCCAGCTGCGAGCTGAGTGAGCAGCCCGGCGAGCGCAGTTACCTGAACTGCCTGAGTTCGGATGAATTTATCAAGGACGTGTTTCTGGACAGTGACACCAGCATCATGGTGCTGAGTTTTGTGCCGTCAACGCATGAGACAGAACCGGTTACCATCGAAGACGCTCACGAGACGCGTAATATTGTTGATCAGTTGGATGGCAGTAAACGACTGATGATTCACGGGCGGGTCAATCCAAATCAGGACGGCGATCTTGAGGCGATGGATGAACTTGCAGAGCGCTGGGACATCTGTGCTTTCAAGACCTATACACAATTTGGTCCTGACGGAATTGGCTTCTTCCTGCACGAAGACCCGGGGCTGGCGATGATAGAAAGAGCCCGTAATCTGGGTGTCCGCAATATCTGTATCCACAAGGGATTGCCGTTTGGGCCGCGCTCCATTGAGCACAGTCGCTGTGATGATGTGGGTATCGTTGCCAAAATGTATCCCGACATGAATTTTCTGATTTACCACTCCGGTTACGATAATTCTGTCACCGAGCAGGCATTTGCCGATGGCGCCGGCCGCATGGGTATCGACAGTCTGATTCAGTCGGTGCTGGATAACGAAGTGGCGCCCAACAGCAATGTCTACGCCGAGCTGGGCAGTACCTGGCGACTGCTGATGCGAGACCCGGATAACGCCGCCCACTCGCTGGGCAAGCTGTTTCGTTATATAGGTGAGGACAACGTGCTGTGGGGGACGGACTCAATCTGGTACGGATCACCGCAGGATCAGATCCAGGCATTCAGAACCTTCCAGATTTCTGAGGAGTTTCAGGAGCGTTTTGGCTATCCGGCGATAACACCGGAGCTGCGCCGCAAGGTGTTTGGCCTGAATGCAGCCAGGCCCTACCAGATATCGGCGGAGGAGATCAGCCGCTTTGTGGCCGGCGATTCGCTGAGTCAGCGCAAGCTTGCCTACCAGGAAAACCCGGAACCGCACTTTCGTACCTACGGGCCGAGGACACGGCGGGAGTTTATGAACTTCCTTCGTCTGGGAGGGTAGTGTTGGGCGAGGCTGGCGTTATTGATAATTATTATCATCTGAATAGAAATTAACAAATTTTGTTTATTGTTTGCTTTGCTTATTCTAAGTCCATCGAAAATATCCTAGAGGGATAAGCAATGAAAGCGTTTCAGAAAACCGCCAGCTTTGCCTTACTGCATTTCTGTACGGCCTTCGGCGTGGCCTGGGCCATGACCGGCAGCTGGATCATAGGCGGTGCGGTAGCTCTGGTTGAGCCTGCAATCAACACCGTTGTTTATTTCTTTCACGAGAAAGTCTGGCAGCGCAGGGAGACCCAGCTGCCAGGCGACACACTGACAGTCTGATTTGCAGCTGCCCGGGAGTAAAGGCCCCAATAAACGTGTGTTTCCTGAGTCCGGTGAGGTGTTGCCGAGAACCGAATGATCAGACCTGCATTTGTTGATTGTCGTGCTTGGCATCGGTGTAGTAGCATGGCAGCTCATCGTTTTCACAGGAGAACAACAGACCCTCGATGGGCCTACTTCTGCTTTTTGCATTACTGTCGATTTGTGTTTCATTCATATGTTCACTGCTGGAAGCTGCGCTACTGTCGCTGACACCCAGCCATATCGTCCGCTACCGGGATACCAACCCGGCCCTCTATGAGAAGCTACGCAAGCTTAAAGACCGTATCGACCAGCCATTAGCTGCAATTTTGACGCTGAACACCGTAGCCCACACCTTCGGTGCGGCAGGTGTTGGTGCCCAGGTTGGGGTTGTGTTTGGTGACGGTTACCTGGGGCTGGCTTCCGCCGTGATGACCTTCCTGGTGCTGGTTTTATCCGAAATCATCCCCAAGACGCTGGGTGCCCGGCACTGGCAGGCACTGGTGCCGATTCTGCCCGCTACCCTGGGCGTGTTGATCATGTTGCTCAAACCGTTCATCAAAATGTCGGACAAGATTACCGAATGGATGGGTGAGGGCAATCCGGAGATCGATCTGCGCTCGGAGATCAAGGCGCTGACCAGCCTTGGACGCGATACTGATCAGCTGGATGAGGACGAACGCCGTGTCATCGGCAACATCCTGGACCTGCATGAAGTGCAGATCAAAGACATTATGACACCGCGCACGGTCTGCGAATACATGAGCCTGAACGCCACGGTAAGTGAAATCCTCGATGAGATGCGCAACACTGCTTTTTCTCGCTATCCGGTTCTGGATGACAACGATCACCCGCAGGGTATCGTGTTCCGCGCCGAGATCCTGGACGCCTCTCCGGAGACACCATTGAGCGAACTGATCAAGCCGGTCAAAGTGGTGACCGACGAGGTCAGCGCCGAGGCAGTGCTTGGCAATTTCCTGCATGAACACCAGCACATGGGCCTGGTCTACGATCAGTACGGCACCTGGCTGGGTCTGGTCACCATGGAGGACCTGCTGGAGACCATTCTGGGGCAGTCCATCATGGATGAGACCGATGATATTCCCAATATGCGACGCTTTGCCCGCAAGCGCTGGGAAAACCGTCTGAAACATCACACCGTCAAAGAACGGCAGGCCTGAGAGGGGCTGAAAAACGGAGAGGGTCACGGATGATCAAATTACTGAATGGATGTCTGGGCCGCCTGCTCAGTTTTGTGGCAACGACTTCTTTGCTGGCGTTTTTGTCTGTCGGAATCACCAGTGCCGAACCGGCCCTGGTGCCCGGCATGGATGTGTCGATTGAATTGATTGCACCGCGCCAGCTTGCTGCAGGCGAGGCATTTACGGTTTATGCCAGTGTTACCAATCTGGGTGACCAGTCCGTCGAGTATCCTGCAGTGCTCCCGGCATCTCAGGCCGCTGAGATGGACGTTTCTCCCTTTCGATTTGCTCCCTGCAATTCCGCCTGTTTGAGTGCCGGGCTTATCGCGCCGCAGCAGACAAGTATTATTGAGTTGGGCACTTACTATTACGCGGAAACCCAGCTGCGCCCGGCAGGTCTGACACTAGATAATTTCAGGTTCCGTTATCTGAACCGCGATCCGCTACAGACCGACTTTGTTGATATTCCCAACACACTGAGCATCAGCATTACTCATGATGCTACCGCCGACGATATTTATGCGCCACTTGTAGAGCAGGAACGGCAGCCTTTGCAGATTCAGGATCTGTTGGCCGACGGTGATGGGCTGCGTCTGCGTGATCCCAACACTGGCAATGACTGGGTGAGGTTTGACGCGCTGATGGACCTCGGGGCGCAGCAGCTTCTGGAAGCACTGGCACCAGGTGGTCAGTTTGAGGACTATCAGTTGGCCCGAATTTCCCAGGTGGAAGAGCTGGTTGTTAACCACCTGCGTTCAACTGGCCTGACAGTTCAGACTTATGACCTGTATGCAACGGGCCTCAATGAGTCCAGAGACGAGTTGCTCGAATTTGCCAGGCTTGTATCTTCCGGTCACGAAGGGCAGGACAGTTCGCCATTTGTTGAAGGCGCGGTTGCCGACGGAAAAATCTATTCTTTCTACATTGCTCCCGGCATCGATACGGCTATTCCGCCCCTGGGTAGCTTCCGACTATTCATTCGTTCAGGTAACACGAGCGCGTGTGCCTGCGCAGAGTCGCCTCCGTTCAGTAAAAGCATGCTGCCGGGTTCGGTCTGGGACGGGCGTGGCTACGCTGGTCTCTGGTTGGTGAAGTCACCGTCACCGATAATTACGCGGCCGGAAAATGCCGCCAGTTTTTTTGATAAAGAGCTGGTACTGCCGGCGGTGCGAATCGACGGCATCGTTTATCGTGCAACTCTGCGATTGACGGACGCGGCGCTGCAGGTGCTGCGCCTTGGAGCGTTAGAGCCAGCCAGTGATGAGCCCGGCAATGTGCTGCAGTTTGATGAAGAGCGCGCAACCTTGCATGTACCGGAGGTTCGCATGATTGACAGCAACGGTAATCAGTCATCAGTTCGACTGACGCTGGGTATGGTCGAGCACACCAATGCCACGCGATTCCAGGTGCTTGAGCTCGAGGGAGTTCCTTCGCCCTGATCAGCCTGTTTCGCTTGCGTGTGTTGGGTCGCAACCCTCTTGGGGTCTCGCGCGGGTGTTGGGAGCCCGCGCGATCCGCTATAATTGCTGCCCTCTGAAATTTTCCCGACCGGACCCAAGGCATGCAATCTCTGACGCTCCAACCTGTAAGCGCATTCGAAGGCACGGTAACGCTGCCCGGCTCCAAGAGTCTCTCCAACCGCATTCTTCTTTTGTCGGCGCTGGCCAGCGGCCGCACCCGCATCAGCAATCTGCTGGACAGTGATGATGTGCGTTATATGTTGCAGGCGCTGGCACAACTGGGCGTCCGACTGGAGTTGTCTGCTGATCGCAGCAGCTGTGAAGTTGAGGGTCTGGGTGATGCCTTCCATCGGGATGGACATTTGCTGGCGCTGTACCTGGGCAACGCCGGCACCGCCATGCGACCGCTGTGCGCAGCGCTGTGCGCCGGCACAGGCGAGTTTGAACTGACTGGCGATCCTCGCATGTATGAACGGCCAATCGGCGACCTGGTGGATGCGCTGCGCGGTTGCGGAGCGCAAATCGATTACCTGAAAGACGAGAACTTCCCACCACTGCGCATCAAGGCTGGTGGCCTGAGGGGCGGTCAGATAAGCATTCGCGGCAACATCTCCAGTCAGTTCCTGACTGCCATGTTGATGGCGGCGCCATTGTGTCAGGACGACCTGACTATTGATGTGGATGGTGAACTGGTCTCCAAACCCTACATCCGCATCACGCTTGATGTCATGCAGCGCTTCGGGGTTGACGTTGAAAATCACGATTACCGACGTTTTGTGGTGCGCGCCGGACAGCGCTATCAGTCACCAGGTGAGATCATGGTGGAAGGTGATGCCTCATCAGCCTCCTATTTTCTGGCCGCGGCTGCCATTGCCGGCGGGCCAGTCCGTGTGATTGGCAGCGGTCGCAACAGCGTACAGGGTGATGTCCGGTTTGCCGAAGTACTGGAGCAAATGGGTGCAACTGTCACCTGGGGTGATGAGTGGATAGAAGTGTCGCGTGGAGAGCTGAAGGGTGTGGATGTCGATCTGAATCATATCCCGGACGCAGCGATGACTATCGCAACCACAGCGCTGTTTGCAAAGGGGCCAACTGTCATTCGTAATATCTACAACTGGCGGGTGAAAGAAACAGATCGTCTTGCCGCTATGGCCACCGAGCTGCGCAAGGTTGGAGCTGTTGTAGAAGAGGGTAATGATTATATTGCCATCGAACCGCCGGCACGTATTCAGTCTGCCAGCATCGATACCTATGACGACCACCGCATGGCCATGTGTTTCTCGCTGGCCGCGTTTGGTGACAGTCCGATCACCATCAATGACCCGGGCTGTACGGCAAAAACCTTTCCTACCTATTTTGAACTGTTCGAGAAGCTGGCAGTACGCTGATATTTTACTCGGATTCGTTTGCCGCGACTGTTAATGCTGGTTGCTGCCCGCCCTGCCAGCTCATGAGGCAGGACGGGTGCAGTTTCCCGCTATCAATCCAGTGATTCAGTAACCACCGGCAGCACAATTGCCGAGGGTCGCTGGCTGTCGAAATAAATCGTGTTTTCAGCGGTTTTGGCTGGCGCCGCCATGTCGTCCAGCGCCGCACCATTGTTTGGGTTTACCGCAAAGCGTGGGTAGTTGCTTGATGTCACATGCACCCCGATGCGATGGCCCTTCTCGAAGGTCTGTGCCGTACTCCACATATTGATGGTCAGTTTCTCAACTTCGCCAGGCGTCATCATCTTTACGTCTTCGGGGTTCTGGCCATCGCGAAAGCGGGTGCGCAGCGGATAGTCGAGAATCAGCGCTTCGTAGCCGTCCGGATAGATGTCCACCAGTTTCACGACGAAGTCGGTATCCAGCGCATCAGTGGCTACATACAGTTCCATGTCGATATGGCCGGCGACTACCACGTCTTCTTCCAGCACCTCGGTTTCGAAACGCAGGTAATCCTGACGCTCACCAATTTCACGCTGGTCTCGGGGACCGACATCCTGTCCCAGATTCTGGCCGCCAACAGTGGGTACGGGGTTAGCAGGATCAAATTGATAAGTCTTCGATGCGTTGCTGGCATCCGGCATCTCTGTGCTCAGGCTCATGTCCGGCTGCAGATAAAAACGGGTCAGCTCGTGCTGGGGCGGCCAGCTTTCCGCGTGTACCACCCGGTTTTTGTCGGAAACAGCACCTTTACGCGCAGAGGCCATCATGTAGTAGCTGACCGGCGGTTCGTCCATGATGCCGTTGTCGATGTCCTTCAGCCAGTAATCCCACCAGCGAAGTTGCTGCTCCATGTCGCCATTGATCAGGCCGCCGCCGGGGTACTCCAGGTCGCCCTGCAGTGCGCCATGGCCAAAGGCACCCATAAACAGTTTCTGTTTGCCTCGGGCTTCGGGGTGGCCTTCATTCTGCAGGTATACGAAGTTGTGCAATGAACCCTCGGCATAAATGTCGTGCCAGCCACCGACGTTATAAATCGGAATCCGCACATTCTCGCGATGGAACAGGAAGTCCGTTGCACGCCACTGATCGTCCAGCACGGCGCGGGCACGATAGGCATTGATGACCTCTTCACTGACACCCTGGCCGCGCAGCCAGCCACCGGAGTGGCTCTCTTTAAATACACCGCCTACAAAGCGGGAACGATAGAACAGGCTGTCTGGTGCCACAGTGACGTAAGCTGCTGTCAGGCTGGGCGGTGCTGCAGCGGCTGCCAGGTTGGAGGTGATGCCGGGGGCGGAGGTGCCGAAGATACCAATCTTGCCGTTGCTGAATGACTGGTCGGCAATCCATTCGACGGTGTCGTAGCCATCTTGGATGTCTGTTTCGAAGGGACGATTCTCACCTTCCGAGTCATAGCGGCCGCGCACATCCTGCGAGACCAGTGCGTAACCACGCTGGTTATAGGTCGCTGCACTGCGGTCGGCGCCGTCTTTGTCGTAGGGGGTGCGTGTCAATACTACTGGCCATGGGCCATCGCCTTCTGGCAGGTAGATGTTAGTGGCCAGATTGACGCCGTCGCGCATCGGGACCATGACGATGTCTTTGGTCTGGGCGAGGGCTGCCGTAGCAAATAAACCAATGGTATTGGCGATCAGAAGCAGTACAAGAGTAAGTGCATGATTTTTAATGGCCTGCACATGTCTTTGGGCGTGGTGCTTATTCTCAGGCATGGGTGAGTCCTCAGTTATTTTTTCACCCATATTCCACTATTTTCATGGCAAAAAAAAGCCTGAGTGTGATCAGGTCACAGTAAAAGCGGAGCGGAAAAGTCGTGTGCCCTCTATGCGTGGGAAGCTTTCTGGCTGCCAACTGATGACCTTGCCCAGAGATGAGCGCGGGAGACTGGCCCCAACAACTACCGATGCCGGTGGTGGCACATTGCCAAGACGTGCATTCATCCAGTCGTTGAACTGTTGGCACCACAGGGTGGATGGCTGGGATTCATGATTGAGCGCCAGAAACACATGCAATTGACGTTGAGTGTCGGTGCCGTTCGTGTTGACCGCTGCGGCGACAACATCGGTGTGCTGCTCCAAGATCTGAGCAAGTGCCGACAACTGCACATTATGGCCGTTGATCTTAATTGTGGCATCCCGTCTTCCCAGCAGCTGGATTGTTTCGGGGCCGGTTTTGAGCAGATTGTCTTGCAGTTCTACCTCAAGATCTGCCTGACAATGGTGCAATTTCCAGCTTTGCTGAATCTGCTGCAAATGCCAATAAGGAAGCAGCCGGTAGTCACTTCCACCCTGCAGGCGATAAGCGATGCCAGCCGATTCGGTGCTGCCATAAACCTCAAGCAGATAAGACCGTGGAAATCTCTGACGAATCGCGCGAGCGATATCTGCCGGTAACGCCCCGGCAGAGCTGATACCGATAAAGCGGTCGGGGAGTTTCATGTCCAACTGCAGCAACAACTGCCAAAGGTCGGGTGTGCAAATCAGCACATCACCGTCTTTGAGGGTTTTAACCCATGTGGTCGGCAGGGAAGTCGCTGGATGTATCCGATAAACAGGTAGCGTCATGACGCCGGGCAGCAGCTGGCTCCAGATAAAGCCGTAGATATGATGAGAGGGTACCGTCGAGACCAATCGTCTAGGTGCCACATCTAATCCATTCAGAACCTGCTCAAATGCCTGGCACTCTGTCAGAAGGTGATCGACAGTGTGCAGAGTCATTACCGGCGATCCGGTTGAACCAGATGAGTAGAAGCCAATCTGCGAGTCATCGGCCTGCAGGCTGCGTCGCATCACTTCCAGCCAGCCCTGAAAGGATCTCCGGGCCAGCAGCAGGTCGGACAGGCCGGTGCGGTCCAGTCCGAGGCTGCCAGCGGCACGGCTCGCCATGCTGATCATGTCCAGTGAGTTCATGGCGAACGAGCGCGGTTCGTCCAGCAGGCTGGCGGGATCAAACTCTGGATCTGCCAGCAACTCAGACAGCCCGCGGCGCTGCAACACATCGCGCAGAAAATCGCGCAGCCAGCGTTCCAGCCCATCGCTGCCAGCGTCGGCGCCGCAGCCTGTAGAAGTGCGCCACCATGCCGTCACGATCAGAGACGTTTAACGAAGATCCAGAAGCTGCCACCAACCAGTGCGGGCTTCATATGAACTTTTACTTTGGTGGGTGCCATCTGATAGTCGAAGGTGTACTCCAGCATTACGCTGGCATGATCTTTCACTACTTTATCGAATGCGCCTTTGAACTTGGGCGTGTTGGTGCAGGGCGCAACATCGGTGAAGAAATTTTTGCCGATTACCTGCGCTGGAGTGCGTCCAGTGATGGCGCCTTCGGTTTGATTGTACTGAATGATCTTACCGGTGCTGTCCAGCTGGATGGCACCAAACGCAAGACCATCGATCTCGCTGCTGCTCATTTTGGCGAGTTTGTTTTCCAGGTCATTTGCGCCAAAATCGATTATTTCCAGAGACATACTACTTACCTTCTGTTTAGTGATGATGCGCTTTGTACGCACAGACGCCAGTGAGCAGATCACTGCTGTACATTGTTTTACATTGGATTGTTGAATTTGACGGTCGAAGCTCCGGTGGCGGGCTGTCTGAACCGGCTGGCCGTGCACTGGTGAGGCCAGAAACCTTCAGGGAGAAGGTTCTGCCGTTGGCTGCTCTGCAGACCCGATAGGCTCTTCGCGCCTTAAACGGACTGAACCAGGGTTGCGGCGTGCGTAGGCAATCATCCAGCGCAGGGCCATCAGTTCAGCCTGCTCAATAGACTCCGGGTCCATTTGCTCGCGCAGCTGTGTCAGGTAGCGGGGGGCCTGCTCGTTGCCAAACCGGTAGGAGATTTCGTACCACATATGCCCGATGGTCAGATTCTGTTCCAATCCCAGGCCATCGGCATAAATGCGTCCCAGGAAAAGTTGTGCCAGCGAGTCGCCACGGTGGGCGGCTTCATTGAACCAGGTGTGTGCCTGTTCATAGTCGCGCGGCAATTGCTCATTATTGCCGGAGGAGTACAGCATGCCCAGTTGTGTCTGCGCATCGCGCATGCCCTGTTCGGCAGCCATGGCAAACAGGTCGCGGGCTTTGAGAACGTCGCGTTCCACCCCCTGACCTGCTGAATACATCATGGCGGCATTGTACTGCGCATCGGCACTGCCGTTTTCTGCTGCCATTTCAAACCAGGTCAGTGCCACGATCGGGCTTGCCTCGGTTCCCATACCAGACAGGTGCATGACGCCCAGATTGTATTGGGCGTCGCGATGGCCCTGACGGGCTGCTTCCTGGTACCAGCGGATGGCTGCCTCGTAGTCGCGCGGTCTGCCCTGGCCGTAGAAGTTCATGGTGCCGACAGCGTACTGGCCGTCCGCGCTACCTTGTTCCGCAGCCTGGCGGTACCAGTAGTAGGCTTCGCGGTAGTCCTGGGGTATGCCTTCGCCGCGATCGTACATCAGCCCGAGGTTGAACTGCGCCTGCACAATGCCTTGCTGCGCGGCCAGCGCGTATAGCTGCATGGCGCGCTCATGATCAACCTGGGTGCCGATTCCCTGGTGATACATAAGGCCCAGATTGAACTGTGCCAGAGCGTGACCAATCATCGCGCCTTCTGTGAAGTTCTCTATGGCTGTGTCGTAGTCTTCATCCTGAAAGGCCTGAAGTCCGACATTAACATCGTAGGATTGAGCGTGAGCGCCGAGGCTGGCGCTGGCAAGTAGTATTGATATGACTAGAAGGATGATTCGCATATCAGCGATTGTAGCTTGAAGCCCCTCCCAGTGAAACAACTGTCCGATAAAGCGGGGCCAAAATCAGCCGGCCTGCCAGCCCTGGTCGATTCTTATGAATTCCTGCCGTTTGCGCCCCTTGCCCCAGTCGATCTGTTGTTGGTCACGGATGTGCAGGGGAATGTCTGCCAGGCCATTACGTGTGAAAATCTGCTGCAGTCTATGGAGCTCTTCCTGCGTCAGCGACCGGTCGGAGCTTACCAGTAGTTCCAGGTCGAGTCCCTGGTATTGCCGGATCTGGAACTGGCGGACGGCCTTTATGCGTCCAATCTCGTCACCCAGGAACGGCATGGGGATGCGCGTGCCGTTACTCAGCTCAATCATGTGTCGCTCGCGTCCCCACAGCTTGTCGATAACCGGCCATGCCAGCCCGCATCCGCAGGGTTCTCCCCATTGCGCGAGATCTCCCAGATCGTAGCGAATCAGCGGCATGACGGCATTTTGCAGAGAGGTGGCCAGCACGCGACCGGGCGTACCCGGTGGGCAGGGGTTAAGCTCGTCGTCGACAATTTCCAGCAGCACAGTCGGGCTGACCGCATGCAGCTTGCCGTGAGTTGGACATTCCAGGGCCAGCCAGCCAAGCTCCTCGCAGGAATAACGGTCGATTATCGGGGCGGCAAAGGCCTGCTGACAAAGCGCACGATCACGTGGGCTGATGCGCTCCCAGTGGGATAAAACCTGTTTAAGCGGGAGTGTGATGCCGCGTTGCAGCGCTCTGCCGGCAAGCTCTCCGGCCAGATTGGGGCTGCACTTAACGTAGTCGGGCTGAAAAGTCTGCAGCCAGTCCAGATGGCCGTCCAGGGAATCCTGCTCTGCGGCGCGTACTTCGCTTTCTCCATGATATCCCAGTGCTGCGTGCATATTGCCCCAGGACTTTTGTCTGGCCGGTTTCATGCCTGTGCCGAGAACTGCAAAACGACGATTCGGGTCGCGTTGATGCCACTGGGTCTCCAGCCAGGAGATGGCTGAGTAAAGTGGCTGATAACGGCTGATATCTTTTTCAACGCGCACCGGCGTTCCCGTTGAGCCGGAGCTTTGGGCAATTTTGATCTGCCGGGTCGGCATGTCTGGCCAGTGCGCGCGAAACTGCGCCGCGTCTACCTGCAGGTCATCCCGGCTTAGCGCCGGTAGCCGACTGAGGGTATCCATCGCGTTTCCTGAGGGGCTGAATGCCGCCTGTTCCAGGCGCTGGCGCCAGGCTGGCGAATAGCGATGTGCGTGCACAAGTACGGCCATAAGCTGTTGCTGCTGGGCAGTACTGATAGCTGAGGTGCTGGCTGATTGCCATTGCTGCAGTTGCTCAACCAGATTCAGGATCTGAGTAACCGCAGGATGATAAAAGCGAATGGGCTGCAGCATGACAGGTGATTAAATCATTCTCCCTGTAGCTGAAGAAAATTGGTCGGAGTGAGAGGATTTGAACCTCCGACCCCCGCCTCCCGAAGACGGTGCTCTACCAGGCTGAGCTACACTCCGATGGGTCATGCAATTTGGTACAGGTTTTTGCGCCTGACCGGGGCGCATAATATGTCAGAATCGTTGTCGTTTTCCAAGAGGGTTAATGGAAAATCCCGCCGTCTGACGGCTTGTTCCCGGTCAGCGGGCTGCGGATCTGTTATCAAAACTGTAGGCGCCCGCACCAGCGTTGATAAGTACCAGCAGTCCGGCGGTGATGCCCATATTCTTAAAAAAGTTCTGGGTTTCGTGACTGCGCTGCAGACCTTCTTCCATTGTCCAGAAATCATGCATGACCAGGCTGATGATAACTGTCATGCCAGCCAGCAGAAAGGCATAGAGTCTGACCTGGTAGCCCACAAAGAATGCAATGGCGCCGCTGACCTGAATGATGCCGGACAGAATCAGGAAGAACGGTATAAACACCATGCCGTGAGAAGCCATGTACTCGACATGCATATCATACTGGGTGAACTTCATCAGGCCAGGCAGCAGGAAATACACGCCCAGTATGATGCGTCCGGCAGGTGTAGCCAGCTTCTGAATGGTTTGTTGTGCGATATCCAGCATGGGCTGGCTCCTGTGCTCGAGTAATATTAAGCACATCATACGCGAATAAGCCGACGTCCGATCACCGAAATACGCAATTCTATCGATTACTGAGCCAGACGCTTTGATAGGGCGCCAGAGTAAGCTGCGACTGATTGAGGGTGATGGGTGTGTCGCTGATCAGATCGCGCCAGTCATCCGTGTCAATCAGGTTAATGTCTGACAAAGAAATGGTCTGCTCAGTGTCTGACACATTGTTGAGTGCAAAAATACTCTGCTCGCGCTGCAGGCTTTGACGCCAGAACGCAAACACCGCGTCACCAAGGTGCAGCGTGAACTGTGTGGCATTAGGGTGGAAGGCCGGCTGTTCCTGGCGGATCTGTAACAGGTGTTTGAGCTGCTGGAGCACCTGGCTATGGTGGCTGTCCGGGTCGGCAAGGGCCGTATTCAGGGCGTGTTGGGGCCAGCGGCGGCGATTGATATGGCGGTTGTGCTGTGTTCTCGCCACCCGCTCCAGATCATTGCCACTGCCTACCAGACTGTGAAAGTACAGGGCAGGAATACCTTCCAGAGCCAGCAGAATGGCATGTGCACAGATAAATCGCTGCAGGTGCCATTGATCGGGTCCCAGGTGACTGTTGGCAATGGTGAAGGAGAGGGCATCCCACAGGCTGATATTCAGTTCATAGGGGCGGCGCGTCAGGCTGGAAGTGGCTCGCCAGGACACCAGTCCACCAGCTCTCTCTGTGGCGGTAATAAGATCGTGTATTTCCTCATCACTCAGCAGGCCTTCTGCCGGACGCAATCCGATACCGTCATGCGAGGCAATGAAGTTAAAGTAAAAGGTTCCCATCTGTGCCGGCGGCATGCTCATCAGCCAGTTTTTAAGGTGGCGGCAGTTGCCGTTCAGCAATGTGAACAGCAGCAGAGGTGGCAGGGAAAAATTGTAAATGCTGTGCGCTTCGTTGGCATTGCCGAAGTAGCTCAGATTCTCCCGTTTTGGAATATTGGTTTCGGTAATGATGATGGCGTCGGGATTGGCGTTTTCGATAAGCGCACGTAGCAAGCGGACAATCTCATGTGTCTGTTCCAGGTTCAGACAGACGGTGCCAATTTCCTTCCAGATGAACGCAACAGCATCGAGCCTGAAAACACTGACCTTGCGATCCAGATACAGTCGAACAATGCGGACAAACTCCACAAGGACTTTAGGGTTGCTGAAATCAAAATCGACCTGATCATGACCGAAGGTGCACCAGACATGTTTGAGGCCGTCTGCTGTTTCGGTCGGACGCAGCAGGTCGCTGGTTCGCGGGCGAATGACCTCGCTCAGATCCAGCTCCGGGCTGGCGCAGAAAAAGTAGTCCGCACCAGGATCAGTGCCAGCAACAAAATTCCTGAACCAGGGGTGTTCGGAAGAACAATGATTAATGACAAGGTCGGCCATCAATCGGAAATGCGCAGCAATATCTTCTATGTCCTGCCAGGAGCCTACTGCAGCATCTACCTCTGTGTATTCCTTGACGGCGAATCCGTCATCGGAGCTCCATGGAAAAAACGGCAGAATGTGCACGCCGGTAATCGCTCCGCGCAGGTGCGTATCCAGGAAGCTGCGCAGTGCCTGCAATGGCGTATGGGGTGTCGGCGTATCCGCGTCCGGCAGCACATTGTCGGCGTAACAGATCAAATACGAGTCTCGCTCGCTCCAGTGACCCGGTCGTCGCGCAGACTGGCTGGCCTCGGGGGGCAACCGCATCTCTTCCAGCAGCTGGTGTGCCAGTGTCTCGATCGCCGCTGGTGGCAGTTCGGCGTAAATATGCGTCAGGTGATTGACGACACGCTGAAACAGATCTGTCATTTATTGAGGAACTCCTCGGTATCTGCGTCCACTGCGGCCCGGATCTGCTCAAGGATGTCGGGAACGGCGCTGCATACCCGATTCCAGCTGGGGATGAAGGGGGTCTCCATGGGATTGTCGAGGAAGTAGTCACCAGCCTGTTTGATATTCTGGGCGAACAGTTCCACTGCCTGTTCTTCCTTGTGAATGTCGAGTGTCAGGCCATTGATCAAGGCGTCATTGCGGTAGGTTTCAACAAAATCCAGCGCGATGCGAAAGTAGGTTGCCTTCAGTGTGCGGAAGGTTTCGCTGGATAGCACCACACCATTGGTCGCCAGCTTTCTGAAGATCGCTTTGGCGATATCAACCGACATTTTTGACAGACCAGCGGCTGCATTGTCGGCAGACAGGTCCTGATGCTTGTGATCGTAGATGTCGGCAATATCGACCTGGCAGATGCGGTTGGTCGAGTAGTTGCGATACATCTCGGACAGTATGCCGATCTCCAGTCCCCAGTCGCTGGGGATGCGCAGGTCATGCACCACATCCGTGCGGAATGAGAACTCACCCGCCAGTGGATAGCGGAAGCTGTCGAGGTAGTCCAGATAGTCCAGGGAGCCAAATACCTTTTTTAAGGCGCGCAGCAGTGGGGTAACCATCAGGCGGCAAACCCGGCCGTTGATTTTGCCGTCGGCGACACGGGCATAGTAGCCTTTACAGAACTGATAATTGAATCCCGGATTGGCTACCGGATAAATCAGTCGGGCGAGTAATTCTCTGGAGTAGGTCAGGATGTCACAGTCATGCAGGGCGATGGCCTGGCTTTTTCGAGACGCCAGTGTGTACCCCAGGCAGTACCAGACATTGCGGCCCTTGCCGGCTTCTGAGGGTGCCAGGCCCAGCTCCTGCAAACGAGCATCAATGGCGCGCAGCCTTGGGCCGTCATTCCAGAGTATGCGGTGATGCTGGGGCAGCCGGCCAAAAAAATCACCGGCATGCAGATACTGCTCCTTGTCGGCGCGGTCGAGGCCAATCACGATCTGGCTGAGGTAAGGCACTTTCTGCAGCTCGTCGATGATATTGGGCAGTGCTGGTCCCTCCAGCTCGGAGAACAGTGACGGCAGAATCAGCGTCATCGGACGCATTTTTGAAAACACCTGCAGCTCGTATTCCAGCTCTGGCAACGGCCGGCGACTGAGATTGTGGAGCGTAGTCACAACGCCGTTTTGATGAAAATCTCCCATGCTTTTATCCTCGCTGTTTGTTACCTGGCTGAATCAGTTCGCTGATGCACTCCGCCCATCCGGCGGGTCCGGTCGACTGACTGATGCGTAAGTTATTGATGTTGTTATGAGTTGGCAGTGCGTGTGCTGGAGAGCGAATCAGCACGGGGTGATCGGCGGCCTGCAGCATGGCCAGATCATTGCCGCTATCGCCCAGCGCCACGGTTTCGAATGGCTTCTGGTAGATATCCCGGTAGCAGGCCGAAAGCGCCTGCAGTGCGCGCCCCTTGTCGCTGGGTCCCAGCACATGGATAAAGCGTCCGCCCTGAAGCAGCGTCAGGCCCAGCGCGGCAACCTCTTGTTTGAACCCGGCAAGTGCCGGTTCACTGTCGCGCCAGATTAGCGGTTCGCTGTAGCGTCTTTGCTGTGCCTTTCGCGCCTGCTCTTTATTTAGTCCGGTCAGCTCGCAGACGGTGTCCACATCCGTCATGCTCAGTACCAGAAAGTCGAATGAGGATTGCAGCGGCATCAGTTGCTCGTGGATCGAGGCCAGCTCGGCGCCCAACACACAAACAGGCAGTGGCTGGTCGTCGTCCAGCGCTTCAATGCTTTGCCAGGTGGCGGAGCCCATTACCTGTCTGGCCAGTTCCGCAAAGGCCTGGTCAGGGAAGCAGATGGCGGAGCCGTTCTCGACAATGAAGGGGTAGTCCAGATTCAGCTCGCTGGCCAGTGACTGGCACTCTTCGATGGTTTTGCTGGTGTTGAAAATCACCGGAATCTTTTGCGCCTGCAGCTCAGCCAGCGTGCCAAGCGCGGCGTCCGCACTATAGCTGTAATGGTCGATCAGTGTGCCATCCAGGTCGGTGAATATCAGTAGCCCGGGGCGCTGTTCAGTGTTCACGATACAACCCCGCTGTGATGCGATGATTGGTGTCGAGAGGAAACACAACATCCGCTTTTGAAGGTAATGTAGACAGCGAGTGAGCCGTCAGGCGCTGATAGTGCGCGATAAAGCGGCTGATCTGTTCGGCGTTCATCAGTCGCAGCTTCGGCGCCTCGATTGTCGATGTTGAATCAGTCAGGCGTCTGGCCAGCTGTTGTTCCTGATGCAGGCGCCAGGCAAACACACAGTCGAAATCAGGGGCTTTCACCATCACCAGCATGTCGAGCTGCCGAAACAGGGTCTGATAGTCAGCGGCCAACGCCGTATTGACATAACGGCGCCACAGGCCGTCCGGGTCCTGTGTAGCTTCCAGTGTGTTGACCGGTTCTGCAAGCTGGTCATCTGACTGCGGTGCGATGCCAATGCACCAGCCCTCAAACAGCACCACAGCGACTGGTTCTGTCAGGCGCTGCCAGTTCTCAACTGCCACTACGTCGTCGACTGCTTTATCAAATGCCGGTAACTGGACAGGCTGGCCGTGCTTGAGCCGGGAAATGGTATCCAGTGCGAGCTTTGTGTCATGAGTGCCGGGGACGCCTCGTGTAACCAGCAGGGGATGCACAGACCTGGCAAGGTCCTGCCGTGCGCTGCGTGACAGATAGAAATCATCCAGCGACAGTGCAGCGGCGGGTAAACCATGACATTGTTCCAGTAGCATTTTCAGTGTCCGTGCCAGCGTGGTCTTACCAGTGCCTTGTGCACCATTTATGCCAATGCAGACTGGAGCTGCTGTTTTTTGGTGCAGACTGGCGATGTGCTGAGCCAGCGGTACGAACCACGTCATCGCATCATGCAGCCAGTTGTCCGGAAGATTCTCCTCAGTCACTATCCGCTGCAGCAGATTTTCAGCCCGCCTCTGGCTGGTGGTCTCTACCGGTCCTGTCTCCATGTTTGTCTCCGTGACGCCCTGGCGTGGATCGCCTGATGGTGGAATGCACCGCATTGGTGCAAAAAACCGGATGCCTTCCTGTTGGTGCGCTGTGTTAAGCTTGCCGGTCTGTCATCGAGACCCCAGGGGCTGACTAAAAATGTCGCCTGGTCGTTTACGCTATCAATTACATTAAACAGATTAAGCAAACTCCGGTCCAGTTATGCAGTCTTCGCTGATTCCCGAACGTCCACTGATCGTGTCACCGACACTGGCCGCCACCATTGGTCTTGAAGAGGCCGTGCTGTTGCACGTGCTGAGCGAACAGCTGAGTTTCCGGGGCGCGCAGCGGCGCGATGGATTGAGCTGGGTGGAGCTTGGGCAGCAGGAACTGCTGGACCTGATGCCATTCTGGGCCTGGATAGATATCAAGCGTATACAGCAAAGCCTGCAGGAGCTGGGCCTGCTTTTGATTGATGCCGACGCTTCGCGCGCGGACAGCTGGTTGTTCGCGATTAACCAGAAAGAGTCTGTCAACCAGTCTGCGCCAGAAAGTTCAGCGCCTGCTCCGGTGACTGCTCCAGTGTCCCGGTCGACGCCTGATCAACCCGGCAGGGCCAGCTATATCGCTGCGGACTGGCAGCCTGATCACGAATGGCTGGTGCTGTGTGGACAGCATGGGGTTCCTGAGGACTTCGCCCGGTCACTGGTGCCTGGATTTGTGATGTACTGGCGCGATCGAGGTCAATCGCGCTTTTCCTGGGGTAATGTGTTCTACAAGCATGTGCTGCAAAAGTGGCGGGAAGAGCAGAGCCGACGCAGCGCGGGTTCACTGGAAACACCGATGTCCTCACGCTGGCGCCCGGGTGAAGAAGCCATAGCCATACTGGTCAATGCCGGTATCAGTGAGGCCTTCATTGAAGACGCCATTCCCGAATTTGTTCTATACTGGCGTGAACGCGGTGAGCAGGATGGTGCGTGGAATACGCGATTTGTCGGTCATATCCGCCGGCAATGGGCACGTTATCAGGCCTCGGTGGAACACGATGGTGTGCCGCGACCAATTCCGCAGGGCTGGCAACCCAGCGAGGAAGTGTTTGATGTGCTGCGCCTGGCCGAAATCGACGAGCAGTTTGCGCGCGAAAAGATACCCGAGTTTGTTCTCTACTGGCGTGATGCGGGGCAGGTTCAGGCTTCCTGGAACACCAAATTCCTGCAATTCATAAAATTCGCCTGGGCGCGGCGACCCGAGGCCATCGGGACAGGAGTGATTCAATCCCATGCAAGAGATCAACAAGCTGTTGAGCGAGATCGACACGGACTCGAAGCCGCGTTCCGGCGCTTCACAGACCGAAGCTGGGCAGAATGAGCAGCGTCAGCAGCGCGAGCCGAATACCCCTGACCTGATTGACGCGATCAACCAGATATTTGCAGAGTTTGAGCTGGCTTACCACAACCAGTATCACAAGGCCTACGGTGATTCCGATCGGCTGGTGCTGACCAAAAAGTACTGGCTGGAATGCCTGGCAGATCTGCATCCGAGGCAACTGGTCGCCGCCGCCAGGCAGCTGGTCAAAACACAGGATTTTCTGCCCACGATTTCCGCCGTGCGGCGCGCTTGCGAGCGCGGCCATGAGCTGTTTGGCCTGCCATCAACCCGTGATGCCTACATCGAAGCATGCCGCGCCCCAGCTCCCAAATCAGCCTGCCAGTGGAGTCACCCGGCCGTTTATCAGGCGGGCAAGGCAACTGACTGGTTTTTGCTGGCCTCTGAGCCAGAAGAAAAGGCCTTCCCGGTTTTCTCCCGGTATTATCAACAGCTGTGTGATCGGGTGTTGCGAGGCGAACAACTGGACGCCCCCGTCCCTCCAGCGCTGAGCAGCAACCCGGACAAACCTTTGAGTTTTGCAGAGAGGGAGCGTCGACTGGCAGCACTGCGCAACAAGCTGGACGTGTAATCGCTTCAGCTCATCAGGTGCAGTTCGCGCTCCAGCAGGCTGGTATCACCGGTGTTGAGCTCCACCAGACGTCGCAGGTGAGTCATGCTGTCGACATCAATGTAGTCACAGGCCAGACCCACTTGATCACCTCGGTGATTGGCGATATGAGTGACCATGCAGATCTGTATATCACCACCCAGATGAATGACGACATTGACAGGCTCATCGTCATTCAGAATCTGATCGGGAAGCATTTGCACCAGCGCTCCGCGCAAGGACAGGTCCACCAATTGCACGATAAAGTCCTGCCCGGACTGGCTCAAAATGGTTTCAGCGTCAAAAAAGACGCGGGTAAACGCGCGTTGCTGCTCTTCTGTCATTTTGCTGGGCTGCCCTGTCAACTGCTATCAGGCCCTGAGCCTGCACCGTCGGCGATGCAGGGTCAGAGAGGTGTTGACTGCGTATCGGCATCCCTGCCAAAAAGTTGAGCTGATCTTTGCCCCTTGGGTATTTATGCCCTCTGGGTATTTATGCCCTCTGGGTATTTATGCCCTCTGGGTAATTATGCCAGTTTACGGTACTTGATACGGGTTGGTTGCGCATCAGTACCCAGGCGCTTCTTGCGGTCGGCTTCGTAATCGGTGTAGTTGCCGTCGTGGAAGACCACCTGACTGTCACCTTCAAACGCCAGGATGTGGGTACAGATACGGTCCAGGAACCAGCGATCGTGTGATACCACAATCACCGTACCCGGGAAGTTCAGCAGGCCTTCTTCGAGAGCGCGCAGTGTTTCAACGTCCAGGTCGTTGGTCGGTTCGTCGAGCAGCAGCACGTTGGCGCCGCGCTTGAGCAGCTTGGCCAGGTGGACGCGATTGCGCTCACCGCCTGACAGCTCCTTGATGTATTTCTGCTGGTCGCTGCCCTTGAAGTTAAAGCGTCCCACATAAGCTCGCGACGGTACTTCGTAGCGGCCTATCTGCAGAATGTCCTGCCCCTCTGATAACTCTTCCCAGACAGTTTTGCTGTCGTCCAGCGAGTCCCGGCTCTGATCAACATAAGCCATGTCCACGGTGTCGCCCAGTTCGATGCTGCCGCTGTCCGGTTGCTCTACGCCGGTCAGCATGCGCAGGAAGGTGGTTTTACCGGCGCCGTTACCGCCGATGATGCCCACAATTGCGCCTTTGGGTACCGCAAACGACAGATTGTCGATCAACAAACGGTCGCCGAAGCCCTTGGTCAGATTGTTGACCTCGATGACCTTGTCGCCCAGGCGTGGACCTGGTGGAATGTAGAGTTCGGTGGTTTCATTGCGCTTCTGGAATTCCTGCGAGTTCAGTTCCTCGAAACGTGCCAGACGCGCCTTGCTCTTGGCCTGACGCCCTTTGGGGTTGTTGCGCACCCATTCCAGTTCTGAACGGATGGTCTTCTCGCGGGCAGCTTCCTGCTTGGCCTCGATTTCAAGGCGCTTTTCCTTGGCTTCCAGCCAGTTGGTGTAGTTGCCCTCGTAGGGAATGCCGTGACCGCGGTCAAGTTCCAGAATCCAGCCGGCTGCGTTATCCAGGAAGTAGCGGTCGTGCGTGATGGCAACCACGGTACCGGGGAATTCCACCAGGAAGCGTTCCAGCCAGGCCACACTCTCGGCATCCAGGTGGTTGGTCGGTTCGTCCAGCAGCAGCATGTCCGGATTCGACAGCAGCAGACGGCAGAGCGCCACACGGCGTTTCTCACCGCCAGACAGTTTGGTGACATCGGCATCCCAGGGTGGCAGACGCAGCGCGTCGGCGGCGCGATCCAGCGTGCGCTCTATATCCCAGCCATTCGAGGCATCAATGGCGTTCTGCAGTTCGCCCTGGCGCTCGAGCAGCTCATTCATTTCATCATCGCTCATTGGCTCGGCAAAACGGTCGCTGATGGCATTGAATTCTTCCAGCAGCTTGATGACCTCGCCCATGCCTTCTTCGACATTGCCGCGCACATCTTTTTCCGGGTTCAGTTGCGGCTCCTGTGGCAGGTAGCCGACATTGATGCCCGATTGCGCTCGTGCCTCGCCGTTATACTCCTTGTCTACGCCCGCCATGATGCGCAGCAGTGTGGATTTGCCAGAGCCGTTAAGGCCCAGGACGCCAATTTTCGCGCCAGGAAAAAACGACAGGGAAATGTCTTTGAGGATCTCTTTTTTGGGTGGTACAACCTTGCCTACGCGGTGCATGGTGTAAACGAACTGTGCCATAACGGGGTCAATCTCCGGGGCTTGTTTGATTTGCTTTGAGTGTCGGGACGCGCTCGCCAGTGAGCCGCGTGATCAATGCGCGGATTCTAACACGGAGCGACAGTCGGTTGGGGATAACGCGCGGATCTCGTGTCGCAGTCTGGTGCAGGTTCAGGCCGCTGGTGCGGATCGCAGAGTCTGCATGAATCCTAGCAGCGTCTCCTTGGCTTCGGCGGCAGTTCGCTCGCTGTCCTCGGACATCACCACTGCGTGAACTGCCTCCATCACCGCGCCCAGCAGCATCTGAGCGGTCAGGTCTGTGGAATTGCAGCACAATTGCCCTTCGTCTTTTAATTTGCCGAGTATGCCGCGCACGAGGCCGAAGCCATAGCGCAACTCAATCTTGCGCCATTCGCGCATGCCGATAACGTTCGGTGCATCACTGAACAGAATGCGGTGTATCCCTGCATCCGCACACAGTGCAAAGGTCATGTGCATGGCCGTTTCCAGCTGTTCCCAGCCACTCATGTCGTCAGTGAGTGAGGCGCTTATACGATCCAGAATCTCCTGTTCGATGCTTTCCGCAACGGCCTGAAAAAGGCCTTTCTTGTTGCCGAAATGGTGATAAAGAGCGCCGGTTGTTACCTGTGCATCCTGGACAATTACATCCAGCGGAGCCTCGGCAAAGCCATACTGGCTGAAGGCAGTGCGACCGGCGCGGATCATGGCGTCTCTGGTTGCCTGTGCATTGGCTTCACGACGACCGTGAAAGGAGGGCTCCGCTGCAGCAGGCTGGGCAATCTTCTTTGGTTCTGTCGGCATGGCAATCAAGTTACTCCAGCAATTTGCATCCGCATTATACCCACACTCGCAGTGTGTCATAAAAAGCATTGACATAAAACAATTATGTTGCGTAATCTATTTATGTTGCATAACGTAATTATGTTATTTGAGATTGACGCGTGCCACTTCGACAACACGGGGGAGATAATTATGAAATTGAATGTGCGTTTGACGGGTTTATGGGTGTTCATGGTGCTTTCGCTGTTTTCGTGCACAGCTACGGTACAAACCGACGAAGAACGGTTCGGGTGGTGGGAGGCGGCGCGCCAGTATGTGGAGACTGACTATGGCCGCATCGCCGTTGTACAGCGCGGCAAGGGCCCGGTGGCCGTTTATCTGCACGGATTCCCGCTGAATGCCTGGCACTGGCGCCACCAGCTTGACGAGCTGGCTGATATTCGCCGCGGCATTGCGATTGACCTGATGGGCCTGGGTCATACCGAGATTGCAGCCGATCAGGATCTGCGCTTTTCCACGCAGGCCGATATGGTGTTGGCAACGCTGGATGCCATGGGTGTGCGAGAGTTCGACCTGATTGGTAACGACAGTGGCGGGGGTATAGCACAGCTGATTGTCGCAAAAGCACCGAAGCGGGTGCGTTCATTGGTGATCAGTAATGCTGATGTGCATGACAACTGGCCGCCACAGGCTCTGAGTACCGTGCATGATCTCGCTATTAATGGGCAAATGGACGATGTACTGCAGGCCTACATGCATGACGTCGAAAGCGCCCGCAACGGGCTGGCCGCGCTGGTGTATGAAGACCCGCAATACCTTACCGAGGCGCTTTTGGCGAGTTATACCGAGCCGCTGCTGCGAACGGCCACGTCGCGTGAGGCGGTCAATCGCTACATTGCATCGCAGGACAATTCAGAGACAGTCGCGATTAAACCCCAGCTGGAAGCATATGACAGGCCCACGCTGATCATGTGGGGCACAGATGATGTCTTTTTTGATGTGGAATGGGCGTACTGGCTGCAGTCTACAATACCGGGTACTTACGCTGTTGTAGAAATGCCGGGCGCCCGGCTGTTTCTGTCTGAAGAGCGCGCTGAGGACGTCAATATCCTGCTGCGCGCACACTTTGAACACCTTGACGTTGACCGGTCAGGGCTGGGGCCTGAAATCATTTCAGGACAGGCCATGCCCGATCTGCGGGCCAGGCAGCGGCCCAATGACTGGATGTCACGCTGGTGAGGGTGGCGGCGGAGGCTCAGCTCAGAACCGAGTATACGAGTCTTCGCCGCTTCGCGCTGTGGACAGGAGCGGAATTTCCGGATGCTGATACGCTCCAGATCATGTAAAATGCGCCTCCAGTCATATTCCAGTCACGGGGAAACGCATGTTTGATACCAGCATGACCATCAAGAATTTTGATCCGGAGCTGTATGCTGCCATAGAAGGCGAGCGTCAGCGCCAGGAAGAGCACATCGAGCTGATTGCCTCAGAAAACTACACCAGCCCGCGTGTGATGGAAGCGCAGGGCAGTGTTCTGACCAACAAATATGCGGAAGGGTATCCGGGCAAGCGCTACTACGGTGGCTGTGAATTCGTTGATGATGTGGAAACGCTGGCCATTGAACGCGCCAAGGAGCTGTTTGGTGCGGATTACGCCAACGTGCAGCCGCATTCCGGTTCGCAGGCCAATGCCGCCGTGTACATGGCGCTGCTGAAGCCGGGTGATACCGTTCTGGGCATGAGCCTGGCGCACGGTGGTCACCTGACTCACGGTGCCAGCGTCAGCTTCTCCGGTCGCATCTACAATGCCGTGCAGTACGGTATCAACGAAGAAACCGGCGAAATCGACTACGAACAGGTTGAAGCGCTGGCCGTTGAACACCGCCCCAAAATGATTGTCGCTGGTTTCTCTGCCTACTCACGTGTCATTGACTGGCTCAAGTTCCGCGAAATCGCCGACAAGGTGGGCGCATACCTGCTGGTAGACATGGCTCATATCGCCGGTCTGGTCGCTGCAGGCGTTTACCCAAGTCCGGTCAAGATTGCTGACGTGACCACCACCACTACCCACAAAACACTGGGTGGACCGCGCGGTGGCATCATTCTCGCCAAGGCCAACCCGGAGCTGGAAAAGAAGCTGAATTTTGCCGTTTTCCCGGAGAGCCAGGGTGGCCCGCTGATGCATGTGATCGCCGGCAAGGCGGTGTGCTTCAAGGAAGCGATGAGCAAGGAATTCAAGGAATACCAGAAGCAGGTGGTCGCCAATGCGCAGACCATGGCGGAAGGTTTCATCAAGCGTGGCTTCGAGGTGGTTTCTGGTGGGACTGATGATCACCTGTTCCTGCTCAGCCTGGTCAAACAGGACATCACCGGTAAAGACGCGGATGCCGCTCTCGGTCGCGCTTACATTACCGTCAACAAGAATGCGGTTCCCAACGATCCGCGTCCGCCATTCGTGACCAGTGGTCTGCGCATAGGTTCGCCGGCAGTCACTCGTCGTGGCATGAAGGAAAAAGAAGTCGCAGAACTGACTGAATGGATGTGCGACATTCTGGACGACATCGAGAACGAGTCGGTGATAGACACGGTACGCGAGAAGGTCAAGGCGCTGTGTGCGCGCTTCCCGGTGTACAAAAGCGCTTAAGCGCACACTAGAGACTGACAAGCATGCACTGTCCATTTTGTGGTGCGCTGGATACCAAGGTAATCGACTCACGCCTGGTCGCCGAGGGCGATCAGGTGCGGCGTCGTCGCGAATGCATCACCTGTGCCGAGCGTTTCACAACCTATGAGACAGCCGAGCTGGTCATGCCTCGCATCATCAAACAGAATGGCAATCGTGAGCCTTTTGATGAAGCGAAACTGTATTCCGGGCTGATGCGGGCACTGGAAAAAAGACCGGTCAGTATAGAAAGTGTTGAGTCAGCCGTTAACCGTATCAAGCATCACATCCGCGCTACCGGCGAACGGGAAGTTCCCTCGCGTATGGTAGGCGAAGAAGTCATGAAAGAGCTGCGACAGCTGGATGAAGTTGCCTTTGTGCGATTTGCATCGGTGTATCGCAGCTTCAAGGATCTCAACGAATTCCGTGCCGAAATTGACCGGCTGTCCAACGAATAATACCAACCAGTTTTATAAGCCCTGCGGCCCGGACGAATAGGTGGAGCTAACACTGTGACGCCCGAATATTACATGCAGCGCGCCATTGAACTGGCGCAGTCCGTTTTGACGGCGACTCCCAACCCGCGGGTTGGCTGCGTGATTGTGCGCGACGGAAAAATAGTGGGTGAGGGCTGTCACGAACGTGTAGGTACTCCCCATGCTGAAGCCCATGCACTGAATGCAGCCGGCGAGCTGGCGCGCGGCGCCACCGTGTATGTGACGCTGGAACCCTGTGCACATATGGGGCGCACACCGCCGTGCTCTGATGCGCTGATAGATGCCGGTGTCAGCGAAGTCTATTACGGTGTACAGGATCCCAATCCGCAAGTGTCGGGTCTGGGTCTGCAGAAGCTGCGCGATGCCGGTGTCACGGTCCACGGACCGCTGCTGGAAGAGGCATGCAGCGCACTCAACCTGGGATTCATGAAACGCATGCGCAGCGGCTTGCCTTGGGTGCGCTGCAAAATGGCCATGAGCCTGGATGGGCGCACCGCCATGGCATCGGGCGAGAGCAAGTGGATCACCGGCGCCGGTGCCCGCGCCGATGTGCAACTGATGCGTGCTGCCAGTTGTGCCATTGTCACGGGCGTCAACACTGTGCTCAGTGACGACCCCAGCCTGAACCTGCGGCTTGAGCAGATTCCTGCGGGCGAGGCGGGCGAAGTTCAGGCAGACAGGCAGCCAATGCGTGTGGTAATTGATTCGTCATTACGGACGCCGCCGGATTCGCGCATCATTTCGCTGCCCGGCAATATGCTGTTTCTGACGGGTAGCCCGCATGCCCAGCAGCTGGCGCGCTTCAACAACAGCAGCGCGCAGATACGCCAGCTGTCGCAGTTGCCGGGCGGTCGTGTCAATCTGCTTGATGCCATGCAGACGCTGGCGCAGGAATACTCCTGCAATGAGGTCATGCTGGAGGCCGGTCCGACTTTGAGTGGCGCCATGGTGCAGGCAGGACTGGTAGATGAGGTTGTCATCTATGTGGGTGCGCGATTCCTGGGCAGTGATGCCCTGCCGCTTTTCCACTTGCCAGGCATCAGCCGCATGCAGGATCACATCGCCCTGAAAATTACCGACGTTAAACAGATTGCCGATGACTGTCGTATAACCGCACGTCTGACCACGGGCGGCAGTGACGCTCAGCGCTGATACAGGAAAAACCATGTTTACCGGAATCATAGAAGCAGTCGGCCACATTGCAGAACTGAAATTGCGCGGCAAGGAGTGGCGCCTGAAGGTGAGTTGCGCGTCGCTGGATATGTCGGATGTGCAGCTGGGTGACAGTATTGCTGTCAATGGCTGCTGCCTGACAGTGACGGAGTTTGATAGCAGCAGTTTTTGCGCTGACGTGTCCAATGAAACACTCAGCCTGACCAGCTTTCAGGATTTGAAAGTGGGTTCCAAGGTGAACCTGGAAAAGGCCCTGATGCCGAAGAGCCGCCTTGGTGGTCACCTGGTCAGCGGTCATGTTGACGGCCTGGGTGAGCTGCTGGAACAACATGAGGATGGTGGTAGCTGGCGTCTGCTGTTCCGGGTGCCTGACGAGCTGGCAAAATACATCGCCCAAAAAGGATCGATCTGCATCGACGGGGCCAGTTTGACCGTCAATACTGTGGATGGGGCCTGCTTCGGTGTTAATATCATCCCCCACACGCAGCAGGCCACGATCATTCATACATACCGGCCGGGTCAGCGCGTCAATATAGAGGTCGACCAGATCGCCCGTTATCTGGAGCGATTGATGCTGGGCGAGCGGGCAGCTCAGGGACGGGACCACAAGCAGGCCGGCAGCATCACGGCTGAGTTTCTGAGCAGTCACGGTTTTGACCGCTGACAGAAACTACAGATAATTGAATTGAATCGACTGTAAATCCAGCGAGTGTAAGCAGCGGAGATTATGAAACTCAATACTGTTCAAGAACTGATCGACGATATCCGGCAGGGCAAAATGGTCATTCTGATGGATGACGAGGATCGCGAGAACGAAGGCGATCTGATTATTGCAGCTGAAAGGGTGCGGGCTGAAGATATCAACTTCATGGCCAAAAATGCACGTGGACTGGTATGTCTGACATTGACGCGCGAGCGCTGTGAGCAGCTGGACCTGTCCCTGATGGTGTCGAAGAACAACACGCCATACAACACCAATTTTACCGCGTCGATTGAGGCAGCCACCGGCGTCACTACCGGTATCTCGGCAGCTGATCGTGCCCGTACCATTCAGGTTGCAGTAGCGCGCGACGCCAGGCCTGAGGATATCGTTCAGCCTGGTCATGTTTTCCCTATCATGGCACAACCGGGTGGTGTCCTGCGCCGCGCCGGACATACCGAGGCGGGTTGTGATCTGGCGCGCCTGGCCGGTTTTACACCGGCAGCTGCCATCGTGGAGATAATGAACGAAGACGGCACGATGGCCCGACGCCCGGATCTTGAAATATTTGCAGAACAGCATGGACTCAAGATCGGTACCATCGTTGATCTGATTCACTATCGTATCGCCAACGAGCACACTGTCAGCCGCCGGCAGAGTCACCAGGTTGTGACGGAGCACGGTGAGTTCACGCTGCATACCTTTGATGACACCATTTCCGGCGGCACGCATCTGGCTTTCACCATGGGTGATATAGTCAAGGATGACCCGACCCTGGTACGAGTGCATATTGCCAGCACGCTGCGTGATGTATGTGACGTCATCGTGCCGGGTGCCACCAGTTGGTCATTCAGCCGTGCGCTGGCAAGAATCGCTGAAGAAGGCAAGGGCGTCGCAGTACTGCTGTCCGGTGACGACTACGATGAAGATATTAATGAAAGTATTGCCGGTGTGCTGGGCGAAAAGAAAGTGATACCCCGTCGCCATCGCCACGGTGGCAGTGATGTGACGATTGGTACGGGTTCACAGATTCTTCGTGAACTGGGAGTGGGCAAGATGCGCCTGCTGAGCTACCCGGCGAAGTTTAATGCCGTCACCGGATTCGATTTGGAAGTGGTTGAGTTTGTCCAGTTTGATGAACCAGCCTGACTGACTTTACAGAGGAAAAAACATGAGTGAGATTCGTCGTATTGAGGGTGACTTTGTAAGCGGTTCTGGCCGTTACATCATTATTGCATCACGATTTAACAGCTTTATCGTTGAGAAGCTGATCGATGGCGCAGTCGACACACTGGTGCGTCACGGTGTTGATAAGGAAAACATCAGTATCGTCATGGCCCCAGGTGCCTACGAGTTGCCAGTACTGGCCAAGCACGTAGTTGCCAACCGTCCCTGCGATGCAGTGATCGCGCTGGGTGCAGTCATCCGCGGAGGCACGCCGCACTTTGACTATGTGGCAGGTGAGTGCGTCAAGGGTCTCAGCCAGGTCAGTCTGGATTCCGGTGTGCCGGTGGCATTTGGTGTTCTGACTGTCGATACAATCGAGCAGGCTATTGAACGTGCTGGTACCAAAGCTGGAAACAAAGGCGCCGAGGCTGCCATGGGTGCCATAGAAATGGTCAGCGTGCTCGGCAAGTTGGGAGCCTGATACGTGGTCGATATTCCGGGTACCAGTGGCTCTTTGCCAGACGATGCCGTACCGCTAGAGAACGGTGGGGCAGGCAAAAAGGCCAAAGAGAAAAAATTGACCGACCGCCAGAAGGCGCGCCGCATGTTGCTGCAGGCGCTGTATCAATGGCAGATAGCCCGTGCGCCGGTCAATGAGATCGTTGCAGAGTTCCTGGTGTACTATCAGGGCAAGATTGACCGCGAGTTCTTCAAGGAAGTGTTCCCCGCTGTCATCGCACATGTCGATGAGCTTGATGCCATGATGCAGCCGCTGCTGGACCGTGAGTTAAAGTCACTGGACCCGGTGGAGATTTCATTATTGCGTCTGGGGCTTTACGAACTGGCGCACCGTATCGACGTGCCCTACAAGGTGGTGATCAACGAGTCGGTGGAACTGGCAAAAGTATTTGGTGCGACCGATGGCCACAAGTACATCAATGGGGTTCTCGACCGCGCATCAAAAGAACTGAGAGCTTTGGAGCGCCGTGGCGCTGACTGAATTCGACATTATCCGGCAGTTCTTCATGTCGGAGTCTTTTGCGTCGGATCATTCGCATCTGGTCAAGGGGCCGGGCGATGATGCCGCCATCCTGTCATTGCCTGACGATCATGATCTGGTTGTGTCGGTTGATACACTGAACGAGTCTGTGCACTTTCTGCCAGAAGCCGAACCGTCACTTTTGGCAGCACGTTGCCTGGCCGTCAATTTGAGTGACCTGGCGGCGATGGGTGCCTCACCACTTGGTTTTACGCTCGCGCTGAGTTTGCCGCAGGTCAGCAACAGCTGGCTACAGGCGTTCAGCGAAGGGCTCGCGCAGGCGGCCCGGGATGCTGACTGTCCCCTGATAGGAGGCGACACCACGCGTGGGCCTCTGTCGATCACGATTCAGGTGCAGGGTATGGTACCGAAAGGTCAGGCTTTGTTGCGCTCCGGGGCGAGCGCCGGCGATGCAGTTTATGTTACCGGCTCTTTGGGGGATGCGGCGGCTGCACTGTGGTGGATGCAGGGCGACCCGCGATTCACTGCAAAGGGAATGAGCCGCGCAGACGAGCAGCACTTGCTGGAGGCGTTCTATCAGCCAGCCAGTCGTATAGCGGCAGGTAAAGCGCTACGCGGTATTGCATCAGCAGCTATGGATCTTTCAGATGGGCTGGCCTCTGATCTGCGGCATATTCTGAAAGCCAGCAGTGTATCTGGTGCTCGCATCGAGTCCGGACTATTGCCAGTTTCCGATGTATTGAAGCAGTGCGTCAGCCGGTCGGATCAAATCGAGCTGGCCGTGGGTGGTGGCGATGACTACGAATTGTGTGTCTGTATCCCGACCGCCCGAATCAGGCAGGCAGAGGCGGCTGTAGCTGCCCTGCAGGTACCGTTTACCCGGATCGGTCAGCTTAGCAATGACCCGGAGATGATGGTGATTGCCGGCGATGGCAGTACCATGGATCTGAAGGCGACCGGGTATCATCATTTTCAGTCACACTCGAGCTGAGGCACAGGAAGTCTCCCATGGCAGCAACACCTGCATCCGTCTGGCGCAACCCAATACACTTTCTGGCCTTTGGACTGGGCAGCGGTGCCGCGCCAGTGGCGCCCGGAACATTTGGCACCCTGGCCGCGGTGCTAATCTATCTGGCGCTGCCGTCGATGGACTGGATGTGGTATCTGTTGATGTTGCTGCTGACCTTTGTTGCAGGCGTCTGGATATGTGGTAAAACAGCGGATGACATTGGCGTCCACGACCATGGCGGTATCGTCTGGGATGAGTTTGTCGGCCTGTGGCTGACAATGTTCCTGGCACCTCCTGGCTGGGTCTGGCTGGTACTGGGATTTGTGCTGTTCAGGATTTTTGATGTGCTGAAGCCGTGGCCGATTCGCTGGTTGGACAGACGCGTGGCGGGCGGTTTCGGGATAATGATAGACGATATACTGGCAGGCATCTTTGCACTGCTGTGCCTGCAGATTGCCGCTGCATTTTTTGCTTAAGGGGAATACGAGTGAGAGTCAAGTTTGTTGCTTCTGCCAGGTTGCCGACTGAACACGGGGAGTTCAGTATCCATGGATTTCAGGATATGGTGACAAGCAAAGAGCACGTGGTCCTGACGATGGGCGATCTGAGCACTGATGAGCCGGTAATCAGCCGGGTGCACTCTGAGTGCCTGACCGGTGATGCCCTGTTCAGCATGCGTTGCGACTGTGGGCCGCAGCTTGAGTTTGCAATGAAAAAGATTGCCGAGCACGGGCGGGGAATAATTCTGTACCTGCGTCAGGAGGGTCGTGGCATCGGTCTGCTGAATAAGCTGAAGGCCTACTCACTGCAGGACAAGGGCGCGGATACCGTTGAAGCCAATGTGCAGCTCGGTTTCGAACCTGATGCGCGCGAGTATGACGTCTGCAAGCCAATGCTGGATCACTTCGGAGTCACTCAGGTCAGACTGTTGACCAATAATCCGCGCAAAGTTGACGCATTGACCGAGCAGGGGATAGTTGTGGTTGACCGGATACCGATAGAGACAGGGCTCAATCGCCACAACGAAAGCTACCTGGCAGTCAAGGTCAATAAGCTGGGACACCTGATACGTAAATAGGATGCTGCGTTAACGTGGCAGCGGTCACCTGGCCTTGTCGATGTGCTGGCACATCATATCCAGGCCCTGCAGTGCTCTGAGGCTGTGCCGTTGAACCAGGTCCGGGGGAATGGCATACAGGTGGTCATTTGCTACTGCCGGCAACTGTGACCAGCGTCGCCAGTCCTCAAGCCAGGCGGGTGAGTTTTCATCCGAGCCGCTGGCGATGATCACTTCCGGTTCTTTTAACAGCACGTCTTCCAGATTGACTTTGGGGCCCGTGCCCAGCTGGCGGAATACGTTCCGACCGCCACACACATCGATCATGTCGTTGATCAGTTCGCGACCGCCTACAGTCACCAGTGGCCGGTCCCAGACCTGATAAAACACATCGACAAGCCGGTGCTCGGCAAACTGCTGGCTGGTGGTGTCCAGCTGATTGATAAAATCCTCCGCCAGAGCATTGGCCCTGGTCTCTGTGCCAGTGAGAACTCCCAGGCGTTGCAGGTGCGAGGCAATACTGCGCAGTGATTCAGGTTCTGCCGTGTAAACGGTGAACCCAAGCTCCTGCAGTCTTTGCAGCGCGCTGCGCGGATTGCCGGACCGCCACGCGACGATAAGGTCAGGCTGCAGTGCAACGATCTGTTCCATGTCCAGCATATCAAAACGACCGACAACCGGCAGATCATTGGCTGCCGGCGGATAATTGCTGAAATCCATGACGCCCACGATGCGGTCACCCGCACCCAGGCTGAACACCAGCTCGGTCATTGAAGGTGCCAGGGTAATGATACGCTGTGCAGGAGCCTGCAGCGTCACTGACTGATCGTTGTCGTCAGTAACGACCAGTGGTTGCGCGGCCACTGAAACGCCTAGCAGCACAGGCAGTACGCACAGAAGTTTGAGCCACATAATCGGCAGCTTAATAATCAATACCCTTCTGGACTTTGACACCGGCGTTAAAGGCATGTTTGACATCCGTGACTTCGCTGACAGTATCGGCCATGTCGATCAGCGCTTTGCTGGCATTGCGCCCGGTGATGATAACGTGCTGGTCGGCCGGACGGTCACGCAAGGCCTGAATAACCTCGTCGGCTGGCAGGTAGCCATAAGTAAGCATGTAGGTCAGTTCATCCAGCACAACGACCTGAACCTCAGGGTCGCGCAACAGGCGTGCTGCGTGCTCCCAGGTCGCGGTCGCAGCTGCGATATCTGACTCACGATCCTGGGTCTCCCAGGTAAACCCGGTATTCATAACATGAAATTCAACCAGCGGATGTTCAGCAAACAGGCGGTGCTCGCCGCAATCCCACTGCCCCTTGATGAACTGCACCACGCCACTGCGCAGGCCATGCCCGACGCTGCGTGCCAGCATACCAAACGCCGAAGAGCTTTTGCCTTTACCATTGCCTGTCAGGACCAACAGCAGTCCCTTGTCGACGGTCGCAGCGGCAATGCGTTGATCAACATGCTCTTTTTTGCGCTGCATGGCTTTTTTGTGTCGGGCATTGCGATCGTCAGTGACAGTCATGGTCAGATTGACTCCAGTAGGTTGCGGACAGCTCAGACTGCCTGAGAGTGAATTTTGCAGCGGGTCAGTTTGTCTCTGACTGCGGCAACGATACCGTCACGGTCAAGGCCCACCGATGCCAGCATGTCGGGAACACGACCATGTGGCAGGAACGAGTCGGGCAGACCCATGTTCAGAATCGGCGTTCTGAAATTCTGGTTTAGCAGGTGCTCGTTGACAGCAGAGCCAGCACCGCCAGCCACAGCATTCTCTTCGATGGTTACCAGCAGTGAATGCTGCTGCGCCATACGATCGATCAGCTCTGTGTCCAGGGGTTTGATGAAACGCATATCAACCACAGTGGCATCCAGTGCTTCGGCCGCATCCAGAGCTGGCTTCAGCATGGTACCAAAGGCAAGCAATGCCACGGTGCTGCCTTTGCGTCGCACCACGGCCTTGCCGATTGGCAGCTCAGTCATGTCCGACGCGATGCTTGCGCCAGGGCCTTTGCCGCGCGCGTACCGGACTGCGGCGGGACCCTTGTGCTGATGACCGGTGAACAGCATCTGGCGGCACTCGTTCTCATCACTGGGCGCCATGATCACCATGTTGGGGATACAGCGCAGATAGGACAGGTCAAAGCTGCCAGCATGCGTCGGGCCGTCTTCGCCAACCAGACCGGCCCGGTCGATTGCAAAAAGCACGTTCAGATTCTGAATGGCGACATCGTGAATTAACTGGTCGTAGGCACGTTGCAGGAAAGTGGAATAGATAGCCACAACCGGCTTGAGGCCGTCACAGGCCATACCCGCAGCAAACGTGACTGCGTGCTGCTCGGCAATGGCAACATCAAAAAAGCGATCGGGGTACTGGTCAGCAAACTCGTCCATGCCCGAGCCGGCACTCATGGCCGGTGTGATCGCGATCAGTTTTTCATCCTGCTGTGCCATGTCGCACAACCACTGACCAAATACCTGTGAGTATGTCGGCGTTTTGGGCTCGCTGGTCGGGCGTTTGGGCTTGGCTTCAATTTTGCTCAGGGCGTGCATGCCAAACGGATCGTTTTCAGATGCGGTGTAACCCTTGCCTTTCTGGGTAACGATGTGCAGCAGCTGCGGGCCGCGCAGCTGTTTGATGTTGCCCAGTACTTCGATGAGGCGCTCTGTATCGTGTCCGTCTACAAGACCAATGTAGTTGAAACCGATCTCTTCAAAAAGTGTGCCTGGTGACACCATGCCTTTCATGTATTCCTCGGCACGATGCGCTGCCTTGAGTGCCGGAGGAATCTTCGACAGCATTTTTTTGCTGCCGGTACGAATAAAGTTGTATGGCTTGCTGGCCCACATGCGCGCGAAGTAGCTGGACAGGCCGCCGACATTACGTGAGATGGACATGTTGTTGTCGTTTAGAATGACAAGCACATTGTCGTCCAGCTCGCCGGCATGGTTCAGCGCTTCAAAGGCCATACCTGCCGTCATTGCGCCATCACCGATGACCGCGATTACGTGCCGCTCTGCTTCCTGGCGCCGGGCGGCAATCATCATGCCCAGTGCGGCGCTGATGGATGTGCTGGAATGCCCGACACCAAAGCAGTCGTAGTCACTTTCGGTGCGGCAGGGGAAGGCTGCCAGGCCGCCAGGCTGGCGCATGGTCAGCATCCGCTCGCGGCGGCCGGTGAGTATCTTGTGCGGGTAGGACTGATGGCCCACATCCCAGATCAGCCGGTCTTCGGGGGTGTCAAACACATAGTGCAGGGCGATGGTCAGTTCGACCACGCCCAGACCTGCGCCGAAATGCCCACCAGTCTGTCCTACGGAATACAGCAGGAAATTGCGCAATTCGCGCGCCAGATCCGGAAAGTCGGCGGGATCCATGGTCTTAAGATCAGCTGGTGAGCTGATCTGGTCCAGCAGTGGCGTGTCCGGACGGCTGAGAGGGATTTCGGTTAACATTGAGTCATGAGCCTGCATTTAATTGGATCAGATGTCAATTCAGTATGCTCGCTGAGTAACGTAGTCAGCAATCGAGCTGAGTATGGCGGTGTCCCCCGGAATCGGGCTCAATGCGTCCTTGGCCGCCTGAATCAGGGAAGTCGCCTTTTCCCTGGCGCCGTCCAGCCCCAGTACACTGACATAAGTGGGTTTGTTCAGCGCGATATCAGCACCCTGTTTCTTGCCCAGAGTGCCAGTTTCGGCGACGACATCAAGCACGTCATCGTGCACCTGAAACGCAAGTCCGATGTTGCGGGCATAGACCTGCAGAGCTTCCATTATCTGAGGTGCCCGGCAGCCAGCGCTAAGCGCGCCCAGCTCTACGCTGGCGCAGATCAGTGCTCCGGTTTTCAGCCGGTGCATGGTCTCCAGCTCGATCTGGGTCAGCTGCCGCCCCACGGCCCCCAAATCCAGCGCCTGGCCAGCAATCATCCCATGGCAGCCACTGGCTGCCGCCAGGATATTGATCATGTTCACCACGGTGACTGGATCATTGCCTTTATGTTCACTGAGAATCTGTATGGACAGGCTTTGCAGGGCATCGCCCGCGAGGATGGCAGTGGCCTCGTCATAAGCCTTGTGCAGCGTGGGTTTGCCACGGCGCAGGTCGTCATTGTCCATGGCCGGCAGGTCGTCGTGGATCAGTGAGTAGCAGTGCATCATCTCCACGGCGCAGGCAGCGTCGTCAGCGGCTGACATCGGGGCGCCGAGCGCGCTGGCAGCGGCATAGGCAAGGCAGGGCCGTATGCGCTTGCCGCCCAGCAGTGTACTGTAGCGCATCGCCTCTACCAGTCTTGGCGGCATGGCGGTCAGCGCGGCCAGGCGGTTTTCCATCTGCTGGTCACAGCGTTCACGACACTGCTTCAGAAAGGTATTCAGTTGATCGGCTGCTGGGGTGTTCATTCTCGGTCCCGGTTCTCCACTGCATCGTTGCTGGCACTGGCAAGCGGCTCCAGCGTGACCGGGTCGGCATCAGGGTTGGTTAATACCTGTACACGCAATTCGGCCTGCTGCAGTGCCTGCTGGCACTCGCGTGTCAGTCGGATGCCTTTTTCGAAAGCGGCAAGTGAGTCTTCAAGCCCCATGTTCCCTTCTTCCATCTGGTTGACGAGTGTTTCCAGTTCGGCCAGGGTCTGCTCAAAAGCCAGGGGTTTTTGGTCCGACATCACGGGCTCCTTTGCGCTAAAAACTACCAATTATCGGCGCTACACGGGGCGAAGGCAATCGCCAGCGACAGCGCCAATCATATGCCTGTCACAATCTCTCCATACACTTGTCACATCGCAGGACAGATGAATTGGGATTTTGACAATGAGCCGCATATTGTACGGTGTTTCGGGTGAAGGATCAGGACATTCGTCACGGGCCATGGAAATCGGCCGTCACCTGCTCGCCGAAGGGCATCAACTCAAGATGGTGACCTATGATCGTGGGCTGAAAGCGCTCGCCAGTGATTTTGACTGTTTTGCTATCGAAGGGCTTCACATTGTCAGTGACAATAATCGTGTGCGTCCGCTGAAGACAGTCTGGAACAACCTGCGCCGAGCGCCACGGGCGGTACGCCGGCTGATAGCACTGCGCCGCATGATCCGGGAGTTTCAGCCGGATGTGGTGCTGACTGATTTCGAGCCGACCAGCGCCTGGCTGGCATGGTTTTTCGACCTGCCGCTGATCAGTCTGGATAACCAGCACCGCATGCGGTACATGAGCTACGAGTCACCGCCGGGGCTGTCCTGGTCGCGGCGCATTACAGAAACCATCATCAAGCTGATGATCCCAGCACCCGACGCGGCATTGGCCACCACCTATTTCTTCGGCGAGCCGCGCAATGACCGGACCTTCCTGTTTCCGCCAATCCTGCGCCGGGAAGTACTTGAGTGTCGACCCTATCAGGGCGGTCATCACCTAGTCTACGTGACCAGTGAATTCAACTCACTGCTGGGTTTGCTGCGCCAGTTTCCGGAACACCAGTTTATTGTCTACGGCAGCAGCCAGCAGGGCGAGGATGCCAATCTGACATTCCGGCCATTCAGTGTTGATGGTTTTCTGCGCGACCTGGAGTCGTGCCAGTCGGTGATTGCGACGGCCGGGTTCACACTGATCAGCGAGGCACTTTATCTGGGCAAACCCTATCTGGCGCTGCCAATGCAGGGACAGTTCGAACAGCAGTTGAATGCCTTTTGTCTTGAACAGCTTGGCTATGGCATGAGTGCTGCGCCGGTTGGTGTACGTCAGCTGGCGCGCTTTTTCGACAAGCTGCCGGCATTGAGCGAGTCAGCGCAGCGTTACGCGGACAGCCAAAAGATAACTGATGTAACACAGGCCAACCTGGGTATTCGCACGAAACTGGACGAACTGCTCGGTCAGAGGCTTCAACAGCTCCATCGTTGACCACTCCGGCAGTGCGCAGTATGCTGGCGCTCCTGTCAATCGGGGTCAATTTGCCGGCATATTCATGGATAATAAAAACGATAATCGTCTTAAAGACAGTCTGCGCGGTTTTGATCGCCAGGACTGGCGTATTCAGTTCGGACTGGTCGTCACACTCATCTGGTTGTTGCTTGGCACGCTGTACATGACCGTCAATGTTGGCTGGTCACGTTTCGCCACGCTACCGATCGAAGATATGGGCAGTTTTCTGGAAGGTGCATTCGCGCCGCTGGCCTTCCTCTGGCTGGTGATTGGTCTGTTTATTCAACAATCCATTCAGGCACAGAACAACCGAGAGCTTTATCACAGCAATATTGTTTCTGCGCGGCAGGCGGAAGCACTGGCGGCCAATGAGAAGAATGCACGCCAGGAAACTTTTTTCAAAATTGCAGATAATACCCGGAGACAATTGGGCGGTATCTCCGGTCTTTTGCTCCAGTCCTGCAAGGGGCCACAGGGTGACGGCTCGCTGAGCGAAGCGGATATGATGGACATGTGGCATCATTTCGCGACAGGTGACTTCGAGGTGTTCTCGCGCCGATTCCTGATCCTTGCCGGACGGGGCGAAAACATGGGGCCTCTGTTTTACGGCACTCAGATTCGCACCACCCATTCCGAGAATTTTATCGTGAACTTTGACCGGCTGCTGAAGCTGGCGCGTGACTGTGATGTCAACAATATCATCACCGATGCCCAGCTGCATTCTGCCCACGGTCTGCTCAGCTCACGCATGAGAGAGTTGCACCCCCGCATCAAGTTCCGTCGCTACGAATTGACGCGGACCAGTGACTACCTCGGCCAGATCATGAAGAACAGCCAGGAAGCGTAAATGTCCGCATTGATTAACGAAGTGGCTGGCAACCAAGCGTTGCTGGCCGAGCAGCTCGTGTTTGAACAGATTGCTGCCGACCTGGTCAGTCAATCCTGGTCAGTGGTGCTGGATGGCTTGCCTCCGGCGGTTGCGCAGCCTCTGTTTCAGCAGGTGCGCGATCTGAATGACAGCGACTTCGATCCGGCAGGTATCGGTCGCAGCCAGGACCATGTGCACAACAGTTTTGTGCGGCGTGATCAGGTGCGCTGGATCGATGGCGCTACCCTGGCGGAACGGGTCTGGCTGGAGTGGGCGCAACGCCTTCAGACCTATCTGAATCGACGACTGTTTCTGGGCCTGTTTTCTTTCGAATCGCATTTTGCCCACTATGGCCCCGGTGACTTCTACAAAAAGCACCTGGACGCATTCCGCCCGAATGGTCTGGAGCGTGGAGCGCGGAGGGAATTGTCTCTGGTCACTTATCTGAACCCGGGCTGGGAATCCAGCGATGGCGGTGAGCTGGCCATTTACGACGCAGCTGGTGAGCAGGTCCTGCGCCGTGTGTCGCCAGTCTACGGCACGGTTGTTGTATTCCTGAGCACTGAAGTCCCGCACGAGGTATTGCCAGCGATGCGCGACCGTTACAGCCTGGCTGGGTGGTTCCGCGTTAACGGCAGCGTTGCCGACCGACCGGACCCGCCGCAGTAATCAGTTGCTCTGGCCTTTTCCTGGGCTCCTGTGCCGGCGATGTTTGCACGTGGTGCCCGCTGCCGCGCTTCTTGCGACCAGTGGTGGTATTGCTGCGATCAGTCCTCACTGCAGCCCACTCATTCCTGCAGGGCTCCGTGTTAGCTTATGGGTGGTCGTTTCTGGGCTCAAAGTTCAGCAATGGTACCAATCCACAATGCGTGAAAAATCTCACCGATTTAAGGAGTTGCATATGTTACGGATGAAGCGTCGCGCTATCGTCACGTCAGTCAGCGCAATTGCGCTGCTCGCCAGCTTTCTGGCCCCTGCTGTTTATGCAGATGTAAGTGGTGACTGGAGTTTTGCAGTTGAAATTGCCGGTGTCGGCAGTGGCAACGCCAGCGTTACCATGCAGGAGGCCGCAGATGGGTCCATTACCGGCACTTACTCAGGGCAGCTTGGCAATACCGATTTTACCGGCAGCTCAGAGGGCGACAACTTCGAGTTTGTGTTGACCAGCCAGATGGGCTCAGTCACTTACTCGGGCGAGCAGCTGCCCGATGGCACGCTGGCTGGCAAATTGAACCTCGGAGGCATGGGTGAGGGGACATTTACGGCAACTCGCAAAGAGTAAGATCTGACAGGATTTATTGTGTCCCTGGCTGGGCTTTGCTCCCCGTTCCCCTGCGGTAAGCTGCCGACATGCTTGACAGCAAAAAATCGAAGTGTTTATATCGGCTGATTACACGGGGGAGGTGAAAAACCATGCTTAACGGGTTCAAAAAATTACAATTATTATCCGCAGCAGTGGCCGTCAGCGTTATCGCTTGTGCTCCACAGGAGTCACAATCGCCTAGCGCGACACAGTCAGGGACCAATACCGCAGCCGCTCAGGGCAGTGCTGCCGAGAGCGGCATTCCGCGCACACCTGATGGCAAGCCGGATCTCAATGGCATCTGGCAGGTGCTGTCCAATGCCAATAACAACCTGGAGCCGGCGCCGCCGAAATCGGCATTTGCCATGGTTCCTGGTGATTTTGTTCCGGTTCCCGCACCTGAAGTAGTGGCGATGGGAGCAGTTGGCGCTGTTCCTGCAAGTCAGGGCGTCATTACCACCAATGATGGTTACATTCCCTACAAGCCTGAAGCACTGGCGCAACGCGATGAAAATCGCGAGAACTGGCTGCAGCGCGATCCCGAGATCAAATGTTTCATGCCGGGTGTGCCGCGTGCCACCTACCTGCCTCATCCATTCCAGATCTTCCAGAGTGACAGCGCATTTTTCATAGCGTATTCATTTGCGGGCGCCGTCCGTAACGTATATCTGGAAGATCCCGGTGAACCACCGATTGACTCCTGGATGGGGCAGTCCTATGGCTATTGGGAAGGTGATACCTTTGTTGTGGAAGTGTCCGGGCTTATCGATCAGACCTGGTATGACCGAGCAGGAAACTATCGTTCCTGGGAGTCCACGGTAACAGAGCGTTACACGATGGTTGACGAACATGTGATCCAATACGAGGCAACTATCGAAGATCCGCAGCTCTACACTGAACCATGGACTATCGCCATGCCGCTTTACCGCCGCCTTGAGCAGGATTTTGAGCTGCCGCAATTCAAGTGTGTGGAGTTCGTGGAAGAATTGATGTTCGGACGCTTCCGTAAAGGCCGCCCGATTGAAGAAATGGTGATGCCGTTCTGATTGCTGGGCCCGCAGGTCTGGGAAGGCTTAAACCCTGCGGGCACAGTTGTTAAGCAAGGGTTCAGGCATCGCAGGACATACTGACGAAAAGCTGATGGGTCGGAAGCCTGAATGGAAGAGGCAAGTGGCCATTAAAGGCAAATGAGACGGACAGCCATCAAGAATCGTCAGGCAGATCAGATTAAACTGGAACTGGTCTGATATAAACGTTAATATTTTAGCCATGAAGCTAAATAAATAGGGGTGATTATCATGAAAATGAAACTGCTTGTAGCTGCTGTGGCAGTAGTCGGTGGCGTTGCTGCTATGAGTGTGAAAACACCAGCAACTGCGCACCACGCGTTCTCAGCGGAATTTGACGCCAACCTTCCTGTCGCGTTGCGTGGTCCGATCACACGTGTTGAGTGGATCAACCCTCACTCCTGGATTCACCTGCGCCATACCAATGATGATGGTTCCGAGCAGGCATGGATGGCAGAAGGCGGTACGCCCAACACTCTGCTGCGTCGCGGTATTACCCGCAACTCGCTGGAAATCGGCACAGAGATAGTGGTGACTGGTTACCAGAGTAAAGACCAGCTGTGCACACCGGCATGCCGCGCCAATGGCCGCGACATTACCTTCCCGGATGGCCGCAAGCTGTTCATGGGCTCTTCAGGTATCGGTGCGCCAAACGACGGCTCCGATCCAACTGAGCAGTAACAGTGACTGCAGGCTTGTTCAGGGTGTTTATCCTGAATAAGCCGCTCACCGGCAGTCCTTGAGCTGCCACAAAAAGCGTCTGACACTCCGGTTGATCCGGATCAATCAGGCGCTTTTTTTTGTCTGTCAATCTGGGTTCATGATCTGCGGAAACTGCCGTATGCTGACGCGTTCGCGCCGTCATAATACTGGTTGCAGATCGCGATCCATGCTGCTGCCACCACGATACTCGGTGGCATGAATGTAAAAGCCTGAGGTTTTGAGAGTCAGCGTGACGGTCTCAAAACCCCGGTTTTCCCAGAACCAGCCGTGCATGCCGTTAAACGCGGCTTCGTACATACCCTGGTCGGAGCTGGCATTGCCCTGCAGATAACTCTCATCATAGTTTTCCACGGTGATGTTGTCGGCATGCATGTCGAAGTAAAGCTCGCCCTCGGCTTCCCAGCTGAACACCAGTGCCTGACCAAGATCCATCAGGTACTTGTATTCCAGAGACTGGAATGGTTCCAGAATGAACTCCACTTCGTCACTCTTGTGAGTTTCCAGCTGGCTGTGAAGCGCATCTGCAGTGGTATTGGCCATGGTGTCCAGCCCCAGCAGCGCCCCTGTGCGAAGCGGGTCGCGGCCAAACTCGGCAGGCATTATGACAGTCAGGAACAGCAATAGAGCGCCCAAAAAAGCGCTGCTGATTGCCACGGCCAATCGTTTGTGGTCATCGGTCATGGAATGTACTCCTGTCAGACGGCGAGCTGCCAGGCTGTCAATTGATAGAACATCAAAAGGAAGCCTGCAGCCATCAATAGGGTGTTGCTCAGAAAGGCCTGGCGTTGGAAGGACGGGTGCTGGCGCCATAGCATGAACAGTATGAATATCATGAACAGCGCGATCATCTGGCCAATTTCCACACCAAGGTTAAAACTTATCAGGTTGACCAGCAGTCCCTCGGGAGCCAGCTGCAGCTCCTGCAGACTGGATGCCAGTCCAAAGCCGTGAAACAGGCCGAACACAAACACGGCTGCGCGGGTGTCGGGTTTCCAGCGACCCAGGGTCTGAAACGCACCCATGTTCTCCAGCGCCTTGTAAACCACAGACAGCGCAATAATGGCATCGATGAAGTAGGCATTGATGGCAATGTCACCGAGTACACCCATTATCAGTGTGATGCTGTGGCCCACAGCAAACAGTGTTACATACTTGATGACATCAAGTGCACGACTGAGGAAAAAGATGACACCCGCCAGAAACAGCAAATGGTCGTAACCAGTCACCATATGCTTGGCGCCGAGATAGACGAACGGCCCCGGTGCCGCGCCGGCATTGCTGGCAACAAAGCTGGCGTCGCCGCCGGCGATATTATGTGCCAAAGCCAGGGCGGGAACGAGACATAGCAGCGTCAGCAAGTAACGTGTCAGCATCACTGAGTAAGACTTGACGGTGCGAACCGGCCGGCGATGTCAGGGCTGTAGGACTGGTGGCAGGCGGTGCAGACACTGTAGAGCTGGGCACCGGTCTGAAAAAATTCCTCTTCATCCTGTTGTTCAGCTGCCTGCATCATGTTCAGCCCCACGGTGCTCATGGCTTTGGAGTAGGTTGCCCAGCTGTCATTGTCAACGGCGCGACCCGGTAACATCAGGGAATTGCCGATCTCTACAATGAGGGCGGCCCGTTCTTCGGCCTGATGCCAGCCTTCGTCAGTGGTCGGGTAGAGTTCGTAATAGCCTTCAATTTCGTCATCAATCCAGCCGGCAGAGCGCCACAGGCTGTCTGCGACAGGTTCCAGCACATGTGCCATCAGCTCTGCCATGCTCAAGGTAAGCGTGTAGTCCGCTTCACTTGCGGCGGCCCCGGAAGGCTCGCTGTCACCGCCACAGGCGACCAGAGCGGTAATCAGCGGTAACACCGCGGCAAGTCTAAGAATTCGTCCCATGGTGGCGCCCCCGGCAAATCACAGAAAAGTGGTATACAGCTCTCCAATTATGTCACATCAGATGGAATGTGCCACCCGGCTGCGACAACAACTTGATTCGGAGCGATGGCTGGTCTAACTTCGCTGTCATAATAAAGAAAACAGTAAGACACAGGACTCATGCCCATGAACCGATTATTCACCAGCGGCACAACTGCCGCAGCATCCAGAGCGCCACGCCACTACCTGCTGACAGCCTTGCTGTTGTCCCTTCCACTGCTGGGCAGTGCAGCAGAAAACACCGCGCCAGGCTATGAACCCCCGCGAACGCCGTCGGGTAAACCTGATTTTCAGGGTGTCTGGACCAATGCCTCAATTACTACCCTGCAGCGTGCCGGCCGTTACGATGAGCTGGTTATCCCCGAGGACCAGCTGGCTGCAGTCACGGCCGCACATCCGCAGAATGTGCGGCAGGCCACGGATGATAATCTGCAGGCTGGTGAGCTGCTGGATGGGTCTGACCTGGCCATGGGGCGCGGTTACAATGCTTTCTGGATCGATCCGGGCAGCAGTTTTGGGCGTGTCCGTGGCGAGTATCGCACGTCATGGATCATTGATCCGCCCAATGGACAGGTACCCTATTCAGAGCAGGGGCAGCAGTTAAGGCGTGAATTCCGGGCCCGCTTCAGTAGCAATGATGGACCCGAAGGCCGCTCATTGGGTGAACGTTGCCTGATTGGCTTCGGCGGTACAGGTGGGCCGCCCATGTTGAATGTGCTGTACAACAACCACTACCGTTTCGTGCAGACCGATGATTACATGATGATCATGGTCGAAATGAATCAGGACGCCAGAATCATTCCGATCGGCGGTGGGCATCGGCCCCGCGAACTGCAGCAATGGCTGGGTGACTCAATCGGCTGGTGGGAAGGCGACACACTGGTAGTAGAAACTGTCAGCCTGCATCCGCAGCAGGCCGGTAGCGGTCAGGTCCCGTTGTCCGGCGAGGGCAAGGTTATCGAGCGTTTCACACGCTACTCTGACGACCAGATTCTTTATGAATTTGAGGTGGACGACCCGGTTTATTACACCCAGGTCTGGCGTGGTGAGATGAGTTTTAATGCCAGCGACGATCGAATCTACGAGTATGCGTGCCATGAGGGCAACTACGGCTTGCCTGGTATTCTGGCGGGCGCACGGCGTGAGGAGGCGGAGGCTGCCGAGTAAGTGCAGTTCCTGTGCCGGTTTGCTGTTCTGGCGCAGGAAAGTGCATCTGGTGATTGCAAATGTAAATGAGAGAAATTATCATTTGCTGTAGTTGTTACCAATCACCGGAGGTTATGATGCGTTCACTGAAGAAGGTGCTGTTATCGTCAACTGTAGCAATGACTGCGCTGGCAGCATTGCTGACAGCATCGGCGCAGGCGGCCGAGGTCAATGTCTATTCGGCACGTGAAGAAAACCTGATCAAACCGATTCTGGATCGATTCTCCGAACAGACCGGCATCCAGGTAAACCTCATTACGGCCGGTGCTGATGAACTGACAACACGGATGGAGCTGGAGGGTGTCAACTCGCCAGCCGACCTGCTGTTGACAGTTGATGTAGGCCGTCTGCACCGCGCCAAGGAAATGGGGCTGTTGCAGCCGGTTGAGTCCGCTGTGCTTGAGCAGCGTGTGCCTTCGCAGTATCGCGACTCTGAAGGCTACTGGTACGCAGCATCACTGCGCTCACGTGTTATCGTTTACGATAAAGATCGCGTCGATCCTGCTGAGCTGTCGACCTACGAAGCGCTGGCTGATCCCAAGTGGCGTGATAGCATCTGCATTCGATCCTCATCCAATATCTACAACCAGTCCCTGGCTGCGGCCATGGTCGCTCATGACGGTGTAGAGGCGACTGAAGAATGGGCGCGCGGTATTGTTGCCAATATGGCCCGTCCGCCGCAGGGTGGTGACCGTGACCAGATTGCAGCCGTAGCCATCGGTCAGTGCCAGCTGGCGGTAGTCAATACCTACTATCTGGCCGGCATGATCAATGCGACCAGCGCAGACCAGCGTGAGCAGGCTGCCCAGGTATCCGTGTTCTGGCCAAATCAGGACGGTCGCGGCGCTCACATAAACATCAGCGGTGTTGCTCTGAGTCAGCATGCGCCTAACCGTGAAGAGGCGGTTCAGTTGATGGAATTCCTGGTCAGTGATGAAGCACAGACCTGGTATGCTGAAGCCAACAATGAATACCCGGTTCGTGAAGATGTCCCGGTCAGCGATACGCTGGCCGCCTGGGGCGAATTCAAGGCAGACGATCTTGCCCTGGACCAGCTGGGTGTTCATAATGCCGAAGCCGTGCGCCTGATGGACAGAGCCGGCTGGAGGTAATTCACCGCTAAGGCCCAATTTTGACTGGCAAGACATTGCATACTCAACAAGGTCGTGGACGAAGCGCACTGATTAGTATCATTGCGCTTTGTTTGCTTTTAAGCCTGCCGATTTTTACCGTTCTCTGGTCCATAGGCGCAGACAGCGATGGCGTCTGGCAACATCTGGCGGACACCCTGTTATGGTCCTATATCGGTCAGTCTCTCACCTTGATGACGGGAGTCGGGCTGCTGGTACTGGTGCTTGGCGTGGTGCCAGCCTGGCTGGTCACCATGACGCGTTTTCCTGGCAGTCGGGTGCTGGAGTGGGCGCTGATCCTGCCGCTGGCCATGCCAGCCTATATTATCGCCTACACCTATACAGGCATGCTGGATGTCACCGGTCCGGTTCAGGGGTTTATCCGCGAAACCTTTGATCTGCGCTTCGGCGATTACTGGTTTCCGCAGATTCGCTCACTGGGCGGTGCCATTGTGATGCTGGCGCTTGTTCTGTATCCCTACGTCTACCTGTTGTCTCGCATGGCGTTTCTGGAGCAGTCTGTCTGCGTGCTGGAAGTCTCGCGCACGCTGGGCGCAAGCCCCTGGCGATCCTTCTCCAGGGTGGCTGTGCCACTGGCACGACCGGCCATTGTTGCGGGGCTGGCGCTGGTGTTGATGGAAACGCTGGCAGACTACGGAACGGTCCAGTACTTTGGCCTATCGACTTTTACCACAGGTATCTTCCGCACCTGGTTTGGTATGGGCAGCTCTACGGCGGCCGCGCAGCTGTCGGCCGTTCTGATGCTGTTCATTCTGGTGCTGATCGTCACTGAACAATGGTCGCGCAACAAGGCACGCTTCCATCACACCAGTAGCAAGTACTCACAATTGCACCCTAAACGACTGGCGGGCTGGCAGAGCATGGCAGCCATGCTGTTCTGTGCCCTTCCCGTGCTGTGCGGCTTTCTGATCCCTTTCCTGCAGTTGTCCTGGTGGGCATGGGATACACGCGAGCTGGTCAATTTCGGGGATTTCAGCAGTCTGCTTTACAACAGTCTGCGCCTTGCTCTGGTGGCGGCACTGATCACACTGGTGCTGGGTCTGGGCATCAGTTATGCGAAGCGCCTGCAGCCGGGCATGCCGATGCGGACAGCTGTTCGTGTGCTGAGTCTGGGGTATGCCATCCCCGGCACGGTGATTGCGGTTGGTGTGCTGATCCCCTTCACCTTTTTTGATAATACTCTGGACGGCTGGATGCGCGGGCAGTTCGACTTTTCCACAGGGCTGCTGTTAAGTGGCACGTTGGGGGCCGTGATGTTTGCCTACACGGTGCGATTCCTGCCGGTATCAATGAATACGCTGGATGCCGGCCTCGGCAAAATAAAACCAACCATGGACGATGTGGGCCGTTCCATGGGGCTGGGCAACTGGCAGATGCTGCGACGAGTGCATATTCCCATGCTGCGCGGCAGCCTGTTGACGGCGGCGCTGCTGGTGTTTGTGGATGTCCTCAAAGAGCTGCCCGCGACCCTGATTCTGCGGCCGTTCAACTTTAATACACTGGCCATTCGCACCTACGAGCTGGCCAACCAGGAGCGCCTGACCGAGGCCGCCGCGTCGGCCCTGATGATCGTTCTGGCTGGCATCATTCCTGTTATCATCATCAGTCTATCCATTTCAGCATCAAGACCGGGCCATGACTCACGCATTGCAGATTGACACTATTTCGGTGGCGTTGCAGAACACGCCAATTGTCCATGACATCAGCCTGCAACTGGCGCAGGGTGATATCGGCTGCCTGCTTGGGCCCAGTGGCTGTGGCAAGACCACATTGTTGCGTGCCATCGCCGGCTTTGAACCGGTCACGCAGGGCAGCATTCAGATTGCCGGACAGCTGGTGAGCAAACCCGGCAGCCAGATGCCGGTGGAAAAGCGTCAGGTTGGTATGGTGTTTCAGGACTACGCGCTGTTTCCCCATCTGAGTGTGGAGGACAACATCGCCTTCGGTCTGACGGGCTGGAAAGCCGCTGACAAACTGGCCAGGGTGCAGGAGCTGGCCCGTATGCTGCACATTGAGGAGCTGCTGGGTGCGTATCCGCATCGCCTGTCTGGTGGCCAGCAGCAGCGCGTCGCCATCGCCCGCGCCATGGCGCCGCGGCCGCGCATTCTTTTGCTGGATGAGCCATTTGCAAGTCTTGATGTCGAATTGCGTGAAGACATAGCGCGAGAGATTCGTGAGGTGCTCAAACAGGACGGCATCACCAGCATTCTGGTGAGTCATAATCAGCTTGAAGCCTTTGCCATGGCCGATGAAATTGGCGTCATGAGAGCCGGGCGGCTGTTGCAGTGGAGCACCGCATTCGAACTTTATCATGAGCCGCGCAATGCCTACGTGGCTGATTTCGTCGGTGAGGGTGTATTCCTGCCAGGGACGGTGATTGATACCCTGAGTGTGAGTACAGAGCTTGGGGTGTTGACGACGCACGAGCCGATCGCACACAAAGCGGGTGACCTGGTGTCAGTGCTGATTCGCCCTGACGACGTGGTACACGACGACAACAGTAAAGAGACTGCCCGGGTACTGAAAAAGGTATTCCGTGGGGCCGACTTTATGTACTCGCTGGCACTGCCCAGTGGTGCCCAGGTGCTAAGCCTGGTGCCCAGTCATCATGCCCATCCGGTGGGCAGTGATATCGGCATTAAGGTGGAGATGGATCACCTGGTGGTGTTTCCAATCGATTAACTGTTGTCCACCAGAAAGGTTTCCAGTTTCTGATCGGTAAGCCTGTGGATCTGCGAAAACACAAACCAGATCGCGATCATCAGCACGATCATGCTGGGGACGGCAATAACCGGGTAGCTCAGAGCCGTCATTCGGCCCAGCTCGGCACTGAATTCGCTGGTGCCAGGTGGACTCACCAGAATCACGCGCGCCAGAATGTAGTTCAGTGCCGATGACAGGAAGAATGAACCGGCGACAATCATCGATGCGTGTCCGAGCCGCCTCTCGAACAGCTCCGTATTTCCCTTGGCAGACAGCGCATCGTATAGCGCCTCGACACGGATCAGTTGTGCATTCAGAATAAGCGTCTTGACCAGCGGAAAACGCGTACGCTGACTGATCAGCACCGCCAGGCCTATGATACCGGGTATGGCCGCTTCCTTGATGGCGATGTACTGCGGGTCCAGCTGCAGCAGGCTGATACCGCCAGTAAGAAATACACTGACCACACCCAGCACCGAAAACGGATTGATCTTGCCGGATTCGCGCAGATCCCACAGGCCGTACAGGATAGGGAATGCCAGCGCCACAACAATACTCAGACTCGGCCCAAGGCTGTCTTCACCGTTGAAACGGCTGAGGATGACGACTGGGATGATGATGTTGAATGCCAGATTGCCGAGAAATCCGCCACGCGGTTTCTTTGGCTGCTGCTCGCGAGTTGGCTGGTCTGTGGTCGTGCCCTGGGTCATAGTCGGAGTCCGTTTTTTGGGCCGCAGGGGGAGAAAAAGAGTGGTAGCTACGGGTGGACTTGAACCACCGACCCCAGCATTATGAATGCTGTGCTCTAACCAGCTGAGCTACGTAGCCACATCGAGGACGCGCATTTTGTCTATTTCAAGGGCCTTTGTCAAGAACCTGATATACGCCTGTTAAACATTGAAGCGGAAGTGAATCACATCACCATCGTGGACGATGTATTCCTTGCCTTCCAGTCGCCATTTGCCGGCATCCTTGGCCCCCTGTTCACCCTTGAACGCAACATAGTCGTCGTAGGCGATGACTTCGGCGCGGATAAACCCTCGTTCGAAATCGGTATGAATGGCGGCGGCTGCGCGGGGAGCCGTGGCACCCTGTTTGATAGTCCAGGCGCGCACTTCCTTGGGTCCGGCGGTGAAATAGGTCTGCAGGCCCAGCAGGCTGTAACCGGCACGGATAACACGATCCAGGCCAGGCTCTTCCATGCCCAGATCCTGCAGGAATTCGAGTTTTTCGTCGTCTTCCAGCTCCGCAATTTCCGCTTCCAGTTTATTGCAGATCGGCACCAGCACGGCACCTTCGGCTTCTGCCACGGCACGAACTTTATCCAGATGGGGGTTGTTCTCGAAGCCATCTTCGTCAACGTTGGCGATGTACATGGTTGGTTTGACAGTCAGCAGATGCAGCGAATACAGATCGGCCAGTTCTTCCTTGCTCAGACCCATGCTACGCACTGGTTGCGCGCCGTCCAGGTGTTGTTTGACTTTTTCAAACAGGGCAATCTGTCGCACCGCGTCCTTGTCACCGCCCTTGGCGATGCGGCCCAGTCGCAGAATACCTTTTTCCACTGACTCCAGGTCGGCCAGTGCCAGCTCGGTATTGATGGTCTCAATGTCCGCTACCGGGTTGATGGTGTCAGCGACATGCACGATATTGCTGTCTTCAAAGCAGCGAACGACATGTGCAATCGCGTCAGTCTCACGAATGTTGGCAAGAAACTGGTTACCCAGGCCTTCGCCTTTGGAGGCACCGGCAACCAGTCCGGCGATGTCCACAAACTCCATGCTGGTGGGAATGGTCTTTTGCGGTTGAACGATGTCTGCCAGCACGTCAAGTCGCGGATCAGGCATGGGTACAATGCCTGAATTGGGTTCAATGGTGCAGAACGGAAAATTCTCTGCAGCAATACCCGCTTTGGTCAGCGCGTTGAACAGTGTTGATTTTCCGACGTTTGGCAGGCCAACGATGCCGCATTTAAAACCCATGGGTGTATATCCTGTAAAGTGTGATGTCTATTGGCTGTCTGCAACAGGGCTCTGACTGTGCAGGGTCTGCATGGCCTGATTCCACTGTCCGTTAACCAGTTGCGGCAGAACCTTCAGAGCCTGATCAATATCGTGTTCTATCTGTATGGTGTCGTCTTTGCCGGGATCGCTAAGCACATAATTGGCAACTTTATTTTTGTCGCCAGGGTGGCCCACGCCGATACGTAGTCGTTTGAAATCATTTGCTCCACCAAGCGCGCTGATGATATCGCGCATGCCATTGTGCCCGCCATGTCCACCACCCGATTTCAGACGGGTTGTGCCGACCGGAAAATCGATCTCATCATAGGCCACCAGCATGTGCTGCGGCTCGATATCGAAGTAATGACAGAGACTGGCTACGGACAGGCCGCTGCGATTCATGAAGGTGGTAGGGAATAACAGTCGGACATCGTGTCCTTCAATAGTGACACGTGCCACATTCCCATGAAAGCGTGCTTCGGGACGGAGTTCGCCGTGGTAGCGTCGACAGATCTCATCCAGAAACCAGACGCCCACATTGTGGCGGTTATAGCGATACTGCGGGCCCGGATTTCCCAGGCCCACAATCAATTTGAGCGTGTCAGTGCTCATGGCAGGAGAGATTACTCCTCGCCGGACTCTTCGTCGTCAGACGCTTCATCCTGCGCTCCGCCACGAGGCGGCTGAACAGTAACAACGGCGTGGTCAGCATCGGCGCCGTGTGTCAGGTCTACGCTGCTGACGCCTTTCGGGAAGTCTATCTGGGAGATGTGGATGGCTTCGCCGACACCCAGATTGGCCACGTCCACTTCCAGGTACTCTGGCAGGTCTTTAGGCAGACACACGATTTCCAGTTCAGTGATGGTACGCAGCAGACTGCCACCACCCAGTTTCACGCCTTTACACTTCTCTTCGTTCAGAACGTGTACAGGTACTTTCACGTGAATGGTCTGCTTGGCGCTGACGCGTTGGAAGTCGGCGTGCATCAGGCGTGGCTTGGCCGGGTGACGCTGCAGATCCTTGATAACGACCTGTTCTTTTTTGCCATCCACGTGCAGTGTGATGATGTGCGCAAAGAACGCTTCGTTGGTGGTGGCCTTCAGCAGATCCTTGTGAGGAATCGAAATCGACTGCGGCTTTTTGTTGCCGCCGTAGATGATGGCCGGTACTTCGTCAGCCAGGCGACGCAGGCGGCGGCTCGCACCTTTCCCCAGGTCGTCTCTGGCAGTTGCATTCAGATCAAACTCATTGGACATGATGTCCCTCCAGTTTCAAATAACGCCTGCATTGCTTGCGACCAGCGCCGCAGACGTGTCAGTAAAAGAGTGTCGGGAAAACTGCTCCTGGCACTCCGGTTAAAATCAGATTTCAGCGCTGTCAAACATGGCGCTGATGGATTCTTCATTGCTGACGCGCCGGATAGACTCGGCCAGCAGGCGCGCCATGCTCAATTGGCGAACTTTTTTGCACTTCTTGATCTCGTCGCTCAGCGGGATGGTGTCAGTAACCACCAGCGTATCCAGTGTCGAGTTGGCAATATTTTCGGCCGCTTTGCCGGACAGGACCGGGTGCGTACAGTACGCCACAACTTTGGTTGCGCCGTGCTCTTTCAGAGCGGCAGCAGCTTTGCACAGGGTGCCAGCCGTATCAACCATGTCGTCCACGATCAGGCAAGTACGGTTTTTCACTTCACCGATAATGTGCATGACCTGGGCTTCGTTGGCCTGTGGGCGACGTTTGTCGATAATCGCCAGATCCACATTCAACTGCTTGGCTACTGCCCGTGCACGCACAACACCACCGATGTCGGGTGATACCACGGTCAGGTTTTCATAATTCTGACGAACGATGTCTTCGGTCAGTACCGGCGAGCCATACACGTTGTCCACTGGAATACTGAAGAAACCCTGGATCTGCTCAGCATGCAAGTCCACTGTCAGCACGCGATTGATACCTACCGCAGAAATCATGTCAGCTACCACTTTGGCACTGATAGCCACACGTGCTGATCGAACGCGACGATCCTGACGGGCATAGCCGAAATAGGGGATTACAGCCGTGATGCGATTGGCAGAGGCGCGGTGCATGGCATCAGCGGTCAGCAGCAGTTCCATCAGGCTGTCATTGGTGGGTGCGCAGGTGGACTGAATGATAAAAACGTCCTTGCCGCGCACGTTCTCTTTGATCTCGACTGCCACTTCGCCGTCGCTGAACTTGCCAATATCGGCATCACCCAGCGGAATACCGATATAGCGGGCAATTTTCTCTGCCAGCACCGGATTCGCATTGCCGGTGAAAACCATCAAGTTGTTTGCCATGAGTTGAGTACCTTCAGACTTGCTGCGGGCGGGGCTCCGGTTCATGAGCTGCTTGGTCTTGAACAGTGACTGTTTGATAACGCTGCCCGTCCGGATAGTTTCTGTTCGTCATTGCTGGCGGCCGATGACTGCCTGGACGCTCTGCTCGTTCAATCAGAAAATCCGCACCGCATCGACCCAGGGGGTGATGCATGTGCGGATTTCCGGGGATTTGGCTGGGGTGGCTGGACTCGAACCAACGCATGCAAGGATCAAAACCTTGTGCCTTACCAACTTGGCGACACCCCAGTGATAGTTGGCTATTTTAAGCCATTTTCCTATTGCACGTCCAGTTGCGAGGCCAGAGCCTGGTCGACTGGAGACTGGTTCAGTCCTTGAGCCACAAAGCTGCTGGCGCGTTTTAATGCCGGCAAATCAATGTGTTCCAGTTCGTGCAATACTTTTCTGGCGTCAGCTTCTGTCCTGAATGATGCAAAAACACTGGCGCCTGTTCCTGTCATCCTGGCGGGGGCGAATTGAGCGAGCCAATTCAGTGCCTCATCCACTTCCGGATACAGGTTTCTGACCAGTGTTTCGCAGTCGTTTCGGGACTGCCCTGCCAGAAAGGCGCACATTTTGATGGGTGGCGTGTCTCGTGTCAATTGCTCATGTGAAAAAATTCTGCCGGTAGCGATATGGCAGTCTGGAGTGATCACCAGGTAAGTCGCTTCAGGCAATGAAATGGGCGTCAGGTGCTCGCCCACCCCTTCAGCCCAGGCACTGTTGCCGTGAACAAAGACAGGGACGTCAGCTCCCAGCGCCAGACCGATGCTGGCCAGCTGCTGTTTATCCATCTCGAGCTTCCACAGGGCATTCAGTGCCAGCAGTGTACTGGCGGCATCGCTGCTGCCACCACCCAGCCCTCCACCAGCAGGCAGGCGTTTGTCCAGATAGATGTCGGCGCCCAGCGGACAGCCGCTTTCAGACTGCAGAGCGCGGGCCGCCTGAAGCACCAGATTATCGCCGCCGATCAGTTCGGATCTGTTGCAGTCCAGCTTAAGCTTGCCGTCGCTGCGCGGGCTCAGGTGCAGCGTGTCGCCGTGGCCGAGTATCTGGAACACCGTCTGCAGATTGTGATAACCGTCAGCACGGCGACCTGTGATGTGTAGAAACAGGTTTAGTTTGGCCGGTGCAGGGACCACCAGTGTTGCAGTGGCTGAGCTCATGAGTCTTGTTGTGTCACTATCAGTGGCTCATCACCTGGCAGCGACCAGTCCAGACGGTACAGGTCGAGGCGCAATGGCGACTTCTGTATACGAATGCGGGTTGGCAGCGTTTCAGTGCCGAAGTTAGTGTAGCCCATGTAGTTGATCTGCCAGCCGCTTTGCTGAAACTGCAGCAGCTGGCTGGTCTCACCAAAACTGAGATCGTGAGCTTCGCCGGGTGCCGGGATGCCCCGGATCCAGTAATTGAGCTCGGTAACGGGTAACTCATAACCAATCTGCTGGTAGAGCAGTTCTTCCGGCGAATCGGTAATGACCGGGTCTTCCCCCTGCTGCTCAATCCGCACGTAGCCGGGTTGCCCGTTGATCTCGGTGGCACCGATATTAAATGTGCCCCACAGGTTGATTCGGTAGCGCTCTTTGTCCTGCTGCCAGCGAATCCGGGAAGTGTGTGCTTCCTCAGCGTCGCGCACATTAATGCTGCCGGTAAACTCCCAGCGTTCGATCTGCTGCAGAACCTGCTGGCGCTGCGCCCACTCCGGATTGACGGGTGCATCGATACGCGGTGTACTCTGGCAGGACGCCAGCACAAGCAGGAATATCAGTGACAGGTATACCCGGTGCATCATCAGGATGGTTCTCCGGGCGACTCCCCAGTAAGGCGCTCCATGGCGTCCAGGACGTGCTCGCTGTCAGGGTCGGCATCCAGCGCCTGTTCCCAGATCAGCAGGGCTTCTGCTTCTTTACCGCTTACCCATAGTACCTCGCCCAGATGGGCCGCTACTTCAGGGTCCGGAAACGCAGCATAGGCGCGTTGCAGGTTGTACAGTGCGTCGTCCAGATAGCCGAGCTTGAACTGCACCCAGCCCAGGCTGTCGATGATGGCCGGGTCATCGGGTGAAATATCAATGGCGCGCTCGATCAGTTCCAGCGCCTCCTGATAACGATCGGTTCTGACCGTCAGCGAGTAACCAAGGTGATTGAGGGCGCGGGCGTCATTGGGGTTAATGGCAATGATGTGTTGCAGGTCCCGTTCGGCAGCCTCCTGGCGTCCGGCGCGCTCGTGCAGCAGGGTGCGTGCGAACAGCAGATCGACATTCTGTGGATGATCCAGTAGTGCCTGATCAAGCACCGTCAATGCCCGTTCGTGATGTCCGGCATTAATAAGCGCTTCGGCGAGCAGAGCCGGATACGCGGGCGCCAGTGCGGTGTCCCGCGCGCTCATTTGTGCCACCCAGGCCTCAGCTTCGTCGAACTGCTCAAGATCTACCTGCAATCGCAGGGCTTCGCGCTGGGCGTTCAGAAAGGCATTGGAACGCCGCTGGACCTGCTGGTAGTGGAACAGCGCCTGTTCAAGCTCGCCTCGAGCCTCCAGAGCATAGCCAAGATAGTAGTGTGCTTCATTTTGCCGGTACCCGGAGCGCAGCAGGTCGCGCAGCTGGGCTTCGGCCAGCGTCAACTGATCAATTTCCAGGTTGATCAGGATCAGCGAATACAGTGTTTCCATGTCGCCGGGTTCGCGCCGCAGAAGCTCGGTAAACTGGATTGACGCTGGTTCAAGCTTATCGTTCTGTACCAGCAGCTGTGCATAGCTGTAACGCAGCAGCCGGTGTTCCGGATAGCGCTCGACGTACTCCGCCAGCAGCGCCTCGGCCGCCTCAACCTGGCCGCTGTTCTGAAGCAGCTGTGCTTCGATAAGCACGGTTCTTGGGTTGTCGCCGTAGCGTTGGCGGGCCACATCAAGGATGGCGCGGGCGCTGTCGGTATCGCCGCTCTGGTCGTGCAGCTGTGCCAGGGCGTAATAAACGGAGGGTTCGTCCGGGTGCCGTGTATTGATGGCCTGCAGCCGTTCAATGATGACCTGGCGTTGACGGTCTTCCAGATTGGCAGTGCGCGCTGACAGCGCTGTGAAATCGACCTGGCCACCCAGCGCCATGACCTGTTCGAAATGCGGCAGGGCTCTGACGAACAGACCCTGCTCCATGAACTGGTAGCCAATGATCAAATGCGGGTCAATGGCGTCAGGTTCAATCGCCAGCCACTGGTCAGCAAGGTTGGACAGTGCCTGCGCATTGCCCAGTGCTGATGCATACTCTACGGCACGCCGGATGATGCCCGGGTCCTGTGTTTCCAGTGCCAGTCGATAATATCCCTCGGCCGCGCCAGCCATGTCGCCGCGCAGGCCACGGATTTCGCTGAGCAGTGCCAGCTCAAGCTGCTCCTGGGTAAAATTACCGTACTCGATGGGTGGCTCAGGTGCAGCCTGCACAGGGGCATGAACTGCCTGTTCGGCGGTTTCAGGTGCTTGTGGCTCGGCATCTGGTGGCGCAGGATTGCTGGCGCATGCGGCCAAAAGCGGCAGGCTGAGGTAGAACAGTCTTGGCAAAATTTTTGTCATAATATCCGGTCATGGGTGTGCCAGGGCACGCCCGGATTGTAGCAACAGTTATAATTCAACACTACACTAGTGTCCTGTCTGGTTAGTTCGCATAGTTTCAGAGTGATTGTCTGTTACCAGGATGATGTGAACTAACCAGACAGGACATAAAGACCGGGCGGGCCCCATAATACGTGCGTTGCCTGCTCTTTGTGGCCAAATTCCCACTCCAGAACGGGCAAACGCCCCCGTTTTTTAGTAAGATAGCGCACTTTTTCGACTCAAGGCTCAGTATGGCGCTGGTTCTGCTCGGCATCAATCACAACACGGCCAACGTGGCACTCCGTGAGAAGGTGGCATTCCCACCTGAAAAAATGGCGGACGCCATGCAGGGCGTGCGGTCGTTGCAGCATGTGTCTGAAGCTGTGATTGTGTCCACCTGTAACCGGACCGAGCTGTATATAGATGTTGATATAGAGGGCGACCCGGAGCAGGAGTTCAGCCCCGAACGCATGCAGCAGGAACAGCAGAAGCTGTTGCAGTGGCTGAGTGACTACCACGGAATTGATGCCACCGAGCTGGGTACCTGCAGTTATTTTCACTGGCGTGAGGACGTGATCCGCCATTTGATGCGGGTCGCCTGCGGGCTCGATTCCATGGTGCTCGGCGAGCCCCAGATTCTGGGCCAGATCAAATCCGCGTTTGCAGTTGCCAAAGATCTTGGCGCGGCCGGCTCCGATCTCGGCAAAGCCTTTCAGGAAGCGTTCTCCATTGCCAAGGAAGTGCGAACCGATACCGCTATCGGCGAGAACCCGGTTTCAGTTGCCTATGCGGCTGTCACTCTGGCGGAGCAGATTTTCTCTGAATTGCGCAGCCTCAACGCACTGCTGATTGGGGCGGGCCATACCATTGAGCTGGTGGCGCGCCACCTGATTGAGCGTGGCGTCAAACGAATCGTGATTGCCAACCGGACTCTGGAAAATGCGGTCAAACTGGGAGACAAGTTTGGTGCGCGCGGCGTCCTGTTGTCGGATATTCCGGCGGAGCTGGAGCACGCGGATATCATCGTTTCCTCGACCAACAGCCAGTTGCCATTGCTGGGTAAAGGCGCTGTCGAGCGCGCGCTGAAGAGCCGCCGCCACAAGCCCATGCTGCTGGTCGACCTGGCTGTCCCGCGCGATATCGAACCCGAAGTGGGGCAGATCAGTGATGCCTATCTATACAGCGTTGACGATATCCGCGACGTGATTGAGGACGGCGTAAAGAGTCGCGCACAGGCGGCCGAGCAGGCCAGCGCCATCATTGAGCGCGGTGTCGAAGAGTATCTGCGTCAATTAAGAGCCCTGAACGCTGTAGCCACCTTGCGGGCATTTCGCGGCCAGGCTGATGCCATTCGTCAGGCCGAGCTTGAGAAGGCCAGGCGTTCGCTGGAGAAGGGTGCAGATGCCGAGCAGGTGCTGGAGTCTCTGGCGCGGGGTTTGACCAACAAACTTATCCATACACCCAGTGTGCAAATGAAAAAAGCCAGCGCCGAAGGACGCGACGAAGTCGTACGCCTGGCGCAGGAGCTGTATCAATTGGGAGATGAGTCATGAAAGAGTCCATCTTTCAGAAACTGGAACATTTGGCGGAGCGCTACCAGGAGCTGCAGGCGTTGCTCAGCGACGCCGAGACGATCGCCGATCAGGATCGTTTTCGCAAATTGTCGCGTGAATTTGCCGACCTGGAACCGATCGCCCAGGAATTTGAACGCTACTGCACAGCGCAACAGGGCATGACGCAGGCGCAGGAGATGATGCGCGATAGTGACCCGGACATGCGCGCCATGGCTGAGGAAGAGTACTTCAGTCTGAAAGAGTCTCTGCAGGAGCTTGAGCTTTCACTTCAGAAGCTGCTTTTGCCCAAGGACGAGCGCGACACGATGGATGTGTTCCTGGAGGTGCGCGCTGGCACGGGTGGCGACGAAGCAGCCATCTTTGCCGGTGACCTGTTCAGAATGTATTCCCTGTATGCGGAATCCAAAGGCTGGCGCATCGAGATTCTGAGCGAGCGCCCTGGTGAACATGGCGGTTACAAGGAAATTATTACCCGTGTGGCCGGCAAGAATGTCTATGGACACCTTAAATTCGAATCTGGTGCGCACCGCGTGCAGCGAGTACCCGAGACCGAGACACAGGGGCGTATTCATACCTCTGCCTGCACGGTTGCGATTCTGCCCGCTGGCGATGAGATGGAAGAGATCGAGCTGAACAAGGCGGATCTGCGCATTGATACCTTCCGTGCCAGTGGTGCCGGTGGTCAGCACGTCAACAAGACCGACTCAGCCATTCGCATTACCCATATCCCGACCGGTATCGTGGTCGAGTGTCAGGATGAGCGCTCGCAGCACAAGAATCGTGCGCGCGCCATGTCCCTGCTCAGCGCACGGCTCAATGACATGCAGCAGGCAGCGGCCGACAAGGAGCAATCCGATACCCGTCGCCTGCTGGTGGGTTCTGGCGATCGCTCCGAACGTATCCGCACCTACAACTATCCGCAGGGGCGCGTTACTGATCACCGAATCAACCTGACCCTGTACAAGCTGTCAGAAGTGCTGTCAGGTGATCTCGATGCGGTGATTCAGCCGCTGATTAATGAATATCAGGCTGATCAACTGGCGGAGCTGGCGGCCTGACCGTGGCCATACTCACCGTCGGTCAGTTGCTCAGGCAGACGGCCACCCGGCTGACGCAATCAGGCTCGCCGCAACTGGATGCCGAGCTGTTGCTGGCGCAGGTCATGGGTGTCAGTCGCTCCGGCGTGCTGGCCCGCCTGCGCGATCCCGTTCAGCCCGGGATTCAGCAAGCCTATGACGAGCTGATTGCCCGCCGCCAGCTGGGTGAACCGGTAGCCTATCTGCTTGGGCGCCAGGGGTTCTGGAGTCTGGAGCTGGATGTCACGCCGGATGTGCTGATACCCAGACCCGAGACCGAACTACTGGTGGAAAGCTGTCTGCAGATTGCAGGGCCTGACGCCGCAGACTTTACTGTCGCCGATCTGGGTACCGGGTCGGGTGCCATTGCCCTGGCTCTGGCAGTAGAACGTCCGGCCTGGCAGGTTTATGCCACTGATCGCAGTGAGGCGGCGCTGGTCGTCGCATCCGAAAACGCCCGTCGATTGTCATTGTCCGATCGAATCGAGTTTCGTCAGGGGGACTGGTGCGCGGCGCTGCCTGATGGGCTTGAACTCGACATTCTTGTCAGTAATCCGCCATATATTGACCCGGAGGATCCGCATCTGAGCCAGGGCGCGCTGCCTTTTGAGCCTCTGTCAGCACTGCGTTCAGATGAGCAGGGCTTGCGTGATATTCGTTTGATAGTGCAGCAGTCGCTGGCTGTGTTGAAGCCGGCCGGCTGGCTTCTGCTTGAACATGGGTATAATCAGGGCGCCGCCGTGCGACAGTTGATGGAGCAGCATAAATTTAATCAAGTGCGGACCGTTCAGGACCTGGCGGGTCTGGATCGGGTGACGCTGGGGTGTCGATCATGAATGACGAACAGCTGCTACGCTACAGTCGGCAGATAATGCTGCCAAATATGGATATCGCCGGTCAGCAGCGACTGCTGGACGCGAGCGTGCTTATCGTGGGAATGGGCGGGCTGGGAAGTCCGGTTGCCATGTATCTGGCTGCTGCTGGCGTCGGCAAACTCGTCTTGGTCGATGATGACGGGGTAGAGCTCAGCAATCTACAGCGCCAGATCGCACACACCACCGATCGCATCGGGCAATCAAAAGTGGCCTCCGCGCAGCAGACGCTGCAGGCGCTTAATCCGGACGTTCAGATTGACACACTGACGACACGGCTGGATGCGCAGACGCTGCAGGCGCAGATCGATCGTGGCGTCGATCTGGTCGTGGATGCCTGTGATAATTTTGCCACGCGCTTCATGATCAATCGGGCCTGCGTGCAGAATAAACTGCCACTGGTGTCTGGTGCCGCCATCCGTCTGGAAGGACAGCTTGCCGTGTTTGATACCCGTCGCGACAACAGCCCCTGCTATCAATGTCTGTATCGTGAGGGCGGTGACGACGAGCAGATGAGCTGCGCCCGCAATGGTGTTCTGTCGCCAGTTGTGGGCATCATAGGCACCATGCAGGCACTTGAGGCAATAAAAGTGATTGCCGGTATCGGCCAGGATTTGTGCGGCAAGTTGCTGATTTTTGACGCCATTGACAGCCAATGGCGGACGTTGAAGTTACCACGCGATCCCGCCTGCGCCGTGTGCGCAGTGCGCGCTTGATGCTGCAAATGCTCAGGCGCTATGATGCGGGCCATATTTCGAATTCAGAAGACAGGCTGCTAATACATGCAAACAAAAGATTCAGACCAGAGTAATCCCGATGCTCCGAACCAGGAAGCACAAGATCAGGTAAACCAGGCACAGCAAGACCAGACGCAAAACAAGCAGGAACAGCAGGACCCAGAGCAGGCAGGCCAGGAGCCGCATAACAGCGAGCAGGAAGCCCCTTCGCAGCAAAGCCAGCAAGCAGCGCCACAGCAGCAGAATGCCTCCGAACCGGAACAACCGGCGGACGAGCAGCCTGCTGAGGACAGCCAGAGCGCAGAAGCTGCCAGCGTCGAGTCTGACAATAGCCCGGTGGCTGAACAGCAGCCCGCAGCCGATCAGAAAGAGGAGCCAGCACCAGAGCCTGAGACTGCTCAGGAGCCAGCCACAGAGTTGGATCAGCAGCAGAAATCTGTAGCAGAGTCTGAAGGTATGCTGGCGACAACTGAGCAGCCAGCAACAGAAGAAGAATCAGGCGAGGGGCAGCCCGACTCTGAGTCAACAGCATCTGATGCGCCAACAATGCCGGAGGCGCCCGCAAAACAGCCTGCCCCCAAAGTACAATTCAGCAGTTTTGATCTGGCAGAACCACTTGCCAAAGCCATCAGCGATCTTGGTTTTGAGTATTGCACGCCAATCCAGGCCCAGAGTCTGCGTTATACACTGGTTGGTTATGACGTGACTGGCAAGGCCCAGACCGGCACCGGCAAAACAGCGGCATTCCTGATCACGCTGATCAATGACATGCTTAAGAATCCGATAACCGAACAGCGCTACGCCGGCGAACCAAGGGCTCTGGTGCTGGCGCCGACACGGGAGCTGGTCATTCAGATTGCCAATGATGCGACTGATCTGTGCAAACACAGTGACCTGCGCGTTGTAACCCTGGTGGGTGGTGAGGATTATCAGAAACAGCTGCGGGCAGTCGACAAACGCCCCGTCGATATTGTGGTGGCGACGCCGGGCCGTCTGATCGATTTTCTCCAGAATGAACATCTGTATCTCGGGCTGGTTGAGCTGCTGGTTATTGATGAGGCCGATCGCATGCTGGATATGGGTTTTATCCCGCAGGTTCGCAACATCGTGGCGCGCACCCCGCACAAAGACTGCCGTCAGACCCTGCTGTTCAGTGCGACTTTTACGCCAGAAATTCTGGAACTGACGTCGCGCTGGGCCATGGATCCGGTGATGATCGAAATCGAGCCCGAGCGTGTTGCCACTGACACGGTCGAGCAGATCGTCTATCTGGTCACCAGCGACGACAAATACAAACTGCTGTACAACCTGATCGGCCTGCAGGGATCCGAGAAGGTGATTGTGTTCAGCAATCGTCGCGACCAGGTGCGCAAGCTGGCTGACAATCTGCACCGCAATGGTGTCAGCTGTGGATTATTGTCCGGTGAAATTGCGCAGAAAAAACGTGTAAAAACCCTGGAAGATTTTCGTGAAGGCAAGTTGAAGGTGCTGGTAGCGACGGACGTGGCAGGCCGTGGTCTGCACATTGATGATGTGACGCATGTCATCAATTACACACTGCCGGAGGAGGCGGAGGACTACGTTCACCGCATCGGCAGAACCGGTCGGGCTGGTGCCACCGGTACGTCTATCAGTTTTGCCTGCGAGGAAGATTCCTTCCTGCTGCCGAATATCGAATCGAAGCTGGGTCAGAAACTGCCTTGCGTGCACCCCGACAGTCGTTTGCTCACCGATCCACCTGCTTTCACGCGGGAGTCCAAGTTCAAGGATGAGTCAAAACCAGCTGGACGCGGCGGGCGCGGTGGCAGGCCGTCCGGTGGCGGACGCCCACGACCGCGCCGCTAGATCTGAGTATTATGCGCCGCGACGGGCGCCATGTGACTCGAGAATTTCCATGTAGGGTGCAGCACGACGATGCTGCGCCAGATGGTCCAGAAACGTGGCGCCACTTTCGAGCGTGACATTGATGTCGTGGCCAGCTTCGACAAAGAACGGAACGAAGCGGGTGAATTGCTCGGGCAGCATACCGCGGTAGGCTTTGAGCAAAATGTGGTAATCAGCCGGCACGCCCTCGGGTGGCTCCAGGCTCAAGAAAGCCTTGATGCGCTCATCTGACCATTCTTCATTGCGAGTGGCAGGCTGAGTGCGTTCTTTCCCGGTTTTTTTCTCTTCAATCATGGTGTCATCCGTTTGGCTCACCCCAGGCAGTCCGGCTATGTGCCGCGACTGTCAGGAGCGATGGGCTTATTCGCTGAGCTTCTTGCGCAGCAGTTCGTTCAATTGAGCAGGGTTGGCCTTGCCTTTGGAAATCTTCATGGCCTGACCAACAAAGTATCCAAACACGGCTTCCTTACCGCCTTTGTATTGTGCGACCTGATCCGGATTGGCTGCGATCACATCATCCACCAGCTTTTCGATGGCACCTGTGTCCGTGACCTGCTTCAACCCGCGAGACTCGATAATCTGGTCGACATCAGATTCGCCTTCGGTCAGCGCTTCAAACACGGTCTTGGCGATCTTGCCGGAGATGGTGTTGTCCTTGATGCGACTGATCAATGTGCCCAGCTGGGTTGGCGTGACCGGGCTCTGCTGGATTTCCAGGTCCTGTTTGTTCAACAGGCCCAGCAGGTCGACGGTCACCCAGTTGGCTGACAGCTTGGCGTCTCCGCACAGCTGCGCGACCTGTTCAAAGTAATCGGCCATGGCACGGCTGCTGGTCAATACATCGGCATCATACTCGCTAAGGCCATACTGTTTAACAAAGCGGCTGCAGCGCGCATCTGGCAGCTCTGGCATGGTCGCACGTACGGCATCGATATAAGCGTCATCTATCACAACAGGCAGCAGATCAGGCTCGGGGAAGTAGCGATAGTCATTGGCGACTTCCTTGCTGCGCATCGAGCGGGTCTCGTCACGGTCGGAGTCGTACAGGCGGGTTTCCTGAATGACGCGGCCGCCATCTTCGATCAGGTCAATCTGGCGCTGTACTTCATGGTTGATGGCTTTCTCGACAAAGCGGAACGAGTTGATGTTTTTGATCTCGGTGCGTGTGCCAAATTCTGTCTCACCCTTGCGTCGTACCGATACGTTGGCGTCACAGCGCATGGAGCCCTGAGACATGTTGCCGTCGGAGATGCCCAGATAAAGAATAATTGAGTGCAGTTTCTTCAGGTAGGCAACCGCCTCTTTGGCGTTGCGCAGATCAGGCTCCGATACTATTTCCAGCAGCGGTGTTCCCGCCCGGTTAAGGTCGATACCGGACATGCCCTGAAAATCTTCATGCAAGGATTTGCCAGCATCTTCTTCGATGTGGGCGCGGGTAATGCCAATGACCTTTTCTGAGCCATCATCCATCACAATGCGCAGGCTGCCTTTGCCAACGGTTGGGTGGTCCAGCTGGCTGATCTGATAGCCTTTGGGCAGGTCAGGGTAGAAGTAATTCTTGCGGTCAAATACCGAGCGCTTGCCGATTTCTGCGTCTACCGCCAGTCCGAATGACACAGCCATCCGCAGAACTTCCTCGTTCATGACTGGTAGCGTGCCTGGTAGCGCCAGGTCGTATATATTGGCCTGGGTATTCGGTTCTGCACCGAATGCAGTGCTGCTGCCGGAAAACAGTTTGCTGGCAGTTGCCAGCTGCACGTGCACTTCAAGACCGATGACGGTTTCCCAACTCATTATTTAACCTCCGGTCGGCGCTGATGCCAGTCTGTGTTCAACTGGAACTGATGGGCGACATTCAGCAGTCGTGCCTCTGAAAACGCCGGTCCGACCAACTGCATGCCAATTGGCAATCCCTGCAGCATACCTGCTGGCAGGGACATGCCAGGGATGCCGGCCAGGTTGACGGCGATCGTGTAGATGTCTTCCAGATACATGGTGACCGGATCGGCATTTTTCTCACCAAGCTTGAAGGCTGTGTGGGGTGAGGTCGGTCCCAGGATGACGTCTACAGACTTGAAGGCTTCATCAAAATCCTGCTTGATCAAGCGGCGGATTTTCTGCGCCTTCTTGTAATAGGCATCATAGTAACCTGCAGACAGTGCGTAAGTGCCTACCATGATGCGACGTTTGACTTCGTCACCAAAGCCTTCGCTGCGGCTGCGCTTGTACAGGTCTTCAAGGTTCACCGGGTTTTCGGCGCGATGGCCAAAGCGCACTCCGTCATAACGCGACAGGTTTGCTGAAGCCTCTGCAGGTGCCACGACGTAATACGCAGGCACCGACAGGTGATTGTGCGGCAGATCAACCTCGGTCACGCTGGCGCCGAGGCTTTCCAGTACTTTGATGGCATCCTGCAGAATGGTCTGCACAGCTGGGTTCAGGTCAGCGGTGAAGTGGTCACGAGGCAGGCCGATACGCAGACCTTTCAGGGACTGCTGCAGATGTGCTGTGAAATCTTCGGCCGGATGGTCCAGGCTGGTGGAGTCACGTGAGTCCAGTCCGGCAATGGCGTTCATCATCAGCGCTGCGTCTTCTGCACTTTTACTTAGTGGGCCAGCCTGGTCAAGGCTGGAGGCAAACGCGATCATGCCAAAGCGTGATACTCGTCCGTAGGTTGGTTTCAAACCTGTAATGCCGCAGAAAGATGCAGGCTGGCGAATTGATCCGCCGGTGTCGGTGCCGGTGGCGATGGCACACATATCAGCGGCTACCGCGGCGGCGGAACCGCCCGATGATCCACCGGGTACCCGACTGCTGTCCCAGGGGTTGCGAACAGGTCCGTAATAACTGGTCTCGTTGGATGAACCCATCGCAAATTCATCCATGTTGGTTTTACCCAGCGTGACAGCGCCGGCCTGCTGGAGACGTTCAACAACACTGGCATCGTAGGGCGACACAAAATTATGCAACATGCGCGAGCCGCAGGTTGTCAGCACATCGCGCGTACAGAAGATGTCTTTGTGGGCAATGGGTATGCCGGTGAAAGGAGTACCATTGCCAGCGGCGCGCTGTTTGTCAGCTTCGGCCGCCTGTTTCAGTGCCTGCTCTTTGCACACGGTGATGTAGGCATTGAGATCCGGATTCAGTTTTTCGATGCGATCCAGATAGGCCTGAGTCAGCTCAACGCTGGAAACGTCTTTGCGATCCAGGGCTGCGCTCAGCTCTGCTACAGTTTTGCTTAACATGAAAGGGTGATCCTTGCTCGTTGGCGTTACTCAATGACTTTGGGAACCAGGTACAGACCATTCTCTGTGGCAGGTGCGATCTGCTGCAGTCGATCCCGCTGATTGGTCTCGGTCACCTGGTCCGGTCGCAGCCGCTGGGTAGCATCGAACGGGTGTGCCATCGGAGTGACGGCACTGGTGTCGATGCTTTGCATCTGGTCGATCATGGTGAGAATGTTGGAGATGCGACTGGTCACTTCATCGATGTCGGGCTGTTTGATTTGCAGTCTTGCCAGATGTGCAATTTTTTCCACATCAGTGTTGTCCAAAGCCATTCATGAACTCCCTTAGTGTGCGATAATGCGCGCTTTCCCGACGGCCGGGGATGACTGCAACGAGGGCATGTTTTGATACTTGCCCTATCATCTGAGCGTTGCTAGAGTGCATACCTTATTGCTGGAGAAACCGTGATTATACGGGATTTAGGCCGGTCTAGGGCAACAGTTTCCTTCCCCTGGAAGACGATCGTTCGCTGAACAAGCACTTTTGTATTGGCGCAGGAACTGTATTGGGATTTGTCTGTCTGCTCATTGAAGCTGGACAAGGGGTCCGGATTTCGGGCGGGTACGATTAGTATTGAGGTTAACAAAAGTTCAATGTTCAAAAAAATAAGGGGAATGTTTTCCAATGATCTGTCCATCGATCTTGGAACGGCCAACACACTGATTTACGTGCGCGGCGAAGGAATCGTTCTGAATGAGCCGTCAGTTGTGGCAATCAGAAATCACAATGGCCAGAAAACGGTAACCGCTGTCGGCGCTGATGCCAAACGTATGCTGGGCCGGACACCTGGCAATATCACAGCGATCAGACCCATGAAAGATGGCGTCATTGCCGACTTTCAGGTCACCGAAAAAATGCTCCAGCACTTCATCAGCAAAGTTCACGAAAACAGTTTTTTCCCTCCCAGCCCGCGTGTGCTGGTTTGCGTACCCTGTAAATCAACCCAGGTGGAAAGACGAGCCATCCGGGAATCAGTTCTCAGCGCAGGCGCGCGTGAAGTCCGATTGATTGAAGAGCCGATGGCAGCAGCCATCGGTGCAGGCCTGCCAGTTGAAAAGCCCAGCGGTTCCATGGTGGTGGATATCGGCGGCGGCACCACTGAGATTGCCATCATTTCACTGAATGGTGTGGTCTACGCGGAATCGGTGCGTATTGGCGGCGATCGATTTGACGAGGCGATTATCACTCACGTTCGCCGCAATTACGGCAGTCTGATTGGTGATGCCACAGCAGAGCGCATCAAAAAAGAAATCGGCTGTGCCTATCCGTCAGAGGGCATTCTGCGCGAAATCGACGTGCGTGGACGCAACCTGGCCGAAGGCGTGCCGCGCAGTTTTACTCTGAACAGCGACGAAATCCTCGAAGCATTGCAGGAGCCGCTGTCAGCTATCGTGCAGGCAGTAAAAAGCGCGCTGGAACAGTCTCCCCCGGAACTGGCCTCCGATATTGCTGAAAGTGGGATGGTTCTGACGGGTGGTGGCGCGCTGCTGAAGGATCTGGACAAGCTGCTGGCCGAAGAAACCGGTCTGCCTGTCATTGTCGCTGACGACCCCCTGACCTGTGTGGCACGTGGGGGCGGCAAGGCGATGGAGTTGATGGACCTCAACGAGATGGATGCGCTGACCCTGGACTGATTGACAGACAGAGGTTCTGGCTATTAAACCCTTATTTACAAAAGGTGTATCGCTTGAGTACCGCCTGGTAGCGTTTGTTCTGCTGGCGGTGTTGGTCATGTTTGCGGATCGGCGCTACGACTATCTGGATAGATTCCGTTTTACTGTCGCCTATCTGAGCACACCCATCTACTGGGTTGCTGATATTCCCACCCGTGTTTCGCTGTGGATCGATGATGTTTTCGTTTCGCAGCGGGATCTGATCGAAGAAAATGCCCAGCTGCGCCAGGAACTGCTGTTTGCCCAGCGTGAACTGCAATTGCTGGCGGGCCTTGCCAGCGAAAACAGCCGTCTGCGTGATCTGCAGGCAGCATCGCAGACCGTGCAGGGGCGCGCGGTCACCGCTGAAATCATCAATGTATCCAATGACCCCGGCGCGCGGCGTGTACTGATCAACCGTGGTGCCCACAATGGCGTGTTTGAGGGTCAGGCTGTGCTGGATGCTCATGGTCTGATGGGGCAGGTGGTCGAAGTGCTGCCTTTTACCAGCTGGGTGCTGCTGATCACCGACTCCCGCCACGGCACACCAGTCCAGGTAAATCGCAATGGTGAACGCGCCATTGCACGCGGCAGCCGCAGTGATGTGGCCGGCCTGGAACTGGAATTTGTTCCTGATACGGCTGATATTGTGGTGGGTGACCTGTTGGTCAGCTCGGGCCTGGGGCAGCGTTTCCCTAAAGACTATCCGGTGGCCGAGGTCACCAGCGTCGTTCATGACCCGGGTCAGGCGTTTGCCGTCATCAGGGCCCGGCCTCTGGCGCAAATGGACAGAACACGGCATGTGATGCTGGTGATTCCCGACGACGAAGTGATCAGTAGTGTGCCAGTTCCGGATGATTTTCTGGGCGCTGGCCCGGGTGAGCTGCCGGTCACCGAAGAGATGTCAGAGCCCACAGACAGCACGAATGAAGGCAACGATATCGAGGCTGAGCGTGACACTGTGCCAGACGATAATGTCCTGCTGGTGCGGGATGCGGATGAGCAGGAACCAGATATGCCAGCAGCCGGCCAGGAAAGTGCCGATACAGAGACTGATGAAACAGTGATGCCTGAGGAAGACGGGCCCGGACCAGGGGAAGATCTGCCATGACACCAAGAGCTAATGGAATCTGGGTGATCATCCTGAGTTTTCTGGTCGCCTATCTGCTGGAGATCGTCCCGTTCCCGGAATGGGCCATGCATTACCGGCCTGCCTGGGTGGCCATGGTGCTGATTTACTGGGTGATGGCCATCCCGTACCGGGTTGGCATCGCGACCGCATGGTTTGCCGGCGCGTTTCTGGATATTCTGGAAGGGTCCCTGCTAGGCATGAACGCACTGACCTTTGCGCTGCTTGCATACATCACGCTTAGCCTGCATCAGCGGCTGCGCATGTTCTCCGCCCTGCAGCAAAGCGGCATGATTCTGGCCCTTGTCGGCTTGAGCATGATGCTGAGCTACTGGATCAAAATAGGACTTGAGGAATCCAGCGAAGGCAGCCTGCTGTTCCTGCTGGGAGCCCTGTCCAGTGCTTTCATCTGGCCGTGGCTGTTTGTAATGTTGCGGCACTTGCGACGTGGTTTCGATGTCCACTAGCCGCAACAACGCAATGTCAGAGGACGGGCTGGTCGATCTTGTTCTGGCATCAGCTTCCCCGCGTCGCCACCAGCTGCTGGAGCAACTCGGCGTGAAGTTTCGGGTGCTGGCTGCAGACATTGACGAAACTGCACTTGCCGGGGAATCTCCGACAGACTATGTATCCCGGCTGGCTCGCCAGAAAGCGGCGGCTGTTGCCGCATTGCTGGCAGACGGCGCCGAAGCGGAGACGCATCTGCCTGTCATGGGGGCCGATACTATTGTTGTGCTGGGCCAGCGATTGCTGGGCAAGCCGGTGGACGCGGCGGATGCGACACAAATGCTGGGCAGCCTGGCCGGGCGCGAGCATCAGGTTATTACCGCAGTCTGCCTGATGGACAGAGAACGTCACGATGTTGCTGTAGTCAGCACGGATGTAGCGTTCAGGGCAATGAGCGAAGACGAAATCGAGGCCTATGTGGCTACAGGCGAACCCTTTGGCAAGGCCGGCGCCTATGCGGTGCAGGGCCTGGCAGCGGCTTTTGTGGAGCGTCTGTGCGGCAGTTACACCGGCGTGGTCGGCCTGCCGCTGTATGAGACTTCTCAGTTGCTCACAGACTACGCAGTGCCTACTGAATTGAATCGCCACACCCTGCGCAGTCAAGCTCGCAGCTGAGTTGCGGAGACGGATCTTGAGTGAAGAAATATTAATCAACGTCACGCCCCGGGAGACCCGGCTGGCGCTCATCGAAAACGGCCTGCTGCAGGAAATATTTCTGGAGCGCCGCAGTCGCAGTGGTTTTGTCGGAGATATCTACCTCGGCAAGGTTGTGCGCGTCATGCCAGGCATGGAGGCGGCGTTTGTTGATATCGGACTGGAGCGGGCGGCATTTCTTCACAACGCTGATATCGCCCCGATTGGTGCCGATGGGCTTGAGGTGCGCGAAGAACACCCGGTTGCCATTCAGGCACACCTGCATGAAGGACAGATGATTGTTGTCCAGGTAGCCAAAGACCCCATAGGCACCAAAGGTGCCAGGCTGACAACGCATCTTACCCTGCCATCACGCCACCTTGTTTATTTGCCACGCAACCGGCACATCGGCATTTCCCAGCGTCTTGAAAACGAAGAAGAGCGCGAAAGACTGCAGCAGGTTCTGCACGCCTGCATAGCCGAGGAACACGGCGATGAGGCCGAACCCAGGGGAGGGTTCATTATCCGCACCGCTGCCGAGGGCGCGACTGAAAACGAGCTGCGTGAAGATATCCGTTTCCTGTACAAGCTTTGGGCCGCGGTTGAACGCCGCATCGGGCGCAGCAAGGAAGTCCGTGTACTGTACCGTGACCTGCCATTGTATCTGCGGGCTGTGCGCGACCTGATTGCGCCGAACATTGAAAAAATCCGCGTCGATACGCAGGAGGCCTTTGATGAAATCCGTGAGTTCATCAACGACTTCATGCCTGAATACCGGGACCGGGTAGAGCTTTACCGCGGTGAGCGGCCGATATTCGATCTCTACGGTATTGATGATGAAATCGAAAAGGCGCTGGGTCGTCAGGTCAGGCTCAAGTCAGGCGGTGATCTGATTATCGATCAGACCGAGGCGATGACAACCATCGACGTCAACACGGGGGGCTACCTGGGCAGCCGCAACCATGCCGAGACAGTATTGAAGACAAATCTGGAAGCGGCAACGGCCATCGCCCGGCAGCTGCGTATCCGCAACCTCGGCGGTATCATCATTCTCGATTTCATTGACATGGAAGACCCCGAGCACCAGCGGCAGGTGCTGCGTACCTTGACCAAAGCGCTGGAAAAAGATCATGCCAGAACCATGGTAACGGCAATATCAGAGCTCGGTCTGGTAGAGATGACGCGCAAGCGCACGCGGGAAAGTCTTGGTCAGGTGCTGTGCAGCCCCTGTCCGGTTTGTGAGGGCAGAGGACGAATCAAGACCGCAGAAACGATCTGCTACGAGATATTCCGTGAGATTGTGCGAGTTGCGCGGGTCTATGAAAATGATGAGTTGCTGGTCATGGCATCGCAGACGGTTGTTGACCGGTTGTTGGATGAGGAGTCAAGTACGCTTGCCGATCTGGAAGTAATCACCGGGAAAACCATCAGATTCGAGGTGGAACCGATGTATACTCAGGAACAATATGATGTCGTACTGTATTGATGGGTATTCATGATCTGGCAGATCACACGATCGATTGGTCGCATCGGCCTGCGCCTGGCGTTCTGGTCTTTGCTGACCCTGCTGGTCCTCATGGCGCTCTATGTCAGTCTGGGACGGCAGCTGGTACCGATGGTCAGCGACTATCAGGAGCAGATAGAAGAGCGCCTGTCGCAGATGCTGGATGCCAGCGTCGAAATGGACGCCATCCATGGTGAATGGCACCGGCTGAGCCCACGCTTTGTTATTGAAGGTCTGCAGATCAATGGCCGCCAGGCTGATCTCGATGCCCTGCCGCCTGCGCTGCGTCTGGAACGTGTGGACGTATTCGCTGATGTACCAGCCAGTCTGTTGGCACGTCGCCTGATTATTGCGTCGGCAGCCATCGAACAACTTCATCTTAATTTCGCGCAGTCGGAAAGCGGCCGCTGGCAGCTTGCCGGACTCGGTGAGGCCGCCGTACCCCCACAGATCAATCCCGAGCAGCTGTTTCAGTGGATGACTGCACTGGCACGTTTCCGCCTCGATGACACACAAATCAGTTTTCGTCCGTTCCGCGGCGACGAACTGGTCATGGCCGATGCGCGCATCGAATTTCAGAGCCAGGGTGGCCAGCACCAACTGATACTGTCGGCTTTTCCTGAGATGGCCAGCGATGAGCTGAGGCTCTCTGCGGACTTGACGGGCGATTCAGTAGCCAGTCTGCAGGGACACGTTTACCTCAATGCTCCACCCGCGGAGTATGCAGAACTGCTGGCCTCACTGGACCTGTCCCGGGCCGGTGGCGGGCGGCTTGAATTGTCGGGCCTGCAATTGTTTGGCGAATTCTGGGTAGATATTCAGCAGGGGGATCTGCAGGGGCTGACCTGGCGAGGTGGCGGCAATGCTTCGCTGAGCGTCTGGGATGACAGCCAGACCATGGTGGAGCAGGTAACTATCGATGAACTGGACGTTGACTGGCTGAAGTATTATCAGGCGCCTGATGATAGCTGGTACCTGCAGTTCGAGGGACTTGAGTTTGCCTATGACGGAGGCCGCTGGCCGGATGGCGGTCTGACACTGGACTATCTGCCGGATCAGCAGATTCGCCTGCACATGGACGCGCTTGATACTGGCCTGGCCAGTCGCCTGATGCTGGCGCTGTTGCCCGCCGGTGCCCTCCGGCAGGAGCTGGATACCTTTAATCCGCGTGGCCAGTTACGCAATATTGTGCTGAGTGCTCAACCAGCAAGCGACGGGCAGTGGGCCGGCGCATTCAGCAGCAATATCCGCGAGGGCGCCATCAGCGCGCATCGCGGTGTGCCAGCTTTCTGGGGTGTGGATGGTTACGCGCAGGTAGATTTCGATACTTCCGCACGCGTGATTGATGGTTTTGTCGAGGTGGCGGGTGAGGATATGTCGATGCAGATCCCGCGCCTGTTTGATGATGTCTGGCAGTACTCTCATGTAAATGGTCGCGTCAACGTTCATGTCGATTACCAGAACGCTATGCAGATGCGCCTTGCCAGCAGTGTCGTGGTTGTCGAATCTCCCCATTTGAATGCACGGGCGCAATTTGCCCTGGATGTGAATGAGACGGCCGATAGATTTATCAATCTGGAGTTGATGGTAGGTGCTCTGGAGGCGGACGTCAGCCGCAAATCGCTGTATTTGCCGATGGCTGCCGGCGCGCCACGCTCCGCACAGGGCGTACTTTCCTGGGTCGACGATGCTGTGATTGCTGGCAGTGGCGCCGGCAGTGGTTTCATATTTCGTGGTCATGTGGACGGCGGGGCACTGCCAGCCGAGCGCACCATGCAGATGTTCTACCGGGTGGCGGACGGTGAATTGAAGTTCGACCCTGAGTGGCCGGCTCTGGAGCAGGTCAGTGGCACTGTAACGGTCAGCGATGGTGAGGTTTATGTGCTTGCCGAGGCTGGTCAGAGCATGGGTATCGACTTTCAGCAGACGGAAGCTTCTGTGCAGCAGAACCCCGGCGGCGGCAGCTGGCTGACGGTCAGTGGCACTGGCCGGGGCACAGCGGATCAGGGTTTGCAGTACCTCGCCCAGACACCTGTTACCCGCGATGTCGCCCAGTATCTGAGCGGCTGGCAGGCGCAGGGCAGTGCTGACTTCACACTGTCCCTGGTGATCCCGCTGTTTATAGAGGGTGTAGAGCCGGAAGTGCAGCTGGATATGCAGTTTGCCGACAATGCGCTTTACATTCCCCAGTATGAATTGACCGCCTCAGATCTTTCGGGGCAATTGCATTACTCTGCGCACAGCGGTTTGAGCTCGACAGATATGTCTGCTGTGGTGATGGGACGCGAAACGGATTTCGAGATTCTGACGGCGGACAGTGAGCAGGGTATCGGCAATACACAGATCAATGTGACGGGCCAGTCCAGCGTTGAAGCCTTGCTCGACTGGCCCGGTCTGCCGGGATTTCTGCGGCCGATACTCAGCAAAACCACCGGTGAGTTTGAGCATCAGACCCAACTGCGGCTGGGCCAGGTACCGGAACTCTCGGTTCGCACAGCACTGGATGATGTCGCCTTTGCTTATCCAGCGCCATTCAGTAAAGCGGCTGGCGAGGCTTTACCGCTCGACCTCAGGCTGACATTCGCAGCGAGCAACCCGAATATCGTCATGACTCTGGGGGACCGGCTACAGATGCGGCTGACCGGCGGTGAGCCGGATAGCGCCTACAGCGGATTGATTTACCTGGGCAGTGCAGGCAACGGGATGCAGGTACGGCGCCTCAACCCGGGTGCACCCGGCCTGGAGGTGTTGGGTGAGATTGCAGTCTTCGATCTTGAAGCCTGGCAACTGGCGATCAGTGAAATGATGACAGACTCGCGTAACCTGGCTGGTGTCGGCAGCATGGGTGGGCTTTCCGCACTCACAGGCACCGCCGGGGTCCGAGTTGGAGAACTGCTGGCATTTGACGAGCGGTTTTCCAACGTCAATCTGTCACTCAATAAAACGAATCAGGACTGGCGCTTTGGTTTTGACAGTGAGGCGCTGGCCGGCAACCTGATCATTCCCGGCGGTAGCGATCAACCCTGGGATATAGACCTGGATCGCCTGCAGCTGGACTACGAAGTATTCGACGAACCGGAAAGTGTGGAGCCAGAGTTGGTGGCAGCTGTCGATAGCGAGGCCGCGAGCAGTCAGGCAAATGTGGAACTGGATCTCGAAGAGCTGCCTGCCGTCGAGTTTGAACTGCCCCGTGAAGACCCGCTGGCAGCCTTTGATCCACGTACCCTGCCACACATGCGATTGTCGATAGATGAGCTGATTCTTGGCGAAGCTGATTTTGGAAGCTGGTCGTTTGAGTTGATACCGGATGCGGCGGGTGCGCTGTTTCGCAATCTGCAGTTGAATGTTCGCGGGCTGTCTATCGGAACCGAAGAGGAGCCGGCTGAATTTCGCTGGGTGTATGACGGGCAGCAGCATCGCAGTGCGTTGAATGGCATCGTCACTGCACAGAACCTGGCGCCGGTGCTCAGTGCCTTTGGGTACGCGCCCAGTCTGGAAAGTCAGGCGGCTCGTTTCAACACGCGGTTACACTGGGATGGCAGTCCTGCTTATTTCTCGGCACTGGGTCTCAATGGTGATATCGACCTGCAGGTGCAAAACGGCCGTTTCCGGCAGCGTGCTGGCGTCGCCAACAGCGCGCTGCGCCTGATCAGTATCATTAATTTTGATGCCATCATGCGTCGCCTCCGCTTTAGCGGCGACCTGGCGCGTACGGGCTTGTCCTATGACGAAATTACCGGCCAGATCAGTCTGCGTGATGGCATCGTTACAATCGAGGATCGCTTGCAGATCATCGGTCCAGCCAGTCTGTTTCAACTGGAAGGGACGGTAGATCTGGCTGCTGAGACCATTGATGCGGATTTGTATATTACCCTGCCGGTTAGCGATAATATTCCCTGGCTGGGCGGGCTGGCCGTACTTAACAACCTGATCAACTGGCAAATGGCGGTAGGCGTGTTCATTTTCGACCGTATCTTTGGTGACCAGGTCGACAATCTCACCAGTGCGCACTATACCCTTGAGGGCCCCTGGGAGGGACTGGAACCGCGTCTCTACCAGGTATTTACCGATGCAGATTCGGACAATTGATCTTCAACTGAGCAAAGAGAACGACTCATGCAGCAGAATGATGTTGAAAGCAGCAAGCCGATTATTGCCGCTATCCAGATGGTCAGTGGTGGCGACATCCAGGAAAATGTCAGGGACGCTGAGCGGCTGATTGATCAGGCCGCCGGGCGAGGCGCAGCGCTGATCGTGCTACCCGAGAATTTTGCAGTGCTCGACGGTGGACCGCTGGCCCGTTTTGCCGAGCGTGAAGGGGACTATGACGCTTTGTTGCAGGGCATGCTGTCGCGCAAAGCGCGTGAGCATGGTGTTTATCTGGTTGGCGGCACGGTACCACTGATCACACGGCCTGCGCCTGAAGGTGTCGAACCGGAAGTGCTGAGCGATGGACGGGTGCGTCCAGCCAGTCTGCTGTTTGACCCGGACGGTCGACTGATGGCGCGTTACGATAAAATACATCTGTTTGATGTTGAGGTCAGTGATCGCCAGGCTCGATATGCGGAATCTGACAGCTTTGAGCCGGGCGATCAGGTAGTGGTCGCGGAGACGCCGGTAGCCCGTCTGGGGCTGACGATCTGTTATGATCTGCGCTTTCCTGAACTGTACCGCGAACTGTTTAATGAGCAGGTTGAGCTGATCACAGTGCCAGCCGCCTTTACCAAGGTTACCGGGCAGGCACATTGGGAAGTGCTTCTGCGCGCACGAGCCATTGAAAATCAGTGCTACGTGATTGGTGCGGGCCAGGGTGGTGTGCATAACGAGACGCGTGAAACTTTCGGGCACAGCATGATCATCGATCCATGGGGACGTGTGCTCGAGACTCTGCCAGGTGGTGAGGGAGTAGTCAGTGCCGCGCTGGATCTTGATCAGCTGCACGAATTGCGTCGCAAAATGCCCATTCGCGATCATCGCAAGTTTTAATGACGGAAGAACCATGAGTAAGGGAATCATAACCAATCTTGCTGCATTAACGCTTGTGCTGCTGGGACTCGTGACACCCCCGTCGATTGCCCCATATCTGATGAGCAGCGGCCTGTTTGCTTTATCGGGTGCGGTAACCAACTCGCTGGCAATCCACATGCTGTTCGAGAAAGTGCCCGGGCTGTATGGGTCAGGTGTCATCAGCCTGCATTTTGAGACCATCAAAACCAAGCTGCGCGAAATGATCATGGACCAGTTTTTCAGCTCAGACAGTCTGGAGCGTTTTTTCGATGCTTCGACGCTGATGCAGGAGGGTATTCACAACATGATGCCCTCCATGATTGATGAGGTGGATTTTGATCGGGCATTTGATTCGCTGGTAGAGGCCATCATGGCATCCTCCATGGGCAATATGCTCGGTTTTGTGGGCGGCCCCAAAGCACTGGAGACATTGCGGCAGCCATTTGCCGACCGTATGCGTGATGCGCTCTATGACTTTGTGGAGTCGCCCCAGTTCCATGATGCTGTTGCCAAACGCCTTGACGACCTGGCACACAGCGATGATGTGATGACGCGAATTGAACTGTTGATCGATAATCGGCTTCAGGAGCTGACACCCGCCCAGGTCAAAGAGCTGGTGCAGCGAATGATCAAAGAGCACCTGGGCTGGCTGGTGGTCTGGGGTGGAGTCATCGGTGGTTCTCTGGGGCTGATCGTCGCGCTGGTGACCAGTCTCTAGTGGCGTCGCTGCTGCTTTTGTGCAGCCTGTATGTTTGCTGTCGCCTGCAATCTGCTTTGCGGAACTGGCAAAAGGCAGTTTACAGAACGCTTGTTCCCAAGATCCAGTAGAGGTGCGCTCTGAAGATACCGACACAACCGTGTTAAGCCAGTGTCAAAATTGAATTTTTTCGGAACAATTGTGGCATTTTGTATCAATAGATGTAAAAAGAAAAACCTATCGTCTAGAATCCGCCCAGCAATTCAATCTGACGAGAGTGTGTGATTTATTATGGCGAGACCGGTAGAGTTCGTTTACGAAGATGTATTGACCAATGCCATGGAGCAGTTCTGGAGAGAGGGCTTTGAAGCAAGCTCGGTTCAGAAGTTGCTGGATGTCACTGGAATCAATCGTGGTACTTTGTACAACTCCTTTGGTGATAAGGACACATTTTTCAAGTCCTGCCTGGAGCACTACAACAAGCTGGTAGACAAAGAACTGTCAGCGACGCTCAACAATGAAGAGCTTGCGCCCTGGGCAGCAATTGAGAAGTACTTTGATGTAACAGTGATGGCAACCACCAACAAGCGTCGATCCATGGGCTGCCTGCTGGTAAATTCCTTCTGCGAAAGCATCAACTACAACAAGGACATCCAGAAACTGGTCAAGGCCTACTACAGCAATATCCGCAAAGCGCTGCTGAAGCGCCTGAAAGACGCGGAGAAAGCGGGCGAGCTGAACAAGTCTGTCAATGCAGAACTGGCCACCGATGTGCTGATGAATGCACTCAGTGGGCTTCGCGTGCATTCCCGTGAGGGCAAGCCTGCCAAGCAGCTGGGTGAAATCATCCAGTTCACGATCAGCTCCTTGCGCTGATTCCTTATCTGGCCTGCCGTTGTGTCATGTGGCGGCAGGCTCGCAATAATTCTTAAATCCGTCCGCCTTATCTGTTGTCGTCGCCGTCATATCAGGTATACTTAGGGCAATGATGGATATGCAGTAAACTGCTTGTTGTCCTGCAAATCGTAATAAAAACAACTGGTTAAGAAATTAATCAAACGATATTGGTAGCATATAATGAAAAAACTGGCTGGCGAACGTAAAAAAGACGAAAGCAATGTCGACCTCACCCCGATGCTCGACGTGGTATTCATCCTGCTGATCTTCTTCGTGGTAACGGCAACATTCCTGTCAGAGCAGGCAATTGATGCGGCCAGTAACGAGAACAACGAGACTCCGCCCGAGCAGAATGACGATCTGAAAAACATTCTGGTCGAGCTTAGCCAGAACAACGAAATCCGTTTCAATGGTGAGCCACGTGCCGTTCTGCCCAGTCAGATCCGTGCGAACATTGACCGTCTGAAAGCCGAGAACCCCTCAGCCTCAGTGATCATCCAGCCAGATAACCGTTCCAATGTGGAGACCATGGTTATGGTAATGGATGCGGCGAGACAGGCTGGCATCTACAATATTTCGGTTGTCGAGCCCTGATACCCGGCTGACAATCCAAGGTAGTCGACAAAACGCACCTTCGGGTGCGTTTTTGGTTTACAGGAGTCCAACATGTCCGCACTCAGCGCTGCTCCGGCCGAGAATATGCGTACTCTTTGGTTCGATGAGTCAGATCAGAATGTTCGTTTCATTGATCAGACGCATCTGCCTCACCAGCTGATCATCCGCACCCTGGGCTCCCTTTCAGATGCCGTAACCGCAATTGTCGACATGCAGGTGAGAGGCGCCCCACTGATCGGCATTACTGCCGCCTTCGGACTGTGGCGAGCCCTGCAGCAGGACCCCGAAGCCCTGGAGTCCAGCAGCAAGACACTGCTGGCGACCCGGCCGACGGCCATCAATCTGCATTGGGCCCTGACTCGCATGGTAAACAGCCTGCGTGATGTACCCGCAGCGCAGCGCGCCCCAAGGGCATTGGTGCTGGCCAGAGCACTGCTGGCGGAAGACGCAGCAGCCTGCGGCTCAATAGGAAATCATGGCTACCGGATTCTGGAGGACCTGCTGGCGGCGAAACGTCAGCGTGACGGCGACCAGGCGGTGCTCAATATTCTGACACACTGCAATGCCGGCTGGCTGGCCACGGGCGGGTGGGGAACGGCCCTGGCACCCATTTACAAAGCCCATCTCGCTGGCTTGCCTGTTCATGTCTGGGTCGATGAAACACGGCCCCGCAATCAGGGAGCATCCCTGACAACCTGGGAGCTGGCCCGTAGTGGCGTGCCACACACTCTCATCGTCGATAATGCCGGTGGCCATCTGATGCAGCATGGTCAGGTTGATGTCTGTCTGGTGGGCAGCGACCGCACCACCGCGCAAGGCGATGTATGCAACAAGATTGGCACGTACCTCAAAGCCCTGGCAGCCTTCGACAATCAGGTGCCCTTCTATGTGGCGCTGCCATCATCGACCATTGATTTTGACTGTATGGATGGCGTACGGGAAATACCTATTGAAGAGCGCAGTGCCGACGAAGTCAGGCAGGTGCAGGGTGCGCTGGCAGGCGAATCCCGGTCAGGGCAGGTGAGCGTTATCAAGATAGCCGTTACACCTGCCTCCACAGCAGTCAGCAATTACGGCTTTGATGTGACCCCCGCACGCCTGGTTTCAGGCCTGATCACGGAGCTCGGCGTCTTTGATGCAAGCCGTGCCGGTCTGACGTCGATCAGGGAGCAACTGGACATCGAGTCTGGCGTTGCTGAGAGCGCCTGAGCCGGGCGGCACATCAGGCGGTGCTGTTCACCTGATCAGCCTGGCGGCCATTGCATCTGTCTCCCGCCCAGAATGTGCAGGTGCAAATGATGGACAGTCTGACCGCCATCGTCTCCCGTATTGATGACCAGGCGATAGCCGTCCTCACTCAGACCTTCTTCTTTTGCGATACGGCGTGCCGCCAGCAGCAGACGTCCCAACAGCTCGCAATCACCGTCCTCTGCGTCGGCCACACTGGCGATATGTTTGCGGGGAATGACGAGAATATGTGTTGGGGCGACCGGGCTTATGTCGCGAAAAGCATAGACGTGTTCATCCTGGTAAACCCGGGTGCTGGGAATTTCACCGGCGATGATTCGACAGAACAGGCACTGACTTGTCATTGTGCTGCTTCCTCCCTAAACTGACGCAGAATTATCAGGCAAGCTAGCTGTGCAGGAGCCAGAACATAGCATGTTGTTCCCCCGATTACATCTGTCACACAGTCTTGCAGAGCGTCGCCAGCGACCTTGCATATCTTTTAGTATTACGGGTTCATTGCTATACGGCGCTGCTGGTAAAAACCTGCTGTGTCTGTTGCTTATTGGTCTGGCACTTTCAATCGCGGTGCCTGCCAGGGCGCAGGTTCCGGTCTATGACTTCGAAGTCGTGGCGCAGTATCCGCACAACAGCCGCTTTTTTACTCAGGGGCTGCTGGTTCATGACGGACGGCTGTATGAGGGAACGGGACGTTACGGTGAATCTGCGCTGATGGAGATCAATCTTGCCGATGGTTCGGTCGTTCGTCGTGTTGACCTGGCACAGCGTTACTTTGGCGAGGGGATTGCCGTCGCCGGAGATCGCCTGTTTCAACTGACCTGGCGTGAAAATGTTGCCTTTGAGTACGACCTGGATACTTTTGAGCGTGTAAATGCTCACTTTATCCCGATGGAGGGCTGGGGCCTGACCTGGGATGGAGAATCACTGATATTGAGTGACGGCAGCCATCAGCTGTATTTCCTGGATCCGGATACCTTCGCAACCCGTCGTCGCGTGGCCGTACAGGCGGGCGGGCAGTATATAGGTAACCTCAATGAGCTGGAGTTCATCGATGGAGAGGTCTGGGCAAATGTCTGGATGTCTCAGCAGATTGTTCGAATCAACCCGGAAACCGGTGATATTACCGGCGTGATTGACCTGACCGGGCTGGCTGACAGAACCGAGCGGGGACCTGGGGATTCGGTACTGAATGGTATTGCCTGGGATGCTGAGCAGCGCAGGCTGCTGGTTACCGGTAAGTTGTGGTCCCATGTCTTTGAAATCAGCCTGCATCCTCGCAGCGACCTTGCCTCGCAAGATTAGGCTCGTGAAACCCGGCGTCAAGGCACTGCTGATAACCATGCTTGCCCTGTCGCTCAGCGCCTGCTCCGCGCTGTCTTTTTATACCCAGGCTGCCACCGGGCAGCTTTCCCTGCTGATGAATCGACAGTCGATTGCGGAGTTGATTGCCAGTGATGACACCCCGCCTGAGCTGCTGGAAAAGCTGCAGCTTGTATCAGATGCCCGACACTTTGCGATTAATGAACTGGGGCTGCCAGACAACGGCAGCTATACCAGCTACGTGGAGGTGGAGCGCCCCTATCTGGTGTGGAATGTTTTCGCCGCACCTGCCTTTGCGATGCAACCGCTGCAATGGTGTTTTCCAATAGCCGGCTGTGTCAGTTATCGCGGATATTTCACTGAATCAGCGGCCAGGGGTTTTGCCAGTGATCTTGAGGAGCGCGGTTTCGATGTGTATATCGGAGGCGTGGACGCCTATTCCACGCTGGGCTGGTTTGCTGACCCGATACCGTCAACCGTCATGCGTCGACCAGATCATCGCCTGGCGGGTCTGATTTTTCATGAAATGGCACATCAACGCGTCTATGTACCAGGTGACACAAAATTCAATGAGAGTTTCGCCAGCTTTGTTGAGCAGCTGGGCGTTGAGCGTTGGCTGGCCCGCAATGATGATGAAGGCCGCTTTCAGTCGTACCTGGCGGAGCTGGAGGAGCAGCGGCGTTTCACAGAATTTGTACAGGACTGGCGTCAGCGCTTTGAACAGCTTTACCAGGCACCCGCTGCCGATCAGGAATCCAGACAGGCATTACAGCAGCAGATGCGGGAGAGCTGGCGCGAGCAGAGCAGCGGTAGCCGCTATGACGGCTGGTTTGCCGGCCCTCTGAACAATGCGCAATTGCTTACTGTGTCGACGTACTTTGACTGGGTGCCGGCATTTGCAGCCCTGTACCAGCAGAGCGGTGAGGATTTGATGAACTTCTATCAGGCTGCAGAGGCGCTGGCTGAGCTTGCGCCGGAGGAGCGGACCCAGCGCCTGATGGTTCTGGGCTCGCGCGACGCCGGCCGGAAAGGCGGCGGCGCGCAGATCAATTAGCCGTTGGCCTGCAGCGGCTCGCCATTCAGGCGTGCTTCCAGGGTTTGCACCAGTTCTTTGTAGAATTGTGAACCAAGGTCTTTCTCCGCTGCCATACGATACTGAGCCAGCGCATCCTCCAGTCGGCCTTCGCGCTCGTACAGTCTGCCCAGTGTACGATTCATGAATGCATTGTCTGGCATGACGCGGACGGCGGTTTCGTAAACCTGAATGGCTTTTTCTGTGTGACCGGCGTTGTCGTAAATATTGCCCATAATATGGACGATGGAGTCATCACGCGGATCAGCTTCGATGGCTCGCAGATCATACTCGATAGACTCTTCAAAACGCTCAGCGCGGCGCAACAGATCACCAATGGTTTTTAACGACGCGGTCAGAGGCGTACTGGGTTGATTCTGCAGGGCGATGAAACGCGCCATCATGGGAATGGCGTCGTCTGGGCGCTCCTGTGAGAGAAAAATATTGGCCAGGTTGCGATAGGCGTCAGCCAGATTCGGATCCGCTGCTACAGCCAGGCGATACTCTTCAATCGCCTCATCGTAACGCTCAAGATTGTTGTAAGTGTTGCCGCGGCGATAATGGCGCTGGGCAAGCTCTGATGACGTGGCAGACAGGGCGCGCTCGTGTTGAGTGGCCCCCTGTGCCTGCGCTGCTGCCGGCAGCATCAGTGCCGCGAGTACCAGGACGGCAGCAATCAGAAGGATGCTGTAGTCTGTTAACTTAGTGGTCATCATTGTTCACCTGTTGAGCTTTTCTACAATACTATCGGTGCTTGGCGTTCCGGGCTATGTTGTGCGTGAATTAAGCTGTGATAATTTGTGACATGAAACCGTAGCCTTATCATCACTATTAATTATAATTCGCTGCATTGCTTACGAACAGATTTTACTATGTCCGATTTAAGATTAATGGCTGGTGCAGCCGCAAGAAAATCGCTGGCGCAGAATGGTTTGCGCGGGGAGGATTTTAATTGGCTTGCTGGAGCGTCTGGCGGTCCAAAGTGGTTTGTGCTGTATGGCCTTGATCGTTATCTGGCAGGTGAATTTTTTGCGCCCCGCGAAGACGCCCCGCTAAGAATGGTGGGATCATCTGCGGGTGCCTGGCGGCTCGCCTGCTACGCTGCGCCGAATCCGGTTGCCAGTCTTCAGGCGCTGGCCGCGCATTACTCCAGCCAGACCTACTCGTCTCGTCCTGACCGCCATGAAATCAGTCGTGAAGCAAGGGAGATGCTCAATAAAGTCTTTGCGGCAAACGATATGAGTATTGAGAAAGCGGCTGCGGCGATCGCCAGCAATCAGCATCGGCGCTTGTATGTCATAACGGACAGAGCCCGGCGGCTGACCCGTCCCGAGAATAAACTGATGCTGAATCTTGGTCTGACGCTGGTCGCGCTGGGAAACCTGGGCAGTCGCCGCAATCTGCGCTGGTTCTTTGAACGCTACGTGTTTCACAATGCCTGTGATCGTGGCGCAGACCAGCTGGCGCTGACTGACATGCCAACACGCTATGTCCCGCTGTCTGCCAGGAACGTTCACAGTGCTTTGATGGCAAGCGGTTCAATTCCACTGGTCATGGAGGCTGTCACCCAGGTAGAGGGAGCCCCCAAGGCTGTTTTTCGCGATGGCGGCATGACCGACTATCACCTTGATCTGCCATACGACAAATCAAATGGCCTGGTGTTGTATCCACACTTTTACGCCTCTGTTGTACCGGGCTGGTTCGATAAGCTTGCGCGCTGGCGCCGTGCCAACCCTGCGCACTTTGACAACGTTGTGCTTGTCACACCCACAAAGCAGTTTGTTGATCGTCTGCCTTATGGGAAAATACCTGACCGTGATGACTTTCGGCGCCTGTCGGATGCACAGCGGCTCAAATACTGGCAGACTGTGCTCAGCGAAAGCGAGCGGCTGGCTGACAGCTTTCGGGAACTGGTGGCCATGGGGCCGGCGGTTGTCGATCACATTCATGAATTCTCCAACAGCAGGACCAAACATGTCTGATTCGTCTTGTAATTCAGTGATATCCACTGCGCTGCGCATAAGCAGTGTGGCTTTGCTGATGGCAGCAATGAGCGGCTGTCTGGGCACAGCAGTAGGCGCTGCAGTGGACGTCACACTGGAAGTCGCCAAAGTGCCATTCAAGGTGGCTGGCGCGGTGGCCGACGTTGCCACAGACGATGATGATGACAAGGACTGAGCAGGACGCCTGAACCATGAGCAGTAACAACAGTAAGGGCCACCGTCCCGAGGACTATGGTATTCCCGCACATTTTCAACACTGGGATGGTGACCAGGCGGAAGACAGCATAGGTCCTTTCTTTTTTGCGCTGCAGGATGGTGAAATCCACACAGCGTTCCGCGTAAAACCCGAGAACTGTAACGCGCATCGCACACTGCATGGCGGCATTTCCATGATGTTCGCAGACTACACGCTTTGCCTGGCTGCCATTGGCGGGACGCACGAAGGCGTGGTCACGGTTTCATGCAATAGTGAATTTGTCGGACCGGCTCACGAGGGTGACCTGGTATTGGGTCGCGGAGAGGTGATTCGCAAAGGCCGTTCGCTGGTGTTTGCACGAGCGGTGCTGGAGGTTGAGGGAGAGCCGATACTGACTGCCAGCGGTGTGCTGAAACTGGTTACCCGCCGCAGCTGATTCAGGGCAGCCGCTATCAGGCCAAGCGGACATCAGGGTAGACGATAGACGCGCCGAGCGGTCTCATAGAACATGGCGTGCTTCTCTGATTCGGAAAAGTCGGCAACCATCTTCTTGAAGGCATTCCACACAACCGGATAGCTGATCGATAGGCGGTCCACCGGGAAATTGCTCTCGAACATGCATCGCTCAGGGCCAAAACAGTCAATGGTGTGCAGGTAGTATTTTTTCTGCCGGCGTACAAACTCGTCGGAATCTGCTGGACAATCCCGCTTGTCCCAGCCAAAACCATTGTCTGGCATCGCCAGGCCGCCAAGCTTGGCGACAACGTTCGGATACCGGGACAGTCGCCGGATATCCTCCTTCCATTGCTGAAATATTGCGTCGCTGGCGTTTCGGTAGATACCCACGCCGAGCGGCGTGCCAAAGTGATCGAGCACCAGAGTTGTGTCAGTGACGGCCTCGGCCAGGTCGCAGAAATCAACATTCTGGTGGTGGTAGTGCCAGGTGTCGTAACTCAAGCCAAGTTCGCCCAGTGTTCGCAGACCCTGCCGAAAATTCTCGCGGCCATACAGATAGGGCAGTGCCTGCAGGGCAATGGTCAGGTCTTCAGGTCTTGCATCGCGAGCGCCAGCGAAGCGGACGCCCTTGAACAGATCACCGGCGACCTGCTGATGAGCCTGGATGATTTCTTTGAGCAGAGCCGGCTTGTCACCCAGTGTCAGATCAATCTTGGCGACAATTCCATTGATGGCGGGCTGCTCTGTCTGCTGCTGACTCTTTCTGGCGATTTCCGTAATGACGCGGGTTTCGCCAAGTGACTGCCAGTGTGGTTCGGCCTCCTTGTCATAAAAGGCCCGGCATTCGATAAAAACGGTCTGTTTGATGTTGTGGCCGCTGGCCGTGTCCTGCCATAAATCGTCGAGCAGGTAATCGCGGCCAAAGCGTTTGCGCCACAGGTGGTGGTGAGGATCGATAATCGGCCGCTCAGGTTCGATGATGGGTTCGCTTACCTGAGCGAGCCAGGCATCGCTGCCGGGAGTTTCATTCATACCAATAGTCTTTTCTCGGTTTCAGTGGCGCCAGCAGGAAATAGAATATCCAGGCGAACCAGGACAGGAAGATGATGGCCAGAACCCAGGCAAACTTTTCACCTCCGGTCGTTTTGTCCGAACTCAGGATGATCAGAATCGGCAGTAACCAGATAAAGAAAAAGCCCAGCACGAACATCAGACCGATGCCAGCACCAATCAATGGCAGGGCCATGACTGCTAACACAGTGAATACGATGATGGTGCAAAGTGTCTTGATTACGTCCATAGTCCGGGCTCCACTCAGGTTATTTCAATGATGGCATTCATACATTGCCTGAGATTTACTAAGCGAGATCCGTGCCAAAAATAAAAATATTAAAAATCAATGCTTTAACTGATATCGGGGGTTTGTGTTCAGCTGTCGTCAACGCCAAAATTTAGCGGATTCGACGATATGTTAGTCAGCGTAACACAAGCCCCTGTCACCGCTTTGTTCCAGATCAATACACCGCCTGAATCAGGAATGGACCCGGTGTCGCGTTGGCCTTTTGCAGCAACTTGACGAATTCGTCAGCCGTGGTTGCTTTGGCGGCCGGGACACCAAAGCTCTCAGAAAGTCTGGTCCAGTCAATTTCCGGGTTGCCGATGTCAAACAGGCTTTCTGCGATTGGTCCGACCTCGGTCACGCCAAGTCGGCCATATTCGATATTCAGGATATTGTATTTGCGGTTGGCAAATATCACTGTCGTGACGTTCAGCTGCTCGCGTGCCTGCGTCCAGAGGCTCTGGATGGTGTAGGCAGCGCCGCCATCGCCCAGAAGTGCCACAACACGTCGATCCGGGCATGCCAGTGCTGCGCCGGTGGCGACCGGGCTGCCCTGGCCGATAGAGCCACCGGTCAGGCTCAGCCAGCTGTGCGGCGCTGCGCCCTGACACACCGGGTGTGCCGCATTGCCCGGGCCAGAATCGGTTGCCACGATTGCGTTTTCCGGCAAGGTTGCGGCAACGGCCTGCAACATATTGCGCATGCTCATCTCACCGCTTGGCAGCCCCATATCGACACGTTGCAGGCGGCGTGCCTCGGACTTCTCTGCGCCGGTCAGTTCGGCCAGCTGATTGAGCGCATCCAGGGCGTCTTCCTCGATACGGGCCAGTGTGTGCACCTGACAGCCCTCAGGCACCAGTCGGCTGGGGGTGGTGCGGTAGGCAAAGAAGCTGGCGGGGGTTTGCCCGCCGACCAGAATCAGATGCTTTACCTCGGCGAATGAAGCCAGAATGTGCTCCGGGAAATACGGCATGCGCTCGACATCAATCCTGCCGGCACCGCCATCGACGCGCGCCGGGAAAGTGCCGGTCATGATGCGGCAACCCGTTTTGGCTGCGATTTTGCCTGCCTGCTCCAGCGACTCGGGACGCGCGGCGTCGTGCTCAAGAATCATGACACAGGACTCGCCACTGCGCAGAACCTCGGCAATCCGGGCGGCCTGGCTGTTGTCAATGCGCGAGCGTGAAGGCAGCCCATTGGGGATGGACGGGCCAGGCGAGTCGCCCCATGCTGCATCGGCACCCAGAATCAGTGTCGAAATCTGGCCCTGCGAGCCAGGTGTCGCACGCAGGCTCGCTGTATAGGCTTCCGCGCCGTCTTTGGCCAGCGTATCAGCGGTGCTGCATGACTTGATCCAGCAGGAGAAGTTGCTTGCCAGGGTGTCAATGTCGGAGGTCAGTGGCGCGTCATAACCAATATGAAATTGCGGGTGGTTGCCAACCAGGTTAATGATGGGGGTGCCAGCCTTGCGTGCGTTGTGCAGGTTGGCAATACCATTGGCGAGGCCCGGTCCCAGATGCAGCAGCGTGGCGGCTGGCTTTCCGGTCATGCGTCCGTAGCCATCGGCGGCTCCGGTGCAGACACCTTCGAACAGCGCCAGCACACTGCGCATGCGCGGCACCTGATCCAGCGCCTGTACCAGATGCATTTCGGATGTGCCCGGGTTGGCAAGGCAAAGTTCGACGCCGCACTCGGCAAGGGTTTCAATCAGGGCTCTGGCACCATTCATGGCCGGGTCTCCACAGTTCTATTTGTCAATAATTGTAATGATTAGCCGGCTATCATAGGCATACACAGGCCCAACGGCAAGGCGAACACCCGCTCGTTCTGACATTTGCTGGTTGATTGCCGCAGTTTCTTTGATATGATCGCGACAACGAATACAACAACGCTGGCCGATCATTGATTTTCTTACATTCCGACCACCAAGCCCTGCCGGGCAACTCTCAAATCGCCTCGGCGAGCGGCCCTGTGGTGCGCCCATTCCAATTCCCATTGCCAGTTTTACTCCTGCTTCTGACCATGATGCTGATGCTTGTGCAGGGTGTCGCACAGGCACAGCCCACGATTGAAAATCGGCAGGACATTCAGGTCCCAAACAATCTGAACCAGCTTGAGTTCTATCTGATCACTGTCGATGTTGGCGCCAATGTCTGGGACAACTTCGGCCATACTGCCCTGCGTGTTGTCGACAACACGACCAACACCGACCTGATCTTCAACTGGGGGTTGTTCGATACCAGCATCGGCAATCTGCGGTTTGCCGCCAATTTCGCGCGCGGCATCATGAATTACCAGTTGGGCGTGGCACCTCCTGCATGGGAACTGGGGCGCTATCAGGCCGAGGGGCGCAGCGTATGGCAGGACAGGCTACGCCTGACGGCAGAGCAAAAACGCACGCTTTATCAGCGTCTGGCCTGGAATCTGCGGCCCGAAAACATCAGTTACGACTACGAATATTTTTTCGATAACTGCACGACCCGGGTGCGGGACTATCTGGACGAAGCACTGGGCGGGGCGCTGTCAAATCAGACCCAGGCCCTCGGTCAGCGCACGTTTCGCGACGAAGTAGTCGATCACTACGCCAGCGTGCCGGTAATTGCTTTCTCGCTGAATATTCTGATGAACGGCAATATTGACCAGCGCATGACACAATGGCAGCGAATGTTCCTGCCCCTGCAATTGCGCGAGCAGTTGCTGCGCCTGGGCATGATAGAGGAATCAGAGACGGTCATGTCGTTTGCGCCGCCCGAAGCCGGGCCAAGCGCCAACCTGATCAGCCTGTTGATGGCGTTGCCGATGCTGCTGTTGCTGCTCAGTGTACGACGTGCCTCTATCGCATCTTTCTCAAGCCAGCCCGGCTTTGCACTGCGTGCGCCTGCCATCAGTTATCGTCTGCTTGGATTGCTGGGGCTGATCATCGCTCTGTTTAGTGGTGTCTACGGTCTGATCATGAGCCTGGGCTGGTGGTTATCCAGCCATCAGGACGTGCACGGCAATCTGAACCTGCTGCTGTTCTGGCCAACGGATCTGCTGGGGGTGGGAGTGGCGCTGAGCTGGCTGCTGAAAGGTCAGGCCTACACGCTCAGCAGCACTCGTCAACAGTTTGTAACAGCCTACCTGGTGCTGCATCTGCTGGCGGCATTGGTCTACCTGGTGATGGCACTGTTCGGGCTGGGCGGTCAGCACCTGGGTTCAATTGCCCTTTACGTGCTGCCACCACTGATTCTGTACGCGCTGGTTGTCATGATCGCCGGTATGCGGCCAATTCGCTCATTCCGCTGGAGCTGACGGCGGCGCTGCAGTGTTCCGCCTAGATGAAGAAATAGATCAGCAACAGACCCAGCACGATCCGGTAGATGACAAACGGCTGCATGCCAATGCGGTTGATGAATGCAAGAAAGAAGTGAATGCACAGATAGGCGCTGATGCCCGAGAGTATTGTGCCCGTGGCCAGTGCGCCATAGGCGATGGTCTGCTCAGACTTAAGCAGTTCATAAGTCTGCAATGCCGTCGCAATCACAATCACCGGGATCGACAACAAAAACGAGAAGCGCGACGCCGCATCACGGCTCATGCCCAGCATCAACCCGGCTGTCATGGTGATGCCGGATCGAGAGGTGCCGGGAAACAGGGCGACCGCCTGAGCAAACCCGATAAATGCCACATCCCGCCAGCGCAGCTGGTACTCAGTCCGGATGCCGCGGTGACGCCAGTCCACCCATCCCAGAATCACCCCAAAAAAAATCAGGCCGGCAGCCAGATAAAGAGGTGAGCGAAGCACGGTCTCGATGGTGTCGTTTAGCAGCAGCCCTGCCAGGCCTACCGGGATTGTACCCAGTAATACCGCCCAGGCCAGTCGGCTGTTTGCATCCAGCCTGCGCGTGCGCAAAGATCCGAGCCACGCCAGCGCCATGAGCCACAGTTCCTGGCGGAAGTAAATGACGACTGCAGCCAGGCTGCCGAAATGAAGAGCAACGTCAAAGACCAGACCCTGATCCTGCCAGCCAGTGACAATGGGTACCAGAATCAGGTGTGCTGAGCTTGATACTGGAAGAAATTCAGTAACGCCCTGGACGACAGCCAGTATCAGGATTTGCAGCCAATCCATTGAAGTACCCGGTGTGGTGATGCCAAGGCCCGCATTATGAGCGATAGGCATGACAGGTCAAGCCGCCAGTCGGGTAATAATTTTACAGAGCAACTGTTCGTCAATTCGTTTTCAAGCCCTGGCAAAAGTGGTAAAGTCGGATTCCCTGTTGCGTCAGGTGATCATCCCACCTTTGGGACGGATTAGATGCGCTGGCAACTAGTTGAATTATAAAGTTTTCAGGAGAGTCCCTGTGAATGCTGATTTCACTGCAGAAGAACTAGAGTTTCAAAAAGAGGTTCGTCAGTTTTTGGAAGCTGAGTTCCCGAAGGACATCAAACACAAGGTCGATAACGGCATTCGCCTGGAAAAAGATGACTACGTGCGATGGCAGAAAATCCTTTACAAAAAGGGCTGGGTAGCACCCAACTGGCCTGTTGAGTACGGCGGTACCGGCTGGAATCCCACCCAGAAGTACATTTTTGCCATGGAGATGGGCCTGTATGGTGCCATGGAGCCAGTTGCTTTCGGCATGAAGATGGTTGCGCCGGTCATTTACAGCTTCGGTAATGAAGAGCAGAAAAAGCGTTTCCTGCCCGATATTCTGGCCAGCAATGTCTGGTGGTGTCAGGGTTACTCCGAACCCAATGCCGGTTCCGACCTGGCGTCACTGAAAACCACCGCGGTGCGCGACGGTGATCATTATGTGGTCAACGGCACCAAGACCTGGACGACACTCGGTCAGCACGCTGACTGGATTTTCTGCCTGGTGCGCACCGATTCAACGGTGAAAAAGCAGGAAGGTATCAGCTTCCTGTTAATTGACATGAAAACGCCTGGCATCAAGGTGTCTCCCATTGTGCTGCTGGACGGCGAACCCGAAGTCAACGAAGTACACTTCGACAATGTTCGTGTGCCAGCCGAGAATCTTATCGGTGAAGAGAACAAGGGCTGGACTTACGCCAAAGTCCTGTTGACGCACGAGCGTACCAATATCGCCCAGGTTCCGAACTCCAAACTGAAACTGCGCAAGCTGCACAATCTGGCCGCCAACACCCCCGATGGCAACGGTGGCACTTTGCTGGACGACCCCATGTTTGCCCGCAAGCTGGCCGAAGTGGATATTCAGGTGCTGGCACTGGAGTATGCGGAGCTGCGTACCCTGGCCGCCGTAAGTGTCGGCAAGGCACCGGGTCCAGAGTCGTCCATCCTCAAGATTGTGGGTACCGAGGCGACGCAGTTCATCGATGAACTTTACATGGAAGTGGCGGCCTACCATTGCATGCCACACGTCCCTGAGCAGTTCACCGAAGGCTTTGAAGGCGAGCGGGTTGCCAAGGGCACGCTGGCGTCATCTGCCAATGTCTACTTCAATAATCGCAAGAAGTCGATCTACGGTGGATCCAACGAGGTCCAGAAAAACATTATCAGCAAAGCGGTACTGGGTCTGTAACAGCGCGCGGACCTGTCAACTGACATCAAGAGGAACAGCTAGTGGATTTTTCTTACAGTGATGAGCAGCAGATGCTGCAGGACAGCGTGCAGAAATTCGTAATGAGCCAGTACGACTTCGATACGCGTCGCAAGTATTTGGAAAGTGAAAAAGGGTTCAGTGATGAAGCCTGGAATCTGTTTGCCGAGCTCGGCTGGCTGACCGTGCCATTCAAGGAAGAGGATGGCGGTTTCGGTGGCTCGGCGGTTGATCTGATGGTGGTGATGGAAGAGTTTGGCAAAGGCATGGTCGTCGAGCCCTTCATCCCGACTGGTGTCATCAGCGGTGGCCTGATTACTGACCTTGGCAGTGCCGAGCAGAAAGAGGCGCTGATTGGCGCCATCATGGAAGGCAGCCTGCAACTCGCAACAGCCTATGCAGAGGCAGACAGCCGTTACAATCTGGCGGCAGTTGCAACCACCGCCACAAAAAATGGCGATGACTATGTGCTTAATGGCACCAAGATCCAGGTGTTGAATGGACCCGCAGCCGACAAACTGCTGGTCGTTGCCCGCACCTCCGGCGGCCAATTCGACCGTGACGGTATTTCTGTATTCATTGTTGATGCGGCTGCAACTGGCATCAGCAAGCGCGAGTACACCAACGTTGATGGTCATCGTGCAGCAGAAATCCATCTGAAAGATGTCAAGGTGGCTGCATCTGAGCTGCTGGGCGCAGAGGGTGCGGCACTGCCGGCGCTGGAAGCCGCCATTGACCGTGCAACTCTTGCCGTGGGTGCGGAAGCAGTTGGTGCCATGGACAGTCTGCTGAAGAAAACCGTTGAATATGCCAAGACGCGTAAACAGTTTGGCGTGGCCATCGGCACCTTCCAGGCATTGCAGCACCGCATGTCGGAAATGTTTATCGAGTGTCAGCTGGCGCGTTCCATCGTGATCATGGCTGCGATGAAGCTCGATAGTTCAGCAACAGTGCAGGAAAAGGCTAAAGCCGTTTCCGCTGCCAAGAGTCGTGTCGGCCGCGCTATTCGCAAAGTCGGTCAGGAGGCTGTACAGATTCATGGTGGTATCGCTGTGACCGATGAACTGGACGTAGGCCATTACTTCAAGCGTGTCACCACGATCGAGCATCTGTTTGGCAATACCGACTTCCACACACTGCGTTACGCCAGGCTGTGAAGGTAAGAGCAGGGTAAGGTTTGAGCGAACTCATTCTGGTGCGACACGGGCAGGCCTCATTCGGTGCCGCGTCCTATGACAATTTGAGTGATCTGGGGCGCCAGCAGGTGCAACTGCTCTGCAGTCACTGGCAGGCGCTCGGCGAAAAATTCGATCATGTTTACGCTGGCGATCTGCAACGACAGCAACAAACTGCCGAATTGCTGCTGCCGGTAGTAAGTGACCAGCGGGTCAAAGTTCAAAGCGGCCTTAATGAATATAATGGCGAGCCCCTGCTGCGACTCTACCTGCGCGACCATGCCCGCAATGAAGGTTACGATGTCCAGCAGGGGGCGTTGACGAAGGATCGCAAATTGTTCCAGCTGGTGCTGGAGGCGGCCAGTCGTCACTGGATTGCCGGAACGCTGCGGGCCGCGGGACCAGACGATGCCGATTTCGAGCCATGGCTTGATTTCAAGCAACGCGTTCATGACACGCTGACCGAACTGATGGCCCGACATTCCAGAGGCAGTCGCGTACTGCTGGCCACCTCGGGAGGTGTCATCGCGAGCGCTGTGCAACGAGCGCTGGATCTGCCAGACAGTCGCACTGTAGAAACCAACTGGATGGTGTTAAACAGTGCCGTCACACGACTGGTGTATGGCCGTGGCAAGGTATCGCTGGGAAGCTTTAACTCCGTGGCCCACCTTGAAACGCCGGCCCACCAGATGCTGGTGACTTTCCGTTAAATACAATAGAACAAAAAGGGATCTGCAATGGTGCAACAATCTCATCAGCAATCCAATCTGGTTGACCAGGCTCAATCGGTCAGGGAAGGCGAGGAGCTGGATCTGAACGTGCTGCGCGAGCATCTGCGCCCGGTGCTCGGTGGGCTGGTTGATAACCTGCAAGTGAAACAGTTTCCTGGTGGCTACTCCAACCTGACTTACCTGCTTAGCAGTGGAGAACAGAAGTGGGTGCTCAGACGCCCGCCGTTCGGCAGCAAGGTTAAGTCAGCGCACGATATGGGTCGTGAATTCACGATTTTATCGGCACTGGAAAAGGTCTTTCCCTATGCCCCGAAGCCCATTCATTTTTGCGACGATCACAGCGTTCTGGGCTGTGATTTCTACCTGATGTCGTATATCGAAGGGCTGGTCATCCGTCGTGAATATCCGGATGGGCTGGCATTGTCACCAGAGCAGGTGCGCCAGCAGTTTTTTACCCTGTTCGATGTGCTTGGCGAATTGCACTCGGTGGACCTGGTCAAGGCAGGGCTGGACAATTTCGGTAAACCTGAAGGCTACGTCACCAGACAGCTCGAGGGCTGGAGCAAGCGATATGTAAATGCCATGACCCCTGACGCTCCGGATTTTGCGCCTGTCATCGACTGGTTGCGCGATAAAAAACCCGGAGAGAGCGGTGTTGTTGGCGTGATTCACAATGACTACAAACTCGACAACGTCATCTGGTCACCAGACGACCCTATGAAGCTGATCGGTGTGCTGGACTGGGAGATGGCCACAGTGGGTGATCCGCTGATGGATCTCGGCTGTACGCTCGGCTACTGGGCCGAGGCAGGCGACCCGGAATTTTTCCGCCAGTATCGTGCCATGCCCAGTGATGCGCCGGGAGCGCCAACTCGAGCTGAGATCGTGGCGCGTTTCAGTGAACGCACTGGCATCAATGTCGACAATATGGATTTTTATTTCTGCTTCGGGCTGTTCCGCCTGGCCGGTATCGGCCAGCAGATTTACTACCGCTATGCGCAGGGCCTGACCAGGGATGCCCGCTTCGCGCGACTGATTGAAAAGGTGCACAGTCTGCGACAGATGTGTGAGCTGGTTATCGATCGCTCCAGGCTCTGACCTGGGACTAAGGCACTATCAGGAGTACCAGTGTCATTGGTATCAGGCTGAGCAGGGTAGAGATGACTGAGGCAGCGGCTATGGTCGCCTGCCCGGTCTGATATCTGACCGAAAATACATAAGCGCTCAGACCCGCCGGCATACTCGCTGCCAGAATCGCTGTCTTCGCCCACAAAGGTGTCACGTCAAACACGATCAGCATGGATGTTGCCATGATCAGCGGCAGGGCAATCAGCTTTAATGCGGTGATAAGCATTGCAGGTTTTAATTGTTGCCCGACCCGGTACTGATGCAGGCTGGTGCCAAGCACAAACAGGGCGCAGGGAATGGCTGCCTCTGACATCAGTTGCAGGGCACTGTCCAGCGGACGATAGATAGGCAGACTGAGCAGATTAAATGCCAGGCCGGCGATCAGGCTGGCAGTTAGCGGGCTGGCAACCAGCTGCCTGAGCAGTCGCGCAATACTTGTCAGCAAAGTGGAAAGGTCAAATTGTTCCCGCTCTGCAAACAGAGTAGCCACGGTGAAAAGCACCAGGTTCTGTGTGGCAATGATCAGGAATAGTGGCAGCAGCGCCTGTTCGCCAAGTGTCTGCAGCACCAGGGGTATGCCGACGATGGTGGTGTTGGAGTAGGTGGCGCCAAGCGCCAGTACCGACTGCAGAGTGCCTGCGGCCTTCAGCAGAAACCTGGTAATCACCAGGGTCAGGCAGTACACCAGCAGCACCGGCACATAAAAAGCCAGCAGAAAGTCGGCACCAAAGTTCTCAGGAATCTCAGCATGTGCCATGTTGATGAACAGCAGACAGGGGATAACCAGATTAAAGGTGAATCTGGCCAGTGCCTGGTATTCATTGATGCTCAGGAAGCCGCTGCGCGCCGTGATGTAGCCTGCCAGAGCCAGTGCGAGGACGGGAAAGATGCCTTCAAACAGTAACATGGCTCAGTTCCCACCGAAGGCGGTTTTCCAGTTGCCTCGCTTAAAGATGACCAGATACATGCAGCACTTTATGATGTAGTCCGCAATCAGTGCTGCATAGACCCAGTACACGCTCAAGCCCAGCCAGAGGAACAAAGCGGTCAGTACTACGCGTCCAAACAGGAAACCGGTAAACATGATCCGGGCAGGAGAGCGTGTATCGCCAGCGCCGCGCAATGCACCCCCCAGCGTAAACTCGATGGACATCATCGGTTGGACAATGGCCACCATGATTGTCAGCGCTACCAGGTAGTCAAGCACCAGGGGCTCGTTGATAAAAAAGCTGCCTATCAGCCGTGCGTTGAGTCCGATCACCAGACCCACAACTGCCATGATGGCGAAGGATATTTTCAGGTTGCGTCGAGCAGCCTGCTCAGCAAGATCGGGTCGCCCCGCGCCCAGGTTCTGACCTGTCATGGTGGCTGTCGCAATCGAAAAACCGATACCAATCACGATGGAAACCGAAAGAATGTTCACGCCAATGCCATACGCTGTGAACGCTTCGGTGCCGTACAGTGAGACTACCCACATGAAAGCGATGATCGAAAAATTGAAAACAGATTGCTCAATGCCCGCCGGCACGGCGATACGAATCAACTTGCGCAGTCTGGTCATTTCCCAGTAGGGCTGTTTGACGGGTTTTAGCAACAGACGCTGCCGGGTCCACAGCAAAAAGAATATGCCACCGACCAGCGCGTAGGAGATGCCCGCGGCATAGGCAGCCCCGATTATGCCCATGGCGGGCAAAGGACCGATACCGTAGACAAAGGCATAGGCCAGCAGAACGTTGACGATATTGCCGATGCCGGCTACCCAGACTGGGGTCAGAGCATCACCCGCCGCACGCAGCGCCGCGCTGATCACCGCCAGGAAAGAAAAGAAAACATTAAAGTAGATGAGTACTTTCAGGTACTGCGCAGCTTCTGCCAGCATAGGCCCCTGCAGCCCGAATATTGCCACCAGCGGAGTAGCCAGCCACTGAATGATTACCCACAGTGACAGTGATGCTGCCAGACAAGCCGCAGCTGACAGCTTTACAACACGGTCGGCTTCTTCCAGATTCCGGGCTCCCCAGGCGTAGGCGACCATGGTCGTCGTGCCAGCGGTGATCGAAAAAATGATCAGCTGGATCGCCATATAGATACGGTCGGCGGCGATCACCGCAGCTACTGCCTCTGCGCCGAGTTCCGCAACAATCTTGATGGCCGCAAGGTGCACCATAGACAGTAACAGGTTACCAACAATGGTCGGGCCGGCCAGCCTGAAAAGGCTCAGGCGGGGTGCTTCAGCGTTGGACACAGACATAGAATAATCCCGGAGAGAAGCCATCGGCACACAGCGGCAATCAAGCCGCGCCGCGCGGATTGCGCTGCGAAGGATACGCCGATGTGGGTGCTTTGGCAAATTTGCTCAAGGCTGTGGTACGCTTGGCAACCTTGTCCGGACGGCCCGACTGGCCCATAGCCTCAGTGGAGTGATTTGTGCAACAACAACAGGCGCTTGTATCCGTGTCTCACTCAGTCGCCAGTCGCCTGGCAATCCTGGCTGTCGCTTTCATCAACGGCTTTGTCATCATGTCCATAGAGCTGCTTGGTGGGCGGGTGCTGGCACCTTATTTCGGCAGCAGCGTCCATGTCTGGGGCAGTATTATCGCTGTATTCATGTTGTCGCTGTCGCTGGGTTATCTGTGGGGCGGCAAGCTGTCGCTGCGCAATCCAGGCCATCGGACATTTATCAGCTTTTTCATTTTTGCGGCCTTGCTGTGCCTGCCTATCATCTATCTGGCTGATCCGGTGATGCGGACCATTTTTCTGTCGATTGAAGACCCGCGCTATGGCTCGCTGTGGTCTGCCGTGTTCCTGTATTTTGCCCCGATTTGTGTCATGGGCATGGTCTCGCCCTACTCGGTGAGGCTGCTGGTACTGACACAGGAGCAAAGTGGCGGTGTCGCGGGGATGCTGTACTTCGTCTCGACATTGGGCAGTGCACTCGGTACGCTGGCGACATCCTTTTATTTTGTCATGTGGTTTGAGATCAATCAGGTCATGTGGGGCTGTGTTGTCGCGTTGTTGCTGTGCGCCGCGCTGATTGCGTTCTCCAGTCGCCACGCGATCAAGGAGCAGACATCATGAATTTTCGTATCTGGTCGCCATTGCTTTGTGTGCTTGTGCTGATAAGTGCAGCGCCTGCAAGCGCACAACGCCAGGTCATCCATGAAGAGCGCTCCCAGTATCGCAATGTGCTGGTCACTGAATTCAACGGTCAGCGCTGCATGCTGTTCAATATCCATCGCGGCGATATGAACCAGACCTGCATAGACCTGCGAAACCCCAGGCGTCTGGTATTTAACTACACCAAAATGAGTTTTGCCGGCCTGCTGATCAATCCTGAACCTGAGCGTATTCTGGTGGCTGGCCTCGGCGGTGGCACTATTCCGATGGTCATGCGCGAACTCTACCCTGAGGCGGAAATCGATGTGCTGGAAGTCGACCAGGCTGTGGTCAATGTGGCCAGAGAGTTTTTCGGTTATCGGGAAGACGAAAAGCATGAAGTGCATGTGGTTGATGCGCGTGTGTTCATCAAGCGTGCCGGGCTGCGCGGTGACAAGTATGATTATATCGTGCTGGACGCATTCTCGGGTGAATACATACCCGAGCACCTGCTGACGCGTGAGTTTCTGGAGGAGGTCAAGGCGATCCTGACTGATGACGGGGTGGTTGTCGCCAATACCTTTGCCTCCAGCGATCTCTACGACTATGAATCGGTGACTTATCAGGCTGTGTTTGGTGAATTCTATAACTTCAAGCGCGTCGGTAGTGGCAATCGGATCATACTTGCGACGAACGGTGAGTTGCCGGAACTCGGTGATTTGCGCAGTCGCTCACGTGATCTTTACGATGTGCTGGCACCGTATGACATGAACATACTGGAGTTTCCGCCGCTATTGACCACGGAAGCAGACTGGGATGAATCAACGCGTATACTGACCGACCAGTACTCGCCGGCCAATCTGTTGAACTGAGTCACTGTTACTGGCTTTTGGCGGGCTGACTCGATGCAGGTTTGCGATGCTCCAGCAGCTCGAACAGGCCCATGCCTGCCAGCATCGCGCCGACAAACACAGCTGCTTTCAGTTCGCCCGCGCCCAGCGCAACCAGCGCCGGCCCTGGACAGAACCCGGCCAGTCCCCAGCCAATACCAAAACCCAGGCTGCCCAGCACCAGGCGGCGGTCAATGGTTTTTTTGGTGGGCAGACGCAGTGGCTCTCCCAGCAGTGAGTGGCTGCGACCTCTGACCAGCGTGAATGCTATCAGCCCAACGGCAATCGCACCGGCCATCACCAGCGCCAGCGATGGATCCCAGGCACCTGCCAGGTCCAGAAAAGAAAGCACCTTGTCTGGATTGGCCATTCCGGACACCAGCAGGCCGATACCAAAAACCAGGCCGGTGACGAAGGCTGAGATAAATGTTTTGTTCATGACAGGACGTGCCTCATGATGAAGACAGTCAAAAAGCCGGTTGCCATGAATGCCAGTGTGGCTATGACCGAGCGGGGAGAAAGCCTCGATATTCCGCACACGCCATGTCCACTGGTGCAGCCTGCACCGTAACGGGTGCTTATTCCAACCAGCAATCCTGCGATGATCAAAAGAGGGTAGTCTGCGTCAATCTGAATACTTGGCATTTCGGCAGCCAACAGCCAGACGGCAGGCGCCAGAAGTATGCCGAGGACGAACATGATGCGCCATGTGATATCACCAGCCTGAGGATTGAGCAGCCCGCCTACGATGCCGGAGATCCCTGCGATACGGCCGTTCAGTAAAATAAACATCGCGGCTGCCAACCCTATCAGTGCGCCGCCTGCCAATGCCGCCCATGGCGTAAACGCAGCCCAGTCTATTGTCATTGGCAAGCTCCTACGGAGTCGCCAACGATGGCGCGCAGTGCTGGCATCTGGGTGATGGCAATCTCGCGATTATTGACCCGAATGATTTCTTTTTTCTGCAGGGCCGAGAACACCCTACTTACGGTCTCCAGTGTCAGTCCAAGGTATTCACCAATATCGCCACGCGTCATATGCAGCAGAAAGCGATCGGGTGACAACTGACAGCGAGCATGTCTGGCAGAAAGACTGAGCAGAAAAGAGCTTAAACGCTGCTCCGCCGTGTAACTGCTTAGCAGGGTGTGTATCTGTTGGTCCTTTACGATTTCATTACCCATGATGGAAATGAACCGACTCTGCAGGCTGGGCAATTGATGACCCAGTTTCTCCAGCTGTGAGAATGGAATCTCGCAGATTGAGGCGTGCTCGAGCGCCATTGCCGACATGCCATGTCTGCGCGAACCAATTCCGTCCATGCCCAGAATTTCTCCGGGCAGAAAAAAACCTGTGACTCTGCTTTTGCCATCACTGCCGAGGAAGTAGGATTTGAAACTGCCGCTGCGCACTGCATAGATGGACCGGAATTCATCGTTCTGGCGATAAAGATGCTCACCCTTTTTGAGCGGACGGTTGCGTTCGATAATCCCGTCTAGCTGAACAATTTCTGACTCGTTCAGCGAGATTGGCAGACACAGGTCACTTAGCCGGCAATTGCTGCAGCTTGCCGCCGGATTGTGTGGGCAAGGCCGTGATTTATTGACGGTTTTTTGCGTGGCGATCCGAAAGTCGCCTGCCAGAGCGCCAGCGGTGCTAGAAGATTGAGACATGAATGCTCCGGTGCACTGATCAGTTGCCGACGCGCACGGTCATGATATCGCAGGGAGCGCCGTGTAATACTTTGTTTGCAGTCGAGCCCAGCAGCAGTTTCCAGCCGGAGGTGCCGTGGCTGCCGATCACTATCAGATCAGCTTCCAGCTCTTCAGCTTTGCTCCGAATCTCAGTCGCTGCAGCGCCAGCCATGACCAGTTGCCGGTCTTCAGGCACACCGTATTTCCCGCCGATATCCTTCAGACGCTGTGCAGCGATAGCCATCGCCTCTTCCTGCAGTTTAGTCATGTTGATCGCATAGGCATCAATCGGATAAGCCGCCGCGACGGGCTCGACCACGTGGGCCAGGTAAAGCCGCGAAACATCGCCATCTGCCAGTTCAACAGCACGTTCGATGATCCTGCTGGATTCGTTGGATAAATCGACTGCGGTAATAATTGTCTTGTAAGCCATGGCAGTTCGCTCCTGTGTTGAGAACACATGCACGCTTTACTCGAGTGTAACCGAGGCGGCAAAAAATGAGAAGCGGCGGTGTGCTGCGCGCGCAGATTGATTCAATGACGCGATTGCCTTACTCTTTTCAATGTCAACCGGGGTGAAGCTCCAACCGAAACAGGCGTGCTACGTGTCGGTTAGTGCCGTGATTGTCAACCAAATGGGCGTTAAACTCGAGGACAATTCGATGCGTGATCTGCAAAAGATTTTAGTCATTATTGAGCCGGAACATGATATGCAGCTGGCGCTTGGCAAAGCCCTGCGACTTGCGCGAGAGTCGGGCGCCGCCCTCGAATTGCTGATTTGTGATCACAACCCCTATCTGGAAGATGGCTACTACTTTGAGCCATTGCAGGCCAGGAAGCTGCGCGAGGAGCACCTGGCGGCCAACCGCAAACTGCTTGAGGAGATGGCCTCGGTTATTCGACCGCAGGGAGTCACGGTAACAGTGGATGCCGTGTGGGGCAATCCACCCTATCGCCATATCATTGACAAAGTGCTGGATAGCAATCCAGACCTTTTGGTCCAAAGCAGCCGCCATCATGAAAAAATTTCCCGGCTGTTACTGTCGCATCAGGACTGGCAGTTGTTGCGCTATTGCCCCTGCCCGCTATTGCTCGTCAAGGACCTGCCATGGCCGGAGCAGCCGGTGATGGTGGTTGCAGTGGATCCCAACCATGTTAACGACAAACCCGCTGATTTTGATATTCAACTGACAGCAGCCGGCAGCGAGTTACAGAATTTGACGGGAGGCAGTCTGCATGTGTTCCATTCCTGTTATCAGCCGCCCGTGTCAGGTCTGTACCCGGTAAAGGTGGATATTGCGCAGGTCAGAGACAGCACGCGTGAGTTGCTGAGTGATTTTGCCTTGCCTGACGCGCAGCTGCATATTGAGCAGGAAGAGGTCAGGAAATCGCTGCCCGCGTTGCTGGACCGCCTTAAGGCCAATGTCCTGGTGATGGGCGCTGTTTCCCGGTCGGCAATAGATCATTTTCTGGTAGGCAGCACAGCCGAAAGACTGCTTGATAGCGTCGCCCAGGATGTGCTGATCCTGAAGCCCGAAGGGTTTAAAGGTAGGGTGAAAAAAGCCATGCCAGAGAATCTCTGAGCCTGACCAGTAATGAACGCTCGCGCAAGCGGCTGAGCGTGATTGGTTCAGAAATCTCTGCACGCCGTTCAAAATACTGTCGCAGAGATTCGTTGAATGAGCATGAAAATACTTCGACACCCAGTTCATAGTTGAGGCGCAGGCTGCGAGGATCGATGTTGGGTGAACCGATTAGCGCATACTCATCATCGACCAGCAACAACTTGCTGTGTACAAACGGCGGCGGTTGATAACGAATGTCCAGCCCGGATTCCAGCAACTGGCGTACTGAATTTCGTGACGCCCAGTCAGCTATCTTGATGTTGTTGTTGCCCGGCAACAAAATAATAATCTTGACGCCTCTCAGGTGGGCGGAAATAAGCGTGCCAATCAGATCAAAAGTTGGTAAAAAATACGGTGTCATCAGGTACACACGTTCTTTGGCTGCGGCTATGACGCCGTTGATCAGCTGGCTGAGCTTGTCAAGATCCCGGTTTGGGCCATCGAGAATCAGTCGCGTCCAGATCCCGGCTGATTCGTCATTGACATTACAGCCCCTGAATTTTTCAGCATCCGGGTCTCCGGTACAGTAATACCAGTCCTGCCAGAATGCCCACTCCAGCTCGTCGACAATTTTGCCACGCAAGCCAAAATGTATGTCCTGCACTCGATGCGGGTTGCCGGCGGAATTGGATAAATGGCGGTCGCCAATGTTGGTCCCGCCAGTAAACGCCAGCAGGCCATCGACGATCATCAACTTGCGGTGATTGCGCATATTCAGGTTGAGTGATGGTGGGAACAGCTTCAGGGGGTTGAAGCGCGTGTACTGGATGCCCAGCTCCGACAGATGACCACCAATCCGAGGCAGGCTCATCATCTCCCCCATACCGTCGAGCAGCACTTTTACCTGCACGCCACGTCGCTGGGCACTGGCCAGTGCCCGTGCAAAGTCCCGGCCAGTTTTGTTGTTGTCGAATATATAGGACGCCAGCAGCACCCGATCGGTGGCATTGTTGATGGCATCCAGCATCGCCGGATACAGGTTGTCGCCGTTCTCATATATTTGAATGTCGGAACAGGAGCTAAGGCCTTTTCGGGCCAGCGTCTCGCCTATCAGCGACAGCGGTCGAAATGAGGTGCCAGCAGGCTCGGCGATGGTCTGCAGGGAATCGCGATTGATCTTGGTGATGTAGTCGCGCTGCGCCCTGGTGCGGACGCGATTGATGCCAAACAGCAGATACATTATCGGGCCAGCCACGGGCAGGATGATGCACAAGGCAATCCATCCAAAAGCGGCTTTTGAGTCGCGCTTGTTGAGCAGTGCATGGCCAGCGGTAAGCAAACCCATGACGAGCAACAGCGGAGGTAGCAACCATACCAGCACGTCCTGTGTCGTCATGAGAGCTCAGCCTCTGGTTAGTTCGATGTCCGTTATCAAAGCGCAGTGATCGGAAAACTCACGCCAATTGGTGCCTGAAAGCTTAACACAGTCGTGGATATCGAATCCGCGCAGATAAATGCGATCCATTGGCAACATTGGGAAAAACGCCGGGAAGGTCTCTGCGCATTTGCCAAACACGCTTTCATGAGCTTCCAGTACACCCAGCTTCTCTTTCAGCGTGCGGTGTGTGGTACGGCGCCAGTCGTTCAGATCACCTGCAATGATAAGCGGTGCCGTGTCAGGAACCTTACGCTGGATATAGTCGATCAGGTGGCGTGTCTGCAGCTGTCGTTCCCGTTCAAACAGACCGAGATGAATACACAGCAAATGTACGCCATTGGCGATGGTGCCGTGCAGGAAGCCACGTTGCGAGAAGTTTACAAAAGAGGCGTCAATGTTATCCCAGCTGACAAAGGGCAGTTCACTCAGAATGGCATTGCCGTGGTGACCGTGCTGGTAAATTGCGTTCTTGCCGTAGGCGTGATGCGACCAGACAGTATCTGCCAGGAACTCCATCTGCGACTCGTCGGGCCAGTGTCGCAGACGTTTGCGATGCAGGGAATGGTCGCCAACAACTTCCTGGAGGAACACCAGGTTGGCATTACTGGCGCGAAGATGGTCGCGGATATGAGACAGCACCAGGCGTTTGGGACCCATGCTGAATCCTTTGTGAATATTCAGCGTCAACACACGGAAATGGGTCTCTGACATGGTTATGACGGCGACAAACTGTGTTTCATGACCAGCACGTCGCAAGGTGTGTCATAAAGGATTTTTTCAGCGGTGCTGCCAACGATTGCCTGCTCAACGACATTGCGCGACAGGGCGCCCAGCACCAGGATGTTGACTTTTTCCCGCTTGATTGCATGAGTCAGGGTTTTTGCTATATCACCACGAGTCATGACCAGGTTTTGCTCGTCTATGTTGTGTTGATTAATCAACTCCAGAAGCCGCTTGTGATGCTGTTGTCTGACTTTGCGGATGTAGACGTCGGCGTCAGTCACTTTCGGGAACATGGTGCTGAGATCGGGAAAATAGCAGTGAAATACCCGGGTGTTGAGCTGCATGGCGCGGGCCAGGCTCGCTGTGGTTTCCAGCAACAGGTGATCAAGCGCATTCTGCTGCGCTTTGGCATGCATGGGGTCTACGGAGGCCATCACGCAGCCGTCCTCAACCCAGGGCTGCGCTTTAACCAGAAGCAGGGGAGTTGGACAGTTTTTGACCAGGCGCCAGTCAGTATTGGTGATCAGAATGCGTGCCAGCCGACCCGGGTTCTGAACACTTTTTAGCACCATATCCGGCTGTTCGCTGTTTATCAGCCTAAGAAGTGCCTCCGAGGCATTTTTGTCTGAGGTAAAGCTGGTGCTGGCGTCGATGCCCTGAGCTTCGAAGCGCTTCTGCAAGGCATCCAGACGCTCCTGGTAATGCTGCTGAAATTTTTGTTTTTGAGAGGAGAAAAAACGAGCTGTCAGGCCGCTTTGTGCACTTTCTTCCTGTGCCAGTACATTGGCTTTGTTCATCACCAGCAGAACACTGGCGCGGTAGTAAAAACCCAGCAGGATGGCACGGTCGATTACATGGTCCTTGTCGTTATCGGGGTCAACAATGACCAGAATCTTTTTTAATTTTTCCACTGCCAGTGCCCTTGCCTTGCTGTTGGTTCAACAGCAGACATATTGGGTAATCAGCAAAGTGATTGTCAAGGTTGAATATCCCGGCAGTGAGGCCCGTGCCGGCGCGAGCGCTACTGTTTGATAGCCTGTTGCAGATAGGCAGGCAGTGCGAAAGCGGCAGCATGAACTTCAGGAGTATAGTAGCGGCTCTGTATCCCTGTCGCCTGCCAGCGCTCCCGCAACTCTGTCAGGCTGGTCTGCCGGGCGGTGGGTGAGTCGCTGGCCCAGGCAAAAGCCATGATGCCGCCAACGTAGGTTGGCACGGCAGCGCTGTAGAAGTGCCAGTCCTGAAACAGCTTGCTAAAACGCACGGCAGTATTGGCTACTTCGTCAGTCTGCATAAAAGCCACGCCATTCTGGGTGACCAGAATACCGCCTGGGTTCAGGCAGCGCTGACATCCGGCATAGAAGTCTTTGGTAAAAAGAACCTCACCTGGACCCAGGGGGTCAGTGGAGTCGGAAATGATCACATCGAAGCTTTGGTCGGTGGTCTGCACGAAGTCAAAGCCGTCACCAATCACAATATTTGCACGTGGGTCGTCGTAGGCACCGTCGCTATGGGACGGAAGATATTGCCGTGCCATGTCAATCACAGCCTGGTCTATCTCCACCTGCGTAATATGCTCGACGTCTTTGTGTCGGCAGACTTCCCGCAGAATACCGCCGTCTCCCCCGCCGATGATCAGCACCCGCTTAGCACTGCCATGAGCAACAAGCGGCACGTGTGTCAGCATCTCGTGATAGATAAACTCATCGCGCTCGGTGGTCTGAACCACGCCATCCAGTGCCATCACACGACCGAACTGTGCATTGTCGAAGATCACCAGGTGCTGGTGTTCGGTCTTGTGTTCAAACAGGATTTCGTCAACACGAAACGACTGTCCGTAACTCGCATAGAGCGTTTCGGTCCAACGTTGATCAGACATCTGAGACTCGGCTTATTCTTCGCTGGCAGGCTGGGTCAGGCCGCGCAGCTGCTCGCCGACGGTTACACGCGTCGGACGGAAGGCTCCTTTCAGCACTGGTACGGCTTTCTCTGGTGCAGCATCGCCACACATGAAAATATCGAATGCGGCGTATCCGCGCTCAGGCCATGTGTGCACGCTGATATGTGACTCGGCCAGCACTGCAACGCCGGAGATTCCGCCGTTAGGGGTGAAATGATGCAGATGGATGTGCAGCAGGGTGGCACCACAGACTTCGACGCATTCGCGGAACTTGGCTTCCATCAGCTCGAGGTCGGTCAGGTTTTCTGCACCCCAGAAGTCAATCAGCAGGTGTGTGCCAGCGAATTCGAGGCCATTGCGCTGAATGAAGTGATCCTTGGCTTCCGCGTCCGGTTCTCCGGCAAATGTGGGCCATTCACTCTCATTCGCGCTGGTGGCGGCTGGTTTGAGAGACTCTTTTTTAAAGGAGGAGATTGCACTCATTATCCTTTCCCCAAAAAAAGATGGCGGTGAACTCATAGACCGTCTGTTTTGCTGTGATTAAGCAGTTGCCGTCTGGACTATAAGCCTCCACACCATGCGTGGTTGATTTCGGTGATTTGTCTGATGCTGATCTGCGGAATTTTGCAAGAAGCGACAGAGGGGGAGCAGTTTAGTGATTTTTTGCGGAATTACAAGAGGTTTTCTGACTTTTTTTGGTGGTGCGGGGCGGCGCGTTTCGCTGTCGGAGCTTCCGGCGCCGGAACCTGGGTGGCAGTCCTCGGGTACACCCTCGCTCCTTGCCACCCAGTCCCCGACGCCTCGATTGAGCCGCGTCTCCGCACCGCCCCCTCCCGCAATAGTGCAGGGGGCCCCTTGTGATTCCTGGTTGGGGCGGTTTGGCGGCGTTTGGGGACTGAGCGTCCGGCCCCGGATCAGCGGGAAAGTCCTCGTCAGGTTTTCCTCGCTCCTTTTCCCGCTACTCCGGAACCTAGATTTGGCCTCGTGCCGCGCCGCCCCTCGGTCGCAGCAACGCAGAGAGCCTCACGTGATTCCATTTAATGTCGTTGCGGCGCGTTTTGCTGTCGGAGCTTCCGGCGCCGGAACCTGGGTGGCAGTCCTCGGGTACACCCTCGCTCCTTGCCACCCAGTCCCCGACGCCTCGATTGGGCCGAGTCGCCACGCCGCCCCTCTGTCGCAACAACGCAGAGAACCTCTTGTGATTCCTGGTTTGGGCGTTGCGGCGGCATTTGAGGTTCAGAGCGTCCGGCGTTGGGATCAGTGGAGGCGTCCTCCACTACTCCCAACGCCTCGATTGACCTGTGTCGCCGCGCCGCCGGCGTCACTTCAGCACAGGACACGTGTAGTGACTACTTTTGGGAGCGTGGCGGGCGGTGCGGTTGGAGAGTTTGGTGTGGAGTGATGAACCTTTAGCAGGTTGGCACAAGGGGAGGGAGGTAGGTGTCAATAGAGCAGCGGGAACCGGCACTGTGGTCAAATCGAGGTCTCGGGGATAGGGTGGCGAGGAGCGACCAAGCAAAATCGAGGTGCCGGGAGTAGCGGGAAAAGGAGCGACGAAAACCTGAGGAGGACTTTCGCGCTGATTCCGGCGCCGGACGCGTTGATGCTCAACCGTGCCACCCTAGTTCCGAGGCCGGATGCGATGAGCTCAGTCCCGAGCCCGCGAAGCGCGCGAGGTCGAGTTCCGCCCCGCCGGGTGTCCGGTGAAAGGATGCGATCCGGGCGGGATGTGACACCCACCTCCCGGACCGCTACCGAAATAGAGGTACTTGGAAGCAAACTCTGTGTCGCAGTGAGTGCTTAGCTGGCGTCGCGGATCATGTTGCGGGCGATGATGATCTGCTGTATCTGCGAGGTGCCCTCGTAAAGACGGAACAGACGCACATCCCGGTAGAAGCGCTCAACAGCGTACTCTGAGATATAGCCGGCGCCACCGTGGATCTGCACCGCACGGTCTGCCACGCGCCCCACCATCTCAGTAGCAAACAGCTTGCAGGCTGCCGATTCCGTGCTGATATTCTGTCCCTCGTCACGCTTGCGGGCAGCGTCCAGCACCATGCAGCGTGCCGCATAGGCTTCTGTCTTTGAGTCGGCCAGCATGGCCTGGATCAGCTGGTGCTCGGCGATGGGTTTGCCGAACTGTTTGCGCTCAATGGCATAGTGCAACGCGTCGTCGATCAGGCGTTCAGCGATACCCACGCTGAAACCGGCAATGTGCAGGCGACCGCGGTCCAGCACTTTCATGGCGGTGATGAAGCCGTCGCCTTCCTTGCCGATCAGGTTATCTGCCGGTACACGGCAGTCTTCAAAGATGACATCACAGGTGAGTGAGCCGGCCTGGCCCATCTTCTTGTCGATTGCACCCAGGGTAATGCCGGGTGTGCCTTTCTCAACGATAAAGGCAGAGATGCCGCGTGCGCCCTTTATATCCGGGTTGGTGCGCGCCATCACGTTGAATGTATCAGCGACCGGACCGTTGGTAATGTAGCGCTTGGTGCCATTAATGATGTAGTGGTCACCGTCTCGAACCGCGGTAGTTTTCACTGAGCCGGCGTCGGAGCCGACATCCGGTTCGGTCAGACAGAAACAGCCCACCCACTCGCCACTGGCATATTTGGGGAGGAACTTCTGCTTCTGCTCTTCAGTGCCGTCGAAGACCACAGCCGCCGATCCGATACCGTTGTTGGTACCCAGGATGGAGCGGAAGGCCGGTGAGGTGCGACCCAGCGCAAATGCGACATGGATCTCTTCTTCCATGGTCAGGCCGAGGCCGCCATATTCTTCAGGAATGGTCATGCCGAACAGTCCGAGGTCTTTCATTTCCTGAATGATCTCGTCGGGAACCTTATGGGTTTCTGCTACTTCCTGCTCAACGGGAATCAGCCGTTCCCGCACAAAACGTTCAACCATATCAACAAGTTGGTTGAGAATTTCCTGGTCTCGGATCATGCGTAACCTCAAATAGTAAAAGCGCTGTTTTTTATCGAACGAAAGTTCGACATAATACCCCGAACGAGCGTCCGAGTCGAACTGCACGGCTCCAAAAGCTTGTGCTACCATTGCGGCCCTGCCGATTCTGTATGTTATGGGGAACAAGAGAAGAATTCTATGAGTCAGTTACAAGAAGCCTATATATATGATGGTGCCCGCACGGCTTTTGGTCGTCACGGCGGCGCGCTCTCACCGATCCGCCCTGATGATCTGCTGTCCCACGTCATCCGCAGCGTTGTGGGGCGCAATGTGTTTGACCCGGCAGCCTATGAAGACGTAATCATGGGCAATACCAACCAGGCCGGGGAGGATTGCCGCAATGTTGGCCGCTTTGCCGCGCTGCTGGCAGGTTTGCCAACATCGGTAGCTGGTCTGACTGTCAATCGCCTGTGCGGATCAGGACTGGCGGCAATACTGGACGCCAGCCGGGGTGTCAAAGCCGGCGAGGGGTCCCTGTTCCTGGCGGGTGGCGTTGAGTCGATGAGCCGGGCGCCACTGATTCTTTCCAAGGCCCAGTCGGCATTCGATCGTGGTCAACAGATCGCTGACAGTACGCTGGGGGCTCGATTCACCAATCCGCTGATCTCCAAGAACTTCGGCGATGACACCATGCCGCAGACGGCAGACAACATTGCCAAAGACCTGGATATCAGCCGTGAAGACAGCGATGCGTTTGCCGCTGCGTCCCAGTCGAAATATGAAACTGCACGTGCAGCGGGCTTTTTTCAGGAAGAGATTATTCCGGTTGAAGTTCCTCAGGGACGCAAAAAGCCGCCATTGGTGGTTGACGCTGACGAGCATCCACGTCCTCAATCGACTCTTGACGTACTGAGCGGGCTGCGAACACTGTTTGATGGTGGCGTGGTTACTGCAGGTAATGCATCAGGCATTAACGACGGCGCCGCAGCCTTGATCATCGGTGACGAGGCGATTGGACAGAAGTACGGCGTAAAACCACGCGCACGTATCATCTCTGGTGCTGTGGCGGGCGTTGAACCGCGGGTCATGGGCCTGGGGCCGGTATTTGCCATTCGCAAGGCCCTGCAGCGCGCCGGCCTCACGTTAAACGACATGGACATCATTGAAATCAACGAAGCATTCGCGACGCAGGTACTGGGCTGTCTGAAAATGCTTGAGATCGACTTTAAAGACACGCGCGTAAACCCCAATGGTGGCGCCATTGCTGTCGGCCACCCGCTGGGCGCCTCGGGTGCCCGTATTGCCATCACGACGCTGCGACAACTTGAACGTACGGGTGGTCGATACGCAGTCATCAGCCTTTGTATCGGTATCGGCCAGGGCGTCGCAGCCGTCATTGAGCGACTCGACTAATCAATCATTCACTTACAAGGAATTTGCTATGTCTAGTGTAGTCAGCTACGAAATTGTCAATAACATCGGTGTCATCAAAGTCGACAGCCCGCCCGTCAATGCCCTGTCGCAGGCAGTCCGCGAAGGCATTCTGGATGCTGTTAACGCCGCGCAGAAAGACGACACCGATGCGATCGTTCTGATGTGTGAGGGACGTACCTTTATTGCTGGTGCGGATATTACTGAATTCGGCAAGCCTCCGCGTGATCCTTCTTTGCCAGCCGTGCTTGGTGCACTGGAAAATTCTTCCAAACTGGTTGTGGCGGCTATTCACGGCACGGCTCTGGGTGGTGGTTTTGAGACAGCGCTGGCCTGTCACTATCGCTGTGCTGTTCCGTCTGCCAAAGTCGGGCTGCCTGAGGTAAAACTTGGCATTCTTCCGGGAGCAGGTGGCACACAACGTGTTCCTCGTATCGCGGGTGTCAAGGCGGCACTGGACATGATTACATCCGGCAATCCGGTTGCGGCTGGCAAAGCCAGCGACATGGGATTGATCGACGAAGTGCTGGCCGGCAAGGACCTGAAAGCAGAAGCAGTTGCCTATGCACGCGATCTTGCTGATTCAGGCGCACTGCTGAAACGTATTCGCGATATCAAGATTGACCCGGCAAGCATTGAACCTGGCTTCTTTGACGCCTACCGCAAACAGGTTGCCAAGCGTGCGCGTGGTCAAATTGCTCAGGACCGCATCGTCTCTTGCGTTGAGGCGGCTGTGAATCTGCCCATGGATGAGGGTCTGGAGGTTGAGCGCAAACTGTTCTCAGAGCTTGTAAGCTCGCCGCAGTCAAAGGCCATGCGCCATGCTTTCTTCGCCGAGCGTGAAGCAGCCAAGATTAAAGACCTTCCCAAAGACACACCAATTCGTGACGTAAAGCATGTTGCCATCATTGGCAGCGGCACCATGGGTGGTGGTATCGCCATGTGTTTTGCCAATGTCGGTATTCCTGTCACGCTGGTTGAGCTGAACCAGGAAGCTCTGGATCGTGGCCTGGGCATCATTCGCAAGAACTACAGCATCACCGTCCAGAAAGGCAAAATGTCTGATGCCGACATGGAGAAACGCCTTACGCTGATCGACGGGACTACCAGCTACGACGATATCAAGAACGTCGACCTGGTTATCGAAGCGGTATTCGAAAATCCGGATATCAAAAAAGAAGTCTTCGGCAAGCTCGATGCGGTCTGCAAGCAGGGCGCCATCCTTGCCACCAACACTTCCTATCAGGACGTCAACATGATCGCCGAAGCGACCAGCCGTCCGCAGGATGTAGTGGGCATGCACTTCTTCAGCCCTGCCAATGTCATGAAGCTGCTGGAAGTCGTGCGTGGTGACAAGACAGCGGATGATGTGCTGGCGACTGTCATGAAACTGGGCAAAGCCATCGGCAAAGTGTGTGCACTGTCACGTGTCTGCTACGGCTTTATTGGTAACCGCATGCTGCAGGGCTACGGTCGTCAGGCGCACATGCTGTTGCTCGACGGCGCCACGCCTACCCAGGTAGATGCTGCAGCCGAGAAATTCGGCATGGCGATGGGCCCGCTGGCCGTCGGCGATCTGGCAGGCCTGGATATTGGTTACAAGGCGCGCCAGGCATTGGGCACCAAGCCTGATCCGCGTACCTGTATCATCGCTGATGCGCTGGTAGAAATGGATCGTCTGGGTCAGAAATCAGGTGCCGGGTATTACAAATATGACGCGGCGACCCGTGCCCGTCAGGCAGATCCGGAAGTAGAAGCGCTGATCAAGGAAAAAGCAAAAGAGCTCGGCATCGAACAACGTGAAATCAGTGACGAAGAAATTGTCGACCGGCTGTTTTTTCCGCTGATTAACGAAGGTGCGCTGATTCTGGAAGAGGGTATCGCGCAGCGCCCCGGGGATATCGATGTTGTCTACCTGTATGGCTATGGTTTCCCGGTGGCCAAGGGTGGTCCGATGTTCTACGGCGATCAGGTGGGGCTGAAGCAGGTCTACGATCGCATTTGTGAGTTCCGCGACAAGCTGGGCGCCGATTACTGGCAGCCGGCTCCGCTATTGGAGAAGCTTGCCAAAGAAGGCAAGACATTCGCGGACTGGGCGAAGGAGAATGGCTGATCATCCACGGATGACGCCCGAGACGGGTGCGTGCCCTCAGGCACGCACAGTATCCAAATGACTGGAGCACACATGATTTCTTACCAGACTGCGGCGCCAGGCGCGCCGCTGCAACGTGTTGAGTCCGACACACCACAGCCACAGGGCAGTGAAGTATTGGTGAAAATGGTGGCCTGCGGTGTCTGTCACTCAGACATTCACCTGCATGACGGTGAGTTCAATCTGGGCAATGACAAGAAGCTCGACGTGGGCAGACCCGGCCTGGTGCTGGGTCATGAAATCTTCGGCGAGGTAGTTGCCGTTGGGCCTGATGCGAAGGGTGTCGCTGTCGGTGATCGACGCGTGGTTTATCCCTGGATCGGTTGCGGTGAATGCGCCAGCTGCCGGCGCGGTGAAGAGCATTTATGTACACCGGGTCGCGGCCTTGGCACTGTGAATCAGGGCGGCTTTGCTGAGTATGTGGTGGTGCCTCACCCGCGTTACCTGTTCGACAAAGGTGGGGTTTCTGACTCGCTTGCGTCGACATACGCGTGCTCCGGGCTGACTGCCTACAGCGCGTTGAAGAAGGTCGGGGCGCTGACCGATGGCGACGAGGTTGTGCTGATCGGTGCTGGTGGTGTCGGCATGATGGCGCTGCAGATTGCTCTTGCCATGGGCATCAAGCCAATAGTGGTCGACATAGACGACCAGAAACTGGCTGCTGCGGCAGAGCTCGGGGCGAAAGCGGTGTTTAACTCCAGCGATCGGGCCGCGAGCAAGGAAATCAAAAAGCTGACTGCCGGCGGTGCCTACGCTGCGATCGATTTTGTTGGCGCTGAGGCATCGGTCAACTTTGGTCTGGGCTGTCTGCGCAAAGGCGGCAAGATCATTATCGTAGGGCTCTACGGTGGTGCTCTTAACATGCCGTTGCCCTTCATCCCCATGAGCGCTCGAATCATTCAGGGCACCTATGTAGGCAGCCTTCAGGAAATGGGTGAGCTGATGGAGCTGGTACGTGCCGGCAAAATTGCGCCCATCCGTATTGAAGAACGCCCGCTGGACCAGGCCACCCAGGCACTGGCTGACCTTAAAGCTGGCAAGGTGCAGGGGCGCGTTGTGCTTCGCGGCTGATACCTTAGACAGCCTCGCTCGTTGATTAAACGAGTGATCCCGAAAAGCCCCGGCCAGAGATTAGTGCTCTGCCCGGGGCTTTTCTGTTTCTGTTATTTGATTGGCATTTGGAGGCCAGGATCGCTATTCTCGAACTCTGACCTTAAAACCAAAATTCCAAAAACGGGTAACAGATAGAGGAGAAACTCCATGATGCCAGCTGTCAGACTATTTTGCCGTCTTGCCCTTGCGGCGACGCTACTGACGTCACTGTCAGTAAATGCGCAAACCCCTGAATCCGGATTGCCAATGGCCGAGCCAGAGAGTGTTGGCATGTCCTCCGAGCGTCTGCAACGTATTGATGACTTTACCCAACGTTATATCGACGACGAAATGGTTGCCGGTACGGTCACATTGGTTGCCCGCAAAGGCCGGGTCGTGCATTTCAGCGCACAGGGGATGAAGGATGTTGAACGCAATCAGCCGATGACTACGGACACCATTTTCCGCATGGCGTCCATGACCAAGCCGATTGCCTCCGTCGCCTTGATGATGCTGTATGAAGAGGGCTGGTTCCAGCTGGATGATCCGATCTCGGACTGGTTGCCAGAATTCTCTGACATGATGGTGCAGGTTCAGGACGAGGCAGGCAACACGCGTCTTGAACCCGCCAGAACACCGATCACGTTTACCCATATCCTGACTCACACGGCCGGTCTGATGAACAGCTACCGGGGTGATGTTGCGCGCTACTCCGAAGTGTCGCGGGTTATCGGTGATGAGGATCTGGCGAGCTGGACCGAGCGTCTGGCGACACTGCCATTGCGCTACGAACCCGGTACTCGCTGGGAGTATTCAGCCGCGACCAGTGTTGTCGGTCGTTTGGTGGAAGTCATTTCGGGGCAGGATCTGGATACGTTTTTCCGCGAACGCATCTTTGAACCGCTGCAGATGCGTGATACCTACTTCTATCTGCCGCCAGACAAGGTCAATCGCTTTGCCACACTTTACGGACCCAACCCTGAAGATGACAATCGTATGATGCTGACCGAAGTTGGCGACAGCAACAGCCGCTATGTCGCGGAGCCTCGCAATTTCTTCTCAGGTGCAGGTGGCCTGGTATCTACGGCGCATGACTATGTGCGCTTCCAGCAGATGATGCTCAATGGTGGTGAGCTGGACGGCGTCCGGTTGCTGGGCAGGAAAACAGTTGAACTGATCTTTGCCAATCACACTGGTGACCTGCCACTGTGGCTGAGTGGTCCTGGTATGGGGTTCGGGCTGGGTTATTCTGTTGTGCTTGACCGTGCAGAAGCCCACACGTCTGACAGTGAAGGGTCGGTATCCTGGGGAGGCGCATTCGGCACCCTGTTCTGGATTGACCCGGAGGAAGAACTGGTTGCCATCATCCTGACCCAGATTCGTCCCTACAGCCACATCCGCATCCGCGAAGGATTCCACAACGTCGTGAATCAGGCGATTGTGGATTGAGTTCGACCTCATGATGTTGGTGGCTGGCGAGAATTTACACCCGCCAGTCACCACCTCTTAGTTTCGTCATTGATCAGTCACTTTCGGATTTGACGGCTGTTATCCAATCCGAATACGTCGGTGATCTTGATCATGAGCAGCGCCGCGATGAAAGGAATCGTCGACATGACAAGCAGGCGAATCAATGTCTCCAGAGACCAGCCAAATCTCGGAATCAGGATTAGCCCGCATACGAATGCCCAGCCTAAAAGGATGTACTGAAGCGCTCTTTCTCGAAATCCGATGTATTCCCCTGTGTGCGGTGCTCTGAGGTACCGCGGGATTACTATCGTGCCCAGCACAGCCACGACAACACCGTTGATGATCGGGCTCATATCTGAAACTGCCTTTAGAAAATCGAAAAGCATCGCAAACCGTCCTGTCTCTTGTATCAAGGCTTAGCTGCTAGTGTCGTCACGCCAATCGGGTGCGCCGCCCAGTGCATACATTCCAAACGTTACCGCACCGTAATAGGCACTTTTCGCCATGACTGCCACACCGCCGAAGAAACCAGTGGCAAACCCAACAGTTGCTCCCACAATAATGTCGCCGGCATCACCTCCCGCCGAGTACTCTGTAACTCCACCACCTATTGCACCAATTACTCCTCCAGCGATCGGGTGGCCACCGGATACTGCATATGTTTCTGATCGTGTAAGTTCGCGCATTTCTTCCTCCTTGTTTTTTGAGATAACTACTAAGAATGCGGGCAAGTCATTGAGTTGCTAAAAATGTATGACTACCAATACTGTTTTAGCAGTGTGTTCTGGATATTTCCAAAATCTGTAGCTGTTCGCTCGCCGATAAAACGCGCATAATGCGCGCAAATTTTCTTAAGAGTAATCTCCATGACCCTGCGGGAATGGTTCTGGATCGTATTTCTGGGTGCGGTCTGGGGCGGCTCATTTATTTTTAATGCACTGCTGATTCGGGAGTTGAGCCCGCTGTGGGTGACAGCGTTTCGTGTTGGTATTGGTGCGCTGGGCTGCTGGCTGTTCCTGATGGCGATGCGTAAGGCTGTGCCGCGCGATCCGGTTTTATGGTTGAAGCTTGGATTGCTGGGCGTGCTTAACTACGCCATTCCGTTTGCCCTGTTTCCGTTAGCGCAGGCGCAGTTGGCCAGTGGTGTGGCGGCAATCATCAACGCACTGACGCCTATCATGACGGTGATCGTGTCGCATTTCTGGCTTAATGGCGAACGCATGACCTGGAGTAAAACGGTTGGTGTGGTTGCTGGTTTTTCCGGGGTTGCGATTCTGGCGTCTCCAGCACTGCTGGCCGACGGCAATTCGCGGGTATGGGCAATCGGCGCCTGCCTGTTGGCGACCCTGTGTTATGCGCTGGCTTTGAACATTGTGCGTAGCTTCCGGCATGTCGAACCCACGGCACTGACGTCCATAGCTTTAACCGGGTCAGCCGTCGCAGCCATTCCTGTGGCTTTGGCTGCGGATGGTTTGCCTGTGATGGTGATGCCATCTTCCTGGGCCGCGGCGCTGGCGATTGGTCTGATCTCCACTGCGTTTACATTTCAGATCATGTACCGCTTGTTGCCGCTGGTTGGCGCAACCAATTTCTCCACGACCACGCTGATTGCGCCAATCTCTGCCATTATCCTGGGTACCCTTTTTCTGGGAGAGACCATACTCCCATCACACCTGCTGGGTATGGCCGTGATCTTTCTGGGGCTGACTTTTATAGACGGTCGATTGCCACGCTTGTTGCGAGGCATGTTCGCCAGCGCAACACAGTCTGAATAGTCCAGTACCAGCTGCCCTGGTTGTAGAACGAGTGGCACGTAACTTTACGGAAATCACTTCTGCTGCAGATATACGTCCATCGCGCGTATGTCATTTAGCGTAGCAATTCCTCGATGCATCTCTATCGGTTCATGCTAGACTCAAGTTGAAATCCTGTTCGGTTAACAGCTGGCCGGGATAGCGTTTTCGCGATGAGGCTACGAGAGAGGAACTTCTCATGAACGGCCCAATGTCCCGCCGCGCGTTGCTGGCCCTGACTGCGCGACTTGCAAAACAATCCTGCATAGTACTGACCCTGCCCATGGTGCTAAGCGGCTGCGAACGTGCTCGTCAGTCGGCTGCAGAGGGAGCACTTTTTTCAACGCTCAACTCCGATGAAGCCAGTGAGCTGGCTGCCATTGCATCACGCATCCTGCCCAGCGACGAGACGCCAGGTGCCAATGAGGCCGGGGTGATCCATTTTATGGATCATGTGCTGGGCGATGGGCGCGATGATGAGCTGGCATTGCTTCGGGTAGGGCTGCTGGAACTACAGGCTATGGTCCAACAGAGTTTTAATACACCCACGTTTGCCAGCCTCGATAGCAGCCAACAGGATGAGTTGCTGACACGCATTGAATCAACCCAGTTTTTTGGCACCATGCGCTTCCTCACCGTTGCCGGTATGTTCGCGCTGCCAGAGTATGGTGGCAGTGCGGACCTGCCCGGCTACCGTATGATCGGCTTTGAAAGCCGACATTTCTGGCAGCCGCCTTTCGGTTATTACGACGCGGATTACGCCGCGAGGGGGGAGTAGGTCATGGCTGAAGCGAACAACTCCCTGCCGCATTTCGACACCCGTACGGACGTTGATTTTGTCATTATTGGCTCTGGCGCGGCCGGCGGTATCATGGCCAGAGAACTCAGTACGGCAGGCTTTTCTGTCGTGGTGCTGGAGCAGGGCCCGCATTTGCAGGCTGGCGATTTTCGTCACGATGAATGGGCTTATGATATCAATAGTGAACTTACCTGGAGCGTAAGGCAGGGCCACCCTCAGACGTTCAGGAAAACCGAAAACGAAGAAGCGCAGCCCGTCGAACGTGCCCTGAGTTACGCACACAACGTGGGTGGTAGCAGTGTGCATTATTCGGGCAACTTCTGGCGCCTGCGACCCATTGATTTTATGGAGGCAAGTGTCAAAGGCACTATCGCCGGAACCAATTTCACCGACTGGCCGATCAGTTACGAGGAACTCGAGCCGTATTACTCCCGGGTAGACTGGGAAATTGGCGTGTCAGGGCTCCAGGGGCCATGGGATCCGCCCCGGTCGCGCGATTATCCCTGCCCTCCCATGCCTGTGAAGGGGTCTGATGTTCTGTTGGAGCGCGCTGCACGTCAGCTGGGGCTGACTGCCTATCCTGCCCCCGTGGCCATTCTTTCCCAACCACACAATGGGCGTCCAGCCTGCACGCACTGTGGCTTCTGTAATGGGTATGGGTGTGAGATGAACGCCAAATCTTCCACCATGATTGCCATGATTCCGCAGGCGCTGGCTTCCGGAAATTGCGAGTTGCGCACCGGCTGCACGGCAGCGCGAATAGATACTGATGACAGCGGCCGCGTGCGGGAGGTGGTCTACTGGGATGCTGATGGTACAGAACAGGCACAACGTGCCAAAGCGGTCGTGCTTTGTGCCAATGGGGCGGAAACGCCGCGTCTGCTGCTGCTCTCTGCCAACAGTCAATTTCCGGATGGCCTGGCCAACAGTAGCGGTATGGTCGGCAAAAACCTGATGTTCAATGCCCATTGCTCCGTGGTCGGTCTGTTTGAGCACCCGGTGAATGCCTACAAAAGCGTGCCTACAACCCGTGTTGTTCATGATTATTATGAGATAGACCAGGCCATGGGTTTTTATGGTGGTGGTGGTATTGATGGTCGGCATCCCTCCCGTGGCATGCCAATGGGGCTCGCGCTGCGGGGCAGCCTTTTCGACGGTCCCAGCTGGGGAAGTGAATTCAAGCGCCATCTGAGTCAGGAATTTACACACACTGCTGCCTTTTCCGGACACACTACCTCACTGCCCTTATCCAGTAACAATGTCAGCCTGGATCCGACCCTGAGAGACAAGTGGGGACGTCCGGCGCTGCGCTGTACCTACATGGATCATCCTGACGACATCGCCACAATGAAGTTTTTCTACGACCGATGTTCAGAGCTGATGACAGCCGCCGGGGCAATCAAGCAGACGGGCTATTATGCGGAGAATGGGCAGAGTGGCAGTGTGCATTTGCTCGGTACCTGCCGGATGGGCAATGACCCTTCAAGCTCAGTCATTGATCGCTACAATCGGTCCCACGATGTGCCAAATCTATTTATGGTGGACGGCAGCAGTCTGGTAACTTCCAGTCGTGGCCAGCCTACCATGACGATCATGGCGCTGGCCTTCCGGGCTGCAGACAATATCATTCAGGCGGCAAGGCGCGGCGAGGCGTAGTCCCCGCCGGTGTCCGCGCTGCCTGGTATTTGCGCCCAGAACTTCTATCCAGGCGTGTGTGTAACGCGTTTAAACCTTGGGCAGAGTGATAATGACCTCATTGCCCACGGTCTCTTTGCGAATGCCCAGACTGTCGACCGGACTGTTCAGCGTGAACTGCCGAGAGAACTGGCTACTGCTGAAAAATCGCTGCATTGACCCAGAGCCTGTTTCGTCCTTGTGGGCGCTGACTTCGCCACTGACAGTGAGACGTCTTTCATTAATTTCTGTGTCTAAAGCCAACTCGCTGCCTTCCGGAACGGAAATACGAACCCGGTAGGCATCACTGTCTTCTTCTATGCGAATGTCTGGCTGTGCGGTCGCCGCAGAGAACAGACTGCTGCGTGGCGTCAGATTCAAACCGGGCGCAGCGCCCTGCATCCAGCGATCAATCTGTTGCTGCATGCGATCCATTTCGGCAAAGGGATCCCAAGCTATTGATGGTGGTGCAGGTGTGCGGGTAGATGAGAGGGGAGCGCTTTGTGTTTCCAGGCGACGCAGCCATTCTGGCACATGCTGGGAAGTTTCATCCTGCTGAGTGTTGCTGATGCTGATGATTTGCTGTTGCAGCTGCCAATTGGACCAGGCCAGCCAGGCGGTAAGCGTCAGGCAAAGACCCAGTCCGGCAGCCATCAGTGTGATGATGCGACTGTTCATGGGTATCAACCTCGTTGTTTATCCATTTGGACAGATAAGGTCTGTCCAAATGGATTTCAAGAGGCTGACACTGAATGTGGTAGCCGCAGTATTAGTCAGATCAGACTTCGGGTTTCAGTCTGGAATACAGTTCCTGGGCATCATAGGTGTTCTGGCCGCTCGGACGCTCACCGTTGCCCATGCGGATTTCCATGATGACCTCGACGGTACTGCGTGAGTCTCCAATAGTTGTCACACCAGCTCCATACTGTGGCACAGGGCGCTGATAGGTTGTACAGGTTAACAGACCACAATCCTGAACGGTTGCGTACCGGGCGCTTGAGGCAGATACGGAAACGGAAGGCTCGGACTGCTGGTTGTTGACCAGCGTGTCGCGACTGGCGACGTCAAACCAGTCATAGCCCTTTTCCAGGGTCAATTCGCTGGCGCGCAGCATGGCATAATCCATCGCGCGGCCGGCATCGTCGCCGCGACCTCGGAACTGAACGCGATACTGGTCCTGTGACAGTTCGCGGTGCGAATATCCATAGCCGCCATTCTCGGCAGCGCGGTAGGCAGGCTGCGACGCGCAGGCAACCAGCAGGAAAGTAACGCCAGTTAAAAGCATCAGTTGGCTGATTTTTCGCGTACTCATTGTTATGCCTCCAGTGTGCATAGCGTTTGTTAGTCTCGATACGTTAACGGACGGGGACGCGGATCTATTCCATAGCCCGAGGCGTCAGGAGCCGGTTGCAGGCAGGCCAGAGTGCCTCAGGATTCGGCCGCTTCTTGACCTGATGGTCCTCATCTAGGACTATGACCCTTGTATTCATCAGACTCGCCCTACCGCCTGGTACTACTGATGTGCCCAATTCGCTATTAATAAGGAAGGAATCATGAAAAAAATAAGCCTGACAGCATTGGCGTTCTGTTGCTCGGTCATGCTCTTGAATGGCACCCATGCACAAACACAAACAAGAATCATTAATGGCAAGCCTGCCTCGACATCATCCTATCCATGGATGGCCAGCCTGTTTATTCAGGGTGGCAAGGACAGTGAGAATGGTGGTGGTTGCGGCGGAAGCCTGATAGCGCCCGGCTGGATACTCTCAGCAGCACACTGTTTTTTGAACACAGCGGGTGATGCCCTGGCAGACGATCCGGCATCGCTGGTGACAGTCACTCTTAACTCGGACAACATCAATAACATGAGCAGTGGCGCCGTCGTGCGCTCCGCCAGTCGCGTCATCATTCATCCGAGCTATAACCCCGACGCAGAGACCAGCCCGAACGCCAACGACTTCGATATTGCGCTGGTGGAGCTGGCCTCCCCGGTCAATCTGACACCGGTAAAACTTTTCACCGGTGCGTTGCCGGCCCACATCCCCACCATCGTTGCCGGTTGGGGCGCGACAGTGGGTGACGGAACGAGTCCTTCCGACGATCTGCTGCAGACGCAGGTAATTACTGTTACGACACCGGTGTGTGAAGCAGCCCACGAGGGTTTGATCACATCTAACATGTTCTGTGCCGGCAGCTTTGCCGATATCGACACATCAGACACCTGCCAGGGAGACAGCGGAGGACCATTGTTCGTTAAGCTGAATGGTAATCAGGGTGCGCTGCAGATTGGCTTGAGCAGTTTTGGCGGCAGTGAGACAGCGAATTGTGGAACACCAGGATCACCTGGTGTCTATGCAAAGATACCGGCGCTGTTCAGCTTCATCAGTGACAATGTAACGGGCATCACAGTAGTTGATTCGCTGGCGGAGGTGCGGGCAGATATCAACGTCTACGACCCGGTTGCAGATCTGGTGACCATTCCCAAGGTGTATGTGGATAAAGTGAACTACTCAGTCACTCTGAAGCATACCGGTAATCTGAATTTCTTCCTGGCCAGCGCCGCAGAGAACACTAGCGACAACCCCGACGCCGTGCCGTCATTTTTTGATGGCGGCAACAACAAGCTGATTCTTCCGCTGGTGCGTGTGGGCGCCGAGACCTTTAATGTGACCCTCCGACACCTGGGTGAATTCAAGTTCGCAGTTGAGAAGGCCGATCTGGTTCAGTAGAGAGGCGCGTCAAACTTGTTCGCGCCCCCTATAATTCCCAGAGCCCTATGGGCTCTGGGGTGCTTACGACAGTTCCTTGACCGCCACGATCAGTTCATTAGCCACTTTCTGTCCGTCACCAAACAGCATACGGGTGTTCTCCGCAACAAACAGCGGGTTTTCGACACCGGAAAAGCCAGTGCCACGACCGCGTTTAACAACAATGACATTCTCAGACAACTCAGCATGCAGAGTTGGCATGCCAAACAGGGGGCTGTTGGGATCTTTTTTGGCAGCCGGATTGACCACGTCATTGGCGCCAATTACCAGCGTTACTGTGGTATTGGCGAAATCGGCGTTGATGTCCTCCATGTCGTAGATCAGATCGTAGGGAACACCCGCTTCAGCCAATAACACGTTCATATGGCCTGGCATGCGTCCTGCGACCGGGTGAATGGCAAACTTCACTTTTACGCCCTTGTCAGTTAACAGCTGAGTCAGTTCCCAGATCTTGTGCTGCGCCTGCGCAACTGCCATGCCGTAACCCGGCACAATGATCACCTGACTGGCATAAGCCATCATGATGCCGGCATCCTGTGCCTGCACTTCTTTTTGAGTGCCACCGTCTTCGTCCCCAGACGCCTGAGCGGAATGGCCTGTTCCAAAGCCACTGAAAAACACATTCGAGACCGAACGGTTCATGGCTTTGGCCATCAGGTGAGTCAGCAGGGTGCCGGCTGAGCCGACCACCGTGCCGGCGATGATCATTGCCGCATTGCCCAGCACATAACCCTCGAAGCCGACCGCAAGCCCCGTCAGGGCGTTGAACAGGGAAATGATCACTGGCATGTCTGCGCCGCCAACCGGCACCGTGATAAAGATTCCCAGCACCAGTGCTATCGCAAAGAAGGCAATGATCAGATTGAGGCTGCCGTTTGTGTAAACACTGACCGCCACAGCCACCAGCACGATGGCCAGTATCAGATTGATCAACTGCTGCTGTGGCAGCAGACGATTGCTGTTCAAACGACCATCCAGTTTGGCCCAGGCGATGATGCTGCCAGAAAAAGCAATGGTGCCAATGATGGCGCCAAGAATCGCCAGGATCGTCACATCGGCGCCCAGGTAATCCGGCACGCTGCTGGCGTAACCTCCGCTTACTGCAGCCTGAGCCTTTAGCAGTTCCACTGCTGCAATTGCGGCAGCGGCACCGCCACCCATGCCGTTGTACATGGCGATCATCTGTGGCATGTCAGTCATCGCCACGCGCTTTCCCGTGTACCAGGCATAACCTCCGCCCAGTGCAATCGCGATTATGATCAGAATGACATTGGTGGATGCCTGTTCATTGCCGGTGATCTCTTCTGCGGCAAAGGTGACAAGTGTAGCGACCACCATACCCGCGCCGGCCCAGTGAATGCCGCGCCGGGCGGTGACTGGCGAACTCATCTGCTTGAGCCCGAGAATGAACATGATGGCTGCCAGCAGGTAGCTGATCTGAATAATAAGTTCCATTTATTTTTTGTCTCCCTGCTTGTTTGTGCTCTTGAACATTTCCAGCATGCGCTCAGTCACCACATAGCCGCCAACCGCGTTGCCGGCAGCAAGTAACACTGCTATAAAGCCTATGACCTGTTGCGATGTGGTTTCTGCAATGCCAAGCGCGATCATCGCGCCTACAAGGACAATGCCGTGAACGAAATTGGAGCCCGACATCAACGGGGTGTGAAGAATCACCGGCACACGGCTGATGATTTCGAATCCGGTAAACCCGGCCAGTAGAAAGATGTAAATCGCTGCGAGTCCTTCGATCATGTTGTTCTCCCCCTAGTTAGTGCTTGCCTGCAGTCGCTCTTGCACTGCATCGTTGATGATGTCGCCAGCGTGGGTGATCAGGCTGTCTTTGAGGATCTGATCGTCCAGATCTATCTGGAGCGAGTCCTCTTTGATGATCAGGCCGAGCAGATTGAACAGGTTTTTTGCGTACAATTCACTGGCATGGTTGGGTACAGTTGATGGCACGTTAATCGGTCCATAAATGGTCACGCGGTTATGCATCACGGTCTCACCCGGTCGGGTGAGTTCGCAATTACCACCACCCTCTGCGGCCAGATCCACAATCACCGCGCCGCCTTTCATGTTGTTGACCATGTCTGTGGGAATAATGCGGGGTGAGGCGCGGCCGGGAAGGGCGGCAGTACAGATGACCACATCCGAAGCCGCGACATGGCGGGCAAGAATCTCCTGCTGTTTCTGTTTTTCTTCCTCGGTCAGTTCCCGGGCATAGCCGCCGCTGCCTTCAGCCTTGATGTCGATATCAACAAATCTTGCACCCAGTGATTCAACCTGTTCCTTGACGGCAGCGCGTACGTCATAGGCTTCGACCATGGCGCCCAGTCGGCGTGCCGTGGCAATTGCCTGCAGGCCGGCCACGCCGGCACCAATGACCAGTACTTTGGATGGACGCACAGTACCCGCTGCGGTGGTCAGCATGGGGAAAAACTTGCCAGACAATGAGGCTGCCATCAGGACGCTCTTGTAACCGGCGATTGAGGCCTGAGATGACAACGAGTCCATTGCCTGGGCACGGGAGATGCGGGGGATCAGTTCCATTGAAATGGCGCTGATCTTCTTGTCCCGAAGCAGCTTGAACCGCTGCGTATCTGACCATGGGTTCTGATATCCAATCAGGATGCTGCCATCGCGCAGTTTTTGAAGCTGGGTCTCGGTCAGAGGGTTTACAGTTAAAACGACATCAGCTGTACCGAGTAGCGAGTCGTCCGGACATATACTTGCACCTGCAGCGGTATAGTCCTCATCGCTGAAGCCAGCATGCTCACCAGCCAGTGTCTGAACTTGAATGGTAGTTCCGGCAGCGATCAATTTTTTGGCTATTTCCGGGACCAGTGCTACCCGATTTTCGCCAGTCCTTATCTCTGCAGGGACGCTGATAACGTTCGACATCCTGAGTCTCTCCTTGTTGTTATTGTCATTCAATGGACAGATTATCATCAGCATAGTTCATCGGCACCTCTCCTGTTATAGAGCGACAGATTGATCAGACGGACAGCCCGATCGATGCGCCTATTAAATCCATGAATTAGTAGCCCGGCAGACATAGATTCTGCTGATTTAACACCTTCTCCTTGGTACACTCTGGGCATGTAAAAAGACACTTACCAAGGAGGTGCCCCTTGCAGGATCTGGAATCATTCCGCGCGGAAACCCGTGCCTGGCTGGAAGAAAACTGTCCGGCGTCTATGCGCACGCCCATGCCCGAAGATGAGGTGGTCTGGGGTGGGCGCAATGCCGAGTTCAAGAACCCGGACAGCAAAGTCTGGCTGGACCGAATGGCGGACAAAGGCTGGACCACGCCGACCTGGCCGGCCGAGTACGGTGGTGGTGGCCTGAGCAAGGCTGAATCGATGGTGCTGGCGGAAGAGATGCAGCGCATCAAGGCGCGACCACCGTTGGTGAGCTTTGGCATCAGCATGTTGGGACCGGTGCTGCTGGAAATGGCCACCCACGAGCAGAAGCTGGAGCATATTCCCAAAATCGTCCGCGGTGAGATCCGCTGGTGTCAGGGATACAGCGAGCCGGGTGCCGGTTCGGACCTGGCCGGACTGGGCACCAAGGCTATCCTGGACGGCGACGAATACGTGATTAATGGCTCCAAGATCTGGACCTCCTATGCTGATAAGGCTGACTGGATATTCTGTCTGGTGCGCACTGATTTCGAAGCGCCAAAGCACAGTGGTATCAGTTTTATTCTGTTTGATATGGCCTCACCGGGCGTGACCACCAAACCCATCAAGCTGATCAGTGGCAACTCGGTATTCTGCGAGACCTTCTTTGACAATGTGCGCGTGCCGGCTGGCAATGTAGTCGGTCGCCTCAATGACGGCTGGACCATAGCCAAGCGTCTGCTCCAGCATGAGCGCACCATGATTTCCGGCTTCGGGCTTAGCAGTGGTCGCAACAACCGTGGCGGTCTGGCTGACTCACTGGCGCAGACAGCCATGTCGTATCGGGGTGATACCGGCAAACTGTCCGATCCCGCCCTGCGCGACCAGATCGCACAGTTCATGATAGACAGTGAGGCATTCTCACTGACCTCGCAGCGCTCGGCGCAGGAAGCCAAACAGAGCAAGGGGCCGAATGCGACGTCGTCAATGCTGAAGAATTACGGCTGTGAACTGAACAAGCGGCGTTATGAGCTGGCGCTGAAAGCAGCAGGCACCCAGGCGCTGGGTTGGGAGTCACTAACCGAAGACGGCAGTGACTTCAGTGCACGAGAGCTGGATACCACCAGACAATGGCTGCGCTCGAAAGGCAATTCAATTGAAGGAGGCACCTATGAGGTCCAGCTGAATGTGATTGCCAAGCGGGTATTGGGCCTGCCAGACATGACCTCCATGGTCGCCAGTAACAAAAAGTAAGGGAGGACTTTTACATGTCATTGGTACTCAACGAAGATCAGCTAATGCTTCAGGAATCAGCGCGTGATTTTTGCCGCGAGAAAGCAACGGTCGCGGTCTTGCGCAAACTGCGCGATGAAAAGGACCCGCGCGGTTTTTCAGATGAGTTGTGGCAGGCCATGGTGGGGCTGGGCTGGGCCGGTATGGCCATTCCCGAAGCCTACGGTGGTTTCGAGTTCGGCTATTCAGGACTGGGTATTGTGCTGGAGGAAACAGGGCGCACACTGGTACCGACACCGCTGGTATCCACGGTACTGCTTGGCGCAACTGCCATCAACCTGGCGGGCTCAGAGGAACAGAAGAGTGAATTGCTGCCAAAGGTCGCTGCAGGCGAAACTGTCATTGCCTTCGCTCTTGAGGAGGGAGCTCTGCACAACCCGTCAAATATCGCCCTTGGCGCTGAAAAAACTGCTGATGGATACACCCTGAACGGTGACAAGGTGTTTGTTCTGGATGCGCACGTGGCGGACTACTTTATTGTGGTGGCACGAAGCAGTGATCCAGCAGACTCAAACGATGGCATCAGCCTGTTTGTAGTCGATGCGGCGACGCCGGGAATTTCGGTGCAACGGCTGAACATGGTCGACAATCGCAATGCTGGCAATGTCAGGTTTGACAATGTGAAAGTGCCGGCTGACGCCTTGATGGGCGCAGAGGGTCAGGGCAGAGCTGCGCTGGAGCGCACACTGGACATCGGCCGAATTGGCCTGGCTGCAGAGATGCTGGGTGGTGTGCAGGAGGTGTTTGAGCGCATTGTTGACTACCTGCAGCAGCGTACACAGTTTGGTGTGCAGATTGGTGCCTTTCAGGCTTTGCAACACCGGGCAGCGATCATGTACTCCGAGATAGAGTTGTGCAGATCGCTCGTGCGCAAGGCCCTGCTAGAGCTTGACCGCGGAGATGATGCGGAGGATATCCCTGCACTGGCGAGTATGTGTAAAGCCAAACTATCCGAGGTCTACGAGCTCGTCAGCAATGAGGGTATCCAGATGCACGGCGGCATCGGTATGACCGACGAGTTTGATATTGGTTTCTTTATCAAACGCGCACGGGTGGCTCAGCAGACCCTGGGTGATGCGAGCTATCACCGCGACCGCTACGCTTCCCTGCGCGGCTTTTGACGGCGTCATCAACTGCCGGGCCCGTGGTGTACAGCCATCAATGCTGTGCCCTGCGGGTCTTGGCCTGCTTTACCCGTGCCTTGAGCTTTTGCCGGCAGGTTACCAGTAACAATCGGCGAAACAGCTCCTGCAGATCCTGATCGGAAATCTCGGAAGTATCCGGGCTATTGCTTACTTCGTGCCCGGCCCAGTCCAGGCAGGTTTCCTGAGAATCGGCGTCAACCACCTGCAGACTGGGTTTGCCGTCATTGATGCTGGCGTAAATGTAATATCCTGTCATGCTAACCTCTCTTGTCTGATATGGACCGATAAATGTCCTGGTTAACCGTTGGCTGGCTTCGTGTCGATGCGGCTGGCTATGGTAATGAGAATCATTATCATTAGATTAATTGGACAATTCAAGCCCTTGTGAGGAATTTACTGCATGGTTCTGGCAATACTGGGTCTGTTCCTGGCTGCGCTGGTGTTTGCACCCCAGCTATGGGTCAAGCAGGTTATGCGTAAACATCATCGGGAAGTTCCCGATATGCCAGGCACTGGAGGAGAGCTTGCACAGCATCTGATTCAACGCTTTGCGCTGACCGGTATCGGGGTGGAAGAGACCGATGAGGGGCGGGATCATTTTGACCCGCAGGCGCAAATGGTTCGCCTTGGCCCGAGCAACTTCCACGGTCGATCAGTTACGGCTGTGGCTGTAGCCGCTCACGAAGTCGGACACGCAATTCAGTTTCATCGCCGCGAGTCCATCTTTGAACTGAGAAGCAAATACATGCCCATGGCGGCGCGGCTCAACAAGATGGGCATCGCCTTGATGTGGTCGGTACCGGTTGCCGCTTTGGTGCTGCGTTCGCCAATCGCCATCGGGACTGTCATCGGGCTGAGTGTGTTGCTGCAACTGGCAGGCGCAATGGCCTACCTGATCGTGCTACCCGAGGAGTGGGATGCCAGTTTTAACAAGGCTCTACCCATACTGGTAGAGGGAGAATATCTGGATGACTCCCAGATTCGCAGTGCGCGGCAGGTACTGAAAGCAGCCGCGCTTACATACTTTGCTGGAGCGCTGGCCAGTGTCGTCAATATTGGCAGATGGTTGATGGTGCTGCGCCGATAACTTTCAGAAATTCTGCAAGAACTTTATTTAATTAAAGTGGTCTATCCGTTGTGTCGATAATAAAAGTGACACCTGCGATTTTTATACGCCAACACGTCGGTACGTCGAATGACGTAGTCGCTGGAATCATCTACGTCATAGGCCTAATAAACTGTAATTTCTAAGTTAAACGCACACCTTTTTAGTTGACGTATAAGTAAAAAAGCTAGTTAACCAATGAACGTAGAAATGAAATAATATAACTGCTCGTATCTCGCCTAAGTTATTGTTTAATAACATAAAAACATAATTCAATGCACAATAAAGTGGCTTCGCATATCCGCGTTGCCTCTTTTTGAAGCACGCTGTTTTTCTCGCGCACTCTTTCTGAACCATAAGCCTTTGATATTTATCATGACTCATTAGCTGGTACGCAACTTGCTAAACCTCGTTCGATGATTTGAATTGACTCTGATCACGTCCTGGCAGGGAGCGTATCAATTACTGATTGTAATGAGGCTAATGAAAGATATGAAGAAAACAACTACTACTGTAAGACGTCAGCGACTTCACACTGCGATCGCGTTGCTGATGAGTGCGACTACCGTGCCATCACTCTACGCACAAGAGGCGCCGCAGATTGAAGAGCTGGTCGTTACAGGCAGCCGTATTCAGAGAATGGATAACGCAACCTCTCCGCAGCCCCTGTCTGTGATCAGCGCCGATGATCTCACCAGTTCGGCTAGTATCGACATTGGCGAAGTGTTGAATGAGAACCCGGCTCTGCTGTCTTCAGTTACCAGTACAGCATCAATCGGCAACTCTGCGCAGAACGTGGGCCGTGCCAGTAACGTTGGTGGTAGCGCGCTCAACCTGCGCGGCCTGGGCTCCCAGCGTACTCTCACGCTGGTTAACGGACGGCGTCACGTGTCTGGTATCGAAGGTACCTCTTCTGTTGATGTATCAACAATTCCATCGGCGTTGATTGAGCGTGTAGAAGTACTGACCGGCGGCGCGTCTGCCGTATACGGTGCGGATGCGGTGACTGGTGTTGTCAACTTTGTACTTAAGGACGATTTTGAAGGTGTAGACATCGACTTCAGAACAGGCATGTCTGGCGAAGGCGATGCGGAGACTAACAGCATACGCGCGCTGCTGGGGCGCAACTTCGATGCCAATCGCGGTAACGTGAATCTGTCATTGCAGCACGATTATTCCGCAGGTCTGCGAGCTGGCGATCGTGATTTCCTTGCAAACGGAGGCCGCGCAACGGGCGATGTCAATCCGCTGCTGCGATTCCAGAAGGGTGACATTGATCCCAGCACAATGCCTAACCTGGCGCGCTACTACAATTTTGACAATACTGGCCGATATCCGTTCGGCGCACGTATTCCGACAGCAACAGCTTTTGGTAATAGCTACAACTCAGCCTTTGGTGCGCAACCTACTTTGACCTCAGCCGAACAGGCTCTCCTGGACCGCGTTAACTCGGCGTCACCACGTGCACTGCTGCCTGGTCGTACCTTTAACATCACTTCCCCTTACGGTGTGGTAGCACTGGGTGACTTTGGTACCACAATAGGTCTGGGTCAGGAACCTGACCTTGACGGCAACGGCACTGGTGACTGTCTGGACAGTTTCACCGGTTACAACTCGAGCCTGGACGGCACAGCTTCATTTGGCGCAGCCGGTGGTTGCTGGATTATTGGTGAAGATGGCAGCCTGAATACGTATCAGGACGGTCTGGTGGCAGGTAACTTCAACCAGTTTGGTGCGGCCGGATCTTACATCGCGCCGAACCGCCCGTTTGTTATACCTGAGGATACCAAGTGGGCTGTTAACCTGAACGCCAACTATGATCTTACGCCAACCACAACAGCGTTTGTCGAGACCAAGTACGTTCGTCATGATGTGACTTTCGGTGGCGGCGGCAACCAGGCAACCGACTTGTTGTATGGTGCGCCGGATAACCCCTTCCTGCCTGCACAGCTGGCGCCATTTGCCACTAATCCAGGCGTGGGCTTCGTTGGCCCGGGCGGACTTTACATTTCACGTGACTCCGACGACTGGGGGCACAATGAGTCCTACAACGAGCGTACTACCTACCGTCTGGTAACCGGTCTGCGCGGCAGCTTCGACGATCTGGGTCTGGATTACGAAGTCTCTGCCAACTACGGTAAGTTTGAGCGCACTATGGAGTCTCCGTTTACGCCGATTACTGACCGCTTCTTTGCGGCCATCGACGTGACAACTGACCCGGCAACAGGTCAGCCGGTTTGTCGTTCGGATCTCGACCCGACTGCCTACCCGCGTACCACACCATTTAACTTCCCCGCCTACCTGGGTGGACGTGCAGTGTCGCCGTTCTTCACCTTCGCACCTGGTGACGGCCAGTGCCAGCCAGCCAATATTTGGGGCGGCAAAGGCTCAATCAGCCAGGAAGCCATCGACTTTTTCTCTTACACACGTACCGTTGAAGAGAGTATTGAGCAGTCGGTCGTAATGGGTTTTGTAAGCGGTTCCAGTGCCAACTGGTTCTCTCTGCAGGGTGGTCCTGTTTCATTTGCAGCCGGTGGTGAATGGCGCGAAGAGAAAAGCTCACAGTCCTTCGACAGCTACGATCAGGGCATTATCCAGGTCAGCGGTGTAACGCCGCAGGGCACCAGCTTCAGTCCGGGAGACTGGGTAGGTGACGTCAGTGCCGCAAAGAGCCTGGGCAGCTCACCCGGTAACCGGCTGCTGAATACCAGTGCCAAGTACGATGTATGGGATATGTTTGTGGAAGCAGAACTGCCCATTCTGGCCGGTCTGCCCCTGGCAGAGACACTGACAGTTGATGCGGCTTTCCGTCGTGCTGACTATTCGACCTTTGGTAGCAACGATACTTACAGTGTTGGCGGTGTCTGGGCGCCCGTCATGGACTTCCGTATCCGCGCCAATTACAGCGAAGCGGTACGGGTACCTAACCTGTTCGAACTGTATTCGCCAGAGCAGGGACAAAGCTTCCGTCCCAATGATCCCTGTGATGCATCGCAGATTGCCAGTGGCCCGAATCCGGCCCTGCGTCAGGCTAACTGTGTGGCCGATCTGACCGCCAATGGTGTACAGCAGTCAAAAATCTTCGATGCCAACGGGAACTACATTTTCGTAGACCCGCTGTCAGCCGGATTCCCGGGTGTCGTCGGGGGTAACCCAAACCTGAAGCCGGAAATTGCTACCACGGAGACGGTTGGTTTTGTATTCCAGCCGCGATTCCTGGAAGGCTTCACGATGAGCATGGATTACTGGAACATCGAAATTGAGGAGGCGATTGCCGAGATTTCTTCTCAGAACATTGTGAACAGCTGCTACGACGCGGCATCAATCAACAACCCGTTCTGTGAATTGATTCAGCGTAACAGCACTTCAACATCAGCACAGTCCGGCGGTTTTGTCTTCCTTCGTCAAACCCAGCTGAACTTTGGTGAAGCGTTGGCAGAAGGTGTTGACTTGAACCTGTCATACCGCTTTCAGCTGGCTGACTACAACATCTCCTTGAGCACTAACGTGACCAAGCAGCTGAAGCTTGACTTCGTCGAGCCCACCAACCCGGGCGAAGAAGCTGTCGTTGACGAAGACCTGTTGGAGATGCGTTCGCCAGAATATGCTGGACAGTTGTCTGCCACCGTTGGTCGCGACAACTGGAGTATCAGTCTGCGATCACAGTATCTGAGCGAGATGGCGCTGACAGGCCCAATTGAGACTGCAGTCCAGAACTACGGTGAAGGCATTTTCACTGACGAGTTTTACTCACACAACCTGTCGGGTAACTACCAGTTCAATGATACCGTGCGTTTCTATGGTGGTATCAGCAACATTACCGATGAAAAACCGTTCATAACTGAACGTGCCTATCCAGTGAGCCCGGTTGGCCGCTCGTACTTCCTGGGTATTAACGTCGCACTCTGATAGAGCCTCTCCTGGTGCTACTGCCCGCCGCTGTCAACTCTCCTGTTTATCGGTGAGTTGGCTGAGGCGGGCAAGTAGTTTCCGGCTTACCAGCCTCAGCGCAGTCGGCTGTGGATATAAAGCAAGGAAAAAAGATGACAACAAAAAACAATCAAACAAATATTGGCGGGCACATGCGCCTGTTACTCCAGGCAACTCTCAGCAGCGCACTTCTGCTGGGCCAGTTTGCCAAGGCACAGACTGAAGAAGAGACTGATCAGCCCGAACTGGTTGAGTTTCCTGTCTCGCTTGACAGTCGGCTGAGTCTGCTCACAGAAGAAGAGTTGGAATTTCTACGCACCCCCCGAAACACTCGCTCCTACGCCGAAGACCTTGATCAGCTGGTTGAGCAGATAGAAAAGCGCTCCGCGGATGAGGTAAAGGCCTATGTGGAGGCCATGATATGGGTACGTGATCAGCGTGGCTTTCAGGAAGGCGAAGACCTCGACCACATACCACTAAATACCGACACCCCCGAATTTAATGCCTGGAAAGTCAGGCGCCCCCGCAGTTTTGACCCAGAGCGCGAACCAGGCCCCATCAGCCTCGGGCGCTATATGCGTGGTAACGGCGGTATCCCGACATTCGCCGGTGCGCCTGTTGCACTGACGCCAGAAGATCTGATCGCCGGTGAAGTAGACGTGGCCTTTGTGGGTGCGCCACTAAATATGGGGTCCGGCTGGCGCGGTGCGCAGCACGGACCACTGGCGCTGCGAACGATGGGTCGTATGAGTGGCAATGACCAGTACACGCAGGTTAACGCGGGGTCTGTGTTGAATATCGTCGACTACGGAGACATTGCCATCGATAACGACAGCACCGAGCGCAGTATGGAACATGTACGTGAAGTGGTGCGCGAAATTGTTGAGACAGGTGCCATTCCATTCATTATTGGTGGTGACCATTCTCTGGAGTATCCCAACGTGGCAGCACTTGTGGATGTCTTTGGTGTCGGCAATCTGGGCGTTATTCACTTTGATGCGCACTACGATGTCGGCCGTGATCGTGCCCACCTGATTGACCACGGGGCACCCATTTATCGATTGCTCAATGAAGGACTGATAACTGGCGCTGACTACATCCAGGTCGGACTGCGAGCAAATAGTCCTAACGAAAGCATTTTTCGCTGGATGCGCGAGGAAGGTTTCAAGTATCACACTATGGCCGAAGTGGAAAAATACGGCTGGGACTATGTACTGGAACGAGTACTGGCAGAAGCCAAGGGTGACGGACGTAAACTCTATATCTCATTCGATGTTGATGTGCTGGATCCTTCTTATACGTCGGCGACCGGAACACCGGTGTCTGGCGGCATCACACCACGTGAGGCAATACCGATCGTGCGTCGCCTTTGTGCGGAATCCAATGTGGTGGGTTTTGACCTGGTCGAAGTCGCGCCCGAGCTGGATCCGACCTACGTTACAACTCTTCACAGTGCTGCCATTGCTAAAGCCTGCCTGACAGGCGTGGCGATGCGACGACTTGAATTGACAGAACCACATTATCTTAACCCTGTATCGCTGGATCACGCTCAGGACGATTACCACGAGGAGAATCAACAATGAAGTGCTCAAAAATGAAGTACGTGGCGATGGTCGGTGCAAGTATGTGTCTGTTCCTTGGAGCCTGTGCCAGCACAACTTCCAGCTCCAGTTCGGTGATGTTGTCATCGTCGGAGCCGACGCCCGACGCAGTGGCGATGCCGGAAAGTGTTGCCGATAAATTGGCGATTTTGACACCTGAGCAGCGCAGCTTTTTACGCGGGACCGAACCACTGCGGATTGTCGCGTCTCGCGAAAAACTGATGCAGGAGCTGGACAGCCGCACGCCAGAGCAGATTGCACTTTATGTGTCCGATATGATGCAGGCGCTGGATGAATTTGCCTACGACCCTGAGCGCGACATGGGGCAGATTCCACTTAACCCCGAAGCAACCGGATTCAACAGCTGGAAGATTGTTCGTCCTGAAGCCTTGTGGGAGCGACGCCGTACTCCGGGTCCTTTCAGTGTCTCGCGATATATTCACCAGTGGGGTGGCATTCCCACCTTTGCTGGTGCGCCAGTCGCTATTACGCCTGCAGACCTGGTTGCTGGAAAAGTTGATATTGCCATCTCCGGTATTCCCCAGAGTATGAGCAGTGGCTCACGCGATGCACGTAACGGTCCCGAAACACTGCGCGCGATGAGTGGTATAGCCGACTCCAACGTGCATGCCCTGATTGATCCTATGGCAGTGCTCAACGTTGTCGATTATGGTGACTTTAACGTCGACCGCATGAGTGTGGAGCGCAGCATTGGTCATATCACCGAGCAGGTAACTCTGTTGGCAGAGACGGGGGCTGTCCCGTTCCTGGTCGGCGGTGACCATTCCGTGATGTATCCGACAGTGAAGGCTGTCAAGACTGCGATGGGAGATCAGGAACTGACCGTTGTTCATCTCGGTGCGCACTATAACGCCGAGCCGACTCGCGCACACCGCCTGTCAGATCGTGATGCCGTCTATCGTCTGATGGACGAACAGATTATCAGTGGTGAAAACCTGATCCAGGTGGGGCTGCGCGGACCACAACCCACACGCGATGCCTTTATGTGGATGCGGGAGAAAGGAATCAAATATCACACTATGGCAGAAGTCGAGCTTCGTGGCTGGGACTCGGTGATGAATCGTGTCATTGACGAGGCAAAAGACTCTGGCAATCCAGTTTACATTTCATTTGATGTCAGCATTTTTGATCCCTCAGCAGTTTCTGGTATAGGTCGCGCTGTTCCTGGTGGTCTGACCGTACGCGAGCTTCAGCCATTGCTGCGCCGTTTGTGCGCGGAAACTCAGATCGCCGGATTTGAACTGATGGACCTGGCCCCGATGCTGGACTTCAGCTATGTCAGCGCCATGAATGCCAATGCCATGTTGAACGCCTGTCTGACGGGTGTGGCGATGCGAAAAAGTGGACTGACCGAGGAAAACTACCTGGATCCGATAGCGGTGGATCATGGTCAGGACTGATTGCAGATACAGGGTGAATCGCCAAACGTGTTTCAACATTGACAGGTATTCAGTATGAACTTTGAATTAACAAAAACGCGTTTTTCCTGTCGGGCCATGCTGCTGTCGGCACTATGTCTGTCCGCTTTGCTTTCCTGGCAGTCAGGCCATGCACAGTCTTCAGAGGAAGCCGAAGAAGAGCCGGAACCGATTGAGTTTCCCAGTAACCTGGCCGACCGACTGGCGCCTCTGACTGAGGAAGAGATGGCTTTTCTGTCGGATCCGTCGATGACCCGTTCTTATGCGGAGACTCCAGAGGAGCTGTTTGAAGCGCTGGAAAAACGCAGCCCGGATGAAGTAAAGGCCTACGTTCAGGCGATGATGTGGGTTCGGGAACAGCGTCCCTTTCAGGAGGGTGTGGATGAGGCGTTTATTCCTTTGAATACTGATTCACCCGATTTCAATGCCTGGACAGTCAGACGTCCCCGCAGTTTCGACCCTGAGCGCGAGGACGGTCCCATCAGTCTGGGCCGTTACATGGGCGGTAATGGTGGCATTCCAACCTTTGCCGGCGCCCCGGTAGCCCTGACACCAGAGGATCTGGTCGCAGGTGATGTGGACATCGCCATCGTGGGTGCACCACTGAACATGGGCTCTGGTTGGCGTGATGCCGATCATGGCCCGCTGGCCTTGCGGCTGCGTGGCGGTATGGCCGGTAACGACCAGTACACTCAGGTCAATGCCAGTTCCGTGCTGAATATCGTCGATTATGGCGATATTGCCATCGACAACGACAGTACCGAGCGTAGCATGCAGCATGTGCGCGAAGTGGTCAGAGAAATTGCCAATACCGGCGCCATTCCGTTCATCATTGGTGGTGACCACTCTCTGGAATACCCCAACGTGGCTGCCATGGTGGACGTTTATGGCAAGGGAAACGTCGGAGTGATCCATTTTGATGCACACTACGACGTTGGCCGCGACAGTCCTCACTATATTTCACACGGTCAGCCTATCTATCGACTGCTGCGTGAGGATCTGATCACCGGTGCGGACTACATTCAGGTGGGCCTGAGATCGGGCAGCCCGAATGAGCGCATCTACCGCTGGATGCGTGAAGAGGGCTTTAAATACCACTCCATGGCTGAGGTTGAGCGCTACGGCTGGGACTACGTCATGGAGCGTGTGCTGGCTGAAGCCAAAGGTGATGGCCGCTATCTTTATATTTCCTTCGATGTGGATGTGCTCGATCCCTCCTATATCGCCGGTACTGGCACGCCAGTTGCAGGAGGTATGACACCGCGTGAGTCGATACCGATAATCCGTCGCCTGTGTGCGGAAGACCAGGTAATCGGCTTCGATCTGGTTGAAGTGGCCCCCGCACTTGACCCGGCCTATACAACAGCACTGCACAGCGCAGCCATAGTAAAGGCCTGTCTGACGGGAATAGCGATGCGGGCAGAGGGTATTGACGAGCCTCATTACCTTAACCCGGTATCCCTTGATCACGCCCAGGATGACTATCACGCCAGGAACGCGCCCGACGAATCTGCCGAGCCTTAACAGGGCCCGGCGTGCAGGAGAAACTTGATGTTTGACAGACTGTTGAAAGAACCACTGGCCATATTCTGTGTGGCGGCGGCGGGTATATTTGTCGTTGATGCGATCAGAAACGGTGGGGAAAGCACGGAGACTCTGGCGGAGGCTGACCAGAATGCGGTCAGTACGATTGTTGTGAATGAAGCCGTGGTGGACATTCTGCAGGAAGATTTTGAGTGGCTGGAAGGCCGCGAGCCCAACGAAGAGGAAACCGAACAGATTGTTCAGGAATGGCTGAATGAGGAAATCGTTTTTCGTGAAGCGCTGCGTCAGAACATGCACCTGTCCGACGGCAAAATGCGCGCTCACCTGATCGAGAAAGTCCGCCTGTTGTGGGCTGGGGTACCGAGCACACCCAGCGAAGAAGACCTGCTTGCCTTCTACATGGACAATATTCAGGAGTACTACAGTGAAACCCGCGTCAGTTTTGATCAGGTCTTTTATTCAGAGCAACCTGAGAATGCTGACGAGTTATTGGAGCGACTGCGTTCTGGTGAAGACATCGAAGGCGAGCGTTACTGGCTGGGAGACAATATGTCGGACTATGCTGCCAGTATTCTGCGTTCCAGTTTTGGTGGAGAATTCTTTACTGCACTTCTGGAGGCGCCCCTGGAAACCTGGATGGGCCCCTATCAGTCACCACGTGGTTACCATTACGTCAAGGTCAGCGGTGTGCAGCAACCGCAGCCAATAGCCTATGAAGCGGTTCGTGACAGACTGCTGCAGGACTGGTCAGATGCAATGCTTTTCAATCGGGTGGCTGAACGCACCGAGCAGATTCGTGATGAGTTTGATGTCGTCTATGACTCCAGCGGGGAAGTCAGTTCCAGCGTAGAGGCATTGCTGGCAAGCGCCAGAAATCTGCGCGAAGAAGAGGGGCACTGATGAAAGTGACAGGCGCTACTCTCTTGCGACTGCGGCTGGCCCGATTTGCTGCACTTCTGTGTGCGCTGCTGTTGATGGCAGCACCGGCACGAGCTCATTATCTGGATATCGTGCAATTTACCCTGGTCGAACAGGCCAATCCGAATGTGCACCAACTGGTAGTGACCATGCCTGCCAACCTCGATGCCAATGCGCCTCTGGTCGTTCCTCGCCACTGTGTTCTGATGCAGCGCGATTCAGTAACAGAAGGGCAGTCGCATGTCGTCACCATGATGATTGACTGCGATCCAGAGCTGGCTGCGGAAGCGGGCACTGAGTTGACCGGGCAGATCGAAACGCGATGGGGTCGTGATGGCGGCATGCTGCAATTGCAGATGTTGGATGGCACCAGTTCGTCTGTCATGCTGTCGGGCAATCGAACCGGCATCAGTCTCGACATGCCAGTCTGGGACGAACTTGCCGCGCAACCACCGCAGGGCTTTTTTGAAAAGGCCTGGCGCTACCTTGAGCTTGGAACGGTACACGTTCTTATTGGCTGGGACCACCTCGCTTTTGTGTTCTGTCTGGCGATGCTTGCCACGGGGCTGCCGCTGATTGGCCTGATTACATCATTCACGGTAGGGCACTCACTGTCGCTTGCGCTGGCGCATCTGGGACTGGTCAATATTCCTATAGCGCCTGTTGAAGCGGTAATCGCGCTGTCGGTCGTATTCATGGCGCGTGAGGTCTTCTTTACACCTGGTTCACGGCTCAGTCTGCGGCGCGCTCAGAATCCTGAAGCCTTTCCGGAGTCGCAGGCACAGGTGCATTCGCATCGCTGGCGTATGGGTGTGACTGCTGCATTTGGCCTCATTCATGGTCTTGGTTTCGCCAGTGTGTTGGGGGAACTGGGGGTCTCTGCCGCTGACACGGTTATAGCGCTGGCATTCTTCAATATCGGCGTTGAGGCGGGTCAGGTGTTATTCGTCGGTGCCATTCTGCTGGCTCTTGCGATTCTCAGACGTCTGGGTCGAGTGGAGTACGCACTCATGCACGCGACCACGTGCCTCGTGGGCGGTATGGGCGTCTTCTGGACACTGCAACGGGTGGTCGGCTGACAGGCTGTTTCCCTTGGTAGATCAGCTGAATCGGAAAGCTCAGTCAGGGGCCAGATCGCGGCTACGTAGCAAAAGGGGCCATGACGCCTATTCTGCGTCAAACTACGTAATACGCATTATGACGTAGTTTGTGCCGTCAATCGCCGACTGGTCGCAGAGCCGTTTAAATTGCAACATTCCAGTCAGCATCATGAACCCTGTCACAGACTGTCAGGTTCGCCATCAATAACCAGCAGGAGTAGACAATGAGCACCCGCAAACCCAAAACATCCATGATCCTGAAAGCCGGCGCCTGTTTGATGGGGCTGATGGCATTGAGCCCGATCGCTGTGGCCCAGGATACGATCAAAGTGGGCGTGCTGCACTCGCTCTCGGGCACCATGGCCATCAGTGAAACCACACTGAAGGATACCGTGCTGATGCTTGTTGAACAGCAGAACGAGCGTGGTGGTGTGCTTGGCCGACAGCTTGAACCAGTCGTGGTCGACCCCGCATCAGACTGGCCACTGTTTGCAGAAAAGACCCGGGAGTTGCTGACCCAGGAAGAAGTCGATGTCATTTTTGGTGCATGGACCTCAGTGTCCCGCAAATCGATGTTACCGGTCCTGGAAGAGCTCAATGGCCTGCTGTTCTATCCGGTACAGTACGAAGGTGAAGAGTCATCCAAAAACATTTTTTACACAGGTGCCGCCCCAAACCAGCAGGCCATTCCGGCGGTTGATTACCTGATGAACGAGCTGGGCATTGAGCGCTGGGTGCTGGCCGGTACTGACTACGTATATCCCCGCACCACCAATCGCATTCTTGAAGCCTATCTGAAAGCCAATGGTGTTGCTGATGAAGATATCATGATCAATTACACGCCATTCAGCCATTCTGACTGGCAGAGCATCGTTGCAGATATTCGTCGCTTCGGCAGCACCGGTAAACCCACGGCGGTTGTTTCCACAATCAATGGTGATGCCAATGTGCCTTTCTATCGTGAATTGAGTAACCAGGGTGTTTCATCGTTTGATATTCCTGTGATGGCTTTCTCCGTGGGTGAAGAGGAGCTGTCCGGTATTGATACCCGACCTCTTGTGGGGCACATGGCTGCCTGGAACTACTTCCAGAGCGTCGACACCAGCCAGAACGAGGAATTCATCGCCAACTGGCACGACTTCATCGGTAGCGAGTCACGTGTCACCAATGACCCGATGGAGGCGACTTACATAGGGTTCAATATGTGGGTGAAAGCCGTTGAGAAAGCCGGCACCACCGATGTTGATGCGGTAGAGCAGGCCATGATTGGCATGGAGACACCCAACCTGACTGGCGGAACTGCGGTGATGGGCAAGAATCACCATTTGTCCAAGCCTGTTCTGATCGGTGAAATCCAGGAAAACGGCCAGTTCCAGGTTGTCTGGGAAACCGAAGGCCTGGTGCCCGGTGATGCCTGGTCCGACTACCTGGAAGGTTCCCGCGTGCTGGAAGCCGACTGGACTGATCCTGTTCGTTGCGGCAACTACAACACAGTAACTGAAGTCTGTTCTGGTCAAAGCTACTAAGACATTTGCTACTGAGTTGCACGGCGACGGAGTCACCTCTTGAAACACCTAAGTATTACGTCAGTCCTGGTCTGGATTGCAATGGCATTCGCCTCTGTGTCGCAGGCACAGGCGCAGTCCCAGGCCGGGTCAGATACCTCTGACCTGGGGCCCTTGTTGGTCCGTCTGGTTGATGCCAGCCTGAGTGAGGCCGTCGAGTTGATTCCGCAACTCGAGACTCAGGGTGGCCGGGGTATTTTGCCGCTATTCACCGCGATGTTCGACAACTCGCTGGCCGTCGACCCAGACTCCATGACCTTCTACCGGCTGGCCGAAGATAACTCGGCCAGACCGGTATATCCTCCCGCAGATGCCGGCGACAGCGCGGAATTACAGTTGTCGGCGGCAGAAGCTGATGAGCTTGAGCGAATCCGGGTCAGCAACCGGCTACGTGTTCTGCTACGTGATGCGATCGCACGCATACGTCTGTTTGAAGGTGATGCGGATGAGCGCAGCATAGCGGCGGCGGAGTTACTGTCCCAGCTGGGAGAAGATACCGTGCTCCTGCTGCGGGAAGCGCTGGCTTCAGAAGAGGATGCAGAGGTTCGCGAAGTCCTGGAAGTCGGTATCGCCATGAATGTGCTGGTCTCCGATGCTCCCGATGAGGAACGACTGCAGGTGGTACCGACGCTTCACGGACGCCTGGAGGCACCCGTACGCAATCTGCTGAACAGCCTGCTGGATCCCAATGGCCGTAATGAACAGAACCCTGAAGTACGTGCGGCGATCGAAGAGGCCAATGCGGCCATTGACACGCGTATCCGCTTTTACGGATTCATCGAAGAGTTGTTCTATGGACTGAGTCTCGGGTCTGTGCTGTTGCTGGCCGCGATCGGGCTGGCCGTGACCTTTGGGGTGATGGGTGTCATCAACATGGCACATGGCGAGATGCTGATGCTGGGTGCCTACACCACTTACGTCGTGCAGCTGGTGATGCCAGGATTCATCACGTACTCGCTATGGGTTGCCATTCCCGCCGCTTTCCTGGTGTCCGCCTCAGTAGGCATTCTGATTCAGCGCTATGTCATTCGTTATCTGCATGGTCGTCCCCTGGAAACTCTGCTGGCGACCTTTGGTATCAGTCTGATTCTGCAACAGACAGTGCGCACCATATTTTCACCGCTAAACCGTATGGTGGTCTCTCCCGAGTGGATGAGTGGAACAATACAGATCAACCCGGTGCTGGCGATCACCAATAACAGACTTTTCATTCTGATTTTCTCGCTGATTGTGTTCTTTGCGTTGCTGATGATCCTGAGAAAAACCTCTCTGGGACTTCAGGTGCGCGCAGTATCGCAGAACAGGAACATGGCAAAAGCGATGGGAATCAGAACGGACCGGGTAGATGCATTGACCTTTGGCCTGGGTTCGGGCATCGCAGGGATCGCCGGCGTCGCGCTGAGCCAGTTGACCAACGTGGGTCCCAATCTCGGGCAGTCTTACATCATCGATTCGTTCATGGTTGTTGTATTCGGTGGTGTCGGCAATCTGTTTGGTACGCTGGTAGGCGCATTCAGTCTGGGTGTATCGAATAAATTCCTCGAGCCGGCAGTAGGTGCGGTACTGGCAAAAATTATCACACTGGTCTTTATTATCGTGTTCATCCAGTTCCGTCCCAAGGGCCTGTTCCCGCAGAAAGGGAGGGCCGCGGAATGACATCGTTGCTGGACAAGTTAGGCGATATGCGCAGCGCGACTTCAGGCACGATTACGCTGTTTGTGGTGGTGCTGTTTGTCAGCACCACACTGGCATCATTAAGTAATCTGCTGCTTCCTGAAGATTCGGCATTTCATGTCAGCACCTACACAATTACGCTGCTGGGCAAGTATCTGTGTTATGCCATGCTGGCGCTGGCGGTGGATGTGATCTGGGGCTATTGCGGCATCCTGAGCCTGGGACATGGCGCATTTTTTGCGCTCGGTGGTTATGCCATGGGCATGTATCTGATGCGCCAGATCGGTGATCGGGGGGTGTATGGCAACCCCGAGTTGCCTGATTTCATGGTTTTCCTGAACTGGGATTCACTGCCCTGGTTCTGGCTGGGAATGGATCAGTTCTGGTTCGCGATGTTGATGGTGCTGCTGGTGCCCGGGCTGCTGGCCTTTGTATTCGGCTGGCTGGCATTCAGGTCCCGCGTGACAGGCGTGTATCTGTCCATCATGACGCAGGCGCTGACTTACGCTCTGATGTTGGCTTTCTTTCGCAATGAAACTGGTTTCGGCGGCAATAATGGCCTGACTGACTTCAAAGATATCCTCGGCGTCAGCCTGACGGAAGACAGCACCCGGGTGACGTTGTTCATGATAACCGCAGCCATGCTGGCGCTGGTTTTCGCGACCAGTCGCTATATTCTTGATTCCCGAATGGGTCGGGTCATCATCGCGGTGCGCGACAGCGAGGCCCGTGCCAGGTTTCTTGGCTACCGCACTCAGGACTACAAGGTCTGGCTGTTTGTTTACTCTGCGCTGATCGCCGCGATGGCAGGTGCTCTTTATGTACCACAGGTTGGCATCATCAATCCGGGCGAGTTCAGTCCTATCAACTCCATCGAGATTGTGGTCTGGGTCGCGATTGGGGGACGTGGCACGCTCTACGGTGCTGTGATCGGCGCTATCCTGGTCAGCTACGCCAAGACACGGTTTACTGCATTGATCCCCGAGAGCTGGATATTCATGCTGGGCGCTCTGTTTGTGATAGTTACCATTTTCCTGCCCAAGGGACTGGTTGGCATTCTGCAAAGCCGCTTGCCGGGGTCTTCCGGTGGGGGCAAAGGTAAAGCAAATCTGGGGAGGGTGAGCTCATGAGTTACAAAGCTGTCAGCGCCCGACCGGATGTCTCGCACAATGTCATACTTTATATCGAAAATCTGTCGGTCAGTTTCGATGGCTTCAAGGCTTTGAACAATCTCAGCCTGTACGTCAACGATGGCGAACTGCGCTGCCTGATTGGTGCCAATGGTGCGGGCAAAACTACGCTGATGGATGTCATAACCGGCAAGACGCGCTGTGATTCTGGTCAGGTGTGGTTTGGTCAGACGATAGATCTGCTAAAGCATGATGAAGCGGCCATAGCGCGCCTGGGCATTGGTCGAAAATTTCAGAAACCCACAGTCTTCGAGGCTTTGACGGTTTACGAGAATCTGGAGTTGTCACTGGCCAGCCACAAGGGCGTCTGGTCGACGCTGATGGCAAACGTGAGTGCAGCGCAGAAAGATCAGATGGATCAGGTGCTTGAAACAATTGGCCTGGTTTCCGAACGGCATCGCAAAGCAGGTGTGCTTTCTCATGGTCAGAAACAATGGCTGGAGATTGGCATGCTGTTGACCGCCAACCCTCGCGTCATGTTGATTGATGAACCTGTTGCCGGCATGACGGCGCAAGAGACTGAGCGCACCGCCGAGCTGCTCAAATCCCTGGCTGGCGAACGCACGGTGATTGTCGTTGAACATGATATGGAATTTGTGCGCAGTATTGCGCGTACAGTGACTGTCTTGCATCAAGGGGCCGTACTGGCTGAAGGCACAATGGATCAGGTGCAGAACAACCGCGACGTCATTGAGGTGTACCTCGGGGAGTCATCATGACAACGCCGACCATTGCCATTAACGGTCTTAACCAGCGCTACGGTGGATCCCAGATTCTGTGGGATGTTGATATATCGGTTGAGCCGGGTTCCTGTACCTGCATCATGGGCCGTAACGGTGTCGGCAAGACGACATTGCTCAAGTGTCTTATGGGTTTGCTGCCCATTGAGAGCGGGAGTATTGAATTGAGCGGCACGGCTATCCATGACATGCCGGCGCATCAACGGGCGCGCGCCGGTATTGGTTTTGTGCCTCAGGGTCGCGAGATTTTTCCCTTGCTGACCGTAGAGGAAAATCTGCAGACCGGGCTGGCGTGCCGCACAGACGGCATAAAAACCATTCCTGATCGCATTTTCGAGTTATTTCCGGTTTTGGCCGATATGTTGCATCGACGTGGAGGAGACCTGTCAGGCGGGCAGCAGCAACAACTTGCCATTGGTCGCGCCTTGGTGACTGACCCCCAGGTTCTGGTGCTGGACGAACCAAATGAGGGCATCCAGCCTAATATCGTCAAACAGATTGGTGACGTAATTATGAAACTTAATTCGGAAGGTCTGACCGTTATTCTTGTGGAGCAGAAACTGGCATTCGCGCGACGCGTCGGTACCGAGTTTCGCCTGATGGAAAAAGGCCGTGTGGTTGCCAGTGATACCATGAGTGGACTGAGTGACGAGCTGATTCGACGGCATCTGGCGGTATGACCACCGCGCTGGCCAGGCCTGCAGCCTCACGCTGGCAGGCATCGCTTGATTTGAAGTTTGCGCGGACAACCCGCGGCTGCCGCCTCGTGGCCAGTGCCCATAACGGGCCACTGTATGTGCAAAAACCTTTCTATCCGGAAGGCCCTGATCTGGCGCATGTGTACCTGCTGCACCCGCCTGGCGGACTGGTTTCGGGCGACTCTCTGGAGATATCAGTGGCTCTGGGCAAGGATGCCAGCGTCCTGGTGACCACTCCTGGTGCAGGGCGAGTTTACCGTGCACGGGAAGATCGCACACTGCAATGGCAGCGAACCAGAATGGTGCTTTCACAGGGTGCGAATATCGAATACTTCCCTCAGGAAACCATTATCTATCCCGGCGCGTCCGCCGGTCTTGAAACCCGGGTTGAGCTTAGTGATCGATGCCATTACGCAGGCTGGGAAATCACCTGTCTGGGTCTGCCGGCCAGTGAGCTGGAATTTGACAGCGGAGAATTCAGGCAGCATTTAGGTGTTTTTCGCGATGGCCGGCCACTAATCGTTGAGAATTTCGTGCTTAACGAGGGCAGTCGCTCTCTGTATGACGCCTCTGTAGGGCTGCGTGGTCAACCGGTCATGGGCCTGATGGTCGCCGGCCCGTTTGCAGAAAGCCGTAGCGGCGAAACTGCAGAAATTGTCACCAGTCTGCGAGCAGTGACCGCTTCCTGTAAGCCTGGAATGCTTTGTAATGTCAGCGTTTTTAACGGCTTTGTAACGGTTCGCTATCTCGGCAGTTCGTCGGCCGAAGCCAGAGAAATATTCATCCAGTGCTGGCAATTGTTGAGGCCGCTACTGCTCGGACGCGAACACTGTCCGCCGCGGATATGGGCAACCTGATGAGGCATGTCGGGCAACAGATACCTGACATGCAGGTGGGCTGGCAAACTTTGTGCATAAGTACATGCATGTTTGTGAACGAGGTGACCCCGTCACCTGAACTTCTACCCCGGTGAAACGATCATGGAACTGTTACCCAGAGAAAAAGACAAGTTAATGTTATTTACGGCCGCATTGCTGGCCGAACGCCGTCTGGCCAGGGGCCTCAAACTGAATTATCCGGAGGCTGTGGCTCTGGTTTCCATGGCCATCATCGAGGGTGCCCGGGACGGCAAGACCGTGGCGGAACTGATGAGCGAGGGTAAGCAGGTACTGAGCAGTGACCAGGTGATGGAAGGTGTCGCTGAGTTGATGCCTGAAGTTCAGGTTGAGGCAACATTTCCTGACGGCACCAAACTGGTCACCGTGCACAATCCCATCAACTGATCACCGCAAGCGAGACACTTCATGACATCAAACAGCGGCATTGGAAATATGATTCCTGGCCAGGTTGTGACGGCTGGCGACGACATTACCATCAACGATGGTCGAACAAGGCTCCGTCTGTCAGTGGAAAACACCGGCGACAGGCCCGTTCAGATCGGCTCTCATTATCACTTTGCCGAGGTCAATCCAGCTTTGCGACTGGACAGAGCCGCGGCACGGGGACATCACCTGAATATCGCTGCCGGCACAGCCGTACGCTTTGAGCCGGGTCAGACCCGCGAGGTCGAGCTGGTGCCATTCGCCGGTGCCCGGCGCGTTGTCGGATTCCGTGGTGAAGTCATGGGTGACCTGGATACTTCTAGATAAGGGGAGAACTGACTTTGGCCACAATCGATCGCACCAGTTACGCACAAATGTTCGGCCCCACTGTCGGTGACCGGGTTCGCCTGGCAGATACTGATCTGTGGGTTGAAGTGGAATACGATCACACCCAGTATGGAGACGAGGTCAAATTTGGTGGCGGCAAGGTTGTACGCGACGGCATGGGACAGAGCCAGTGTGGCGACAGCGAAAGCATGGACCTTGTTATCACCAATGCCCTGATCATCGACTATTGGGGTATTGTGAAAGCAGATGTTGGCATTAAACACGGACGGGTTCGTCACATCGGCAAGGCCGGTAATCCGGATGTCCAGCAGGGCGTCAATATCATCATCGGTCCTGGTACAGAAATCGTGGCAGGCGAGGGCTGCATCCTGACAGCAGGAGGTGTCGACTCACACATTCACTTTATCTGTCCGCAACAGGTTGAGGAGGCCTTGATGTCCGGGGTGACCACCATGATTGGTGGCGGTACCGGTCCAGCCACCGGCACCAAGGCAACCACCTGTACTCCCGGTATCTGGAATATGGCGCGCATGCTGCAGGCAACCGATCAGATGCCCATGAACCTGGGCTTTCTCGGCAAAGGCAATGGCAGCACACCGGGGCCGCTGGTGGAGCAGTTACGCGCGGGTGCCTGTGGTCTGAAACTGCATGAGGACTGGGGTACGACGCCGGCATCTATCAATAATTGCCTGAACGTTGCTGACGACTACGATGTGCAGGTTGCCATTCATACCGATACCCTGAATGAGTCCGGCTTTGTGGATGACACCATTGATGCCTTCAAGGGTCGTGCCATTCATACCTACCATACTGAAGGCGCAGGCGGCGGTCATGCGCCCGATATTATCAAGGCGTGCTCTCTGCCAAACGTATTACCCTCATCAACCAACCCGACAAGACCGTACACAGTAAACACCGTTGATGAACATCTGGATATGCTGATGGTCTGCCATCACCTGGACTCGGCCATACCGGAAGATGTCGCTTTTGCCGATTCACGTATCCGCAAGGAAACTATCGCCGCAGAGGATATTCTTCATGATCTCGGCGCTTTCAGCATGATTGCCTCAGACTCACAAGCCATGGGTCGGGTGGGTGAAGTAATAACACGAACCTGGCAGACCGCGCACAAAATGAAAGTGCAGCGTGGTCAGCTGGATGATCCTGACGGCATCACAAGGGCTGACAACTTCCGAGTGAAACGCTATATCGCCAAATACACCATCAACCCGGCAATCACGCACGGTGTCGGGCATGAGGTCGGTTCGATTGAGGTCGGCAAAATGGCTGACCTTGTACTCTGGAAGCCAGCGTTTTTTGGTGTCAAACCCTCGCTGGTCATCAAGTCCGGTTTCATAGCAGCAGCGCCTATGGGGGATCCCAATGCATCCATCCCGACGCCCCAGCCGGTGCACTATCGGTCTATGTTTGGCGCTTACGGCGCGGCGGCAGCGGCGCTGTCAGTAACCTTCACCAGTCAACTGGCGCTGGATGCCGGGGACATAAATTCGCTGGGCTTGCAACGACGACTGGTAGCCTGTCGAAATGTGAGAGCGATGCGCAAAAGTGACATGAAACTCAACAGCTGGCTGCCCACTATTGAGGTGGACGCGCAAACCTACGAAGTCAGGGCAGACGGTGTGTTGCTGACCTGTGAGCCCGCCTCTGTGCTGCCGATGGCACAGCGGTACTTTCTGTTTTAAGGAAACACGACATGTTGGAAGTTTGCGAACGACTCGGCACTGAAGCCTCCTGTGCGATTGATGCGCGGATTATCCTGACGCATGAGCAACGGGACCGCGGACGGCTAAGAGCATTCTCGCCAGAAGGTGAGGAAGTGCGAATCTTTCTGTCGCGTGGGACGCCCCTGCAAGTGGGAGAGTTCCTGCGTTGCAGGTGCGGGCGCCACGTACTCGTTGAAGGTGCTATCGAGCCAGTCGCCATCGCGCGTTGTGACGATTGGCTGCTGTTTGCAAAAGCCTGTTATCACCTGGGCAATCGCCACGTAAAACTGCAGGTTTCTGAATTGAGCCTGAGTATTCAGAGAGACCATGTACTTGAAGACATGTTGACCCAGCTTGGCCTGAAGGTTGAGCACGGGCACGATGTCTTCATCCCTGAGTCTGGTGCCTATTTTCAAAATCAGCCTCACTCGCATGCACATCACCATTCACATGGGCATGCTCACGAACATTCGCACGAGCACCATCACGACAAAGAGGACTCGCACGCCGAACAGGCTGCAATCACGATTGGAGAAGCCGGTGACAGGACCCGCCACAATCACCACTGACCTGATGCTGCTGCGCCTGATGCAGCTGTGCAGCCCGGGGTTGCCAGTAGGTGCTTATGCATTCTCGCAGGGACTTGAGTACGCGATTGAGGCCTCCTGGGTGAAAAATCGAGATGAGGTGGCGGACTGGCTCGGCACACAGATTCGTTTCTCGCTGGCACGTCTGGACCTGCCAGTCCTGCTGCGCCTTAGTGATGCGCATCGACTAAATGATGATGCTGCTGTTCAGTGGTGGAATGACTTTCTACTGGCGAGCCGTGAGACTCACGAACTGCAGTTGACTGATACAGCGACGGGAGAGGCACTGATCAGACTGCTGCCGACGCTGACTATTGATCCGCCTCGCTGGCAAGGCCGCAGCAGCTTTGCCACGGTATTCAGTTATGTTGCAGCGCAGTGGCAGATTCCAGCACAGATGGTTGCGCTTGGTTATGGCTGGGCCTGGTTGGAAAACCAGGTAAACGCGGCAACCAAGCTCGTGCCGCTCGGTCAGTCCCAGGCACAGAGTCTGATTCAACAATTGCAGCAGGATCTGCCGAATGCGATTGAGCAGGCAAGAGAGCTTGCTGACGATGAACTGGGCATGACGCTGCCGGCCCTCAGCCTGGCCAGCATGTACCATGAGACTCAATACACAAGGCTTTTCCGCTCATGAGCGCCAAGCCGATGCTTACCCAAAACAAATCAGGAGACTGCTAATGAGTAATGAATCTGCACGTCAGACTCTGCGCGTGGGTGTCGGAGGGCCAGTAGGCTCCGGCAAGACCGCTCTGCTCAGGGCGCTTTGCACTCTGATGCGCGAGCACTGGCAGATAGGCGTTGTGACCAATGATATTTACACCCGCGAGGACGCTGATTTCCTGACGCGCCATGAAGCACTGGATGCCGACCGGATTCTCGGTGTGGAAACTGGTGGTTGCCCGCATACCGCAATTCGCGAAGATGCATCCATGAACCTCGCTGCCATTGATGAGCTCTTGCGCCGGCACCCGCAGTTAGAAGTCATATTCGTGGAGAGCGGTGGCGACAATCTAAGTGCAACATTCAGCCCGGAGTTGTCCGATCTGACGCTCTATGTCATTGATGTTTCCGCTGGTGACAAGATTCCCCGCAAAGGTGGTCCCGGTATCACCCGGTCTGACCTGCTGATCATCAACAAGACAGACCTGGCCCCGTTGGTAGGTGCATCTCTGGATGTGATGAATCGGGACTCATTAAAAATGCGAGGTGAAAGACCTTTTGTGTTCAGCAATCTGAAAGCCTGGGAAGGCCTGGATCGTATCATCGATTTTATCGTTGAGCAGGGCATGCTGGCGCCACGCTTGTCGGGGGCTGAGCTTGTCAGTCGTGCGGGTGCCAGAACGGCGGATGTCGCCGAAGAAACCCGGGCCAGCCAGTGACAACATTGCTTTCAAGAGCGCAGATTTACTATTCAGGAGTCCAGTTTTATGAACGTGTTTAAAAAGATTGTTACTTGTCCAGGCCGCTGGCTGCGTGACAGCCTTGTTGCCGCTATGCTGTTCGCGGGTGTGACGGTGTCGCCCATGGCTGTTGCTCACGAAGGGCATGGAACGCCTGGCACTGTATTACATGATATTCAGCACGCTGCATGGCTAGTGCTGGCGATCAGTGCTGTCGTAATTATCGGCATGATTCTGAAGCAGAAGTGGAATCAGAGCCGCAGAGGTGACTGACATCGTTCGGGGCGACTATTGATAGTCGCCCCTGCTACGAAAATCAGTTAATTCGCTATTTCAATCGCGCTCCAGAATACCGATGGCGATACGTGCAGCGGCAGTTCTATTCTGAACATTCAGCTTCTTGAATATCTGCTCCAGATGTTTGTTAACAGTTCTCGGGCTCATCTGAAGAATCTGTGCGGCCTCCCAGTTGGTTTTGCCTTGACTGATCCATGCCAGTACTTCCGACTCCCGCTTGGTCAGGTTCAGCTTTTCGCGCAGTAACTCCTCGCCTGTGGTTTCGGCGGCTTCCGATAATCGCAACAGCTTTTCTTCTGCATTGACGTGTCGGATGAAGGTCACGCTCAGTCGTTTTTCCTGGTAAGACGGACCACTGCCAGACTCTACGGTCAGAGTGAGCATCTGATTTTCTTCGCGCTGGGCTGGTGGCGACAGCCAGTTGCTCAGCGCCACAGACAGGGTTGAGGTTTGCCACTGCTCGCTGGCGCCAGCGCGTGCAAACAGCGCCAGGGTCTGCGGCGTTGCCCAGAGAATGCGCCCGTCGCGGCTCACAGAAAACAAATGCTGGCCTGCCGAATCCAGGGCATTGTAGGCGCTGCTGGTCAGGCGGGCATTGTTCAGGTGCACGTTCATTCTGGCCAGTAATTCCTCGGGTTTAATGGGTTTGGTCAGGTAGTCTACGCCTCCCGCCTCAAGTCCCCTGACAATGCTGGCAGAGTCGCTGAGACCAGTCATAAACACCACGGGAATGCTGGCAAGTTCTGGTATGGCACGTAGATCCCGGCAGGTCTCAAAGCCGTCCTTGTTGGGCATGATGGCATCGAGCAGGATCATGTCAGGCCTGATTCGCCGGGCAATGGTCAATGCCTGACGTCCCTCAAGCGCAACCAGGACGTTGTAGCCGGCCTCCTCCAGTGTGTCATTGACGAAGCTCAGTGATTCGGGGGAGTCATCGACTACCAGTATCACATTGGAATTGGTTTTTTTGTTCATTTTTCAGTAGCACTCATCTGTTCGTCCGGTGTGGGTTTTGGCTTTTTTGTGGCGGTAAAGCTGCGTGCAATCTGCGCAAACTGCATTCCATCCAACAACTTTTTGAGAGATTTTCTGCTGGTTTCGTTTATCAGTTCATGCCGCGCCAGCTCGTCCAGTTTGTTCTGAACGCCGCGCTTGTAGCCCAGCTCTGCGCAGGTGATCAACTCCCTGACCAGTTCGTGATCAGCGATGGTTGTCAGATCGGTAGGAGGCTCAGTTTTCTCCAGCAGTGAGTTGTCAGCGCCGGGCCTGTCGACTATCCAGTCGATAGATAACAGATCCCCGATGGTTTCCAGCAAGCGCTGGTGATTGATTGGTTTGACCAGGTAGGCATTATGGTGCGCCGTATCCTGAACGCTACGGTGATGCTCCTGGGCGTCGGCAGAAATCATGATCGCCGGTTGGCGGTGGCCCATTTCGCGCAACGTTCGGATCAACTCCAGACCACTCAGTCCGGGCATGCTGACATCCAGCAGCAGAATATCAGGGCGGGCCTCTTCGATGGTTTCAAGACAGTCATGGGCGTCAGGTGACTCCAGTACCGTGAATCCCAGCGGAGGCAGTAACTCTGACATCAGTCCGCGATGGATCGGATCGTCGTCCACAACCATGACAGTGAGTCGTGGTCCGCGATAGCCTTTAATCTGATGTGGTACTGGGGTCTGTACTGAATGCTCGGTGACCCGGGACATCATGAGGCTGACGGTAAAGCGGCTTCCTTTTCCGGGTGTGCTTACGATGTCCAGTTCCCCACCCATGATTTCCGATAACAGGCGGACAATGGTCAGACCCAGACCGGTACCCGGCACATTAGGTACGTCAGGCCCGCGGACCCGCTCAAAGGGGTCAAGGATGCGCTTGAGGTCTTTTTCGCTGATGCCAATACCAGTGTCGACTACCGAGAACTCGGCGACTTGATTGCGATAGCGGACATGGAACTCAACGCTGCCACGAGGTGTGTACTTAATAGCGTTGGACAGCAGATTCACCAGGATCTGATAAAGCCTTTTTGAGTCGGTGGTAACGACTTCCGGGAGCTTGTTGTGGATATGGCAGCTGAAGTCAATCTGTTTGTTTGCCGCCATGTCGCGGAACATCTGCACCATCTGGTCAATGAACTCAGGCAGCTTGACGTGATTACGATAGATCTCCAGGCGGCCGGCCTCGATTTTTGAAATATCGAGCAGACCTTCGATAAGTCCCGCCAGGTGATCGCCGCTGCGTTTGATGATCTGCACCGCATCCCGGTTACGCTCGCTCATGTCTTCGCGCTGAATCAAAAGCTGTGCGTATCCGAGAATGGCCTGCAATGGGGTGCGCAATTCATGACTGATGCCGGACAGATATCGGCTTTTGGCATTGTTCGCGCGTTCGGCCAGGTCCTTGGCGCGCTGCAGTTGTTCATCGGTTCGACTGTGGGCTTCAATCTCTGCCAGCAGTCTATTGGTCTGGATGGTCGACTCCGCCTGGGCGACGACCCGGCTTTCACTCGCCAGCAGATAAAGCCAGCAGATAACGCCAAGAATGATCATCATTACAAAGAACAGCATGGTCAGCGCCTGATTCAGAATCAGGGCGCTGACCGGATCGGTGCTCAACTGGAAATAAACCAGTGATAACAGTGCAGCACTGATCAGATTAGCAATACTGAAAAGTGTCATGAATCGCACCAGGCGTCTGCCGACAGGACGGAACAGGGCCGCAGGCAGCCAATGCTGCAACCATTCTTCAAGTTGACTGCTGAGCGTTGCTTCGGGTTTGCAGGCGTCCATGCAACGTGAGTCGAGTGAGCAACACAGCGAGCAGATTGCTCCTTCATAGGCAGGGCAATAGGCAAGGTCGGGTCGCTCGAAATGATTCTCACATATGCAGCACTGCGCTTTTTCTTCCGGGCCGGTGGAGACCATGATGTGGTCAATTTCGGGGGATGTTCTGGCCAGGTAAAAGCGACCTTTAGTAAGCAGTGCGATAAGTGGAACGCAGACAAAGCACAATCCCAGACTGATAAAGTGAGCCAGGTGCCTGGGTGTGTCACCGAACATGCCGAGATAGCAGAGTACGCCGACAATCGATGCAATCAGGACGGAGACGACACCGACCGGATTGATGTCATACAAATGGGCGCGTTTGAACTCAATGTAGGAAGGGCTGAGTTTCAGCGGTTTATTGATCATCAGATCGGCCGACAGGCAGCCCAGCCAGCTCAGGGTAACTATCGAGAACAAACCCAGAATTGATTCCAGTGCCCGGTAGAGCCCAAGCTCCATCAACAACAGTGCGATTGCCACATTAAAAACCAGCCAGACCACGCGGCCGGGGTGGCTATGTGTCAATCTCGAAAAGAAGTTGGACCAGGCGATGGAGCCAGCATAGGCATTGGTTACGTTAATCTTCATCTGCGAGACAATGACCATCAACCCTGCCAGCACCAGCGAAAACGTTGGCGAACTGCTGACGTAGTTGAAGACCATCTGATACATCCAGGTCGGGTCAATAGCCCTTTCGACCGACGCGCCCTCAGAGACTGCAATCCAGGCAAGAAAGGATCCCAGCAGCATTTTAATAAGACCGATAAGAATCCAGCAGGGACCAGCCAGCGACAACCAGAACCACCAGCGAAAACGATTGGCATGGGTTTTTTGCGGCATGAATCTCAGGTAGTCCACCTGCTCGCCAATCTGGGCGACCATGGCGAACAGTATGGCCGTTGATGCACCGAACAGCGCAAGGTCAAAACCGGGCAGGCCGCCGGTGGTGCCGTCTGGCATGTAGGCTGCCCAATCTTCGACCCTGGAGAACTCAAACCACAAAACAAGCACCAAAGCAGTGCACTGTAGCGTCAGCCAGAACGTTTGGGTGCCTACCTGAAAGCGTGAGATGAGCGTGATTCCGTGCGTCACGATGGGTATGACTGCAACCGCGCAGATGATGTAGCCCAGCCACAATGGGATGCCCAGCATGGCGTACAGGGCTGCCGCAAGAATGGCTCCTTCAATCGCAAAGAATATGAAGGTGAATGAGGCATAGATCAGTGATGTGATGGTCGAGCCCAGGTAGCCGAAACCAGCGCCGCGCGTCAGCAGATCAATGTCAAGCCCGTAGCGTGCCGCGTAGTAACAGATGGGAAACCCAGTGGTGATAATGACCAGCGCAACCGCCAGCATGGCGGCTACCGCATTCACCACACCGTAATTCAAAGTGATGGTTGCAGCAATCGCTTCCAGTGCCAGGAAGGCGGTGGCGCCTATCGCCGTCATCGCTACTGTGCTGATGCTGAATCGGCGCGCTCCTATCGCCGTGAATCGCAGCGCAAAGTCTTCCAGTGTTTCGTTGCCGACCCACAGGTTGTACTTTCGTCGCACACGAAAAATTTTTTGAGTTGGCATTGGTTAAAACGGCTGCTAGGCTTCCTCTCAGGCTGATATCAGATTTCTTGATCCTCAAAGCTTATGCAAAATGTGAGCCACTCAGCAGACAACTGGCATGAGTGCTCTCACCGATGCAACTACAGTTAATACGCAATGCTGTGATGCATTGCCATGCGCACTCATCCCCTTCCTCTACGTCGTTTAACCCACTGCGCTGCATTGCTCGTGGTGGTACTAATAGATTCCGTCGTCAATAACTATCCTGAAACAATTTGGAGCATCAGATGTTGCAACGCACACTCTGGTCCCTTGCGCTCTTGCTGAGTTGCGGGGCTGTACACGCACAGTGGGACACTATCGTTGGTGATGTGCGAACCGTGGAGGAGCCCGATGTACGCTGGGTCGCAGTTCGTGGAGGCAGCTCAGCCTATCTGGTTGACACCGATGAAGGCGTGGTCAAAGGCACATTGCCGTTATCCAGGTTCTCACCAACGCTGGTATCGCATGCCAGCGAGGGCCGAATCTACTCCTACGGCAGCTTTTACACGCGTGACACGTACGGTGAGCGCACAGATGTCGTGTTGATATTCGACATCGAAACGGCTTCACCGATTGGCGAGGTAGAGATCCCCGCGCGCGCCGCCGGTATTGGTCACGCAGGAATGATCAGCGTCATCAATGAATCCTTTGTTGGTGTATTCAACCTGACGCCTGCGCAGTCAGTCAGTCTGGTGGATATCCGCACTAATGCGTTTGCCAACGAGATATCGCTGGCTGGCTGTTCTTCGATGTATCCGATCGCTGAAGGGTTTATGTCGATCTGCGGCGACGGGACTGTCCAGTACATAGAAGTTTCCAATTCAGGCCAGGAAGTTTCTCGCGTGCGCAGCGAGTCGTTTTTTGACCTCACGGTTGACCCGGTCTACGACTACGCATCACCCGCAGCAGATGGCTACATGATCATGTCATTCGATGGCTACCTGCGAAAAGCCTACCTCGATGGTGATGAAGTCATCGTTACCGAAGCTTTTAATATCAATCCCGAAAACGACGGCGAAGCTGATATCAACGGCGTGGTCCGGGAACCCGATGACAACTGGCGAATTGGCGGGCGTCAACCTTTTGCCTACCACGACGAGGGCGCTTTGCTGGCCACAGTCATGCACCAGGGTGGCGGCCAGGAAACCTTTGAGAAAGCTGGTACAGAAATCTGGACCTTCAATATGCGAACCGGCAACCGTGGCTATCGTCTCAAGCTTGACGAGGGGATAACTGCAAGTGCTGTCATGTTTACGCCTGATGCCGAACCGCTGATGCTGATTCAGACCAACGAAGGTCTGCGTGTTCACGACCCTCGCACGGGTCGTCATCTGCGAACCATCAGCAGTGTCAGCGGCTCAATTCACAACCTGTTCTAAGGAGTTGTCGATATGGATCCTTTGCTAACACTGGTTGTAGCGACGTCTATAGGTCTGCTGTTTTTCACAGCGGCACGCCACAAGTTAAGCGGTGGTCGCCGATTCGAAGCGCAACTGGCGGCCTATCAGCTGCTTCCCGAGTCCTGGTTGCGACCAGTCGCAAAAACTTTGCCATGGCTGGAACTGGCAGTTGCCGTCGCCCTGCTGGTCCCGCTCACCAGGACGCCAGCCGCACTGGCAGCCACTACATTGATGTTGGGATATGCCCTGGCGATGGCGGTGAATATCAAACGCGGACGGGCTGAGATTGATTGTGGTTGCGGAGATCAGCCGCAGGCACTGTCCGGCTGGTTGCTGCTTCGCAATGCTGTGCTGGCAATAGCAGCGATGAGCCTGGTGGCGCCGGTCACTGAACGGGCGTTGGGAATGGCAGACATGTGGTTCATGGTGGTTTTGACTGCCGCCCTGTCGCTTGCCTATGTCATGTGTGAGCAACTGACACGAAATTTTTCCGGACTAAGTAAATCTTAATTGGCAGGTTGATGCCTGTACGAGGAGTCATGTAATGGGTAGTGGTTCTATAGTGGTGTTGAGCGTACTGTGTTTCGTAGTACTGGTGCTTATGCTTGCGGTAATAGCGCTGGCGAGGCAGATTGGCATTCTGCATACACGATTGGCACCCGCGGGCGCGTTGATGACAACGGCCGGTCCGAAGGTGGGAGACAAGGCACCTGCATTGTCCATCCCGGATATCAACGGCACTCCGGTGGCTATCGGTGCCGGTCCTGCTGAGGCGGGCATGGCTCGAAAACCACAACTGATTCTGTTTGTGTCACCCAGCTGTCCGATCTGTAAGGATCTTGTGCCGGTTGCAAAGAGCATGGCCCGAGCAGAAAAACTGTCTCTTGTTTTTGGCAGCGATGGCGGACAGCTGAGCAAGCATCAAAGCTATGTGGCCAGGATGGGGCTGGAAGACTATCCCTATGTTGTGTCCCTGGAACTGGGCATGAAGTTTGAGGTTGGCAAGCTCCCTTACGCTGTGTTGATAGACCAGCAAGGAGTGCTTCGCTCCAAAGGCCTGGTGAACAGTCGGGAGCATCTGGAGTCGCTGGTGACATCAATGCAGAGTGGATATGAATCAATACAGGACTACCTGGTTAAATCAGGCAGTCTGCAGGAGCAGGCATCATGAGTGATAGACAGGCACTGATTGCACAGTTGTACAAGGACCTGGATGCGAAGACCACCGGGGCCATTCGATTCCTTGCCGGAAGAACGTCGCGCCGCTCATTCCTGGGCCGCATGGGTGTGTTTCTGGCAGGTATGGGGGCATTGCCCGTACTGCCCGTCGCACGTGCCTCGGCGCAAACGCCATTTCCTCCAGCCGGTAACGCCGGTCCGGTAGAGGGTGTGGCGGATATTGAGGAGATGGGTGATCCTCAAGAGTGTGAGTACTGGCGCTACTGCGCGTTCAGTGGCTCGCTGTGTAGCTGCTGTGGTGGTTCACTGACACAATGTCCTCCGGGATCACAGACCGCTACAATCGCCTGGGTTGGCTCCTGCCATAACCCGACCGATGGTCGCGATTACCTGATTTCTTACAACGACTGCTGTGGTAAGGGTAGTTGCGGCAGCGGATGTGGCTGTTCGCGATCGGAAGGCGACCGTCCGGTTTACTTCCCATCAAAGTCCAACAACGTGCTCTGGTGCTTCGGCTCAACCAGCCATGCTTACCACTGCACACTGGCACTGGTTATCGGTCATGCTGACGCCAATGCGCTGCCTTAACTTCATGCCGCAGCCTGGCAGTTTTTCCAGGTTGCGCTTATGTCACTCAGGCAAGTTCCGGGCGGCAGCCGTCGCCCTGGTATTGGGGCTGGTGCCGTTTGGCCAGACTGTGGCACAACATGGGCAAGGGCCTCAGTATATGTACCTGCTGCATTGTGGCGGGTGTCATATCGAAAACGGCTCAGGTATGCCGCCGGCCATACCTGACCTGCGTGTCACCATGCCTAAGCTGGCGACTCATGATGAAGGTCGTGCCTACATGGTGCAGGTGCCAGGCGCTTCCCAGGCGCCGGTTACAGACGCGCAGCTCACTGAAATCATGAACTGGATGTTGCGTACCTTTGCAGAAGGCTCTCATCAGCCTTACACAGTATCTGAAGTTACCCGGCACCGCGCCAACAAAGTGCTGGATATTCTGGCGTTACGCAGACAACTGATTGCGGAGAATCTGGAGGCGCAATGATCACCCGGCGTCGTATGGTGTTGGGTCTGCTGGTAGCGACCTTCAGTCCAATCGCCATATCAGATGATGATTCCACCTCTTTGGCCTGGTTAGGACAGGCCTTTTTTTTTGACAGCAATTTATCTCTTGAGCGTACAGTTTCCTGTGCGACCTGTCACGACCCGAATGCTGCCTTCAGCGATCCGCGTGATAATGGTGTGCTGGCGGCTGCCTCACTGGGCAGCGACGGCGTCTCACTGGGGGATCGTCATGCGCCTTCGCTCGGTTATGTGGCGCTGACACCTGAGTTTTCCCGCGACGCTGACGGACTCTATCACGGCGGGCTTTTCTGGGACGGCCGTGCAGACAATCTTGCCGAACAGGCACTGGTGCCCATATTCGATCAGACTGAAATGCGGCTGAGTGGCCCTGAGCAGCTGGCAGAGCGTATCCTTGAAAATCCCGATTACAAACGGCAACTGGTGTCATTGTTCGGTAATCAGATTGAGACTGACCCTGAGCAATTAAGCGAGGCCGTAGGTGAGGCACTGGCTGCGTTCCAGCAGACTGAGCAACTGCAGCCGTATGACTCCCGATATGATGACTTTCTGCGAGGCGAGTACCAGCCTACATTGCAGGAGTCCCTGGGGATGGCGCTGTTTTTCACCGAAGGATTTACCAACTGCAATCAGTGTCATCAATTACAGGACGTGCCCAATCGCAGGCAGGAAACTTTCAGCAACTATGCTTTTGAAAATATAGGATTGCCGGTCAATGAACGCTTACGATCAGTGAATCGCAAGCGGGAGTTGGCGAATAATCCTGAGTACACAGATAAAGGCCTGGCGATGCGACCGGATATCCCTGCGGGTGAGCAGGCTGGTCGATTCAAGGTTCCGAGCCTGCGCAACGTCGCCGTTACTGCGCCGTATATGCACAATGGTGTGTTTGGTGAGCTGCGCACGGTTCTGGATTTCTACAACAAGTACAATCGCAGTGGCGGTGACAGCCAGATCAACCCGGAGACAGGAGAGCCCTGGGGTGATGCCGAAGTGCCCGAGACAATTGCTCTGGACAAACTGACAGGGACCATGCCTCTGGAGCCGCGTCACCTGGATGCGCTGGAGGCCTTCCTGCGGATGCTGACAGACCAGCGCTATCAGCATCTGCTGGAGGATTGATCAAGCGTTTATCAGCGGTTTGATTCCGTGATGGCGCTGTAAACAAGTTCCTTGCTGATAGCCTGCAGCTGGCGGGCATACATCAGGTTGCGATTTTGAATCATGCCGATGAAGGTCAGGTTCTCGACCGGGTCTATCCAGAACCAGGTGCCGCCGATGCCCCACCACCAGTAACTGCCCTCGCTCATGCCGTTATTGCGGGAAGGGTCAACTACGACAGCAAAATCCAGTCCGAACTGGTTGCCCGGATAACCCGGAATCTCTTCCATGCCTTCTGGTAGTTGATTGCTGCGCATCAGCGCCACAGATTCGGGCGACAGAACGCGAACGCCATTCAATTCACCACCATTGGCCAGCATCTGGGTGAATTTCATATAGTCGCCAATCGTTGAGACCAGGCCGCCACCACCGCCGTAGAATGTGACCGGCTCGCGGTAGTCGCCACCAAGCGCGTCCTGGGGCTGTGTCAGACCACCCTGGCCGGACTGGTACATGGTGGCAAAGCGCTCGCGATCACTGTCCGGTACGGCAAAGCCGGTGTCGTCCATGTTGAGCGGATCAAACAGCCGCTGCTGCAGGAATTCCGCAAAGTTCTGGCCTGACAGCACCTCGACCAGGTAGCCCTGCACATCGACCGAGACACTGTAGTGCCATAGTGAACCAGGCTGTTGACGCAGGGGGATTTCTGCCAGCTTGTCGATCATGTCTTTGAGAGTCCCGTTGGCATCCAGGATGTTGACAGCCTGATACATCGAGTCGACCTGTGAGCGGGAGAAAAGTCCGTAGGTCAGGCCGCCGGTGTGCGACATCAGTTCACGAATGGTCATTTCATGGTCGGCAGGTTCTGTTTCGGGAACGCCATCAGGGCCGTCAGCTGCGGCGACGCGCAGGCCCGCCAGTTCAGGAATATACTGTGAGACCGGGTCTTCGAGGGAGAATTTGCCTTCTTCGTGCAGCATCATCAAGGCCACGCCAGTGATGGGTTTGGTCATTGAGAAGATGCGGAAGATGGTCTCTTCTGTCATTGGCACCTGATCCTGAATGTCCTGGTAGCCATAGGCGTCCATATGCACGATCTTGCCATCACGAATCAGTGTGCTCACGATGCCGGCCAGGTTGCCCTCATCAACTGCCTTGCGCATCCCGGCTGCCAGATCCTCGATGCCCTGCTCACTCAGGCCAGCACTTTCTGGCGTCGCATGTTCCAGGTCCTGCGCGAAGGCCTGAGTGATAAAACTCGTGGTGATGGCTATCGCCAGCGTCAGTTGCTTCAGGTAGTTCGGGTAATGTCTTGTTTTCATGGTGATCCTCGGGAGTCGGACAGAAATCGATCAGTCGTTCTGTCCCTTATATCAAACTTTTGAACACTGGCACAGTAGCCGCCTGCGCACCGGGACGGACACACGTCTTGTTGCGATAACCTGACAGCAGCATGCTGCTCGTGTTACAACGGGAGTCCAGTATTTCCGTCGTCACCCGTGCCGGGTGCCGATCGTTAAAATGCATTCTTGGACTATTGCTGTCGGGCCTGTTTTCTGGCTCGTTTTTGGGAGATGTAGCATGGCTGATTATTTGATCACTGGCACTAACCGGGGTATCGGACTGGAGCTGGTAAAACAGACGCTGGCGCAGGGGCATCATGTGATAGCCACCGCCAGAGATCCGGAGGCGGTGCCCGCGCTGAAAGAGCTGGCGGCCATAAACCCTGCCTTGACACTGGCGCCGCTGGATCTGGCTGATACAGACAGTTATGACGCGCTGCTTGGACGTCTGGGTGACCGGCCGATTGACGTGCTGATCAACAATGCCGGGATTTACGGGCCGCGCGATGCTGTGTTCGGCAAGCTGCAGGCAGATGACTGGCTGCAGGTCTTTCACGTCGATACCATCGCGCCACTGCTTCTCACTCAGAAACTGATGCCCAATCTCCGGCAGGGTAATGAGCGGCGCATTGCATTCATGAGTTCAAAAATGGGGTCGGTGGCCGACAATGGCAGTGGCGGGTCCTACATCTATCGGACTGCCAAATCCGCCCTGAATCAGGCCGTCAAGTCACTCTCAATTGATCTGCAGCCAGAGCAGTTTATTGTCCTGAGCCTGCATCCTGGCTGGGTGCGTACTGACATGGGAGGGCCGAACGGTCTTATCGATACCGAGACCAGTGCCAAAGGTCTGTTGTCGGTCATTCAGCAGGCTCGCCCGGTTGATAGTGGTGCTTTTATTGCCTATGACGGGCAGCGTATTCCATGGTAATGCTGGCTTGACACAGGTCGTGGATCAGGCGCATCATTACGACCCATGAACATTCAGACCGTATATTTCTGGTGGTTTGGCAACACGGGCCGCCAGGAAAACATTATAAACGCCTACAGATAGGCATTGTTTTCAGGCTGCCCCCGACAGGAAGGCGGCCTGAGTCATACCTGCAAGAACCGATCTGAAATCCCGGATCAACTCTTCCCAAAGTAACGATCAAGCCAGCTCTCCCAGGGTGGCAGCCTCTTGAAACTTAAGAGGAGAATGATCGTGCACATACAACAGACCCGATATACCACCGAGGGTGGTGTTGTCGTCAACCGACAGCAAAGCCAGTGTGATGGCAGCGCTGAGCTGACGCGGATCGTGCAGGCGCTGGACACTTGTCCGGGGGCTGTTTTCAGCTGCGAAGTAGATTATCCGGGCCGATACCGGCGCAAGTCACTGGCCTTCATCAATCCGCCCTTACGGATTATCTCTCGTGATTTCTGCGTGTGTGTTGAGGCACTGAATTCACGCGGCACTGTCCTGCTGCCAGAAATTCATCGCTCACTTGCTGCTCAGGCATCAATGAGCTGCAGCGATATCATCGAGTCGCGTGAGTTGCGCGTGGAGGTGTTGCCTGCGGCAGAGGCGGCCACAGATGAATCCGAAGAAATGCGAACCCGGCGGCCGAGTGTCATGTCGGTTATTCGTCACATACTGGCGCACTTCGCCAGTGATGAGGACAGTTTTCTGGGTCTTTATGGACCTTTCGGTTACGACCTTGCTTTTCAGTTTGAACCTGTTGAGCTGCATCACCCCAGAGCGAAGAAGCAACGAGACCTGGTGCTGTACCTGCCGGATGAACTTCTTGTGGTCGATCCGGAAACAGGCGCGGGGGACCTGCTTCGCTACGAATTCTTCTGTCGCGACTCGCAGGGCGAAACGCAGACCACTGGCGGACTTAAACGCCTGGCGCCGCAGGCCGTTACCGAAAGCGCTGCTGCAAAAGTCAGCGCCAAGATTGGTCAGCGCTGCGATCATGCTCCTGGTGAGTATGCGGCACTGGTGGAAAAGGCGAAAGCCTGCTTCAGTCGCGGTGACCTGTTTGAAGTGGTTCCAGGACAGATGTTCAGCCAGGCCACTGCCGAGTTGCCCAGTGCAATTTTCCGACGTCTGCAGAAGGCAAACCCGGCACCTTATCTGGCACTGATGAATTTGGGGCAAGACGAGTTTCTGATTTCCGCCTCACCTGAAATGTACGTTCGGGTCGCTGGCAGGCGGGTCGAAAGCTGTCCCATCTCGGGGACAATCGCCAGAGGCAGAAATGCACTGGAGGATGCCGAACTGATTCGCGAGCTGCTGAATTCAGCCAAGGACGAGGCCGAGCTGTCAATGTGTACGGATGTTGATCGCAATGACAAAAGCCGCATCTGTGAGCCCGGATCTGTCCGCGTTATCGGCAGGCGACAACCGGAACTCTATTCACGTCTGATACATACCGTTGATCATGTGGAAGGGCGTCTGCTGCCGCAATTTGACGCTCTGGATGCCTTTCTCGCGCATACCTGGGCGGTAACTGTGACAGGTGCTCCCAAGCGTGCTGCGATGGCATTCATAGAGCAGCACGAGAAGTCACCCAGACAATGGTATGGTGGCGCCTTCGGGCGGCTGGGTTTTGACGGCAGCATGGACACCGGGCTCACACTGCGGACCATCCATCTGCAGCGGGGCATTGCACACGTCCGTGCCGGTGCAACCTTATTGCATGATTCCGACCCGCATGCGGAAGAAGCAGAAACCCGGCTGAAAGCGTCAGCCCTGTTGGCGGCACTGCAACCCGAGAACCGCGGGCGTACAGCAGTTGCAGAACCTAAGTCGCAGGCGGATATCAAACAGCGGCGATTGCGTGCACTGGTGGTTGATCATCAGGATTCATTTGTGCAGACACTGGCCGCCTGTTTCCGCATGCAGGGGGTGGATGTGACCACGCTGCGTCCTGAAGCCGCCCGTCGTGTGTTGTTCGCGCAGGCATTCGATCTGGTGATCCTGTCACCAGGCCCGGGGCGTCCAGCCGACTTTGACTGTCAGGCAACGCTCAGTCTGTGCGAACAGCAGGGGCTTCCAGTATTTGGAGTGTGTCTGGGCCTGCAGGCGATGGTTGAATATTGCGGCGGTGAACTGGCTGTCATGCCCACACCCATGCACGGCAAGGCGTCAATGGTTGAGCACGACGGCAATAATATGTTTGAAGGGTTGCCGCCCCGATTCAAAGCCGGGCGCTATCATTCGCTATTTGCCAGCCGGCTGCCAGACACTCTTGAGCCGGTCGCGGTGACGGATGATGAAAGCCGTCACACCATGGCGGTCATGCATCGCACATTGCCGTGGATGGCGGTGCAGTTCCATCCCGAGTCGATCCTGACTCAGCAGAAGTCGGAAGTTGCTGACGGGTCGGGTCTTACGGCTGGCGATGCACTGGTGCGCAATGTAGTCAACGCGGTTATCGCCCGCCGCAAGGGAAGGCTCAGGCCGCAGGCTTGTGCGGTGGGTTGAAACGCCGCACCAGCAGCGTCGAAAGCAGCAGCAGGGCCGCGATGATGAAATAGAAAGGGATGTGGAAGGCCTCATGCTCATGGGCAGGGGCCGGATCCCCCAGTGCAATACTGGTGCTTCCGGAATCCCCCCGCGCATTGCTCGCCTGCAGTTGATAATTGTTGTCGATTGCACCGGCGAACGAGAACCAGCCATCAGCATCAGTGCTCACTTCATTATTGATACCAGAGGCGGTATTGGTGATCTGTACGGTTACATTGCCAATACCCTGGCCACTGCCGTCTGTCACCTGACCCATCATCTGATCCTGATCAGAAAACACAGTGAAACGCACAGGAGCGTTGATTTCGGCCTGCTCGCGAGCGTAACCGCTCAGTTGCACTACCAGCAGCACGGCGCCGGCCACAATCAGGCTGATATTGGCGGCATAACTGATTTTCGGCCAGGCGCTGACCTGTTGCCAGGCTCTGATAGCCACTGCCATGATCACCAGCGCAATGATCTGGCCAAATTCGACGCCAACGTTAAACAGCAGGATTTTACTCAGCAGCGCAGGGTCTTCAGCCAGTGTGACCGCCTGGAGTCGCGCGGACAGACCAAATCCATGAATCAGGCCGAAGATGAAAACCATCAGCAACAGACTGGGCGCTCTGGTGCCCAGCCAGCGCTGAAAACCGTTGATGTTCTCAAAACCCTTGTAGGCCACCGTCAGGGCAATCACGGCATCAATCAGATAGTGGTTGGCGGTGATGCCGGCATAGGTGGCGAATATCAGTGTGATGGTATGGCCGATGGTGAAAGCCGTAACAAATTTAAGAATGTCGACGAAGCGCGTCAGAAAGAACATGACGCCAAGCAGGAAGAGCAGGTGGTCGTAACCACTCAGCATATGCTCGGCGCCGGTCCACATAACCTCAAGATAGCCGCCGGAGGCCATCCGTTCGCGGGCGATGTCGGTCATGTCGTGCCCAAGCGCCAGGCTGGGCAGCAACAACAGACAGGCAATCAAAAGGCTGAGAGGTCGACTACGGAACATCCGCCTAAATTAGCATCAATTCACGTCTGTGCAAAGACAGTGCTGGATGCGTAAAATAGCAGCATGCCAATGTACGGGGAGCCCCATGTCCAAACCAGCCCAAATTGACACTTGTCAGCGATTTCTTTTCAACGAGTCGGATGTGCGCGGCGAAATCGTGCGGTTGAACAAGAGTTACCTGGATACAGTCAGTAACCATGCCTATCCGGAAGCGGTTCGCCATCTGCTGGGTGAGTTTCTGGCAGCCAGCGTGCTGCTGGGGTCTGCCATCAAATACGAGGGGCGGCTGGTCCTGCAGGTGCGTGGCGATGGCGAGTTGAGTCTGATTATGTCCGAATGCACCAGTGAAGGCGCTATCCGGGGTATTGCCAGATTTGATGCGCCGCCCAGGAGCAGTGAGTTTACGACCCTGACAGGTGATGGCGTGCTGGTCATTACCGTAGACTCGCGCAAACGCGAACCCTACCAGGGTATTGTGTCACTGGAAGGCGGGTCCCTGTCGGCAGCATTGCAGACCTATTTTGATCAGTCCGAGCAGCTGCCAAGCTGGTTCCTTTTTGCAGTTGACGGCGAGCAGGCCTGCGGTTTCATGCTGCAGCAGTTACCAGGTTCCTCGCAGCGAGACGATGAGGCTCGCGATGATGCCTGGCAGCACCTGGTAATGCTGGCCCAGACACTGACCACCAGCGAGCTGTTGCAGCTGGACAATGAGGCCCTGTTGCACAGGCTTTATCATCAGGAGCAGGTCGAACTGTTTGAGCCGCGCACATTCCATTACCAGTGCAGCTGTTCGCGCGAGCGGACTGCCAGAGCGCTGATCTCCATTGGCAAAGAAGAAGTGGACAGCATTGTTGCTGAACACGGCGCGGTCAATATCGCCTGCGAATTCTGCGGCACCGAATACCAGTTCGATGCCGCAGAAGTGTCCATGCTGATGCAGGAGCGTGGTAACGTCCTGCACTGAGGGGTCAGGGCTGGCCCAGATCCTTCATAACGGCTGCCAGGAAACGGGCAGCCTCGCCGCCACTTACACAGCGGTGGTCAAAACTCAGCGATAGCGGCAGTACCCGGTGGGCTTCAATGCCATCATCAGTGGCCACTGCCTGCCGACGTATTTTGCCGGCACCCAGAATAGCGACCATGGGCGGCACAATCACTGGATTGGCATAACGACCGGCCATGGTGCCGAAATTGGACAGCGTGATGGTCGCGCCCCGCATCTCCTCCGGCGGAATTTTGCGTGTGTTGACTGCTTCGCGCAGAGCGTTCAGCCCCTTGCGAAGGTCAGCCCTGTCCCGTCCCGCAATGTCGCGCAGTACCGGCACAAACAGTCCGTCCGGTGTATCAACGGCGATTCCCAGATCAATGTGCCCGTGCTGCTTTACAGCCATCCGTTCACCATCGTACCAGGTGTTCAGTCCAGGCTCGGCCAGGCAGGCCGCCGCGATGGCACGGACCAGCCGCATGGTCGGATCCTCACCGCTCTGCCAGGCGTGAATGTCCACGTCATCATGGATTGAAACACTGACGACCTCGGCGTGAGCCCTGGACATGTTTTTTGCCATCACACGCTGAACGCCTTTTAACGGCGTACCACCGCTGAATGCCGATCGCTCCCGCACCGGTGCCGGTACCTCAGCGTCGTCATGAGCACTGCCAATGATAAAGTCGTCCTCTTGAACGGCGTTGTCATCGGAGGGGCCAGACATTTCACCCACGACGGTCCCTGAGTCATCACTTTCGGCGTCATACTCAAGCAGCGGGTCGCCCACATGCACGATATCACCCGGCTGACCAAACAGTTTTACAATCTTGCCGGCCTGGGGTGCTGGCAGATCAACGATGGCCTTGGCTGTTTCGACGGACAGAATGGTCTGGTCTTCGCTGACTTCATCGCCCTGGGCGATATGCCATTCAACAATTTCCGCTTCCTGCAGACCTTCCCCCAAATCAGGCAGTTTGAAGTATTTCATAAGCCCTCCAGAGTGGTTCTAGCCGCCGCGATGATATCGTCGCTTGCCGGCATGTACAGATGTTCCTGCCGTGGATATGGCATGGTGGCGTCATAACCGGTTACCCGCTGTACGGGTGCGCGCAAATGCATCAGGCAGGTTTCTGCAAGTCTGGCGCTGATTTCTGAAGCAACGCCGCCATTGCGGGGCGCCTCCTGAACAATTACGCAGCGACCTGTGTGCTGAACAGAGCGCTTGATGGTATCGAAATCGAGAGGGCTTATGGTGGCGACATCAATCACTTCACACTCGATTCCATCCCGGGCGAGCCTTTCGGCCGCCTGCAGGGTTTCGTGCATGGCCGCACCCCATGAGACCAGCGTGACATCCTTGCCCTGACGCAGCGTGAAACAGGTGTCCAGCGGCAGACCTTTGCCCGAGTCGACGAGGCGCTGGCGGACCATACGGTAAATCCGCTTTGGCTCCAGGAACAGCACCGGATCCGGACACTGGATGGCCGATAGCAGCAGTCCATAGGCACGAGTAGGCGATGACGGTATGACGACCCGCAGGCCAGGTATATGGGCAAACAGCGCCTCAGTGCTTTCAGAGTGATGCTCAGGAGCCTGTATGCCACCCCCAAAAGGCGCGCGGATCACCAGTGGGCAATGCAGTCTGCCGCGCGTGCGATTTCGCATACGTGCCGCATGGCACACTATCTGTTCAAAGGCTGCAAATATGAATCCCATGAACTGGATTTCCGCCACGGGTTTCATGCCCTGTGTGGCCATGCCAACGCTGAGGCCGGCGATCATCGATTCCGCCAGTGGTGTGTCAATGACACGCTTGTAGCCAAAATCCTGCTTCAGGCCCTCGGTTGCACGAAATACGCCACCGTTGGTGCCGATGTCCTCGCCCAGCAGTACCACGTCCGGGTCGTCGCTCAAGGCCCGGCGCAGCGCGAGATTTACCGCTTCTACCAGTGTAACTTCGTGTGTGTTGCTGTTGTTGTCCTTGCCCATAACTACCCCCCGTGCCGCTGCAGCAGCCAGGCGCGTTGTTGTTCGAGCGCTGGTGTCATGTCGGCGTACTGATATCGCAGAATGTCATCCACTGGAGCCGGTTCGATGGCCAGATAGTCAGCGACGGCACGCTCGATCTGCTGTTTGATGTCGCCATGCAGTGATTGCTCACGGGTGGCATCCCAGGCATCGTGATCATGCAGCCAGGTCTGCAGACGCTTGATGGGTTCGCGTTGCCAGGCGTCACTGACTTCTGAGGCGCTGCGGTAGCGGGTCGCATCGTCTGCTGTCGTATGGTCTCCGAGTCGGTAGGTAATCGCCTCAATCAGTGTGGGGCCCTTGCCACTGCGCGCTTTTTGCAGGGCACGATTGACTGCATCGAAGACAGCCACAACATCATTGCCGTCAACCTGGACCCCTTCAATGCCAGCCGCTACCGCTTTTTGCGCCAGGGTTGGTGTTCCGGACTGCATCTGCCGGGGAACCGAGATTGCCCACTGGTTATTGTTGATGACAGTTACCAGTGGCAGCTGCCAGAGGCCTGCAACGTTGAGTGCTTCATAAAAGTCGCCGCGAGATGTGGCACCATCACCGCAACTGGTGACAACGGCGCCCTTTACCCCTTTACTTTTAAGAGCGACCGCCGCGCCCGCGGCCTGGGTCAGCTGTGTCGCAATAGGCACGCAGATGGGCAGGTCTTTTTTGGCTGCCCCGTCAAACAGGTGGCCGCGTTCATCGCCGCCCCAGAGCTGCAATATCTGTTTCAGCTGCACGCCGCGCAGATACAGTGTTGCCTGATCGCGGTAGTAGGGCACGTATACATCGGCGTCCACCATTGCCATCCCGGTCCCGATGCCCACGGCTTCCTGTCCCAGGCAGGAAGGGTAGGTCCGCATCTGGCCAGTACGCTGCAGCGCAACGGCTTTTTTATCGAGCGCCCGAATCAGCGACATATGCTGATAGGCCTGGCGTAGCCAGTCGAAATCGATCTGCTCCGGCAGATCCCGGCCGCTTTTGCCACTGGGTTCGATATACACCAGCGGTGGTGACGCAACATAACGTGGTTTTTCGTTGGAGTTCGGCACTGGAGTGGACATGGTTTGCCCTCCTGTCAGTCAGGCCATCAGATTGTCAGATCACCAATTGTGCAGGCGCGCGTTGACCAGAGCGACGCTGATACAGGATGTCCTCAGCCATCTGATCGGCGATGACGCTGGTTGGACTTCCCTCGGCGTGGCTACGTTCGAACAGCGTCAGCAGGGTGGTCTCAAGCGCCAGGACACGCTGCTGAATTCCCGGCATGGAGGCATTCATATAACCCAGCGATACCGTGATCAGGCCACCGGCATTGATGACATAATCAGGCGCGTAAAGGATGTCGGACTGGTGCAGCAGGGCGCCATGCTCCGGTCGTTGCAGCTGATTGTTTGCGGCGCCGGCCACGATTGGGCAGCGCAGCAGCGGAATGCTGATATCGTTGAGAATGCCACCCAGGCCACAGGGTGCCAGCACATCACACTCCTGCCTCAGAATGTCATCGCCCGCTACAACGGTGGCTCCAAACTCTGATGCACAGCGCGCAGTCTTGGCCGGATCGGTGTCGCTGACAGTAAGCCTGGCGCCAGTTTCTGCAAGCAATGCCGCCAGTGCGTATCCTACGTTGCCGACGCCCTGAATCGCGACATGTATGTCTTTAAGTGAAGTGCGTCTGAGTTTGTGTCGCACGGCTGCCTTGATGCCAGCAAAAACACCCAGTGCAGTCAGCGGTGACGGGTTGAAGCCATCCCGGCTGGTGCCTGACACATAGGGTGTGATACCTGATACTTCATCCAGGTCGCCCAGCGTTGTGCCGCTGTCAGCAGCGGTGATATAGCGACCACCCAGGTCGTGGACGAAGCGCCCGAAGGCCTGGTAGAGACTTTTGCGATCTTCGACGCCGTCGGCTGGGAGCATGATGACAGCTTTGCCACCGCCCTGCGGTACGCCGGCCAGAGCAGCCTTGTAACTCATACCTCGTGCCAGTCTGATGGCGTCGTCTACAGCCTGGTCGTCACTTGTGTAATGAATGCATCGACAGCCGCCGAGGGCCGGGCCCAGACGGGTGTTATGAATGGCAATAATGGCGTTAAGCCGGGAATCGGGATCATGCCGGAAGTGAATTTCTTCCAGGCGGGCGCGCTCGAGTTTATCGAACATAAATTGTCTCCACCGCTGTCAGACCGTTTGGGTCAATTGCAAGAGAATTGGCGTCGGGGTGTTGAGGCCAGGTCTCTGCGGTTCACACATGCATCTGGGATAGCAGATGCTGTTGGTTGAGCTTAACGCAAATTTTTCAGGCGAGCAAAATATTTGATAAGTGATTGTAATTAAAGGCGATGCTCGCGCAGGAACTCGGTAAAGACCTCGGCTGCGCGGTCGATGTCGGCATCCGACACATCCAGGTGCGTTACCAGCCGAATATTGTCGCGGCCCAGGCAGTCGGCCTTGATACCGTGTTTATCCAGCCACTGCGCAAGTGCTGTTCGTGGCAGCTCACTGGAGTCAACAAACAGTATGTTGGTCTGCGGCGTTGCTACCGTATAGCCGGCGGCCTGCAGGCGCTCCGCAAGCAGCCTGGCGCGGCGATGATCGTCAGCCAGACGTTCGACATGATGTTCCAGTGCATGCAAGCCCGCGGCTGCCAGAATGCCCGCCTGACGCATCCCGCCGCCGGTGACTTTGCGCCAGCGTCGGGCCTGCTCAATGAAATCGACAGGCCCCAGCAGCACTGAACCAACCGGTGCACCAAGGCCTTTCGACAGGCAAATCGACACCGTATCAAAGTGCTGGGTAATATCGGTGAGCCTACAGCCCAGCGCCATAACAGCGTTGAAAATCCTGGCCCCGTCCAGGTGTCGCTGCAGACCATATTCCTGAGCGACCTCGCTGGCCTCCGCAAGATAGTCAAGAGGCAGTACTTTGCCGTGCACGGTATTTTCCAGACACAACAGGCGGGTGCGCGCGAAATGACAATCGTCGGGTTTGATGGCGTTCTCGACATCATGCAGGTCCAGGCCACCGAATTCGGTCATGGGCAAAGGTTGCGGCTGTATGCCGCCCAGTGCTGCAGCTCCACCACCTTCGTAGCGATAGGTGTGAGCCTGCTGTCCGACAATGTACTCATCGCCGCGCCCGCAATGTGTGAGCAAAGCCACCAGATTTGACTGTGTGCCTGACGGCAGAAACAGACCTGCCTCCAGCCCGGCGCGTTCTGCCAGCACCTGTTGCAGCCTGATGACGGTGGGGTCTTCGCCCCAGACGTCATCGCCGACATCAGCATTGAACATGGCCTGTCGCATCGCCTCAGTTGGCTGGGTAACGGTATCACTGCGCAGGTCGATCCAGCGGGAGTTTGATTGAGTCGTCATGGCTAGCTGATAATCCTGTTATGATCAATGGATTCAGTGTAATGCGATGATACTACCGTGACCATACCCCTGGCAGTAAATGTGACACAGGCACCGCAGCATATGGACGTTCCGCTGGTAATGGCAGGCGCTGGTCATTCGCATCTGGTCGCCATGCGTTGCTGGGCCGAACAGGGTGTCAGAGCGCCCGAGGGCAGTGTGCTGATCTCGCCAGGGACGCATGCCTGGTATTCGGGCATGATGCCGGGCCTGCTGGCGGGACGGTTCCATGTTGAACAGTGTGCCATTGATCTGCGACCTCTGGCAGATTCAGTAGGTCTGCGCATGGTGCACGGCGATATCAGCGCCATGAACGCCGACAGGCAAAAACTGGTACTGAGCAACAAACACACACTTGCCTATCAGTTGTTGTCAATCAATACCGGTTCAGAGCCGCCGGCCCCTAAAAATGACGGCAGCGTTCCCCTTGAGCCAGCAAAACCTTTTGCCAATTTTTTTCAACGCTGGCAGCTTTGGCGGCAGGAGCCACCCGGCGAAATTGTTGTGCTGGGAGGTGGTCCTGCGGCGTTTGAGCTGGTGCTGGCACTGCAATGGAAATTGCCCACCACCGGATTCAGATTGATTTGCGCTGAAGAGCTGTTGTCAGGGCAGCCAGTGGCCCTGCAACAGGCAGCTGCCGCTCTGATGCGGGAACGCGAGATTGAGTGCCTGCCTGACACGGCTATTTCCAACATCCGTGACGGGCAGTTATGGTCCGGGGGCAAGGTCGTTGCGCACCCGGATGCTGTCGTGCTGGCGACGGGAGCCGCGCCACTGCCCTGGTATGCCTGTTCGGGACTGGCGACTGATAACAGAGGCTTTCTGCGAGTCAATGCCTGTCTGCAAAGTGTGAATCACCCGCAGGTGTTCATCAGTGGCGACGCCTGTTCGCACAATGGCAGCCAGCGCTCTGGGGTATATGCTGTCCGGCAGGGGCCTACACTGGCGCACAATCTAATGGCATCTCTGAATGACCGCCCTTTGAAAAAATATCAGCCCCAACCCAGAACCCTGGCGCTGCTGGCAACAGCAGATGGTGGGGCGCTGTTGAGCTACGGAAAACACAGCATCAGCACTACAGTGATGCGGCCTTTACTTGGCTTCTGGAAGGATCGCCTGGACCAGGGGTTTATCCACCGTCACGAGCGAAAATGAACCTAGTGGGTAGGCAGTACCATTGATCAGCAACTCCAGTCGGTGTTCGCCTGCGTAGTGCTTGCGAGTGGTCATGGGTTTTAGTGATATGCGCTTGCCAACGGTCACACTCTGTTCACCATCAAGTTCCATACGGGTCAGTTTGAACACTTTGCCGCGACTGCTGCCATTGGCTTTAAGGTAATGCACAACGAAATCAATCAGTAAGGACTGAGAATCCCGGGTCTTGCTGCTGACGGTAACTTTGAATTCAAGGCTCTCGCCTTCCGCAACGACTTCCGGTGTGATGGTTATATCACTGAGCGAGACCTGAGGCTTATTGCCAAACCCGATCAGCTGCAATGCGCGCGGTTCGCCGTTTTTGATGGCAACACGCAATGCATGGCTGATAATCCACTCGCGGTCCGGGCTGGCGTTCCTGAGCCAGCGTTCAGCAGTTTCAAACAAGTGGTCAGGGTTGTCTTTGCCAATGTCATTGAGATTATTTGCCACCGATCGGCGCACATACAGGGACGGGTCATCTTTGAGAAGCTCGAGCAACTCCAGTACTGGTCGTGGGTCTTTCTGAAATTCAGGAAGACGTGAAGCCCAGGGCAGGCGCGGCCGTGTTCCTTCCGAGACCAGCCGCCTGACATGTTCGCTGCTGTCTTCAGTCCAGCCTCGCAATACCTTCAGAGTCTGTTCAGGGAACTGTTGCAGAAATGGCCGGATACTGAATTCGGCGGTAAAGCGCTGTGTCAGTTCATACTGTGCGCGCATCGAAGCGTCGAAATGATCTAATCCATAACGTGCGACAAAAAATGTATGCGGCATGAAGATGAAGGGTGCCAGTGTGTTGCCTTCACGATCTGCTGTCGCGGATGTTTCTGCTACTGGTGGTCGCGCCGGCGGCAGTGAGGTCAGTAGTATGTCAATGGCGGTCTCGTAGTCTTCCGGCAAGGCATGTTTAAGTCCATCAGCCATATGCCAGCCGCGTGGCATTAATTCCAGCCCGTCATACCCAGGCAGCACGTAATCAAGAAAACGCTGCCGATCAAAGCTCGGGGACGCAGTGCTGATCATGTCCGCGATACGATGCGGAATCTCCTGACCGTAAAGGTTTTTGAGTGGCTCGGCCATCAGGGTCTCACTACCATACGTTCACTTTCCAGGAAGTTCCAGATAAAACCAATAGCGACACCCATGGTGAAATCGTCTTCAAACAGGGGGCTTTGACGGTTGGCTGCGCCATGGTGGAAGCTGGTCTGTACACCGCCAAAAACCCTTGCCTTGCCAGACAGGTGCCAGGTACCAGAGAAGTTCAGTCCGGTGCCGAAGTAGCCGGACTCGGCCTGGTAGGCGGGTCTGAAAGCGGTGGCGTCAATAGCCGCCACATCGTAGAAATATTGGTGCAGTTCGCGCGTCGCCCAGATAGGCCGCAGAGAAACAGTGGCTTCCAGTTGCGGGCTGAACAAGCCGTAGTGGCGATAGCGCAGCATTGGCTCGAACACATACCCGCGATGATCGACACGAGCAAAGTCGGTGGAGAAAGCGGCACGTGCCTGCAGTGCCAGCTGCAACTCACTGCGACTGGTGTCGCTGTACGTGTAATTGCCAAGTTTAAAGACCAGTTGTGGGCCTGCTTCAAAAATGAAGTCCAGGTCGTCCATGCCCCGACGCAGTTCATTGCCCTCGCTGTCGGCATCAAACGCCGCAGCGAAAGACATGGACAGTTCGTAGCGGCTGTTCTCGGCGGCAACCGCACGAGCAGACTGGCCATCACCGATACGCAGCACTTCGCCGCGGTAAACAACATAGGGCAGTGCCAGGCCGCGCGTCTGATGTTCTGACGATGACGGGTACTGGGGCTGCAACAGGGCACCGGCGCCGACGCCGAGCTCCCATAATGGTTTCTCGAGCTCAGCAGCGATTTCCTCGTTGTCATCCTGGGCACTGGCCAACGAGCAAAGTATCAGGGTTGTATAGAATGCCAGAGCGCCGCGCGACCAGGGCGACCGTATAATTGCGGAATATTTCATGAAGTCAGGGCTGTCCGTGTAGTTCATTTAGAGTGCCGAGCAGGCGCTGGCCAGCTTCGGCAACCCGTTGCAAAGCCATGGTGCGCATACCGTCACGATAGCTGTCACTGGTTTCAATGCTGTCCAGCTGATTACCAGTGCGTTCGCTGCGCTGTATGGCACTGATGACGGCATCAGGATAAACGGCGGCATGCAGCAGTTCGCGACTCTCCAGCAACCAGGTGCCCGGCGTGAAAGCAAACTCATGCTCTCTCAGGCTGCGCTGAATGTCACGCAGTTCACTCAGATTGCGCTGCAGGCTGACACCACGTAAGGCGCCGTCCCACATCGCGTGCAGATTTGTAGTGTCGACGGCGATGCCATTGCCCCCGCGGTCGCCGTCGGGAAAGACTCCCGGGGAATAGAGGGCGCCTGCGTGTAAGGGTTGATGGATGTCGCCGCCCAGATGCAGCAGCCAGCAAAGCGCGATGGCGCGCTCTTCCGGGTCGCTGTTGGTCATTAGTACGCGCCTCGCGTAGACCAGTCCCGTCAGCACATTATCCGCCTGGTATTCCCGACTGATCTGTTGGTCTTGTGGTCCCTGGATATCAGGCAATGGTTCCATATCAATGTAGATATTGCCCTGCATCTCCACGTCGTCCCTGACCCAGGCGCCATCTATCCAGTGACGGTCAGGGAAATGGAAACGCTCATCCAGTCCTCGGAAGCCGCGCGCTATATCGGGCCAGACAGCAGCCTGTCCGAACTGCCAGCGCGCCTGGGCGTTTGCACCCTGGGCTGCAATCTCTGCCGGCATCGCGGTCACAAAGTCCTGCTGATACCTGGGATGGCCCTGTAGCGTGCTAACCCAGAATCTGCGTTGTGTCTCGTTCATTTGATCGTAGGCGAGGTAGGCCGACAGGCGATGGCCCAGAGCGTCCCAGGCCAGCACGGGAGATGCTGACAGCATCGATAAAGCTGCGATCAGCAACATGCGCAAGATCAGAGGGCGGGTTTTGGTCATAGGGTTGGGCCTGGTTCGAAATTAAGACCCTAGTATAGCAGGCAAAAAAAAAGCCCACGTGGTACGGGGATACACACGTGGGCGAGATCACCCATCAATGGAAAAGGGGAGAGTCAGTTCCATTTACCGCATCAGCAGGGGAGTGCCGATGCTTGATCTGTTAAATGCATGGGGCGTGCCAGTTTTTGATATGGTGCGCTATAGTGTTGATATATATAAAAATAAAAATTTGTATAGCTATGGCGACCAGGCATGATGCTTTCAACAGCACAATGATGAGCGCATTAGCCGTGCAAGCCCTGAGTCGTTTTGGTTCTGAATTCGTGTATTTGCACCAAAAACGGGCGGCTCTCTACTGAGTTTTAATGTCGCCCCGCGATCCGCTACTATCACAGGACACAACGCTATTTGAGTTTCTACGCCAAAGGTTCCGGATGATCAGATTTAACGAGCAGGAGGTCGAGCTGTCCGCGGTGCGGGCTCAGGGGGCAGGCGGGCAGAACGTCAACAAGGTCTCTTCGGCCATTCATTTACGCTTTGATATTCCTGCATCAAGCCTGCCGGCACACATCAAGTCTGCGCTGCTTGAGTTGAAGGACCGGCGCATCAGTCGCGAGGGCGTGTTGATCATCAAAGCACAGCGCTTTCGCACGCAGGAAAAAAACCGGGAGGATGCACTGCTGCGCCTGCAGACCCTGGTAGACAAGGCAGCCCAGCCGGCAGCGCCCAGGGTTCCGACCCGAATACCCAAAGGCCAGAAGCGCAAACGACTGGATACTAAACGACGCGTGGCTGCAGTAAAATCCCTTCGCAACAAACCACCCGTTGACTGACAGCACCCTACCGGTGCGGGAGAGCCCATGCTGACACCCTTTCATCTGGCAATACAGGTGCGAGACCTTGACGAGGCACGTGAATTTTATGGCAATCGTCTCGGCCTGCCGCAGGGCCGCAGCTCCGATCAATGGATTGATTACAACCTGTTTGGCCATCAGCTTGTTGTGCACCTCAATCCGCGGATTGGCCGTGATGGTCAGGTAAACCAGATCAACAATCACGTGGACGGGCACGGGGTACCAGTGCCGCATTTCGGCGTGGTCCTGACCCTGCCTGACTGGGAGGCGCTGGCTGCCAAGCTTCGCGCGCTGGACACGCAGTTCATTATTGAACCCTATGTCCGATTCAAGGGACAGCCTGGCGAGCAGGCAACTCTGTTCTTCCTGGATCCGTCCGGTAATGCACTTGAGTTCAAGGCGTTTGCGGATATCGAAACACAGCTGTTCGCCGTGTAAATGTGCAGGAATTCAGGAATATTTGTGACATCGTTACCTGCGGTATTGATTATCGGCTGAGCATCGGCCTTAATGTCCGGTCGAAAATCTGTGGAGCAAGGCGTTGATCAGACCCGGTGTAACGGCAAAACTTTTTTTGGGCCTGTTTGCCACCAGCGTCGTAGTGGCGCTGGCCATGGCTATTGCCATGCAGGCCAGTTTTGCCCGCGGCTTTATCGGTTATCTCAGCCAGCAGGAAGCGCAGCGTGTGGAACGATTGATTCCTGTGCTGGCGCAGGCTTATGAAGAAAATGGCGGCTGGGACTTCCTGCGGGGTCGCCAGCGTGGCACCTGGTTCAATTTGATGCGTGCCATGGATCTGGGGCCGACTGGTGTTGACGAGTCTGATGGTCCAACGGATGAGACCTTGCTGGGGCTCAATATTCGCATCAGCCTGCTCGACGCTGACCTGAGCTATCTGGCCGGCGCTCGTCTGGATACGGTTGACAGGGAAAACCTCCGCGAAGTTACTGTTAATGGTGAGTTAGTGGGGCATGTGGCGCTTTTGCCGTTTACGCAGGTCAGCTCGGCCGCTGCCAAGGCCTTTGAGGCGCAGCAGCGTCAGGCAACCTGGGTGATCAGTGGGCTGTCCCTGTTGCTGGCGGCAGTTGTCGCCATCGTGCTGGCGCGATTGTTGATGCAGCCGGTAAGGCTGATTGCCAGCGGCACGCGGCGTCTGGCAGTGGGAGATTACGAACACCGCATCCACTTGAATTCCCGTGATGAGCTTGGGCGGCTGGCTGACGATTTTAATCTGCTGGCGCTGTCGCTGAAAAAGAACGAGCAGCTGCGCAAGAATTTTATGGCAGACGTCTCGCATGAATTGCGCACGCCACTGTCGATTCTCAAAGGCGAGCTGGAAGCTCTGGAGGATGGCGTCCGCAAGCTGGACAATCACAGCATCAAATCCCTGCAGACAGAAGTGCTGGCGCTGAGTCAGCTGGTGGACGATCTCTACGACCTCTCGCTGGCTGACCTGGGTGCTTTGAGTTATCGCAAGGAGCTCCAGGACCTGCGTGATGTGCTCTCAGATGCCATGCAGCAGTATCGGCCCCGCCTTGCAGCGCAGAAGATTGATGTCCAATACGACATGGCAGAAGAGCCGCTGATGATTCTGGCTGATGGTGGCCGCTTGAGACAGCTGTTCAATAACCTGTTGGAGAATGTGCTCAAATACACGGATGCGGGCGGGGTACTCAGGCTTGAGGCAGCTCAACAGGTCGACGAGCTTGTTATTGTCATCCAGGACTCTCCCCCTGGTGTACCGGCGCCACTTCTGAATTCCCTGTTTGACCGTCTGTTCCGCGTGGAGACGTCGCGCAACCGTGCCCGCGGCGGGGCAGGTCTGGGGCTGGCGATCTGCAAAAAAATCGTCGAGGGGCATGACGGGACAATACAGGCAGGTCACTCCGAGCTGGGTGGTTTATGTCTGACCATTCGCTTCCCGGTCAATCGAAGCTGAACTACAACTGTCTATGACTGAGCCAGGTTATGACTGAGCAAAGCAACGCATCTGATAATGCCTCTTCTATGGCGTCGACCGCGGAGTCGCCATTGATACTGATCGTTGAAGACGAGCCCAGGCTCAGCAGTCTGATGAAGGACTATCTGGAAGCCTCGGGATACAGGACCCGCATCGTCGATCAAGGCAATGAGGTGTTGACGGTCGTACGACAACAGCCACCTGCGCTGATCGTGCTCGATTTGATGCTGCCCGGACGTGATGGCCTGGATGTCTGCCGGGAGCTGCGAACCTTCAGTGATGTTCCGGTAATCATGGTGACGGCGCGTGTTGAGGAAATCGACAGACTGCTGGGGCTGGAACTTGGGGCAGATGACTATTTATGCAAACCCTTCAGCCCACGAGAACTGGTGTCACGCGTCAAGGCCATCCTGCGTCGGGTAGGTCGCCAGGAACCGGCGAACAGTAGCAAGGAAGGCCTGATTATCGATGAAGAGGCCTATACGGTGTCGCTGAACGGCAAGTCGCTGGCAGTGACGCCCGTTGAGATGAGGCTGCTCAAAACCATGGTCGCTGTGCCCGGTCGGGTGTTTTCCCGCGACCAGTTACTTGATCATGCCTATGTGGATCATCGCGTAGTGACCGACCGTGCCGTTGACAGTCATATCCGCAATCTGCGCCGGAAGCTGGAGCAGGCCTACCCCGACAAGGATCTGATTCATTCGGTATATGGCGTCGGCTACAAATACGAACCCTGAAATAAAATCAGGCCCACGGAAAATATTCCTGTGGGCCTGATTTTGAATGTTGGCCTCAGCTTCCGGTCCTGTCTCAGAAGACTTCGAACAAACCTGCTGCGCCCATGCCGCCACCGATACACATGGTGCAGACGACATACTTGGCGCCGCGACGCTTGCCTTCGATCAGTGCGTGACCAACCATACGGGCACCGCTCATGCCGTAGGGGTGACCAATTGAAATCGCGCCACCGTTAACGTTGAGCAGTTCGTTGGGGATGCCCAGTTTGTCACGGCAGTACAGCACCTGCACGGCAAACGCTTCGTTCAGTTCCCACAGGCCGATATCGTCCATTTTCAGGTTGAAACGCTGCAGCAGTTTCGGAATGGCGAACACCGGACCGATGCCCATCTCATCCGGATCACAGCCTGCCACGGCCATGCCACGATAGGCGCCCAGTGGTGTCAGGCCGCGTTTTTCTGCTTCTTTGGCTTCCATGACAACGCTGGCAGAGGAGCCATCTGACAGCTGGCTGGCGTTGCCTGCAGTAATGAAGCCGCCTTCAATGACGGGTTTCAGGCCAGCCAGACCTTCGATGTTGGTCTCGGGACGATTGCCTTCGTCCTTTTCCAGTTTCACGTTTTTGTAGCTGATCTCACCGGTTTCTTTGTTCATTACGCCCATGACTGATTCCATGGGTACAATTTCATCATCAAACTTGCCGGCTGCCTGGGCAGCTGCTGTACGCTGCTGGCTCTGCAGACTGTACTCATCCTGTGCCTCACGGCTGATGCCATAGCGCTTGGCCACGACTTCTGCAGTTTGCAGCATGGGCATGTAGGCGTGCTGGGAAAGTGCCAGCACGTTCTCATCAACGGTGCGGAACTTGTTGCGATGGTCGTTCTGCACCAGGCTGATGGACTCCATGCCCGCGCCCACAACGATGTCCATATTGTCGCTGATGACCTGCTTGGCAGCGGTACAAATGGCCATCATGCCTGAAGCACACTGGCGGTCCAGACTCATACCTGCAACAGTATTGGGAAGGCCGGCGGCAACCGAGGCCAGTCGACCGATGTTATAGCCAGTCGTGCCCTGCTGAACTGCACAACCCATTACCACGTCATCGACTTCATCCGGCGCAATGCCGGCGCGCTGCACGGCGTGCTTGATGGCGTGGCCACCCAGCGTGGGGCCTTCAGTGTTGTTGAATGCTCCCCGGTAGGCCTTGCCAATTGGGGTTCTGGCGGTTGCTACGATTACGGCTTCTCTCATGACTGGTCCTTCTCTCGTCCATTTTTTTGGATAGGTACTCATACTGAGCGTTTGTTCGGGAAACCAAGTGTAACGGAAACCTTGAGTGAATTCATTATTCCGTGAATGACAGATGCCAGGTGCCCTGAACGTCGCTGTCATCAGACCATGACGCCTGTCGTTGAGTGGTTGCCGGGGAGCGCCGAGCAGCGTTGTCCGGCGATTGCGCGGTGGCGGGGGCTGTGATAGCGTCTATGTCGTTGATTTTTCCTATTGCCGGTGCCCAGGCTGCCTTCCGGATTGCGTTTGTCCTTATTGTTTAATGAGTGTCAGGTGTTCACCGGAGGTGCACATGAGTTCCTTTCGTCGTCGTGTCTGTTTCACGTCTCTTTTCTCAGCTTCTTTGCTGGTTGGTGGATTGTCTTTAGCCGCCACACCTGCACTGTATGCCCAATCTGCCACTCCCGAGACTGCCGGTCAGCTTGGCCATCGGGTAGGCGATTTTGCCCTGCTCGATCACGATGGCTATTTCCATCACATGAGCTGGTATGACAACCGGACTGCCATTGTTTTCCTCGTTCAAACCAATGAAGCGGCACAACTGGACGCGCTGCAGTCTGACTTTGCGGCCCTGGCTGCGCAGCGGGAGAACTTCCAGTTTTTCATGATCAACCCGCTGGGACAAAGCCGACAGTCTGTATCACAGGCTGTTGCTGGTTCTGATATCCCGGTTTTGATCGACGATGCGCAGATCGTATCGGAATCCATGGGGCTGAATGTTGTCGGTGAGGCACTGGTCTACGACCCGCGCAGCTTCCGTATCGTGTTCCGCGGACCGGTCAGCGCATTGGGTAAGGCGCTGGATGATCTGGCTGCGCAGCGCCCGGTCAGTCGAGCCCAGGTAGCCATGACAGGAGAGGCGATTGAATACGCGGCACGCGCCGAAAACATGGCAGAGCCCGTGTCCTATACACGTGATGTGGCACCGATTCTTGCCGAGAACTGCGCTGCCTGCCACCGCGAGAGTGGTATCGCGCCGTTTGCGTTGAACAATCACAGCATGGCACAGGGCTGGTCACCGATGATCAGGGAAGTGCTGATGACCAAGCGCATGCCGCCAGGCCAGATCGATCCCCATGTTGGCGACTTCGTCAACAGCTACACGCTCAGCCCGGAAGACCAGCAGACGCTGGTGCACTGGATAGAGCAGGGTTCCACCTTTGATGGCCCCAGCGACCCGCTCGCCGAGTTGACCTGGCCAGAGACCGAATGGGCCTTCGGTGAACCTGACCTGGTTGTGAACGTGCCGCCTCAGACCATACCCGCCACAGGTGTGCTGGATTACATCAACGTTGTTGTCCCATTTGACGGACTGACGGAAGATCGCTGGGTACGCGCAAGCCAGTACATTGCCGGCGACCGCACCGTGCTGCACCACACACTGAACAGTATCCTGCCACCTGAAGCCGGTGACCGCGCGCGATTCCTGGGAGGCGGCAGCCCGGATGATCCCAGCATTACCGCTTACATCCCTGGCGCCGCACCCTATCACGAACCAGAAAATACTGGGGGTCTGCTGCGCGCTGGCTCCCGTCTGGCACTGCAACTGCACTACACGACCAATGGCCGCGAGACTGTTGACGAGAGCCGGATAGGTATCTGGTTCTATCCGGAAGGGTATGTGCCGGAGAAACGCATGTCGGGCCAGTGCGCCTGTATCTTCCCCAATGACTGGACGTCGATTCCGCCCTACGACCCTGACTTCGAGCAGACCAAATCGGTAACGGTGCCACGTGATGCCTATCTGCATGCATTCCTGCCGCACATGCATTTCCGCGGCAAGCGCATGCGCTTTGAGGCGCATTATCCGGATGGCACCAGCGAAGAGCTGATCAATATCGCCAACTACAACTACAACTGGCAGTTGCGATATCAGTTGCGTGAACCAAAGCTGGTGCCGGCGGGCACGGTAATCACGGCGATCGGTGCATTCGATAATTCGGAGCAGAACAAGGCAAACCCGGATCCGTCACGTCTGGTGCCGTGGGGGCAGCAGAGCTGGGATGAGATGTTCTTCGGCTCTGTGAGCTGGCAGTTCGTTGAACCCGCATCGGCCGCTGGTGCTGACTGATCGCTCCAACTGACACAGGGCCGGGCGCTGTCCCGGCCTGTGCTATCTTGCGATGAATGATTAATTGAACATCGGTCCGAGTGGTGGGTATTAATTCTCGCCCGGATCGCATCCTTTCACCTGTCACCCGGCGGGGGGGGGACTCGACCTCGCGGCATGGCCGCTCGGGACTCGAACAGTCCCGCCCGCTGATCGGGTGACAGGCAAAAGGATATACGCGCCCTGATTGGGCGAGATTTAATACCCACCCCTCGGCCCTTGTGCCAACTTTAGCTGAAACACGTCGGGTCCAGGAAATGGCGGGACAGTCTTACACCACTGCGTGGATCCCTTTGGACGGTACATTCTACTGGCAACACCGACTCCGACGCTCTGAAAGCGTACTGGTGCCGCGCCTTGCTGAATTGTTGGCCGCGGCGCGTTTGGCGCCGATGTCAGAGGGATAGTCCGTGTTTCTCGCCAAGCCTCCTTCGCTACTTTACCGCTACTACGGCACATCGTCAGAGCCGCGTGCCGCGCTGACTCCTCGGCCGCAGATACTTGTGACGCCAGTGCGGGGCGCTGTAGTGAATACAGTGTGGCAGGCCAGAAGTTGGCACGAGGGGAGGGAGGTGGGTGTTAGTCATCGCCCAATCAGGGCGCGTTTATCCTTTTGCCGGACACCCGATCAGCGGGAGGACTGTCTGAGTCCCGAGCGGCCATGCCGCGAGGTCGAGTTCCGCCCCGCCGGGTGTCCGGTGAAAGGATGCGATCCGGGCGATGACTAACACCCACCTTCCGGACCGCTCTCAATCGAAGCCGTATTCCTCGCAGCCCGGACCGCTCCCGATCTCTGCAGACGTTTAAACGCTCTGCCAGGGGAAAGGTTTCAGGGGACGTAGATCTCGCGGTGGTACCAGGGGGTGGAGGTCACGCTCTGCAGCACTTCGGTGCCATCGAATATGGCCGAGAATAGCGGGCCTCTGGCGGTGAACTCAAAGCGCTGCAAGCGACTGCCCGGTTCGCCTGGCACACCCAGCGAATCGGATGCCTGCTCGATCTTGTAGGTGCGCGTGTAGCCAGTGTTTTTCGCGGATCGAATGACCAGCGTTGGCTCACGAAGCACTGGCACTGCTGGTTGATACTGCAGATGCAGCCGAATGCTGTCGCCGCTCTCTGCCGTCATTTGCCAGGTTTCTTCGACCTCACCGATCTGCTCACCATTTCCCGACACCAATCGTTGAGCGCTCGCCTCCTGTGCCGTTTGATAGACCTCGTAGGCGCCGGCACCTTCTGGCGAAATGCCGTTGATGATCAGAATGCTGGTTTGACCGT